>Ga0196971_1000001_pt1 | contig 1409795 bp, 1446 predicted proteins | sample S1v_1013CmetaG_FD_148660 | JGI IMG/M metagenome (GOLD analysis project Ga0196971, IMG submission 148660) | Soil microbial communities from Anza Borrego desert, Southern California, United States - S1+v_10-13C | ecosystem: Environmental > Terrestrial > Soil > Desert | place: USA: California...
GTTGTTTGGTGTGACATAGTTTGCTATATTCACAACCAAGCATAAAAAAACTCGGTATTATGTACCGAGTTAGTAACAAGTTATTTAGTTCTTCTTGAGGTTATTTCTGCCGTAGAAATGCGGGAATTTCAAACTCATCTTCAAAAGCAGGATCGACTGCAGGCTTACCTGCAGCTTGAGAAGCGGCTGTGGTCGACGGCTGAGTTTGAGGCGTGGTAGGGGCAGATTGTGTAGAAGACATCTGGTCACCAAAAGCTTGCGAGCGCACAAACGGCTGGGTAGGCACAACACCTGGTGTGCCAGCGATTTGGGCTGTGGTTTGGGGTTGAGTAAAGCTTCCTGGCGCACGATCAATTCTCGTTTCGCCTGCTGTAGAAGGAGTACTTACATTGGTAGCAGGAGTCGTAGTATTTAAGCGGCGGGAAGATTCACGACTAAAAGCGCCAAACACTGGTCTATTAGTAGCAGCATAACCCATTTGACGCTCATCAAAACCGGTGGCTATGACACTAATTTTAATGCGATTACCCATGTTTTCATCGATGGTAGCACCAAAGATTATGTTGGAATCAGGCGCAGCTGCATTAGCAATAATCGCAGAAGCATCAGAAACTTCACTCATTGTCATATCAGGACCACCAATGATGTTATAGAGGATACCCTTGGCACCATCGATGGAAACTTCCAACAATGGTGAAGAAATTGCCATCCGGGCGGCTGTGGCAGCGCGGTTCTCACCACTGGCTTCCCCAATGCCCATTAATGCTGAACCTGATTCAGTCATGATTGTCTTCACGTCAGCAAAGTCGACGTTAATCAGTCCAGGAACTGTGATTAAATCAGAAATACCTTGCACACCCTGACCTAAAACATTATCAGCTAAGCGAAAGGCATCCAAGAGCGTCATTTTTTTATCAACAACATCCATCAAGCGTTGATTAGGAATCACAATCAAAGTGTCGACATTTTCTTTGAGGGTAGCAATGCCCTCTTCAGCAGATTGCATGCGACGGATACCTTCGAAGGCAAAGGGCTTAGTGACGACGGCAACAGTCAAAGCGCCGGCTTCTTTAGCAATTTCGGCAATCACGGGTGAAGCACCAGTACCAGTGCCACCTCCCATTCCCGCGGTAATAAACACCATATCAGAGTCATACAGTAAATCTTTTAATTTTTCACGACTTTCTTCAGCTGCAGTGCGACCCACATCAGGATCAGCGCCAGAACCCAAACCTTTGGTAAAGTTGTTGCCAATTTGCAGTTTAGTTTCAGCTTTGGAAGTCAGTAAGGCTTGGGCATCTGTATTGACGGTAATAAACTCCACCCCTTGAATTTGGTTAGAAGTGATCATTGAGTTGACAGCGTTACCGCCACCGCCGCCGACACCGATGACTTTAATTTTCGCAAAAGTTGTATTAGTTGGTTTAACGAGTCCCATACGTGTATCTATTTCGTACTAATTTGATGCTCAAGTGTATCACTAAAACCCTAAACTCAACAGAGCCAGATCAAGTAGATACCTACGGCATTAACGATTTAAAAAACTTGCCTAATGAGTTGGCAATCCCACCGATATTAATATCTTTAAAAATATTGGGAATTTTAAGAGTGTGGCCACTGGCATGACTCCCACCACGGTACTTTCCATACATGAGCAAACCAATCGCGGTGGCAAAGGAAGGCTTTTGGATATCATGAACTAAACCTTGCAGTTCTAAAGGTCGACCAACTCGAGCGGGTAGGTTTAAGGTCCGTTTAGCCACTTCTGCAATACCAATCGTCTCAGCTCCGCCGCCTGATAAAACTACTCCCGCTGGTACCAAAGGCAACAAATCATGAGAGTTAAGTTGTTGAGCGATCATGGTAAAAATTTCCTTCATTCTCGGCACCATGATGCCTTCGACAATCGCTCGCTTCGATAACACTTCCACACTTTCTTCAATACCCAGCTTCCCCACTTCCAGGACATCGGCTTTTTTACGACGTTTGTTGAGATCCTCTTTTGATTCACCAGGATATGGTGTGACTGTGTCCAGTGTTTCAGTAGAGAGGGCTACCTTAATTTTTTCGGCAGCTTCTAAACTAACCCGACACCCTAAAGCAATATCTTGAGTAATATGCCGAGCTCCAATAGGCAGAACAGCTGAATAAGCTAATGAGCCTTCTACAAAGGCACACAAGGCCGTAGAACCTGCGCCAATATCAACCACCACTACGCCCAGTTCTTTTTCGGTTTCAGTCACTACCACGTCAGCTGCCGCTAAACCAGCAAAGACAAAGCCGTCCACTTCTAAACCGACATCGCGAATACTTTTTTCTAAGTTTCGCAAAGCGGTCGACATGCTGGTAATAATGTGGGCTTCTGCCTCGAGGCGTACGCCAGTCATACCCACCGGGTCTTTAATTCCATCCTGAGAGTCAACCTTAAAGTGCCGCGGTACCACATGGACAATTTCACGATCACTTGGTAACGAGATAGCGCGAGCGGCTTCAATCACTCGTGAGACGTCTTCACGCATAATTTCCTGATTAGGAGCGGCTACTGCCACCACACCTTTTGAGTTCTGAGAAGCAATATGACTGCCTGACACCGAGATAAAAGCACTTTTGACGTCAAAACCTGCCATCCGTTCAGCGCCATCAAGACTCTCGGTAATAGTTTCTAGCACCTGCTCTAGATCCACAATCGTGCTTTTGCGCAAACCACGTGAGGCCACCACCGAAGCACCTACTACCCGGAGTTGACGAGTTTCATCGTCAAGCACAGCGATGAGTGTGACGCATTTGTCGGTACCAATATCAATTGCAGTAATGGGAATAGATCGTGCCATAAAGCCTGTCATTTAGCATATCAAAAAAACAGATCCTCTGTCGATATTAAGTTTCTTACTCCGCCGGACTGGCCGAAGCCGTACTAATTGGAGTAACAGAAGGTGTTGCTGCTTGATCTGTGCTCAACTCAATTGGTGAAAACTCTCTAGTATCTTGCTGAGTTTTAAGCACTGGATATTTAAAACGGAGATCAATAATTTGAATTGGCTGAGAAAATGAAGCAAAATCGAGCTGATCTAAAATCATTTTGAGCTTGGTCACTTGCGCCTGAGGCTGGTCACGATCAATGACGGCTTTTTGACCAGAAGGCAGTGTCAGCTCCAGAGCTCCATCTGATTGTAACTGTAAAGTTGTAAACCCCACTTGCTGTTCTTGGAGGGTGGGAATAACTACATTCAAAAAGGAGTGGGTGAGCGGTGGCGGTGTTCCCGTTGGATCATAAAACTGAATAGTTGTTAACGCTGACTCAAGACTAGGATTACTTTCTGTTACAAACGCCCCAGAAGTAAAATAAATCTCAGCTTTATCTGGTGAAAAGTAGAGACGATACACAGGTTGCTCTGGGCTCAGTTGCATAATTAATTGCTGAGGGAGCTTTTTTTTAATACTATTTACTCTCCAACCAAGTTTGGCTAAATCAGCGGCTACGAGTGAATGATGATCAGTAAAAAATAATGAACTGTGTTTAGTTTTATCTAGTAACGGCATCACCATCTCAGGACAGTTACCTTCAGTCGTTTCACAAACCAGATATTCCACTTGAAACTGAAAGTGAATAATTGTGAGCACTACTCCTAGTAAACCAGTCACCAGCAATAATGGCGCTAAAAAACGAAACATAATTAGCTTTGATACGTTTTCAGGACGTCTGTTAATTGCGCAGTTGCATCTAAAGGAATTTGCAACTTTTCTAAGGCAGCTGTCATTTGGGGTGTTGTTTCCTTAATCATGGTTAATACCTTTATCAGGTTTTCTTGATTGAGCTCAGATTGAGGTAAAAGTTTGGCTCCCCCCAGTTTTACTAACCACTCGGCATTGGCCTGTTGTTCATCTTGATATGCGGTGGGTAAGGGAACCAAGATGCTGGGCACTTTGACCGCAGCCAATTCATAGACGGTATTAGCCCCAGCCCGTGATAAAACGATCGTAGCCTGACTATAAATTAGTGCCAGTTCTTCAGTTGTAAACCATTCTCGTATCACATACCGAGCTTTTTCTTCGGTTGTCAATGTTTCTTTACGTGCTTGAAGTTGAGTCAAGTAATCGTGATCCTTAGTTGCATTGCCACATTGATGAATTATGCGCCATGTTTTAATTAACTCTGGTAAGCCGTCAGCAATTACATCATTCAAGACTTTGGCACCTTGATTTCCTCCTGTTACATAGAGTAATGGTAAATCATTTTGTTTTTTAATATCGCCGAAAGCAGGATGTTGGAGTTTAAATAACTCTGGTCGTAATAAATTGCCAGTGACAACTACTTTATGTGAGGGGAAAACCGAGGCAGTTTCTGGAAAGGAAATAGCAATTTTTTGTGCTAAGCGAGCAATAAAGAGATTTGCCCGGCCAGGTCGCCGTGTTTGCTCGTGTGTGACGATTGGAACGCCCTTGAGCCAAGCTGCCAGCGCAATCGGCACAGCCAAATAACCCCCAAAGGAAACAAAAACACTGGGTTTTTCTTGAGATATTATTTTCAATGCCCGGGAGACGCTCGCCACAAACTGTGAACTACGCTGTATTTTTTCCCACCATGAATCCCCACTCAATCGCGGTGCCTGTAAAGCAAAAAAAGGCAGACCGCGCTTTGCCACTTCATTTTGCTCATGAGCTTTTTGCTGAGCTGTGTCCTGGGAAAATGTTCTGCCCACAAATAATATTTTCCAATCTGGCTGGGCTTGCTGAAGATAGTCACACAAGGCTAAGGCGGGCGTCAAATGTCCACCGGAAATCAAAATTTTCATCGTTTTTTTACGGATGACGGTTGGATGCTACATTTTATTAACACGCCCACTCCGATTAATAACATTATCAATGAAGAGCCACCATAAGAAAAGAACGGTAATGGCACACCGGTCAATGGCACCAACGCTACTACTGCAGCTAAATTTAAGACTACTTGAGAAGATATCCAAATTACAATTCCCACTGCCACTAAGTAGCGAAAAGGATCATCTTTAATCTGCTTCACTAAATTGAAGCACGCATAAATATAACTTCCCATCAGCGTGATTAAGGCCAGTGACCCAAAAAATCCCACTTCTTCAGCAATAATGGCAAAGATTGAGTCGGTGCTGGCTTCCGGAATATAAGAGTATTTCTGTCGAGAGTTACCCAGACCTTGTCCCCACCAACCCCCATTACCTAAAGCCAAAGTAATTTGCCGGATATGAAAACTAGCTCCCAAGGGATCACTATCAGGGTTTAAAAAAGTAGTCACCCGTTTCATTCTGTAAGGCGAACTGACAATAGCTAAGCTGAGTAACACAATTCCTAAGAAACCAATGCCAATAATACTCGTCATTTTGCCACCTGCTACAAAATAAATCCCAAAGGCGATACATAGTAAGACTAGCAATGATCCTAAGTCAGGTTGCTTAATGACCAACAAGGCCGGCATCATTGTCAAAAATAAAAAGGGACCTAATCGCTGGTGTTTGACCATCCAACTCGCAAAAAAAAGAATCACCGAAAACTTAGCAATTTCTACCGGCTGTAGCAAAAAACCACCTACATTCAGCCACCGATGGGCGCCATTGAGCTCGAGACCGATGCCCGGAATAATGACGAGCAGAAGTAACAAGATACTCAGTCCGTACCACAACCCCGCTGTTTTTTGCCACAGTCCAATAGGGACAAGTTGGACGCCTATTAACGCCACCACGCCAATGGCTAGCCGCACGGCTTGTTGAGTGACAAAAAAATAGGGATTGTCAGCAATAGCTAAGGCCTCAGCTGTGGAAGCCTCAAATACAAACAACAGTCCCAGCAAACACAACCCCAGGGTTAAAATGGCAACAACTAATTGTGGTGAGATTCTCATATCACGGCTAACCACACGCCAAAGAGAGTCAGCATCACTTGGACTAACCAAGCCCGCTGCACAATTTTAGGCTCTTCCCACCCATACTTTTGCAAAAATAAGTGGAAAGGGGCAGCTGGGAAAAGCTTTTTACCACGAAAACGTTTGGAGAGCAGTTGTAAAAATGAAGTCGTAATTTCGAAAACAAAGATAAAACCAATCACGACTAAGGCAATTACCTTACCTAATAATAAGCCGACCACGGCTAAAGTGGCTCCAAAAGACAACGCACCCACATCACCCATAAACATCCGAGCCGGATAGACATTGAAATATAAAAAGGACACCAGTGAACCAATCCATAAGGCTAAAAACAAAGATAAAGGCACGTCTAAAATTGAAGCTGACAAAAACCACAAACCAAATAATGAAATCATCAATGTCCCAGAGGCTAAACCATCTAAACCATCGGTGATGTTGACTGCGTTAGCAAAAGCCACAATCACAAAGGTGGCAAAGGGAATATACATCAACCCCAGCTCAAAAGTGCCAATAAAGGGGATGTGTAAAATCGAAATGTGCAAATTAAAATACAGCATAAAGGCAATCATGCTGGCTAAAATAATTTGTAAAGCCAGTTTGTGCTTCAACCGCAAACCAAAAAAAGCTTCTTTTTCAAAATGAAAAAACTTTTTGACATCGTCATACAAACCTAACACGCCAAATGACAAAAAAGTAAAAAACAAAACATTGATCTCACCTTGAGTATTGCCATACACCCCGGACACAGAAAGTCCAAATGACTCTAGGATCGGTAACAGGAAAGTGAAAATCAACGACACTACGATAATCACCAACAGCCCGCCACCAACTGGCACACCAGCCTTGTGTTTGTGAAAGGCATCGAAAATTGGCGTCAACATGCCAAACGCATCTCGGGTTTGCTGTTGAGCACGTTGAAACTTAAGAGCGTACAAGGTGTTGATAAACGGCACGATCACCGTGCTGGTTACGATAAAGGAAAAAATTAAAATACCTAGCACTAACGCGAGTGAGCCCATATAAACTTTCTAAAGTGAGTGACGTTCTATTTGAGCGCCCATTGACCGGAATTGAGTATCAAGTAATTCGTAACCTCGATCAATATGATGATCTGGATCATGAAGCACAGTTGTGCCTCTAGCTATCATACCAGCAATCATCAGCGTTGCTCCATGACGTAAATCTTTAACCGTGAACTCACCTGCGGTTAATAAAGATGGTCCGTGGATTTTGGCCGCATAGCGATCTTTATCGGTTCGATCATCCCAATTGAAGTTATAAACCGCTTCTGGATTTTCTACCTGGGGATTAAAGAGCTCAATGTCAGCTCCCATCGTATTGAGTGATTCTACATATTGGAAGCGATTCTGCGAAACTGTTTCATGTAAAATGCTGTCACCCTCGGCTTGGGTCATCATCGTCACCCAGAGAGGTTGCCAGTCAGTTTTAAAACCTGGATGAATAGCGGTAGTCACCTCTACTGCCCGCAGTGGTTGTTGATAAAAAAAGCGAATCCCATAACTACCCACCTCATAACCGGCACCAGCTGCTTTCAATTTAGCTAAAAAGATTTCTAAATCATCGGGTCGGGCATTTTCCACAATCACATCACCTTTGGTAGCCAACGCCGCACATGCAAACGACACAACTTGATTTTGGTCGGGCATAATCTTAAAAATGGCACCTTGTAACTCTGTGACACCTTCAATCTCAATAGTACGGGGCTCAGTTCGACGGATTTTGGCACCCATCGCATTTAAAAAAGTAATCAAATCATCAACTTCAGTTTCTTCAGCAGCGTTGCGTAAAATCGTTTTCCCTTCGGCTAATGCCGCCGCCATCACCAACGTCTCAGTCCCGGTGTGAGAATTTTTAGCAAAGGTGTAATCAGCACCTTTCAAACCATCTGCTTCTACGCGAATCAAGTCAGCTTCCTCAGTGACTCGAGCTCCCATGGCTTGCAAGCCCTGAAAATGACGCTCAAGTGGCCGACGTCCAATTTTGTCACCACCGGGTAAGGGTACTTCTGCCCGACCAAAGCGATGTAATAAAGCAGGAATAAACATAGTGGAAGCTCGTGAAGCTTCGCCGTGCTCGCGTGAAATGGTCCATTGATTTAAATTAGCGGGATCGACCACATAAGCGCGTTCACCGACTTGATGGGCGCGTCCCCCTAACATCTCAATCAGCCGCGCTACTAACGCCACGTCACTGATGTGACTAAAATTGAGTAAACGCGATGGGGATTTTGCTAATAAGGCGGCAATCATTAATTTATATGAAGCATTTTTGGCTCCACCTACCCGAACAGAACCAAATAACGGGGTCCCACCTTGAATGACGTACGTACTCATAATTATCCCAAATAAAAAACTTCTTCTCTTAATTCTACTCCAAATTTGTCTTTGACGGTGGCTTTGATTTGAGTAATCAATTGTTTGACATCTTGAGCAGTACCCTGACCTTTGTTAATGATAAAAGCCGCATGTTTATGACTGACTTCTACATCCCCCACCCGAGTGCCTTTTAATCCTGCTTGATCAATCAAAAATCCCCCTGAGACATGAGTTTTACTTGCAAATTGTGGAAAGAGTTGTCGTAAATAATCGGTATTGGGCGTGTTTTGGAAAATACAGCCGGAGTTAGGAATACCCAGGGGTTGCGTATCAGCTCGATACTGAGTAGCTTCCCGAATTAACGCTTGAGATTCTTCTTTATTACCCTCCGCCAAAGCAAACTCAACTTCGAGAATCACTTCTTTGGTACGTTGAAAACGTGACGAGTCATACGCGAACTCACACTCACTGTTACTTAACCACTGCAGCTCACCAGCTTGGTTAACAACCTGCACCCGATGAATATGCTCACCAATTAAGTGTGCTAAATAATGTGAGTTGTTATAAACAGCCCCACCTAAAGTCCCTGGCACACCTAAAAAATACTCTAAACCACCAAAACCCATGTGCACCACCCGGCTCACCAACAACGCCATCTTTAAGCCCGTGCCAGCCCGGATGATCGTTTTGTTTTCCACAGTCTGATCGGTCTGCTCTAAAACGTCGTGTAATACGCGCATCACTAAACCTTGGATACCTTCATCGGCAATGATAACGTTACTGGCTCCTCCGACTATGGTGAGCTTAATATGGTGCTCCTGGCAGAGCTTGACCACAACTGCGATCTGATCTTTGTTAGCTAACTCAATGTAGACTTCAGCCGGACCGCCAATTTTAAAATAGCTTAATTCTTTGAGTGGATAATTGGCTTGAAAAGGTAAATCTGGAAAAGTAGTGGTGAGAGTACTCAAGGCTTGTGACATATTATGTAATCTCTAGCCTTTTGTTAATTGTGGTTAATTTTCTTTTCATCACCGCTTCAATATCAATACCAAGCTCAATGCCTAATAATAACAATGTACTAACGACATCGGCATACTCATTTTCGAGATTGGTAACTTGATGATTTTCCTGTTTCTCACTGCGTTGTAAGTTTTTGCTGGCCAAAAAAGCATCAGCGAACTCACCCTGTTCTTCTATGTACTTCATGAAGCGCGCTAAAATTCTGGTATCGTCACCTTGTAATGGATACTTCTCATCCAAAGTAGTTGAGATTTTTTTTAAGCTAGCAAGTAATTCTTCAAGTTTCATAGTGATGTTTACGTGTAATATAGTGTATTACACTATAATATAGTACAGCTAGTAAATGGTCCTACGTTAATAGTTCATGAACTTTATAAATATCACCGGCCCCCACGGTTAAACACACATCTCCAGGTTTCAAACTGTGTTGTAAGTACTTAGCTAAGTTTGCTAAGGTTTTATAGTTGCGAGCCGACTTACCTACAAATTCCTTTTCAATTTCCTCACACAACATCTCACTAGTAATACTGGCGTCGTACGGTTCGCGAGCAGAGGGGAAGATATCAATCATCGCTACTTCATCGGCTTCGGCAAAGGCATCAATAAACTCAGGAAATAAGGCCTTCGTCCGTGAAAAGGTATGGGATTGGAAGGCGACCATTAATTTAGAGTCGGGAAACCACTCTTTAAAAGCATGAATCACGCTTTTGACTTCATTAGGATGATGCGCATAATCATCATAAAATTTGACACCATTTTTTTCACCAATAAACTCAGCTCGGCGTAACGTGGAGCGAAATGAGGCTAAAGCAGCAATGCCTTCATCAAATTCAACTCCCATCACCTTACAGGCAGTGAGAGCAGCTAAAGCGTTATAAACATTATATTTACCAGGAATTTGGAGTTCTAATGAGTACATTTCACCTGACAAAAAGCCGGCTATAGTTTTACCTGCATGAGCAGTGATGTTGCGAAAGGTAACTAAAGAGTGGATATCTTCGCCGTAGCTAACCACTTGAATATTTCTTGCCGCTGCCACCTCTTTAGCTAAATGTAATAACTCCTGATCATCACTATTAACCACTAACACCCCACCATCCTTAATCTGCTCAAAGAAACGTTTAAAAACTGTTTTAGTATGCTCAAAATCTTTATACACATCAGGATGATCAAAGCGTAAGTTGGTGCAGATTGTTAGCCAAGGATTCATAAAGGAAAACCGTGGAGTAATTTCTTCACCTCGGCTGGGAGCTGAAGGATCGATCACATACTCATCTGCTTCAGCTATAAAATACTGACTGTCTGATTGCCATTGACCTGTTTTATCCAACCCAGGTATATTTCCTACTCCAACTGAAAATGATGGCTGACGTCCAGTTTTTTCCAAAATCCACGTGATCATGGCAGAAGTAGTCGATTTACCACCGACACCGCAGACTGCCACGCCTTGTTTTTGATTAAAAAGTGAAGCCATAGCTTCTGCCTGAGAAAAGGTAGGAATGCTCTGAGCTTGGGCTGCCTGAACTATGGGATTGAACTTGCCTTTATGTGCGGCTGTATATATGACGCACTCTGTTTCCGCCGGGATGTTTCCTTCAAAACCAATATCAATATGTACACTACGCTTTTCTAGTAATGACTGCGTCACAAACTTTTCTGATACATCACAGCCACGAACTGATTTGCCGGCATCTAACAAACACTGAGCCAAAGATGCCATCGCAACGCCCTTAATGCCGACTAAATAAAAATGGTGATACTCTAAAATCTGCATCATGAATTATTGATTGAGCAACTGGCGTAACACAGCTTCAAGTTTAACGCTGTCGTGGCGTAATAATGACCGGTGAACTGTATCATAGGCTTTTTGATCGTGAACTACATCACTGATCACCGATACCCGGATCACTCGCGCATCTTCACCTAAATCATCAATCACTGGAAACTCACCTTCATTTTCATATACTTTTAAGGTAGTGGCTGAAATGGGCTCAGTGTTAATGAGAACGTGGTCTACAGGTCGCTGAATAGCTTTTTCAATACCCAGTACGTGATCGCGAGCGGTCATACCGTGCGTTTGAGTGATCCGAGTCATCAGGTTACCAATATACAAAACTTTTGCTTGCGTCTGTTGAAAAACTTCGGGAATCCCACCGACAACAAGAGTAGCCATCAAACTCGCAAAATAATCTCCTGGCCCAATGACAATCAAGTCAGCTTTAGCAATTGCATCAGCTGCTAAAGGATTTAATTCAGCGGCTGGCACTAGTGACACGCTGTCAACTCTTTTGGGGTCAGTCACTTTTTCATCCAAAATGTGCTCACCTACAGCGGTCGTGCCATCAGCATAGTTAATTTGTAAATTCACATTCTCTTGAGTCACAGGGATAACCGTACCACCCAAACGAAAGACTTTTTCTGCGATTTCTAAAGCCCTGGTGGTATCACCTGTCATGTCCTGCAGAGCAGTTAAAATGAGATTGCCCAAGTTATGACCTTTGAGGCCTTCTCCCTTTTCAAAGCGGTATAACAAAATTTTCCTGATCCAAGATTCTGTTTCGCTCTCCGCCAGTGAAGCTAACGATTGCCGCAAATCACCAACGGGCTGAAATCCAAATTCATCGCGAATGCGACCAGTAGAACCACCGGAGTCGGAAACTGCTATGACCGTACTAATATCAACGTCTAAATGTTTTAAGGCTGAAATAACAGGAAAAGTGCCCGTGCCTCCCCCCATCACTACCACCCGAGGTTTATGATTCATATCGTGATTATCATGCAACATAACACAGCCCCTGGCAACTACTGGCTCATAATCTCAGTCACAGCTACCACGTCATTCCAGGGATACTCGGTAGTACCATAACACATGCTCTGTTCATGACCTTTACCAAAAATACCAATAATATCTCCGGGTTTAGCTAAGGTTTTTAAGGTATACACTAACGCTTCTTGACGATTGGCAATGGAAATAACTTTAGCGTGTGTGCCAGCTAAATCTTGTTTCATTTGCTGAATGATAGCCCAGACATCTTCAGTTCGAGGGTCTTCTGCCGTAAAAATGACTAAGTCAGCAATCTCCGCGGCTGCTCTACCCATCAATGGCCGCTTGGTACGATCACGCAAGCCCGCACACCCAAAAATGGCAATTAAGCGCCCCGCTTTCCGACGGCTGGATAGTTTGGCTTTTAGTGCTGTGAGTGCTCCGGCTAAAGCATTGGGAGTGTGTGCAAAATCAACTATAACTTCAAAACCAACGTTTTTAGGGAGTGATACGGCTTGCATTCGACCTGGCACGCCAGGGAACTGAGTGATACCTTCCGCAATTGCCGCAGGTTTCAGGCCCAGTTGTAGAGCCGAGGTGGCTACTAATCGGGCGTTCATTTGATTGTATGCTTCACTAAACCGTTCAGTAATAGCTTGTGTAATTGCTCGAGGTAACTTAATGCTCGTGGAGTACTCCACAATTGCTCGTGCTCGGTCTTTAAGCTTGCGTTTCATTTTAGAAAACGAGTGATCATCGGCATTGAGTACAATTACTTCGGCTTGGCGCAATAACAATGACTTCGCCTCGATGTAATTGTCGTATGAAAGATGGTAATCTAAGTGTTCGTGGGTGACATTAGTCAAACCAGCTAAATAAGGCGTGACTCCCCAGGTACGGTACTGAAACACGCCATGAGAAGTAACTTCGAGTACGAGGTACTCATAGCCCTCATCAACCATCATCCTCATGAAACGCTGCAAATCGGCGGGATTAGGTGAGGTGACATGAAAACCAGTATCAATAGCTTGGTCGCCAATATAGGCAGCCACGGTGGAAAGTAAGGCGACTTTCTTACCAGCAGCTTTTAAAACATGATACATCATGGTCGATGAGGTGGTTTTACCATCTGTACCGGTGAAAGTAATGATTTTGAGCTTTTTGGCAGGAAATTTATACTTGATTTGAGCGGGCAAACCAGTCAATAACCCCGTCTTCACTAAGTGATAGGGACGTTTTAAACGATAGATGAGCTCTTTAAGCATTTAGTTATTATACACTTTTCAACTTTTTCTAGTCAGTTTGGCATTTATTTAATTGATAAGTTTGGAATACTTTATAATAGATTAATATAAGATATGAAACTTCATACACCAGAATACAATCATCCTATTCATATCCTTGAGTTAAATACCGGTCATATTTCACAATCACAAACTTTAAAGGAAGGCCAATTAACTATTCTGAATAGATCAGGATTTACCAAAGGCTTAAAACTAAACCTTAACACCTTACACAGCTATCTTAAAGCAATGAATTTTAGTTCTAAAGATGAGTTAATTTTTTCTCCTCTTTATTCCTACAGCGCTGAACAAACCTTGCCTCCTAGTTTACCAAATCAAACTGGCACTATTACTTTACCTTTAGTAGCTACTTTTTCAACTGAAGAACAGATACCTCAAATACAAAGTTCAGTCAAAGGTTCTCATCACCATATTAAAATTGATTTTAGACATATAGAAAAACAGGTTGAAAATAAATTAGGAAAGCGTCATCCTGATCTTCTTAAAGTTGTGGGTGAAAGAGTGAATAGAGAATTTATTCACCAATTTTCTTATATCTGTTATCAACGCCTAACTGAAAAGCACTTTGGGAATACAGATTCTATTAAAGCTGAAAAGGCCATTTCTAGCGTGGCCTTTTTAGCCTTTTTTCTGGAAATGATCAAATCATTAAGTGAGATTACGACTGATAATCTCAATTTTTCCTACGAAAATGGCATAGAAGTAACAACTGATAGTTTGATGTCATGGGGCGCAATTCATTTTCTTTTAAACTTTCTGTGTTTGCTTTCCTTTGACCCTCAAGAAGTTGAAGCCAAGGAAGCCAAAAATTATCCGATAAAATTACTCCAAAGTTATAGCCGAACCTTGGTTCTAATTCCTGAAATGCCTATTTTTATGCTGCAGGTCTTTATGCCCTATTATTGGTTAACTTATCAAGCGCTTCCTAGTATAAGGCGAACTACTTGGACTAAGCCAATTATTCATTCATAGATGGCTCAGTTATCCCTACTTATCCGCGGGAATATTGAGGAGTAAGTACAGCCTCTCTGCGATCTTGTACCAGAGGGGAGCCGCTGTTTCTGCTGCCCACGGAGAGCTTTGTGGCTCGACTAGTTTGACAAGCATAATAAAGCGCGGATTTTCTGGCGGAGTAAAGCCAATAAACGTGGCAATGGTTTTCTCAGGATCATACTGACCATTAACCGCCACTTGGGAGGTGCCTGTCTTGCCTGCTACCTGATGAGTTTTGGAGGCAATCCACTGGGCTTCACCATGGGCAGCAGCCTCAATCATCATTTTTGTCACTTGATCGGCGGTTTCACTGGAAATCACTTGGCGCTCTATTTTGGGTTGTGAAACCACTACTTCTTGGGTAATAGGATCCACCACTTTTTCTACCACCAAGGGTTTCATCAAATTGCCGCGATTAGCGATTGCGGCCACCGCTCGTACGAGCTGAATGCTGGTAGTACTAATACCTTGGCCAAAAGAAGCGGTAGCTAACTCCACCGGGCCCCATTTAGTAGGAAAAGGCGTAACAGTGTCTTCCTGAATTTCGGTATAGGTTTTGTCACCGATGCCAAATCTTTTGAAGTACTCACTTAAGGTTTCCGCTCCCACCTCATCCGCAATATACATCATGGCTGTGTTATCTGATTTTGCCAATGCTTCTGTCATGGTGATCTGCGGATGATACTCATTATTCCACGTTTTAATGGTGTATTTACCAATTTGGCGGGGTCCTTCACACACTGGACACTGTGTGTCAGGCTTGATCGCCCCAGTATCAATCCCAGCCGCTACCGTTAGGGTTTTAAAAGTTGACCCCGGCTCATAGACATGAGTAAAACTGGGATTTTTATATAACTCTTGAGGGTATTTATAAAAAGCTGCTGGGTCATATTTAGGACTAGCAGCCATGGCTAAAATTTTGCCAGTATTTGGCTCCATAATAATCACCTCTCCTGACTTAGCACCGTATTTATTCACACCTTCTTCTAGATATCTTTCAGCTAAAGCTTGGATGTCCCGCCGGATAGTCAGCACCACTTCACGACCACTTGGGCTCATCGCTCCTCTAGCCTGAGACTCAAACAACTGTAAACCGAGGGCGTCTTTTAGGAGTGTCTTGCGTTCAGTCCGAGCGCGCAACTCCTGATTTAAGGCACCTTCTACGCCAAAGTACCCTACCTCCTCTCCAGCTTCGTTCTTCCCTACAAAACCAGCCACGTGCGCAGCCAAAGAGGCCTCAGGGTATGAGCGGACCTGGTACTTTTCAAAACCTAAACCTTTGACGTTTAATCCTTCAAGTTGGTGACGCGTTTCTTCACTTATTTTCGGCATCAATCCTACCCACTTGGCTGAGGAATTGCTAAGCTTAGTGGTTAAGTCTTGTTCAAGTGCGGTGGTAATTTCTTGCCGCGCAGCAGCTTCTGAAGCTGCTCGGTACTGCTCCAGCTCGGGCAGCAATAAAGGTGTTAATTGTTTCGCTAGTGTTTCACCTGGCACCTCTAACAGGTGGGGTTCTACAAAGACTCGATACACCGGTTGATTAGAAACTAATAAATATCCATCAGCTGTTTTGATGTTCCCGCGCAAACCGGTAATGAGTTGCGTACGCTGATATTGATCCTGAGCTTCAGCTTTAAGGGCACTCCCCTGAATAATTTGCCAGTAAAAAAGTCTGGTCACAATTAAAAACAGCAGGATATAAATACTCCATTTGAGAAATGTTAAACGCCAGGCTGGCAAAACAGGGGCGGCAGGATGGTGTCTCGTCATGATGACTCACCCGTTAGCGAGTGGCCACTGTTTGAGAAGAAACTAAACTGGAAGTGACTACCAACGGTTGATAGCCTTGATTGTGAGCTATTTCTGTCACGGTCGCAAGCGAAGTTTGTGAGTGGTACTCGGCAGTGAGCTCACTCAGTTTGTTTTTAAGTTGGGTTTGTTCTGTTTCTAAACTCTTGATTGTTTGACCATGAAAAGCTAAGTGAGTAGCTTGGCTGACAGTAAATAAACTGGCTGCAGCCAAACTTACAGCCATTAAGGTATAAAAAGCAATAATAACTCGATTTTTTAACATTTTTGTATGATCCTCAACTTAGCGCTTCGGGCTTTGTTGTTAGTTGTTAATTCTTCTTCACTGGCGGTCAGAGGATGTTTAGTCATTAACTCCCCTTGACCCGCTTGGTCCCATTTTTGAAACTGGGTTTTGACCAAACGATCTTCACCTTCATGAAAAGCAATTGTGACGATTCTGCCACCGGGCTCGAGTAACTCGAAAGCCTGGGGCAATGCCGTTGCAATGGCTTGTAACTCACCGTTAACTGCTATCCGCAATGCTTGAAAGACTTTTGTGGCCGGATGCAGATGGAAACTTCGTTCGTGTTTGGTCTTGGCAATTAGTTGAGCGAAACCGTGGGTAGTGCTCAGTTCAGCTGCTTGGCCTCGGCTGCGTTTTTCCACAATTACTCGAGCAATTTTGCGAGCTTCTCGTTCACCACCATATTCTGAAAAAAGCTGAGCTAATTGTCTCTCTGGTAAAACCATCAACAGATCTTTAGCTTTGACTCCCAACCGATCATCCATGCGCATATCTAGTTCGCCTTCGCCGGCAAAGCTGAAACCGCGCTCACTTGAAGTTAATTGATCGGTGCTGGTACCAAAATCGAATAAGATTCCGGCAATTTTGAGATTGGTCAGCCAGTCGGTGGCTTGGATTTTGCTGATTTCGTTTTGCAATTTCTCAAAGCTCTCTCTGATCAAAATCAATTTTTGATCCGCAATCTCTGCAGCAAATGTTTCTTGACCATATGTAATCGCCTCAGCATCCCAATCAAAAGCAATGACGCGACCACCTTGATCTAAAATCACGCGCGTGTGGCCGCCTCTGCCAAAAGTGCCATCGATGTACCACTGGTCCGGTTTGACTTGGAGGGCAGCTAGGGCTTCTGTGAGTAAGACTGGTTTATGCATCTTGTAATGACTCCGCAATTTCTTCAGCTCGAGCTTCTATTCCTTGTGTATATGTGTGATATGAGTCACGGTCCCAAATTTCAATGTATTTGAGACTACCAACGACAACTAACTCTTTGCGTAACTGAGCAAATTCAATCAAGTACTCGGGCAGTTGTACTCGACCTTGGGCATCAGCTGAAATAGCAGCGGCTTCATTGGTCATTAACCGAATAAAATCACGATGAGTTTTTTTTGTGAAGGTGCGCTCTTCGAGCTCCGCTATTTTTTGGATAAAATCTGAAGCTGGAAAGAGAAATAATCCTCCATCCAAACCTCGGGTTACTATCCAGTCTGTAGTATTTTTTCGAAAGTTTTTGGGAAGAGAGACTCTACCTTTGCTTTCGAGTGAGTGGTAATATTTTCCAATAAACATTTGTTATAAGATAATTTACCACTTTATACCACAGTTTGTTAAATACTATGATAATACATCTGGTAGAGATGTAAACACAGAAAAACACCGAAGCGGGGTGAAAATGTGTAATCGTGAGGGCTTTTCAGTTCAAAGAGCTGGGGGAAAGAGTTCTCTTAATTAAGTCTCTTTTTTTGGCTTGTATGAATATTGGCAAAAATCATACAACTGACGCACAACCTTCAGAAAACCCTTCATAAAGGGTGGTAACCACTTCTCTTGTGCAAGCCACTTTGAAACAATGGCATATTTGTGCCACGATTGTGCACTAGTTATGTCATAGTAAAAAAGAGGTTCTGGAGGAAGGGTGCTGAAGGAGAGATGAGAAGTAAAAATAACAGCACCTATTCGATCTGCCAGGATTTTCCTTCTTAAAGGGAAGACCTCGTGAAAACAAGCTCTCACGTTCATTGTGCGATTATTAACAAAAACCGCACAACCTTCAGAAAATTCACTTCTTGAACAACACTGTCAAACAAAAAAGATAAGACACTTTTTTCACGCCACTTGAGAAATCTTCTTAAAGGCATTTCAGCTATCCTCCCACCGTAACCCTTACTGCAGAAGTTCCCCTAGAAACACACCATTACAGTCAAAACGTGCATTCTATGCCAGTCGGGTATTTTTTGGAAAGTGAAACGTACTACCAACAGTTAGCGTGTAATTTCAATGCTACTCAACCCAGTAACTAAAAGGCTGATATTCATCCCAGAAATCATCATTAATAATTTCTCTGTTTAGCTTTTGATATTCACCAAGTAAAACTGGCTGATGCTCTTCAGTTTCATTTTTAATGATGATATAGATGGGAATACTCAACTGGGGAAGTAATTTAGCCACCACATCACTTACCCGCACCTCAGTGGCATCAAAATTTAAGTAGGCTGAGAGCCAATGTCTAACAAACTGTATAAAAATAATTTCATTTAGCTCAGCATCGATTACTGATTGGGCTTCACCTTGGAACATTATTGATCTGTTAAGTTTATCTAAATAGTGTTTTCTTAGTTTCTCAATTCGCTTTTGCCATCTTGAATCGTTTTTAATAACAAAATCTATCCAAGGTAGGACTTGTTCCTTCTGCATATTAGCCATTACTATTTGTCCAATTTTTCGATGATAATATGCCTCGCTTAACCATACGGCTACTAAATCACGAGGCGCAATTCTGTTTTTTACTAACCATTCATCGGAAAAAGCTTCCTCTGATTGTGCCGGTCGCGATTTTCTGATCAACTTTCGGGTTAATACCATTAAAGAAGATGCTTTCATTTTTTCTTGAATGCCTTCGCCATTCTCATTAATATGAGAAACACTAATCCATTCATATCCCTCTGCTTCCTGCACTTTAGGAATATTAAAATGAAAATAAGGTAGATAAGCTCTAGAGGCTAACTTCTTAGACAGAATGCCTAAAGATAAAATTTGCAAAATAGAAGCTGAAGTGGTGTAATGCGAAAAAATATTTCCCCACTCTACTTTTCCATCCTGAGGGAGAACTGGTTGAGGATATCTTTCCGCTAACTCTGGATTGAGAATCATTGCGGGTATTGTATCAAAAAGGCCTCCCTCTGCTATCAGGAGGCCTTCGACAATTTGAAAAGTACTTACAATCTAACTCTTACTTCTTCACCGCAATATACAGTTCCATCAAGTTACCTTTAGCAGTTGCTTTAGTACCCTCAACAGTCGTATCCATCTCTGTCCATTTGCTGCCATCCCACCCCATGATAGTGTGCTCACCAGCTTCATTAGCTTCGATAGTGACTTCACCAGTTCCTTTCAGGTTTGAAGAGACAGCCAGCGAAATCGGATCAGAAACTGGCGTACCTTGCAGGCCTGCAGGGTAACCAGCCGTGTTGAACACGATCACATAGCGCATGTTTTTCAAGTCAGCTGAAGTCAAGGTGAATTTACCATCTTTGGAGCTGACTTCACCTTCTTTAGCTCTGTTATCGAGATAAACCCAGTCGGATTTGAGAGCGTAGTTTTCAGGACCTTGAAAGCGTGTTAAAAGTGTCCCACCTTTGATATCCGAGTGGTAGGTACAAGCACCACCAGCACTACAACTGCCTAAGAGGATTTCTTTAACCGCAGGGATTGAGTCCAATTTCAAGACGTCAAAAGCACCTTGGAGTAATGATCCTGTTTGGTATTCCAGTTCGTACTCCACTTCAGTGGCTGGTTTGTTTAAGTGTTTGACTACCAAATTTAAGTGACGACCATCAGCCACCGGAGCAATTTGAATATACGGGCGATCAGCTACGGCGATGACGTTGACCGGATCGACACTGCGCTTCTTTTTAGGCTGGTTGTCACCAGCAGTTTGGTCAGGTTTTGCTGTCATCTTGGTGTAAGCAAACGCGCCGCCAGCGAGAACCAATAACAATACGACGGCTCCAATAATATAAGGCAGATATTTTTTGTTCATAGTTATTCCTTACTACACTTACTTTATCATACTTGCCAAGTGTGCCTCAAGTTCGGCAACTGGCACTCGAACTTGCTCGGCCGTATCACGATCACGAACCGTCACAGTCCCATCCTCGAGTGTTTGATAATCGACTGTCACACAGGCTGGGGTACCAATTTCGTCTTGGTAAAGGTAACGTTTACCAATATTACCCCGATCATCCCAAGCTGCCAGATAGGTATCGGCTACCATACCAAAAATTTCTTTGGCTTTCTCTACTAACTCCGGCTTATTTTTAACTAGAGGGAACACTGCCACTTTATAAGGTGCCAAGTTGAAAGGCAGTTTCAACACGGTCCGATTGCGCTCCTCATCACGCCAGTAAGCATCGGTTAAAATCATCAGGAACAAACGATTTACACCTACTGCCGGCTCGATAACGTGCGGAATAAACTTTTCGTTGGTATGAGGATCAGTATACTCAAGACTGTGACCAGAATGTTCCTGGTGCTGACGCAAATCATAATCAGTTCGATACGCTACACCCCAGAGCTCTTTCCATCCAAACGTAAATTTATAATCTAAATCATAGGTATCTTTGCTGTAGTGACTACGCTCTTTATCGGTGTGCTGGCGCCAGCGTAAGTTTTCTTCTTTAATTCCCAATGTTTGAGAGACAAACTTCCACATGGCTTGTTTCCAGTCTTCCATCAGCATCTGCCACTCGGTTTGGTTAGGATTGAAGAAATACTCAATCTCAGCTTGTTCAAACTCCAAAGTCCGGAACACAAACTGACCCGTGGTAATTTCATTACGAAAACTCTTACCAATATTGCCCACCCCAAATGGTAGTTGCACACGGGTAGAGTCTAAAATTTGTTTGAAGTTAGCAAAGATACCTTGAGCTGTTTCACCTCGCAGATACACCTTAGCTTTCTCGCCAGCCACCGTTCCAATTGCAGTTTCAAACAACAAATTAAAACTCTTTGGCTCACTCACTTCATTACCATCGGGACTTAAAATCTTGTGCTCACGGATGAAAGCAGCCATCTCCTCAATTTTCATGTCTTCGACTTGGACAGCAACATCTGGATGTTTAGCAGCCCAAGCTTCAATTAAATGATCAGCTCGATAACGCTTATGTGATTTTTTATCTTCCACCAGTGGATCACTAAATGAGGCCACGTGACCGGAGGCCACCCAAGTCTCGGGGTGCTGCAAAATCTGCGTGTCTAAACCAACCATATCAGGTCGTTTGTGAATAAACTCTTTCCACCACAAGTTACGTACGTTGCGCAATAACTCTACTCCTAACGGACCGTAATCATAGGAATTAGCTAAGCCGCCATAAATTTCTGAAGTCGGAAACACAAAGCCGCGGCGCTTGGCTAGGGAAACAATGTCGTCTAATGAAGGAGATGTCGGGTGGTCTGACATGCCTGCCTTTCTCAGTGAGGTTTTTGAGAAACCCCACAACTACTTTAATAGTTGTAGGGACCAAGCTTAGCTTGGTGGTTCCACCCTACTTGATGAAACATGATATCCATTTATTTCATCCGCTTTTAAAACAAACTCTTACCTGGTTTGTCCGGTTGCTCCCCGCTTGCCGAGCGGATCAGTGCTAAGAGTATTGTAGCACAACTCGTTAAAAACCAAATCTTTTTATCATGGCTACAGCAAAATGGTCAGCAAAATTTTCTGTTGGTAACTGGTATTTCCATTCAAAAAATTCTCTTCTTTTTTCATCAGTCATACCAGGTTGCATTTTATAAACAGCAGCCAGGCGAATCAGTTGCTCTCTGGGCATTTTTTCAATTTGCTCATCACTATAAAATTGTGGGGTTTTTTGCAAATTTCTCAATTCCTTAACTCTAATAACAAGATGCTCATTTTCAGTAATAATTTCAAGATTCTTGCCTAAAAAACCTTCAATAACAGCATTGTTTTCAGGGGTTGGGTCACTGAATAGTTTCATTAATACATCTATATTTTGTGCTTCTACCGTTTCCCAAATACTATGGCGTATCTCCATCCCCGGCAAACCTTGTGTCTTAGCTTTTATCTCTTGTGATTTAATGAACCATCCGTGGATCACGTGGCCTAGTTCATGAAAAAAAATTGTCAAGGCAATTTGTCTGGCTGATAATCTTTCTACACCCAATAGTTTTTTTAATCGCTCCATTCGATATGTGAACGCCGGAGAGGCAATATACTCTTTATCTCTGTCCCATCGATATGATAAGAAAATCTCAGGTTGACCAGTAGTGGTTTGGGGGTAAGCTTGACTAGCTATCCAGGTGGGATTTTTTGCCTCAGTCCATAAATCATTCTTAATCATGATGTGTTTAGAAAAGGTGGATAATAACGGGTCTTGGTTTATTTTCTGTATTGCGCTATCTACACCATCGGGCAATAACAGCTGCTGTTCGCTACTACGTTCTGCAAGCAGCTCGTCATTAAAATCTATTAACAAGCGAACTAATGCTTGAAGGTTCTTTCCAAACTTCTGTATATCGGTTAAAGAAGTATTGATCACCTCATCACTGGTGTGATACTTGGTAATAAAATCATCAATAAAGGCTAAGCGTTCTTGCCAAAAATCGGGTAAATAAAGTTTTTGTTGATCTTTAATAGTCTTAATTAATTTTCTGATTTCCTGTTCTTCAGGTTCACTCATTAACAACAGTGGCAAGCCTTTATCAGAGAACTCTTCAGTCGCTTTAACTAATCGAACTAGTGGCAGAAGCTGTAACTCTACGGGTGGATTTAAAAAATTGAGGCGCTGAACATACTGGAATGCCTTCTCAGCTTCTTGTATGACTGGTGCCTTTCTGATCTCATCACTACCCGGACTAAAACCTAATTTTTCATCAGACATAGAGTAGTATTCTACTCCTTCACCTTCAAATAATCCCAACTCTTCATAGGCTTGTCCGCAATAGCGGAAACATATTCTAAAATGGTCGGGTATTTGGAGTCTTTGGGGTTTTGATAACCCAGGTTCATCAACATTTCTTCTAGTTTTTGGCGAATGATCCGCGCGGGGGTGGTCCCTTTGACTACCAAGTTGCGCAACTCGATCACGGCTTCAAAGGTATCTTCATCTATTTGTTCTTCTACAAAGACCGTATCAATGATCTCCAGTACCTGCACCAGCTGTCTCATCTTGGGTAAGCTTTGATGAGCTGCTTGGCAGTCATCTACAAGAGTCGCTTGAGTTAACAAGGGCATGGAGGAAGTGCTAATCAGCAAACATTTGATGTGGTTGCCAGGTTCTAAAAACGCCCGCTTACTGGATGACAGCTTGCGAGCGCCTTTGGCGACAGCAGTAAGTTTACCTTGATCTTGGGTGAATAATGTCACCACACGATCTGCTTCACCGACATTAGTTCGTTTTAAAACAATTGCTTCAGTACTAGAACTTCGCCTCATACACCATATCTTTATCCATCGTAATCTCTTCCTGACCACCATTCACATCCATAATCATCTTGATCGGATCCACACCGCCTTGTTTCCACATGCTTAACCGGTACGTCTCCCCGTCAGCGTAGGGCACGGTATAGGTAATTTTCACCTTAGCTTGACTATTTGGCTCCAGCTTGAAGAAGCCATCAATGACGGTAAAGCCATTTTCGTCGTACTGCTTAGGTTTAGTAATAAAACCTTGTGCATCAACTAACTCTGCACCTTTAGGCAGGTACAACCGGTGCCAATCATTAAGCGTGGCATTCAGACACAATTGTCCGGCTTCTAAATTACAGTTATCAGCTTTGCGACTGTTGCGGTAAGTCACTTCCACGGTGCGAGTTAACTCACCATTTTCGGGAGCAGAGACGGTTTGGACAACTTCATAATTAGTAAATAAGTCTGACTTATTACCCCCCAGGTTAGCATCGATAATTGCCAAGAAATCTTGGTTCTCAACTGGCTTCATCAACCCGGCAGCATTAATAGCTTCGGCAGCAGCTTGAGCTTTTTCATCAAAGAAATACAGCTGGGTATCCCGAGTTTCTAAGCTTTTTAAGCCAGCTGTGAATAATTGAGGCCATTGTTGTTTAGGCGCCGTGTAGGCCTTAGTTAAGATAGCGCGCATCAACGGCCCGATAATACCTTTGCGGTCTGGGCGCAAGAATGGCGTCGGTTTAGTAATGATTTCCGACAGAACATAAATAATTTGAGGACAATCACAACGCTTGTCATTTTCAGCGGTGAAGGTACCATATCCAGGTACATCAATTGGACCAAGGACTCGAACTAATTCTGTCAACACATGCGTGTTTACACTGATGATACCGTCAATATCTTGAGGTTCACTCTTGATAGTTTTGTAACCTTCTAAGAATTGGTCCATCGAGACTTTGAAGTCAGGTGAGGTATTCATGTCACGCAAGTTCCATTTTTTCTCGGTAGTGAGATATTGCCCTAAGACTTCAGGGATAGGTGGTTTCTTGGTGTACTTTTGATCTAACTCATAGATGTCGTCTGATTTTTCAGGAGTCACTTTCCCATCTTCTACAAAAATGATGGAATAGGCAGTCAAGAAGCCACCAGTTGGCCGTTTTTCGTTATCATTTTGGAAAAGAATCAAGTATTTCATGCGCTTTTGACCACCAGCAATATTGGGTAATTCTTGGATCACTGGCCTGAATTCTGTTAAAGCGGTGACTACGCCTTTACTAGCATCTTGACCTTGTTGGACATATGAGCGAACAGGAATATTGCGGAAGTTTTCTGGGTAGCGATTAGGATTAACCTGAGCAAACTCACTTTCCACCGTTTTAAACTCATTGGTAATGTCATCAAAAACTGGCGTAATTTTCTCGAGTGTTTCGAGCAAAAGTTTTAAGCGATCTTCAGCTGTGCCGCCCGTAAAAGTACCTTCGCCCGTAAAACCTAACACGTCGGCATAAGGCGTGATCGCCTGAATAGATTTCAGACCAGCGCGTAAGCCCGCATCCCCAGCATTTAAACTATGCAAACCATCATGATAATAATTGCGAGCAATGGGAATATATTGATAAAAAGACAACTTGTTATAAGTAGTGCGAATGCCAGCCATCTGCTCTTCCACTTTTTTAAGTTCGGCTTCGGTACCAGGCAAATTTTGAGCTTTAAACGTATCATAGGCCACACGACCTTGATCTTTCATCACTAAAGCCTGTGACTTAAGTTCGAGAACCACGTTATAGGTATAAAAACCCACCGCAGCCCCGACGGCACCAGTCACTACAAACAGTAGTAACAAGGCAAAAACAATTTTGTGCCATAACTTGGGTAAAAAGCGACGTCTCTTTTTGGGTGTCTCGGTTGTAGTACTACTTTCGGTAGTTATAACCGTAGATTCATCATGAGCAGCAAATTGACTCAACTCAATATCATTACTATCAGATGGAAGGGCAGAATTTAGATTTTCGGGCATGAAGGTTAGTATACTGAATCTGTCAAATAAAATTCAACCCGAAAGTGTGTTACCACTTTGAAATCATGGCTTTTGGCGTTCGGAATAAAATCGAGATGTCGTTCACAATTGATCGAGTCCGAGCATATCGGGCATCCATCTTTGCTCGGACAGCAAATGGCACTTCATTTCGACCGCTGGTTTGCCATGGCCCAGTAATACCAGGTTTGACTGACAAGATATCTTTTAAATATTCTTTTGTCTCAGGATAACGGCTAGTCTGTTCGTCAAGTTCTTTTTTGACGTAGGCTCGGGGCCCCACCATACTCATCTCACCTTTGAAAACATTGTACAGCTGAGGAAACTCATCAATAGTCAGAGAACGAAGTACTTTGCCTAGCTTGGTAATCCGGGGATCATCTTTTACTTTCCAGTCCCCAGCCTTGAACTTGGCTAATAACTCTTTATCGCGCTTATGCAAAATGTCTTCAGCATCTTTCACCATGGACCGGAATTTATAAAGATAAAACTCCTGACCATCCTTCCCCACCCGTTTGTGACGGAAAATAACCGGCCAACCTGAATCAAGATAGACCAAGATAGGAATAACAAACCAAATAGGAAGAAACAAGGCAGACAAGCCTAAAGCCACTAGAATATCGAGAGCACGTTTTTGCAGTTCGTATGACATAGACTGAGTTGCTAAGTAATTTAGTAATTGAGTTGTTCGCTGTCGCGCACAATTACTCAGTTACTTATTTACTCAATTACTTATAAATATTCTTTCTTACCTTCTTCTTTTAAGCGCTCGACTAATTTTTTGACATCTTGACTGCGAGATTTAGGCACAATCATTAAAATTTCGGGAGTATCGACAATGATCATGTCATCAATTCCTACCAAAGCTACCAATCGACCATCGGCATGAATCAGGTTATTTTGTGATCCAATCGCCAATGTATTGATCTGATCGCCATCACCTACAATCACGTTCCCCGCTAAATCTTTGGTGCCTAGATCATAAACTACTTTCCAATCACCAACGTCGTTCCAGCCAAAGTCACCAGGAATGAGCACCAAGTTATCAGCTTTCTCTGAAATTGCATAATCGATGGAAATAGCTTCTGCTTCTTTGTAGACGTCAGGTAAAGCCTGATGAAATTCTTGAGGCGATAATGTGTCCAGTTTTTCAGTCAGCTCGTACATCTTAGGCATGTGTTGGTGGAAAGCCTCTTTCAAACCTGCTGCTGACCACACATACATATTGGCATTCCAAAAGTAACGACCAGTGGAAATAAAAGCTTGAGCAGTAGCTACATTGGGTTTTTCAGTAAAGCTGGCCACATTGAAGAGTGACAGCCCCTTATCAAGTTTCTTTAGTTCCGTGCCAATTTTAATATATCCAAAGGCACTCGAAGGAAAGGTGGGAGTGATACCTACAGTAATCAATGTTTGACCTTCGGAAGCCACTTGAATGGCAGCTTTCATGACACGCACAAACTCCTTTTCATCAGGAACAACGTGGTCAGAAGCACTATTAATAACAATCGCATCGGGATCTTTGGATTTGGCAAACAGAGAGCCAGTCAACATTGCTAAGGCAGTATCGCGTTTATCAGGCTCAGCAATGATATTTTCTTCGGGAACTTCAGGTAATTGGTGGCGAACTTCATCACGATATTTTTGATTAGTCACCACGATCACGCGATCCCAGCTGACCAGTTTAGTAACACGGGCTGCTGCCACCTGCATCATGGTGTCTTTGCTCGTTAACTTTAAGAATTGCTTAGGAGTTTTTTCACGAGATTTAGGCCACAATCGTGTGCCACCACCCCCAGCCAGAATAACTGCATATGTGTGATCTAAAGGATTCATACCTTCCTTTCATCTTGAAACCTTTGCCAGTGGTGTAACACCCGTGCCTGAAAGGTCTCACAAAAGATAGTTGTAGCATACTTTTGCATTTTTTTCTGCATTTGTCTTTTATTAAATGATATGGTTTCAAGACGTTTGATGGCGTCAATCAGAGCTGAAAGTGTGGCCTCATCAATAAAAACTGCTTCTTTTCCATCTGTAAGTAACTCGGCTGCTCCACTCTGGGCGTGCAGAATGGCGGGAGTTCCCTGAGCGACTGTTTCCAGAGCAGTGATACCAAAATCCTCGAGTCCGGGCATCAACAGGCTAGTGGCACGATTAGTAATATCTATCAGTTCTGAAGGTGAGAGACTGCCTAAAAAGGTAACCTTCGCTTTATTATTTTGAGTTGCTAAAGCTCTGAGTTTGTTTTCTTCTGGCCCTACGCCTACAATCACCAAGTTTCTTCCTAGCTCCTGACAGGCCTGAATCGCCAAGTCTACACGTTTATACTCTACTAAACGCGATACAACTAAATAGTAATTGTCAGGTAAAGTCGTCAGGGGTGATTGTAATTGAACGTTAGTGTCTAGCTCCAGAGGTGGATATAACACCGCATCTGGCTCAGTATGATAGAACTCACCACACCGCTCACCTACCAGCTGGGAAATGGGAATGTAAACATCGGGCCTAAAGGCAGCACTTTCATCCCACCACCGTAGATAAGCTAATAAACGAGCCGCAACCCACTTCAAACCGGGTAAGTTTGGCAGTGAGCTGAGATACTCATCGTGATGACTATATAAGTAACGGGTAGGAGTCAGTAAATAGCAGATGTGAAGTTGATGAGGCTTGGTGATCACGCCTTTAGCTTCAGCACTGGTAATAGAAATGACGATGTCGTATTCGTCGAGATCAAAACTCTCAAAAGCCAGCGGCATTAACGGAGCTAACCAGCGGTGAGCAGAGTCCGCACCTGGCAAGCGTTGTAAAAAGGAGGGAACAACTTGGAAAATCTGCGCCCAACGTGCCTGATCTCTGTGATAAACAGATGTATAAAGGGGAGCCTCAGGAAAGATATCATGCAAGGCTAAAAGTACTTTCTCTGCACCACCATGTGGGGTATTGACTCGATCATAAACTAAAGCCACGCGAGCTTGCTTCATGCTGACCATCCTAACTCAGAATAAGGTGTCTGTGTTAAGGCCATTTCTAAGGCATTTTTAATATAAGGGATGGTGTTACTGGGTAAGCCACTGAGAGATACCCAACGCAACTCATCACATTTTTCTGGCTCACCGATCTTTGGCTCACCGTGCCAGTCCCGACACCAAAAAAAGAAGTCCACGGACTCGCGATCGGTAATGCGATGCATGACATGGGCAAACTCAATATTTTGTGGTGAAATTACAATCCCAATTTCTTCGGCAGCCTCTCGGACTAAAGCGGTAGTGATAGTTTCATTGCCATCCACATGCCCCGCCGGGACGCTATACTTGCCATCTTCATATCCTGTCTGGTAACGTCGTGCCAACAAAACCTGATCACCTTTAACTAAAAACAAGTGCACAGCAGTTATGAGCGTGAAACGAGCCGATTGAGCCATATGTCCTTAAGCTTTTAGCGCTTGTTGATATCCCTGCCAGGTTTCTTGGACCATTTTATCCCAGCTATATTCTTTGGCAATTTTGTACCCACGGTTGACGACCTTTTTTCTGTCGGAGGCTTGCAGTTTTTTGACCGCTTTTATAAATGAATCTGCAGAGTGAGGATCAAAATAAAGGGCAGCATCTTTATAGATTTCATTAAAAATGGGAATATTAGAGGCTAAGACGGGGACACCAGCAGCTAAAGCTTCGACACCTGTCAAACCAAATCCCTCGGATAATGAAGGCTGCACTAACGCTAATGCCAATGAGTAGTAATCTCCTAATTTTTCGTCAGCGACATACCCGGCGAAAGTCACCTGCTTCTCTACCCCTTGTTTTCTGACATATTCTTTGACTTGGTCTTGGAAGACATTACGTGAGCCGATCAGTGTCAGGGTGAAATTGGGAAGCTGTTTTAACGCATCCACTACTACTTTAATATTTTTATGTGGATATAACGAACCAACATACAGTAAATCAGAAAAAGTTTTTTGCCCAGTTGGAATTTGGTCCGCCAGCCGGCGGATGGGATTTGAATTATTGAGATTTTGAACTCCCACTCCTTCTTTAGTGACCTGAATTTTTTTCTCCACCTTGGAATAATACTTACTAACTACTCGTTTAATAGTTTGAGCGGGCACAAAAATAACTCGGGCTCGTTTGACAGCCGCGGCAGTAACACGACGGTACACCCAATATTTTAACCAATACACAACCGGCGATAAGGTGGTGACATGTGCACCTCTGTACTCATGCCATAATAAATCATGAATCGTAACCACAATTTTGCCACGATATAGCAACGGGACATTAAAGTGGGGTATATGCAGTAAATCTAATTTAGCGCGGCGAAAAATACCGGGCATTTTTAGTTGTTCAGCCATCGAATAGTGTTTCACGGGGGCTAACACTACTTCCACATTTTTTAAAGATTTATTGCCTAGTATTTCACTCTGCTGTTCTTGATCATGGAAAAACAACACCCACGTCACTGATGCGACTTGTGAGGGCAAGCGTCTGACTAAGTTCTCTATGTACCGACCGATGCCGGCGTGACGTTTTCCCGCCAGCCGGCAATCAATCCCAATTCGCATACTGAATTAATTATTTTTTACTAGTTTTGCGGCCGCGGCTCGATTTTTTTAAGGCAGCTGATAACTCATTAACACTTGCAGATTCAGGCATCATGGTCATGTGTGAATCATGAGAACCACAGTCGCAGTCTTCACAATCACAACCAACCATTGATTCGGCTTCTTTTTCCAATTTTTGAGCTTTCATTTCGCGTAATAAGTTGCCGATCATCGCAAATAAAAAGTAAGCCACTGCTAACACAAAGCTAACGGTAGGAATGTACTCTAATAATTTTGGCTGTTCAAATAATTGCTGATTGGCATAGACGTAGCGGATCAACAAGTTTGGCAAGAAAGCTGTCACAAAAATACTGAAGAAAAACACAGCAACTGACTCGACTGTCTTCAGCAAGCTTTTTTGACGAAGCTGCTCAACTTTAAAATGAATAGAAGAATTGGTCATAGACCTCCCTTTTTTAGAGTAAGTAAATATTTGATAATCGTTCTCACCCAAGCTGGGTACTGTGCTCGATAATGTTTGTCGTAATATTGCAGCATTGTATCGTAAAAGTATCCGGTTGTCTTGCGTTGAACTTGGTGCGTAGACCCTGACAAACCAGATTTATATTTGTGATGTATTACCGTGGCAGCGGGATGAAACATTACCTTATAACCAGCTTCGCGAAATCGCTTACACCAGTCGAGATCTTCAGCATACATAAAAAATTGTTCATCCAAAAAACCCACCTTCTTCATCGCAGAGGTGCGGACAATCATCGCTGCACCCGAGCAAGCATCAATCTCATGTATATTTCTCAAATCCTGATAGGCCTGATGATACTGACCAAAAACTGCCGAGGTTGGGAAGATCTTTTCTAAACCAACAAAGTACGTAAAGCTGGCCCACAAACTTGGCTCACCCCGGTGAGATGCCCAATCTAAACTGCCATCATTCAATTGCACTTTGGGTGTCACCACCCCCACTTTGGGATTTTCATCCATATACGCAATTAACTGATCTAACTTAGTTTCAGTGGTAGACTCCACATCGGAATTTAACAGCATCACATACCGGCTGTTTACCTCTGCCAGCGCCTGATTGTTACCTTTGGCAAAACCAAAATTATCTTCAAGCTCTTTCAGCTCTACCCATTTGAACTGTTTCTGCACCATAGCTACCGATTCGTCACTACTGTGGTTATCCACCACCACTACTTTGATCTGTAATTTACTGCGTCGCAGATAAAAAGCTTTTAAAGTATCTAAGGTTTTTTTCAACCAAAACTGGCTGTTATAACTGAGAATAATGATGGTCAGATCGTATGGTTGTGCCATAAATTATTTACGTTGATTGGCGACCGTGGTGCGCCGAGTCCGACCTAGCTCCAGATAAATGCGATCCAACTTCTGAGAAATCAAATCCCAGTCAAAGTTCTTGGTCACAAACTCCAAGCCTTTTTTGGCTAGACTTTGGCGCAATTTTTGATCTGTCAAAACTTGTACTGTTAACTCTGACAAACCTTCCGGGGTGTTACTCGTGACTACTTCACGTCCGTTCTCCACACCCAATCCTTCTACTGCTATCTCCGTTGCCACCACCGGCGTCTCACTCGCTAAAGCTTCTAAAATTTTATATCGTGTCCCTTTACCACTAAACACCGTCGCTACTAACACATGAGCTCCCTTAAAGGCATCGCGAATATCGGGAATTCCGCCGGTGACCGTAATACTGGTATCTTTTTGCTGCAGACCCACAATTTCTTTGGTGGGGGCATTGCCCACAATCCATAAGCGCGCTTTGGGCAAGCTGGTTTTAATTTTAGGCCACACCTTTTTTGCTAAGAAATCTACAGCTTCAATGTTGGGCAACCACTTAAAGGTACCCACTGATAAAACGGTTGGCTCTTTAGGCAATTGATGCGGTTTTTCTTGAAACCACTTTACATCTACACCATTGGCTACCACTTCGATGTTTTTATCACTGCCCACCGTGTTGGCAATAAACTGGCGATCCTCCTCGCTCATTACAATCAGCTTTTCACACGTCCGCCAATAGTACTCTTCCCAACGTTGGATTTTTTGAATATCAATGTTAAGCAGTGGTCTCAATAAGCGCCATGCTCGTTTGGCATAACTTTCATACCCCAAGTACTCGATCGTTTGCTCAACTAAAATAGTGGGAATGCTGGTGGGAGGCAAGTGGGGCATCATGTAAAACGTCTCGGCATGAATCAAATCGTAATGTTCAGTTTCCAGCTCACTTTTGACAGCTTTGACCGTTTCTGGCACGTAGTTACGAATAACTAAAAACGGAAAACTGGAAAAGCCAGTTTGCAAAATATTTTTTAACGTAAAAGGCTTTTGTGAACGCTTAAACACCCGAACTTTTTTACAATATTTTTCGAGCTCAGGAATATACTGCCGTTCGGTATTTTCTTTAATCAAGGCAAAAAGGGTAATATCGTGCTTCTTAGCTAATTTTTTGAGCAAGTTATACGTACGGATTTGCCCACCCGACAATAACGGATACGGCAAATAGGGGGTAAGCATTAAAACTTTCATAACTTAGCGGGCAGAAGCACTAGCAGGAACTGGTTTACTCAAATCTAAAATCAAGTATTCAGGTTTCTGTTCAATTGTCTGGTATTGAGTTTGCAACGCTTTGGCTTCATCGTCAAGGGCTGTTGTGACGTACACACTCGCCCCTTGTTCAATTCGCTGCGGAATTAAACCCCCGATGGGCCACCCTCGACGGTTAGTTTGAAATAAAAACGCCGTATCACCCTGGTATGGCGCAATCACCAGCGCATCTGCTGGCACTAACGCATCGACGCGCTTGCCGGCTTCCACAATGGCTGGATTATTAATGTTAAAGTAACCTCGGACTTCATACCATGATAAAAAGCCAGCTAAGGCCGCCACCCACACGGTACTCGCTACCACCACCCAGCGTGCTACGACTGTACTTGGCAAACGCCAATACCACACTACCCCACGAGCGACCATCAGAGCTATGCTAGGCACCAACATAGCTTGATAATAATCATGTTGGACATTACCAGTGGCTAACATCACTAAATACAATACCATCGATCCAAACCAGCTCAGAGATAAAATATCGATCGCACTCCATTTGTCCTTGGCACTTTTGACCGCCATACCTAAAAATAGAAACACACTTCCCCAATAACCCAGCATCAAGCGATCGATGCGATCAGCGAACAACCAGCGCCACCAGCTCGGTTTAAGTCGGATACCATTACCATTCCATAACCAATCTGAAGCGGGAATACCTACAGCATAATCTTGAATAAAGGTGCGCCACCACAACATGGGCAATAAAGCTACCACACCATAGACATATAACTGCCAGGTAGTGATAAACTTCCAACCCAGGTACCACCAGGCCATGATGGCAAATACAGGAGCAATAAAAATAGCGGGCGGCTTAAGCAACAAAGCGAGTGCCATGCAAGCTACTGAGAGCACAAACCACGACCAGGCGACTAAAGAGCTCGAATTACTTTTCGAAGTGGTAGATAAACTTTGCAACCACTTCACAAAAGCCAATAAACTGAGTACCTGTGCAGCCAACATATAAGGCTCAGGTAAAATCACCCGAGAGTAGAAAATGGAGTATGGCATCAGCGCTACGATCAGCGCTGTCAACCCACTCAGCCAGCGATCATTACTAATAGTTTGTACTAAGATATACAAAGCAGAGATCATGATCAACGAAGCAAAAATAGAAAAAACGCGATACGTACTCACCAAATCTAGCATCGGCCATTGTCGTAAAACTCCGGCTACTAGATAATTTACAATCGGAAACTCAACCATTCGCCATCCCTGAGGGTTTTCTTCACCACTGGGAATGTTGGACAAGTCATGAAAATGGGATAAAGTCAGGGGATAATTGTGCTTTACGTATTCTCGAGTCACGGAGGCAGTATCAGCTTGGCGCCAACTGTGCCAATCAGCTAAAGGCGCAGTAACTCGGTACAGTCTCACTCCAGCGGCGATACTCAAAATCAGCACTAGGAGAACAAGGTCGATCCATTTTTTCATGAGCGTTTTTTCTTAGCTCGGGTCTTAGTACGGGTGACAGCAAGCTTTGTTGGGGACGTTTTAGCAACCTGTGCGGCTGGAGCTTCTGGGCTCAACTGCGCTTCACGAGGATGCAGTAAGAAATAATACCCCATGATTAAGCCCGTCACTGACCAATACGACTGTGCAACTTTCGAAGCCGCATAAACATCGATATACACTGCATTGAGCAATAATCCCACCGAAGCGGCAATGTAACCAATGCTCAAAGCTTGTAACAAGATATCGTCGTCTTTAAGTGCTCGCACAGAAAAGTAGAGTGCCATCCCAATGATGCCATAAAAAGTAATAAAGCCTAATAAACCTGTTTCACCCAGTGTCCGCAGGAAGTTATTATCGGTACTATCAGCAATCATGAAGGTTTGTTTAGCATCTTGATTGAGCGTGGCATACCCACTCCCCAATAATGGATTGCGCTTAAAACCTTGGATGGCTTGCGGCCACAGCGTATCGAGACGGATAGCCAAAGACAATCCATAGCGCTCTGCATTTTCTGAGAACTGGCGAGGAACTTCTTTTTTCTCCCAGGTAATTGTGCCATCAGCTGAGGTGGTGGCTTCGTAAACGACGTCGGGAATATCTTCATAGACGTCACTTGGGCGCTTAGTAGTGGGCTGAGTATCACTGGGCACAATCACCCCAAACTCATCCACAGCTTCTCCCCCTTCAGGCTTCTCCACTTTAATGCTGACTTCTTTCAAGCCTAAGGTTTCAGGAATGTAGTACTGAACAAGCCATTTCACTTCACCATTCATAGTGTGATAGGTATCGTGTAGCTTAGGGTATCCCTCAAGTACTTGAAGGAAACGCTCATACATGTCGTTGCCGAAGCTCAGCATCATCACACCAGTAATACCCATCACCACAAACCACCTGGATGCAGCCCACCAGAATTTTTTCAGCCATGTCTCTTCTCTGACAAGGGCAATCAACAGTAAAGCTAAACTAACAGCGATTAAATAAGCCGCAAAAGAAGTGCGAGCAGCGCTCACAATCATGAGCCATAACCCAAAGAAATGAGCTGCAAACAACCCCACTTTCAAAGCTGGGGGCTTGATCATAAAAGCCAACGTCAACACCACAGGCAAAGACAACACCAAATATGCAGCCAAGTCATAATGACCACCAAAAGTGGATTGCACGCGAGCGTGTTCGGTAAGATACAACCGCACACCCTTGCTGAACTCACGATTCATGGTGGAGTAAACTGGCCAATACAGGTATTTCTGCCCTACACCATAGGCACTAATACCAATTAATGTAGCGACAAATATACTGATAGCAATGTAAACATCTTTTTTAGTTTTAATCGCGGAAGACAGAATGAAAAACAATGAAAAATACTCAAGATAACGGAAATAATGGAGTAAGGTTTTCCCGACGTGTTTGGGTTGAAGGACTACCGTCTGAGTAATAAACATGCCACTCAAAACTGATAACGCCCCGACAACGGCATACGCCACTACTGCCCAGAAAAAGGGTGTTCTCCAGGTTACTTTACCTCGCAACCATTGAATCACCCACACCACGCCTGCTAACAAAATTAAAAAGTCTTCACTGCGAACGCGCACAATATATTCTTCGATCAAGCTAAACAGCGGAATTTTGGGCATCAAGGGCACAAAAGCGATCAATGCACTGGCTAAAACAAGCAGTAAGTAGCGATCGAGCCATTGGCCTATTTTTGTTAAAAATGAAGTATTCATAGTTCTCGCCACAGCTGGGCATAAACCCGAGCTTTCACAGGATTCCGTACCATTGTACCAAATATGAACCATCTGAGTAGTGCTCCTAGCTGCAAAACCAACCTTACCAGAGGAAACTGCCAAGCAGAAAAGTGCTTACGCCAGATGTGCAAATAGCCTTTAAACTCACCTTTGATAGCATTTCCAGATGATGAACTAGCACTCCCCAAGTGAATAATGTGTGCGGCTGGACAGACCGCCACATCCCAGTGGTGTGCCCGCGCTCGGAGACAATACTCCACGTCTTCGCCGTACATAAAAATGCCTTCGTCAAGCAAACCAATCTCATGCACCACTTCGCGCTTCAGCATCATTGCTGCTCCCCCTACCCAACCTTCTTGAACTAGAGTTTGTTCAGGATCGGCAGGATGTTTTTTCCGAGCAGCCTCAGCAGTTCTACCTCTAATCCCCGTGTGCTGCGTAGAAGGCAACCAGCCACCAACGATCGGTAAATCATCAAGCAAGAGCATGTGGCACATCAAAGCCCCGAACGTTGGCAATGACCCACCTTGTTGCTGAACCGAGCCATCTTCATTAAATAACTGCGCGCTGACAATTCCTAACCGATCTAGTTCTCCATGATGACTACTGACATAGGCCGTGGTTTCGTTCAGGGGTGTACGCTCAAAAGCTCTGACCAGCGTTTCTAAGGCACCGGGTTTGATAATGGTATCGGAATTTAGCAACAAAATATATTTGCCGGTACTAGCATTGATACCAATATTATTGCCTTTAGGAAAACCCACATTTTGGTCATTTTCGATCAGCTCCACCAGTTTTGGATACGCCTTACGAATTTTTTTAATCGCCGGCACTGATCCATCTCGGGAAGCATTATCAACGACAATGATTTCAGTATGATTCTTGAGTGGCAGTGAAGCATTCACATCAGCTATCACCGATTCGAGCGTTTGAAGTGTCAGTTTCTCAGTGTTGTAGGACAGAATAATAATCGAGAGTAGCATAACAATAGCCTATCATCTATTGGCCACAATTGACCATGATTGAACTCTTCTTTTAGCTCGGGCCCACCAACTCTCTTGCTCGCTAGTGACACTAATCAACACCCCCAACATCACTAAGCTCATACTGATAAGCAAAGCTGCTGTTAATTGCTCTCGGAAAAAAACCCAGCCCACCACGGCCGCAAACTCAGGACCTAACAAGCTGATGACAGCAGCTGTCATGGAGGATACTCTCTTCAACCCTATTTGAATCAATGTCGTTTGCAAGAACGAAACGAGCGCTAAACCACCCACCGCCCACATCAGAGCCGAGCTAATAATAATCTGTGGCTGCTGAAGCGCTATGTACCCTATAGCCAACGGCAAGTAAAAAAGCGTCACTCCCAGATAGCTTGCTGCCCCTAAAATCAAAGGTGAAAAACCTGCTACCACTTTCTTTGAATACACTAAGTATGCTGTATAACAAAAAACTGCCAAGAAAATTAAACTATTGCCATAAAGCGTACCAAGAGATAATTCACTTCCCCCGCGGCGTGACAACACAATCAGTAAAGCTAACCCTGCCATAGCGATGACGCCCCCAGTAACTTTGCGACGTGAAACTGTTTCACCACTCACTACGTAGCTGAGCATGGGCACCGTGATGGGTAATAAGGCATACAACAATTGTGAGGCTACTAGTGTTGTGTAGGGAATCCCCAACGAAAACAATAAAATATTTCCCCCGATCGTAGCACCAAACAGCAGCACGATTACTCTGAGCTGTGGAGTAAACAAGGTTTTGAATTGGGGCCCAAGTATGACCATAAAAATCAGCAACGTGGACACCCCTCTGCCCAGGTTGAACACCAGCGGATGGATGGCTTCGACACCGACTCGGATTAAGGCTGGCGTGAGAGCTCCTCCCAACGCCGCCGATAAAACTAACGCCAATGCACCTTGATACTTAGGAGCTAAAGTCATAAAAAAAGGTATTTCTTATTGAAACCACCGGGCTCGGCCGAGGCGATAATTAAGTTGCGACAGTTGACGCTCACCAATTTCTTTGGCCGGAACGCCGGCTACAATACTCAAGGGTTTGACATTTTTGGTCACCACTGCACCGGCAGCAACCACAGCACCACGACCAATTGTGACACCGGGCAAAATAATGGCCCGCGGACCAATAAAGGCATAATCTTCAATGGTGACTTTTTTCTCGATCGCTTGCATGGTGGCTGAAGTTAAGTCATGTTGGCTAGTCCAGATCATGACTTCCGAGGCAATATCGACGTGGTCACCAATCTCCAGACCACCTTCGGAATCAACCAACTGCTTGCGCCCATCTAAACTGGCTTTTTCGCCCACAATCGTATCCTCACCAATCGTAATGTAGCGAGGATCAAAAATTCTCGCTCGCATATGAATCGTAGAGCCGCGACCAATGCTCATTCCGGACAACCGGTAAAAAAAGCGGCGGAAATGGTGGAGAGGAATCTCGCCCACGAACCACCACAAAAAACCAGTGACAGCCTCAAGCCAAATGCTGCGAAGACGATTAATAATTTTTTCTGACAACGTGCGACGACCGGTGTTGGATGAGGAGGAAGAACTGGACATGATCTTATTGTAAGCTATTGATCAATAAAGAGCACTCAACAATACTAGATACCCTCACTCCACGGCAGCCCCAAGTGCTCATAAGCGGTTTTAGTAATCACCCGGCCTTTGGGAGTTTTTTGGAGAAAACCAATTTGCATCAAATATGGTTCCAGAACTTCTTCTATCGTACCAGCGTCTTCACTTAAGGTAGCCGCAATAGTTGATAAGCCCACCGGCCCACCTTTGTGTTTCTCAATGATCAAACTTAAAAAGCGACGATCATGGTCGGTCAAACCCACGCCATCAACGGCTAACATTGTTAATGCTTCATCAACCATGGCCGGCTCGATTTTGCCTTGATACTTTACCTGGGCTACATCACGGACACGTTTCAGCAACTGCAATGCCACTCGAGGTGTTCCCCGGGCCCGGCTACCAATTTTTAAAGCACTTTCGTTATCTAAACTAACAGTTAATTTCTCAGCTGCTTTTTGTAAAATCACCCGCAAATCGGTAGGCAGATAATGCTCCATGCGATGAGTCAGGCCAAACCGATCCCGGAAAGGACCAGACAAAGCCCCAAACCGAGTGGTGGCTCCCACCAAGGTAAACTTAGGTAAGTCCAGACGCACTGTCCGGGCGGAGGGCCCTTTGCCAAGTACAATATCAAGGGCAAAATCTTCCATCGCTGGATACAATGTTTCCTCAACAGCTTTCGGCAATCGATGAATTTCATCAATAAATAACACATCGCCGGGTTCTAAATTCGTCAAAATGGCCGCCACATCACCAGCCTTTGCCAAAGCCGTTCCTGAGGTAATGCGCAAGTTGACGCCCATCTCCTTCGCGATTAAATGAGAGAGCGTAGTTTTGCCTAAACCTGGCGGTCCATATAACAACACGTGATCAAGAGCTTCGTTGCGATGTTTAGCAGCCTGCAAAGCAATCTGCAGTGATTCTTTTACTTGAGGCTGGCCTATAAACTCTGACCAGGCTTGTGCCCGTAACGAGGTTAACAATGCTTCTTCATCGCTGGTAGGAGTCATCATCACTGTCACGGTATCTTGCATAAATGATTATTTTTTCTGACTTAATAACTTAATGGCCTGCTTGAGCAATTGACTTGTTTCGTATGTACCCGAGAAATCTAATCCCTGTACTGCTTTTTCAGCATGGTCTTCCACAAATCCTAGTGCTACTAAGGCATCCACAATTTCTTGTTCTTGAGGATTGCGTGGTCCCAAACTGAGTTCTTGCAAACTACCCAACTTAGATTTCAACTCAATAATGATTTTTTGCGCCAATTTTTTACCCACTCTGGGGACAGCCGCAAATACACTGACTTCAGCTGTCTGGACAGCATGAATAATTTTTTCTGCCCCGATATCAACAATATTAATAGCTGTTTTAGGACCTACCCCCGAGACACTTAATAATAATAAAAACAACTCTTTTTCCTGAATTTCATTAAAACCATATAGCTCAATCGCATCTTCACGTACATGAGTATAAATATGCAGACTCACTTCTTCTACTGTGCTCGCTTTTGCCAATACCGCCGTGGGCGCAATCACCCCATAGCCCACGCCATTGACCAGGACGATTAATTTATCAACTTGAAGCAGTGGTTTACCAATCAGATATGAAATCATGTCCTACTATGGTAGCGGGTTTTGGAGATTTGGTAAAGGTTTGGGAGTAATCAGCTTAGCGGTCTGACTTAAATTCAATCTTGGCCAGTACACTTTCACGAAAAAAATAATTCGCCTTTAATAAACTCAACCTGAGTACAATCCACTGCTGGAGATCTGTTGCGGTGATTTTTTCTTGTGACAATGGTACCCGCAATAAAGCAACCGTTTTGACAATCGCTCTTTCCAAATGAGTGGCAAAAATATCAGCCGCCGATAAACCTTCAACGGAGATGGTGGTGTCTAAAATAAGATCAGGTTGACTGAGTAAGTCCTTAATCCACGCTTCCAAAGCTTTATCAAAATTATTACTCACCAAACCCTTCATAGCCTGATAGGTAGCGTCAGCCACTTGTCGAGGTTTTAAATCACTTTTGCTCATACCTTGCGCTGGAGTTAAACAGTCGTGAAGAGCTTGTTCAAAGGCTTGAGACAGAACATGATTGACTGCAACTTGCAAGCCAACAATCTCATCATATCGACGATGACTTTCCTGATGGAGGATGCGAGAAGGGTATTTATTGAATTTTTCGAACTCTGGCATCTGCATATTATACATCACAAATACACACAAAGCATTCAGATATTGATCGCACTGTGAGTAATCAGCACTGCCAAAGCATCAAGTGTATCATCCACTAACTTCACTTCGCTTAATTTTAATTGTAATCTAACCATTTTTTCGACTGCTCGCTTATCGGCTTTGCCGGTACCAGTCACAGCTTGTTTAATCGTCATAGGGTTGTACTCAAATATGGTGAGATGATTTTTTAATGCTTCAGCAAAAATAAGGCCACGCACTTCACTCACTTGCATAGCACTGGTGGTATTTTTGCTGAAAAAAAGGGTTTCAATGGCCAACTCAGTTGGCTGATAACTAGTCATTAACTCGCTGAGCAGAGTAATTACTTCTTGATATCGTTCCCACCGAGACTGTGTTTTTTTTGTTTGGAGCAGGCCATATTGTAAAAGCTCAATTTTGGTCGTGGCTACCTTGGCCACTGCCCACCCCAGGCGGTCATACCCAGGATCGATGGCTAGAACAGTTGACATAGTTATTTTTTAGCTACTTCATGTAAGGTATTCAAAATCACCATGGCACTGCGATCCCAATCAAATTTTTTAAGTTGTTGGCGAGCATGTTTCAAAAGTTGCCCTCGCTGTTTAGCTGTTAACATGATTGCCTCATATAAACCGCGGCCGATATCATCTGGCTGATAAGGGTCCACCAAAATGCCAGCTTTACCTACGACTTCTGGCAAACTTGTGGTATTTGAAACTACGGGAACCACACTTTTATTGAGAGACTCCAACGGTGGTATACCAAAACCTTCATACAACCCTACCAGTACACTACACTCTGCGTAGTGATAAAGAATATCTTTCATCTCATCCGAGACAAAACCCGTAAGTATAATCTGATCTTTGAGTGGCGAAGCTTTGACTCTCTCTAAAATTCCATCGGCTAACCAACCCAACTTGCCTGCGATCACTAGCTGCAGTTGTTGTGAGTTAAGATGATTTCGTGAAGATTTAGATGACGCTAAGTATTTATAAACCAACTTTTCAAAGCCTTCGATAAGACGCTCCACATTTTTACGCGGCTGCAACGTTCCCACATATAAAATGTATGGTTGTGAAATCTTTTGTTTGCGCAGCGCTGCTTTAGCTTTAGCCGGCAAACTGTGGCGATGTTTAGTATTGACCGCTGGGTATGCAACTACCACATCTCCTGGTTTTTTACCGTACTCTCGGACTACATCATCTTTGGTAAACTCACTGATCGCAATCACTTTTCGAGCCCGCAGGACGCTATATTTTGTCCACGATTTAAGTTGCAATAGATCGCGCTTTTTAAACTGTTCCGGAAAGTGTAAAAAGGCCAAATCCATCACCGAAGACACATACGGTACGGCTGACAAACGAGGCGCATAATGGCCAGGCGTAAAAAAAACGTCATACTTATCTTTATATAAAAAAAGATGTAATGGCAAAGCAAACTGGGTTGCCAGGGCAGCCGGCTTGAGCTGCTGATACTTCCAACCTGGACGAGCAGATGGTAAATCTTGGTGCGGTGATTGAGTTAATAAAATAGTAAAAGTTGTATTGGCATCGTTTCGAGTTTGCTTTTCCAAACTCCGTAAAATTTCATAGGCGTAAACATTACTACCCACCCGATGTGAGACATTAGCTTCATTGCCATCAATAGCGATGCGAAGAGGTTTCATACTATATATGAGCAGTGTACAAGATTTTTTCTCATTTGAATATCAATACTGGGCGGAAATTTAACTTGACACTCATTAACTCTGCCGTACAATTACCCCAAATCACCTACATAAAGGAGACATATGCTTGGTCGTGTCGAACAAGGTAGAAGTTTATAAGGCTTAAAAAGTCTTTGGAACAGTGTCGCACCAGGTTTTCTCTATAAAGGTGAGTTTGAAAATGAGCTTAGGGTAGAAAAACGGACTCGACAGTTACAGCGTGAGATAAATGAAATTGATGGCGTGCGAAATAACCCCTCAACTGCCGATCTGTATAACTTCGATGGCCAGTTGGCGCTTCATATGCGAAGTAGCGAAACTATTCTCAGAGTTGATGATTTAATTAGAACTTTCAAGTCGTTAACTGACCCCACCTCTTTACTGGCAACAATCGACAATAAAAGCCATGAATGGGCTGGCCCATACAGCTTTAATCCCAATCCCACAGAAACTCGAACAGAAAGACGTTATAGAACTAATGCTATTAGAACATATACTGAATTTAGAGCCGTTGTTGAAGTACTGCTTAGACGTTTAACCGAACAGTCAGAAATCGAAAAAATTGTAACCATCAGTCCATCTCTCGAACTCATACTCGAAAAATTACCCCTGGTTGGCAAAGAGCCAATTACAATTACTTTTTTCCCGAGTTCATATTTTAAATTAGAACTCAGTAAGAGTACCAAAGGTTTTCACATTACGCCCATTATTCAAGATAATGACTTTCGCTCGTTGGGCAAGCATCAGCAAGAGACGTTTCAAAAGAAACAAAATGAGACTCACACAAGAAGTATTGAACGTGCTGTAGTGGCATATGCCCCTGAATCCTTGTTACCAATAATTCAGAAATACATGGAAGAAGAAAAACTAGGTATACACAAAAGAGGTTCTCTGTATCGACCGTTCGCAGATTTAGTTTATGGAGGTTATACCCATCCTCACTTTAACGGTGATTCCTATAGCAAAGTTTTAATGGGTTTAATGCAAAAAGGGTTAGAGCCAGTTCGGGGTAATGTGGTTGCAGAGTTCAATGATCAGCTAAAATGCTCGCATCGGGTTTCAGAAGATGAAAGCTTTCAAGCTGAACTGTATCACTTTCCGGCTCAGCCACATTATTATTTGGCTTTCCATGAATCCAAACAAGGTGGGTATATCAGTGTCTGGTTTTCGCCAGAGCAGATTAAGTTCCTAGAAACTGATCTTTGGCCAGCCGGTACACCTTCATCGTCTCAATAGCTACTTGCCGCCAATCAAACATTTGCAAACGAATAATCATCCGTTGCAGGCGTTTTTGTTGAGCAGTGAGATCTTCATTTAAAATAGTGGTGATCCCTTGGCGAATGCTTTCCACAGATTCAGGATCCACTAATTCTGCCGCATTCCCCGCTACCTCAATCATCGAGGAAACACTTGAAGTTATTACTGGTGTCCCGTGATAAAAGGCTTCCAAAATGGGCAATCCAAAACCTTCATACAAACAGGGGTACGCCAACATACTCGCTTCTCCGTAAAGGACTGCTAACTCCTCTTCACTCACCTTCCCTAGAAACCGCAGGTTAGGCAGTGAAAAGCGTGAGCTTTCTTTGGAGGTACTATCCCACCCTTTGTCACCGGCAATGAGGAGATCGATCTCATTTTTAAGCGGCTCCCAAGCTTCTATTAAACGCTGGAGGTTTTTACGTGGTTCACGGGTACCAACAAAGAAAATAAATGGCCGTGATAAATTCAATCGCTGTTTAATCTCATCATATTCTTCTTCTGTTAAACGCTCGCTGACTAACTTAGTTTCCATGGGCAAAGCCTCATAAATGACGTGCACCTGATACGGAGGAATTTCTAACAACTCCACAATGTCTTTTTTAGTGGCACGACTGACAGCAATGATCTGTGCCCCTCGTTCTTTGAGCTGTTGCCAAGATTGGCGGTGCATTTTGAGAATGTGTTGATGAGCAGTATCGGGATACTTTAAAATCGCCAAATCATGAATAGTTGAGACCAAGGGCAGATCTTTATCTGGTGGCTGCAACCAATCCCAGGAGTGAAAAACGTCTAGTTTAGGAATGTTGGAACGAATGCTATTACGACCAAACCAGTTCCAAATAATATTTTGCAATTTGGGAGGATACGCTTGAATCAAAACGTGAGCATTATTCTTATTTTTGACTAATTCCTCCGCCAAAAACTCGAGCCGGTGTCGTTGCCTGCCTAATGAGCCATACAACGTCAGTTCTAAGCCCGGCTGCGCTACCAGTGCCCGGACGAGGTTGGCCGTGTATCGGGATACACCTCGGCCGTAGATTAATGAAGTAACATCGATTCCAATATGCATATTATTTTTGACTGAGCGTTACATTAGGAGCGGCGTACACTCGAACAAAGCCAATGACAGGATACTCTATTATCTCTATTGATTGATAGCCGTAACTCTCTACTTCGGCTCGGATCTTTTGATGAGGGTCACTTAAATCACTCAGGTAATCAAAAATAATCACATAGCGGTAGTTATGTAACGGCTGTAAAGTAGCGCGTAAATCTTTCACCTGATCAACATGCAAAACCCCCGTGGCAATAAATGGATAATCAGCACTGTCGTACCACTCCCAGGAAGGGAAAGCCCCGGGAAAAGAAAAAATTAAAACTGTATCACTGGCACTATAACGTGCAGCCACATCTGCATATAATGCCCGCCAGTTTTCTCGTTGTAAAGTGGGCTGGGTATAGTAATTGAAAGTAGACCAAGCATTGGTCAGTAATAAGGTAACTAATAATAGATACGGGACTACCGTGCTCATTTTTTTGGTATTCAGCTTTATTTCACTGACCAGAATGGAGACAAAAAGATAAAAACCAGGCAATAAATACAACACGCGCTTGGGTTGTAACACCGGTATCCAAAAAGAAATAATCCAGCTGGTAATTAGCGGCACCAGCAGCCAGATCAGTGTGAGCATCAAAGCCTGTGGTGGACGGGCAGTGCGAGCGTGTTTATAAAGTATCCATAAGCTCAAGACCAAACCACTCACCATCACCACGCTCACGCCTACAAAAAAAGCAGTTACTTCTACATTCAATACTCCAAATAAAAATTTAGCGACGACTAATGGCAATGACTTAAGCTGCGGAATGCTGACCACTTCTTCCCAACCCGGCATTTGTTGGCGGACCATTCCTCCCACCTGCAGCTGCTCCAAGAACTTAGGTAACCACGGCAAAAAGGCCAGCCCTGCTACACCATAACTGATGACAAACGTTTTCCACCAGCGCCAGTGAAAAAATAAGCCATATGTCACCTGACTGAGAATTAAAAAGGGATATAAATACGATGAATACAGACCGGCAATAGTGGTCAAAGCGTAGAAACTCCACCACCACTTAGCTTTGTGCCATGGTTGAAAATTGACGAGCGCCCACCAGCTCAGCACTGCCCACATGGTAGGCAAGGCATACGGCCGCAATTCTTGAGAATAAAAAATATGAAAGGAACTGGTAGCCAATAGACTGGCTGCCACTGCTCCGCCTACTTCACTCTTGGTCAGCTGACGACCAAGCTGATATGTCCCCCACACGGCAATTAATCCTGGAATCAAGGCTGCGAACGTCCGTAGCCACCATTCGTCACGGTGTACATACAATGCAGCATGTACGATCAGATGAATCAACGGGGGCTGAAAATCTTCTTTAATTTGGAGTTGCTCACCCCAGCTGCGATCACTTTCCCATACTTGGGCGGCTTCATCTAACCAAAACGAACCGCTCAAGAGTGGGAGACGCAAACCCAACGCTAGGATCAAAATTAACCATAAAGAATAATTTTTAAAAAAGTTCAGCATGATGTTTGCGAGAGTTTCATTCTACTATATACTACATACCATGAGTATGCGCTTTTCTGGCAAAACTGTGGTAGTCACGGGAGCAGCGGGCTTTATTGGTTCGCACCTCTGTGATCATCTCCTCTCTGAGGGAGCGTCAGTGATCGGCGTTGATAACTTATTGACCGGTCGTTTAGAAAACCTCTCACATTTATTAGACGACAACTCAACTTCGAAAAATTTCCAGTTTACCTTTATTAATGCCGATGTGATTCAGCCTACCGACAGCTACTTACCTGCCGGACAGGTTTTAGATTACGTCTTTCACTTTGCTTCCCCAGCTAGCCCTCCCCGCTATCAGGCTCATCCCATCGAAACCTACCAGGTCAATGTCTGGGGCACCCATCATTTACTCCAGTATTTGCACACTCACTCACCAGCTGCTCGGTTTATATTTGCCAGCACTTCGGAAGTTTATGGCGATCCACAGCTTCATCCTCAGCCAGAGAGTTACTGGGGCAACGTCAATCCTAATGGAATTCGATCATGTTACGATGAAGCTAAACGTCTTGGTGAAACTATCTGTGGTATCCACCACCGCGACTTAGGCATGGACGTGCGGATTGTCCGGATTTTTAATACCTTTGGACCTCGTATTGATCCTGTGGATGGTCGAGTGATTCCTCAATTTGTGTCGCAAGCTTTAGCTAATCAACCACTGACGGTGTATGGCGACGGTTCACAGACTCGTTCCTATTGTTTTGTTGATGACTTAGTAGAAGGTATTTTACGCTTGGCTTCGCAAGAGGGCTTGGCAGGTGAAACAATTAATATTGGCAATCCCGGTGAGTATACTGTCAAAGAAACAGCCGAGATCGTATATCAGCTCATTCATCTTGAAGCCACTGAAGTGCCTTTTGACTGGCGACCACTACCTAAAGATGATCCTACTCGCCGCCGACCAGACATTACCAAAGCTCAACAAGTCCTGGGTTGGCAACCAGTGATTTCTTTAGCTGACGGCCTCAAAACTACGATTGCTTACTTTCAACGCTCATCAGCATGAATTCCCTTCTTCACCGCCTCTTAACCAATCATTTTCTGAGAAGTAGCGCTATTTATTCAGCTGTCTCATTTGGAGCAAGTTTACTCCAATATATTTTTGCTTTAATTGTGGCGCGCAAACTGCAACTGAGTGAATATGGCGAGTACATGACCAGCTTGTCGTATCTCAGTTTATTGGGTGTGCCTCTGGGTGCTATTAACATGATGTTGACTCAAAAAATTAGCCAGTCAGCAGTAGAACACCGTCCACAACGCACTCGACAGCTACTCGAAATGTTGCAAGCCTTGGCAATCAGTCATCTGGGACTTTTAATCGTCACGCTCAGCAGCATCAGCGTGATCCTTTTTTATGTAAGTAATCTGTGGCTATCTAGTATTTTGTTTGTGTTGGTGTTCTCGCTCATCTCATTAGTCACGGTCATCTATACGTCATTATTTCAGGGCTACAAATTATTTTGGGCAGCGGGAGGATTACTGTTTCTCAGCGTCTTAATCAAACTCAGTGCAGGAGGAATTTTGCTATTTATACTGCCTAACTTAATGTATCTTTATCTGATCATTAGTTTGTCTCAGGTAGTGACACTGATCTATGGAGGCTGGGTGGTAAACACCCATCACTTAATTGGCTCCCATACTTCTCGCCCCACCACGCCACTTAAAGTCCGTGCTTATTTACAGAAACGTGGCGTCTATTTGCCCCTCTTGGTTACACTCGGTTTGGTTGGTTTAAGCGCTATTGATATGGTAGTAGTAAAAATACTACTTTCCCCAGATGAAACGGGGCTCTATGCCGGCTTAACCTTGCTCGGGAAAATCATTACCTACGTGACAGGACCGCTATCGTTAGTAGCGTACGCTTACTTTACCGGCTCTGATACGAAACAAAAAAGCCCTAAGATTTTATTGGTCACCAGTTTAGCAATTGCTGCCATTGGTATAGGCAGTGCTCTTTTCTACACGTTATTTCCCCACTTTGTGATTACCTTGATTTTAGGCCCCCGCTTTATGGTCATTCAACCTGTGGTCTGGCTGGCTGGATTGTACGGCGCTAGCTACTCCTTAGTTTTCTTGCATACGTATTATTGGTTAGCACAGGAAAATCACCATTCTTTATTTGTACTGTTGGGCATGGGACTGCAAGGTTTAGCCATCTGGTTATATCATCATGATTTCTTAGCAGTGATGATGGCGACTACTCTTGTGTATCTGTTGCTTTTGGGGTACTATCTCTTTCAATTACGTCACATCATATGGCACACACCTCGCTCACTGCCCCCAAGCTCAGTCTGATTGTTCCCGCCTATCGCCAGGGTCCCACAATTGTCAAAAACATTAAGCATCTTCAAAAAGTGCTTGAGCAAGTCAGGTATGAACACGAATTGATTGTGGTTATTGACGGCCACACTGACGACACCCTAGAACGACTACAAAAAGCCAAGTTACCTCGCCTAACTTGCCTAGCCTATGATCAAAATCAGGGCAAGAGCTTTGCGATTCGTTTGGGCATGAGCCGTGCCCAAGGTGAGTACATCATGTTTATTGATTCAGGCATGGAAATTGACCCCAATGGCATCTCGATGTTATTGGAACATATGGAATGGTATAACGCCGACATTATTGTGGGCTCCAAACGCCACCCTGCTTCACAAGTGGAGTATACCTGGCAAAGAAAGTTACTCAGTTACGGTTATTATTATTTTGTAAAATTACTGTTTGGCATCCAGATTACTGATACCCAAGCTGGTATTAAAGTCTTCAAACGGGAGCTATTGATGAAGATCTTACCCCGCGTAGTCGAAAAGCGGTTTGCAGGTGACCTCGAAATGTTGGTCATTGCTTACCAACTGGGTTATACTCGGATCTTTGAAGCGCCGATAAAGCTCAATTATGGTTTGAGTTCTCTGACTTCAGCTGCTACACTCAAAGAGATTCGTGGGATCTTTGTTGATACCCTAGCCATCTTCTACCGGGCAAAAATCATTAACTATTATCAGCATCCTCATCAAAATTTCCAGGAACCAGCTGATTTACAAGTGGTGAATACCTGAGGAGTGTTATGAAAAAAAACGCAAAAATTTTTTTAGCAGGCTATCGTGGTCTAGTGGGCTCAGCGCTGCTGCGCCGTCTACAAAAAGCCGGTTATAAAAATATCCTTACCCGTACTCGCAAAGAACTAGAACTACTCAACCAAGCAGCGGTTGAAACTTTTTTTGCTGAAGAAAAACCTGAATACGTCTTTTTGGCAGCCGCTAAAGTAGGCGGGATCATGGCCAACAAGACTCAAAAGGCTGAGTTTATTTACGAAAATCTCCAACTTCAAAACAACGTCATTCATGCAGCCTGGAAACACGGCGTAAAAAAATTACTGTTTTTAGGTTCATCGTGTATTTACCCCAAACTCAGCCCACAACCTATTAAAGAAGAGTTTTTATTAACCGGGCCACTAGAAGAAACTAATGACGCCTACGCAGTCGCTAAAATTGCTGGCATCGTGATGTGCCAGAGTTACAACTCGCAATACGGGACTAACTTTATTTCTGTGATGCCTACTAATTTGTATGGCCCTAATGATAACTTCGATTTAAAAAACTCCCATGTTCTGCCAGCGTTAATCCGGAAATTTCATGAAGCCAAGATCAATAATAAACCAAGTGTGACACTCTGGGGCACAGGTGAGGTCTTCCGAGAGTTTTTGCACGTCGATGACTTGGCAGATGCCTGTTTATTCCTCATGGAAAACTATGATAGTTCAGAGATTATTAATATCGGTACCGGTCAAGACATGACCATCAAACAACTCGCCGAAACTGTTCAAGAAATTGTAGGGTATGAGGGTGAGATTAAATGGGACAGAAATAAACCGAATGGAACTCCACGCAAACAGCTAGACATGACTAAGCTAACAGCCTTGGGTTGGAAACCTAAAATCCAACTTGCCACCGGCTTACAAAAAGTCTATGACTGGTTTAAAGAACATTATGATGAGATCGTCCAAAAAGATTAACCAGTCGAGCTCACAGTTTGTGTTCTTTGTCGGCACTACAGCCGAGTTCATTAAACTCCTGCCAGTACTCAAAGAATTAGAGGCTCAGCAGCTTCCCTATCTCCTTGTCTCAAGTGGGCAAAACAACCTCAAAGGCTCTGAACTATTTGAGTACTTAGAGTTAAAAAAGCCACACTACATCCTCACTCAACAAAAACCTAAACAAAGCCCACTGGTCTATCTGGGGTGGTTTTTCTCAAGAACGATCAAAGGTATCTGGCAATTACGGAAGTTACGTCAACAACCTGCCCAAGATCGCTATTTTATTGTTCATGGGGATACTGTCTCAACTTTAATGGGAGCGGTAATTGGCAAACTGTTAGGGTATAACGTTGTTCATCTGGAGGCCGGCTTACGCTCATTTAATTGGTGGCAGCCATTTCCCGAAGAAATTACTCGCGTCTTAGTCTCTAAGTTAGTTAATCTTCACTTTGCCCCCAACGAATGGGCGCTTAAAAACTTGTCCAAACATCGGGGTGTTAAAGTAAATACTCAGCAAAACACCTTGCTTGATAGCTTGCATCTCGTGTTATCAAAGCGCACACCTTTACCGTTTTTAAAACCCATCAAAAACCAAGCCTATTTTGTGTGCGTTATCCACCGCCAAGAAAACTTAATGAATCAATCAGTCGTCACGAATTTGCTCGATGAAATTCTGACTGTGGCTAATCAGCACCCTGGTGTTTTCATTCTCCATCATCTGACTGAAACGTATTTGAAACAGTATGATCTCTTGGAAAAGCTAAAGAGTCATCCCAATATTATTTTAACTCCTCGCTTAGAGTATCCAACGATGATGCAGCTATTGGCTGGTTGTGAGTTTATTATTACGGATGGGGGAAGCAATCAGGAGGAATCATATTATCTAGGCAAACCTTGTTTGGTGATGCGCACCACTACTGAAAGAATTGAAGGCTTAGATCACAATGTGGTCATCAGCCAACTTGATCCTAACATTATCCATGATTTTGTGGCTCATTATTCACGCTATCGTAAGTCCCCCGTTAAGCCAGCCGTAAAACCCAGTCAAATTATTGTCCGACATTTACAAGACCACACTGTTGTTAAACACTCTTGATTGAAGGTGAAAAACAAAGTGTTATACTGGCGTAATAAAGAGAGACACACCGTATGAAAGTTTTAAACATTAGCGACAAATCCGGCTACGCCCAAAATAACAACAAATTTTTTGAACTCGATAAATTTAGCAAACAAGCCGGTGATTTTGTGTTAATTGTAGGTGGTTTCGAAGAGGTAAATCAGTGGGATCAATTTGGTCTCAGTGACACCGAGCTCCAAGCTCTTCTCAAAAAGAAAATTGTCCGCATGGAATTTGAGGAACCTAATAAATTTTTTATTGGCGATGATACTGATAGTTACGATCACTATTTTCATAAAATTCTCACCTTATGTCCTTACACGGCTGAGTGGTTAAACAAAAAACATGGCAATAAAAAACGAATACCCATTTTTTATCCTTTCAACAAAAAACATATCCCGGCAAAAGCCAAAAAGAAATATGATATCGTCTACGCCGGGCATATCGTGTCACAAAAAGTTTTTCAAGATATCCAAACTATTAGCAAATTTAATTATCGCTTCATTTCTAACTCTGATCACCCCTTAGTCACCAATCGCAGTGCTACTCATGAAGAAAAAATGAAGATCGTCGCTCAGTCTAAAATCACGTTAGTTCATAATATGTTGAGCCCCAAGCCATATCATTTCCTCAATATTTGGCGCTACCCAGAGTATCAAAAAAATGAAGCGTTCAAAGAAGTGCCTCCCTGGTACCAGCCGTGGAAAGTGCTCAGTGGTGACGTAATTGTTCCGCAGCTAAAAGCCCGTTTATTTGAAGCAGCTTTTGGTCGCTCATTGATTTTATGTAAACGCGATCCATTTAATATTATCGAACGTTACTTCGAGCCTAATAAAGAATTTATTTATTTTGACGAGGATACCTTAGAGAGTAGTATCGAGATGGTGTTGGCAGATTATCCTAAGTATCAAAAAATGATTGATCGAGCTTTCAAACGTGCTACCAAAGAATACACCACTGAAGCTTTCTTTAAAAAATATCTTAAGAACCTAGTTAAGTAATGGACTCCATGAAAAAATATATTGTTATCACTTCTATCTTTCAACCTACCGAAGCTGTCCAAAAGTTTGCGGCCTTAAAAGATTGGCACTTGATCGTAGTAGGTGATAAAAAAACACCTACCGACTGGCAATATGAAAATGTGACCTATCTCTCTCCTACCGCTCAAACTGAATTAGGTTATGAGTTTGTGTCACAGCTACCCTGGAATAGTTACACACGCAAAGTCGTCGGCTATCGGTATGCTATCGAGCACGGTGCCGAAATCATTGCTGATACCGATGATGATAACATTCCCTATGAAAATTGGGCTCAAGATTTGCCATGGAAAGGCAAACTCGAGACGCTGAATGTACAAGGTTTCACCAACATTTATTCATATTTCACTGATAAACATATTTGGCCACGTGGTTACCCACTCAATAAAATCCTCGGTGCCCAAAAAGCAACCGCTAGCACTTCACCACAGGAAATTGGCGTCTGGCAGTTTTTGGCCGATGAAGATCCTGACGTCGATGCTATTTATCGTCTGACTAACAATACCTTAATTTTCTTTGACAAACGACAGCCATTAGTTCTAGAAAAAGGTACCGTGTGCCCTTTTAATTCACAAAACACCTTTTTCCGGCAGGAACTGTTTCCCTTGCTCTATTTACCGGCTTTTGTGACCTTTAGGTATACTGATATTTTGCGCGGTTTAGTCGCCCAACCTTTACTATGGAACACGCCGTATCGCTTAGCCTTTGGCCAAGCCACTGTCATTCAAAAGCGGAACCCCCACAATTACTTAAAAGACTTTGAATCAGAAATTCCCTGCTATCTGTATCCAGAGAAAGTGATCGAAATTGCCACCGGTGCTGTCAAATCAACCGACTCACTCATTGATAATATGTGGAACGTGTATCAAGCATTACATTCGGCTCAGATCGTTCCAGCCGAAGAACTACCTCTTCTTGAATTATGGCTAAAAACCTTCCGCAAGTAACCAACCAACGAGTAATGCTCATTACCGGTATCACCGGTATGATTGGCACCCATATTGCTGACCAAGCTACTGCCGCTGGATACAAGGTCTTTGGCTTAGCCCGTAGTAGTGCTGCCAGCCGTTTAGGTGGTGAAGACGCTGCCAATGTTTTTAGATGCGATATTCTTGATCAAGGTGCATTAGCTAAGGTTTTTAAAAAAGTCAAACCTGATGTCGTTGTCCACATGGCAGCCCAAGCTTTTAATGGCATGTCATGGGAGATGGAGACTTTGACTCATCAAACCAATTACTTGGGCACCCACCATGTCCTACAATGTGCGCGAGAGATAACTCCTCAGGCACAAGTCTTGTTAGCTTGTAGTAGTGCGGAGTATGGAGCGTTTGACATCAAGGATTGCCCTCTCAAAGAAACTCAACCTTTGCACCCCATTACACCGTATGGTGTCAGTAAAATGGCTACTGAAGCCCTGGGTTTCCAGTTCTTTCACAATTATGGGATGAACGTTTTTCTGCCACGCTTGTTTATTCATGTGGGAACCGGCCATCCACCCGCCACTGCTATTCAAAATTTTGCTCGCCAATTGGCATTGATGAGTAAAGGTAAACTTGAACCCGTTATTAAAGTAGGTAACTTAGAATCAGCCCGCGATTTTATCGACGTCCGCGATGGCGCTCGTGCGTTGTTATTATTACTGGAAAAAGGCCAGGCCGGCGAAGCAATTAACATCTGTACTGGCCAAAGTCATAAAATCAGTGACGTGCTGACAGAATTAATTGATATTTCAGGCTTAGACGTCACGGTAGAAAGTGACCCTGGCTTACACCGACCTTCCGATGAACCGCTGCTGGTAGGTGATAATAGTAAGTTACAAGCCTTAGGCTGGAAGCAACAATACTCTTTACGAGAAACGTTAACAGCCGTTTATCAAGATTGGGTTAGTCGCATCTAATCATGTCTAGCTTGAGCGCTCATCACTTACCATGGGATAGCACCTTTTTTGGCTATAAAGTTTGTCAGCTGGAAGGCACAGTCAGCAACAATGGTGAGTTAGCATCCCAACTTAATGAACTCAAAACTGATAAGGTCCAATTAGTCTATTGGGCTGTGGAGCCAGATGATCTAAACTCTCAACAAGCTGCTGCCAATCAAACTGCCTTCTTAGCTGATAAAAAAACTACCTACCTGCGAACTGTGCCTCTCGATCAATCATTCAACAATCAGCCATCAATTCGTTCCTACTTGCACCAACCAGCCTCAAAATCACTCTATAATTTAGCCCTCCAAAGCAGTGCATACTCACGGTATGCCCTTGATCCTCACCTGAAAAGTGAGGCTGCTCGTTTGTATCGCACCTGGCTTGATAATTCACTCAAAGGTGAGATTGCTCGAGAAGTATTGGTCTATGAAAAAGAAGGTGTTCCGGCCGGCTTACTAACACTGGGTGAAAAAAACCACCGCGCTGATATTGGCTTACTAGCGGTAGATGAACAGTATCGGGGTCAGGGAATTGGTCAACAGTTGATGCAAACAGCTTTTGACACCACTCTGCAATGGGGGTATAACCAAATACAAGTCGTCACCCAACAAGCCAACACCGGCGCATGTGCATTTTACGAAAAACAAGGTTTTGAGATAGAAAAAATTCAATATATTTATCATTTTTGGTTATCATAATGCCTATGAAAATTCCTTTCAACAAACCCCATGTCACCGATAAAGAGCTCGCATATATTAGCCAAGCACACTTAAAAGGAGCTTTGGCTGGAGATGGTTACTTCACCAAGAAATGCCATCAATGGTTAGAGCGAAAAACCGGCACCCGTAAAGCACTATTGACTCATTCCTGTACAGCTGCTTTAGAAATGTCGGCTATTCTGGCAGATATTCAACCTGGTGATGAAGTTATCATGCCCTCTTTTACTTTTGTTTCCACTGCCAATGCGTATGTATTGAGAGGTGGAGTACCAGTTTTTGTGGATATTCGCCCCGATACTCTCAATCTGGATGAAAAACTCCTCGAAAATGCCATTACCAAAAAAACTAAAGCCATTGCGCCAGTACATTATGCCGGAGTGGGTTGTGAGATGGATGTCATCATGAAGCTCGCAGCCAAACACAACTTGTTGGTCCTCGAAGATGCCGCCCAAGGTTTTCTATCCCGATATAAAGGCCAGCAATTAGGCACCATTGGTCACATAGGTGCTTATAGTTTTCACGAAACTAAAAACGTCATTTCTGGTGAGGGTGGGTGTCTGTTAGTTAATGATCAACGGTTTATTGAACGAGCTGAAATCATCCGTGAAAAAGGCACTAACCGCAGTAAGTTTTTCCGTGGGCAAGTGGATAAATATACTTGGGTAGATATTGGCTCCTCCTATTTGCCCGGAGAAGTCATTGCTGCCTTCCTGTATGCACAGCTTGAAAAGTCGAGCTTAATCACCAAGAAACGGATTAAAGTCTGGGAAAAATACCACACTGCTTTTGCCGACCTTGAGCAAGCAGGAGACCTCAGAAGACCAATCATTCCTGAAACCTGCGAACACAATGCTCATATGTACTATATTCTGCTGGACAGCCTCGAAACCCGAACGGCACTGATCGATGAACTTAAAAAACAAAATATCTTAAGCGTATTCCATTACATCCCTCTCCACTCAGCACCAGCTGGCAAAAAGTATGGACGGTTTGTAGGAAATATGTCTGTCACTGATAAGACCTCTGATACCTTGCTGCGCTTACCACTTTTCTATGATCTCACTCAGCAAGAGCAAAACTTAGTTATCAAAACGGTGCGACAGTTCTTTGGAAAAAAATAAGCGTCTTTTACGCTTTGCCACTCCACCGTCGTTGAGTCAGATCCCACAACACTCCAAAGGCATCATTGACCGTTTTAGAGCGGACGCTGGCACTGGGAAACTGATAGGTGATTCGGACTTCAGTCCAGCGCATTTTGCGGGCACGATAGCGCATCTCTACGTGCCAAAAGTTACCGGTCGATTTAAGCGGTTTAGATAAAATTTTAGTGATGGCGGCTCGGGTGAAAGCCTCATAACCTGAGGTCATATCGCTAAATTGGGTACCTAAACAGAGATTAGAAATAATAGTCCCACCTAAACTCAGCACTCGGCGTTTTAAAGGCACCTGATATTGAAATGACCAGAGTGGTCTGATGCCAAAAACACAGTCGTAACCTGCCCTCAAGCCACCAATAAATAAACCTAGTTCAGAAGGTAGATGCGAAAACCCACAGTCCATCTCGATAAACCATTTGCACTTTGATTTGAGAGCTTCTTTATAACCACGCACATATGCGTCAACTACATTGCGATTTTTAGGCTCAAATATGACATGGATTTCTGGCCGGCGACGTGCAAATTTTTGCAGTTTTTGCAGCGTATCATCTTTAGAGGCGTGGTCTAAAACAAAAAAAAGTTCCGCTTGAGCTCGTTGTTTACGACTCTCCAGTAATAACTGTTGTGCAAACTCAATAATAGTTTCACTTTCATTGGCGGCGGGAATGACAATGGCAATTTTATCTGTTGCATTCATAGGCTGCATCTTACTATGATACTTCAATCATGTCTGCACGTGTTTTCACGCTCCCCACTTCTGTTTCCTCTTTCTTCAGTAAGTATCACCATTTCCTAACCGCTGCACCTTTTCTAATTATTTTTGCCGCTGTACTGTGGTACAGTGCGACCCTCACTAACACTTACTCGTGTTTTGTCACAGCACCCGATACTTGGTGTGGGCAAGACGTCGATCAATATAAAGATTATTCTGATAGTCAGCTGACAGGTCAGGGTTTTGCTGCTAAGTACGTAGTCAACATGTACTACTTAGATCCTAAGACATTTAATGATTATGTCCCGGAAGTGATGCGTCTGCCCGCTTTTTCTTCGCTCATTTCTCTGGGAAGACTCATCTATGATCATCCTCGCCTATTACTTTTTTATAACTATCTTTCAGTCTGCTTGATTGCGTTGTATACCTATTTATTGCTTAAAGAATTTGTTCATTGGTCAATTGGAATGATCGGTTTTAGCTTAGTGATCCTCAATCCGGTTTTACTTTTTTATGGCGCGATGATGGGCAACGTAGACATTATTGTCACAGCAGGCATTATTGCTACGGTCTATCATTTTAATCGGGTTTTAAAAACCGAACCTCACCAGAAATATTACTGGTGGAAATTCGGCTCAGCACTCGGGTGGTGTGTATTCACCATTTTTAGCCGCCAAAACACCTTAATCTTTATTCTGCCGTATATGGTCTTAGCCATCGGGCAACGTTACTTTACCCATCAAAAAAACAAAGCCATCCTTTGGTCTGGTCTGATTATCGTCATTACTTTAGGTTTGATGACTACATGGATGATTAGGAATTATGCCCATACCCGACATTTTATGCTCTCAGCTGCTTCAGGTGGGCAGTTATTCATGGAGTTCACCCATTTCACCGCCTATCCTACACCTGAGTCTAAACAACTTTACGACTGGTATAGCTCGCCACAAGGCGCCAAAGCCATGATGGCGGAAAAAAGAGCCGCCGGTATTCCTGTTGCTCAAGCCTATACAGAAATTGATGATCACCTGGCAGGACTGGCTTGGGAATACATTAGCAGCCATCTTCACATTTTGAAACCACATTTAATTAAATCACTAACCGGTTTTTATACTGGCTCCACCTTCTCGTGGGAGAGGCAAGATTTATTGAAATGGTTAAGCACATATCAAAAGCCTCTCCATACATTTTATTTGTGGGCAACCTTACTTTTCCCTCTACCTCTCTTGATAACCAAAAAGTGGTGGCACATCCCCAGCCTGAGTTGGTGGTTGCCTCTACATACTTTTATCTTTTTGTCCGCCTTTTTTCATGGTACAGTCATTGGCTCGCGCGGTTACCTGCCGATGATTCCCCTGAGCATTATTATGATTTGTGTCATACTCCACACCCTGATCACGGGTATTCATGACATAATAACTCGATACTATTGGTCGGCAACTCATGTCAAATAAACCCCTTGTCACTATCATCATCGCTACTTTCAACTCCATGAAAACCCTCCCTATGGTTTTAGATGCCTTACAAAAACAATCACTGCCTCGAGAAAAAATGGAGATCTTACTATTAGATGGTGGTTCCAGCGATGAGACACCCGCCCTCGGTAAAAAATATGGTTGTCAACTGATTCCTAATCCACGCACCGAACCCGTCTACGCTAAATTTCTCGGCTATCTGAAAGCACAAGGTAAATATATTGTGTACTTAGATCATGACGAAGTTATCGAAAATTCTCACAGTTTAGAAAATAAAATTGCTTTCTTCACCCAGTTTCCTGATGTCCATGCCGTAATTGGCTCGGGTTATCGCAATCCAGCTGGTTTTAGTATTACTAATCAGTATATTAATGAGTTTGGCGACCCCTTCTCGTATTTTATTTATCGTTTGTCAAAGAGTGTGGATTATTTTGTGACTCATATGAGCGCGCGTTACCCTATTAAAAATGAAGATAAAACTGGGGTGGTGTTTGATTTTAGCCAGGTTGAAGCCCTGCCCATTATTGAACTGTGTGCTGCTGGGAGTATGATTGACGCCGAGTTTTTTAAAACTAATTTCCCCGCCACGCAAACAGATCCAGCTTTAATCCCCCACTTCTTTTATTTATTACTGAGTAAAGCCCCTACGATTGCTTTGACTAAAAATGATGGCTTACTGCATTACTCCTCAGAAACCATAGGTCGATATCTCAATAAAATTCGGTGGCGAATTAAAAATAATATTTATCACGTAGACCAAATGGGCCAATCCGGCTTCACCGGTCGTGATAAGTTTCAACCAAGCTGGTTACAATATAAAAAATATCTTTATTTACCATATACCCTATCATTAATATTGCCGCTGCTTGATACATTATGGCTGTGTGTGACCCGTCGCGATTGGCAGTACTTGATTCATTGGCCTCTTTCGCTGTTCACCGCCGGTCAAATTGTGTATCATTATCTGCGGAAGTCTCTTGGCTATCATCCCGATTTGCGTAGCTATGATGAATCAAAAGTTGTGACAAAAGTTTGAGATGCTTAAAAAAATCCTGTCTTCTCCTCTCTTTTCATTTGTGTCTGCTTTTTGTGGCTATGTGGTGATCACTGTGTTGTTATATCAACACCGGTTACCTTATTTATGGACAAGGTATGCGATGCCAGACGTCGATACCGATGGCGGTCTGTGGTATCACTGGTACTTAGTAAAAATTGCCACCGATCGACTTATTTATGATGTTGCTGACGTGGTGGCTCACCCTTTTGGGTATGATATCGCCTATGCTCCCATCAATAATTTAATTTACTCATTTCAAGCGTGGATTCTCCACCAGGTCTTGGGATTTAGTTGGCAAAATTTAGTCTTTATCACTAACCTATCGTCATTAATTGTCTATCCGTTGGCCGGATTGGGAGCCTTTTTATTAGCATGGCACTTTACTCGACATACTCGAGCGAGCTTTATTGCCGGTCTTCTGTATGCCTTTTCACCATATGTAGTGCTGATGGGCAGAGGACAAATGTCCATTAATCATGTGGAATTTATTCCCTATTTTTTGTTGACGGTTGTGTATTTCATGGAAAGACGATCAGCATTTTTCTTAGTCCTCTCCAGTTTAAGTTTTGCCATACTTTTTAAAATTGATCCCTATTATGCCTTTTTCTGCGGCATGTTTTCAGTAATTTTTGTGTTGTTCTATCAACCATTAAATTGGAAGCAACGTTTAAGTACCTTCTTTGTTTATTACGCAGCATTACTATTGATGACCATGGCGCTCAATAGTCACTTTATTTTAGGTAATTTATATTTATTTGATGCACAAAAAGCAGCCCAAACCGGCCGCGCCTCGACACCTGAAAATGAATTACTTCCATTATGGTATTACTATGCCCAGCAAGAAAGCTCTTGGTTGTACTCATGGATGAAAGGCTATAGTAGTTTGCTGTACATCTTACCGCTCGGCATAACTTTAGCCGGTTTATATTTAAGCCGTCAACGCCCCGTCAAGTATGTCATAACGCTATGCTTATTATTGTGTATCGTACTTTCAGGGCGGACTGAACATTTATTTTGGAGTAACCAGCTTTACTTCACTTTTTTTGGTATGTTCCGCGGTGTAGCTCGACTAGCAATTTGCGCCCCCTTATTTTTAGGTTTGCTGGTGAGTTTTAGTCTCACTGACCTCGCACACTTTCTCAAAAAACGTCGTCATGGTGAGTGGCTGATTACCACGGGGTGGCTGGTAATTGGGTTGTTGTGCTTTAGCTTAGGTCTAACGATGGACGGCACTTGGTATCGCCAAACAAATTTAGAACACTCAGCTGAGCTTTATGAGCCAATCAAGAACAACCCTAGTATCAAAACCATCGCTCCTTATCCCATGCAGTTAGGAGCTAAAGATAATGGCTTTCCTCAAACCTACCAGTTGATTGGTCAAATCATTCATCAAAAAAACCTCGCTAGTGGTGTGAACCCCTTCGAACCAGTTACCGCCGAGTATTACGCCAAAATCAACGATCCTTTTTTACCAGAAACTATCGATGAGCTCACCAAATATGGCGTCGATACCTTGGTTATTTATAATAATTTATTATCAAATTCTGGGTATCTTAATGAACTCCTGAAACAGGATCCGCGTTTAAGCTGGCTAGGACACTACACTGCTCCGAAAGATGAAGGCTACATTTCCACCATCGACGTAGCCAAAGATATTGATATTTATCAAATTAAAGCTGTTGTTGAAAACTATCAACCACCAGCCCTTTTTAGCTGGCACAGTGATAGTGAGTCTTCACAACCTTTGGAGTATCAACAGGTAGCTACAGGCAAGTATGTGATTACTGTCCCTACTCATCAAAGCGGTACACTAGCATTTAACTTGCCTTACAGCCCGAAGTGGGTGTTATACCCAGGCGATTTATCAGGCTCATATTTTTGGTCCTTTTTAAATAAAACTTCACCAAAACAATCCACTCACCACCGCTTTAGCGAAACGTACAATGGGTGGAAAATTCCGGCTGCCGATACTGCCACCTACACGCTCTACTTTCAACCTCAAGCTGTCAGCACGTTGGGCTCGAGTATTAGTTATGCGACACTTGTAATATCGCTCACTTTTTTACTAAGTTATTATCCAGTTCAGTATTTAAAGATGCAGCGAAAAAAATCATGATGACGCCGTTAATTTTTAATAAAGTTATTATTGTCTCTCACGTCTTAGGTACCGTGCCGTTTGCTGACCTAGAAAAATTTTTACTGGAAAAGAAACTTGAACAGTTGTTAGTGATTAGTCACCCGTTGTTAGCTGAAGCCCAACCCCAGGGTTCATTACTTAAACAATACCACCACCAGCATTTAACTCGCCAATCAAATTTTAAATTGCCATTTTTCACACCACCAGTCTCATTTATCTTTGACTTCTTTTTGACACTATGGTGGATCATCAGTACCCAACAAAAGTGGCAAGTGATGGTGGGACTTAATAACTTAAGTGTGTTGGCTGGTTTGTGTTTGCGCAAGTTGGGGTTGGTGGAAAAAGTTGTGTACTATACTATTGATTTCACTCCGGAGCGGTTCTCACAACACTGGCTTAATGAAGGCTATCACTGGCTGGATAAATGGTGTGTGAAACACGCCGATATGACCTGGAATGTCTCGCCACGGATTGCGGAAGGCAGAGAAAAAATTCGTGGTCTCGCCCAAGCAGAGTATCCTCGGCAAGTAGTTGTTTCAATTGGAGTGTGGTTAGATCGGATTCAAGATTACCTCACACAACCTCGGAAAAAGCATCACATTGTTTATGCCGGTGGTTTGGCACCACACCAAGGTGTCGAGACTTTATTACGGTCTTTACCAAGAGTACTAAAAACAATCCCTGATGTGACCTTGACGGTCATCGGCAGTGGCCAGCAACAACAATTTTTAAATGAGCTAGCAATCGAACTAGGGATTAATGAACATGTTGAATTTACAGGATATCTAGCTCATCATCATCAGGTAGAAGAAAAGTTGTGTACTGGTGAGTTGGCTATAGCGATGTACAACAAAACCTTTGATCGCTGGTCGAAATATGCTGATCCTTCAAAGATGAAGAGTTACTTGGCCTGTGGTTTACCCATCATCACCACTAATGTAACGTATATGGGTGCAGTTCTGGAAAAAAATGAGTGTGGTGTGGTCATTAAAGATGATAGTGAAGTGTTAGCACAAACCATCATTAAGGTCTTACGCAACCGAGAGCAACTCAAAACATGGCGAAAAAATGCTCTACAACTGGCGGTAGCTTATGACTGGCGAAACATTTACCAAACAGCTTTTAATACCCTGATCTAATATGAAAGTATTTAATACCGCCCATTTGCTCCGTTTTCCTGTTTTAATGACTATATTACTGCTGGTATTACTCAATATTTGGGGAAGTTTAAGTTATCCTATCATTGCCACCTTCATAGTTTTGAGCTTATGGGTACTATTGCTGATTGTTCATAGAACAGAAGAACACTTAAGCCTAGGTTTAGCCATAGCTTGTTTTGTACCGGTGGTGCCTGTGCTATTGTATGGAAACCTATCACTTGCTCAAACATTGTTTAGCTGGGGTTTGATTTTCCTCAGTCTTTTCTCATTAAAACAAGCAGCGTTGATGAGTACGAGCAATAACTCTCAAACATTTCATGCTCCTACCGAGCTCATTTGCGACTTACAAGCCTTACACGCTGACTTTCCTATCTTAAGTAAAATTGTCATCACTTTATTAGGGCCATTAAAGTCACCACTCTTAAAACTTAAGCGAGCCTTCTTGAACTTATATAACCGCTACCCTTTGCCTTTACTGTGGGGTATTTATATCTTCCTGACCACCGCTCAACTCTCACACCACTTCTTTTTTTTCCACCGTTTTTTTATCGAAAGAGCAGCTTATTTTTACTGGTTCTATACTGGTCAATATCAGGCACACTTTTTACTCTTCAGCTTAGTCACTTTAGCTTTAGCTACCTTAATCACACATATTACACACCGTAAGCCACATATTATTGTTGGCGCTACGATTGGCATGTTGTTGATCGGCATGCAAGTTGCCTTTATAGCTACCACTGATCCTCTTCATTTAACACCCATTATTATGAAAATTGAGTCCCCGTATGGAGGAAGTTCGTGGAAACAAGTTACCGCCCTCGGTAAAAACTTTGGTGATGCTCAATATAATGACGCGCAAGTTTGGCTGGATAATAAACCCGTCAGAATCCTCAAATGGGAAGATGATAAAATTATCTTTTCAGTGGGGCCAGATCAAAATAAAGGTATGATTAAAGTCAGAAACGTGGATTATAAAGAGAGTAACCAAACCTACTGGGAAGCAGCAGCATTATGATAAAGTGGTTGAAAAATTCCTGGATGGAAATTGTACTTATTTTTGGATTAATAATTTTAGCGGCGCTTTACCGATTTCCCAACTTAAACACACCGATGTGGGTAGATGAATTTTCAAGTGTCGCCCAAGCTAAAATTATTTTAGATCATGGATGGGGAGTACTCACCAACTGGCCTGCTATCTTAGAGCCACATAACTTCACCTACTATGCCTTGGTGGCATTGGCTTTTAAGCTCGGTGGTGTTTCTATCACCATGGCTCGAATGCCAGCAGTACTACTGGGATGTTTAGTGCCCGGCTTAGTCTGGGCAGTTGGCAAAAAGTTATGGAATGATCCTCGAGTTGGACTGAGCGGGGCCTTGTTGACTGTGTGTTCTTACTTTTTGATTGCCTGGTCCCGACAAAGCCGCAGTTATACTTTTCAACAAGTCATTTTGTTATCGCTGATATGGTGTTATTGGCAGTTATTATCGGCTAAGACTAATCGTGGCAAAGTCATCTCACTAGCAGGGGTACTGGGCTTAGGACTACTGGGTGCCATTACTCATACCAGCTTCTTGCTAGCTCTGGCTGCTTTAGGTCTTCATTTGGCACTTTTTTATCGTCAGTCTTTTACCTATGTTTTAAAACATAAGTTGTTATGGCTGGTACTTCCCATACTTTTAGTGGTGGCATGGCAAAGTGGCACGCTGGCACAAATCGCGGGTCGCTTTCAATTCCTAGCCACTAATGGCCTGTCAAATAATGTCTGGTACTACCACTCATTTTTATGGCGAGTCCACGGAGTGATGGGCCTATTAGCGGTGTTTGGATGGTTGTTAAGCTGTGTCAGTGAACCTAAAAAACATCTACTTCCCGCAGTGATGGGTGGCGCATATTTAAGTTTTTTCTTCTTTTTGTTTGCGCCATATGTCACACGTTATTTATTACCTATTTTCCCGTTACTCTATTTATATGCAGCTGCGGCAATTGTATTTTTAAGCGATCAATTAAGTGACAAAACGCTCTCTAGTGTCAAGGCTACTGTAACAAAAAAACAGTTCGCGCTTTTAACCCGCCTTAGCTGGCTGACACCACTCGCAATAACGCTCGTAATCATTGCTAACGGCCATACCTTTGTCTTGAAACCCAAAGCATTTTATTCAATCAATCATGAAATGCGCGAAATTGCTTTACTTGATTATGATCAAGTGTATCAACCCGTGTTGCAACGAATTACTGCTCAGCCTTCTACACCCGTAGCCATGGTTGATACCTGGGGGGATCGAGCTCGGTGGTATTTGGGTGATGAGTATCAACCGCTCTACATGGTGCGCTGGGAAAATGATGAAGGTCTTGTGAATGGCATTGAACGACGAACTGTTTTTACGCTTAACCAAGCTGGAGAAAAATTACTAACGGCTGATCCTCGGGTAAAAGTAATTACCAATCTGCAAGATCTCCAGCGAGTCATCAGCCTGTATCCACTGGGTTTTATCTGGATCGACGACTCCAGTTTGCCTGCTGATATCAGAGAGTTTGCTGAACAAAACCTAACTAAAGAAGTATACCTAGATCATTATCCTCTTGATGACAATCCTTTTTCAATCTGGCCTGGCACCCTCTATAGTTGGAATAACTTATGAGTACACCACATGTCTCAGTGATCATTGTGCATTGGCAGACATCTGAGCTACTGAATACACAGTTAGCAACTTTGGCTGAGGACCCTTCAGAAACAATGGAAGTGATCGTGGTTGATAATAGTGGTGATTTGCCGGCTAATTTACCCAAGAAGTTCTCCGCTTTATCTCTGCAGATTATGAAGCCGGCTTTTAATCGGGGCTATGGTGGTGGTGCTAATTTAGGCGCCCAACAAGCTCGAGGCAAGTGGTTATTGTTTCTTAATCCTGATGTCATCATCACTCGAGTTAATCTTATAAAATGGCTGGAACATGCCACAGTGAAACAGCTGGAAGCCTCAACCCCTGATCTGGGGGATAACTATCGTCAACCCCTCCCAAGTTTATACTCAGCCTTACAAATGTATACACCTCTCAAAAGAATTTTACCCCGTAGTGGATCGCCCACTACCTTAGTGGGAGGCTGTTTATTACTGACCAAACAGCTATTTGATCAGCTCGGGGGCTGGGATGAACGATTTTTTATCTGGTTTGAAGATAGCGATTTATCAAAACGGATTTATGAGACCACTAATAAAGTGGAAATTTTGCCAGATGTAAATCTAACACACCAAGGGGGAGCCTCATTTAATCCCCTCTCATCCTCGCAACGTCACAACCTCTTTTTTAATGCCTTACGAATCTTCGCTCATAAACATTGGCCCCGGTGGCAACAAAAACTGCTGACAGGAGTGTTAAAACGCTATACAACCTCGGTGCTACTTCCTGCAGACGCTACTATTCGGGCTTCAATCGTGATTCCCAACATGCGTTATGAATTGCTGGAGACCTTTCTTAAAACTAACCTCAGCACTTTCAGTAAACAGGATGAAGTAATTGTAGTCAGCAGTGCTGCTGGTCTCGATCGTTTAATCGCCCGCTATCCAGAAGTTATCTTCATCAAACTGAGTAAAAATATGGGTTTTGCTGACACGGTCAACATTGGTTTGCGTCGCGCTCGGGGAACTTATGTGGGTACAGTCAATGATGATGTAGTGCTCCCCAAACACTGGTTAGAAATGTTATTGGACTCCTTCAAAAATAATGTTGCTAGTGTCTCGCCAACTTTGATTAAACCAAATGGGGAAATTGAAAGTAATGGGGTATATGTCTTACCACAGGGCAAAGCACTTACCCATCGGCCAGAAACAAAAAATTTCATTGCCAGTTTTAATGCGGCCTGTGTAGTTTTCTCCCGTGAGGCCTTAGAAAAAACTGGTCTATTTGATACCCGCTTCGGCTCATATTTAGAAGACGTAGACCTCGGATTACGGTTTCACCAAGCTGGCTGGCAGAATGTAGTAGCCACCGAGGTGCAGGTAACTCATCTGGGTCATCAAACTTCTCAAGCTTGGAGAAGTTACAAACAATGGTTAGACGTCAAAAACTGGTGGTTAGTGATGTTGAAAAACTACTCACTAGTACACTGGTTGAGATATTTACCTGCCATCTTGGAAGAGCGGGTGCGAAATGTATCAGGCTTGGTGAAGGCGATGCTTCATCACCCACCACACGGCAATTAAGGTATAGACACTGTGGAAAACCGTAGCGACTACCCGAGACCAAGCAGCTGCATCCAGACCGTATTGCTCCAAAAAGAGAACATTCCCGATCACTATAATTACCACCTGCAACACACCACCAATTGAGAAATAACTGGGATACTCTACGGCATAGAAAAAAGAGACATACGGCACAACTGCCAGCGCCCAAAAGGCATTTAAAACTAAAATGGTCATCGGCACTAAACCAGAAATATATTCAGGACCAATGCTCAAGGTCAGTACCCATTTAGCTACTGGTAAAAATGCCATGGCACCCATAATAGCTAAAACACTCACCAAGCTTGATTTTTTTAGATAGGTCCGGAGTTGAGCATTTTCTTGGTAACGTGCAACCCGATTATTGAGCACACCACCAATAGCGGCAGTGGCAAAACCGACAAACATCGCAATCCGTGCTGCCCCCGCATACACCCCTGTTTCAAAAGGTGTTAAGTATGTCTGCACAAACAACACATCTACATTCACAATCAAGGTCATGGCAATGACACCTAAGCCAGCATGGAAAGAAAAGTTTTTAATCACTTTTTTTAAGGCTACTGAAGCAGGTTTCGGGCGGAGTAAAAACCACTGGGGGAAAACTATCATGATCACTAACGCACTTACTAGTGGTGCCAATACATATGCAGTTGTTGCCGCCATCACGGTCAGGGCCCCTGTCATTCCTAAGCTTACAAAAGCTACAACTTTGATGGCAGCTTGGAAACTACTTAATACACTGGCCCAAGTGAATTGGTGATATGCCGACAAGACCACTAACACGTATTCATAAATGACGATTACAATACTGCCTGCCAACGCCCAAAGCAGCATCCCCAAATACGGGTACTGTAACACTTCCATTGCCATAGGTAAGGCGAGCAATCCCAACAAAAATCCACCGGCCACTAAGCCTAACTTCCACAGTACTAACTGTCCTAAGAGTTCATGCACCTTTTTATCTTGATTTTGCCACCCCGGTACATACCGTGTTACCACAGCATTTAAACCCAAATCGCCCACTTTACACAGAATCATCATTAGTGATGAAGCCACAGAAAAAATTCCAAATTGAGCTGGACCTAATACTCGAGATAAGTAAATAAGTGCTACCGCTGAAATGACTGCAGTGACCATGTTACCAACAGTCATAATTGCTGACTGCCATACCGCTGGAGAGTTGATACCAAAATGATAAAGACGAGCCACCGTATGACGCATTGATCACCTTCAGCTAACTACTGTTACTATACTTGCGATTTGAAGTACTCCACTGTTCGCTCGAGACCGGTTCGTAAATCTACCGCTGCTCGCCACCCTAAAATTTCATGCGCTTTACTGGCGTTAGCTACTAACACGAGGGGATCACCAGGTCGGTTAGGATAGTTGGTCACCCGGGCTGGTTTACCAATAATTTCTTCGAGCATCTTCACCACATCTGCCACAGTAGTGGGTTGCTCAGTGGATAAATTGAAATAGTGATATTTACCAGGATCTCGGTGAGCTAAATCTAAAGCACAACGATGGGCTGAGACGACGTCATCTATGTAAATAAAATCACGCTGATGTTCACCTTTACCCCAAATTGTGACTTCTTGATCATGCATAATTTGATCAATAAAGCGGGGAATAGCGTGTGTTTCAGGCTGATGGTGTTCTTCTGGTCCATAGAGATTAAAGTAACGTAAAGCGATACCAGTCATCCCAAAACTAGCTACGTATGAAGACACTAAGCCTTCCATGGCCAATTTTGTCATGCCATAAGGATTAATCGGAATTGTCCGGTCATCTTCATCGATAGGGGTACGCTCCGGCTCACCATAAATAGCCGCACTAGATGAAAAAGAAAAAATCTTGACCCCGTTTTCTCGCATGGCCTCTAAAACTGAGACGGCACCAGTGATGTTGTGATCAACAAATTTTTGGGGATACTTCACCGACTCACCAGCTTCAATCAATGATGCTAAATGAAAAACAGCCACATAATCGCGGATGTGTTGTTTCATAGCTTCAGCATCGCGGACGTCGGCAATGATAGTGTGGAACTCAGGGTTCGGTTTGACGTCCAGCACTTCTACTTCATGTCCATCCTTTGCTAAAGAACGACACAAGTGCGTGCCTAAAAAACCTGCTCCACCAGTTACTAAAATGCGCATATTATCCTTCTAAGCTATCCAGTAACCCTGGATAAATAGTATCAGATTCACAAATAACAACACTATTGATCCTACCAGATATAAGCTTAATAACCAACGCTTATTTTGCAGCTGCAAAGTCAGCCATATAAACAGCGGAAAACAAACCAAAATATACCGCGGCATACTCGAAAATGTGCCGGTCAAAGTCGGTACAATAAATGCTCCTAACGCAAACAGTAGATAGGACCACCTCACTTGACGATAACTCATCACTAAAGTTAATAGTCCCACCGTCCCTGCCACAAATTCTTGAACATAGGCTAAGTAGTTTAAGTTAAAGGGTCGGTAGGTAAGTAAAATCTTTATGTATCTCCATACCACTTGTGGATATAAAACTAACGATTCTTGTCTACCACCGCCAAACTCTGACTGGACGTGCAAGAAATATAAGGCGTCTCTAAACTCACCATACAAAAACCACATATAAGCTAAAAGACCCACTGTTCCGATCGCAATCCACACCACAGCTGGCCAAGCTTGGCGGGCTAGTTTTTGCCAGGTTTGTTTTGGCGATTTTTGTTCAGTGAGTTGCAGGTATAGCTCCAGCAGTAAGGCGGGCACCAATCCAACTCCCACCACCCGGGTAGCGGAAGCTACCGCCGCTAATATACCTGCCAGCCACCACTGTCGGCGCCTTGCTGCCCAAAAACTACCAATGATCAAGGCTAAAAATAAAGCTTCTGAATATACTGCTCCAAAGAAAAAAGCTGTCGGAAATAAAAATAAAATCAGCAACGAAATTTTCGCTGTCTGTTGATCATACACTTCACTCACAAAACCGTACCAAACCATCATCAATAGCAGAGTCGAAAAATTGGCCAACAATAACCCTGTTACTAAAGTGTTGCCTAGAAGAAAATTTGCACCCATCATGGTCAAAGGAAAACCTGGAAAAAAAGCTTGAATTAAACCTGTGCCTATATACCCCTTTTCTGCAATAGTTAAGTAATGAACGCCATCAAAGTTAGCCCAAGAATACAACCAACGAGGCATGTCGTAGGTAGCTAATAATTCTTGTGCGTAAGGGAAAGTAGGGGCATAGGTGAGAAAGTTATCCGCAACGCTGCCCACCACGAATAAGCTCACCCGCCAAATAAGAAAAAATAACGCCAGCTGCAATAAAGTTTTTTTGGACATAGTTAATAGTAACGTGCTATTTTTCATTTAAAGTTAAGTAAACTCTGTCAGTTCCTGGTCCATACACATTAGTTTTAAAGTCAGTGATTATAAATCCATGTTTAAGGTACAAAATTAATGCACCAATGTTTAAAGGCGAAACTGTTAAATACAGTTTATGATAATCAGGTTGGGCTTTAGCCCTACTAACAAGCTCATCTAAAATACGGGCTCCTAAACCTTTGCCACGATGATTGCTGCTTACAACCACCGAGCTAATTTCGTAAACTCCCTCACTGTCACTTTGTTCTTGCCAATCAATTTTAAAAGCTCCATAGGCAATTAACACTTCATTCTCCATAATGCCTAAGGCTTGACCTTTACTTGGATTATTAAATAAATCCTGCAAACTTTTTTTATCAAAACCATAATAAAGTTCGCATTGGGTTTGCGCTTTTTCAAATTCTAAAATCAGATTTAGGTGGTCAGATGATAAGGTAATTATATTCATCTGCATACTACCTTTTAGAATATTTCACTAACACATACTTTTTCACCACCGGCCAAGTAGCATACAAAATCATACCTATCACTGTTGCCAAACTGACACTATTTCCCACCAAACGTGCTGGTGTTTGCTGCGTAAACTGTGACCTAACTAAGTATTCACCTGGGTCGAGTTGATAGGCAATTCGTCCCCCCCATTGCTGAGTAATCAGATAGGGTAGTTGCTGCCGCCATACATCGTGACCTCGCTGAGCTGTTGTTTGCCAACCCAAGAAGTACATTGTGGGTTCGATGACAGTTACTTTTTCATCCACAAAGACTCGATACGTTCGTTCCGACCCACTCCATTTAATCACTTCTACTCTTCCCTTTCCTTCCACAATCTCGGCAGTAGGTAGCCAGTCACTAAAATCAGTATAGGTAAAAGTCTTGGGCAAGTTTTCATTAGCAGTACTAGTACTTTGTGTAAATTGTTCGTATGTCAATTTTTCTTGATGAAGATAACCGACAGGCTTGATGATCAACATCGAAAAAAGTTGTGCGGCTGTAGCTAAGATCAGTAAAGCATGTCCTTTCCGAGGTAATCGCTGCCAAATCTCAGCAGCCACTGGTGCTAGTAAGAGTGGACTAAAAAGTCCCAATCGCCATGGGAACTGAATAAACCTCAGCACAGGTATGAGTGTCCATAGCGGTTTCGCCAAAGACAACTGTAATAAAAACAGTACCACTAACCCACTGAGTGCAACTATAAATACTTTATTTTGTTCAGCGTACTGTTTTGAAATCCACCGGTTTTTGGTAATCAAAAGCAAAGCAATAAGTACGGTCAAAATCTGCAAACTACCCATCGCATATGAGAGTGAATCAACGCTTCCCAAATATGAGTATCCAAATGTCAGGGGTGCTAAGATAAGTTGTTTTAATGTTGGAAAGTGATCGGCAAACGTCAGTGAGGCGGCAGCAGTATCTACAATGATCTGAGATTTTTCTGCTAATGCCGGCAACCAAAACCAGAGGGTAGCCCCCACTGCTGTAACGATGCACGTACCGATGACTTTCCAGTAATTGTAAGCAGTTCCCACTCTTAGCAAACCATATCCAAGCACTAGTGGTACGCCAAAAACTACCGTCACATTATGCGATAGCAAAAACGCTGTCCATGTCATGATTAATACAATTAGTTCTCCACGACTTACAGATCGTTGTCTAATCACTTCTATGCCTACTATCAACCATGGCAACAACCCCAGCGCCATCACTTCACCAACGTTGCCGCGGAAAACGAGGGCATTAAATAAATAGGGTGATAAAGCAAAAATAGCCACACCAAAGGCTTGGGCTTGCTGACCATATGACAGTAATCGCAACCACGTGGCAATCCCCGCTAATCCTGCAGCTACAAACACCAGCATAATGATCTTAAAGGTGAGTTCGTAATGAATTTTGAGTACCGAAAAAGGCACGGACAAAATGTTTGCTAACGGATAGTTGTAGTTGAAGACTGGATAACCGTAGTGATTAACGAGATTAGGTGCAAACCGCGGGGGCAACTGCCCTTCCTTGAGAGCTACCTTGTAATTAGCAAAGCGAGCTAAGTGATTCTCACCGTCGTGGGTAATAGGCACTCCAGTGGCAAAATATACTCTCCCGTGAAAAATCGTGAAAAAAATAATCCAGATATAAATTGACCAGTTTTTCACGCGTGAAAAGTTAATCATAGGTGACAATCACCTTCTTTAAGGTAGGTTCGTGTAGTTTATCTAAAGCCAACGGGATTAACCAGCTCAGATTGCTCAATATAGTGGATGGTAAGTTATTGACCGGGCACCAGCTGACTACTTCATCTGTCAGTGAAGTGAGCCCGCGATCTTCATGCTTTTTCAACACTACCGTAAAAACTGATACCTCCCACTCTTGCCATTTTAGTTCTGCTACTTCTGACCACCGGTCAGAAGAGATAGTTAAATTACACTCTTCTTGAATTTCCCGGCTGATACAAGCCACTGCAGTTTCCTCACCCTCGCACTTGCCTCCTAACCCATTTAGTTTTCCGACCTGCCATGCTGGTCGTTGTTTCTCAATTAACAATACTTCAGTATGGTCAGAAGAGAAAATAAATCCCAACGTGGCTTTAATCATAATTACTTTTTATTTAAAACCTGACGATAAATACCCAGCGTTTCCTGAGCTGTTTTTTGCCAAGTAAAGCTTTGGCTCCACTCAAACGCAGCGCGAATCACCTGCTGGCGCTTTGTTTCGCTCCAGTTTAATACTGCCTCCACACCTTCAGCCAATGACTCCGCCGTAGGTGTAGTGAAGACCACGTACTCATTACCTACTTCAATCAGCGATGAGGTGTGGGTGGAAACTACAGGGACTCGGCACTGCATGGCTTCCAAAATTGGTAAACCAAACCCTTCGTAAAGAGATGGTTGAACATACGCCACAGCGCCTGAATATAAGGCCGCTAAATCCTTGGTAGCATCCCCAGCAATGTCAGGAATTAAATGAACCCGATCAGTAACCTCACTCATCGCGATTTGGGCTTCGATCCAGCGCCATTCAGGAATCTCATGGGGGTAAAAATTTTTGCCCACACACACTAAATGAATGTCTTCAGGTAAATACTTAACCGCTTTAATTAATTGAGGTAAGTTTTTGTTGTAGTTAATATCACCAACATACAAAATATACTGTGCTGGCAAATGATAGGCTTTTTTGACACGGCTAACTTCATTTTTATCAGCTTTTTTCAATTCGGGATTGGCGGCTAAATATACTACATGTACCTTGGTCGATTTAATACCTAGATGTTTGACAATGTCAGCTTTAGAGGCTTCTGAGTCAGTAATGATCGCGTCGGCACGTTGGGCTAAAAAACGTTGGCGCCAATAGCGAACTCGACCTTTTTTACCCACCGGGTAAAACTCCGGAAATTTAAGCGGAATCACGTCATGAATGGTGATGACAGTGGGAGCTGAGTGTCTCCACGGCAAGGTAGCAAAAAATAAATCAAAAAAAGGATAGTGAATAACATCGGGTGTTTGTGATTCTCCCAAACTGATGAGTTGAACATCTGGCAACTGTGACAACTCTTGGTGAAGTAACCGCGTGTACATGCCTACACCCCGAATGGCATTGTCATTGCCGAGTGGAGTGGTGTCGAGTTTAACGAGTAAGGGAGTTGTTGACATAAGTGCTTATAATTTTAAACGACGTTTTTCCCGAATTTCCCATAACTTCAAATATGCAAAGGCATGGTGCAAGCCACTCATCAATGCAAATACAAAACCGGGTACCCCATCCACGAAACCTTTATGACGAATAAAAATCATAAACAACGTAGCAAAGGGTTTCCACACCAAGTAATGAAGGCCAGTGAGTAGATTAATTGAAAGCTTAGCCTCATCTAGTTGTACGGCTTTAAAACTGGTATAGGTATTAAACTTGCGCATGTAGTCTTCGAAAGTTGGGTTGGCATAGTGAGTCAAATGACCTTCAGCCCAACCTGTTTGCCCTTCGACGTGCATTTGTTCATGAACGTCTTTTTGAGGCAGCCAAGCTTTGCCGGACCGATACAAACGAATGACGGGATCGGGGTATTGACCACCTTTAGATAAAAATCGCCCGAGAAATAAATTTTTGCGTTTAATCAACCACGCGTTATAGTGATCATTATCTTCACGTAAATGATGGTGGAGATCACGAATAAAAAGTGCCAAATCATCATCAACCACTTCATCAGCATCAAGCTGCAGCACTAACTCGCCACGTGCCTCATCCATGGCCATTTGCTTATTGATATGAAAATTAGCTTTATTAGTAGTCTTGATAACCTTGGCTTTGAACGTTTTGGCAATGGCCACCGTCTCATCGGTTGACTCACCATCCACGATGATAATCTCATCCGCGAAATCTTTTACCGCCTCCAAACAGCGTGGTAGATTTTTGGCTTCATTATGAGTGGCTAAAACAACTGAGATCATAGTACTTTCATTATACCTAGTTAGATGCGCTAATTAACCCGTATCTTTGGAGGTTAGCACGCGTTTGGTTATTCAAGTTAAGTTCAGCTATTTCTGTGGCAGATAACCATTGATACTCTTCCCATTCGTCATTGAGAACGACCTCTCCCTCGGTTATAACTTCAAATAGTAAATAAATCAGATACTGTTCTTCTTCACCACCTTGACGCAACTTTTTAACCTTACGATCTTCTCCAAAAAAGAGTGGCTTCATTTCTAAAACTTTTAAACCCGCTTCTTCTTTAATCTCCCGCACTAACGCCATCTTAATATCTTCACCTTCATCGACACCCCCACCAATTAATCCCCACTCTCCTGGATAAACACCATGATCTTCCGCCATTTTACAAAGCAAGTATTTATTATCTTTATTCTTAATGATGCCGACTACTACAATTCGAGTTCTCATTTTTATCCCAACTATTACTTAAGAGTAATTAACATTGCTCCCAACACTGCTAGAATCACACCGCTAACCTTCTCCAAAACCTGTGAGCGCTCCTTCAACCAAAAGTGTTCACCCACCAAGGTCACTAACAAAAAGGCTTCGATGATAACGACTACGGCTGTGACTTGACCCAACGCAAACGCTCGAACCATGGCCAAGTTGGCTAAAGCCCCGGTTCCACAAGCTAACATCACACCGCGTCGATCACTAGTGAGGAGCTCGCTGACACGACTGACTGAGTTGGGCATTAATAGTAAATTCAACACCGCTGGGACAAAGAAAATGAAAAAGGTAACAATATCAGGACTGAAACTGGTAAAAAGGCTTTTGTTGATGGTCACAATACATGCGTAAACCACTGTCGCGGCCACAGCTAGATTTAAGCCCTTACCCACTGATAGCTTTCGAAAGGTCCCAAAGATGACAGCACTGCTCATTATAGTCAGCAGTACACCAACTAAAGTGAAGAATGAAAACGGCTCACGAGTGAGAACTACACCGAGCAAAAAGACCCATACTAGCCGCAACTTTGTGATCGTTCCACTGACTGAAGCGGTTAAGTAATTGCTAGCCCGAAAGCTTAACCAATTATGAAGCATGATCAATGCCCCCATCACCAGCGTTAGTACCCAGCTGAAAGTACTTGGTTGCCAAACGGGCTGATAAAGCGCAAAAGGTAAGCTGACTATAGCTCCCACCGCGCTAAACCAAAATGAGAAGGCCCACGCATCCTTACTGCCTTTGAGTACGTACCGCGTCGCTAGACCAGAAAGGGTGTAAAAACTACCAGCTAAGAGAGCAAAAAATAACCACATAGTTAATACTCCTTCACAATCCATTCAGAGTTATCACGATTCCACTCCACTACGATTCCTTCTTTGTCACTACGATCATCGTCATCAGCAATAAAATGAAATTGCTGAAGCTGCTGTCCATAACGAAAACCTAATTTATCTGGCTGCTGGCGAATTATTGTATCAAAAAATTCCTGAGGTGACGTTTTTAAGTACCAAGCAGTCACCACATACTGAAACCCTGGCCCATCCACAATCGCGATTTCTTTGTGAGGGTAATCTTGGTCAAGCTTAGTGATTAACTCTGGGTAACCCCCTTGAAAATTAAAATAACTTTGGCGAGGATACTCCTGCAAATAATGAGCAAAATACTGGGTGAATTGAACAGTAGTACTTAAGATAAATACTACAATGATCGCTAAAGATAGTTGCCCTTCTCGAGCAGGTGAAGCAAGTACTTTAATTAAGTGTCGTGCTCCAGCCACTCCATTAATGATTAATAAAAAGAAAAATAACAAACTGCGCGTGGCATGAGGGGCATCGACAGTAATAATCGCCGGCAATAATGAAATCAATAATAAATACAGACTTAGGCCATCCTGGCTTAATTGAACTTGAGAAAGAGTGAATGTTTGGGAAAAGGTTGCCAAACTTTTTTTAATAGTCATCACAAACAATGTCACCACCCCAATTAAGCTTAGTAGATAACTATCCCAGAAAAAGTGAGCATATCCTGGCAACTGATGCCAAGGATGATCTCCGCCCTTAATGACCATAAAGTGCGGACTAAAGCTTCCCCACCATTTTTGTGCTAATAACTGAGCCAAGAACACATACTTATTACCTAAAACCGTTTGGGCTACTCCTGTAAACTGTTGGCGATACTCTACGGAAGCTAACCACACATTTTGATCAGAGAAAAGTGTAATACCACTTTTCTGAGTACTAATGGGTAATTGAACAACTGCAGCTAAAGCAAAGACAATCAGTAATCCCATGACCACCCACAACCAACGATCGAGCTGTTTCCAACCTCGCCGCAATGGCAAAATGACAATCAAAAAAGGTAACAATAAAAAGGGCGTATTATAGGTAAAAACAGACCACAATAAAATTCCTGTCCCTACCAAATCTTCACGATGAGAATGCAGACGTTTATCAGGCTGAAACCAAATTAACCCCAAACTCAACACGGTCAGCAGGAGGCTGACATTTGCTTCCCAAGCCATCCGAGAATAAAACACAAATACTGGTAAAAAAGCAATCAATGCTGCAGCTAATATGCTCCAGTGTTTTTCCCAATTTAGGCGACGAGTCAACCAGTAAGTGACAAGAATTAATAATGTGCCGGCCACTGCCGCGGGCACTCTGACTGCCCAATCACTGTATCCAAAAGCGGCAAAAGATAAAATTGTTAACCATATATATCCGGGTAACTTATAGTCGCCAAATGATTGTAAAGCCAATGGCCATGGTTGTTGCCACTCGTCTACTCCAGCTTCTTTCAGTAAAAAAGCGTTATAAGCCAAAGCTGCCTCATCACGATTTAACATCACTGGATTAGTAGCCAAGTGAAAAAATCGCACTCCAGCGCCAGCAGCCATCAAAAAAACTAAACCAATTACAACTAGGTATTTATTAATCACCTTTTTCATCATGATCCCTCAACACTAGCAATGATAAACTTTGGCTGACCCTCATGATCATAAATCACCGCTTCGCGTTTGAGCACTAAATTTGATTTTTCTTCGAGCTCGCTCATTCTTCCCACCTCACCTACTACTAAGCGTGTCTCACTCCTCATAGTCGGATAGACATCAAAATAAAAAGTGTCGAGTTCTCGGAATTGATAATTGTCACTTTTCCACGTATGAAAATCTCGTGCTGTGTAAGGACCATAGGCCATCAGCCATAAATAAAACCGATCATCAAATTTCAACACGTACACCGGACGATCACGTTTGATCTCAAATAACTTAACAGCTAATTCTTTATACTGATCTTGCCAGGCTGTGGCAGAATCTTGGGGGTACTGCGTGAAGTAATGAGCTAAAAAGGACGCGCTCGGCACCACAAAAAACAACAGCACAAAAAGAGACGTTAAGACTACATCATTAAATTTTGAACTTAATACTTTAAACTTTAATAAACCTTGCCAACTCTCCATCGCCCCACTGCCTAAAATAATCACTAAGGGCAGTAAAGCGTTGAGCGACCGTAAAGCATGCGGGGTGTTTTCTGGAACTGAAGCCGGAAGCAAAGCTATCACCCACCATCCGATCAACAACAATAAACCTCGTTTGTTATCACGAGCGAGAGCGTAACACCCCACCACAAAAAACAACAGCCACACTCCATAAAACAGACCATGTTCTCCGGTTCCATGTCGTAAATTAGGGTCACCGACAATAAATTTAAAGCTATCACTGACGTTATCACTATAGTTATCAGCTAAGGCCTGAAGAATAAATACTCCCCGATGAAAAAGTAGTCGATCAACAATACTATTGCCACTTAATTCTTTATAGAAATTGCCAGTGTGAATTGTGGTATCGGTTTTTAAAACCGAATCCGTGCCTAAACGAAAGCGATTGCTATCGGCATATAAAGGTGAGCGCAGCATCGGCCATAGCAACACGGCAAAAACCAGTAACGGAAGGAACACTTTTGCCACTAGTGATAATAAAACTTTAACTGACCGTTTCGTAAATAAATGCTCATTACCCAACAGTTGAGTGGCTATCACTACTACCGGCCAGACAAAACGCACTGAAAAGTAGGTGTAGGTAGCTAATGCCCCAAGGACTGCTGAGCCGAGTAACCACCACCAGGGTTGTTTAGCTGTGGTAGCTTTCATAGCTACCCAGATAGATAACCCTAACAGGGCTTGTCCCAGATGACCTTCAAAGCCCGTACGAGAAAACATAATGGCCCAGGGCGCTAAAGCCGTAATCAGCATGGCAAATAGCGGTGCATACGAACGTGTCTGTTTAGAGTGTGCTGACCATTTCCAGATTTCATGCATCAAGAGACCACCGAGTGCTACCGTGGCTACCCCGGCGACAGCACTGGGTAGGCGCAGTGCCCATTCACTAATGCCAAATATCTTTACCATCAGACTGGCTAACCAAATATAAACCGGCAATTTGTAATCACCATAGGAGGGATATAACACTTGAAACCAGGGCCTGCCATGCATATCGAGACCGGACTCGGCAACCGATTTAGCATCGGTCAACATCGCTATCTCATCCCAATACAGTCCCACGGGAACTTGCCCTAAGTGATAAAAACGGATGCTAAGACTGAGGCACAGAATAAAAATAATGCTAATCCACCATGCACGCTTTGACATGAGTTAAATCATAGCATTAAATTCGCTTCTGGACCCAACTTCTTGTACAATAATAACCGTGAAAAGAGCCTCTCTGTCTATCTTTGGGTTAATTGCTGTCATTTATCTAGTGACACACCTCATTAACCTTACTGCTTTACCTGTCTTTGCTGATGAAGCCATTTATATTCGCTGGTCTCAACTGATTATTGATGACTGGCAACGTTACTTATTTTTCCCAATGAATGATGGCAAAACACCATTATTCATGTGGTTGTTAATTCCTTTTCAGTATCTCTTTGCTGATCAATTGTGGGCTGCTCGTTTTGTTTCAGTAGCTGTTGGCCTTCTGCAGGTGGGGGTGATGGGATATTTGTTATCATTGCTCCAAGCTCGCCCTAAAACCCAACTGCTAGGCATGATCTTCACTGTGATATTGCCTTTCTGGTTTTTCCATCACCGGATGGCCCTCATCGATGGGTTATTGACGCTCTGGTTAAGCTTACTTTTAGTAGGTCTGATTAAATTAGCTGATCACCATCAGGGACACCATGCTTCAGTAGCATTATCATTGTCTAAAAAAAGCGTCCAGGTTATTGTGGCCACTTTTGATCGAATCAGCATAGGCTGGATAGCGATGACTGGTGTGTGTTTTGGTTTCAGCCTGTGGACCAAGGTTCCAGCTATTTTATTTGCACCACTCTTTGTATTGTGGGCGGGGTGGGCAGAGAAAGTATCGTGGTCGAGCCGCCTCGTACTCTTAGCCAAAATGATGGTGGCAGCCGGCATAGGCATTGTCATTTTTGCCTCACTTAAAATTTCTCCCGTCTTCAGTCAATTATTTAGTCGTGGCAGTGATTTTCTTTATCCTTGGCGAGAAGTGGTGTTTGATGGTAAATGGCAACAAACCATCACCAATTTTTCCACCTATATTTCATACTTTTACCATTACTTGAGCGTTAGTCTGTTGTTATTAAGCGTCGCGGGGCTGTTTATTAAGCGTCACCAAAAAACCTATCATTTACTGTTTTGGTCTGCTCTGTCATTTATCTTGCCGATTGCCCTTTTAGGTAAAGTTGTTTATCCCCGCTATTTTATGCCAGTAAGTTTATTTTTTACTTTGGCTGGCGCACTAGCCTTTCAAGACCTTGTTGATAGTTTCATTAATCAGCCACGAAACATTGCTCGAAAAGCAGTCGGGGGATTACTAGTCACTGTCTTGTGTACTCAAGTGGTCATGACCTCACTTTACTTCATGTTACCTGCACTCTTCAGTTCCAACGCCACCCCCTTTGTGGCAGCTGACAAAGTTCAATATCTCCATGAATGGTCTTCAGGACACGGTTTACTAGAAACCGCGGCTTTAATTCGGTCGTTATCTCAGGATCACACCGTAGCTGTTGCTACGGAAGGTTACTTTGGAACTTTACCAGATGGTTTGACCTTGTATTTTCATCGTCGTGACGTAAGTAATATTTTTATTGATGGTATCGGGCAACCAGTGCGCTTCATTCCGGAAAATTTCAAACAGCGCGCCCGCCAATTTGATCAAGTGTTATTAGTCGTTAACTCCCATCGTTTGGATCTAAAACTAGATCCCTCGCAGCGCTTGCTAAACATCTGCCGACCCAATCAAGCTCCGTGTTTACAAGTCTGGGATATCACAGAGTTAGCTCATCAAAGTACACCTTCAGGTGAAGTTACTTCAAACTCACCTTAAAATTTAAAGAATTTTTAATAACAGTACGATACTCTACAAGCCATTTACTCGTGTCTGTCGCGTATGCGTACTTCTGAGCCATCCTTCCAATCTAAACTTTTTTTGCATGCTGTTAGCACGCCCTTATCGAGTATATTAATCAATTTAGAACTAGCTCTGGAACACTTAGCTCACTCTCAGCACAGCTTTTTGCTCAGAGAAGCATTAGTCAGTGCGCGGCATTTACAAGCATTGACTACTTCCACTCAGTACCAAGCCTTTAATATCTTACAAGCCCTACATGAAGTGATTATCATGTTTAAAAGACCATATGCCACTCACGTTTTCTTATCATCACTTAAAATTCCCGACACGGGTATGCTCATTGGCAATAAGTATCACTTTCAAGAAAGCCTCTTGTGTGTGTTAAAAAACGCTGCCCAAGCGTATGAAGATCATGCTACTAACAAATTAATTTACCTGACAGCTCACATCGACGAAGGCCAGTTAGTACTCCGGGTCATTGATGGCGGACACGGCATCAGCTGGTGGGCACGAGTAGTCTTCAAATACCCCTACTTTGATACGTTGAAAAAAAGACCTGGGTTGGGACTACGCTTTGTCAAAAGTATAATTGAAACTCACTTTGGCGGAAAAATGATGATCTCCCCTGTCTTGCACAAAGGAACTACTGTTACTCTCAAGATCCCGCTGCTTCCTCAGCCATATAGCCATAACCCCTGACAGTTTTGATTAATGATCCACGATCTCCAAGTAGTAATCTTATTCTCCGCAAATAAACATCAATAGTAGTATAGGTGGGAATATCTTGTTCGCCTTGCCAGACAAAATCAATTAACATTTCACGACTCACAGTCCGGTTTTTATGCCGGAATAAACAATCTAAAATTTGCATTTCCTTACGACGAATCGTTCTAGTCTTTTCCCCCACAATTAGTTCGCCAGAATGAGGGAACAATTTAACATCTTGCACTTGTCGATAATCAACAGGCTGCGTCTTGTTTAAAGTGGTCCATTTTTCTATCCTCAATCTGAACTCGACTAAGCTCAAGGGTTTAGATAAATAATCATCCACACCCTGAGTGAGGCCAGCTACTTTTTCCTCCTGTAAGCCGCGCGTAGTTAAAATAATAACTTTAGTAGTTGGACGGTGAAAGGTGATTGTATGAAGTAAATTTAAACCATCACCATCATTTAAAATACGATCTACCACCACGACATCAAACTCCTTTTTCTTGATATAGCGTTTTGCGTCATATAAAGTCGCTACACATGTGACGGCAAACCGCTGCTTAGGCAGGGCGTTTGCCAGCGCCTGCGCCAAAAACAGATCATTTTCCACGATTAAAATAGGAATCATCGTGTGACGATAATAGAAGAGTCAGTTTTAAAAACAAGACGTGAGCTTCAGAGGAAAATTTGATATACTTCACTTCTTAATCACCAAGCGTGATCGATTCTTAAAAAGTTCTTAATTCCTACTCCCAGGTAGTGAAATGGCATCACAACAGGTTCTGACCCTGTTATTCTAGGTTCGAACCCTAGCCTGGGATCACAACATACTATTTTCACACAGGGAATTAAGAAACAAACTTCTCCACTTTTTCTTCCAACACATCAATATCAAATGGTTTTTGAATAAAATCATCAGCGCCTACACTTTTAGCCACGTTTTCTGTATCTTTATTGGCTGACAAAATAATGACCGGAATCTTTTTTGTTTTGGGGTCCGCTTTGAGTTTCTTTGTGATTTCGGCACCGCCAATCTGCGGCATCCATAGATCAATTAATAGTAAGTCTGGTTTTACTTTTTCTAGCTTTTCAAAAATCTGAGTACAGCTGCTACACGTTTCCACTATATACCCTTTTTCTTCTAGGATAGTCTTGGTAACTTCGATAATACCTTCGTCATCTTCACAAATAAAAATGTGTTTAGGAGCTGCGGTCATAAGTGGATGACCAAATTATACCAAACCAGTAAAGACATTACGTTTTATAAAGCAAAGTCTCATATTCTTGCAGCATTCTACCAGCACTGAATCGCGAGCTGAGGGCAATTGACCTTTGCATCATCTCAATCCATTGTGGTGAGAAATCTTCAGCTGTGCGGTGATCAAAGAAGGTGGGCACAATCTGGTTTTTGAGAGTTTCATAAACTGAGTCAGAAATTCGCTGTGAATCAAGGGCCCATCCCATGCCTGACCAATCTACTTCTGCTGCCCAACCGTCCAAAACCGAGCACTGCAGCACACCATTACTAATCGCTTTCATCCCTGACGTCCCACAGGCTTCTTTTCCGAGCTCAGGAGTGTTTAACCATACGTCTGACCCTCGTACTAAGTGTTGCGCCAGCTCTATATCATAATTAGGAATAAATAAGGCACAACCTGCCAGTTCTTGCTGCATGTGTTGAATAATTTCCTGTAACCGCTGTTTGCCCTGGCTATCTAAGCGGTGAGCCTTACCAGCCATTAACAGCTGGACCGGACGTTGTGAGTTTTTCATGAGTGCAGCCACTTGCTCAATTTCAGAAAATAAGGCGTCATAACGTTTATAGCCGGCTAAGCGCCGAGACCACGTAATGACTAAAGCCTCAGGATTGTATCCATAACCAGTGCGACGCTGAATGTATTCCATCGTCGAGCGCTTTAGGTGTAAGTGTCGCTCCCATAGTTGGCGAGGTTGAGCCACCAAGGATGGCATCTCGGTATCTTGCCAGGTGGGGAGATGTACACCATTGGTGATATTCACCCACGAATACTCTGGCCAACTCGACTGAGAAAGTTTAGTGTGGAGTTGACTGACTCCTGAGGCTTTGCGCGAGGTATTTAACGCAAAACGAGTTACGTAAAACCGATCAGGCTCATTTTCTAAACCAGGTTGCAGGAGCGTTTCCACGCTCACGCCCAGTTTATCGGCATAGTATTGGGCGTAACGTTTCAACAAATTAGCATCATAGTTTTGATTACCTGCCGATACCAAAGTATGGTTGGTATAAACAGTTTTTGTCTTGGCTTGATTACGAGCTTCTTCAAAGCTTAAGCCATGTTCTTCCATATACGACCGTACTAGTTGCCAATGTAATAATGCTGGCCGACCTTCCTGAACATGATACAAACGCGGGTGAATATTCAGAGCATGGAGCAACTTCACGCCTCCAATTCCTAAAATTAAGTGTTGTTTAATCACTGACTCTTCAGTCCCACTGTAGAGAAGGTGGGTGATGCTGCGTTCATTGAGTTCATTTTGGTCAGTTTCTGTATCCAGCAAATACAGCGTGACGGTCGGTGACAAGGTCTTTTTCCAGCATCGGCACCATACATCCAGCTCTGTGAGGTGGACTTTAATAAACAGCGGCATCTCATCTACATAAACGTGCTCTAAGCCATCACGAACGGGGTCAAAGTCTGCGTCAAGCTCGGTTTGCACTCCTTCAGGTGAGATCTGCTGTACAAAACCTTCACCTCGATATAATAAACCAATTCCCACCAAGGGCAGTTGTAGATCAGCAGCTTGCTTTAAGGTGTCACCTGCTAGAATCCCCAGGCCACCGGCATACAGGGGCAGTTTAGATTCAATACCAAACTCGGCGCAAAAATAAGCGATAGGGGCAGTAGACATGGGGTTTAGTATAGCGTAAACATGCCATCTTTATAAATGACTGCTTGAGAACCATCTTTGAGCGTAGCAGTGACTGTGCGATCCGTGGTGGACACAATGTCGGTATGTTCAGCCGAATCATTGAACCCTCGTTCTTCCCAGTCTTGCTTGCTCAGCGTGGAGGCATCACCTCGATAACAATCCTTATATGCCATACCGATAGCCAGGTGAGTATTGCCATATGGGCCACTAATATTTTCATCAAATAGTGTCTCAGCCATAACGTGAGTAATGCGAGAAATACGTTTGTCAGTTAATGAATACTCTCCCACTTTATTGGCATTGGGACTTTTCAGCATTTCTTGTAGCAGGTCATCACCGACTTTGGCTTTAGCATAACTCACTAAACCATCTTTAAATTCAAGGCGTACATCACGTAAGATTTTGCCGTAACGATAAACAGGTTGATTGAACTCAATCCAGCCTTCAGTTCCTCTCCAATCTGGTGAGGTAAAAAACTCGAAGCTAGGAATGTTACGGCCACTCCCACCTTGCCAAATCCGATCGCTCCCCAATTTAAACTTAATATCCATGTCAGGACCTACAGCGTGAACCCACTCAATTTCCATATCATTAAGCTTTTTAAGAATGGTTTCTTGGAAGCTTTGCACTTTTTTCCACTCTGCTACTGGATCTTCTTTATCTAAGAAACACGCGTTAATAATTTGTTGCCAATATTCTTCTAGAGACAACCCAACTTCTTTTGCTTTAGCTTCCACTCCCCATAATGCAATCGTCCAGGTAAACTTGCCGTTGGTCTCTTTTTCAACTAGCCACTCTCGATACTTACGTTTAGAATCTCGGCCTTTGATAATTTTACTGGATGGGACGTCTTTCAGTTCTTCGGGATCGACATCGGCAATTACCACTACTTGGTGATCCAAAACATCTACTCGGGCTTTCATGTATTTCTGAGGGAAAAAGGTCAATTGATCGTCACTTGCCAGGTCGTAAAAGTCTTTATCAAAGCCAGTAGGTAAAATGCGCAACATGGGGTGAGCTCCAGCGCGGAGCGTGGCATTGTGGAGTTCGCGGGCGAGGGCCTTGGCTACATCCGGCACCACCAACTGGACTACTTCGCCCTTTTTGACACCTTTGCCACCATTGAGGGCATACTTAATCATCACTTCAGCATATTTGCGTAAAATATCAGTTGATGGTACGTACGAATCAGACATAAAAATCCTTGAATTAAGTAATTAAGTCCGCCCGACCAGTTGGCGGACGTATGAGTAATTGTTTCAACCACTGGGCGAGTACCTACCGAGCTGACAGGTGGGCTTTTAACCACACTTTGAGTTTTTCGATAGCTCGAGCCCGGTGGCTCAATTTGTTTTTGGTTTCTGCTCCGAGTTCACCAAAGCTTTGTTCGTAACCTTCCGGAATAAAGAGCGGATCGTAACCAAAACCTTGAGTTCCCTTTTCAGAGTTACCGATATGGCCATTTACTTCACCCACAAAATACTCAGCATGAGTTTGGACAGGATCATATAAACATAACACAGATACAAATTTAGCTGAACGATCAGTTTTATTACCTAGCAATCGTAAAATTTCTTGATTACGGTCATGATCACTACCAGGAACGAAACGTTTGGACCAGACACCGGGTTGTCCATTCAAAGCGGTCACCGCTAATCCAGAGTCATCTGCTAAAGCTACCAAACCGGATTTTTCGGCAAAAGCTTGAGCTTTAAGGAGGGCATTGGCATGAAAGGTTTGACCAGTTTCTTCTACGTCAAACTCAGCTAATCCCGGCACTTCAGCCGCACTCAGCAGAGTCACATCAGGCAAGTTGAGAATGGCTTGAACTTCAGCCAATTTATGAGCGTTTTGAGTGGCCAAAACGAGCTGCATGGATCGTTAAGCGGCTTTATTACCACCTAATAAACCACCTAAACCACCCGTCATCTCTTGTAATTTGCGAGCAGCTAATTCTTGAGATTTTTTAATAGCTTGATTGAGAACATCAATGGCTTCTTGGCTAGTTATGCCTTGAACTGAAAATTGCTTGATTTTTTGATCACCAGAAATAACAACGCGAATATCGCCTTCTTCAATCACAATTTCTTCAGCTGCTAAGTCTTGTTGCATTTTTTTAGCTTGCTGACGAAGTTGATTTAAGTCACCTAAAGCTTTAAAAGGGTTATTCATATCTCTCCTTATGTATGCGTATGCGCCACATTCTACTACACTAAGACTTCAGCGGCTAGAGCGGATAAATCTTGTGCTGGAGGGAGTTGAGCGGCGCCTGTCATCACGCCTGTGGCAACTGGTGCCGAAGCACTGGGAATGGTCTCAGGTGCCGGTAAAGTGGCTAAGACAAATTCCAGATTCACTGGCTCCCCCACCAAGCCGACAATCGCATCCTGCACCATCTTCATGAACTTAGGTTGCTGGAGTTGATCTTTATGAAATTTATAAAAAACCTGAATCACTGCTGAGCCGTTTTCTCCTAAAGTTGGTCTGGAAGAACCTAAAATGGCTGCCAAAGACGAGTTGCGTTGTTTGACGCCCTCCAAGAAATCTTGCCATTTGCTGAGAAGAACCGCTGCATCACCAGCTGATGGCACTATGATGTTGTCACTCATGATAGAAGAATCAGGACTGATCGGGTGTACTGGTTCGGTGATAAAGTCTGCTGGCATTTCCGTGGTGGTGTCATTTTTAACAGGGATAGGACTGGGGCTTAATTTTTCCTCTGCTGGACTAGCAATGAATCTGCCCGTTGGCTGCGGCTCAGTTTTGTAAGGAGCAGGGCTGGGTTTAACACTCGGCGGAGAAGATTTCGGGGCAGCTTGTTTATCTTTAGCTCTCCAAACTAACTCAAGCGCTTTTACTTCCAGAGCTAAAAAAGGCAGAGCTGTCACTAATGATGCTGAGACAGTTAAAAACTCTTGTAATAGAAAGTGCGCGACTCGTTCACTCACTACAGGTTTACCAGCTTCAATGCCCAAAGCTTGCAATAACGTGCGATGGAGTAAGCCACATAGTTGTTTGTAAAAAAACGTGACTTCGATATTATCTTGTCGTAAGCTCCCAAACAGCTTCACTACCCGGTGCTCATCTTTATCTAAGATGGCGGCAATCAATTCTTCCAGATAACCAGCCAAAGTGCCACCAATTTCTTTTTCCACACTGCTCAGCGTGACTTCACCTTGCTTAGTAGCCACCAGCTCCAGCCATTTAATGGCATCTCGAAAACTACCTTCCGCAAACTCTGCCAAGCGCATCACCCCAGCTTCATCAAAAGTAATCTTTTCTTGCGTGAGCACGTATTTTAAAGCCGTACTAATTTCCTCGGTGCTGGCTTTAGCAAACGTAATAATCGTACACCGGGATAAAATGGTGGCAGGAATTTTGTGCTGTTCTGTGGTCGCTAAAATAAAGACCACGTGTCGGGGAGGTTCTTCCAAAACTTTTAACAGTGCGTTAAAAGCCTCGGTGGTCAACATATGCACTTCATCGAGGATATACACCACCATCTTGCCTTCAGCCGGTGGTAACACTAACTGTTCTTTGAGTTGCCGGACGTCATCAATACCTCGATTGCTGGCCGCATCCATCTCTCTCACTACTAATGAATTCCCAGTCTGAATTCGCTTAACTAATTCATTATCGGCATCAGGCTCCTGATAAGGAGCAGCCTTACCAGCCTGTGGGAGCAAAAAATTATGCATCACGGCTGCTTCATTAGCAGGATCATTAAGCATGGCCGCTAAAATCCGTGAGGTAGAAGTTTTTCCGGTACCCTTGGAACCGGCAAATAATAACACCTGTGGCAATTGCCCTTGGGACATTAATTTTTTGAAGGTCTCACGCACTGTGGTTAAGTGCAAACCTGCAATAGTAGTGGGGCGATATTTACGATACCAAGACATAGTATTACAAATTACAAATTCCAAAAAGTAGATACTAACTTATTGACTGAGGATTCCTGGATTTTTATTTTTTTTGATTTTTGATTTTGGATTTTGGATTTTGGATTTTGGATTTTTCTCTCCCTCATTATGCCGCTGGAAACCTAGTCTGCGTCAAGACTTGAAAAATTAGTCGTGATGGTAACCAAGCAGATGCATCAAGCCATGTTCGAGATAAAAGGCAATTTGTTCATCCACACGCTTCCCAAACCGTTTAGCAGATTGGACCGCTTCGGGAAAACTAATTACTATATCTCCCAGGTGTGGTGGCATGCCTTCTGGCAAAGGAAAATCTCCCAATTTATGGCGCTCATGTTGAGGAAAAGACAACACATCTGTCTCGCCTTCATGTTTGAGTTCAGATTCGTTAAGTTGTTTAATCTTGCGGGCTCCCACAACGGAAACGTCCACCTGAGCGTGTTGAACTTTGTGTGACTTGAGCACACGCTCCACAGTCGCTCGTAATAACTTTCGATCAACAGGAAATCGTGAACCAATAAATAAATTAGTGACTATCATGCTGCTTTATCTGTATTTGATTGAGAATCGAACTGGCCAGTGATAACTGTATGCTCTGAAATATCAGCTGCTATGGGCGTGGTCGTGGTCTCGCTCACCTCCAAAGCTTGAGTCAGCTCTGACCAATGGTCATCAAAATAGGTTTTAATTAAAGTGTTAATATCTTGATCTGGCAAATATTCAGCCAGCTTTTCGAGCGATACCATTGGCTCTGTTTCTAGCATTTGTTGGAATGTTTCCCCCCGCACTTTGTAATTATTAGTCATAGCTTGATCAAGCTTTATATCTCGAGGAAGGCTAGCATTAAAAGCTGTTTGCAACGCATCCTTAATCCAAATGTTGAACAAATTTTTGATCTGACTTTTAGCTGCTTCTGGAACATCCAGTTTACTCATGTACTCAACCACCACCGGCGACTCCAAGGCAGAAACTTCGTGCTGACCAAACGTACCAAACATTTCTCTAACCTTACTCATGCGCCTCCTCTCCCTGGTCAGCCATTTGTTTCTCAATCACCTTAGCAAAATCAAGACTAATGGGACCTAAGGGGATTTTATCCTCAGGATCATTGACAAACAATAAGATGACGCGGCCACGACTCTCCCGACTCCAAATTTTACCTTCGCGAATAATTTCGGGTGAACCGCCATACTGTTTTTGAACCCATTTGGCGGGACCCGCATCACCCACCACTCCGACTACCGCTACTTGTTCTGCAGGGTTAATGACGATCATCTTGCGGAATTTGTACCACTCTTTGAGACGAGGGTGGTCAGTATTCCAATTAGGTAAATATAACGTTTGAACAGCAAAGTAGTATTTCTCACGCTGAATAGCTTTATCAGTCAGTTGGGCTTGCTCCGTAAACCAACCAAAAGCTCCTCGGTTAGGTGCAATTCCAGCTTCGCGATACGCATCATGCTGATCCAAGGTATCAGTGGGAAAACGTTTCAGATGTTGTTCACCCCCCATAATGCCAATTGAGTGATTGAGACGATTCCCCTCTAACTCAGCCATGACCTCAAATCCCAATATATCGCTCAGCTGTTGCTCTAGGTACAACTCATCTTGGGTATTTAAATGCCCCGCTGGCAATTGGACAAAGCTGACCATTTTATCGATGATGGCTTGGTGCTCTTCCTGAGTAATCGAGCTAATTAACGGCGTTAAAGACGTCGCTTCAGCGGCTTGGACTTGCTCCATGACGTGAGCATTGACGGGCTGGTTCATCGCCACCTGTCCAGCAAATGACAACACAGCCAGGGTTTGTTGGGAAGCAGTTTTGAGATCGAAGTCTGCCGGCTGGTGGTCTTTTACCCACTCTTTGAAGACATCGACCTTGGTCTCGTAACGGGTCTTAGCCTGTTGATATAGTCGCTGTAAGGCCAGCAATTGGGGAGGAGTAAGCGACTTTGACATGGGCAGAATAAGTGTATCAGGTCGACTAGCGTTTAAGTACTACTGGCTACAGCGTGGGCTTGTTGCAAACGAGCTAAAACCACTTCTTTACCCAACACTGCCATAGTTTCAAACAGGGGTGGGGTGGCTTGGCGACCGGTGACAGCAATACGCACCATCATAAAGTATTGGCTTTTCTTCCAATCATGGGCGGCTTGCAGCTCACGGATGGCGGCCTCCAGTGCCTCATGTGTCCATTCAGAAACGGTTTGCATCTTCTCGAGGGTAGCACTCAGCTGAGAACTAACTTCCTCGGCTATAGATTTCTTGAGTAACAAGGTTTGATCAATCTCGATGTCTCGGTAAAAAAAGGTGGTGAACTCTTCAATATCTCGGAGTGTCACCAGGCGATCAAACACTAACGGTAAAATAACGTCAAATTTTTCCTGAGGGAAGTCAGCTGGTAAATAGGGCTCGAGCCGGACTTTGAGTTCTTCCGGGCTCAGACTGCGAATATATTGACCATTCATCCAGTCCAATTTTTGAGTATCAAAAATGGGACCAGTTTTCTGAATCCGATCAAGTGACATGACTTGTAAGAATTCTTGGAACGAAAAAATTTCTTTCCCTTCAGGATGCGACCAGCCTAACAAAGCAATAAAATTTAATAATGCTTCAGGCAAATAGCCTTTGTCTCGATAACTAAGAATTGAAACGTCATTTTTGCGCTTTGATAACTTACTTTTGTCAGCATTTCTAATCAACGGCATATGAGCAAACACTGGTGGCTGCCACTCAAAAGCTTGATACAAAAGCAAATGTTTGGGGGTACTGCTAATCCACTCTTCACCGCGTAGTACGTGTGTAATATTCATCAAGTGATCATCTATGACCACCGCAAAGTGATACGTAGGAAAACGATCAGATTTAATCAAAACTTGGTCATCGACTTGAGTGAGATCAAACTCAATCTCACCACGAATGGCATCGTTCCAAGAAATTTTGCCTTCAGTAGGCACCTTCAAGCGGATCACATACGGCTCACCGGCGTCAGTTTTGTTCTCAATCTCTTGACGAGACAATTGACGACAATGACCATCATACTTGGGTAGCTGGCCAGCTTGGCGCTGCGCATTGCGCATCTCTTCCAACCGCTGTGGCGTACAAAAACAGTGGTAAGCCAAATCCTTAGACAACAATATGTTGATATACTCTTGATAAATATCTAAGCGCTGAGACTGCTTATAGGGACCATACTGCCCCCCAACTTCCCCACCCTCATCGTACGTAATTCCTAACCACTTAAACGCCTCATAAATTTTTTCTTCTGCTCCCTCTACAAACCGGCTACGATCAGTATCTTCAATTCGCACCAAAAACTGACCGCCACTCTGCTGAGCTAACGCTAAATCAAAAATAGACATCCAGGCTGTGCCTACGTGAGCAATGCCAGTAGGGCTGGGCGCAATCCGCGTCCGAATGGGAGTAGAGGTTGACATATCGAGTAATTATACCAGCCTTTTCAGAGACAAAACCGCAGGTTCAGCACTGTCAAATTACTGCCCAGTCTGAATAAATTCAGGATCAATCGCTGGGACGTAAGCCAAGAAGCCATCATCCCCACTAAACACATAGACAGGTTGTAAGTAATCTTGTTCTTCAAAGCTATCAAAGTAGCCTAGGGCGACATCGCGAATTACTGCCCGCGTGCCGGCACCTTTATTAACAATGAAACCCTCTCCGCTTTGGAGTAATTTCCAGGCTGATTGTGACGTCCGGATTGGATAGGTATGAACTTCAGAATTATCAGCAGGATTATAGTGGTACTCAAAATGAACGATCGCTCCCTGACCATTACTCGTGCCCGCTAACACTGCATGCGCGGTCCCTTTGTACCCTTCAGGACTGTACATTCGATAGGCATCCTCTACAGGTGTGCGATTTAAATCAACTTGAATGAAATCAGCATCGGAGAACGAGACAGCCTGCTGCAACTGACCACCAATCGACTTAAGATATGTCACTTCACCCGCAGCTGTGGCCATATCTTCCGGCAACAAGTCCACATTCGTCAAATAACCCTTCACCATTTCTACGGCTTCGAAGTTGTCAGGTAAGTTTAAATCAGTAATTAATTCAGGCCGAGTCAAGTAATCAGATGTCAACTCAAAATGGTAATTTTGGATATCCATTTCGAGAACATATTCTAGCGGCTGGGACTTAGTCCATCGATAGGTCCGAGAATCCAAAACCTCTGGCTCACTCCCAAACTCAAAAGCTGTTGCAATCGAGCGAGCACGTTGGTCAGCTAATAAGCTGGCGGCCGATTTGGGCATAAATAAAACAGGTGCTCTGTCACCAAAATCTGGAGTGGTACCAGTGGCGGTTTCTAACACATAGGCCCCGGGCTTATCATCAGAAGTTTGAGCAGGAAACTTAATGGCTGGCAAAATGCCAAAACCTACCGTAGGCGGTGGCGGTGGCGCAGGGTGAGTCGCTTTCCAAAAAGCAATGAAAGCAGTTAATAAAGTTCTGCCCACAATCAGTACTACAACCGTAATAATGCCATATTTGACAAATTGTCGTCCAAAATACGTTAAATCAGTTAATGTCAGGCCAGCTTGAGTGGTTTGTGCCATAGGTGTATTGTCTTATTGATGAGTACTATCTGGCAACTGGGAACTTTGGGTGGGATGGGTAAGTTCTTGCCACTCGTATGATTGCCAAAGCCAGCGTAAGATCTGCTGCGTATCACCATAACGATCACTACTGCCTAATACCGCAATTAGCACATCCCGCTGCTGTTGCTGCACCTCGGAAATTAAGATTTCGCCTGCCAATGGGGTAGTGCCAGTTTTTACGCCAATCACACCGGGCTCAATCCCTAAAAAATGATTGCTTGAAACAAGCTGGTGCTGGATCTCACCACTCAGGTCACTGGCCGTATATTGGCGTGTGCCGACGATCTCACGCAAAAGTGGATTTTTCATTAGCTCTTTGGCCAACAGTAGTAAATCTCGCGCTGATGACGTTTGGCCCTCGGCGTCTAAACCTGAGGGATTGATAAAGTGAGTATTATCTAAATGCAGCTGCTGTGCTCTCTGGTTCATGCGATACATAAACCCTTGGTAACCACCTTGAGGGTAATGATTAGCCAACAAAAAAGCTGCATCATTACCAGAGGTCAACAGCAATCCATGTAACACATCACGCACCGGAATTTGTTCATTGAGTTGCAGACCCATGACAGTCCCTTCGATCAACGCCTCTTCACCTACGGTCAAAATATGATCCATCTGATATGACTCACTTGCGATCAGTGCTGTCATCATTTTGGTAGTTGAAGCAGGATAACGAAGTTGCTCAGCATTTTTTTCAAACAATACTGAACCCGATGGCACATCAATCACCATCACACTTTCGGCTGTTAGGAGTGAAGCCAACTCTGGAGCATCTGACCGTAGTACTGGCAACGGCGCCGGAGCGACTAAAGTCAGGGGTTGAAAGGTGGTGCCAGGCGCAGCCGTCAGTGGAGTTAGTTGTGAGGTCAGTAACCCCACACAAATTAAACCGATCGCTAGCCATTGATCAAGGCGAATCTTTTTCACAGCTTTATTATTGTAGTTAAAATGCTGCGACTATACAGCCCCCTAACCACTTTTAGCCAATATTCACTACTTCTGGTTTTTCCACCGCTACATAGTCGGCATACTTCATGATCACCGATCGATCATGCCGGCCAACGTTGAAGGCAATCTGTTCGTTGGCAGCCAGTCGGCTATCGACATAGGTTTTCATTTTGATCGAAGACCCAAAGGGCGGAATGGAGCCTACTTTCAAACCGGTGCGTTGATAGACAGAATCAGTAGACGCCATCGCTAACTTCTTCACACCCAGGTGCTTTTGGAAGGCAGCTAAATCGGCGCGCTGATCACCAGGCAGGACATACAGCACAAACTCTTTATCAGCTTGCATCACCAATGCCTTGGCACCTTCTTGTTCCTTACCACCTCGAACCCGAGCAGCCTCTTGGCTAGTAGTGACTGGTTCATGTTCTAGATACTGATACTCCACGTGGTGTTTCTTGAGGAGATCTAAAATAAAGTCGTGGGGCGTCTGTTGACCCTGAGGAGCTCGAATGCTCAAACCTAACTCCTGAAGTTGTTCTTCGGCGACAGGGCTGGGGGCGTCCATGACCGCGGTGCGACCAGTAGAGCTCATTGGAAAAGCAATCGTTTCTTTGAGTGAGGTTTCCCCCGCTAACAACATGATTAAGCGATCTAAGCCTAGTGCCAACCCACCATGAGGTGGTGTACCCACACTAAACGCTTCTAACATGTGTCCCACGCTGTCCTCAATTTCCTGATCACCATATCCCATGACTTTAAACGTGGCTTTTAATAACTCTGGCTTGTGAGCTCTGATACTGCCGCCACCTACTTCATACCCATTACAAACCAAGTCGTACTGCGTAGTTAAGATCTCGCCCACGTTTTCGCCCTTTAATAACCACTCCTCGTGCTCCGGTAACGGCGCACTGAAAGGATTATGGGTGAAAGTCCAGCCACTCTTGCCATCACGCACTTCAGCAATGTCACCTTTATCGACTTTTTTGAAGAACGGAAAGTTCACTACCCATGCAAAAGCTAAGGTCCCATCTTGTTTCTCAGCTTCGGTCCGCAAATCGAAACGATCAGCTCCATATTTTTTGATAGCATCTGCATAATCCACCACCGGGAAGGTTTCATCTTTCAATTTCCCACCTACCGTTTTAACAGCTTGCTTGACTACATCCTCAATTGTCTGCATCACCTCATCTTGTTTAGCAAAACTCAGCTCTACATCCAGTTGCGTGAACTCAAACCCGCGATCAGCGCGCAAGTCCTCGTCGCGGATGCAGCGTGCAAACTGAAAGTAGCGATATACGCCAGCAGTCATTAACAACTGTTTATATTGCTGCGGACTTTGTGGTAGCGCATAAAATTTACCAGGTTGAAACCGTGATGGTACGATGAAGTCTCGGGCACCCTCTTTGGTAGATTTGGTCAGCATCGGCGTTTCGACTTCAGTGAACTCTCGTTCATAGAGAGCAGTACGCAAGGCTCGGAAGTAATCCGACCGCAATTTTACAATCTGTTGCATTCGAGGCCGTCGTAAGTCAAGGTAACGATACTTTAAACGCGCTTCTTCACCAATATCTTTGCCATCACTATCAAGAGTAATTGGCAGTTCTTTAGCTTTGTTGAGCACGGTATAAGATTTAACCTCTATCTCGATTCCTCCGGTGACAATTTTGTCATTGACCATGTTGGCAGGGCGTTCTTTGACTAAACCCACCAGCTCCACCACTGACTCGGTGGTGACTTCACCCATCATCTTGTAACCCACACACTGGACCACCCCGGTGTGATCACGCAAATCTATAAACGTGACTTTACCGTGATCGCGTTTGGTATCTACCCAGCCTTGAAGCAAAATTTCCTGGCCCACACTAGAGGGACTAGCGCTTATAAAGGTTCGTGTCTGATCAGACATGGCGTCTCCTGGTAATTGATTAAAATACTAAAAAAGCCTTTTCCCAACCCAAGACTGTACTTGAATTAAGAAAAGGCTTCTGGAGCTCAGAAAGGTGCCAACCTCTTTATACTTACTTCCTGCTGTCACGGGCTTACCCGGCCAGGTTGCTACCCCTGGCAGCGCTTCCTCTTAGGAAATTGCCTAGTGTCAGTAGGCTCATGCGCTTGTATTAACTAAAGCTATTATACACCTCACTTTCTAAAGATATATCTGTCAATTCATACACATTTAGTACTTACCTGTTGACATCGCCGCGTCACGGCATACAATATATTTTGTTATGGCACACTTTGGCCGCATTATTACCCTCATTCAACTCTTCGTCCTTTGGACCAAGAGCGGGGTAAACGTGGCAGCGTAACAGTAAACATTTATTTAACACCACAACCCCCCGCTCTAAACGGGGGGTTTTTTGTTGGAGAAAGGAACATTATGAAAGATCAGGACTACAGACCTTATGAAACCTCATTCTTTGTAAAAGATGTAGTGGCATATACCTTGGCAATGCAAACTTTAAAAAATGCGTTTGCACCAGAATATAAAAAAGTTACTGAAACTGGTGATTTTTATGCAGTTATTCATGAGGTTGCTAAGAATCAAAGTCATCTAAAAGCGGAGATCTTTGGTGAACTGTTGTCTGAGGTAGGAATTCCTGTTCCCTCCTTTATGTGGGAGTAGTTTATAAGTAGTCGAAATATTAATTAATTATCCTGAAAGGACACTATGTACGAAGTTGTAAAAACCCAAACCACTGCTCAATATGGAGCCGCAGAAGCATTAGCATTGTTAGAAAAATCATACAAAAAAGAGCTAACCAAAACTCAAGCTAACGGTGGTGACTATCATGCTGTCACTATCGATTTATTAACTAAAGGATATGATGACGCCGCTGAAGAATTTAGTACTTTAATGGCTTACGCTGCACCACTGATGGTCCAGTAATTCTGTCAGGTAATTGTCAGCACAAGATATACAGAACCTGTACAATTCTTGAGGGCAAAAAAAAGGATTTTATGGAAAATATTAGACAAACCACTATTTCTGCTAGACAGGTGGAAGAAAAATATCGCAAGGAAAAAATCAACCCTGCTAGCCTGGCGGCATATCTATTAGAAGTTAACATTGATGCTATCTCTCATTCAGTTTATTCTGAGTTTATGGAGTTAGTAAGGATTTTGACAGATAAAGAACTCGCTGCCATGGTTTATAAATCCATCATTGACGCAGATACTGTGGAAATGAGTGTAGAAGACATTTACGAACTACTGGCTCAATCTTCATGGGATACTAGTGAAGATCTCACGGTAGAACCAGTTGGAAGACTTAGTTAGCTCATCTTATCACCAAATCCTTGATCTTCATCTGGACTGAGGTACGGCCCTTCCATTCGTTGAGCTCGACTACCCCGGCAATGTCAACGACGGTCCCTGGCAGAAGTTGCTGAGCCAGGTGACCGAGATTCCAAGCCAAACAATTGAGGGTCTGGGAAGAACTACTCTGACCACCCTTGGTGGGCTTTCGCAACGGAATCTGTTCACACTGAATCACGACTTTGAGGTGTTGACCATTATTACCCATGGTAAAAGCGTCCATGACACACACATTCTGTAAACCAAATACCGGTTCGGGATTACCCTGGCCACAAGGATCTAAGCGTTTCGTAACTTCTATCAACTGTTTAGAAATTAACTCAAACGGCACTAAACACTCCACATCCAGGCTAGGTTGAAGTTGACCAGCTGTAATCTGATCTTTGGCTAAAGCGTACAAACGGCGAGAAACATTGGCAATTTTATCTACTTCTACACTGAAACCAGCTGCCATGGGATGCCCCCCAACCTCTAAGAGCTCATCTTTGACTTGGCGGATAAGATCAACGATATTAACACCCGGAATAGAACGAGCGGAGGCTTTGGCACTTTTCTGTCCTATTGAAATCGCAATGGCTGGTTTATAAAACTCTTCCATCAACTTACCGGCAATTAAACCAATCACACCTTCATGATACTCCTCACTAGCAACAATAATTAAATGCTCACCTTCCCAAACATGCGCTTGGTTTTTAGCATGTTCGATCATACCTTGTGTCAAATCTTGGCGCCGGGTATTAGTATCATTAAGTAACTCCACTAGTTGCTGTGCCCGGTCATGATTTTTGGTACACACTAACCGCAACGCCTCCAAACTGTGAGCTAATCGCCCCATGGCATTAATCCGCGGCGCAATCGCAAAATTAACCGTTGAAGTCGTAATACTATCGAGGGCGATACCGGCTTTCTCCATCAGCGCCAACAATCCTAGCCGTTTGGTTTTCTTTAAAGCCTTCAACCCATGAAATGCGAACGAACGATTCGCATTTACCAGCGGGACCTGGTCAGCAATGGTAGCGATGGCCGTCAAATCTAGTTGTTTGGTCATGAGTTCGCGTGGATCTAAGTGCAAAGCAGGCGCAAAATGTTTCGCTATCTCGCGGCTAAAAATCCATGACACAGTAGCGCCGCATAACTGAGTAGTATGGACAATAGCGTGTGCCCCTGGAAGCTCAGCTTCCGGTTGGTGATGATCGGTGAGGATGACGTCAATACCTTGAGCTTGGAGCTGCTGAATAGGCACATGAGCCACAATCCCGTTATCAACAGTAATAATCATGGCAGGTTTGGCACCCGCCAATAAATCACCTAACGATCGATCTGACATGCCATAGCCATGTTTTTCACGGTGGGGAATAAAGGGCCGAACATTAAAACCAAGCGCAGACATGGTTTCCCACATAATGGCCGTGCTGGAGACCCCATCGGCATCATAATCACCAAAAATGACAATGTCTTGCTGTTCCTGACGGGCAATTTCCAAGCGCTGTAACGCCTGCGTCACTTGGTCAGAGTTAATACCCACTTTTTCGAGAGTTAAATCCCATGGCGCAGGCGGCTGAAAAAAACTATGCTCATCTTCAATGCTGCGATTACTCAGCAAAATTGCTTGCACATCATCCACGTTTTCTGGCAATAAAGTGTGTTTAAGTTTCCACTGCATACATTAGTTTTAGAATTGTTTTGCGCTTTGTGATCATAAATGAGAGAATTCACTGTATGACGTTGCCAATCTCAGTTCAAGCCTTATTTATTTTACGGACCCTTCACCAAGCTGGCTATCAAGGTTATATCGTAGGGGGAGCCGTGCGCGATCTCTTACTAATTGGTATTAACCAAGGTACCGATCAACCAATTACCACACTCCCTGCCACTACTGACTATGACTTTACCACTAATGCCACACCCGAACAAATCTTGAAATTATTTCCTGATAGTTTCTATGAAAATAATTTTGGGACGGTCAGCATCACCTATCACCATGTGAATGAACAGCTGCAACTACCCGCAGAACTCAGCCAACTAACTGGTAGCGAAACTCCCTTCAACAAAAACCGTGTCATCGACCAAGCTCAAGCTACCAAGCTCCACGTCTCGCTGCAAACAGAAGATTCTGATAACGACACGCTATCCCCAGCTGCGTCCAAGTTGCCCAATTATGAAATCACCACCTTTCGCTCTGATGGTATGTATACTGACTTCCGACGCCCAGATTCCGTCACCTGGGGTAAAACGATTCAAGAAGACCTTGATCGCCGAGACTTTACGATTAACGCTTTAGCTTTACGCGTCTCAGAACAAGTATCAGAAACTGCTTTGTCCAACCCTTCTCACCTCACCACTCCTGTCATTACTTTACAACCTAGCGAATATGAAGTGATTGACTTACATCAGGGCCTGATTGACCTTAAGGCTGGCCTCATTCGAACTGTGGGAACTCCCACGCAACGGTTTCAAGAAGATGCGCTCCGGATGTTACGCGCTATTCGCTTATCAGTGCAGCTGAATATGCGCATCGATGATGCGACTTTTACGGCTATTGAAGATACGGCTCATTTGATGACATACGTCAGTGGTGAACGCGTCCGCGATGAGTTTTTAAAAATTCTCAAAAGCCCGTTTCCAGCAGAAGGTGTGGAGTTGCTTGATCAAACTGGTTTGTTAACGTATGTCCTACCAGAGTTGACGGTGGGCAAAGGCGTCAAACAAGGTGGTCACCACACTACTGATGTCTGGACCCACAGTTTAGATGCACTTCGCACCTGCCCTTCACCTGACCCCATTGTGCGCCTGGCCACTTTGCTCCACGATATCGGCAAACCTCAAACTCAAAATATCATGGGCAACACTATTACTTTTTATAACCATGAACACGTTGGTGCCAAGATGGCTCGGCATATTGCCTACCGTCTCAAACTTTCGAAGCGTGACGTTAATCGCATTACCACCCTCGTCCGCCACCACATGTTCCATTATCAGCCACAAAATACTGATGCGGCTATTCGTCGCTTTATGCGCAAAGTGGGCTTAGAAAATATTGATGATATTTTGGATCTACGCGAAGCTGACCGCCTTGGCAGTGGGGCGCGCAAAACCAGTTGGCGATTAGAAGAAATGAAACAGCGCATGATCGAGCAACTTCACCAACCCATGGAAATCAAAGACCTGGCCATTAATGGCCATGATCTAATGACCGAGTTTAATCTGAAACCTGGACCAATTTTGGGTGAAATTTTGCATGCTTTGTTTGAAGTGGTGCTGGATAATCCCGAGCTCAATAGCAAAGAAGAACTGTTAAAGAGAGCAAAAGAGTTAGTAGAAAAAAAGAGTTAAGCTGTCTTAGTCCGCTTCTTCACATCTTCCCACAGCAACAACAAGGGTGCAGCAGTAAAGGTTGAAGAATACGTGCCGGTCACGGCGCCAACCAACAAGGCCACCGCAAACCAGCGAATACTTTCGCCACCCAAAAGCACCAGTGACAGCAACATAATAATAATTGTCATCGAGTTATTAATTGACCGCCCAAGCGTTTGCAACACGGCTAAATCTACAATATCTTTGAAGCTAAGGCGTGGTTGCAAGCGACGAACTTCGCGAATCCGGTCATACACCACAATCGTGTCATGAATGGAAAAAGAGAGAGTGGTCATCAAAGCTGTCACAAATAACACATCCACTTCCACACCATAAAAATGCCCCAATAAACTAAACACACCCAAAAGCACGAGCGAGTCGTGAATCATGGCTATAATCGCACAGATACCGTATTTCAGATCACTAAATTGATAAGCCACATATATCGTAATTAAGGTGGCAACAACAGCTGCAGCAGTTAACGTTTTTAACAATAACTCTCGTCCTAAGGTAGGGCCAACGGTTTCAAATCTTAACTCACTTACTGTTGGAAAAGCTGTATTCAAGGCTGCAATGACTTCATTTTTTTTGTCATTGGTGATAGTTTTGCCCCGTAACATAAATTGTTGTGGACCAGAAGCCTGGACTGAACTAACTTCATATAAGTTCTTGGCTTGATCAGTGACTTTTTCAGGCGTAATTTCAGTGGCCGTAGTCTTAACTTCTAGCAATGACCCACCAGTGAAATCAATACTTGGCTTAAAACCAAAGCTCAGCATCGACACTAATCCTGAGATGATTACAGCTAATGACACTAAAAAGTAGAGGTGATAGCGACTCATGAAGTTCATATTAGCCTTTCAAAAACAAGCGCATCAGCGTTCTCGTCACCACGATACCAGTAAATAAACTGACTAACACACCAATCAGCAAGGTGATACCAAAACCACGGACTAAGCCACTGGTGTTGAGAAACTGTAAATCTAAAGGATTGATCAAAATCATTGCAGTCATGATGGTGGCTAAGTTGGCATCTTTGATACTATCCCAAGCCCGACCAAACCCTAGCTCCATGGCTCGTTCGAACGACCGCCCCATCCGCAACTCCTCTTTCATCCGTTCGAAAATTAAGATATTAGAGTCCACAGCCATACCAATAGACAGCAGTAACCCAGCAATACCAGGTAACGTCAAGGTCACGCCCAGAATTTTGTAAATGGCAATCGTTAACACGGCATAGACGCACAAAGCCAACGATGCTAAAAAGCCTTGCCAGCCATAATATAAAATCATGAACAACATCACTAAACCAATCCCAATGGCTCCAGCTCTAATACTACGTTGCACTGATTCTTGACCCAAGCTGGCACCAATCGTGCGTTGTTCAAGCACTTCCACCGGCACCGGCAAAGCGCCCGCTTGCAACTGGATGGCCAGTTGTTTGGCATCTTCTAAACCAAAACCACCTGTCATGATCGCTTGGCCATCTAAAATGGGGGTATTAATGACCGGCATCGCCACCGGAAAACCATCAATAAAAATGGCTAATACCTTGCCCACATTGGCTTTGGTAATCTCGGCAAATAACTCCCGGCCTTGATCATTGAAGCTGAGGGCAATCACTGGCTCATTAGTCTGAGGGTCAAACTGGACTTCAGCTGACTTGAGCTCTTTACCTGTTAAGCCACTGGTTTGAAAGGAACTCAAATACGCAATTGCCGATGCTGTTGCCTCAGATGAGGTGCTTGCCTCTAGTCGAAAATCAAGCTCAGCTGTCGTTCCTACCAGCTGCAGCGCTTGGTTAGGATCCTCCACCCCAGCTAACTCCACAATTAATCGATATTGATCATCGACTTGAGAAGTTTGGACTACAGGCTCATTGACACCAAATAAGTCTACCCGGCGCAACATAATGGCTCGAGCGGCTTCTAAAGCTTTTGTTCGCTCCGTGACCGGAATTTGTGACATATCAGCCTGGAGTACGACTTGCATCCCACCCTGAATATCCAGACCTTGTTTGAGCTCAAATTCATGACTAATAGGCCGACCTAAAAAAGTGAAGTTAAACTTGGGGCCAGGTAATGTGTAATTAAAATCACGCCCAAAAGCAGAGAATTGAATTGGTACTATTGGGGGCATCGCAATCAAGCCCGCTACCACGGTTAAGAAAATGATCAGCAAAAACGTGCGTAAGTGAGTAAACATAGTACGGAGGCAGATTGGATTAGTTTATACCCTTTTTAGTAAACTACAAGCCAGGAACCTGACGTTCTACAAATTCGTCTTCACTCCCAATAATCATGACCCGGGTCGCAAATAAGATGTCCATAATAAAGGGATCCCGGCGAGTCTTGCGGAACGTGAATTCTTCATTAGAAAAGACCGCATAGTTTAACTCGCGGCCAATTTTGGCTTCTTCTTCCTTGACTAAAGCCTGGAGCTCAGATAACACAATATCGCCAATCACTAAGACATCGACTTCATCTTGACGAGGGCGCAAGCCACGAACAAACTTACCAGAGAACATTACAAACTGTACTGTGCCTAACTTGGGTTTGGCTTTGAGAATCTTCTTGCCCAAACCGCTGCTCTTGGCGACCATCTGTTGCAACTCTTGGAAGAAGAGGTATTTTTTATTTAAAAAGTAATACAGACGATTCCCCCGTTGCTCACTTTTGATCAGACCGTAACTAATCATCCGGTCCAGCTCACGGCGGACTGCATTAATTTCTTCTTTAGTGGCACGCGTAATTTCCCGGACGTAAAACATTTCATCAGGTTTAGTGAAAAACAACTCCATCATCCGTTCCCGGACGCGTGAAATCATGAAATCTTGAAGACTACTCATAGCTCTTTCTTTCTGCGTCTATTATCTTACACATTTAAAACTTAAATAAAAAGTCCGAAACTTCTATACAATCTGTACTCAAATTGTAACGATAAATGCGACCACATTCAAGTTCCTTTTATCTCTGCTAAACAAAAAGCCCCCCGAGCTAAGCTCGGAGGGCTTGATAGTAATTCCAGATGAAATCTTAGTACGTGACTTGAGCTTTCTTATCGAGAATGGAGATCCAAGTCATACCACGATTGAGTTTAACTGGTTTACCAGCTGACAAGAATTGCAGCTCAGACTCGTGAGTCTTCTTACTCCAAGTAATCTTAGTAGCTTCACCATTTTTGAACAGTAACGCGTCACCAGTTCCAGTGGTTTCGTACAACATGTGCTTCTTTTCATCGATAGGGCCTTTTTCAGTGGTCAAGAGCACAATTACGTTCTTAGCACCGATTTGATGATCGTTATTTAGGTCAACGTGTTTCTCACCACCTTGGCTGCGCAGGTAGGTATTGGTAGCGGCATCATAGTTCCACTCCACAGCGTAATCATCGTACCCACTCCAGAATTCATAAGAAACTTTAGGAGCGGTGCCAGCACCAGCTTGACCATCTTCAAACTCCCAACCAGTGAAGCCTTCTTTCCAATCAGTTCCGGGGGTGACTTTGCCACCACGGCCGGTGATTGATGGAGACATATTTGTCCATTCACGCTTCACACCCACGTCCCAGAGTTTTTGAGTACTGGTAACCATAGTGTGTTCGGTAGCAATTTCTTTACCGGGGATACGATTGTAATCACGGACAAAGGTTGGGTAACCAATGGAAAATTGATTCAAGTCGTTTTCACCATTCCAACCCCATTGCCCTAAAATACCTAAAGCATCAGCTGGGCCTGGAGTATTAGCGCCACCGACGTGGACATACAGAGGGCGATTAAAACCAGCTGCATAACTCATGTAGTACACCCGAGCGGAACGAATAGGAGCTAAAGGAGTGTCATAGGCTTGGACATCACAATAGAACATACCCATGAACCGGGTAATGCCACCTTCTGCCACAGCTTCAAAAACTACATCAGCATCACCCAAGCCAGATTGTGGGCGAGCATCAGGTGTGTTTTCGATCATGACTGCTAAAGGACGTTTTTGTTCCCAAGCAGCTTTTTCAGTAGTAGTGTAAAGTTGACCGTTTAAAGGACAGGGTTGATCTTTAGGTTCTGAAGGATTGATAGTCAGCAAACTCTCCAAACCGTTATCTTCCTCTTCTTCTACGACAGGGGCATCCTCAGTTTGATTATTCATCACCACTAAGCGTTTAGCTGGAGCTAAAAATGAGAAGACTCCATATGAAATGGCGGAAGAAGCAATATAGAGCGCCAAAATCATTAATAACGTTTTTTTCTGCATGAGTGTTCCTTTCAACGCAAACTCGTGACCATTATATGAGTTCGAAAAACAATGCTAGTATTTGTACCATAAAACTGACACCTGTCACAAGGCGATGGTTTTACGAAACTGTAACCACAATTACTGAATGTACCAAGTAATTACTGCCAACAGTCCCAAAACAAAGCTCACTACTATGACTGTTTTGCGCAAATCGTCCCAGATCAAGCTTGGTGAATAGCCAAAAAAACCTTCACCTAATTGAAAGCGATTGGGAGAAACTGTAGACGAAACAACTGGTTTACTCGTCATTGGCTGAGCAGCTTGCCATTGAAAAGATGTTTCTGAAGCGCCCACGTGTTCTCGGCGTTGAGCGGTTTTGAGTTTTTGAGCTTTAGTGCGTTTTGGCATAGGTTAAGTCCGCCAGCTGGCTGAAATATGTGAATAATTAAGTAAAAATTCTCCAAATGTCTCGGGCTGTAATCACCATAATCAAGGCGACTAGGAACACAAAGCCACCATAGTTAGCGTAGTACTCAAAATTGCCCATTTTTTCTCTACCAATTACTTTTTCTAGAATGATAAACACGGCTCGACCACCATCCAAAGCGGGAATAGGCAATAGGTTCATGATTCCCAAGTTGATAGATAACATGCCTGCAAAAAATAACAACGCCAGCGGTCCTTGTTGAAATAAACCACTTTCAGCGGCTTGATCCACAATGCCCACCGGACCAGCAATCTCTTCTGGGAGCTGGACTTGGACTAAACGCGTCCCCAGTGTCTTGAGTGCTAATAAAATCTGCTGACCCAACTTGAGTGCTTCATTAAAACCATACCATGAGCCACGCAGAGGCATCTCATACCACGGATAAAACTTAAAGAACTCACCTTTGAAAGCGAGCCCCAGTGAACCTTGCTCAGCTGGCGTTTCATCTTTGGTGCGTAAGTAACTATTAAATTCTTTAATCTCATTTTCACAGACATAATTTTGACAGGGTCCAGTAGTAATCACTGTCACATTTTGCCCACGATGGTTTTCCACAAATTGAATAATTTCCAAGGTACTACCAGTATTAGTCACCTGACCTTGGTGCCTGAAACCAATCACAGCTACAGCGGGAGTAATCCCAGCGGCGGCAGCCGGGGACCCTGGTGCCACTTGATCAATGATGGCTCCAGAAGGAATACCTAAAATACAAAAAACGATCGCAAAGGCGAGCACACCAAAGACTAAATTGGTGGTGGCACCAGCTAAAATAACCACCATCCGCTCTAGAGCTGAGCGCTCAAAAAAAGCTGCTTCCCCTCGCTCGTCGAGCACAATGCCCTTTTTATTTCTTTGAGGTGGTTTGACACTCAATTCTAGAGCTCCACTATCTTCCCCGTCTTCACCTTCCATTCTCACAAAGCCGCCAAAAGGCAACCAATTCAGCGTAAAAACAGTGCCCCATTTTTTAAACAGCACTAAGGCTTTGGGCGGATACCCTAACCCAAACTCTTCCACGCGGATCTTGGCCCATTTGGCTGCCAAAAAATGACCTAGTTCATGAATCAGAACTAAGAATGACAAAATCAGGGCAAAAATAATAAAGGTCATACTATACAGTTAATAAATCTTTTTCTTTGACAGTCACGAGCTGATCAACTTGATCCAAAAACTCTTTAGTTTTTTTCTCTAGAGTTTCAACCTCTTTTTTAATGTCATCTTCACTCACTCCAGAAGTACCTTTTTGTTTCTCGATGTCTTTCTTAGTATCAGTGCGAACACTGCGTAACATCACCCGCACACTTTCTGCCTTTTGGTGAAGGACTTTGACCATTTCTTTACGACGTTCTTCAGTCAAAGCCGGCACCACGATACGGATCATGTCGCCATCAACGACGGGATTCAAGTTAATCCCCGCACTGGCAATAGCCTTTTCAATAGCAGACAAAAGACTCTTGTCCCAAGGGGTGACAGTCAAAAGATTAGAATCCGGCACCGAGACATTGGCGACCTCATTGATCATCATCTTAGTACCATAGGCATCTACGCGAACGCTATCCAGTAATTGGGAGTGCGCACGACCAGTGCGTAAGGTTGCTAATTCTTGTTTAAAGTGATCAAGTGCTTTTTGAGCTTGCGTCTGAAACTGTGTAAAATCGAATGCCATAGCCCTCCTTTATCTACAGTATTCTAACAAATCCTCAGCTAATGTGGGCAGCTATTTAAAGCCAGAGGTCAAATCATGATATACTCCAGAAATGCGACCGCACACCTTTTGGCATGTTTTATCTCAGAGCCTCACTTCCCTAGCTTACTACCGAGACATTATCCGCGCCCCGTTTTGGTTCTCGTTGCGGTTTTTTATGATAGCCTTTGTTTTTTTCACGCTGTCTCGTACCGGCTTTTTTCTGATGCGAGAACTTCCCCAAATTGACACTTACCTGACTCGAGCCCTTGAGGAAACCAAACAACACTTCCCCAGAGAGCTAGCAGTTAATTGGCAGAATCAACGTTTATCACACACGTCTTCTAGCCCGGTGCAAATCAGATTTCCTTCATTTATTACCGAGAGTATGCGGACAGAACTAGAGTTACCAAGTTCAATTGCGTATATTTTTAATCAAGAATTTGACCCTACCACTGCTGCTACTACCTTACCTACCAGTAGTATGTTGGCAGTGACACCGACATTGCTATATTCTCTAAATGTGGATGGCCAATGGGCGGAACTGCCTCTGACAAGACTGCCTGGATTTGACAAAGATTTCACCATCACAGCCGATAATTTCTCAATGTATGCCACTCATATCACTCAGTTCCACCACTCATTAAAACCTTACTGGATATGGATCACACCTTTCATCTTAGGTTTATGGATACTTATCAGTCGCCTGATTTTGATTTTTAGTGACACGCTACTGATCTTTTTGTTACTGAAACTTAATGGCTCGAGAATTAGCTTTATGAAAGTCTTGCAACTGGCACTTCATTTTTTAGTGGTCGCAGAGTTCCTCAACCAAATCAGCCTCTGGCTCTATGGCAATCATCAATTTCCGTTACTCTCACTCACGTTCTGGATCTTGGCAGTCTTGGTAATGTGGGAAATGAGCCGCCCTCGGGTTCAAATTATTTCTAAACGTTGAACGAGGCAGAGTAAGCCTCGGATTTGAGATCATCCTCACGCTTCCCGGCAAAAGAGGGTGTTTGGAGGTGAATACTTTTTAGTTCATTTAAGTCAATTTGTTCACCGCTAGTAGCGCTAACAATTCTTTTCAAAGTTATGAGTTGCCCAGTCTGACGTGATGAAATAAAGAGGTCACTTTTAATGGGATTTTGGGATAGCAGTAATTCACGTAATAGTTCATCGATCATCATGCGTTGCTCTAAACTTGATAAGGCCTCAGATCCTTGTAACATACAAGCCTGTTTATTATTTTCTTGATTTGACAACCATCCCGATAAAACCCTCATATTAGTGGCTGGTTTCGGTCGTTTAAATAACTGCTCAGGTCGAGGACAAATCGTGACTTGATTAGAACCAGATAGTTGCCCCGTTTGAAAGTTGTCTGAAGGGATGAAAGGACCATTGGTTGGCAACGCAATAAAACAGCCATTTTTTTCGAGTGAATTCTTAGCATCTTCTAAACTAGACTCTCGAACAATAAAGGAGGAAGTGACTCTTCTTTCATCGGGATGTCCCAATCCTTCTAAATACGTAAAAGTAGTAATGACGATGACTTTGTTATTTATTATAAATAGGTGCGTCTCAGGATTTGTAGCCCGATCAATTAACTCTAAAAAGGGCACGGTTTCCAAATCACCCGAAAACTTTTTTAAATCCTCTTTATCTGCATCACGACTCATAAACCACTTACCAATTTCAATATTAGCGTCATTTCTTAACACACCAATTAATGGTAATCTGCCGGCTTTTTCTGTCCATTGTCGTAGTAAATTTACATCTTGAGGATCACTTTTATTAAAAGGGAAATACATCTCACTTAATCTTCTATATGCACTTTGTACTGTGTCGCTCTTGGGAATAGAACCCCAATCATGAACAGCTCTATGCTGCGTGTATATGGTTTTACCATAGAAATAAAGTTTGAAAGTGACTGGTACAATTTGTTCTACTTCTTTAGTGAGATATGCCACTGGCTTGGCTTCAATAACATCTGGTTTCGTTTCTTGTATTAATGAAGTTTCGACTTGTTTTTTTAAATCACTAATAGCATCCTCAAGGGCTTTCAAGCGTGCTTCAGGCGGTAATTGGACAATAGCCGCAGCCAAGGCATTAACAGCTTCGTTTGTTGAAGGTTTTTCGGGCTCAGTTAACTCACTCGGTTTACCCTTGAAAATTTCTGCGACCTGATTAGTTATTGGCTGTCTTAAACTAAAACTTCCCTGGCCAGTATATCTGTCTCTTTCAAATCGCTCTTGGTCAGTCATTATCATAGTTATTAATTATACGTCATGATCATCAAACCCAAGGCTACAATCACTTGGAGCATGTTCATGAGTTGATATAAAATGGCGGCTTCGTTAGCACCGAGCCATTTTACCTGCCGAAACATGGGTGGGCAGTAATCACGATGTGCCACCTGGTGATTAATCCAATACACGACTTCATATGCTGCTCGAATGGCAAAAAAGACACATAATAAACGTGCAATCATCACTGGTTCCAGCCACCAAAAAATGATCGCTGCTACCAACCAAAAAGGTGCCAAAGCCAAGGCATCACCCCACACAAAAATACCCAACGGAAATAAAGCCGGCGTGTCTGAATAAAATTGACCCCGTCTACTTTTAGTGAGGGCCACTACAAACACCAGGATTGAAATCAGCCCCAAGGCAATGCATAAACTACTCTGTAACATTCTCTAATTGTAAATCAAGATTGACCACAGGGAAAGGTAAGGTGGGACGAGTGGGATCTGCAGCTTCTAAATCTTGACTAGCCTGGTCTAAGCGCGTCTCAAACTCACTCGGTTGAGTGTCAGTTTGAGTGGGTTGAAAAGGCGTGATGGAGTTGATTGGTAATTGAGGTTTGGGCATGTAAACGAGTATTAAAATGAGAATGAGAAATAGCAAGCTGCCTCCGGCAATGCCTACCAAAACCAAAGGGCGCTTGTACCAAGGCTGAGGGGGCGCGGGTGGAGCCACCACGGCGTGAGGATCAACAATCCGAGGCTCATTTTCAAAAATCGGCTTTTCATAGCCAAAATTAGTTTGATCTAGTCGTTCTGATAGTTCTGAATTAGCCATTAATTGACTCCTAAAAACTCACGCAAAAATCCCACCGCTTGGGAAAGGCCGGTATACACTTTATTTAAATCGCGACTGACAGTATCGTTAACAGATTTACTCTCCCGATCAGAGCTCTTATCAGTAAAAGCCGTAATTTCTTGTAACTCGGTGTGGACTTCATCAAGTTTGGTTTGGATTTCATCCAGTGCGCGCTGTTGTTGAGCAATTACTAAGGCATTGTTTTCATCACTGTTGGCCTGAGTGTTTTCCCGGATGTCACCAGTCAAATCATTGAGCTTGTCGTAAACTGCTTGCAACCGTCCCACTTCCAATAGCGTCAAGGCTGTGTAACTAACGCGCTCCACTTCTTTTTTAACTGACACAAACTCGGCCACTTGAGCATTTACTTCATTGCGACTAGCAATGTTTTGGAGTTTCTCTTGATGAGCAGCTAGCACCACCATTACTCCATCCAGATCGGAAAGGAGCGCTTCTTTCTGAATGACATTAATACCAGTGGTTTGTAAGACTTCCAAGCGAAGTAACGTCAAATACGTGGTCAAGACTTCTGACCGAGCGATCATCACTTCTTTGGTAGCTTTCACCGCTGCCTCTAATGAACCCAATGAGCCCACTTTTTGCCACTGACCTTTAGTGACGTCAAATTGACGTTCTAAGTTGCGGTATTTCTCTAGTTGGGTCCGATAGGTACCATTTAACTCAGTCAGTTGAGCTTTATATTCCTGTCGTTCCCCAATCACCCCATCACTGGGGAGTTCTTCAGTAGTTTCAATTGGCGGAGGCGTTTCTTCAATCTCAGCTGGAGCTACACTTGATTGTGGGGGCTGAAACAAAGATTGCGCTTCAACGACAGCTACAGAAGGCAGCACCACTAAGGTTCCCAGCAAAAAAATGATAATAAGGGCTCGACCACTTATTGACATGCTTGGTTACTGTTAAGCTTTTACGAGTTCTTTTTCGCGCGCAAAGGCAATGGCTTCAAATAATGATTCAAAGGTCCCAGTGTCTAACCATTTACCTTCTACAAAAGCGACATCTAACGAACCCTCCCGAAGATAGACATTGTTCAGATCAGTAATTTCTAACTCACCACGAGGGGAAGGCTGAAGATTACGAGCTTTTTGAACCACAGTATTGTCATAAATATACAAACCAGTGACTGCGTAATTTGATTTGGGTTGAGCTGGTTTTTCTTCAATAGAAATAGCCTTGGTATTTTCATCAAACTCCACCACACCAAACCGCTCTGGGTCACTGACTTTCTTAGCAAAAATACGGCCACCGCGTTGGAAACCAGTAATTGCCTCAGAAAAATTATCTTCGAAAACATTATCCCCTAAAATGAGGGTCACGGAATCATTACCAATAAAATTTTCACCAATAATAAAAGCCTGAGCTAAACCTTCAGGTTTATCTTGAATTTCATAGGTGAATTTGCAGCCGAATTCTTTGCCACTACCTAGTAACTTCAAAAAGTCACCGGCATGATCTGGAGCCACTATGATTAAGATATCCTTGATACCGGCCGTCAACAACGTTTCCAACGGATAAAAAATCATGGGCTTGTTGTAAATGGGCAGTAACTGTTTACTAGTGACTTTGGTGAGAGGTCGCAAACGCGTCCCAGAGCCACCAGCTAAAATAATACCTTTCATAGAGTCCTTTCCTGTGGGTTAGTCTATCATAGATATGTCACAAGGTGACAAGAAATAATACCATTCCTCCCAGCGCAGACATCCCCAAGTATTCATAGGCAACGCGGTTGGTGTAACGGTCAGTCTTCAAATGAGTACTTACTCCCCATGCAAAATAAAACAAACATAACGCTAAAATCACAAGTCGTTGATATGCCAGATTTGGCCACACTGACAAATAAAGCAAGGTCAACCCACCTAAACCTGTCACTAAAATCAGGTAAGCTAAGCGATGGCGGAGAAGTTCATTTTTCATTAGCCTACTAAGCCTCCCTTAAATAAAATCACCAAAAAGCCAATGATGGTCAAAAAGATGATATGACCCAAGTTCTTGCCCACTAAGCGTAAGGTTTGGCGATGACTGATAATGAATGCATCGTAAATGAGAGTAAAAATTAATAACAAGATCACAGCTAAGAAAAAGGCTTTGGTTAAGTGCAGCGGTGAGAAAAAGGGTGGCACCGTAAGACTACCCTGGGGAACTAACGCTTGAGCTAGCACCGTGGGAGTGTTGGGTTGGGTTTCGGTTGCAACGGGTAAAGGTGCTGTTTCTTCCACTGGGACTACTTCATTGACTACGGCTACGGGCTCCTCAGCCTGTGCTACCTGTGGTGCGCCAGCCATTGGGGTTCCAAACATCTGGACTACCAATGTTGTTTCAAAACCTTGCAACTCACCATCAATGACCGCAATCCCAATTTCTTGATACTTGGCATTGACGATGTTAGCCCGGTGCGTAGGTGACGCCATCCAAGCTCGGACCATGTCATCGGTATTTGAAAAATCACGCGCTAGATTTTCTCCAGCAGCTCGGTAGGTATATCCTGAGTCTTTAATAAACGCCCATGGTTGCTTTCCGGCTGGTGAGGTATGGGCCCAGTATTGTTCAGAGAACATATCTTGGCCTTTGGAAAGGGCTGCCTGGGCTAAACGTTCGTTATAAACCAGCGGAGGCAAACCCACTTTTTGGCGTTCTTGATTGGTCTGTTCGATAACTTGATTAGGAGTAATAGAAGAGGCAAAACCTAAAACATCACCCCACCCCAGTGGTAAAAAACTAACGCTTTGGATTAAACCCCCAAAGCCAATCACGATCAAAATCAGATAGGCTAATGCTTCGGGGTGCAGCACACGCGCCCGGTGGTTATTGGATCGCCGTGGATGAAACAAGTGCGCTAACGTTTTGAGCAGATTTGACACTCTCCCATTATGCGGAGTTTTAGGAAATTAGACAAGTTACTCTTTGATCTCAACCACTTCTTTTTTGACAGCTGGCTTGGGCTTGTCACTCTCGTCTTCTGTTTCTTCGAGGAAGGCGTAGCTGAACAAGCGAAGTAGTAAGGTCAAGATCAATGACACCAACCAGTACCATTTACATAACCAGACTAGCCATGACCAGCGTCCGAAACAGTTACACTCTCTGAGCCAATAGAAGATGGCAATGGACGCTAGTGTGACACCTACAATAATGAAGTACTTTGTCCAACCTTCATCGCGGCGGAAGTAATACTCCGCAACCAAGATGAAGAATAGCTGCATAACAAGCAGGATCCAAGGAATATATAGTTTCCATTGTGAACAAACCTCTATGGCAGCGCCTGCCACCTCACCTAATGGTGAAGCACTGGGTGAAGGTGAAGGAGAGGGACTAGGTGAAGGCGAAGCTTCAGTACTGACGCCGAGCACTTGACCACCTGGACCAACTGGTCGGGCATCAATGAACGGACCTGGCACCACACCGGAGCTAGCATTGCCAGATCGGGGTCCAGGAGCACAGTCGTTAACACCGAAGACTTGGAAGGTATAGTTAGCACCACCCGACAAGTTAGTAATGGTGTAAGAGTTCACATTCCCAATATTGGGGGCACCGTATTGGGCGCCATCAGAGTTACGAGTGAAGAATAAGCCATAATGAGTAACTGGACTGACAGCTGTCCAAGTGAGCGTCACTGTATTAGTGCCGACATTAGAGATAGTTACACTGGGAGCAGCTGAAGGAACTTGAGCAGTACAAACTGGGGGTGAAGCTGGTCCAGGTGCAGACGTGCCACCACCACCGCCACCGGGGTTACCCGCACCGTCACCACCACCGCTTTGAGGTGGGATAGGGGTGATTTCTAAGCCCATATTTAAATCAAACCGGACCATAGCACCTTGGTACTCATTACCAGCTGTAGTGCGCATGGTAGCAATCACAAAATAATCAGTGGTTTGACCGGCATTCATGCCATCGATCGTAAAGTAGCCATCATCTCTAAAATCATGGAGGCTAACACCGTTATACACCAATGGTCCTAAAGGCGAGTTCTTACGAATCTCAATATCAATCACTGCACCTAAGTTTTTAGTCTCGGTGTAGTTAACAACTTCTACTGCTGCAAAACCGTTTTGTGAAGAAGTGTTAGACATCCGGAAATACTGTGTGACACTGGAACCTGGAATCCAACCAGCTTCGTCAAAAAGTGGTGTGCCACTGGGACTAATGCTACACGTGCCAACAGCGGGACAGGTAACAGTTAAGTTAGTACCAGCCTGAACTGGAGCGGCTACAGCCCAACTCAAACCAACAGCGGTAAATAAGGCAGCAATGAGTTTTTTCATGACGTATAGGTATTTCGTTATTCTAATTCTACTGCTAATGTTTTGTCACTCACACCCTCAGCCTTGAGAGTAATTGTGGCTTTAAGTAAAGTGACTTTTTGGTGTGGAACACAGCTTTGTTCATCGCTAGAACAGGTGCCTAAGAACAACTCTGCTGTTTTAATATCACGACTCGTTAATGGAAACTCCAATTTATCAGTAATAGCATCACTGACCTGTTGACCATCTACTTCGTGTTGATACTCAATAGTGTATTCAGCAGTGGTGTAGATCTGCACACCTGAGAGGCTTAATAAAACGTGCTCAGGGTTAGGTTGGGTCAAGTGAGCTTCAGGCACTATCTCAGCTTCAGTGAAAGATAAGTTAGCGGCGTTTGGTGTGCCATAGTTCTCCCCTACACTGTCCCAATAAAGTGAGCGCGCTTCTGTACAGCTTTGTGAATCACAGCTGTGCCAATTAGCGACATCACTGCCATCACCAGGAGTGTTGTTGCGTTCCATCGATCGCTTCTGAGCAGTATTACTACCTGCAGCCCAGACACCAGCCGGCGTTTGATCGATAAGTGCGGCACTACTGTCTTTGAGAATTAGCTGTTCACCGGTGTTAGCTAACTCAACAGTACTGGTCACAAAGTGAGGTTCGTTGAGTAAGGCAGATGAAGCTGCTGCAGAGTTAGCAATGACGAAGTAACCATTAGCAGGTAAGGTGCCTGAAGTAATGGTCAAAGCGCCACCGGTTCCTAAGCCTTCAACTGTCCAGTTGGTTAAGTTAATGTCAGCACTAGTCATATTGCGCAACTCAATCCACTCATCTGCTGGACCAGTAGTGCTACCCATCCACATCACTTCATTAATGATGACATCGCCAGCTTGAACTGAGACTGGTGTACTAGTGGTGCCAGAACTACTAACCTCTGAGAGATCGGAAAGGTTGCGAGCTCGATCTCGTGAGCGAACTGCAAACCAATACTCACTGGAGCTACCATTGACGTGAACACTGTACACTTCGGTACTACCTGACATTAAAGGTGCTCGAGTACCACCACCAGGCAAGCCATCGATGTTTTTAATTGTTGCTTGAGGTAAGCTGTCCCAGTTAGCAGCGGTCAAGTCCCCTTGATTAGTAGCGTAGCGGATATCATATTCAGCGGCTTTGTCGAGGTTATACGGATTAGCATCTGTGGGGGCTACCCAGGTCAAAGTAAAGTCGCCATTACTATCATCGGTAACATCTAGGTTAGCAATAGCTGCGGGCGCTGCATTATCATACATAACGTGGAAGCTCTTGTGATTTTCTTCCATACTGGCGCTATCAACAGCCCAGTACTCGATAATGCCATTGTCTGGCTGAGCCGTAATGGAGAAGTTAACAGTATCACCGGCAGTGGAAACGTGGGTTTCCGAACCACCGACTGTGTAGCGATAATGAACGGCACTGACGGCAGTGTTATCGGTAGCTTGCAGGGTGAACTCAGCAGCTGCATTTACAGCGGCTTCATTAGTGGTGACGTTATCAACTTCTACATATGACTGATAACTAAGATCACCAGAGTTTCCACCATAGAAGGCTAAGCTGAGAGTCGAGTCAGACAAGTCTGTTAAGTCAATGGAGATGAATTGCCAACCCGATTCATCGAGGGTAGCACTGTTGCTGTCTGTTAGCACATCACTGGCCCATACTTGGTGTACCATCTGATCACCTACGAAAACCATGAAGCCAGGCTCATCAAAGCCATCACCTGATTCAAAGGTCTTAAAGTTGTACCAGAAGCCGACAGAGCGCAAACCATTACCTGCATTGCTGACATCTTGTGACAAGATATTGACATCCACACTGTTGCCAGGGCTGGTAGGCCGGCCAATGCGAACCAGTTTTTGACCAAAGACAGCAGGATCGGCACTGACATCACTACTGTTAATGACTTCTACATCACCAACATGTGTCCAGTTATCCAAGCCTGATTCAAAGCCACCATTAGAAATTCGATTCTCAATTTGTTTTGTAGGACTACTGGTCACAGTCATGCTAGAAACAGGAGCAGTATTGGTATTTACGGCTGCATTGACTAAAGTAAAGGTTTCGGTAGCACCATCGACAACGACTGTACCTTGGTCACCACTTTGGTATTGCCAACCACTTTGACCAATTTCTTCTAAAGTGTAACTACCATAAGGAACATCTTGGAAAGTCGTACAACCGTTACTAGCTGTCTCTTGAGCCCATCCTTTGTACACAGCAACATCGATGTAACCATTATTGTCTGAATAAATGTCATCAAGAATAGTGAAGTTAAATTGACCACTGTAATTTTCATAACCTAAGGCGTAAATATGGTCAGGGTTGTAAGCATTAGCCCAGTTGGTACTGCTGCCATTAACCATCACTCCTAACCAACCCGTATTTGGATTAGGGAAAGTGGTGACGTTAACCCAAGGCGCATATGCACCACCATAGACTGGATCATAAGTAGCGCGTTGTGAGAAGGTAGCATCACTACTAGTCGCATTCATCTCACTGCGGTACGTGTACATCCCATTTGCCATCAGGACGTAATCATCCAAACTTAAGTTACTAGAGGCGACTATTTGATTAACTGAGCCGCCGAAGGCACCATTGGCATCGGATGGGTAAACACGCACTGTTTCTAAAACTGAAGGTTGATGAAGCACCATCTTCCAGCCATTCAGGGCTTGTTGTGCTTGGTCAACTTTACAGACAGTAACATCGGAAATCTGCGGTGCACTGACGTTACTTTGTTGATTACCAAAATTGAAGGTGTTTTCGCGTTGATCAGCAGCAACTGAATGATAGTAGTTAGCTGCACCGGGCTCGGTTTGTGTCCAGCCACTTTGCATACCTTCGAATAGGTAAATCGTGTCCGTCGGATAACCTGACCAATCGAGATCGTAATTACCAGTAGCATCGGTAATATCTTGAGCAATGACGCGGAATAACTCGACATGGAGGTTGCCCGCGTTATTAGAACCATTATTAAGGTCATAAATTTCAAAAGATTTGGTGGTACCAGCGCCAGTTAATGGCAACCAATAAACATGATTAGTGTTGTAATCACCCCAGCTAACTGAGCTACCGTCAATTTGTAGGTCTAATAAAGTAGGACCATAACCTTCGTAGCTATTAACTGCGTCAGTCCAGGAACTAGAAGTGGGTGTGCGATAGGAATACAGAGCATCAGCATTAATACCATCACCAGCATCGTACGTCCCAGTGACTCGCGCAATATATGCAACACCGTTATCAAGATTTGGTGAGTTAACTGCTGGAGTATCTTGAGCTTGGACATCACTTTCCCACACTTTAACCCCAGCATAAATACTCCATCCTTGTAAACCACTCTCCCCATTATCTTTTTGGCCATTAGTGTTGTTGTCTTGGTATTTAGCACCAGAGATAGAGCCCGACTCAACTGGTAAGACTTCACAGAGGCCGTAGATAGCTTGTACTGATTCAATATCAATACCATCAGCGTTGGCGTCGTGAGGACCAAAATTAGTAGTGTCAGTTAAACGGATATATAAGACTGATGACAAACCAGTACTGGAAATATCAAGTCCATTCACACCACCAGTAGCTTTACTGGTCACCGCTTCCGGAAGTGCAAACCAGGTCGTGCCATCTTGACTTACTTCTACTAAAGCCGTCTCTTCTGCATAGGTGTTACGATCACCAAAAGTGACTTCATTGATGACTAAGTCATCACCTGAGCCATCTTCAATCGAGTTCTCGAACCGAGCAACCACTACCCCAGCTTTACCTAGAGAGTAAAAAGCACTATCGGTTGAGCCCAACAATTTTGTAGGATCAGTTCGCAACGGATCAGTGACTGGAGAGTTATTCTTCAACGGTCCTTGGGTCGTTTGACCTGTAATCACCTCATCTAACCATTTCTCACCCTCGGTACAAGGGGTTGGGAAAAGACCAGGACCAATAAGGTTACTGGCAGCTTGAACAGCTGAAGTAACAAAAGCACCAGTACCATTAAACTGGTAAGTCACACCAACTACCGACAGCATTAAAGCAATAAAAGGTAAAATTATTTTGATGCTAGTAAAAAAAGTGATTCGTTTGGACATGGTTTTAACTTTTGTTTTCTAATTCAGCTCGCAGTTTTGCGATCTCTCTTTCTGATTTTAATGCGTATTCTTGCTTAAAGTGTAGCATCAATGAAAGTACTTCCCACATAACCAAAATCACAGCGGGCACAATTACCAGTGTAGCAAATCCAAAGGGGGTTTGTGCAAAGGAAGTTAAGTAACCTAGACTAGGAACGTGCCATTTATAAAGGCCAATAATTTCACCCAAAACTACATTATAGGCATCTTCTTGACCATTAGCATCACCTTTAGTCTTGAACTCATACGTAACTAATTTCTTTTCACCCGAATTAGTTTGTTGGGTTTCTTCTGTCTTATTAACCTTGATAATCCGATGAGTTATTACGGTTGGGGTAGTATTTTCACCACTGACCTTTTTATAGGTAATGATGTCACCCTCTTTAAGAGCCTCAGGTAAAAACTTTCCCACATAAATAAGTGAGCCAGTTGAGATGGTTGGTTCCATGGAACCTGACGTCACCGCAAAAAAGTTAATTCCTAAGTTAGCTAACAAAGGGATTCGCGTCCCAAAAGTAATTGCAGCTAAAGCAACTAATAAAATAATTCCCACCGTCTCTAAAACTGAGAAAAATAATCCTACTCGTTGAGCTCTTTTTGATTTCATAGTTGAGTTTGTGCTCATAGCCTATCGCCCGATTGCTCAGGCGATAAGGATGGTCATAAACTACCAAGTACCGTCGGTCATTTGATAGGCATTACCATTCAACGTGTAGTTGAAAGTAGCACCTTGATAACAGTTCTCTTGAGCAGCAGGTACGACGCCGGTTGTATCGAAGTTAACATCGATACGAGCGATCACGTATTCTGAAGCATCTAACTGAACAGCTGGAGTAGCAGTTGTACCGTTTTGAGTTGCGTACACAGTACCGGTCACAGGAGTGCCGTTACCAATGTTCACAGGAGCGGCTAACGCTGATCCATCACTGTAAGTGTTAGCATAGTTCCAAGGACCGGTCTCGAGAGCGTAATATAAGTTCTCACACTCTTCGTGGGCCTCACAGTTGTCAGCAGCGTACAAATGTACGTTACGGACAGTGACGACACCAGCGACGTTAGGATTGAAGGCTGAACAGGTTGGTGTTGCAGCAACTCCAGGATCCATGGTCCATGTTCCACCAGTTACATTACTGGAAACTTTCATTGAGATAGTACCGTTGTTACGGAAAGCTACCCAATAACTGTGGTTTCCATCTTGTAATGCGTCAGCACCAGCGTCGTTCATATAAGGATCGAAAGCGCCAGGAGCTGCACCTAACCAAGCTTCCAAGGTGTCATATTGAGTCGAAACTCCGTTGACATCTTGAGCGATTGTATAGGCGTCATAAGGAGCGACAACACCACCATTACCACCGTTCCAAACGTGTGGGAGAGCTAAGATATGAGCTCGGGTAGAGTCGATCGCTAACCGTAAAGTACCGGTTTGGATAACGTTGTTAGCGGCTGAAACTGAACTAGTGAAGAGAGCGTAAGTGCCCATACCTGCACTAGTTGAGAGTAAACCCACTACAACTAAAGCTTTTAATATGCGTTTCATAATTTTTTTTCACCTCCTTTCTATATATTGTTTATATACTTAATACTGAACAAAGCGAAGTAAAAAGTAAATATTGCGTCTTTATTTTTTATACTGTACAAGCGGCTGTGGTTGTCGTCTAGCTAGCGACATTTTGCTAATAAAAAAACTCACCCCATTAAAGGTTAGTGAGCTGACCTACATTGTAATGTGTGCAAAATGCATGAGCTGTCTAAAACGATCTGGGCAGATAGTTTGTACGAGCATGCATAGTTATGACACGAAAAAAGCATGAATGTCAACACTTCAATTTCCAGAGGAAAAACAACCCCCCACTAAAAATAGTGGGGGGTTTTAATTAAAAGTTAATTTTTTACAACGAGAAAAATCTCAAATTGACGCGGCGGCGCCGTGGAGCCGGATTAATGGCTGGCTGTTCAGGTACTTGTGGGGGACGCTGATCGCGATTTTGCTTCCACATTTCGCGTACACCCAAAGCAATCAACGTGATACCCAAGGCGTAGTAGAGCCAAGGTAACAGATCACAGAAGAACAACCAAATAATCACGATCACCAAGGCTGTAACTAGACCGGCTAAGATCAGCCAGCCCGTCCGAGAGCGTTTAATAGTGGCCCAAGCTGCTACTGCCAACACAATTGCTTGTGCCAAGAATAACAACCACTTCCACCATGGATCACTGCAGGTGGCCGACATTCCTGCGACCTGAGCACTATTTGTAGCAGTCAAGGTAGCTGAAGGTGTTGCCTCTTCATAATAAACTTCTTCTGCTCCTAAAACTGTGCCGTCTTGGCCTACTGGTCGAGCAGTTAAAACTGGACCTGTAATGCGGCGACCTCTGATAACTGAGCGAGGACCTGGCATACAACCATTCACCCCAAAGACCTCAAAGGTGTAGTCTGCCCCACCAGAAATACCATTGATGGTATAGCTAGTGACATTGCCAATATTGGTTGAACCAAATTGGGCGCCGTCACTCTGGCGAGTAAAGACTAACGCGTAATGGCTAGCAGGAGAAACAGGATGCCAAGCCAAAGTCACGGTATTACTACCACTGGCTTGAACGTGCAAGTTAGCCGGAGCTGAACTCGGCGCGTTGTCAGTACACACCTGAGGACTGGCTCCACCGGGGGCAGAAGTACCGCCACCGCCATTGCCACCACCATTTGTAGGCGGCACAAAGTAGTTACCAAAATCTACATTGGTGAACTGTTGGCCAGAAATGACCACTTCTAAGGTGTAACAGCTCGGATTAGCTGGCAAAGTTTGGACCCAGTTGCTTTGATTGATCTCACAGGCTTGGTAGGTACCAGCCATTAACCCAGACTGATTGCCAGCAAAGGTATAGGTACCATCGGCAGCGGTATTGACCAGTTCGTCATAACTGTTGCCATTAACGTCGGTGCCCGTGATGTGAATCGTCCAGTTAGCTAAACCTGGCTCGCCTTCGTTACGAACACCATCACCATTCACGTCATGGAACTTCACACCTGATACGGTGGCTAACTGGAAGTTAGCAAACCAGTTGGTCCAATTGATTTCACCTGGTAATAAATTGACTTCATGGCACATATAGCCAGGGTTATTAGGATCTGGCACGATCTCATTGCCGGTCCCAAACAGCTCATCTAATAAGTTGATGGCCGTCGTTTGCACCCAACCATCTTGAGGCTGCTCACACACGTAGTACGTGCCAGCTAATAAATGGTCGAACCAATAATGGCCATGCAAGGTAAAGATGCCAAACAGATTATGAGCATGAGTGGTAGTTGATTCTAAGAAATTCCAGCCGGCATCAAACAAGTTGATCGTCCAACCATCAATTCCACCCACCGCCACATCAATGACGGTATCAAAAACGGCCTCATCACTATCCACAGCTACTCCGTTGGCTAAGTAATCAGTAAACTTCAAGCCAGAAATGAAACCTTCTTGGGCATTGCCAAAGTCATTTTCAGTAAAGACCTGACCTGACTCAGTCACCGTGATAGTGTGGCAACCATTGTTGGCAGGGAACATTTGGCGCCAATAATTTTGTTGCACCTCACACACACTGTAGGTACCCAGCGGGAAACCACTCAATGTGTAGTTACCATAGGCATCAGTGAACGTGAACTGTTCGTTACCATCTAATGTTTGGTTGTTGTTGGCATCTACGTAGATCGTCCAACCCGATAATCCGGGCTCACCAAGTTCACGAGTCCCATTGGGAGTGATGTCGTTCCATTTCGTCCCGGTAATAGTAGCCAGCTCAAAGTTACCAAACTTCATCCAGCGATTAAACTCGCCAGATTGATCAATAGCAACCTGCCAGCACGTGAGGGCTTCATCAGTTTCACCCGATTGGTTAGCAACAGCCACAGCGTCGTTCATGACTTGGCCGTTGAAGTTAACAGGGTTAGCGCCGACCACTGGACCGGTTTGTAACCATCCAGCTTCAACCACTTCACAGACGTAATATGTGCCTGGCTCTAGATTAGTAAAGCGGTATTGACCTGCGTCTACATCTCCAGAAGCGTGATCAGGGTTGAGATTACTGTTGTCATTTTCGGTGTACATTTCATCTTCACTCAACCACTCACCAGCAAAATCACGGTACAAGCGGATGGTCCAATCAGCTAAGCGAGCTTCAGTAGCCGCGCCATCATGAAGACCATCGGCATCCATATCTTCATATTTGCGACCTTGTAAAGTGCCCATCTGGAAGTTACCGAAATCAAGATCAATTATTGTTTGAGTTGATTCAGTCACGTTCACGGAATGACAGGTACCATTGGCTGGCACGGTTTGGAACCAACCACTTTGTTGGACCTCACACAGTTGGTGAGTGCCTAATACTAAACCGTTATAGCCAGTAAAAGCATAATCACCATTACTATCAGTCACTGTTGAAGACTCAGTGGCATCAAGTGTGCCATTTAAGTTGGCATCAACAAAGATGGTCCAGTTAGGCAAACCTGATTCACTGGCGTCACGAGCACCATTGGCATTTACATCTTCAAATTTACTGCCGTAGACTTCGGCTAGTTTGAAGTTGCCAAAGCGCACGCCTACGCGATCTTCATTAGGATCTAAATTGACTGTATGACAGTAGTTGGTGTAACCAGTTGGTTGGAACAAACTCCCATCGACCACTGATTGCAAAATAGCAGTGCCATTACCACTCCAAGGGCGGGTTTGAATCCAGCCATCAGGTTGACCGCTCATGTCTTCACACAACGCATATTGACCCGTCAATAAATTTGTAAAGCGATATTGACCGGGGGCGACATTCCCAGCTGCCGTGGTGTCATCACCAGTAAACATACTACTCACAAAAGTCCAGGCGCCATTCACAAATTGGTACAAGCGTACACTCCAACCATCCAGGAAAGTATCATCTCCATCGTGGTTATGATCGGCATTTTCATCTTCAAACTTACGACCTTGGATCGAGCCTTCTTGGGCATTACCAAAGTCTTGATCAATGAAATCTTGTCCAGACAAATTCACAGTGATTGGATAACAACCCGCATTAGTAGTTGGATATGTTTGGGTCCAATCAGCTTGATCGATTTCACAGACAGTGTAGGTGCCAGGTAATAAATCAGTGAAAAGATAATTCCCATTGACGTCAGTCTGAGTAGTCACACTCAAGCCACCACCGTTATAACTACCGCTGATATTAATACTCCAGCCTTGAATGCCTGGCTCACCATTGTCTTTGACGCCATCAGCATCAACGTCATTAAATTTTTGACCACTGATGGTGTTAAGCTCAAAATTCGCAAAATTAATGTCAGGGATAATTTGACCAGAAGTATTGACCGTCACGTTTTGACAGTTACTGCCTGTAGGAAAGGTCCGAGTCCAACCAGTTTGGTTTTCCTCACAAATACTATAGGTACCGGCAAACAACCCTGGCAATGAATAAGTACCAGTCACATCGGTCACCGCATTAATTTCAGTTGAGTCCCATGATTGGCTATTGTCGGCATCCACATAGATCCGCCAGCCACCCAACCCAGGTTCCCCTGCTTCAATCACTCCGTTGCCATTGAGATCATTGATCTTGGCACCGGTGATAGTAGCTAATTCGAAGTTACCAAATTGGCGACCGGTCACACTTTGACCTGCTGCCAAAGTAACGGTGTAACACAGTGTGCCGTCGGCATTGGGATTAGCCACCCCACTCGCTGGTTCGGTTTGTTGCCAGTTTGTTTGCTGAGTTTCACAGACATAGTAGGTACCAGCAGCCAAGCCGACAAAGCGGTATTGACCGTTGCCGACTACACCCGCAATTGTGGTGTCGTCACCAGTTACCATTGAGGCAATGGGCGCAGCATTTAAATCGTTATAGATAGAAATTGTCCAGCCATTCAAGCGATTGGCCACGATTTGTTCACTGGCGTTAAAGTTGCCATCACCATTGACGTCACGATATTTGCGACCTTGGATTGAAGCATAGGGACTTACATAGCGGAAAGCCACTGCATCAGCCAAGATATTCACTTCTCCATTGGGAGCCGTGATTTGAACTTGACCTTGAGCATTTACAAAGGCAAATTGACCTAAGCTAATCCAGTTGGCGCCAGCCTCACTAATTGCTGATTGGCCACTACATTGCGTGGTGCCATCAGTGGTTGATTGATCAACCATGGCTGTACCTACCGGGAAAGCTCCTGAATTAATAGCATATTGAGCGGTACCGCGTGAACTATCACAGATGTACTGCACGTACACTTCATAGATACCATCTAAATTAGCAGCGGTAGTCCAAGTAGCAGTTTGGCCAGAAGCCGCACCCACCGTACTATAGTTGTCACCACCTACTGCATTTTGCAGCACAGGTGAGTCATTAATGCTAAATGCCGACCAACCAGCCGAAGCGGAAAAGGTGCCTGAGCCACTGAGGTCTGCCCCATTCGCATTGTCATCGATGACCACATCTAAGGTTTGGGCTTGTTTAGCGGTTTGGGGAGTGGATTCCTCATTGTAAGCATTAACTGCTCTCACCTCGTAGGTGTGAGTACTCAAAAGTCCAGCAGTTGCATCACTATAGGTAAGAGAGTTAAGAGTGGTTAATAAACTACCATCACGATAAATGTTGTAACTAACTGCGTTAGTTGCAGCCTGCCAATTAAGTTCCACACTACTGGCGTCTTCTTCAACCCAAAATAAAGGTGCCGAAGGAGCAGGAGCGTCAAAAGTAACGGAACAAGAAACGGTGTTACTAACATTATTTAAGGCGTCAGTACCATAGACTTCTACTATATACGTACCTTGAGCAGGGATCTGCCCGTTGTAATAGGTGTTAGCAGTCGTGGTTGTAAAACCAACTGCCGTGGGCCCACTGACAATTGTATAGGTATATGTAATTGGATCATTGGTGGGTGAGTTAGTCAGCTGCCATTCCCAAGCAATGAAGCCAGTATTATTGGTAGCACCACAAGCTTGGATAGCTTGGGTATTATCATAAACAGCACTAGCTTGATCGCGGAAACCACTGAAGCTTAAAACAGGCGCGGGGTTAGCCATAGCACCTATCGTGAACACTGCATCTGACATGTCATTAGCACTGGCACTATTATTTACACCATCTGTCACAGTAGCTCGAACTTGGACCGTAGTGGAGTTAATATTAGGCACTGTCCACGTATAACTACCGTCGTTGGGTTCATTTGTCGCAATCGTGACAAAGTTCACTCCATCGGTGGTGTACTCCAAAGTAATTAATGAATCATTAGGATTAGCATCAGTGTCAGGAGCATTCCAGGCAATGGTTTGAGTACTGCCACCGGCATACACTTCACCACCATTGGGTGAGAGCAATGTGATTGCCACGTAATGAACGGTGATTTGGATGTGATCAACTCCAGGAGTCTGTCCTTGGATATCACTGCCACCACGGCTCACCGATAACGCCACACCAAAGTTAGGATTATTAACATCAGCTGCTGTCCATGTCGTGCCCCACAAATCATTACTGCTACCATACGTGATAACCGTATCGGTAGTGGTCCAACCACCTGGTTGAGCATAGTTTGAACCCACTACACTCCCAGCTTTCATTAAACGCACAATGTTATCTTGGGTATCGGTAGGTCGGTCTTGCTGGACCTGTCGTTCAATAGTAACGGTAATACCCGTCACGACAGCATTTGTAGGAATTGCCGCTGACCCGGTAGCCGTTAAGTAGTGTGAAGTGGTACCAGCGGGCATGGAAACAGTCGCCCGTTGATTATTTGACGTGGTGATATTTCCGGTATTATTCCACGTTTGTGTCCCTACTCCACTGTTACTACCACCAGTCGTATTAACCACCACAAACACAGTAAAGTGATTTAAGCCACTGACTACCACACTCCCGTTTTGTTGAGTCACGGTTTGAGTGACGGTTTGAGCATTATTGAGCTCGCCTAAACTTTCTGCCCACTTAACTGTATATTCTGTATTAGCTTCAGCACCGATGACGGGTAACTCTAAGGTATAAGCAAAAGTCCCGTCAGCCATAGTGGAAGTGATCTCATAAGCTTTGTCAGAAGGCGCGCCTAAGGCTGCCATTTGTTCAGCACTCAGAGTAACTTCTGTGATGGTGATTGACCCAGCTGGGTTAGGTAACGAAGTAAACGTAATTTTGACGTTACCGTTTTGAGGAGCTGTATACGTTTGGTTAAGTTGGACTTCAGACAATGTCTGACTCCCATTTTCACTTAACCACAATAATCCATTAGTAATGATAAAGTCTGCAGCGTAAAACTGCATCTCACCATTGAGGTCTTTAGCTTTGAGATCAATGTGCCCACTACTGACACCAGTGTGCGGTGTACAGTCATTACCTGAACATGTCCCCGTAAATAGGGTCGTTTCCACGCTGCCATCGCCATCATTGGCTTGACCTTGGAGGGCTTCTTGTTTAACTTCACCATTTTGAGAATAGGTATATTCAATGAGGTACTCAGCTTCAGTAGCATTGTTGATACTTAAATTAAACTCATGTGCATTACTGTCATAAGTGAGAGCCGTGTCAACTTCACTAGCAGTTACTGCATATGCAAGGTTAAGTAAAGAAAAGGTTGGTAAAATTTGTTGGAGGAGAGTTAAAACTAAAAAGAACAGAGACGTCAATTGACGTTTGACACGATGTCGCATATGCCTCACTTTAAACTATTTTGATATAGATAAGGGGGTTATCATCCTATAGTTTGATATAGTTGTCAATAGTAATAATTATTAAAACACATCTGGTATGTATTAATAATCTTAGGCTCAAAAACCACACGTAAACCTACTCATATCTGGAAATTTTGTACTCACTTGGAAAAACAGGCTTCCAGAAGAAGCAGGTGATCCTCAAAAAGTGATCAATTTTATCAATCAATAAAATTCAAACTATGGGACTTTTTAATCGACTTTTAACCGCCCAAATTATCCCAACAGAAGTTATAAAGCTTAATACAGTTAGAATAAGAACTTCTAGAATTTTGAAAATAAGACTCTGAGAAATACTACTCAGTGCCCACTGCCACCAATCTAAGGCTATAGGATGGATCAGATAAATACCAAAGGTAAGTGGAGCCATAAACCGTACCCAGCGAAGCCAGCGCATCGATAACGACCGTGGGTGAGCAAAAAAACTTTTAAAACCCAGCATTACCCCCACACTCGCAATTAGTGCTAAAGGTTGAGTGTAGGTATACAGGTAGAGTCCATCATTATTGGGAATACGGTGACTCACCAATAGATAGGTTCCGAGTGCAATCAAGCTCAAGGCAGACCCGGCTATGGCTAACAGCCACCTGCCAGCGCGATGAGAAACACTGACCGTACTGATCCATATTCCCAATAGATAGTAACTCACATAGGGAATAAATAACGTGCCCACAAATCGATTGGGCCGCCACAAAAAAGTCATCAGTAACATGCTCGCTAAAAATATATTTTGCTGACGACCCGACAACTGCCACCAGAATCGTTTCAGCCACGGGGTAATCAAGGTCAGCTCTACTAAAATAAAGAGAAAATACAAATGTTCATACGGCTGATCAAAAATCATCCGCTGAAGACTAAATCCCAGCGATAACTCATCCCCTCTCACCCAGTGGTAATACAGGGCATATGCTACCGACCAAAATACTAACGGAATCAGCAACCGCCATAAACGTTTAGAGAGAAACAGCTGAGGTTTATCTTCACGCTGGGAATCGAGCATCAGCGCCCCACTAATCATAATAAACACCGGCACACACCACCGGGCAAATGATGAAAAAAGGTTGGCAATCCACCACTGCCAAACCGGGATACCGCCAAAAGCAAAGGTCAAGGGCGCGGCCGCGTGCACTACCACTACCGCTACTGCCGCTGCAACTCGTGCCACATCTACGTAGAGGAGCCGATCAGGTGAAGCCGAAAGTTTCTTATCAAGTTCTTGCACAGAAAAAGTTTCTATTGAGTATACTATGCATCACTGATGCTGAAACGTGTTCATCTTATTATTAATCCGGTTTCGGGACCGGATATACCAGTTTTGAAACTTATCAATCAAACGTTACGCAAAACTAAGATTGAATGGCATGCTCTTGTTACCCGTAAGGCTAGCGATATAAAAAAGTACGTAGAAAAAGCTATCGAAGATAAAGTCGATGCCGTGGCCGTCTATGGTGGAGATGGCACATTAGTGGAAGCTGCTACTGCCCTGGCTCATCAGCCTATTCCACTGATTATTTTGCCCGGTGGTACCGCTAACATTATGGCTAAGGAGCTCGGGGTGCCGCTCGATTTAGCGACAGCCTTAAAAATTTTCACCAAACAGCGACATCGTGAGGTGGAAATTGATTTAGGTAAATGTGGTGATGAACTATTTGCACTACGAATGAATGTGGGCTTACCAGCTGATCAAGTCAAAGGTGCCAGCCGACAACGAAAAAATAATTATGGCAACTTAGCCTATGCATTGGCTGCTGTCGAGCATTGGATGCACCACCAACCTTCAGAGTATCGGATGGTATTAGATGGCAAAAAAGTAACTGCGCAAGGAGTGGGCTTGATGGTGACTAATGCTGGGAACTTTGGCTTGCCAGGCATGTCCATGATGCCAAATATCAAGGTCACTGATGGGAAATTAGACGTCATCCTGATTCAGTCAGCCGATTTAACCGCGTTACTGAGTATGATTTCGAGCACGTTAACTCAAGCCACCTCAACGCCTACACTAAAACACTGGCAAGTGAAAACAGCGACAATTGACGTCAAACCACCCCAGACAATTGTCAAAGATGATAAGGTGGTCCCACATCATACTTTAGAGATTAGTGTGGTGCCTAAAGCAGTCAAAATTTTACGCTAATTATCTAGTGTGGCAGTAACCTATGTCTATTAAACATCAAGCCTTAAGCTGGTATCGATTGAGAGTGATTGACCTGCAACGCGTCACTGATCATATTTGGCGACGAATTGCCGGAGTCCCTACTCTGCGACGAAGCATGATTACTCCGCAACTATATCTGGGTGGCCAACATTCTCGGCGCAGAGGCCTTCATTTTTTCAAACGCTGGGGAATTACTGCCATTGTAAATATGCGGACGCGCTCACTTGATCTCTCCAAAGAAGGCTGGATTAAAACCTTGCATTTACCCACCCCAGACCTTCATGCGCCTACTATTGCCCAACTCAAACAAGGAGTAGCTTTTATCGATGATGAAATTGAGCAAGGGGGCAAAGTCTATATTCACTGTGCACACGGCGAAGGTAGAGGGCCCACCATGATTATTGCCTATCTCATCAGCACCGGACTCACCTACCAGGATGCGTTTGCCCTCGTCAAAAAAGTCCGGACGTTTATCCGACCCACGCGAGTGCAAATTCAGCGTTTATTGGAGTTTGCGAAATTACAAGCCAACGCCCATTAAGGACTGTTGGTAAATCATCCCCAAGATAAAACCCACAAAAGGTAAGGTCACGAACAACACCATGGCCAGCGCTTTTGAGAAAGGGGTGACTTTGGTCATTGATTCAGGAAACATGGAAGTTCGAGAACTAGTACTTCTAACTGGGGCAGTGGTTTTTTTCTTCATATATATGGTGATAAGTATTTCATAGGCAGGAATTATCTGTCAATTAGGTTTCTGAACTTGACGCCTCTTCATTACTATACGAGCGAGCAATATGTAAACCTAAGGGCAATAATAAAACTGTTGCAGTTATTCCTAACACACTCAAAACAATAGCCGGACCTCCCCACCATTGCATGATTGGGCCACTCAGTAGTAATAAACCAACATAAAAAATATTGATGCCCATACTTAAAGCAGAAATAGCCGTGGCCCGCTTTTTAGAATCAAAAACTTGATTGGTGTACTTGCCTAGAATTGCCCACCGGGCAGTAGAAGCTAACATCGAGCCTGCCACAAATGGCAACGCTATCCACTTACTCAGCCATAGTGCGGGTGTAAGCGAGATCATTAATAATAGCGGGAAAAAAATAAATGTCCGGGGTTTTGTAAAAGCTTTACTAAAATTTAATAATCTAAACAAGACTAGGCTATTGAAGACACGCATCGTAGCAAAAGCGATGCCAAGCTCAGTAGCGGTATATTTCAGGGTAACCATAAACAAATTATTAAACGTCAACTGACAGGCCCAGCTAATACCCCCTACTAAAATGTAAAAAAGAGAAATTTTCAAATTATATCGAGATTTGAAAAGTTCTTGTGTGCCGAGCTTAGTTTGAAGTAAGTAACGTTTGAGTGTGAACTTTTCAGTATCCGGCAGAGGTTCAATTAAAAAACAAATGGCCAGTGCACTGCAAAAATGCATTAGCATAGTTAACGCAATCGGGAAAACAAGATTAATTCCCCCCAGTAAGCCCCCGGCTAAAGTAGTCGTTGCTACTCCCAATTGAAACACTAACGTGTATTTACTTTGCCACTGATCAAAATGTCTTTCTTGCCGAGCTTCTTTTAGGGTATCGTACAGTAAAGCCTCATGTGCGCCAGAGATAAGGGCTTCACCGATGCCCATTAAAATGGCATAGACTGCAAAGGCTTCAAAATCGCGTGCCATCAAAAAAGCGATCATGGCTACACCCTTGAAAAAAGACCCTGCCGCCATCGACCACTTTTTACCCACTAAGTCAGCAAAGGCACCAGTTGGTAACTCCATGATTAACTGCAAAGCAAAAATGATCGTCTCAATTAAGGCAAACTCACTCAAGCTCAGGTACTGCAACATGTACATCACCCAAACCGGAATCAGAAAAATAGCGGAAAAGAAAAACTCCACTATGTACAACAACTTAGTATTACGCTGAAAAACCCGCTGGGCATGAGCTGTCACCATTGTTATATTGTAAAGCATGACACAGTCTCGTTCCTTCCCCTTCACCGCCGATGAGTTTAAACATATTTACTCTCAGGTACCACGCTTGACTGTGGAGGTGGTCGTCATGACCACCCAAGGCGTGATACTTACTTGGCGTGAAGAATCATCTTGGCAAAATTCATGGCATATTCCTGGTGGCACCGTCTATTACCAGGAAACACTTCACGACGCTGTGCACAGGATTGCCGGGGAAGAGCTGGGCGTGGAAGTTGAGATCGAAGAACAGATCGGATATATCGAGTATCCGAGTGAAGAAAAAGAGCGTGGCTTTGGCTGGTCAGTAGGGATTGCTTTTCAATGTCGATTGGCTGATGAGGCTGAGTTACCCAATCTGCTCTCAGATAAACTTAACACCTTTTTTGAACTCCCCAGTACTATAATAGAAGAACAACGCGCCATCATAGAAAAAGTGCTGCTGCAAAGGAAATAAATGTTTCAATCTCTCAAACACCTTCTCATCAAAATGATGACAGCAGGTGGCATGGTAGTGGTGATGGTGGCTGCCTTGGCTTCACCAGTTCAGGCTGACAAATCGTACACCATTGATCGAGTAGTCATCGACGCTCAACTGCAGAGTGACGGCTCTCTCAAAGTCACGGAGAAACGAACATATGATTTTAGCGGTAGTTTTTCTTTTGCCTATCAAACCTTAAAAAAGGCTCCCTCACAGGAAACAAATCCTGGCCGCACTACACCGTATCAGCTCACTAACTTCCAGGTCTGTGATGAGATAGGCTGCTATCGCCAAGTCCCAGCTGGTCAAGGTGATGATGATCCTATCCCTACCCATGCCCGTACCTTTTATGTCCGTGATGAAGCTGATCAGTACTATTTAAAATGGTTTTATGATGTGGAGAATACAACTGAAACGTTTACGACCAGCTATGTAGTCACCAACGCCGCCACCTTACATGAAGATATTGCCGAACTTTACTGGCAATTTATTGGTGGCGAGTGGGATCATAGCCAGAGCAATATTGCCGTCCGGTTGACACTCCCTGCCGGCGTCCCAGATGATCAACTCCAAGCTTGGCTGCATGGTCCCCTCAATGGCACCGTCGCCATTCCTAATGCTCAGACAGTCACCTTTGTCTCACCCGAGTTACCAGTAGAAACTTTTTTCGAGGGTCGGGTAGTTTTTCCTAAAAACGTCCTCAAAAATGGAGCGGCTGGAACATTATCCAAAAGTAAAATCGAGAATCAGGAAGCCCAGTTCATAGCCGACACTGAAGCAAAAAAAGCCCGGCAACGTTTTTTTAATCAAATTCTGATCTTGATTGGGTTTGGTTTAATTGCTGTCAGTGCGTGGGCTTTCTTAAAACGCTGCCAAGAATTTTGGAGGCATGGTTGGGATCGGTCACTGCCGCGGGTCAATATGGCAGACAGTCTCTGGGAACCACCAAGCTCCACGCCACCCTCTCAAGTGGAACAATTAATCAATGGCACCAGTTCGCTGAGCCCAAAATCTTTCACCGCCACCATCTTAAATTTAATTCACCAAAAATACTTTAAAATTGTCCGCAGTCATCACAAAGAGGGTTGGTTTTTTCCCAAATATGTCTATTACTTATTACCCTTAGCTAAAAAGAGTGGTCCCAGTACACGGATTGAGAACGAAATTCATCACTTTTTGACAGAGCGCGTTGGTACGCAAACACACCAGCTATCGGGTGAAGAAAAAATTGATGCTATCAAACTTGATGACATTATTCAGTACTGCAAAACCAACCAAGCTAGCGCCCATGCTTTTTTTCAGCGGCTACAGAAATTAGCCCTGGAACAAAACGTTAAAAATGGTCTCCTCGATAAGCATGCCTATGAGCTCAGCAAGTGGTCAAAATGGTTGGGAGTCATTATTGGCATCGAGGTGTTGTATGGGATTTTGTTCTTTTTTGGCATTTCCAGTTTTGAAGGCACACCACTCTTGGCTTTAGCCATTATTGGTATGGTCATCAACACCGCCTTTTTAATTATCAGTGGCATGTTCTCTCATTATGGTCAAAAGCGCACTCCTGAAGGAGAACAAGAAGCTGCCCAGTGGCTAGCTTTCAAAAAGCATCTCAAAGACTATCGAAAAACAGCCCAATACCCCATCGACTCAATTATTCTGTGGGAAAAGTATTTAGTCTACGGCACGCTTCTGGGCATCTCAGCCAAAACACTGTCACAATTTCCGATTGCCTTTCCGCCTGAGGCTCAAGCCCACTTGATTCACCACTGGGGTGGGTTGAGCAGTAACGATGCTAACCTGACCTCTGCTACAAGTGGCCTGAATGCAGTCACGGAAAGTTTTTCATCTCTCAACTCGGCTTTAAGTTCTTTAACATCAGCCGCCACAGCCAGCTATGGTGCTTCAGGTACCGGTTCTTCAGGTGGCAGTTCTGGTGGGGGTGGCGGAGGAGGTGGAGGTGGCGGGGGTGGAGCTGGGTAAAGCTCTTAAGATCAACTCTTTTCTTGTGTGTATCTGTTGTGTACAATAACCGCGTGTGTAAAGAAAGCATAACCATTTGGGTAGACATTGAGGATTGCGACCAACAGCAACGCGTACTCAATGATCTTACACAGCAACTCTTACCTCTGCTACAACTGCCGGATGAAGTCTGTGTAGAACTGACCGCGGAGACACCCACATTTTCATCTTCATCTAATGGCCACCGCTATGTGCAAATTAGCAATAAATCTGTGAAACTCAATTTCACTCATACAGAAGTAGCTTATAGTCTGGGTAAAAAAGATATCTACCCTGCTTTAATTACACTTTTGATGACAAGAATTAACGCTCTTTTTACCGAAACTCCTGATGGAGTTCCTGAGGAGAGAAAAAAGTTTCATACGCTGACCTTGGAATATAACTTTCAGAAGCCACACTTTGTGGTAAACAGCAAACCGTTAATAATGCGCCACAAAGAAAAATTCCTTTTAGAATTGATGATGAATGAATACGATCATACGTATTCTCGAGATAAAGCACGCGAATTGATGACACATTTTTTAAGTGAGTATGGCCTGCCCGCTGATGAAGAAAATTGTAAAAGATTACTCGATGAAACCATTTACGCTGTCAATAAACATTTATCGCGAGTCAAAGCTAATTTAGAAATTAAGTATGATAAAACGGCGAAGGTGATTAGGTTAGAAGTTGTGAAGTGAGATATTAATTCTGTAGCCGATCTATGGTATCAAACCCCCAGGTCCGAGCTAAAACTAACGCATCACCCAGTGCATCTACATTGTCCTCAAAGTTCTGAATCCATGTTAAAAATTGTCTGTATTTCTTGATGTGTTCAGGGGGGTCAACAGGATCAATATCCTTACTTTCTTGCGCCAGTTCTAATTGCCCTCTCAATTCCAACTTGAGGACTTTAATACCTTGTAAAAGATAAACTAAAAAACTGTGAATTTTGCGATCTTTAAAGTAAGCTTTAGAAAAAGCTGCCTGAAGTTCATTATTCATTTCTAATGTAAGTTTGCGTGGCAACTGATTGAACTGTCTTTGTTTCATTAACTTTGCATACTCATTGAAGTCGGGCACCACTAATCTCAGTACGTTACTAATATCTGTATGACGGGCCTGCTGCTCGATTGCTTGAAATAAATCGTGTTGTAATGGTGTGGGATACTCACTAGCTTTTTCCATGAAAGCCCTGACAATTTTATCGAGCTTCACTTTATCTAAGGTTATTGGTTCTTTTTTTCTGACCTGATATTTACTCAAATCGAGCACCTGAATTAAGGCCTTAGATCTATAAATTAAATCTGTGTGGATTTGATTTAATTGCACCTCGGCATCCTTCCGAGCTAGTTCTAAAGCCTTCATCCTTAACTGCATATCGTTACGTTCGACTGACATAAAAAATTAGTTACCTTTACTAACCTTCTTCATTTGTACTACCTCCACAGTTTTACCAGCTTCACCTAAAAAGCGAGTTGACATTCGCCGGCTATATTCCTTAAACCCAAAGCGCTCATAAAACCTGATGGCTCCTTCATTGAGTGCAATTACGTCTACAAAAACTACTTCATGATCAGCTAAAAATGTCAGCATTTCATTCATGAGCTTAGATCCTAAACCAGAACCTTGTTGGGTTGGTAAGATATATAAGCTTTTGATTTCTGGTTTTTCTGGATTATTGATGGCATAACCATAGCCCACCACTTGCTCATCACTTGCCACTACCCAGTACCGATGTGGACCAGCATTCTGAATTTCCAACTGCATTTGAGGAGCATTGGCATGAAAATCAATCTGCCGAATGTCTTGCTTAGTAATATCACCCAATCCAGCATAGGTAGCTATCCAAGTCGCGAGCTGGGCATCGATGATGGCAGGAATATCATCGACTGTGGCTTCCCGAATTTCTAGATGAGACATATTTTCGATTATAAACGACGTATAATCAAAATCATGTTCAAAAAAATAACTCAAAAATCTATATATAAAGATGCATGGGTAGAGTTATTTCAGGATGAGATCGGATTTCCTGATGGCTCCAGCGGTACGTATGCGTGGGTGAATCGAAAAAACGGAGTGGGGGTAGTGGTCACCACCAGTGATCAAAAAATTCTGGTCCATAAAGAGTATCGTTATGTCATTAAAGCTGATAGCTGGGAAGTCCAAGGCGGTGGCATCGATGACGGCGAAACCCCTGAACAAGCCGCTGTTCGCGAGCTTAAAGAAGAAGCAGGCATTCAAATCAACACCGATCAACTCCAAAAATTAGGTGTCTTTTACCCCCTCCATAGTTTTAATACCGAAAGTGTGACTTTATTCATGGTCGTCATTAACCCCACCCAAACCAATACTGACGGGACTGAAACCAGCGAAGACATCTCTGAACAACGTTACGTTACTTTTGATGAAGCTCTCAAAATGATTGATGACGGTAAAATCAATGATGCCTTCACCGCCCACGCGATTCAAATGACGGTGAGGAAAATTAATATAAATAAATAAAACTATTTTCTCCGCAATTTTTCCTCAATCGCTAAAGCACCACTAGCTCCAATAACTGCAATGAAAAACATTTCTGGAGTAAGTATGTCATCTATAATTTCATTAAGAGATTTGGGATTCTCCATGGAGGATTTAGCGAAATAAGTCATGATAACGTTAGTATAAAGAAGAAAAATATTAGCAGCTAAACGAGGTGCTCTTTTAAAAATGGCATCAATTAAGCTTAATGACCACAGTCTCTGTTGCTCTTGATCACTTTGTGTCGGTTGCTCTTTATGCATACTTGGTGACCCTTCGGTTTCAGCAACCGAACTCTATTATCACAGACCTGGTTGGCTTGTATAACGCGTTTCTTCCAGATATCAGAATGCTCGGTGTTAGATATTCCTATGGGTAATTGAACAAGTGAGCTTTATAATTTGTTTATGACAGAAAACAAACACACCTCAACTTTGTCTCAATTAAAAAACCTCTATCCCGAACTCTCAAAAGTGGAAGTAGATATTTTCGGTCTCGCATTAGAATCTTTTCAGAGGGGAGTAGATTGGGTTTTGGAGAAATATGGTTTGAATTTTAATCCCGAAATTAACCTAGGAAAAATTGTCGGTCAGGAAGGAACCACCGGGTTAATAGAAACAGATGAGGGGCAATTATTTATTAATATAGACCCAACAGATATAAAGCATCTAGGCGATATTCCTAGTATTGAGGCCGTAGTTGTACAGTCTGAAACAGGTGATTATTTATGGTTAATGAGTATGCGACAGTGGTTTGAGGGTATTGGTGTTGAAGAAACTGTTCACTTTGCACAACATCATGGTGCAGGTGTTGCCAGCCTACCATCAAATGAACAGCGTATGAAGCCAAGATCAGGTGAGACAGACTCAGTGCTTTACGCTTTACAACCCCATGAATTTGAAGCAGAGGTACTAACCCAAATGTTTTATGAACATCACTATAGTGAGTCACCATCAAAAGGTTTGTTAGAATATTTAATCGGAGAAGCAGCCTCAAGAAACATCGATGTAGGCCAGTTATTAAATCAAATTAATTTAAGGTTTAAAGAAAAAAAAGCTTAACCGTTGCTTGCCTTCAGGTAAAAAACAAGATTTAGCTTTCTAAGTCAATAAAAAGTGACCCCACGGGGACTCGAACCCCGGCTACCAGGATGAGAACCTGGCGTCCTAACCGCTAGACGATGGGGCCATGGTAGAAAAAGAAAACGCTCCTTTTTTCCACAGCTGCCAGATTATACTAAGTTCCGCATGAGTTCACAATACATCTTTGTCAGGAGCTCTTGGCTTTGTTATACTATTAGAAATAACAATTATGGGAGAACCCAATGCAAGCACTTGTCGATCGATTAACTGATAAACAATCCATGGACTTTATCGCTCAAATCGAACAACCTTTTAAGAACTTACCACATTTACCAGCTGGTTTAACTGGTTTCTTAGCCATGATCGCTCCTTATTTATCATTGCTCGGTGGTGTGTTAAGTATTTTCGCCGCCGTCGCTTTGTTACCCTTGGTTATGGGTGCTAGCGCTGTGGGAATGATGGTTGGAGAAACTGTCAATCCAGTTGTAGCTTTAATTAACATCGTCTTGATGGTATTAAGTGGTATCTTAGCTCTGTTAGCTTTCAAACCTTTACGCGACCGCGCTATGCGTGGTTGGGTGTTAATGTTCTGGGGCCAAGTTTTGGGTATCGTGTCCAGTCTCGTCGGTTTACTTGGTGGTGATGGCAATATCATCGGCTTCGTGATCGGCCTCGTGATTGGCTTCTACGTCTTATTCGAAATGAAACGCGAATATGGTAAAGCTCAAGAATTAAAAGCTAAAGTTTCATAAGCTTTTTAATTAACCTTTGAAACCCTGGTTTGCACGTTGTGTAGGCCAGGGTTTTTTATTGCGCTCGCGCTAGCAATACCAAGGCTTGGCGATTGATCACACTATCAAAACTATAGATCATCACCACAGGGCCCCGTGTGACTTGAATAGTACTCAATTCCGCTTCTGCCACTTGTCTGATTTCAGTAACTTGAAAGGTATAAAGGCCATTATTGTCTGCCAAAATATTTACACGTTGCCCGAGCTTTACCTCAGACAAAGCCGCATATTCACCTGGTAACTCGATTCTAATCAGTCCTGACTCACCGAAACCGTTCGCCTGGCTCTGCACAATTCCAACTTCTGTCGTAGTAAATAGTGAAGGGGCTTCATTAAAAATTTTTTTATCGATGGCAGTGCCTTCAATTTCAATTCGCCGCGGGAGAATAGTGTCACTCAATACCACCGGTGAGGGAAAAGCCGTGGATGAACTGGGCTGAGTAAAAATAGTCATCCCCATCCCGATCCCCAACCCTAAGGCTATAACCAGTAGTAGCCAGCGTTTGTGATTAAAAATAGTATCAATGCCATCAAAAACCTGATTACCCAGTCTCACCACCGGTCCACCTACTCCATGAATGACACGTTTGACGTAATACCTGATGCCATCAGGATTAACAACTAAAACTAAATCTTGATTTTTCTTACGACGAAGTGTTACAAAACCGGCTGTTTCCATGGTGGCCAGTATTGTACAGATTTATGAAGTGAAATCCAGTACAATCAAGATATGGAGAAACGCTTTTTTGTGATGCTTTCAGTAGGAATCGGAGTTATCTTTTTGACTGCTCTCGCCACGTGGTGGTACTTTAGTCGTACCACCAGTGCCATTCCTTTAACTACTCCTTTTAGTAATCCACCGGCCGTGAAAGAACTGCCACTGCTCAAATACACGCTGAGTAATTTACGCACCCGCACCTATCATCCCAGTACACTCACCATCGAAAAAGTGCTGAGTACTAACCCCGACTCCACCGCTTTACTTTTTTCATATACCACGTTGGCAAAAAAAATGAGCGGACAAGTTACTGTTCCCACTGCCGTTCTCCTCAGTGAAGAAAGCGATCACACTCTCAAAACTATTGTCATGCTCCGCGGCTATGTGCCTTTGGAAATATATGAAACTGGTGTCGGCACGAGAAATGCCGCTGCGGCTTTTGCCAAAGCTGGTTACTTAACAGTAGCGCCGGATTTCTTTGGGTATGGGGAAAGTGATCCGGAGCCCAGTGACTCGTGGCAAGCCCGCTTTGAAAAACCAATCATAGTAGTAGAGTTACTCAAAACGTTACAAACTCAAACTCTGACGATTCCGGAGCCCATTATTACTGAACTCAAAACGAACCATCAGACAACTGATCTCTCCGCAGCCACTCCTGACACCGGTACGAAAGCAAAAGTGTTAGAAGTAGATTCCCTAGGGTTGTGGGGTCATAGCAACGGTGGCCAAATTGCTTTAACCACCCTAGAGGTACTCAATGAACGCCTGCCAACAACTTTATGGGCGCCGGTGACTGCGCCTTTTCCCTACTCTATCTTATTTTTTAGCGATGAGAGCGATGATGAAGGTAAAGCCACTCGCAAATGGTTAGCACAATTTGAAGCTGATTATGACGTGTTTGACTTTACGCTCACTCAACATTTGCAGTGGTTACAAGGTCCACTCCAAATTCATCATGGAACTGCCGATGAAGCTGCCTTGCAAGTGTGGAGTACTGAGTTCATCGACAAAATAGAACTGGAAAACAAACGTCGCTCACAAGCCAAGAAAGCCCAAGCAACACTCTCAGCAGAAGTGAGCCCCAGCCCCTCACCCACTACCAGTTCGCTGGAGCCCATCGAGATTGAGTATCATGTTTATCCTGGAGCTGATCATAATTTGCAACCGGGTTGGGCTACAGTCGTGGAGCGTGATATCACCTTTTTTGCCAAACACTTATAGTTCTTCTTTTGTCAGTTTATAGCCCCGCGAAACAATCGTCACTATTGCATACGGACTGTGCTGATCTTTGAGCTTTTGTCGCAGCCGCGCTACTAATCTATCAACTGCCCAATCAGTCACTCCGGTCTCAATTTGCTCAGGCCAGACAGTTTCAATAATCGTGTCGCGTTCGACCACTTGGCCGATGTGCTCTTGCAGGACTTGGTACAGTGCATGTTCTTTTTTAGATAACTCAGTATTTGTAGTTTCTGCTTGCTTGGAGCGAACCGCAGTCTCAAATAAGGGGCTAAAAAGCTTTTGCTCACTTGTCACCAAGCCTGTGCGACGTAAATAACTATTGTCAGCAATGCTTTTTGTTTTGTGAGTCACTAAATCTTTGAGTTGTATTTGCTCATCGACGGTCAAACTTGCCATGATTTCTTCGCCAAGTAAACGAATCTCCTCATCATTTGTCAGCAATTGTAACAACTCTGACTTGTTATCTGGCACGTTTTCTAAATCACATAGTTTAAGTAAGCTCAGTTGCAAATACTGGACATGCCCACCTGCTAAATCCAACAAATGTGCCAAAGCCTTAGGAGTGCATCGCAATTGATAGCGCTGCAAGAATGTTTGCAGAATTACCTTCATGTCTGAAGTTGAGGCGGGGGTCAAATACATATCACGGGCAAATACTCCCAAAGCAGCTTTGGTAAAAATACCTGGTCGCAGATCTGTTAAAGGTCGATAACTAGTAAAGACATATGACAACCGCGTCCCTAACGATTCTTTGAGACCGAGTAAATTAGCAAAGAGTTCAGGTGTGACGGTTTCTTGTAAGCGATCAAAACGCACTAAAAATAAATTAATAGCGAAACCTTCATCGGCTATTAACCGACAAGCTCTGCGAACGCTTTCTAGGGTCAAAAACAAATCCTGGACTTGGATGCTGTCATTAAATAATTTATCTGCTTTGCGTTTAGCGTCTACTGACAAGGCACTTATTTCGATGGCATCTATCAACCGCTTTAAAACTAAAATCCAGAAAGCTTGGGGACTAGTATCGATTAAGTCATTAAGATCAACATGCACAAACAATAACAGCCCACTTTTGACATAGGTATTAGGAATATGAGGGTTAGTCAAAAAAAAGCGCAAAAAATTACTAATTCCCACCCGCTTCATGCCCACCAAAACTACCGAGTTATGTTGATGTAAGTGTGTCCCCAATTCTTTAGCCTGAGTCTCACGAAATGACACCGGATATTGGGCTTCGATCGGTAAAAACATACCACAGATTGTAGGCTGGAGTCAGAGAGCTCGCAAGTGTAAGAGTTGTCAGGTGGTTGTCAGTTAATCGACCGGGAAGTGTCAAGAATAATCAGCGTTTGCCCGCAATACTTATAGATAGTATTACTAAAGGAGACTATGACAGAAACAATTAGAGTCAATGATTTAAGTTCACTAACTAGAAGAGGTGAAATTAACTTCTCCCACATTCAGGCTATTTCTAAAGCAGGAGCGGGAAATTTGGGAGAAAGTCCTGTAAAGACTCTCCATGATGTGATGAAATTTATGATGCCCCTCGAAAGACAACATGGTACCACAGTAAGTTTCATCATTACACTGGCTGAGAATTCTTAACCTTCATCTTCACCGTCAAAGAGGGTGGGGTTTGCCTCACCCTTTTTGGTGAGTATTCCACCTTGGCGATAGGTTTCAATTTTGGTGATTTTCTTTTCCATTTGTCGGAAACGAGTCCCGGTTAGTTCATCAAAATCAGTCTTGAGAGTATCAATTGAGCGGCCATATTTTTCAAATTTAAGTTTAAAAGCTGACCACTCTTTGACAAATTCATCTACATAACGGACCACATCTTTGAGTTTATCGCCAATCATAAAGTTGCGATAGCTTTCTATCACTGTCCGCGCTACGATCAAAAAAGTAAAAGGGGAAACAATTAATACCCGCTTGGCAATGGCCTCATCTACTAAGTCAGGGAATTTTTGATTAATAAAAGAAAAAATCATTTCATTAGGCACAAATAAGATAGCGTAGTCCAACGTTTGTTCAGCAGGATTAATGTACTCAGTCACCTTAGTAATCTTCGTTTTTAGATCTATACCAAATTGTTTGAGATGAGCTTGTTGAGCAGCTTTGGAATCAGCAATCGCCATTTTTTGAATTTCTGCGTAGGGGAATTTAACATCTACTGCCACAATTCGTTCATTAGGTAATAACAAGGTAATATCAGGCCGTAACGTGCCCGTAGTTTGTTTTGATTGACGAAGATAATGAACGCCTTCCACTAAGCCATTTGCTTGCATCAAGTCTTCAATGATCCGCTCACCCCATTCACCCCGTTGTTGGTTGTTCGATAAAACGTTTGCTAATTGTTGAGTCGAGACGCGAACTTGTTCAGCTAGTAAGCGATGCTGTTCCAATGACGTACTCAGCTCACCAAACTTCTTGACACGATCCTGCTCCAAAAGCCGAATTTCCTCCTGGCGAGTTTTCATATCATTTTGCAGTTGTTTGACCAGCTCTTCGATGACGTGTTGTTTATTGGCGAGATCAACTTTAATCGTCTCTTTTTCGCTGGCTAATAGCTGACGACTTTGTTCGGCAATTTTGGCCGCGCTCATGCCAAAGACCTGATTAATCAGAGTTTCAAGTTCCTGAGGTTGATTTTTACTCCGCACCGACCACATCAGCCCATACAGGCCTACAAATCCTAAAATAATGACTACTAGTACTATCAGCGTTTCCATTGACATACTTTCAGTATAGCAGAGAAAGACTACTCACCTCTCTTTGAAACTGTCATAATAAAACATGCCGAAAGCTCGCTCACGTTTATCCCTGGACTCACCGTCAATAGAATCTGACTCACCCCTCAATTTATCTTCACCCCAGCTATCTACCCCCTCACCGTATCGCACTCGATGGCCGACATTAATCGCTAGTGTTCCTTTCTACTTACTCCTACTCCATATTGTGACAGTCATTCCACCACAGCAACTGCAACACGTCCTACTTGCCAACTCATACCTTCCTTTTCAAATAGTTCTCATCATCGCTAATTTTTTCTTGTTTTCCTATCTTTTTTTGAGCTCTCGGCGCGGACTTTTGACTGCCCTCTGTCTCCAAACTATGATGTTCTTACAGTTGCAAAACATCGTTTGGCAATGGCAACTGATCGTAGCGATTCTGGTTTTCTTTGGTACAATCGAAGTCTGTGCAAACCTCATCTCACGCCTTACCCGCCAAACACCACCAACAACTCCTCAACCGCCTGTACACACTCCTCGCCGACCTCAAACATCCCAACGACGTTCAAGCGTTTTTGGCCGATTTTCTTACTGATACTGAGCGCTTGGTTTTTGCCAAACGCTTAGGTATTTTGTGGGAACTTCAACAAGGTAAATCGTACGAAGAAATTAAAAAAGCTTTACAAGTTTCCAGTGCTACCATTTCCTCAGTTGCTGAAGTTAAAGGCAAAAAAGGTTGGCAACTAGCGCTCGAAAAAATGACTGCTGATCAGTGGGCTGAACGCACTTTAAGAAAATTACCTTTCTTCAAAAAGTAGGTATGATGATTATGTATTGGGTTTAATGTTAGTGGCTACCAATCATATCTTTCGCACTTTGAGAACCCATTTTGAACCAAAAACTGCTAAAATAAGGTTGCTAAATTCTGAAGATGCATCCGTTACAACATGTCTAACACCTACCACATCACCACTGCTATTCCCTACGTCAATGCCAAGCCACATTTAGGTCATGTACTAGAATGGTTTCAAGCCGATAGTGTGGCTCGTTATCAACGCTTAATTGGCAAGGACGTTTCATTTACTTCGGGCGCTGACGAAAATAGCTTAAAAAATGTTCAAGCTGCAGAAAAAGCGGGTGTGGTTGTTCAAGACTGGCTTGATCAGTATGCTCAGATTTTCAAAGATGCGTATACACATTTTGGGATTGAACTAACTGGTTTTGGTCGGGGTAGCGATCAACACCATCATTGGCCAGGTGTCCAAAAACTATGGCAACTTTGTGACCATGCTGGTGATATTTATAAAAAAACCTATAAAGGCTTGTACTGCGTGGGTTGTGAGGCATTTTATACAGCTGATGAATTGGTTGATGGTAAATGCCCAGAACATTTGGTCCCACCAGAAGAAATTGAAGAAGAAAATTACTTTTTTAAACTTTCTAAGTACCAAAGCCAAATCGAAAATTTAATTGCCACTGATCAACTGCATATTGTTTCCGATCAATACAAAAATGAGATGCTTGGTTTTATCCGCCAAGGTTTGCAGGATTTTAGTGTTTCGCGCTCACATCAACGTGGCCGTGGCATTGGTGTGCCTGTCCCAGGCGATGAATCCCAAGTGATGTATGTCTGGTTTGATGCGTTAGCTATTTATATGACTGCCATTGGCTGGGGCTGGGATCAAGAACAGTGGCAAAAATACTGGACACAGGATGGTGAAATTACCCATGTGATTGGGAAAGGCATTAATCGCTTTCACTCAGTGTATTGGATTGGCATGTTACTTTCTGCCGGTTTGGCATTACCCAAAAAGATTTCCGTCCACGGCTACATTACCGCTAACGGTCAGAAAATGAGCAAATCATTAGGTAACGTGATTGATCCTTTTGAAGTGGTGGAAAAATATGGCTTAGAACCAGTGCGCTTTTATTTATTGAAGTATATTCCTAGTCATGCCGATGGTGATTTCAGTTATGATAAGTTTGCTGAAATCTATACCGCAGATTTAGCGAACGGCTTAGGCAACTTATGTTCACGGGTGGCTAAACTGTGTGAGAAAGCTGATGTTCCTAGTCCCTTTTTCACGCGTGAAAAGAATGATGATTATCAGCTCAATTTCCTCAAGGAAGAGTCGTTTTCACGAGCTTTTCACGAAATTGAACTAAGTGAGGCCTTAAATAACATTTGGGCTGATATTGCTGCTGCTGATCAGTTTTTAAGTGAGCAGCAACCTTGGAAACAAACTGGTGAAGCACAAGCACAAACGCTCACAACCGCCATCGAAAAAATTGTCCGCATCGCCACTCAGTTGCAACCATTTATGCCCTCTACCGCTAAGACTATTCTCAGTCATTTTACGCAAGAAAAAATCACTGCTTTATCACCCTTGTTTCCTCGTTTAGCAGAGTAATTGTCACGTATGATCTTCGATACTCACTGCCACTATAACTTACCGCCACTGTACCCGGATTGGCAACAACAGTGGCATAAAGCCCAAGAGCATGGAGTGGAAAAAAGTGTCGTCATTGGCACTGATTTCGCCAGCAGCATGGTCGCTACAGAAATCGCTGAGCAAGAGCAGAATCTGTATGCCGCCATTGGAATTCACCCAGAGGTTTACCAAAGTAAAGTTGAAAAAAATGAAACTGGATTTGAAAGCCAACTAGAAGATATTCACACCGATATCAAAGAATTAAGCTTATTAATAACTGGACAAAAAGTGATGGCAGTGGGTGAGGTGGGCCTCGATTATTATTGGGTGAAACCAGAGCATAAAGCTCACACCATGACACTTCAAAAAGAAGCTTTTATTGCCCACATTAAACTAGCCCAAGAACATTCCAAACCATTAATTCTGCATGTGAGGGATAAAGAAATTCCGGAAGAACCAACGGCTGACAACGCCTACTGGGATGTGATCTCACTTTTAAAAGAGCACCATGATGAAAAGCAACCCTTTATCCTACATTGCGCTTCTGGCCCTCTTAACTACATTCGTCAAGCTTTAGAAATGGGCGCGTATATTGGCTTGGCTGGCAATGTAACCTACAAGAACGCTGACCACCTCCGTAGCATCGCCAAAATTACACCAGTAGAACGTTTATTACTGGAAACCGACGCCCCCTTTTTAGCCCCACAAGAATTTAGAGGCCAGCCTTGTGAACCATGGATGATTGCCAATACTGCTGAATATGTGAGCGAGTTCCTAGGCGTTGAAAAGCAAGTTTTTGCTAACAATGCCCACTTAGTCTTTAAGAATTTTCTTGCCCGTTAGTTTTTCCATCCATTTGATGAGTGTCCAAATATTGGTGCCATATATGCGTTGAGCTTCCTGCCGATCTTCTTGAGTTAGACCTTCAGTATGCTGCAGATTTCTTGCTGCTTCATTAATATCTCGTAAAAAGAGATGAAAAGCACGTTTATCATTATCAGTCATTGATGAAAGATAATGAAAACCATCGATCACTAAATTACTAGCTTGTTGAGGTGTGGCTTCTTTTAAGTATTGTGATACCAATGAAACAGCCGCGGGTTTATCAGGATAATCACTTAAAAAACTGTCCATGAACTCCTCTAAATCCTGAGGCGTGAAAGCTCTCCCACTTTCAATTAAACGCGGAGTCTTCTCAGCTTTTTCAAATAGAGTGTCGTAGGCAATGGCCACCATTTCTTGGTCATCATAAACTCGATAGTGTTCAGCCAACGGAACCATGTGGGCGGTATTGCGAAGCTCCTTCATAATTTGCTCATAATAAAGGTTATCTTCTCTGAGGCTCTTGGCTTGTTCTAACAAGTTTTTTACTAATCCTAGTTTGTCAGGGTGATTTTTACTTAAATTAGGTTCGATATGGGTATAGTAAGCGGCTTCAAAATCTTTAGGATTATTAATTCGAGGATAAGCATTCACAAAGCCACTATCCTCCGCGTATGCCAACATTCTCACTAGTTGTAATTTGAGAGTATCGAGCGTGTTCCCTTGTTCTCTTAATAAAGCACCTAACTTGCCGACATTTTCTTTAGCAAGAAATAATAAGGTACTTTTGATTTTTTCATCATCCTCTGCTGCTTCTCTTCTGCTGATGACTCGTTGCAAGTAGACTTCTGCCTGTGTCAGAAAAGTTTCGACGTGTTCACGGTTATCTACTTTACCTTGATGCTCAAAGTTTTCCAGCTGTTTCAAAAACTCAGATAAACCAGCGACAAAAGCGGGATTGTCACTAAACATCGCTGACAAATCGTCACGATAAAATTCGACAAATTGCTCGATAGAAATTGATTGGGAAGCGGGCATGATAGAGATTACAAATCCCCATAGGGACGTATGTCGTTATCGACATCGAGGTCATCACCAGAAATTGACTGGTCTAATAAACCCTGATATAAGCCCGGATTTTTTGGCTCAATCAAAAAAGCTTGCATAGCCTCGATTAAACTAAAAAATATTAAGCGCTCATTGCTAACAGTAGATTGATCAATTAAGTCATTAAACCCTGCATAGGTTTCTTCATCCACATCACCTTCATTATCATCATCTGTACTAACTAATCTAGCCCACATACTATCCCAGTCAGCGCCAGGTGCTTCAGGTGTCTTTGGTTGTGGCATGACTTTGTCATACAACTCATCTTCTTCATCAAGATATGCTTCAGGAGCTGAGTTGCCTACTTCACGATACATCCACATTTGCCGAATAGCTGACGCAACTGATGCTTGCTGTTCGGGGTTGAGGCTATACCAAAGATTGTCATCTGCCAGTAACTGTCTAAGATTCTCTAAAATGGCAACCGTTTCTTGATCTTCACCGTAACTGTCTTTATAAATTTTGTGTCCGATATTAATATAGTATTGACGACTACCTTCGGGACCATATGAGGGTGATTGCATAGAAAGTATGCTTTCTAACTGAAATAAGGCTTAATAACTTATTTTAATCGCCAGCAGTTTTAAAGTAGGTATCGATATCGGTGTTTGTTAGATGAGTGGGACCAACTTTAGCAACTTTATCACTAATATGGATCACTACTCTAGGAATTAATCCCAAATTCTCTAATTTTGTTAAAAATTGTTGAAATAAGGTATTAATAGTAGGGACTATATCACCCTCATAAACTCGAGCCAAACTTCGCATTCCATCATTATCGACCTCGTGATTAATTTGACTTTCATTTTGAATTTGTTGAAAAAAGCGCAATGTGGCTAATAATTGTAAACACTGTTGTGCAAATTGTTCTTCTTCAGGACTTAAGTTATCAGTTTCATTCTTCTTTAACTGCTCACTAAAATCTTTCAAAGAATTACTGGCTCCCACCATAATAGAGGGTAAACCCATCTGCTTTTTATATCCTAGGTCAAGGGCAGATAACCAGTGAACAGGCGTGTCATTGATTAAATTACGCAGTTGTTCAATGGCTAAAGCTAATTCTCGTGGTTGTAATTCAATTTTCATATTTTACTTATCAAATATGTATTATAGTTGGAGTTTGTTTAATTCTCAACCTCCAATTACAATAGTCTCAGTGATTAAAACCTACTTTCGTCGCCACCCGGTCCGCACCCAACGTGCTTTAGAAATTTTGCCTGGGTTTTTCTCGTGGTCGCTGATCTTGTTTCCCTTCTGGGGATCGTTGGTTTTTCCGACGGCAGTAGCGTATTACGTGATCACCTTTACGGTCTATTGGTTATACCGGTCCATTACTTTAGCAGTTTTATCGGTCATGGCCCACTACAAGATTAAAGCGGCCAGTATTTTTAATTGGCTTAAAGATCTAAAAGCCAATTTTCCTGACAGTTGGGACACAATTCATCACATTATTGTCATTCCTACCTATAAAGAACCCTTGGCAACGTTAGAAAGAACCCTCGATGCCCTCAGTCAACAGTCCTACCCGCTTAAAAACCTGCACTTGATGGTGTCCTTCGAAGAGCGTGAAGGTGAACCAGCTCTTGAGAAAGCTGAAGCCCTCAAAGCCAAATATGGAAAAGTCTTTGGTCATGTCTGGACTACCTTACATCCGGACATTGACGGTGAGGTAAAAGGAAAATCTTCCAACACGTGCTGGGGAGCTAAACAAGCTAAAAAGTTCTTAGTCGATAAAGCTGGCGTACCAATCGAAAAAATCACCATTTCCAGCGAAGACGCTGATGCTCTTTTCCATCATCATTACTTTAGCGCTATCACCTTCGATTACCTCAAAACCAAGACACCGTTTAATAAAATTTGGCAAGGTGGCATCGTTTTCTACAATAATATTTGGAAAGTGCCAGCTCCTGTGCGCGTGCTAGCCGCTGTCTTCTCAGTCACCCAAATGTATATCCTGATGCGCAAAGATCGCTTAGTGAACTTTTCCACCTACACTACTTCGCTCAAACACGTCGATGACATTGGGTACTGGGATACTGACGTCATTCCCGAAGATTATCGGTTATTTTTCAAATCATACTTTGCCAAAAAAGGTAACTTTGAGGTAGAACCCATTTTCTTGCCCATTTACGCTGATGCGGCTGAAGCTTCGGGCACCTGGAATACGCTGGTCAATCAATATGAGCAACTCAAGCGCTGGGCTTGGGGAGTCAGTGATGATGCTTACATTATCCGCCAATATATTTTGACCGAAGGTGTGCCCTTTTGGGATAAAACCATTCGGGTCCTCAAAGTCATCGAAGATCACTTCCTTTGGCCGGTTAATTGGTTTGCCATTACTGTCTCAGCCATGTTGCCGCCCCTCCTTAATGAAAACTTTGGCCGCACTGTGCTCGGCAAGACCTTACCTCAGGTCACCTCAGCTTTGTTGACTTTATCACTCATCTCGATGGTAGTGATTTTTGCCATTGATGCGGCTAACCGGCCACCCCGACCCAATAAACGCAATGTTTTATCCTACATCCTCCAACCACTGGAGTTTTTACTGTTACCGATTATTGGTTTTTTCTTCTCGGCATTACCAGGCATCGATGCTCATACTCGTTTAATGCTCGGAAAGTATATTGAGTATCGGGTCACAGAAAAAGTATAATGAGTACATTATGACTCTGCTCAAAACTTTTGATGGCTTCGTTCGCCGTAATTTAGGCCTGGTATTCTGGCTCGTCACCCTGCTCATTCTTCGTCTTCCCAATTATTGCGAACCCTACTGGTACGGGGATGAAGGGATTTATCTCACCATCGGTTTAGCGCTACGACATGGACAACGTTTGTACCTCGATATTGTTGATCACAAAACACCACTGATTTATTACTTGGCCATGGTACCCCACCAATTTTGGTTTCGCATTTTAAATACAGTCTGGATGCTTGTCACGACAGTTGCCTTTTGGTCACTGGTAAAACGCCTCATGATGCATCCTTGGGCACGTCATGCTGCTATGGCCTTATTTGTAATCATGACTACTATCCCCACGCTTGAAGGTAATTTGCCCAATGGCGAGCTATTTGTGATGGGCTTTGTGATGGTGGGAGCCTGGTGGCTGAGCAAAACTCAGTTATTTACCAGTTTTATCGATCAAACCCCGTTGCGCACTCAGTCATTAGTCAGCGCCTCCCAAAGCTGGTGGTTACTCGCGGCGGGTTTTAGTTTTGGTTTAGGGTTGATGACCAAAGTCCCCGCCTTATTTGACTGGGCCGGGTTTGCAGTCATCGGCTGGTTTTTGTTCTGGCAAACGGCACTTAATTTCCAGAAAAGCTTCCGTGAACGGTATCAAGATGGCCTCCACATCGTGATGGCCACCGGGCTGTTTGGTGTGGGCTTTTTTCTGCCCCTCTTACTCTCCATAGCGTATTACTTTATGCGCGGCTCACTGGCAGCTTATTTACAATTTGGACTGCTCTATAACTTTCATTACGCCGGCAACTGGGATTTAGGCATTACCAACCCTTTATTGAGCTTTGCTTTCACTTTGCCGGGCAAGTTCCTCCTCGCCGCAGGTTTAATTATGGTCGTCACTCTGCTGACTAAAGTACTCAAACCGAGCTTTCAATTTAGTTATAGTTGGTTGGTACTCGCCTTATTTGCCGCCCTACTTTCTAATCGCCCCTATCCTCATTACTTTTTGCAAATAATTCCCCCCCTTGCTTTAGTGATGGGATTATTAGTCGAGAACGTCTTCACCTTTACGCCGAAACGGATTGTAGCTAATGGTTTAAGTTTGTCGCTTGGGCTAGTGATGGTTGCCCTGTTGTGGGTAATGGTGGATGTGATCGGCGTCTATTCCTACCCGACGGTAGCCTACTACCAACGTTACCTAAAAGTAATGACAGGCCAACTCTCGCCAGCTGAGTATCGTGATCAATTTAACTCCATCATGAGCGATAACTATCTAGCAGCGAGCATGATCAAACCCTCAGCAGATCCTTACTTATTTATTTGGGGCACTAATCCTATGCTGTATGCCTTGAGTGAAAAAATCCCCACCGGGCGGTTCACGGTTTCATTTCACATTCAGGACTTAGGCGTGCATGAGGAAACATTGGCAGATTTCAAAGCTCATCAGCCTGAATATGTGGTAATCATGAAAAATGAAAGTGATCCTTTCCCTGAATTTTATGAATATGTATATGACAACTACATTCCTAATCAAAACTTCCATCACTTCACCCTTTGGAAGCGACTCTAGCGTATAATCAATAGGTATGGCGTCTCGTTTTTCTGCTCGCTGGCACAATTGGCCTTATTTTCTGTCACTACCCGCCGTGGTCAAAACCCCGATGACTTTATGTGGCGTGTTGGGTTTGTTTTTGACGTTATTCACCACCGCCAGTTATATCGTCCTCCAACCGCTTGTGCCATTATTTTATACGTTAGCCTTACCCTCCCAACATCTGGCTCCTAAGGAGTGGTTGTTTTTGTTCCCAGTTTTATCAGTGATGATGACTGTTCTACACATTCTTTTACTCAAAAAATTTCGCTATTATGATCCCTTAATTTTATGGTTGTTTAGTTGGACGACGTTTGGTTTGCAGATGGTGCTAACCCTAGCAGTCATCCGCAGTGTATTAATAGTTTGGTAATACCTATGTGGTCATTTTTGACAGCCACACTAGCTGCCGCCGTAATTGCCCCTGCCGTAATAGCTTGGTATAAAGCTCACGGGTGGGTAGATAATCCTGAGGACCAAAGGCATGTGAAGGTTCTGCATCAGCATGCAGTACCCCGTGGCGGTGGTCTCGTCATTTTTGGAGCGGTGTTGATTAGTAGCTGTCTTTTCTTATCTTTCGACAAACATTTGATTGGCATCATGTTTGGAGCAGCCATCTTGGTGGTGACCGGCTTCTTAGATGACTTGTACAACATCCATCCTTTTTATCGCTTAGCGGCAGGTTTGCTGGCTAGCTTATGCGTAGTGGCTGCGGGCATTGGTATTGCCTACGTCGGCAATCCTTTGGGTGGGGACGTCATTCATCTCAATCAACCGCAACTGGCTTTAGATTTATTTGGTAAAACGCGAACTATTTGGATCTTAGCTGATTTATTTGCTGTCTTATTTATTGTCTGGAACATGAACATCGTCAACTGGTCCAAAGGCGTTGATGGTCAAATGCCAGGCTTTGTTAGTATTGCCGCGTTATTCATTGGCATTCTTTCGTATCGCTTTATTGATGATCCCACCCAATTTGGTTCCGCTCAGCTCGCTTTTATCGTATCGGGCGCCTTTGCAGGTTTACTGATCTGGAATTTTTATCCTCAACGAATGCTCCCGGGTTACGGAGCTGGCTCATTAGCGGGTTACTTTTTGAGTGTCTTAGCGATTGTGGCAGGTGCCAAAGTAGCTACCACTTTAATGGTCTTAGCAGTCCCCACTGCGGACGCCATCTTTGCTGTCACACGCCGCGTTATTGCTGGCAAATCACCTTGGTGGGGAGATCGTGGCCATCTTCATCATAAGTTAATGGATGTCCTGGGGTGGGGTCGCCGCCGAATTGCAATTTTTTATTGGCTGATGAGTTTACTGATGGGTTTGTTATCATTGCAATTGAATACACTGGGCAAAGTGATTACAATGGGCGTAGTTTGTAGTATGGTGTTTAGCTTTTTGATTTGGGCCAAATGGCGCCAGTCACAGAAATAAATCGCAATGTTTGATTCATTACCCTTTTTGATTTTACGAACCGCTCGTCCTCGCCAATGGATTAAGAACCTGGCCTTGTACGCGGCACTGGTTTTTTCCGGGTTTTTCTTTTTTACTCCCCAAGAAGGTTTGCCGTATGCTGTGACAGTGACGTACGCTTTTGGCATTTTTTGTATCTTAACTTCCAGCGTCTACATCATTAATGACATCATTGATTACGAAGCTGACGCCAAACACCCGTTCAAGAAAAAGCGCCCAATTGCCTCAGGAAAGTTACCTATTCCCGTGGCAGTCTTCACTGCGATTGCTGGCTTGACGATGGTGTTCTTTTTATCACTATGGTTATCAGGCTTTTTCAGGTTGCTGATTTTATCCTACCTCTGTTTACAAGTTTTGTATGCCAAAGTCACCAAGCATATTCCTATCTTAGATGTGGTCTCGATCGCAACCGGCTTTTTAATTCGGATTTACGCTGGAGCCGTCGTCGTCAATCTCCATATGAGCGTTTGGTTTTTACTGACTGTGGTGTCAGCGTCACTCTTCTTAGCTGTGGGTAAGCGCCAAAGTGAACGGACGTTGATGGCTGGCAAAGTCTTGGGAGAAACGCGTAAAGCCCTCAAAGGTTATAGCGAGCGGCTGCTGGACCAATATACCGGGATGTTCGCCAATGCAACTTGGCTGACCTATGCGCTGTTCACCTTTCAAAATGAAGTCGTGCGCCCTGATGAGCGCTTAGCCGACTTCTACACCATTTTGCCTCGGACTTTGCAGTCACAAAAATTACTGATGCTGACATTGCCGTTTGTGATTTTTGGCGTGATGCGATATCTACAGCTCGTCTATGAAAGTAATGAAGGTGAGTCACCAGAACGAGTCTTATTGAGTGATAAACCTTTATTATTGACTACGTTTATGTTTGGCGCTTCTGTGATGGTAGTTATTTACTTCCTCAGCTAAAAAGTGTATGGCGAAAAAAGCAGGTCTTCCGACTCATGATCACTGGCCACCTTCTGTACGTTGGCTACCACAGTTAGTTGATAAATACCGCCAAACTATCCTGATTGCTATCTTAGCTTTTGCCTTTGTTACCCGTGTTTACCGCTTAGATCAGCCCGCTACCTATATTTTTGATGAGGTCTATCACTCAGTGACTGCCAAGCTTATTGCTCGCAACGACCCTAGAGCTTATGAATGGTGGAATCCACCTGTGGAACCTAACACCGCTGTGGACTGGCTACACCCGCCACTGGCTAAGTACACCCAAGCTTTAGCCATGCTCATCTTTGGTGAAAATGCCTTTGGTTGGCGGATCAGCTCAGTGATGTTTGGGGTGATGGTCATTTATGCTGTATATGCCTTAAGCAAAGAACTGTTTGAGGATGAAGTCTTGAGTTTACTGGCGGCCTTGTTAGCTAGTTTAGATGGCTTACTTTTAGTCCAATCGCGCATTGCCATGAATGATATTCACGTCACCTTTTTTATCTTACTGACCTTACTGGCCTACGTGCAGTTCCGAAAGCATCTCAACACTTCGCCCAATCTGCAACTGGGTAGCCCCAGCTTTAAGAGGTTGTTGTGGACGGGTCTGGCAGGCGGTTTAGCAATGGGCAGCAAATGGTCAGGAGTCTTTGCTATAGGGATTGTGGGCTTGTGTGAACTATGGAGACTGGCTAGTTTGTTTTATGCCGGAAGCATAGCCACTAAAACCACGCACCTACGCCAACTCAGTAGCGAGTTAACTCATGGCCTGAAAGCTGTAATCTTAACCTTAGTCTTCTTGCCAATCTCCTTATACTTTTTAAGCTATTCACATATGTTTTTACAAGGCAAAGACCTAGCACACTTCCAAGAACTGCACCGCCAAATTTGGTGGTATCAGACTCACTTGACTGCCACACACGGGTATCAATCACGGCCTTTTGAGTGGTTTTTAAACTTGCGCCCGGTTTGGTATCACGTCCAATATAGTGAAGGTGGCCAGATTGCTAATATTTATGCCCAGGGAAACACAGCCTTATTTTGGTCAGGAGCGGTGGTGGCTATTTTGACAGGTTTTTACTTCGTATATTTATACGTCGCTTTACCACTTCGCCGCCCGCCTGCCCGGGAGTTAATTGCCTTATGGTTTACGTTCATGGCGTATTGTTTAGTATGGGTTCTCTGGATTCGCTCACCGCGGATTATGTTCTTTTATCACTATACCCCTGCTGTTCCACTGATGTGCATTTTGCTCAGCTACTGGCTGGTGAAACTGGCTCGGAGTTGGGATGACCAACGCAGCGCGTGGTTAAGCACCTTGGTGGTACTAGCTATTGCCCTTAACTTTGTGGTTTGGTATCCCAATTGGACTGGCATACCTGTCTCCACTGACTGGGCTAATCAAGTTTATTTTGCACTTCCGAGCTGGAAATAATTGCACTTAAAATTGTTCACTGCCATATTGGCTACTTCAGGAATGCCAAACCTCTAATTTCAGCCATCACTTCTTTAATGATGTGTTTCAGATCTTCTACTTCATCATCGGGTAACTCGAAATGACGCTGCACCAGCTTGCCACTTTGTTTATCAGGCTCGAGGAACTCAAACACGCCACTAGTCACAGTTGGTTGGAAGGTTTTATCAAGCTGAGTCAGCAATTTATAAAACAACAACTGGCGCTTGTATGGTCCACGGATGCTCTCTGGTAAACTCTGTTCACGAGCTGATAACTCAGCCGATATCGTTTTGCCCTCGATCTCACCCATTGTTCGCGGCGTGCCGGTTTTATAATCTACCACCCGGGTGGTTTGAGCTTTCATATCAATCCAGTCAATGCGATCTACCCGTCCGGTTAAAACGATATCATCTAAGACAGTCCGGCTCCATCCCACTCCGAAGAAACGCTCTACAAACGCCGGCCGTGGGGGCTCTATCATTAATTCTTGGTAATATCGCGTCAGTACCTGACGACCATATGCTCTTCGTGCTTCAAATTGACTGGTGGTTAAATCTTCTTTGGCTAAACTCATCTCAAAATACTCTAAGAATTTAGCGACTGATAACCACTGACCATCTTGCTGGTACTCTTTCATGAGCTGTTCCAGAGCAAAGTGAGCCGCAGTCCCAAAAGCTAAAGCGGGAGCTTTCGTCGTGGGCACTTTTAATAAACAACTCTCAATAAAACTTTGCGGTGAGTGCAGATACGTGTTGAGTGAACTTACTGACAGGCGCCAGTCTTTGACAAGGTGCTCAAAAAAGGTTTTTTCTGAGACCGAGGTAGCACGCGAGGGAGCTGGGGAAAGTAACTGCACTAAATGCTCATCAGCTTTATTGACTACTGAAGCACACAGCTCATCATCGAGTTCGGTGAGGTGATCTTTAATTTCTTCGATAAAGACGCTTCCGACCACCGCTTTGCTACGGTTTTCCATGATGATGGTTTCTGGATAACAAATAGTGAGGGTTTTTTTGGCGCGAGTGATAGCCACATAAAATAAGCGCCGATCATCTTCATTACGTTCTTTTTGTGATAAATCTGTATTGTGGAGAATACCACTGGGCAACGGCAAGAGCTCACGTTTAATCGCATTGCCCCACTTTCCGTCCACGCACCGGGCAATAAAAACGTGTTCCCATTCTTGGCCTTTGGCTTTATGAACCGTAGATAACCTGACCGCGTTCTCAGTCACATTTAAGTCTTCCATCGTAATCGGCAAGCTGTGTGCTTCCAAGGTTTCTAACACGGCTAAGAAATCTGCCAGTTTGAACTCCCGTCGCGCCGAGCTGAGGGCTTTAATTTCTCTGAACAACGAGTTGAGAGCATTTAGTAACTCAATTTTATCTGGCCGTTGATTAAGCCATTTCAAAAAGCCACTCTCAGTAATGACTACTTCAAACCAGGCTGGCAAGGTCAATTGAGCATCTTTGCTCGCCCATTGTGAAACTTGGGTCACAAAGTTTTTGAGTGCCTCAAACTCGAGTGGCGTTACTTCTTGATCAAATTGATATTTAGTAAAAACTTCAAAACCCTGCTGAATAATTTCCACCAGACTACACTTAGCTTTACTGGCCGCCCGCGCCGCCTGCATGACTAATAATGGTGATAAACCTAACCATTCATAACTCATTACTTTGTACGTCAAACCATCTTCATTGCCAGCAATTACGGTCTGAATGACACGGAACAAATCAAGCAACTGACAAATTGGTTCAACTTCTAAAACGTTATTGCCACCATCTATCTCATATCTCACTTGCCATTTATCGAGGGCAGTCATAATATCAGCTGCATCACTATTATTACGATATAAAATCGCGATTTCGGAAGGGTTGACGCCGCTTTTAATTAATTTTTCAATCGCACATGCCAGGTACACACTTTCCAGTGTTTGCGAAGGTGAGCGATAGATATTAATGGTGGTATCTTTAGAGTGGTGGACGCTTTGCAAAGCTATACTTAAATTGAAGGTTTTAGCCGCTGTAGTGGTTTGATTGTTAGTAATCAATGTGGCTGCTGCATCATAAATCTGTTGGGGAGAACGATAACCGACTGTGAGAGTGATGACCTGGGCTGCCGGATAACGTTTAGTAAAACCAATCACATTTTCCAGAGACGCACCTTGAAATCGATAAATAGCTTGATTAGGGTCACCTACAACAAAAATATTGGCACTTTCTTCCCAATACGAAGCCAATAAATCCACCACTTGGTTTTGGGCCGAGTTAGTATCTTGGTACTCATCAACTAAAAAGTACAATAACCGCTCTTGATACTCAGTCAGTAACAATTCTTCCGCTTTGAACGCTCCCACAACCAACGCAATCATGTCGTCAAAGTCATATCGCAAACTGTCTCGCAAACCTTGTTGATATCGTTCATAAATCTGCACCAACTCTACATTTTTTGCTAACTGTTTTTCCCAGCGAGCTTTTTCAGTTTTTTTAAGAGTTTCCTGTTGAGCGGCAAATAACGTTTGATCACTGGCGACGATGGTAGCAAAATCGGCGACTGATAAACCTTCACGCTTCAGATCAGAAATAGTTTTAACAATGTCTCTGAGATAAAAGTAGGGTGTATTTAAAGGTTTGAGGGCCTGGAGAGGCAATTGATCGATGATACTTTGCAACAAATCATAACGTTCTAGCTCAGAAAGTGGATGACTATCACGATCGATGCTAAAAAACTCAGGATGACTTTGGATAACGTCAGTGCAAAAAGAGTGAAAGGTATGAATCTGGACGTAGTACCCGGTTTTACCGATCATGCTCACTAACCGTTGGCGCATATTTTTGGCTGCCGATTCTGTGAAAGTCAGTGCCAAAATCGAACTCGGATTCGTATCGGTTTTGAGAAGAATGTTAGCAATCCGCGCTGCTAAAACCTGGGTTTTGCCTGTTCCAGGCCCCGCTATGACCATCACCGGTCCATCTAAGGTATCAACAGCCTGGCGTTGCTCAGGGTTGAGGGTCTGGTAGACGCGCTGGAAGTGGTCAGTATTTGGCACAGCTACACTTGTAACAGTCTCACTTGGCTTTGTCTAGCCGAATCCCAGTTGTGATGTAATTAGCTCAGCTTTACCGTCTAAATAATGAAGCCACAATGCCCACAATGATGGCAATGACTAACAAGTTAGATAAGCCCGCAAAAGCTAAAATTCCTAGAATTGAAAGTACCCACAATATCAGTAAAATGCCAGCAATTTCACGAAAAGGACTTGGTAGTAACCCCAGAATCCACAAAATTAAAATGAAGGTTAAGAGGTCCCACAGCGAAATCATACGACCATTAATCACCATCAACCCAAAATCTGGAATCACTAAACCAGGAATACTTAGGTTACCTGTCAACCATAAAATAATCAGCAAGACTAATAAAATTTCGATCATAGGTATAAAGTCCAAAATATTTACTACTATAACTAGTATAGTCAGTAACCGGAGTTAAATCATCACAACTACGTAAGAATTTATTGAGAATTTTCCTGATGTTTCCATCTTTCCAACGTTGGTAGGAAACCACGAGCAATTTGTTCAGCTTTTTCTGGTTCAAAATGTAACTCAGTGGTCATGTGAGTGACGGTTCGCTGGATAGCCCCTTCCAACGTCAAATCAGGTTGCGTAAACTGCCCTTCCTGATAGCAAAATCGACAGTATGAGCTTGAGAGGGCTCCTGAGGCCTCACTTCCCCAAAAACCTTCTCCCAGCGGCATGCCACAACTTTGGCAACGGGGTTGATTGGTATTAACTGTTTCCGACATGCTGCCTTTCTGCTTAGGCTCTAAGCAAAGTATTTGCCACCGGTCACAACGTGGAGTGTGACGTCTCGTAAAATCGATAAACCATAAATACAAGAGCGCACAAAATTGATCGATGAGGCTTCTTCAAAATAACGCACTGGGACAGCAATCTCACCAATTCGAGCCCCTTTGCTGAGCGCACCCAATACAATTTGTTGATCAAACACAAAATCATCTGAGTACCGATGAAAAGGAGTTTTTTGTAAAATTTCTTTACTAAATGCTCGGTATCCTGTGTGATACTCTGATAAGTTTTGTCCTAAACAAATGTTTTCAATTAGGGTTAAAAACCGATTCCCAAAATATTTGTACTTGGGCATTCCCCCTGCTAACGATTCTTGGCGGCTACGAATCCGAGAACCAAACATCACATCCACGCGGCCTTCCAGAATAGGCTGCACCATTTCATCTGCCAAACTACTATCGTATTGATAGTCAGGATGAATCATCACTACTACATCAGCGCCATTAGAAAGTGCCACGGTGTAACAGGTTTTTTGATTACCACCGTAACCACGGTTCATGGGGTGGGTAACCACTGTTAGTCCTAGTTTTTTGGCGACTTTGACCGTTTCATCCCGGCTGCCATCATCGACTAAGATAATTTCATCAACGACACCTTGGGGAATATCTTTAATGGTTTTTTCCAAGGTTTTGGCGGCATTGTAGGCTGGCATCACCGCGATAACTTTTTTATGAGTAGCTTTTTTCATGACTTCCTTTGGTGAGTTGAGCGCGGTGTGGAAAGCGCTCGGTACCCTAAATAACCAGTACTTCCTAATCCCAGTAATGATACTAGATATCCTAGATATACCCACGACGGCCGCTCATATCTGATGGTGATGGTATGCTCACCAGCCGGCAAGCGCTTGAAAATCACAGTGTTCGCATCCAGCTCAAACTCAACGGGCTGACCATTCACCAATACCTTTATCCCTGGAAAAACATAATGATGCAGTGCTACGTCACTATCCTTTTCCAACTGTACTACAAACTCAAGCTGTGTCGTCGTTTGTGAAAGTTTTGTGCTGGGATATCTTTCTCCCACCTGTGTAGTTAAACCTCTGGCTTGCAGCTGCTCAGACGACAGGAGCGGACTTCTGGCTAACGGATTACCCACCCACGGATCAACCATACCTTGTCCCTTAGGCAAATACTCATGGAAGGTGTTAGTGGTAAGCTCAGAATCAATATACAACTGCAAAGGCACATCAGTGTATTGATTGACGCGGATGTGATTGCGATTGGTATAAACGGCCACACCTATTAATAGTACCGACACAATGACTTTAATAAATTTCCATGGCAGTTGAGCAATTACATACCCGGCTGCTAATGAACCAAAAAAGACCGCTACCAGTAACAACCGAAAAGGGTAATCAATAGAAATTGCCGAATCGACTACCAGCCACAGTGGTTTAGAGATATCAATCATTAATAAAATAGTGAAAGCATAAGCTGTTCCTAATGCCAGCAATGCGGCATCATTTTTGCGTGACTTGATCAACACAGCCAACCAAGCTAAACCTGCCATACCCATGGCAAGCCACTGAGCTATACCCACTTGAAAAGAGATCTCGCCATCTTTGGCATTATCGACAATTGGCCCAAAGCCCCAAGGTGAATAAATAAGTTGTTTAAGGGTAACTAAGTTGCGTTCGTAGAGACCTTTGAAACCACTGCCTTGTTGTCCAGCATTGATGATTGGCAAATAAGTGATCAAAGGTACGAGATAAAATGCAGTGATAACGAAAGCTAACCCGATGCCTGCGGCTAATGTGAGAAAGCTCAGTTTTAATTCATGCACTTCGCGCTGCGGCCACCACCGAATTAACCATTGGATACCAAACCAGAGTATCATTGGTGGCAAGACTAACACTAATGTCATCAGGTGCGTCAAAATCAAGGCTGCCACACTCAACGCAATGAGAACAATACCCCCGGTTCTTTTTTTATCCAAAACCAAAGCCAATCCCCAAGCTAGTAGTGGCACAAACACAAATGACCAGGCATTGCCAATCGAAGCGCTGACATAAATACTTAAAAAGTGATAAGGAGCCCACGCATAAATCACCGCTGCCACTAGCGACCCTAACTTGCTTTTAGTCAGATAATACACACAGACATACATGGTCACCGCGGATACTATTAAACTTAAACCAAATAACGTTTTGAGCGTCGCAAAAACTGACATTCCTGCACCTAAAAAGGGAATGGCAATTAACCACGGCAAATGATACGAAAAAATAAATAACGGATAGCCATATCCAAACGCTAACGTTCCTACCCACATCGGTAAAAATTGGCCATCTTGTAAAGCTTGGCTGTAATGATACAACCGTGCTACTTGATGCCAAATGTCGTGAGCAGTATATAAGCCAGGGTGAAATAATGCCTTAGCACCCCACAGTGAAAACAACGTCATTACTACCAAGGCAGCGACATGTCCCAACCATTGAGGCCACACGAAAGTCGAAGAAGTTTTTTTCATGATTGCTGAGCAGAGTAAATCTAGTTATACCGCCAGAGGCAGGAAATGGCAATTAGGAGTGAGGGGCAAGTACTTGAGTTCTGATTAATATCACACAACTCACTAATTCCTAACGCGGTAATAGTGTATTCACAAAGATTTGGTGCCTTTAATAGTGATATATACATCATTGCCATCATATGGAGGCAGAGTTTGGGCCACTATTTCTAATGAGGGGTACTTTTCATTTAATGGTTTTCTAAGCCTATTTAAACTTTCCAAAAGCTGAGAACTACTCCAAAGTTGCAATGTGGGAATTACATTTCGTATTTCTTGGCCCACGTAATAAAATTTAACACTTTCCGTAGCTAACTCAATTCTCTGTTCAAAAAACTCAAATAACTCTTGCTCACTTTCAGTTAAAGGCTGTACTGACTCAAATTCGTGGCTAGCTCCCACAGTCTCAAAAATAGCTTGATATTTTTTTAATTCAGGTCTAGAGGGGTTTAAGAAAATAGTATTGGTTTGGCCATTAATCTTGCCAAAACTCAGCGCATCTTCAGCTTTACCTTGTTCATCAAAACTCAAATACACAATTGCATAAGCCTGGGGATATGTTAATCGTTGTTCTAAGTATTGATTTACGCTCGAGGCTAACCAAGCATGTCCTTTTTGATCCAAAGGGGGTAAATCTAAACTAGCAATAATCGATAAAACTTGATTGATAATTTCTCGCTCAGTAACGGTCTCAGCTGAGATCAATTGATAAAGTTTCTCAGCGTGATCTTGTAATCTGACCTCGGCTGAATATATATTAGTATGAAGTTCAGGTTGGCCATTTTTTCTAATGTGGTTGATTGCTTCTTCTTCAAAAGATACAAAGAAAAATTTGTCTGTTTCTAGCATGTTTAACTCATTTCTTTAGGACATGCAATAAACCGATCACTGTCGGGGAGACAGGACTCGAACCTGCGACCTTACGCACCCCATGCGTACATTCTAGCCATCTGAACTACTCCCCGCTGTTAAAGAAGAGGCATCATTATAGCAGGCCCCATTAAGTATTTCATATCAATTTTGCAGTGATTTTCTTACAAACTTCCTACGGTTCTTGCAAGAATTAAAGTTTACTCTATTGATCAGAATAAACAGAATAAAGTATAGTGACTACCACAGACTATACGAATAAGTACCGAAAGGAGCCATATGGCTAAAGCCTCTAATCAAGCAAATCCTACTCCAGCGAGTGATGATTCCTCATCAGGGCGTCTGCAGGCTGTCAACATTGCGATGCAGCAAATCGAGAAGCAGTTTGGCAAGGGTTCGATCATGAAGTTGGGTGAGAGTTTAAAAAACACGACTGAAATTCCAGCTGTCTCGACTGGATCTCTTGCTGTTGACCTGGCCATTGGCGTCGGTGGGTTTCCCAAGGGCCGGATTGTAGAAATTTATGGACCTGAAGCCTCGGGTAAAACTACACTCTGTTTACACGCTATTGCTAACGTCCAAAAACAGGGTGGCGTAGCCGCTTTTGTAGACGTAGAACACGCCCTTGATCCCGTGCGCGCTCGCAAAATTGGTGTTAACTTGGATGAGTTACTCATTTCTCAACCCGACTATGGCGAACAAGCTTTGGAAATTACTGAGACACTGATTCGGTCTGGCGGAGTAGATATTGTAGTGGTCGACTCCGTGGCCGCTTTGGTTCCTAAGTCTGAAATTGAAGGTGACATGGGCGATGCCCAAATGGGCGTTCAGGCTCGGTTGATGTCACAAGCCATGCGGAAACTGACTGCAGCTATCAATAAAACCAAAACCCTGGTGATCTTTACTAATCAGTTGCGGATGAAAATTGGCGTCATGTTTGGTAACCCTGAAACCACCACCGGTGGCAACGCTCTTAAGTTCTATGCTTCGCTCCGCATTGATATTCGTAAAATTGGTAACATCCAAGAAGGCGATAAAATTGTCGGCAGTCGTCATCGCGTCAAAGTGGTTAAAAACAAACTTTCACCTCCTTTCCGTGTCTCAGAATTTGATATGGATGAAAACGGTATTTCCAAGGTGGGTGATGTAATTGATATTGGCTCTGAACAAGGATTACTCGAGAAGAGTGGGAGTTTCTTCAGATATAAGGGTGAAGTCATTGCCCAAGGTCGTGAAGCCGCCAAGACCTATCTAACAGAAAATCCCAAAGTCATGCACGAAATTGAACAAGAAATCTGGAAGAAAATTAAAGAGACGCGCTAAAAAAGATTGAATGATCAATTTAAAAACCACCTCCCTGAGGTGGTTTTTTTGTTGACTTATGGGCAAATGTGGCTTATAATTCAACCCAATCACTAAGTATAGACATTATAAGTGTAGATATTTGAGAGAATTTAAAGCACGCCCAATCATGATAAGTAACCTTATTTTATATTACTTACATTCTTTCACCGCAGCATTCTTGCCCCCGGTGAAGTTGGCTGTGGTCATCAGTCGCTAACCTTAGCGCTGAGTTCTTCTCTCACTTTTTACGCAACCTTTACTTAGGATTGATTCGTAAGGAGTGATATGTCATTTTTTGGTAATTTATCAACTATTTTTAAATCAGCCGGTGCCCCCAAAGGTGCGCCAGCCACAAAAACCCCGTTTCCCACTGCCTCCAAAGGTCCTCAACCTAAAGCCAAAACGGCTAAACCAGCGCCAGCTCCTCAGCCCGCACCTAAAGCACCCACTCCAGCAGCGGTGATCGATAATCAAGCTATCGTCCGCGAAGCTCAAGCTAAAGCCCGAGAAATTATTGTGGAGGCTAAAGATGAAGCCTTAGCAGTTAAAACCAAGGCCGAACAAGACGCTCGTAACGTCTCCCGCCAACTAGAAGAGCAACAACGCTTACTAAACAGTAAACTCGATAAACTTGATATCCGCTTAGAACAAATGGATAAGCGTGAACAAGAACTAGAGCGACACCGTTCTGAACTAGAGCAACTCAAAGCTAACCTCGAGAACCAACGCCAAAATGTTCTCAAACGCCTCGAAGAAGTTTCGAGCATGACCCGCGATGAGGCCAAGAGTTATCTGATGGATAACTTGGAAAAGAAACTCAGCAAAGAAATGGCTCAATTGATTCGCCAACGCCAAGAAGAAGCTAAAGACGAAGCTGACGAGCGCGTCAAAGAAATCTTAGTAGATTCTATGAAACATGGCGCCACTGAGTACGTCCCTGAGTACACTATCTCCACTGTCACACTCCCATCCGAGGAAGCCAAAGGTAAAATTATTGGTAAATCAGGTCGCAACATTCATACCTTCGAGCGCTATACAGGCGTCGATGTTGACCTCGATACTTCGCCTACCGAAGTGCGATTATCCTGTTTTGATCCTGTCCGTCGTGAAGTAGCCCGCATTGCTTTGGAGCGCTTAATTAAAGATGGCCGGATTCAACCTACACGGATTGAAGAAGTTGTCGATAAGGTCCGCACTGAGCTCGATAAAATCATGTTCGAGGCCGGCAAAAAGCTGTGTCACGATGTGGGTGTTTACAACTTACCCGTCGAACTGATGCGAATGTTAGGCCGCTTCAAGTATCGCTTCTCTTATGGCCAGAACTTAATTGCCCACACTTTAGAAGAAACTCGGATTGGTATTAAGATTGCTCACGAACTCAAAGCTGACGTCAACGTGGTCAAATTGGGCTGTTTACTCCATGACATCGGTAAAGTCTCCGAGGAAGTAGAAGGTAGTCACGTAGAGTTGGGCGTCAAAATCGCTCAAAAATATGGCTTACCTCAGGCAGTAGTCGATTGTATTGCTCAGCATCATGAGGACACACCATTTACCGGTGCTGAACAAATGATTGTATATATCGCAGACGCGATCTCTGGAGCTCGCCCTGGTGCCCGGTACGAAAATTATGATGAATACGTGAAGCGGTTACAAAAACTGGAAGAAATTGCTAATCATTATCCAGAGGTCAAGCAATCATTTGCTATTCAAGCAGGTCGGGAAGTGCGTGTCATCCTTGATCCTGAAAAATCAAAAGATGATGACGTGGAAGTGTTAGCACTCAAGATTCGCGACGAAATCAAAAATAACCTTACGTATCCTGGAACAGTCACCGTCACCACCATCCGTGAAATGCGCGGCCAACACGTCGCTACTTAACAATGCTAAAATGAAGTTGAGAGGAAGAATATGCATACGTTTTTGTTTGGAGCCCAAATTATTCTCGCTATTTTAATTACTGGCGCCATTTTATTGCAGGCTCAAGGCTCAGGACTGGGCAGTACCTGGGGCGGCGGTGGCGAAACCTACCATACACGACGAGGAATAGAAAAAGTCATTTTCTATGCCAGCTTCGTTTTGGTCGGGTTGTTTATTATCACTTCACTGTTAACAGTTGTGTTGATTTAAAGTTAAACAAACGTACAAGCAGTACACTCAAACATGCGAACTTATTACTGGTATTTAAGTGCCTACTTGCGCAAACACGGGTTTGTGATGTTGGCCTCGATTGTGATTGCAGTGATTTTATTTTCACTCCTTCTTCCCTTAGTTATCAATCGGTTAAGTAGTAAAAAACGCACCTATATCGGAGTGGTCGGCGAGTATTCTTTGACCTCTTTACCTTTACCAATTCAACAAAAGCTTAGTGCCGGTCTCACTCAAGTCCTTGAAGATGGATCAGTTGCCCCAGACCTCTCTGAGCGTTGGACCGTAGAAAATGATGGCAAAGATTTTCGCTTCGTTCTCAAAAAAAACATCACCTGGCAAGATGGCCAACCTCTGACCCCAGCCGACGTCACCTATAATTTTAAAGACGTTAAAATCATTACTACTCCCAATGACATTGTTTTTAAGTTACCTGACACCTATGTAGCTTTTCCCACCGTAGTGAGTCAACCACTTTTAAAAACCCAAACTATCAAAAGAATGGGGTTTTTCACTCAGGAAAATATTATTGGCTTGGGAGCCTATCGTTTAGTCAACTATAAACTCGATGGACCTCAACTCAAAGAAGTGATTGTAGAAAATGATACCGAGCGCCTAGTATATCGCTTTTATCTGACAGAAGAAGAAGCCGTGCTGGGCTTCAAACGAGGAGAAGTAGATCAAATTTCTGATCTGGCAACATCGTATGGGTTAGAAAGTTGGCCAACTGTCCAAGTCACTAAACACATCAACTACAATCGATATTTAGGTGTATTCTTTAATAACAACCATCCGGCATTCCTGAAAAATGTACGCCAAGCCCTCTCTTATGCTACCCCTAAACCTGCCGATGACATCAGAGCTGCTGGGCCCATTAGTCCCCAATCATGGGCCAGCTTTCAAGGCGCCAAAACCTATGACTATGATTTGGAACGTGCTACCGAGCGTCTCCTCTCCGAACCACCCCAGCAACCGTTAAATTTAGAGCTAACAACTACCACCAACTTCCATAAAGACGCTGAAGAAATCAAACAACATTGGGAAAAACTTGGCCAAGAGGCGTACACCTCATGTCAAAATAATAAAGACATTAAGGATAAAGCGATTTGTGAAAATGTGAAAATTACGGTCACGGTGCGGATTAATAACTATCCTGATACGAGTAACTTTCAAATTCTATTAGTCGGTCAAGAATCTCCTCAAGATCCTGATCAATATACCTTATGGCATTCTGAACAAAGCTCCAACTTTATCCATTATCGTAATACGAGAATTGATAGTTTATTGGAAAAAGGTCGCAAAACCTTTGATCAGACTGAGCGCTTAGCTATCTATCAAGAATTCCAACAATTTTTCTTAGAAGATGCTCCCGTGGTGTTCATTAAACATTTAGAAAGCTACGAAGTTAAACGTTAGGAAGTGCATGTTTGCGACTTTTAATCACGTCAAAACACAGTACCAAGTGATTGGCAGCGGCCAGCCTTTAGTATTACTCCACGGTTGGGGCTGTGACTGGCAAATTTGGCATCCACTAATCACCCCCCTCTCAGCTCACTTCAAGTTAATTATCCCTGACTTACCTGCCTTTGGACAATCCAGTAGCCCTACTGAAACCTGGCAAGTAAGTGAGTACGTGTTGTGGCTGCAAGAGTTTATTGCTCATACCACTCAGAACCAAAATTATCACCTGATGGGCCACTCATTTGGAGGCAAGATGGCAGCCGTACATGCAGCTTCTCACCCAGAAAAGCTACAAAAATTAATCCTGATCGGATCTTCAGGGCTGCCGGATCCTTTACCAAAATCAAGACAAATGCAAAAAAATATTTTAGGCCTTATTCCCCAGTCTTTCAAAGAGCTCATTCCTCGCCGCTGGAAACTAAAACTCTTAACTGCCACCGGCTCCGCTACTGATCATTTTTATTCTAACCCTCAGCAACGCGCCATTTTACAAAAAATTGTCTCCGAAAATATTAGTAATGACCTAGTCAAAATTCAAGCTGAAACTCTTTTGCTGTGGGGTAAAAATGATCCTGAAACGCCATGGCACCAAGCTCATAAATTTGCACAGCTGATTCCTCACTCCAAGTTAATTACTTTTGACCACTCAGGACATTTTCCCTTCCTCGATGAATCACAACGTTTTATCACTACTTTGCTAACTGAGTTTGGTCTCGAATAATGCCGAGCTTTCACGATTTGGCTAACTTATTTGTTAATTTTAATCTTGATGGAATCAAGGTTGAGCTCCCTTACTTTATATCGGATGGTAACCGAACCTATTATTGGCGCTCGGAAGGAAAAGGCTCTTTGATCACCCTGCAGCGCGAAATTAAAGCCTATCTGGCTCAAACACAGCAGGAGCTCACTTCAATTAAACGTGCTGATCTCAAAACAAAACTGCAGCAAGCACGGATTGGTTTAGATTGTTCAGGCTATATTTATCAGCTGCTGGATATGTATTGGCAAGAACAGTATGGCTATAGCATCAAACGTCACCTCTTGAGATACCCCGGCTGGCAGGGGCAATTAGAAAAAATGATCTTATCGTTTCGCCGTGAACGAAAAATCAGTGCTCATACTCTGACCAATGCCCTGAACACCTTTCCCATCGAACAAACTAAAGATATTAAAGTAGGTGACTTGCTGAGGTTAACAGCTGAAGAATGGCACGGCAAACACGTAGCTCTAGTCACCACAGTCACGCCCAGTACGATTACGTATACTCATTCCGGACTTTTGACTGAAAAGAATGGGCCGCATTTTGCTACAATTAAGATTGTGAAGCCGAGTGCCGGTTTAGAAAAACAGCACTGGCAAGAAAAATATCATGATGGCCGAAACTATGGCTACTATGCCTATCGGCTAGAAAATGGTGATGGCGTCCGACGCTTAAAGTATTGGCCTGAATTATGAATAAAACTACTTTATTAGCTATCCTACAACAAAGTGAGTACGATCTACCCCGTTGGAAAAAGTGGGCACAGGAACATGCCACTGATACCCAAGAAGTTGCCATTGAAAAATGGACAGCTAAACTTAAGCTCATTAACTTAATTAGTTCTGGCCTTTTCTTTTTACCCTCCGTCACTAGTATTAGTCTCGCGGTGAGCATAATTACCCCACTGGAAAACATGGTCCGCTGGAGCATTTACACTCGTGCCAGTTGGAAGTTATGGTGGTATAAACTCCGCGGCCTGAAAGTAGTTGCCATCGCCGGAAGTTATGCTAAAACCTCCACTAAAAACATTCTTTTTCACGCTTTTTCTCAAGATAACAAGGCTTTAACAACTCCTAACAGCATCAATACGATGCTCGGGATTGCTCAAGTCATCCGTGAAGATTTAAAAGCCCATCATAAGGTTTTTATTGTTGAGTTTGGTGAGTACCATCCTGAAGACATTCCCAACTTAACTCAGTTCGTCAAACCACATTTTGGCATTTTGACTCCGATTGGCCGTCAGCATTTAGAAGTCATCGGTAGTTTCGAAAAGTTAATTGAAACCTTTCACAGTTTTGTGAGTTACTTCAAAAAAGATTTTTCGCGACTGATCGTTGCAGAACAGAATCAACGGTATTTTTCTGATTTGCCACTGAGTTATTATGGTTCTCAGCCTGCCACCGAGTTGCGTGTCTTTAATGCTAAAGTAACCCGAGCTGGAACTGAGTTTGAAGTCCTGGATAAAAAAACTAATCACACATATCAAAGTTTCACACCTTTATTTGGTGAGCATCAAGCCGTGAACTGTTTGACGGCCTTTTGGCTGGCACCACGGTTGCAGCAAGAAACTATCGCTATTTCTAAACGCCTTCGCACTACACCATACATTACTCGCAGGCATGAGCCGACGTTTGCTGAAAATAATGTCTTAGTCTTGGATAATAGTTACAACACCAACCCTGACTCGGTGCAAGAATCATTAAAACTCCTCAACCAACTCGAGCCCTCAAGGCGACTGTTAGTCACTTTAGGATTTACTGAGCTCGGTGAGGCCAGTGATGCCATCCACTTTGCTTTTGGCCAAAGTTTGGCCAAACAGGTCGATTATGTGGGTTTAATCAAAGCTCCTTGGACACAAAAAATCATCGATGGTTTTACCCTCGCCGGTGGTAAGGCCGATCACATCAAAGTCGGCAATTCTCAGGAAGAAGCTTTTGCCGCCATTCAGGAATTTGTCATCGCCGGCAGTGTGGTGTTGTTTGAAGGTGGGTATCGTGAAGTGTATGTTTAGTACTCAGGATCAGGGCAGCGCTTATTTAATCCAGTAATAATGGCTGGTGTCTCTCTCAATGTTTGTTGCGCTACTACAATTACCTCACCTTTTAACAGTAACCCTTGTTTAATCAACTGATACCCAATATTAATCACATTCTCCTCAGCATAACGTCCATTTATAAATCGTTCTAATACTCCCTGCCAATAATTTTGCCAGATTTCTACTCTTTGCCATTCGGTGAGAGGAGCCATGCCAGTAGTGAAAAAATAACCTGCCTCCATCATTATCATGTTTTTAATGTCAGCAATACTTTCCAGCCCAACAGCGGCTTGAGACATGTAATAAAATGTCAATTGTCTCATCTCATCATAAGCAATCAGTGGTTGTGCAGGCATAAAACCTCTGGCATCAATTACTTCTTTTGATGCCTGAATATCTTTATCTTCTACAACAGTAAGTCTTTTAGGCAAACTATCAAAAAAACTTTTGACGTCGTCTTCAGTCACCATCGGCCCCCCTGACAAATACTGTTGCGCTATGAGGGTTTTTAACATTTTTATTAACTTGGGCACATCGAGCTGTAAGACTTCTTGCATTTCTGGAGTAATGCGATTAAGAAACAGAATCGTTCGAGCAGTATTTTTATGCTTAAACTCAGCCATCACTAGTTCGTTGAGTGGGAAACCAACAGGCAAAAAATGTGCCCACATCTCTTCCCGTGAACTACTCTTAAACTTAAGCTGAGTGATAACTAAATGCAACTTGGTAAGTATGTCATGTGGGGGGTGAGAAGCCATCAAGTAAGCAGCAATCAACGCCGAAGTGTCTAAGTGAAGATTTAAGTCAAATCTATTAGCAAGGTGGTTTTGTATAAAACAGCAGTCAATCACATGGGTAATCTGCCCTTGTTCTAAATGGTGATTAAGCCAATAACTTACAAATCCTTTGAGTTCGTGATCATCAAATGATCTTCTGTGCAGAGAGATGAAATTAAGTAGGGTGGCAGTGGTCAATTGCTCACCAAGTTTTGGAGAAAGATACTCACGTTCATTAAGGTGATTGTAGTGAAGATACTCATCAAAAATCTCTTTGGCACGCACTTGGCCAGGTGACAGACCTTGCCTATTTTCTTCATTAGGATGGCGTAAATCTTCATTAAAAAGCTTGCTATAACGGTTTGAGGACACAGGTTCGTTTACTTCAGACTTGCCCGCCGGCCCAAACTCAACGTTTGCTCCACCTATATACTTTTGTCCTATGATGTGGCTTTGCAGCGTGCGATGATCCTCGATCGACTCTAACCTTCTTCTTCCAGACATACTATTATTATATCACTGTGTGTCATAGGTGCGTATGAAATTGCTTTTATGGCTCAAATTCTTGCTGGGGCTGTGTATAATCTCTGTCATATGTCAAAACGAACCTTAGCTGTGTTATTTGGTGGTGAGACCGTGGAACATGAAGTCTCAGTGATCACGGCTGTGCAGCTGATGAAAAATGCTGACCGAGAAAAATATGATATCCTGCCACTATATGTGGATAAAGCCGGCCAATGGTGGACCGGCGACCAACTGCTAACTATTGCCAGTTATGGTACTCAAGACCTCTTTAAGCCCACCGGGCTGTTACCTTACACTTTGAATGCAAATAAAAACAGTACTTCGATTGACGTGGCTATTCTTTGTTTTCATGGAGCGTATGGTGAGGCTGGCAATGTCCAAGGTCTACTTGAGTTAGCCGGCATTCCCTATCAAGGACCACCAGTCACCAGTTCTGCTGCTGCTTTCGATAAAATCATCACCCGCCAAATTCTCAAAGCCGAGGGCATTAACCAAGCCAACTTTATCTGGTTTACTCACCAGCAATGGTTAACTAATCCTGGTGCAGTTTTAACACAAATTAAAGGCCTGGGCCTGCCGGTTTTTATTAAACCAGCTAATGGTGGCTCCACGATCGGTATTGAGAAGGTCAAAGATGAAAACCAACTCACTCAGGTCATCAATCAAGTCTGTCAGTATGATGAACGCGTCTTAGTTGAAACCGAAATTAAAGATTGCATCGAGGTGAATGTTTCAGTGCTAGGAATTGAAGGTAACACTCGCGCTTCAGTGCCTGAACAACCCATCAAAGCTGATGAGTTTTTGAGTTACGCCGATAAATACGAGCGAGGAGGTGGTAAAAAAAGTGGTATGGCTAGCGCTAACCGTCGTATTCCTGCTCCGATTAGTTCTACGTTGACCACTAAGTTACAGGACCTCGCCAAGCATCTTTTCCGCATTTTTGACTGTACAGGTGTGGTACGCATTGATTTCTTTGTGGACCCATCAGAAGAAACCATTTACGTGGTAGAGCTCAACACAATTCCGGGCAGCATGAGTTTTTATTTATGGGAAGCCACGGGGTTACCTTATCCCCAGTTAATTGACGAATTGGTGACAATTGCTTTAGAAAAGCATGCTCGCAAACAAAAGCTAATCACCTCCTTCGAGAGTAATATCTTGAAAAATAAAACCGAAATTTAAACTAGTGTTTGGCAGCTAATTTTTTAGCACACCACCACAAACCAACTTGCAGGAAAGCTGGCACCAATGGTACCCACCGTAGAGCTTGCTCTTGTGTGGAGTATTGTAAAAAGGCAAAAAATAATCCAATGCCCGCAACTCGCCCAATATTCAGGAAAAACTCCCGATCTACCACATAGGCATAATTATTAGTGGGATCACCTCCATCTTCTTCGTCAATCACACGCATAGTAATCGGGTTACTGACAGTCCAGTTGAGATGAAAAATCGGCCGCATCAGTAATGAAAAAATCAGCGCGGCTAAAAACGAAAATTGAAAACTAAATAAACAGGTACTCACTACTAAAAGTGCGACTCCCAACCCCAGTGCCTTCAAACGATGCTTGGGCTTAGCATAACGGGCAATAGCATAGAGCGCTAAGGCATCCAGCACAGCCGAAGTAGATTGTAGTGCCCCAAAAGTACCCTCTTTACCAAAAAAAGTGAAGCTAACTAAAGGCGCTAAAAATAAGTCAAAGCCATTTTGCACGCCTCTCAATACTTCCAAGAGACGAGCCACATTCCACAGCGGAGTCGCCCGCCCAAGTAGTAATTTGTTAAAGAGTGGGTTGTCGATCCGCGCCGCCATCAGTAACCAACCCGAGAAAAGCAATAATCCCAGTGCCACAATATTGAGCCCTTGGTAAGCTTGCTCTGCAGTGTACAGCGTCACAAAATCCCCTAACCGAATAATCCAACCAAGCACGGCCGGGGTAATAATCCCAGCAATAGTCGTCAATAACATCTCGATGCCGTTGTAGTAATTACGATTATCATCTGTGGTGGCATCCAAGTTAACAAAGTTGCGATTTGCCCAGTAAAAGCCCATCGGGATACCTTGCAACAAACCAAACCCAAACAATGACCATAACGAACTCAAAGGGAAAAAGAAAACTAAACTCGCAGCTAAACCTTGACCAATAATACCTAAGATATACGGATAATGAATTTTGGTCCGTTTCAAGGCCATACCATTTAGGTAAAACGTGAGTGGCAAGGCACAAAACATCCCCAAGTTATAAATAGCCACCGCGGCAAAACTACTGGTCTGTCGCAAAATAAAAGCATTCAGAAAAATAAACAACAACGGATACGTTAATTCATAAACGGCAATGGAAATTAAGTGACGCTGAGCAGTCTCGCTCAGGGTTTTAAAATGTGTTAATTCGTGATGAAAGTATTTTGATATCCACATTTTTTAATCTCGGGTGGTAAAAAGTGACCAAAGTAGATTATACTGTCAGTCTATGAAAAGAAAAGTTGTTTTTTCCCTCTTATTAGCTGGCTTTATCTTAGCCGGCTGCCAACAACAATCCAATGACCTAAAAATCAAAACCCAAACTTTACCCTCTGGTCAAAATCAACAAACTTCGTTAACATCACCACCACCTACTAACCCACAAGCTACAGCTAATCCTCGTCAACAGAAAGGCGGTATGAAAACTCTACAAGATTTTGAAAAAATTGATGCTACACAAGCTACAATCATGACCAATAAAGGCGCAATTACGTTTGAACTCTACCGAGATAAAGCCCCCTTAACCACCGCCAACTTCCTTAATTTAGTTAAAGAAGGTTTTTATAATGGCATCGTCTTCCACCGCGTCATTCCTGATTTTATGGCCCAAGTTGGTGATCCCTTAACCAAAGATCCGACTAAACAAGGTATGTGGGGCAGTGGTGGTCCTGGCTATACTATTGCTGATGAGTTTGGCGAAGGTTTAGCTCACGATAGTGAAGGTATGGTCTCTATGGCTAACGCCGGCCCCAATACTGGTGGTAGTCAATTTTTCATCACCTATGCCGCCACACCATGGTTAGATGGTAAACATGCTATTTTTGGCAAGGTTACAGCTGGCATGGACGTGTTGAAGTCACTGGAAAATGGCGACACCATTACCGAAATTACCTATAAATAACCCTCGACCCGCGTGGTTAGAACTCGGCGCACTGTTTAGTTTAGCGTTTGTTTTAAGCTTAGTTTTTTTGTGGCCGGTGATGAGTAATTTCTCCACGCATCTGACTTCTCAAGATGATGGGCTCTTTATTGTGTGGCTGCTGCATTGGGTCAGCACCAGCCTCACTGCTGGTCGTAGTATTTTTGATGCTCCTATTTTCTATCCCTATCAACAGACATTAGCGTACTCGCAACCTTTTTTATCAACCGCGTTATTGTCGATACCCGTCCTGCCTTTCATCCCTAACCTGATAGCCCTCCATAATTGGCACCTGTTCTGGGGGGCGATAGCGGTCTTCGGCTCGATGTATCTACTAATAAAAAATACTACTGATTCTGCCCTGGCAGCAATTTTGGCAGCTGTTATCTTTACATTTAGTTCTTATCACTTCCACTATGTCGTACACTTGCATATGTTTTTAGTGGCCGGTTTGCCTCTCAGCGTCTACTGTCTGCAGCGCTGGCTGAGTACTCAGAAACTCGGCTTTTTAATTGGTTGTTTACTTAGTTTCTGGTATCAAGTTTTCAACGACCCAATGACAGGCTTTTTTGTAGTAGTAGCGTGCTTAGCAGTGATAGCGAATCATCACAGCCTCAAAATTATTACGGCCCAACTTAAAAATGTGCTTCTATGCTTGCTAGTATGCCTGCTCCCGGTACTGCTTTTTTACCATACCTATTGGCAAGTTTCTCAGGAATTTGAGTATACCCGCACCATTCGCGACGCCGCCCACTTCGCCCACTCGCTTAACATTTTTGTCACCACCGAGTTTGTGCTGATCGTAGGAGTTATCTTAGGGTTGTACTTCACTTCGTCAACAGCAACCTGGCGTCTTCATCGAAAAGCCTTACTGCCTGCCTTGATAATTACTATTGTCGGCGCGGTACTGATGTTGGGACCGGCTCTCAAACTCAATCATCAAACGATAAAATTTTTTTCACTTCCTATTCCTTTACCCTACGCGGTGTTGTATTACCTAGTACCCGGTTTTCAAGCCTTTCGTGCTACTTCTCGGTGGATACTGGTCATGGGCTTTGGCTTAGCATGGCTGGCAGGAGTGCTAACCAATACCTCTCAGCTCAGACCACACTTTAAGCTAGGAATCATACTTGGCTTGGGTACCTACTTTTGGTTCACTCAAGTTCCTAACCTGGAGTTATTTGCCATTTCCACCGCGGCCCCCGCCATTTATGCTCACTTACCTACTGAAAAGAGTGTGGTGGCTGAATTTCCCGTTTTAATTTGGCGGATGATGCCGTACTCATCTTGGGAAAATGAACGATTACTCTATCAAACTACTCATCAGCAGCGATTGTTCAATGGCACCAGTGGTTTCACACCACCTGCTCGAGAAAGTGACGTCTTGTGGTTATGGCGCACTTTTCCCCAGCCTGATTCAATCACCTATCTGCAACAATTAGGCGTCTCCCATATAATTGTCCATTACCATCAGTATCAAACCCTAACTGCAGCCAAGTATGCATACGAAAATCATCAGGCACCTGCTCCTGAAAATATTAAAATGATGCTCCATCAAAATTCACAGCTCACCGAACTGGTCTGTATCGATCAAGCTTGCTTGTATAAAATAGGGCCAGATGAATAGACTTTCCCGCCGCGACTGGTTATTAATAGCCTTACTACTGATTTGGATTCCTATTTTGTGGGCACTGGGGTGGAGTTGGCGAGCACTGTCCGCCTTTAAAAATGGCCAACCCGAAATAGCAGCCTCCGCTAGTCGACGTGCCTTACCAATAGTTAAAATTTTAGATGTCATTACCTTTACTAAAGTTCCTGATTTGCATTTATGGGCTAGGGGGTTAGAAGTCATGCCCCTTGCTGCACGTTTGCAAACCGTCGGTGGTTCATACTTGCAGGCACTAGCGAATCAAGAGTCAGTCTCATCAGAAATCATCACTGATATCAAAACAGAGTTAGATACCTTAGGCGCAACCTTTGCTGAGATTTATCCTTTATTTACTAAAACAATCTTTGTCCAAAGACTTATTCCAGTACCCATCAAAAACGTGGTGGCTGAACTCGGACCCTTAGTACCTGCGCTGTCACCTTTATTTGCTGAGCTCAGCACCAGCCAACACACTTACTTAATCCTATTTCAAAACTCACATGAGGTTCGCGCCACCGGTGGTTTCATGGGCTCGTATGCTCAGGTGACGCTGAGTGAAGGGGCAGTCACCGAGTTAAGTATCAATGATATCTATGAGCCTGATGGCCAATTCACTGGCTTTGTGGAAGCGCCACCGGGTGTGAAGGAGTACCTGAGTGGGGGTAAGGGCTGGCGTTTACCAGACGCTAACTGGCATCCTGATTTTGGGATGAGCGCCCAACATATCTTGAGTTACTTTGCCTTGGGTAAAAAGCAAAATATCGAAGGGGTAATTGCCGTAAACCTGAGTTTAGCCGAACAAATCCTGACCATTACCGGCCCGGTGTATCTACCTGATTATCAACTCACCGTTACAGCCGAAAACCTAGCCGAAGTGGCTCGTGCTGATAGACCAGAATTTTTCGCTGGCTCTTATCAAAAACCCCAGTTTTTGCGTGCCTTAATTACTCATTTACGTTTAAAAATTCAAGCGTTACCCAGCGATCAAAAACAAGCTCTGATTGCTTTAGTGATGGGCAGTGTAGAAACGAAAAATATTCAAGCCTATTCAAGCAACTCTCAGATTCAAGAATTCTTTCAGCACCGGGGTGCCACGGGAGAACTTATGGTGAATCATCATGGTCCTAGTTTTTTGTTAGTGGAGTCAAATGTAGGTATTAATAAAGCCAATAAAAAAGTTGTTCGCGACACCTCACTCTCGGCTACTGAGTACCGGACACAAGTAACTACAACTTTTAAAAATCAAAATTCCGAGCCAGAAAATGCGTATATTAATTATCAGCGTGTGATCGTGCCGCTTTCCTATACTGTCCATACTCTTAGCGTCAATAATCAGCCCATCACCCAGTGGGATGAAGCCATTATTAAGAACACCGACGGTAATGAATTTAAACAACTGGGGTTTTTGGTGAGTGTTGCCGCTAGCAAAACAGCTTCCTACAGTTTGGAGCTTTCCCACCCATCTATCAGTCAAGAAGCTGAGTGGTTAATCCAAAAACAGGCCGGCTTACCCCCCACACCCTATTCAGTTACTTTTAATGGTGAGACACAAAATATTATCCTGGATCAAGATCAACGTCTGACCTTTTAATTCCTCGCCTTAGAGAAGCTTGATCTCGGCTTGGATGAACTGCTCCAGGTCGCCATCAAGCACGCCAGTCGTGTCGGCAGTTTCTACCTCTGTACGGGTGTCTTTGACGAGTTGATAAGGATGCAGGACATAATTGCGAATTTGATTACCCCAACTGGCATGACTGTGAACGCCTTTAACCTGAGCTAACTCTTCGCGCCGCTTGTCTTCTTCTTGTTGGGCGAGCTGAGCCTTGAGCAACTTGAGTGCTCGCTCTTTATTCTGAACTTGTGAACGTTCTTCTCTGCAGCGAACGACAATCCCAGTAGGTACATGTGTCAACTCCACAGCGGTGTTAACTTTATTGACATTTTGACCACCAGCTCCACCTGCCCGGCTAAAGTGCCATTCTAGTTCATTTTCCTTGAGTTCAATTTGATTATCATCAGCCTCGATTAAAGGTAAAACTTCTACCAACGCAAAGGAAGTTTGGCGCAAACTATCGGCATTAAAAGGACTTAATCTCACTAAACGATGAGTACCTCGCTCACCTTTCAAATAACCATACGCATACGGGGCAGTTACTTCATAGACTGCAGCTTTAATGCCGGCTTCTTCACCGCGTGATTCAGAAATAAAGTGATACTTCCAGCCCTGGCGTTCGAAGTATCGTATATACATACGCCGCACCATATCTGCCCAGTCCATCGCCTCGGTACCACCTTGGCCCGAGTGAATGGAGATAATGGCTCCCAAAGCATCATACTTACCACTCAAAAATTGACTCAGCTCTAAAGCTGAAAAGGCTTGTGATAACTCACGTGCTAAGCGTTGCTGTTCAGCAGCAAGCTCTTGAGTAGCAGCTTCTTCGGGGGCGGACATGACCTCTTTGGTCAATTCTTCAATAGCTTGGACATCATGAAGTAAGGTTTCGACCCGAGTAATTTCCGCAATTTTAGCTTGGGTCACCGAGAGTTGCTGCATGAGTGACTGAGCTTCAGCCCGTTGCCAAAAATCTGGCTGCAAAGTCTGTGACTCGAGCTTAGCTAGTTGCTCTTTCAAAGCGGCGAGCGGACTCATCGCCACCAATTCCTGACTTTTGGAAATTAATTGTTTAGTTTCTTCAGGAGTAAAAAGCACCATGTGTAGTATTGTACAGGAGAAGTGGTTTTTTCGGGTGGCTCATCCCCTCAAAATGTAGTACTATTGCCCTATGCAAAATATTGACTCAACTTTCAACGTAGATAATCAGTATCAGGCTACTCAACCCACTGCCCCCTTACACACCATGGATTTGAATCCTAAGGAAGGTCCCTCTATGTCAAATTCCCGAGCTAAATTACCATTAGCCATTGCTGCTTTAGCTGTGGTCGCAGGCATTTTAACTGGTTTTGGAGGTGCTAAGTTAGCTACCAAAACAAGCTCACTTGGCGGCGACTCAGGGGCTCCTATCCAAAAAGTGGCCACTGGTGAAGTCAATGCCGGTGACGTGTTTGGTGTCCAAGATGAACAAACCTTCAAAGACAGCGCTGAGGGCTACTTAGAAATCGGTGGTATTGATGGTGAAGGTTCACACAAATTGTTACGCCCCGGTGGTATTTCCCAAACCGTCTACCTTACCTCTTCTGTCACTGATCTGGACAAATTTAAAGGTATGCAAGTTAAAGTCTGGGGTGAAACCAACAAAGGTCAAAAAGCTGGTTGGTTGATGGATGTCGGTCGCGTCCAAATTATTAATCCTGCTGCCGAAGCTCCAGTCGAAGAATAATCCACCTTGTTTGGAGTCAGTAATCTGCATTGATTTCTGGTTATCTGAACAGGTACACTAGAGTCTGCCCATGATTACGTTTTCTGCAGTTACGAAAATTTTTCCCGACACTTCCATTGGCTTAGAAGGCGTCACTTTTTCTGTTAAGCCTGGTGAATTTGTGGTCATTACCGGTCATTCTGGCAGTGGTAAAACTACTTTGATGAAGCTCCTGACTAAAGAGTACTCCCTGACTACAGGCGAAATTTTATTTGAAGACACGTCTCTGACTGAGATGCGTTCGTCTCACATTCCCCACCATCGTCGTAAGATTGGAGTAGTTTTTCAAGATTACAAGCTTTTACCTGAGTATAATGTCTGGGAAAATATTGCGTTACCACTGTATATCGTCGGTAAACCTGAGAGTGAAATTGAGTCACGAGTGACTGATTTATTGAAGTTAGTGGGCTTGGTAGATAAAGCTTTTCTTTTCCCCAGTCAATTATCAGGTGGAGAAGCCCAGCGTGTCAGTATTGCTCGAGCCTTAGCCACCGGACCGTCGGTCGTGTTTGCTGATGAACCAACCGGCAACTTAGATCCTGAAACTTCCGCTAGCATTGCTCGCTTACTCACCAAGATTAATGAACTAGGCACGACGATTTTAATGGCAACACATGATATTGGTGTCTTAGAATCATTGTCTCATTTGCGACATCTGCAATTGGAAAAAGGGCGTTTAGTCAAGGACACCCATGCCAGTGTCATGCCCAGTGAAGCTACCCCCACTCAACATACTTCACCTACCCAGGCCTCCCAAGAACCAACTGCTGAGCATACTCAGCAAGAGACAAAAATTGTTCCCACTCCTCGCTCACATGCTCACGTTGAGCCCCCCTCGCCCGAGAAACCTAAACTCAAACCAACCGAAGAAGAAAAAGTTTCTCCACAAGCAGATGAACTCCCACATCAAGCTGTGATACCTATTTCTAGTAAAAAAGGCCCCCGACTTAAGTTACGTTTACCTAGTTTTTCATGGCCCTTTAAGAAAAAACCTGGAGATGCTAAAAAGCCAGCTGAAAAACACAGCCCTACAGATGACACGAGCGCTAAGACCACAGACGACAACGAAACCGAGAACAAACCTAAAATTCAAGTTGAAGTAGAAAGTTTAGATTAAATAGTTACGCCTATGAATCCATTTACTTCTGCCCTCATCGCCATGCGCCGCTCGCCTTATCAAACATTGGCGGCAATTCTGATGGTGACATTGACTTTTTTTGTGGGCTATTGTTTTTCACTCCTCTTAGTTGGTGCTGAACAAATTCTGAAATTTTTTGAAACTCGACCCCAAATTATTGCTTTTTTTGAACTTAATACAGATCTAACAAACATCATTGAAATTCAAGAAGACATGAAGGCTAAGCCATATGTGGAAGATGCCAAAATTGTCACTAAAGAAGACGCCTTGAAACTCTATCAAGAAGACAACAAAGATGATCCCTTGTTGCTTGAGCTGGTTACAGCATCTATCTTGCCAGCTAGCATCGAGGTGTCTGGTAAACAAATTCAAGATTTAGTCCAAATTAAACAAGATTTAGAAGCTGTAGAACAAGTCGATGAAGTAGTTTTTCAGCAAGACGTAGTGGAATCACTCAACAACTGGACGAGTACTCTGCGGTATACCGGTTTAGCGAGCATTGTTATTTTGGGTCTCACTTCCTTTTTAATCGTCCTGATTGTGATCAGCATGAAAGTTACCACCAAACGTCAAATGATTCAAATCATGCGCATTATTGGCGCCACGCGGTGGTATATCACTCAACCCTTTATTTTTGAAGGCATTCTCTATGGTTTAGTTGGTTCATTGCTGGGTTGGGTCAGCATGTATGGCATGCTCTTATATTTGACACCGTGGTTAAATGAGTTTTTAGGACCGATTAATCTTCTGCCGATCCCTATTGAGTTTTTCGCGCTCCAATTGGGAATTGGCACCTTGATTGGGATGTTTTTAGGGTCGTTTACGGGATCATTGGCGGTTCGCCGCATGATCAAGCGCTAACATCATGAAAAAATCTTTACTGGTGGGAGCCTTTATCAGCACGTTTGTCGTCGCGACCACCGGAGGAGTGTGGTCTCGTACTGTAATGGCGGCTGGTAATTGTGACGACATCAAATGTAGTAAAGACTCACAATCTGAAGACGATTATCTCAGCTGTAATAAACAAAAACAGAGTTGCTGGGAAGAAAAAATCCATGAAGCCCAAAACGCTAGCATTACCCTCAATAGTTCGATTAGTATTTTAAATGGTAAGATTCAAGTCCAAGAACTGCAGATTGATCAGACCCTCACCGAGATTGCCCAACTAGAAAAACAAATTGTTGATTTAACCAAACGAATTGCCGGTTTGGACCTGTCCCTTGATCGTTTAACAGATATCCTCATTAAACGTGTCCAAGAACAATATAAACGTCGTAAGATTTCTCCCTTGGCCATTTTATTAAATAGTACGTCTTTTAATCATAGCCTCAATCAGTATAAATACGTCAAGCTTGCACAAGAGCAAACGGCCGATGCTATGCAACAAGCCGAAGTCCAAAAACAAACCTATGACGAACAAAAAGCCCTCAAAGAAACAAAACAAACTGAAGTGGAACGAAAAAAAGTCCAACTCGAAAGACAGCAAGGCGACCTAACGAAGCAGCGCGCTGAACAACAATACTTACTGCAGGAAACTAAAAACAATGAAGCCGTATATAAACGTGAGTTAGAAAAAACGATGGCCGAGCTAGAAGCCATTCAATCAATCATTGCCGGTAAAGGTGAGGAAAATAAAACGGGTGAAGTCAAACAAGGTGATCAAATTGCTACTGTTATTGTCGGTGCCTCACCATGCTCCACAGGCTCTCATTTACACTTTGAAGTTGTAAAAGACGGCGGACACCGCGACCCCGCTGGCTACTTAAAAGGTGTTGATGCTGCGTGGAGTAACTCTCCTGATGGCAGCTTCGGCTTTGGTGGTGACTGGGACTGGCCCGTCAATAATCCTGCTCGTATTAATCAAGGTTACGGTATGACGTATTATGCTCGGGTCAAACGGGCATATGGTGGTGCTCCACATACCGGCATTGATATGATCAGTAAAGATGGTGGTGAGTACAAAGTCAAAGCTGTAAAACCAGGTACTTTATACCGAGGAAGTATTAAGTGCGGCGGCGGCTTACTGAGATATGTAAAAGTCGAACATAAAGACGATGGCTTTAGTACGTACTATTTGCACGTTAATTACTAGGCTATAATCTGGGTATGAAGCTGACCGTCAACTCGCTGGCACCCGGCTTTAAAGCCGAAGATCAATTTGGGAAACTTCACACCTTAGAGGATTATCACGGGCAGTGGCTACTGCTTTATTTTTACCCCAAAGACGATTCTCCCGGTTGTACGCTTGAAGCCTGCAATTTTCGCGATGCCATGTCACAGCTGCAACACAAAATTAAGTTGCTCGGCGTCAGCGCAGATAGTATGGAGAGTCACCAAAAATTTGCGACTGCTTATCAGCTCAATTTTCCCTTACTAGCTGATCCCGAGAAAAACATCATCAGTGCCTACGGCGCTAATGGCATTATTTTTAACAAGCGAATCTCTTTTCTGATTGATCCGCATGGTATTATTGCCAAAGTGTATCCACAAGTGAATGTCAAAAAACATGCCGAGGAAATACTCAAAGATGTCCAAAATTTAGAAACGTAATTCATGAAAAAACTCTCACTTTTGTTACTACTAGTGTTTATTTTGAGCCGCAGCTTTATTTGGGTTTTCAAACCCCCAGCTTTTAGTGAAATTATTTACAGCTACATGCCGTATGCCCATCTGTGGGCCAGTGGGGTGACACCTTATTTAGAACAATGGTATGAGTATCCCCCAGCCACCATTCCGCTTTTTTATATCCCGCATTGGATCGATAAAACCACTCATGGTTTTCCATTTCATCTCAATTATTCTCATGCCTACCGAGCAGAAATGCTCCTCATCGATGTGGCACTTTTTACATTGATGTGGAAAGTGCTACGAAAGTTAGAGGTCAACAAAAGTGTTTTTGTGGGTGGATTACTTTACTATATTGTGGTGACCACTAAAGCCCATCACTTCCTCTACGACACCATGGATTTAGCCTTTGCAGCTGCTGTCGCTGCGGGCTTGAGTGCGCCACTTTTTTTATCGTCACTGAGCGGCACGTTTTGGTCATGGGCAGGATTCGCTTTGGCAGTGGCACTTAAGTATGTGAATGCACCCTTAGCACTTCTCTATGGTTTAGCTGCTTTACCAACCAAGGCTTCTTCACAGTCATGGGCCACCTACAGTCGTAATTTAGTTTCACTTCAGCTCCTTTATAAAATGATGGCTGTGGTAGGCGGGATTGCTTTAGTCTGGCTCTTTCCCTTGCTCTACTTCCGATCATCATTGATGGTGAGCTTAGTGTACCAACAAATTAGAGGTCTCCAAATTGATAGTACTCCGGCAGTGTTCGTACGCGTAGCTGACCGGCTGCAACCCAGCGAACACGTGATTGAAGTCTACAAAAATTATGAAATTGCTGGACCTATTTCAACTCAGGTGTTGAATCAGTTGGCGTGGATTTTTCCAGTCAGTATTGGATTATTTTTATTGATTGGAATCATAATAATTGGTAAAAATTTACATCTACATACTCACCAACGTGTACCGATGCTGGTCTGGCTAACATTAGGTTACTTTCTGGTCTTTATGCTCACGGGGAAAGTATTATCTCGACCATTTTTATTTTGGCACTTACCATTACTAGCTTTCTTTCCGTTTAAAATCCTCAAACACCAACTGGCCTTTACAGTACCCTCAACCCTCATGATTTGGGTCACTCTTAGCCAAGCATCTAATGATGAAGTTGGCTTTTTAACTGTTCCTATTTTGGTCGGTCTGTGGCGAGTGTTGATGATCGTGATAATGAGTGTGGGCTGGGTGTATGTTGCCTATCAGTACTTTTGGCTGCCAGTGGACATATCCAGTAGCGACAAACGTCATTTAAAAGTTACACCACCACGGAAGAATGTAAAGTTTAGATGACAGATTCTAAAATGAAGTATCGCTCACCTCGGTCACTATATAACGCGATTTCACAGAAATATTCTGCTAACCGTAATAAAGCTTCTAATGATGTCACAGAGCTGCCAGCAGTCATGAAGTTACTGGGCGATTTAAAAAGTAAAAATGTTCTCGATATGGGTTGTGGTTTAGGTAAACATGCTCATGAGTTTATTAAAAGTGGTGCCAATGTTACCGGTTACGACGCCAGTGAAAAAATGGTTAAAATAACTCAAACTTTATGTAGAAATAAAGGCTATTTCTTCAGAGCAGAACACGAAACAGTTTCTTTTGAACCAAGCTCCTTTGACGTCATTAATGCTAGTTTTACACTGACTTATTCCACCCAGCTCGACTTACTATTTACCAATGTTAACTCTTGGTTAAAACCTCAAGGTGTTTTTACTTTTTCTATTCCGCATCCGGTGTGGTTATTTAATCATGTACAAAATATCGATTTTTCACGCTCACAAAAAGTATGGTTTCCAATTAATTCTTACGATGTTGAAATTTTTAATTATTACGAGCCTTTGGATACATATATTCAACTGATTAATAAACACAACTTTAAACTTCTTAACATGGTAGAAACCACCATCTCAAAAAAATATAAAAACTGGCCCGAAGAAAAATATCGTTTGCCCAATGCAATCGTGTTTAAACTACAAAAAGAGATTTAAAGAATCTTATACACTACCCACACCGTCTTGCCTCGCAAATCATTAACTTCTTCTATCACTTCCACGCGATGGCGTGATGAGAGTTGTGTAAAACCTTCTTGGGAAGAAGCTACTATAGCTGGGGAGTTACCCACTTCATTAACGGTATTAGGAAACTTAATATTTTCAAATTCGATATACTCACCTTGGTCTTGTTTAGCAGCGGCATCAGCTGCTTGAACTTTAGCCGGATTGGCTTGAGTGTAGAACCAATAATACATTGCTGGCCGGCCTTGTTCGCGTGTAATATAAACGGGCAACTGATCATTGGCTAATTGTGAGCGGCTGACCGCTTGTACCATTTGTTCGTATCCATACTGCCACTCACTGGCATAAATGACAGCATAGACTTTTGAATAAAAACGCCAAAAAACAGTGAGTTCAATCAGGTATAACACGGCAATTGCTGCACCTAGGCCTAAAGCAAGTGTGATTTTTTTAATTCTCCATGACTTCAATAAACCCTGAAGACCATTAACCACATACGTGTGCAACTCAACAATGCCTACCGAAATCAGTACTAACCACACTGGTAAACCCGGCAAGATGCGCAAAGCATGTGGAGATGCTTTAGTGATCGCGGCCGGTAAGATACTTAATACTAACCAACCAAATAATAACCAGCTATACCTATCACCCTTCCGAATAGCAACATAGATTCCTGCTAACAAAAAAATAAATTCAATATGATAGAGCTGCCCAAAAAATTGTACTGAGTGCCGCGGATTTGCATCACCTGCCACAAACATGAAATCTATAGAGAGGTGCGAAAAATAATTAAGTGCAATGGCTTTGCCATAAAACCAGTAACGATGATAAAGAAGTTTACTGGCTAAGGTGTGGCCGGCTCGCTCCTGTCTGAGATTACTTTCCTCTACAAAGGTCACATCATTTAAAATGCTGGTTTCGGCAAAACGTTGAGATGTGCTTTGATTGCCTAAAGAACTAAGAATCGGCATTAATAATAAGACACTCAATAAACCAGCTATTAACCACTGTTTAGCTATCATAGCTAATGACCTACTCGTTTTATTGCTCAACACAGTTGCACTCCACATCATCACTAAACACATACCAAGTAATGGTGCAAGCAACCGGGTGGCATGATAGGCATACATTGATAAGACTAAAGCTATGACACTGCCCACCAGCCACTTAAGGTCAGTCCCTTTTACTTCTCTCAACTGTGACTCATAACGCAACCCACAATACATCCCCCAGCTGATCAAAGCAGTCGCTAAGTTGACTTCCCAGCCCCCACGAGAAAAAACCAACGCCCACGGTGAAATACCAGCTACTGCCATTGCGATTAATAATAAGTATTGAGCTTTAGAATTCGAAAACCATTTTTTTGCTAAGAGTTGAGCAATTAAACCCACGGCCACGACAGTGGCCATGCCTGCTACAGCTGAAGGTAACCGAACAGCCCACTCATTAAGACCTAGAGTGGCCACAAACGGCACAATGGCATAAAAATAGAGACTTGGTTTGTAGTCGCCAAATGATTCAAAGGCTACTATCGGCCAGGCATTACCATGATGATCACGACCCGTTTGCCACATCGAGTAAGCGTCATAACCTAATGCCGCTTCTTCCCAATATAGTGAAGCTGGCAGTGAGTCTAATCTATAAAGTCTCAAAAATACTGCTCCCAACAGGATCAAGCTTAGCGCAATAGAAAAAAGATGCTTACTCATGGTAAGAAAGATGAACCAGTATAATAAATTTTAAACTTCACTTTGCCATCACTTCCATACACAATTTTTTCAGCTTTCTCGATCGGTAATGGATCATCAGCAGCAGCTACAATCAGGGTATTTGGTCGCTCTAAATCACTGGGCCTGATCAAGTCGGTAAATAAATACGTGTTTAATACTCCGCCTTGATACCAAATGGGATTGGTACGACGAGCAAACAATGTATAAATATAGGGTTGACCATATTTATTGGTAAATAAAATTTGGTCGACTTTGGGTCGCCGCTCGAGACCCTTCTCATAAGGAATAACATATCGCAAGGTTTCAAGATACCCATCTTTGAAGTCATCCGCAGATTGGGCAGCAAAAGCCGTATAGTAATGCTGCAAGTAACTGAGAACAAATAAACTATGAACCAAAACTATACCGCCAATAACTGCTTTGAGAACCATATTCTTTTCACCATGTGTTCCCTGAATATTTTTATTAAGCTGAGAATTTTTAATACCCTCAGTGATCATCACTAGACCCCCCAGTGCTAACAATAAAAATCCGGGTAGTGCGAGCAAAGCCCGATTACTATGCGGGGCATCAACGCCGAGCATAGCGGGAACAATGCCAATTATTGCCCAACCTAATCCTAACCATAAGAGTTGTTTATATGAATGTGCTTTCTTTTCAACTGTGCTTTTCAGAGTATAAAATATTAAAAACGCCAACCCTATCAGGGCCAATGTGAAAGTAGTTGGTAACAAAATTCCCCATACTCCATCACCATGCCGTAACGTATCAGTTTTGCCTAAAACTAAAAATCGCGGATCAAGATGTGCTACAAAATGAGCTATCAGGACTGACAATAATTGTGAAACTTCATAGCCTTTATTAAACAGTGTAGCTTGATGAAATCGCTCGCTACCGCTAGCCCACAATAAATCACTTAGCAGTGGGCATAACATGACTGTCGATAGCGCTCCAGTGACACCTAATAAGACTACGTTTTTGAGAGCTTTTCGTAGCTGCCAGAAGAGAATAAGCGCTGTCACCAAGGGTACAACTAGCTTGGCACTGTGATAGGTATAAATACTGGCAACCAGCATCACCGCCGTACTCATCATCCACAAGTATTTCAAGACCGTTTTAGATTCGTTCACCATTTTCATGAGGAAATAGATGCCCCAAATGAGAAAACTTAAAGCCATTGCTGATTCGAAACCCACCCGGGAAAAGTGCAAATGCCACGGTGAAAAAGCCAGTCCTACTCCAGCCAACAAGCTTACTAAGCGTGCTCGAGGTTCATCAACATCTTGCCAGATCTTTTCCACTAACAATATCATCCCTAGCACTGCCATCACTCCAGCTAAAGCAAAAGGCAATCTCACCACCCATAACTCCATACCTAGGGCATAGGTAAAAAAGCCATTGATATAAATGGCTAAGGGCGCTTTGTAATCACCAAAAGACTTAAACGACACCGGCAACTTCACCAGCCACTCATCACGCCGCGTGGAAATAACGGCGTATCCATTGTAACCAATGGCAGCCTCATCCCATGTCATTCCGTGAGGAACTCCTCCTAGTTGATAAAAGCGGAGTCCTGCAGCTACCACAACAATAGCTGCTATCAAAATGTAATACCACTGTTTAGTAAAAAAAGCTCGTAACATAGCTTGCAACTCATTTATCATACACTAACCTGTCGAGGTTGAGGAGCGGATTAGACCTAGCTTCACTTGGGGAAACACGGTATAAAGGTAGCTATGTGGTATAAACTGCGGTGGTTTTTGTTGGTGGCATGGCTTGCGCTAGTGGTCATTGCTAGTCGTCGAGTCTTTGTTCAACCTTTCGAATATTCCTACCTGTCAGATCTCTATGATCAATCACAATGGCGAATTCCCTTGAGTACACGTATCATTTCTGATAATGAGCTCTATCAAGTGGCTGGATATCGGTTAGTGAATCAGCAGGATTACTTTACCACTAATCCTGAAGTTCCTCCTTTTGGAAAATGGGCCTATGGCCTCGCTGCCACATGGCTAGGCAACCCTTACTGGGCATCGTTAATGATGTTTATGATTGCGTTAGGCTGTTATTACTGCTTATGTCGAGCACTGCTTCATACTGATCAGCAAGTCTGGCTGGCTGTAGGGCTGTTAGCTATTACTCCTCTTTTTTTCTCCCAGCTATCACAGACCATGATGGATTTACCACTTTTATTAGCTCTATTAATTCATAGTACTTGTCTCACCTTATTACTTAATGTCAAAACGCGAACGCTTCAAACCGGGTGGTTAGTAATTGGAGCTGGGGTCGGCCTTGGACTTTTTACCGCTACCAAAGCACCGCTGTATGTTCCTGTTCTAGTGCTAGCCGCTGGATGGATGCTGGGCCGAAAACGCTGGTTAGAGTGGTTCAGTATTTTAGCCATTGCCGGACTGACATATTTAGCCTTGTACTGGTCATATTTCTTATCTGGCCACACCTTGCTCGAGTGGATTGGAACACAAAAATGGATGATTAACTTTTATGCCCAATCAGGAATTAAAACCGTCCCTTTGATGGTCTGGTTTAGTACCTTAACCGGACATTACGTAGGGTGGTGGAACACTTCCAATTGGGAAAGTATTCAGGAATGGAGTATTTTGTGGCCACTTAGTCTAGTTGCAATGCTGGTATGGGTCCACAGGCGAGTGGTGTCACGTCCGAAAACCCTCTCGCCCTCACTAGATTATGTAGCCTTAATAACTTTAGGTATCTTAGGCCTTCAAAGTCTGACTCCGTTTTGGGCGCGCTACTTCTTAGTGATACTCCCTCTGATGATTATCTTTTTGGTACCACATCTACAAGGGAAGAAACCACTCCATCAGCTCATAATTGGTTTAATTATTGTCCAAGCCTTCTGGTTTTTACCCGCGCGGCCACAAACCAACTTACCGTTTGCAATCCAAAACTGGAATCGGGGACATTATCAAGACGTTTATTCTTTTTTGAGTTTGCCTGCGGAATCTCCACCTACCCGGCGAGATTTTTTCTTAACTCTCAAGAAATTCGAAGGCGAGCTTCAAGTCAGTACGCGCTCAGCTGAGCTCAATTTACCCAGAGTCTGGCCGTGGCAAAATCAAGTCGCTACTAACATCACCACTCGTTTTCAAACTCCAATTGGTGAAATTACTACTTACAGTCCAGTCATACTGACGAGGCGCAATAACTACTGGTATTGGCAATGGGATTGGGAGATGGTAGTGCCACACTTTACAGCGCAAAGTAAAGTTGAGTTACGAGAAGCCTATGCGCCCAGCGGTGTACTGAGTACTAGTGATAAGTTAACACTCTCGGCCGTCAATGATCATCCTTTCATTTTAGTCACACCTCAATTAATGACTAATACCCCGGAATTTCTCAAATTATTAGGTGAACTAACCGGGCAATCTGAAGTTAATTTGGAAGAAAGATTACTGGTCAGCAGCATCGGCAGTGAACCGATTCCTATTGGTTTTGTGGTTCAAAAATATAATCAAAGTAAACTTGACCAGCTGAAAGGTTTTGCTAGTGTCAAAATTATTACTCGGCCACATCGTATCTTTAGCCCAGAAGTATTAAAAGCTAACCAAGAGGCCTATATCACTCGCTTAATTAGCGAGCATCCTGAACTTTCTGCCAAACCCGGTGGTAAAATCGTGCATCTCCCACAACCTCAGCTTGAGCCTAATAATGAAGTCGTCATCTTTGAAAAAAATCCTGAAGCCGGAGTGGACGTGATTATTCCCCAGACTGCAGCCGAGATTATTGGTCAGCCTACCAACTAAACGTGTCGCATCAATTGTTGAAAATGCCACCAGTTATAAGGGAACCACACTCCGTATTGTACTAATTGCCACCATGTTGCGTGCTGTCGAGTGAATATGTGAGCGTGCTGCCAACTCATCTTCATAATGTGTTGCTTACCAAACGTGGTCTGATTCGTGCTTTCATGGTTGTGGTCAACTTGAGCTTGAGCATCAAAGACCACTTTCCAACCTTGTTGCCGAGCCCTAAATGAAAGGTCGGTATCTTCCCAATAGGCAGGATAATATCGCGGATCAAAGCCGTCTAATTGTAGCCATTTCTCACGATCAAAGAAGCCACTCCCACCACTCACCCAGGCTGTGGGTCCAGTGCTAAAATCGCTGGCTCGGGCATGGCGAAATAAGCCACGTTCAAACCAGAGACGATTCTTACCACCTACTTCCCCCTCAGCTTGCTCATGTTCTAAACAACCCACGGCAAAAACTTCTGGATCTTGAAAGTGAGGTAGGGCCTGTTTAATAACATCGGGATAGGGACTGACATCATTGTTGAGTACAAAAATAATTGGGTGTGTGGCAGCCGCCACCCCACGATTACAACTCACCGCAAATCGCTGGTTCTGATGATTAGCTACAACTTTTACCACTACTTTTTTTTGGCCCTGACGATACATACCTTCTGAAAGATCTGCGCCAGTGATGACTGCGGTCGCAGTCGCTAAACCAAATTTATGCTTCAGCCACTCTAGAGTCTCATCGTTACTGGCATCATCTACGATAACCAACTCATCATTTGGTCGTAAACACTCTAATACCGCAGACAAGTTTTTTCTCAATAAATGAAGACCATTGTAGGTGGGAATGACAGCTGAAACTTTTAAGTATTTAGCCATATTATGATGTGATCATTTTTTGTAATGTGTCTATAAATTGAGCTGATCCAAAAGTTGCTGCCTGCTCACGAGCAGCTTTTTTCAAAATAGTCTGCGATGCCTCATTTTGTATAACCGTGATGGTTTTAGCTATGCACTCACTTTCATCATTCCACAGACCAGAAGCTAATGATTCACCCAACACTTCTGGCTGACCACCTTTATTGATCACAATCGGGATACACCCGGCTGCCATTGCCTCCACAGTGCTAATCCCAAAATGTTCCATTTTTTCCGGCTCAGCCAGCTCATCACAACCGAAACCAGTTGCGTGCCAATAGATGCTAGCTTTAGCATACCACTCTAATAACTCTTGTCGATTCAAATTATGATACATTTCTACTGGCAAGCCCTGACTACGTTTTTTGACTTCCGCAGCATAGGCTTCATCCTCGACAGCCCCAACTAAAACCAGTTTCCAACCTTTCGTTTGCTGAGGATAAAGAGTAAGTAACTCTTTAAAAATATTCACGAGTACGTCTTGGCGCTTAGAATGTAACTGACGGAAGAACCGCCCGACATGCAAAATCACTTTTTGTTTATGATCACTTTTTAGTCCTGCCGCCTTTAGCTCGCTGCCCACATCTACCATAGGCCAGTGCACGACGTCAATTTTAGTGTGCCAGTTTTTTTCAATTATTTTTTTGGTGAAAGCAGAGTTAGTATTTTTAACTTGCCAATTTTGTAATTTCATTCGATCACTAAAACTAGTTTTTGGTGTCGTAAAAGGAATTTGGATGTGCAAAATATTTCTTTTGGCTAACGAAAAAAACAAACTCCCATCAGTTAAGTAATATAAAACATCAAATTGTCGCGTCCAGGCTATTTTTAACCACCAGGGGGCAGTTGTATTCAAAGGAGTGGAAATAAATTCTATTTTAGCCAATGATTGACCCAAAAACTGTTCATATTTTTCGCGGACTGCTTGAATAGCTTTAGGTGTGCCCTCAAAATGTGGGATAGCAACTTGTACCCTATGCTCAGTACTTAACAAGCGCGCCACATCGAAAAAATACTTTTCACCACCACCTACGTGTTTAGGAACATAAGGAGAATATAGACAGATTTTCATTTAGCATTTTTCCACAATCGAGCAATCGCTGTCTCATGATGTTGGTATTGTTCACTTAGAGATGGTTTTTGCTGTAACTCCCAAACTTGAATATAAACCAGCATCCGATTCATTCCTTGAATGAGAGCTTCAATCCAGCCTGCCAAACCATCTTTGTAACCTTTTTCGCGTATAGCCCGCCGAAAAACTTCCATGCCACCTTTACGCAGTAGCGTCCATAAGGTCACAGGAGGAATTTTCGAGTTGGCTAACAACGTAGCCTCGATCGGTGTCCATTCAATTGTTTTTTTAAGCCCACTGATCACATCTCGATGAGTGAAGTGAATTAAAGATTGTTGCAGTTCGCCCGTCGAACCAGTCACTACAGCATGTTCATGTATTTCCCCATCCCATCCTTGTAAGGTTGCTCTGTTAAATAAGCGCACTACCTGATCTTGATTCCAGCCACCGTGTTGCATATGCTGACCATATAAAACATTAGTCCGGCCAATGGCATAGGCAGGGTGCGCGGGCATACCGATGGTCTCGCGAATTTCGGCAGCTAACGCCGGTGTGACACGCTCGTCAGCATCTATATACAATAACCAATCAGTCTTGGCACGTTTTAAGCCCTCTGTCCGCAGTTCAGCAAACCCACCGCTGAGCGTAATCACTCGAGCCCCCGAGCGATGAGCAATACTAACAGTCGCATCACTGGAGTCGTTGTTAATGACAATAATCTCATCGCACCACCGCAACGTTTCTAAGCAGTTAGCAATCATGCTTTCTTCATTTCGAGCAATGACAATGGCGGTGAGACTAGGTGTCATAAAGCAGGGTTATAAAATTGGTTGCTTACCTAAGCGACCAAAGAGTACATCTATCATAGCGCGTCGTTCGATAGTATTGCCACTCCAAAGTAGCTGGGCAGCATATCTGATGGTGGTTAACTTAATTCGCCATGAAGCATAGCGAAATGCAAACCAAACCCTGTTACGAACTAAATAGTACTGTTGCAAAATAGAACCCGACCCACCACTGGAACCCCCATTTTTATGCCAGACTTGAGAACTGGGACAAAAAGTGACTGAAAAACCGTTGAGGCGTGCTCGCATACTCAGGTCAACGTCTTCTAAATACAGAAAATAACGATTATCAAAACCACCAATCGTTTCCAGTACCTCACGGGCAATGAGCATACAACAACCCGTGGCAAAGTCAGTGTCTGTGGAGTGATTAAACTGCCCGCGATCAACCTCGTCTACGCCACGGTGAAATGCTGAGAGAGTGGTCCAATCAATCGTACCGCCCGCAAACCATAGTACATTTCCCTTTTGTGTGGCAGTGTAACTATCTTGGTGAAATTCATAGTTTTTAGCAAAGTAAATTTTGGGCACTGTGATGCCACGCTTGGAACTGTTTTTAGCGCAGGTATACAACTCAGATAGAAACTCTGGAGCTACTAATGTATCGCTGTTTAATAACAACACAAACTCAGAGTTATATTTTTCGACGGCATACTTAATACCCAAATTATTGCCGCCTGTGAAACCCAAATTAGACTCACTGCGCAAGACTTCAATATTTTTGTTCAAAACTTGTTGCGGGAGATGCAAAGGTTTTTTTGATGCGTTATCAACCACAACTACTGAATAATTGAAACCACGTGTCTCAATTTTCGCTAATGACTGCAAACACTCACGCGTATCTTTATCGGTGTTGTAATGAACAATGACAATGGAAATATGATCCATAGACGTATTATACCTGAAAGGGCTAGAATATGGTTAATAATGGAAAAAAAATTAACTGTCAATGATATCCACTTTGAGAAAGGTGAGGCTAGTTACTCAAATCCTCGCTTTGTTAATCAGCTTCATCTTGGTGAGGTAGTGCCTGGTGTCATTCCTCAAGTAGTTGTGCCCGATACTAAGATTGACAAGGCCTGGGGTGAACAATTCGAAGCTGGGTATGATGTTTACCCTGTGGAAAAGGTACATGGCTTTCAATGGGCAGATCTCTTAAGAAAAAAGGAAATATATAAAGATGGTCGGGTTTTGCATTTTTCTGGCCAAGACCACATAGAAGTAGCCATAAAAACACTGCAACAGATGAGGGAATTAGTAGAAAATTATGGTATTTTATTAATCGATCGAAATATTCTTAACATACTTATAAAACTTGTACCTCATGAATCTAAGCCTTCAAGCTGGTCATATCAGGTTATGCAAGTCGACCTAGGCGCGGTCAAAGATTTAGTAAATAAAACTCCCTATATTGATAAGTCTATTAACTTAAAAGAGCGAAAAGGCACAATAAATACTCAAGAATTGCTCAGCAATAATAGTGAATTTGCTCATAACATTTGTGTGGTGGTAGAAACACTTCATACCCTTGCCACTACCGACCCTTACCAAAATGACATCTCAACAGATGTAAAAAAAGAACTAAGGAATTTTTATGAGCAATGGGATGTAATGGGTTTTTCTCGCAAAGGAAACGACTACATCTCATTTAATGAACTAGAAAAATTTCTTAAAAAATTACTCACCTTGCAAATCAAATTTGAAGAATCACCCTATACAAACCTCTTGTCTTCAATGAAAAAAATGTGGCAAGGCTTACGAGCTCGAATGCTACCTCATTAATGAGATTAAACTTTCAACTTCCGCCTGATCTGCCAATATAAACGGCTCAGACCTGAGCTTTGCTGCACCTGGTAGTCAGCTAACCAATAATTAAATTCTCGCTGGGATTTCCTGATGGCAGCCATAGTTTGAGATGTAATATCAGCTTTAGGAAAACCTTGAGCTTGCCAACGCTTGAGTTGCGTCACCAGTTGATACATTGATTGTAAAAGGGAGAGTGATAAACCATGTACTCCATCACGATAGCCTTGTTGAGCAAAAAAGCGCGCTAGGAATTGACCTGAAAACGACTGCCAGACTTCTTCACTCGTCAAAGTGGTTGCCTGTTGTTGCTGTGCCGTAATACTCGTATAGCGATTTAAGCGGTCTAGATATTGCTCAATAGTTTGATAATTGTGATGAATGAGAGCGCCTTTTTCTTGAGCTGGTAATTTCTCAGACTTGCCCTTAATCTGTGGCACGGCATGAATGTTATCAGACCAGGTTACGACGCCCTTTTTAAATAATCGCAGTTGATAGTCTGGCCACCACCCGGTGTGCTCAAAAGCATGCTCAAAAATTACATTTCTGCGCGGCAAATAATATGCGTCGGCCGCCAAGCCATACCTTCCAGTCACAATCTCACTCAACACACCCGCCAAATCTTCACTAACTTCTTCGTCGGCATCGACGATGACCACCCAGTCGGTAGCAACTTTACTTAATCCAAAGTTCCGAGCCGGTTCCACAAAGCCTACATCTTCAAACTCAAAAATGTTTTTTGTATAACGGCGCGCAATTTTGAGAGTATCGTCATCACTGTGCATGTCTACCAAGATAATCGTATCGGCAAACCGGAGAGACTCTAAACACTTCTCCAACGTGGAAGCTGAGTTTTTGGTGTGAACAAGGGCAGTGAGGGAGAGTTTTGACATGTTACTCACACAAGCCAGGGCGTTTGGCTAAATAACGTTGAATATCATAAATAAAAATATAACGTAATGAGCCGTTCAGAGAGTACACGGTGTATTTATAATCGCCATCTTCTTCAATATTACTGACAAAGACAGTGGGTTTACCAGTTTTAGCCACTTTGCAGGCAACGGTTTTGAGCGACGTATCTTCCACACTGTAATTAGCTAGCTTGATGGTGTGTTGGAAACCACCAGGCTCTTGTTCACCCAAAACTGCGTTCTGTTGATAAAAGGCGGGATCTAACTTAGCGTAATAAGCATAAAACATCAATGGATCGGAAAAGAACGGTTTGATAATAATATCGGTATCTCGGCCATATTCAGAAAGATACTGAAAGGCGTCGGGTAAATAAGTTTGATAGTAGTAATCATTCTTGACGGTATGAACAGTGAAAAAAGCCACGAAGTGTGCCACGGCACTAATCATAATGAAGCTCACCAAACCCGTCAAAAATAATTTTTGCAACCACTCTTTTTTGAGGTAGGTCACAAACACAGACACTCCCAAGACAATAATAATCAGAATAAAAGGAAACAACGAAGAAATTCTCACTTTTTGGGCTTCGCCAACTAAGATAGTAGGAATGGGCGCAAAGGCTAAACCGGCTCCTAATAATACTTTATTTTGTAAGTCTAAATTAAATTTTTTAGGTGGATTAATTAAGGCCAACAATCCTAAAATAAAAAAAGGATAGAGTACGAAATAAAACTGGCCATAATCTTTGACAGTTAAAAAGATTAAACCATCTTCACCTTTGGTACCTAAATATTGAGGGGCAAACGTATAAATATAACGCTCAATTAATAACCGTGAAAAAATAGTTCCCTTATTCCAAATCGCATAACAAAATAAACGCGGCAACTTAAAATCACAAAAGGTGCGATTTTCATTGATTTCGGCGGTCAAACCGCGATCAGCAAATAATCCAACCTGGTTGAAACGTGTGGCATTGCTCCCGATTGCTGAGGGTAAGAATAAAGGGAAAACCGCAATCACAAAGCTGACCCCAAACACAGCAATTTTTTGCCAAGTAATTTGCTTCAGCCACCAAGCGGTAAGTAAAAATGCTCCCACTACTGCCACCGTCACCGGGCGATACGCTATATAACAATACCAAGTCAAAGCGATTAAAATTGCGGCCGTTATCCACCAGCCGGTTTTAGTTTTTAGGTTTACAGCCCGCACCACCGCCCACAGCCCAAAAACCCAAAAAACGAGGGCGAGGTTAGATTCAAAGCCCATGCGACTCAGAAAAAATGACCAGGGAGCGACAGCAGTCACAAAGGCACCAAATAAAGCCCATCGGGTATCTAAGCGTAATTCTTTAATTAGTAAGTACACTGCTAAGACTAAAAATGTCCCGGCTAATAAGGAAGGAATTCTGATGGTAAATGTCGATAAACCCAATACCTTCACAAACGGTAACAATGCGTACCCATACCCAGGTAACTTTTGGTCACCAAAACCTTTGAAAATAATCGGCCAGGACACCCCATGCTCGTCTTTACCAGTTTCTAAGAGTGAGTAGGCTAAATAGCCAAAGTGGGCTTCATCAATCAAGGCTCCTTTAGGAGCTTGATCTAACTGTAATAATCGGATACCAAAGGCGAAAATAACAATAGCTAGTAGAACTAGACTTGATTTCCATTCACGTCGCAGCGAAGACAAAAAAGCTAACATAGAGTTTTGTGCTGATGCATGATACAACATAGGCAATCATGAAAAAAGAGACGCTTTTGTGGCTAGGTTTGTGGGTCGTCGCCGTAGTGATGCGTTTCTGGCAGTTAGGTAGTATCCCTGCTACCGTGGTTCACGACGAAATCATTTATGCAGCCCAAGCCCAAAGCATCGCCGTCAGCGGCAGCGATCTCACTGGCACTTGGCGTCCGTGGCACTTTCGGCCAGCCCATATTTTGTATGCCGAGCTCCCAGCGACAGTGATGGCCCCGGCCGCGGTGATCATTTCTGACCCGCTTGTTGCAGCTCGTGCTGCTCAGGCAATCATCGGTTCATTGTTACCCTTTATTTTAGCTGGGCTTTCTTACCACCTCTTCAAAAATAAATCCGTGGCTTTAACTACGGCAGTGTTAGCGGTACTTAATCCCTGGCTGTTTCAATTTTCCCGCCTCAGCTTCGATGCCATTTTTAGTTTATTTTTCTATTTCAGTGGCATTTATGTGTGGCTAGCAGCTCCCAAGTGGCACAAACTGTGGGCTCTACCTTTATTAATACTCGGCTTTTTTCAATATCAAGGTTTGAAAATTATTTTCCCTGCGCTTATTGCCATCACTTTAGTTTATGACTGTCGAGAAGCGATTACTGCCATCAGTATTAAAAAACTCAGTTGGAATAAATTAAAAACTCAGTTGAGTAATTATTTACCGGACTTATTGATCGTGCTGTGTTGTGCAGCTATTTTCTTATGGTATATCGCCAATTTAGCTTCACAATCAGCCAGCCAGCGTGTTGGTGACATGATCTTTTTTAATGAAGATTACGTCAGCAGTTTAGTGAATGAAGAACGCCGGTTATCACTAGTTTCACCACTCAATACCTTATTCTCTAATAAAGCGACCGTTATTGGTTATCAATTATTATTAAAGTATGCACGGGCTTTTGAGCCTTATCATCTGTTTTTAACAGGTGAAAATGTCCGCAACCCTTTCTCAGTGTGGACGGCTGGCATTTTTTATCCTATAGATATTTTGTTAATTGGCGCCGGTTTATTTTATGTATGGCATGTCACCAAGTGGCGTCCACAAGCTTACTTCATTACAGCCTTAATTTTAATTGCACCCTTGCCTTCGGCTGTGAATTCACTAGATTCATGGATCATGTTCCGCTCATCATTCCTTTTTCCCTTACTGATTATGTTAGCAGCATTAGGCTTGGAGTTACTACGCAATCATAAAAAACTGTGGCTCTTTGCAGGCATTGTATTGATTTATAGTGGCTGCGTGGTGTGGTTTCAGTACCAATACTGGGTCCGTTACCCAATCATTAGTACCAAGGGCAGTGCTTTGGCAGAGCGCGTGGTCAATAACTACGTGGCGCGGGTACAAAAGGATCATCCTCAGCACCGGTTCATTGTCCTCGGCGATGAGTCTGAGTTTCGTTTCAATAGTTATTTATTTTTTAATCGTTTAATTACGGCAGACAATATGCCAGCTATTCAGCAAACAATGAGTGATCACTCATACCAATTGGGCAACGTACGATTTGTGACTGATTGTATTGATCTCACCCAACTAAATGATACTACCACCATTATTTCTGAAGCCAGTAATACATTTTGTAATAGTGGCACTAAAGCTGACGTACCTACTGCCATCAGCGTCACAAATATCCCTTCGCTGTTTGACAGTGGCGCCATTTATAAAGTTTATAATGATCAGCTGTGTAGTACAGAAACCATGCAAGGTTTTAGCCAAATTACTGATCTGAAACATCTACAAGTAGAAAAGTTAGATACACCTGAGTTCTGTCGGGCATTACTGACTAAAGATTAACCTAGACTTTACGTAAACTTTTGATTTCCGCCCACAGTTTATCTTTACCCACCACGGCGATGGTGAGTATATATGAACTACCAACTGTAGCCATACCAACTACCATCATCTGTAAGCTTTGTTGCCACCACTCTAAACCAATCCACCCCACCAAGCCCATCACACTGGCTGCGGTCAACTGCCGCCAAACCTGTTCCCAAATTTTGACCGGCAGAATCTGAGCCACATAATACATAGGCGCCACCGAAGTGAAAGCGATCACAAAGGCAGCTATGGCCACGCCATTGTATCCATACAGGTAAATGCCCACTGGAGTTAAAATCCAGGTCAAGCTCGTCCACATAATCATCAATTTAAGAGTTTTATTAATTTCTCCAATGGCATTCAAAGTCGTAGTTAACGGCGTGGAAATGGCACCCCAACCAATTGATAAACAGAACAACACAAAGCTTAATAAAGCCGGCTGCCACTTATGATAATCAGGCACTAAAACTACTAAGGGAAAAATAAAGACACACATCCCCACTAAGATCGGGAAAATGACCAGTGAAATAAAAAATAAGGTTTTTTCAATAGCCCGTGCCAAAGCCGGCTTGCTTCCTTGCAACCGGGCAAAGGTGGGAAAGGTCACCGCTGTAATGTGCTGGACAGTCAAGGTGTACGGATACTGCGACCAATTTTTCCCCCATTGAATATACCCAAACTGATCGAGCGGTAAATAAATGCCCAACACTAAATAAAATAAAGAATCTTTGACACGTGCTAAGAAATCATTAATTTGAAATTTAGCCCCAAAACTCAAGAGATTTTTTAAGACTGATTGTTCCCATGCCAAAGCTGGTTGCCAAGGCATCAAGTATTGAATAGCGACTATACCCACTACCGACCGGGCTAAGATCGCGTAGGTGTAGGCCATGACCCCCATCCCTCTCCAAGCCAAGACAATCAGTAAGACATTAAAAATGAGTTGCTCAAAAACCTGAGGCAAAACCGCTTTGCCAAATTCTAGTCGCCGCTCAAGCTTGAGGTGCGAAATAGTTTTGAATGTCGCTAAGGGAAACGAAAAAGCTAAGCTGAGCAGCACCCACGCACCAGCGGTGCCAATCTTAGGCTGCACCACCCCACTGGCTACTAACATTAGCGCGATCGCAAAAATCACCCAGGCTAATAATTGCTGGACAGTGAAAGCTGTCCGGTACTCGGCTTCGGTTGGTTCATCTTTTTTTTGAATTAAGGAAGCAGCTAAACCAATATCAGAAAAAAAGGTCAGCAGGGCAATAATCTGAGTCACCAATCCAAAAACTCCAAAGTCAGCTGGGGATAAATATGCGCTCAGTACACCTGAGGCCACTATGCCAATCAGCGTAATGACGATGCCGCGAAAGAAAAAAGAAATCACTCCGGCAATAGATCGCTTTTTGATAGTATGCAACTCTTGGGTAGTTAAGGCTTCTTCGGCGTCTAAAGTAGTATCGATAGCGGTTTGGTTAAGCTTTGGCATGGCGGTCTTTTGATTGAGCAGCGACGGGCAGTAAACAATACAAAACGAGCACTAAACTCAAGGCACTCACTATATCAGAGATGTTTCTGACAGGTGTACCACCAAACTGTACTCCTACCAAGTGTTCGCCAGCGGGCACCATCACGGCTAAGGTGCCGGCTACATCTCCAGGCACTTTGGGAGCTGACTGACCATCGATCTCAAATTGCCAGCCTGGAAAGTCCGCCAGCGATAAGCTCAATTTTGTTTCGTGGGCAAAAGTAGTTTTATACAACTTTTCATGACCACGATCGATGAGCGTACTTACTTCTTTATCTAAACCTAAAGGTAATAAGAAAGGTACCTCTGGAGGCTTTTCAAGTTTACCCATAGCTTGGGGGATATAATCAGGAAGAATTGAGCTCATTTGAGCCCGGATCAAAGCTGGATCAGTGTAATAAAATTCTGTCGGGTCATCTAAATATGACTCTGGTTTGAAGTATGACCAATTAGCTGCAATGATAATAACAATCACCAACGCAGACAGCCCCCAGCGAACTTTCTCAAAACGCAAACTCGCCAAACCACTGACCATGGCTACACTTAAAAAGGTGATAGCAACTGCTAACCACCGCCATGGAAACTGCACAAATGCCAAAAAAGGAATTGCATCCCAAATAAATTTGGAGCGCAATAAACTCATGAAACAGGCAAAGGCCATGAGGGAAAGAGCAATCACAAATACCCAAGCTCCAAATCCCAAAGATTGAATGGTAGATTTTTTGGAATGTGTGTTTTGGAATTTAGATTTTAGCCATAATAAACTCTCTCTCCCCATCACCATCCCCGCAATTAATAACCCCACTAGCTGTCCCCAACCAAAGAAAAACGAAATGCCATCATTGGGTCCCCACTCAGAGCCGCCATAACCCCAAAAGGGTTTCAGGAATTGGCGAATATACAAAAAGTGGTGAGAGTAATGAAAGTAACCACCAAAAATCTGCTCCACTTGGGTGAAATTTTTCTCTGCCAAAGCTGGAAACAAATAAAAAGCGCTCACACCGATGGCCATTAAATATGATCCGGCTAATAACGGGAGCTGCTGCAATTTTGGGCGCGAAAAAATATTGCGCCAACTCTCTTTAGCACTCAATTGCGACCAGTTCCAAATCAACCAATAACCGACAGCAAAGATCACACTGAGAGGGACAAATAACAAGGTGGTGATGTTATGACTCAACATCAACACTACTAAGCCACTGACTAAAATCAACCATCCTTTGTCTTCGTTGCGAATAACTTTAATGATACCGAGTAAAATCCACGGTAAGGCCATGATACCCCATGCTTCTGATAAGGCACCACGCACAAATAAGTTCACTGAGCGATACGGCGCCAAGGTCAGAGCTGCCGCTACTACCAACCCACTACTCCTGCCATACAATTTTCGCCCTAAATAGTAAGCCCCAATCATCGTCAGTAATGAACACCCGGCGAACAAAATCTTCAATGTCGTGATCATGGGTACACCAGCTATATACAACAACGCCCCCGCAAAATAAGGCAAAGGTGCATAGAATTCAAACAGTGGCATGCCGTATCCATAACCAAAGTTAGCACTCCACCGGGGTGGGATGTGACCTTCTTGCACCGCCTTGGACATCTCTACAATCCGCGCTGCGTGCACATAGTCATGGATGCGGAAAAAGCTACTATGAAGTAATGACCACGAAGACGCCAAAAAAATCACAGCCAGCACTAAATAAACAGCAACTTGCTTCAACATACCTCAATTGTAATCGAGGCTAGAAAATTAGCTAGAGTGAGAGACAACAGGAAAAACCTCAGCCATAAACTGAGCAAATTTTAGTTGATCTGATCGATTGAGTTCACCTTGGTAATTAGGAACGAGTGAAGACATTTGGCGATTTTGAGCTAATCCATTTCTTAAAATAATAGGCTGAGCAATCATCAGCTTACCTTTTTTTGCAGGCTTTAAATCAATAGTGATCATTTTCTCAATCTGATCTTTTTTACTCGTTGAATTGATATCAACCGACCACTTGCATAGTGTGCCCTGAGTTTCCAGATGAGGTTTAATCTGTATAGTTACTTTTGAGGTATCGTTTTCAATAACTAATTGAGATTTTTCTTTAGGATTGCTATATGCTCTGATTAACTCAACCACTCGGGAAAATTGATGTTCATATGTTACTAAAGAATGGACATTTTCCACGCGGTGTTCAAAATTCTGTAGAAAAGCAAACTTTTCAGCCGTTGATAATTCATGCTCATACTTACTCAGGTTGGCAAACTGTGTGCTGAGAAAATACACAGAGTTAGCCTGAGATGTAGCGATATCCACCTGGGCAGCAGATTGCACCACGAGCTCATTATTCCAATTGTCCTTTTGAACAGGATCTCTAACAATCACCACTTCGTAAGCATTGCTAATAGCACTTTTATCAATCTCACTCCATCGTGAAACACTAATTAACTCTTTAGGCTTATATCCTTTTGGCCATGCATAAAAGCGAATGGTGACATTATGTAACTCTTTATTAGGGATAATCTGAACCTGGTGAATCTGACCATCAACTTCAATTTGATGAGTGCTTTGTTTGTTATTAGGCATCAGCGGCTTGATCATTTCAAGTAATTTAGCTTTTACACTCCGCCAACGTTTATCAATCTCTGCTTCTGCGGCTTCACCTTCGGGTGGTTGCTCATCAAGAACTAACAACTTTGATTTCAACTGCGCTTCTTTCATCGCTTTATCATGTGCCAGCTTTCCTTTAATCGTGTTATGGATAGTATCCGCATCTGCTAAGATACTGCGCACTCCATTTCTTTTACTCACAAACTCACCAGTTCCCGACTTAGTTTTTTCCAATTTATTTACCTCGAGATTGACTGGATAACGCAATCTAGTTAAAAAATCTAAAAAACTAATTGAACCTAAGCCCCAATATTGATCCTGTGGAATGAGGTTTTTGCGTGGAGCGAGATCTTTATTCATAAAAAGGTAACTTTCCAAAAGTTTCTATAAAGGTTTGTTTTTGAGCGAGAGTAAAATTGCCGGTTTGCATGTCTCTGTTATGAGCATCAACAGCACTGCTTTCGAAATAAACCACTCCATTTTTACTTGCCATAGTTTCCCTTATATCCACCTGCCCAGCTCGAGAAATTCCATAATTATTGGTGCCATCTTTCCTATTTATTGCTTTTCCCACTACAACTTCGTAGAGGCGTTTCATACAGGGCATATTTTCATCTTGTTTTAATTCTTTAACATTTCGCTCTTTTTTCTTGGGTTCAAAGCCTTTTGGCCATTCAATTAAACGAATAGAAGCGGTGTTATTGCCCAAGTCTACCACCTGAACTTGTAGAGTGAAATCTGGATTCAGAAAGTAACAATTTTCTCGCTGTGAACCGATAATGGGCTTAGCCAAATTGATAAATAATTCACGCAATTCACACCATCTTTTTTGAGTTTCGTCTTCACCCATTTCATCTGACAGAATCAATTTTCCTTCTCTGAGCAACTGCTCTCTTGAGATGCGAGCATTATTCAAAGCTGTTTGGATTTCCTCATGAATGGTGTCTGCGTCAACCCGAACGATTTCCTTCCCTGCCGGAATATTTCGGAGAACTTTGACGGGATATGAAGTTAAATCATTTTTGACTAATTTTCCCTCACCATCAAAAACGGGATGGAAACTGTCGTGTAATCCGGGATTATTAACCATTTCTCGTCTAATAATCTCTTTCCTCTCAACTTCAATTTGATAGCGAGGCTTGGTAAGGAAATTTAGTAAACCAAGTGGTCCAAACTCCCAAAATTTTTCAGGACTGGCAATTCTTGGGGACAGTCGCTCTCTATCTCTAATCATATGACGTGACTTTCTCTACACACTTCTTACTCCGAATTATATCAGAACGATCTAGTTAGTGAGGCTGTGCTTTTCAAAGCTGACAAATTTTGTACAATGAGTCATCGTGGCCAAAGCAAAACTAACGCCGATTCCAGCCGAAACTTCTTCGATGAGTATGACCCCCTCACTTCATATGGAGCCACGGCTTGGATTTATCAATCGCCACCCTTTTATTGCCGCTCAGCTTTTGACATTACTATTTGTAGTGATTTTCCTGGCGATCACTTTCCTGGCGGTGGCTCTTTTTGCCTACCATCGCTTGACGACTTTTACCACGGCTGCTGGCACTACTCCTCGTCAACTTTATCAAACACTGACGACAGGCTGGAATCAAACTCCCATCCACACCAACCATCATAAAAATGTTTTACTGCTGGGAGTGGATACCCTCCAAACCCGGGGAGATGTCCCACCCCTAACTGACACAATGATGCTGGTCTCTGTTAATTTAGAGACCGGCCAGATCCGCAGTTTACCTTTGCCTCGTGATATCTATAGTGAAGATTTTCAAACTAAAATTAATGCTTTGTATGCGTATGGCCGTGACCGTTATCCCACTGAACCGGAACGCTTTTCAAAGGAAGTTATTGAACAATTAACTGGAGTACCTATTCATCACACAGTCTTGATATCTATGGACCAAGTGGCACAAGTTATTGATATGTTGGGAGGAATCGAGGTGAGTGTCGAAACCGCTTTTATAGATCCACTCTTCCCGCGCAGTGACGTGGATGTAACTACCGAGCGTGACCCTGCTAAGCTGTATGAAACTGTGGAGTTTAAAGCTGGGCCTCAAACGATGAATGGTGCAACAGCTCTCAAATATATCCGCAGCCGCCATAGTATGGGTGATGAAGGTGACGATAATGCTCGTGCCCGGCGCCAGCAGCAAGTCATCAAAGCCATCTTGGCTAAGGCTACCGATCCTAATTTGATTAAACAACCCAAAAAACTAGGCCAGCTGTATCAGTTTTATCAGACTCAATTTGGTCGAGCTGTCAGTATTGAGGAAGGCCTAGCGACCGCTAAAAGCTTATGGCCACACAAGGATGCGATCACGTATACTGGCAATAGCTTGAGTGTTTATCCCGATGACCCACAGGGAGTGCTAATCAATCCCCCACTCACCGCTCGGTATCAAAACCAATGGATATATCAGGTTCGGGACAGCGAACAATTTAAGTTAGAAGTTGCTCAAAAATTAGGCCTTAATGTCCACAATTAAACCACCACTCTCTGCCCAAAATGTGACGCGCTTACTCGTCATTATCATTGTTGTCCTGGCTTTAGCAGCCGGCTATTATCACAGTGCCGCTCAATCATGGCGTAATAATTTTTATAAATTAAAAGGTGCTCAGCAACAGCCACAACTCAAAAATAACTAATTACTTATTTACTCAATTACTCAATTACTCAATTACTTAACTTACAGTATAATCCGTTTATGTCAGTATCTCGCACTCTTCTCGTCACTGGTGGCGCCGGTTTTATTGGCTCCAACTTTGTTCATTATTGGTTGAAAAAGTACCCCAGCGATAAAGTTATTAACCTAGATGCCCTCACGTATGCCGGCAACTTGGAAAGTTTGCGTGACGTAGAAGGCAATCCACAGTATCGTTTTGTCCAGGGTAGTATTAATGATCGTGCCCTAGTGGAGTCACTGATGGCCGGGGTAGATATAGTCGTCCATTTTGCAGCAGAATCTCACGTGGATCGCTCTATTTTAAATCCGGGCATTTTTCTGGAAACTAATATTTTAGGCACCCAAGTTTTATTAGATGCAGCCTTAAAAAATAAGGTCAAACGTTTCCACCACATCTCTACTGACGAAGTCTTTGGCTCACTGGAGCTGGGTTCTGAGGCAAAATTTACTGAACATACACCATATGATCCCCGTAGCCCTTATTCTGCCAGTAAGGCTGGTTCTGATCACTTAGTCCGCGCGTATGGCGAAACCTACGGTTTACCATTCACGCTCACCAATTGTTCTAATAATTATGGCGAGTACCACTTTCCAGAGAAATTATTCCCACTAGCGATCACTAACTTAATTGAAGGTAAAAAAGTTCCTGTCTATGGAGATGGCCTCAATGTCCGCGATTGGTTGTATGTTCAAGATCACTGCTCAGCTATTGATCGTGTCCTGACTGATGGCAAAGAAGGTGAAACGTATCTCATTGGCGGCTTAGTAGGTGATATTTCCAATCTTGAAGTCGTCAAATTAATGCTTAAAATTATGAATCAATCAGAAGAGATGATTGAGTTCGTCAAAGATCGCGCCGGTCATGATCGCCGCTATGCAGTAGAGTGGTCAAAGATTAACCGCGAGCTGGGGTGGCAACCATCGGTGACCTTAGAAGAAGGCTTGAGAAGAACTATTGAGTGGTATCAAATGCGCCAAGAATGGTGGCGACCACTCAAAGAACGTGCTCAAGGTTTTTTCCAGCAGAACTATGGCAAATAATTAATAAAGGAGCGTATGGAAGTCCAGAACATCACTGAACAGTGGTTACAACAACAACAATTTCAAATTCACAAAGGCCTGACGATTGAAGGCACTTTTTTGAAAGATTTAACCACGCTCCTTGACGATCGTGGCGATGTGATTGAACTCTGGAGCACAGCTTGGCCTGAGTACCAAGAAGGCAAAGTCATTCCTACCCTTCATGCCTATCAAAGTGCCACCGACCCCGGAGTGGTCAAATGCTGGCATTTACACGGCACTCATACTGATCAATTCACTGTCACTCGTGGTAAGCTCCAAGTGTGCTTAGTAGATATTCGCGAAGGGTCACCCACTTTTGGCCACGCTAACAGCGTCATCCTCGGTGTTCAAAAACCTCGCTACCTCAAAATTCCCCCCGGGATCATGCATGGTTGGAAAGCTTTAGGCACCACCGAAAGTATTGTCGTTAACTTCCAATCCCATCCATATGATGCTGCTGATGAATTCAAGTTTACCTGGGACTGCGTTTTACCTGAAATGTGGGGACCAAAAAATGGCTAGGGAAATCAAGTTTATTGATTGGCCAATCTTAGTGAGTATCAGTGAACAAAATCACATCGAAGAAACTATGTTGCTCAGAGTTTTTACTGCCGTGTGGGACTGCTTACCTGCCAGTGATAAAGTGATCTTCAGTTCACCTCCCACGCATTCACATGTTGATAGTTTTTTTCTTCTCAAACGAGAGGTTTCTCCTACCAACCCCGATGACAACCCTGATTTTTTTCTTGAAACTTCCTTACTGATTGCTTTTATGCGCGAATGTTTACCAGTCTATGAGACTACCGGTGGCGTGCGAGCCACTGCGGTAAGGCTGGTCGATATTCTCAGTGAATTTAATAATAATATTTCTAAATCTTCTCACCTGGCCAATGTGTAACACTTATGCCAAAACTTCCCCTCATCACTACCGGTTTAAATGGCCTCGTTGGCTCCAAACTTGCCACCGACTTCGAAGACAAATATGATTTCGTAAACTTGGACCGAGCACATCCTACCGCCCCCACTGACATTACTGACTATTCACAGGTACTCCAAGCCTTTCAAGACAGTGCTGCGACCCACGTTGTTCACTTTGCTGCTTATACTGACGTCACCGGTGCCTGGCAACAAACTGGTGACAAAACGAGCATCGCCTACCAAGTAAATGTGGTTGGCACTGAAAATATCGTCAAAGCTGCTGAAGCCACCAATAAACACATAATTCACATCTCCACCGCCTATGTCTTTGATGGTAACAAAGCCGCACCGTACTTAGAAACTGACCCTACTTCCCCGATTGAATGGTATGGTCAAACCAAAGTCTGGGCCGAGGAAGTGGTCCAAAAAGCTACTGTCCCGTGGACTATTTTAAGAATTGATCAACCATTTCGGTCCGATGAGTTTCCCAAGCTGGATGCCGTCCATCGTATTATTGCCGGATTAAAACAAGAAACCCTGTATCCCCAATTTACTAACCATTTCTTTGGGCCTACGTATATTGATGATTTTGTCAAAGTCATTGACTGGGTAATTCGTACAAATACAGAGGGTTTATTTCATACTACCAACAATGAAAGCTGGAATGATTATGACTTCGCGTCCGCTATTAATGAAGCACTTTACTTAAACAAAGTGGTCAAAAAAGGTGACATAAACGAGTATTTAAAAAGCACCCAACGACCGTACCAACGAAATACCGCACTCAATTGTGAAAAGTTGATTGGCCAACTCGATTTCAAACTTCATAGTATTAAAGAAGCCCTGGCCGAAGTCGCCAGCACCTATGCTCAATAAACTGTCTTCACTTTTCACGCGTGAAAACTTACTTCTCTTGGCTCTCTGTCTGGCCGCCTTTTTGCTTCGAGTTTACAACATCTCCGAACTCATGATTTTTAGTTATGACCAAGGTCGAGACATGTATGTCTTGCAACAAATCACCCGCGGCGACGTGACCTTGATTGGGCCGACTACTGGCTTACCTGGCTTTTTCTTAGGACCCTTTTTCTATTATGCCTTGCTGCCTGGGTTCATTATCAGTAATGGCAGCCCCATCGGGGTGGTCATATGGCAAATGTTTATTATCGTAGCGACTTTGCCGGTTTTATATTACACCCTCAAACCATTTGTTAAGCCTTATCTAGCATGGTTAGCACTCGTTTTATTTGCTCTCACCCCTGGTGCCTTAAGCCAAGCCCGAAACATCTGGAACCCTTCGTGGGTAGCTCCAGTGTTAATTCTGATGACATGGTCGTTATTCACCTCGATCCGCTCTAGCCGCTGGCAACCACTGTGGCTGGCACTGGGCCTTTTTTGCTATGGCCTGAGTTTACAAACAGAGTTTGCCTACGCCATCTTTTTAGCTCCGGTAGTGGGCTGGTGGGTATTTATTCATTCTCCACTATATACGCTGATTCGAAATCGGTGGACACAGACCAAAGCTTCATCCATTTTCTCGTGGCAAACGCTCATCATCGGGTGTGTAGCTTTTGCTGTCACGGTAGCCCCCCAAGCCTTATTTGAGTTCCGGAATCAATTTTTGATGACCAACTCTTTGCTAAAAGAAATGTCAGATACATCTAAACAAGTCCCCTTAATGCAGATTTGGCGTGAGCGACCACTCCTGATGTTTGCTGAGCTCCAAAACACATTATTTGCTTTACAGACTCTTTCTAAACTTGGGGTCTGGTTGGTCATTAGTCTCCTAACCTACTTAGCGGTGCAGCTTCGCAAAACCAAACATGAATGGTTCGTACTGTTGTTGGTGATTTCTCCCTTAGTGGGCATGCTACTTCACCGGGGAAATTATGGTTATTTCTTTAATTACTACATTACTGCCCATTATTTACCAATTATTATGGCCCTCATTTTTGCTTTACATCGCTATCCGTGGCGTAAAACAGCTAGCGTCATCATGATCATGTTGTGGAGTTTGGGAACCTGGCACTACGTCAGTGCTATTTATCATCCCAGCACCTTGCAGTACACCATTGGGCATCAACTCCGAGCTCTTCGTAACATCCGCACTATGACCACTACCGAGCCGATTGCCATCGCCGCCCGAGTGCCAAATTTGGTGCCCATCAATTATCAATATCTCAATGAATGGCTGGCTCGCACCCAAGGCGAGAGGCCAGTTGATTTTCAAGTTGAGGCTAAACATCAAGAATACTTTTTGCTTTATGAACCCTTTCACGGCACTAAAACTATTTTCTTTGATCCTTGGTATGCGGAAATGACCCAAGGGGTGAGCTGTGGCGAGCCACACCAGTTTGGGATTATTAGTGTGGAGCACTGTCGACGCGTCGCTCAATAACACCTTACTGGGGAACCCTTAAACTAAAGCTCTTGTTTTTTTCCTTGTATGAATATTGGCAAAAATCATACAACGCAGACAAAATCCACTTTTTGAGCAACCACTATCAAACAAAAAAAGATAAAACCCTTTTTTCACGCCTACTAATGAACCTTCTTAAAGGCATCTAAGCTATCTCCCCCTTAACCCTTACTTCAGAAGTTACTCTGGTGACAGGTCATTACAGTCAAAACGTACCTTTTCATCAAACCCACCGCTTGCATTTTTTTTGTTTGAGGAGCATACTTCATTCTTGTGCGTATTAATTACACATAAATATGTCTCGTTCCGAAGATTTTCACAAAGATGGTCATCATATTAATTATGGTGGCTGGGTTCATCAAAACTGTAGTCGACGAGACAAGCTTAAAGCAGCTCAGGAAATTCAACGCCTTCTCAACCAGCAACTCCAACAACTTGAACGCGACGTTGCCCGGTTACTAATCAATGGCTGCATCTGGTCAGCACTTCCTAGCGAAGTAATCAAAATCAGCCTTGAATCTGATAATAAAGTCTACAACTTCGATCGCCCTAATAGACAAGAGACTACCCATCATGATCAAAGTGTCTGGACCTTAAAAGATGTTATTAGCCATTTATCTCGACCAGATATGACTGATACCGACCTCAGAGATTATTAATTCTCACTCAGTTTACTCTGCATCTCACGCCATTTCTGAATCTCAGCATGGTGTCCACCTAACAATACTTCAGGTACGCGCCACCCATTAAATTCTTCCGGCCGAGTATAGACCGGAAAACCTAGTTTACCGGGTTGGGAATGTGACTCATTTTTGTTGCTTTCTTCATTGCCCAAAATGCCAGGAATTAACCTCGACACCGCATCGATAATCACTGCTACTGCTGGCTCACCGCCGGTCAGCACGTAATCACCAATTCTCATTTCTTCATCAACGAGATTTTCTGCCACTCGTTCATCCACACCTTCATAATGTCCACAGATTAAAGTTAACTGCTCAAGTTTGGCTAATTCTCCAGCCTTAGCTTGAGTAAAAACTGGACCTTTGGCTGAGGTTAAGATCCGTTTCATTCCTGGCTGGGATGTAACTTGCCCCAGAGACTCCAGCGCCAGATAAATTGGCTCCACTTTCATCACCATGCCCGGACCACCACCAAACGGTCGATCATCAGTGACTTGGTGCTTATCACTCGCAAAGTCACGAATATTAATAATGTTCACGGTTATCAGGCCACTGGCCAGAGCTCGCTTCAGGATTGAAGTCGCCAAAATCGAGTCAAAGTACTCGGGAAAAAGGGTGAGGATATTGATCTGCATAAACTGTAGTATACCGTGATATACTGACCGCTATGAACATTACGATTATTGGGACAGGTTTTGTCGGGGTGGTCTCGGCAGCCGTCTACGCATCTTTTGGACATACAGTGGTGGGCTTAGACATAGATGAAAAAAAAGTTCAGTCCCTCCGCCAAGGTAAAGTACCTTTCTACGAGCCTAATCTAGAAACTCTCCTCCTCGAACAACAAGCCAAAGGCCACTTATCATTTACTACCGATTATCAACAAGCCATCACCACTGCTGACATCATTTTTATTGCTGTGGGCACACCGTCAGCGGCTGATGGTCAGGCCGACATGAAGTTTGTCTTTAGTGCTGCCACAGCGTTGGCTCCGCATCTTAAACCTGAAGCAATTGTAGTGGTCAAGTCCACAGTTCCGCCTGGTTCTCTCGATAAAGTTGCTGACGTCATCAAACAAGCTCGACAAGAGAGTGGCGCCCCTGAGCTAGTATTTCACATGGCCTCAGTCCCTGAGTTCTTGCGTGAAGGCAGTGCTGTCCACGACACGCTTAACCCTGATCGGATCGTACTAGGTGCCACTGAAGCCAGCGTATTCGATAGACTGGAAACACTTCACAAACCTTTGAATGCTCCCGTAGTCAAGGTATCGCCCTCTTCCGCTCAAATGGCGAAGTATGCCGCCAATGCTTATCTTGCTACTCGCATCACCTTCATCAACCAAATTGCTGATTTGTGTCAAAAAAACCAAGCTGATGTCCAAGAAGTTATTCAAGCTATTGGCTATGATCAACGTATTGGGAGTCATTATTGGTATCCTGGTTTTGGCTATGGTGGTTCGTGTTTCCCCAAAGACGTCAAGGAACTGGCCGCTTACTCGCGCAGCGTGAATGAACCCAACAATTTGTTTAACAAGATTAATGAACTCAATGAAGAACGTATTCCCCGCTTAATGAACGAGTACGATCAAAAGATTGGCGGCTGGCAGGGCAAAAAAGTAGCTGTTCTCGGCTTATCTTTCAAACCCAATACTGATGACATGCGTGAAGCCCCAAGCTTGAGAGTCATTCCACATATCGTAACTGCGGGTGGAAACGTCACCGGCTTTGATCCAAAAGCTTTAGAAGTGGTGAAGTACTTTATGCCTGACCAAAAAAACGTCACTTACACTACTGATTTGGCTGCTGCCTGTGCTGACGCTGATGTCATCTTAGCTTTGATCGAGTGGCCTGAAATTGTGTCGTATGATTTTTCCAAGGTGAAGCGTGATCAACCCCAGTGGTTTATCGATGCGCGCAACCAATTCTCGCCTCAGACTGTGAGTGCCTGGGGTTATCAATACATAGGGGTCGGTCGCTCACTTTAGCCGGATAATTTGACATGCAGACTGCAATCGAGACTCAACCAACGATTTTAATTACTGGTGGCACTGGCTTTGCGGGCTCACACTTAGTTGAAGAACTCACAGCTCAAGGTTTTACTAATCTTCACGTCACTAGTTTTGGTGCTCAAGTCAATCCTCCTCACCCCACTGCCCAGATTCATACTCTCGATCTAACTGATACAGCAGCTGTTAACCACCTCTGGCAAGAACTACAACCTACTCATATTTACCACCTGGCCTCTTTTGCGGTAGTGGGCAACAGTTTCGAGAAAGCCAAATCAGTTTTACAAAATAACATCACGTTACAACTCAATGTCCTCGAAGCCACTCGGCTTCATACTCCTCAAGCCCGGTTATTAGTCATAGGCAGTGCCGAAGAATATGGCGTACTCACTCTCCAACCTGGTCAAAAAATTAATGAAGAGTTTCCGCTTAATCCTGCTAATCCGTATGCCGTTTCTAAAGTTTCACAAGATTTACTGGCCTTTACTTACACGGTGTCATATAAACTCGATATTGTCCGCGCCCGACCTTTTAACCATATCGGCGAGCGCCAATCACCCGATTTCTCGATCCCCAGTTTTGCCAAACAAATTGTGGCCATCGAGCGCGGCTTGCAAGCTGAACTTCGGGTGGGCGAACTGAGCGGCGTCCGTGATTTTACTGATGTCAAAGATATGGTCAAAGCCTATGCCTTGTTGATGGCTCATGGTCAAGCTGGTGAGGTATACAACATTGGCAGTGGCACAGGTTACCAAATGGCAAGTGTTTTAGAGATGATGCGCCAACTGGCCCAGATTGAAGTCCCGATCGTAACAGACCCCACCAAACTTCGTCCTCTTGATGTTCCGATCATCATTGCGGATAATGGGAAAATTGCCAAGCTGGGATGGCAACCAAGTATTCCGCTGCAACAAACGTTATCACGCGTACTCAGTTATTGGAGAGAACAAGCATGAAAAAAGCTTTTATCACCGGTATTACCGGTCAAGACGGTTCCTATTTAGCAGAGTTATTGCTCGAAAAAGGCTACAAAGTCTACGGTTTGACTCGTCGCACGAGTACCCAAAACTTCGAGCGAATTGAGCAAATTGTCCATCACCCTAATCTGGAGCTCATTTCAGGTGACTTGTTGGATCAACACTCGTTAACCATGGCACTCAAAGATGTCCAACCCGATGAGGTCTATAACTTAGCCGCTCAGTCTTTCGTCAAAACAAGTTGGGATCAACCCGTGCTCACCGGTGAGTTTACTGCCATTGGCGTCACCCGGATGCTCGAAGCGGTCCGTCTCGTCTGTCCACAAGCTAAGTTTTATCAAGCCAGTTCATCAGAAATGTTTGGCAAAGTCCAAGAAGTACCTCAAACCGAGAGTACTCCCTTTTATCCTCGTTCACCCTATGGTGTGGCTAAAGTCTATGGTCACTGGATTACTGTCAATTATCGAGAGTCATTCAACATGTTTGCCGTCTCAGGTATTTTGTTTAATCATGAATCACCACGCCGTGGTTTAGAGTTTGTGACCCGCAAAATTACCAATGCCGTGGCCCGAGTCAAACTCGGTAAACAACAACACGTGGAGCTCGGCAACCTCGAAGCCAAACGTGACTGGGGTTATGCTAAAGACTATGTAGAAGCGATGTGGTTGATGCTGCAACAAGATCAAGCTGATGACTTTGTGATCTCCACTGGCGAAACCCACTCTGTCCGGGAATTCTTACAATTAGCTTGTGAGGCAGCTGGCATCAAGGACTGGGAATCAGTATATAAACACAATCCTAAATTCGACCGCCCTGCAGAAGTTGATCTCCTAATTGGGGATCCTACTAAAGCCCAAACCAAATTAGGATGGAAACCAAGCGTTACTTTTGCACAACTAGTGGAGCTGATGGTGAATGCTGATTTAGAAGCAGAGAGTAAAAAATAATTTTGCCTATCAGGTATGAAAAAAGCCATTGTCATCATTCCTACTTATAATGAGAAAGAAAACATCCAAAAGGTTGTCCCTGTGTTGCAAGATGTCTTCAAAAACATCAAAAACTGGGACATGCACATCTTGGTAGTGGACGATACTTCGCCAGATAAAACGTACGAAACCGTCCAGCAACTGCAGAAAAAACACAAAAATCTGCACCTAGTCATTAATCCTAATAAAGCCGGCTTAGGGGGCGCCTATCTCAAGGGTATGGCTGAAGCTTTCGGCAAACTTAAAGCTGACGTCGTGTTCGAGTTCGATGCTGATCTGTCTCACGACCCAACTAAAATCCCAGCCTTGCTGCAAAAAATTGAGGATGGGTATGATTTGGTATTAGGCTCTCGGTATGTCAAAGGTGGTGGCATTCCTGATGATTGGGGTTGGCATCGCAAGTTTCTTAGTAAAGTGGGTAACCTGATTATTATGTTGGTCTTTACAGATTTCAGTATTCGCGACTGGACCGCAGGCTATCGCGCCATTACCAGGCAGGTCTACGAAGCCGTTCATCCCGAGCTTCACTCTGAACGTTTCAGTGGCTACACGTTTCAAATTGGCTTCCTTCACAAAACAGTCCGCAAAGGCTTTAAAGTTGCTGAAGTGCCATTTAAGTTTGTGGACCGGACGATTGGCCAATCCAAATTAGGTCCCGAATATATCAAAAATACTTTGATTTACATTTTTAAAGTTCGGCTCCAGGAAATCGTAAACCATCGCATCTTTAAGTTTGTGGTAGTGGGCGGCCTCGGGGCATTGATACAGCTCAGTTCACTACAGCTTTACCGTGCCTTGACCGGCAACGGGGGCTGGGGGTTATCTGGCTTCCAGTGGGCTACTTTGCTGAGTATTGAAACAGCAATTATTAGTAACTTCATCTTGAATAACCTCTGGACGTTTGCTGATCGCAAACTGTCTGCCATTCAGCTGCCTGGTAAGTTCGTTCAATTCAACATCGCTTCGATGGGCTCATTAATTATTCAATTCATTTTGAGCACCGCGGGTGAAAAAGGCATTGGTTTGTTTACGTTGTTTACCTTACCCATTATTAACCTGGCGATTGATACTGGTTTAGTTTATGCCGTGATGGGTATTTTAATCGGCATGTTTTGGAATTTCTTTGCGTATAGTCGGCTGGTATGGAAAAAACCGGCCAGTAAATAAAAGAGTGAACTCTGTATGACCTGGTGGAAAAAGCTGACCCTAACCCACGTTTTTTTAATCATCCTGCTGAGCGTAGCCAGTTTTTTGCGCCTCTATAATTTAGTCGACACCCTCCAGTTTCAAGGTGATCAAGGCCGTGATGCCTTGATCGTGGCCAATATTTTCCGTAACTTTGACCCTGTTTTTATTGGTCCAGTCACCAGTGTGGGCAACATGTACCTGGGTCCCTTTTATTACTACTTCATGATGCCTTTTTTATGGCTCAGCTATCCTAGTCCGATGGGCCCTGTCTACGCTGTGGCGGGTTTAGGGATTATCACGGTGTGGTTGCTGTATTACTTAGGCAAGGAATTAATTGGTGAACGAGCCGCGCTAATTGCAACCATGTTCTACACTTTTGCAGCCGTAGTCATCGAGTATACGCGGTTCAGCTGGAACCCCAACCCAGCCCCCTTAGTATCATTGGTCATGATCTGGGCTACTCACCGCGCTATCACCAAAAATGTTTGGTACTGGGTAGTAGTCTCGATCTGCTTCAGTATTTTAATCCAACTCCATTACCTGACATTATTAGCAGGCGCCGGAGCCGGCTTAGTCTGGCTTTTTCAAACCTGGAAACTTGCCACCACTCCAGCTTCCAAAAAAGCTCCTCGCTGGGCATCCGTAGTTAAACTGGGAACCGCCACCGGGGTAGCCATCATCGTTTTTGCCCTCTCACTCACGCCACTTATGCTCTTCGATTACAAACACAACTGGTTGAATGCCACAGCTTTCAAAAACTTATTTGTCAAAGAACAAAGTTTTAAAGTCAGCAATGACGACTCTCTACCACTCCGCATTGGCCGCGTGCTGCGTGAAACTCATGGTCGCTCGCTCCACATTTTAGCTGAATATAATCTAGGCCATCAGCGGACAGCTAATACAGTCTTTGTGATTATCTTGCTCACTATTGTAATTCGCCAGTACTTCAATCAATCAAAGTCCAGTCGAGTGGGCTACGCTGTAGTGGCGAGTTATTTACTCACCGGCATCATGGGCACAGCTGTCTACGAACACACCATCTTTCATCACTATATTGCGTATTTGTTTCCTGTCACCTTTTTACTTTATGGCATTGCGGGTGATTGGCTAGCCCAAAAAACCACCGGCCGTTTACTAGTTGGTGGATTATTAATCATTTTTATTGCCATTAATCTCCCTAAACTACCGCAGAGCCAGGACTGGACCGTGCGCGACATCCGCCACACGGCAGAAGAAATTGTCACCCACCTCAAGCCGGAAGAAACGTACACCGTGATTCTGTTATCTGAATCGAAAGATATTTACGCCCAAAACTACTATTATTTCTTATCCACCACCGATCACCCACCTCTCGCTCCAGAAAAAGCCGGCGATGCTTCCACCCTGGTGGTGATCAATGAACAACACTTGCTCAAACCCATGGATCTGCCGATTTATGAAATAGTTATCTTTCCTAACAAAACGCCTTCAGAAACGTTTCGTATTGACGGCGGCCCAGAAATCCTTATATTTAGAAGGACTTAATTTAAAGTTTACTCATGTCAAAAGTTCCTTTTCTTTCCGTCGTCATTCCTTCCTACAACGAGCGTAAAAACCTCGAGCGCGGCGTCCTGGATGAAGTGGTGAACTATCTCAAGAAGCAATCGTACACTTGGGAAGTCATTCTTTCCGATGACGGATCGAGTGACAACACACTAGAACACCTCCAAGCTTTTGCTAAAAAACATGCTCAAGTGCGCGTACTTGATAATCTACATGCGGGGAAGGGTCCCACGGTGCAGTCTGGGATGCTGGCTGCCCAAGGTCAATGGCGCCTGTTCACTGACTTTGATCAATCAACTCCACTGTCTGAAGTTGAAAAGCTGATGAGCTATGCCACTCAGGGATATGAAATTGTGATTGGTTCACGGGAAGGTTCCGGAGCACACCGCGATGATGAACCGTGGTACCGCCACCTGATGGGTCGGGGGTTTAATTGGCTGGTGCAACTCCTTGCTGTTCCTGGCATTTATGACACCCAATGTGGCTTTAAGTTACTCTCATCTGAGGCCACCACTGAGCTTTTCAGCCGCCTCCATGTCTATGGTCGACAACAAGAACGCAGCGATGCCTTTACCGGCGCCTTTGACGTAGAGATGCTGTTTTTAGCGCGCAAATTTGATTACCAAATTAAAGAAGTGCCTATCCTCTGGAAACACCATGAAACTGATCGAGTCAGTCCGGTCAAAGACTCTCTGCGCATGTTGCGAGATATCCTGCGGGTAAGATTAGCCGACCTACAGGGGCATTATAAAAAAGCCGGATAAATTTCTTCATGAGCAAAAAAATCATTTTCTGCCTCGGTCTTTACTTTGCTCTGTTGCTGGTTTACGTCGTTTTCTCTTACAGCCTTACCGCTCCTAATCTGATCCTGACTTCCTGGACTCCGTACTGGCGCTTCCAGCTGTACATGTGGAAAACCTTCTTCAATGATCGTGAGCTACTGATCCCAACCTATGCAGCTTTAATATCCACGCTCTGGCTAAGTTACTTCTGGTTGATATATTCACTCAATTACTCATCCGCCAGCTGGCGGACTCGATTACTTAATTACTCAAAATACTTCCTTTTTTCAGCTTACTGTCTGTTTACTCTGCCTCTGCTTTTCGCTAATAATGCCCTGTCTTATGACGTTTTTAATTATATTTTTAACGCCAAAATGGTGGCAGTCTACCAGGCTAATCCCCACGTCAAAGTGGCTTTGGATTACTACTATGATGACTGGACGCGGTTTATGCACAACACGCACACGCCAGCTCCATATGGTTATGGCTGGACAGCTTTGTCCCTGATCCCGTACTACCTTGGTCAAGAGAAATTTCTGCTGACTTGGTTCTTGTTTAGAGGTTTTAGCTTGGTCAGCCTGTGGCTGTTGGCGTGGATGTACCTAAAAAAGAGTGAAAATGCTTTGCGGATCTGTATAGTACTCTTTAATCCTTTAGTCCTCCTCGAGATCATCACAAATTCTCATAACGACCTGTGGATGATGGTCCCTGCTCTTAGCTCACTGTTGCTTTTAACTGGTCTCAACAAGAAAAATTTCACTGCGTCTGCGCTCAAAATTCTGGCTTCTATCGTTCTCTTAGCTTTTTCCATCTCGATGAAACTTGCTACAATTGTCTTGATTCCAATCTGGATCATCTTGTTACTCAGCAGCTTTTTCAAGAATCTGCCGTTTAAATCTCTTTTACCCTGGTGGCCTGTGGCGGCTTCCGTACTGATGTTTATCCCGCTCCTGACCTTACGCTCCCAACAGTTCCACCCCTGGTATTTGACCTGGACACTCATCTGGCTGCCGTTTTTCCCTAGTTTAACCACTCCTAAACCCTTATTTCAGCTGACGCGCTGGTGGAGTATTTTCTTGATCACGCTTTCAGTTACCTCGCTATACCGATACATACCATACTTCCACGCCGGCAACTTCGATGGCAGCGTCTTGCTTCATCAAAAAATGATCACCTGGTCAGCAGTGCCAATTAGCTTGATAATGTGGGCTATTGGCAGGTTTTTTACACAACCAACAAATAACTCTTAAAGCTTTACTCCCAGATTCAACATCCCTATAACTATTGACATTGGGATAGTCTTATAGTATTATTCCAGGAAGTTATTAATTATTATATCCACATCATAGTGGATTAAAGGACTCCATGAGTATCATGAAACTCATGACAGCGACCACTTTAGCCGCTGCTTTGACGCTCAGCATGGTTTCTTTGGCTTCTGCCCAAGTAATGGAACAGAACCAAGAACAACGTGTTGATAACAACGTCAGAGTCAACTGTACCACCGGCGCATACGGCCAAAGCAGTACTTGTACTGCTGAAGCTGCAGGCAGTGCTTACGGTCGACAGTACCAACGCATGGAAAACAGACAAGTGCGTCGTCGCGCTGACGGCACCTTAGTCTACGTGCACACTACCGCTAATACCGGTATGGACATGTATTCCATCGTCACTGTCTTAGGTACAGTTATGACGGGTTCAACCGCCGCTGTCCTCAAACTCAAAAACCGCGTCGCCTAAGACCTTCTTTGAAGATTACTGATGCGTCTGCCTCGCTTTCGTTAAGAAACAGGCAGACGCGGTTTTGTATCTGGAGGTAAACTCCACTCCAGCTATTTCTCAGGGAACAAAAGATAATCAATTAATGGCTCACGAATAGGCATTTGCCGCATATTAAGCTTAGTTTTCTTAAGAATCTGCCCGATAGTATGATCTGCCATGCCGTTGTTCATCTTTTGGGCAATTTCTTTATGAGTCATCGAAGCACCATTCTCGTATCTTAATTTCAAAATGGCTAATGTGCACTCATGAAAGTTGACTGGCCATTTATTATATTCAGAAAAAACCCAACTTAAGTATTTACCGAGCATACTCAAGTGCTCAAGCCCTAGTCTGTTCAAATTGCGCGTTGGAATTGGCTCCTTCCTAAATAAATCTTTTAAAAACAATAGCGTAGCAGCCTCGGATAGGGGATTCTCTACCCCACAGCGAGTAGCACCTTCTCGGACAGTAATTCCTGCAGTATATTTTTGTTTTTCTATCAGCGATATTTCGGCAGTTTCGGCTAACAACAACAGAGCACTGGCAATACTGCAGGTCACTGGATCACCCTCTGTGATCAAGTCCTCCAGGTAGATTCTTCCCTGCTCTCCAATTAACAATAGTTGTTTAGGGCTGTCCCAAATAAAAGATTCTGGCCCCTCATGTGGCTTCAAATGATTTCTTCTAAACGTATTGAGACCGGCAGTAGCGGTAGCAGTATGTTTATATACCTCAGCCGCAACTAAATGATCTCTGACTTTGATAAGGGATACTTTTTCTTTCACGCCGCTATTGTACATAATAGAGGTGTAAATACCAAGCGAAAATGAGCTACAATACCCAAATGTCTTTAGAAAGTGATCAACCCTCAATGTCCGCTGCTAACTGGCTCGCCTTTCAGGCCAAAGCAAGGCTCATCAATGCGGAAATTATGGCTGAGGAAGCCGCAGGAACTGCTCCTCCCCCTGAACTATTTTCTCAAAAACATCTCTTACTTCCTCCCCATGAATACCAATACTTGATGCTGAGTGAAGAGTGGTCAGTAGCTAACTGGGAACCAATTGTGGAAAAGTGGGAAGAGCTGGAATTTTGGCACTTACTCGTACAAATTTACTTAAATATTCCTCAAGACCAGCGGTGGTTCCAGGTACTTCACCGAGTTGCGTATCGTTGGTTGGATGACCCTGACAAAGCTGGCATGATCAGAACCATGGCCCTCAGTGATCAAGCCCTGCAAAATCTACTCGAAGCTTTGACAAATGTAATTAATGACCGGAACGAGTGATAAACTCCTTCACCGGCAATAACAAGGCGGGGCTGAGCAACCGACGGAGCGTGGTTTGGTTGATTTGCCGTACTGCATTGGGATTAGCTGGCGGATTTAATTCATTGCCAAGTATTGTCAATGGTCGTGGTTGGGCAGTTCCATATAAGCCTACTAAAACGGGAATAGTTCTCTCATCGAACTTAAGTGGTTTGGTAAGCTGAGTAGCTTCGGTCATCAACCAGGTCCAGTAGCGGGCAATGCTTTCCACATCTGTATCGGATAGTTGTTTAACCTTGTCCATCATTTCTATATCCTTATTAACGTTAAAAAGCATGTTTAGTAATCTACGCGTGGCCGCCACTGGTAACTGGGACTCAGCCTTCAATAATGCCGCGGCTTCTAACACCGAGGGAATACTGGCCAGACTGCTTTCCAAGCTCTCTTGACCATCTTCAGGACTCTTATCACTTTTTACTATCTCGGGAGTGCCGGCTAGTTTTAACATGGCCGCTACTACCACCTGAGATTTCTCTGATAAATCCCTGGCTTGTGCTAAAAACTCGAGTCCCACTTGTGTCACGTACCAATCCTGAGCCTGATAATCAAACTCAAAGTACGGTGTCTCTGCAGAATGATATTTCTCCATTAAAACTTCTATAGCTTTAGTGGCTGCTGCTGGAGAATTAAAGCGTTCTTGCTGCACTAACCAGTACTTAACAACTTTAAGGGAAATTCTTTCAGACATAGGGCTGTATTGTAACTCATGCCTAATCTGAGTTCATCAGGATCTTTCCTCGAGTGCACCATGATATAATACTTATCCAATATACCTAATTTAGGCCCATATACTTGACATTATAGGCCTTTTATGCTAAAGTTATTACAATTAAATATGATGAAAAATGACTGCCCAAGTCTTCTTTAAAACGCAATAGGCTGTGTCTGTAGCGTCCATCTCTTTTTCACATTTTCCCACTAAAAAGATATCACGCTGCAGAAACACGTCCCGCCGGGACCGAGTCATCGCTGACTCACTTTCTCGGCACACATGAAGAAGCAGCAAAACTAGGATACTTTATCAATGAAGCCATGCGGCCTCGGCCAATTGACCTTTAAAGATAAAGGGTACCTTAACAAGGCATATAGGTTTGAAAAAACTTCCTTGGCGGATTTATCCGCATCACCGTGGGCATAACTTTTTGTGCTTACTGTGGTGCGGATAGCGATGGCCGATTTAGGTCTAGCGAGTCCGTGAGGAGGTACTAATGGAAAACAGAGGTAACAGTGAGCTTGGATTCTTCGATTATCTCTTCATGCCAATTTATTGGCTGGGAAATAATCTGATAGGATGCGCTTGCTTTTTCGGTTGCGCCGTCCCGCTGTTACTGCTGGGCTGTGGGCTTACGCTCATGATGATTCCCTTTGTTAAAGATCAGGGGGATCAAGCCTATGCAGCGATTACAGCAAAGGACGCTACGCCGACAGTTGCTACTACCCCCGCGTCCACACCTGTTCCGGGGAGTAACAACACAGTCGCCGCCCTGAATAACCAACCGGCAGCAGATATGAGCGGCGGCTCCGCTCTTCCCTCGCAACAGGGTCAAGTTGCACAGCAGGAAGTCCCTGCTGCAAATGGGACAACAGGGATCGTCGCCCTCGGATACGACGAACAAGGACGTGGACTTGCAGCCGGACAATCCACGTTAGCAGCTATTTTCGTCCGACAAGCCCAGTCAGGCGTTTGGGACGCTGGAAGCAATGAAGCAGCCCAAAACGCAATGGTTGCTGCAATACAGGCAATCCAGACTCAGGCGGCAGTCGCAAATGCCACCCGCTTGGAGGGGGCGGAGCTTACCCTTCCTTTCCAGACAACCTGGCTGGTCTGGTGCAGCAACGCTTCACGGGTTAGCACTCCCGCAGATGTTGCTTACCCGCTCAAGGCTGACCACCTGGGTTGGGGACAAATTTTCATCTGGTCACCGGCAAGTCATTACGATTTGCCCCCAGACCCTTCACTCCGCTCATTCAGTGGGTGCGAAGGAGGTGTATTCTGGGCGGTAGCACTCCAGTAGTGCCACCAAAAAAACCTATAACCTTGTCAAAAGCCCCGGTAACCATCCCGGGGCTTTTCTTTGCCTTAAAGAGTCCTATAACATTGACTTTAGTGATATTTTATGATATATTTAGATCTTGTATGAGTAAAAAACTGCCCAATAATTCTAATCAGCCGTTAGTGTCTGTTTTGATTCCTGTTTATAACGGTACTGAATTTTTAGATGAAGCTATTCAATCCGTCTTAAATAGTTCTTATACGAATTTTGAGATTATCTTAGTTGATGACGGTAGTACCGATAAAAGTCGCCAAAAGTGTTTAGAGTACGCTGAGAAATACTCCAATATTCATTATTATGGTTTCCGTAAAAACCGAGGTATGACCCGCTGTCTTAACTTTGGTGTTAAGAAAGCTAATGGTAAATACATTGCTCGGATCAACCAAGACGATATCATGGTCAAAGACCGTTTAGAGAAACAAGTGGCTTTCTTAGAAACCCACCCTGAACACGTGGTCGTCGGTGGTACTATCCAGTTGTTTACTAACACAGAAGCTAAATTTGATATTATCCGCTTTCCTTTAACTGATAAAGCCATCCGCAAGCAATGGATGATCTTAAGTCCTTACTCAGATCCTACTGTGATGTACTTAAAATCTGCTTGGGAACAAACCGAAGGTTATAGTCAGTACTTCTGGCCAGCAGACGACGTTCACATGTGGTATCAATTGGGCAGTGTCGGTAAAATGGCCAATCTGCCTAGTATCATGACTAAAGTGCGCTGGCACGACCATTGTGGTTCCATTAAGAGTCATCACCGCCAAATGCAAAAAACCTGGGCTGTCCATGAATGGGCTGCCGAGATGATTCAGCAACCTACCTGGTTTGAAAAAACGTTTTGGGTAGCACAAGTGGTAGCTGGTTTATTATTCCCTGCGCAATTCAACTGGTGGGTCTATCGTATCCTGCGTAAGATCCAAAACCACTTATTCATGAGTTATCTCAAACAGAATCTGTTGACGATTAAAAAATACACGTTTCGCTACCGCTTAAATCTGAACAAAGCTTTTAGCTTTGCCCATTCACAGTAAAGAATTACTGCCATCACAGTAGTAATGGTGATCATCCAGCCCACAATTGCTAATCTTTCTGGGATATAAAAGAAGTAAACGGTTAAAGACGAATTTGTGGTTGGCAACTGCTCTTTGGCAATTATAAAACCATTAGCCCAACCATTAACTTTCACAGGCTCAACCGGCAAATGGCCTTTATTAAAAAAGACTTGCCATGGTGAACGAGCTACAAAAAACTGCCATTGCTGATCATATGCCTGGCCAAATTCTAGAAAAGCTCGGCCATATTTCCATTCGCGAGGCAATTCTATCTCAGCTTTCCACAGCGAAGGCAAAACTCGAGTAATCGTTTTTACTTGCACTTCATCAAAGCGTTGTTCGGGATTAGGTGGCGTTAGCTTAACTGAACCCCAGCTTGCAGGTAATGCCATAATGGTCAAATCCCACAACTGCATCAAGCCTTGATTCCCAACTGGGTGATGAATTTCAATGAACTGATCTTTGGTTAAGGTGTTTCCTACCGGCTGGACGGTAGTATAAGCGGCTAGAGAAGCATATTTATTAAGCTCTTTTTTAACTTCTTCCCGTGCCGAAGATACCGTGCTCAAAAACCGATCTGCGTGCTGCAGGGTTTTGAAGTTAGGCATATTTGGGTAATAGTCATAACGTGACAATAATTCATGTTTGAGTGCATAATCCTGGCTAGCTATCCATTGTGGTTGATTGCCAGTGTAAACATGATACTGTGTACCTAAGAAATAGAGATTATGAGGATTAAAAGGAATCACCGTAAAAATGCTTTGATAACAATCGTCAACATAACTCAATACAGAATTATTTGTCCCCTCTTTGGCCATTCTCACTCTTTGTAAGCGATGGTCACCTGATCCATGTTCACAGCTACTTCTAAACCGCAACTGCAATGCCTCCACTTGAGGATTGAAAAAATAAGAACTGGTGGAGAGCACATAGGGCAAGGACAATGCTGAAGTTATCTTTGGTCTAGTGCCAGTATTAATAGCGCTGGGCAAGGTCACATTTGTAGTCACTAAAGGTGAAAAAGTATTGAGCGCTAATTGAGAGATATTCACAGTATGTTCTTCTTCGTTTATACGCGGCAAAATTAACGTGACATAGCCATTAGGTTGATTAAGTGTGCGTTGACTAGTAATAGTCACCGTACTTTCTTTTGATAAAGTTCTCAGTGCTTGCCGATAATTAAGACAGCGCTGGTCATCACTATCTGCAAAACAATATTCCAGACTTGTATAGTTGGGGAGATCCGCTACTTCACCGCGAATAGCTCGCTGAATTTTTAAAGGTGAGAATTGTTGGTTTTCAATCTCACTCTCAGTAGTTTGATGAGTAGTAGTTAATGTTAACTCCAGATAGCTTTGGAAGCCTTCTGCATCAGCTTGGTTGACTTCAAAACCCAGCGGAAGTGATAAGCAGCTGGTGCCATCTTTCGTTTTCCAAACTAAGTTGTTTTCATTGGCATCAATGCTAGTTTCGAAACTAGATTTTTTATCAGGGTAACAATTAGGTTCGGGCAGAAACCCAAGAGTATCTAATTTGAGAGCTGCAGCCGCTTCATCTTTCTGATCATGTTCAAGTATGGAAATATTGGTTTCCGAGCTACTAAGAATTGTACTTAAATAACTGGGTTGTTCATAAACGTCCATAGGAATGGGCAAAACTAAATCACCAATTTGTAACCGATAATTACTGACTGGACGCAGCCCTAACATGTGCCAATCATTTGCGTACTGATTCGTAAAGGCTCCTTTTTGAATCTGCTTCCAATTTAACCGCGTCATTGGAACCACTAGCAACTCTTTAGCAGCTTCCGGGCGGAATTTCTTCTCAAAAGGTAATTGGGTTCTTTGGGCAAAGATTGTTAAATTTTTATCATTTTTTTGCAGAAAAATATCATATGCTTCAGAGACATTTTTTGCTGAAACAGTGGCTGTATTAAACGCAAACTCAAGTGGAGTATTTGAAGGATTACCGAATTCCCAGTGATCTTTTTGCTTAGTAACGTTTTTATGTGTAGTCAAAAATGGTAAATAGCCAGCTTCAGCTTTTTCGTTTTGAGTAAATGTTTGCTCGTCATCAGTTGCTAACGATAACAGTGCATTCTCCATGTTGGCATCATAATTAGTAACACTGGGCACTGACCTCACTGAAGACGTCTCAAAGTTGGAAAGAGCAAAAAGAGTAATAGCCCTATCCTGGTGAGCATTTTGCCCTACTTGTTCTGGAATTAACCCGTATTTTTGAGTAAATTCAGTAATATTAATATTTCTTTTTATAATTTCTTGCAACAAACCCTCTTCCTTCATCTTGATAACCAATGGCGTCATATCGAATGTTTGCGAATAGTCCCAGGTTTTAATATTTTTGGCCGTAAGATTACTAATATCAACAGTTTCATCATTAATCACATACTTTACCCCTGCAGTATGAAACAAACTGTATACCTGCTGAGCTCTTGCTTTTTGATCCTGCGCAGTTAAGTTGGTAAAGTTTTTGTTAAGGTCTTCTAATGCTGAATAAAATTGATCGTTTTCTAAACTGGCGGGTGAAAAGGTTTTATCAATTAATGGTTTATCGAGCATGAAGTTAAGAAAAGCTGAACCATAATATCCCCATTCGTACACTTTCCAATAATTAAGCTGATTAGAGGGTAAGTGAACAACTCGAGCAAAAGTAGGGTCATTATTAATAGTCTCGGCAATCTCATGATATGGAGCTGGAAGATCTACGAACAATAAATCAAAAGTTAGCTTGCCTTGTAGATAAAAAAATGTTGACCACGAAATGGCTACAATTAACCAAGCTGAAAATAGCCACTGCAATACTTTTTTAAAACTAGATGGAGTGGAGTCATGAATAAAATTAAGGAGCCAAAAAACAGTAATGGCAATTAATAACATAAAAGCCATAGTGAGGAGGATATAAAACTTGGTGCCGGCGAAACGGAATATGATTTTTACCACCGGCACATACTGTGATAAGGAATCAAATAAGAATCCTAACGATTGGTATTCTTTAAAAAGGAAAAAAGTTGCGACACTAAATAATAGTACAACCCAAATTAGCTTGGGTGATTTTTTCACTACACTAGTAATAATTAATATAGTTAAACCTGCTAAAGCTAATAGCAGGGGCAAAAATAAATAATAAGGAACGGGGTTATTTATTTGTGTGTAATGCACCCCATCATGAATTTCAAAAAACTTCCCAGAGTCCAGAAAGCTAAAAGGCATCCCTGCAAATATTTCAGCAGAAAAACTTAGAATTCTGCCTGGCGCGAACCTTTCAGCAAATTGATTCAGTAGACCTTCATTGATAAGTGAGAAAGTAGCAGACTGTGCGATTCGATCGGATTTATTAACTGTGTAATTGATAAATGGCAACAACCAAAAGGTATTCAATAACAAGAAAATACTGATTAATAAAAAGTAACGCACAATTTTTTCGGGACAAGAAAAGAGTGTTGTTCCTAATAAAATTATTAACGTAATAAAAATTGTGGCCGTGAGATAGGCTGGGGTTCCAAACAAGGTAATAATGGCAAATAATAATAAAAGACCTTTATTTAGTTTAGGCGACGATAAAAGAGATAAAAATACAAACACAATCCAGGGAAATAACGCGAACCGGACAATGTACATCACAATTGGTAAGTAAAAAACATCGAGGGTATTAACACTGGAAATATAAAAAAGTGCTCCAATTAATGAGGATGTTTGGATAATATGAGGTCTACCTGTGTCATACGAGCTGGAAATCACATGTTTTACTAATAGGAATGCCCCAATCCCCCCCAAACTAAACATCATCAAATAGTAAATCTGTTCCACAAGATTAATCGGCAAAAGTAGATCTAAAGCTAATAAGATCATCTGTCTAAATACGTCTACAACTTCCGAATCACTTGCAACTCCAAATCCTCTGTATTCTCTCCAGGTAGCAAAAAAAGTGCGAGGAAGATTGAGTCTTAAATCGAGCGAGACACTAAAGTTATCCCAGCCCATTAAGTAAAAACTAGGTTTGAGATTAGCAACACAAATTGCCATCAAAAAACAGACTAATAATGCCAAAGCCCAGTTTTTTGTAACCCACGCGAGCAGCTTATTTCCCAAAAACATGTATTAAGTATAAACAAACTCCAGGGAGGACAACACGGTCAAATTACTTTCCTCCGCCATAGCCAGCAAACACCCCCTTCCTACGCTTTATGCAAGGTTTGAGGGCTAAAATGAGCCTTGAGCAGGCTGAAAAAGCCCTCTTTATGCCTAGTAACAGTCTGAAAGGTTGCTCATGACTAAATTCTTGTTATTTTCACTCCTCGTCTCTTTTTTCCTGATGACTGCCCCAGGAAGTGTTAAGGCAGCTGTGATCATCAATGAACTGCATCCGGCCCCTAGCACAGGCGAAGAGTGGATTGAGTTATACAACACCGGCCCGGAGACGGTTGACCTATCTGGTTGGCAACTGTGGGATGCGATCAGTGTCCCGAGTTTAATCCATACTCTAGAAAGTGGCTTGCTCTTGGCACCCCATAGTTATCATGTGGTAGAGGTGAGTAACAAACTAAACAATGGCGGTGATAACATCAGCTTAAAGACACCAGCTCTGATAAATATGGATGGTGTCAGCTATAGCAGTACTCAAACCGACATGAGTTGGGCCCGGTCGCCAAATGGCGAAGTGGTAGCAGAGTTTAAATTGCAAGCTCCTAGCCGTAGCTACCCTAATCCAGCACTGCCAAGTCCTAGCCCGAACCCGTCACCATCAGTTGTGCCCTCTTCTAGTCCCATTGCTTCTCCCCTGCCGAGTGCCACCCCAACTCCGTCACCGTCTCCTTCTCCTGTTTCCTACCCCACGCACTTCACGCCTTCTGAGATCGTAGCCTGCCCTAGTGAAGGTGAAACTGAGTGGCTAGAAATTTATAACTCTGCCAATGTCAGTTTTACGCTCACCAATTGGCGCGTGAGAGACCAAAGCGGGAGTTCACGCTTTGTCTCCGGCCTGGTACCAGCTCAAGGGTGGGTAGCACTGAGTTGGTCGGGAAGTTTGTTGAATAATTCCGGCGATAGCATCAGTTTGGAAACTCCTGAGGGTCATACATTGTTTACGGTACAGTTTGGCAGCTGTAACAGTGGTCGAAGCTTCGTACTTTATCAAGGAAGTTGGGCAGAAACCTTGGTACCAACAAAAAATATCAGTAATATCATAGATAACATCAGTTCGAGCCCCTCTCCTTTTCCCACTCCATCGCCATCACCCAACGGTAATTTTTCAGCAGTGGAGAAAGTGATAGAGGCTGAGTTAAATACACCCATGAATAGCTCAGCCAGTCTAGATAGTACTAACGTATCTCCTCGTTCTAGTTCTTTTGTATCCCAGCAGCTCGACCTAGCTCAATTGCAACTTCTGCCCTCTCCACTCTTAGCCTCAAGTTCTGCTCGTCTAGCTGGGCCTGTCAGTAATCTGGAACGCCAGACTCCCTCTAAACTCCTAACCATTGGTGCTATACTTACTGGGTCACTTTTGTCAGGAGGTAGTAGCTGGTGTTTATATGCGATGGTCAACCACCCCACTTTTCACCTGGGCTAATGCCTTTTTGCCACCATTCCTCTGGGCGGGAGTGATTTTTTTGTTTTCTTCACAACACGCATTGCCATCAGTGGAAGCCTCTGAACTTGACTTCATCTTGAAGAAAGTAGCCCATATGTTTGTGTATGGTGTGTTGTATTTTTTATTACACCGCGGAATTAGCTTGACTACTGGCCCCAAATATGAGAAATTACACTGGAGCTTACCCGTGCTGCTGACGTTACTCTACGCGGCCAGTGATGAGTGGCACCAATCTTGGGTAGCCGGGAGATCCGCTACTTTTAGAGATATAGGGTACGACTTATTAGGCGCTTTGATAGTACTGCTCCGCGTTTATAAATTTATTTAATGCTTGTGTCTGTTGTGTGCTTGGTAGTGAGTAAGTTTTGATGGAATGAAAAAATAATAGAAAGGTCTTATGACAAAATCACAATTAATCGCAATCGTTTCTAAAAAAGCCCATTTGACTAAACGCGCTTCTGAAGAGGCAGTGGAGTCAATGTTTGAAGAAATTATCCGTGCCTTAAAAAAAGGTGACAAAGTGGTGGTATCTGGTTTCGGCACTTTTTACCTGGGGAAAGTGAAAGACAAACAAGTTGTCCCCTTTGGCAAAGAAGAGAAACGTCAAACGATTAAAGGTCACCGCGTAGTTAATTTCCGCGTGGGGAAACCACTTAAAAAAGCAGTCTGGTAAGTTTAAGTTCCAGCTGTTTACTCTCTCGATGTTACAATGACCAGTATGTTGGTTAAGTACTGGGAAATTGCCAAACGTTCTTTTATCAAAAGTCTCACCTATCGGTCAGAAATTAGTTTGTGGCTAGTGCTGGATGCAGTGCCAGTGATCATTTTAATGGTGGTGTGGAGCAGCATTTATGCCACACATACTACCGTCAAAGGTTTAACTCTAGATCAAGTCCTTCAGTATTACTTCATCGGTTTAGTTATCAACTCATTATGTGGGGTCCATTTTGAAAGTTGGCGCGTCCAACAAATTCGTGAAGGTAAAATCGACTTTTTTTTAATCAAACCACTCGGCTTTGTCAAAGAAATGTTTTTGCACGATGTGGGTGGTAAATCATTATATTTTCTGATGTGGCTGCCCTTTTATCTACTGTTAGTGATGGCAATCACCACCATTTTTGAGTTTTCGATTCCAGCGCTCAGTGTCAACCAAGCGCTGGTATTTATTGGCTTACTTTTCTACGCATATTTAACAGAATTCATGATCGGAACCTTGATTGTGCTACTGGGTTTTTGGTTTGAAGGTGCGGAGGGCTTAGAACACTTCAAATGGATTGTGATCACCTTATTTAGTGGTTCAATGATCCCCATCGCTTTTATGCCCAACTGGCTAGCGATGCTGACGAGGGCACTGCCACTCAAGTATATGTATGCCGTCCCAATTAGCATTGTGCAATCCTCAGCGGTGTTAGAGTGGGGTGACTTAGTAGTGATGGCAGGCTTCTTATTTGGCCTGATGGGATTAATTGCCATCATTTGGAAATTTGCCGTCAGACATTACGCCTCATCGGGAGGATAGAAAATATGAATGGGATCTACAAATACTGGCATTTATTTTGGTTACTGAGACGAATGCATTTACAGCGCATGTTCGAGTACCGAGCCAATTTTTTATTCTGGGGCGGTATTTCAGCGATGTGGACTATTTTTAATGTTTTTTTCTTTGATTTAGTGACGGGAACTACGGGCCACATTGCAGGGTGGAGCCGCGGTGAAATGAAAGTCTTACTAGGAGTATTTAATATTATTGATGCCTTTACATGGTCGTTTTTCTATCACAACATGACCGAGTACACACGCTCGATCTTCGATGGCACACTTAATACTTGGCTGACTAAACCCGTTGATACCCAAGTGATGCTGATGATTAAAAATAATAGTTATAGTAATATCTTTCGTTTTATTTTGGGCTTTCTCATTATCGGGTGGGGTGCCCAAGAATTACCTTACCACCTCACCATAGCGAGCTTAGGTTGGTTTGTAATAGCTTTGTGTTTAGCTGGTTATCTAGTGTATATCTCGTGGTTTTGTTGTAGTACTTGTGCTTTTTGGGTGGATAAACTTGATAATATCAATGAAGTTTTTCCGGCTTTCCGTCGGCTTTGGCAACTCCCTCGCAGCGTTTATAGTGGCGCCACATCCACGTTATTAACCTTGATATTACCGCTGGGTTTGATTAGTTCAGTGCCCGCTGAGTTACTATTAGGTAGACCCAGCCTACTTTGGCTAGGACACTTATTTATTTTTACGATTGGGGTCACCTTGTTTAGTCGCTGGTTTTTTTCCATATCAGTCCGCAAATATAGCGGTGTGGCTAATTAGGCAGTGTTAGAATAACAACATGAGTAAATATTGGCTAGTATTTCGACTATCATTGCTCGATATTCTTGAATATCGCGTGGACAATATCTTACGACTCTTTCGTTACGTGATCATGGTAACTTTTGTAATGATGTTGTGGATAGCAGTTAGTAAAGAAACCACACAATTAAATACTACTGCGAATGAACTAGTAATCTATTATTTATTTTCTGCCATTGTCTATGGGCTGTCAAATTACCATTTGGATTATGTGGAAGAAGACATTCGGCTAGGACACATTTCTAAGTTTCTACTGAAACCAATCTCACCTTTCTGGTACTACTTTTTTCATGAAGCAGCTACTGCGCTTTTTGATATCACAATTAAATCCTTAGTTCTGATACCCCTACTGTGGTTTTTGGGCTACACTTTTCAAGTGAGTTGGCTTTCACTAAGTTTATTCCTTATTTATCTGCCACTTATTTTTTACACCACCTTTTCAATTTATTTTGGCCTGAGTACTTTAGGCTTTTGGCTCACCCAAGTTGAATCAATTCGGATGAGTGTTTTATTTATCGGCAGATACTTATCAGGTATCTTTATACCCGCACTTTTTTTCCCAGATTTTTTTCAAAAAATACTGTGGTGGTTACCTTTCTCACACTATGCATTCACGCCTATTCAAATTATTAAAAATCAGCTGTCATTTCCTGATGGTCTGAGGGGATTAGGAATACTAATAACGTGGATGCTTGTCTTTACTATTTTTCGCGTAATTATTTGGCGATTAGCAACCCATTCATATGAAAGTACTGGCATCTAGACTCCTTTATTACTGGCGCGTTTATCTTCAGTTATGGCAGTTAACAGTGAAGCTGTTATTAGAGTACCGATGGGATGTGGTCATCCGGTTTCTCTATGCTTTTGTGTTCATTGCTGGGGTATTTTTACTGTTAGAAACAGTTTTCAGCAAAACTCAAACTGTAGGAGGTTACTCCAAGAACCAAATTTATTTAATGTATGCTACTTCGATGAGTGCCTGGTCATTAATGGAAGCTCTTTTTTTTGATGGGTTTAAAGTCTTCATGATCAGAAGTATTGCGACCGGAGAATTTGATAAAGTCCTCACTAAACCCCTTAATCCTCTTTTTATGATTGCTTTCAGTTATCCACGCTTAGAATCATTTTTGTATTTAGTGTTTATGGTTCTATTTATGGGTTATGAATTATTTTTACTGGCTGAGAGTTGGACATGGATTGGCCTTTTAATTTATGGCGGGTTGTATATAGTGGGCATTTATATTTTCTTTATGACATTTGCAATTTATGCTTCGTTAGCTTTTTTTATCACCAAAGGCAGTCAAATCATTCGCACCTTGCAGTCAGTTAACGATCAGTGTTATTACCCACCCAAAATTTATCCTTGGGGCATTCGTGCTATTCTTTACACTGTCATGCCAGCAGCTTACTTAGTGTTTATTCCCGTTCAAGTATTATTGAATACTCCTAGCTATGGATTAATTCTGCTCAGTGGCGGATTTGCCTGTGTCTTAACCTTGATCTGTAAATACATGTGGTCAATCGGTCTCAGATCTTACTCTTCCGCTAGTTCATGATCAAATTGGGTGTCTATAGATAGTAAAGTTAGTTATAATAGGATTCTATGTCCAGTGCCCCGGTTATCTCAGTACAAAATCTCAGTAAATACTTCAAAGTCTATAAAAAAGAACCAGGTTTATGGGGTTCAATCAAATCACTTTGGCACCGAGAGTATGAAGAAGTCAAAGCTGTTGATGACGTTTCATTTAGTATTGAACAAGGTGAGATCGTGGGTTTCATTGGCCAAAATGGGGCGGGAAAAACCACCACTTTAAAAGTCTTGTCTGGGTTGTTATATCCCACTCATGGGCAGGTCAGTGTCTTGGGTTATAACCCTTGGGACCGCAAACCTGAATTTCAGAAACAGTTCGCCTTAGTGATGGGCCAAAAAAACCAGCTTTGGTGGGACTTGCCGGCCTTGGAAACATTCCTTCTCAACAAAGCCATCTATGAAATTCCCGATGCCCAATATAACAAAACACTCAATAAACTTGTGGAGTTATTAGAAGTGCAAGATATTCTGAAAGTCCAAGTCCGGAAGTTGTCACTTGGTCAACGTATGAAGTGTGAGCTGATTGCTGCTCTACTGCACAACCCCAAAGTCTTGTTCTTAGATGAACCTACCATTGGTTTAGATGTGGTGATGCAAAAAGTGTTGCGTGACTTCATTAAAGAATACAATAAAGAGTTCAAATCAACCATTATCCTTACCAGTCACTACATGGAAGATGTCAAAGAGCTCTGTGAGCGCGCCATTATTATTGACCATGGTCACAAAATCTTTGATGGTGCTTTGCAAGATATTATTGATAAGTACGCTCGTAATAAAATTTTGTCATTAGTCCTCTCAGGTAAAGTTAGTGAAAAAGAACTCAAAAAATACGGAGAGTTGAAAGACTTTGATCACCCTAAGGTGACTTTGTTAGTACCACGAACTAAAGCTGCTCAAGTTGCAGGTAAAATTTTAAGTACTTTACCAGTTCAGGATGTTAACATCGAGGAGCCACCGATTGAAGCCATCATCCGTGAAGTCTTCCAAACCCAAGCTGGTAAAGTCAAAGCCACTAAAAAATAACTGGCATATAGACATGGTTCTCATGATTAAGTATTGGTACATTTTTAAGTTAGCGTGGCAAAATAGTTTCGTTTACCGTACGAGCTTATTTATTTGGCGCTTCCGACAGTTTCTTTCTACAGTCATGGCCCTAACTGTCTGGAACGTGATTTTCAATTCGCAAGCTTCTGCCTTTGGCTATACTCAATCAGAAATGGCAGGATATGTATTATTGATTTCTCTACTGCAAAGCCTAATTTTGGCGAGTAGCCTACATGGCTTAGCAGGCGAAATTTACTCAGGAGGTATTACCCACCATTTTTTAAAACCAGAAAAATTGTTTTTATCTTTTGGCGCTGTGGAAGCTGCAGACAAACTCAAAAATGCGGTTTTTAGCTGCCTCGAAATAGGTATTTTATGGTTAATTTTTAAACCCAGCTTACTCATTCCTAGTCTTGGTATCATTTTATTATTTTCTCTGTGGGTTCTAGCTGGAATTCTAATTCACTTTTACATCACCATCTTATTTGGGACCTTAGGGTTTTGGACGCCAGATAGCTGGGGGCCAAAATTTTTATTTTTTATGTTTCTTGATTTCACCGCTGGCAAACTGTATCCTCTGGATATCTTTCCTACTGCCATCCAGCAACTCATTTTATTGACCCCTTTTCCTTACTTTTCATATGTGCAAATTCAGTTATTTTTACAACGTTTAGATCTGGGTCAAATCTACCTTTATTCATTTGGATTAGCTTTTTGGACAGTATTAAGCTGGTGGTTAGCCCACCGAGCTTGGAAAAAAGGCCTCAGTGGTTATGAAGCTACCGGACAATAAGAGATGTTAAAACATTTGCAGACCTACTATCAGGTATGGTTTATCACTGCCAGCAACGCGCTCCAACGTGCCTTTGTTAATCGCTGGACAAACGTCTTATTTATCTTAGGCAAAGTCTTGCGGTTAGGGATGTCCTTGCTGTTTTTGTATTTATTAAAAGAAAGAAACATCACAATCGCGGGTTATACCACAGATCAAGTGATTGTCTTTTTTCTAACGTATCAATTTATTGATATAGTAGCTCAAGTTTTGTATCGCGGTGTCTATAACTTTGGACGACTGATCAAATCAGGTGAGTTTGATTTTTATTTAGCCAGACCAATAAGTGCCCTTTTTAGGTCTCTAACTGGAGAACCAGATATTAACGATGTTTTTTTTCTGGTCCCTTCTACAGTGCTAAGCATATGGTTAATAGCACAGTTACCACTCAGCATCACCGTTAGTTCGGTGCTGTTGTACCTAGTGGTCATCATCAATAGCTTGTTAATTGCCACCGGGTTGCATATCTTAGTATTAGTGGTGGGAATTGTGACTACCGAAGTAGACAACATCATCTGGACCTATCGTGATATCACACGCTTGGGCCAATTTCCGGTCACGATGTATGTGGAACCACTCAGAACCGCCCTCTTTTTTATTCTGCCAGTAGGTTTTATGTATACCATCCCAGCCCAAGTACTATTAGGAAGCCCACTGAGCTTTAGCATTCCTGTCACGTTGGGGATTGGTGTCGTGTTCTTTTGGATTACCTTAAAAATCTGGGCCTGGGGTTTACAAAGATACAGTAGTGCGAGTAGTTAATTGCCACACACAAAACGTGTAGCAGCCGCCTGTAACCGTGGTTTAACTACTGTCACCGTCTCATTTTGATAAACCACCTCTACTCCTTCTTGTAGAGCATACTGCCAAGGAAACCACAGTTGTTCGAAATTATTTTTGTCTTTTCTGACTATGTAATAATCAATGCCGGCATGAACTAAACGTTCTCCTAAACTCATCTTCAAACTAGGCATACTTAAATCTAATAACACAGCCTCGCGTTCAGTGACGGGTTGGTTGTGACTACGTAATATACCCCGTCCACTGACATACGAATAACGCTGACTAAGGTACGAACCATATGGCGTCTCGGCATCAATATGATTCTTAAGATGCGTCTGAATAACAGCCTGGCGGGGAGTAGCTGTTTTAATAAAACTCAGGGCTTTTAACTCATCAGGTGAAATCACTAAGGATTCCTCGCCTACCGCCGCACTTTTTATAAACAAATACGTATCCTGGAGCGGGCGAGGTAAAGAGATAAGCACAACTATCATCAGTAACGGCCAGCTCAACCACATCGGCCAGCGCAGCACTTTTTCTATCCAAAACGCGGTAGTAATACCTCCTACTACCAAAGCTACAATAAAAAAATTAAAAACATTTGCTCCACCCGAAGATTGCAAAGTATTCATACCTAAAAAAGTGAAGAGCCACATCGGCCACCATACTAACAGTAACCAAGCACCATAATCACGCTTTATTAAATTGAGCGTAGGCAACATACCAATCAGGCGGGTGGCATAAATAGATAACATGAAAACAGCAATGGCAATGCCATCCATAATTATGAGGTTACGGGTGTTGCTATAAGCTTCATATACTTGTCGCCGTAACCACCACTCATTCCAATCTAAATTAGTTTGTCCCAATAAAATTTTGGGCCATACCAGCGGTGCTAAAAATAATCCTCCACTTTGGCGATTAGGTGGTAAAAAGATGGCAAGAGACATGACCACGAAAAGCACCCCAATCAATACCACTGGATAGTGATGAGCGAAAAAGGTTTTAAACGCCCTCAAACTGCGCTGCTGATAAAGTTCTGTCACAAAACTGTATGTCAATTTGACTGCAAGTAAACTTCCTAATCCGATTGCTCCAAATAAACCAAAGTAAATTTTATACCCAAACAAACTCGCTAAAATAATACAACTTAATACCAGCCACTTAAGTTGTTTCGTTTGCAACCATTCTGCAATTAAGATCAGACCTGTCAATAAACCCAACCTCGCAAAAGCTTGCGGCATGTTTAAAAACAACAGTAAACCGTGATCAATGGCTGGTGAGTTCCACCCGAATCCTTGGTGCAAAAGCCACATAAACAGATAGGTAGCATTGCCGGCAAAAAAATAAAAGAAGAGTGCCCATCTTCTGACTACTACTGAACCACCCCAGACTTTTGCCAACTGATATACAGCTATAGCAATCAGAATTGCTACGACAAAAGGTATAAAATGAAAATAAACGTGAATCACTGGTACCGCAAATAAACGACTAAACTCAGCCACAAATAAATCTGCCCAGTAATGATAATTAGTCAGAGCTAATCCTACGGCTCCCGGCTGCTGAGGAGGAAACTCAACCTTCATAAACTCAGCAAAACTTAAGTGCAACATGCCATCCCAGCCATTGAGGCGAAAAAAAGTCAGGCCTTTATTTGATAAAATGCCTGAGGTACTAATGGTAAGTAGCTGACAGAGAATTCCCACTATAGAAATTCCCCAACTCCACCAGTCCCCTTTTTGAAAATCAAACCACTTTGAGTTCTCACGCCACTTAACAGCCAGTAAACACTTATACACCGCTCTCAATCCTGCCGGAATATACAACAGCTGTAACCACCTTAGTTGAGCGTAACCCATGATATAAGCACTACCGGTAAAGACGACAATAGCGACCACGGATGTAATTAACCACCGATAGCTGGTATCTTTTGTCGATAACTCAGGAAATAAATACTGCAGACACAACCAACTCAAAGCTACCAAGCTACCCCACCCCACCACAAATAAGAAGGTGCTGATTAAAAAGTCTAGAGATACCAAAGGAAACACGGCCACAGGCAACATTTAGTTACTGTATCACAAAGTTTACCGTTTGGGTGATTGGCGTTTGCGGCGAGCTTTACCACCGGAACCAATTTTGCGGGTTTCTTTCATGCGGTCATCGCGAGTTAAGTAACCAGCTTTTTTGAGTGCATCGTGCAACTGTGGATCAAATTTATTAAGAGCTCGTGAAATACCATGAATCATGGCTTCTAACTGAGCGTGTGGACCTGAACCACTTACCTTGACTGAGACGGTGAATTGGTTTTTAGTATTAGTAATTACAAAAGGTTGGTTAAATAAGGTTTGTGAGTTAGGCACAGTCGCAAAGTATTGACCGGCAGCTTTACCATTGACGATGAAATCACCAGCTTGGTGATACAAGCGCACACGAGCAGTAGCGGTTTTGCGACGACCTACTCCTTCAGTATACTCACCGGTAGGAGCGATGAAGTTAACTTCGGCAGCGCGATTGTTTTTGGCCACGCCGGTCTGAACTTCAGGGCGAGCTTTTTTCACTACCTTCTGAACTTTAGTCGAATTTTTTTTAGCAAGTTTTCGTGCCATGATGGTCTAACCTTTCACCTGACTCTGGTGCTTATGCTCGGCACCGGCATAGACTTTTAATCGATCCATGCGGAAAGTGCGCAATTTATTCTTAGGTAACATATTATAAACGGCTTGTTCGATAATTCGTTCTGGGCGATCAGCTTGGACCTCAGCAAACGTCTTTTTACTCAAACCACCGGGATAACCGGAGTAGCGATAGTACACTTTGTTGGTAGCTTTAGTACCACTCACTTCGACTTCTTTAGCATTGATCACCACCACATAATCACCACCATCTACGTGCGGAGTGTATGTAACTTTGTGTTTGCCAATCAATTTAAAAGCAATTTCTGAAGCAACTTCACCCAAGACTCGACCCTTGGCATCTACCACGAGCCATTCGCGAGTGACTTCAGCTGGTTTTTGTTGGTACGTATTGGTATTCGTCATACTTATGATTTCTTTTCTGTTTTCTTAGCAGCAGCTTTTTTGGCGGCTGGTTTAGTAGCTTTAGCAGGCGCAGCTTTTACAGCTGGTGAGGCCACTTTACTAGCTTTAGCTTTAACTTCGGCTTTAGGCTCAGCTTTCTTGGTTGTGGCAGCTGGCTTTACAAACTCTTGACCACTCTTCAATGTGCCCAAAGTTGCTGGTTTGTTCACTAGTGTTAAGGTGGCTAAAGTAGCATTGTCGCCACGGCGCTTGCCACTCACACTCAGGCGAGTAAAACCAGAAGTGCGATCATTTAAAGCCGGAGCCACGCGATCAACTAAGGTGTTGACAGCGTCACGACGACCAAAGAACCGGTGTAAGGTACGGCGGACAGCCATCGAACCTTCTTTAGCTTGACTGATTAATTTATCAGCCACGCGACGGACTTCTTTAGCTTTTTCCACGGTAGTGGTAATCTCGCCCTGCTCTATCAAAGATCGGACTAAGTTTTTCAACAAAGCCTTGCGATGATTGGTATCGCGGTTAAAGTGTTTATGTGCAATTCGATGTCTCATGATGCTCCCTTATTCGCCCAATGTCACGCCCTTTTTCATCAGTGCTTCATTAATCACGTCCACACTCTTTTCGCCTAAGTTTTTAACTTTAGCAACGGTGTTGCGTGGAGCACCAACTAAGTCGCCAACGGTTTTGAAACCACCCTTACGCAGGGCGTTAGCAATCCGAGTTGGTAAATCTAATTCTTCTACCGTTAATTTTAAGACTTCAGCTTCTTCAGGACTGAGTTTACTGTCTTCAGTCGGGGTTTCACTCATCACTGGATCAAAAACCTGTGTAAATTGGCGAGCTAAGATTTTAGCTGACTGTTTTAAAGCATCCATTGGTGACAAAGTGCCATCAGTTTGAATGTCTAAAATTAAGCGATCATAGTCAGTGCGGCGACCCACCCGGGTGGCTTCGACTTGATAAGAAACTTTGACCACAGGTGAAAATAAAGCATCAAGAGGAATTTCACCAATGATGTTTGATTTGCGATCAGCAGCCATGACATAACCATTACCTGGTTCTACTGTCATTTCCACTACTAATGATTTACCTTTGGCTAAACTAGCGATGTGAAGTTCAGGATTAACGACTTCGAAACCAGCTTCGGCTTCGATATCAGCACCGGTCACTTCTTTAGCACCAGTGACGTTAAGGCGTAACACACCAGAACGATCAGCATCTGCTTTGATGCGCAATTGCTTTAAGTTTAAGATCAATTCCACCACATCTTCACTCATGCCTTCTAAAGTAGTGTATTGGTGATCAACACCTTGAATGCGCACGGAAGTGATAGCACTACCTGGCAAAGAACTTAACAACACGCGGCGTAAAGCATTACCTAAAGTGTGGCCATAGCCTTGCTCTAAAGGTTCGATGCTTAACACAGCATGAGTCATGCCCTCTGCTTTTTCTTCGATGTGAAAGCTAGGGTTAGCTGTTGAATAAAGAGTGACGTCTTGTACCATATACTGTTTTCCTTGTTTCGCCTCCCGTAAACCTTTACGATTTATGGAATCCGTAGCCGGATAATTAATAATTTACTTATTACTTGAGGAGTGTCTCGCTGAGCGCGACGCTCCTCATCCCACGTTAGCGGGAATAGAACTCCACAATTAATTGTTCATCGATATTGGAATCAATATCGGTTCGCTCAGGTAAGCGCTCAATTGAGCCAGCTGGACCTTTGCGCTTCAGCCAAGTTGGGATGTTGGATACTTCATCTTTTAATAAGGCTGATACCGTCGGAATCGAGGTGGCCTTTTGACGAAGCATAATGACATCTTTGACTTTGACTCGATATGAAGGAGCTAAGACCTTGCGGTCATTAACGACAACATGACCATGTGCCACTAATTGGCGAGCAGCAGCTCGGGTAGGCACCCAACCTAAACGGTAAACGACATTATCTAAGCGGCGTTCTAACAAACCCAGTAAAGCAGCACCAGTGGCGGTAGGGTTCTTACTGGCTACTTCATATAAGTTGCGCAGTTGTTTTTCCAACACCCCATACACATACTTCAATTTTTGTTTCTCTTTTAATTGTTGACCAAAGCCTGATAATTTTTTACGACCTTTATTGCCGTGTTGACCAGGGCGAATGGAAATTCGCTTGTTACTCTTGATAGCGTTAGTCTTTAAATTAAGATCTTCGCCAACTTTTCGAGCTAATTTGTTTTTTGGTCCTGTGTAACGTGCCATAGATTGAGTAATTTAGTAATTAAGTAATTACGTTTTTCCTTATTTATTGTGTTTGGCCTTACGTGGTTTGGTTCCGTTGTGAGGCATCGGTGTCATATCAGCAATCATGCCAACTCTGATACCTTGAGCGCGTAACACTCTGAGTGCCACATCGCGGCCAGGCCCTGGACCTTTAATAAATACATCCATTTGATTCATACCGTAAGCACGAGCTTTATTAATCGCGTTTTCGACTGTGATGGTCGCAGCATAGGGAGTAGATTTGCGTGAACCAGAAAAACCAGACTCACCAGTAGTTGACCAGCACAACACATTACCTGTTTCATCAGTCACACTTGCTAAGGTACTATTAAAAGTAGCAGTAATGTAAATTCTGCCCTTAGGAATACTGCGAGCGATAGTTTTTTTGCCGATAGGTGCTTTTTTCGTTGGTTGTGACATGATTTTATTTTAGTTGTTTAGTTACTTAGTTTTCTTTGCTGCATCGAGCTTGGCTGCCATTTCTTTAGTCATGGCTCCCACAGTCTTACGACTACCACCACGGCGAGTACGACTATTAGAACGAGTGCGTTGACCACGAGAAGGCAAACCTGCTATGTGGCGTAAACCTCGATATGCTTTAATTCTTTTCAAGCGATCAATGTTGTCATTAACTAAGCGGCGCAAGTTACCTTCGATGTTGTGTTTTTCCAACACGCGTTGAATCCGACCGACTTCGTCAGTGGTTAATTCACGAGCGCGCTTGTCAGGGTTGACTTGAGCTTCAGTTAAAATTTCATCAGCATTGGTTGGACCAACACCATATAAATAGCGTAAAGCAAAGCGAATTTTTTTATGTTCTGGAAGGTCGAGACCGGCAATACGTGGCATACGCGCAATTATCCTTGTCGTTGTTTATGTTTAGGATTACTACAGACTACACGCAACACACCTCTGCGTTTGATGAGTTTGCAATTCATGCACATGGTTTTGACTGAAGATCTAACTTTCATGATGTAATCCAATTTTAGACAGAAGTGAAATATACCTCAAGTTGTTTAGTTCAGCAAGTCTCAAATTGACTGCGACTCTCTTTTTGCTGATCTAAAGGTAATTTTACACTTTTCGAGGTCATATTTACTGACATAACCCTTGACGCCGTCGCCTGGCATAACGCGAATCCGGAATAAACGCATCTTTCCAGCTAAGGTACCAATCAAAGTACGGCCCACCATCTGGGGAACTGGACTCGAGGTGACTTTGACGCGAAACATGGTGTTGGGTAAACAATCTTCAACAATACCTTCGACTTCGAAGCGATCGTCTCGATCGGCTGAATCACTCGTTAAATCTACTTGGCGTTTAGCTTTGGCAGCGCGTTTATGTTCTTGAACTTTACCCATATCTGGTAATTATAGCAGAAAGGGGGCTAAAAGGCTAATTGCTGTTGGGGTCTGCAGCAGCTTGAAGGCGATTAATTAATTCTTCAACTTGAGTGGTAACTTTTTGAGTATCGTCGGGAAGAGCCAGAAGTGCCCCTTTAGCTAAGTTATTTAAACCAAAGCTTACTGTTGAAAATTTTTCCTCAGTGACGTCCCTTACATAACCTTTAAGAGACCATTCATTTCGCCATCGATGGACTAAGTGGCGAACATGCTCATTTGGTCTATTAGCAACACACGCTAGGGCTTCCATAATGTCTGGAGCAGCTAAAATAACCTTAAAGTCAGGAAGCTTCTTAATTACCATACTTTCAACATTGGGGAACAACTTTATGATGCTACTCAAAAAGGGGTATTCATTTGACTCTGAACGCAAATTCCTTTGGTAAATCATAAGGTTAAATTCGTTACACATTATCTCTATGAATTTTTTTTGATTTAAATTTGGTGTGGAAATTATTTTTGTTAACAATCGATGTGTATCGTTTGATAAAGCTTGACGCGGGTTGGGAAACCTCTTCATGATCTCATTCACAGCTTCTGTGTGTGTAAATTGACTTAATGCTTCTGCTAGCTTATTTAAGCCTTGTGGTAAATACTGTTGAATAGCCTGACTCACTTTCTGTTCTTTTTTAGACTCTGCCAGCATTCCGATCGCCATCGCTGGTACTGTAGATAATATAGCTGGTAAACAACAAACATATGCAATATTCTCTGTGTAATTAAGTACTAAGCAAAACATTAACAAACCTGGAATAAACGGCAAGAGAAAAGCGCCCTCAATTAGTTCTAATTGATTTTTAGTTTTGTGATCTAAACGAATTACATCCTTAATATCAGAAAAACGAAGCAATTTTAAAAAGGTCGGTAGGAATTGCTCTATTTCTTTAATGGTCAAGACACCATTTTTTTTAATAGCTAGCTCTAAAAAAGGACCAAGCTGAGTTACTAAATCTATAATATTGATAATAGTGAAGAGCTTCTCCAATTTTGGCGCATCAGCAACTGTTTTAAGTTGGTCACTGCCAATCTTCATTTGCTTTATACCCAAGGTATTAAAACCTAATAATTCACGATTGAAATGAGGCTGGGTCCGCTCTAATGGAACGGTGGCTTTTTCAGTTTGACCTGACATGGGGCGGATTATACCCTATATACGGGTCAGAATCTCAGGACCATCTTTAGTAATCAGCACTGTTTCTTCAAACATGCCTGCCAAGGAGTTATCGGCAGTTTTGTAGGTCCAGCCGTCGGGAGCTAATTCTAAAAAGGCATTACCGACAGCGTACATAATTTCAATCGCTACAGTTTGGCCTTCATACAGTTTTTCTTTTTTGTCGCGGCGCTGGGCTAAACAGGGTATCTCAGGTTCATCATGGAGTTTTTTACCAATGCCATGACCACATAGCTGATAGACACAACTATAACCATGACGTTCAACTACTTTTTGCATCGCAGCACTGATGTCATAAACGGTATTACCCAGCGTGGCTCGACCGATGGCTTTTTCCAGTGAGCGTTTGCCGACTGCTAGAAACTCATCTTTTTCCGGCGAAGAAGTGCCAGATACTACCGTGGTGGTAGTATCCAAGTGATACCCTTGCCAAATCAAACCCACATCAATTTTAATGACATCACCATCCTCGACTTTTTTGCCTTGGGGAATGCCATGACACATTTCTTCATTGCGCATCAGACAGGTGGCCCAATCATAACCTTCGACTGTAGAAAAGCTCGGGACGGCTCCCTCGGCTTTAATTAACCGCTGGGCTTCAGCTTCAATTTCTTCAAAAGTGCTCCCCACTTTCACATAAACTGCCAGCGCATCACGAACTCGAGCTAGCTTTTTGCCGCCTTCACGCATGGCAGTGATTTTAACAGAGTCTAAATTCACAGATTATTTGTTGGCTTCTTTAACGCGCTGCTCAATTCTTATTAAAAAGTTAAATATTTTTTCAGGATCATGAGCAGCTATCAAAGTTTGCGCTTCTGCTTTTTCTTCAGCAGTGCCATGAAGATCAAAAAGATTCAATAACTCGAAATATCTTTGAAATTTCGCCTCTGAATTCTTTAGTAATTGGTCGAAATCTACTGGTGTTTTACCGTATTCTTTTGTCATATATTTTCCCCTTATTTAACATATTATATCAAACCACCCCCCCTGACCTTACTTTCTCGCTGTTTAGAAGCTCATCTGGATGCACGTCATTACAGTCAAAATGTGCATGTTGTACACAATGGACACTGTCCAGATACACTTCTAAAGTAATTACCTATGAAGGTGTGTAAACTTATATCAAATTTACCCTCTGCAAGTTTAAGACAAAAAATATCGCAGACCACTAAAAAGCCCCTCACCTTCACGGCAGGGGCTTTTAAAAACTCAATTAAAACTTTACTTCTGCAAATGCTTCATGATGTCATCAAACACGGCCTGGACTTCCATTTCACCATTTACTTGAATCAACTTACCTTGATCACGATAATACTCGATCACTGGCTCAGTTTTTTCATGGAATAACTCAATGCGTTTGCGGATAGCGTGCAACGTCTCATCTTGACGATCACTGACACGGCCAGAAATACGCCATAAGGCTTCGCGGTCTGAAACATCGAGGTAAACAACTTTACCTGCTTCATCACCAAAAGCCTCAGCTTGAGGAACCGTACGAGGAAAACCATCTAAAATATACCCTTTAGCATATTCAGGCTTGGCTAAGTACGTTAAGATAATCTCTAAAGTTTCTTTGTCAGGAACTAAGGCGCCAGCATTTAAGGTTTCTTTAAGCCAGCGGCCAATCTCTGATTTATCTTTAGCCATCTCTCGAAACACGTGACCTGAAGATAAGTAAGGAATCCCCAAGGCAGCAGAGAGCATATTGCCTTGAGTTGACTTACCAGCACCTTGAATGCCGATTAAAATCAATTTCATGGTTTCTCCTTTGACCAAGCTCAGCTTGATCACTCCGCGCTTAGCGGGGTCTATTACTAACTATATTGGTCGTAATTTTGACCAACTAATAAACTTTGAACTTGTTTGGCAGTTTCCAAAACAACTGAGACTACAATCAAAACACTCGTACCACCAATCGCTAACGATTGAATACCTGTAAAGCTTTGTGCTAAAGAAGGCAAAATCGCAATGAAGCCTAAGAAAATGGCACCTGCTAAGGTGATCCGTGTCACCACGTACTCTAGGAATTTTTTGGTGGGGCCACCAGGGCGAATACCGGGCACAAACGCGCCACTCTTTTTTAATTCTTCAGAAATATCTTGGGCATTAAAGAAAATCAACGCTGAGAAAAAGGTAAAGAAAAACACAATCACAAAGTACGTGATCATATAAATTGGTGACGTGGGATTGAACCAAATCGTCAATTTTTGTCCCCAATCCAGCAACATGCCATTGCCAGAACGAATCATCAATTGTGAAGCAAAAGATGGAATCAACATCAGTGAAACGGCAAAGATAATTGGCAACACGCCGGTGACGTTGACGCGGATTGGTAAGTGGGTAGTTTGACCGCCGTACATGCGACTTCCTCGCACCCGCTTGGCATACTGGATTTGGACTTTGCGGATCGCCTCGTTCATAAACACAATAAAACCAATCACTACTAAGAACACCGCGCCAAAAGTAGCCAACCGCAAAAATTGTTGTGAGGAAGCTACAGATAAGGTTTGAGCCATCGCAATCGGAAATTGACTGACAATACCTGCAAACAATACCATCGAAATACCATTCCCAATTCCGTATAAACTCACTAACTCGCCGAGCCACATCAGAATCATCGAACCGGCTACCAAAGTACTAATAATAGCTACCACCGCTAGTGGCTCCGTGGTTTGTAATAAAGCTTGAGAATTTAAAAGTGATAACACCGAGATACTTTGCACCACGGCTAATGGGACTGACAAAAAGCGGGTGTATTGATTAATACGCTCTCGGCCTGACTCACCTTCTTTTTGCATTTCTTTCAAGGCCGGGAACACCATCGCAGCCAACTGAAAAATGATTGAGGCCGTAATATAAGGATTAATCCCCACCGCCACAATTGAGAAGTTAGCTAAAGTACCACCGGAAATAATATTAAAAAAGCTTAAAAATGAGTTGGCGTTGAACCACGTGCGAATTTGAGCAATGTCCACACCGGGCACGGGAATTTGAGCCAAGAGTCTAAAAACCAAAAAAATAGCGGCCGTAAATAATAACTTCTTGCGAAGTTCTGGATTGCGAGCAATGGTATTAAAAATGGTTAAGATTTGTTGCACAGCACAAACGAGCAACTGAGTATTACGGGAACGGTGGGAAAAGTCAAGACCTGGGGTTAATTCTCGAGCGAGCCACCAGCTTTTTCAATCTGTTGGCGAGCTGCTGCGGAGGCAGGAATACCCTTGACTGTCACGGCTCGAGATAATGATCCAGTTGCAATTACTTTAGCTTTTTTAAAGCGTTGATCAATGACTTTTTCTAATTTCAATGTGTCCAACGTAATAACAGTCGCACTCATGTTTTGGAGGTCATTTAAGGTAATTTCAGCGGCTGGATTAAGAGCTTTGAAGCGAGCCTTACCACGGATCATCGGTAAGCGCTTGACCAATGGTAACTGACCACCTTCAAACCATAAGGCTACTTTGCCACCGACGCGTGATTTAAGACCTTTGGTACCGCGAGTAGAAGTATGACTTCCTTTACCGGATCCATAGCCGCGACCAACGCGTTTCTTGGGCTTAGTGGTAATGCTGATGAGTTGGTTTAACAATGACATGAGTTGAGTAATTGAGTTATTGAGTAATTCAGTAATTAAGTAATTTAGCGCGTTAGCGAATTACTTAGTTACTCATTTACTTAGTTACTTAATTCCTTTTTCTTACTTTCCTTTTTCGCTACCGGCTTCTTGGCTGGTTTGGTAGCTTTGTCTGCACTTTTCTCGGTTTTGTCTTCAACCTTAGCTTCTTTACTCACTTCAGGGGCTTTTTCAGTTTTCTTAGCTTTTTCCTGGAGCTCTTGCATCTTCTTAGCTTCTTCAGTTTCGATTTCGGCAATAGACTTCAATTTAATACCTTTTAACTTAACGATAGTTTCAATGCGTTTCAGAGCATCAAACGTGGCATACACATTTGAAGCTTGATTAGTGGTTCCTAAAATTTTGCTTGAGATGTCACGAATACCTGCAGCTTCCACCACGGCGCGCACAGGTCCACCAGCGATGACTCCAGAACCCTTAGGAGCTGGTTTCAACATGATACGACTAGCACCTTTTTTAACGGTCAAAGCAAACGGGATAGTTGTACCATCTAAAGGCACAGAGATTAACTTTTTCTTAGCTTTTTTGACACCTTTGCGCATGGCTGACAACACATCGCCAGCTTTACCTAAACCGACACCAACGCGACCTTTGCGGTCACCAACTACCATTAAAATGGAGAAACCCATTTTGTTGCCACCCTTGGTTTTCTTGGAAACCCGAGAGATCTGCACTACTTTTTCATCAAATTCATTGACTTGGTTTTCGCCTTGTTGCATCTGATTGCGTTGTTGATGTTGATTAGCCATGATTTAAACCTCCACCCCGGCTGCACGGACAGCATCGGCGACGGCCTTGATCCGACCATGATAGCGGAAGCTACCACGATCAATAATTACTGCTTTAATACCTTGTTTCATTAAGGCTTTAGCTAAGGTCTCGGCGGCTTGGACAGCGCGCTCAGTCTTAGTGCCTGTTTCGATTTTTACGTCACTGGCATAAGCCACGGTCACACCCTGCTCGTCACTGATAGCTTGCAAGTAGGTGTGTTTGTTAGAACGATTGATCGACAAACGAGGCCGAGCATTAGTTCCAAATAACTTACCACGAACGCGCAGTTTTCTTTTGACAATTTTAGATAGTGTATGCGTAATTTTTGGCATTGGCGTTAAGCAGCAGCTTTACCTTGTTTTCTTCTAACTACTTCATCTTCATAACGAATACCTTTACCCTTGTAAGGTTCAGGTGGTCGGACTTTGCGGATATTAGCTGCAACTTGACCGACTAATTGTTTATCGATACCTTCAATATAAATGGTGTCGTTACCTTCGATACTGAGCTTGATACCAGCTGGAGCAGCAATATCAACTGGATGGGAGAAACCCACCGCTAAGGAAATACCAGCCCCTTTCATCGAGACGCGGTATCCAGTACCCAATAATTTCAAGGTTTTTTTGTAACCAGTTGTTACACCAGCCACAGCATTATTGACTAAACTGCGAATCAAGCCATGATTAGCGCGATTTTGCTTTTCATCATTAACGCGACTCAACACAACTTTGTCTTCTTGTTTCTCCATTTTAACGCCTGAGAGTAACTCTACTTTGAGTTCACCTTTAGGGCCACGGACTACAATTTGATGATCTTGAGTCTCAATTGTAACTCCGGATGGAACAGTGATAGGTTTGCGACCAATTCTTGACATAACGATTACCAGATCTGACACAGTACTTCGCCGCCGACATTGAGTTGGCGAGCTTTAGTAGCAGTCATGACTCCTTTACTGGTAGAGACCAAAGTTAATCCATATCCACCCAATGATTGAGGAATTTGATCGACGGTAGCATACATACGGCGACCAGGCTTTGATAAGCGCTTGACGTCGGTGATAGCTGGGGTTCGACCTACATACTTCAACTTCAAGACTAAAGTAGCTTGAGGTGTAGTTGGTTTTACTTCGATTTCTTCGATGTAGTTTTCTTCCTTCAAAATGGTGGCAATTGATTGCTTCATTTTGGAGAAAGGAATCTCAACTTCTGCTTTACGAACGAGTAAAGCATTTTTTATTCGGATGATCATGTCTGCGATAGGATCAGTCATATTAGTTATTCACTTACTTACTTGCTTTCACCACACCGGGTAATTCGCCTTTGGCTGCTAACTCACGGAAAGTCAACCGACTCAAACCGAAGAAACGCATGTATCCACGTGGACGGCCAGTTATTTTACACCGGTTTTCTCCTCGAGTCGATACGCGGTTTGCTTTTTTGACTCCAGATTGGAGTAACATGTCACGTTTCCGTAACAGTTTTTGAGCTTTAGCGATTTTTGATTTTTTAGCCATACTATAATCTCAACCTCATCTATTATGCCTTTTTGAAAGGCATACCTAATAATTCGAGCAAGCGACGAGCTTCATCATTAGTAGAAGCTGAAGTCACTACTGTAATTTGTAAACTTCGGACTTGATCAATTTTATCGTACTCAATTTCAGGGAAGATGATTTGCTCTTCAATTCCCAAGTTGTAGTTGCCTTGACCATCGAAAGCTGTGCGAGACACACCTTGGAAATCTTTTACCCGAGGTAAAGCTACTGAAATCAATTTGTCTAAGAACTCCCACATGAATTGGCTGCGGAGCGTAACTACCACACCCATCGGATCACCTTTGCGCAACTTAAAGTTAGAGATGGCTTTGCGAGCAGTGGTGATCTGCGCTTTTTGACCACTGATAACTTGAAATTGCTCAGCTACATTATTGACCACCTCACGGCGAGCCCGAGGCTCCTGAGGTTGGGAAATACCAGTGTTAATGACTACCTTTTTAATCTTAGGGATAGCCATGACCGTACTATACTTCATCTCTTTCATCAGAGTTGGAGCCACAGTCTCTTGGTAGAATGTTTGTAAGCGATTCATATTTATTTCTTTTTACTCTCAATTACTTTTCCAGTTTTCTTATACACTCTGACTTTGGTGCCATCTTTTTCGACTTTGTAGCCGATCCGATCAGGCTTACCATTGTTTAAGATAGCGACTTTGGCGACATCCAAAGCTCGTTCGCGTTGAATGCGTTGACCTTCACGATCACCTTGTGGTTTGACGTGTTTGACAAACATGTTCAAACCTTCAACCACGACTTTATTGTCTTTAGGTAAAACGGCAGTGATACTGCTTTTTTTACCTTTATCTTTGCCGCTGGTGACTATGACTTGATCGCCGACTTTAAATTTCATACGTTTACAATACTTCTGGTGCTAAACTTGCAATTTTAGCAAAACCTTTATCTTTTACTTCGCGAGCAACCGGTCCAAAAACGCGAGTTCCAATGGGATTAGGATTACTGCGAGACTCGATCACTACAGCAGCGTTATCATCAAAGCGGATGTACTCGCCACTAGCGCGGCGGGCTTCCTTGTGAGTGCGGACAATCACAGCTTTGACTTTTTCGCCTTTTTTAACCGTCCCTTTAGGATCAGCAGCAATAACGGAAGCACTGACGATGTCACCCACGTGTCCAAACCGGCGGCGTGAACCACCATGGACTTGAATGACGCGAAGCTGTCGGGCGCCACTGTTATCTGCAACTTGTAGTACGGTTCGTAATTGAATCATGTTAGTTTTCTACTTTTGCTACGACTTTAAAACGTTTGGTCTTGCTGATGGGTCGGCACTCTTGGATCGTGACCAAATCACCTTCAGCTAAGGCAATGTTCTCATAATGACAGGCATAATTTTTACTGCGCTTGACGTACTTTTTGTACAACGGATGTTGCCAGCGAGTCGTCACAGTCACACGAGCAGTAGCTGTGTTCTTGAGCGAAGTAATAGTGCCTTGTAATGTTTTCATGATTTATCCTACCAACTCTTTCTCTTTTAAGATTGTTTTAATGCGAGCAATGTCATCACTCATCACTGAAACAGATCGTGAGTTAACTATTTTACCAACTTTTTTCTCATGGCGCTTGCGAGCCAGCTCCACCACTAACTGAGCGAGTTGTTTTTGTAACTCAGCTACTGATTTATCTTTTAGAGCTTTAATATCGTTGCGCTTCATACTCGTTTTATTTCTTAATTAAGGTCGTTTTCACTGACAACTTGTGACCAGCTTTGGTGAAAGCTGAGCGAGCTTCTTGCTCTGTCACACCACCAATTTCAAACAACACCATACCTGGTTTAATGACTGCTACGTATTTATCAATATCACCTTTACCAGAGCCCATTTTCACACCCACTGGTTTATGAGTAACTGGTTTGTGAGGAAACACTTTCATCCAGTAACGACCAGCACGTTTGGTAGCATAGGTAATTTTTTTACGAGCAGCTTCAATTTGGCGAGAAGTAATCCAGCCAGCCGTGACTGCTTTCAAACCAAAATCACCAAAAGTGACACTCGAACCACGTAAGGCTACACCACGGTTCTTGCCTCTAAATTGTTTTCTGAATTTTGATTTTTTCGGTTGTAACATATCTTCTTAATGAACTACTTCACCTTTATAAATCCAGACCTTAATACCCACGTATCCAGATCGAGTACGAGCTGGAGATTGGTAATAATCAATATTAGCGCGTAAAGTTTGAGTGGGCACACTTCCTTGGAAGTATTTCTCACTGCGACCAATCTCGGCGCCACCAATCCGACCTGACAAAGCGATTTTTACGCCCTTAGCACCGGCTCCCATCACTTTTTCTAAAGCTTGCATCACTGCACGGCGGTGAGGGAAACGTTTGATTAATTGCTCAGCAATTCGTTCTGCTACTAAGCGAGCACTTAAATCAGGTTTCTTAATTTCTTCAACTTTTAATTCCACGCGGACTTTATCTTTTTTCTTTTTAGCGACGTTCAAAATGCGTTCAATGTCTTTTTTGATAGCTTCTAAGTTTACGCCACCTTTGCCGATAACAACACCAGGGCGTGAAACATATAACATGACTTTGATACTTGTTAATGATCGTTCAATATCAATTTGGACTAAACCAGCATTTGATAATTTTCCTGATAAGAACTTTCTTAAGGAATAATCCTCGAGCATGGTGTCAGAGTAACTACTTTTATCTGCAAACCAGCGTGATTTCCAGGTGAAAGTGTTACCGATACGAAAGCTAGTTGGATTTACTTTTTGTCCCATGTGCGTGATGAGCAACTCCTGTAATGAAGTTACTTAGTCTCCTTTTTGGTACTCTTGTCTTGTTTAACTGCTTTTTTAACAGGCTCGGCTGCAGGGGCAGCAACGGGCTTGATTTCGTCACGAGTCATCAATGTCACAGTCACGTGACTGGTTCTTTTCTTGACGTCATGAGCGCGACCACGACTAACAGCTCGAAAACGGCGGTAGCGTGGACCTTCACCAACTTGAATATCTTTTAATACTAAGTCGCTGAACTGTAATTTATGGTTGTTAAGAGCGTTAGCGACGGCTTGCTTGACTACTTTCATAACTGGCAAAGTAGCCCGGCGTTCAATCACTGCTAATTGATTGATGGCTTTATCCAAGCTCAATTTCTTGACAGTGTTAGCCACCAAACGCAACTTGCGTGGTGTCTGACGAATGTATTTTTGCTGTGCCGTAATTAACATTATTTAAATTCCAATTTTCGTCCGCCAACTGGCGGATCAATTTTTTACGTCTTACTCAAGACGCGTTTAACCACTTTACCGTGACCGCGGAAGTTACGAGTTGGAGCAAATTCTCCCAGCTTGTGACCCACCATGGCCTCACTAACAAATACCTCTACAAACTTCTTACCTTGATGCACCATAAACGTGTGACCTACAAAGTCAGGTGAAATCACACATGACCGGCTCCAAGTTTTGATAGGAGCTTTAGTGCCTGACGATTTCTGAGCCAAAACCTTTTTTAAGAGCTTTGGGTCAATAAATGGTCCTTTTTTACTTGATCTAGACATAGTGCTCAAATTCCAAGTTTCAAATTTCAAAATCCAATTTTAACGTTTGGATTTTGGGATTTGGATTTTACTTAACTCTTCTATCTCTCACAATATACTTACTACTGTTCTTGCGTTTATTACGTGTCTTAGTACCCAAGGCATGTTTGCCCCATGGAGTCTTGGGATATTTGAGACCAATACCACTCCGGCCTTCACCACCACCATGTGGGTGACTGTCTGGATGTTGTGCAGTTCCCCGCACTCCAGGACGAATACCCATTAAGCGCTTGCGGCCAGCTTTACCAATTTTTTGGTTTTTGTGATCTTGATTTCCGACTTGGCCGATTGTAGCGAAACACTCGGCATTTAGCAATCTTAATTCTCGAGAAGGCAACTGCACAGTCACCATAGCACCTTCTTTAGCTTGGATATAAGCTGCTGTTCCTGCTCCGCGAACGATTTGACCACCTTTACCTGCGTGTAACTCTAAGTTATGAATCGGAGTTCCGACAGGGATGTTTTTTAAAGGTAAAGCATTACCAACTCGTACTTCAGCAGTGGGACCTGAGAGCACTTCTTGACCAACATTCAGACCATCAGGTGCTACCATGTAGCGTTTCTCACCATCATTATAAATAACTAAGGCGATGTTTGCACTGCGCAATGGATCATATTCTAAGCGCTCAATTTTGCCTGGTACGCCGAACTTATTGCGTTTCCAGTCCAAAATTCGCAAACGTTTTTTGACACCACCACCACGATGACGGACAGTGATACGACCTTTATAGCCGCGACCTTGTCGTTTCAAGTGACCGGTAGCCATCAACCCTTTTTCAGGTTCACCTTTGTGAAGGTGGCTGCGATCCACCGACACTTGGTGTCGACGTCCGGCGCTAGTAGCTTTACGTTTAATTAACATGATACTTAGTTCCCTGATAAGTCAAACAAGGCAATTGTTTGACCAGCTTTCAACTTGACCATAGCTTTTTTGACTTTAGTTTGGACGCTCTTCAAACGTTTACGACCAGTTCGTACTGGTGAGTTATGGCCCACCACGGTGTTGACTGACTCAACTGCCACACCATACAGTTTTTCCACAGCATCTTGAATCTGTTGTTTATTTGCATTGCGAGCCACTTCAAACGTGTAAGTGTTTTCAGTGTTAGCAAGTAACATTGATTTTTCGGTAATGACTGGTTGTTTAATAATAAAAGCGTTCATGATATTTATTTAGTTTTTTTAGCTTTCACGGCTTCTTTTTTAGGAGCGGCTTTTTTGGTGGCTGCTTTCTTAGGTTCAGCTTTAGGCGCAGTCGCTGCTTTTTTGGCTGCGGGCTTGGCGGCTTTAGCAACGGGCTGAGCTTTGGTTTCAGCTTTGACAGCTTTGTCACTGGTTGCAGCTACAGTTTTAGCAGCTGGTTTGGTGGGTTTAGCAGTCAAGCGTTTTTCTAAAGTAGTAATGGCTTCACTCGTTAACACAATTCTATCAGCTAAAGAAACTTCTAAAGCGGTGACACGATCAGCTTGGGTAACTAAGACCGTCTCTACATTGCGCAAGCCGCGAATGATGTTGAGTGTTGGACTGTGAATAATTACTAACACTTTTTCAGTAGGCTCGACGACAGCTTTCAAGGCGGTCATGGCCTCAGCAGTTTTACCACCCAAAGCGCTTAAACCATCATGCACCACGATTTTGGAAGCTTGAATGCTCAAGGCATTAACCAAAGCTTGGTGTTTCATAGTTTGACTCATGTTTAAAGACCAGTTTTGTTCACCATTAGGACCGTGAGAAACACCACCACCTACAAAGATGTTGGAGGTACGAGCACCATGGCGAGCATTACCGGTACCTTTTTGTTTAAACCATTTCTTTTTAGTGCGGTTAATTTCAGAACGGGTTTTGACCTTACTACTCCCTTGGCGCAAGTTTGATTGGTACACACGCACAGCTTGGCTTAATAAGCTCAAGTTTGCGGGCGCACCGAACACAGCATCATTGAGTGCGAGTTCGCTGTGTTTGCCGGTAGAAGTAACGTGTGTGACTTTCATGAGATACTTATGCTTGTGCCTCTGCTACTGGTGCTTCTTCAGCTGGAGCTGCTTCGACCACAGCTTCAGATTTTTGCACGTTTAATAATTCAACTTGCTTCGTTTGACCGGTTTTCAAAATTCGTACGACTGCTTGATTGTGGCCAGGGACTGGACCGCTCAACCATACTTCTTGCGTAGTAGGATCGATGTGTAAAATGACTAACCCAGTCACAGTTTTGGTATCGACACCATAATGGCCAGGCATGCGTTTGCCTTTGAAAACACGACCTGGAGTAGTACCAGCGCCGATAGAACCGACAGCACGGACACGATCTGATTGACCGTGAGTTTCAGGGCCACCAGCAAAACCATGGCGTTTGACGGCACCAGCAAAGCCGCGACCTTTAGTGATGCCTTGAACTTTGACGATATCACCGATTTGTAAAACTTGATCAATAGTAATACTGTCACCAGCTTTAGGAGCTGGGGTTTCACCATCAAGAGCGACTTTTACGCCTTTGACTTGGGTAATACCCATTGAAAAACCACTCTTCTCTAATTGCGATCTGAGTGGTTTGTTCATGTTTTTGAGCTTTTTAGTGCCGTAACCAATTTCTAAAACAACTGATTTTTCTTGGGGATTTTGAGTACCAACGACTACATTCGGTGTGACTTTACAACGAGTCACAGCCATGCGCTTGCCCTCTTTGGTCCAAGCCTGGGTCATGCCGAGTTTGGTGGCGAATACTGTCGTTAACATATATATCTTTTTTTTTGTTTATTTTTGTCATTAAAAAAGTAGACTCACGAGGAGGCTACATCTTAATTTGAATATCAACACCGGCTGGTAACTCTAAGTGCATTAGAGAATCAATAGTTTTACCAGTTGGATTGACAATTTCAATTAAGCGTTTGTGCGTTCGGATTGTGTAATGCTCTTGAGCATCTTTATCAGTATGTGGTGATGCCAAAACAGTAAACCATTTGTGGTTAGTTGGCAAAGGCACCGGACCAATTACTTTAGCACCGGTTGATAAAGCAGTTTCTAAAATCTTTTTAGAAGCTTCGTCAATCACCCGATGATCATAGGCCTTAAGCCGGACTCGGATTTTGTAGCTAGCTGTAGATGTGGTCGCTGCCATACTGTTTCACTTGTTAAATTTCGCTTCTTACGAATTTTTATCAATCCTCTTACATTTTTAAAGACAGAGCGTGATTATACAGAGAATTTCACCTGGTAGCAAGAGGGGAGTTTTGAGCCGGCTGCTCTTCCCACTTCATAGCTGCAAATACTCTCTTTTTACCACCTTTTTTTACAACCCTGAGAGAAACTTAAGTTCCCTTCAACACTTGAAAAATTATCTCCCTGAGACTATTTCGCTCGGCATCAGTCGCACGCGTTTGCAGTGTTAAATATCCTAATTCCGTCTCAGCATAATAGCGGAATATGTGTGGAGCATCATACGGGTGCAGTGCTTTAGGTGAGGGGTAAATTTGCACAGAGCGATTTGATGGTTGATGGACTATTAAATTTGCCCCCCGTCGGTATCGCTCATTGGCAGACCGTTGTGGAACCCGTATGCCATGCTCTTGGTTGTTTAAAATAAAAAGCTGAGCCATGAGGGGGAAAAATAATTCCAGCTCTCTACTTTCTGGGAGAACTTCTTGCAGTTGGCGATAATCTTCCAAAGAATCAATAATACTGAGTAGGTACTCCTCTGTATCTAAGGGTTGAGTTATAGTTGAGATAAATGCGTAGGCTTCTGGTTTTGATTTAAACACTGACCATCTTTCGATGTCACTGAATTCTATAAACTCTCGGTACTTTACCCCAACTCTCATGCTCATAGTCAGTTATTCTAGCACTCCATTTGATGTGTGTAATCAGTGAGTATTTTATTTCTTGGCTTCAGCCAACAATTTTTGATAAATAATATAGCTAATATCCTCAAAAATTAGCTGAGGTACTTTAGCGGCCAGACTGATCGCTCCAGCTTCAGTTTCCACATAATAAGGATGAAACTTATAGCCTTGCAGTTCTCTGCTATCGGGGGCGGTGCTGCTAGCGCTAATACGGACTAATTGAGTCAGGTCAAGTTCACGGTCAGGTTTGAGGCGAAACACCTGCTGGGGGGGCTGGATAATAACTTTTTGTAAACTGTCTGATAACTCCCTTCTAAAGATCATGGCAATGATAGGGAAAAAAGTCTCTAACTCATCATCTTGGCTACTTAATTGATGAATTTGATCGACGGACTGCAATTGCTTAATAACTTTTTTGATTCGCCTTTTGGAAGTAAATGGCGTTCTGATTTCATTAATGAAGGCTAATAAGCGCACATCATCACCCACTTCATAGTCTCTCCATTTCCATGGGTGGGGAAAAATACCAAGCTCACGATACTTGAGTAAAAATGACATAGGAAATAAAGTGTTGATTATTTTACCACTGATAAAAATTTTTCTACCAAAAAGCCCCCTCCATAAGCGGAGAGGGCTTTTGTTTTCAATGCAATTGCGCTAAGCGCAATCAACTAAAATTATTTGATAACTTTAGTGATCGCACCGGCACCGATGGTGTGGCCACCTTCGCGGATAGCGAAGCGTAAGCCCTCTTGCATAGCGACTGGCACAATGAGTTTTACACTCATCTTAGCGTTGTCACCTGGCATCACCATTTCGACACCGTCTGGGAGTTTGATCTCACCAGTCACGTCGGTGGTGCGGATGTAGAACTGAGGTCGGTAACCAGTGAAGAAAGGTTTATGACGACCACCTTCTTCTTTGGTTAAGATGTAGACTTCAGCTTCGAACTCGGTGTGAGGAGTGATGGTTCCGGTTTTAGCCAAAACTTGACCTCTTTCGACACCTTCTTTATCGATACCGCGGAGCAAGATACCGACGTTGTCACCTGCTTGACCTTCGTCGAGCAATTTGCGGAACATTTCCACACCAGTGACAGTTGTTTTGGTAGTAGCTTTGATACCGACAATTTCGATTTCTTCACCGACTTTGACTTTACCGGCTTCGATACGACCAGTCACGACAGTACCGCGACCTTTGATTGAGAAGACGTCTTCGACAGGCATCAAGAATGCTTTTTCGAGATCGCGCACTGGATCAGGCACGTACTCATCGACGGTCTTCATCAATTCCATGATCTTGTCTTGGTAAGCGGCATCGCCTTCCAAAGCTTTGAGAGCTGAAACACGGATGATAGGAGTGTTGTCGCCATCGTAACCATATTTGGTTAAGAGCTCACGCACTTCCATTTCGACTAAGTCTAATAACTCAGCGTCATCGACCATGTCACATTTGTTAAGAGCCACAACTAAGCGAGGCACGTTGACTTGTTTAGCCAACAAGATGTGCTCACGAGTTTGAGGCATAGGACCGTCAGTGGCGGCTACCACGAGGATAGCACCGTCCATTTGAGCGGCACCAGTGATCATGTTCTTAATGTAGTCAGCGTGACCTGGAGCGTCGATGTGAGCATAGTGACGTTTTTCAGTCTCGTACTCTAAGTGACTAATGTTGATGGTCACACCACGAGCTGCTTCTTCAGGAGCGTTGTCGATGTCACCATAACCCATAGCCTTGTTTAAAGGTGAAGGGATTTTAGCTGCTAACGTAGTAGTGATAGCGGCTGATAAAGTGGTTTTACCATGGTCGACGTGACCGATGGTACCAATGTTGACGTGGGGTTTGTTCCGCACAAACTTGGCTGCGTCTGCCATATGAGTCCTCCCGGTAAAGGTAATTTCTAGTTACTAATTATTAATGACTAAACTAGAAGTACTTAATACTAAAATACGAGCGATTGGAAAACAATCGAGAGTTGATTATAAAGCCTCTGGGGCAAGTTGGCAAAGGGAGGTTTTAGTGCGGACATTATCGATGAGTTTACTCATCATAAAAAAACTTTTTATAGTGAACTTACTCTCTATCCCTTAGTACTGCTTGAAAAAGCGGGTTCATTGAAAATTTCTAAGGCTACTATCCCATCAGTGGATTGCAGAGTTGAAAGATCGTACGTAATACCTATTTTCTCAAGAATAGCCAAAGTTTGGTTAAGGGTAGTGAGAGGAACTTCAATATATATCTCCATAAAACTCTGGTGTGCTCCTACTCCCTCCACGTGCTCGCTCTCACTACAAATTACAGCCCCGGTCACTGTAAGCTCATCTTCGATATTCTGGAGTGCCTCCACAAATCGCTCACGCACCAACACCGCCGCCCACCGCGAGTAACAAAAAAACAAATACTCAAGATCAATTAATCTTTTTGTCTCTGCAGCTGATCTTACAGTAATAATCTCCCCATTTTTCCGCTGCTCACTTTTGATTTTTATTTCAGCTTCCGTAGCTGATCCAAAACTACTATCAATTAAGGTCAGTGTTTCCAAGTAAAGTGAATGGGTAGATTGAATAAATGTCTCTAACTCTGCTTGTAACTCAGCCGATGGCAGCTCATGTGAAGATAATTTATCAAGATATGAAACAAAGTACTGGCGCTGACGACGCAACCTCAGCCGCTGCCTCTTAGGAGCTTTTAACTCCAGCAGTGATGAAACAAGAGGCTGCAATGAAAGCTGATCGGGAGCCATTCTCTCCAGATAATTACTTCCATTCTCCATCCTAACTCGCCAGCTTTGCATGAGTGGTTCTCTTTCTGTTTTGCAAGATTTTCATAATCGGACGATCGGCACTAACTTTAAGTTTGCGCAAGGCTTCTTTAAAAGTGTGTGCATTCTCTACCAACAATGCCAATGAAATTTCTGTCTCAAACCAGGCTTGAAAGATTTCCTGTTGCCGTTTTTGCTCTTCAGTTAATGCATTAGATGATGAGGGCCTTTCAGTCTCATCGATCACACCGGTAAACATTCTGATTACCGCCGGCTGCACTTCTCTATCTAAACGGGCAAACTCAATTAATAGCGCACATACACCTAGAAATGTCTCCACATCCTCTTCCTCAAAGCTCTCATTTTTTTTATTAAATTTATCAATTAGTTCCCAATATTGAATAGTATAGTTAATGAAATTGCTAAAATCTGGCTTGCTTAACTGCTCAATAACCATATGGCCTTTCTGTTACTTAAGGGAGCATAGCATGTCAATAAAAATGCCAAAAGGTGTTAAAAAGAAGTAATAAAAAAGGGGCGCCCGGCTGGGCACCCCTTTCTCTGTGTAACTATGAGAGTTTACCGAACGTTAATCCCTTTTCTCTCTTCGATTAATTTAGCTTGAATACTAGAAGGCACTTCTTCGTAGTGACTTGGTAACATCACTGAGGAAGCACGGCCTTGGGTCATGGACCGTAAGATAGTCACATAACCTTGCATTTGAGCTAAGGGCACCAAAGCGGTAATGATCGTGACATTGTTACGGTTAGCAGTACCTTGGATTTGAGCCCGGCGAGCACCGAGGTCACCAATCACATCACCCATAAATTCATCAGGGGTAGTGACTTCCACTTTCATGATTGGTTCCAAGATCACGGCTTGAGCGCGAGAAATGGCGTCACGCATACCCAGTGAGCCTGCCATTTTAAATGACAGTTCACTAGAGTCCACTTCGTGGAATGACCCGTCATACAAAGTGACTTTGATATCACTCATTGGGAAACCAGCAATGAAACCTCTTTCCAATGACTCTTGGATACCTTTATTAGTCGGCTCGATGTACTCTTTAGGCACGGTACCACCAGTGATGGCGTTAACAAATTCATAACCAGTTCCACGATCTTTAGGCTCGACTTTGAGTAAGACGTGACCATATTGACCGCGACCACCAGTTTGTTTGATGTATTTACCTTCACCATCAGCAGCCACTTTAATAGTTTCTTTGTAAGCTACCTGAGGCGCACCCACATTGGCATCTACTTTGAACTCGCGTTTCATGCGGTCAACCAAAATTTCTAAGTGCAACTCACCCATACCGGCAATAATGGTTTGACCGGTCTCTTGATCACTCTTAATTTGGAAGGTGGGGTCTTCTTCAGCTAATTTACCTAAAGCTACACCCATCTTTTCTTGGTCAGACTTAGTCTTAGGTTCAATTGCTAAGGAAATCACCGGATCAGCAAAGCTGATACCTTCGAGCACAATCGGCTTGCCTTCGTCACAGAGTGAGTCACCAGTTTTGGTGTCCTTCAAACCCACAATAGCGACGATCTCACCAGCAAAAGCTTCAGTGATTTCTTCACGTTGGTTGGCATGCATTAACAGCAAGCGACCCACGCGCTCGCGAGCTTTGCGAGTGGAGTTAAACGTATAGGAACCTGAAGCCAATTTGCCAGAATAAATCCGGACATAGGTCAAACGACCCACGTGAGGATCGGTTTGGATCTTGAAGGCCAAACCACAGAAAGGCTCTTCAGGAACAAGTTGCCGAACTTCTTCCTCACCAGTTTTGGGGTGAGTGCCTTTGATTTCTACGATGTCTTGAGGAGATGGTAAGTACTCAACGACTGCATCTAAGAGAATTTGTACACCAGTGTTGCGCAACGATGAACCACAATAAATAGGCACTAATTTGTAACCAATAGTGGCAGCACGTAAAGCGGCCTTCAATTCAGCCACTGAGGGTTCTTCACCAGCTAAATATTTTTCTAACAAAGCATCATCAGTTTCGGAAATTTGTTCAATTAATTGTGAACGATACTTCTCGACATCATCCTTCATCTCGGCTGGAATCTCGACTTCATTGTACTCAGCACCTAAGTGACCTTTTTCCCACACCCAAGCTTTGCGCTCGAGTAACTGGATCACGCCTTTGAAAGTATCTTCGACACCAATTGGCAAGACCATGATGGCTGGTTTGACGCCGAATTTGTCACGGATATCTTGAATCGTGCGCATGAAATCAGCACCGAGCTTGTCCATTTTGTTGACGAAACAGATCCGAGGCACATTGTATTTGTCAGCTTGGCGCCAAACAGTTTCTGATTGTGACTGTACACCCTCTTCGGCATCGAGCACAGTGATACCACCATCGAGCACGCGTAGTGAGCGCTCCACTTCGGCAGTGAAGTCCACGTGTCCTGGAGTATCGATGATATTGAAGCGGTAAGAATCTTTAGTTAAGTGGGTGTCGAAAACAGGAGTCCAGAAAGTTGTTGTGGCAGCTGACACGATTGTAATACCACGCTCACGCTCTTGGTCCATCCAGTCCATTTGGGTAGCACCTTCATGAACTTCACCAATTTTGTAGGACTTACCAGTGTAATAAAGAATGCGCTCAGTAGTAGTGGTCTTACCAGCGTCGATGTGAGCAATAATACCGATGTTCCGAATCCGATCGAGCGGAAGGTTACGGTTGGTAGTTTTGACGGTTTGTTGACCTGCCATATATGTCCTCTGTCAAATGACGAAGTGTATTACGTATTTAAATATGCACAAAACTTTTGGGCAAAGTAACAGAGGATTATACCGAGAAAACCGCTCTGAGGGAAGGTGTGGAAATCAGTCTTTCCGCTCGTCTTCGATCCACTCGTCATCTATCTTAGAACTTAAAAAGTAAATTTGTTGTTGATTGACTAGGTTTTCGATGGCAGTTTTAAGTATTCCCATCTCTTTGGGAGTAATACCTTCACTACCTCTAAAGTAATTAATTTTACTTGGCCTTTTTAAGATTCGTGGTAATTTAGCCTGATACCCAGTGATAGTACTTACCTCAGCTGGTAAAGCTAAAATTGCATTTACAATTTCGGGAAAAATGTACCCATGAGTGGCCCATTCTTTTTTGATTATCATCTCTTTTAAAAGCCGAGCTTCATATACTGACAGTAATTTCTGTCGTGCAACAAGTGCCATGACCATATCTAACGCTAAAGCCCCTTGCTCGTGACTAGGGTCTCGCTCAGCAATCTTAATCGCTTCATAGGTGATATTTGGGAAATGCTTTTCGAGAACAGTTTGCACTAATTGATAAGCCCAATGTGGGAACTCGATACTAAGTCTGTTAGCAAAGTACAGTGCCTTCAGCTCTCCCTCTGCGACACCTACCTTGAGATCAAACTGCAATAAGGCTCGAGCAATACTATTTTGGAGTGCAAAGCGCTCCTTTTCAGACAAATCATAAACCGTTAACTCATACCAATGCTTATGATTATCTTCTGGAGTCATAAAGCACTCTGCTTGAGGTTAATAAACTCGGATCACTAATGCGTCTTTTCTAGGATCAACTGCGTCCTCGATCTTTACACTAAAAGGAATATTGTTTTGAACTAACATCTGTAAAACTGTTTCAACTTGTTGTTGAGGAACTTGGCGCTGATCATCAAGAGTTAGCATTAGTTTGCATTCCCTGTAGGTTACTTGACTTGCTACTTGGGTACTAGGAGCAATAACAGTGAAACTCTCTAAAGCTGCCTGGAATCTCTCGTCATCATGGTGCTTCAGCATATTAACACTCTGAGTGAGATGGTCTTGGTCAATGTGGGAAGTAGCACCATTTTGATTCCACTGCCAAACAATGGCTCCAGCCTCAACACGATTAGAATCAGATTGACCACCTTCTTCTTGCCCTCGAACCATATTTAATAACCATGCTGTTAAACTGCCGGCATCATTCCCTACTCGTGAGTGTTCTACTGTAAATCCTGCCATAAAAAATCCAGGCTAAAAATGGAATTTAGTACCTTCTAGCCAGCCCTTTTACTACGTTTTTCATCCGCCATGGATGTGTAACAAAAAGTGATTATACGCCGAAATCAATACAGGAAAAGGGGTGAGTTATTTATTTTCTAATTTAGTAAACACATCATGTAAGGCCTCAAAGCCTATGTTACCTAAATGATGAATTACGCCTGGTATTGAGAATGATCTGCGATTGAAAACTTTTTCTCCAAAGTCTTCTAAATTAACAGCTGTACGCAACATCTCAATAACCTCAGTTGACTGTTCATTAGCCGCTTGTTCAAAAGGATTAATGAAGTTATGGCGAACTAAACCATTTACAGCTTGGGTAGCTAGCCTTGGGGCATAGCCATGTGCCATTAAAAGACGACGCAAGGTTACGCCTTCGAGCAGATTAGGGTTATTACGAATATCTCGTGATAATAAAGTTTTCTTTTGATTGCCTATTAGTAATAATGCTTGCCTAAATAAAATTAAGTCTGTTTTTCTAAGTTTCCGAAGGCTTAGAGCATGATCAACCTTCTCTGTTCTTAAACTCAGTTCAGCTCCATCTGTGAAATTAATCATGATGTGAAAAACCTCAGCAAGGTGCAAGGGGTTATCCCAGGGAATAATCCAGCGAGTTTTATGTAATAACTGCTGAGCTTCCCCTACTGTCAAACCACTATTTTCTAAAGCCATTTGTAACTCATCTTTAGTGGGATTTTGTTGAAGCTGATATTCAGTCAGATATTCTTCGGCTGTTACTGGAGGTGATTCAACTTCGTCTGATTGCGTGAGAACTTCCTTTGTCGCTTCAGTTGCCGGTAAATCAAATAGAACCGCCGTAGGGAGAGATGCTGCTAAAAGCTGTTCCAGTAATGCTAAGTCTTCTTCGTTTAGTCGAATACCTCGTTCAACTGGAGGCATAAACTATCCTTGTCTTAGGCAGCTACTTAATAGCCAACTCTTACCACCGGAAGTGACTGAAAGCCTTGTTGGCTTCGGCCATGCGATGTGAGGTTTCTTTGCGTTGGATCGCACCACCAGCATTGTTGAGAGCGTCAGTCATTTCAGCGACTAATTTCTCAGCAAAGGAGTGGTATTGCTTGTTAGGGCGTTTGCGAGCTTCTTGGATTAACCAGCGCAAGGAGAGTGATGAACCACGGCGACCTTTGACAGGCATCGGCACCTGGTAAGCAGCACCACCCACGCGGCGAGAACGGACTTCCATTTGTGGAGTCACGTTGCGTAATACGTCTTCTAAAATTTCTGGCGCAGGGCGATTTAATTGTTGGCTAATCTGCTCTAAGGCATCATAGACCTGTTTTTGGGCCACAGTTTTTTTGCCATCATACATGGCATAGTTGATCAACCGGGCGATCTTAACGGAGTTATATTTGAAGTCTGGGACAGCTTGTCTGACTTTGGCTTTTTTAGCGCGCATAGGCTCTTTCTTCACCACGCTGAGCGTGGTTACTCCTTCTTCACCAATCGTGAGAAGGTATGAGTATTAATAATTAACTTTTCTTGACGCCGTATTTACTACGACTGGTCTTACGACCATTGACACCAGCACAGTCAAATTTACCGCGGACGATGTGATACTTCACACCAGGTAAGTCTTTGACCCGACCACCACGAACTAAGACGATACTGTGTTCAGCTAAGTTATGACCTTCACCCATGATGTAAGCCGTGACTTCCATCTTGTTGGACAAGCGGACACGAGCTACTTTACGTAAGGCTGAGTTAGGTTTCTTAGGAGTCATGGTTTTAACCACGGTACACACACCTCGTTTTTGAGGGTTAGTGGTTTTGACAGGACTGTTAGTAATCGTGTTAAAACTACGGCGCAAAGCAGTAGCTTTGATGCGTTTCACTTTACTTGTCCGTCCACCTTTTCGAATCAGTTGGTTAATGGTTGGCATTCGTGACTTCCAGATATACTTATAAACTATTTTTAGTCAGGCGTTGATTGTAACATAAGAGGAATTCTTAGCCAATAGTGAAAGAATTGTGTTAAAAACATGTCACCTCGTAAAAGGTGTCTCGTCCAAGACAGTTTCCAATTCTAATTGACTGCGTGTAGGAGGCAACGGGCACATCATGAATAAAGCATCGTAAGCCTCCCAATCAATGGGATCATCATCTTCAAAAGCTGCCGCATTAAATTCCTCAGCTAACCACTCATGAAGTCTGGCAGGACTTTGGCCAGCATCTAACCTCTGTAGTAACTCTTGTCTCACCCGCTCTACTTTACACATATTTATTACTTATTGAGTAATGAATGTGTATTATACCAGGTTGTGTTTTACACCTTGTGATGAGCTGCTTTTTTATGCCTTGACCACTTCCTTTAGAAGTTCGCCTGGACACAAGTCATTGCAGTCAAAATGTACATGTTGCACACGATAGACAGTGTCCAGGTTCACTTTTCTACAGGTTGATACTGAGATAGGTAGAGTTTGCTGTATGCAAGCTTAATGCAAGAAATTTCCTATAAAGTACGTATATGAAATCTATTTACAACCGCAGCCGTATCTTTGTAACAGCTACACAAGCTCGGAATGACTTCTTCGAGTTGCTCCATATTGCCTACTTTCAGCAACAACCCATTTTCATTAGAAGACGAGGAAGAATAGTAGCGATATTAAGAGGGGTGCCTCCCACAATGTATGATCCTGAGCGACCCAAATCCCAAGGTAAAAAGTATCGCTAACTACCAAAAAGCCCCATCCGCCAGTTGGCGGACCAGGGCTTTTCTGAATTCCTTTTACAGAACTTTTAGGCTGCCATCACCACTTCTTCAGTGTTGGTGATTTCTTCTGCCACTACTGGTGGGACATAATCCAAACTGGCGCGTTCTGAGTCAGTGGGGATTAAGCGACCAATGATGACGTTTTCCTTCAAGCCCTCGAGGTAATCGACAGCTCCAGCGGAAGCGGCATCAGTCAACACGTTCTTAGTGTGTTGGAATGAAGCAGCTGATAACCACGAACTGGTAAAGAGTGATGACCGGGTAATACCCAAGATCATGACCTTAGCAGTTGAAGGCTCACCACCAGCGGCGATGACTGCATCATTGTTGGCAATGAACTTGGAGCGTTCGATGACTTCACCAGTTAAGAACTCGGTGTCACCCGCAGCTTCAATTTGCAGTTTGTCACCCATCTTGCGGACAATGACTTCAAAGTGCTTGTCGTGGATAGGAATGCCTTGTGATTCGTACACGGCTTGGATTTGGTTGACAACGTATTGTTGTGCAGCCAATAACCCTCGGACGTGGAGTAACTCGCGGACATCAATAGAACCACCGCTTAATTGCGCACCCATATGGACTAAATCACCCTCCCCGACCAGCAACACGGCGTTGTTAGGCACAGCATAGCTGCGTTCTTCCACACCTTCACTGGTAGGTTTGATGGTCAAAATGCGGCCGTCTTCTGTCTCAGCGATCGTAACTTTTCCGGCTACTTCAGCCACTAAGGCTGGAGTTTTAGGAATCCGAGCTTCAAACAACTCTTCCACACGAGGCAAACCTTGGGTCACGTCGAGACCGACGATACCTCCAGAGTGCTTCACCCGCATTGTTAGCTGCGTACCTGGTTCACCAATTGATTGAGCGGCAACTACGCCGACTGGCACACCAATTTCGACAATGGCACGGGTTGAGAAATCCCAACCGTAACACTGGGCACACATGCCCTTGGGAGCTTGACAGGTCAATGGGGACCGGACTTGAATTTCAGTGGCGCCAGCTGCATCGATTTGTTGAGAAATATCGACAGTGATGACTTCACCTTTGGTAATTAACGTCTTGCCTTTGATGACCACATCTTGAGCGACAACTCTACCCACCATACGGTTAGCAAAGACATCTGGGCGCTCAGCTTTGATCAGTGTCAGGCTGTCAGTGGTTTCACAATCTTGTAAGCGGATGATGACATCATGTGAGACGTCAACCAACCGGCGAGTCAGGTAACCGGCGTCAGCAGTTTTCAGAGCTGAGTCAGTCAAACCTTTGCGTGAACCACGAGCAGAAGTCACATACTCAAAGATGGTTAAGCCTTGACGGAAATTTGATTTCGTTGGCATTTCCACGATGTTACCCAAGGGGTCAACGACGAGACCCCGCATAGCAGCCAGCTGCTTTACTTGGTCTTTAGAGGCCCGGGTACCACCTGAGTTAATCATGATCTTGACGGCGTTGTTCTCGTCATATGAGTTCCAGGTCTTCTCGGCCACTTCATCAGTGGTTTGCATCCAGATTTCGAAAGTCAATTTCCGGCGCTCGTCACTGGTGATTAAACCTTGCAGATAGTTCTCTTGGACTTGTTCAGCCTTTTTGTTAGCTTCGCCAATGATGACGTCTTTTTCATCAAGCATTTGACAGTCACTAACTGACACTGACAGACCAGACAAGGTGGCGGCACTAAAGCCTAAGTTCTTAATCTTGTCGATCAAGATAGCCACTTCGTGTTGAGGTTGGCTACCGATAGCGGTAGTCACCAGTTCCTTGATTTTCTTGGCAGTGACGGCTTCGTTAATAAAGCGCAAACTTTCTGGCAAGATATCATTGAACTCTAAGCGACCAACGGTGGTTTTCATCAATTGTGATTTGCCACCGACACTCAAGCGGATCGTGATTAATTGGCGTAAACCAATTATGCCCACTTGGTACGCATGATAAGCCTCATCTTGTGAAGCAAAAATGGTCGGAGCAGGATCTACGTTCTCATCAACTGAGGTGTAGAAGTACATACCCATCGCCATTTCCTTGTTAGGCACAGTGATTGGTTCACCATTGGCAGGTTTCAACAAGTTGTGAGTGGCCATCATTAATTGACGAGCTTCTTCCTGAGCTTCTTCGGTCAACGGCACGTGGACAGCTACTTGGTCACCGTCGAAGTCAGCGTTATAACCCGCACAGACACAAGGATGTAAACGAATAGCATTACCTTCAATCAATTGTGGGAAGAAGGCTTGCATACCCAGTTTGTGAAGTGTCGGAGCACGATTCAAAATCACCGGGTGGTTGCGTGTCACTTGTTCCAAAATGTCATACACCACTGGTTCGCGACGGTCGAGTAAGTGACGAGCACTCTTGACGTTAGGAGCTACACCTTGGACGATTAACTCGCGTAACACGTATGGCTTGAACATTTCCAAAGCCATGTCTTTAGGTAAACCACACTCATTGAGTTTGAGTTCAGGACCGACTACGATCACTGACCGACCAGAATAGTCGACACGTTTACCGAGCAAGTTTTGACGGAACCGACCTTGCTTACCCTTCAACATTTCTGAGAGAGAGCGTAACGGACGGCGAGTAGCACGGCGGCGAGACTGACGAGCTTGAGTGGTATCAATCAAGGAGTCGACGGCTTCTTGCAACATTCGTTTTTCGTTGCGCAAAATGATGTCAGGAGCACCTAACTCAATCAAGTGCTTCAAACGGTTGTTACGATTGATAACACGACGATAGAGGTCATTTAAGTCCGAAGTCGCAAAACGGCCACCGGATAACTGCACCATCGGACGCAGGTCGGGAGGGATAACTGGCAAGACCGACATAAACATCCACTCGGCGTTAATGCTGGCTTTGCGTAAACCTTCCACGACGCGTAAGCGTTTGGTAGCTTTGATGCGCTTGGCACCTTTGCTTTCGGCCATCTCCACGCGCAGTTTTTCCACTAAAGTATCGAGATCGAGCTCGCGGACGAGTTCCATCACGCTTTCGGCACCCATGCCCACGCGCAAGTGATCAGCGGCGTTGTACTCATCAAGCTTGAGGTACTCATCTTCGGAAAGAATCGTGCCTTTGCGGATCTTCTTGACCATACCTTTGACGGTTTTGTAGATCTCTTCAGTTTGTTCGAGTTGCGTGATCAGTTGCTCTTTGGTCGTAGCCATGACTTGCTTAGCTTTTAGCTCGAGCTCAGAAGTTTTGAGTTCTAACGTTTCTTTGTTAGTAACTTTTTCTTTGAGCTTGGCTTTATCAGTATCCAAGTCATCTTTGACCTTTTGTAAGGTTTTCTCAGCTGCAGCGCGCAGCTCGTCTTGAGCAGCTACTAAGTCAGCATCAAGTTGTTCGATGACTTGAGCTTTATCATCTGAGTTCACTTCCAACACTAAGTATTGGGAGAAGTAAATGATGGCACTTAAGTTACGAGGTGAGATATCCAAGAGTAATGACAACTTAGAAGGAGCACCCTTGAAAAACCAGATGTGAGCCACCGGAGCAGCTAAGGTAATGTGACCCATGCGTTCGCGGCGGACGCGAGCTTGAGTAACTTCCACACCACACTTATCACAGATGATACCTTTGTAACGAATCCGTTTGTACTTACCACAGTAACACTCGTAATCTTTCATGGGGCCGAAGATCTTCTCATCAAAGAGACCATCTTTTTCGGCTTTCAAAGACCGGTAGTTAATCGTTTCTGGTTTTTTGACTTCACCATGTGACCAAGATTTAATGGTTTGCGGTGAAGCAATTTTGATTTGTAAGGCAGAAAAATCTACAATTTGTTTCATATTTGCTCCACTCCTATTGTTCGTCACTAACATCTTCTAAATCGGCTTCGGAGGGTTCATCAACCGCCTCCAAGTCGTCGGCGTCATCGGTACTGACGTCATCTGAATCATCGCTTTGAGCAGCGGGATCATCGGTAGTGATCATCCCATCATCAGCTACGAGCTGAGCCTGATCATCAGTAATTACTTGATCATCAGCAACCAAAGCAGCTACTCCAACTGGAGCGGCGACTTCGTCATCAACTTCTTTGACTTCGTGAGCCACAACTTCCAAACCAAGTGAGTTCAACTCGCGCATCATCACTTTAAAGGCCTCAGGCACTGTTGGAGCGGGAATCGGCGTACCTTTAACGATAGCTTCGAAGGCTTTAGCCCGACCCATCACGTCATCTGATTTAATCGTCAACATTTCTTGGAGGGTATGCGCAGCTCGGTGTGCTTCCAAAGCCCAGACTTCCATTTCTCCCAACCGTTGACCACCCATTTGAGCTTTACCACCCAAAGGTTGTTGTGTGACTAACGAGTATGGACCAGTGGACCGAGCATGAGTCTTGTCTTCCACCATGTGGATCAGCTTCAAGATATAACCGATACCAACCACGGTCTTCTCACTAAATGGTAAGCCGGTGCGGCCATCGATTAATTGAGCTTTACCATCGCGTGGTAAACCAGCTCTCTCGAGCTCTTCCCAAATTTTGCTTTCATTAATTTCTTCAAAAGCTGGGATCGCCACTTTATAGCCTAATTTACTGGCTGCCCAACCCAAGTGAGCTTCTAACAGCTGACCTAAGTTCATACGAGCCAAGACTGACAGTGGTGAAATGATGATATCGACTGGAGTCCCATCTTCGAGATGAGGCATGTCAGCTTGAGGCACAATCTTCGAGATAACACCCTTGTTACCATGACGACCGGCTACCTTGTCACCGACAGTGATCTTCCGAGTTTGAGCGACTTTGACAATCACTTCCATATTAGTACCAGGGTCAAGTTCATCACCTAAAGTACGATCGAGTACTTGGACTTCGATGACAGTACCACCTTCACCGTGAGGCACACGGAGGGAGGTGTCACGAACTTCGCGTGATTTCTCACCAAAGATAGCGCGCAATAACCGCTCTTCTGGAGTCAACTCGGTTTCACCTTTGGGGGCAATCTTACCCACCAGGATGTCACCAGCACCCACAACTGAACCAACCCGGATAATGCCATCAGGCGTCAAGTTACTTAAGTAAGCCTCAGAAACATTAGGAATATCGTTAGTCAATTCTTCAGGACCTAACTTGGTGTCCATCACTTGAGCGCGGTGCTCACTGATTTGGACTGAGGTCAAGACATCTTCTTTGACTAAACGATCAGAAATGACGATCGCGTCTTCATACCCTAATCCTTCAAATGAAGTGTAAGCAATGATCAAGTTAGCACCCAAGGCTAACTCACCACCATCAGCAGATGGGCCATCAATAATGATGTCACCAGCTTTGATTTTTTGACCAAGACTAACCATTGGTTTTTGAGAGTATGAAGTACTTTGTGAAGTACGGACAAACTTTTCGATATGATAGACCTCAGTACTGCCTTCGACAGTCACCATCGCATTTTCATCACTGGCAGCTAAATCTTTGGCTTTGGCCACTTCTTTAGTATCCAGATCAATCACGATTTGCTGAGCGTCCACATACTTCACCACACCACTGTGGCGAGCCCGAACGGTGCGTCCCATGGCAGTAGCTACGGCTTCTTCCATACCGGTACCTACAATCGGAGCTTGAGGTTTGATCAAGGGCACAGCCTGACATTGCATGTGCGTACCCATCAAAGCCCGGTTAGCTTCGTCATGAGAGATAAAGGGAATTAAAGAGGCAGAAGTACCAATCACTTGGCGAGGAACGACGTCAATATACTGCACGTCTTCTACTGGGCCTTCGATGAATTGGTTCATAGACCGCATTGGCACCCAAGCTTGGGTAATGACATCATCATCACTGACTTCGACACCGGCATGGGTAATTTTGTATTCTTCTTCATCATCAGCGGCCAGATATACGATTTGATCTGAAATCTTCATCTTGCCTTTGACGTTCTCCACTTTGTGATAAGGAGATTCTAAGAAACCAAAATCATTAACTTGAGCGTATAAAGCTAAGTAGGTAACCAAACCGATGTTTGGACCTTCTGGAGACCGGACGGGGTCAATCCGTGAATATTGAGACGCGTTGATGTCACGCATTGAGAATGAGGCGCGCTCACGAGTCACACCACCACTACCCATCACTGACAACCGACGCAGGTTATCAATTTCTGATAACGGGTTAGTTTGATCTAAGATAGTGGATAAGCGGTTACGGCGGAAAAATTCAGAGATAGTAGCGATCAACGGCCGAGCATTGACTAAAGCAGCTGGAGTTAAAACTTCATCTGTTTTGGTCAAAGACATTTTTTCACGGATGGAACGCTCTAAGCGAATTAAACCAATCCGCAAAGCATTGGTTTGGACGAGCTCACCAATCCGGCGAACGCGGCGGTTACTCAAGTGATCGATGTCATCAGTTTTACCTTCGCCATTTTGTAATTTGATCAAGTAACGAACAGCAGCCACGGCGTCTTCAGTAGTGAGGACAGTGGTTTTTTGATCAGCGTTGACCTTCAAGCGACGGTTAAGCTTATAACGACCGACTTCATCCAGATCATAACGACGAGGATCGAAGAATAATTGTTTTAAGTATTCCTTAGCGTTATCTAACACGGCTGGCTCACCAGGGCGCATTTTTTCGTAAAGCTCAATTAAAGCTTCTGCTTGGCTCTTGGTAGGATCTTTTTCGATAGTTTTGGCAATCAAATCAGATTCATCTTTATCTTTGAGATCTTTGAATAAATCTAATAATTCTTCATCGGTGCCATAGCCCATAGCCCGTAACAAAACGGTAACTGGCATCTTACGGCGGCGATCGATCTTAACTGTAATCACATCGCGACGACCAACACCAATTTCTAACCATGAGCCACGATTAGGACGCAGTTCAGCCCGGTAGAGCATCCGACCGGTCGCTGGATCTTCATCACCTGAAAAGAAAATACCTGGAGAGCGCACTAACTGCGTCACCACTGCCCGCTCAATACCATTGATCACAAAGGTACCCACAGGGGTCATCTTAGGAATATCACCTAAAAACACTTCCTGGGTTTGCTCTTCGCCAGTTTTTTTATTGAGTAATGTAGCTTCTACGTAGAGAGGCACGTCGTAGCTGACAGCCTTACGCTTAGCTTGGGCTAAGGTGTATTTAGGCTTACCAAAGCGATACTCACCAAAAGTAATTCGCCAGTTTTTGCCGGTAAAATCTTCAATACCTTTTTCACCATTTACCTCTGCTAGCGCCTCGCCGATGCCTTTACTTAAAAAGCGCTCATAGCTTTGTAGTTGTAACCTAACTAAATTTAACTCGGGAAGGTTGCGATGTTGTTTCCCCCAATAGGCGCGTTGCTGTGTCGGCATGAAGACTCCTTTTATCCGTATTTTCACTGTGGAAAACTCTCTTACTAACAGGCACACAAAAAGCCAGGCCACAACCGTGCCCTGTGCTGATTTACTTGGTGCTGAATATGGCAATGTCTGTCAGCAAGAGAATTTTCCAGGAATTATATTGCTACGTTTTTGAGAATAGGGGGTAGTATAACAAGTCTGGCAGATAAGTGCAAGCGGGAGTTATAAAAATTCCAAAATCCAAATGTCAAACTTTGAATTTTGAGATTTGGAATTTATTATCTCAAATACTTCTGCACATTGGCATTGTGCTCATCCAAAGTACGGGCTGTGTGAATCTGGCCCTGGCGATCATGAATATAAAACAAGTCGTTTGTCTGAGCAGGATCGAGAGCAGCTTTGATAGCAGCGGCGCCTGGGCTCGCAATTGGCCGGGGAGGTAAACCGGGGTTTTTGTAGGTATTAAAGGGAGAGTTGAGCTCTTTATCTACTGCCAAAGGTGGTACCCACCAGGATTGTTGAGTTTTATCATATCCCTTTACATACTGGAGCGTTGCATCAGCCTGGAGTGGCATCCCTATCTCAAAACGATTCCATAAAATACCTGAGACTACTGCCATATCCTCTTCACCAGAGGACTCGCGCTCAATTATAGAAGCCATAATTATTGCTTCCTCCAGCGTATGACCGGAGGCTTCAATCTCATCAGCCAAACCTTCCACTACTTTTTGCTCGAAAGTGTTGGTCAGTAAGTTATAAATGGTAGCAGCAGTAGAGTCTCGAGAAACTAAGTAGGTATCAGGATAAAGTTTGCCCTCACTGACATCAGCTAACTCTAAGAACTCATCTTTATCAAACGATCCTAACTCCTGGCGATCTAAACTATCAGCAATTTCCTCCACTCGCCAGCCTTCGGGAATCGTAATCCAGAGGTCATCAGTGCCAGTCGTTAACTGTTGAGCGATCTCGCCGAGAGACATACCACTATTAAGCTTGAATGACCCTGCCTGGAGCTTATCACCCAAACCTTTGAACTTAACATACGCCCGAAAAGCTAAGGGATTTTTGATTAAGCCTTCTTCCGCCAGGCGGTGACCAATAATGGAAATGGCTTGACCTTTGGGAATCACAAACGTTGTTGAATCAGTCGGGGTAGATGAGGCTGGTTGCAGCTGCGTGTAGGCATAACCTGTTACACCAGCTAATACGAGAATAGCTAATAAGGCGCCAATGAAGAAAGTCTTTAATAAAAACGACATCGCTACAGAGTATAACATTAACTATGCTCATCCAGCCACTCTTGAAGAAACTCAGCGGCAGCCAAGTGATCGATGGGTTGTTGGCGCTTGGATAAACTTAAATGAGCTTCGAGCTGCTTAGTATGGGTGGTTTTAGAACTAAGCGTTTCGTCAGTCATGAAAATGGGCAGCGAAAGCTGGGTTTTTAACTGCTCTACAAATCCCCGTGTTTTTTCAGCCATCTCATTTTCAGACATACCTACCACAATTTGCTCTACTCCTTCAGCTACAATGACTTGAGCTAACGTCGCAAATAACCGATCATCATGAGGAATAATTTTCAACGGCTCTGCCAACGTCCCATACGAAACAGCCAAACCAACTCGGCTTAAACCAAAATCAATAGCAAGTGTTTTGGGAATCATACTTAATTAGGCACTAATACTGCAGTTATCACACCGCGATTTTTATACGATCCCTCAGGGTAACACGTCACCAGCTTGATCTGGCGAGTATCATACTTTTGAGTCAAAATATGGACATCAGTGGGCTTCACCTCAGCTCTATCTTGAACCAGGTAGCGATAACGTACCCCTTTGTAGGTTACAAAAATCTCATCACCTTTTTTCAACGTCATAATATAACTGAAGATCGAGTTATATCGGCGAGGGTTTTTTTCACTCGGGTTGTAAAACTGCCGTAATACTGAGTGACCAAAAATAACTGGTGCCCCTGGCTCGCCTGGAGCTGCCGTTCCAGGATATTGAATGAGACTCTTATTTAAGTTGACGCCACCCAACCGCACCTCAGCATTAGTGACATCTACTGACGGAATATCAATATAATACACTTCTTCTTCCTGTGCACCCTTCTCCAACTCGCTCAACTCAGTTTCACCAAACCAGTTCGATAGATTAGTGAAATCCAATTTAGTATCGAGAATAATCGGTTTGGTGCTTTCCCCCATACCCACTCCTTGTAAGGGGCCTTCAGCAGTGCTCGCTTGCGCTTGAGCAATCACAATGGGGTTGGCATCTAACACCTGTTCTGGTGGTAACGGGGAGGTGAGGGTACTAGCTTGGATTTGGGGCAGCTCCACAAAGTAATACTGAGCAAATGGTAATAAAGCATTCCCCACTAAACCCATACCTACCATGATGAAAAATAACGGCACCAGTGCTGCCCCCACTCTAATTGCTTTAGGTAATCGATTTTTGAGGGTAGTGACACGCTCAGCCACCTGGGTACTTTCCACTGCTTGAGCCACCTGAGTACGATGGCTTAACCGCTCAATTTTCTCTTCTAGCTTGGTCAGTGGCACACCAGAAGCTAAAGCTTGTCGGTAGAGCTTGACCATGTCGTCTCTGGCAATAGGTGGTGTCTGCCCTATCATTGTGTTTGTACCTTAATTCTTTCAGCTTTACTCGGTAACCGTGGCCAAACCCATTCAGCAATCTTGGGCTGAAGAGTAATCTCGACACTTTTTACTTCTGCTTTAGTTTTGAGCTCACTCTCGGCTTCAGTTAGTTGTTTAGCTTGCAGCTGATTCAGCCAAGCTGCAACATCGATCTTAGGATAGGCAACAGTGCTCATGTTCATCTGTAACACCACTTTGCCGGAATTGCTGGCGGTTTGCGAAGGGGTAGATAACACCTGAGGGGCTTCATCACTTAGCTCATACTCACTCGGCAGTTGGGTAGCTAAGATCTCTTTAGCCAGCGGTTGTAAATCTCCTACTTGATAACTTAGACCCTCCACTACCATCGTCGCTTTCAGCGTCAGGGTATCTGCTTCCTCACCGGCTTTACCGCTGTACTCAGAGGTTTTGACCGAGACTTTGCCGGTGGGGACAGTATAACTGCCATTTCCTGATTGTTCTTGAAAAGCAGCTTCGGCTTTTTTAATCAGCTCAGTCTTCAGATCGGCTAGAATTTTTTCACGATCCTTTTCACTGACTGCACGAGCTTCACGGCTAGCTCCGCCGCTGAAAGCACTCTTGGCGATCGCTGAGTACGTATTCCCTGAAAAGTCACCGACCGTAAACTCTACATTTTGACCAACATTGCTCTCAGTACCGATAGCTTGAGCCGTCGCTGCCCCATCAGCTTTACCATAGGTTTTGTTTTCACCTTCACTACCACGCTTACTGACACTGGCAGATGCCACGGTCACTTCTTTATCTAAAACAAACTTGAGCTTGCCAGCAGTCAGCACTGTCCCAGCAGCAAATGATTTAGATGACTCAGTTTTGTTGATCAAAGTGACTGTGCCTTTAGCCTTGTCCCCCACTAATTTAATCCCGGTAGTGGGCAGGGACTTAGTCTCACTCAGCTCCTGAGTTACGGCTTTAGCAGGTAGGACTCGGTTAGCGGCATCAACAGCAGTTGCCTTGGCATCTAAAGTCACGGGAACTTCTTGCGAGAGTGGCTTACTATTGAGTGTGATTGCCACCTGAGCTTGCGTACTCATCGCAATGGCACCAAAGGCAATCAGAAGTAATGCTAAAACTCCCCCAATAAATCCCAAGGTAATAAATAAGCGATGAGCGTGAATAAAAGTTCCAAGTCGCTGACGCGGTGAACTTGCTTGACTGTGACTGGCAGGTTGTTCAGTTTCAAATGCATACTCTTCATCCTCATGAGTGCGGAACGCTGGAGAAGTTCCAGAATTAGACTTTTCCAAGTGGTGCAAACCAATGGGGACACCAAAGCTAGATTGAGCATGATTAGGGAGTACCACATTTGCTTGCTCTACGGCATATTCTTCGGCTTCTGGCAAACTAGGCGTGGCAGGCTGCGGCTCATTGGGTTGGGCTTCGAGCACCATGGGCTCGAAACCTAATTCGTCGGCAACAACTTCACCTGCTACAGGTACTACGTCACTCTCCAGCTGAGGCACTTGTGGAGTGGGCGTTGTACTACTGGCTGCTCGTTTAATCAGCCCTTGAACTTCAGCAACTGCTCGCCCACCTTGACGGGTGATCGCTTCTACCACGCTTGTCGTGGATAAGACATCGACGGTGGGAGGATGTAACAACCCATGCGATGCCACCCAATCGTGTGCAATTAAACTTTGTTGGATATCGGTAACTTCACTTTCGTCCAGCTCAGCTGAAGCTAATAACATCTTGGCCGGTAAAACTGGAGGTAGCTTCTTGCCCTCGGCTGTGGCGCGCGCTAAAGCCTCAATCACATCGGCAGCGGCATCATCAGATTTGCCCACTTCAATCGTAAAACCTAAGTTACCTTGATGAATGACCGACACTCGCAGTTCTTGCTGAGCCGCCACAATCAAAAATGCACTTAAAAAAGGCTCATGCTCTTTTAGTTCTTGAAATAAAGCTTCATCAATTACCACAAAACCCACCGCTTTGAGGCTGAGCTGTTTAGTTAATTTCTTCAACAATGGTTTATGAACATCAACAATACCTTGAGCATCAACCCAACTCGGTGCAAAGCCAAACACCACCTCCTCAACATCTTCAGATTCTTTGCCCAACTCTTGCAAGCTCTCATCAGTCACCACTAAGCAGTTCTCATCATCGGTGTATTCCAGAACACTTGAGGTATGGACCACTACGATCTCACCATCTTTCACCTTCCACAACGCTGCTTGAACAGTGCTCCCAGTCAGCACAACTGCCAACAACAATTTATCAGGCCCAGCCGGTGACGAAAACAGGTTTGGTAACTCCATAGCAAAGACAGCCTTGCTAAAAAGGCTTCAGCTTAATTAAAGCAAAGATCGAGTGTAATGGGAAGGGAGAGAGTGAAAACAACGATCTTACTTAGGAATTTCTACTTTTTTGACATTGTCATTAATCATTAAAAGATTCTTAGTCACATCCTGCAAACCAAAGACTGGGCTTGAGGCGGTTCGCGTTACTTTTGGCCTGTCGCCTTTATCATTAAATTGATAACCCAGCATCACTCCCACTGTACCCACTCCATCTGGATGGTGGGCTTTCAAGCTCATATAAGCGATATTCAGAGCACTTGTAATACTGATTTCCATCTTTCTGTTCCCATCAATTGGCAACAGGATGGTGAAATTTGCATATTCAGCTCTGGCCGAGGACCCTTCTGGCAAGTGGGCTAAAAGCGCTCTGCGCAAATTTCTACTCGTAAAAGCTTCGAGAAGCGGGTTCATATTAAGTAAAGTCTCTTGCTCACCCATACCCAATAACTTACATGCCAGCTTAGCCAAATCGTCATAGGTATCAGCGGCATCTCTGTTTTGCAATTTATCGTTATCAAAGCGCTCAATAGACTTTTCCACCTGCTCCCTTGTTTCCTTGACTTTGATCGCCGGCTGACTCATTTCTGTCAGATATTGCTTGAGAGAGCTCAACGCTTCACTTGGCGATTTAGTTTTATCAGCTCTGGCTTTAAGTCCAGTCAAGTATTTTTCACTCACCTGCTGGGCAAATCTGAGATTTCTACCATCAACTTGACTCCAATCTTGTAGTTGCTCTGAAAGTTTGATAATTAGAGCCGGATTTCTTCGAAAAATATCTTTAATAAGTTGTTGTGTTGAAACCCCATGAGCTTCAAAGGCGGCTAGCTGCAGGAGTGAAACTTTATCACCACCATTAGCTTGAGCGTTGTTACTTAAAATATCAATTAAGTTCTGATATTGGTCAGGCTTGAGTATTTTTTGTAGACCTGACTCTGCTGCCACACTGATTACGGCATCATTCCCTTGCTCAAGGAACCTCAGTAGACCAACAGCCGTAGTCGCCTCAGCTGCCTGTCGTTGAGCCTCAACGTCTCGCATTAAAGTTGTCAGTTGCCCTTTTACTGACTCCACATCAAATCTCATTTGATTGTAGTCTCCATTTAAAAAGTTCATAATTTGTGAAGGATTGTGACCCAATTTCTGCCAGGTTCTTACCATTTCTTCTAGCTTGGGCTTCAAATCTTGCTGAGTTGCCTTCATGTCTCTATCAAATCTTTGCAGGTCTTCGCTTGACCATAATTCACCAGGAGCATTCCCGTTAGGATGCATTCTCTGTAATCTTATAATTTTTTGATTTCCCGGGAAAATAAGAGCATAGAGATCTAAAACACCGTCAGCTATTTCAAAATGTTTAGCGCACGCATCTTTTAAAGCATGGGCGATTTTCTCGGCATTGTCTTTGAGCCAATCTACTCGAGTCTTTCCGGGTGTCTTAAGATCATCTAAGATCCCTCCCACATCATACTGAGATGAAAATTTGTCATAAAAACCACGATTCTGGAAAAAACCCAGTGCTGTCATCGCATCATTAGCTAAGGTGGTTAATGTAGAGTTCGTTTGTTCTAATTGGAGATCGGCTGTCTCCTTTAGCAGCTGTAAAGGAGAATCTTTCTGTAAGAGCGCGTTTATCTCTGTTGCCACCGGATTTTTCGAAGCGTTAGCAGGATTACCCTCAACATTCTTAGAGGCTTCTGTTGCAAGCGCAGTTAAAGATGGATTAATTAATCCATCAACTACCTCATGAGTCTTTTGTGCCAACTCCGCAGCAGACTTTTGCTCTTTTAACAGCTGTGGTAAGTTATCCAACCGATGCCCACTAGCAGGTAGTTTGAGTAACTCACTTTTTTCTTTATGTTCTTCGGGGATACCACCTTGAGCAAACATACAACTTTCACCACAGTCATCACAACAGTAACTGTGTTGAAGTTAGTATGCAGAATTTTTTAGTACAAAGCAAGCAAAAGTTATGCCAACTCCATATACACCCGCCGTACGCCAGCTGAGGTAGCTTGTTCTTTTGTAAGCTTGATCGGTCCAATTTGCCCAGTGTGCTCTACGTGTGGCCCTCCACAAAACTCTTTAGAAATCCAGCCCTCACCTTGTTTACCAGTAGGATCCTGGCCAACTGTATAGACCGAAACTTCATCGGGATACTTTTCTAAAAAGAAAGCAATGGCGCCTGAATTGAGTGCCTCTTGTTTGAGCATCGTTTGGCGCGTGACTGACAAATCTTGCTTGATCCAGTTATTTACGAGTTGTTCCACCTGCTGCTTTTCTTGTTCCGTCATAGCCTGCTGGTGAGAAAAATCAAATCGTAACCGCTCGGCCGTAATATTAGAGCCTTTTTGTTGGACATGGGTACCCAATACCTGCCGCAACGCAGCATGAAGCAAATGTGTAGCTGTATGGTACTTAATCGTCACTTCTGAGTGATCTTGCAGACCACCTTTGAACTTGCCAGCCGAAGCGGTCCGTGATTTATCTTTGTGTTCATTGAACGCCAAACGAAAAGCTTCGCGATCCACGATTTGGCCGCGCTCCTGAGCGATTTCCTCTGTCAACTCCAAGGGAAAACCATAGGTTTCATAGAGCTTGAAGGCAGACTCACCCGTCAGCTCACCAATTTTTTCGATCTCTCGCAAACCTTTTTCCAAGGTTTTATTAAATTTTTGTTCTTCATCACTGAGGCCGGTTTTAATTTTTTCTAACTGACCAAAAACTTCGGGATAAGCCTGCTCATATATTTCACCTACGACCTGCACAACTTGGCTCACAAATGGTTGCGTAATGCCAATCATTCTGCCATAACGCACTGCGCGCCGTACCAAGCGCCGAGCAAAATAACCTTGTTCTTTGTTGGCTGGGTATACGCCATCGGCTGCTAACATCGTCGCTGCTTTCAGATGGTCAGCAATCACTCGAAAAGAACGTTTGACCTTGTCATCCGCAGTGCGATATTCTTGGCCACTGACTTGTGAGAGCTGGGTCATAATCGGGCTAAATAGCTCAGTGTTAAAAACATCTCCATCTTGATTATGAGCAGCTAGAATGCGTTCTAAACCGCCGCCAAAATCAACATTCTTCTGTGGCAGTTCGTTGAAACTACCATCGGGCTGTTTCTGGTACTGCATGAATACTGAGTTCCCAATTTCCAAAAAGCGGCCGCAATCACAATTCACATGACAGGGTTCAGTTTTGAAAGTTGAGTTTTCGTGAAGATGTAACTCAGCGCCAAAGTCATAAAAAACTTCACTATCGGGACCCCCTGGTTCACCAGCCGGCATATTCGCGGGCACACCTGCTCGAGACCACCAGTTTTTCTTTTCTTCGTAGTAAAAAATACGGCCGTCTTGCATGCCATCGCGATCAGCAAAATCGATATCGGTAGCTGCGATACCCTTCTCTGCAAACAACTCCTTCCAGACAGCAACAGATTCGCTATCACGAGGAATATCTAATTCTTCACTGCCACGGAAAACCGTCACAAAAATACGATGCGGATCTAAGCCCACTTCGTCAGTCAAAAAAGTAAAAAACCATCGCAACTGGTCTTTTTTAAAGTAATCACCCAGCGACCAATTACCCAACATTTCAAAAAATGTGGTGTGGCGATTGTCACCCACTTCTTCAATGTCTTGCGACCGGAAACATTTCTGTGAATCTACAATTCGAGTGCCTTTGGGATGAGGCTGACCTAATAGATAGGGCACCATCGGCTGCATGCCTGAGCCTGTAAATAAGGTAGTTGGGTCATTTTCAGGCACCAGGGGTGAAGACGGCACAATAGCATGACCTTGTTTTTCAAAGTACTGTAAATACTTGTCGCGTAATTGATTCGGTGTCATATGACCTTTCGGGTTAAGTAATTTTCTTTATGCCAATAAAAAAACCTCGTCTTCATCCTGAACTACTCTAGTTCTGGACAAGGACGAGGCTTCTCGTGGTACCACCTTGGTTCCCCTAAACCATTTCGGCATAGGGCTCTAGTTCTGTTGACGGTGAACTTTGTAAACTTCCGGCTCAGCTCTTCGCTGGCAGCTCCTGGGCGGCCCTTCTGAATTCAAATGAACTCAAAATTCTTCCATTCATCGCTGTTGTTAAGTTGTTGCTTGAATTGTAAGTGGTGGCTGGAGGTTTGTCAATTTTAGCCAGCAATCTTAGTCAGAGTTTGCAGTTTATCTAGTAATTCTGTATCAATTTCTCCTGAAATTGAAGCATCTGGAGTGGTATTGTCATGCTCAACTGCACGAGCATCAAAACCTTCTGGGAACTCATCCATATTTGCCTGAACTGCTCCTAAAATGTCAGATTGACCAGTTATAACCTGTTGATGTAAATCAGGCAGATACTTCTCAATCCGAGTAGCTATCCGCAAATATGTTTCCAACTTTTCTGGATTCCAACTTACCCCCGTAATAGACACTAGCCGCGCAAAATCTCCAGGCCGATTATATGACATATTGATCGTCCAACGTACGTAATCAACTAAGCGTTGGCGTTCAGGCGACCCCCCTGTGACCTGATCGCGCAAAGATGCTAGAGCTAAATCTTGACTCAGTTGATGCAACTCTTGCATCCCTTCACTACGAGTTACTGACGCTTCAGGTACTATCGGCGAAGCCGCAGCGGCACGCATTTCTTTATATGGATCATTCACTAAGGCTGGAACATATTCATCACTCAAAATATGCTCGATATGTTTTTCTGCTGCTAACAAATCTGCAAACAACTCACTGACCATCGAAGTTGAAGATGAGTTTTCATTATTATCATTAAAGTTAGCTCGCGCTTGAGTCAATGCACCAGGGTTAAATGCCTCAACTAAACCACAGGCCCCAACCAATAAGAAAACGACCCCACCCCAAAGCATTTTTCGTGAAAGAACAGGTTTTCTTATTTCAGCACTTACAGCTGTTTTTTCAAGCAGCGCCTTCTGCTTTTCAACCTCGGTGGCTTTTTGCTTGTTTTTTAAGGCCTCAGCTACCTCACGCTGGAAATCGCGATAAAATCGATACTTACTAAAAACAACACCTAACTTGGAAGAATCTGATTGATGCTTCCAGTTCTTATTATCGACCTGTTGGCGCAGAATTGCTGTGTTAAGAAGATCAATACTTTGTTTTACCACTCCCATATCACTGGGCAAAACAGATAACTCTTTGTAAAGAATAGCTAAGTAGTGTCGCAAAACTCCAGGTTGGTAACCATCAAATTCAGCTAAAAATTTGGCCACAAACTTTGATCGCTGAGCTTCCGAGTTATCAACTTGAAATCCTTCAGTTAAACAAAAGTGCGTGAGTTCAATTCTGACAGCCCTATTTCCAGGCTTAAGCAACTCGAGTCTCTCCACTGGAGCTGTTTTATTCTCAATTGAAACAGTGGCGAATCGATGTTTGAGTTTAGCTTTAGTTGCTTCTAAGACTGCTTTAAGTTGAGTTCGAGCCTTCTCAGCCAAATCTGAATCGCCAGAAACTTTAGTGAAGAGCTTATCAAGTGCTCTAATTACATCTTCCGCTGTATAGTTCACCCCATATTTATCAATTAAAAGTGAACTAAGTTTAGTGACATATTCATCACCTATTTGATTAATTTTTAAACCTTGAAAACTATGATTCTCAGTAGAAAGTTGATGATACAAACCGTTGTGCAGGCGGGTTTCGCCTTCAGTTACAATCGTGTCATGAGATAAAACTGCAGGCACCGCAGATGTTAAAGTTCCTGTGGCTTCAGTATTAAATAGAATTGAAAAATCAGGAACAACTTCATTAACAGCCTTAGGTTCAGTAGTAACATACCCCATTACTACTGTTAAGTCTCTTCCCCCGATAATGTTATTTAGCAAATCTTCTGCTTTTTGTTCGGCTCTATTTCGATACTTCAAAGTATCCTCTTGTTGAGGACTCAGAACACCATCTGTTCTAATGGCCGTAGAAAGTGGCAAGTTAACAGCAGTTATCGGAGCTTCATGCATTTCACCAGTATCTCAGAAAAACCCTTTGACACGCAAGCAACAATCAGAATTTATGGCAAGCGTTGGGTTAAGCGATCCACAAGGCCGGTGTAATTGGTCACTGGCACCGGTGTAATAGCCGTGGCGCTACCCTCGATGCCAGCTATGATGGGAGTGATTGTTTCATCAAGGTTACCCGGTGTAACTGTACCTGCAAGTTCAGGATGTTGATTCTGCACTGCCTGAGCAGCGCGAACTGCCCACTCAATAGTTTCGGCATCACTGGCATGAGGATTAAAACCATATGAATACTCAGCTCCCTGGGGGTTAGTGTGAGCTTCACGCAAGAAAAACTCTGTTAGCTCGATCACCGGCGCGCGCCAACCAAAACCACCGTTTTCCCACTCTTTGACTGTTTGCCAACCTTGTAAATCAATGCCAACGAAAGTATGCCAACCAGTAGTGGGCAAAACTACTTCTGGGGTCGCCGACACTACTGGTGGGCTCTCGGGTGGAGGCTGAGCAGGTTGGGTGGGGACACTTTGTGTAGGCCTAGTCTCCGGTTGCGTGTTAACTTGCTCTGTAAAGTTAGTAGCACCAGGCTTATTTTGTTCGTTGGAACTCACAGCGGTGGCTTCAGCACTTGATCGATCTACATCGTGCCCACCAAACCTATCCGGCAAAAACTCAGCTAGGGCTTCAGCGCTGAGCTGATAATAATTTTCAGCAGTGTTAACTATCTCGTTGGTTTTTTGTGGATTTTCTTTAGCACCGATGGTGAGAACAGAGCCAATCGATAAACCAATAAATAATCCTTTGACTATTTTGAATAACCACTGGGGTGGAGGCTGTTCTGGGCGAAGATGGTGCCAATCGTCTGAATCAAAGAATGCCTTAGATAACTCAGCATAATACCGCTTCTGTTCAGGAGTTAACTTGATCTTGGTCTTTTTTAGTTTATCCCACACTTCCCCTTTATTGGGCTTAGCATACCAAGCTAGCTCGGAAGCTAAAGAATGTAAAATGGTCGCTGCCCGTCTATCATTAGTGGTAGCCTCAAAATAATACCAAACTTTTTGGATCGCCCCGAATACTTGAGCGTAGTTATGACCTTGAAAACGCTCTTTAAACTCCTTAAATAATTTATCTTCCTCCTCCTCGCTAAGGATTTTGTTTTGTGCCATGTCTAAATGTTGCCTACAAAAATCGGCGATAGAAACTGCCAATGAGTGACGTACGGCATTGTATCTAACAGGGTGGTCAAGACCTACTGGGATCGTATTTCGCCAATCACTCAGAAAAACCTCATCTTTAAACCAAATGCTATCAGTGAAAAGGTAAAGTAACACTACTTCACCTACTTTCTTTTGTGCAATTGTCATCTGGCCGGCAGCATATCTTTCTTCTAACTTTTTATAGAGTAACGTTGTCGCCCACTCTAATTCGTGAAAGGTATACCCAAAAGCTTCAGGATGCGACTTCATAACCCCGACAAGTTTAGTTAAAACACTCTCAATCCCCACACTATTTAGTTCGTAATCAAAAGCTAAAGTGGGGTAATCTGTTGTTAATTTGAGTCGTAAATCCTCCGCGTCAACTTCATCATCTTTCTTTCCATAGAAGTTCATTATTCTCTCTGGCTCTTGAGCTAGCAAACCTATTAAATCGTTATCGCCGACAGCAAAGTTGTTGAATAATTTATCTGCTAAAAAAGCTGCTAATTTCTCCACCCTCGGCCTAGCGCTAGGCAATAACTCTGCTAATAACTCCTCTGGATCTTGGTGTAAGGCATCAAGTTCGTCTTGAATTCCATCTCGAAGTTCCTTGTCACTGTGGATGTGGGATTTTTTTAGAACTGGCTCCGTGGGAGCGGTATCGTTGTGAACCGGAGTAGGGTCGACAACTTTTGGAGTAGCAGGCTGAGTCTCGGCTAAATGTGCTAAATCATCTTCAACAACAAACATCCCATCAGTATCTCAGAAAAAACCTTTATAAAGCAAGTAAAAGTTTAGAGGCCTTTAAATTTTTTCTCTTTAGATGGGGTGGAGTTCTTTTTAGTTTTGGTCGTAGTTTTGGATTTTTGCTGAGCTTTATCCATTTCTTCACTCATTTTTTGACCTTCAGTGGTCAGCCACTCGAAAACTTGGCGAGCCATTTCACGGATGGTCGCGGTACCTGTTTGGGCTGCCCCAGACTCTTGCCAATTCTCACTGGCTTTTTGCCACTCTTTGCTCAGCTCTTTTTTGAGTTTTTCCCCGCGCTTGGTGCCAAATAAGAAATATCCAGCTGCTCCAGCAAACATCCCCAGCGTAAAGCCGGTAATAAATGAGCCTGAATCATGTGAAGACTGTGACATGTTACTCATCCCGCTCTTTAGAACGATGCAACCAACCTGTGAAGGCCTCAAAAACTTTAAAGCCAGTCGATAACCCTGAAGCCATCCCACCTAAACTTTGCAACGGTTGGGTGACAGCGTGAAGTTTGGCTTCAGCGGTGTCGAGGGTCGTGTTGACTTTCTCGAGAGTTTTCTTCATTTCAGCCAGAACTAAAATGATTTGAACACCCACCACCGTTAAAACACTAGTGAGAACAATTAAGACGATAGCAAAAATGACTGGTAAATATGGTGGCATATGACCCCTATCTTACCGCGTTTAGAACTTTACGTAAACCGTCCGCTGGAGAAGATTAGTTTTACCACGCCGATCAGTGGCTTCCACAGTGATGGTAGTGATACCTTCACGCGGCAAGTACAGCTCATACCGGAAACTCCCATCTGGTTGTAATGAGACTGGCTGAGCATTCACCGCTACTACCGCTTCAGGATTTGTTCTCCCTTCCACCATCACTTGGGCAGAGACAAAAGCGTCTGCTTCAGGTGAGAAAACTTCCAGCAGCGGGGGCTTAGTGAAGTGATACCACTGGACTAGAACATATGTGATAAGGGTCAAAAACAAGGTTCCAAGCACGACCATAGCGGCAGTGATAGGGGTCCAAAAAGGACGTTTTTTGAGGACCGGTTTGATAAACTCCCGTGGCACTAGCTTGCCTTTAGCACTTTCTTTAAAATCACGCCGTAGCAAAGCTAGCAGCGGTAAATAATCAAACCCAAAAATCTGGCCGTAGGTGCGAATATAACCTTTGACAAAAGTGGAGGAAGGTAACTTATCGAACTCGTTATTTTCCAAAGCCTGCAAGTACTCCAAACGAATGCGCGTCCGCTTAGCAAGGTCAGCTAAACTTAATCGATGGAACTCACGTTCCTCACCAAGAATTTCACCAATGGATTTGGTCTTCATGCTCTTATTGTAAGTGAGCTTTGACTATTTGGGCAATCTTTCCACCGTCAGCAGCCCCACCCACTTCGGCGCGGACCTGGTTCATGATGGCACCCATTGATTTATCACTGGCACCTTCAATGACGCGTTTGACGATTGCTTCCAGATCAGCATCAGACATTTGAGCAGGTAAATAAGCTTCCAAAAATACCACTTTGGCTTGCTCTTCGGCAACCAAATCTTCACGGCCACCTTGCTGAAACTCAGCCATAGCGTCTTTCATTTGCTTGACTTGTTTGGCAATTAATTTTTGGACACCAGCATCATCTTGCTCGCCATTATCGATTTCGTAGTTTTTGAGTTCAGATAACATGAAGCGAATCGTGTTCAATTTCACTGAATTGCGATCGCGCATGGCTTGCTTCATATCATCGGTAAGTTGGGTTTTGAGAGACATAATTATCCTTTATGCACGTTACTTTACGGCATAAACATTTTAGCACATCTGGAGAAGTAAAATTACGTCAGAAAATTTAGACTGTGGCTGAAGCAGCAGCAGAAGGCGGAGTTGGGTGGTCTTCAGTTTGAGTTGCATCTTCAGGAAAAACAGCTTCTATTGCTTGAGCCGTCACCTCTTGCGTATCATGCTCAGGCATTTCTAACAGAGCAAAATCGAACTTGAAAACTGGACTATTACTTAATAAGAGGGCGGTAAGTTGTTCTATCCACGCTTGTAATTGTTTGTGAATATTGGGAATTTTCGAATCAATAAACATTTCGAGCATGTCATCAATCGTAAAACCTTCTATGGCTTGCAGACCTCTGATGAGTTTATTGGCCATGGCGACTATATTTGTTTTGCTAGTCTCTTTGGGCATCATAAATACTTTGGCGGCTTTACTACCTTCCTCTGGATATTGTTGCTCAATAAAAATTCGGAACGATTCTTTACACTCTTGAGAGAAAGATCCATTTCTATTTTGAAGTATGACGGCCCGGAAGAAGGCCACAATCGCTAAACAACGAACCAATTTTCCAATTAATAGATGTGTTTCTGAGTAAAGTGCTTTGTTTTGACCAGCATCAAAAAAGTCAGCTCGCAATGCCCCAGCCATACTTTTCCAAAAAATATTGTTATTAAAGCGTCGCAGCGGAACAACGGTTTCATGGCCCTTGAGACTAGGCTCATAAAGCAAACGGATGTTATGGGCTACCCCACTATAATCTCTTCCAGACCACAAGTTAGTTTCCCAAACCAACTTCATCAATGAGGCGAGATATTTCAACCGAAGTTCTCGAGAAGGCATTTTTTCTAACTCAGCTTTCACTAAAGTATCACTCAATCCCTTGCGACGACAAAATTCCAACATTGCTTCCAGTTCTAAAGTAGCATAATTATCGTTTTCAGCAGTCTTCACTAAACGTTGCTTATCGGCTTTTGCCACCATGACTGTATTAATGATATTTATCATCGCCTCACGATTAAAAACTTCACCTGTGTCATCTTTATCTACTGTGTGTGTGACAACTATTTGAGCTTCAGCCAAATGAACATCAGGTCCCTTAGCAGCCTGCATAAATTCCCACATAATCTTTTGAATTTCACCGCTTTTAGGTTTGGCTGCACTTTTATCAATCTGATTTATATGAGGATTCCATAAATATCCCATTGCCTGCTCAAGCATTTGAGTATGCAAGTTAGCATCTGCTCTCGACTTAGCAAATAATTTCACTACTTCAATGGGAGAAATAGCTTCTTCCCAACGACTGGTGTTAGGTACCCCTTCAGCATTAATAATCGAGGCTAATTGACGCTCAAGATAAGCAATACCAGCTGTTAAAGTAGCATTAATTCCTTTGACTTGTTCTGCTGTGGCGATTAACTCATGCTCAACTACTCTTTCACCAATCTCAATTGGCATTCGGGTATCCTGGGCACGCGCGACGGCAGCTTCCTGTTCAGCTCGCAATACTTGCTGTTGCTGCTGGTATTCTTGGGATTGTCTCTGGTATTGGGTATTAACAATCGATAACGCTATTGCTTTTCCGAAGGCAGTAGAAGCTAAGTAATCTATCCAATTTTTAGACAGTTGTTTGGTTGCCCAATTACCTCTCAGAATCTCTTCAAGAGTATCCAGATCTAAAATTCTTTTTTCTTGGGGAGCGGAATTAGTCATAACCAACTAATACTTTTAAGGAGCCATAATATACTTCTTTGATACACATAAGTCAACTTATAATTAATATAAATAGGCTTAATTAATCAAGATAAATCGTATGGAAAACAAAAACCCCCGCGCTGAGCGCGGGGGTTTAATAATCAAACTAAATTAAACTTACAGATAGCGATCGATCATCGGTTTGACTTGTTCGAAAGGTAAAGCACCGGGGATTAACTCAGCTTTGCCATCAGCAAAGATGATAGTACCTGGCGTACCAGAAATGCCTGCTCCACTCCCGCCTGTCATGTGATCACTGACTTTTTGAGCCATTTCACCACTGTCTAAACATGATTTGAAGCTCGTCATGTTGACACCAGTGCTTTGAGCAACTGATTCAATAACAGCTGGGGAAATTTGACCACCGGCTTTGTTATTTTCTTCAAAAATGCTATCAACAAACTTCCAGAAGCCTTCGTCACCTTGTTGCTTAGCGACACACTCGGAGGCTTCAGCAGCTTTTTGAGCATTAGGATGGAAACTTAATGGATAGTGACGATATACCCAAGCCACTTGGTCGCCGTACTCTTCCATCACTTGTGTCATAGTCGGATGGAACCGAGCACAGAATGGACACTCGAAGTCCGAGTACTCAACTAAGACTACTTTGGCATTACGATTGCCGCGAATATGATCATCGTTGCTAACTTCAGGTGCGTTTTTGAGTTGATCTTCGGTAGGACCACTCGGAGCGCCAGCTGGAGGGGCACCGTTAGTAGGCACACCAGCAGTAGGAGCAGCTCCGGCATATTTACCTGATCGTAAAATTTGGTTTTCAGTCCAGACAGAACCCAAGAAAAAACCACCCAAGAAACACAAGCCTGCTAATAACAGAATCGCAAAGTTATTGCTGATCGCTGTCATCACACTTTGGAGTGAGTAAGGATTGTTATTACTATAGGCATAACCTCCATTAGCAGCGTAACCCATCTCGGGGGCTGCGGTAGGGGTATATTTGGGCTCAGCTTTTGCTGATGATCGAGTTCTAGCCATAATGCTCCTCAAAAAATTACTAACTACAGTCTGAGGCTCTATAGTGATACATTTCTTACAAAAAAACAAGTCCAGATTGAGATCAAGTACCGTACAATATCACTATGTCTGCATCTTCCCGCCAGCTTAGTCCCTACGAGCATAATCATTTACGCAAGCATGGGGTAAATCCAGATCAGATTGAGCGGTATGGCGAAATGCCAGTTGAGTACATTACTGGAAAAGTAGAGTTTGCGGGACTCGAATTTATGGTCACCCCGGCCACCTTAATTCCTCGGGTAGAAACAGAAGAGTTAGTGCATAAGGCCTTAGCGGCTGCAGAAAAATGGTGTAACTCGTTTCCTCAGCAAGCAATTACTATTATTGATATCGGTACCGGCTCAGGTGCGATTGGCATTAGCTTAGGGGTGAAACTGGAACAACGGCAGCTTCCTTACCAATTATATTTAAGCGATCTCAGTCCGGACGCTTTAGCTGTTGCCCATCAAAATGCTGCTCACTTACTCCACCAATCGCCCACACATATTGAGAGTAACTTGTGGCAAAACATCGATGCCACCCTTCAGTTTGATATGATTACCGCTAACCTCCCCTACATTCCCCACCAGCGTATGCCTGATTTAGAACCCAGTGTGAAGGAGTTTGAGCCGTGGTTAGCTCTTGATGGCGGCCCTACGGGACTTGAATTAATTACTACCCTTGTTGAAGGTCTTGATCAACACTTATCTGCCTATGGTGTGGCCTGGCTGGAACTCGATGATACTCACACCCCGTCAGTCATCGATAAAGCTTTCTCTCAGTCCAAATCCCATCTCAGCTGGACTAATCATCAGGACCACTTTGATAAAAATCGTTTTGTTGAAGTTAAGCGAATTTGATAGCATAGAGACCGATGCCAAACCCTTCTAAAATCCCCACTACTCTTATGACAGGTTTTTTGGGCTCGGGGAAAACTACTATTATTCTGTCATTAATTGATCAGCTACAGAGACGAGGGGAACAAGTGGTGTACATCAAGAACGAAATTGGCTCAGAGAATATTGATGGCCAGTTAGCCCAAAATAAAACCGTCCAAACCACTGAGTTACTTAATGGCTGTATTTGCTGTACATTGGTGGGCCCGTTTATTTCAGCTATAGATGAGCTGATGCTCCAACACCAACCTGATCGGATTATCATTGAAGCTTCAGGAGCAGCAGAGCCCTCAGCGATCGCTCTCATGGTTTCTTCTCATGCTCGATTAACTCGTGATGGCGTGATTAGTATCATTGATGTTGAAAATTTTGAGGGTTATAAAGATATTAGTTTCACTGCCCAGCAGCAAGCTAAGTTTACAGATTTAATCTTGCTCAACAAGGTGGAGCTCGTTGATGATGACCGTAAACGCGCAGTAGTGGGTTACATTCGTGAACTCAATGCCAGCTCCCCTATCCTAGAAGCACCTCACGGTCAGATCTCGCCAGCGGTGGTATTTGGGCTTCATCCTGCTGAGATTACCTCCCACCCTCCTGAGCACGTTCATACTGCCGATGAGCATGAGGACATCGATACTCTGACTATTACAGTTGCTGAACCCCCCAGCCTCACCAGTCTCAGGACCGCCCTCGGGGCACTGCCCAAAGCGGTGTTTAGAGTCAAAGGTATTCTGTCGATAAATACGGGAGAAGTAATGTTGATTAATAAAGTCGGTACGCGGATCGAGATTAGCCCCTTGGAAGATCAGGATATTCACTCCACATCAAAACTGGTATTAATCGGCTTTAGATTGCAGGATCAGCAAGAGAATATTCTATCGAGTTTACGTCCACACTTAGCGCTTGCGCAATAAATTAAATTGCACAAATTGGCGCAAAGCTGCTTTGTACTCATCTGCCACGGCTAATTGATCAATGTGAGCATAACTTTGGCTTTCCAAGGCTGTTAGCTCCGCATCCACCTTGGCTTTAGCCCCCACTTTCATAACTTGCTCACGCACATACTCAATCATTTCTTCATCTAGGTTGGGATTACCAAAAATACTTACTAATTTCTGTTTCACTGCTGGCTCAGCAGCTGCCATGAGGTAGACATAATAGAGGGTCTTTTTGTGTTCTCTAATATCAGAACCTGCTGGCTTACCAATCTCGGCCGATTTACCAAATAATCCCAGTTCGTCATCTTTAATTTGAAATAACAGCCCCAGGGTTTCTCCCAGCTGAGCCCATTTATCGACCACCGGGGTGGATTGACCCGCCAAGGTCGCTCCCAGCATAAAGGGCAAACAAAAGGTGTAGCGGGCAGTTTTATGGATATTGACCGCTCGCACTTCTTCTACCGAAGGGATGTGAGTGGATAAACCATTTTCAGTATCCATCATTTGAGCAAGCCCGGTGCCAATTGATTCCTTAGCTAACAATCGAAAAACTGGCGCCAAGATATCGTCTCCTATCTTTACACTCGCCAAAATGTCCTGGACCATAAATAAAGCAATATCGCCTACGCAAATGCCCATGCTGATCCCGAAGTGAGCGGGTTGGCGATAGTTATTTTTAAGTGCTTGTTCTTCATATTGTGCATAGACAGATAATTGATCACGTCTCATCCGATCTTGATCCATAATATCGTCGTGAATAAGAAGCGTGGATTGAAATAGCTCCAAGGCAGCTCCCGCTTTGATAGCTTCTGGAAGTAACTGTCCCCCATGCATTTGATATACCATCACCGTCATCGCGCCCCGTAGCATCTTGCCACTAGTGGAGAACGTCAATAACTGTTGCGAAACCTGAGAAATACTTGGTTCCAAGTGCGGGAACTGAGAAGCTATCTGGGATAAATACTGTTCTAAAAAGGCCACTAACTGTGATCGGATGGCGCTGAGCTGGTCTTTCATGCTGAGTCTTCGCTCCAAATAAATACCAGCTTATTGTAGCGGACTGAAAAGGGAAATTAAGATGGAATTTGTGAGTTACATCCAGGTGACTAACATCACCATTACCAAACCAATGGTCAGGAGTAACTCATCAACGCTATAAAAAATCATGGTTGGTGCTCCTTAAAATATTAAATACTATCTTCCTCTTCGATATCAAAATGTCGTGAGCGCTCATTATTATTAATTTCTTGAGCTACATTTAACTCATGAGCTTCATCATCATTTTTAGTGGTATATAAATCCATTTCCTCTAATAAATGATCCACTTCATCACCATTAGGGTTCGGCATGTGACCGCCTGCCCACTCCTCGTCACGTCTTTGAGGTGGAGTGGTATCTGGTGCCACTGTGGGGGCACTGATGATAGATGTTGAAGTTGCCATATACTTTCCTTTTGTCTAACTAAAACGTTAGTCATCTTTCTTTACCCACATCCCTGTCTCTTCATTTTTTTCATACTTTCGTTTAACTGCTGCCCAGGCCACTTTGAAGGCTGTTTCTTCGCGTGTGTCGTCGCCTTGCCGTTCTTCCGGCAAATCATATTGTTCCCAAGCACTGTTAAAAGCAGCTAGGAAGATTTCTTCCGCGTGTTTGGGCAAGACGTCTTTTACCTGTGTTGGTAAGTCAGTTAATTTTGTAAAGGGCATATACTTTCAATTTCTGCTACTCATTGGTACTATCCAAACTGGAGGCGATGATCAAAACCCCCCAGCTCGGTGTCTAAGTTCAGGCGTGAGATACCCCGCTTTATTCCTAACTGTTTTTGTCGTAATTGACCAGGGTTTTTATCTGCTTCTGTCTGATTCACGTTGTCCGCTGCTGCTGACTCCACCACTGCTAAAAGAATGAAACTACTTAATAAACTAGCAGCTAACATACCTACCATACCTCCAAAGATTGCTAGGGCTAGCAGCGCTATCGCAATCGCAAAGGTAAAAACCAACCCCCCTTGATTACTGAGCACATAATTAAGGCCAGAAATCACCCCCATAAAGCTGCCCATAATGCCACCACTGGTCATGACAGTGTGCTGGGAATATAACGCTTCATGGTCATTAATTTGTGCTGTAGTAGTTTGGCTGTGGGCAGTCATCTTGCTCCTTGTTATTTATTGTCGATGACTGTACTGTAGAGCGGCAGCATAAAAGCTGTAGCAAGAGTTGGTAAGAAAGCCGTAAGCACCTCAAATTTTGCTTTTAGTAAATAAGTTGATAAAATACCGACATGAATTACTCGATACTCATTGTTGAAGATGACCGAGAGGTCAGAGAATATCTTCGCACTATAATGATTGACCAAGGCTATAAAGTAGAAGTAGCCGAAGATGGCATTCAGGCCATTAATAAGGTCACTCAGCAAGCTCCTGATTTAATGATTTTAGATTTAGGTCTGCCTAATTTATCCGGAGAATCTGTCTGCAAAGAAGTGAAGAAAATGAATCTTCATACCCAAATTTTAGTTCTGACTGCTAAACATACCACTGCGGATATTGTCTCTACTTTAAACTTAGGCGCTGATGATTATCTCGCCAAACCATTTGAACTAGAAGAATTATTAGCCCGCGTCAAAGCCCGTTTACGCAGTGCTACTTCACCTGATACTTTATTAAGTGTCCAAGATTTAGTCCTCGATACTCAAAAGATCCAGGTCCTCCGCGGCGGTGAAGAAATTAAATTAACACCGTTAGAGTTCAAACTGCTAGAGTATTTACTGCTTAATAAAGGTAAAGTGCTGACACGAGATATGATCTTGAGCCGGGTCTGGTCATCAGCTGATATCGAAACCCGCGTGGTTGATGTCTACGTAGGTTACTTGCGCAATAAAATTGATAAAGGTTATAAAAACCCTCTCATCCATTCAGTCAGAGGCTTTGGTTACATGGTTAAAGATTAACCTCTTTAATCTGTCATTGTGTCCCTTACTCTTCTCTTACGCCACTCTTAAGCCCTTGTGAAGGCTACTCTCTAAACTACGAGTAGTATTAATTAAAGTACTCTATTTACTCACGAAAGGAGCAGTATGGGGATCTTACTTTTTATCGCACTCGGCTTAGTGGCTGGTTACATAGCTTCAGTTGTGATGCGAACTAATGACACACAAGGCACTTTGGGGGATATTGCCCTCGGCGTAATTGGCGCTATTGTCGGTGGCTTTGTGATGAACATGATGGGTGAACCAGGTGTTTCTGGCTTTAACCTTTACAGCTTATTCGTGGCCACCTTAGGTGCTATTGCCTTAATCTGGGTCGGTCGCGTCCTTGCTCGGTAAAACAATATCCGAGCGCCAATAGTAATTATAACGAGAGGAGACAATATGGCTAAATATCTCGTAGCTTGGGCCCTCGGAGTTCCCGCCGGACTCTTATTCTTAATTTGGGTAGCATCTAGCTTAATCAATTAAGAACGTAGGCTTTTTATAATCAGCAGCTCAGGATTACCTGAGCTGCTTTTTTGCCAGAAATAACTGCCCCTTCCATGGTGCAGTACCAGGGCTGTTGAGTATAATCACCCGCCAGTACTAAACCTGGCACCGAGGTATGTTGTGAAGGCCGGAGATGATCAGTGCCTGGGGAAATGGCGTAAAAGTCCTTAGGATGTTTAATCACCCGATACTTGGTGACTCGCTCTTTGATAAAAATGTGGAGCTTTTTTGCTTCCGCCACCACATGATCAAAAATGGCAGCTGGAGTTAAGGTATAAAATTTTTCTGCTGGACTTAAAATAATTGAGAGTCTCCCCGGCAAGTTACGAAAGGTAGTTCTGCTCTGTTCAGCCATACAGGCCAAACTAGTACCTGGACCAAAAGTAGTTCGATCAACAGGTAATGCCGGACTATCGAGCTCAAGCTGAATATTAATTTCCGCCATCGTCGGCAACGCAAAAAGATTTTTGAAACGCAAGTGATTTTTAAACAAAGGTGTTAACAATCGTTGCGCCGGCCCCAACCCCGTCGCCACCACGACCTGCTCAGCTAAGATTTTTTTGCCATTCACTTCTACGCCAGTGATTTTGTCACGGCTACCACACAAGCGCGTGACAGGGGCATCAGTAATTACTGACACCCCTTTTTTTGTTAACCACCCGGCAATAGGTCCCGTCATCACCTCTGTCATCCCTCCGCTGAAAGCTCCGATTCTGGTTTTGTAACCGGTGGGCAAGGCCTGAGCCACAATACCCATCAACACTTGCGCCGAATACTGCTCCGGTGGCAAGAAAAAAATACCGGCGGTCAAGGGGACTAATAAACGCTGGAGTGCAGCCGCAGTGACACTATACCGATCTGCCCACTCAGCTACAGAAAATTGATCAAGATATCCGGGGCGAGTGTAATACTCTTTTAAACCCATCAAAAAAAAGGGAAGTAATGAAGCCTTATCACGGGTACTCAGAAGGTGTCGATTATCAAGCCAGCTCGTCACTGTCTGCCAGGGTCGAAAAAAAGGAGACATGCCAAAGACAGCTGGCTCCAGCTGAGGAGTCCGAATCTCCATCTCATCCTCCCATATAACGACCTCGTCCAGACTCAATCCACAGTTACTCAACAATTCCGGCATCGCACGATAAAAACCTAAGTAACGATGTAATCCAGACTCTACGTGCATACCTCTTTCGTTCCAGGAAGAAGTGCGTCCCCCTACCACTGGGCACTGCTCTAGTATTACCACCTTCAAACCTCGATCACACAACTCCCGAGCACAACTCAGACCCGCTAAACCACTACCCACAATAACTACATCCACTTTAGACATAGGAGTATCTTAGATGGAAATATCAACAAAAATAATAGAACTCAGTTATAAATAGATGAGAAATGGAGAAAAACTATTGATATTTGCGAACTTCTTCGATCACAATGCGGACGACGTTGCCCACAAAAGGTAGAGTCTGAACTTGAGCCAAAATCAGTAAAATAATGGCCACAATCACAGTGGCGCCCATCACACTGCCAAATCCCCATGCTACCCCCCCTACCAAATTATCAATAAATAAATCACGACGGGAGCGATAAACACGATGAGCAGGTTCGAGATTTTGTTTGGAGGAGTTTTTAGACATAGTTATCTAAAACTCCCTACTAAATCATCAACTGACCGGGGTGCGACTTCGTCGACGAGCTCAGTGGTAATCTCTAAACGATTGGCTTGGCGCTGCATAAAAGGCTTGCGCGTTTTGTCTTGGTACAGAACTCCCAACGCCAAGTGCTCTTCAATGTCTTGGCAAACTGCCAATGCTTGAGCTAAAGAACTAGAGTCATAATCAGGTCGATTGGCCACATCATAGACTCGTTCCTGATACCATTCGTGAGGAGTAGCTTTATTGTAGGTGGGACAACTTTGAAGAACCTCTACAAAGGCAAAACCTTGGTGGGCAACCGCAGCTTGGAATGTTTTCGTCATGTGATGGACATCACCCGAAAAAGTCCGAGCGGCAAAGCTAGCGTTTAAACTCAACACAAAATTCATGGGATGTAAGGGATCAGAAGTAATTCCATCGGGAGCAGAGTTCATTTTCATGCCAGGTTTAGTGGTTGATGAGGCTTGGCCTTGTGTCAGTCCATAATTCAAATTATTGTGGAGCACAAAAGTAACATTATAGTTACCGCGAATGGCATGCACCAAATGGTTGATACCTTCACCCAAAGTACCGCCGTCACCCCCAAAACCAATGACTTTGACTTTACTGTTGGCATTGGAGGCTCCACAAGCTAAGGGGATAGCTCGACCATGCAAACCATGTACACGATAACCACCAATTTTATCTGAGCCATTACCATTACAACCAATATCAAAACACAGCACCACCTGATGAGGAGGAATATTTTCCGCCACCAAAGCCCGCTTCATAGCTGCGTGAATACCGTAGTTGCCGCAGTTTGTGCACCAGGTGTACAAATTATCCGAGAAAAAATCATGGAAAGTGGTAGTACAAGTGTTGCATGACATATTATTGAGCTACCTCCTGACTAATAAAGTTCAAGACATCCTCAATGAAAAACGGCCGACCATCATATTTCAACAGTTTATATTGGAAAAGATAACCAGTTTCCTGAGTTAAGAGTGCACCCAATTGACCTAAGTAGTTATTTTCAATCAAGACTAATTTAGTGCGGGACTGGGTCAATTTCTTAAAAGTAGCCGTTTTGAGTGGATACATATACTCGTAGTGAAGGTAGCCTAAACGCAACGCTGGATTACTGGCTTTAAGAATATCAATCACATCCAAAACAGTATTTTTGACACTCCCCCAACCTACAAATGTCAGCTCCGCATCATCATCTCCGTACATAACTGGCTCAGGAAAATTTTCAAGTATGGTGGCCATTTTTCGCATTCGTTTGTCATACATAACTTTGACGGGAGCAGCTTCTTCGGTCAATGAACCATCTGCTAGATGTTCATCGCTATTTGAGTCATAAGTGACCTCAGCCTGACCAGGCAACCAGCGTTTAGAAACGCCGCTCGGCGTATCAGCATACCGATCATGAGGCGTCAAATGTGCTAACTCCTCTTGAGCCACTAAGTTGCGTTCAATTGGTAACGGTGCCGGGAAGCCATCAATGGCAAATAAAGATTCAGCAATTTCTTTATCTGTGAGCACAATTACCGGTATTTGATAAACTTCTGCCAAATTAAGCGCGCGTTGGACTAAGTCATAACAGGATTGCGGATCGCTGGCAGCTAACACCGCTTTAGCATACTCACCATGACCTCCATAAATAGCTAAATTCAAATCACCATCAGCCGTCCACGTCGGCAACCCTGTTGCTGGCCCCGGCCGCTGACCTAAAACACACACAAAAGGAATTTCGGTAATGCCCGCCATCGACACCGATTCGGTCATTAAGTCATATCCACCTCCCGATGTGGCTACTAAGGCTCGGGTGCCCATAAACATACTACCAATCGCCATCTGGGCTACGGAAATTTCATCTTCAATTTGTTTCACCATCATCCCTGTTTGGTGATAAATATTAGCTAAATAACTCAGAATGGAGCTGGAAGGAGTCATGGGATAGGCATAATAAGCACGCACTCCACCCGCGACTGCTCCCAAGGCAATAGCATGATTGCCAGTTAACAACAATTGCTCCCTGACAGACTCGGTGACGCCAAACTCTAAAGATACGCGCGGTAACATTTCCAAATCATATTCATACCCCTTTTCTAAACAAAGAATATTTAAATCAAGTAATTGAGGTTTTTTAGAAAATTCTTCACGAATTTGTGAACGAATCAGCTCTAAATCGACACCTAGTAACTGAGAAACAATCCCAGTCATAACGGTGTTAGCCATAATGTGTTTACCACCATTATCGATCGCAATCTTATCAGCCGGCACATACTGAAGGGTTATGTGATGCTGATCAAGGTATGTTTGCTCTTCTGTTGAAACCTCAAAGCGAGGCAAAGAATGTAACACAATGCCATTGGGACGGACTGTGGGCAGATACTTATGGAGCGAGACTCGGCTTAAACACACTAACACGTCACAGTGACTGGAAGAACTGCGGAGGGGCTGATCTTGCACATCGAGCTGATAACATGAGTAACCACCTTTAATGAGTGAGGGATACTCACGGTAACCAAACACGTGCCACCCACTCCGCTTAAAAACCTTGGCAAAAACTTCACCAATAGAGTTTACGCCTTGGCCCGATTCGCCACCAATCTTGATTACAAAGCGTTGGTTTTTGAAGTGATGAATATCTGGCATGTGAGTGTTCGTTATCCTTGTGATTCCAATGTCTGTTGTAAACCTTGAGCCCAATCACTCACCACAGTTTCTAGGTGATGATATGGCTCACCATTAATCTTTAAGGTTTGAAAAATCTGCTGACCTTGTTGATCTATCCACGCTTTGCGAACAATCTCCATCCCCTGGCAAAACAAAACGGGCTCATAACGCGTGTCACCCAAGCCAATAAAGGCTGCTCTTTTGCCTGTGAAGTCCTGGTCTTTCATCTCTTCCAACAGTTTTCGAAAGAACGGATTCAGCTCACCATGTTCCCAAGTCGAAGTGGCAATAATAAAAGTGTCATTATTAGTAATCACGTCAAGTGAAGTCTGCTCAGCGCGGTGGAGCTCCACGGCTTGTCCAGCCGCTCGCAAAATTCCTGCCACTTTTTCGATCACAGCCTCAACATTACCAGAGGTAGAAGCGTAAATTGCATGCACAACCATGTCATCATTGTACCATTTTGTGGAGGTTTTTGGCTGGGTTGATAATGATAGGGTGGTGAGGTATGTCGTTGAACACTCTTAAAAGTCCGTGGCATAGTTGTGCCACGATCGTGCACTATTTATGTCACGGTAAAAATGAGGGTCGGGAGAAAGAGTGGTGAGGGTGATTTTTCTTTGCTCAGTAAGGTGAATGTTACGAGGGAGAGAGTCTTTTATTAAGCTCATGTTTTTTCGTTTGTATGAATAATGGCAAAAATCATACAACCTCCAGAAAGTTCACTTTTTGAGCACACACTGTCAAACAAAAAGATAAGACATTTTTTTCGCGCCCCTTCAGAAATCTTCTTAAAGGCCTTTCAACTATCACTCCTCACCGTAGATTTTCCTTCAGAAGTTCCCCTGGACACATGTCATTACAGTCAAAATGTACATTACGCACACCATGAACACACTCCAGGCCAACTTCTCTAGCAGATTGAGCTCTTAATAGTTAAATGGAGTTCGTTGATAGTCTTTAACCTATTATCTCAGCTAACTCAGCAAAATCTCGAATCACATAGTCGGCTTGAGCTTCTTTAATTGTTGTCCATTCATAGAACAGCTCATGGCAGGGGGGATAAAAAAGCACTGCTGTCACACCCGCAGCCTTGGCGGCTAAAACATCTACCTTGGAGTCACCTACCATTAGGATGTGCACTCAATAAATCCAAAGCCTTAAAAAGTGGCTCAGGATGAGGCTTCCGATTAATAACATCTTCGCGGGCTACTAAATAAGGAAAGCAATTTGAAGCATGGTGCTTATCTAAAATTAGGTTTACAAAATAGCGATTAGAAGATGTTACTACAGCAAAATTTTTGTTCTGTATCTGCAAAGTGTCAATTAACTCTAACGCTCCAGCATGAAATTTGCCTTCTGAGATAATATTGTAAATTGACTCAATCACCGCTTTTCCAAACTTCTCCACTTCATCTTCACTGACACCGTACTGTGTCAACATCTTCAGCTCAGGAATAATGTGACGTGCAATCTCGTAATCGCTTAAAGGCCTAGCCAATGCTGGTAAACACTCTTTGCATGCCTTCAGCCATAAGGGCAATGAATCAACTAAACAGCCATCCCAATCAAAAAGTACTGTAGAAAAAGTAGACATTCTGCTATTTCAGTGGCAGCTCAAAGTAAAACGTAGAGCCTTTGCCTTTTGCGCTTAATACCCCAATTTTGCCATCGTGATCTTTAATAATTTCAGAGGAAATATATAAGCCTAGCCCTAAACTAGACATGGTGCCAGCTTCTTTATCACCAGCTCGGAAAAAGCGCTCAAAAACTTTGGGCAAGTGTTCTTTGGCAATCCCAATTCCATGATCTTTGACTGCCACTCGCACATGCTGACTTTTAGTACTCACAATAACTTCAATCGCTTTAGCATTGGGCGAGTACTTGACAGCATTTGACAAAAAATTAGTTAAGACTTGGGTGATTTTATCTTTATCTGCTTCTACCTGTACCGAAAGTACTTGGCAGGTAATGGTATGCGTATCAATCGTATCTTGAAAGTCAGCACAAACAGTCTTCACTAACTCACCAATATCGAAAGACACAATATTGTAGGATAATTTGCCAGCTTGGATTTTAGTGACATCCAACAAATCAGTCACTAATTGGGTCAGCTTATCAATTTGGACATGGACCTTCTCTATAAAGCTCTGAGACTTGAGATCATTAGAATTTCTGAAGCGCTTCTGCAACAGTTGTACAAAAGCTTTGATACTGGTTAAAGGCGTTTTAAGCTCATGAGAGGCAATGGAAATAAACTCGTCGCGTACCTCCACAGCTTGAAGGGACGCCGCAAACAAACGGGCGTTCACAATTGCCAGAGCCGCCCGACCTGCCAACTCTTCAGCAATACTTAAATCAAAATGTGAAAACTTATACCCTGACTCTGCTGCCACCAAGGTGATAGCGCCATACACTTTATTTTCAGCTTTCATGGGTACACATAGATAGGATCGCATGCCTAATTTTTTGATAATGTTGTAGTGCTCTTTGCTCCGAGCCGCCAGCTTAATCATTTCGGGAGTGACTGTACTAATTAAATCTGGCTTGCCGGTCTTAATAACAGTGATAATGCTAGAGCTCGATTCAGGATCGGGTGGATACTTTTCACTTAACTTCCATGCCCACTTCACTTTATCAGGATCAGAATGAGAAAGTGCCGACACTGACAAGGAACCATCACCTTCTAACAAATGCACAATACACCAGTCAGCGATCGTGGGGACAGCTAACTCAGCCACCTGGCGAAGATTGGTTTCATAATCTAAAGATGATGCTAGCACACCAGTGGCATCAGCCAAGAAACGCAAAGCTTCTTCTGTTTGCTTAATCTCAGTCATATCCCGATTCACGGTCACCATTCCCACTACTTTTTTGGTTGAATCACGGACTAAACTAACTGAGGCTAAAATATCAATTGGAACACCATCACGCCGCCGTTGAATCACCTCTCCTTGCCACGAACCGGCTTTATACACATGTGATCTAAAAGCTTCTGGCGCATGAGTAATGAAGGTCGTAGGAATAATTTCTCGTGCATTTTCACCAATCGCTTCCTCTGCCTTCCATCCATACAATTTCTCGGCTGCTGTATTCCAACTGGTGATATTGTAATCTAAGTCTGTGGCAATAATCGCATCTGAAACATTTTCCAGTAAATTAGCTTGGTGTTGAAGTTTAGCTTCGGCCTCTTTACGATTAGTAACTTCAAAAATAAGCGCAGCCACCCCAATTAACTTTTTATCAGCACAAATTGGAATGTAATCGGCTAACCAATGATTGACTTGCTCAGGTTTTTTAATAGACGGGGTAGAAAACTCAACTTCAAAAATAGGTTCGCCTGTTTTAAGAACTTTATGTAGATACTCCTCAAATGACTGAGCTGGCTTACCCATTAATTCTGTAAACGTTTTTCCTAAATGCGCTTTAACCCGTTTGCCATTGATCTTGGCCATAATGGGGTTAACTTTAATAAACTGCAATTGAGTATTAAAAAATGCCACGCCAAAAGGCGCACTTTCCAAAATACTATTCAGTAAAGCTAAATCGTTTTGGCACTCCATCATTAATTTACCGTAAGTATCTCTGGAATGAGCTGGAGGTGAAGTGACTTTTTTAGCCATGTGCGAGCATGATACACCAGACCAAAAAAAAAGGACACCTGTGAAAGATATGTACTACGTTTTAAATGGCAAACCCTTCTCATATAAAAACACATTGCCCAGCTGTTTTTTTAGCGGCCAGTGCGGGAACTGAAAAGTATTAGAAATCACTGCTGCCCCAGGCTGTAACTCTTGCCACAACTTTCGCTCTAGCTGCGCCATCAGATGATTAGAAGTATATAAAATTACTACATCGTAAGCACAAAAATTGACCTGCCAGAAATTTTGCCACTTAATTTGAGCGGTATTGTTGAGGCCTAATTGAGCTATACGACGACGTGAGTTCCAAACCAACCACCATTTATTTTCATAACCGTCCACGATGGCTCCCTCCTTAGCAAAAGCGATCACAAGCTTGCCATTGCCAGAGCCTACATCAGCCACTCGTACCCCTTCCCACTTACTTTTCAATGCCACCATGTCACGGGTGGCTTGATCAGTACTAGGAACATAGACCGGATCGTGTAACCACTGGACTTGATACATAGCCCAGTGCCCAAACCACAGCAGTATCTTGCTCACTAGCAAGCCAACTAGAAGAGAAATAAAAAGTAACACAAACTTAATTGTATGATGCCGGGCAATTCCCGACTAGCCTAAATAGCTGATTTATGAGTATTATTAAGGAGTTACTTCAGTCACTCATGGTTTTTATGGCCACAACTACTTCTTCTACTGTCAAAACACCTCAAGTTGGTTTGACTTACTCTCACAGTGATCATTCATTTACTGTCACTGCCACTAACACTAAAAGTGTGAACTACACATTATCCTATCTGGCCGCTGAAACAGGCGCTACTGTCCCTCAAGCCCTAACCAATGCCGGCAAAGGTGATGCCAAAAACGCTTTCTCTGCTACGCACTTAGCTGGGACCGAGTCCAATGGCCAAAAAGTCATCCATACCGTCAAAGAAGGTGCACTAGAACTAAAACTAGAATCTATTGATGGTACCCAATACGCCTTCACCAAAGTCTTCACGGTAACTACCGCAGGTCAGTTAAAGTTTATTTCTCAAGCACAAGAAAAAGATACCACTTCTCGCCAAGGACAAGTGCAAGGCGCTAGTACCACCAGTGCCGTCCTCAATGATCCACTTACCACGACTGGTCCTATCCAGACTATCGATCCCAATTTACCCATCAATCCAGTACCTATGAGCTCTCCCCAAGTTATTTCTGAGCCTGTGCCGAGCGCTACTTCCCAGTCTGTGATGAGTCGGTATGTGCCGTTATTATTTTTTACTGCCGGAATTTTAGTTCTAGTGGCTGTATTGGGCATGTACCTTAAAAACCGTTCAGCACGAGCTTATTAGCCATGTGAGTTTAATCACAGTTCAGTAAGAGTTTTGTTAAAAAAGACTGAATCAGCCACAATTTTTCCGATTTATTGATATACTCTGTTTCCATAACTATGTTTTCAGATACTTCCGTATGGGAATTTTGGTACGCGAATACTCAGCAAAACTGGACACTTGCTCTAGTGACGTTTGTGATGACTTTGGTGATAGCACACATTTTTCATCGTTTTAGTATTGCTCGGTTACATCACTTAGCACACCATCCCCATTCCCGCTCGAAACGTTTCATTGGTAAACTTAGCCGCACGTACCTGTGGCCGTTGTACATATTTTTGGCTGTGTGGCTAGCCACTTACTGGTTACAGGTTCCCTTGCTGGCAGGAGAGTTTTTACGTCACCTAGCCACTATCGTTATCGCTGTTTATTGTTTCCGAGTCTTACAACTGATAAGTGAATATGGCTTGCGCCAAGTCTTTGTCAGGAATACTGATAGCCCAGACCGCTATGTGATTGCGGAATTTATTGTCAAAGTCAGTCGGGTTTTGATTTGGATTGTGGCTATCTTAGTTATTTTGCAAAATTTAGGCTTCAACGTCACAGCTTTGACAAGTGGGTTAGGCATTGCCGGTATTGCCATCGGCTTCGCACTGCAAAATATCTTAGAAGATTTCTTTGCCTTTTTCTCCATTTACTTTGACAAACCATTTCAAGTGGGTGATTTTATTATCATTGGTAAGGATATGGGTATCGTCACGCACGTGGGCGTGAAATCAACTCGGATTCAAACTCTGGAAGGTCAGGAACTTATTTTTCCCAATAAAAAACTAACTGAAGAGCGAGTTAATAATTACAAACACATGACAGAGCGGCGAGTAGTATTTCAGTTAACATTTACCTATGACACCTCTGCAGCCATGTTAAAAAAGTTGCCAGATTTAATTGGGGAAATCTTAGCTAAAGAAGAGATGATTAGATGTGACCGAGTCCACTTCAAAGAAATTACGCCTAATGGATATGTCTACGAAATTGTGTATTTTGTGCTTCATAGTGATTACAATCAATACATGGATATCCAGCAACGCCTTAACATTGAAATCGTCAAGATGATTCACCGGCAGCAAGTGCGTTTAGCCCACCCCACTCAGCAAGTGATTTTTGAGCCTAGCAGTGATATGACTACTGCCGCTACAACAAAAAATATTACCAAAATCGCCACCAGCTAGTAGTCACTCCTTTGACTCGGCTACGAGAGTTACTTTTATCTTCGTGATCGCTTTTCTCATCTTTGCTGGTTTGACTTTCACCAAACTTATGACGTTGATCTAAGTTAGTGACAGGTGGCCAATACTCAGGTCCATGATAAAAATTTTGACGATTCTCTTCGGCTGGGGTGGTCTGATCTTGACGATGATCACCGCTTGCTCCTGGGGGCGTGTCAGTTAGTACCGGACTGGAGGTAGGTGAGCTGGCGGGCTGTGGTGAAGGGTTCGCACTCGCCATCGGCGAGGGAGTGGGAGCAACAGAAGCTGAGGGGGTTGCAGTAGGTAAGGCTCGGTCACGCCGTCGCGCAGAAGAAGTTGCTAATTTGGCAGCTGGGGTTGACACGAGGGGAGAAGGCTGAGGAGTAACAGTAGGGCTCGGTGAAGGGCTCGCCGAAGCGGATTCAGCCACCACGGTCACCATAACACGCGCTCCGCCTATGTTTCCTGATTCATCTTTAGCCTGCGCCACTAAGGTATAGTCACCAGGAGCTACAGACTGGGTGTCCCAACTAAATACATAGGGACCATTTGTCCAATTGTATAGAGGAGTTGGGCTTGAAACCTGATCTCGGTAAAGAAGTAACTCAGCTTGAGAAATGGGTGCTTCATCTTGGACTTCCATTGTTACTGTCACCCTGCCACTAACTGTAGCTTGGTGAAGTGGCTGTGAAAAAGTCACCACCGGCGCTAAGGTATCAAGGCCCAGTGTCGCGGCCTGAGCATCGATCATGCCATAACCAAAGTAGGTATCAGTGCCAGCTGGGCCTAAATCGATAGCAGTTTTTTGAAGCTGAGTACGCACGTTCGTTTGACCTTGGCTGAGCATCAAGGCTATGGCGCCTGAGACATGCGGGGCCGCCATCGAGGTTCCAGACCACGTTGCGTAACCACCACCAGGAACAGTTGAGGTAATTCCTACCCCTGGTGCCGTTACGGCAGCGCCTAAATTGGAAAAACTAGCGAGCTGATTATTAGTATCACTGGCAGCGACCGAGATAACCTCTTGATAAGCGGCCGGATATAACAACGGCCCGCCATAGTTGTTGCCTGCTGCTGCCACCACTACTACCCCTTTTTGCGTCAACTGGGTAATTTTTTCATGAAGTAATTGACTGTCATACGTGGTGCCCAGTGATACATTGATAATTTGAATATCTTGGGTCAAAGCCCAGTCAAAGGCATCTACTAAATCGCTTATATAACCTGAGCCGTCAGCACCAATCACTTTCACTCCCACCACCTGAGCTTGGGGTGCAATCCCAATGTAACCACTATCATTAGTCCGTGCGGCAATAATGCCTGCTACGTGGGTGCCATGCCCATGGTCATCAAAAGCATCGCTATCATCATTAACAAAATCATAGCCATTACTGTACAACTGATTTAGTTCAGGATGGGTATAATCAACGCCAGAATCAAAAACACCTACTGTGACTCCTTTACCTTGCGTAACCGGCCACACGGGTGGGGCAGTAATATGACTCACACCCCAATCAATACTGTCGCTGGTCACAAAAGTGGGATAATCCACTTCAATATTTTTAATGGCTTGAGTACTTTTGAGTTGAGCAACAACAGCTGTTTCTACTTCTTTAGGAATTTCAGCTACGATGAAGCCATCAGCCTGTTCAATAACTGTCCCTCCAGCTTTTTCAACTGTTTGAGCAATAACAAGCAGTTGCTGAGGTGAAGTGGGTTGAATCAGCTTCCGTTCCAGATCTAATTTTTCAGCAATGACTTTACTTTCAAGCGTCGTTTTACCTTCCGGTGAAGCTGGGGCAATAAAGATAGCGGGATTACTGGCAGTTGGCTGGAGAGGCGTCGGTTTGGCCGGGAAAAAAACAGTCGGAAACAAACGTAAGGCAATGATTAGAATCACGAGTGCTAGAGCTTGAGCAATCAACACCAATCTTGAGAACTGAACGGGCATTCTTTAATAATAACACTTAAAAATCTCCGGGAGCTACCTGGAAACAGACTAAACCCAACTCGCGCCACATCACCACTACTTGGTTGCGATCTTCCAGCACAAAGCGAACTTCCCATTGCGGTGAAATGTGGCGTTCAAAAATTTCTTTTTTTAAAACTGTATCTTTGCGCCGATCACCTGCTCTGCGCATGTACAGTTTCGTGTAAGGTATACAATGTGTTTCTAGCCATCGCTCAGTTTCTGTTCGCCAAGTATCGATGCGGCCAGAAACTAACACAATATCAGTATCATTAGCAAAGCGCTCTAATACCGCTGCTACGGGATGATTCAAAGAATCAAGCTCGCATAAGGTGGCATCATAAGGATCACGGTGGTCAATTAATGCCAGTGTTCCATCTAGATCACAGATAATACAAGTTGGGTTTGCAGATACCATATTATTTTTTTTGCTCCGCGACTGTTTGTAAAGTAATTAAAGTTCTCAAAGGTGAGTGAGCTACCAGCACTACCATGACTAAGGTCAACCCTAGTGTTAGCAAATTAATCGCTAGCCATACTCCTAATAACTCAGACCCTCCATCATTAGCTGCTAGTAATTTTGTCATTAGCCAATCTATTGTTTTCATAATTGGACCATGTAATAAAAAAATGCCCAGTGAATATTCTTGTCCCCATTGCGATAGTCGTTGTGCTAGAGCACCACTCAAATGAGCAAAAATTCTTCGCAAACCATGAAGAGTAATTCCTAGTAAAATCAAAGCCGCCACCTGTAGTGGTAAAGCTTGTGGCCATAATAAATATGGCAAACCACTCATCAGCATTGGCAGAACCACTACTGCCAATAGCATAGGCATAGTTAATACTTTTTTGGCTGGAGAAAAGTAAGAAAATGGTAGTAAAGTGACGATAAAACCTACCATCATCCCCACCCATGAAGTGAGGCTAATGGTTAAGCCTGTTGCCCGAAAAATGAGCGGCAACTGATAGCAAAAAAACCATGTCAAAATCATCCCTATTACTAGTAAACATTTCACTATCTTCAGCGAAACAAGTTGTCCTAGCTTTTGAACTAGATGTGCTGCCAAATAGATGAGGAGGGCATGAAATAGAAAAATTACTGCTGAAGGATTACCATACTTTAGTGAATAAAAGTACCATCCTAGCCAATTTTCTAACCTTGAAAAATTACCGGCTAGAAACTGACCCGTCATCATCAAACTAAACATGACTACACTGTGAAACAAAATCAGTACTATAAATTTTTTAACACGTGACCACGAATAGAGAATATCAGCGTGCTTATATACAGATAACAGAGAAAACTCAGCAGTAGTAAAGTAAAAAAAAGGTAATGCCCAACTTAAAAATAATACCTGTGCTTGCGATATCAACGTTTGCTGAAGAGGTGGTAACTTTAGCACGAAGCTACTATGCAACCATACAATACATATGGCGGCTATTAAACGATAGCAATCAGTAAGATTAGCTGGTCGTGACATAGTATCTGGTGCTAAGCTGATTCTCGGCCTGAAATTAGTTTTGATACCCAAATCAGCAATCCTACAAATAGCACCCCTTCTAACCACAAAATACTTGATAAAGGCTTAAAATAAACCCCAATCACTAACCGAATAATAAGCGTGTGGCTTAAATAAATTAAAAATGAGTTGTCACCGAGTGATTTTAATAGTGAGCTGAGCTTACCTTGCCACTCACCTATTTTATTGACCTTACTCAATAACCAGTAAACAGCTATCAGCGCATACGCTAAGACTGCCACTCTCGTAAAACGAGTGGTAACTGGCACATTGGTTTCAGTTTGTAATAAATACAAACTTTGAGCGGTGGCTATGATGAGAGAAAATCCTAATCCAAATTCTGAAGCGCGCTCATACAGAGATGATTTTTGTACCTGTGTACGAGCCATCCAGCATCCTAACAAAAAATAAACCAACCAACTAGGAGCTATCAAATACTGCAACTGATCAAAATAGATTAATGGCGAAATATTTTCGATGACCACTGTTTGAGTCCGTAGTAATTCTAAAAAACCAAAAGCCACAAACTGTACTAAGCCGGTGATGGCAATAGCTATTTTTAAGGCATTATCACTTAGTTTATTGATACTGGGAAACAATAAATATAACTGCAAAATAAGTGGGATAAAATACAAATGATAATCAGCACTGCCCCATAGTAAGGTGTCAAAAAAAGTTGTGGTTGCACCCACGCTATGCCATCCTGGAGCTGAACTCAAAAATATAAATAAACCCCAGCTCCACAATATATAAAGTGGCAACAACTTAGTGACACGACTGACTAAGTATGAAGTAAATGGCACGCTGTGATAGGCATGCTTTTTGGTCAAGCCATAGCCAGACAGCGCAATGAACAAAGGCACTGAGTAACGGCCTAACTGATCGATAAAAACGGACCCTAAACTCCATGGTTGATCTACATAGAGCCAAGCTGGAAATGCCGCCATGGTATGAATTAAGACCACTGGCAATACTGCCAATCCTTTCAAAATGGAAACGCCACGGCGTTCTATAGCTTGCTGATGCGTCATAGCCACCGATTGTACCAAATTATTGAGAACAAATTTGTGTCACTACGGTGGTTAAGCGAGGTTGTAAGCGTTGCCAAGCATGAAAAGCCTGGTATTCACGCCAATTAAACTGAAATATTTGATGCAACTCACGTGGCGAGTTTGTCCCGTATTTACGTTCTAAGTAGAGATATTTATTTTCTAAATATGATGTGTGAGTGCTGGTACGACTAGAGCTTAAATTGTACATCGCATAAGGACCAGCATCGACTCGAGACTGGCATAGTGAAGGATACCAACCATAGTAGTACTGATCAGTATCAGGTTGAGGTGGCTTCACCACCTCCATTTCAGTAATTAACTTCTCCCACTCACCGTAGTTATCGTACGAATTGCCTAAAAGATATGAGTAATCTTTATATTTCTGCCCTTGCTGATAATAGCTAACAGGGTTGAAACGAGTTATAAACCAATCTAAGTTCATAACATTAAAGCCTAATATCATAGCGAGGGTGGCAACGACCTGAACTGCAAATACCTGCTGCTGCTGAATATATTTCCATATCCGACCCAGTAACATCAAAAAGGTCATCAGTACTAATATCACCGCGCCGGTTGCTAATAGCCGCTGATCCTTGAAACCAAAGAAAAGTTGGTGTATTCCCAGTTTATGTAAAGTAAATAAAATTACTAACATCAGCTCGATAGCAAATATGGTTAATAAGCTACGAGAGTAAACGGTTTCTTTATCTCGGCTCTGGATTAATTGAGATAACACAGCTAAAATTATTGTGTACCCAATTAAAGCTGCTGCTAATAACTCCCAAAAACCTTGAATAACATATGTTGATAGCACTTTAAAAGTGACCTGGGCATAATTAATGAACAGTAGTTGGGACTGAAAGAAGGAAAACAAACCAAAGATCCCTATGCAACAGTAAATAACAATGTGAAATAACTGGAGTGATAATTGTTGTGAGTCAGAAAGCTTAGCTTGATTGTGAATAGCTTTAACATCAAAACATTGATAAAAAATGAAGCTCGTCACGAGTGTCTTAATAAACAGCTCAATAATATCTAACTCCCAAATAAACTTAATTACCATCCACATCCACTGCAAAAGCTGAGTGACAAAAAGAGCATACTCTTGGTTAGTTCGAGCAAATAGCCAATGAAAAATAGTTAACAAAGGGATGGCAATTGCAAAACCAATTAATTTTTCGGTGGATACCTGTTTCCAACTCCATTTCCAGTTAGGCAAGACTAATAATCGCCGATTGGCTGACCACTCAAATAAATGTATAAAGAGTGAGTTCATTAAGTTGAAGCTGGCTGCAATCATTTCACCTATGGTTTTCGGCAAGGTACCACGAGCGATGAAAATTAAACTGGCCCAACCCACACCCAACACACTAAGCTTGTTTAGTAAATCAAGATACACATTAGTCGTGAGGGCTGCATACCCAGCGATTAGCAAGCTGATAGCCATTATCAATTGCCAAACCTTTGACTGTGCAAGTTGGCGGTCAAAACTAATATAGAAAATGGCACCCAGCCATAAGCTATAAATAATACTTAACTGCAAACCGGTAGGCCAGCCGTACCAATTAACTACCAATACATACAAAAAACCAAGGCACCAACTTAACCACCTAGCGCTATCCTGATGATGTGAAGTGCTAACGATTTTGGGGTATGACGTGGAAACATGAGAAGCATGTATTGATGAGGAAGCATGCGTCGGGGTGGGAGCTGTACGGCTACTTAAAAAGGAAAAAAACTTAATTACCACTAAGCCCAAACCTATGACATAAATAAGCGGACTAGTAATTAAAATTAATGTCAGTAATATATCCATAAGTAGTGACCTGCATCTAATTAGTCGTAAAACAACTAAAAAATCATGCAAACCACACTTTAGTTAATTAAATTCCCAGAGAAAGTTTAGCTTTAAAATAAGCAGTAATACAGTAACTGCACTTAAAAATGTTTTCTTTAATCATCTGTTCAAAAATATTCAAATCAACTAATTCATATGTCACGACTTCCGTATTATCAAGCTTAGGGGTAGCGATTTTGGTAATATCTTTAGCAATATAACATTCTTGGAAATTTCTCAAACGATGAGGAGCTGGATAAAAACTGCCAATGCTAATCCAATTTTTGGTAGCATAACCTGTTTCCTGTAGCAATTCTTGCTGTGCTTGGAGAAGTGGATCGATACCTTCAGCATCAATTAATCCACCGGGCAAGTCATAACACATTTCATTGATGGGAGGACGAAATTGTTTGACGATTAATATTTCATTGTTAGTAGTCAGGGGCACAACTGTGACGCCGTTTTTTTCTTGGACTACGTAATACTCATGAAGCTGCTGCTGATTGGGTAGTTGATAATCATTAGCCGTGACCTTCAGCCAGGGAGTATCAAGTAACTTTTTTTCCCGAAGAAGGGTGAAACTAGAATCATTAACCATACTAAGCACTAATTTAGTACTTAATGATAGCAGACATTCTTAAAATAGCTAGACACCCTGGACATGCACCAACTTTTGGACTTGCTCAATAGTTTGCCGAGGTGTCAACAAACTCGGATCGATATTTTCATTTTGGGCAATAATCAACCCTTGAACTATTTTTTGAAGCTGCAAGCCATTGGCTTTTGATAAGTAATCAACACCGACAAACATGTTATTCATTTGCCGATACCAAAAAAGTACTCGGGCAAAAAAGAAAGCTGTCTGTACCTCTATGGTGAAGATATCCTTGATTGCGATGGTTTGAATCCGCTCCTGACCAAAAAAATATTTATTTATCACAGTCACGCTGGTAGGCGTCACTGTCACACACGCCGGGAATAAATCAAAGGGAAATAACGTTTGAGCTTCAAATAACACCTCTGATTTTGGCTCCACTTTGCTGATTATTTCCTGCTCGGGAGTAAGGGGTGTAATGGCTGGGGTTTGGGTAGAAATTTTAGGAACTTGCATACAAATATCATTTCAGAACAGTAAATGTTTTGATTCTACAGATCATATATCAAGGATATTTAAGAAGAGAATGATAGTTCAGTAAGTTACTCCTCGCTTGAGTATGATAAGATCAATTAAATATGATGAACAAACTGGGAAAATGGTTGTCTGGTGCACCTTCTATAGTGTGGATTATTCTTTTAGTGGCAGGGCTGTGTGGTTTTATTGGCAGCATTATCTTTAGTTTTTTCTTGTTAGCAAATGTAGAGGGGTTGGCTTCACTCATTATTATTGGCGTGGGTTGGTTGGCAGTGGTCGGGTCAGTTTCATTACCCGATAAAACTTCCCAGCCTCATTCCGGAGCAATTGATAGTTTTACCAAAGGTGCTTTGATTTGTTTCTATGCTTTGATGGGTATGGCCATTGATCAGCCTGGTAATTTTGTGCTCAACTATCCACTCAGATGGCTCTGTCCACCAGCGACAGTGATTAGCCGCGAGGTAGATGTCACTCATCCCTTGCCTGGCCGAACCGATATTACTCAAGATTTCCGCTGTGTAGATGCCAGCGGTAAGGTTATCGATCGACCCTCCTTATTTCAAGTAATTGGTATCCGCTTTGTAGAGTACGTTATCATCGCGTATCTCTTGGTTGAAATAAGAAAACTGCAGTTGCGCTGGCGCCGCTCCCGGGCTACCCTCACCTAGTAAGTAGCACTACCTCTTCCAGCTGTAGGGTTTGAGTGTATAAAAAGACGCCTGTTTGTAACTGCCTCCGCAAAGCCAACTCTAGCCAGTAAACTGCATCGGGCCACATCTGATCATAGGGAAGAGCAGTTATTTCCCACCATTGAGGAGCAATCTCGGCGGTCTCCTGAATTTGACCAGTCCATGACGTAGTTAAATAAATATTACCTTGCTGATTCCAACGGATAGGAGAATCTTGATAGGGAAAATAAAAATTAACTACACCAGCGGGGATTAGCTTCGTAGGCGTAACTTCAATTTCTTCTTCCACCTCTCTAATTACAGCCTGCTCAATACCTTCTCCACTTTCCACCTTACCGCCAATGCCTACATACTTACCCTGCCCAAAACCTTTTTTCTTCAATCCTAGTAACACCTGATTCTCTCTAAGCAAAAAACACAGTGTTCGGATAGAGAGCGGCGTGGATGGTTGGTGTGCATAGATACTGAGTGTCACTGGTCTATCCAATACATCATTTAGGGCACGCAGAGTACTCTCATTGTTCTGGTAAAAGTGAGCTTTCCAACCCGCTTGATGAGCAGCTTTCACATTTTCTGCTGTGTCATCAATCAACAGTAACTGTGACGGATCAGAAATTGAAAAATGTTCTGCAATTCGCTCAAAAAAAGCCCGTTGTGGTTTTCTTACACCCAGTTCCGCTGAACTAAAAATGTGATCAAAATGAGTGCCTAAACCCATCTCATTTTTTAAATAATTAGTTCGATACTGTTCTTGGTTGGTGGCTAAACACACTGTAAAACCTCGGCTCCGCAACCGTTCCACTTCATTTATGATCACCTGATTCACTATCGCTTCAGAGTCAAACCACCACGATAAAAACTCTTCACTACTCTTGCTCCAACCCCACTTCTTTAAGTATGGCTCTAACTCTTGCTTTAAATCAGCTTTCCCTACTAAACACTCTAGAAATGGACCACTAAAAAAGGCAGCCGTATCAGCGGGGGTCAGTGAAAGTTCCTCACACAAGGTTTGGCTGAACTTACGCTCAGGTATTATCACTACGCCATCAGCATCGAAAATAATGACTCTATTTGGCATCAGCTAGGGCAACAAGGGCACGACGTCGAATAACGAGCAGGGTCACAAAAAAGAAGTTACTAAAAATTAAACTGGCGGGGTAGAAAGCGGTGATAAACGACATTTTTTCCAGTGCCGCTATGGCCAACACAAATTTAAAACCACTCAGTACGTAGGTGATCAACGTTTCTTCATAAGGTTTGTAATATGACTTGCGAACTGTGGGAACCAAACCTAATAAATCAATTAGACTAATCAATAGCACTGATAAAAATGCAGTTTTGGTCACCCACCAACAGATCAGGGCAAAAATCGCCCCAACCAAGCTCATCCAATCTAATGCTGTAATATCTTTGCGGCCGTTTTTTAAAGCTGCTGAGAAAATGAAGACACACACCAACGCCGTAAAACCAGTCACCCAGGCACCCGGACCAGCACCATCTGAAATCTGGCTAAAAAATCCAATTGCAGTCAAGATGCCCCATACCAGCCACGAAAAAGCATGCGGCTTCGTCCGCCCAGCCCAAATGTCTCTAAAGTAGGGAATGTATCCTGCTAATGCAATAGCAGTAGCTAATAAGCCTAAAATTTCTTTCATACCCGTATAATGTCACAAAACTGATCAGGATTCAATTTAACGGTTTCGATTTGCCGGTAATGAGAAACCAAAACCAACCGCATCATTACTACTCCGATCGAAATCGACATATTCCCACCATCGTGTGCCATCATAGTTGATACCAGCTATTAACTTGATACGATAAACGGTGTCTAGTTCCGGATCAGGAATAGCGCCCACCGGGTACAAATGTAACTCCAAGGTAATATCGGTACTTTGCCCTGATTGTAATTGAGTAAAAAAATTATTGGTTTGAACTAAATATCCTTCCTGAGGGTGATTGGAATACATTGTCAAAGCAATCACTCCCACTTCTCTCTCCGTCAACATTACTTTTAGGAAACTGTCTTCAATGGCGCTGTCATCAAATGTCGGCATTACTTCAATTAAGGTGCCTGTCACCCCTTGCTTATGAGAAATGGTAACTTCTTCCCTTCCCATCAGCCTCACTATCTCACCTTCAACTTCAGATAAACCTTGAAAAAGCTCAGGGATAGCATTACTTTCTATTTCAAGCTCCCTAACAGTAGGTTGATAACGATGCTCACCTTGATTTTCACTAAAGCGTAAGACAGTCAATGAAGATAACAGTAGCAGCACTGTTAACAAACGTGATAGAAGCGCAGTCTGGTCAGCAGATTTCTCCCACGTCGGTGACCATGGTTCTTGGGTAAAGTCTACTCTAAAGTTAAGTAACTCTCCAAGTAAAACAACCAACTTTTCTACAGTCAACGACTGATGCAGTGAAGCAAAACAGTGTTCATCTAAGATCTCAAAGAAGAACTCGCCAATGACCTGGGTTAAGTATTGTTCTGCTTGATCTATGTCCAGCTTTTGAGTGTTAATAATGAGCTCCCGCAATGCTTTGCTTTTATATAAATCATCAACCAACTCTTCTTTTTTAAAACCCGGGTTAAAACCAAAAAATGATGTCAGGGGAGTATGGTTATGTCCAGTGATCATTTCATACAGAATTGCCACTAATGAGTACGCATCGGCAGCCACTGGCTGAAAATCTTGTAAAGTAAAATCTTTAAGTTCAGGTTTATAGTCGGGAGTGTAGCCAATGACTTCTTTGTCGCTTTGTTTCCTCAAGGTCGCAAAATCAAAAGGATACACATTTTTTTCTGGACTATTTTGAATAGCTGCGTTGGAGGGTTTTATGTCATCAAGCACGTACCCGTGACGGTGAAAAATATCAATTGCCCAGCACAATCTAATAAAGGTGGTTAAACGCTTTTGAAGCAAAGCACCAGTCGCGGGAATAATCCGAGGAATGTAATTGAGCTTATATTTTTTATCAAAGGTAGTGGCAAACACTTCCATTAATAAATAAGGTAAACCACCTCCATGTGCCAACTGATACATTCGAGGATAAGCCACTCCTTCATATTCAGGCATCTCGGTAATTAACTCGAAGTAATTCTCTATTTCCCGTATGAGCTCTTCATACAGAAGATCAAAATGTTCAGGCTCTTCAAGCTCTGTTGTGTCGATTTCCTTCATCGCTACCACCGATTGCCCATACGCCGAGAGCAATGACCACAAGCTAATAACCGTAAAATCTCGGGTGGCTAAATCACGATGGTACTGTAACTCCACTGGCTCACCGCCAGAGGTATACATTACTACCTGGGGACCAAACTCTTGCAAAAACCGGCCACGATTTTCAAATGCCATTTCTAAATTATATCAAAATAGATCATTTGCTGGGCTTTATGGGAGAGGCGGAGCTAATTCTAACTGCCAATTTTTGATGAGCTGCCAGGGATAAATCAGCATCAAAACGTTGAGTGTTAAGTTATCACGGATGATTAAGGCAGCACCAATTTCCATGATTATGACTACTAGCATAGCTTGCCACCACGGTAATGTACGTGCCAACCAGAAACCCACCAAACACGCTAAAATGTCTGACACAGAGTTAACAATGCTATCACCATCATAATGGAGTGAGGCTGTTACTTCACGATAACGAGAAATCACAAACTCAGTGTTCTCCCAAATCTCCCAGACAATTTCGATCATCAAAGCCATCAACATCTTGGTGCCGATCGACCATTTGGGAACAAATCTTTGCAACAACCAATAAAAAATAAAGCCGTGAATCACATGCGAAAGGGTATACCAATCCAAAAGGTGTTGTGAGTTTTCTGAGCTCCAAGAATTACTTTGCCATAACTTAATATAACCACAAGTGCAGTAAACGACACGATTCATCAGCCACAAGACTATAGCAGTACTGCCTATTAAAACTAATGATATTAAGCTAGCACTTTTTAGGGAAAGATCTTTCAAGATGGGCTCCATTGAGAGCGGCTTAAATCAACTTTATCACCTTTAAATATCACACCTTCAGTTATCAACATCGCTTTTTTGGTAGGAATACCATCACCAGCCGAGTATCCATGTAATGAACCATCACTTGCTACCACTCGATGGCAGGGTGTTTGTGGAGCATCTGGATTACTCTGCATACACATTCCGACCGCTCGCGCGGCGCGAGGACTTCCCGCCATAATTGCTAACTGACCATAAGTAGCTACCCGCCCCTGAGGTATTTGTCGGCAAAGCTCATAAATTTTATCGCGAAATGTCATATTTACCTTTGTGAAATAACCTACTATAGTTTACAATGTAAAGCATAATCCATGTCGAAAAGAACCACCTTTTTTCTGGTGTTAATTGGCATCATCCTTATCGCTGGGATGACCTTCGCTTGGCAAAGCCAAAAAACTCCTAGTGGTGTTTCCAACACTTCGCTCTTAACTGATAGTAACGAAAATTTGAATGAAAGTATAGAGACTCCGCTCCCCGCTGAGACAACACTTCACCCACTCAGTATTGAAGCTCTTCAAAAAGGCAGCTATCCCGGTAGTGAGTTCGTGATTGAAGAAAAACTTTCTCCTGGTAGTAACTACCAACGCTATCGGGTGTCATACCTATCAGAAGGTTTGAAAATTTACGCTCTGCTTACTATTCCCAATGGTGAAAAACCTGCTTCAGGTTGGCCTACGATAGTTTTTAATCATGGCTATATTCCTCCTGATCAATACCGTACTACTGAGCGCTATGTGGCCTACACTGATGGCTTCTCACGAAATGGCTACATTTTGTTACGACCTGATTACCGCGGCCATGGCAGTTCAGAAGGCACCGCCGAAGGTGGCTACGGTTCCAATGACTATACTATTGATATCTTAAATGCTGTGGCTTCTCTCAAAAAACACCCTGATGTTGATGGTAATCGCCTGGGTATGTGGGGCCATTCCATGGGTGGGCATATTACTTTGCGATCGATGGTGGTTACCCAAGATATTAAAGCTGGAGTGATTTGGGCTGGGGTGGTAGCGTCATATCCTGACTTACTAAGTAACTGGCGGCGGCGGGCACCTGCACTACCCCCACCTTCTGGTACCTCTCGACGTTGGCGAGATGCTTTAGTCGGTGAGTATGGTTCTCCAGAGCAAAATCCCCAGTTCTGGAACTCAATTTCCTCTACCACTTTTTTAAATCAAATTTCTGGACCCGTACAGTTACACCATGGCACCGACGATGATTCCGTTCCCGTTGAGTTCTCAGAAAAACTAGGCACTCAATTAGAGGCAGTTGGCAAACCCGTGGAAGTATTCATTTATCCTGGTGATGATCACAACTTATCTCAAAATTTTTCACGCGCGATGCAACGCTCCATTGAGTTCTTTGATACACACGTCAAAGGCAAATCTTAATGACTAGGTATGCACCTGAGTTGTGCACTCCGATGAATGAGCGCCTTGTGCAACTTGCTTCATCCAGGTATGGGTATCCACAAATGAGCGCTGTCTAATAAAAAAGTGATGCAAACCTTCATAGAGATAATAGGTTACTGGGACAGCCCTGCGACACAAATCACTCACAAAGCCATCCTGGTCATCTTTTGTTACAATTGGATCGTTAGTGCCCTGGGCTAGAAATACCGGGTATTTTGAAAAGCTTCTGCCAGCATTATTACTACTAAATAATGAATATTCCTGTGGAAAGCGCTCAGCTACCTGATGAGCTTCTAAAGCTTGAAAAAAGTCACTGGTGTACATCTGGGACAAGGCCACTGAGTCATAACCGAAACCTTCATCAGCACATATTTTTTCAGCTGAATTTAAGCTGGCCAAACGTTGTGCATTAATAATTTTTTCAGGCTCCAATTGCGGATAGAAATCGTCATAGGCACTTATCACATAGGGTGCTAAATTAGGGTTCGAGTGCAATAAGTTTTCAACATTGGTTGTCGGGCCGTGACCAACCACGCCGGCGATTTTAAGTTCGGGGGTGAGCTGTTGAGCGTAATCTGCAGCCGCAAAAGCTGAATGACCGCCCTGAGAATAGCCCGCTAAAAAGATGCTTACATTCTGCCTAGCTTCAGGTCGTGTTTCAAAAAACGCCAGTACTGCACTCAGCATACTATAAGCTTCTTCCTCTGCAATGAAGTAGTACTGCAATTGGTGTTGCGTATCAAAACCTAGATAATCAGGCATAATTACTGTGATGCCTTGAGCAGCATATGTTAGCATTTGATTTTCATAATTACCTAAGGTGGGATTGAAGGGATTTTCCGTGGATGGGGCACATCTGTCATCTAAGCCGGTTGTACCTGGCCCATAGATCATGAGAAGATTTGGGCCTTCTGCCAACTCCAGTGGCACAAAAATTTGAGCACTGGCCGGAACGTCAGGTTTATTAGGCCGCTTAACCACGTACTTTAATTCAAATTCAGTCACCCCAGCTGATACAGGAGCGCTTTGGCTGAGAAATAATTGATAAGCAGATTGAATTCGCTGTTGGTTGTGCGTCGCAACTTCGTTTAAAGTCACGTTTTCAACTTTAAATGCACTGACTGGCGAAGGCAGTTCATTGGTAGAACTCAATACCGTGCCACCGCTGCGCGAGTGATAAAAATAGCTAGCTAGTAACAGGCCACAACTTAAACCACACACCACCATAAACAAAAGCTTTTTTCGCATCATAGCTATTAAAACGTAACCGAATTAAGAATTGATAAGAAAGTGACTTTATTCAGGTAAGGACAAACAATCATCAGGAATATCCCCGGCTAAGATTTTTTGCATCCACGAGTGTGAACGTAATGTGCCCTGAGAGGGAGACTGAAAGTGATTGGCATGCGGCTGAGCGTGATAGGTAACTCTCATGCCCTTGCGGCAGAACTTTCGTAAGTTACTACGTTGAGTATTTTCAGTCACAATTGGATCTTTGCTCCCTTGAACGATCAGCACTGGCACCTCAGTTGACCAGGTATTGACTTGATTTTTAGCTAAGGCCTGAGCAAAACTTGGTGTGATACTTTCTAGCTGTTGGGCGACTAACTGCTCCCAAAAATGCGTGGTGTATATTTCGTGGGCGTGGCTAGGATAAAACTTGTATACCGTATCAATACAATGGCTCAATACATCATTTTCTAAGTTAGAAATATGGCGTGGTAATAAAATTGATTCCAGTTCTTGATTTGCGATGCCATAGTGTTTTCGATAGGCATACACCAAATAGGGGGCTAACCGAGGGCTGTCTGCTAATAAAGCAACCACATCAAAAGCGGGTGCATAGCCTATTACACCTTTAATTATGCTAGGGTCGTCCAGCCATTGTCGATTAACTGCTGCCGCCAAGGCGGCATGTCCACCTTGTGAATACCCCATCAAAAAAACATTTTTAAAATCTGTAGGAATGTCTGTCACCTCACTATCGGCAAAGACCTGTGTCCCTCGTAAACTCCCCAACAAAACTTTGGCTTCTAAATCAGCCACAAAATAAGGATGAGTAGTAGACGGATTAAAGAAACCTTCATAATCAGGAAAGATAACTAAGTACCCTAAGCTAGCCAATGAAATCATTTGATTAGCATAGTTACCAATATTACTTTTCTCCACGTTTTCAAGTGAGGGTGCACAGGCAGGGGCTAGGCCACTGGTACCTGAGCCGTACACAATCACGGGCACTTTATCATGAGTGACTGGAATAAAAACTTGAGCTTTGATCGGTGAAGTGACGCCACTCAAGGTCGCCGTAGGTACCTCTAAATGCAGTTCATAGACAGCAATGGTAGTAATAGGAACGGGGACGTTCTTTTTTAAAAATGAGTATTGAGCTTTTGTGATCGCAGCAGTATCTAAGATAGCTACTTTTTTGTAGGTACTCAGTACAACTCCATTTTCAAAATCTGAGGTGGACAACGAAGGGGAAGGGACTGGGCTGACAGAGGGCACACCTTTCAGCTCCATTGGTTCAGTAGGAGCTGGAACTTTACCACTAGGTCTCGTCCACCACCAACCACTGAAAATAATCACACACAAAACAAGAAAGACGGCTGCTAAAATACTTTTTTTTGTCATCACAGTTAGTAGGTGTACCCTACCTGGCCTACTTCATAGTCTTGAAAATAAAACGCAAGAATTAGGTAAGGAGTCTACTAACTGCGTGAAAGTAAGTTGCGACTTTAATCAATAAAAGTTAAGGCAATGCCTTTTTTATTGGCTCGACCGGTACGACCGATACGATGGATATAGTCCTGATAAGTTTCAGGGAGGTCAAAATTAATGACATGTGAGACGTTATCAATATCTAAGCCTCGTGATGCGACGTCAGTGGCAACTAAAATCTTCACGCGACTACGCTTGAAATGATCGATAGCACGTTGACGTTGATTTTGACTTTTATTTCCATGAATGGCATCAACAGCGAAACCTTGGTCATACAGTGATTGAGCTAGTTTCTCAGTCCCACGTTTAGTTCGTGAAAAGACCAAAACCTTGTCAAAATCATCTTGAGCTAATAAGTCATATAAGACTTCTAATTTAGGTTTGCCATTTAATCGCACGATATCCTGATCAATGTTTTGAGCAGCTTCACGAGATTTGACCGAGACTTTGATTGGATTATTCAAAAAGCCTTGCATTATTTGTTGTAAGGCATCGGTTAACGTGGCTGAAAAAAACAATGATTGTCGAGGTTGTGACAATTTAGAGATCATGTATTTGACATCTTTAATGAAACCCATATCAAACATTTGATCGACTTCATCAAGCACAATATTATTGTAGTCACTAAATCTCAATACACCTTGCTGTTCCAAATCTTTTAAGCGACCGGGAGTTCCAATCACAAATTCTGGATTTCTTTCCAATTTATAGATTTGGTTGTACATGCTGACGCCACCAATACACAGAGCTGAATACAATCCCAAATTGTGTGAGAATTGTTTGTACTCTTGCTCAATTTGCACTGCCAACTCACGAGTTGGTGCCACAATCAGTACACGTTCATCACGATTTTCAGCCACTTTGTTGATCAAAGGAACTAAAAAGGCGGCTGTTTTACCAGTGCCAGTGTTAGCTAAGCCAATTAAATCTCTGCCTTCCAATAAATGAGGAATGGCTTGATCTTGAATGGGTGTAGGAGTTAAATAACCCCGAGCTTCGATGTTGCGTTGCAGTTGACGATGTAAACCAAAGTCTGCAAAAGTGTGAGTAGCGGTATAAACCTCTTCGGTTTGCACCACTGCCTTTTTGACAAACATTGACGGATCAAACGACTGTCGTTTACTACTATTAAAGTTTCGTCTAGGGGTCGAAAACCTCGACCGGTACCCAGACCGATTATATGATTTATTTCTCATATGGTTACATTCCACAGATCACCACAAAAAAGTGGCTCTGTTATAAGGAAAAAAAGAAACTCAGCGCGTGTGTGTGGAAAAATCTAATTCTTGGTCTATCAAGAGCGATTAAAACTACGGAAGTATCTCATTTTCAGCTGTTAATACTCTATTATTATAACACATTGGGCAAGTTTTTGATTCTCTCGAGGGTTTTTAGTTCTGTGCCAGTCACGCCACCCTCAGCACCTTTTTCAAATAACACAAACGAACAGACCGAGATAATGTTGAGAAGAATAAATACTCCTATCAGTATCATTGAATAGCTGGGCCGAACTTGTCGCAAATGCTGCAGCATTTTAGCCAAAACCACAGCGAAAAAAACTAAGGATGAAATATACATTCTGCCACCGTAGGCAGCTGCAAACCACCCGCCTTGGAGCGTAATAACTATCACTTGAAGTCCGAAAAACATCATAAGCCACTGTACACCTTCCGCCCATTGCTTGAAACTCAACCAGAGATAATACATAAAACCCATCCCCAACAAAGGTGTTCGCGAAAATAAACCAGTTACCGGATGGAATAAACTCCCTAGTACCGAGGGGAGTCGCTTATCAGCATAATCATTCTCAAAATTACGCCAATAAGTATGAGCTGTGCCATCGCCAAAAACATGCTGCCAGTGGAGCAATAACGGCAGTATCATCACCAACCACCCTGATCCAAATAACACCATCTGTCTTAAAAACGTGGTTATAGTCAGGCGCCGCTGATAAAGCTCTAGTACCTTTTGTAGCCCCCAAATAATGACCACTGCTCCATCTTGCAAGCGATTAGTCGTTAGCCAACCTGCTACTAACCCCAGCCCGAACTCTTTTTTGAGACTGGAGGGCTGCGTATAAAAAATATAAAAAAATAAAACACTCAAAAAGAATGAGGCAAAGTGTGAGTTAATGACGTCAAAGCTGCCGTAATAAAGTAAGTTAGTTGCTAAAAACATGGCAACTATCGTTAATCGTGAAATGGTCGCATCAGCCAGATGGAACCTTACTAACCGCTCCAACAGATATAAGCCTAGTATGACGTATAAAATAGCTCCTATTCCTGATGAAATCTGATAAATATCTCCATATCCTGTAACTGAAACTGATATGCCACCTAACACCAGCAGCTGAGCTACCAAATGCCCCGTAATGTAAAAAGGTAGCAATAACAAAGCCACTCCCGGGCTATAGTGATTTTCAGCTCTCCCATCTTGGGTAGTCGCCACAATTTGAATAACTGGTGAGACAGTAGGAGTAAGAGCATTATTATTAACAGGTGTATAAATGTGTTTGTACTCATTGGTATGATCAAAATCACGATCAATGACCCAGGTATGAAGATGGGCATAATAACCTATGCCATCACCATACACCGCTTGCCCAGAGACTAGGTAATGAACCAAAAAAATAGCCATTGCCCCGCAAAATAAAGCCGGGTATACCAATTTACTAGTCAGAAAAGTCTGCCACATTACTTGCTACAGTAACAAAAATTACTTGATATGTTAAGATGGAGCATTCATGAAGCCAGCCACTACCAATCCCACCATACCCTTTACCGCCGAAGCCTATCTCAAGCTAGAGCAGGAGCTAGCGCGCCTGACTCAAACCCGAGCCGAGGTCATGAAGCGCGTCCAAATTGCCCGCGAGATGGGTGACTTATCAGAAAATGCCGCCTATAAATACGGCCGGATGGAGTTAGGCTCATTGTCACGTCAAATTAGTAAAATCAAACATTTATTGGCTCATGGCCAAGTTGTTGCCAAAAAATCTAAGTATGAAGTAGTTGATTTTGGTTGCACGGTCACGCTTGATGATGGCAAAAAATCCCGTGACTATCTTATCGTTAGCGTCCATGAATCCAACCCTATGGAAGGTAAATTATCGACTGCTAGTCCTATTGGTGCAGCCATCATGGGCAAAAAAGTTGGCGACAGTGTACAAGTGAAAATTCCTGTCGGGGAAGTCACTTATACTATTACGGGGTTGAGTTAACTGTCGATTCAGTATAAAGCTTTATTCCCAAGCGCTGGCTAATCTCACGTTTTAACTCATCTATTCCCTGTTTGGTGTAAGCTGAAACAAAGGCCATGTCATGACCAGCATACTTTTGCTGCAAATACTGTAGTTTTTCTTGACCGACTTTATCAATTTTATTAAAGACTAGAATGATACTTTGATCAGCATTGAGCTCTGTCAAAATCTTGTCTACTACCATCATTTTATCTTCAAATTGATCATCGCTGACATCGATAACGTGTAACAAAATTTTGGCCGCTAATGACTCCATTAGGGTGGTCCGAAATGCATCAATAAGAGCTGGTGGCAGTTCATCGATAAAACCAATCGTGTCAGAAACTAAAACCGTAGGATCATACTCACTTATTTTTAGTTTACCCACCACACTATCCAGAGTGGTGAAAAGGGCTTGGTTCATGTCACGATTTTTACTCGTCAGCGCATTGAAGAGCGTCGTTTTACCAGCGCTCGTATAACCAACTAAAGCCACAGTTCGGATACCTTTGGCTTGGCGCTGCTGAATTCGTTTGGCTTGCTCAGCCGTGCGCTGTTTGAGTTGTTGCTGAATTTCGTACTTTAACTTCTTAATGTTCCGGCGTTCCTTTTCAATATTAGTTTCACCTGCCCCCCGGGTACCAATTCCACCTCCCTGTCGTGACAACTCGGTTTTACCCAAACCGTAGATAAGTGGTCCCGTATGCTCTACCCGAGCTAATTGAATTTGCAGCTTAGCCTCGGTTGTGGTCGCGTGTTGATCAAAAATATTTAAAATTAAATCCACCCGATCCCACACCGCAATGCGCGTGTTCACTTCCCACAAAGCTTTAGTCAGACGGAACAACTGCCCAGCATTTACTAATGAATTAATAACAACCACGTCAATCTTTTTTTCTTTGACGGTCTCTTTCAACCATTCTAACTTCCCACTGCCAATATAGGTGGCAGGGTGGGGTTTGACGCGGTGTTGAATGGATTTTTCAATTGTCTCACCACCATACGTTGTCACCAATTGTTCTAGCTCAGACATATTGCGCAAAGCAGCATCTTGGTGATAATGCGGGGTAATGACCTGGAGTAATAGAAATCGTTGCGACATGCCTACCATGAAATGATTACTGTTTTCCTTCTAAACCAGTCATGGGTGGCGCAGTAAACGTAAATTTAGAGACAATATAATCTATAGCACTAGCATCAGCCACGTCATATTTTTGGTTACCTTTGAATGTGAGATAAAGATTATTCTTATCCTTGCGAACCCACACAATAACGAGCCACTGATCTTCACCACCCCGTGTATCGAGCAACATCAGTCCGGGCTGACCATCTACAGTCACGTTATCAATTTTTTGAATTGCACCTTGGACATCACCTTGTACGGCTGACCATTGATCAAACTCTGCTTGCGTCGTGAACTGCTGGCCCTGAGGTGCTTTGGCGTCCGATAGCACCGTGACCGAGATCTCGGTCAGACTGCCTACCTTATCACCGGGATGAAAAACAGCTCGACCATTACTATCGGAAGTGTTTTTCCAGTTAGGGGGCAAAGGCAACGCGTATCCATTTCGAAAAAGTTTCCAAGTTGTGTAATCTAAGGGAGTGGCCGGTGTCCCTGAAGGCGTGGGGGAAGGCGACTCAAATACAGGCACTATGGGATTAATAGACGGCGCCAAACTAGCTTGTGGGACGGGTGAGGGGCCACTCTCTAACTCACGAAAACCAATAAACATTAAACCTGCCATGCTTAAGCCAATTACTAAGACGATAGCTAAAAAGATTCCAAACCAACGTGGTGTTGCATTCATAGTGCCTTATTTTAACACCGCTGACGATATCACTACGTTACACTTTGGTAATAACTAAGTAATGACTAAGCGAGTGTTAATTACTGATAAAATTTCTCCGCAAACTTTCGAAACTCACGTGTGATCGGTAAAATAGCTTCGCCTTTTGGTGTCAATTCATAAACCACAGATAACTTGTCTAAAGTTTCTTCTTGTCGATTTATGACCTGTTCTTGTTCCAATTTCTTAAGTCTATTAGCTAAAGTAGAAGGATTAATACCTTCAATGGAACGTTGCAGTTCGTTAAAGCGCATTTTTTGACGTGACAGATTACATAAGATGGACAATACCCAAGTATCTCCTAGCATTTTTAAAGCTGTATTAAGAGCGGGTGAAATAGGGGGTTGAAGATTGGTTGACATACTACTCATTTCATAGTACTATCACTTTTATAGCACTACAAATTATATAGTAATTATACTAGTAATTACCAGAAAGTACACACCCTATGAGTCACACCTCACTCGCCTCAGCTGAAACTGTCACTAAAACCATAGCAGCCCTTCAGGCCAATGGCATTACAGCCGAATATGTCCAAACAGCTGCTGAAGCTAAAGATAGAGTCCTCTCACTCATCCCAGCTGGAGCAGAAGTGATGACAATGACTTCGATCACCCTACTTCAATCGGGCTTGGAAGACGCACTCAATTCTGATACCTATGCTTCAGTTAAAACCACGCTCAGTAAACTTGATCGTGAAACTGATCATGCCAAAATGCAACAACTCGGCGCCGCCCCTGAATGGGTAGTCGGGAGTGTGCATGCAGTCACTGAAGATGGTAAAGTGCTCGTGGTTTCTAACACCGGCAGTCAATTACCGGCGTATGCCTATGGAGCGTCACATGTAATTTGGGTAGTGAGTACCAAGAAAATCACCTCTAGTATTGATGATGGTTTGAAAAGAACTCAAGAACACGTGGTCCCCTTAGAAACTAAGCGGGCACAACAAGCTTATGGCTTACCTGAGAACTGGGAAACGTTTATTAGTAAAATTCTCATCATCAATCGTGAGGTTAATCCTGAGCGCTTACGAATCATTTTTGTAAATGAAGACTTAGGATTCTAGATTCCCCACCCTGAAGATCAAAGTGGTATAGTACCACCATGATTTTTCCTATCTGGCAGCCACTGGGCAGTTCTTCTCATCGTTTGGCTGAGGCCTGCGGACGGGCTCTTAATGCACCTGCTACTCATACTGGCACCCTCGATCCCATGGCAGAAGGTGTACTGGTGATTTTAGCTGGTGATGATCGATTTGCTAAAGGCCAGCTTCAAGATTGGCAAAAAACCTATCACTTCTCAATTTTGTGGGGAGTAGCCACGGATTCCTTGGATAGATTAGGCTTGATTACTACTTACCGCGGTCAGCAGCCAAAAATCGATGAACTTCGCAGGATCATAGAAAAATTTCCTGCGCAGTATTCTCAGTCTGTACCTGCTTTTTCAGCAGCCCGCTGGCAGGGGCAATCTCATTTTGAGCTGGCAAAAGGCGGCAGCGAATTGCCTCTTAAAACCCGTGATATTTCTCTCCATCACTTTCACCTTCATGATGTCTCTGTAGCTGCGGCATCTGCCATCTTAAGCCAGCAAAGTAACTCCGTCCAGTCGTTGGCTGGAGATTTTAGACAAAGTGAGATACTTGACTCATGGGAGAAAGCCCTCGCCAAAGAGGCTACTGATTTATTAATTACCACTCATAGCGTCACTACCTCACCTGGAACGTATATTCGACAATTAGTACAAGATGTAGCAACGCACATTAATATACCCGCCACTACCTGGTCAATTACACGCACCGCCAATGGTCCTTACGATAAAAGTGATTGCGTCGAGCTGGATGAATTAGCTTTTGATCTGGTAAAATAGCTCTACTATTTCGAACACTTATAAAATTCTTCTCTATTATAAATATGTGAGCCTCGCTGACCCAGAAGCTCTAAAAGTTCAGCAAAAGGATCTGTGTACGAGCTTAAATCTTAACGGGCGGATTTTGATCTCACATGAGGGTATTAATGGCACCGTGGCTGGCTTAGAGAATGAAATTAATGAGTACATGGAGACGACGAGCTCACTCCCCGAATTTAATGATATGGAGTGGAAAATCTCATGGGCTGCTGAGCAAGTTTTTCCTAAGTTGCGAGTGCTGGTGCGAGATGAGATCGTGACACTGGGAGTTAGAAAAAGTGGGTCAGATGTCAACATTGCCAACAAAGCTCAGTATATTGAGCCTCATGAGTTGCAGCAACTCTATGACCATAATAAAGAGTTCGTAATCATTGATGCCCGCAATGGGTATGAAGCTGAAGTGGGTAAATTCAAAAATGCCGTGATTGCTCCCATTGAAAATTTTCGGGACTTTCCTGCCTTTGTGAAGCGGCTGGACCAGTTCAAAGATAAAGAAGTAATCACCTACTGCACCGGTGGCGTGCGCTGTGAAAAAGCCTCAGCTTACTTGCGCGAACAAGGTTTCCAAAACGTTCGTCAACTGCATGGTGGAATTCATGAGTATGGTGAGCAAACTGGGGGCAAATACTTTGAAGGTGAGATGTTTGTGTTTGATAAGCGCTTACACGTTCCTGTTAACACCGTGGATCCTTCAATCATTAGTCATTGCGTATACTGCCAGGTACCGATCACCAGATACATAGACTGTACCGTGGAAAACTGTGTGGAGTTGTTTATTTGCTGTTCTGAATGTGAAGCGAACTACCAAGGTCGATGTTTAGGGCACGCGGATGAGCTGACATCTTCATCAGCTGCTACACACTCCACAACCAGTCCCTAAAACTACACGCGCTTATTTGCTCGGTGCTTCCCAAGGTGTCATCAGTTGGAAGTAATTTCCGTCTGGATCAGCTAAAGTAGCAATCCAGGCTCCCTGCATCTCATAAGGTTCTTTAATTACGGTGGCACCTACCGATACCAGCCGATCAAACTCTTGTTTCACTTCAGTAGTTTCTAAATTAAACATCATTCGGCCAGGATCTTTGGCTGCTCCACCCATTTCTGAGTGCTCGCCCACAGTAAAGAAACAGCCACCCACTTGCCAACCATACCAATCACCATCATGCATATCGGGGGCTTTATCAAAAACCTTGCCATAAAATTCACCTAATACTTGGGGTTGCATGGTACCGACCATGAGAGAGTTGAGGTTGAGCATATATCCCTGAGTATACTCAGGAAATGGCTTTTGGCAAGGCTGTAGGGTGATGTAGTCAACTTATTTACTCAAGTATTGTTGAGACAACACTCGGTATTGTTTAGAGTTAAAGGCAATCAAGGTCATACATAAACCAATAATGCCGGTGACTGTAAAGACCAGAGCAATACCTCTGTCATGCCCAGTGCCAAACCACCACCCAATCAGCTCTACCCCAGCACCAGTCGTCATGAATGGAATGAAGAGGTACTGAGCAATAGGGCCAATTGCAAAAGCCGTGATTGGCGAAGCCGCTTGTTCCACACTTTGAGCAAAACCAAAGACACGACCTTGTCGTTCCACTGGCACAACTTTTTGAATAATGGTGTGTTCGGAAGCTTCAATGTAAGGCACAACGCATAAATAGGCATACATGCCTGCCACTAGCAAGATAACTGATGGATAAATAGTAAAGAAACAACAAATTATCCACATGATGATGTTCGCCGTAAACAGTGCCAGCAGTGGATTTTTGCCCAACCCGAATTTGGCAATCATCATTCCGCCCATAATAAAGGCTGTACTTATGAGTCCCAATAATAAACCCCACACTTCTACAGATACCATGGATAAGGCATAGGCATCCATCAGCGACATAAACACACCACCTAAAAAATTATTAAAGGTGGTAAACAGAATTAAGGCAGCTAACCCGGAGATCTTGAAGATGGCTTTCAAAGTACCAGCCATATCAATTTTACTTTTGCCCTTTTGAAGATGAACAATTTTCTTTTCGACGATCGGGACCAACCACAAATGAAGAATTGATAATAAAGTCATCGCTATGGCTAGGATCATCACATAAAACATGCCACCTAAACTGACCAAGAAACCACTGATGACAGAAGTAATCGTGAAAGCAATTCCACTGGTAGTACCCACTAAGCCATTTGCTTTATCACGTTTTTTTTCAGCCACTAATAAGGTAACTAAGGTAGGTAGGGCAATGGTGCGAATGTTTCCCACCACTACGCCAAATAATAAAATAGGAATCAACACCCATAGTCGTACACTAGTAATTTGTGTAAATTCTTCTGGGGCAGTGGTTAAATACACTCCAAAGCCTACACTAAATAACAATAAGGAAACAAAACTGGAGGCCATCATCACGTATTTCTTTTTATAATGGTCCACTAAACTTCCAAACCAAATACCTGATGACGCCACAGCAGTTGAATAAATACCTGACATTATTGAAGTGGCCATTACTGAGTTTGTTTGTAGATATACATAGAAAATGATGGCAAACCACACACTCATGTTAGTAATGGAAGCAATCAAGGTATTAGCTAGTAAATGATAAAAGTTTTTCATCGCGTAAGGGGTTATTGTACCTTATTCCAATGTCTAAGCGTACTCTTACCGACTGGGCTGGAGTTTACTCAGCATTTCTTCTACTTGCCCCCCATTCCACTTTGTGACGGCATCACCACTTTCATCAATTTGCACATAGGTGTGCTGATACGTGACGGCATATTTTTTTGCTAAGGCTTTTTCGGTTTCATCGGTATCAGGATCATTGTAATTGACGCGAATCACAGTCACATCCGCTGGCAAACGATGGCTATTATTAGTGAAATCCTCATCGGCAGGTTTGCACGTCGGACACCAATTAGCATAGAAAAAAAGCACTCGCCGAGTAGTACTGGTCATGTTCATCACTTCTGGTGAAAAAGGCAAATAACTCCCACCACCAGAGTTATCACTATTCGCATCGGGAGTTACAATCGGACCCGGCACACTTTCTGGCAGCTGTGTAGGTGAAGGTGTAGAACTTAATGAGGTATCACTCAATTCTTGTTTCATTGTCATTGGGGTAACCAAACTTAGCCAAGCAATAAAGACAACTAAAGCCACCACACAAACCAAAGTAAAATTTTTCATACTTCTTATTCTACCAATCAAAATCGCTGGTGTGGTTTGAAATTAAAACTCGTATACTTACTATAATATGAAACAATATTTACCGTTACTTGCCATAGGCTTTGTATGTATCCTTGTGGGCGCTGGCCTTTACCTTAAGCCCCTCTTACCTCTCACCCCTTCAGGTTCTCCTCAGCCGGCTTCAGTGGGCAGCTTGCCACTCCAAGGTGAGCGACATGTTGAGCAGGCACACGGTTATAGCGTTATCATTCCTCATAACCTTGAACTTCAGCGCACTTCTAGTTATAGCGCCCAGCTGATCACTAAAAATCAACCTTTATCACAGGGACCAGCTAATTTAATTTATTTATCAGCAATTCCTCCACAAAGCAATAATGAGGGTGAAATTTACAACTACAGCCACCGGACCTTTACTATGCTCCAACCTTTAGAGATTGGCAAAAGCGTGTCTCTCTCAGATTCGGGCCAACCTGAGTTTGACCGGTGGCTAACATATACCCGCGTTGATGACGTCACCATTGATGGGCTGACCGTCAAAAGTTATGAAAACACTGAGCCTTGGGAGTTTCCCACTGGGACTACCGAGCGACGGTTCTTACTAGAACATAATGGTTACCGATACGTGTTTGGTTACTTTACTGGTGGTGAAGGGGTGGGCACTGCCGCGATCGATCCTCGAGAAGCTTTAGCCATCATTCAAAGTATTGATTTAACACCATAGTTAATCAGAATCTAGCACGTTTCTAGTCCTTTCCTTGCTAAACTCAGCGTACAATCAGCTGTTATGGCGTATGCGTTAGATCCAGATCTAGAATATTTCTTAGGTTGTGGCTTACCTCCCCAGGAAACTGCAGTCATTACTGCAATTCGCCAGCAGTTAGAAAACAGATCAATTTTATCTAGTCCGCCCCATATTACGATCAAAAGACCTTTTAGATATCACTTCGAAAAACCTCTCAGCGAACAGCTAGAGAAGTGGGCCAAACGTCAGCGACCATTCACTGTCGATTTTGAAAAGATAGGCAGCTTCAAACATCATAAGTATGGGACTGTTTTCTTAGCACCAGAAAGGGCTAAACCCTTCCGAGAGTTAGAGCAAGACTTAACACAGTCGATAAGATTTTTACCCCTCGAAACTAACTACACTCCACATTTAACAATTGCTAACCGCTTGGACTTGAATACTGTGGATGCAGTAAAACAACAAGTTAGAGCTTTAAAACTGTCTCTACAAATCGAAATTAACAGTCTGACGTTATTCCAGCATCATCGATTTGAACCCTGGCAAATCAAGAACGTTTTTAAATTTGGAACTGGGCATCAATTCCGTTAGAATCAGCCTATGACTCTTCATGAAGCTTTTGACCACCAGCTAGCCACTTTAATTGATAAGAAATATCATCAGGCCGCAGGACTCACTGAACAAGCTTTTAGTGATTTAATCACTCCGCTTAAAGCTAAACTTTCTCAAAATGAGGAGTTTGTAATAGACATTGAGCTGGGCAAATTATCTTTTGTTATTGTCATCAAAAGTGAGCTGGTGCCCACTGAAACCGCGATGAGTGTCATTGAAAAAGATGGCAAAGCTGGTGTCACCAAATTGTTTCCTCATCAACCCACCGACTTTTCCACCCTAGAAACCGTGCCGGTACCAGTTGAAAATGCCTATCTACTGATGAATATCGATCGCGGGAAAGAGAATATTAACCTTCCTCCCAATCAGGCTTTAAAAATCATTACGACAGCCGGTCGTACTCCTCTAACTATTGATGAAGGGGTAGCAATTGTCACTCACTACCCAGATTTTTTAAAGAAAAATAATTGTTTTTCACTTTTGGCCTCACGACATAAAGGCGATCAGAGAGTGCCGGCAATCTGGATTAATGGTCACAAGGAACCGAACTTAGGATGGTGCTGGGATGGAAATCCACATACCTGGTTAGGCTCCGCTTCAGCTGAATGTAGAGTTTGCGCATAAAAAATATTTTTTATCTCATTGATCAATCTTTTTAACCGTTTTTCATGTCAAATTCTTACCTACTACTCATTTATTACACTCCATTTTTGGGGATGATCACTACGTTATGCAGAGTTACCTAGCAGAGCTTTATCCTGATGATGTGTCTCGCATCACCACAGAATTAGAGAAGTTTAGTCAAACTTTACACAAAGTCACAAATCCTTTTCCCAATCTCTCGTGGTATAAATTTGTCAATTTATATGTCTTGTACCCTGATACGATTCTCAGTCGTACCGAAAAACCACTAACGGCGCTCTTGCCATTATTAGACCATATTAAAGAATTGGGTTGTACCGCTTTTCATATCTTGCCATTTTTTGAGTCCCCTCTGATAGACAAAGGTTTTGATATCAGTGACTATTATAAAATTCGTCCAGACTTAGGAACACATTCCGACTTAATTACTATAAAAAAGCGAGCTGATGAGTTAGGACTACGCGTATTTATAGATTTAGTTTTCAATCACGTTTCTGACCAGCATCAGTGGTTTAAAAAGGCAGTCCAAGGTGATGAAAAATATCGGCAGTATTTTATTCATTGTCCAGATAAGCCTAAATTCATCCGCAAATTTCATAAAGATGCGGCGGTCTGGGGTGAGTATGAAGTTGATGGCAAAACTGAAACCATTAATATAGCTTTTCCAGAATCAGCAGGTGAAGTTCCCCACTGGATACAAGCTGAGGATTGCTATTGGTATTATCATACCTATTATCCTCAGCAAATTGACGTCAATTGGTTAAACCCGGATGTTTTTATTGAGTTTGCAAAAATCACAATGTACTGGGCGCAGTTTGGATTTAACTTTCGGCTTGACGCTATTCCTTTTGTTGGTAAAGAAGCTTACAAAAAAGTTGATTGTGAGCATGAGAGAACCTTTGCTATTATTGCCGCTTTAAATCAGCTAGCAAGTCAAATTAATCCTGAATGTTCGCTGATTGTGGAAACCTATGAGTCATTACCTACGGTCATAGATTACTTTGGTACCTCCAATGTCCGACAAGCTGAGTTGTCATATAACTTTCATCTCTGTACGAGTTTGTGGGTCAGTATTATTAAGAAAGACGTCAACTTCATCTGGGAAAAACTCAAATATATGAATAAAATTCCTATTCATGCAGAGTGGATTAACTTTTTGCGCAATCATGATGAACTAAGCTTGGCATACTTGCCAGAGAACATTAAAGATGAAGTTTCTACCGAACTCTTACCTCGCGGCGCCTCATTCCGTGAGGGCTACGGAGTTTCTGGCCGGACGTATTCTTTATTAGGAAAAAAAACACGTCGATTTTTAATGGCTTACTTTTTGTTACTTTCATTTCCAGATGGTGTAGCAATTCCGTATGGTGACGAGCTTGGAGCTAAAAATATTCCTTTAACTAAATTAACTGCTGCTGAAAAAAATGATAACCGCAACATTAATCGCGGTTACCTGACTAAAAAACATTTCCAATCAGCCACGGGCAAACGTTTGTTTAAAATTCTTTCTCATTTTTTAAAGCAACGCAGTAAATTACACCGCTATGTAAACATTGAGCCTGTCAGGCTTCCTCATCATGATCTGGCTGTCTTTGCCCTTAAATATGAAATAGGCTCGTCACAGTTTATTGTCCTAGTTAACTTAGATAACACTCTTAAAGAAGTGGCGTTGGAAACTAAAGGCTTTACTAATATCGCTCAGGTTAATCGTGTCATCATCAAAAAAAATCAGGTTAAGTTGGGTGCATACGGCGGAGTCTGGCTCCAAAGGTAGGCAGATTCCTACTGCTTTTTTGCTCTATTTTCTTCAGCTCTAAACTGCGTAATCTTAGCTATCAAATCATACGGAATAGGTTTGGTGAGCGGAAATTTAATTGTTCCTTTACCCCCTTCATACTCTGCTAGCATGGACATACAGTTAAACTTTCATCTCCACTACATATGAAATAATGTTTTTGATTTTGGCATCCCTACCCAAACTAGAGAACTCATACACGTCACAGAAGCTAAAGGTTTTGCCAGTATTAAACGTCATTAGACCTTGTACACAACCGGCTCTCCCGTGCGTAAAAACATAATCCAAGACTAATTCTGTAATACTGCCGTCAAGCGATTCTTTAACCATAGCCGTTGCTGCCTCTTTGCCTTCAATTACTTTCTCCCCCACCATTTCCCAGTGGATATTATCAGCCATGTTACTAATAATGAATTCTTCATTACCTTGGGCGAAAGCTAAAGTAAAATCACGCAATAACATTTGCTTAGGCGAGTTATTATTGTTGTGTTTAACTGAAATTTTTAGCATGATTGTGAATAGTTATTTACCCTCATAAGCTTTTTCGAGTTCAGCAATATCAAACTTCTTCATTTTTAAGAAAGCCTGAGTGACCCGATCAACACGCGCTTGATCCTTATCTTGCATTATTTTCTGCATCGCTGTGGGCTCAATTTGCCAAGAAAAACCAAACTTATCTTTCAACCAGCCACATTGCTCGGCTTTAGGATCTGCTGACAGTTTTTCCCAATAATAATCAATCTCTGTTTGATCTTCACAGCGAACAATGAAGGAAATCGCTTCATTAAATGCAAACGTATGCTCCTGCGCACTGTCCATAGCTGCAAACTCTTGGCCTTCCAAAGTAAAACCCGCGTGTCGGATAGTACCGGCTTTATCTGGCTCTTCACCTTCGTTATAGCGCATGACATGGCCAACACTGCTATTACGGAAGACCGAGTTGTAGAAAGTGATAGCTTCTTCGGCTCGGCCACATTGATCCCCGACAAACATCATAGTCGGAACAATAACTTGCTTTATTTCTTGATCGCTTAACATTATTTGCCATGACAAGCCATATTTATCTTGCGTCCAACCATACCATTTGCTAAAAGGATACTCACCCAGCTCCATTAACGCCGCCCCTCCCACCGAAAGCTTGCCCCATAACTCATCCACTTCAGTTTTAGTTTTACAGGATACCAAAAACGAAACCGAAGGATTAAACTTGAAGTATGGTCCAGCACTAATGAGCATGAATTCCTGGCCCATAATCTCGATGCTTAAAATGTCACAGTCACCGGACGGCGTGTTATGAATCGTGGTTTTATAGTTGATCTTAGAATTGGGAAAGACAGAGGTATAAAACTCTGCCGCTTCCACGGCTTCTTTGTCATACCATAAGTGAGTGACGATTTTTTGCATGAGATATTCCTGTTAATTGGTAGCGGGTGAGATGTTAACCATCCAAGTAATACCAAATTTATCACTTAACATACCAAAAGTGTCCCCCCATGGAGCTTTATCAAGTGGCATCGTAATGGTTGCACCCTCACTTAATTTTTCCCAATAGCCTTTTAACTCCGCCTCGTTGTCACCACTCAAGGACATACTCATATTTTTGCCCGGCTGATACTCCATACTATTGGGGGTATCAGAAGCCATGAAGGTAATACCATTGTCAGCGATCAACATCGCATGCATGATTTTGTCTGCTTCACTCGGATCTTGAGAGGCGTGAAATTCACCAAATGTATTCATATCTAACTTTCCACCAAAAACAGTGCGGTAAAACTCCATTGCCTGGCGAGTGTTGTCTTTAAAATTGATATAGGGGTTAAGTCGGGATTGCATGCAGGCTCCTTGTGTAATGATTGTTAATTAGCCTCCGTATCATATACCAATCTAGACCAGAGGCGTACTATTATTTTGGATTTACCTAAAATATGCCTACTGGAAATGTGAGACCTATTTTCCAATCGACTTTGTTTACTTGGGAGTTATGATACTAGAATGACTGTAAAACAGTACGAAACTGACTCGTTAGTAGTCACTCTTTTTTCTTCATTTCTAGCTCTTACTATTTTGGGTTCATTTCTCTTCTTTACCACAGGCATAGAGAATTATTTTTTCTCGGCCATAAAAGTCTTCATGATGACTTTGTACCTCATTAACCAATCCCACTCTCACTGGCTTTCTACCCACAATAACGCAATAAGAAGTAATACACTTTACATTTTAAGTATAGTCTCGCTGAGTTTGATCGGTTTATTTTTACCAGCTCCAGTGAGCATGCTTATTGTGGGAATCATGTTCATTAGGGGTGGTGTACTATTTGCTAGGAACCTGCTTACATGGTGGCGAAGTAATTCATTTAAGAGTGTCTTGCTACTTATTTTTTTAGCGTTGGTGATGGGAGTATGGATTTTCACAGCTGGTGCCCTCAGCAACACCTTTAACTTTTTATTGCCACACAAAATCTTGGCTGGCACCGCTCATCCTGATACTGTTTTTTATACAGCACTCACCAATCGCTTACGTTATCAGCTTTACCCTACCACTGGGCTGGATGGCTTAGTCTGGACACCATACCACTTTGGGTCCCACCTGCTGTTTGCCGGCATTGCGCAGTTATTACAAATTAAAACCGTCTTCTTCTATCAATTTGGCTTTCACGGAATGATAGTATCGCTCTTTGTCCATGCTTTACTTAAGTTAGGATTATATTTTAAACACCAGCTAATAAGAGAAAAAAACGTGCCACTGGCACATAATACTTCATGGTGGTTACTCTTTTTTAGCATAATCATTGGCCTACTTCCCACTGCTATCAGTAATCGAATTGGTGTCGTCGATATTTTTTTATTTAATGAATCATATACGGTTGCCAATACATTTTCCTTTTTATTAATCCCGATAGTAGTGCCTATTATTTTAGCGGTTATCAATCAACAATTTTCAAAGTCACTTTTACTTAATTTAGCACTTTTGTTAGGAGCTTTAAGTTGCTTAGCGTTAATTAAGTTGTCACATTTATATCTAGCATTAGTCGTACTTGGCTACCTCACACTTCGGCTTCAGCTCTACAAAAAAATATTTTTTGTTCTTTTCATGATGAGTTTAGCTGGGGTAGGAATGATTGGTATTGTTTTTTTTAACTTACCTGAACACAGTATTTTTTTTGAGCCGTTTTTCTACCTACACTTTATTGATCAAAAGTTAGTATGGCTATGGTTAGCATATGGATTTATTACGACATGGTTATATGGTTTCATAACGTATATCCAGCAGCTACCTCTAACTAAAGCCAAGTTAAAAAAAGCCTTCAAGAGTTACCAGTTCCTTACCTTGGAAGTAGTCATGGTATTACTCCTCGGTGGATTACTACCATCATTGGTCTTTAACACCCGTTCTTTCTCTAACTATTTATTAGATTATCACCGATGGGTAGCCCTATCGTTGCTGTTAGTAACCAGCAACACACTTTTTAATAATGCTTCACAGTTGCTAAACCAGCTGAGTTCACGATTTTTACATCTCACTCTCACTCAGTCTCAAGTAACTAACCTGATAAAGCTGCTTTTAATTAGCATTCTCACGATAAAAATCACAGCTAACCTGGTGACCTTCTATCATACCTATCAATTAGAAATTACTTCACTGGCGAGTGCCCAAGACACCAAACTAAGCATGCAAACAAGAGAACTGGAAAAACTACATTTATATACTCCACTTTCAGCCGCAGCTGTTTACCTACCACCCGACTCTAATCTTTGGAGTATTAATGGTCGATGTTATATCAGTTCACTAATGATTAGTGCATTGAGTGAATTACCTATCCTTGCCAATCAGTCATTGATCAACTGTGAGACAGATTATCCCGGATTATCACTTTATCAACCTACTGAATTACCAGCAGCAAAATCGTTAACTGATGATGAACTTTGCGACTATGCCAAGCAGAGACATATCACTAAGATTATTAAACTTTACGATTCACAACCTGAGTTATTAAACTGCAATAATCCAACCTAGAGGGTATAATGTCTATCTCATGCTCATCGAAGCTACCAACCTTACTAAATCCATTGGTGCCAAACACTTATTTAAAGATGTGGCTTTTACGATTGTGCCGGGAGAAAAAATTGCCTTGATTGGCAGAAATGGCTATGGCAAAACAACACTCCTAAAAATGCTTAGTGGCGAAGACCACGACTTTGACGGCAAGATCACTACACGTAAAGGTCTGAGGATTACGCTCACTAAACAAGAACATTTACGTGGCACTACACATTCCCCACTCGAATACATCTTGAAAGATGTGCCCCATTTCTATCAGTACAAAAAAATTTTAGATGATTATGAGCAAGGCTTGAATACCAATACCGATCAATATTTGCGGACCCTTGAGCAGTTCACAGAAAAACGATACTTTCATGTTATTGATGCTATCTTAAGTACTTTAGCTGATTTCAATATTCCTCATGACGCCGCACATCAACCGTTAGCCAATCTTTCTGGTGGTGAAAAACGATATGTCGAAATGACTCGGATGATGTTCTCACGGTCGGATTTATTGCTGGTAGACGAACCAACTAATCACATGGACTACCAGGGGAAAGATCGCTTTATTTCGTGGATGAAAAGTTTGTCTCAAACTGTGTTAGTGGTCACTCACGATCGTGATGTGCTCAAACATGTCACGAAAATTTTTGAATTAAAGAATCAAAAGATTGAAGTGTTTAAGGGTAACTATGATCACTATATCGCCCAAAATGCTACTCAAACCTTGAGCTCAGTCAAACTGTACTCTGATCAATTAAATCGCTTAAAAGAAGCCAAGAAAAGAGTTGAGTGGGGTTTGCAAATGCGTGCTAAAAGCAAACAATGGAAAATTCGATATGATCATTGGCTCAGAGACTACGAAAAGATCAAAGCAGAGACTGTCAAACCTTCGTTTTGGATAGATCAAAATTCAGTTGAGGAACTAGATGGGAAAGTTGTTGACTCTTATCAGAAATTTAAGGAGAAAAATATTAGAATTTCAGTCTCTGGTGAGGGTGAGAGCGGGACGGAATTAATGTTAATTAGAAATTTGAGTTTAGGTTATGAAGAACCGGTTTTTGAGCACCTTCATTTTTCGATGCGAAATAATGATCGAGTTTTTATCAAAGGTAAAAACGGCGCCGGCAAGAGTACCCTCGTACGTACCATCTTAGCACTCGCTCACCATCAACAACCGAAAGCTCTCCAGCTAAATGGTGAGATCATCTTAGGAGCCGACTTGCGAATTGGTGAGTATGAGCAAGAGATCAGTGATAAGTATTTGGAGTTACCGCTAGAAGAAGCTATCCGGTTGAGTTATAAAGAAAAAAAAGTTATTATTGAAGATAGACAAGTTAAAAGTTTGTTAGCTCAGTATCTCTTTGATCCGATTGCTGATGGCCAACAAAAAATCATGTTTTTGTCAGGTGGACAAAAAGCACGTTTTCAACTCATCAAGATGTTTATTGGTGAACCAAACCTCTTGATTCTTGATGAGCCAACTAACCACCTCGACTTACCCTCTATCGAAGAACTCGAAAATGCTCTTTCAAAATTCGAAGGCGGTATTCTTTATATCTCTCATGACACTTATTTTATTAATCGAATGGGCGGAAAAGTAGTGGAGATTTAAAGCGCAATAAAGTGAACTATATTGTTAAATAAATATACTTTTAAACCTGAAGCCCAGGTGATTTCTCGGCAGCTTTGATGACTTTTTCTAATGTTTTCAAATTGAGGTCTTCGATTTTTTTAAAGCGAATACAGCTTCTGCCCACACTTACTTTACCCAGCTCTCCTTGATGTTTTTCAGCGATGTACTCACCATCTTTCATCGCACAAACATACAAACTGATGTAGTTTTTTTGACTTGCTAAAGCAATAGTCGGCCAATCAATTATCTCTTTTTTATAATTTTTGTATTTAAAACTGCCATATCCCAACATGTTAGACGCAAAGTGTGGTTTTAGGCTGGGTGCCATTTCTTGGATAAAACGGTGTAAGAAGTTGATAGGTTCTCGGCGATCTGACGGCAAAGAATCGAAATATTCTTCAATAGTTTCAGCTTTTACAGACTTAAACATGTTCATAGGTACCTGGATTGTAACAGATAACAATTTTAAAAGTTCAACTGAGCGTAAATACCGGAGTGATCAGAGAGATAACAGGGTTTATTATCAACCACATAAGGTCGACTCAACACGACTTCACATTGTTGTACGCGGATAGCCGGAGACACCAGGACATAATCAACTCGGATTGGCTCCTCACTGCTAAAGGTATTTAGAATCCAGTTGTCTTTGACGTTATTAGGATCAATGGTAGTTATTTCCTCACTCAATGTATCTTGCAGATGTGAGTTTAATGCAAAGGACTTCATAATCACTGAATCTGGTGAAAAATTAAGATCCCCAGCTAAAATGACTTCTTTATATGGTTGAGTATTAATAAATACTCGTATCTGGTCTAGCTGTTGTTTTTGGAAGCCAACCCGTTGCTTATCTTTAGCATAATTACTGGTGACATGGGTGTTAATTAACAAGATATCTTGCTGGTTGAACTCCAATACCGCACTTTGGAACCCTTTGCAGACTATGCGATCGGCTAGAGACCATGACATGAGTGGGCCTTGGTTAGTAAAAGGATGAAAAGTAAGTGACTTCAGTTGATGTTTTTTGGTATACATCGTCAAACCGCCACGTCTAAAAACCAAACCTTGAGTAAAATATGCCTGCCAGCCCAATTTTTGCAGTTCCTTATCTAACAAGCGACTTGAGCGAGGAGTGGTGACTTCTTGAAGCATCACGATATCAGGATTAAACTTCTCAATTTCTTGAGCAATCACTGGAAAACGCTTTTTTCTATTCAGAGAAATGGGGCTACCAAAACAGTTGAAGCAGAGCACTGACAGCGTAGGCATGACATCAGTATAGCAAATATATCGTTTGACAATATATCGATGTTCGATATATAATGAGTTAATGGATACTTCTTTATCACAATCTGAATTTTATATTTTGCTCTCTTTGGCGATCAAACAGCGGCATGGTTATGAAATCATGAAGCAGGTGGAACAGGACTCGGGACAAAAAGTGTTGCTGGGACCTGGAACATTGTACGGTTCTATCAAACGGATGCTCCACTCAGACTTGATCGAAGAAATTGCCGGCGATAATCCACGCCGCAAATACTATGCCTTAACTGAGAAGGGCCGAAAGTCTTTATCATCAGAACTGGAACGATATAACGATGCCGTGGAACTAGCTAAGCGAAAAAATCTTTTTGATAGTTTAGGCATGACCAATTTAGCCTATGGAATATGAGCAAGGCCTTAATACAAAAATCGGAACAAACGTACGCTTTTCTGCTCAAGCTCTATCCGAGGAGTTTTAGACAAGAGTATGAGCAGGAAATGATGTTTGTGTTTTGTGAGTCACTTAAAGACAGTTACCAACAACGTCGTGAACAGGGAGTGATTAATTTGTGGGCACGAACCAGCGTAGATATACTTAAAAGTCTTGTTATTCAACATATACAAAGTAAGAAAGGAAATCCTGTTATGAAAAATCAAAGCTTGATGCGCGTGGCACTGGGAACTGCTGCCCTGTTAATGATCCCCTTATTAGGCCAATGGCCATGGACAGTGAGTGACTTTGTGATCATGGGCGTACTCCTTTCAGCCACGGGTCTGATGTTGGAATTTGTCAGTAGTAAAGTAAAGAATACGAATCAACGGATCGCTATCGCCCTTGCCATAGTGTTTGTCTTCCTTTTGATTTGGGTTGAACTAGCTGTCGGCTTATTTGGCTCGCCGTTTGCAGGAAATTAATGAGCAGCTAAAAAACCTTAGGAGAATAATGTATGCATATAATTAATTGGCTCTTTGGTATTATTTTTTTTGTAATCGGTGTTTTAAATTTACTTTTAGTCCATCCTGTTCCCGGAGTTTTCTATCTTGTTCTATCTTTGATTTACTTTCCGGTGACAAATAAAATTCTCCAAAAAAACCTGGGTTTCACGATTCCCTTCGCCTTAAAAGTCATCGTTGGTCTAGTAATTATGTGGGGAACACTGGCCGTTGGTGATTTAGCGGAAATCTTAGGGCTGTAGCTGTCAGATAGGTAAAGAAGATCTGATATCATAAATTATTCATATCTAAAAAGAGGAAGCGCTAAATATGAAAACTATGACTTGTAAACAACTAGGCGGCCCATGTGAACATGCTTTTCAAGGAAATAGTGCTGATGAGGTAATTAAAGCCCAGGATGCACATCTAAAGGAAAAGGTGGCTAGCGGGGATGAAACTCACCAAAGTGCCCTCAAAGACATGCAAGGCCGATGGAGAAATCCCATCTCCGGTATAGGGTGGTACCTAAGAACTAAAAAAGCCTTTGCTGCGCTTGCCGAAGACTAGCCACTTTCAACAGTTTAAATTAAAATGGATAACCCTTGAGACCTTGGATTCCTTTTAAGACGGAGATTTCACCCATAATTGGGTATACGTGCCCGCTTATTAAGTTAGCAATAAAATCATGGACTTTTCTGTTGCCCATCCCGAAGGCACTCATATCCACTTCTTTTTCTAAATCAGCTTCTGATAATGAAGCGACGTATTTTTCTGTCTCTTCAAAAACAGCTTTGGCATATATTCTGAGTTGTTTGATATCAACTTTTACTTCTCTTAACCATTTAGGATAAGCCACCTGCCAATCACTGGGTTGAATTTCACTGGCCCCTGTTTTGTCTTTAAAGCTAGTTTCCCACATAGGCTGAGTTTTTTTTAGAAAGCTATTGAGAAACAAATCTTCGGAAAAGATCAAATGAGCATAGGTACCAGCAATGGGGTTGGCAGTGCCAGGCGGCATGAAGTGAGCCACTTCATCGGTCACCCCTTCCATAGTTTCTTCAATTGCTTTATGAGCACCTTGCAATTGGTTAAGGAGAATCTGTACAGAAAGATTATTCATATGGCTATTCTAGCAGGTTAAGAAGTTATATTGTTTTGTCACCGGAGATAAGTTTTAGTAGTTTAGTGGTAGTGTTCCAGTTGCGTATGGTCATCGATTTATAAAGTGGTGAAGCTACAATCTTATTGAGTCGACTTTTGGTTCGTTCTGAGCTGAGCCGCTGAGAGTAAATGACTCCTTTTCCTGGCCACACCTTGTCCACACCCTCACGCGGATCAAACACTGACATAGCCTGAGCTGCCTCAATTTCCATTAGAAAAATGACATCACTGTGATATTTGTCGGGCTGTTCACCAAATCCTTTAGGTTTATGTTCAATCACTGCTTGGAGTTCATCACGAGTCAAAACTAACACTTTGATGAGCTCACTATCTAACTTGAAGTTTTTTATGAGCGCTTTTTCTACCTGAGACTGTATTACTTTAGGGTTCTGATCGGAATCAATAATCGCATTGCCACTGGCTATATAAGTAGAAACATTACTAAACCCCATATCTACCAGGCATTTCTTCAAATCGGCCATGGGAACTTTATTCTTGCCTCCCACATTAATGCCACGTAAAAGCAGTATATAGGTCTTCATCCTGCTATTTTAGCAGATGATGCTGTTGACTTTTTATTTCTCAACATTTATCATTCAACTATATGGTTGAATATAATTCATTATTAAACGCAGCATACTACTCACTCTCAGACCCCACACGTCGAGACATTTTACTGCGAGTAGCTCAGCAGGAATTACCTATCAAAGATATCGCTCAACCGTACGATATGTCATTTGCAGCCGTAGCGAAGCACGTGGCAGTTTTAGAGACTGCCTGTTTAGTCCGGAAGCGCAAGTTAGGCAAACAGCAGTTAGTGAGTGCTTCACCAGAAACACTTGCTCTTGTCACAGCTGATCTAAGTAAGTTAGAGAAAGTCTGGAATGAGCGTTTTAAAGCCCTCGATGAACTTTTAGAAAGTACTAAATAATTAATTAGGAGAACAGCTATGTTTGAAACAGTTTTTATCAAAAATGAGGCTGACAAAACCCTCACTATAGAAAGACAATTTGCTGCCAGCAAAGAAAAAGTGTGGACCGCTTGGACTGATAGTAAGATACTAGAAAAATGGTGGGCACCAGAACCTTATAAAGCCGTGACTGAGTCATTCTCTTTTACTGAAGGTGGTAAGTGGCATTATTACATGGCTGGCCCCAATAATGAGAAACATTGGTCGATGATGGAGTACGAAAGTATTAATCCTCAGGATAACTTTACCGCTTGGGACTCATTTGCCGATGACAAAGGTAACCGAAACACTACCATGCCAGTATCACAATTTAAAACTGAGTTCATTGAAAAAGAAGGCCAGACTAGAGTTAAAACAGTCATAATTTTTAAAGACGTAGCGAGTATGAATCAATTAATGGAGATGGGTATGGCCGAAGGCTTAGCGATGGGTCACCGACAACTGGATGCTGTCTTAGCACAATAAAAATTTACTTAAGTTATGGAAAAGGAACTCGCAAGAGTTCCTTTTTTGTGAGAGAGGCCTTAAATATATTTGCTGGTTAATGAGTGTTTATCAGCCTTCAGATCCTTAGGTGTACCTTCAAACATGACTTGCCCACCTTTGTGCCCACCTTCTGGACCCATATCGATAAGCCAATCAGCATTACGAATCACATCGAGGTTATGCTCGATCACTAGTACTGTATTACCAGCATCAACTAGGCGATTCATGATTTCCAACAGGTGAGTGATGTCACTCATGTGCAAACCTGTGGTAGGCTCATCCAGAACGTAGACACTGCCTTTTTTATGCAACTCACTTGCCAACTTAATTCTTTGACACTCACCACCGGAAAGCGTATTGAGTGGCTGTCCTAACTTTAGATACCCTAAACCAACATCTTGCATCGCTTGCAACTTTTTCACCACTTCTTTGAGACTAAAGAAATTTAAGGCTTCGTCCACATTCATCTCTAATACATCCGCAATTGATTTTCCGTCCAAGGTATAGGCTAAGACTTCATCTTTGAAGCGTTTACCACTACAGACATCACAAGGGGTTTTAACACCCTCAAGGAAAGCTAAATCTGTATAGACCACGCCTTGTCCCTGACAGTTCTCACAGGCGCCCTGGGAATTAAAACTAAATAGTCCCGGTGAGACTTTATTAGCCTCAGCAAAGGCTTTGCGAATATCGTCCATGATACCTGTATAAGTACTGGGATTGGAGCGAGAATTGGCACCCACTGCTGATTGGTCAATCACAATTGCATCCGGATGTTGTTTTAAAAACACTTCATGGATCAGTGAACTTTTACCAGAACCAGCTACACCAGTGATAGCCGTCAATACACCAGTCGGAATTTTAACACTCACCTTTTTCAAGTTATTAGCACTGGCATTGGTGATAGAAAGTGCGCCAGTGGCGCTGCGAAAAGTGCTTTTAATTGGTAATGTTTGTTGGAGATGTATGCCGGTCAAAGTCTTGGCTTTGAGTAAGTCTTGATAACTGCCTTCAAATACAATTTGGCCTCCGCGGCTACCAGCGTGAGGCCCCACATCTACGATGTGATCAGCAATTTTAATTACATCAGGGTCATGCTCCACCACAATCACTGTGTTACCTTTATCGCGTAGCTTTTGGAGCAACTCATTCAGCCGGTGTACATCTCGGGGATGAAGCCCCACACTTGGCTCATCAAAGATATATGTCACATCTACTAGACTACTACTTAAGTGTTTGACCATCTTAATGCGTTGAGATTCACCACCAGAAAGCGTGTCTGTTTCACGATTCAAGCTCATGTACTCCAAACCTATATCAATCACATGTTGCAATCGCTCGGTGAGTGTTTTCACGATCGAAGTTGCTACCGGGTCTTTAATTTCTTTAATAACTTTGATTAACTCTCCAACTTCCATCGCTGACAAATCAGCAATGTTGTAGCCATTTATTTTACTGCTCAACACTTTTTGATTGAGCCGAGCACCATGACATTCAGTACAAGGACCATAGTGAAGATAAGGTGCTACCATTTTTTGCGTGCGTTCGGAGAGGGTTTTGAGATCACGTTTAATGTACGAGCGGGTCAGCTTTTCGATAATACCTAAATAGGTAGCGTTCATGGTATTAGCACCAATTTGGAGTTTAAATTTTAGATCTTTGCCATGTAACAACAACTCCATTTCTTCGTTAGTGAAGTCTTTCAATTTTTTGTCATTGTCAAAAAAACCTGAACCTCGATAGGCTTCTTTTTCCCAGTTGGAAAATAAAGGCACTTGGACAGCGTCTTCATTAAGAGATTTCTCCATGTCTAAGAAACCTTCAGTATTAATCGCAATTTTCTTGCCTAGACCATTACATTCCGGACACCAGCCTTGTGGATCATTAAAAGAGAAAATGTGTGCAGCACCAGCATGAGGTTGTCCAACGCGTGAAAATAGTAAGCGTAAAATAGTGTAAATATCAGTAATAGTACCCATGGTGGAATGAGAGCCACCCCCCATTCTTTTTTGATCAACGACAATCGCCATGCTTAAATTTTCGATCGCTTCCGCATCTGGCTGAGAATACTTAGGCAGAAAACCTCTAATAAACATACTAAAAGTTTCATACTCTTGCCGTTTAGCTTCAGTCGCAATCGTGTCGAACACAATCGAAGATTTTCCAGAACCAGAAACACCAGTAAAAATAGTGATTTTTCTTTTGGGAATGCGTAGCGAAACATCTTGCAAATTATTTTCGCGAGCACCTTTAATGACAATATATTCTGTTTGCATAGGCGAGTGAGGGTATTATAGCGTGTCTCTACGCCGTTTATTGAGAATCCCCTGCACAGAAGGACTGATCTGTTTATCTATGCGATGAATACACCCTAACCAGCAACATGGCCGGCGTTTTCCTTCTATGAGTTCGGTAACGACTCTCACAATATGATGCTTTCTAGTCTCTTCTTTTTTAACGGATTCGACCCAGCAAATCCACTCGTTGCGAGCTAACGGCGTCAGATCCTCCCAGAGAGCCAACGCTTTCGGGCTGGAAGTTAAAACACTTCGCAAGTCTGCTGGTACTTCATGTACTACACCGCTGGAAATAGTTTTAGTCATATGTTTACTTCCGCAAAATCTTCTCCATGGTTTTCCCTTTTGCTAACTCATCAATGAGTTTATCTAAATAGCGAATTTCTCGCATGGTAGGTTCCTCAATCTCTTCTATACGAACACCACATACTACCCCTGTAATTAAAGACCGTGAAGGATTCAAGCGAGGAGCTTTGGCAAAGAATGTCTCAAAGTCTGTTTCTTTTTTTAATTCTTCTTCTAGCTGTTTCTGAGTATACCCCGTCAACCAACCAATAATTTTGTCCACTTCTGCCTTTGTCCGCCCTTTTTTCTCAGCTTTTGTCACATAATGTGGGTAAACACTCGCCACACTCGTAGTATAAATTCGATGGTGGGACATAAGATTTTCTTAGTTGCTTGTTCTTATTTATTTTAGCATGATGTTAAGAATGTCTCTTTTCTTCTAATAGAGTTTGTAGTGTCTGAGCATTCGCAACTGCGTGACCGCTAGCATCATTATTAAAATATACATAGGTGGCAAGTGATTTTTTCTGTCTGCTTAAAATGAAGTCCGCACATCGGTCTAGCTTTTCGTCAGAATACGAAGAATGATAGAGCTGAGGCTGACCGTGCATACGAATATAAGTAAATGGTGCTGAATCTAAACTAAATTTGGGCCACCTTGGTTGACCATTTCTCTTCACCGGCCCATCAGCTATCACAATAGTAGCTTGTTTCTTGTCTATTACTTCAAAAACCGGGTGAACAAACCATGAAGTATTTCTGAACTCAAAAGCATATTTAAAAGTTTCAGGCAAAAGTGCTACCAAGTCTTTAAAATACTTCTCTTCATAATCCAGATGTGCTGGGAACTGAAAAAGCATCAAATGCCGCTTGTCAGTGGTAGCAAAGGTCTCAAAAACCTCAAACCATTTATTAACTATCTCCTGATTGAGGATATATGACGGTTGATGAGTAATATCCTGATTTACCTTAAAAGTAAAAACAAAATCAGGACCAACAGCTTGTTGCCACTTTTGTAATGTAGTTAAGCGTGGTAAGTGATAAAAGGTGGAGTTGATTTCCACGGTGGTGAAATGTTGAGCATAGTACGCCAACTTATCAGCTGATTTAACCTGCGGCTCATAAAAGTTCTGAAGTGTGAAACCTGAAGTCCCAATATAAATCTGCATTCCCGTATCTCCATAGCATGGATTATAGTCAGCACGTCTCTTAGATTTAAAATGTTTTGGTAAGAAAATGATTGGAGATATCTAGCTAGTTTTTTGATCAGGATGTAATTTAGCCCCCTCCTCAATGCTGATCTTAACCTGCTGAGCGGCTGGCGTTTCGGCCAATGGAAGAGGGAAACTATTAGCTGCTTAAGTGTACGCACAAATATACTTTACACGAAAAAATACATACATTAATATTAGCAAAAAATACTTCCCAAAAGGAACTGTCATCAGTATGTAGAAAAAACGTTATACCTGATGTGAGTGACGATGCTGGTCCCACTCACTTCGACCGCTTCTAGCTTGAGATTGGGCACTCCCTCAAAAAGCCGCGAGCCTGCACCAACGGTGACAGGAACTATATGGAGCCACAGTTCATCAATAAGTCCTGCCGCCAAGTATTGATTAACAGTACTGGCGCCACCCATAATCTTCACATCTCGATTTCCGGCTGCTGCTTTTGCTTGAGAAAGCGCCGATTCAATGCCGTCAGTCACAAAAGTAAACGTCGTTCCACCGGCCATTGTTATTGGTTCGCGCTCCTGGTGGGTGAGCACAAAAACCGGAGCGTGATACGGAGGGTTGTCTCCCCACCACCCTTTCCATTCTGCACTGGCTCTTCGATCTTTAGGTCCAAACATATTACTACCCATAATGAACGCGCCTGCATCTAAAATAGCGTCTATTTCTTTGGTATGTTTCTGCTTTTCCGGCTCAGCAAACATCCACCGATCCAGTAGGTCTGCATCAAAGTTGTCTCCAAACGGTCTTTCGAAAGTTTGATTTATGCCTGCTCCAAACCCATCCAAAGATATTGTTAAGCCACTGGTAACTTTATTCATATCCTGAGTATATCACCTGTATATTTTTGGTATCATTATAGATATGAAAAATAAAGCGTTGGCAGCACTCGATCCTTTTATTGGTGAATGGAAATACACTATGTATAACTCTTGGTTCCTAGAGAGTATGGATACCAAAATAACGGGCTCTACCAGTATCGAACGACTTAATGATGCTTTTGTTGTACTCCGAAATACTGCTGCCGACAAAAAACCTGAAGATATCTGGGTGATAGGCTATAGTGACCCTCAAGAAAAATATCAGGCGTTTTACTACGATCAACGCGGCGTAGCTCGTATTTTTAACATGACCTTCGACGGGGAAAAAATGTTCTTTTGGAGAGATGATACGGACTTCTATCAACGTATTACTCTCAAGATTAACACCTACGGATTACACTCTGTCGCAGAAGCATCTGAGGATAAAGGGGCAACCTGGAGAAAAGATCTTGAGATGAGCTATGTTAGAGTTTAGCTATTGCGACATCAGAAAGCGAAGTAGAGAATGAATTGATGGAAGTCCTCAAAAAGTATCGTTTCCTGTTGTTTCTCTTTTCCCTCTTTCTCCTCACCCGATTAGTGGTATTGATTCGCTTTCCGTTGTTTGGTGATGAAGCCATTTATCTCTACTGGGCTCAGCAACTGCTACGAAACTTCCGCTTTAATATCTGGATCTCACTCATCGATGGCAAACAACCCCTATTTATCTGGCTCACATCAGTCTTCATGCATTTCATAGCCAACCCCATCGTGGCTGGGCGGTTAGTGTCATTCTGTGCGGCGTTCGGTTCATTCACTGGTGTTTATTTAGTGACCAAAGAATTTTTTGATAAACAAACAGCCCACCTGGCGCTGGTGCTTTATCTGATCCTGCCTTTTTTTCTAATCTATGATGTCTTGGCTCTGATGGATGGCTTGTTGCTCTGCCTGAGCATTTTTTCGTGCTACTTGGCAGTCATATTAGCAAAACGAGGCAGCATCTTAGTTGCACTGGGGTTAGGTGTGGTGATGGGTTTGGGGCTATTGACTAAATCCTCAGCCACTTTTTTTCTGTTACTGTCAGCTCCTGCCACACTATTCGCTCTTAATAAAACCCGTTCAGAAATTCTGAAGCTTATTTGCCTTTTTGCACTTAGCATTTCAGTAGCACTAGGAATCGGGACGCTGCTGCGACTATCCACATACTTCCCCGTGATCGCACAGAAAAACCATCTCTTCATCCGCACGACAGCTGAAGTGATCCAAGATCCAGTGAGTGGTGTGTTTGAAAATACCAAAAACATCACTTCTTGGTTATTTGGCTATCTTGGTCTAGGTATTTTTCTTTTCGCGCCTGTGGGAGTACTACTAAAAAAGCAAAAATATCGGGAAACCTTTTTCCTGTTGGCTCACTTTTTAATCCCGATCCTGGCCTTAATTTTGTACGGCAAACAACTCTTTCCCCGCTACGTGTTGTTTATGTGTTGGCCATTGGTGATACTCAGCGCTCACGGGCTGATGCAAGTGAGAAATACACTCGCCGTAAAACACACTTTACTTCCCTTTGCTTTAGTGGCCTTCTTTTCAGTACAAATTTTCACCACTTATACCGTGCTTATAAATCCTGACTCTGCTAAACTTCCTGCACTAGAGCGGCTGCAGTTTTTCGAGGGGAATTTTTCGGGGACAGGGTTGCCTGAGCTCTATACATTTTTCGATTCCCACCAAGATCAAAAAGTAGTTATTCTCGTTGATAATCCACTGGGCGTGCTTCCCAATGGTCTTAATATCCGGTATGCACAACATAAAAACATGAAGATTATCGGCGCCGACGACATACAAACCACACAAGTTGAAAAGTATCGAGAAAAATACCCTGAAAACGAAATGTTCCTCTTACTCACTTGGCAAGGTGGACCACCACCCGGTGTAGAAACTGACCTCGCCCTCTCAGTGCCAAAAGAACACAATCCATCATTGGTGTGGAGGGTTTATCGAGTGAAGTGATTTCTGGTTAATGTTTCCATTAATTGATCGTATGTGTACCCTGTCTTATTGGTAAATAAAAAAACCTTTGTTCTTTTATCTATGGTCAACTGTTTGGGAATAATTAGTACACCATTAATAAAATTTTTTGTTAATTGTACTGAAGTAGATGTAATATCATTTTGATTTTCAAATGTTTCCTGAGTAAAAATAGTTTCTAAATGAAAGTCTTCACCGATGCAATCTTTAATAAAATTGAGTACCTGGTTTCGGTTCTTATCAGATACATTGGTAGATGTTAATACGTTTTTTCTATTTTGGGAGAGTTTCATTGCAGCTTTCGCAAAATCCTCTAACTGCAGTTTCATTTCTTCCGTAAGTGTTAAAGCCCCACTGTCACTCACCACAGGATAGTGCAGTAATACAGAAGCCCCACTTTCATCTATAGAAAATAAAATAGAACAAAATGAAGCTGAATCTTCAAAAAGAGCCTGGGGTGCTTCAGGATTTGAGATAAGTACTAGGGATTCATTGTCAGGATAACTACTAAATTTTGACCATTTATTAAAAGCATCCTGATCCATTGAAGAGAAAACAGTAATACCCATTAATTCTGGATTTAGGACTTGTTTTAATAACTGAATATCAAATAGTGAGATATCACAGTCCACCCACATTAGCTTTTCTTTAATTGCAGATAAATCGACAGATTGAGCAAGTGTGTCTTTTAAATGAAGCGTTTGTTCAGAATCAGTCAAATTAAACGGTTTAATATTTTGCTCTTCTAATGAGGTCATAGGTGTGAGTATAACAGGAACTACATTCTTTATTCTTTAGCGTTCAATTTAAAAGTGGATAAAATCTCAGGCAGCTCTTTTGATCGATCACACTGAAAAGAATCTAATTGCGCACATTGAGGATCATACTCATTGGCTGCGAAGAAAAATTGATTCGACTGACCTAATAAATTAGGTAAAGCACCTTTTTTACTTACGGCTTGCAATTCTTCAGCAGAAAACACACTCACATGCAAAATACAGGCAGGAATACTATCAAAGCGTTTAAAATAAATACAAATATCAGCAGTATACTCATGTGTTGGATTTGTGGTCCAATTATGTTCACTTACTAAATATCCTTCCCAAGTGGGGGGGAGTTTTAGTTCAAACCCCCAGGTATTATTTTTATAATCTAGCCAATTAGTTGTATCTGATTTCTCTATGTCTAAATCTGAAGACGTGTTTTCAATTAGGGAGATTGAATGACTAAAAATAAGAGCTTGCTGATACTTCATGCCTAGATAAAAACCTAAGATGGGTAATAGGAAAAAAAGAATTAAAGCTAAAGCCTTTGAAAGCGGTGTTACAGTTGTTAGACTTTTAGGTAACTTCATAAAATTACTGCTCAGTATTTAATCAGTTTCCCCTTTTTGTCGTACTTCATCCATTCTTTTGCTAATATCCCTTGTTTGAAGTATCCAGTTTTCAGCTTGCTTCCATCTTTGCGATACCATTTCCAATAACCATCGCGCTTTCCATCTTTAAGCTTTCCTATTGCTTTAATTGAGCCGTCTTTGTGAAACTCAGTATGAGAGTTTTTCATCTTAAAACTCTATTTTTTTAATAGCTTTATTCACCAGCTTTTCTAATTGCTTCCAGGTCAAGTTTCTTCATTGGCATAAAAGCAGCAGTTACCGCCTCAGCTTTTTGAGGGTCTCTCATCATTTCATCTAAAATTCTGGGGACGATTTGCCATGTGACGCCAAATTTATCAGTGCACCATCCGCATTGCTCAGCTTCAGGAACTGCTGATAACTTTTCCCAGAAGAAATCAATTTCCTCTTGGGTTTCACACTCAACTATAAAAGACGTTGACCCATTAAGTTTGAATTGTTCGAGAGGACCACCATTTAGAGCCATGAAGCTTATACCGTCAAGCTCGCATTCAGCTGTCATAACGGACCCCTCAGGTCTACCAGAAACTTCTTCAGACGCTTTAGGTGCTTTGGTGATATCTCCCAGTTTTGCTTCATGATTACCAGGGGCTGATTTAAAAGTGTCGATGTAGTATCTTACTGCCTCTTCTCCATTGTTATTAACAAACCAGATACAGGTAATTAGCTTACTCATTTTATTCTCCTATTAATTTTATAGGCTAATTGTACTACAAAAAACGTTAGAGGGTTGAACATTTCGAGTTGGGTTGTGGTTAGATTAGAGTTATTAATTGAAGAAAAAAGGTTCGATGTCGTTTGCTGCCTCTGTTGGAGGAAGTTAGAATTTTACTCATTTTAGTTAAGTTAGTAGTAAGTCTGATGATACTAGATATTTAACTGCAGTGTGTAGATGATCTTTACTTAATATTATTTTCATTTCAATCTGTTAAAATCACGTTAACTTTAAAGGTAGGTTATGAAATTACTTAGGTTCAGAGTTAAAAACTATAAGTCAATTATTGATAGCGGTGAATGTAATTTTGAAGATGGTATTACTATATTTGCAGGTAAAAATGAGGCTGGAAAAACAGCCTTGCTAGAGGCTCTTGAAGATTTTAATAGTGATATTCCTATCAGAGAGAAAGCAAAATCTTTATTTAGGAAAGATAGGACACCTGAGGTTGCTTTAACATTTTCCCTTCAAGAATCTGATAATGATGTAATAAAGAAACAACTAAAGATTGAACCAAATAGCAAAGGTCAAGGTATTGAAATTACAATTAATAAAAGGTTTCCTTCAGAGTATTTCATAGATGATAAAACATATGAACAACTGTTTGGTGTTGCTGATTCGTATACTACTATCAAAGAAAAAGCCAAAGACCAACTACAAAAATTAATTAATAGTTTTAGAGATCGTGAAGAACTACATCATTTAGTACCAGATAGTATAGAGGATTTTACTACCTACAACACAAAAATTTCCAAACTTAGAGACGCACTTTCTTTATCTGAAGAAAAAAAAGAACTATTAGACATTGTCCAAAATGTTGATTTACTAGCAAATCAGCTCTCACTGCTAAATAATATCCAAGTAAATTTCATCCCAGTAATAAAAACATTACTACCCAACTTTATTCTATTTAGGTCTTTTGATGAAACTTTCCCTTCTACATTAGCTCTAAGTGATGTACAGAGTCATCCCCTGATGAAGGATCTTGCTTTAATAACTGGCTTAGATCTAAATGTTATTACTTCAGGTGAGATACATGAAAAACTACAACATAAAGAACAATTAAACCTACAGCTAAAGCAAGAATATAAGAGGTTTTGGTCCCAAGACTTTTCTAATATTCAAATTGACTGGGATTCAGAACAACTAATGTTTCAAATAAGAGAAGATGAATCATATTACCCTCCTGAAATTAGAAGTCAAGGAAAAAGATGGCATCTGGCTTTCTATATTCGTATAACTGCTAGATCCAAAGAAGAAAAGGATAATATTTTATTAATAGACGAACCAGGCTTATTTCTACATGCATCTGCACAGAGAGATATCTTAAATAAATTAGAAGATACTTCTAAAAAAAAGAAGATTATTTTTACAACCCATTCACCATATCTAATAGATACTGACAAATTGCATCGAATAAGACTTGTTCAAAGAGCTGAGATCCCAAAACTAATAGAAGCAGTTCAAATATCTGAAATTACAGACGATTTAAAGAAGTATTATGAGGAAAAAAAACACAAAAAAGATGACAGGATATACTATCAACTAAAAACTAAAGTTGATGAGCTAACTGAAGATGAACAAGAAAAGCTTCGGAGGATTTTGTACACAATTGGATATAATATTGGCACACATATTGAGTCGAAAATTCATAAAGTCGCCGACAAAGAAACATTAACACCTTTATTAACTGCAATTGGATTAGAGCTTACCTCTGGTGTTGTAAACTTAGATAAGAAAAGCAACATCGTATGTGAAGGACCATCTGATGTTTACTATCTAAATAGTTTTAAGCTATTGACCGGTAAATTTATATTAAATTTCATATTTGGAGGTGGGTCAGGAAATATGCCTTTTGTAGGTACTATTCTTAATGGATGGGGATGTAATGTGCTTTACTTATATGACAACGATAAAGGTAAAAAAGATGCTGAAAAGCATCTTAGAAAAGATTGGTTAATATCTAAAGAGGAAATATTGTCTGTATTAGATAGTGACAATAGCACTATAGAAGATATCTTTGCTGCCGAGGATTTCAAAAAGTATGTTTTAGAAGATGAAAGCGTAAGTTACACTTCAAAAAACTCAGAATATATAAAACAACATAAAAAAGATAAGGTTTTATTATCTAGAAACTTTCTGAAGCTAACAGAGCAGAGTGAAGTAAAGCTTTCTTCAGAAACGATAGATAGAGTTATAAAACTATTTGAAGAGGCTGAGAAAAGATTTAAGATAATTTTTTAATCTTCTTATTTGGGTGGATTAGTCTGTTTACACACTCTAGAGTACTTGGTGAACAAAAAAAATAGGCAGAAAAATACAGAGATTCAGTCGAACTCTAAAAATATACTGATATATTCTTGAAAATGCCTGATTTAAAACCATCTTTTCAAACAGAAGCTCCCGGTGTGGGACTTTATCCGAACGGTTATTTAGTTAGCGAACAATGCTCCCAGCAGGAATCTCTTTTTCAGGATGTAAAAGAACCGGAGCGCCATTTACATCAGCAGCAATAATCATTCCATGACTAGTGTATCCACGGAAATTCCTTGGCTCTATATTCATTAAAATGGGCATCTCTTTACCTACTAACTGAGAAGGATCAAGAAAAAACTCTGCCATTCCCGCCATGATTTGCCTATGCTCATCACCGACATCAAAAACAAACCTCAGGAGTTTATCAGCATCTGGGACCTTTTCGATTGAAATAACTTTTCCAATACGAATATCTAACTTTTTAAAGTCGTCGACTGTGATCATACTTCCTTTCATTTAAGTAAAAGCACTGTAAGTAATACAGCAACTAGTAAAGAAGGCAAGAGATTAACTACTTTTATTTTTTTGATTTCGAGCAAATTAATACCAATACCTAAGATTAGGATACCTCCTGTAGCCGTAAGTTGTAAAAGAAGAGATTGGCTAAACAGGTCACTGAATTGACTAGCAAAAACAGTCAAGCCACCTTGGAAAATAAGCATTGGAATCACTGAAAAAAGCACACCAATCCCATAAGTTGAAGCTAGGGCAATTGAGGTAAACCCGTCTAAGACTGATTTTGTGAGTAACAAGGAACGATCACCAGAGATCCCTTCATTTAATGCGCCAACAATCGTCATAGAGCCAATACAAAAAATGAGAAAAGCAGTTACAAGTCCCTGAGTAAACCCTTCATCCTGAGAGCCAACTCTTTTCTTTAGCATATTACTGAGATTTTCAATTCTATCTTCTAGTCTGGTAATCTCACCCAGTATTCCCCCAATCAAGATACTAAAAATAAGAATAAGCGGATCTTTTACTTGAAGTGCCATTTGCATACCAATTAATAAAGTACACAGACCAATTCCTTGAAATACGATCTGTTGAATTTTTTGTGGAAAGTTTTTATTTAGAAGTAGCCCAACTACTCCACCGATTACTACTGCTACTATGTTTATAAAAGTACCTATTGGCATAATTAACCTTGACCTTGAGAACTAATTCCCCAGAGCTTATTAAATAATTGATCGTTTAACTGAGTGCATGTCTGAAATACAAGAGAAGCCTGTTCAACTGTTAACCCAAGTTCGTTTTCTAAACGTTCTAGAGCAGCTCTTTCTTGCAACTCATCTTTGTTTGAATTTCTGGTAATTTGCATACTTTTAATAAGCTTACCCAAATCTTCAACAGAACCACTAAGTAGCCTTCTATCTATTTCCTTCAATAACTCCTCTTTTTTCTGTTCAAAATCAACTAAGCTCACTGAATCTGCAAAAGCTTGTCTAAAGTCGATTCCTAAAACTAGATGCTTGTAGGCACTTATTACAAATGGGTCTAAAAAAGTAACGGCATTTTCTTTGGACATATAAATCCTTCTAACTGATTAGGTGCAGTATATTCGACTTGATTATTTTGTCAAAATGTTGTAACATTCCGACAACACTATGTTAGAGCTTCAAGACACACTGACAAAATGCGGATTTAGCCAGTATGAGGCCAAAATCTATTTAGCATTGTTAGAGAACAATAACCTTAAAGCAGGCCAAATTGCCAAGGGTACAGGTATTAAGCGCGCTTCTGCCTACACAACTTTGGACACTTTAATCCAAAAAGGGTTAGTCAGCGTTTCGACAGATAATGGGATTTTATTTTTTCATGCTGAACCACCAGTCAGAATTAAAGAATATCTCAAGAACCAGCAACAGGAGTTAAATAAAAAAATTAATTCGCTAGAAAAAGTTCAAAAGGAACTTGAATTAATGGAGCGAAGTGAACTCAATATACCAAAGATTTCGATCTTTACTGGTGAATCTGGAGTTCAAACATTACTAGAACAGACATTAATTGACAAAAAAGAGCCAATTCTCGTTTTTGGGAACTACACACAACACGGAGATCCAATCCCCTTCTATACTAGTCTCAGAGTAAGTAAAAAAATTCCCACAAAACTCATTACACCGAAAAACAAAGCGGCTCTGAAAGAAATAAAAAAAGATATAACTGAGTTCCGACAAACGTACTTTCTACCCGCTAACTACTCATTTCCTGGGGGCATACATATATCTGGCAACCAAGTAATCTTATTTACATATTCAAATCAACAACCTGTGGGAGTGTTAATTCAAGACAAAGATATTGCTCAGATGTTAGCGTCTATTCATCAATTTGTAGAAAGTAAAATAAGTTCGGATAATAAATAGTGGGACATCCAGCTAGGACTCGAGTCACTTCACTTGACGAAAATATGGTTCGGATAGAAAAAGCTCCCCTTGTGGGACTTTACCCGAAATACTTTATCAATTTTCAATAGTTTGTAATCCTTTTTCACCCATGACAAACTAAGCATAGCAAAAATGTGTGCGTTTGGCAGTAAACATAAACTCCTTTATACTGAAGTATGATTCTAGAATACCCAGTTGGTGCAGTTATTAGAGCCAAGGCAAACAACGAAGTAGGACCTCAATCGAATTTTCATCAAGTATTAGACAAAGCTAAAAACTACTTGGAAAGTTTACCACCAACTAATTCTACGCTTAGCAAAGAACTCGTTTTGAGACTTCTCTCAAGTGGTTCTTTTTCTGTCCGTGCCTCTTTCTCACCTCGCAGTCGATTAGGCTTTGATGCTATTCAATTCGCCACATCCGAAGGTCAATTTATATTGAGCTATTGGAATAACCCTGATGCATACACTGAGTATCTTGAGAAAAAAGACCCCGATAATGAAGATAAAAATGAGGAATTTTACCACTATCATAAACTGCTTAGAGTTGATGATTTAGCAAACTTAGTTACCTCACTTGATAGGATCATCACAGCCACCCAGACGCGACAAGATAGTGGGGAGAAATATTTTCAAAGAATATTTCTTCACAATGAGTTACCAATTGAGAGGTTAAGTACCTTAGTAGAAAGTTATTTAAGAGAAATGACACTAGGTGATTTAATTCATGGCAGTGTTTTTTTTGAACAGCTCGCAAACCAGTTGGAAAGTACTGTTCTAGCTCATACTACATCTTGGTCTTCAGTTGCCTTAGATCAAGGACTTCTCAGTTGGCGAATCCAGTCGCCGGATTTAGTGTATGAAGGTCCTGAAGAACTTCAATTTACTCTTTCACCTCTGGAAGCTATTGGGAAACAAGCACCTGAATATCGGCTACCCGACGTTCGTGTGGGAATTACAGGACCCACTACAGCCATTATCCAGTCAATCCAATTACCTAAAATTGAGAATCAATCACAGAGAAGCCTTGAGTTAGCTCTAGAAAGAAACCGCATTGAATTAAATAAAGCTATTTTAATTTTACAGAACTACTTTCCTGACTTATTCACTATTTTGACCTTTAATAATGAAATAGATGTCATCGACTACACTACTATTGAGAAAAATCTAACTGAACTTCATTTGAGAGAATCTAGTGAAACATCACTTGAGTTTTGGTGGAAATCAAAAATACAGGTTTTGCTAAAAGATTTGAATTCAAATCAACCTGAAGAAGACTTAGACCGCATATGGAATCTTATAAGTTTACTTCGCAATAATAAAAAGGTGAAACAGCAAGCCTTAGAAAAAGATGAAGTCTTTCAAAAACAAAAATTCAACTTATCTTCACTCAAGAAGTTTTTTTTACCACAGGAATTCAAAGAACTTGTCAAAACACAAACTCCATCAGCTAAGTTAATTTCTTTAGTTAGTTCTCTTATTATTTTGCACAAAAAAAACATTGATACTGTCTTGATTGCAATGGAAACAGTTCCTTTCAGAATTCATCGTGTTAATTCAGAAATAGATAGCGCTATAAGAAATGATAAGGAAAAATTAGTTAATCATGTTTTAGAATTATTGCCAGGCACAAGAATGATTACTAATTCTGATGATCCACACATTTCTAGAACTGGATATCTAACTTTACAGTTATCTAAGCCATTGGATAGTCAAACTAAATGGGTATCTGAGTTAATTAACCAGTTATGAAACAGTACTCACTCTTTCTTTCAATGATTCTAAAAAGCTGCTCATTAGCGCTCTGTTCTCTTCTGATGTGAACTCGCTTCTTTTTATCCATACCTGAGTACCTCCAATAGTTCCTCTGAATCCACACCTCAATCTCATAAAGGCTGCAAATTGTGGATTAGTATCCATAAATAAATAATAATCAGGTGAGGAGCCATTAGAAATAATAATTTGATCTTTTGTAAACGCATTCGCCATAGATAAAAAACCTGTTATAGCATCTATTTGTATGTGCCACTTCTCTGACTCAGCCACCTGCTCAGGATCTGACGCCCTTTCTGCTAATGAAGTTGTGGGTAGGAAATGTACTTTGACTACATCTGTACCTTCTCCATCGCTTCCTCTTCTTTGGTGTAATGAAAGGACGCTTCTGCCATCGGCCATCTCTCTCACGTTCTCTTGGGTACTTTTGGCATAGACTACAGTCTCAATCTCAACTCCATTACCAAATACCAAGCATGGAGTATTCTCAAACCCAGTTACACTTTCTCTTGGGACAACTAGATTAGTGTTTAATACCGGACCCAGGTCTTGAGTTTTGTTAACTTCTAAGCCTATCTGTGCATTATTTTCTAGCATAAATAAAAACCTTCAAGACCAGGTTAACACATTTCTTTTAATTGAAATAGCTTCTTTATATAGCAAAATAAGATTTAAAGTTTGGAAAAATATTAATTGTTATAGGATAATACTCACTCTTTGGAACGATTTTCGAACAAACTTAGTTTTCTCAGAAAATTCCCTTGCTTGGAATGTTCTAAATACTCAATCACCTTTCCATCTGGGCTAACCAAAGCTGTACAACCATAACCGGTGTGAGTTTCTGAATTATCAACCACATCTGATGTAACAATCCAACAACCACTTTGTTTTGCTTTTTCAATAAAGTAGGGTAAGTGCTTGTCTTTCCAATCATCAGCTTTGGCGTGAGGCAAGCTATTATTTAAAGGGCTGAAAATAACTTGAGCACCTTGTTTAGCTAACGCTTCTGTTGAGTCAGGGAATCTTGAGTCATAGCAGATATTAATTCCATACTTTATGCCTTTCTTTTTAAAGATGGGATACGCAGTTCCACATGTAAAAAACTCTTCTTTATTGTGAATGTGACATTTTTGATATTTACCTAAGAGTTTACCTTTTTCTATTACAACTGCGGTATTGTAGATTTTCTCAGCGTCTCTCTCTATTACTCCTAATATTACCGTGGTTTTATAGCTATGAAGTTGTTCAAGGATGTGTTTAAAATCTGCTGAATGTAACTCAATGCTCACCTTACGAGATATTTCTTCACTCCACGTATAGCCTTGCAAGTAACATTCTGGAAAACAGAGTATATCCACACCTTTGCTCTCAGCCCATTGAAGTGTTTCTTTGATTACCTTAAGCGCTTTAGGAATATCACTATAAATAGCTTGACCTTGAAAAGCGGCTACCGATACATTAGTTGAAGTCATATCGTGAAAATTTTTTATAGCTCAATAATGTATCTTACTTCATTCAGTGAAAAACCGTCTCTTGGCTCTACCTTCGTTCTTCCCTCTACGCGCCAGCCCTTCTTTTCGTAAAACTCTCTCGTTTGTTGATTAGTATCGAGAACCCACAAGGTCGCTTTTTTGTAGCCATCTTTTCTTAACAGCTGGAGAAGATATTCCATTAGGGCTGTACCCACACCTTTGGCTATATATTCTGGGTCAATATAAATTCCGTGAAGCTCTCCAGTATCTTTATCTACATCTTCATCTCTGTTAACCCCGCCAGTACACCAACCCACAATTTTGCTATCTACTTCTGCAACAAGTGCATAGATATCTTTTGCTGGATTATCTAGTGCTTTTTGCCAATCTTCTTTCCTTTGCTGAACTGACATCGAATCGAGAAAACTATCCGGAACTTGGCCCCGATATGTACATTGCCATGTTTTAACATGGATCTGGGCAATAGCTAAAGCATCGGCTGAAGTGGCATTTCGAACTAAAGATTGGGCCATAGTCCCAAGTATAACAAAAGTTTAAAAGTTGAGTGGGAGACAAGAACAGTTCTTGAGTGAAGACTAATGCTCCCTATGTTGGAAGTAGTTAAGACTTATTTCTTAGCAAACTCATATCCCTCATGGATAAGCAGACGTAACCAGCCGCTTGTTGCTGCTGCTTGTGATCTTACTTCGACATGATGATTCCAACGATTTTTGCTTATCTGCGTAACATTGTGAAAGTGGGAGTCGTCAATTTTTTTATCTAAGCAAACGGTCATGTAAAGAATCCCATCGGGTGTTCTGTCGTACGCCCACAACCATATAAATTTCCTGTTTACACCGTAACTTACTTGAGCTTTCACTTCTTTATTGGTTAGACCTAGTGATTCAATATATTTGGTTATAGCGACAAAAAAAGTTTGCGTTGTAGGCTTATCACTAAAATCCCCAGTCATCTTGTTCTTTATTGACATGAGATTATTATATAAAAAGTGTTGAGGTTAAAAACAGGAGCTCACTTTGTGGAAAGATTACCGAACTACATCGTTTGAAAAAACAAACTATTATCTCCCCTTAAGCTAAACTTGTTCAATAATAATTAAATCTTTCTTGCAAAAATTACTACCCACTCTTGTCCCTTAGCACTCTTTTCTCTATCTTTGGTGTCGTACGTATAACTTTCTACAATTTCAAATCCAGCATTAGTAACTAATTGACATAGTTCTTTTTCTTCAAAAAAAGTGAAAAAGCGTGTCATAGATGGATCAAATGGGACTGGTTGAGTTCCTTCTCCTTCACCTTTTTTTGTTTGTATATATAAAATGCCTTGAGATTTCAAAATTTTGTGAAAATTCGACAGAACTTTAGGTACTTCATCTCTATCAATATGGAGCAGCGTCGCCCTACACCACACCCCATTGAAAGTCACTGTTTCAAATTCCAGTTCTGTCAAACTCATTAACTGAGTAGGTACCTCGGGATGAATTTTCTTTGCTTCATTCAACAGCCCTTCTGAAGCATCAATCCCCAGAACTTTATAACCCCTCTTTATAAGTTGGGCTGCGTCTCTGCATGAACCACATCCAGCATCAAGGATATATCCTCCTTGAACGTGACTATCAAATTTATCCATCTCAATATTTGATACTTTTGCTTCTAGATGTTTAATAAACTGAGGAGCAAATTGATTATATGCTTCAACAGTTGATTGAAACTTTTTGTTAATTTTCATGAGTGAAGTATAACAAAGGTTCGGAACCCAAGAGGGCTATGGAAATTTTACTCGATGGAAAACAGAAGCTCCCCGACTAGGATTCGAACCTAGAACCTTTTCGTTAACAGCGAATTGCTCTGCCATTGAGCTATCGGGGATTGAGGTTCAACGAACGTTGATTTTATCAGGAAAACAATTCTTAGCCAAGCGTTTATTTAAGTGTCTTGAGAAAAGAGAGAATTCGAGAATCGAGCTGAATATCGTTGTCTCGGAGGGGACGTACCAGATGGAGGCCACCCAAAGAGGTGCAGCGACTTAAGGCCACATACGTCTGCCCCGCTGCAAACGCTTGACGACCAAGATCCACAATGACTTTGGTAAAAGTTTTACCTTGGCTTTTATGAATCGTCACTGCCCACGCTAACCGCAGAGGATATTGAGAAAAACTGCCAATCACTTCTCTCTCAATCGTGTTCGTTTCTTGATTATAAATAGATTGGCTGATTTCCCATGAATACGGTGCCACCTCCACCTCTTCACCACTATCGAGCTTAACAATCACTAAGGTGGCAGCAGGATTGTCTGGCTTGGGTTGAAACTTGACTACCCGGCCCATACTGCCATTGACCCAGCGTTTGTCAGCGTCATTATTAACCATCATCACTCTGGCTCCAGGTTTCAGCGTGATCACTTCATCGGTGGGAAAACTGGGCTTATCAAAACTGCCGGTAATCGAGCCCTGATAAAACCATGGTTCAGCATCTAAAGCTTGCAGTTGGCGAGTATTGATGTGTTCTGCCTGATAATTAGTGGCAGTCAACACAATTGCCGTATCTAGGTGTTCAGCCCACTCATCATTGACTCGGCGATTAAGGATGTTTAATTGCTCAGAGGTCAGGGTCTTATCTCTAATCCCATTCAAAACCTCAATAAATTCTTGCTCAGATTGGCGATAAATTGTCTGGAGTTCAATCACTGTCAGAGGTGATGGTTGCATCTGCAACAAGCGTTGAAAAACTTCGGAATCAAAAAAATAGGGAGAAGGATAAATCAAACTAAAGGCAATCTCTTCTTCACGATTTAAAACCGGTGGTAATTGATAGAGATCACCAAAGGCAATTAAGCGCACACCACCAAACGGCGTATCATTAGCGCGGATGGTTTGCAAAAAAATATCCATCGCATCCATCAAATCAGCTCTCACCATCGAAATTTCATCGATGACTAAAATCTGGAGGTTTTGAAAAAGCTCTCGTTTCTTGTGGGCTTTATAGGCTTGCTTCTTGGCTTCAGCGACAGTGATATTCGGCCAAAATTTAAATAAGGAGTGAATAGTTTCTCCTTGGACGTTGAGCGCCGCCACTCCGGTGGGAGCGGCCACCACATAGGCTTGTTGCGTCTGCTGGCGAAAGTAACTGAGCAGGGTAGATTTGCCAGTCCCCGCACGACCAGTGATAAAAACATGTTGGGTACTTTTTTCGAGAATTTCGAGAGCCTGGCTAAATTGCTCGTTAAACTCTAGCTTCGAAAGAGAAAGAACGGTATTCATCAGTGCTTACTGTAAGGCAGCGGCTGCTATAACACAATCAGTGAACTCGCGCCATTTCCCGAAAACCATGATTGAATTTACAGCGTGACAGGGTCACTATAATTACCTGAGTTATTGGCGGAATAAACTAACCACAAGGCATGAAGAGCTCCGGGAAGCCAGCCGAATAAGGTTAAGACCACATTTAAGACAAAGTGGAAACTTAAACCAACTTCCATCAAGGCAGCCAAAGGTGGAAAAACAAAAGCTAAGATAACTTTGATAATGATGTTCATACATTCCTTTCGTTAGATCTGATGGATAGTCTAAGGAAAGTATGTGTGATCAAGGCTAGAGACAAGTGAAGGTTTGGTAAGTGGCATTTTTGTTAATAATCGCACAATCTATAAAAAACAGGTTTGTGAGGGTACCATTTTGAAGGAAGTTTTGTGTCCGTTGTATGATTTTTGCCAATATTCATACAAACGAAAAAACACGAGCTCAACAAAAGACCTTTTCGCTGACACACTCCTAAACAGAACCTCATTTTTACGCTAGCATAAATAGTGCATGATCGTGCCACAATAATGCCAGTGTATATACACCTGTTTCAAAGAGATATCCCGTCTCAGCCGTCACTTGCCTTCAGAGGAAAATCGCTTTTAATTAGCCTCTTGCCATACTTATCGTGGTCGAGGTAATTCAATTTGGGCTAATTTTGTGGAAGCTCAAGAAGCAGTTTCAAGACCAGTACTTAATGAAAACGAAGAGCTAATTAAAATACACATTTCCTCAATAAAGAAGCTTAAATTATCCAATTAGCAATTAGAGAACTAGCAATTACTCCAAGAAATCTTGCAGCATCTTTCGTCGAGAAGGATGTTTGAGCTTGCGCAGAGCCTTGGCTTCAATTTGTCGGATCCGCTCGCGAGTGACGCCAAATTTTTGGCCCACTTCTTCGAGAGTCATCATCTTGTTGCCACTTAATCCAAAGCGCATTTTGAGGACTTTAGCTTCTCGGTCGGAGAGTGCGGACAGGACCTCTTCCACATTCTCACGCAACATTTGTTGACTGGTAGCTTCGTAAGGCGAAATTTGTCGCTCATCAGCGATGAAGTCGCCTAAGACGCTGTCATCATCACTTTCACCCACTGGAGATTCCAATGAGGTGGTATTTTGAGAAATCTTGAGAATTTCACGAACCTTATCAGCATCCATGTCGCCCATGGCGGTGGCAATCTCCTCTGGAGTTGGCTCACGACCGAGGTCTTGCATCAACTTACGGGCGGTGCGCATCAATTTATTGATGGTTTCCACCATGTGGACCGGAATCCGGATGGTCCGAGCCTGGTCAGCGATGGCCCGCGTAATAGCCTGGCGAATCCACCAGGTAGCGTAGGTTGAGAATTTAAAACCTTTGGTCCAGTCGTACTTTTCGACGGCCCGAATGAGACCTTTGTTGCCCTCTTGGATCAAATCCAAGAACGTCATGCCACGACCAATGTATTTCTTGGCAATTGAGACCACTAACCGTAAGTTAGAGGCTGTCAGTTTTTCTTTGGCTTTGAGATCACCAGACTCGGCTTTTTGAGCCAAACGAATTTCTTCTTCACGATTTAAAAGCGGAATGCGACCAATTTCCTTGAGGTACATTCTGACAGGGTCAGACACACCATCAGAATCAAGCGAAGATAAGACTTCTAGCTCACGTTGCAAGACGTCGGCGTCTTCACCTTGGGCATCATCAGAGACTGACTCAAAGATATCGATACCTTCGCTAATGACGCGGTCATAAAACTCATCGAGCTCATCAATATACAGCTCAGGCTCGACAAACGCTTCGAGAACATCATCTTGAGTGATGAACCCAGCTTGTTTGCCCTTTTTGAGCAGTTCTTCAATATCTCGTTGGACAGCTTTGGGAATAGCCATAGAAAAGTACCTCTTAGGATGCGTGAATGCGCTATTATACTCTACCGCGTAGAATCATGGTATCCACAACTGATTTAACTGCGTTTAAGTAGGTAGCGGTCCGTCCATCTTGGTGAGTTTTCTCTTTCATCAGCCACATTTGATCAAAAGCTTGTTTCATGAGCGGTTCCAATTTTGCCACCACGTCTTGATGTGACCAGTAATAACCGTGCAGGTTTTGCACCCACTCAAAGTATGAGGTCGTCACGCCACCCGCATTAGCTAACACATCAGGAATGACGGTAATATCTTTAGCAAATAAAATCGGATCTGCTTCGGGTGTAACCGGTCCATTGGCCATCTCCACAATTAATTGGGCTTTGATTTTGTCTGCATTTTCAGCCGTAATCACGTTCTCCAAGGCTGCGGGCACGAGGACATTAACTTTAAGTTCTAGTAATTCTTCATTGGTCAACTCATCACCTAATCCTTTGAGTGAGCCTGTCTTCTGTTTATGAGCCATGACAGTCTCCAAATCAAAGCCTCCACGCTTATAAACAGCGCCTTTGGAATCAGACAATGCCACTACTTTATAACCTCTTTGCTGAGCATGAAAGGCAAACCAGTACCCCACATTCCCAAAACCTTGGACAGCCACAGTGGTTTCTCGGGGCAATAGTCCCATGTTAAAACTAGCTTCTTTGAGTGTAATCACTCCGCCCAACCCCGTTGCTTCTTCCCGACCTTGCGAGCCACCCAAATTAAGAGGCTTGCCCGTAAATGTGGCCCAGGGATTCTCGAGGACTTGGCCCAAGTTTTTGGTCATCACTTGTTCCCACTCGTCCACCATCCAAGCCATAATTTGACCATTGGTATTGACGTCAGGAGCCGGAATATCTGTCCAGGGACCAATGTGTTCAGCAATAAAACGAGCATAAGCACGGCTTAGATTTTGCAACTCAGTGGCACTTAATGTTTGTGGATCGACAATTACTCCCCCTTTACCACCACCATACGGAATACCGGTTACTGCACATTTCCATGTCATCCAGGTAGAGAGGGCCATCACCTCTTCTTTAGTGACACCAGGGTGAAAGCGAATCCCACCTTTGTATGGTCCTCGGGCATTGTTGTGTTGAGAGCGATAGGCTTGAAACGTTTTTGTTTTACCGTCATCCATCTTCACTTTAAGTTCTGTTTCTAAAACACGGTCAGGGGTTTTAAGTTTGTTAATAGCTGCCTGAAAACGTTGGTTGAGCTTTCCGTCGTACTGTTTGCTGAGTAGGCCTGCCACATGATCAAGCTGTTTGACCGCATTTTTATGAGGGTTACTGGCCATGATGCTCCTTTATTTCCTGAATAATTTCTTCGATAACTTGGTCGTAAGTATACGTGGGCAAATGTAGTTCATTAAGTTTTTCGAGATTATCCTGGAAGGTATTACTGCCGCGATTTTCATCGATTGGCTCGACTTGTAAATCAAAAGCTTTAAAAAGATCTTTAGCCAACTCGTAGCGGGTAACTTTTTTATGGACTGCCACCGGAATAGTTTGGCCACTTATTTTTTTAGTAATGACTGCAGCAATGACTTCAGAAAGATGCTTCAGGTAGGTGGGCTGAAACTGCCAAAAATTGTCATAAGCGCCATTTTCATGGTTGTGAATATTTTTCAGCAAACGATTAAATGGCCGATCATTAGTAGTGTTAGGACTCCAGCCATAAATCTCGGATGGTTGGACAATCACGTAATTATTTGAGGTCTGATTAATATACTTCTCAGCGTTCATTTTAGAGTCGGCATAGATGTCTGTCCCCGGTGGAGTATTTAAGGGAGCAAATGATGAGATATAAATTAGCTGCGCTGCTAACTTATTAGCCAAATCCACCAAGGTCTGAGTAGCTTGATAATTTAGCTGTTCAGTTTCTTGCGGATGTTTCTTACACCAGCTGCCACTAGAATGATTAGCAACATGAACGATGACCTCAGGTTTGATGTTCGTCAGAACTGTTTCAACTTCACTCGGCTTGGTCAAATCTAACTTAATTAGCTCCGGAAATAACTGGTGAGTGTAATATGTTCCCACCACCTCAAGGTGTGACTGCAAATCGGTATAGATTTTGGCTCCGGCGTAACTGCTGGCACCGGTCACTAAGACTTTAGACATAGGTTGAGCTAGGCAACTTTCTTAACTGCTTCTGCTACTATTTTAGAAAGATCAGGGAAAAAGGGCTCAGGGATAATACGGTCAGCAGTAGGCTCAGGGATACAGCTGGCAATGGCCTCAGCCGCTGCAAACTTCATTTCTTTGGTAATTCGTGGTAAACGGGCTTCAACCACCGCTCGGAAAATACCCGGAAATGCCAACACATTATTAATTTGATTAGGAAAATCACTCCGTCCGCTTGCCACCACCATGGCACCGGCTTCTTTAGCTAACGCTGGCATGATTTCTGGCACCGGATTGGCCATGGCCATTACGATGGCTTGATCGGCCATGCTGGATACCATTTCTTTAGTAATAATCCCCGGGCCTGACACTCCAATTACCGCGTCAGCGCCTTGCAACACAGTTGCTAAATCTCCTGACTTTTGTTGCTTATTAGAAATTTCGGCAAAGGCTCGTTTATAGGGATTAAGGTCAGTTCGGTCCAAACTAAGTGCTCCCTTACTATCCACGACTACCACGTCGCCCACGCTCTGTAACATCTTAGCCGTCGCTAAGCCAGCCGCACCCGCACCTACGATCACAATACTGAGCTCCTCAAATTTCTTGCCCACCACTTTGGCAGCATTTCTTAGAGCCGCAGTGACCACAATGGCTGTTCCATCTTGGTCGTCATGAAATACGGGAATACCAATGTCTTGTAAAGCACTTTCCACTTCAAAACACCGTGGGGCTGAAATATCTTCTAAATTAATACCAGCAAATGAAGGGGCCACTTGTTTAACGAACTTAATAATTTCTTGAGTATCTTGTGTAGCGATGACCAGTGGAATTGAGTCCACACCTCCAAACTCTTTCATTAATAACGATTTACCTTCCATAACTGGCATGGCAGCTTCCGGTCCAATATTCCCCAACCCCAATACCGCCGAACCATCAGAAATCACCGCCACGGTTCTGCCTCGCATGGTTAACTCAAAAGATTTGTCGGGATCTTTGGCAATTACTCGACAAGGCTCAGCTACACCAGGCGTATAAGCTAACGACAAATCGTCACGATTTTTGACAGAAACTAATGATTGGACACCTAGCTTGCCTTGATACTTTTGGTGTAACTCAACTGATTGTTGATAAACGTCAGACATAGGCTTCCTTTATTTAGCTCCAAAGATTCTAGTTTTACACAGCTCTAACAACAACGGAAACTCGGTGAAACCACCGGACTTGCTTAAATGTTTACCACCTTTGACTTCAATCATGGCGCTGCCCATTTTGTCAGCAAACTCAAAAAAACGTGTCTGAGGCACATACGGATCGTCATGACCATAAACCACATATGATTTAGTAATCAATTCGCGAAGATTTGCAAAGTCAAAATCCGTTTTATAAAAAGAATAATTGACATGATCAAACTGCCACTTGGTGGCAAGTGCCGATAAAAAGGGTGCTACAAAAAATGCTGCATCAATTTTAAGTTGGTATTTTTCTAAAACGTGCAAAATAAAAACCGGGCCTAGTGAATGACCGATGAAAACCATTGGTTCACGAGCGTGATTTTTTAACTCAGTTTCGTAGAACTCATCAAAGCTCCTCATCCAACTGTGAAGCGATTGCCGTTGCGGAGGTGTAGCTTGCCCAGCAGTAGTAATTCTGTCCCAATCATCAGCCGGAAAGCGAGGCCTTAATAAGTGATGACCTAACTCGTTTAATTCCCGCTCTAGGTACCCCACCCAGTTTTCATCCGGTGAGCCAAACGAGCCGTGGAAGTAAACAAATGTCATAAATATCAATTTGCCCTGCTAGTATCTTGTGCCAAAATCTGATTAAGTAACGCCCGTTGACGAAAATGATGGCGAGTTTGACCATCTTCCTCAAAATATTCAGCGAAAATCCAGTTTTCAACTGGTTTGCCTTCATCTTCGTGCTCTCGAACTGTTTCCAGCAAATAGGCTATTTCTTCTTGCAGCATAAAATCTGTATATGCTGGCAGTATCATTAGCTTACGAATTTGCTTCACTATCAGCTGCATGAGTGCATCTTTATTTAGACGTTGTTGATCAATTAGTGCCGCTATCTCGTCTTCGATTTGGACTTGCAGTGTTGCTATTTCGACGCCCTGATGAACTTCCATTATATTAAGACGATAATCAGACGCTAACTCTGGCAAATATTGAGCAATTTCAGCTAAAGTAAAATTGAAAAAAACTAAACTTCTACCGAACTGTTGATTGTCACTATAAACAGGAGTAGGTTTTTCAGACCAAGTCATTTCCCAGATTTTTTTGAATGAATCTAGTGATTTAGAGCCTGCTTCTTTTCCCATATGCACCTTACTGGACAGAGTTATTGATTATGTGACAGATTATAACTCAGCCTCTTACCCTCTCTTCTCTAACCACCGCTCAGCATCGATCGCTGCCTGGCAACCCTGACCAGCGGCAGTGATGGCTTGTTTATAACGGACATCAACGACATCACCAGCGGCAAAAACACCTTCTGCCGAGGTCATACTCGGAAAATCGATCAACTCTTTTTCATTTACCGCCAAGCGCGCCAGTTCTAAACCTTTGGCGCTTAAACTATGGCGTGTCACGATGTACCCATGTTCATCCAACATAACTTGCTGATCGAAAATACGCGTGATCGGACGGTGGCCAATGGCAATAAAGACTCCATCAGCGGGAACTTCTTGAATTTCAGGTCCAGTTTGGATTTTTAGTTTATCTACCTTTTGCTCACCAATGACTTCCAGAATTTGACTGTTCCACAGGACTTTTACTTTAGGGTGATTTAACACCCGCTCTTGCATAATTTTGCTGGCACGGAAAGAGTCGCGTCGATGAATGACAGTCACTGTTTTAGCAAACTTGGTCAGAGCCAAGGTGTCTTCCATCGCGCTATCACCACCGCCTACTACAAAAGTGTCTCGCTCACGATAAAAGGCCGCATCACACACGGCACAGGTACTCACCCCTCGGCCTAGTAACTTCATTTCACCCGGGACATTTAACATGATAGAACTGGCCCCAGTGCTTAAAATGACACTTTCAGCTTCATAGGTAGCTGGCAGTTTTTTGATCTTCGCAATCACAGCTTTGACTTCTTCAGCCGTGCCTTTATCGTAAATTTCTGGCGCTACACCTTCAGGTAAAGCCGTCCAAATCCGAAACGGCCGCTGGGTAAAATCTACCGCCGTGACATGGACATCTTGAATGTCGGCACCAAACTTTTGAGCTTGTTCACGCATCTGCACCATTAATTGCGGTCCAGCTACACCAGCGGGAAAACCAGGAAAGTTTTCTACGTCGGTCGTCCACATCAATTGACCACCGCTTTGGTAACCAGCAAACAAGACTGGGTTTAACTTGGCCCGGGCAGCGTACACGGCAGCCGTATAACCGGCGGGACCAGAACCAATGATGGCAACAGGAATGGACTTAGGCATAGAAGTGATTCACTAGCAGGTACAGCACCAGCCAGTTACTTTTTACTTTTCTCCCACTAGTTTCTTTAATAGTTCTCGATAGGCTTCTTCGCCACCGTAGCCAATCTTGCGATCAACTTCGATGAGCTCAGCTTTGTCATCTCCAGTAGTATTCTTGAAAATGATCACGGTGGGGATACTCATCACTCCGAATTGACGAGCCATCTCGTTGTTTTCATCGGTATCTAACTTAGCAATCGTCACCTTGCCTTTATACTCGACTGATAATTTATCAATAATGGGAGCAGCTAATTTGCACGGACCACACCATTCAGCGTAAAAATCGACTAATAAGGGCATATTTTTACCGTCTTTAAGGTAGGCTTGTAATTCATCGCCCGAAAAATGAGGGGCACTTTGAGTTGCAGTATCAGACATATGTCTCCTTGTGTTAGTAAATAAGTAATTGAGTAATTGAGTAAATAGCTTTTCCAACCTAAATTACTTAATTACTAAATGACTCAGTTACTTCCCTAATACTTAAATAATTCCTTTAAAATTTCATCTAGATCTTCGACGCGTCGTTCACGACTGCACCGAGTAGCTTCGCCGGTCAATAAGTCTCGTGCTACACGTCCCAGTGAGTTACGAGCGGCAATGACTTGCCGTACGATATCGACGCAGGCACGCTCGTCTTCATACATCGTAATCACACCATCTAATTGCCCCCGAATACGTTTGAGTTGGGTAAGAACTTGATCAGGATTAGAGGTGGACGACTCAACCACCTCAGATGGTTTTGAAATGGAATTTGACATGTTAGGAACATTCTCAGAATACTCCTGGGGGGTATGTAGTGTCAAGCATGAAATTGGAAAATGTTACGTGGTTTTCAACTTCCGAAGTCGAGCCACTTCTGTCAATAACTCGAGCTGTCGTTGTTCATCCTCGGGGGTCTTATCCACCTTCTGATCCAGCTCATCCAACTCGGCAGTAATGCGAGTAATATGCGTTTTGACGAACTCTTGGTTTAACTCTTTAGTGATTTTTTGCCACTCTTTATCTAACTCACCTTTTTCGATGACTTTAAGAAATTCTGGCTCGTGGTAAATGCTAAACAAGTAGTCTTGTAAGTCATCTGGCAGCTGCTCAATAAACTGTTTCAGTTCAAAGGCACCCTGACTGCTACTGCTCTGTGCTGCTTCAACTAACAACTTAGCATGCCCACTCAAACCAATTTCTTGAAGCGTCTTGGCCTTAGCAGCGATCTGACTACTGTCACTTCGGAAAAAGAGGAATAACGCATACTCCAATAGCTTGGAGTGACGAGATTTAACCTCTGGCTCCTTTTCGGCCACTGTGTCTTCTTTATCTTCGACCGGTTTGTCATGAAAACGGAGCGGTTTACGCGCGTCTCGCAAACGAACAAAATCGTTTCGTAATAGCTCTTCTTTGACGTGCAACTCAGTGGCTAATTTCTTGAGATAGTAATCTTGTTCTACGCTCAAGGCAATGGCGTTAAGAATGGGCGCCAGCTCCACAATAATTTTGCGTTTGCCTTCTGGCTTAGTAGGATCGTATTTTTTAAGAGCGGCTTGGATCAAAAACTCATAAATAGAAATCGAAGTTTTACTGGCTTCTCGCCAGGTTTTAGGATCATGCCGAGCTAACTCATCAGGATCTTTACCTTCCGGAATAGCAATCACTCGCAACTCTAAGTTAGTGTCTTGTGCCAGCGTGATGGCACGTTTAGTAGCTTCTACCCCAGCGGCATCAGTATCGAGTGCAAATAAAATACGATCGGCGGCTCGGCTCATCAGCCGCAAGTGCTCTGTCGTCAGTGCGGAACCTTTGATGCCCACTACGTGATTGACGTGCGCTTGAGCCGAAGATATGACATCAAACTCACCTTCCACCACAATCACTTCCCGCTTTTTTCTTATTTCTTGATAAAGCTCTGAGTAACCAAATAACATTTGGCTTTTATGATATAAACTCGTTTCTGGGGTATTGATGTACTTGGGTTCTTTTTCAGGTATTTTGCCACCAGTATTTTGCATGGCTGGCACAGCATTTAAAATCCGACCTGAAAACCCCACTACCTGGCCGCGATGATTGGTGAGGGGAAACATCACCCGACCCCGAAAGCGATCATAGTAGCGCCCCGTTTTCCCTTTAATTACCAATCCCGTAGCCAAAATATCTTCTTCATCATATTTTTTCTTATCGCGCAAATACGTCAATAAGCCGTCCCAAGCAGACAAAGCATATCCTAGTTGAAAAATTTTAATTGATTCATTGGTAGTGCCACGTTCCTGGAGATACTGACGAGCCGGTTCACCAGTTTCGTGCTGGGTCAACAAAAAATGATAATATTCTTTGGCTAAATTTAAGATGGCCAGCATCCGCTCTTTGCGATCTTCTTCATGCGTAGGTTTCCACTGCTCGAGCTGAATACCAACTCTATCAGCGAGATACTTGAGCGATTCATTAAATGTCATGCCTTCATACTTTTCCAAAAAAGTGAAGACATCGCCACTTTCACCACACCCAAAACATTTATACCGTTGGAATTGATCATTAATAAAAAATGATGGACTTTTTTCACTGTGAAAGGGACATAAGGCACGCAAATTTGCCCCGGACCGCTGCACTTGAATGCGCTCGCCAATGATTTCGACAAGATTAGTGGCGTCTTTAATTTGTTTAATTTGCGACATGATGGGAAAGTACTTTTAAGTATACTCCATTTTAAAATCCAAAAAATACCCAAACTCTGTATAATTCAGAGTATGAAAACTCAACCAGCTAAAAAAAATTACTACTCCACTCCTTTTGCAACATACTTCCGCTACTTAGACAAAATTGACAAGGGTAAACGTAACACCAAAGAGTTTGGCTCGATTTTGATCTTAAGCCTGATGGAAGAATTGGGAGAGATGGCCCGGGCTTATCTCGCTGAACACGGCCGCAAACCTACCAACATCGCCGCTCAAAATGATGAAACCTATGAACAAGAACTCGGCGATATCCTGGCCACCATTCTTCGCTTTGCCCGGATCAAGAAAATTAATCTCCATGAGCGCATCATGTATTCTCTAGAGAAAATTGAGAAACGCCGCGCTCAACCCAAGCAATAGCTAAAGTTTAGGTTTTGGCTATTTCCGTCGCTTACTTCTTTCTTACCCAACGTTGCTGGTGCCTTTACATAAAACGCTCATAGTGGTGTTTACCAAACAGCTACAAAGTAAGAGAAAGGGGGTGACCACTTAGACTATATGGCAAAGTCTAATCGCAGCAAGAGTTCTTCCAGTCGGGGCAAACAATCACGTAGTTCCGATCGGAGTTAACTCATACAATTAAACACAACACAACGAGCAGCATGAGTGACACAGGCGACGGGTAGGGACACAACTACCCGTCTTTTTTTTGGTTTTTAATGCTATAGCTGAAAGACCTTTAAGAAGGTTTCTCATGGGGGTGTGAAAAAAGAGTCTGATCTTTATCTGTTTGATAGTAGTTGTTCAAAAAGTGAATTTTTTCTGCGTTGTGCGGTTTTTGTTAATAATCGCACAATGGATAAGAAAGAGGTTTGTGAAGGTTGTATGATTTTTGCCAATATTCATACAAACGAAAAAACATGAGCTCTGCAAAAGACCCTCTCACTCACTAAATCCTAAATAGAACCTCATTTTTACAGTGCCATACATAGTGCACGATCGTGGCACAAATATGTCACAAGGAACATACTTTAATCTAAGTTTGACTTCACGCCTACCAACTCAATGTGAGATAAATAGCCTTTGATTTCTGCCCAAAACTTCTCTGATAACTTGGAAGAAAAAACGGCATTATTGCCTCGTTCCATTCCTGAACATAATCGTCGTTCCCAGTCACGAATAATATCGATAATCTCTCTACCTTCTTCGTGAAAACGTTTACTCCACGCCTTACGATCTTGCTTATAGCCATCGTGCACAACTTTGAAAGCTTCAAATTGAGCCCGATTTTCTTCAAGCATTTGTTGGAAAAATTGTTTGTACTTCACCATACCATCTCTATTTAAAAGTTAAATCCCAGCGGTGTAAAGCAGGAAAGCTAAAATCATCCCGGCTACTACTCGATAGGCGCCAAATTGAGTCAGCGTGTGACGCTGCAAGTAACTGATAAACCATTTCAACACAATCAAAGCTGAGAAAAATGCGGCAACAAAACCTGCCATCAACAGCATAATCGAGTCCCCTGCTGCCATCAGCTCTGATCTCATTTTGACGATATCTAAAAAGGCAGCTCCACAAATGGTGGGTACCGCCAAAATAAACGAGTACTTAGCCGCCTCATCCCGCCTAATACCCAAGAGCATCATCGCTACTATCACTGCCCCAGCCCGGGACACACCTGGAATCACGGCTACTGCTTGTGCTAAACCGACCATGATTGCTTGACTATACGTCAAAGTTGCCACAGCTCCCGCTGGTTGTTTATCTTCCTTCGCTAACCACCATTCATACGCCATAAACCCAATACCTAAGCCAATAAACATCATGATCATTAAACTTTCGGTCTCAAAAAATACCGATTTAATAATTTCGTGTAATCCAAAACCAATCACAGCCGTGGGAATAAATGATGCCACGACTTTGGGCCACAGCGCCCGGTCTTTGAAGGTTTCCCAGCCATACAAAAACACCACTGACAAAATCGCCCCTGACTGTATAAAAACTTCAAACATCTTCAGAAACTCAGTTTCTGGAATACCCAGTAATTTGCTAGCAAAAATTAAATGAAAGGTGGATGAGATCGGGAGAAACTCAGTCAAACCTTCTACAATACCAAGAATGAGAGCGTGAAAAAGAGTCATAGACATTTATTATACCTATTTCATGTTATGGAAAATGACAGCTGATCGAGGGACACCTTCATGGGTGGTTTCTTTGCGATATTCTTGGGGACCATGATACTCGACTGCAAAAAACCATGTTTGGTTACCATCTTGTGTTTGATAAACAGGTAAAATTTGCTCACCCTGATGAGTTGATTTCAAGTAAAAGCCCACCAGTTCAGGGTTCAATCGCGCGGCAATGTAAGCCGTGTTAAACCAAGGATTGGTTGCAATCTCTTGCTTTAAGGCTGAAACTTGATCTTTTTGAACAGGAGATAATTGATCATAAGTTCGTGGTTGTTCAGAGGTCATTATTACTCCTTAAATAAAAATTACTTTTTAAGTGTTCTGCACACTCTATCACAAAAAACCCCCGATCCGCTAATGAGCAGACGGGGGTCTGATTATCCTGACTAAATCACTTTACTTTTTCTTGAAGTACTTGAAGGCTGAGAACTTCAGACCTTTACCAGTTGCAGTCAACCAGCTGGAACTGTCGCCAGCGGCACAACCATTGGCAGGTACTACTTTGAATGAGTAGGTCTTGCGAGGTGACAAGTGATCGACGACGATGGTTTGCACACCATTATTGTTACTAGGGACCATGGAGATACCACCAAAGCGTTCATCCCCATCCTTGTGTCCAAAAACGACATGATAACTACTCGCACCATGGACAGGTGTGAAGTATAAAGTAGCTTTAGCACCATCTCTATTGATCTGGAATAAATCTGATACACCTACTGGGCGAGTGTCGCCACAGCCTTGAGGATGTGCTGCACTAGTACCGGTGGCTGGACTGCCACCTGCGTTGGTACTGACTCCGTTATTATTCCCACCAGCGTTACCAGGTTGAGTTGGAGTACTGACTGGTTGCGAAGGAGTTGAAACTGGTTCTTCCCAAGCCCCACCTGCTGAAACTTGTGGCACGCCCTGACCAGCAAAGGCCAATAATGACAGCACTGGCACAACTAAGGCAAACAGCGCTACAATAGAGAAGTAAGAAGTATTTTTCATATTTGATATACTTTTATATAATTTGTACGTATTAGATTTGGTACTATACAGCAACAAAAAATGTCGGTCAACAGGCGACAGAAATCCCATTTATCCCTATTTGCTGTGCCTTTTTACCTCTGGTTGGGGTGGATTGGTCTCTGTCTGCAGCCGCTGGTATTTTGGCCCAGTGCTACTATTCCTCATGAAGTTCCTAAGGTCTGGGCTACCATTGCTGGAGTTATGGGGATAGGGTTTACTCTGATGGTGATGCTGCGACGACGGCCTATGCCTGCCATCACTTTTCATCTTCCGCTACTCCTAGCTGTCATGACCTTCTTTAGCGTAGCTGTCCTTTCATCTCTGTTAGGTGAAGATATCCATAAAAGCGTCATCGGTAATCCCTATCGTATCGATGGCTTATTGACCTTAAGCGTGTTGATTGCGGCAAGTTTACTGATCAGTTTCTGGCAAACATCCCAGTGGCGAAAGTATTTTGTGTGGTCGATGTGGTCTGGTGCAGGACTAGTGAGTACTTGGGCGGTGATTGATTTCGTGCGTTTACATGTGCTGAATATGGAAAGTGTTTATAACTGGCAGGGGGCGATCGGTGTTAGCTTCGGTCAACCTAACTTTTTAGCTGGCTATCTGCTGTGTTGTTTACCATTGGGGTGGTATTTATACCGCGTAGCTGACACACAGCTGGTGAAAGGTGGAGTGGTCTTAACACTGGTTATCCTCATCCTAGCTCTGCTAGGGACATATTCTTTGGGAGCCATTGCAGGGTTGGGAGTGGCAACGTGTCTCCTTTATATACTTACCAAAGATTACTCTCCAGTTTGGGGGCTGGGCACCATACTCTTAGCAGCGCTTCTCTTTAATACTATTGCTATTTGGAAAGATCAAACGACCGCCATAGCTGAAAGCCGAACACGGATTTTTAAACATGTCAGTACCGGCTATTTAGCTCAACCTGTTTTCGGGTGGGGGGTGGCCAATGTGGATTATGCTTTCCGTTACTCGGCACTGCGAGAAGGTTTTTATCATGATGTCTATCTCGACAAAGCTCACTCAGAATTGTTAGAGGTTTTGGTCACCACCGGGGTGGTGGGGCTCATCAGTTACAGTTTACTGTTGGGGGTTGCTTATCTTCAGTTAGTTAAACAAACTCGTAAAGCAAATGCTACTGACCGTGTCTGGTACCAAATGTTGATGTTGTGCTTTTTGTTATATGTGTACCACTCACAGACCAATGTCATTTCAATTTCAGAACACTTGATATTTTGGTTTGTGGTGGGAGCAGTGTTAATAGAGCAAAAAGCTAGTTAAAACTTATTTCTGTTTCGGTTCAAGTGTTTTATCAGCGGAAGCGGTGCACCCTCCGGGTATTAGGCAGCCGAGCTGAGCTCGGTTGCCGGCAGGATAAAAACCCAAGTGCATATCCCATCACACTCGCCAATTCGAGCTACGCTCGATTGTTGATTGTGGCGGAAGCGGTGGGATTCGAACCCACGAGCCCCTTGCGGGGTCATGCTTTCCAGGCATGTGCCATAAACCACTAGGCGACGCTTCCTTAATTCAGTCAGATGCGATTATATCTAGTGGTGAGTAAAAAACGAAGCGGAGAATTTAATCGACCAAATCCTTATTCTTAGCCATGTCTTCTTCGATTAATCGGCGTAGATACACTGAACGAGGAATTTTCTTTTTCTTAAAAATTAAATCGAGATAATTTTGTAGCCGTGGTGAGATGAAAAAGTTAAATCGTGAATCCACTTGGCTACTTAAGTAATCGAGACAATCTTGGATCACTGTGGGCAAATTACTGAGGGAATATTCTGCCACACAGAATTTGTCTTCATTTAGCGCCCAAAAAATTAATGGCGGTTGATCAGTGCGATACAGAGCTAACACCGGCTTGTTGTATTCTAAAGCCAAGGTTAACTCGTGACCCACATTCACAGTAGAAGGATACGAAATTTCCGCCACCATCAGGTCAGCTTTTTGGATTTTACGTTTAGTTTGGTGGTAATACTTCTGCAACTGTTCAGGTTTTTTCTTTTTCAAATCTTCCAGGGTTTGTTGGAAAACATGATCTGAGATAACTTTATGACCAAGTTTTTCTAACGTCTCCACAATCAGGCGATATTCTTGCTCAAACTCATTTTCAGCACAAATCGCGGCGTTAAAATAGATAGTAAGGGAGGCTTTGGTTCTCATTTTTTTAGATGTATATCTGGAACAACGTAGGGGTATTAAAACCAATAAACATTAAATAGCAAATACGTAGGTTGTACATATCAGTTATTTAACGTCATCCTCTACCTGTGGAAATCAAGTAAACAAGCTATAATATTGCCTGACTCTATGCCGTTGTTACCTGCATTTCAGCGCAGACCCTTAGTTGCCTTTACAGTTTTGGCGTTGACCACTGTCAGTGTCTTGCTTGCTTCCCAGGTAGCAGCTCAAACTGCGTATACACCTACGGTCTGTGATGCCGACCTAAATGACGATTTAGTTGTCAACCTCCCTGATTACACCATCTTAGCTAACAATTTTTCGCCCTCAGCCACTACTACTTCGCCGGCAGATCTTGATCGCAACTCGTATGTTAATCTAGTAGATCTCAGTTGGTTACGACTATATTTTTTCGATACCTGTACTCCCAGCCCTAGTTCCAGCCCAGGACCCAGCACCAGCCCTACGCCCAGCTCTAGCCCTCTCTCCAGTGCTAATCCTACACCCATGCCGGGCAGTCCTTCACCGTTTCCTTCCACCTCACCTCAGCCACATGACATCTCGGTCACGATCAATTCTATGGTCAGACGTGAAATCTCACAGTATATTTATGGCACCAATGACGCTCGCTACGCTCGCACCGAGCTCGTTCGCTCCGGTGGTAACCGCTGGACTGCCTATAACTGGGAAAATAATGCTTCCAACGCCGGCACTGATTGGCAAAACTCCAGTGATAACTACCTCTGTGAATCAGGCGGCTACAGTTGTGGTGGCAACTCTGGTACACCGGGTGAAGCCGTCCGAGTTCGAATTAACGACGCTCAAAGTAAAGAAGCTGCGTCGCTCGTGACCGTGCCCATTGTCGATTATGTCTCCGCTGATAAAAATGGTTCCGTCAACTCCACTGCCACTGATACCAATACCCGCTGGGCCATTAATGATCCTCAACCAAGTGGTGATGGCAGCTCAGGCGTGATGGGTGATCGTCGTGTCTATCAAAGTGAGTTTGTTAATTTTGTAGAAAGCATCTTCCCCACTGCGGACATTATGTATAGCTTGGATAATGAACCTGGTTTATGGCCTAGCACCCATCCATATGTCCATCCTAATAAACCCACCTATGCTGAGATGGTTGATCGCTCCAGTGAGTTTGCGGCTGTCATCAAAGCTCGTGACCCTAACGCCAAAGTCTTTGGCTCGGTCGCCTACGGCTATAACGAGTTCCAAACTCTCCAAGATGCTCCTGACCGCACCACCACTCGAGCCCCAGGCCAGGTTGGTGACACCTACTTAGATTATTTCCTGGCTGGCATGAGGCAGCGATCAACCGCAGCCGGCAAACGCTTATTAGACGTTTTGGATCTCCATTGGTATCCTGAAGCCCGCGACAACGCTACCGGTTGCCGCATTACTGATTGTAATAGTGATAGTGAGAGTAAAATTCAAGCTCGTGTCCAGGCTCCACGCTCATTGTGGGATCATTCCTATCAAGAAAATAGCTGGATTGCAAATGATTATCTACACGCACCTATCAAATTAATTCCTGACGTCCGCACTCGTATCGGCAACAACTACCCCGACACTAAATTAGCCTTCACCGAATATAACTATGGTGGTGGTAATCACATTTCAGGAGGTATCGCTCAAGCTGACGTGCTAGGCATTTTTGGTCGCGAAGGCATCTTCGCTGCTAACCTCTGGGAACTTAATGATCAAAACCAATTCTTTTATGGTGCCTTTGACATGTACTTAAACTATGATGGCAATGGCAGTAAGATCGGTAACTCGAGCTTACCTGAAGTTACCAACTCTGATATTGTCCGCAGTTCTGCGTATGGTATGGCAAACGGGGTGGCCACAGATAAAGTGTACGCAGTGGTCATCAATAAACATGCCAGTCCCTTAGTCGTTAAATTAGCCGTCAGTAGTACCCACAGCTTCACTACCGCCCGTGCTTATCGCTTGACGTCCGCTTCATCTACACCTCAATCAGCTGGCACACTCACCGTCACTGGCAACATCACGTACTACACCATGCCGGCATATAGTGTCACCACCGTAGTGTTTGAGTAAACTTTGCTGACTCCTCTATAAAATTTTCCCTTTTGAATGATTCTCGTGGTTAATTACGACCAATGAGTATGTAACATCCAAAGTGTTCATCGATAAAAAGAAAGGAATCACATGGAAAAAGAAAATCGGAAATTTAAGTTAGTTCTCAAAAGTGAATTTGCAGACATACCTAATGAGTGGTGGGATATGGTGGTGTGTGGAAGTGTATCAATTGAGATAGAAGATTTACGTGATATGTATGAAATTGTTTATCTTGAAGATGAGGACAACACAAGTGATAAATAAAACTCCTTGGGCAACGGCGCACGGTAAGTTAATAGTGAGTGGTGAATATAGTATATTACAGGGAACAATAGCGCTAGTAATTCCCTTAAAAAATCACATTAAAGCCAGATTGGTCACTAACATTAAAAACAAACCTGTTTATTCACCTCACGTTGAGTTTATTCTCAATGTTTGTAAAGAAGAATTTTCAAGTGATTATTCTCACTTTAAATTAGAACTTAATTCAACTATTCCACAAAACTGTGGGTTGGGCTCATCAGCAGCCTTAGCGCATGCTATTGTTCAAGCCTGTGCCCAAGTAAATAGATGCGTTTTATCATTATCACAAAAAATAACTTTGATTCAGAAATGTGAAACTTATGCTCATGGCAGACCCAGCGGCCTCGACGCTGTAGCAACTGCATACAATCTGCCTTTAGTAGTTAAAAGCATCGGCGGTGAATTAAAAATAACTGATAAAAAAACGCCATTTTTTAACATAAATAATTATGTGTTAATTAACTCGGGTGCAGCTAAAGAAACTACCAAAGAGATGGTTGAAAAATCACTTAAAAAACCTGATTTCAAAAAAATATGCGCTAACATTAGTAAAGTTACAAACAAGATTATTGAGCAACTTGAAAAAGGAGTACCGCCTACATTTTTATTAACCACCAATCAGAGACAACTTGAAACACTAGGAGTGGTAGGCTCTAAAGCCAAAGAAATGATTAATCTGATTGAAAGCATTGGCGGACACGCCAAAGTTTGTGGGGCTGGGGGAATAAAAGGTGGCTCAGGTATTATCTTGGCATATCATCAACAAAAAAACAAACTACTTAACTTAACAAGTAACCATCAATGGGAAGTACTACAATGAAAGCCACTGCGCTCGCTCCCGCCAATATTGCCTTTGTAAAGTATTGGGGTAAAAAAAATACAGAATTAACCTTACCACAAAATTCTTCTATCTCGATGAATTTAGAGGGAATACATACCATCACTACTGTTGATTTTTCAGAAAAATATACAGTAGATCAAATTTATGTCACCTTTTTTAATGAGCAAGAACAACAATTAACAGGAAAAAAAGCCTCTAGAATCATTAATCAATTAAATCGCCTCAGAGAGATGGCTCAGATTAATTTGCCAGCATGTGTTAAATCCATTAATAACTTTCCCGCTGATGCCGGGATCGCTTCTTCTGCCTCCGCCTTTGCGGCTTTGACGCTGGCAATATGCCAAGCCCTAAAATTAAAACCTTCACAAAAACAACTCTCTATCTTAACTCGATTAGGAGGGTCTGGTTCCGCCACACGCTCAATACCAGATGGATTTGTGGAATGGAAAAAAGGCACCAGCAACACCACATCTTTTGCTACCCAATTAGCTCCCGAATCACACTGGGCATTATATGATCTTATTTTGGTAGTGTCTCAAGATGCTAAAAAAGTTTCCTCACTTGAAGGGCACGAAGCCACCGCTACAAGCCCTTATTTCTCTGCTCGGCTAGCTGAGCTATCACCACGATTAAAAAAAATTCGTGAAGCAATTTCTGAAAGAAACCTCACATTACTAGGAAGTGAAATAGAAAAGGAGACTTTATCACTTCACCTCGTTGCTATGACCTCACATCCACCTATTTGGTATTGGGAGAGTAGCACCTTGGAAATAATCAAAGCTGTTTATGAACTAAGAGCAGCTGATATCGAATGTTACTTTACCATCGATGCCGGACCAAACGTTCACATCATTTGTAATAAAGAAAATGTAGAAAAAATAAAAACTTTCTTTATGAAAGAAGCCTACATTGATCAAATCTTTGTAGCTAAGGTGGGAAAAGGGGCTAGGTTAATTTCTGAGCACCTTTTTTAAAATCATCAATCAAAACTTGCTTTTCGCCCCGGCTCAATTTCTTTATCTCAGCTTCTCTTTTCAACGCTGTCGACCGATCAGACTGAGGTTCGCTGTACACTAACTTCACTGGTCCACGACCACGCGTGTACTTAGCCCCACGCCCGGTGTTATGTCGGGCCAGGCGGGTAGTTACATCCCGGGCCACACCCGTGTAGTATGTGCCATCTTGGCACTCCACAATGTATACCCACCATATAGAAGCAGCAGCTATTTCTATCATGGCTTTAGTATAGTCCGACTATGTTAGAATGCGCTGTATGAAAAAGAACTCCCTCCTAATTGGCATCGTGCTCGTTTTGATCGCTGGAGTGCTAGCCTCATCCTTTTTTATCGGCCAAAACCTCACTAGACTTTATCCAACTCCATCTTCGTCCCCTAGCCCAACTCCCTTACCAACCTTGGAAACTGCTGATCAAATCAAAGCTGTCATGGCCGAAGGGGCCCAACTGCGAGAAGCAGGCAACTATACAGAGTCTGAACCGAAACTAAAAACAGCATTTTACTCCGCAGTCACTATTAAAGATCAAGCTTTGGCCATCGAAACTGGCAACAACCTCTCAATTTTGTTTCGGCTCCAAGCTGGCCGAGCCAGTCGTCAGAAACAACCTACACAAGCTCAAGCGTATAGTGACAGTTCTCTGGCTGTATATGAAACACTCAAAGCCAATAATTGGTTTAATGATCAAGATCCTGGTTTGGCAAGAAACTGGGCTCATGCCTTACTGTATGCAGGAAAGGTAGAACCAGCGATCACTGCTCTTCAACACTCTCAAAAAATTCAAACTGCGCCGGCAGCTCAAGGGGATGAAATGACACATTTGGGTGCAGCTTACTTAGCACAAGGAAAAATGACTGAAGCTCAACCTCTCATTACCCAAGGCTTAGCGTTAATTGAAAAAAATAACGGGTCCAAAATTTGGCTGACGTTTGGCTTAATGAGTAAAGCTCAGCTATTAGCTCAAACTGGTCAGCTGGATGAAGCTAAAAAAGCCCTCGTACAAGCACAAACCATCGCTAATGAAAATAACTTAGTAGTCCGTAGAGAAGAAATTGAGTACTTACTCGCTCAGCCACCCGAACACATAAATGTCCTGCAGACAGTGGGTGTGTTACCTGAGTAGGAAATGCCGGTGAGTTTTTGTACGTCCACTCAAATCTTCAAATCATTTGGAAATGAATTCAGCCTCATACTTATAAACTCATTTCCATGTGTATCTATTCCTTTTTCAATAAACCTCGGATCATTGTCATCTATGTCTGGCAGGGAATATCCCCAATAAGTTAAAACATCACTTCCTATTTCTTTGTAAAAACCACTGCCACTGAGGATAACAGGCTGACGCTGAACTTGTTGTGGAATCATTTTTAACATTATTTGGGCCGCTTTTTCACTGGCAAATGAATAGCCTACTGGAATATTCATTTCATATACATTTGTGTTTTTATCTACTTTTAATTGAAATCTTGTGGCTGAGTGGTCTTGAGCATCAATACCAAGTCCAGTTAATCCTCCAGTGATATCGCCATGTTTTCTGGCATTTATTGCTAACCACATTTCACCTCGCTCGTCCATTAAAGCCTTCAATCTATCTTCAGGAATAACCAATTTTTTCCACATTGATAGCTTTATTGCATATCTTTGATTATAAATATGAATTTTAAGATCTGGAGCATCTTTGGGAGTATAAATAGTTTTGTCTTCTATACCCCTCACAATTTCGTTCATGAAAGTACTATACTATGATTTAATATCAGCATCATTAAGCTGTTTTTTTAATTTCCAAATCAAAAAACCAGCCAGTGTCTTAGCATCACTCACTTTACCATTCGCTATCGCAGTTTCTAGTTCTGATTGCGTCATTTTTATGATAGTTAAATCTGATTCAGTGACTTCCAACTTTTGCTGACCGTGGCGTAAGTTTTCTGCCAAAAACATATGACAACGCTGATTGACTGTAGCGGGCACTTCATTGAGAACACCGAGCTTAGTAATTTTCTCACTCACCCAACCCGTTTCTTCTTCCAATTCGTCTTTGACGAGCTGAACTTCATTTTCGATGGTACTCTCTTCATGGCTGCCAGCCGGAAATTCAAGAAAGTATTTTTCAATCGGATAACGATACTGTCTCACCAAATAAAAGAACTCGCCATCATAGGGCATAATCATCACGCAATCAGGTTTATCCAGAACAGAATAAATGCCTTCAAACTTGTTATCAAACATTACCTTATCTTCACGAACGCTCAGCCATTTGTTTTGATATACAGTAGTGGAGGAAAGTTTTTTGATCATAAAATTTGGCAAAGATAGTTGATATTAGTATTTTGATAAACGGTGAGATAACTCAATTATTTCTTGGACATCATCTGCTCTCTTAAGGACATTGCTTTTCTCCTCTGCTAAGGAAAAATAAATCCCAATTTGATACTCATGCGACAACTTTATAATGTCAGCAAACCATTTAATAAATGTAACTTGTTTTTTATTCTCAATTTCTTTAGGAATCAAGTCATTAGCTACTTCTAACTCTTCGAAATACTCCTCTTTAGCTTTAAGCCCCAGTTTTAGTTTAGTTCTTAATTCAGTAATCGGGTATCTCTGGGAATCCTGACAAATAACAACAACAATATTCAACTCCTGAGCAGCAATGAAGTATAAGCACCGATCAGACTCTGGTTTATCATCTGCTACCATGGAGGCAATATCTTGTCGGCTGGGAGGTGAAGTGTGAGGATGGTTATGAATATCTACAATTGCTTTATCATCTTCAATGTTATCGGCTTGGGTTTGTGCTGCTACAAAACTGCCATCACCTCTATAGATCCGTCCTTGTATAACCTTACCTTCATCTAAATAAAGTCTTTGACCGTGCTCCAACTCTTCCACAGGTTCTTCATCAAAGGCGTTGAGGTGTTGTAAATGCCGATGTGAATCCTCCTCATCTACCTCGCTAAAAGCTAACCGTGCTCGTCGTATCATTTCGGCTTTGAGTGGATTAATTTTTCTTTTCTCACGATCCAGGTCTACCGCAGCTCGAATACTAGAAAAAAAACCACTCAATCTTTTATCGAGCGTAATAAATTCCGGAAGTTGTCGGTACGTAACTCCCTCAAGTAAGGTCCGCGTTTCTGTTTCTAATTCATCATACCGGCACACTAATCGCTCATGGTTGTTAAATATGTTTTCGGTTTGGGGAGAACTAGGTTGTGGGTGTTCAATCATAGTTAGTTAATTTTGGAAAACGTGGCGGGCTAAACTTGACTCTATTCGAACCTTGATTATAGGTTGTGTTGACTGGGTTATACTACCATTTTGCCAATACCTAAGCTATCAGTAAGCTCAACCTTCTCATCATAATACTGATAATGAGTTAAAATAACCTCACGGAAGAAGTTATAAGGAAAATATGGGACATTGGTTTCAACATCAAAAAGTTGTTCGTGAATACGAGGAAAAAATCTCAAAATTAAAGACTAACCCCGCTCCTCAACCCATTGGCGCCTGCGCAATCTTAGTTAACTCCAAAGGTGAAATCCTACTCGGTAAAAGGAAAAACAGTTATAAGGCTGGTTATTATGGTTTACCTGGAGGAAGGATCGAGCTAAATGAACCTATCGGTCAGGCAGTAGCTCGAGAAGTTTATGAAGAAACAGGCATTAAATTAGATATGCTGGAATACGTGGGAGTTGTTCGTGAGAATCAAGGTATCTGTGACTTTATTCATTTTATTTATGTATCAGAGGATGTTACTGACATTCCACAACTACAAGAACCTGAAAAATGTGAGGGCTGGGAGTGGATAAATATTAAGGGAAACACTCTTGATATACTACCGGGACACAAAGCAGCTATTGAGATGTACTTTAAAAAAGAGTCTTTTGCAGATATGACAACTGAATAAGAGTTCATTCGGTTTGCATATGTAAAAGTATATGTGCGGAGAGGGGGGGATTCGAACCCCCGGTTCTTGCGAACGGCGGTTTAGTAAACCGCTGCACTAGGCCACTATGCGACCTCTCCTGATTGTTAGCAGCAATAATAAGCTGTTAACAAAGAGTCGCTATTGTACCAACTACTGAGGAGAAGCTTCAACTACCGTAACGCTATCGGCTACCACTACTACCTGATCCTGCCAGACAGAGGTAGATAAATCATCGATTTCAAAGCCAAATTGTTCAGTTTGCCCTTCTTTAGTGAGTAGTTTGGCAATTCCTTTGACAACTACTGCTTGAGCCACATCTAAACCAGCTGGCTCCAGATTAGATTTTTGGGTGATGTCGCCATTTGTCACGATGAGCACCTCTGCATCTGGCTCACCCGCCGACCGCAGGGCAAAACCCCAGGGGTTGATGCGTTGACTGACTTGTCCTTTCAGCGTTACTGCTTGGCCTAAATGTTGATTAGGATCTGTGGTGAATTCTTCAACTCGCAAACCTTCATGATTAAGGAGCGGGTCCTCAATCACAATTAATTTATCCTGAGTTTGGACCACTACTTCAGGAATTGGCGTAGCTGCGGTAGTAATAGTAGGTGAGCTGGTACCTGAGCTTAAACGTCTAAAACTCCATCTGAGTAAACCAATAATGATTACTCCCGCCAAAATAATTCCAATTAATAATAACCCTACTGCTAACCAAGGATATTTACTTGAAGGCATAGGTTTTATTGTCTCTTTAAGCGGTCAAGAATGTGACATAACTACGTAAGAAAGAGCCCAGAGCCTCACTTTACTTTTTCTTGAGAAACCGGTAGGCTGATACTGTCATTTATTGCTGCGTATGAACGAAACTCCTGCCCAGTTCGATCCTAACGTGTTGCACCAATTTAGTGCTCACGGAGTTGATCATCCTTCTCGATCTTCCTCACCTGCACCGGCTTCAGATCAAGTCAATCCTAAGTTTTTAATGGGAGTAATCGGTGCCCTGATTATTATTCCTCTTAGTCTGTTGATTTTGAATTATGGGGTGTATGGAAATGTCAGTCCTGAGACAGAAATTGTGGTGGTTACTCCTTCACCTTCACCAAAATCTGATAGTACACTGGGGAATCTTCTTAGCCCGTTGCCCACCCCAAAGCCCTCACCTTCACCCTCGCCCAGTCCTAAACCGAGCCCGAGTTTAAAACCCAGTCCCTCACCGACCCCAAAACCCTCGAGTTCGCCACAACCCAGTGGCAGTCCCACGCCCAGTGCTTCTCCAGCCGGAACCAACACCACCGTTGATTTATCAGTTGATGAGATTGTGATCGAGGATCCTACTTCCGGAAGTACACTGAGTGCTCCATTTTACGCTGGTCAGCGCGTGACGCTACGCGCTAAGTTACGTAATAATGGCAAACAGGACTCCGGCACATTTACTAGCAACTGGAGTATTAATGGCAGCACACAGGGGAGTAACACCACTGGCAAAGTCAAAGCCGAATCCCAAGCAGTTTATGATGACGTCAATAGCATCGTGTATGGTGGTTTTTTCCTAAACCAGGGCGACAATAACTTTACCTATAACGTCGATACTACGAATGCTCTCCAAGAAGCTAATCGCAATAATAATTCTCGGACCTTATCGCTGAAAGCAGAAGGCACCCGCAGTGATGTGGAGGCCATTTCGATAGAGTTTTATCAGCAGGGCACAACCACCTTGGTTGATAATCCTACTAAAGATCAAAAACTAACCGCTAAAGCCACAATTAAAAATAATGGCCAGGACAAACAAGGTAAGTTCTCATTGAAGTGGTTTATTAACGGCAGTGAGGTCAAACACGTCACGATCGATAACTGGATCAGTCCGGGCGCGACTGCCCAAGAAAGCACAGGCTATGACTTTACTGTCGCCAGTGGCAAAACCGACGTCAAGTTTGAGCTTAACACCAGTAATCAATTCCCTGAAACTAATACCGGCAATAACAGTAAAACGCGCACTATCTCTCTTTAACCACAAAGAGCCGATCATGATCGGCTCTTTATTCATTGTTTAAAAATAGAATTTACTGAGCTTTGACAATCACTGAGCCTGACCAACCACCGTCATTTTGGCGAACTTGGAAACGATATCTGATTCCTGGAGTCAAACCAGAAATGGTTACACCACCATCATCACAACTTGCAGCTGTGGCATATTTGTACACGGCCTCACTGGCCTCAGTGTAGCGGACATGACATGTACCACCGCGCAAACTCCAAGTTAATCTGACAGCTCCCTCACTCACCCATACCACCGGGGTAGCGGCTCGGGAGTGAACATACTTAGTCTTAGTTTTGACATATCGTCGAGCAGGACGCGCCACATAGGTTGTCCCGGCATTTCCTGAGACTTCCATGCGTTGGTATTGACGACCGGTCACTGAACTATTGGCCTCAGCTGAGCCATTACAGTTGCCTTCGCAGGTCACAGAAGCATTCGAAGACGTGTTGGCCTCCATGGTTTGTTCTTGGACCATGACTTGAGCAGCCACAGGGGTGGTGGCGACTGTTAATAAACCAAGCAGACTCAAGGTTATAACTGAAAAAGTAAGAAGTGATTTTGACATAGCATTCCTTTGCGGGGATTGTATCAAATCATCTCACAAAAGCACTGGAGTAATGAATACTTACTAAAATACCTCACCAGGCCACTGAGGACTGATAATTGCTTGATCAGATTGCAGCAAAACTAAGTACTCAGCACCGAGTGCGTGACCAATGTGCTCATATGCTTCTGGCTGAACTAGGGCTAACGCCGATGTCATTTGGTCGGCTGACCAGGCCGAAGCGGCTACCGCGACACAGCCTTTAATATTACCAACTGGCTGGCGTTCGGTAACATTGATGAGATGATGCCATTCTCCCCAGCGCCGTCGAAAAATATCAGAGGCAGCAAAGCCCTGATTATGAAGTTCTACCACTCCGATAGCTCGCTCTTGGTCACCTGGCCACTCAATCGCTACTTGCCAGCCAGCATAGTTCTCTTTGGTGGTAGCTACCATATCACCGCCACCATCGACTAAGTGATACGGGTACCCAGCCTCAAATATCAGTTGACTCAACTGATCGATCCAATACCCTTTGCCAATCCCACCTGTGTCAAAAACTACTGCGTCTGAGATTGTCACTTGCTGTTGAGCAACATCCACATTCCAACCCGGCAAACGCCAGTTATCAAGCTCTTGATCCTGAGGATGAAAAGAATACTGTTGGTCATAGCCAGCTTTTTCTAAGAGGGTACCAATAGCGGGGTCAAAAGCGCCGCCTGTTAACTCTCGCACAACGTGAGACTGTGCCAACAAGATAGTAAGTTCTTTAGAAAGAGGATAGGTGCCAGCCGGAGCAGTACGAAATGCTGTCACTTCACTGCCTTCAATAAACCGCGAAAAACGTTGCTCGAAATTATCAGTACTAGTCACCACTTTGTCCCACAACGAAACAGGCACGTCTCGATCAGTTACTCCATCGAGGGTAATTGACCAAGCCGTGCCCATGGCATTAAAACGAAATTCTGTCATCGAAGCTGACTATAAACCAGCTTTGAGTTGAGTTAAAGCAGCATTAAAAGCACCTGTGGTCAAAGAAGAACCACCAATGCGATCAACTTTAGTGAGTTCTGCTAATTTTTTGCCTTTCAACACTGTTGGCATTTCTTTAGCGAAGGCTTCTTGGCGCACGACTGAGATAGGGGCCTTAGCAAGCACGGTGGTGGTAGCATCTGTAATCACACCTTGGGCGTCAACAGTGAGGGCGAAAGCTACTTTTTCAGGACCTGCTGGTGATTGATATGTAGTTTCGGTGTTTAACTCACGTGCCCCTGGAGCAGCTGGCATAGCTGGTGAGGTTTCGATGGCAGGCATCGCAGAAGGCTCAGCAGCGGGAGCAGTTGAGGCTACTGCAGCAGCCGGTGCTGTACTGGGAGCAGTAGTAGTTGGCTGTGAAGATTGGCAGGCGCTAAAAATGACAGCAGTTGCTACAATGATTGATAAAGACAAAAGTGTTTTTTTCATATGTGCTTTATTTTATAAAGTAATACCGGTAAGATAGTAGCATGAAAAACTGGTTCTCGCCAATACGCATTTTGCTCATTTATCTAGTCGTGATGTATGTCTGGGCGAGTTGGGGATGGGATGGCACTCAATTAAGCTTTTGGCTAACCCAATTCCGCAACGCTGCTTTGCTGGCAGCTGGTAACTGGGCCACCTACTTTTTGTTAACTTTTTTGAACCTCGGGCGGCCCACCCGCTGGGAACACAAAAGCATTTCTAATTTTATTCTGTTATTGTTATTTGATCCTTTGATCGCGTGGTGGGTATTCCCGCTACTAGGAATCTTTACTGAGTTGGTACAGCGCTTAGTCAGAGTTCCTACAGGCCCCATCTTTAACCCAGCTGCTTTGACTGCCGCTGTTTTCAGCTTCGTGTCTATTTATCCAAGTTGGTGGGGTACGAATTTTGCCCCGCGGCTGCCTTTAATTCCGGAAGGAATGAGCGTGGCAATGTTATTAACACTCCCTCTGGCAGGCTACGTGGCACACAAATATCGGAAGCTACCAATTGTTTTGATTAGTGCCAGCGTTTTTGCGGTTTTGTACACTCTTCTTTTCCGGATGAGTCCTTTGTTCTTGCTGGCAGATGGCACTCTGGCTTACTTCTTAATGGTGATGGCAGTGGAGCCCAAGACTTCACCAGCCTTACCTAAACAACAATATGTTTTCGCGGGGAGTCTGGGTGTATTGGTGGCCATTGCTCTTTACTTCTATTGGCCCGAACCGTATGCGATGGCATTGCTGATGTGCAACCTGGCCTTTAATCTGTATCGCAATCAAGCCTACTTAAAAACCAAGCTGGGCCTGAATAAGCCACCTGCTGCTCCTCTTCCTAGTTCGGTATAGATTGCGAACTAGTCCTAATGCTTGGTAGCCCCACACAGTTCGCTTTTCTTTTCGACTTCGGCGATGCGTTCTAGAGTAACTCGGTTTGGTAAGTACTCATTTGCTTTTTCCTGTGCACCCACCACAATCACAATACTTTGATTAGCCTCAATAGGTTTAGTTAAAATGTCAGTGATTTTTTGATCACCACTATATGCTACAACTTCTTTATTAGCATCGAGTGTGACACCAATATTTTTAAATAAATCCCCCCAGGTGGCGCCCGGCCGGTGGACATGCACCACATCGCCATTGCCATCATGCAAGTGAGCTTTTTCCTGCTGTTCTTCCTCAGGTGTTTGTTTTTCTTGATGATCACCACAGGGCGTAAAATTCATGTACTTCCAATCACTGTAGTCCTGTTTGACGTCATCTACATAGACTTGAAAACCAGCGTGATAATGGACAGACTCATGATGGATATCATCCGGAGTCCGGTAGTAATACCACCACCCCGCGACACTGACAGTGATAGCTAAAGTTACTAAAAGTAACGATAAAAGTTTGACAGGTTTCATAAAAAAACGGGTAGAAAGTCGTGCTCTCTACCCGTTTATTATAATCATTTATAAGTACTTATCGAGCATAGGTTTGACCTGCTCAAATGGTAAGGCTCCAGGAATCATTTCTTGAGCACCATCTTCGGTGACGATGATGGTTCCCGGTGTACCGCTCACACCCGCTGAACTACCGCCGCTAGCTTGCGCGCTAACTTTATCAGCCATCTCGCCACTGTCGAGACACGTTTGGAAGCTACTCATGTTGACACCTGCTGCTTGGGCTGCTGTCTTGATAGCTTCGGGAGTCAAAGTCCCTCCCAGCTTACTATTCTCTTCGAACACCGCATCTGCATACTTCCAAAAGGCTGTTTCGCCACCTACTTTATTAACACACTCTGCAGCTTCCGCAGCTTTTTGCGCATTGGGATGGAAGGACAACGGATAATGACGATACACCCATTGGACCTGGTCACCGTACTCATCCATCACTTGTTGCATAGTGGGGTGAAAACGTTGACAAAAAGGACACTCAAAATCTGAGTACTCAATCAAGGTGATCTTGGGATTTGTGCTTCCGCGCTGCATATCTTCATCGGTGACAGCGGGAACCTGGGCTAACTGATCTTTGGTAGGCCCACTGGGAGCGACCGCACTAGGATCGGTGGGAAGAGCTGCACTCGGAGCTGCGGCCACGCCAGTACCATTTTTCAAGAGTTGGTTTTCAGTCCACATCGAACCTAAAAAGAAACCAGCTGCAAACATCACTACTGCCAAAATGACGATCGCGAAATTATTATTGAGAAAGGCCATCACTGCGGCCAAGGAATACGGGTTTTGAGGTCTCATAACACCTTAATACTTAATATCTACTACGTAGTGTAGTAATTATTTGGGCCTTGGTCAATACGCAGGAGTTAAGGGTTGTGACAACAGTGGGTCGGTGGAGCGATTGGGGCTGGTTTCGAGTTGGTAAAAACTCATCACGCCGGGGTGACAGTACGTTGTACACTGATCCGCATTGTGTGAGCTGCAGTTAACCAGCCCAGTGGAAGCACCAGCCTGTTGAGCTCGAACAGAGATTGGAATCACGAGTAAACCGCTTAAACTCATCACCGTGATCGCGGAGATGAGCAAACTTCTCAACGTCAGGTTTAGACCATGCGGCTGAGTACTAACCGCTCTCAACCGTGATTGCTGACGTGTATAACTAAAGGCAGGAAATAATGCATACTGAGTGGTGCCAGCAGTCATTTTGTGAAGAGCTCGTGAAATATATACTATACTACCCTGCAACTTGGTTGCGCGCTTATCAGCTTGATATTCCATGAGATATCGAAAATGTCCCACGATTTCTTTAATAATGGGCACAAAAGGTAAGCTGGAAGCAACTACTTCAGCGGCTAAAAATAATAAAGGATGACAACGTCGTAAGTGGTGAACCTCATGGATTAAAACTGCTTCCAGTTCTTTGTGAGTGAGTTCAGTCATTAAGTGAGTACTAATCACAATCCGAGGGTTAAAAATTCCTACGGTAATGGCTACTGGCTGTGACGAATTAATTAAGATCAGCTCATCGTTCTCCAAACCTAATTGATTACTCAGGCGGAGTAGTCGGATCGGCATCCGAGACACTTTTTTCGACAACAACTGCGCTCCATGACGCTGGGTTTTTACAAATGAGATCAGAGCCTTGAGATACAAACCCGTAATTAAACCACTGGCCACTACGGCCAACGTTTGGCCACAGTGATAAAAATAAGAGTAGCTAAAGCTAACAGCTAAACTGGAACATACCTCAGCAACTTGACTAACACTTAAAAATGAAAACTTTTCTAAGAGCTGGAAAAAAACTACACCCATGACACTCAAACAAATACTCAGAAATACTACTAACTGCCATTCAGTACGGATATGCATATAGACTTTATGTTCGGCGTTTGACCCGATTTTTTTTAGGCTGGTGCGCTTCGGCTTCATCTAGGAAAGCTGCTACGGCTTCTTCACCAAACCGCTCAATGAAATTACTCAACGTTTTTTTAACCAGTGATTTTAAGGTCTGTTCTTGGTTTTGTTGGGGCTGATAATAAAAACTTTTACCTTGTTTAGTTTTGGTTAAATACCCTTTAGCCACTAAACGCGTCATGATTGTCATGACGGTGGTATAGGCAATTTCTTTACGCTCACGTAATACTTCCAGCACTGTGCGAACTGACACTGGTTGGTGCGGATGATACTGCCATACAACTTCCATCACGGCTTGTTCCAAAGGACCTAAGTTAGAGGTTGGTTTCATGTACTACGAATTGTAGTGGAAAGTGGTGAGTAAAAACAAGCCCAGACTTTCGCCAATATACTCTTAGCCCCAATTCATGTTATTACGTTTGAGTGGTTTTTGTGCTGGAGGAGTGGGACCTTTTATTTCAGCTTCAATCATCACGCCCATTTTCTCAAACTTTTGTTTTAGTAGAGGAATTTGATTAGCATCACCCACTTTAACTCCATAATCAAACGGTCGGTTGACGGAAATCCTTTTGAGGGCGGGGAAATAATCATCCAGATGTTCAATTTCATCTGTCTCAATGATGAGTACTAAACCATTAGTAATATGAGTCAAAGCGGCGAAGTTTACTTTAGATCTATTTGCTTCCAAATTACCAACCGTGACTAGCTCAGGAATATCTGCACCCAAGAAGTTGTGTAAAGTTAATGTCGGCGCTTTCTTTAACCTCGGTAAACGTGCTCGAGCAGTATTGCCACCAAAAAGCTTTAAAGAGACTACTTCCTCGCAAGCGGGTAAGTTGACATCACTGGCAGAAATAATTCCACTTTGCAATGTTTTTAACTCCGGCAGCTCGAATGCACTGCGAGTAGTAATGAACATATCTGGACATTTTCGTAACTGAGGCATCAAAATTTGAGCAGAATCAGAAATCTCTAGCTCATCCTCAATTTCTGTAAGTGAAGGAAAATTAAAAACACATCCTTTATTAGCACCACTTTTAATAGCATAGGCGTACTCCAAGTGTGGGGCATTAAAAACCATCTCCCCACTTTCTGCCTTCAACTCTAAATCCAACTCACCACCAATTCTCTTGACACCACCTAACTCAGTCATAGCGTCAAATAAAGTAATATTGCCTGTCACTTCACGAATTAAGTTTGGGAAAAAAGTATACTTATGACCGTTTTCGTTATGAAAATCACCTTGCAGTATAAAGGTGTTGGTCGTGGGATCTAAAACTAGATTGTCGAAAAAAACCTCATCCTGAGGATTATCCTCTGTAAAGTATTTTCTCATCAACTCCCATGCTTGCTCTTCATACTCAGCTTGTAAGGCAAATTTTCGCCCCAACGTTTCCTGATACTGTTTGCGAAGGCGCTCATATAACTCCAGCGTAGGATTAGTTAACAACTCTTCTAGCTGTGCTTTAAACTCAGCTTCGTTAAATCCTGATTTCAGCTCGCCATAAGCCTGGGTAAAACGTTGGCAGTATTGGGGGGCAGTATTAGACATTTTATCCTAGACGTTTTTTCAGCTCTGCTTGATCTAGCCTGGCTAAATTATTGACCGCGCTGACTTTTTCAATTGACCATTTATCAATTTCATCCTTAACCTGCCGCAAAACTACATCAATATCAAAAAACTTGTCCTGTAATGGCGATAGCTGCCATAAGTAATCATTATCATCCCAGGTTTCGATGGGTGCCACATTATGTTGGGTGATAACGTCCAACGTATCAATGGCTTTGACAAAGACTGCTTCCGGCGATTGGCGAGCTTCATACTCTTCCCACACTTCAACAAGATCTTGGCGGGTAGCAGCGTCTAAGGGTGCGAACAGTTGCTCAATCGCTTGTTGCTCGGCGGCTTGTTTCTGAGCTTTATTAACGACTCCTTCCCAAACTGGTAGATCGGTCGTGACTGCTTCGGCAAGATCATGAACAATGATCATTTTTAGTACTTTCAGCGCGTCTAGTTTCTGGCTCAAGTGTGGCATCAGTACCATTGCTAGTAGGGCCATCATCCAAGAATGTTCGGCCACACTTTCACGACGCACACCGTCATTCAGCCAACTATGGCGGAGCGTGGTTTTGAGTTTTTCGGCTAACTGATAAAAGGTCAATAAATGTGCAGGATTGAACGCAGTGATAGACATAGATACTAGCTTATTTAACCACCAATAATGACCACAATTTGGGCCGTGGAAGCAGTTTCACCACTTGGCAATTCCCGCACAATTCGGCCATTGGTGGCCTGAGCTATACCACTCAAAGAGTCATCGGTGATATCAGCGTCGCGGACAACAATTAAGGTTTCAGTATAATTTTTATTGGCTGCATCGCGCACTTGGGTGACAGTAAAGACGTCTTGGTTGAGTTGCTGGGAAAAAGCTGTACCTGCCCCGGCTTGATTAGAACCATTGCGGACTTCAATACTCACTTTTTCAGCTGGCGAAGTCTGTTCCACGCCCTCTTCTGGCTGCACAATCAGCGGACCGGCATTGACGATCAGATCCCGACCAGGACTATAAATGTAAGCTTTTTGCGCTTGAGGATAGACCACCAGTTTGTCACCTTTTTCAGACTTCTGGTAAAAAGCAGATTGAGAAGCTAAGTAATCAGGATCGAGAATGGTGGCCACGACTGGATCTTCTTCTGGCAAAATGGTTAATTTTTTCAAACGACTGGTGACAGCTTCTACTTCGCGACGAGCCATTTCTTGCTGACCAGCTTCAGTAGTTAAGTACGTAATCTCCTGACGGGTTTGATAATAGAGATATGCGGTAGCAGCGAGAGCGACAACAAGAATCAAAAATAAACCTCTAAAAATCAAGGTCTTCCACGCTAATTTCTTCTTTGGAGCGGTGACAGGAGTAATGAGAGGCTGTTCATTCATAGCCCCTCTATTCTGACGAGAAACATCTAGAGGGTCAAGCAGCAGCTGAATTATTCACTCAGCCCCGCTGAATCACTGGCTGTCGGCTCTGGAGTTGCATCCGGCTGGGAGCTAGGACTCGGCTCAGGTGAGACAAGTGGGGTCGGTGATGGCGAGGCAATGACTGGGGCTGAGCTCGGGCTGGGGCTGGGACTGGAACTAGCTGTGGGTGAAGGTGATGGGCTACTTCCCCCATTACTAGTGGTGGTTTGGGGACTGGTAATAAATTGTGCCTGCCATGCAAAGCGTTCGAGCTGAGCGGCGGGTGCTTCGAGTTTAATTGTAAAGCCAGTGGTGGTTTCATCTACCAGTTGATACTTTACGCCACTCTTCGTGGGAGTCACAGTCAGTACAGGCTGTGCGGGGTAAGCTTGGGCATACGTGACTTTCACTTCACCGTCACCGGCCTTTATTTCTGCCCAACCTGCTGCGGCTGGACTCTGCTCAATGAAACCTTCCACTTTGACGTCATTCTCAAATACTACTGAGGCTAAAAAGCGTGCTGGTTTTTCAAATACCACTTCACCAATGAAGCTCCATAATTGATAACTCCAACGAGCTACGGCCGGAATTTCTCCTTCAGCTAAAAGCGTTTGAGCGCTAGGCAACTCCTGAGTAAATGTCGGGGTGACGTCCTGATTAGTGTCTAGATCTTTTAAGTAAATTAATTGCTCACCACTCAGTTTTTCTACCAACCGCAAGGCTTTGGTCATATCAGCATTAATCGCTAAGCCATTACGCTCTGAGTAAAAACTCCAAGCTAGATCCTCACTACGGCCTTCAGGAATTAAACTGAAATTGTGAGGTGAAAGCGTAGTGATATTTCCAGCTTCGTCCATAACTCTCAACTCGTGGCTGCCACTTTGATCAACAGCAAAGAGTTGAATGCCATCAGTGATCGCTGAGCTGGGCGCAGTAGAGCCGGCAATGGCCAGCACTTTATCAGCCGACGTTCCAAACGTACTGGTGCCCAAACCAATGTTGCCTGACGCAAAAGTTGCCGCTACATCCCAACCGGTACCCACTTTAATCGCGGTTTCTACGCCGCTGCCAGTAGGAATATTACTAATATTAAAACCATTAATAGTAGGATTGTTGGTTGTAAGCACTAAACCAGAAAGATCCAGGTTCATGTAGGTACTAGTACCTGCGGCAATGGTGCCAGCTCCGGTTAAGCTTAAAAGTGCTGCGGATTGGCCTGAAGCACCGCTCACACTAATACCAGGTCGAGTTGGACTACCTGATACCACTGCCAATTGCGAGCCACATAGACTTGAAGTTCCTACTGCTGCACAACTGCCAGTATAAAAGCTACCTTGATTGTTAACAGCCGCTGTTAAAGAATTACCATTGTTGTACCACTCTTGAGCATTCTGTCCGCCGGAAGCAGTAGCTCTAACAATCAAACCAACCGTACTCGTAGGAGCGGCAAAATCACCTAAGGCGCCTGGAGTAAGAGTGTTTAATCCCAACCGCCCAGCATTACTTAACACCATCCGGGTAGTACCACTGGCGCTAGCTGTCAGAATGTCACCACCATTGAGTTGATTGAAAGCAGCCAAGGCATTTGAGCCATACCCAGCGTTAACATGTAGTGGCGAAGTTGCAGCGGTAGTTCCAATGCCAAAATTCCCGGCGCTTGTTAATCTCATGGCTTCAGTTCCACCTAGATTGAAACGAATATATCCACCAAAAGCACCTCCGATTGATTGAATAGTAATAGGATAATTATTACTTTGAAGAGCTAAGGTACTACCAGTCAAATACAGGAGGCCTTTTTCATTGGTACCAATTCTCAGTATACCTGGATTACCAGATCCATCGGTCACGGCTAAATCCCCTTGAACGTGGACTCTGGAAGTCGGAGAAGTTGTTCCCACTCCTAACAGCCCATTATTAGTTAAAACCATCCGCGTGGTACCGGAGGCTGAAGCAGTCAAAATATTCTGATCACCGGTTTCATTAAAAATTGTCAATGCTTTACCAGCTGTTGAACCAGTCACAACGTGTAAGGTGCCAGTTGGTGAACTGTTATTGAGACCTAACCGACCATCCTGATGCAAATAGAGACGAGATACCGTTGCCTCGCTGGCTTCAATCAGAGGGCGATTATGCCCAGCTGTTGAAGTATCAATAATCAGTAAACTAGAGTTAATATCACTGGCCCAGACACCAAGCCCTCCTGAACCAGCTATTGCCGGACTGACGTTACTCGTACTCCCTGCCCCATGACCCACTCTCAAAAAAATCATATTGTTCGAATTAGTGGCCGTACCCCCTGAGCTAATAGGATTCATGCTTATTCGACCAGTTGATGAAGTGATAGATAAGGGCTGCCCATATCCAACACTTTGAATAACAGGGGTATCCCAGTTACTCCACATTTCTAAGTATTTCGTGGTCACACCTCCATTAGTTCGATTCCCAACTCTAATGCGTCCACTATTTTCAGCTATGCCTCCTGTCCCAGTTTCCACACCTTCGACGGCTAAATTACCAACTACATGTAGGGCCTGACTTGGACTCACTGTGCCTACACCCACACTCCCATCATTCTTAATCGTGAACCGTGAAGTTCCTGAAGCCGAGGCGGTGAAAATATCTTGGTTACCGGTTTCGTTAAGAATATTTAGAGCTTTACCGGTGACCTTGCCACTGACATCAAATAAGCCCACTGGTGAAGTGTGCCCTAGTGCTAATTTACCAACCAGATCTAAGTACATACGATCAGCAGGACTAGAACCAGTTCTAAAAGTGATTCCTGGAAAGCTCCCGCTCGATTCGATAACTGAGCTAGCTGGTGAGTTACCTCGGCCATACAGCTTGAGCGTGTTGTATTGGCTAGCTAAAGTAATGCCAGTAGTTGTCCCGTCTGTACTTGAGTTGAGGTGTAACTGAGAAGAAGGCCCATTAGTTCCAATCCCTAAGCGCGAGTTACCAGCATCCCAAAATAATGAGTTGCTACCAGCCAAAGCAGAAGCTCCTTGATAAGCTACTTGTCCTTGGACTAAACCAGGGTTAATAGAGCCAGTAATCGAGCCCGTTAACTCTGCTTCACCATGATAAACGCCCTCTTCATCAAAATAACTCAGCGCATTACCATTTTCATCACGAAACTCTAACAAATTTGCCGTCTGAGAAACAACGCGCTGAATCACTGCCCCAACCTTATCCACGGCATTCGTTAGAACATGAAAACGTGAGTTGGCAGCAGGTGTAGTGGAAATACCCACTTGACCACCATTGTGATAGAGATTGGTGCTGCCTACCCAGTTCAGGCCATTGAAATATAAGGTGCCACCAGTAGTTGTAGAAGGCAAAACTGATTCTGCATCGGGAGTGTCACCCGTTTGGTCCTGCACTAAAATCACTCGGCCACCAGAATCGACTGACAATACTTTACCGCCCCCAACCCCGACCGTAGAGGCAGACGTCATTTGACTAAAGGTGAGACCAGAAGTGTGAGTGGTACCGGAATTGATTTCCAGTTTATTGGTGGGGGTAGCGGTCCCAATACCTACGGAAGTGGTAGCATCTACCAAGGCCACATAACTACCTGAGCGCACCCAGCCACTAATGTTATCGCTGGCAAAAGTAATTTCATTGCCGGATCGAGATAAGTTAACACCAGAACCATTTTTGAGGGTGAGGGTGTCTTCATTATTGGCTGCTGTAATGGTGTCACTATTGACTTTAACGTTTTTAAAAATCTTTTGCGAAGAACCTAAATCAGTGGCGGAAATAGTCACGTCCTGTGTGCCACTGACCGAAATGCCCGAGCCAGCTTTAACTGAGTAGACTAAGTTATCGGCGGTGACGGTGCCAGCAGTGATGGTGCCTTGTTCGATATCGATATCAATGTCATTGCCAAACGCATCATCATTCAAAATTAACCGCCCACCAACTGTTAAATCACCTCTTACTTCAGCATTGGCGCGCATGATGACTTCATCTTGAAACTCAGCCAGCCCTGCAAACACTGAACCTTCTGCCACACTCAACTCTGCGATCCTCACCACATCTGAGAACACTGTCGCCACTTGGACTTGAAACGTGGCTGGGGTAATCTCTTCGGTGTCAGTACCTAGAACTCGACCAGAGCCTACGCTTTTTCCCTGTGCGACTGCCAATTGATCACCACTGGGCTCGAGAAGCCTGTTTGGTCGGATCGACCACCATGCTATTCCTGCCATCACAATTAAACCGACAGCAAACAAGCGCTTGCTGCGGCTTAAACCGAGAAACGTAATACTCCTGCGTGGATCTTTTTCCATGCCTGGTACACATCTTACAGAGTTCTTACACTCACCGCGAGACAAAGAAAAGGCGAATTTTTAGGGTGAATTTGGGGCTACATCAGCCGGAAGTTCGATTTCCTCTTTCAAAGTAGGTGAAGGCAATGGTGAAGGCTTCGTGAGTACTTCTTCCTCTTCTGTGTCATCACTGACTGGTAAAGGCTGAGGTGGGGTTATTTCTGTCGGCAAATCAGCTTCTAAAGCTTTGAGCTCTGTTTGCACTTGTTGATACTCGGTACTCGTAGGATCAATGAGTTCGGCTACTACACGCATGGCTTGGACTGCTAGTTGCGGCTCTCCGCCATCGCGATACGCCATTGCTAAGTTGTAATAGGCATTAGCCCAGTCGGGTTTAAGTTGAGCGGCTTGGGTAAAGTAGCCTACAGCTTCACCATAATTTTTTACCGAATAAAAAACTCCACCCAAATCTAGGCGTAGCTGAGGATTACTAGGATCTAAGGCTATAGCCTGTTGATAAGCCGTCAATGTCCATTCATCTGCTCCATCAGCTAAACCAATCAGTTGCCGATAAATAGCCGCTAGGTTTTGCCACGCCAAACTATTGGTCGGTTGTAACTGCACCGCAGTTTTAGCTTCTCGGATAGCTTGTTCAATTAATTGGGTAATAGTGGCTTTGTCTTGATCATTAACCTCACTTTTTGCTGCCAATGACTCAGCTAACGCGAGATTCGTTTGAGCATATGCCAAATGATACTGGGGCTCATATGGTTTTAAGTTAATGGCTTGGACTTGAAGGTTATAAACGGCGGTGCCATTGTTTTGATCCGCGGCTTGCAAAGAGCGATAAAAAACTATCTCACTGGCATAGGCGCGGGCCAGGACGTAATTATAAAAAAGCACTCCGCCAGTAATCACCAAACCCATAAACCAAAACAACAAGCTTAATTTTTGTTCATGTGCCCCAAATCGTTGCTCCCAAAAGCGCCGCGGCGCTCCCAACATCTGGGCCGCACTACTCTGCAAAGGATTAAGGGTTGCAGAGAGCTGAGTTATTTTTAACTCAATTGTCACTAAACTCAAACTGATGAACACTATCAACATTAACATTAAGTTGGGAGGCAAAATGAGTTGCATTCCCACGCAACTAAGTAGCAAAGCCGTGTAAACTTTGAGCCATCGGTTTTTCGTGAGCTGGCGGCTGGCGGCTGCGAGAGTGCTCCCTAAGGCATATAAATATAAAGCTACTGCGGGTAACCCAACCGTAGTGAGTAGTTGAAAGAAATAATTAACTGAACTAGAAAAAACCACATTCCAAGTGGGCGTCATGTTCATAAAAGCCGGTTTAAGCTGCGTATAAACATCGGCATAGGTGCCGGGACCTGTTCCCAATAATGCCACTCCAGGATTTTGTAAGGCCCCGATTCCAATCACCCAGGCTGCAGTCAACGGCATTAGTTGCAACTTTTCCATCACTAATAAAGCCACTGTTAATAACGAGGCAACCACCAATAATAAGGTCGTCAGAAAATAAAATGGCTTTGGCCGTGGCTGGTGACGATACAAGAAAGCAGCATTGGCTGCAATGAGAGGCACACTGAGAGATAAAAAGGTGAGCGGACCACCAGTGGGATTAAATAACGGCGTTTCTAACCAAGGAACTGCTGTCAGTAACTGGCCAATTTTAAAAAATTGCAGTATCACAATCAGGGACACAACAGAGGCAGAGAGTAATAACGAGTGATAGGTACGGACTAACACCGCCTGCTCTTTTAAAAGAGCCGTTACCGTTAAAAAAATCACACTTAATGTTAAAAAAAGTGTCGTTTCACCAGTTAATGCTAGCCAAAAGTTGGGGGCTCTAAACGCCGTCGAAACACCATATAAAATGCACAAAATAATGAGTGGCGCCGTGGCTGGACTGATATAAAAATCAAATTTTTTACGTAGCACTCCGCGCCATGTCCAAGCCAAAATTGCTACCGAAGCCACCACCAATAACACTATTTTTTTACTGGTGGTAAAAAAATCTGTGCTCAGCGGCACAAACACTATCGGGACTATGATCGCCATTGCTGGCAGAATCATGTTCATGACGCGCTGGGTAAATGAATCCACGGTTGACATCTGTATCCATAGTAACAGATTAGGTAAGTACTGCAAAGGAAAGCTTAATTACCAAAATAAATCGCTGACCCCGCGTTGTACTCTTTGCGAACTTGGGCGGTAGAGAGAGCGTAATTGAAGACTTTGACGTCGTCGATTTGGCCAATAAAGTCAGTGGCATCGTTATATTCACGATTACCAATTCTTAGGGGGACAGTATTATCAATACCAGTACCTGATAAATCTGACCCTGCTTCAGTAAAACTGTCAGCTTGACCATTGATATAGAGTTTCCAGTTTGTTCTATCAGCCCCATTCATGACAAACACCACATGTTTCCATGTTCCGTCATTCACACTATTGGTGCTGGTGATAGAACTGGTTGCGCCATTATTAAGCCAGGAAACACTGCTAATTAATTTACCATCAGGCATAATGTAAAAATTGTAACCGTTCCAGGTGTTAGCTATTTGCTTTGAGATAATGCTTTGTTCGCCGCTTGTTGTTTTGACCCACGCACTTAATGTAAAGTCTCGAGTACCAAAGTCAAAAATACCTGAACTTGGATCTCCTATGCTAATTTCATCTCCAGTACCATCTAAGTTAATGCTAGCATTATATTTTCCTGTCGCCCCGCTACCCCAAGCTGTGGAACTAGTGTCACAGGTTCCCACTGATTGGCCGGTGACTGTTAACGTGCCATGATTATTATTTCCCGAAGCATCATAAATTGTAGTCCCCTGACACTCATCCATTTTCCAGTGCGCAATTGGTTTACCGCGGTTGTAATCATAGGCCACTTGAGCTTGACTGCGAGCGTAGTTGTAGATTTTGACGTGATCGAGCTTACCGTTGAAGTACTCGCCATTGAGTTGGCTGCTACAGCCAAATGCTAAAGTGTCAGTGTTAGTAGTGATCGTGCCGGAAGTGCTTAAACTGTTATCTAATCTGCCATTGATGTACAACTTCACACTAGAGCCATCATAGGTCCCCACAATGTGGTACCACTGGTTGAGGGCCAAAGCCGAAGTAGAATCAACTACTTTGGGACTGCCACCGGCGCCAAACCACACTCTCAAACGATTCGTACCGGCATTACCTAGTTCTATTGAATACGCCCGCGCTGCCGATTCGCCATCTCGTGAAATTAATGAAGCAAACGAACCTTGATTGGCATTTAGATACACCCACGTTTCCACCGTCATAGTGGAAGTAGGGTTGAGAGTTGAAGAAGTCGAAGTAGACACACAAGCATTACCAGCAAAATCGAGTGCGCCACCAATTTGGCCAGGCACCCAAGTTGCGTTAGTAATCGTGCCATCAAAGCCATTTGCCCCGAGATCATTGGCTGTAGCACCTGTCATTTCATCAAAATTCCACTCACCTATTGGCGGATTACTGGAACCAACATCTTGAGTTTGTTCGGTACTGGTTGCCTGATAAGCAAGCACGTCAGCAGATCGGATATTAGCTTCATACGCAATCTGATCGGTATTCAAAGGTATGTTCCACATTTTAACTTCATCGATGTAACCAGGGAAAAAGTAGCCATCAGTAAAATAATTACCAACTGTCAAAGGATTATTATCAACACTCCACGCACTAGCTGGGGTACTTGAAGCAACTTCTACGCCATTAACATAAATTTTACGGGTTTTAGTTGTACTCGCTGAATCTTGCGTACACAGCACATGTGACCATTGATTAAGAGGTAAGACGTAGTTTGAATCCAAGGTACTCCCATTGCCATAACACTGAACTTCTTCATCACTATTGAGAAATAGCACATATAAATCAGCTTTACTAATAATCCGCCCCTGATTGCCCGAACCACTTACTTGTCCAGTCCGATATACCCAAGCAGAAAGAGTGCCTTGAGTTAAATCAAAAGGTGAGCCTGTGGTATCCGCCCGAGCTGCTCGCTCATTATTACGATCAAACTGTAGGCCTGAGCCTAATTTGCCACTCGCCCACTCATCACCTTCAGAGTTTTCCATAGTTAGGGTATAGCCATTCCCGCTGCTATCGGCGTTACTGGTACCATTACCTTCATCAAACTTCCAGTGGGCAAGTGGAGGCGGAACCGAATCCTGTGCCCCCAATGCGGCCGGCCGGTTGGCTTTAATATCCAACAAAACTTGTTCTCTGGTCCGAACGTAGTTGTAGAGTTTAACATCATCAATTTTGCCAATAAAAGTCTGACTAACTCCACCAGTACCGGACCCAATACTCAAACTCGTGTTATGACCTGAGACAGTGTTATTGCCTGTGTCAACCAAAGTACCATCAAGATATAAGTTGGTGGTACTATTACTGCCATCAAAAGTCATACTGACATGATGCCATTGACCATCATTAAGACTTAAGCCACTACTATTAAAACCAGTCCCTCCCCAATCATAGCTTCCGAACACATTATCATTTAAAAACATGCCATAGGCGTTTTGCTTAACTACGATACCACGGAAAGAACTACCGGCATTAGTGGTTTTGATCCAGGCTTCTACTGTACCCGTTCCTAATTGAACTGGAGCAGAATTACCGATAAGAACTAGCTGAGTCCCATCAAAATTGAGTGCGCTGCCAAATCTTCCTTCACTCCACTGGGTCCCAGAAGTAATTGTTCCCGTTAAGCCATTGCCACTGGCATCATTCGCAGTCGTACCCTCCCCCTCATCGAACTTCCAGTGCCCCACCGGTCCAGCGGTCCACGCGTAGAGATCTTGGACTTCGGCGGGCGAAAGAGCTCGGTTATAAATACGGAATTCATCTAATTTTAAGTTGCGAGTTGCACCAGTAGCATTATTAATAACTGGACTGCTGATAGTATCAATAGTACCTGTTTTGGCTGTTGATCCCACTAAGCTGCCATCTCTATATAAACTAACCTTACTACCATCATAGGTCCCACAGATATGCACCCAAGTGTTAGTGGGTAGAGTACCACTATTTGGCGAGGCGGTTGAGACACCGCCAGTAGTCACCCGCATATCGATACTACCGCCAGAGTTCATTTGTAAACGATACGTGTTAGCATCAAGCACATATCCATTAAAGTTGGTACCTACTTCATTAACCCAAGTACAGAGCGTTATTGCTGAAGTGATCTGCAAAGTGCTAGAAGAAGGCACACTAACCCTCTGATAGTTACTGCCTGTCACCGTGAAATAACCCGCATTGCCAAATTTACCGGTACTAGTACTAGGAGGTGAACCCACACACCCGCCATTGCAGCCCGCAGTTCCGTGATTATTATTACCACTCGAATCAATCACTTCCGAGCTGGTCCCATTCCAGCTACTCTCATCCATTTTCCAGTAGGCTGCTAAGCCATTATTTAAATGGCTGGTTTCCGGCACACCCAACGCGGCATTAGCACCTGCACTCGTTAAACCCCGAATGTAATCTTGCCTGACTTCGGCAGCTGTCCGCACATAGGGATAAATTTTGGGCTCATCAATGAAGCCATTAAAGAATGAACTGGGAGCACTAGATGCATAGACCGCACCAATGGCATAGGCAGTTGTGGATGTTTTCAAAAGTGAAAAAGAAGTTGATGAGTTATCTAAACTGCCATCGACATAGATCTTTGCATCGGAGGGCCCAACTGTAGCCACCACATGATGCCACTTACCATCATTAACTGATTTATTACTACTTAAAGTTCCGGAACTACCATTATGGAAAGCCGCTTTACCTGCCAGCACTTCAAACCATGGTCCTCCTGCTACCGCGGAATTGTAATTACCCATAATCGACATCGGATTGTTACTCGAATTAGTTCTAATCCAAGCCGAAAATGTGACTGCAGTGCCTATTTGAGTACTAATATTATTGTTCACTTGGACATAATCATTGGTACCATCAAACCGTAAACACTTACCACTGATACACATATCCTCAGTTTGCCAGGTAGGGTCATCTGATGCCGAAGAGCTATTAGCACCTAACATGGCTTGATTTTTTTTCACCACGACATCATTAATAGTTTGTCCACTACCCTCATCAAAATTCCAAACTGCAATCGGCCGTGGACTTGTTTCCTCAGTCTGTTGTGAGCCAGTCGTAACATTAGTGTTGTAACCTGTAACCAATTCATTGCCTACCAAGTTATTTGTCATATATCCATATCGAGAATTTGCGGTTGGGCCTAATAATTGTTGTATTTCTTCAGCATTGAAAGCCCGTGAATACAAACGCAGGTTATCTATCTCACCTGTATATGGACTAGTAGCACCACCTGCAGCACCAATTTTCATAGTTAGGTTAGAGTCGGCAACTGTTGCTCCCATAGTGACATCGCTGACTAGGGTTCCATTGCGATACATTTTTAAACTAGTGCCATTAACTACTACCAATACGTGTTGCCAAACTCCCGCTGTCACTCCTGCTCCGGTTGTAATGTGATCAGATAAACCACTTAAAGTGAATCCTAGTTCCCCAGTGGGTCGAACATAGAGCGCCCAGCTGTTAGTTCCCGAACGTTCACCCATAATTGCTTGTGCAGTTGCTACAGAAGTGGGCTTAATCCATACTGAAATACTTAATTGATTTGAAAGTCCGGTATCAAAAGTATCAATATACCCACCACTAGTTAGTGAACAGGCTTTATCAAATTGACCAGTACCTGTACAGTTCACTGAACCGACAATAGTACCTGTTCGACTATTGCCGCTAACATCGGTAATTGTTTGACCATTACCAGAAACATTGTCATCCATATTCCAGGCTGCCGCCTGGTTTTTGAGAATGGCATGAAACACCCGCTCCGCACTCGATTCATCCAGCGCTGAGGGATTACCGTAGTACAGCCAAATATTTGCACCAGTGGTAGGAATTTCAGGGACACGAACCCAGACTTTAGTGGTTGTCGTATTGCACGTTCCTGGTTCAATCCAATATGGCAAAAAATCAGTGTTTTGAGCGTTAAGACGGAGGTCAACACAGTTGCTTTGGAGTTTGCCGGAGGTAACAAGCGCGGCGGTATCGATAGTTAATTGAACCTGGTGGTCAGTGACGGTACTGCCACCACTATTAGTTAGCGGAATGCGTTTGCGATATTGCCATTGATCATTAAACCAACCGGCCCGGGCATCACTAGGTGAGTGTAATCGGTACCACGCTGGAATCGCTAAGCTTAAGATAGTCAACAACGCAAAAAAAAATGTTCGGTACTGACTACGCCAATATTTTAAAATGGGTAACTTCATAACTACGGTGTAGCGGCACTCTCACTAGCTACTGGTTCAGGACTTGATGAAGGTGCCACGGTGGGGACAGGAGTTGAAGATGGCGCCGGAGTGGGGCTGGCAGCCGGTTCAGCAGCCGCGGCTTCAGGGACAACAAGATTAGGCACTGGGGAAGGAATCACAAACTCAACGGTTGGCTCATTACTGTTTTCAGTATCTTTCAAGGTTGCTAACCAATCAATTCTGAGTTCTTCAGCCAGTGGTTGTTCAAACTGGACAATAAAATGAGTATCTTTAACTTCCCCAACTTTCATCCCGGCTACGAGGCGGCGTGGAGTCAGGTTAATAATTGGTTCTGAAGGCATTTTGTTTTTAAAGGTCACCTTAGCCTCAGTGGCACCCACTGGGACAGCTACGTAGCCAGTTTGATCAGGGCTAAATTTCAAATACCCTTTGAAGGTGACATCAGCTAAGAATGTGACTGCATTTTTAAATAAATCACTTAAGGTGGTTTTAAGTTGAGCAAGCACAGTATCTTGTTCAGTATTTTGTGCTTCCACTGCGGCTAAGCGATCTTCATAGGTAGAAAAGTTGCCTAGTTTATCCAATTGGCCTTGTTGTTCTTGAATTGCATTCACTAACACCGGTGCCAACCGATCGTACATGACAGCTAACTTGCCATTATTATTAGTGACAACTAATTCGGGAAGCACCGCTTGCACTTCCTGAGCGATCAAACCTACTTCAGTCCGCTGCGTACCAATGAAGTTATAGTACACGCCACGCAGTTGCTTGATTTTATCCAATGAGCCATCGACTAAATTAATATTTTCTTTGAGCGTAATATCAGAAGCTGCTGCCCAACTCGTCGCATCTTGAGCCAAGAACACACCTTGATCACCACCGGCATCGGTGATGTACAAACTATCGGAATTATCGCCATCATTGAAAAGATTCCATTTAGTAGTCCCTGATTCACGCAAACGAATGGTGCTGTCGGCATCAGTCAGCGCATTAATGGTTAGCGCAACATTGCCAGCATACGTGCCACTAATAGTGGCAGAGTTGGCAGATAAATCTCCATTTACTGATAATCGCGCATCAGGGGAATTAGTGCCCATGCCAAAGCTTCCACTTTGGGTAATTCTTAATCGTTCAGTCATGCCACCAGAATTATTAGAAATAGTAAATACTGAGCCAGTGGCCGCTAACGTCACACCATTATTAACCATATTAATAGTGGGAGCTCTGAGTACTTCAGCATAGGTTTCTGTATTAGTAACTTTAAATTTATTAAAACCACTTAAATAATATTGAATTTCACCTGAGGAGTTATACTCAATATAACTATTGGAATCTCTAGAAATCTTACTTGTTCCTACCACCTCTAAGTTATTTGTTGGAGCAGCAACTCCAATACCTACTCTGCCTGCGCTGGTAATTACAAATCTATTTGTCCCGCTGGCACTGGCTGCAAAAATATCAGCCGACTCAGTTTGGTTCAAAATGGCTAAAGCTTTACCATAGGTGGCGGCATTCGACACATACAGTTGACCAATCGCCACGGGAGGATTAGTAGTTCCAGCTACTAACTTTCCAGAAATAGTGGCTGCCCGATTCACGAGCAGAGCTTCACTATCCACCACCACCCGACCTTTGTTATACGTGCGCAAAGTGAGCGTGCCATTTTCGTAGACCTCACCAGCGTTAATCGCAAACGGACCATTACTATTAATATTGCCCGCAGTTTGATTAATTAAGTTAATGTCATAACCAAAACTGACATCACCTGCCACTGTAAACTCATGCGGGATAGCTGAAGTAATTTTACTTTCACTAACTGAGAATAAGGTCGAACCTGAATCAGTGATACTAAAAACATTGGTCGCATTACCATTAGCGCCAATATTAAGGTTAAACAAATCACCCGCTAACGTAGTGGCTGAAGCCGGACTCCAATCCATCTTAAATAAACCATTGGTCAAACTAGTAGAGGTTGATGAAAGATGCAAGAGTGAGGTGGGTGAGGTGGTGCCGATACCGACACTTCCTCCATGGGTAATGGTCATAGCTTCTTTTGTTACCGCTGATGTCTCTGTTCTGAAACGTATCGCTGGAGCCGTATCAGTACCGTTGAAAATGCTATCAATATAACTGTCACCTCCATCGTTATCGTAACGAATTTTAAAACCAGCACTGGTGGTAGTATCATAGAGAGCAATTGTAGGATCCACAGTTGAGCTACTCCCCGGATCAATAATTAAAGTTGGATCACTAGTACTAGAGCTTAAATTAAGTAGTGCTGTTGGTGCAGTCGTCCCAATCCCCACTTTTCCATCATTCTTAATGGTGAACATCGAAGTTCCACTGGCACTGGCTGTAAAGATATCTTGATTACCGGTTTCGTTGAGAATGGCTAGTGCTTTGCCTGTAGTTTTGCCATTAACATGGAAGAGGGAGGTTGGCGAAGTGGTACCAATGCCAACGTTGCCGCTAGACATTAATGTCATAGCAGTATTAGCATTAGCCCCCAAAGATAAAGTTGTCGAGTTAAGTGTGTTAACTGACCCACCCGTAATTGAAGTTAAAGCAGTACCACCAGAAGTATTTTGAACCCACAGCCCAGAATCATTATAAATATGAACGGCTTTCTGGGGAGCATTCGTCCCCACTCCCAACCGGCTATTACCACTATCCCAAAACAGTGAGTTACTGCCTTGCAAAGCTGACGCTCCTTGAAAAGCCACTTGCCCCTGACTGAGACCAGCATTAATGGAGCCACTGATATCACCACTGACATTGCCGTGGAAGACACCGTCAGCCGAAACGTATGACAATGGCGTGCCACTCTCATTGCGGAACTCCATAAAATTGGCTGTTTGGCCAGTGACGCGCTGAATAACTGCACCGACGGCGTTGGCAGCATTCGTTAAAACATGGAATCTCACATTAGTGGCTGGTGTGGTGGAAATGCCCACTTGTCCACCGTTGTGATACAGGTTGGAAGATGCCACCCAGTTCAGTCCATTAAAATATAAGGTTTCACCATTGGCTGCAGTCGGCAATACAGATTCAGCGGTAGGTGTGTCGCCAGTTTGGTCCTGAACTAAAATAATCCGGCCACCAGAATCAACTGATAAAACTTTGCCACCTCCAACACCCACGGTGGAAGCTGAAGTCAATTGAGTGAAAGTAACTCCTGAAGTGCCGGTTGTGCCTGAGTTAATTTCCAAATTATTGGTTGGAGTACTGGTACCAATTCCTACCCAATTACTCGTGTCAGCTAACGCCACATAGTTGCCGGTTTTAGCCCAACCGCTGACGTCACGACCGGAGACAGTAATTTCATTGCCAGACCGTGTCAGAGAAATACCGGTACCATCTTTGAAGGTAACAGTATCGTTGTTGCTACCAGCTGTAATGGTATCGCTATTCACTTTAATATTTTTAAAAATCTGTTGGGATGAACCCAAATCTGTAGCAGAAATGGTGACATCCTGAGTACCACTTACTGAAATGCCCGAACCAGCTTTGACAGAGTACACTAAGTTGCTCGCGGTGACGGTGCCCGCAGTAATGGCGCCGTCTTCGATATCGATATCAACTCCCCGGCCAATCGCATCACCAGTTAATAATAAGCGGCCGCCCACCGTCAAATCTTGCTTGACTTCCAGGGCTTGATTCATCACTACTTCATCTTGAAACTCAGCTATTCCTTCAAAAAGAGAGCGATTTTCGACAATCAATTCAGCAACTCTGACGACATCCCCAAATTGACTAGGAATGTTAACTTGGAACATGGCAGTTGATTCTTCAATTTCGGTTTCGGCAGCCAAGACTTCACCTTCTGAACGATCATTTTTAGTGGCTACTGCCAGCTTGGTAGTTGAGGACTGCGAACGATTGGCTTGTAAACCTTTTCCCTCATCCCAATACCAAAAAAGCATTATGGCCACCACAATTAAACCGACAGCAAACAAGCGCTTGCTGCGGCTTATGCCGAGAAACGTAATACTCCTGCGTGGATCTTTTTCCATGCCTGGTACACATCTTACAGATTTCTTACACTTACGACGAGACAAAGAAAAGGCGAACATATCGAGTTTACATATTGTTTAGAGCCATCTTCATCCTCTATTATTGAGTAATGACCAAATTACCGGGGATTTGTTTTGCGTGGTTTGTTTTTTTGCTGGCTGCAACTTCTGCGCACGCTCTCACTTTGAGTGGTGTTGCTACTTCTATTTCTATCGCCGGTGAAAATGTGGAAGATGGCAGTGTGATTTGTGAAAGTGATCAAGGTTTCATCCTGTGCTCCCAAGAATACAGCCCTCAAACCTATGGCGTAGTCGTGCTTGACCCCGATGTTGGTTTTCTCAGTACTGGGAGCGCTACCCTCAAACCTGCTATCACGCAAGGCATAGCCCGGGTTCGGGTCTCCAGTATGAATGGCCCGATCAACAAAGGCGAGTATGTCGCAGCTTCTGCCACCCACGGAGTGGGACAAAAAGCCACCCGGAGTGGTTACGCCCTGGGCATTGCTCAAGCTGATTGGCACGAGAGTGATCCCAATAAAATTGGTTTAATTCCTGTTTCTGTCCAACCCAAACCGGCTATCATGACAGCCCGGGCGGGCGCCAACTTAATTCAACTCATCAAAGAAGGTATTGATGCTACTTACTTATCTCCCGTTTTAGCCTTACGCTACACGCTTGCCACCTTATTAACAGTCAGCTCAGTCATTCTTGGTTTTTGGTTTTTTGCTCGGGTGGCACACACTGGCGTCCAAGCCATTGGTCGTAACCCTTTGGCCGGGAGGACTATTCAAATCGGTATTTTATTAAACGTCTTAATTACCCTAGGCGTAATGGCCGTGGGCTTAGGCTTAGCTTATTTGTTATTAGTCATTTAATCTATGAATCATTTTCAATCCTACCGTGAACAACTCAGCGAAATTGGCTACATCACCAAGATGGTCTCAGGTTTGGTATGGGTGAGTGATTTACCAGGTATCAAAGTTGGCGAAATTGTCGTCTTAGAAAATGACATTCATGGGCGAGTACTAAGTGTGGGCGAACATGAAGTCAAAATCATGTTGCTGGGCAGTGAACTAGAAGTCAAACCCGGCATGATGGTGGCTCGCACCGGTGAAGGTTTGAAAGTTTTTGTCAGTGATCACCTGTTGGGTAAAAATATTGATAGTCTAGGACGGTTACTACATCATCATGGACCTCCGTATCACACTGATGGCGAGTGGCGCGTAGTAGAAGCCGAGCCACTCAGTTTAGAAAGTCGGGCTACGTCTCGGCAAAGTCTAGATACTGGCGTCGCGCTGGTGGACTTGATGATTCCACTGGCAAAAGGACAGCGTGAGCTAGTAATTGGTGATAAAAAAACGGGTAAATCACAGTTTGTACTCCAAACCATGCTCACTCAAGCTCATCAGGGCAGCATCTGTATTTATGCCGGCATTGCCCGCAAACCTTCTGCTATCTCGGCAGCGCGACAGTTAGTAGAAAAAGCTGGCGTCGCTGACCAATGTGTGTTTGTAACCAGTGACCTCGGTGATAGTCCAGGCAGTATTTTTCTGACACCCTACACAGCCATGACTTTGGCTGAGTACTTCCGCGATCAAGGTCATGATGTATTGGTCATTTTTGATAACATGAGCGCCCATGCTGAATACTATCGCGAAATCGCCTTACTCGCTCAAGAATTTCCGGGTAAAGAAGCCTATCCCGGCGATGTGTTTTTTATTCACTCCCGGCTGATGGAACGTGCCGGCAGTTTTATGATTAATGATCATCACGTCTCAATTACCTGTCTCCCAATTGCCGAAACCAATGAGGGTGATTTGGCAGGTTATATTCAAACTAATTTAATGTCGATGACTGATGGGCACCTGTTCTTTGATTTAGATTTATTTTTAGCTGGCCGTAAGCCGGCGCTCAACTTACTCCTCTCAGTGACTCGTGTCGGCCGTCAAACACAAACTCCATTGCAACATGAATTAAGCAATAAATTACTGGAATTGGTGGGTGAGTATCAAAAGGCCCAAGGCTTTTTGCGGTTTGGAGCTGAACTCTCAGGTCATCTGAAAGAAATTTTGGACCGTGGTCTGAGATTGGAAAGCACCTTAGATCAACTTTATCCGGAAGTAATTGATCGCCCTTTGGCGATGGTGTTAGCAGGTTTACTATGGTCAAGTGATTGGTCGGGAGAAAAAATCGAGACTGTTAAACATCTCTATGCCACTAACAAAACGTTTCACTCTCAAATTAAAATTTTAGCTACTAGCGCGGATAACTTTGAAACATTTATTAAAAACTTGCGACAAGTCCAAGAGAGTTGGAAAGTATCATGAAACGATCCCTCGTCTCTGTCCATCTCGAACAACAAAATCTGAGTTCTCTTTCGGGAATGGTGGAAGTGTATGGTCAAGTTGCAGCTGGTAATTTAAAGACTGTTAAAAATGACGTGGTCAATAGCCGCGAGTTTATGGATGGCCTACGAGACATGTTCCAAGAAATTAAATCTGCCTGGGAGAAGCGGGCTATCGCCAGTACGGTGTTACCTCACAACGATCAGGAAGTAGTAGTCTTTGTGTCAGCTAACTTAGGCTTTTATGGTGACATTGTGGAACGTACCTATCAACAGTTTGCTAGCTATTTAGAAACTAACACCGTTCAAAAAATAGTGGTCTTAGGCAGAGAAGGTAAACACATGGTTGCAACTCGGTTGCCTCAACATCCTTTTGATTACGTTGATTTTCCTGATCAAACTGTGGAAGAACCTGCCTTAAAACAGCTCGTTAATGATTTAGAACAATTCGAGCGGATTAAAATTTTTCATGGCAAGTATGTGAGTACTATTACCCAGGAAGTGGTGGCTACCAAACTTGAAGGTGAAACTGTAGACGTGCTGGATTATATTTTTGAGCCAGACACCGAATCAATTGTTAATTTATTCGAGGGCGAAATTTTATCATCTGTGGTAGAGCAAGCACTGCGTGAAGGACAACTGTCCAAATTTGCCGCCAGAATTATGCACCTTGGGTTAGCGATGAATAAAATCGAAGACCGTAGTCGCCAAGTAGAACTGCGTAGACGTCGCTTATTACAGGATACGTTTAATAGGAAACAACGGACGCGGTTAGTCAGTGTCCGGTTACTAAAACACTTATGACCAACAACCATCACGGCACCATCATCGCTATCCTTGGCCAAGTAGCTGAAGTTCAGTTTGATGAGTACCAACCTCATTTATATGAAATTCTCAAAAACGAGGATGAATCAGTGATTTTGATGGTTCAATCCAGTAGCCAACAACATCGCTTCTTTTGTTTAATTTTGAAAGGCGCTTGGCATTTAGCTCGGGGTACCACTATCCTGGCTAGTGGTCACACGCTACGCATCCCCGTGGGTGAGCAAGTCTTAGGTAGGGTGATGAACTTATTTGGCGATGTCCTGGATGGAAATAAAGACGAGCTTGATCACCGCAAAGCATGGTCAGTTTTCGCCAATCGTCCCACCGTCACTCTTCCAGAAACCGAGGACAAAGTTTGGGAAACAGGTATTAAGGTCGTAGACTTCTTTGCCCCACTGGTGAAAGGTCGCAAGGTGGGGTTATTTGGTGGCGCCGGTGTGGGAAAAACGTTGTTGCTGACTGAGATCATGCATAACATCGTCACCATCAAAGACACTGAACACGCCGTGTCGGTCTTTGCTGGAGTGGGTGAACGGATCCGCGAAGGGTATGAGCTGCACCAAGAACTTAAAGACCGCCAGTTATTACACAAAGTAGCGTTGCTTTACGGCACGATGGGCGAAACGGCTGCCATTAGATTTTTAACCGCTATGGCTGGCGCCACCGTGGCAGAGTACTTCCGCGATGAAGCTCATCAAGATGTGCTTTTCTTTGTAGATAACACCTTCCGGTTTATTCAAGCCGGTGCTGAGCTCTCAACTCTAACCAATACTATTCCGTCAGAAGATGGCTATCAACCTGACTTAACTTCACAAATGGCGGATTTTCATAAGCGCTTAGTTTCCACTGAGCATGGCGTTATTTCTGCCATCGAGGCAATCTATGTGCCCGCTGATGATATGTTGGACTTGGGTGTCCAGTCGATCATGAGCTATCTGGACTCGACCATTGTTTTATCACGTGACATTTATCAGCAAGGATATTTGCCGGCGGTCGATATTCTGGCTTCCAACTCATCGGTCCTGGTACCAGAAGTGGTAGGCATGGATCATTATCATGCAGTCACCGAAGCCAAAAAAGTCTTGCGACAAGCCGCCACCTTGGAACGGATGGTCAGTTTAGTGGGTGAAGGCGAACTATCTGAAGATAATCAAGTTTTATACCAACGGGCCCTGCGGCTTAAAGCCTACATGACTCAGCCATTTTTTGTGGTCGAAGCTCATACCGGCAAACCGGGCGCATACGTAAAACTAAAAGATACTGTCCGTGATGTACAAAGTATTTTGAGTGGGGCACAGGATGATGTGCCGGTCAGTAAGCTGCAATTTCGTGGGGCATTATGAACGAAGTCGTCGATTTAGATCATTTGCAGCTCATTATTAAAGATCGCTCAGGTGAAGTTTTCCAAGGTCAAGTGTTATCAGTTACTTGCTGCAATCAAGTGGGGGCCTTTGACGTCATGCCTCGTCATTCCAACATGGTGACGACTATTTATGAAAAAATTGTCGTCCAAACTAAGCCTGAACATTTTGAGACCTTCAATCTTAATTCCGGTTTATTGCGCGTCACAAATAACAAAGTCGAAATTTATGTGGGGTTATAATCAACATTGAAATCACAAACGCATGAAAAAGAATCTTATCCTTAGCTTAGTGCTCATCGTAACACTCATGTATGTGCTTCTACCAGTCGGGGTAAAGGCTCAAGCAGTCCCTACTGCCTGCGATGCTGACTTTAATCAAGACCACCAGGTTAATCTTCCTGATTACACTATTTTCCTCAACAGTTTTCCGTTGAGTAGCGCTACCCATACCCAAGCCGATATTAATCATGACGGTAAAACGAACTTAACTGATTATTCATGGTTTCTCTTATTTTTAGGACAAGACTGTGTAGCTGCGCCGACTCCTAGCCCAGCTGCCTCGCCCTCACCTTCAATCTCACCACAACCCTCTCCATCAGCTTCACCATCTCCCACCCCAATTCCCAGCCCCAGCCCGAGTGCGACACCTATTTCCGGTGCACCCAGTATTAATGGTTGCCAAATATTCCCAGCAAACAATCCGTGGAACACCGATATTTCCAGTTACCCTGTCCATGCTAACTCGGCTAGCTACATTGCCAGTATCGGAGCGAATGAAGAACTTCATCCCGATTTTGGCGGCGCCACCTGGGGTGAAACCTATGGCATTCCGTTTATCACCGTCACTAACTCTCAAGCTTTGACGCCCATTAACTTTACTGCTTATGGTGACGAAAGTGATCCAGGCCCGTATCCTATTCCCCTCACTGCCCCGATTGAGGGTGGAAATAGCTCAGATGGTGACCGTCACGTGATTGCCCTCAATACTGAAAGCTGCCGATTGTATGAGCTCTATCGTGCCTTTCCTCAATCAAGTAGTTGGAATGCTGACTCAGGCGCCATTTTTGATTTAAGTAGTAATGCCTTGCGTCCACAATACTGGACGTCAGCTGATGCGGCAGGGCTGCCGATCTTGCCTGGACTCGTCCGGTACGATGAAGTCGCACAGGGAGAAATTAAGCACGCCATTCGCTTTACTGTCAATAATTCACAACGAGCCTTTATTCACCCCGCCACTCATTTTGCATCCAGCAGTACCAATGCCAACTTGCCACCCATGGGCCTCAGAGTTCGGCTCAAAGCTGATTACAACATCAACAACTTAACTGGCCAAGCTCGCGTTATTGCTACCGCGCTGAAAAAATATGGCATGATCCTGGCAGACAACGGCAGTGATTGGTATATCAGTGGTCAGCAACATCCCAACTGGAACGATGAAGAATTGGAGCAGTTGAAATCAATCCCCGGCAGTGCCTTTGAGGCAGTAGAAACCGGGCCGTTGGTGTATTAAATATCTCCAAATCCTGAAATCATTGCTCCTTGAGTTTCAAGCTGGTTTTTAAACTCACTATCAGTGAGTAACTTTACGTCACGTTCACGGTCACCAACCAGGGATGAGAATTGTCGTAATAAATCATCAACATAAGCAGGGTGAAAGAAAAATTCGGTGACTGTATTATCTGCAACCATTGTGAAGTCTTCTACAAAACCTTGCTGAGCTTCATCAAAACTACCAACTATATGTTCAAAAATGTAATCAGTCAACTTAACACCTCGCTGTAGCAAAACATCATTCATGTCTTGCCCAGCGCTATTGCCATCTGAGAAAGCAATCAAAGGTCTCACAAAAATATCGTGTTGCAATGCATACTCATTAACTACGTCAATAACTTTAGGATGTAGATGGCAGTTCTTATGACCATTGATGTGAGTGGGAATTCTCCCCGTTAGCTCTTCAAATTTTTGCAATTCGACTCGAACTCGATTAGCTAACGTCGCTGCTGGAGCTTCTGCTAACAATTGCTTATAGTCATCAGTTTTCAAATACCTGCCCGTGCCTACAATGTCATGAAGCGTAATATGAATACCTAGACCATGAATATTATTATCCAAGACTGCTTTGACACCTTCAGCAGTTGCAGGCGAATCCATCATTAATGACAACTCAGTTAAAATTCCTGTTTGGATAGCGGCTATACACCCGCGATTAATTCCCGGAGTTAAACCAAAGTCATCAGCAACAAGGACGAGGTGTTTCATAGCATATCCCACCACACTCGCCAATTCGAGCTACGCTCGATTGTCGATTGTGGCGGAAGCGGTGGGATTCGAACCCACGAACCACATTTCTGTGGTACAGGTTAGCAACCTGTTGCACTGGGCCACTATGCGACGCTTCCTTGATTCCAGTTATTAATCGTCTAAGAAGTCCCGCCCCGCGGGGCGACGCTTCCAGGCATTGGTTAGACAGGTAATACCTGCCGAACCGAGCCATCATTATATCAAGATTCGTTCGCTTGAGAAGCAACCTTTTCGGGCTTTTGCAGTAAAGCAATCTGATAGAGTGCAAACATCAGGACCACTGCCGCTAAATATTGGCTGGGAGCTAAAAAGCTTTTATAAATGACAGCATCGATAAAAACTGCTAGTAATGGAAAAACCAGTTCCAACAAAGTTGCAATCTTGGCTTCTGTTTTTTGCAGACCACGGTAATAAATCCACAAGGCCACCATCCCAGTTGAAAGAGCAATAAAAACCAAGCGCGCCCATTGTGAAGGTTCCACCATACTCAAACTACCCGATTGCCCCATCACCATCACACCAAGCAGACCAAAGATTGTTGCGCCTATAAAACGCAACCCAGTGGCCACATTACTTGAAACTTCTCTCATCAATAACTTAGACAAAGTAGTTCCAATACCCCAGGCTGCGGCAGCTGCCAAGGCATATCCTGCCGCGATTACGGTTTGGTTGCCGGTCGCAAAACTGACATACCCATTTTTGAACGTCACAAAATAAGCGGCAACAAAAGCCAACGCTGCCCATTGCAGATATTTAGGTGTAATTTTTTCTTTCAGTAATAAGGTGGCAGATAAAATCACAAAAATAGGTTGTAACTTTTGCAATAAGAACACCACGCTGAAGGAAATAAAGTTAACCTTGGCTAATGCCGTGGTAAACCATAAGGTTCCTAGCAAACTACTTAATAGGGACACCGCAATTGCTAAACCAATAATCCGAGACGTAAATTTTTGGGCCAAAAATTCTTTAGCGATCAAAGGAAGTAACAAGGCAGTGCCAATCAAATGTTCTAAAAACACAATCGTAATGGGAGGCAACGTAAATAAACTTCGGCGCACCACACCATCAAGTGCCCACAAAATAGCGGCTATCACAATTAATACAGGGCCCTGAAACTTCAGACTCTTCATCATAAAGATCCTTAACACATTACTTTTTACCAACCTTGAGGGAATAAAAAACAGCACCTAACTCAACCTGTGAGTTACGTGTGCCTTCTTTCATTCAGACTGTACTGCCGGCTTCGGAGTTATCCTGCGCTAAGCGCGGGACTCACCGAATCATGTCGCGAGCGGAGCTCGGGACTCGTGGGCTTTACCACCGATCGGGACTTGCACCCTGCCCTGAAGGTCTTTTGATTGTAGCATAGACCCCGTCAATAGATCTTGTTTTTAAGTACCAGATTTGTCATGATGTATCTATCACAAGGAAGACTTATGAAAACTACGCACGCTGTAACTGCTTTGTTACTCACCCTCACCTTTTTAGCCTTTGCTCCCCAAACGCTGGCCTTAGAAATTAATGTTCTCCCCACCGGTCGAATCGAAATCACAGAAGACAATGTGTTGGGCGAAAGCGATGAAGTCAGAGCTAATACTGGTATCACCGACCAGAAAATGATTCGGCCTCCCATGCCTGTCCAGACCAGGACTCCTAAACCTGCCAATGCCGATGAGATGCGCATTCGCCTCGACGCTCAAAACAAAGAAACAGTGATTGAGATGCGAAAAAAACAGCTCGAGCTCAAAGCCAGTCCGGCTCCTTCTGATGAGGTCCGCACCAAACGTCTCCAAATGACCGTACCGTCACCCACTGAACCAGGCATGAATGAAGCCGAGTATCGCCGCCGGATGGAAGCCGAGAAAAATGGCCAAGGTGAGCGACCAGAGCCATGGCCTAAACCGTTGGAAATTAACTCCGGCATCAACCCCGAAGGTAAGCCCGTGATAGAGTTTAAATCTGATGAAGCCAAAGCCACCATGGATAATCCGGATGTCAAACTTGAAATCAAACCCAAAACTGAAGACGCCACCGAACGGATTCGTTTAGAAAATGCTCAAGGTAAAACTGGTGTTTTAAAAGTCACCCCTGAAGAAGCCTTAGAAAAAATTAAAAACCAAGAAAACTTACCAAAAAATATCAAAACTGATGAAATGAAAGTGGTCACCGAAGAAGACGGAACAGTTAAGTATATCGTCCCTGTCCCTCCCCAACCTCCTCAAGCTAATTCATCACGATCTAATGGCGTATTTGGTCGACTCCAATTCTGGAAACGACCAGCAACTCCGGCCCCCAAACCCACGATTCTGCAATACGAAGTGAATGGTGAAACAGGCGAGGTCCAGCCTAAAGTGGCCTCACCTTCTGGTGATGATCAAGAAACTGCCGTGCGTGGTGGCGGGTGGTTACAACGTTTATTTAGGTAATAACCCTGAGCGTTGCAAAAGTGGCACCAGCTCTTCCACAGGTAAACCGTACACAAAGGCCGTGTATGAGCCCTCGACGCGACTAAAAAAAGCTCCCCCCTCCGGATATGCAACTGAAAATGCTCCTGACCAGGTTGTAACTGGTTGCGTGGTCACATAGCGGTCAATTTCTTGTGTGCTGAGCTGCCTAAAGGTGGTGTTTAAAGTAGTTACTGACGTGTGATGAATCTGCAAATCAGGATCTACATAACAAAAACCGCTGACAACTTCTACCGTCTGCCCAGATTGGGTGCTTAACATTTCTCGAGCTTCTGCAAGTGAAGTGGGCTTTTCTAGAGAGTGGCCATTCAAATGTACAAACGTATCGCCCGCCACGATCACAGCCTCAGGATAACTCTGATTAACTTTCTCCGCCTTAGCTTCGGCGATTAATTGAGCCCGCTCAGCCGGCGTTGGGCCAGTAATGCTTTTTTCATCTACTGCTGCCGGAACTGCCATAAACTCTACTCCCAGTGCTTTCATCAGGAGTTGACGCTGGGGTGACTGAGAAGCAAGGATCAGACGGGACATGCCTCTATTTTAACCGAAAATAAAAATAGCAAAAGTTTGAGTTGAAAATAGACTGATATACGAAACCATTAGCCTTGACAAGTCCTATATTATTTGTTATAATCCCCTACAAAATTGACTATATAGAAGTGTAACTATTACATATATAATAGATCATATAGACACAAATTAAATGTTTGTGATACTATCTGACACACAAATTTATTACACTTTTATTACTCAATTCTTACAAAACATGCAAAAAAACACTGCTGCCTCAAACGCTGTTATTTCTCAAATTAATGTCGGCTTAGCTCTTTTAATTGGTGGACTCTTTTTTGTCACCAAAGCTTTGCCTGTCTTTGCTCATCACTTACCAATTCCTACTTTAGAAGAGTGTCAAGCCAATGGCAACAAAAAAATCGTCATTTGTCATGCTACTTCATCTGATGAAGTTAATCCTTATGTCATGATCGATATCTCTTGTGAAGCCTTATATGGTGATAACGGCAATGCCGGTCACTTTGATGAAAACGGCTCACCTTTAAATGGCCACGAAGATGATTACATCCCTCATGATGGTGAGACTTGTAACCCTGAGGCAAGTGCTAGTCCGAGCCCAACTCCCAGCGTAGAACCTAGTCCAACTGCTGAACCAAGTGCCACCCCTAACCCAAGTCCTACCCTCGAACCTAGTGCTACCCCAGAGCCTAGTCCTTCAATGGAACCTAGTGCTTCACCTGAAGCTAGCCCTAGTGCCAGCCCTACTGCCTCCAGCAACCCGGCACCTTCCAATCCTCCTGAGTCAGGCAAAGGCGGTGGCTCCAGTGAGTCGGGTCGTCAAACCAGCTTAGGTAATGATAACTTGCAATGTACTCAAAAAACTTTTGACGCTGCGATGGATGTCAAAGACAATGGTACTGGTGTCAAAGACGTATTGGTGACTTTTGTGTATAACGGTTCTACTAAACAAGCTCATACGAATGAAAATGGTCGTGCAAAAGTTACTTTTGATCAAAACGGTAATGGCACCATTACCGCTAGTGCTGAAGGTTGGAACACGCAATCGATGTCATTAACAATGCCAATGTGTGGTGATGTTCACCTGGACCCTGATCGCAGTCGTGGTAGTGTCCTCGGTGCTAGCACCGGTATCAATGGTCGTGGTGTAGGTCAAGTTTTAGGTGCTTCCACCTTAGCCAATACAGGCAGTCAAGTTGAATATCTCTTGCTCTCTGTGTTTGGAACTGGTCTAATTACTACTGCATCAGCGCTCTATGGCTACTTCCAAACTAAGCAAAACTAAGCGTCATAAAAAACACTCACGACGGCGGAAAACAGGTGCTCACCTCTCACAGTCTCAAGCTGTGGTAACGGGACCTTCAACCTCGTTAGCACAACCTTCTGAGCTCAAACCTCGCCGACGGTGGTTGCCAGGGCTGTGGATCATTCTCGCCACTCTTGGTCTTAACTTAATGTTGGGCTCTGCCTGGTATTACTCGTATCGCCAAACTGTACTTTCCTTTCGAGTCACTCCGACGGTGACTGGTCAACTGGCTTTGCGCGGGGAGCTCCCCATAGAGGTTATTATTCCTGATCATCACATTCAGACGAGTGTCATACCAGCTCAAATCACTGATGGTGTCTGGGAAACTTCCGACACTGCTGCTACTCACTTAGTCAGCTCAGCACGACCCGCGGAAGGCGGTAATATTGTCATTTATGGTCATAATCGCAAGCACTTACTGGGGAACTTAAAAACAGTAAAGCTCGGTGATACTATTCAGGTTAAGACTCAGGACAATAAACTCTATGAATACACGGTGATGAAGAAAATGATCGTCAATCCCGACCAAATCGAAGCTGTCCTCCCTACCGATCATGAAATTTTGACTATTTATACGTGTACCGGCTTATTTGATTCACAACGGTTGGTGTTGCAAGCATCGCCTAGTGCAGTCAGTTCCACTCTCTAATCAAAGGCTGATCACCGCTGACTTTCGGTGGTTTTCAGACTTAGTTCATATAAATCACATGCACCTAAACAACCGGTGTGAACTTTAGTGAGCTGAAATGCTGAAGTTAAGGTCTTATATTCCAAGGGCCAAGCCTGAAGATTATTAGCATAGTACTCGGAAACAAAAACGCGATGACCTTGCTGCAACAAAGTTGCATATAAATCTTTCACACTAGGCACTTGATGCGTGGTTAATAATTCAGCGGTCATAAATTCTTGCTGCAACGTGATCGGCAAAGCTTGAGCTTCATTGAGACCCAAGACGTGCACATAATAGGGTGGCAAAAATGTCCCCACATATAATTGCTGTTCAGCTGATCGCGGTTGTGTCACTAGATATTCCTGCCATTTTTTTACGGCTAAATAATTCCACGGTGTTTCTTGATACTTAAAGTTAAGGCCGATTTGTTTTTTGATGGTTATTAACTCCATTTCGGAGCTGCGCAGACCTAAACCAGGCACAACTAAAAAGCTACTTACTAGGACTAGGACTGCTAGCCATCCCCATCGATACCCGAGTATTTTTTTGATGGTAGTAGCTGTGAAAAGGATCATGATCGGTACAACGATCATCACGTACCGCGCATCAGGAGTCACAAAAAATGACATCAGCACAACCGTCGATAACCCCAAACTTATAAAAACGGCACTCAAGATTTTTTGTGAGCGGTTAAAACTGACCGCGATGACTACTATTCCTACCGCTGCTAACAAGCTCACCACTGGTGATATTAATCTTTCGGTAAACCACAGGAAACGTGTGCCACCACCAGCCACCGCTTGCAAATAAAACTGAGTATTAGATCTAAAATAAATGTTGCTAAAAGTTTGGCCTGCGGCTAAGTTTTTATGACCCACTAAAATTTCTGATAGCCATACATAACATATAAACATCAACCCCGTGACACCTAGCATCACCACATACCTTACTTTTTTATTAACTGACCACCTCGAAAACCAACCCCGCAGCAGCGCACTTATACCAATGACCAATGCCACAGGAGCGTTGGAGAATTTAATCAGCAAAAACGCGAGAGGTAAAAAACCTGCAATAACCGGCGCAATGCCCTGCCAGCTAAGCAGAGACCACAGACTAGCCACGATCAAAAACAAAGTGATGTTTTCAGCCATCAAGAGTGTGGGCACGGTATAAATGTAAAACTGAGTCACATACAAAAAGAGGGCTACCGCTGCAGCTACCACTGCCAGCAGATTATTACCGAGCCATAGCTTGAGACTACGAACTAAGAGAGCAATGGTGGCGACGCTCAACACCAAGTTGGCTAAGTAAAAAACTCTCACATCATTGATCAGAAAAAAATACAGCAATAAATACCACGAATACAATGGCGGCGTGACTTGCTTGGTATAATGACCTGGCATGCTCATCGACCACGAGTCGCCATGAGTTAAATTCCAGGCTGGCACTGAGTAGTAAAGCGTATCAGGATATGGTTCTAAGTTGCCTATTAGCGAACTGGGTTGAAATGGATATTTAAAAGCTAAACTTAAAAATAACAGACTGGCCACAATGGTAAGGAATGACCATTGATAGCGAGCAACTACTTGTGCCACTCGCTGTAACCCAGGGCTTTGCAGGGCAAACCAGCTCGGTATCCGCCACATAATTTTGGTGGCGTCACGCAAGTTTAAGCCGGTTTTTTTATCAAGGTAAATGGTGGCAATTTTGAGTTCAGTGAAAGGTAATTGGCGTTTGGCTACCAAAGCGGCAATCTCAGCTTCCACGCCATAATCATCTGATTGCCACTGGATAAGTGGTAACATCTCACTGCGAAATGCCATAAAGCCACATAAGGGGTCACGGCGTTTAATCGTAAAAAAGTGTTTGAAAATACTAGCCATCACACCATTCCCCAGTTGACGAACCCAAGACATTTTATCGGCAAAATCACGATATCCAAAGACGATGGGTGAACGCTGGAGATGAGTAATAAACTCAGCGATGGCACCGGGCTCGTGTTGGCAATCGCCATCCATTACCACCACCGCTTGAGCGCCAGCTGCTTGAGCTTTCTCAATGCCGGTCCGTAAGGCGGCTCCTTTACCTCGGTTCTGCTGATGAGTGATGACTTTAAGAAATTTTTTATCTTTCCAGTGTTTGAGAAGGTGAGCTGTCTGATCTTGAGAACCATCATTAACGATCAACGCTGTCACTTGATATCGACGATTGAGCTTTTTCAGCTCTGCAGTTAAGGACTGCAGGAAATCAGTGATGAATAACGCTTCATTATAAACCGGCACCACCACCACAATTTTCTTTAGTACCAGTTTTTTTCTTGCCACGGCCATGAGCGCGATTGTACAAGGTTTAATGATGTCGGGAAAGATAAGACTTGAGCGGAAGGGGAGGGATTCGAACCCTCGATCCTTTCGGATGCTGGTTTTCAAGACCAGTGCACTAGGCCACTATGCGACCCTTCCTTAGTTAAGAAGGTTTCTATTCTAGCATTTTTCTGAGTAAACAGCCGTGGCAATTCTTATTTTGACCACGATAAAAAGCCAGTTGTTAAAAGATTAAGATCATCTGATTCACTGCCATAGGGAATAGCCGTCACCTGCCAGCGAGGATGGCGCAACTGAGACATACGTGAGTTAATATTTTCACATACTACCTCTGCCACCACTGGATATTCTTGAAAATGCTTCATATAGGTCAAAACTAACTGAGCTCGTTGTGACTCTTTTAAAGCTTCCCAGCGTTGAGAGGCTTCTGTGGCAGCCCCTGTGCTCAGCTTTTCCTTAAATAATATTGCCTGTTGGTCAATCACATCCACTTCCATTTCAAACACCTGATTCTTTAATAAAAAAGTTAACGCTTGCAACACACCTACTGCTACTACAGGATCAAAATCCTCTGGAAAACCAAACCGACGTGCATTAATATCTTTATCGGTCACAAAACGTTGTGCTGCCAATCGGGTGTGAATGGGTAATTCCTTCTTTTTAGACAAGACTACCCAGCCGGAAGTAGAAAGATATACAGACATACACATCAATTATACAACCTTCGTGCACCAGGATTTTCATTACCCTACAAATCGTGTATAGTTAAAACGTCATGAGTGACAGTTCTGCCCGACCGACCTCTCGAGAATATTTAGAACAAATGCGCCAACGCCGTCAGCAACGGAGTGGAGTATCTGAAGTGGCAGCCACGCCTGAAACCCTTTCCTCGCCACCGCCATCAAGTGAACAATATCTAAATGCTCCTTATACTCAAAGTGAACTCCCTTCACCACCACCTCCACAATCTCAAGCACCCTTGCCACCACCTCCCCAACAAGCTGCTCCTGAGTTCCCGCCGGTTAATCCTGAAATGGCCAATCGACCGCTGCCTGAGGAATTAGTCGCTGAGTGGTTAGCTCCTAGTCGCCCTTTCAAAAAACGTAACCGTCAATACTTCAGCACGGTGTTTATTATTGCTTTGTTGGTATGTTTGATTCTGTTCTTTGCCGGACAATTTTTACCAATTGCAGCTGTAATTGCCCTAGCTTTTTTGGCCTACGTGCTGAATACTTTCCCCCCAGAAATCATTAAGTATCAAGTCACTACATACGGTATGCGACTTGATAACCAGCTTTATTTTTGGGATGAGCTCAGTCGATATTGGTTTAGTAATAAATATGGATCCAACTTGCTTCATCTAGAAGTTAATCGGTTTCCGTTTCATTTAACACTCGTGCTCGGTGAGGTGAATCCTAGTGAAATTGATGAGCTCCTCTCCGAGGTCTTGCTCCACCAAAAACCTCACCCCAGCTACTTTGAACAAGCTGCCGAGTGGTTACAACAAAAGTTGCCTTTGGATGCTGAAACTCAGCCCAGTTCTCAACCGCCTAGCGCTTCTCCCACCCCAACTTCAGCGCCACCGGCTCAATCATAAATCGAGCTTTGACGTACTCTGCACCAGGCGATACAATATAACTTCGCTGATTTAATAACCGCGCCAGTATTACTTTGGCTGTATATGCACCCGTAGCTCAGCTGGATAGAGCATCAGATTGCGGATCTGAGGGTCGTGCGTTCGAATCGCGCCGGGTGCACTTTTGATTTATGGCTTTTAAAGAATTTTCCAAATTATTTGTCCAATCTACTGAACAGATCGCCCAAGGCACATATAATCCCGAAATCGAAAAAGAACTGTTAAAACAATTTGCTCAATTAAGTGAACCTGAGTTCCTAGAAGTTGAGCGAATGTTAGCTGATTTTCTCAATCCCCACCACGCTCGTAATACTGACCAAATATATATCGAAATTTTTAATGCTGAGCCTTCAAAAGATACTGTCAGAACTCAATTGGATGTCTTGCTTTTCTTAGGTTTATTATTAGGGTCAGTCATGAAACGAAACCAAACAATGGCTGAAGCTCGGGCCATTGATCCCGCTCTCTTCACCCAACAACTTCTGGAATTATTCCCGTCTGACCAACTTCACCCCAAATTATTAGAAGACAAAGTCTTTGGCTTTATGGCTTCTAACCCTGTCTGGAGTCCTATGCTGCGGTTGCTGTCTCAGGACCAGTAAAATCAGTTCCTATTTGGGCATTTCTGGCCAATCTATGTAGATAAGAGACTAGATTTTTATAGACCTCTTTGAAAGTCACCTCAAAGTCATGGGTATTAAGATTACTTTCCCGACGTATCCGGGCATGGATTGTGGCTTGGTCATTGCTGTCCTCATCTTTACCTGCCTCTTCTACCCCGACTCCAATATCAGTGTAATTAGAACTTAATGCTGTTCCAAACATAGTTGACTTAAAAAGTGAGTCGGCGTCTGGATCGGGGGCGTTACGGTTGCCACGGATAAACAGCGACGTCAGCAAGCTGACCCGAGTTGTCATCCGGTTGCGAGCGGCATCGAGGAGATCAGTAATGGGCTCTAAGTCTGGCCGCAGCTCACCTAAACCTGTAGCTAAAACTGTGACTGGCGTGACTCCAGTTTTTTTATACGAAGAGCGTTCCGCAGCTAATTTACCCATCGACGCAAAAAGCAAATCTAGTTCATTTGGCAGCAATGTCTGCCCAGATAAAATTTTTCTTTTTAACTCTTTATTGAGAGGCAAGTTAATGGGTGCCAAACTCCCAAAATCAGGCGCAGCTTCTAGAAGGTGGGTGCTGTCAGACTCAATTTCTAATTTCTCTAACGTTAAGGCGGCTGCCAATTGGATAATGTTAGATGCTGAAAAAGGATATTCCCTGGTTTCCTTAGGTGGTCTTCCAGCTTTGGCCTCTTTCTTTACTACCACATAAAAAGAGTCCGAAATTTGATTGAGTTTGTTAGCTTCCAACGGAACTGTGAAACTAGTGGTGGGTTTTTCATATTTCCGAGCAGTTTCGTACAGAGAAGCTAAATTTTGAGCATCAACCTTGAGACTTTTAGGTTCACGTCCAGGATAGTAGCGGGCATTATGATCAGCGACCAAGGGTTGGAAAGCATTGGCATAAGCATGAAACTCATCCCATGTTTTTTGGGCTACATGACCTAGAAATCTCCGGGCTGGATTGCCATCAGTCATACTGTGGCCATTCTTGGTGACCAGCTGCATACCATCTGGCCCCATCGCGACCCGTAACGCCACATTAATACCATTACCGTGAGTAAAGTTGCGATAATCTGCCTGGCATAAATCCGCATCCATTTGGGTGGGATCGCTGAGAATTAAACTCATATCTGCTACATCGGGTCGATCAGGATCCAAGCGATACTTCCCCCGCTCCTGCATGGTGATGACTTTTGTATAGGCATCATCTTTATTAAGATGTGCGGGCCACTTTTGCCACCCACTCTCATTATTCATTTCAATACTCGTGTTTAGATAATGGACAAAGTCTGAGCGATTATTTGCATTTTTCTTGATGACATCATGAGGTATGTAGATTTTTTTGTACTCATCGCCGCGCCAAATAACTACTGAGTATTGTTCATTGGGCTCAATTGCTTCATAGGCTTTGCCACGATGACCATCTTCATCTTTTTGACGATCAATGACCAGATTCTGCAACTGGTTTTTAATCAACAGCGCATATATGAGGTTTGGATCACCATTATCAAATCGCGCTTTGGCCTCCTGAGTAAGTTTGGCGACATCAAGTTTTTTGTCCACCACAAAACTGCCAAACTCTGAAGCGAGATGTTTATCACCAATCCGTTGTTGAAGTTCGAAGCGTTCAATTGTGGGGTCAAACTCACACGGTCGCCGATTCATCACAAACGGTCGGCTGACTTCTTTAAACCAAAACCGAAATATTTGTTCGATGAGTTCTTCTCCATGTTCAGCCAACTTGGCCATACGTTCTAAAGCCAGGCGTGATCGCTCGATTCTGCGCGACTCAAAATCAAGTGAGTTTTTTAAAACTTGGTTCAAGTTACCTAGTATTTCTTCACCATGTTTGCCCGACCACATCATCAATTTTCGGACTTGCTCAATCGATAACACCCGCATGCTGAATTTGCCCAGTCTTTGCATACCCTTTTTTAAGAGATTTTCGGGCACACCATTGGGATAGATCAAGCGCGTACTCAGCGTCAATGAATGATAGGCAGACATCATTATCCGCCGAGCTGCCTCGTAATTAGGTTTTTCGTAGAGGTTAAACACTTGCTCGAGGGCTTGTGTGAAATTTAATCTTCGCTTCAGTAAATCATCAAAGATATGCTCAAGTTGCTCATATTTTTGTGATTCAGATAGTTCTGCTTCAGAAGTGTTTTTCTCTTTTAAAACATCAAATATCATAGTCAATATTCCATCAAAGCATGTTTCCTTTCTTTTATAAAGGTCCAGCTTGAGAGAAACTGCGTTTTCAGAGAGGACTTTAATAATCAAGGTGACTCAGGTATCATACGTATCACTGGAAGCGTGCCGGAGCGGTCTAACGGCCAGGTCTCGAAAACCTTGGGGCTCGCAAGGGTCACGAGGGTTCGAATCCCTCCGCTTCCGCCCAAATTGCGCACAGTCTGCAACTTCTATTCTAAATCTCGCGTGTAGTAAATTTCTGTTTCTTCAAAAATGTGGATGTCATTCCGGCGTCGATGAAGGTGAACTTCAATTGCAGCAAAGCGTTCCGTCCGGGTAAAGTGCAGGCTTACATGGTGAGAAAGATAGAGTTCAAACCAACCTTGTTTTAAGATATGCCTTTGAATCTGTGGGGTGTCGTGCTTCAACGCCTCGATGGCAGCATCAAGTTCTTGTTTGCTATTCATTGCCGAATCGACCACAACATTATGTCTGTGGCTTGAGAATTTCTGAATACTCCACTTACCATAGGTAACTAAGACACTTTCATCTTCTAAATGAATTTGAAAAATACTCCCATAAACTCGGAAGGCCTTGATGATTTTCAAACCTTGAAGCACTTGTAAATCTGCATTGGCTTGCTTGGCAGAGATATGATGTTTAGTACTCAATTGCCGTAGCTGATGGTATCTGTCAAAACTATGAACTAAGGTTGTGTTTATCACCCCATACCTATCAACCAAGTATTCTTTCAGTTTGTTTTTTGCGTACTCATAAGCTTCAGGTGGATACGAGTAGAGCTCAAACTTACCCTGATTAGTTTCAATATGATGTCGCCAGATCTGTGCCCCCACATTTTGAAAGTAGTTTACTGCTTCAATTTGACCAATTCCCCAGCGATCAAGAATCCGTTGGAGAGTGGGAAGGCTATAGATACTTTTCATAACGTAACCATATCAATAAAAGACTGAAAAAGACAGCCTGACCACCAGGCAGACGCTCGATCAGTAGTGACACTGGCCTTGCAACTATATAATCCTATAATAATTGCTTTTTATCTCTTCACCAGATATAATACATATTTATGACGCATGAAAAATTACTCCGAATCGATCGGATAAAAGATACCTTTCGTACTATTTACCTTGTAACCGACCCCACTCAGCGCGAAGGCATTACAGGCAAGAGCAGCATTTTGTTTGATGCGTACCTGATTGAGCAAGAATATCTAGTCCTACAGCATTTAGCCAACTCAGAAGTTTCACCTCAACCATATCGTTTACGTAGAACTGAAAATAGAATTAGACTTTTGAGAGAATATTTACCCGGTCAGATTATGGCGGAAATTGATACTGAGACCCTGAAAAGAGATTTTGCTCCTTTGTTACGTTCTGCTATCAATACTTTGAGTACAGTTCATAGTTACAACGTTATTGTAAATGACGAATTAATTCATAATCTCTTGATAAGTAAAAGTGGCGACAATGAATATAGATCATGGTTTATTGACTTCGAATTTAGTTTTATCCTCGATGCAGATACAGAGCATATTTCCCCAGAAATTGTTGAGGATTTAATAGAGACTTTTAATCTAAGTCAAGAAGTTCACCACAAACGAATAAGAAAAACTGATGCCAAAAAAATGGAGCAAACGAGCTTAGTGCGCGAAATGCTTAACCGTATTGAACTGTCTTACGATGCCCAAGAAAGGCTAGCTAAAGGCATCTTCAGTGATTTAGAAGCAGAGGGTATTTACTTAGAGGCAGATCTCAAAGATTTTATCAAAAATTCATTGAGTACCACATTGAAAAAACGACCCCTTTCTCTATAATCTACTCCATGTCCCTCCACCCCCTTCTCTATGCCCTGATTGCTTATATTGGCTGGGGTAGTGGTGATATTTTTGGGGTTTTTGCTTCGCGTAAACTGGGCAGTGAATCAACTGCCTTGTGGATTTTTTTGGTTAGCTTGATCGGCATGTCGTGTTATCTGCCATTTTCCTATCAGCAGCTAAGCTTGATGACTCCATGGTTGATGCTGCAATTGGCGCTGTTGGGTTTGTTGTTTACTTCCGCCAATGTTGCCATTTATGAGGCTTTAGTGACCTCGCAAGCATCTTTAGCGGGCACAATTGTAGGTAGTTACTCAGTATTTGTAGTGCTGTTTTCTTTTTTAATGTATGGCACCGCTATCAGTGCTGCTCAACTTTTCTTTATTATGATTACCTTCGCAGGTTTAGTAATTGCCACACTTAACTTTCAAGATCTGCGTAATAGCTCACTGCTCACTGACCGCGGTGTCTGGATTGCAATTTATGCCGCCATCAGCGCCGGCTTATTTTTCACGTTTAGTCAGCCAGTGGTGACAGTAGTTGGTTCTTTTTGGCCCATTTATATTAGTATGTGGTTCTTTCCCGCCCGTGATTTGGGTGTATATCAAAGCTAAAGGCTTAGAATTACGTTACCCGAATGTAAAAGATAAAACAGTTTTTTATGTGGCACTGTCTGCACTGTTAGTCAGAGTCGCCGAGGTGGCGTACACCCTCGGGATCGCCACTGGCCAAACCGCCATTGTGGCTCCCATTGGCGGTTCATATCCCACCTTGTTTGTGGTCTTGGCTTTTCTTATTTTTAAGGATCGTTTAACTAGACAGCAACTAGCTGGCATTATGGTGACACTGATGGGGGTTGTCGGTTTAGCTTCCACGGCGGCGTAACCAGCCTGCCACACTGCCCATCATTACCGCGCCATCGGCAGCAAGCTGGAGAACAGGCAACCAATACCACCCTTGTGGCACATAGCGCCAATTTTTTTGAATTGACCAAATGGTGTAAAGCATCAATCCCGAGGTAATCATTATTACTGCCCAGCTCAACTTATTCTGACTCAGTAGCCAGCCCATCATCAATAGTAACCCCAAGTACCTGCCAAACAAAGCCATCACTTTGGGCCTGACAATCCCAGCTTGGATGTCACCGCGGGCAAAACGGTAAATCATCCACGTAAAGCTTCGGAGGGTCCTGCGGGGCAACCAGCTGACTTTGGCGTCAGGCGCAAATCTTATGGTAAGCTGATGCTGATCTCGAAGATGCTCTAACTTTTTTGCAAAAGCATAGTCTTCATTGTCGCTAAGAGTCTCATCAAAGCCACCCAGTTGCGTAAAAAGTTTTTTAGAAATCAGCATTGAGCGTGTGGCAGGCAAAAACGTGTCAGGATTAACTCGGTCTGGCATTACTAATACATAGGGTACAACAGCTTGTTCAAAACCAGTTTTAGTCACCGCATCATAATAACCAGCTACTACTGTCTCAGCATTATTATCTTTAATCTTCTCAACTAACTTTTTCAGCCAATTCTGATGTGGCACACAGCCGGCATCGGTGAACGCAATCCAGTGGGAAGTTGCGCGTTGTACACCTTCATTGCGGCCCACACTGCGATTGCCAGTTTTGAGATAAACTTGAACGGGTAGATGATGTTTTTTTTGCCACTGTTCAAGCAGCTCAACAGTCTTATCTCGCGATCCTCCATCCACAATAATTACTTCATCTGCCTGATATGTTTGAGAATCTAACGCTGCCAACAAAGCTAAGATATGCTCACCCTCATTTAAAACCGTAATGACGACTGAGAGAGTTATTTTTTTTGCCATAGTTTTTGGTAATGGGCGAGCACATTTAACCAGGTGTACTGATCTGCTACAGCCCGCGCTGCTGTGATTGCCTCTTGATATAAAATAGGTGTCGTAAGTAAGGTTAATACATGATCAACAGCTAACAATGGTGAGTTACTTATAATCATCGCTGACCGCCCCGGATAAGTTTGTAAGTACCGCTGTTTGAGACGGTGAGAATAAAAAGCGAGCACCACTTTTCCCAATCGTTGAGCTTGTAAAATTGATAAATAAGAAGCGGCCATCACCACATCGGCTTTGGTAATATAACTCTCAGGATTATCAACAATACCTGTGACTGTACCTAGTTTCTCGCACTCACCACGGTACGGGCCATCACCTACCCAATTCACACTTACTTTGGGAAATTGTTTTTTGAGCTGTTTCACAAATTCGAGGTACTGCGTAACTTCATTCTCTGCTACCAAGCGACCCAAAAAAACGAGCTTTAGGGTGGCTGGCTTGGGTAGTTTTGATGATGCGCTTGGTTGTGTTTTGAGTGCTTTCACACCTCCATAGATGATGGTACTTGGCCGATCCCAATAAAATTCCTGAATCCAGCCTCCCACATGTACCGTGCCTGCTGACAGTTGCGCCCATAGCCAACGTTGTAATTTAGCCTGCCAGCGCACTGGCCATTCACCTTCCCAACCGTGAAACGTTGTAAAAATTCGTGAAGATCTGGTGAAAAAGCGCGTGAAAACATAAGGTAACAACCACCAAAAAACGTCATGTACCTGAATAATATCAGCTTGATCGAGCACTTGGCGCTGTGACCATAGCCACTGCCACACCTGCCATTTGGTACTCAGCAGCTGTGGCATCCTGATTACTTTGACCTTATTTATGAGTTCAGTGGTAGGCAACTGCGGTGCGTGTTGCTCGGTGAGGACCACTACATGCCAGTTTTGTTTAATTAGCAGTTCATTGAGAGCTGCTACATGCGTTTCCACTCCTCCGATGTGAGGGGCATAGCGTCGAGTGAGATGAACTATGGTCTGGGGCATATAGGAATCATGAAGCAACTACTGCCATGCAAGCTAGATGCAAGGTTGGTGTGGTTTGATGTGAACAATACTTCATAACTCAAAAGGAGCATACATGAAACCACTGCAAATCGCCACTAGATTTGGACTCGGCTTAATGTGTTTATTCATACTCGGACTCAGCCCGTTGCCAGTTCATGCTCAAACACCACTTTTTAGTGATAACTTTGATGATGGTGAGTTTAGCGATTGGCGTGTGCAGCGTAATATGCAGTACGATAGCCCCTCTAAACCGTGCATGAATCAAGATCAGCCAGCGGCTTGGGAAGTTAAAGATGGACGGTTGGGGATTACTATTGATGGACCACCCTGTACTACTGAAATTACGCCTCTCTCTCTAGATCTCAGTACTTTGAAGTCTTTCCGCTACGAGTTTGATTGGTACTTACCAGAGTCCACCATCATGGATCGTAACGTCATTTTTATTTGGAAAGATGCTAATAATTGGTATGACATCAAGTTATTTGACAACTCAATTTTTATTCAAAAAGTGGTCAACGGTATGGGGTGGCCCGTCAATAACTCTGCCACGCTCTATGACTTTCAGCCACATCATAGTTATCACTTTGTGGTGACCGTTCTTGAAACCGGTACCATTAAAGTTGAGATCAATGGTCAAACAGTGATTGATGCACAAGACCCGATCGGCGCTCCACGCATCACTGGCTTTAAAACGATCGGTCTCCAGGCAAGTGTGGGCGCAGTCCGTCGTTCTGCATCTTATTTTGATAACTTGATAGTAAGTGAAGTTGCTACTACCACTGACTTACCAGTGGCATTACTGATGCAAACTGATCCAGCCTGGAAAAATCAGGAGTATGATACTGCCACGCGTTGGTCAGAGAAACCGACTATTGGCCGGTGGGGCTGCGCCATGACATCGCTAGCGATGGTTATGCGGTATTACGGTCTGACAGCTTTGCCGGATGGGCAAGAGTTAACACCTGCTACCCTCAATCATTGGCTCAAATCTCAACCTGATGGTTATCTTGGTGAGGGGGCTTTAAATTGGATTGCTGCCACCCGGCTGAGCCGCTTAATTAGTGAGCGGTACGGCACACCCAAACTGGAGTATCTGCGTCATAATTCAAACTCCATTGAAATAGCTAAAACTGAGCTAGCCAGCAAAAAACCTGTTATTTTCGAGATTCCTGGTCATTTCTTAGTGGGCAGTGGCGTGACGGCTGATACTAATGACCTCTTTATTAAAGACCCAGCTTACAGTTATCAAAGACTCAGCCAGCACAGCTCTTCTCCCATTTCCGTCCGCACTTTTCAACCAAGCTTTACCGATTTGAGCTATATCTTAGTCGCCCATAAACCCGGTCTTACTATTCAGATGAAAAATGAGGCCGGCCAAACTGTGGCTCTAGAAAGTTTCGAGGATACGATTATCGACCCGATCGATAAAAGTGACGAGCGCACTCCCCGCTTAATTCAGCGGCAAGTGGTAAAACCAAGCAGTGGCAAATACACCTTAGAAATTTCCCAACCTCAATTTGGTGAGTATGAAGTCCAAGTGCTAGCCTATGACGACAAGGCCACTCCGACCATCTTTAAGCGCCAGGGTATTGTAGGGCCAGAACCTATTACCTTACAGCTTCAGTATCAAAAAAAGGGCGCTAGCACCCTCACTGAAAAACGCACCTTTACGCAGCTTCGCCAAGCGCTAAAAGCTCTCAAAAATACCCAACACCTTCGCCAACAAGCGACATACTTAAAACTGGATGAGGTTGCCAAAAATGGTGAGAAAGTGCTGTTGTCTCAGCAAAAACGATATCTGGATTTATTTACTAAAACCCTACAAGGCTACACGCCACATTTTACCCAGTTAGGCCGCACTTATCTTAAACAAGAACTAAAAATTTTGGAAGACAGCTTGCGTCCGGTATAATACCAGAGTGAAAAATTCATTTTGGTCGCAACTGTCATTGCCAATCCTAGGTTTATCCCCTATGGATGGCGTCAGCGACCACCCTTTCCGGTTCATTCAAAAGAAATATGGTAGCCCCACAGTAGTTTACACTGAGTTCACCAGCGTAGAAGGCGTCTGCCATGGAGCAATTAGTTTGTTGAAAGACTTTTTGTATGATGAAACCCAGCGACCAGTCATTGCCCAAATCTATGGCACCACACCGGCTTTTTTCCGGCAAACGGCGCTGATTTTATGCCAATTGGGGTTCGATGGTATTGATATCAATATGGGCTGTCCAGCCAAAAACGTGGCCCACTCGGGAGCTGGAGCAGCCTTAATTAAAACCCCAGAATTAGCGCAAGAAATTGTCCGCCAAACTAAAGCTGGTGTCGAAGACTGGGTAAATGGTAAAACAGTCCGCGACTGTCCTGACATCACTAAACAAATTGCCACTGAAATTGAACTACGCGCAACTCAGTTGCCTAATGAATATCAAGTTCGCCGCCAACTACCAGTCAGTGTCAAAACTCGCATTGGCTATGATGAAAAAAGTGTTGAAACATGGATTCCTCAATTATTAGAAGTAGAGCCTGTGGCCATCGCCCTCCACGGTCGTACGCTCAAACAACAATACGGCGGCCAAGCAGATTGGGAAACGATTGGTAAGGCGGCGAGTATTGTTCATCAAGCTGGTTTGGGCACACTGATCATGGGCAACGGTGACGTCAGCTCACTGGCAGATGCGCATCATAAAATTGATACTTACGGGCTGGATGGCGTCTTAATAGGCCGTGCCAGTATGGGCAATCCCTATATTTTCCGAGCCGATGCTGAACAAGCTAAACAAACCAAATCTGTCTTCGAAATTGCCCTTGAGCATAGTCAGCTTTTCGAAGCTACTTACCAACACGATGAAAAATATAACTTCATGCCGATGCGTAAACACCTAGGATGGTATGTGCGCGACATTGCCAATGCTTCCCAAATTCGGGTTGAGCTATTTCAGACGAACTCAGCGAGTGAAGTCGAGGCGGTATTTAAAAAATATCAGTTGTTGTAATCAACCTCCAACCTAGCTTAAGTTTACGTTTGTCGCTATGATTAACTCATGACTTCTGTTCAGAATAATGATGAATGCACGCTTTATACCCATCGCATCAGTGATTTAAAAAAACACCTGGTTCATTTACCAGCGTTACGCTTAGCATTAGAAGATTTACTGACTGAACCCACTCGTGAGCGCTATCAAGAACTAGTGGCCGACGTCAGTAGTATTACTGATGCTTATGAGCAATTTTGTCAAGAATTTGAATGGAGCGCGATTAAGCTTGTTAAGCAATACTTTGCGCAGTACGTTGATCCCGAAAATGCTGAAAACCTAGCGAGATACTTACGTTTAAATTCAAGTAGCCATCTTACCTTACACAGTAATTTAAATATGTGGGTTTATAGTGGACCAGACTTGCCGCTATTATTGACGACAATAGACGGGTTACTAGCTAATGTTCCTAATCATATCACTGAGCTTAAGTATCTTATTTCAGCCAATACGATTAGACTCCAAAATCACACCACAGACTTTCATGCGCCCCAATTAAAAAACTTGAATGTTTTTGAGGTGACCAATAATTCATTAGGCGCCATGTCATTGCCATTAATAGAAAAAATAGATGAAATAAAGATTGCCTTTTGCAAAAGTTTTAGTGCTGACTCTTTAACAGAGTCTAGTTATATTAATATTTTTGCTGAAGATCATATTCGACTTCCTAAAATCAAAAAATTGCTTACTGAACAATTAAGGGAAAGCCACTTATCTGCTGAGAAAGTTGAAACCCCAGTCCTCATTGAATGTGCAGAGCTCAGTGTAAATGCTGGTTATTTTTATGCTCCACAGTTAGAGATTGTCCACGGAACATTAGACTTAAAAGCCTGTGAGCAAAGTGATGTAAGTGCTTTAAAAAAAGTTGATAAACTTAAAGCACCTGAGACTGGATCTCATCGCTTTTATGAACTGGAGGAAGTGGATGAGCTGTTCTTTTCTGATGCGATGAATAGTAAAGACGGTTTTAAAAATGCTTTTCCTAAACTGAAAAGGATCAATACTCCCAAATCTTTTAAGCCATATGGAAAACTCAAGATGAATCAGGACCTGAAAGAGTACTTGTATGATCTCAAAGCCAAAGGCGACTTAGAGTTTCCCGGTGATTTAATCTAGCCTTGATTGAGTTGTATCTGTTATAATCGCCTCTTGTTAACATCCTTGGTCGCATAGTCTCAGTTGGTTAGAGCGCTCGATTCACATTCGAGAGGTCGGGGGTTCGAGTCCCTCTGCGACCACCATTAATTTTATTCAAAAAATAAAGCGTTCCATCTTCTCCTATTCCTAAGCTTGTGGACACTTGAGCCTTTACAGTATGCTTAAAGTATGAACACTGCTTCTGACTCCGCTTGTTCACTTTTCACCGATAAATTTAAATTACTTCGTGATCATCACTCACAGTTGGAAGCATTGTTACCTACCTTGATTGAGCACTTCTCAGCTGATGATCTTCGCTTAGTGCAAGACAAGTTATCTGAACTTGAGAGATTAAAAGCAGATTTTTCGGCTGAGTTTAAAGTCGCTCTCTATGATTCCTTGCGAAAATCACTGCTCGGTAAAAATCCCACTCCTGAAGTTAGAAAAGAAGTTAACATGGTACTTAACAATGCCTTTTACAATGAAGAAAAAGCCCAATTTGTGATGGTAAATTTAAATGCTAAAACGTTAGATCTAGACAGAGTACCGAGTATTGTCACAGGAGTAGAATTGACAATTACAGTCAACAACAAGCTCCGAAGTTTAAATCAAATTAAAAATTGTAATACCCTCCATTTATTTTATGCAGCTGATAAACTTGATGCACCTCAACTCACAGAAGTCTTTAAAATCACCGATGCCGAAAAACCTTATGATGAAAATCAGCTCCTTACTCTCTCTTTTCCAAAATTGTGGCGGTGTGTAACTGGCATTAAATTAAAGAGCAATGTTATATTCGATGCACCGTTGCTTCGAGAAGGTGGCAGTATCAAAATTGACATCACTCAGCCGCTGCATTTGCCTAGCCTACAAAAAGCAGAAAAACTTGAGTTAATTGCTACTCAGATCCTCTTACCCCAATTAACAACCGTCAATGATGCTATCAAAATTGGGAGCTCAATCCCCATTTATACTGAGATTTTTTCTGCCCCACTTTTGAAAAAAGCTAAATCACTTCAGTTATCACGCATTGATACTGTCGAGCTACCTGCCTTATCGGAGATTGAAGAAAACTTAGGTATTGTTGATTGTACTTTTTTCTCATTTCCACAGTTAACTAAAGTGAAAGGAAAAATTTATGCTCCCGGTATACGTAGCGCCGAAGAATTTTTTCTGGTGTTTCCTAACCTAACCGAAATCGGTGATGATCGAATGGTATCAATCACCTGTGGTTCACATGCAGTTGCTCGCGCTTTAGAAACAGAACTCGACAAACGTGGTATCACTCACACCGGGCGCATTGAACCTTAAATTACTGTCGGTAAATGTTCTATACTGATGCTCACCACTTTATATGCCCAGTGATTACTCCCCTGCCTGCCAGACTTTTAGCTCCCAGCGTAGTGCTTTAACAGAAACTATTAATGCGCTTAGCATCGAGCTTTCTGATACAATCACCCACCCCGATGAAACTAAGTTGAACGAGTTAAAAAAGCGGCTAGCCAATTTACAACTGGAGTTTGCAACTTTTGAAGCAGAATGGGTTGATCAACATCTCCAGCTTTTTGCAACCTTTCTTAAGTTAGAAAACCCAGCACTCACACAAAACGAAATTCAATCTCTGACTTTTAAATTGCGCTATGACAAAGACCGCCATCACTTTTATCTAGGCGGCATTATTAATGGGGCTGGTTATGGAATCAAACATCTGCCTCATATCATCAAAGAAATACGCGGGCAATTTGTTGTTCACCCCGAGATGACGTCACTAAATGAGGTAGAGGAATGCACTTTTATTAATTTAGAACACCATACTAATAATTTAGAAGCTCCAAAGCTCAGAAAAGTAAGTGAAATAGTGGATAATAAATCACCCAGCCAGCCACACACCACTAACAAACTTCGGACCTTATCGTTTCCCGCTTTGACCGAGGCAGACAAAATTCACCTCAATGATAACTTCGTTCTGAATGTGCCTGTCCTCAAAAGACTTGATCATCCTTTGCTCTATACCTCCCAACCACTCCACTTCCCAGAGCTAATAGAAATGACGTATGCAGCTTTTGGTGCTCCCGAAGTACATTTACCAAAGTGTGTCATTATCAAAGATCAACTCTCTTTAGGTCATTATGGTTCTGTTACCATCTCTGTGTTTAATGCACCTGAGTTACGAGAGTCAGGCGTAATTAATGCTGTTGAGATCAAATCATTATATTTACCAGAGTTGGTTCATATCACAGGTGGGCTAATGATTGGGGAAATTGATGATTTCAACCTCCCTAAACTTGAGACTATCGAGGACACACTTAACTTTCAGTACTTTAAAAACTATCGCTTTCGGTTTTCTGACCGTCTTCGTCAGAAACATACGGAAGTAATCATAAAAACTTTTTTCGAAAAGCTCCCTTCACTGAAAGCTGTCTCTGGCAAACACGGTGTATGTGTGAAGGCTCCTAACAAGGAAGTAATGGTAAAGCTTAAAGAAGAGTTTGATAAACGAGGCATTAGCTACCAGGGGAAATTTGAGTCATAAATATGTCCACCCCTTATTCCCCTGCCTGCCAGACTTTTACAGACCTGCGTACATATATTGCTGAGCATAGTCAGAGTCTGCTTCAGGATTTCGCTACCCTTTACACCACCGGTGATCGCCATCTCTATCAAGATTTAGTGACCAGGTTTGGCAGGTTTAATGAACATGCCACTAGCTTTATGGCTGAGTGGGTCACCAAACATCGCCAATTATTTGGCCAATTTATGGTGTATGACAATCCATCATTACAACCCCATGAAGTTGAGTATGTGACCAATAACCTGCACTATAACTCAGAAAAAGGTTACTTTCAGATTTTTGGGAGACTAGATTGTAACGAGTCGGGTATTAAGACACTCCCAAGTCTTCTCAAAGCTGTGTTGGGGCCGGTCAGTATCCATCCTCAAATGAGATCACTCAATAAAATCAGTGAATGTTCCACACTCTTCCTTGGCTATAATGAGTATGACTTTGAAGCTCCCGATTTAGTGATGGTCGGAGAAATTAGTGATTCCCGATCGCATACACGGTTAGCTCCACCCGCCAGACGCCTTAAACTCTCGTTTCCCCGCCTTAAAACAGCGCCCACCCTTACTCTCAGTGGCCATCTAGATCTAGAGTTCCCTGTTCTTAATTACAGCGATGACATTCATATCGCCACCGATCAGCCCCTTATCTTCCCAGAGTTACAAACCTTTAAAGAAGGAACTTTTTACACTCCCAACTTACATTTACCAAACTGCACTGAGATTGAGGGCGCACTTTATTTATCGAGCTCAGTCGAAAATAGCGTCAAAATGGAAGTGTTTGATGCTCCTAAGCTCAAAAAAGTTAAGAAACTACATGCTGGTAAAGTGGGCCGCTTTAACCTCCCCGCCTTGGAAGTAATTGATGATCACTTGAGTATTACGCACGCTGTCGACAACCTTTACTTTCCTCAGCTCTCGAGGGTTAATCACTTAGATCTGAGTGGTTTTTATAACTACCCCCGAACTGCCTTGCAAAAATTGACCGGTAAAGCCGTTCCCACCCAAACAATGGTGGAGTACTTCTTTAATGCTTTTCCCAAACTCACCCAGCTCGGTGAGGAAATTGGTGTTTCACTTTTCACTCCCACTGCTGACATGGCTGAAGCCTTAAAGGCTGAGTTTAAAAAGCGGCATATTCAGCACGATGGCGAGATCCAAGCCAGATTTTAATCCTCAACTCTCCCTTGCAGTCCCCCTTAAAATCATCAATAATGAACTCACCTATTTGTATCTTTAGTACCATAAAGAGTGTAAAGGATTGTGATTATGCAAGAGCCGCTTGAGACAGGACATATTCCACCACAAACTGAGTTAAGTGAAGGTTATTGGCTGAAGCAGGCTGAAACTAGCTTGAGAAGATATAATGCCTATCTCAATCAAAAACATTTTATCCATGGCCTAAATGAAGGCATGCCTCCTGATCAAGCTAGAGAGTATTCTCAACAAATGAATGCACAGCCTCTCGAACTTATTGAGGGTTTAGAGGAAGCTTTAAAGTTGCTTGATAGTGTGGAGCTACAACCAGATCTTTCATCTAATCCCTTCGCACAATTTGTTAAACAAGAGACTGAGACAATAGCGATAGTTGATGAAGCCTCCCGCAATGATCAATTTGTGCTAGTAGATGGAAAAGAAGTTTCTAAAGACCTTTATCATTCTGAAAGGCGTCTTTTTGGTTTTATGAATGGGCTTCTTCAGATTAATGACAAAATTGATAAGCTGGAAAAATTTCTAGAGAAACAAAGGTTAGCTAATGTTTCTAGTCCAAATCAAAGCGATGTGTTAAGAGATACTCAAATCATAACTGTTCAAAAAACCCTCGATGGACTTTATAAGATGAAGCGTGAGGTTTTGCCCAACTTGAATCCTGAGGCTTTTATTGCTACATATCTGCTAGACATTCGCAGAATGAAGCGCGAATATCGTCGAACCGGTGTGATGTCAACCGAGTGGGTTACTTTAAAAGAACGAGAAATTGAAAACACATTAACCAGCTTAGGAATGGTCGCAGTCGTTGGAGAGACAGGAACCGGTAAAACTAAAGTGGCTGGGAAAATCGCTCGTCGTATTCACCATGGTTTATATCCTAATGACGGGGATAACTCATTTGAGTTTATTGCTGGCAATAAACACACCACTAAAGAGGACTTATTTGGGTATTTAGGTTTAGATGTAAGAGTTATTGATCCCTTAAGTGTTCCCGATCAAATTATCGCTGCACAAAAAGCTCTAGCAACAAAAAATGTTAAAGAAGACCTAGGTAGTGCTGAGTTAGAGGGGTGGAAGAGGATTATTGAAACCGTACTTATTCACCAAGCAGGCCAAAAAGAAATGATCACAAAAGACTTTTGGGGGCCTGTGCAAAGGGCGATGGTAGAAGGTCGAGCTTTGATTATTGATGAATTTAATTATCTAGATCCTGGATTGTTAGCATCCTTAAATGAATATTCTCAACTCCGGCCTGGTCAGGAAGTGACATTACCTAATGGTACAACTGTCAGAGTTAAGAAGGGGTTCTGCATTATCTTTACAGGTAATATTAGTATCCGTAGAGCCAATCGCTATTTACAACGTAGTGGCATGGACCCAGCGCTACTCAACCGGTTAGGAGCAGCTTTAGTGGAGTACAATACTCCGCCTCTAGATGGCATTGATCAAGCTTATGATGCTGATATTAAGAAATCAGCGGCAGGTGAGTTTTCCAATAATAAACGCGACCTCTATCAAATTGTGCTAGCCATGTTATGCGATGAAAAAGGCAATCTGTATGCCCCGGCTATCAATGGGCGTGAGAGTGATGAACTTTTCAACGTCCTGTGGCGCTTAGCTCATGCTTTCAAAACGCTGCAAAATAACTATGCTGGTCTACCAATGCGTAAGGAAGATTCTTATAACGAAATACATGAAGTCAGCCTCGAGAAAACACATACCTCTATGAGAACCTTGACCAACTTACTCAAGGATTGGAAACAAGAGGCCTATCAATATGATTTAGAGCACTATATTATCCAACATATTTTGCGACCAGCCAGCATCATGTCACCTTCGGAAGCTGAGTATATCTATCACGTTTTTAAAGTGAATGGCTTTTTCCAGACTGATTCCAAATGGTCAAAAGTTCTTGAATCAATTGAAACACCTGAGCAAGGTGTTAATGACTTGAGAGTTAAAGATTATAACTCCAACGATTTTAAGCGTGATGATATTCAAGTAACTGTTTACAATACTTGGGAAGTAGCCGAGGCCTTTTCAGGTCGTTCAGTCCCTAGAGAAATTAGAGCTGAAAAATTAGGTAATCCTAATGAAAAAATAAGTCATGAAGAAGTGATGGGGTTTTATCGCTCAGCTTCAGAACAACTTGAAAGTTTCAAAACTCACATCGAAAACATGCAAAACGCCCTGGACGCTTTTTGTGCTGATGAGACAAAAATTAATGAGCTCACTGGAAAGAACTCACCAAACTAAGCTATGGTAAGACAAACTGAATCTGAGCCTCTTTTTGATCAAGATCCTGATAACTTTAATCAATCAGACTTAGAACAATATGCAAATTCTCTTCCTGAGGTTCGTTCTCATTATGACCCTCGTATTATGGCTGGCCTAGCTCAGCATATGTCGGATCGTTACCCAGTAGGAATTGAAATTGAACCGGAGGGCAAAGGTGCACGTTTTGCTCATCAACCCCACCCTACTGTCTTTTTGTCCGAGTCCCAAGCTGCTGACTGGGATTTGACAGAAGGTCAAGCAGTTTTTATCGGTGCCCATGAACTTGGGCACTTATTACAGTACCTTCGTGAACCAGATTCTTATAAAGAAGTATTTACCCTGATAGAAAAATGGTCGAAAGGCAATAAGCTACATGTACAAGCTTGGAAACGTTTTTTTAATGTCTTTTTAGATGTTCACGTTAATGCCATTGCACAAAACAGAGTGCCACTCCTTCACTCCCGTGGGGCGTATCACGATGATCCTTATCTCCTCTACCGTGATAAGTCTTTTTCGAGCACAGATTACTCTGGGAAAGCACATTCATCTCAATTCATTGATTATCTCTTAAGACGAATTATGGTTCCCGATCAAGAAGTAACGTTGGATGAAGAGGTCCGAGCACTGGTGGATAAACCGTTTACGCTGCTGGGTGTCACGTATCCTAATCTAGAGGCTTTTATTCGCAAAGAGTTTTATCGTCATGATCGGAGTTTAAAAAGCGTTGTTGATTACTTAGATGTAGCCTTGCGTCCCATTTTTGAAAAACTGCTTAAAGATGACGAAGCTCATAACCGATTACAACCTGAAAATGATCCTAATCCAGAGTATAGCGAAATGGGCGACGCAGCGGATGCAGAGCGCTTCGCCCCGTTAGATGAGTTTCTGAAAGATGCCAACAAAACCAATAAAGAGCGTTCTCGAGATATTGCTACTAAGAATTACCAAACCCGCTTGGAGAAAAATGGTAAAGGTTTAAGTGATGAACAAAAAGCTCGTCAGCTGAAACGTCACTTTGAAATGATCGAAGAAATTCGAAAAATTAAAGACGTTCTGTGGAAGTTACTGCAAATGGGCATTGATCACTCACCTACCAAACAAGGTGGCTATACCAGTGGCGCTAATCTGTCCACTTCAGAGCTGGTCAGACATATGCCAACAGTATTAACTGATCCAGCAAGAGCCCCTATTTTTGAGCGACGAAAATTGGAACCACAAAAAGAATCTATTCGTCCCAGTCGTATTTTTTTTCATTTACAGCTGGATGCTTCGGGAAGTGTGTTTAATGTGAGTGATTGGCCAGAAGGTAGAAATGATAATGTGCAAGATTTGCCTTATCGAGGTTTGATTGAGGAGATCTTGAACGTAGCCTACGCGACAGCCCAGGGGCAGCTCGTTTTTACCCAAGAAGGTTACGGTATTTATCCTGACTTCCCGGTTAATTGTGGTCTTACTTTGACTGCTTATGGTAGTCAAACTGTTGACTTGTTTGCAGACAATGGTATTAAAGAATCCGCCGCTCCACCTTCACCCACTCCATCAAAAAATGATGATCTTGAAAGCCCTGAAACAGAAAGGGAACAGGAAGAAACCGTCCACTATCGTCCACGACGCTTATCACTTTTAGATATTAACAAAAACTTACGTACAGCCGAGGCAGCAGTTTGGGGAGCACTAGCAAAGGTCGATGACCTAGGCCAAACCATTGACGCCCCTGGACTAGAGTTAATTCTCGAAAAAGTTAATCAACTCAATCAGCAATTCGCAGGAGAAGATATCCTGCACATCGTGGTTCAAATTACCGATGGTGACACCCAAAGCCTAGCAGAGTCACAGCAGGTTTTGAGTCGCATGGAAGAAGTTCCTAATGTGGTTGCTAAGGCTATTCAAATTAAAAAATCCTCTTTAGACAGAAGTGATGAGAGAGAAGAAAAAAATGTCTTCAAAGAGCTCTGGGGCAACCATGGCCAGACCATTAGCGAAGCCAAGAATCTCCATGAAGTGTATGTTAAGTTATTAGCCAGTGTCTTGTTGAATAGAGGTTAAAATGCCTCCGACACTTGTCTTCCTCCATGGCTTTCCAGACCACAAAGGTACGTGGTTTAAGCAGCTGAGTTATTTTCAAGACCAATGTCAGACTGTAGCGCTGGACCTACCTGGTTTCAATACTTCACCAGCTTCCATACACTTTTCCGATTATGAAATTGGGTATGTGGCTGATCAATTGCTGGTTCAAATTACTCAATTGAGCACAACTGAAATCGTTTTAGTGGGCCATGATTGGGGCGGCATCTTAGCGAGCGTGATGGCTGAAAAACAACCCCATTTAATCACTAAGTTAATTCTCATCAACTCCACTCACCCCACCTTTTTTGCTCACCATTTAGCTCACAGTTGGAAACAAAAACTGAAAAGTTATTATGCCTATTTATTTCAAATGCCGTGGCTGCCGGAAATATTTCTTTACATGACTACACGTTTGTTTTTTAGAGTTTTGCTGACTACTCATCATCGTGAAAAAAATCCCGATTTTTACCAAAGCTACTTAGTTGCATATAGTCGTTTGGCAAATTGGCGAGCTGCACTGAATTACTATCGGAATTTTTTCCGTCATCTCCGCGTGTGGCGTGTGCCCATTCCCATCAGTCAACAGACCCCGACCTTAGTAATATGGGGCACCCATGACTCATTCTTGGATGATAGGTTAGTGGAGCTGATGCGTCAGCACTGGTATGGACCTACCGAATTTAAAGTAATTGAAAACGGTGGCCACTGGGTGCATCTCCGACAAGCTGAGACGGTCAATCAAACTATCTCAGAATTTCTTACCCAGTAACTTTTAAATCCCCGCCTTTAAAAACCGTTCAAACCGACCTGGTACAAACGAGCGCGGTAATATCTTTGAGCCAATGTGAGTGATAAACCACAACACTACTCTTGATCTGACCATCACTAACTTCGTAAACAAGTCAGAAAGGCGCCGTAGTTTGCGAATCCGCTGCTGACGACGTTGCCGATAGCGCTCCAAGGCTACTACCACCGCCTGCGGATCAACTTGAGCTAACTCTTCAGCGAGCACATACGCGTCCTCCAAAGCAATTGATGAGCCCATACCACACAAAGGCGAGAGGGCATGCTCAGCATCTCCCATCAATGCCACGCGCTGATCATACCAACACTCACTTTTTACCATCGCGATATCATCGTGAAACATGGTATCTAATTGATCAACTCGGTCAATAATTTCATCAACACGCCAACCAAAATCAGCAAACAATGCTTTCATTTTTTGTTTACGGAGAGATTTATCTTCGCTCGTTCTGAACTCATCTTTTTGATGCGGTGGGACGGCAGCGGTCATATACACCCCACACTTTTTTTCAGAGAGAGGGTAAAAAGCGACATAAGCATTGGTACCGAGCAACTGAAAAATACCTTGATGATGAGGAATGTCTTCTGGCATCCAAAATAACCAACTGGTCCAACCATAATAATTAGGCTCAGTTTTGCGAAAAACTAACTCACGAACTTGCGAGTGAATGCCATCGGCGCCTACCACCACGTCATACTCCTCTACCTCACCAGTACTCAAATAAACCCGAACACCGTGTTCAAACTGGACAATTTTAAGAATGGTGGTGGCAAAACGAATGGGCGTTTTATGAGCCCGTTTTGCCAACAAATGATGCAACTTAGCTCGCTCTATACCTACCAACTTGCCAAAGGTAGCAAACAAACGATGGAAATCCATGCGATGAATGACATGGCCTTGAGCATCCGCAATTTCATATTTTTTAAGTGGATAGGCTTCTTTAAGAACCGCTTCTTCCAAACCGAGCAAGCGCAACATTCGCAAGCCATTAGGCCACAACGAAACCCCATAACCGATACTTTTGAACTCACGAGCTTTTTCCACGATGGTGGCCTGAATACCATGATCAGCTAAAAAGCTCGCTGATGCTAAACCTGCAATCCCGCCACCCTCAATTAAAACTTTCATACTCTACTAGAGTACGCAGTTTCAGCAGTCATTGCAAGTCAAGGTTAAGTAAAGAATTGGGTGATATATTTTTGAGTAATTCAGTAATTAAGTAAGTGAGTAACTATGCGCAATATCATCTGGCAGCTATTTTTAGAGTTGCTGTATCCAGTGAGCTGCTGCGGTTGCCAACAAACCGGATCCTATCTGTGTGCTCACTGCTATGAACACTTAGAATTTTTCCCCCTACCTATCCCCATTGAAAATGAACCGTGTTATCTTGACCAAGTTTGGGCTTGCGCTCGGTATCAGTGGCCACTTACTCAGTTGATCCATGCCATGAAGTACCAAAGCGTCAAAGGCATAGGAAGGTTTGGCGGCCGGTTATTGTTTGAAACAGTGACCATTCCGCCAATCGATGCGATCACAGCCGTGCCGCTTCACTCTTATCGTCTTCGGCGCCGTGGCTTTAATCAAGCTGAGGAAATAGCACTTAGTTTAGCCAAACTCATTCAACGTCCCTATTACCCTCTCCTCATCAAAACCAAGATGACCGCCACTCAAGCTACTTCAGATAAAAAGGCACGACTTTCCCAGCTGCACGATGTTTTTTGCTGGAACGCTGCTCTTAGACTCACTGCTCCACCTCATACATGTTTGATCATCGATGACGTGTTCACCACCGGTGCCACACTCAACGAGTGCGCCAGAATCTTGAAAGCTCAGGGCGTGACCACCATTTATGGCCTGACTCTGTCGCACGAAGGTTAAGCTAGATTTTCTCGAGAAAAATGGTATAATAGAGCTCTTGTACGGGGATGTATTGCATCGACGTATTTGCTCATTAACATCTGCAAGTGCTCTTTGATCAAGAGAGTTGAAACAGGATCAAAACTCTAACTGGCACATTATCCAGTCTTGTTTCCAAAGCTAAAGCTTTCGTAGCTGAAGCTGGTGAAGGCTTAGTTGCCCTCACTGGAAACGTGCAATTAGCCGCTTTACGCGCTTAATACACCATTCAGTCCGTCGTTGTCAGTGGCGGTAACGGCTGAGTGATGAACACAGTCACTGTGACCGAACGATATTTCAGGTTTGATCGTTCATAAGCTTTAATGACCTGGATGAACAGCCGCCGGCTTGCCCATTCTCCGCGCTGTTCATAATCAAGAATGACGCTATGCTTGTAGATGATGTTGGTGTTGTAATTACGGACAGGGGTTCATTACCCCTCATCTCCACCTTACTTAAGTTGATGAGTTCTAGCGTGATAGATCACCTATCCTAGAGCTTATCACTCACTTTCACGATACACTCCCGGCACAACCATTTTTTATTATCGCTCGGGTTAAAGGCTCTGCTACCTTGTTTATAGGCACGCATCACCCGCATGATATTGCCCAGCATCTCTTCATATTTTTCGGTGAAAGGGACCTTGAACTCACGATCAGAATACTTGATAACGCCATGAGGTGGCCGGACCTGGTACTTTTCTGTCACCAGCACGCAGTACGCTACCACCTGCATGATGTGGTTAAAATAAGGGGCAGTAGGTGTGGCGCTCGTTTTTACTTCAACAGGAATAATTAACTCACCATCGCGAATTAAATAATCTGGCTGACCCACTAATCCCCACCGCTCACTGAATAACTTCTCAGCCGGCACCATCGAGTTATCTGTAGAGATTCTTGGCTGTGTTAACGTTCCCAATTGCTGCTGACGATTTTTAAGCATCGCGCCCAAACCTAAGCCTATGATTAACAATAAAACTGCACAGAGTATTAAGATGGGTATGATCATATTTTTAAAATAAAATGTGCAAACAAATAGCCATGACTAATAGCAAGCTTCCCACCACCAAACAGGCATACACTACCATCTGTAAAGTTTGAAAGGTGGTTGCGCTTTGAGCTAACTCTTGGTGTAAATGGATGCCACGCTGCAAAAGTACTTGTTGTTTTTCTGATCGTGGTTCACCTTGTAAACGTCGCCACCAACACCATCGACAATAATTAAATTCCCCTATTTCACTCGCAGAAATAATTGGTGTGTGAGACATAGTAGTTTATGCCATCAGTGTACCATGCAATTTCTAGTTCCCGTTCGGTAAGTATGAGTTGGGTAGATTCGTGTGGTGAATTACTCTGTGATTGCATGATAGTTACACTCCTTTAGATGTGATTAAAACTCAAGACGGGTTGTGAAATGTTAGCCAGGTACTTTGACTTCTCCAGCTCTTTACCCCATGTTAAAATCCACTCAGTTAAGTGGTTCCATCTTTGGGAAAGGATGTCCACCATTTCACTAAGTTGCATGGAGCTGCGTGGTTTTAGACACCTAGATCGAAGTGGTGGTCCGCGAAACGTAATGTAGTTCCAACTGCGACAAGAATCTCTCTGCCAATCTATTATACTGACTGTTTTAAACGACTGAGAGCTCTTTGAAGATAAGGGATTTGTTCTTCAAGAAATTTTTTGCGGTTGTCATCAACTTTACGATCATTATGAAATTTTCCAGTTTTAATACCTAACTGGTATTCCGCTAACTCTAATTCTAGAAATTTAATAATTTCTTCTTTATCTATGTCTTGCATAGACTCAATATATTCATATAATTTTACTACTGCCTCTTTATATCGTTCTATCAGATCACTATTTTCTCCATCTGGTAGAGATTGGGTAAGAGGGAAAGATTTTTCACTACTCCAAATATAAGGATTTCTTTCTCCTAGAGCTGCTAAGATAGCTAGTCTTATTTGATCAATACTGTCTATATGCTCAAGTATAGTGTCTCTAACTATCTCATTTTCTCCAAAATTTTTTGCTTCATGATCCAAAAAATAACCTATAGATTCTATGTACAGAATGTCTTGAGTATCTGCTTTCGAACGCCTGTCAATGAAATTAAGAACATCATTAGCTGGTATTTCATGCCTTCGAGATCTTGCTACTAACTCTTCAAAAATTTGCAAAGGCTTCCTAGTAAAAAGTCTCATGAGAGGAGTGAACTTAAGTCTCACTTGTTCATACCACGCCCAGTCACTTTGAGGAATAACTTGTTTTTCATAGTCTATACTACGTGAGTTGGGGTCATGTTCCTGTAACATTTTTGCTCCTTAGTTTCTTTCTCTTAATTAAGGGATTATACCTCAAGCCAATCAAACTATGCGGTTTTACCTCTTATCCACTCAATCGCAGAGTTCCATTTCAAATCATTGACGTCCACTCTGAGTCTGTATAATAGATGAGACTTCACTCTATTATGCAAAAAATTTTTTATTGGTCACTGATTTATTTCCAGAATTTCTTCATTCATCCTTACTTTAATAACCTCAGTCATATTTTCAGTTTTTGGTTATGGGTGATAGCTTTTTCGGCCTACTTCGTCGTGTTAGTTGGTTTAATTACCGCACCAGTATGGTGGTACTACTTAAGACAAAGTCACAAAAAAACTGCCACTATCTGGCAATCTCTTGGCAGTGCATTGTTAATGTCTGCAACGAGCGTGACGTTGATTACCGCTCAGTTTTTTCTATTCATACATCTCATGGATCAGTTTTATCCTATGGCCAGAGAATGGGACGGCAAAACTATTTTGAGATTTTTCTTCATCACAGAAACGCTGACGACTACGTTATTAATGTATTTCCCAGCCAACTTTTTTCACACCCGCCAAATATGGAAATTTAATCCACTTTTACTTTTTATTTCCTTCCTTTCAGCTGGATTAAGCATTGGCTCAATCTTTTTTGTGCTGTGGGCAACCGCCCCCTCTGGTTTATGTTCAAAGAGTGACGATCTGTATGTGTCTTCAGGTTATAGGGCACATACTAATGATTTATGTTGGCAACGCCCCGATAAAAGTGAGTGCCCTCAGACCCCTGAAGACCTGCGAGCTTTTCGGCCACAGGATTATGATCAGTTGCAAATCTGTTACTCACCCATTAAAGCTACGCATGGGTATATGCTCGAAAGAAGGTTGTTAGAAACCGATCCGTTTTAAGTTTGTTCATATTCTATTTACTCCACCACATGTAGTTTCCAAAACTTGGCGTATAACCCCTCTTTTTGAAGCAAGCTGGGATGTGTGCCCTGTTCTACAATACTGCCATCATCGAGGATGTAAATATAATCAGCTTTGCGAGCGACCGTAATGCGGTGGGTAATAAAAAGCACGCCAGCTTGCTGGCTTTGTTCAATCAATAACTCCAATACTTTAGTTTCGTGTTCTACATCCAATTGATTCATACCTTCGTCAAAAATAATAAACGGTCGGCATTGTAAAAAGACGCGGGCAATGGCTAACAACTGTTCTTGTCCTCCAGATAAGTTTAATCCTTCTCCTAATAATGTATCGAGCTGTTTAGGCAGGTGTTTGATAAATATATCGAGGTCTAATTTTTTCAAAATCTGCCAAATTTCATCATCATTTACCTGTCGGTTCACTCCCAGTAAAACATTGTCGCGAATCGTAAACCGATACAAAATAAACGGGCGTTGATGGATGACAGCAAAAAGTTGTAATAATTCGTTTTGGAGAAAATTGGAAAGTGGTTGTCCGTCAAGTAAGACCTTACCCTTATCAGGTTCATAGTTATGCATTAACAACTGGGTTAAGGTAGTTTTGCCAGCCCCATTGCGCCCCAATAAAGCGATAACTTTACCGCGCTCTAGTTTCAATGTAACATTTTTTAGTACCTGTTGAGTTTTAACTGGGGCTTCTAACAATTTTTGCCATTGTTCAAAGTCGTATTTGTAGTAATACGAAGCAAATTTAGAGAGGTAGCCCTGAGTTTTTGTAACCATCAGCTCAATATATTTTTTTTCTTCGTCGTGTAAGTTAGGATAGGTGAAAGCGACTTTATCAAACGACAGCTCCAGAGGTGAGCTTGGTAATGGCTGCGGGCGTTTGGCCTGTGAAATGCGAGGTTGCAACAACTCCAAAAAGTGTAATCGATCCCACTGTAAATCAATATCTCGCCATCCCTTGGCACTCTCTAAAAAGCTATTTAACAAACCATTGATTTGTAAAGTGTATGAAACTACTAAGGTAAAGGTACCCAGTGAAATCGAACCTTCTAGCACTTGCCAGCCCACCCATACATTAGTCATTAATGTTAAGCCATTTCTTAAGATCCAATCGTAGAGTGTCAACACGTCCCGAGCGGCTTCGTGTTTAAGATCCAGCGCATTTCTGTCGCGGAGCAACTGGTTGTACATGCCCAAAAGCTTGGGCACTGCTCCCAAGGTTTTCAGCGTGTAGTAATCATAGGTGAGGGCTCGATCCACTTTCCAAAACTGTTCGTTATGCTGATCGCGTAAGGTGTTCATCGCCACTTCCTGTTGGCGGGCTACCTCACCCAACAGCACTTGTAACATCGCCACCACACTCACTAACACTAACAACTCCCAGCTGATTAAGCCTAACAAAGGCAGAATTGCCAATAACGTGGTGATATTTCCCACTCGTTGTTTAATAAACTCAAAAAAATCTCTGACCACCGTGGTGGAATTGATGGCTGAAGCCAAAATACGTTGATTGCGTTCGTTAGCAAAAAAACCGGCGTCTAATGTTTCCAACTTCTGCCAAATCATTTGTTCAGTGCTTAACCGTAACTCAGTCCCAAACACATAACTCAGCTGTCGTCGTATTTTCTCAAAAATTACGATCCTGATCAGCTCAATGCTTAAAGGAATCAATAACAACACGGCAAAGATTTGTAACGGTGAAAAACCACTTAACCAAGGTAACGAGGCCTGTTGGGATTGCAAATAATCCACCTGAATTTTAGTGAAGTAAGGAATCACTACTGAGATAATCGACAAACAAATCTCAATCACTAAAATCCCCGCCATCAGTTTTTTATGCTTAAAGAGCGTTTGTGAGAAAAGGGCTAACTTGCTTTTCAGCAAAGAATTCTGAATGACCATACTCTAATATTATCTCACTTTACCCTTCGGGTAAGACAATCTGCTACAATATGTGTAACAAGTGAGTATTAAAACTTGTCAGTAAGGAGCTGTCGTGTCCGAAAATTTAAGACGACTATTACCTGAAGAAGTAGCTAAGTTGCACCTCTCTGCTGACAATTCAACTCCTCTCCAACCCAATTTCATCACCGATCTTCTTAACACCTACCCCGCCGTTTATCATCCTGATCATGCCGAAATTTGGTTCCACAGCCAAATCAATGAGCTCGACTTAACTGATACTACCTATCCAGCTTTAGGCATCTTATCGTTAGTCGTCGGTGAGATAGATTTTTTAACTCCTGATGGCCACGGACAAAAGCTACGCCTGAGTGATCAGCATCTGGAGTTAGCCCGCACAGTCTGTGGCATCACTGATAGCGAGTTACAAAATACTCCTGCCGCTCGGTGGCGTTTCAAAGTCCGTGAACCCAGCAACATCAGTTGTGATACTTTAGTGTTTCCTAAAGTCAACAAACCTGTGCCTGTTCCAGGATAAAACTCTTACTCCCCCAGCGCTTCAGGGCTGCTCAAGAAATCACGGACTTTAGTGAGATTGACCTCGCGAGGTTTGCTGCCTTCAGCGGGACCAACCATACCGGCTTCATAGAGTTGATCTAAAATCCGCGCTGCGCGGGCATAACCCACGGACAAACGCCGTTGAATCAACGAGGAAGAAGCTTTGTCATATTGTGAGAATAATTTCACGGCTTCTACAAACAGGTCATCACGATCTTCGCCACCCTCACCACTGGAGCCACCTTTGACGGTAGTAGCCTGATATTTAGTGGTGATTTCGTCTTGATACTCAGGTTTCTGGCCTTGGGATTTGATGTGATCGATCAAAGCTTTAATCTCTTGATCAGAAACATACGTACCTTGGATACGGCTCGGTTTAGCTTGATCAGGAGGCACATATAACATGTCACCTTTACCCAATAACTTCTCAGCACCTGGACCATCGATGATAACGCGTGAATCAGTCATGGATGAAACGTTGAAGGCAATCCGGGTCGGGACGTTAGCTTTGATCAAACCAGTGATGACGTCAACAGATGGGCGCTGCGTGGCCAGCACCAAATGAATGCCCACCGCCCGTGCCATTTGGGCCAAGCGAGTGATACTTTCTTCCACTTCAGCTGGCGCAAATAACATCATGTCAGCTAACTCATCGATGATAATTACGATACTCGGCATAGCGGCAAAACCTGCCAACTCATTGTAGCCGTCAATGTTTTTGACACCGACTTCAGCCAACTGTTTATAGCGCCGATCCATCTCAGCTGTGGCCCATTTCAAAGCCGAAACCACCTTTTTAGGCTCCACAATCACTGGCGTTAATAAGTGAGGAATGTCGTTATAACCCGTCAACTCCACCCGCTTAGGATCCACCAGAATGAACTTCACTTCAGAGGGGCTAGCGCGGAATAAAATGGAACAAATAAAGGTGTTCACAGCCACGGATTTACCGGAACCAGTAGAACCAGCTACCAGCACGTGAGGCATCTTGGCAATATCGGCAATATTAGGATTACCAGCCACATCAATACCCAAGGCCACCGCCAATTTCGATTTGTGTTTCTTCATTTGCTCAGAGGTTAACATCGTCCGTAAGGTCACAAATTGTGCAGAGTGATTAGGCACTTCGATACCCACTAACGCCCGGCCAGCAATCGGCGCCTCGATCCGGATTTGACCAGTGGGCGCAGCCAAAGCTAGCGCTAAGTCAGTGGCTAAAGTGGTAATTTTTGATAACTTGGTACCCCGAGTAATTTCTAAGGCATATTGCGTCACGGACGGACCATAATTAACCTCGGCAACCCGAGCTTTAATCCCAAATGAATCCAGTGTGGCTTCGATGATTTGGGCGTTAGCTTTGACGTCGCCACGATCAGCTTCCCCACCACGGCTGGCAGACAAAATTGACAACGGTGGATACTCCCAAATTAATTGAGCGTTATTGGGCAGTAAATTAGAGTTTTCAGTCAGAGCATCTTTGGGCTTAGTACCAGGTGCCACTTGAGCGGGCTTGGCCTGGGTAGGGACAGCTGTAGCTGTGCCGTCATCACCTTGGTTCTTGAGGCTAGACGTATTGTCATTGACGCTAAAGCCAGGTTGATCAGCTTTTTTACCAAATCCCAGCGAAAGTTTAGGGATCTGAAAGCCACGAGCCTGTTTGAGTTCGGCGGGGTCTGGCTCTGCCCGGGCTGGGGCAGGTTTGGCTAAGGCGCGACGCTCATTCCAAGCCGCAATTACCTCGAGCACTTCAGCAATTGAGAGCTGCATCATGATCAGAGCACCAATGATAAAAAAGCTACTGAAAACCACATAACTGCCAATCGGTGACAGGAGCGTAGCTAGGTTAAGAAACGTTTGCTCACCAATTTCACCTGAGCGAGCCACGCCCATGGTGCCAATCATTAAAAAAAGAGTACCTAGCAGCACATGAGGTTTAGACCACGCCCATTTGGTTTGGAACATCACTAGACCAGCGGCAATGAACACAAAGGGTAAAAACAGCATCGAGAGACCTAGTTTGGTAACGAGAATTTGATTGATCGCTGCCAGCACCATCCCTTGCCCAGTAAATGAAACCATAATTAGGACCCCAATCAGGATCAGAATCACGGCCACAATTGAGTGCAGCGTCTCGGGACGAATCTTGAGTTTGAGTGACTTTTTCTTGCGCGGCATACTAAGTTCCACAACACCACAAACCAGGTTTGCAAATGTTATAGGATAAAAGTAGCACAAACCAGAGCACCTAATCAAGAGGGAAAACTAGGATGGGCGTTGAGCTCTCAGCTGGCCAATTTGATAAGCTTGTTGAGTGGCCCGCTTCTGAAATTCACGATTCACTGCAGTTTGGAACGTCCGCAACCTCTCGCTTAAAGCCGTCTGAAAGGTCTCAGTTACTTGCCCGCCCTTCTTCAGTGCTTCATATAAAGCTTTTGCTTCCACTAAGCTTTGAAAAAGCGGACTCTTAATCATTTCTTGGGGGGCTTCATCAGGAATCATGTACCCAGTTTTAGCACTTTCTTTGGTGGTAAAAACGTATTGAGTTTTATCTGCCCACTCTTGTGCTGATGCAGTAAAATAATCACCATTGTATTGGGCAACACCCAACATGGCGTCTGATTCCTGTCCTATTAATACCCGAGCATTTTCTAGATGCAGCAAAATCTGCTGTTCTGCTTGCTGAACATTTTCAACCTGAGGTACAAATCCCTCTGCTCCCCCTACACCCAATAAATTATAAAAGCGGGCTAGGGTCAAATCACTTTCAGCACTACCCGACATAGGCTCAGACTTATAATCATAAATTTGAGAATCAATGTTGTAAGGGACATTGGAATTATCACGTTGCACATTACTAAACAACATACCATTGCTTCGTCCAGCAAAGTCTTGCAAACCAGGATAACTCTCAGGAAAAAGCTCCTGAAGCTTCTGTAATGCTGCCCCTCTAATTTGGGAACAGACGTCATCTAATCCATCATCTACATTGTCAAACATTTCCAGTTTTATTGCGCGATCTTCTGCTTCCTCCTCAATTCGAGACCGACGAGCATCAATCTGATAGGCTCTGATTAAGGTTGGTAGCAAACCTGGACTTGGTCTGTCTACCTTATGAGTAATTTCTCTGCCTTCAACTCCTGTGGTTACTCGAGTTAGATCAAAATTAAGAGCCGTTTTCAAGGCTTTCAGGTCGTCTGCAGTTGCAGAAGAGATTTCGTTGAGAATAGTTGGGAAGATGCCACGTAATACATCGTTAGTCTTATTCCACTCATACTGATAGGCTTGTTGTCTTTGTTCTTGAGTCAGGACTGGAGCCGGTTCTGTTGAGTCTGCAGCAGTGAGTACACTAATCTGATCCTCATCTTTACGAGAAACACCTAACAAATCTTTCGCTTTTTGTTTTAGATATTGAGTAAGTACTTCTCTATAACTCAAATTCCTATAGTCTTCATTAGAAGCGGCATTGTCTTCTTTTCGTAACATAACAACTCCTTTTCCTTGCTATCTCAATCGAATATGTACTTATTGTATACCTTTATATATAAAATCAAGAACTAGTACGTTATGACTCGAGGATGACGGGCACAATCATTGGTTCACGCTGGATGACCTTATAGAGGCGACGAGCGAGGCGTTTCTCGATGGCGCGCTTCAGCTCTTCCTCTTTAGGTTTATCACCCATATCGGCCACGATTTCGCCTGTCGCTTTCTTGATGAACTCGATGACTTCGTCGGCTTCTTTCATGAACACAAAACCGCGCGAGACAATAGTCATGTTTTTTACGTCATAGTGACCCTTAAACTTAGGAATGGCTAAGACGATGATGCCTGATTGGCCCAGTGTCCGGCGGTCTGAGAGCACAATGGGCCCTACGTCACCGACACCCAAACCATCCACCGCTACTGGGCGGAGTGAAATGTGATCGACTACTTGTGGTTTGCCACCTTCGAAAGCCAGCACATCACCACTACCAGGAATCAAAACTTGATGTTCGCTATAGCCAGCTGGTTGAGCCACAAACTCTACAAACTTGACGCGATGGCGATCAGCACCACCAATCGGCATCAAATATTTTGGCTTCACTTTTTTGACTAAATCTTCTTGTTCAGCTGCACTAGCATGACCAGATTGGTGCAGGTTGGGTTCGATATCGGGGTACATGACATGAATGCCATTGCGACACAATTCATCAATTGCCCCATAGAACGGAATCTCATTGCCAGGAATCACGTCAGCAGAAAAAATGACATTGTCTTGAGGTTTGATTTGAATCACTGGATGGTCGCCATACACAGCCCGCATCAATGATGATCCCTCTTGTCCTTGGCTACCGGCAATGACCACACATAATTTACTGTCATCGTAATCACCAATCTCGCGTTTATTGACTAACATGTCACGAGGCACTTCCAGTTCACCGAGGCCCATGGCTGCTTCCACGTTCTGCTCCACTGAGCGGCCCACAAAGACCACTTTGCGACCATGTTGCTGAGCAGCATTTACCACTTGTTGAATGCGGTGGATATGAGAGCTCATCAAGGTCACAATATATTTACCACGAGTTTGAGCCATGATTTTTTCCAGAGTCGGTCCCACGGTAGACTCAGATTTGCTCCAGTCAGGTCGTTCCACCCGCAAACAGTCAACCATCATACACAGTACACCTTGCTCTCCAAGTTGGGTGATGGTGTCGTAGTCGGGTTTTTGACCGCCGATAGGGTCGTGGTCCAACTTGAAGTCAGAACCATGATAAATGATGCCCTCAGGAGTATGAATAGCATAATGGCGCGTGTCCGGCACCGAGTGAGTCATGTTGATCGCTTGAGCTGAAAAGTGCTCACTGATCTTAAATACTTGCGGGTTCTTGATGACCGTAATTGTCCGTTGTAAATTGCTATCCTTCATTCGGTTTTCGGCGAAGGCTGCCGTCAACGGTGATCCAAAGATAGGGAATTCTGGCAACTCAGGCAAGAGATAAGGCGTAGCCGCAATATGGTCATCATGACCATGCGTCAAAATCATACCCACAATTTGTTTCCCCTCGGTGAGAGCATTTTTCAGGTAAGTGATATCAGGAATTAAGACATCAACTCCTGGCGATTGAATATCGGGAAACCCGATTCCACAATCGACGATTAACATTTCGTTGTCATATTCATAGACAAACATATTTTGGGTAACATTACCCATTCCCCCTAAGGGAATTATTTTTAATTGAGACATAGTAGTCTTCCTTTTGGTGATAGAGCGTCCACTCACAGGTGTCCTCTATCGTAGTTATTACTAATAATTACTTTTTAAATTTGATCTCAAACTCCTGCTTCCAGGTTTTGGGATCAGGTCCTGACTACCACAAACGTACCATACACTAAACTTAGGTGAATTTTCCACGGCTGAATGGGTTCAACATGAAGAGCTGAGGCAAGTGCAGACCGAAGTTCCAGCAGAGTTGGCGACGAGTAGAAACGTTGATAGACACATTGAAAATACGTTTCACCACTTTCGATTATATCACTTTTTAAGACCGGTGACATTACGGCTCCTCTTCTACTACAGCATGCTCAGCTTTTTCTAATGATTTGTCATCAAAAAGATCGACGCGGAAATCCCAACCAGTCTTGTACTTGAAGCTATCAAAGAAGCGAACCGCGCGGCGCGAACGTTCAATCAAGGCCCCGCTCACCGCCAACGTACTAAAAAAGGCACTGCTAAACCAATAGAGGGCAAATCTTGAATTAAAGTCAGGATTCCGCACAAAATATAAAAAGATATGGAATAACACCCCAGCCGCCATCCACAACTTCATAATCCGCATAAAATTTCCCTGGTGAGGATTACTCATCCAAATGCCAATATAACCAAATAAACCCAGAATAATAGAAACGCCTATCCCCATCCAAAAAAGGGGTTGGGGCAAAATCGAGGTAAAGGGCACTAGTAAATTAATTAACGAAAAGACACACATCAACACTGCGCCTCCGATATAAATCACCAGATGTGACAACCACAAATGGAAATATTCTGAGTGCAAAAACAAATCATACAACGGATCTTTGACCTTCTTAAGCTTAAACGTGGCGGTGAGCGAGTGAATAACAGCAAATGAGTAAATGTATAAAAAAACCACGCTGAAAATAGTATCGATCGTAAACAACTCACCTTGAGATAAGGTGTTACCTAATTCTTTGCGCGCCACGGTAAACAGCAAGGTTTTTAACCAAATGTACAAAATGGGAAATAAAACAAAGCCATAAAAAAACTGCACCATGTCCATGCGAAGAAAATCACGACGACCATTAAGACGATAAATATAAACCGCACTCAGCAAACCCCAAATAGGTACCATCACCAGCACGATGTCAATCAATTTCATAATCGGCAAAACTAAAAAAGCGAGGCTGCTACTTCTGCTTGGAGCGCCGCACTCTCATGTTGACCCTTAATCCACGCTACTACTTTGGTCAGTTTTTGAAAATCCTGAATAAACGATTCTTTGACCTTCGGAGCCCGCAACGCCGCCGCTGGATGATACATCGGTAAGACGTACAGTGTTTTCCCATTCCATTTTACTTTATGTAAGCGGCCATGAACTTGTGACACCTTCACATTGGGCAAAAATTTACCCATGCTAAACCGGCCTAAAGTAGCAATTAATAATGGCTGAATAATCTCAATTTCTTGGTCAAGGTAAGGTTTGTAGGCAGCAATCTCAGTGGGTAACGGATCGCGATTCTCAGGTGGACGAACTTTGACAATATTACTGATGTAAACATCTTTTTCGGCGGTGCCAACTTGGCGGAGTGTGGCGCGAAATAATTGTCCAGAACGGCCCACAAAAGGTCGGCGGAGTTTGGCTTCTTGTTCACCCGGTGCTTCACCGATAAACATAATCTCGGCTGCAGGATTGCCTTCACCGGGTACGATATCTGTTGCCTTGGTAGCTAATGGTAAAGTAGGGGCGGCTGCCTCTAGTTGTTGATACAGGGCGGAGAGTTGATCAGCTTTCGACATGGGCTAATCCTATCATATTTTTTTACTGATAAACCCCTTGGCGACGAGCAACTAGAACTGCGGCAAGAAGATTTTGGAGTTTTGTTGGGTGACTACCACTTCAGGATACTTGCGTTCGACAATAATTCGCACCGCCTTGCGCACCACCCCTTGCAAAGTCCGCTCCAAAGTCCGGATACCAGCGTCAAAACCTAGCGGCCGAGCCATTTTGGGCCAGACATCTTCGGCAATTTTGAGCTGTTCAGGACGCAGTCCAGAAGCTTTCAGCAATTTAGGCATGATGTACTGCTTGGCAATCACGATTTTTTCCTCGTCCGTGTAGGATGGCATCGTGATTTTTTCCATCCGGTCCATCACCGCGGTGGCGATGCCGGTGGTGTTGTTGGCAGTGGCAATAAAAATAGCATGAGAAAGATCAATAGGATAATCTAAATAACTGTCTACAAAAGCGTGATTCTGCGCTGGGTCTAACAGCTCCACCAACACACCCATGATGTCCATCCGGGCTTCATCAGCACACCGATCAATTTCATCCAAAAGAATAATGGGATTGCGAACACCGGCTTCCGCGACACCTTTGACGATGCGGCCTGGTTCTGATTCTAGATGGAGTCGCGACTGTCCGCGTAACTCCCGAGCCGAACCCATGCCACCGAAAGGAATCCGGACAATTTTGCGGTTCAAGGCATCGGCTAATGAATAGGCAAACGTGGTTTTACCCGTACCCACCAACCCCACCAGTAATAGCACTGGCGCCCGAAACTCGGAGTCGGGATCTTGCTGTTTGCGCAAATTAAGAACTGCGACGTACTCCAGGAAGCGCTCTTTGACTTCCTTCATCCCGAAGTGGTGCTTATCAAAAACTTGGCGAGTATTTTCAATATCCAGGGTATCGCTGGTTTCCGCCAACCACGGAATCTTTAACACCCAATCAATATACTTGGAGACTTTTTCGTACTTTTCGTCGTACGAACCCATGGCCACAGAGCGCTCCAGTGCCACGATATCTTTGTTGACTTTGCGCAACATTTCTTCCGGCAGCTGAGAGGCTTGAACCCGGTTCTTTAGTTCTTGAATTTCTTGCTCGAGAATTTGTTTGTAATCAGACATGGCAGCGCATACTTATCGATTCTCATTGTGACATATTGGCGGCTCAGAGGCTAGCGGAATGAGGCTTCGAGTTGGGCACGAGTCAACAATCCAGGCTTAGCACCCACGTGCTGGACCACGCTGGCAGAGTTGTGCACTCCCCAATTCAGCGCTTCCTGGCTCGTTTTCCCCGACAGTAATCCCGCTACAAAGCCCGTCCCAAAAGCATCTCCAGCTCCAGTGTCATCAAGTGAACTCACCTGAGCGGCGGAATACTGGTACGGTGCTTGACCCCGTTCTAGCAAGACTCCACCCTGATCACCATTGGTGACGACAATTCTTTCGATCTGTTGCTGCAACTGTGGCTGCACAGGAGCTAACGTGTGCCATTCTTCTTGATTGAGTAATAAAACTTGAGCGGAAAGCTCGGTAATAGCTAACTGTCCTGATGTGAGCAACTCCAACTCCGCCCGACCAGGATTCCAGGAGTAATGGCGTTGATAATGTTTAAGAGCTTTGAATAACGTGGTGAGAGTTTCTAGCCGGCCACCAATGCTAGAGAGGTGCAGCCATCGGGCAGTACTGATTTCTTCCATCGCTAAGTCCTGAGGATCCAGTTGCGCAGAAGCACCACGGTATACCAAAGCCGTCCTGCCGCCATCTTCACCGACCAGAATCACCGAGCCACCCGTTTGTTCCAATTTTTCGCGAACTAAGAGCTTAGTCTCGATTTGAGCCTGATGCAGCTCTTCCAAAACTTTAGTAGCTAAAAAATCTTTGCCTAATTCAGCAATACAGGCTGTTTTGAAACCCAACCGTTGAAACCCAACCGCGGTATTAGTAGCGGCTCCTCCTGAGTGAATGGCTAAATCACTAACCGTTAGTTTTTCGCCATACAATTGACACAACCATTCTTGATTTTCCTCACGGCGAACTTTCAGCTCCGGAGAATGAATAAAAATATCAACGACGGCGGTGCCAATCGTAAGGACGTCAAACATAGTTACTGTCGAGCTAGTAAGGTTGTTAAGTGTAGTTTGCCAGTTTGATGAAAATGTGAACGAAGCCGGTGCTGAAAAGTGCCACCTGTTTCTAAAAATGAATCAAATTGAGGTGAAGGTGGTGATGGTTCTGCAATAGGTTGAGCCTGAGGCAGCTTTACAGGCTGTTCAACACTCTCTTCACTCCGCTCTGGAGGCATCGCACCCATGGCCTTATTTAACCCACATCTAGTCTCAAGTTCCTCTTCAAACTCATTTAAAGCTTGAATCAATTCTTCTTCATTTTTGACAATTTTGTAGACTTTGCGCTCAGTTTCACTGATAAAGAAATGATCATTAATGACGCGCATCAAATCATGCCAAAACTCGCCATACAGAATCATGGGCTTGTGATTGCCATAATATAAATGTGCCAATAGCCAAGCTGTAGCCCACTCAGATAAAGTGCCTGTCCCACCCTGGAAACACACAAAGGCCTCAGCATGATCCATTAACCCAAACATCCGTTCGATATAATTAGCCGTTTTAATTTCTTTTTTGACGATGTTCCCTGCAAACCGACCTTCGAAGTTAGGCATGTCTTTGGGATAAAACGTCACCGCAAGCGTCTCACCGCCTGCTGATTGCGCTCCTAAGGTCGCCGCTGCCATCACACCCGGGCCACCACCATTGACGACTACTTTGCCATGATACGCCAAGTACCGCGCTACTTTGAAAGCTTCTTGATAGAGAGGGTGCCGCTCGTCAATATCAGCACTGCCAAATAAGGCAATGTTTTTGATCGTACAATACTGCTGGATTTTAGGAACCGCGACTTGAGTCTTCATACCGGTTACTATTATGCACACAAAATGGCAGCGCTGTCACCTTGGGTGAGAGATTAGAGAGCTAATAACTCATTGAGCATCTGGACTGGTTGAGGAGCTTGCCAAATACCACTTCCGACCGCAAAGCCCGTGGCACCCGCCTTCTGCAATGATTCAATATTGTCACGTTTGACGCCTACATCAATGTAAATTTCGGGTTTTAAACCTTTTTCGCTCAGCAGCTGAGTCAATTCTTTAATTTTTGGAATCAAGTGCGGATGAAGGTCTTCACCTTGGAAACCAGCTTCATTGCCCATCAACTGAATGATGTCGAGCTGTCGCCAGCAGGCTTCTTCAACTTCATCTAAAGGCGTAAAAATATCAAGGGCTAGACCAGCTTGCCAATTTTGTTTTTTGACTTCTTCCAGAAAACTGGTTTGATAACTCATGTGTTCAATTTGAGCAATGACAGCACGGATCGGTAAGTATGTCTTGACGGCTTCGGCCTCAAAAACATAATCCATAGGCTCATCCACTAATAAATGGAGGTCGCAGGTCAGGTGGTGAAAGTTGAGCGTGGTGATATCGAGGGGGGCCACCGTAATATTATCCACGAACTGACCATCAATAATGTCAATCTGGACGGTTTTGGTGTCTTCGCTCTCGGCAGCTAAATCTAGTTGCTCCTGCACGCTAGCGACGGAATCTGTAAGGATAGCGGGAAAAATCTGCATGGCCAGATTATACCTGAGCTTGCTCGTAAGCGGTAATGGCGTTTAAACGCCGCTGGTGGCGTTCTTCTTGGCTATAAGGTGTGTCAAGAAAGAGCTGAATTAAGTGCTGGGCTTGCTCGCTGGTCGTCCAGTTGCCTGAGATCGAGAGAATATTAATATCGTCGTGTTCTCTATCTTGTTTGACTTGGGCTTCGTTGAGAGCGGCTACGGCGCGAATTCCCGGCACCTTATTGGCAGCAATCACCATTCCCCCTGCCGAGCGGCAAAGCAACAGGCCTCTGGCCTCTGGCTCAGCTGCTACTTTTTCGGCGACGGCGAAAGCAAACTGGGGAAAATCATCATCTGGAGTAGCGGCATAGGCGCCACAATCCTCGATTGTATGACCTTGAGCACTCAGCCACGCTTTTAACTGCTCTTTGAGCTCAAAACCGCCATGATCACTACCAAGATACATTTTCATAACTAGGCCCAGTGTACGAGGTCAACGACGATTAATCAAATCCTAACTCCGCCCGAGCTTCAGCTGTCATCATATCTGGAACCCAGGGTGGGTCAAAGGTCAGTTCAATAATCACGTCCTGATCAGTATCTACGTGATGGGAAGTCTCCAGGGGTTTGAGCGCACTTTTAATCATCGGTTCGAAGACAGCAGCGAGTGGACAACCAGGGGTAGTAAGGGTGAGAAGGATGTGAATAAGCGGGTGTGGTCCACCAGGGCTTTGGACCTCTTTAACGCTGACATCATAAACTAACCCGAGACTGACAATATCCACATTAAGTTCCGGGTCCATCACTGTTTTGAGGTGGGTGGTAATAAGATCTGAGGTCAAAGTGGTGTTAAGGGTTTGAATGTGCGGGTCGGCCATAGAGGTATTTTACCTGATGAAGGTGGGTAAAGACACCTTGATCGGCAGAGATCTTTTTTGTATGACAGTGGTTGCTCAAAAAGTGAACTTCCTGGAGTTTGTATGATTTTTGCCAATATTCATACAAACGAAAAAACATGCGCTCAATAAAAGACCTTCTTACTCACTCCTAAACAGAACCTCATTTTTACTGTGGCATAACTAGTGCACGATCATGCCACAACTATGCCACGAACTTTTAAGAGTGTTCAAAGACATACCTCACCTATCCCACCTCCAAGCAAAAAAATACTCGCCAGACACCCTAGAAACACCTTACAGAGAAATAAAAAAAACCTGCATAACCAAAAACCCCCTCTCTTGCGAGAAGGGGCTTAAGTTCAAAATCGGGCTACTAATTAAGCAGCTTTTTTCAAGACAGGCATACCAGTGCGTTGAGTTTCAACGACGGTGTAACCAGCAGGAACGGCTTCCATAGAACCTTCGCGGATATCACGAGCGAAGAAGTAGATGGTTTGCACGCGGCCATTTTTCAATTTAACTTGGCGGGTGTGCAAGTAGTAGGTTTGACCCTTTTTGTTGGTATAGCTGTAAGCTTTGCCATTTGCCATATAATACTCCTTTTTCCCTATGTGGGATTTATTACTAGCTTAGCTTTCTTTAAGCCTATCATACTCGATAGGGACATCAAGAAGGAAAATTTAGTTACTCTCCTTATTGATCGTACCCTGCAACACAACTTCTTCAATTGTGTCATCTGGACGCACCTCTTTACTGACAATCACTTCAAACGGTAAAGTAGTGGCATCAATAGCGGCACTGCCCATAAATCCAGCCTTGTTGTTTTCTAACACAAAGGCTTTGCGCTTGGCATCACTGCCGACCGCTTTCAACCAGACTTGATATTGACCTTGGGATAATTCAGCTAAATCAGCATTGACGCTGAAGCGAACTTTACCATCTTTGATTTCGTAACGGATACTACCGGCAGCTTCACCTTGACCTGTCATGGTGACGGTTTTGTAATCACCAGCCCCTCTCAATACAGAGTCTTGCTCAGAGCCAGTCAAATCCTCAATTTCGACACCTTCACCAAAAGTACTGACTACGCCAGTTCGATCAGTTCGCATCGAGTACCAGCGGTACCCCAAAAACAGCACAATTAACAGTGCGATTGCCGGAAAAACAAATGGCAGATATTTCTTCATGAGTCGCCCCTCCACTAGGCTTGAGCTAGATAGCGTACTAGGCTACTGAGCCGTATTTACTTTCTGTAATTCAGACTCAACAATGCTTTGCAGTTGTTGAGGGGCAGGGACTTGTTGATCATTCACAAATATAGTTGGTGTTGCTGAAACTCTGAGTTGATTCCCAGCAGCAATATCATTAGCTACGTTCTGTTTGATCGCGTCTGATTGTATTGTCTCGACAAACGTAGCTTTGTCAAGACCAAGTTGTTCAGCATACTTTTCAAACTCAGCTCGGGCTTCGTCTTCACTTTGAAAAGCTGCCCATGTTTCTTGGTTGGCAAATAATAAGTCGTGCATCTCCCAAAACTTACCTTGCTCACCGGCGGCTTCGCTAGCTTGAGCTGCCAATGTGGCATAGGGGTGAATCATGGTCAATGGGAAGTGACGATAATTAACTTTGACAGTGTCAGGATTTTGATCAGCAACTTGCTTGATAAGAGGTGAAATAGCTTTACAAGCTGGGCATTGAAAATCACTAAACTCAGTAATCGTCACCTGCGCTTCGGCTTTGCCTTTGACTCGTCGTTCAGGCCCTTTGACCACGCCTAAATCTGCTACACCACCTTTGGTGCTACTCTGTGAAAAGATCATGGCTACGCCAAAGATGAGCGCTAAGGTACCTAATAAAGTCACAATTAAAAGCGGGACGTTTTTCATACTTAGAGATCCTCTCTGGGCCAAACTTGTTGCCCAGTGGTAATATCCGTGACAATAATGGCGGCAGTAGGACAGCTTTGAGCAGCCAATAACTTCATATCATCTTCTTCGCCATCTTGTGAAATGACTTTAGCAATGTTGTTTTCATCTAATTGAAAGACTTTAGGGGCAATGGCTACGCAGCTGGCAGCACTAATACACTTGTCATTAATGACTTCCACTTTATACTTACCAATTTGTTTGGTCACCATCACTGTGGGCTGGACTGCTTTATCAGCTGCCGGAGTGGGTGTTGAGGATTGGTTGTTATTAGAAATTGGGTTATTGAACATGGTAATAATTAGAAAAACTTTTCGTGATGAATGTGTTCAGGTGTCACACCTTTTTGCTGCAGGAGGGCACTAGTATCGTGAATCATAGCAGCATTTCCACACAAGTAAAACCCTGCTTTCTCGGGTAAGGCATGGACATTTAAACAATCTGTTACCCGACCCCGGCACAGCGGCCACTCAGGCAAAGCACGAGAAATCACCGGGTGGAAATGGAAATTAGGAAAATTTTGAGCCAATTCTTGGAACTCATCTTGCCAAAACATTGTTTCGGCATACCGCAAACCCCAGTAGAGATACATGGGACGTTGGTCTTGTTTATTTTGGAGCTGATCAAAAATCATACTTCGGAAAGGTGTGATCCCCGACCCTGCCGCCACATATACCACTGCTTCTTCGTCACCCACTTCTGACATCGTAAACACCCCTAGTGGCCCTAATGATTTCATTTCACCACCCAAAGGCAAATTCTCTAAATATGTCACCCCCAACCCGTGAGGCGTGGAATCAACCAATAGCTCAAAACCGTGCGTTTTAGCTGGCGAACTACAAATTGAGTATGACCGGCGATCACCCCGGTCAGTGACTTGAATAGACATGTACTGCCCAGCTTTGAAATTCATGCTCGCTGGCTGCAGATATTCGAAATAATATTGAGTAAATTTTTCGTTGTGAACCAGTTTATCAATCAATTTGACGGTTCCAAGTTGAGGCGGTTGCATGGGGATAGCTTACCTAACTTTACAAAAAAAAGGAAGGCTTAGATCAGGTCTTTATCCCATTCTCTGCCATACCATAGCCCCAGTGCCAGCTTAGCAATGGCGCCATACTCACTAGTCCGGTCCACAAAATTATTGGTGATGACACCTAGCATACCTTGCTTTTGGCGCACGTCGTGCTGACCGGTGAGTTGTTGGACCACCGGGCCCATCTCGCCACCAGCCCGCATCAGGGCAGCAATTTTATCGGGCACTTTGATTCGAGCTCCATTAGCGACAAAGCGGTGGTCGTGGCGATCACAGACTGCTACCCAAACTGTGGACCACAGCTCACCATTGGCGTGATCAAATACGCCACCTTCCAAACCAACACCGAGGTACACTTCATTCGCTTGTTCAGGATGGGCTGCTAGTCCGGCTGTAAGCGCTGCTTGCGCTCTATTTTCGGCACCAAGCCGAGTGGCTGCATCCGTCAGCGGTTGAGCAGCCACGCCACTGTCAGTGTCGTAACCAACGACGGTAACCTCTGGCCAAGTTTCACTGGCAGCTACTCGTACAGCATTAATTTTAACTGGATTGGTGGAACCCACAAAAATTGTCATGGTAACTTTCTCTTGAGTGCATTCAAGCCAAGTAATAAACACTTCAGCCGACCTGGGCTAATGTCATTAATTCCCAGCCATTCGGATAAATCCCGATGAGACAATAACTGAATTTGATCAAGAGTTATGTGGTGAGCCATCAGGTGAGCGGATAACAAACTCATTGCAGCTTGACTGATAACACACCCCTGGCCTTGCCACTTCACAGCCGCAATTTTTTTAGTTTTAGAATCAAGTTTTAAATAAATCGTGACTTCATCACCACAGCTCGCATTGAGGTCATGAATCACATAGTCAGCGTCTTCCAGCTGTCCCACGTTTTGGGGTTGTCGAGCTTCCTCAAGGATAATTTCTTGATAAAGGTCTGACATAGTGATGGCTACTCCTACTTTCCAAAAATAGTTTTTACTTTTTGGAGGGCAGTGATAAAACTGTCGACGTCGTCAATCGAGTTGTAAATTTGGAAACTCACGCGCGTAGAGGCAGGCCAACCAAATTTGACGTGTAAGGGCATGGTGCAGTGATGGCCACTGCGGACAGCCACTCCTTCGGAGTCCAGCACTTGTCCCACATCATGGGCGTGGACACCTTCGTATACAAACGCCACTGAACCAACTCGATCAAATTCATGGTCATTAAAATCAGTAGGACCAATGATTTTCACCTGAGAAAAAGTCTGCAGTTGTTGCAATGTATACTCCACGAGCTGCCGATCGTGAGTTTGAGATTCCCGCATTCCTACGCCAGCTAAATACTCACAGGCTGCTGCCCAGCCCGCTAAACTGGCAACATCGGGTGTGCCCGCGGTAAAACGTTCTTCTAAATCCTCAGCAAAGGTGGTGCCTTGCGTGCTGACTTCATTAATCATCCCGCCCCCAAATAAAAATGGTGGCCATGTCTTGAGTAATGATTTGCGAATTAATAACCCACCAATGCCCATGGGACCAAGCATTTTGTGGGCAGAAACCACATAACAATCAACTTTTAATTTCGCAAAGTTAACGGGCAGATGAGCAGCAGCTTGAGCACCATCGACCACTAGTAATGGCCGCTGTGCTTGACCGAAATGATCATCAATCGTGGCTACAATTTTTTCGAGAGGATTGAGCGTGCCTAAGGTATTGGAAACATGTATGAAAGCTACTACTTTAATTCGCGTTTTATATTCAGAGAGTAAGGCCTGGAGGCTATCAAGCTCCACCCGCCCTTGATCATCGACTGTCACAAATTTAACGAGGGCGTTTTTTCGCTTGGCTAGTTCCTGCCACGGCACGATATTACTATGATGCTCCATTTCCGTGACAATCAAGACGTCATCGGCTCCCACATGGTACTCACCCCAGGTATAACAGATTTGATTTAAGGCTTCAGTCGTATTACGAACCACCACCAATTCCTCCGCCTCCGCTCCCATGAACTGGGCAATTTCTTGGCGTGAGTCGTGAAAGGCGCGCGTACTTTCATCACCGAGCTGATGAACCCCTCGATGTACATTTGCATTATGGTGTTCGTAGTAATCCACAATTGCTTGGATGACTGCCCTCGGTTTCTGCGAGGTGGCGGCATTGTCTAAATACACCAAAGGTTTATCGTTCACCTTGCGGCTTAAAATGGGAAAGTCAGTTTTGATTGTGTTAGCGTCAATCATAGTGGTATTGTATCAGGATGAAGGGCATTTCATTATCGATGGATTGGGAGCAACCTTACTGGAGAGCTGGGACAAAGTTTATTGCCGGTATGGATGAAGTGGGTCGGGGCGCGCTGGCCGGTCCTATTGTGGCGGCAGCGGTGGTGTTTGCGTCTGATCACCTGCCCCTCAGCGGCATCAATGACTCGAAGCAAGTTACGGCTCGGGTACGTGAGAAACTAGCTGCCCAAATTCAACAAACTGCGCTCTGTCATGGCATCGGGGTGGGCAGTGTAGAGATGATTAATCAATTTGGTATCGTGGCCGCTCAACGTTATGCGATGGAGGCAGCCCTTAATCAACTGACTAAATGCAACTTAATTGCAATTGATGGTTTGCCGTTTAAACAAAAGTTACTTCCTAAATGGCCAGCTGAATATGAATTTATCGTCAAAGGTGATGCTAAAGTCTATAGTATTGCGGCTGCTAGCATCGTGGCAAAAGTGTATCGGGATGCATTGATGGTGACGTTAGCTGCCCAATATCCAGCATATGATTGGAAGAACAATGTCGGGTATGGGACTACTAGACATCGACTAGGAATTAAAACAGCTGGGATCTGTGAACAACATCGTAAACTTTTTTGTCGGAAACTTATTTAGTTATACTTTTAAGTCGTTCAACTTCTCAAAGCAATCATCGAATTTTTCTTGGTTAAAGCTGACTAAACTATAACATCTCATCGTACCACTGTTTTTATCTTCAATATTTAAGATTGATAAGGTGTCAAAAATAACCGTAGGGAAATCTTTTTTATTGCCCGTAATCAGTAAATGGTTCCTTTTAGAATAAATCATCAGCTTGGCCGCCAAGAACAAATCAATTGGTCCAGGTCCACCACTTTTTTTATTACCATTAATACCTTGGTGGGCATATATCTTAGATAAAATTAAAGCATTTTCTCTAGTCTTAATATAGATATCGTTGTGGTCTGTAGCTAAAAAGAAAACACTAGTATTTCCAAGGCTAGATGCAAGAAATTTTTCACGAATTTTTCTTTCCTTAGGCACAAAAATATTTCTTAAAAACTCAAATATAGTTAAAGAATCTAACAGAAAATATGACCCTGCTAAACAGCTGTATGCTTCTCTAAAGGCCTCTTCATTGGTAAAAAGTAAACTTAAAAAGTCATTATCAAGGAAAATATATTTGTCTTGGACCAGAGAAGTTATTCTTTGGTCATAGAAAAGCTGCATGAGGAGTTCCAGTTACGTTTCCTTCTTCCTCACGTAATCGCTGACCTTCTCGAATAATTTCTACTACTTCAGAAATAACTCTTTCTTTTTCTTCTTCAGAAAGTTTTTTCTTTGGTGAAGTATTTTTACTGGCAGGCAAAAATCTAGGCTGAGGATTTGTAACAAACTTTTTAATGTCTGTCATAGTGACCTACTATAAAGGATTAATAGATTACTGGCAAGAATTCACTATTACGCATCAATCCGTCAAACCTTCAAAAAGCCCTCAACAATCAGTGACTCAGCAGCTTGGCGTGTCACTCCCCGGCTCATTAAATAAAAAATGTGTTCTTCAGGAATGCGGCTGATGCTGGCAGCATGAGAGCACTTGACGTCATCACTTTTGATTTCGAGATCTGGGACAGCTTCGGCTTTAGCATCGTCTGATAATAATAAAATACGTTCAGTCAAAAATGAGTTGGTATCACCACAGTTCTCATCAATTTTAATTCTACCTACAAAACGAACGTGTGCTTGGTCATTAGCTACACCTCGTAAGGTTGTATTGGCTCGAGTGTGAGGAGCTTTGTGGTGAATGATCACGGTTACCTCGATCTTCTCACTCCCAGCCACAGCAAACGCGCCCGCAATCTCAACTTGGGCACCGGGTTTAACTAAGTTAACGATATAAACCCCTGACTCACTCAGTTGCAACTTTTCATCATTTTTGGTGATTGTGATATTTTTTTCGGTCATGGTAGTTGAATTAATGGTGGATTTCTGAGTTGATTAATAATATCTTCGACTCCTTCAACGGCTTCAAAAAAACACTTTTGACGTGTTTTGAGCACGGAGCTTTCCACCAGCAGTTCATCGGATAAAATACTGTCACGTTCCATCATTTCCTTGGTATCAACCGCAGAATAAACACATAACGCTTGTAATAACCTAATTTCCCACCATAAGGGAAAATCAAAAAATAAGATTTCCTGGTCGGGCTCAGCAGGCTGGGGATAGTCCGTATAGGTCACAGCGTCTAATGGCGGCCGACCTTGACTAATCGCCGTTAAAGAGCCTAGCAAACGGTGTAATTGTCCTTGACGGTCACTCAGCGGCTGGTACAACAAAGTCGCGATGTTGTCGTCAACGACGATTTTACGATGGTAAGTCTCTGGCATACGTTACCCAATACTACCTTCCATTTCGTAATCAATCAGGCGGTTCATTTCTACGGCGTATTCGAGAGGCAATTGGCGTACCAAACCTTCAATAAAACCATTCACAATCAACTTGCGCGCATCTTCTTCGGTGACACCACGACTCATTAAGTAAAAGAGTTGGTCATCACCAATTTTGGAAACTGTGGCTTCGTGCTGGACTTGGACATTAGAGTTAAAAACTTTATCGACAGGATAGGTGTCCGATTGTGAGTAAGGATCAAGCAACAACGCGTCACAAATGACGGTATTTTTGCTACCATACGCTTTGGGACCGACGTTAACTAACCCACGATAACTGGTGCGGCCGCCGCTTTTACTAATCGATTTAGAAATAATAGTAGAACTGGTATACGGTGCTAAGTGAATAGCTTTGGAACCAGTGTCTTGGTGTTGGCCTTTACCAGCCAGCGCCATAGATAACGTCTCACCACGGGCACCTTTGCCAGCCAGGATAAACCCTGGATACTTCATCGTCACTTTGGAACCCATGTTGAAGTCTGTCCACACCATCTCACCTTCTTCTTCTACGTAGGCGCGTTTAGTGACTAAGTTGTAAATATTTTTGTACCAATTTTGGATGGTAGTGTATTGGCAGCGAGCACCTTTTTTGACAAAGATTTCGACAACGGCAGAGTGCAAAGAGTTGGATGAGAAGTTCGGCGCGGTGCAGCCCTCAACATAATGAACCGAGGCACCTTCATCAACAATGATTAACGTCCGTTCAAATTGGCCAGCATTTTCGGCATTAATCCGGAAGTACGTTTGCAGTGGCATCTTAACGTGCACACCTTTGGGCACGTACACAAACGAGCCACCTGACCAAACCGCACTATTTAAAGCGGCAAATTTGTTGTCGCCACTGGGAATGACTTTGCCAAAATATTCTTTAACTAAATCGGGATACTCCTTCAAACCCTCATCCATCGACAAGAAAACCACGCCATCTTTCGCCCAAACCTGTTTCAAAGAACCATACACCACTTCGGAGTCATACTGAGCTTTGACACCAGCTAAAACGTTGCGCTCGGCTTCGGGAATGCCTAAACGATCAAAGGTTTTTTTGACATCGGCCGGAACGTCATTCCACGATTTCACCGCTTGATCTGTCGGTCGCAAGTAATAACGAATCGCCTCAAAGTTAATGCCAGATAAATCAGCTCCCCAGGGAGGCATCTGCTTGGCTTGGAACTGCTCGTAGGCCTTCAATCGAAAGTTGAGCATCCACTCCGGCTCACCTTTGAGGTGAGAAATCTCTTTAACAACGCCCTCATTCAAACCTGGCTGCGTGATATACGAATACCCACTCGTTGAAAACGAGTACCCATGCTCATACGCATCAATTGCTTGAGGATCAAACTTATCGGTATGTTTTTGCGCAAACCTGGCCATAGAGGTTATATTTTACCAGGAAGTTGGTTCAAGAGCTGAGTAGATGTCCTAATCGTAATCTCTAACCACTAGCTCGGTAGTGGGGCGAGCGTTGAAAATCATTTCCACTATCTCCCAGGATGCATCACCTTTAAGATAGAAAAAATAGATCTCGATTGCTTTAATAACATAATTAATTTGAGCCATAGTTGCTGGTTGAAACTCTGGCTTAGATGGTTGTTGATTAGGACTTAGTGGTTCTGTTTCCTCATCTTTTTTCAGATATTTCTTCCATAACTCTAACCACACCTCATGATCACCAAACTGTTTTTCGTCATATTCAGCTACGTGTGGTTCTTCAGCCCCTTCGACTACTCTTTGTTGTTCCTCAGCAAACCACACATCTAAAATAAGTTGTAACTTCATTAATTGAGCAGCCAAAACATGTTGATGATCTGCCAAGGTCTGGACCTCACTAGGAGTAATTACTCCTGTTTCTGCTACCTTTGCAGATGAGCCTTCAAGTTGAGTAAGTGCTTCGGTTAAGTAAGACATATAGTAACTCCTACTTTAATTTCCAATTTGCTTATAACCGTTATTTTCTTGACGAGGTGATGGGTTAGTAATAGGCTCTCTCGGTATAAAACGATGAATTGGGGGTTGCTCCTGATCCCTAAATAAGACACTCATAGTTACGGCATAATTCAACAAAAGATTTGCGTGCTCGGTTTCGGGATATGGCTTACCATCATCTCCTAAACTCTCGATATGCCCTGCTTCGTCTTCCATAAAGTAAATTTCCCTCAACGTATCTTCTACTTTGTCTATGGAACGTCCCCCCTCAACTAAATGAAAGTAAAGATTAATGATACGGACGCAACGTTTCATAGCTTGTTGCTGTTCAAGTGAAACTTGCTTCATTTGCTCTGATTTCAATGTAGGGGTGACTATACTATTCCGAACATACTTCCACTCTTCAAACATGCCAAAATTTTGCAGCGGTTTTAATTCCTCCTCAGTCTTACAGCGTTGAATAAAATACCATTTGAGTAACCATGGTTCAGCCACACTTCTAATCTGTGTTAAAAGGTTAGGCAAAATATTTACCCACACATCAAAATCAACTCCTCTATTTTCATGAGTTGCGACGTCTTTTTCTGTCTTAACTTGCACACCTGTCGCTCGTAAATAAGCTTGGGTGAGATAACTTGTTTCCTGTAATGCGGGCATGCCTGGCATATAAATTTCTTTCCACTTATTCCCCTACTCAACCCACTCTTTGTACCCTTGCTTTTCGAGCTTGTCGACGAGCTCGCCGCTGCCACTTTGTGCAATTTTGCCTTTGACGAGCACATGCACAAAATCTGGTTTCAGGTACTCCAGAATGCGCTGATAGTGGGTAATTACTACTATCCCGGTGTTATATTTGGACACAATTTTTTTGACGCCGTGAGCGACGGCTTTTATAGCATCGATATCGAGGCCAGAATCAGTTTCATCGAGGATGGCATACTTCGGCTCGAGTACCGCCATTTGAAGGATTTCTAAGCGTTTCTTTTCACCACCACTAAAACCTTCGTTTAAACCACGCTTGAGTAATTCTTTATTAACTTCCAGTTCATCAGCCAGCTTTTCGACGTGTTCACGAAATTTCAGGACTGAGGGAAATTTTTTGTCTTCTTGATCTACAAAACGGGCTTCGTACGCCATCCGCAAAAAGTTCTGGACTTTGACACCCGGAATCTCGATGGGATACTGAAAAGCTAAAAACAAACCGGCATTGGCCCGCTCATCAGGAGACATCTCTAACACGTCTTCGCCATCTAAGCTCACTTCACTGCCCTCGGCAATTTCATAACTCGGATGACCAGCTAATGTATAGGCCAAGGTTGATTTACCAGAACCATTAGGACCCATCACAGCATGAATTTCACCTGGCTTCACGCTCAAGTCAATGCCTTTTAAAATTTCAGTGTCTTCAATAGAAGCGCGCAAATTTCGCACGCGTAAGGTTGAGGTCGACATAGATACCTTTGCCAAACTACTTAATAGAGTAAGTCTGTATTGTACTGCCCTCTCCATCTGGTGAGGAGTATGCAGCACTACTTACATCTTTATGATAGATTGGCTACACACATGTTATACATGAATGCACGTGCGTAGTCGATATGTAAATTGCTGGAGACGGGTAAGAAAGAATTAAGAGCTGTTACATTAATTGGCTCAGTCGCATCGCTTCAGCCACTTCTTGGCGAATTTGCGGATGGGTTTCCAGGGTGTCTAGTTCTGCCAGCGTGAACCACCCAATGCCATCGGTTTCTTCAATATTTTCTTTGAACTTCACGTCACCGACCGGCTTGAGTAAATATAAAAAGTTAAGGTGTTGCTCGCAGCCTTTTTTCCAATGCGTTTGAGCATACTTAGTCAGCTCAGCGCCGTGGACGCGGTGCTCATAATTATCGCGACACACCCAGTGCAAATTAGTGGCAAAGGGATTAGGCACATACTCGGTATCTTTTTGGTCGGGAGTGAAACCAAAATCAATTGCTTTGACTTTGATACCCGCTTCTTCCCAAAACTCGCGCTCGGCCGCTTGATGAGGGGCTTCACCGGGCTCGCAATGACCACCGGGGTTGAGCCAGATGCCCACCTTTTTATGTTTGATCAACAAGACCTTGCCTTCATGAATCAAGACACCAGCCGCTGTCCAACACTTTTTTGCCTCAAATTTGAGAAGATTTGCCATATAGCCATTATTCTATCAGTATCTTTCCCTTGTCCTAGAGCAATTGTATCAATAGTTTTTGTAAGCCTTTGCCTGAATATATTACAAAATGTACGTTTTCCAGGCATTAATTTACACAGACGTGCAAAAGTTACGTTTGATATGAAAAATTTAATGAAAATTAGTCCTATAATATTGACATTTGTGTGTATTTATGATATATTTAGCGCTAGTTTCTCTCGAGTGAGAAGCACCTTAAAAACCAAGATTATTTACTTTTAACAAATGCTGTTTAAAAAGTGAAAACGTCTTGTTTAGAGCTTATTCTTGTCATTAGCCTTCACTCTTTTCTCTGGTGGGTACTATAAACTTCGGTGTTAATCACGGTGGTTGATAGTACTCATCCGGGGAAAAAAGTCCTCGGGTATATGGAGGTATTAAGTGAATCTAGAAAAAGTGACAAATAGAATGTTGTTATTATGCATTGGGGCGATAGCCCTGTGCATAATTTCGGCATTCGTCATGTTTGATGCAATCACCAATGGCAATACAGCTGGCGCAGCAGGCGCCGGCATTGTTTGTGTCCTATCGGGGAATGCAGCAGTTACCACTGCTTTAGGTCTCTTTCTCTTAACCGAGATTGAAGACTTAAGAGGCAAAGAAGAAGAATAAGCTCGACCCTGATCCCCGTCCATAGTGGCGGGGATTTTTTTATCTTACAACAAACTCATCTGCACGCCTGCATCTTTTTTAGGAGTAAACGTAAAATCCACGGGGCAATCAATCAAACGGTTCCATTTATTACGAAACTTAACCGCCCCTTTTTTCAGACCCACATCATAGACATCTCGGGTGACTGCGACGTCTTGTAAACAGTAATCACGCAGTTTATCAAATTGTTTCGTTTGGTAGTACTTGATCGCATCGAGACCATCACCCGTTTTGCCGGCTCCAATTGTTTCTTTGGCCACGGCGTCTAAACCAATCCGGTGCCCAATACTATTTTTGATGCGCACCATTAAATCGAGGGTGGGAATCCGAGTGATGTCGCCCGTGTAATACGGCACCAAGGTTTGCATGTCAAAACCGTCGATGTTAAAACCAATTAGCACATCCGCTCGCTCGAGGAGCGGAAACAGATTGGGCAAGTCGGCTTCAAAAAAACCCTGCATCTCACCTTTGCCACTGCCCTCCCGCACACATACTCCCACAAACGAAATTCCTAAGCGATCCGGAAAATATCCGCCGACTTCTTCAAAGGTTTTTTTGGTTTCCACGTCAAGAATAACTTGTAACATATACCAAGTACTGCCCACGCGAGAGATGAGAATGACGCTTAGGCCACTGCTGCTTCAAACCGTTTGCTGACTTCACTCCAATTAACTACATTCCAAAAAGCTTGAATATAATCTGGTCGTTTATTTTGATACTTCAGATAATAAGCGTGTTCCCAAACATCTAAGCCCATGATCGGCGTTTTGCCTTGCATCAGGGGTGAGTCTTGGTTAGGGGTGGTGATGATTTCCGTAGTCTTGTCCGGGTTAACAACCACCCATGCCCAGCCAGAGCCAAAGTGACCAGTAGCTGCCTGGGTGAAATGATCTTTAAATGTAGCGAAGTCGGTGCACATTTTATTGAGTGCTTCGGCTAAAGCACCACTGGGCTCACCACCACCTTGAGCAGACAAAGTTGTCCAAAACAAAGAATGGTTGGCATGACCACCGCCATGATTGCGGACTACAGGCTTAACTTTATCTGGTAAGGCCTCGAAACCGCGCAGTAAATCTTCAACTGATTTTTCTAGCAACTCAGCTTGACCTTCTAAACCAGCATTTAACTTATCGACATAGGTTTGATGATGCTTAGTATGATGAATGCGCATAGTTTGCTCATCAAAATGGGGCTCTAATGCGGCATATTCATAAGGGAGAGACGGTAACGTAAACATAAGATTTCCTTTCGTATTCACAACGCATGGACTGACACAGATACTTGATAGTTTTTATTTACTCTTGCGGATTATGATCTCGAGCAGTTCTTGCAAAATATACCCAATCACAGCGTAAGCAAAGATGGCAAACAAAGTGCTAAACTCCAGCACAAATCCCCCTCGCACAGAAGGAGCCGGGAAAATAGCTAGAAATGGTTGCAACAAGGGCTCAGAAGTTTCATAAACCCACATCACTAAACCTGCCCGAGGATTAGCAGCCAGTAATTTCAAGACAAAGCGAAACACCAACACCACTTCAATTAAAGCAATGATAAACATGGACAGATCTTTGATAAGTTTGAGCATGAGCTGAGTCTATCAAATGTTGGCAAACTCATCAATGATCCTTCGTAACTCAATCATTCGATCGCGGGCCTCTGTAGCAATGAAAGTTTGGATGGCTGGCCAATCAAGTGAAGCATCGGCCTGGCGGAGGTTACGGATATCACGCCACACCACATCACCTAAATAGGCCCCTTTGGCTCCACTTTCCAGCGCCTGGCGCATAATGTCTTTGGCAGTGGCATACTCTAAACCTTCCAGACTGACTAGCCAGGGAACATCCAGCTCAGCAGTCAGGGTAGCCGCGGTCAGTGAATCAGGAGGGGGCTGCAAGACAAGCAGTTGGCAGTTAGACCGGAGCTCAGTCACAGCCTCGAGCTGCACCTCGGCCATACTCAGACCTTGTTCACCATCATCGGGTTGGGTGTAAATCATGAGTTTAAGGAGAAGATGAGAGTGCTGGAGGTCACAAAAATCATTGATCTCAGCTATGAGTTGTTTTTTGGCCAATGCTTCCATTTCCTCAGGGTGGTAATACATTTCAACCTTCGTCACACCATAATTTTGCGAGATGTGCTCCACACCCCAATTAGGAATGATGGTGGGAATTACCAATGGATCAGTCCCGGGAGTCAGCTGCTCCAGGCGGAGAGCTAAGCCCGGCTGATTAGCTTTGTGCGAGAGAAGAGGCAAAGTGAAAATGGGGTCAAGGACTACCCCTGAACTCATCGGTGAAAGGTGTTTGAGTAACTCTTCATTGAGGGCAGCAAAAAACTGTTGGTTGGGCTCTAGGTCTAGATCTAAACCGAGCTCGTTAGCCACAGTAGGAGTGGTGTCGAGGGCCAGCACACAAAACATGCCGCTCGATGTTTGCAGAGCAGAAACGTGCATACAGTAAGTATACAGGGTTAGGCTAGTGATGAAATCTGGGAAGTTTAGGTCAAAAGCATTGAGATTATCTCAATTTGTGATCTAAATAAGCTTGATAAGCATAAATATAACCACGAGCCTGATGCTGAACAATTTCTATTTGACGGTGAGTCTTTTTACAAACGCGACCACTACGCAAATAAAGGTATAGTGAAGGTAGAATTTGTGGCATAACGTCGGTCAACAACCTATCGGCTGAACAAATACTCCGCCCACCCAATTTCAAATAATGCTGGAATACACCCGCTTTAAAAGCATATTCTATACCCTCTTTAAAATCTTCTGGGAGAAAATACTTTTCATGATCAGAAGGCTGGGAAACAGATAAAATCCGCTTCCGGTAAGCATGGACAACGCCAGGCATCAACCCAATGAAATAGTTATAATTACCCGATAAAAGAGCTTTGAAAGCTGTGGAATCTTTGTAATCAGTCAACAAATGCTGACTAATACCCTGCTTCGTCATTGCCCTCAGCTGCTGCTCCCGATAATCAGCTAAAAAACCCTCGAACATGTAAAAACTTACATAAAAGGCGGGATCAAAGACTGTCGCATACCTAGTGGCAAGATACATCTCAAAGGAGAACTTTCCCTTAGAATAATTCTGTTGTGCACGCTGGCGATACACTAAAGGGTCACCAGCCCAGTTGTCTAATGAGTAGTCCTCACTAGGTGCCATGAAATTGAAATCAAGTGGGATGGTACTGCAGATAATACCCTGTGGTTCCCTACCCTGCTGTATTTTAGCCTTCATAAAAGCTGTCACCAACTCAGCCTGATAAAACCCTTCTATAGCTAAGCGAAATAATTGCGACCGCTCTTTGTAAGCAGCTTGATCCTGTGAGGTCTGGTAAGGACGAATGCTTAAATCGCGGGTATCAAAAAGTCTTAACTCAAAAAAACCTGCGCTTTGAAGAGCTGAGACATATGACTCAAAATTAACTCCGCGATCAGTGATAAATTGCTGCGAGTTTTTGATTAAGTCATGCAAAGCAAGTATCTCAGATGGTAAACCACCTTTTCCTTCTTTAAACATGATCAAATTATATCAAAGGTGCGGACCTTCTCTAGAAACTTTTCCTTAACTAAAAAAAGCCGGCTCTTACGAGCTCGTTAGCGATAGTAGGCAAAGAAGTCGGGGTTAGTACTCATATTTGTCTGTAATATATTATATTGTATTACACGCCTAACTGGCCTCAAAACTCAATCAAAAAGGCCCCTCTGCTAAATAGCAGAAGAGCCTTTCTTTAAAATCTTATTAAAGCTAACTCAGTTTAATAGCGTCCACCGCCGCGTGAACCGCCGCGATCTCCACCTCGGCTACCGCCAAACCCGCCACGGCTACCGCCGCGTGAGCCACCCCGACCGCCGTCGCGACTACCGCGGAATGAAGGTCTGCCACCAAAGCCGCCTCGGTCGCCACCGCGATCTCCGCCTTCGCTACGCTCAGGTCGATTCGCTTTAGCTGCAGCCTCTTCCTCAGGCGTAAGCATACTCAGCTTGATCTTCCCATCAGGTTGGATGTCACTGACACGGACATGAACGGTTTGACCCATCTGCACCACCTGGTTAGGATCACCCACATACTCAGTTGACATGGCTGAGACGTGGACTAATCCATCGCGATTAGGCAGGATGTTCACAAAAGCTCCGTAGGCCTCAATGCGAACTACTTCCCCATCAAACTCATCACCAATCTCGATGGTGCGAGTGATGGCAGTGACTCGAGCCACTGCAGCATCAATTTTACTTTGGTCAGGTGAAGTGATATTAACCACGCCCACATTGCGTTCTTCGTCTTCATCAACTTCGATCTCAGCATCAGTATCAGCAATGATAGCTTTGATGTTTTTACCACCTGGGCCAATTAACTCGCCGATTTTATCAGCGGGAATGATTACCTGGACAATCTTCGGCGCAAACTCGGAAATTTGCTTACGAGGCGCATCAATCGCCGTCATCATTTTACCCATGATGTGTAAGCGACCAGCTTTGGCTTGTTCGAGAGCTTGGACCATCACTTCCAACGGCACACCTTTGATTTTGATGTCCATTTGTAAAGCGTTGACACCTTCATCGGTACCAGCCACTTTGAAATCCATGTCACCAATGTGATCTTCCACACCTTGGATGTCAGAGAGCACCACGTACTTACCAGCGCCATCGGTGATCAAACCCATGGCGATACCAGCCACTGGTTTCTTAAGAGGCACACCGGCTGCCATTAATGACATGGTGGAACCACAGACAGAAGCCATCGAAGTTGAGCCATTGGAACTCAAAATTTCAGTCACGACGTGGATGGTATACGGGAACTCTTCTTGAGAAGGGATCATTGCCAACAACGCTCGTTCTGCTAACGCACCATGACCAATTTCACGACGCTTTGGCGCCCCAAACCGGCCAGCTTCACCTGAAGCATACGGAGGCATATTGTAGTGGTGCATGTAGTGACGGACGCTTTCGCCTTCAAGATCTTCGATATGTTGACCCAACGATGGTGAACCCAACGTCGTGATCGTCACAGCTTGAGTAGCACCGCGTTTAAACATGGCTGAACCATGAGTTCGAGGGAAGACATCGACTTCGCACCAGATTGGGCGAATTTCTTCGGTACCACGACCATCAGGCCGGATGCCTTCTTTCAAGATCATTTCTCGAGCCACTTTGGCGGTCAGGTCATGAAGGACTGAGCCCAACTCTTTTTCGGTGACCAAGTCTTCAGCATCGTCAGCCTTGCCTTCATTGAGCTTAGCTAAGATTCCAGCCACAACTTCGCGAGCCTCATCTTTGAGCAGTTTACCTTCCAGGCTGACTAATTCCTTGAGTTGTTTAGCAAACTTTTTCTCGACGATTTCAGCTAAAGATGGGCCATCAGTGGCGGCCACGACAGCTTCTTTAACCGTAAACTTAGGTCGACCAACTGCGTCAGCAATAGCTTGGATTTCTCCACAGACCTTACCCAGGATGGTTTGGGCCTCTTTGAAGCCATCGATAATCACACTTTCAGGGACTTCATTTGAACCTGACTCCACCATCACGATTGACTCACCAGTGCCAGAAACAATTAAGTCCATGTCGAGTTCGTCTATCTCTTCTAAGGTCGGGTTAATGATGTATTGTTGATCGCTCTTGCGGTAACCAATGCGCAAACCAGCTACCGGACCATCAAATGGAATTGCAGAAACCGACAGCGCTACAGCGGTACTGACCAAAGCAATCATGTCAGGACTGTTGACTTTATCAAAGGAAAAAACGGTGTTAATAATCTGGACTTCATTTTTGATGCCCTCAGGAAAAAGCGGGCGCATAGTCCGGTCGATCACGCGGCCTTTTAAGATCGCGTCATCAGTGGGCCGACCGTCACGTTTCACCCATTGAGAACCTTTGATGATGCCACTGGCAAATAATTTTTCAGCGTACTCCACTGACAGCGGAAAGTAACCTAAATCTACTTCGCGACCAAGGGCTACAGTCGTGTGGACCACGGTATCACCACAGCTCGCTAAAACAGCCGCCGTGACTTGTTCAGAAAATTTACCAATCTCGATGTGAATGACTTTGTCACCCACGTGGAGATCAGTGGTATAGGTTTTGGAATATGTCGGATATGACATACGATAATTACACCCCAGCAGTTACAGCCGAGGGCCTTTTATTAAATACGTGAGGGAAATCCGAACAACGAGGTGCATGAGCGCACAGAGGGGCTCTAAATCTTAAGCCTAGGTTCTCTCTTGTGACACACTGAAAGACAGAACTTAGAACGTGTACTTGAAACGTAGATTTAAAACTTAGAACCCGAAAAACTCAGATTTACCAAGCTCACTGTTAATACTGAGGCAGATTATAACATGATTCTGGAGATGTAAATGGAAGGCCTTTAAGAAGATTTCTTAAGGGGTCTGAAAAAAGCGCTTTATCTTTTTCTGTTTGACAGTGTTTGTTCAGGAAGTGAATTTTCTGAAGGTTGTGCCATTTTTGTTAATAATCGCACAATGGATAAAAAATAGGTTGATGAAGGCAATTACGCTCTAAGGTCTTTCTATTAAAAGGAAGTTCTGTGTCAGTTGTATGATTTTTGCCAATATTCATACAAACAAAAAAATATGAACTCAATAAAAGACCCTCTTACTACCAGATTCGTTAGAAATCAGAGTTTATTTAGTCAAACCCAACCGCTCGATCAACTTGCGGTAGCGCTCTTCACTTTTGGCAAGCAAGAAGTTCAGCAACCGGCGGCGTTTGGAGACTTGTTTCAGCAAACCACGACGAGAGTGGTTGTCTTTTTTATGTTTTTTGAGATGTTCAGTTAATTCTTGGACTGAAGCAGTTAATAAGGCGATTTGGACCTCTGGAGACCCAGTGTCACCTTCAAACAAGGCATAATCCTTGATGATTTGTGTTTTTTGGTTTTTGGCTAATGCCATATGGTATTTCACCAAGCTGAGCTTGGGCTTTCCCTTGACACTCGAGTTATCACCAGAATGCAAAGTAACCTACTTTTTAAGATTTGTATTATATCACACCAGAGAGAAACTAGCCCTCATCTTCGAGTTTATACGCCACAATTGTATCGCCGACTCGGAAGTCGAGGCTCTTATTCTTGAAGGTTAAACCACCTTCATTCTTGGTTTTTAAGATCAAAATTTCTTCTTTACCGTGCATCATAGATTTGATGACTGGGTTAGCGACCATCTCGTCACCGCGCTTAAGGTGAAGCAAGTCATTTTTCTTAATCTCACCAGTTTTGACGCGCACACCAGCAATGCGTTCACCGCGCATTTCGAAAATTTGCAAGATTTCGGCTTCGCCGGTAATGACCTCATCGATCGTTGGCTCCATCAGTTTCAACATTTGTTTTTGGAGATCTTCAATCAATTGATAAATGACATCATACGCTTTGATTTTAACCCCCACTGTTTTAGCCTGTTCCTTGATCTTGTTGTGAACTTTGACCCGGAAGGCTAAGATGACTGCTCCACTAGTTTGGGCTAACTCGATGTCACCCTCAGTGACTGGTCCCACCCCGGTGGTTAACAACTCGACACTCTCTTCATCAAAATTTTGTAAAATTGCTTCCAGTGTGCCTTCTACATCAGCTTTGACAATTAACTTCAACTTCGGTTTGTCATTCAAGAGTGAATCTAAGCTAAAGGGGTTGGAGGCAGCTTTAGCAGGACTGCCTTCGGCGTCCTCGGCTGGCTCAGGATACTGTGCAGCTTGATCGCGGATAACTGATCCCACCGCTGGTACACTAGCCATACCAATAATCTCCGCTGGTGATCCAGGAAGTACTTCACTTAATTGTTTACCGTTTTCATCGACCAGAGACCGTACCCGTCCCATAACGTCATCCGCATAGACATCTTGACGGACTTTGAGGGTGCCTTGTTGGACAATTACACTAGCGACCGCACCCCGTTGAGGATCGAGAGTAGATTCAATTACCACTGCCTCCAAAGGAGCAGCCGGGTCAGCTTTCAGCTCACTCAACTCTGCCATCGCCACTAACGTATCGAGCAACTCATCTACTCCGGCACCGGTTTTGGCTGAGACATTGATGGCATCAATGCTGCCACCAAAGCCATTCACCAAGATACCGTGTTCCACTAATTGGCCTTTGACGACATCTGCATAGACATTCTTTAGATCACTTTTATTGATTGCTACTATGACTGATACATTACTTGCTTTTATGTGACGGATTGATTCTATAGTTTGTGGTTTGACACCATCATCAGCGGCGACAACTAACACCACAATGTCAGTCAGGTGTGCGCCCCGTTCACGCATTTTGTTGAAGGCTGCATGGCCAGGAGTATCGATAAAAGTTAATTTTTTGCCTTGAAACTCGATTTGATAAGCACCGATGTGCTGGGTAATGCCACCGGACTCACGAGCCGCCACGTTGGTTTTGCGGATGTAATCCAACAATGAAGTCTTGCCGTGATCGACGTGACCCATGATGGTAATAACTGGCGGTCGTGTTTGGTTAGACATAATGGTTTAAAATTCCAAATCTCAAATTTCAAAAATCTAAATTCCATTATTTTGGAATTTTATATTTTGGAATTTGAATTTTTTCCTAAGCTGCTCTCGCGGCTTCTTTTTCTGCTTCTTCTTTTTCGAACTCGGCTACTTTTTTGGCCAACAGCTCTTTTTGAGCTTCAGCTATATCAGTGTGGCTTTGCCATTTATCGCGGAACCGAGCTAAGTCAGCTACCGTGGTGAGTTTGTGTTGAATTAAGACGTTGCGCGTCTCTTCATCCAAACCTTTGAAAGTATCAATTTCATACTCTTCTTCACCGGTAGCGTGTGATTGCACACTCCCAGTGGCAGATTTAATGGTGATCTGGAAACCGGTTAACTTGGCAGCCATGCGCACGTTTTGACCACCGCGGCCAATCGCTAATGACAGTTGGTCATCAGGAGCAGTCACGATAGCTTTGTTATTCTTTTGATCAATCTCAATCTTGAGGTTCTCAGCCGGAGCTAAAGCGCCTTGCAGGAAAGTGACGGGGTTCTCAGAAAAAGGAATAATATCGATTTTCTCGTTATTGAGTTCCTTGATGACTTCTTGGACACGGACACCCTTTTGACCTACACACGAACCCACTGGATCCACACCATCTTGAGTAGATTTGACAGCCAACTTGGTCCGGACACCAGCTTCACGAGCCAATGCCACGATGGCCACAGCCCCAGAAGCAACTTCAGGCACTTCTCGCTCAAATAACTTAGCCACTAATTGCTTATCGGCGCGAGAAACAACGATCATCCGACCGCGGTGACTTTCCCGAATTTCTTTGAGTAAAACCGCAATGCGATTGTTCATCTTATAGAACTCACCGCGCATCTGCTCTTCAGGAGGCATGTAACCTTGGCCACGACCAATGTCGACCACGACCATCCGGCCATCCATGCGGAGGATTTGACCACTGACGATCTCACCCATACGAGAAGTATAATCGGAAATAACTTGATTTTTCTCGGATTCGCGAATTTTTTGCAAGATAACTTGCTTGGCAGTTTGAGCAGCAATCCGACCAAAACCAGCGGGGGTAACATCTTCGGCTTTTTTCTCGTTCCACTCTAGCACTTCACCGGTTTCTTCATCTTGAGTGATGATAGGTGCTTTCATGATACGAGCTTCACCAGTTTGTTCATTTAAAATCGTATAGTAATGGAACTCTTCACTTAAATCGCCCATTTGCTTGCGAAAAGCGGAAATTAATGCTTGGCGAATGGCTTCAAAAATTGATTCAGCTGGAATTTTACGTTCGCTAGCAATTTGCGCAATAGCGGCGGCAAACTCAGTTCTGGCTAAGGCACTTGATGGTTGTTGCATACATTCCTTTGACTACGCTGTTGATGACAAATACTTATAAAAAAAGGACAAACTCACGCCTGTCCTCACTCTCTCTCTTACAATATCACTTTAGGATAACTTATCAAGATGTAGTATACCACATCTATCTGGTGGCAGCGGGTTGAAAAACTGCCCGCACTTTGGCTTTCAGTTCTGCTGGGTGCTCAAAGCGCTGAGCGGGATGCCGCGCTAGAGCTTGAAGGAGTACCTTTGCAAGTGTTTCAGCTTGATCAAAATTGCGATTTTTTAGTATATCGATCAGGGTCGTCATTTTTTCCGCCACACCGACTGCCTGGTAAACTCTCAATAATACGGCATTAGGATTTTCTGGGGTCTCAGCATCCAGCGGAGGGCTAAAAAGTTTTTCATTGGTCAGCAGCTCATACAAAATCGTCGCTAAAATAAACACGTAACTGTGCTCGGTAGGTGATTGGCCAGCGGCTTGTTCTGGAGAGAAATAATATGGAGAGCCGACCAGCTGTTGATAAGGGGTGCCCACCGGCACGGCCTGATTAAAGTCGGCAAGCTTAACTTGACCGTTAATCACTCCAATACTAGAAGTCTTGAGTTCACGAATATCAATATTATGTGACCAGGCTTGACCCCAGGCATCAACCACCTGACTGAAAATCTCAAAGACCGTATCCAACGGAATGTAAGTGTTGGCTTCCTGAGCGGCTATTAAAATTTGATCTAAGAAAGCTTTATTAAAGAGCTCTTCCGAGCCTTCAAGTAACTCTAAAATTAAAAATTGGACTTGTGGGCGATCAGAAGAACTGGTGTGTGGATAGTAAATTACATCCTGTAATTTGACAACTGACCCACCTGGTTGCAGCATCTGCAAAGCCTCGGCCTCGGTGGTCAAGAGCTCACTGGCACCTGGACCAGCGTGAGGCGAAATAGCTTTGATGGCTACCAGCTGTCCAGTTTCTTTGTTTCTTCCTAAGTAAACCCGCGAGTAATCTCCGTGCCCCAGCAAAGGAAACGTATAGTACTCATAGGCTGTCTGCTCTGCCGAGAGCAAAGGATGAGCATCATACTGTAAAATTTCAGACACGTTTGACATATGTAATAATTACATATTATATAACATGTGTTGAGAAATTTCCTCAAGGAGCAAATAAAAATGGTGAATCAAGCTATTTAGAGTTACCAGCGCACACTGAGGTAGAGCTGACCGGTCTGGCGACGTACTTCAATCCGACCACCCAACCAAGAATAAAGCGTGGCATCCGGGGCGGTGGGGGCAACGGGCTTGGGAGCAGGACTAGGCGCAGCAAAAGTAAAAAAACTAGCCGGAGTTGGTGACGGAGAGGGTGAAAACTGAGGCAAGCGCTGATCGAGTGGAATGTGTTTGCGTTCTTCGACAGTTTTTTTAACTTGATCTTCAATTTGCTTTAGGTTGGGCACAGCCGCAGTGACCGTCACTGGAAAAAGTGCTCCTCCAGTAGCCAAGATTATTAGTACCACGACATGCCACCATCTCATGTCCACACCTTACTACGTTTATTCTGGAGAATCAATCTGTAGCCTTGACTACAAGCCAGTGCCTTGGAGAGCTTCCAGCGCTTGTTTTTGTTCACGGCTGAGCTTTTCGGGGACTTCTACCATCAACCGGACATATAAATCACCTTTACCTCTGCCTTGCAGATGCTGGACGCCTTCGCCGCGTAATCGCACTAAGGTGTGAGATTGCGTACCAGGCCGGACTTTGAGTTTGAGTTTATCAGTAACAGTAGGAACTTCCACGGTCCCTCCCAACGCGGCAATAGTGAAAGAAATTTTTTCATCGTAATACAGATCATAGCCCTCACGTTGAAAACGGTCGTGTGGCTTGACGTCGATCGTGACGTCAAACTCTTCAAACCGAATTCGTGTCCCATCGTTGGCGCCAGCGGGAACTTTGATAGTGTGAGGCTTACCTTCGATAGTAACTTTTTTCTCAGTGCCTAACACAGCCTCCATAAAATCGATCGTCAAACTATACCGCGGCCTGCGTGCTGTCCGGGCGAAACCACCGCCAAAAAATGACTCAAAAATTTCAAAAGGGTCACCAAAATCAACATTCTCAAAAGGGTTAGGTCCCCCAGCATTAGTAGAGTATGTCCAGGTAAATGGCCCACCAGTGCCAAAGCCTCCACTGAAAGGATTACCGCCCATCCCACTAGCGGGATCAAAAGCAGCATGACCAAATTGGTCATAGGTTTGGCGTTTTTGTTTATCAGATAAAATTTGATAGGCTTGGTTGATTTCTTTGAATTTCTCTTCAGCGTCAGCGGCTTTATTTTTGTCGGGATGAAACTTGAGAGCCATCTTCCGATACGCCGATTTAATCTCGGCCTCGGTAGCAGTTTTCGTGACTCCTAAAATTTCGTAGTAATCGCGTTTCGTCGGCATACGTTGCTCATTTTAGCAGAAAGTTGCCAATTCTGCTAACTGGATTTACTCGGTTTGGTGGCGCGCATGAAGGTGTTACAACCCAGTTCCCAGCTTTCAATAAAAATCTCGTCAAAACCCGCGGCCGCCGTAATGTGATGTAACTGTTGATGAGTGAAGTAATTGTGATGTTGATCGACCATTTCCTGGCGAACTACGTTAATCTTGGCAAGCATTTCCAGGAGTGGCTGACTGTGGGCTGACGGTACGGTGACGAGAAAAATACCACCGGGCTTGAGAATTCTAAAAGCTTCTTTGAGTACTTGCTCCGGATTGGGTAAGTGTTCAAGAACTGCCAGCATCGTGACAACGTCAGCTGTGTTTGATTTGAGAGGTAACCGTTGAGTGATATCAGCCTGAATAATCTCGATATTATCGATCTGTTGAGGTTCGACCACGATATCAATGCCAATACCTTTGGTGAGTTTGGGCTGCCAACGCTTGAGCAGCGTCATTTCTTCATCACACCCTAAATCAACCAGCACGCAATCAGCGGGAATATAGGGTCCAACTTTCCACAAGCGCAATTCTTGAAATAGTGGTTCGAAACCTTGCATCGACACAAGGCATCATCCTATCATATTTTGGCCAGTGGCCGCTGGCGGACTAGGGTAAAAAGCGATGGCGCAGGATGACCCACAAGGCGTCCAAGCCATCGCGCCAGGTAATTTTCTTGCCTTGGGTGAAGTCGCGTCCCACATAACTAATGGGCACTTCATAGATATACACTCCCCGTTTCAGTAATTTGCAGGTAATTTCGGGTTCGATATCAAACTTATTGGCAGTGATGTTTAATTGCCGAAATAGCTGTGTCGGCATGACTTTGTAACACGTCTCCATATCGGACAAAGTGGTGTTATATAAGACATTAGTGACGAAGTTGAGAAAATCATTGCCCTTGCGATGCCAAAAAAGGAGATTAGAGTGGGGTCCCAAAAAGCGTGAGCCATAGACCACGTGGGCCCGATCGCGTTTGATCGGCTCGACCAGCATCGGAATATCGGCGGGATCATACTCCAAATCAGCATCTTGAATCAGCACATAATCGCCCGTCACTTTCGTAAGGCCATAACGAATGGCACTGCCTTTACCCCCGTTCTCTTTGGTAAACAACTTGAGTTTGCGGTGTTTGATTTTTTTGAGCTCGCGGGCGGTGCGGTCAGTGGAACCATCATTGACCACCACAATTTCTTTGACGTCACGGATCGCAATTAAACGCTGCAAAATCTCTCGCACTGTGGCTTCTTCGTTATAGACTGGGACGATGACCGATAATTTCATGTGGTGGTGATTATAACGTATTTAATGCCGGGCCAAAGTAGTTTAAAACGCTTGGATAAGAAGGTATTTATGTCTGCCAATTGCCAGGGTTGAGTGTCATTCTCGACCTCCATGACCTCTGTTAAACCCCGGGCGAAAAATCTCTGGTTTCTTTGGCATACCACTCCTTGTAATCGTGATTATAACAAGAACGCTGCAAAAGTCTGCCTGGGGTGTGTACAAACTGTACGTTTTGACTGCAATGACGTGTGTCCAGGGGAACTTCTGCAGTGATGGCTCATGTTGAACGGCCTTTAAGAAGGTTTCTCAAGGGGTGTGAAAAAAGGAGCTGATCTTTTTTTGTTTGATAGTGGTTGCTCAAAAAGTGAACTTTGTGAAGGTTGTGCGGTTTTTGTTAATAAACGCACAATGAATAAAAAAGAGGTTTGTGAAGGGGGGTGCCCGCTAAGGTCTCTTTCTTAAAAGGAAGTTCTGTGTCAATTGTATGATTTTTGCCACTATTCATACAAGCCAAAAACTATGAGCTCAACAAATGACCCTCTCGCTGACACACTCCTCATCAGAACCTCATTTCTACAGTGACATAATTAGTGCACGATCGTGGCACAAATATGCCACGGACTTTTATGGGTGTTTAGACACATACCTCACCCAGCCCCCATGCAAAAAAACTACCCGCCGCCTAACCTAGAAACACCTTACAGAGAAATAAAAAACCCGCAAAACCAAAAAGCGGAAGCCATACGACCTCCGCTTTTTTCAATGGACTTAATGCTTAATTTACGACTTCACCTTCTTCGGCTTCGTCTTTATCAGCTTTTTTCTTACCTTTTTTGCCCTCAGAACCACCTGCACCAGCTTCATCAGCGGCACCGGCAGCTTCTGGACCACCGGCTGCGCCAGCAGTTTGATTAGCAGCATTAGCTTTTTGCATCGCTTCGCCGAGCTTTTGGGCAGACTTGAAGGTTTCCTCAGTAGCTTTGCTCAACTCATCTTTAGTAGCATCATCTTTTTGCGCTAACTCTTTGAGTTTTTTGACATTCTCTTCGATCTCTTTTCGATCGTCATCGCTGACCTTGTCACCATACTCTTTGAGTTGTTTTTCCAGCTCAAAAGCAACACTGGTGGCTTGGTTTTTGGCTTCGATCGTTTCTTTTTTGAGTTTGTCTTCCTCAGCGTGTTTCTCAGCATCGGCCTTCATCCGCTCCACTTCTTCTTCCGATAAATTGGTGGAGTTTTGGATAGAAATTTTTTGCTCTTTGCCAGAAGTTTTATCTTTGGCAGTGACATTCAAGATACCATTCGAGTCGATATCAAAGGTCACTTCTACTTGAGGCATACCACGCATCGCAGGTGGGATACCATCCAAAATGAACCGGCCTAAGCTCTTGTTATCAGCAGCCATCTCACGCTCACCTTGCAGGACATTGATCTCGACCTGAGTTTGGTTATCGGCGGCTGTAGAAAAGACTTGGGATTTACTGGTCGGGATAGTGGTGTTGCGCTCGATTAATGGCGTCCGGATACCACCAAGTGTTTCGATACCCAATGTCAAAGGTGTTACATCCAGCAAGACCACATCGGTCACATCGCCACCAATCACACCGGCTTGAATAGCGGCACCAATCGCAACGACTTCATCTGGGTTAACGCCCTTATGCGGCTCTTTGCCAAAGAATTTTTTGACTTCTTCTTGAATCTTAGGCATCCGTGTCATGCCGCCTACTAACACCACTTCATTGATGTCGCTGGCTTTTACACCCGCGTCTTTGAGGGCTTTTTGGACCGGCTCAAAACTTTGTGTGATTAACTCGTCTACTAACTCTTCGAGCTTGGCGCGACTCATACTCATCGTCAGGTGCAAAGCTTGGCCGTCCTCACCTTGAGCAATAAACGGCAAGTTAATCTCACTTTGTTGAGCTGAGGATAACTCAATCTTAGCTTTCTCAGCAGCGTCTTTGACGCGTTGCAAAGCTTGGGAATCTTTGGCTAAATCTTTGCCTTGATCTTTCTTAAATTCAGCAATAATCCAGTCAATAATTTTGTTATCAAAGTCATCGCCTCCTAAGAAGGTGTCACCGTTGGTAGATTTGACTTCAAATACGCCGTCACCAATTTCTAAAATAGAGATGTCGAAGGTACCACCACCCATGTCATAAACAGCAATGGTAGCACTGCCTTTTTTATCTAAACCGTAAGCCAAGGCGGCGGCGGTCGGTTCGTTGACAATCCGCTCCACCGTCAAGCCTGCGATCTCACCAGCTTGTTTCGTGGCTTGGCGCTGGGAGTCATCAAAGTAAGCCGGCACCGTAATCACTGCGCGGGTGACCGGTGAACCTAAATATGACTCAGCGTCAGCTTTAGCTTTGGCTAAAATCTTGGCGGAAATTTCCTGAGGAGTGTATTTTTTACCGTTGACCTCTACCACGGCCATGCCATCTTTACCTTCGGTAATAGTGTAAGCAACGTGTTTGATAGCCGCTTGGACAGCTTTATCTTTGAGCTTACGACCCATGAACCGTTTGACTGAGTTAACAGTGGCTTTGGGATTTAACACCATTTGGCGTTTAGCCACGTCACCTACGGTCACCTCATCACCTTTAAATGATACAATTGAGGGAAAAGTGTTCCGGCCTTCTGCGGTCGGGATGACTTTGGGTGAACCACCTTCCATCACAGCAATCGCCGAGTTAGTGGTCCCTAAATCAATACCAATAATTTTGCCTGTAGTATTTGCCATAAAAAGCCTCCGAATAAGTAATTAAGTAACTTAGTAATTGAGTACCTTAAGCGACTATGACTTTCGCCACACGGATAAGTTCCCCATTTAATTTGTACCCTTTTTGCATCACTTGAGTGACAGTATCACCGTCACCTTGTTTATCTACTACCTCCATAGTCTGTGGATCAAACGTTTCATTGACTGGGTTAAACTCTGTTAGCCCCGAGTTATTGAGCGTTTGCCAAAACTGTTGCACCACCATGTTTAACCCTTTATCTTGCAACTGAGTAGCAGCTAAGCTTAAGTGATCGAGTGGCTGTAACAAGTTTTCGACAAAATCTTGAGTAGCCATCTTCACTAACTTTCCTCGCTCTTCCTGCTGGCGCCGAACCAGATTTTGGTAATCAGCCAAAATGCGCTTCTCACTTTCCTGAGCTTGTTGCAACTGAGTTTGTAAATTTTCTAATTGCTGGGTGACAACATCTTGAGCCTGCTCTTCAGGTGGTTGAGAGTGGTGCTGATTTTTCATGTTTTTAACGAGTGGTTAAGTCCTCAATCAAGCCCCGGAAATACTTCATCATCGGGATCACATATTGATAATCAAAACGCGTAGAACCTACGACACCCAAACGGCAAGGCTGACCGGCTGCAATGACCGTGACATAAATCATACCGACTGGCTCTAAGTAGCGATTCCCCAATTCTTGACCATAAATAACTTGGACGGGGTTGGAGCTGGCTGAACGATTAAAAATTTCTTCCACCAGTGCCACTTCTTCAATCAGTGTCAAAACATTCCGCATCACATTGATGTCATAAAATTCTGGCATCTTCAGTAAATTAGCGTAGCCAGCGTGATACACGCGACGATCAGCGGTCAGGGCAATGCCCAATGAACGTGTCCGGTCGGCCAGCACCCGGGTAGCTTCCTGCAACAAAATATCAACTTCATCGCGGCGGCCCCACATCTTCTCTTTTGCCGAAACTTCATCAGCCACAGAAAGTTCTTTCTCCTTCATCAATTCATTTACGTACAGTCTGAGCGCTAATGGGGTCGGCACGCGGCCGGCACTGCTGTGAGATTTATTGAGGTAACCTTGCTTAGTCAGGTACACCATTTCATTACGAATCGTAGCTGGTGAGACCCCGATGCTAAACTTTTTGTCGAGCGTATCTGAACCAACTGGTTCGGCCGTTTCGATAAACTCCTCGATCACAGCGCGTAAGATCTGAACTTGTCTGGCAGTAAGGTCAATCATGGGTGTGTTGCACTCCTATATTAGCAATCTTAGATACTTACTGCTAATTTGTCAAGGGCTGGGCATTAACCAGGCAATTGAACTCAGTAAAAACTCCCGGTATGCTTAAGACATGGAAAACTTTTCCAACTCGGCTTTGCCCGGCCTACCGCAGAGTTTTGCACCTGGCACAGGACCAGTTCCAACTGTTCCGGGCATGCCACAACAACCACCTAGTACAGATGGTGACTTTATGGCTAATCATCAAAAAACGCTCCTCGCTTTTCAACAACAACGCCGTCGCAAATATTTAATGGGCGGCTTAGTCCTGGTGGCATTAGCGATCGCGATTTTTGTAGGTGTATCTCAAATTAACGTCATCCGGGAGTTTTTCTCGCGCGCCAGTGGTGAACCGGCTAATATTGTGATTGATACCCAAGCCGTGATCGGACCAATGCCGCGACCTTGGCAGAATTTAGCTCAAGGAGGTGAAGGTTTTGATTGGCGCATGGAACCCATTGTGCCTCAGGTCAAAGCCGTCCGCCCTCAATATATTCGCATCGATCATATTTATGATTTTTATGAAATCGTCAAAGGCAGTCCTGGAAATCTCACGTTTGATTTTTCGAAACTGGACCCAATTCTAGATGACATCAAAGCAACTGGAGCCACACCATATATTGCTTTGTCATACATGCCACCAGCCATTGCTGAGGGCGATATCGTCTCGAAACCTAAAAACTGGGCCGACTGGCAATTAACGGTCCAAAAAACCATTGAGCACGTCAGTGGCACGCGCAAAACACCCAATGTCTATTATGAAGTCTGGAACGAACCTGATTTATTTGGAGGCTGGAAATATTATGGAGACAAGAATTATTTAACCCTCTATGAATATGCTGTCCGAGGGGCGGGCAACGCCCGAGGTGTGCAACCGTTCAAAATTGGTGGACCGGGCATTACTGCCTTGTATAAAAATTGGTTTGACGCCTTGGCCAAGCACGCGATTAATAATAATCTACGCTTAGATTTCTTTTCCTGGCATCGCTATAACATGAAGCTCGATCAATACCGCGAAGATATGACCGATGCTCGTTCGTGGCTGTCGGCCTATCCCCAGTTAGAGCCTACGATGGAACTTCATATTACTGAGTGGGGACATGACAGTAACAATCACGCTGGCTATGACTCCAATTTGGGCGCGGCTCACACGGTCGCAGGTTCGATTGAGATGATTGGGATTATTGAAAAAGCCTTTATTTTTGAAATTCAAGATGGCAAAGCCCCTGATGGTAAAGAGTACTGGGGTCGCTGGGGGATGTTTACGCACCAAAGTGTGGGATCGAAGCCCAAACCTCGTTACCAAGCGTTGCGAATGCTCGATCGGATTGGGACGCAACGGCTGCAACTCTTGGGTAAAGGTAGTTGGGTAAAAGCTGCCTCAGCCCGCGACGATCAGGGTAATACTGAAGTCATCATGGCTAATTACGATCCCCAAGGTGGCCATGTGGAAAATGTGCCGGTCACCTTCACCAATATTCAACCCGGTAGTTACACTATCACCAAAGAATTTTTAGGCGGCCGCCGCCAGACAGAGCAAGTCGCTACCACTGCGGCTGTGTTGCAGACCTTTGTTAACATGCCGGTGAATAGCGTGGCTTTTATCGAGTTGCAAGCAGAAAACTTACTGCCGCCAGAAACGGTAACTGCACCGACTGGAGTGACACCAACCGCCAATGAAGGTTTACCATTAGATGGGCCGGTGAGACGGGTTGGAGAGTAGCCTCGTTGTGTCATTAAGAAATGTGTCTCACAGTTAAGAGCTCTTATCATCACCTTTAAGAAAAATACTCATGAGGCACAAAAGAGGCACCGTTACTTTTTCCTTCCTCCTCACCGTTGGCACCTGTCTTCAGCACACTCATTTTCAGAGTGGCATATTTAGTACACAAAAATGCCATATTTATGCCACGGACTTTTAAGAGTGTTCAGAGACATACCTCAGCCAACCTACAAGTCAAAAACTTACCCGCGCTCTTTCACACACCGCTCCACAAACTTAACAATCTTTTTTTGGAACTCGGCTTTGGAAAAACGTTTACTTAATTGGTAAATCTTAACAGCATCGAATTTCTTTTTATCCGCCACTTTAATGGCAGCCTTCAACCCCTCTACACTCAACTCATCGAAAAACACGCCACTGACTCCATCTTGAATAGTTTCGCGGGGACCACCCGAGCGATGAGCAATCACCGGCACTCCATGACCCATCGCCTCTACCGGCACAATGCCAAAATCCTCATCTTCTACTGGATACAGCAGGGCTTTGGCGCCTGCATATAGCTCATGCAGTTTTTCATCATCCACTGCTCCCAAAAATTCGACTGTAGGACCAGCCAACTCACGCAACTTATCCAACATCACCCCAGTCCCAACTACTTTTAGTGGCAACTGCAACTCGGTTGCAGCCTGAACTGCCAGCTCGGGATGCTTAGCTAAAGCCAAACGATTAACGTATAGGTAATACTCACCCTCTTGCTTTTTTGAGGGTGGTTGAGCAGAGATATTGACAGGCGGATAAATAATTTCAGAATCTCGTCGGTAAAATTTTTGAATCCGCTGCGCAATTTCTTCAGAGTTAGCAATAAAATAATCAACTTGTTGTGCCACTTTAACGTCGATCACCCGCACATAATGGTTAATCAAACTCCCCACCACGCGAAAAACTGGGTTACTCCGCCAATTGCTCATGGTGCTATAGCCATAGAGCGAGCGTGGCGGCGTATGACAATAACAAATATGAACTCCATTGGGCACCTCCACGGCTTTGGCCATGTACGCATTGGAGGAGGAAATCACCACGTCATATTCAGATAAATCAAAGCTCGCAAAATAGCGATGGGCCCAAATTCGAAGCGGTGAAAATAAACGTTTATAAAACGGTAACCTCGTAATCCAACTTTCGCGTAAATCCCAGTCTTTAAAGCGCCGCCAATGAATACCCAAACTGTCTTCATTTTTGAAAGCAATATACACCGGAGCCTCCGGGAAAACTTCATGCAGAGCTTCTAAAACTCGCTCAGCTCCACCGTAATCAATCAAGTAATCGTGAGCCAAAGCCACTTTTAATTTTTTCATGAGATCCCCTTAAAAAAGTGCATTTTGAATTCCCAACTCAAACTCATCGGCGGGCAATAACGGTAATAACGTTTTAAATTCCAGTTTTTCTAGTAACTCAGTGGCCTGAGCCTTGTTATAACTATGCACCTGACAGGCTTCCAGCTCTACCTGCACAGGCGCTTCACGATTGATCATAGCTAACCTTTGACTCATGATGGCTGACTCGCGCCCGGCTTTCAGTTTTTCTAGCAGTGACCCTCTGATGATCTCGTCACTCTCCCCAGTCGCTATCAACTCATCCACCCGCTGGTACAATTTTTCTAAAGTTCCAAATGCTTGCATCAGCTTGACCGCTGTTTTTTCACCCACCCCTGCTACCCCGGGAATGTTATCAGAAGCATCCCCCATCAACGCTTTCAGATCCACAATCTGCTCAGGATACACTCCCATCTTGGTTTTGACACCATCCCGGTCGTACTCAGTATCAGTGTTTCCTTTGCCTCGGCCCGGCATCCACACGTGGGTATACTCATTCACTAATTGAAAAGCATCTCGATCACCTGTGACAATGATGGTTTGCAACTCACACAGTTCCCCGTCATCAGTGCCTGCTCGGAGTATATTGAGATGCTCAGCCGTAGTACCAATTAAATCATCAGCTTCATAACCTGGCACTTCCAACTGAGGAATATTGAGTGCGGTCACCACCTCTTTGACCACCGCAATCTGGGGTTTTAAATCGTCGGGCATCTCCACCCGGTTAGCTTTGTAATCAACAAAATCAGTATGCCGAAACGTCGGCTGCGGATGATCAAAAGTAACTACCAAATATTTAGGTTGAAAGTCACGGATCGCCACTAACAAGATTCGCGTAAAGCCATAGACAGCGTTGACCAACATGCCACTGGGAGTACTTAAGCCCGGAAAAGCGTGATAAGCACGGTAAATTAAAGCATGACCATCAACAATTAGAAAGTAAGGGCGTTGCGACATGTTGACAGTCTATCACTCTTTAAGCTTTTGTGGGCTTGTTCTTCAGAGGGACATCGCCAAGCTTGGCTTTAGGAATACCCATCAATTGGGTGAACTCATCCGTATCCACTGTTTCCACTTCTAATAACCGTTCAGAAACCCCATGTAACTGTTTGATGTGTTTTTTCAGATAGGTCATGGCTCGCTTCTCACCTTCAGCAATGAAAGCTGTCACTTCGAAGTCGACTTGTTCTTGTAAGCGATCAGAAATCGTCATCGGTTCACCCCAGGAGCGACTGTAACTCGAGTTTTCATATTGAGGACCAAAGTTCATCGGGCCTAACTTACTCATACCGTAATCAATCACCATGGCGCGCGCTATCCGGGTGGCTTTATCAATGTCAGAGCTGGCTCCGGCAGTCAATTCATTAAAAATGAGTTGCTCGGCCGCGCGCCCACCTAGCAAGACTGCGATCTCATCTAATAATTCAGATTTAGTAGTTTGGACTTTATCGCGTTCAGGTGGTGTCAATGTAAAACCTAAGGCCTGGCCACGAGACACAATCGAGATGCGATGGACAGGATCAGCTTGTGGTGAGACGTGAGCAATAATCGCGTGACCAGCTTCATGATACGCAGTCATTTTCCGCTCTAGTTCATCTTGTAAGCGCTTTTTACTAGGGCCCAACTTCACTTTCAAAGACGCTTCTTCGATATCAAGCATGTTGATATGATCACGATTTTCTCGAGCTACGGCAATAGCAGCTTCGTTCAACATATTTTCCAAATCTGCACCTGAGAAACCGACTGTACGTTTGGCCACACGTTCCCAGTTCACATCCGCAGTAAAAGGTTTATTAAGCGCATGAATGCTCAAGATATACTTCCGCTCTTCCAAATCAGGCAAACTAACCGTCACCCGTCGATCAAACCGACCAGGACGTACTAAGGCGGGATCAAGCATGTCACCACGATTAGTGGCCGCCATCACAATCACATTATCGTTTTGAGTAAAACCATCCATCTCCACTAAGATTTGGTTTAGCGTTTGTTCACGCTCATCGTGCCCACCCATGCTGCCATGACCGCGCATTCGGCCAATAGCATCAATTTCATCAATAAAAATAATCGAGGGTGCTAATTTTTTGGCAGTCGAGAACAAATCTCTCACCCGCGATGCACCCACACCCACTAACATTTCCATAAATTCCGAACCGGCAATAGAGAGAAACTGCACATTGGCTTCACCGGCCACAGCCCGGGCTAAGAGCGTTTTACCAGTTCCTGCTGGACCAACTAACAATACGCCCTTCGGTGTCCGCGCTCCAACTTTAGTGTATTTCTTTGGATTCTTTAAGAAATCGACAATCTCTTCCAGCTCTTGTTTGGCTTCATTCATACCACCCACATCTTTGAACTTAACATCTTGTTTGCCTTTGACAAACACTCGAGCTTTACTCCGACCTATTCCCATTAATCCGTCTTGAGTGCCGCGCATTTGACGCAAGAAAACTAAGAACAAACCTACCATTAAGGCTACCGGCAAGATGTTTAAGGCTAACTGCCACGCCATCTCTGAGAGGGTCAAATTTCGCACTTTCAAATCAACACTGCCTAGATCAATATTAGAACTACGCAGAACATTCAATACTTCTTGACCATCTTCTTTGCGAGAAATCTTTTTAGTTTGGTCTTTGTAAAAAACTTGTAGTTGTGAACCGGCCACTTCAATGCGCTCTACTTTATTCTCACGCACATCACGAACTAGCTGACTCAGGGTAATCTGATTAGTACGATTACCACCGTACAAACTGTAGAGGAAGGGCAAAAACAATAAGCCGATTAAGACATATAACAAACCTTTGTTCATGAAGGTATTAAGATTAAAAGGCGTCTCCCAAAAAGGACGGGAAGATTTATTTTTAGGGGTGTTATCGGAGGTGGGTTGATCTTTTTTAATGGCCATAGCGGGTTTATTTTAACACGAATGCCACTGCTTACACCCCTTAATTTGTAAGAGTTAAGTAAGACTTAATGCTGAACTTGATAGTGGAGCTGCACTAAATCACTCTCTTTAGGAACAGCTGCTAAGAATTTAAGCGGTAGTTGCTGAGCATAATTCTCAAACAAACGAATGCCCTTCCCCAATACTAAGGGGTGAACACTTAAAAAGATTTCGTCAATTAAGCCGGCATTTATAAATAAGCCATTAGTCACACCACCACCAATTAAAATGGCTTCTTGTAAACCTCGCTCACTGAGCTGAGGTTTGATCTGAGTATAGTCTGTGAGGTAGATGACGTTTTCGTGTTCGGACGTGTGTGGAGTTTGAGAGATGACAACATTAAGTACGTTTGCCATCGGAAACATTTCGCCATAGTAGTGGTCATAGGTGCGCTTGCCCATGATCACACAGCCGGCAGTATTAATTTTATCGGTGAAAATGGGCACGTCACTGGGAGAGACCCAATCAGAGTTACTGTCCTCTGTAGCGATTAAACCATCAATACTCGTGGCCATGTATAAGATTATTTTCATAAATTTGTCACAATCATTGACATTTTTTTAGCCTTATATTACAGTTATTATCACATTTTATGACAAAAATATCAACGTTAACTCCTGAACAAACCCTTGTTTATAAAACTCTCCTCGAGCTCGGGACTGACACTGTCCAGCATGTGGCCGATAAAACCCGCTTACCCCGCACTACCTGCTATCTACTGCTCAATCAACTTAAAATTCTAGGACTCGTTTCCGAAACAGTCATCGGTAAAAAAACCTATCTCACTGCCAATGATCCCCACAAGTTATATATGTTGATTGAAGAAAAAGTGGCTGAGCTGCAAACAATGGCAGAAACCACCTCTAACCAATTACCCGAGCTGATGGCTTTATATAACCAATCACCCCACAAACCCGTTGTCAGATTTTTTGAAGGCTGGCAAGGAATTAAAGCCATTTTAGAAGAAAGTTTACGAGCTGATGAGATCTTAGTGATGTGTTCAGGGTATGAACAACCGTTACATCCTCCACTCAAAGAATATATTTATGACAAATACATGGCAGAGGTAACTAATCTGAATATCACTATGCGCGAAATTGTGACTCCGGATGTTGATCACTTAGAATATATTGAACGGTTTTACAGTGACACGCACCAGATTCTCGTCAGTCAGCAACAACCTTCTAATCATCATTTAGATAAACTTATCTTTGGCAACAAAGTTGCCTTCGTCGCGTACGACGCTCTTAATGGCACCATCATCGATCACCCTCAAATTGCGACTTTTGAAAAAAGTGTTTTTGAACAGTTATGGAATGGAATTGGTGAACAAGTAAAAGAATAAAAATTGTCTTGATTACGAATTCAATTTATTTTTAATCCCTATTAACTCGTACACATCACGCATGGTTTGATTAGCAAACTCCTGCGCGCGACGAGCACCATCGGCTAAGATTTGTTTCACCTTTTCTGGCTGGGCAGCTAGCTCCGCACGACGCTGCCGAGCCGCACCAAACATTCGTAAATGTGCAGCCAGTAATTTTTCTTTGACTTCTACGTCGCCGACTTGCCCCGCCCGATACCGAGCTTTGAGATCTTGGACTTCTTCCACATTATCATTCAACAAATCGTGATATACGAAGATGGGATTACCTTCCACTTTGCCAGGGTCGGTGGCTTTTTTACGATTAGGATCAGTATATGAACTCATGATTTGTTTTTTGATCGTGGCCTCGTCATCAAAGATACCAATAATATTACTCAGTGACTTGCTCATCTTACGCTCACCATCAGTACCAATAATTTTGCCCACTTCTTTAGAAATCAAAGGTTCGGGCAACGGAAAAACTTCACGACCATACGCACGATTAATGTTGTCGGCGATGTCGCGGGTTAATTCGATGTGCTGGCGTTGGTCTTCACCTACAGGCACACCATACGGTCGGTACAACAAAATATCGGCAGCCATCAAAATCGGATAATTAAAGAGGCCCATGTTAATACTTTCTTCGTTGGCACCTTTTTGAAGTTTATCCTTGAATGCATGCATGCGTTGCATCTGACCATACGTAATATAGTTACCTAACACTACTGCCAACTGGCTGTGGGCGGGAACATCAGACTGACGGAAAAAAACACATTTTTCCGGATCCAACCCCAGTGCTAAATAATCTAACACCACTCCTTCAATATTTTTCTCTAAAACGCCCTGTTCCTGGACAGTAGTTAAGGCATGCAAATCAGCCACAAAGTAATAGGTTTCAGCCGTATCTTGCAGCTCAATCTGTGGTTTCACAGCCCCAAAATAATTCCCAATGTGCAGCGCACTACCGCTGGGGGTGATACCGGATAAAATTCGTTTTTGGTTTTGATTCATAATTTCCTTTATTCTAACGCTAGTTACTACGATAAACAGACACAAAAAAACTCCCGGCCGGGAGTTGTCTGTCTATCATTTATTTTTTACTGCACCACCTTTTCTCCCGGGGTTAATTCTGGGAGAGCCACCAAGCACTGGAGGTCAAAAGTGTGGTTAACATATGGATATTCTATAAAAAAGAGTTAAGAAAGACAATTGTTAATCTAAATCAGCTTCATCTTGAGCACTTGAGATAGCGCTATTTTCTGTTGCTGCCTGTTTAGCTCTCAGTACATCCAACAAATTCCATAGCTGCTTTATACTTTCCTCAGCAGTTTCCTGTGGTTGTGGATACCGGGTAAATAAACTGTTTAAATCAACAAAAGTGCAGCCGCTAACACTGCTACCATTAAGCTCCAATGCGTCAATTCGTTTCGATTTGACATGGTAACCATGCTGCCTTTCACGATTAACAGCACTCTGAACTGTCGACACCTTTAATGCCTGGCCAGTAGTATTAACAAAGGCCTCAGGGTTATTACGCAAAATAGCGTTTAAGGATTTTATTTCTATAAAAGTTTTGCTCACACTTAATCTAGCTCTAAATTCATTTATGTTTTTTAAATGAAGATATACCTGGTAAACGTCACCACTATGGACGGCTCTAAAGATGCGGTCTTGCGTGCCATTAGTTACTTTGACCTTAATGAGCACCGATCTAATCACACCTTTATTACTTTTTTTACTAGGGTCTTCCTCAGAAGTCGGAATAATATATTTATCAATTTCAGTACCAACTACTTCAAATTGAGCGCGAATTTCTTCCAGTAACACATAGTCTTTATATGCTTCACCAAGTTTAATGAGCTCTAAATTAGCTTTATTTTTTAACTGCTTTCGGTCTTTGGCATAGGCCAACATTGCCTTAACATCGTAATACCATTCGCTATGATTTTCTTCATGTATCCATTCTGAGGTATCTGCAATAACACCATCTTCAACGGCTTGGCGAGCCAATTGTTTGGTCTTGCCAGGATCAAGATAAAGTCCATTTTCTTGAAAAGTACTCATTAAAATTGCCGAAGGAAATAAATTGGCTTGACTGTATTTACGGGCATTAGCTTCGCGCAGCTGCTGAGCGGCGTAAGATCCCAGATGTGTCACCAATTCATAATATAACTTCTGGAGATAGGTATCGTCCTGTTCAGCATAGTTTTCGGGAATATCATGATCGGGGTGTTCAGCTATATAACGAGCAATTGTAGTCAGCCAGGTATCGCGCATCGCAAAAGTATTAATATAATTACCTGTCTTTTGACCTAAATCATGAGAATCCAGTTGCCAAAGATAGCTATACACTCGTCGTGGTTTCAGCTGTGGCAAACTTTCATCTTCTTGATACGCCTTATATTCTGGAAAGAAAGGCATAATATGATTTAATAAGGATTTTTCAAATTCAACTTCAGGAGGCGTTTGGATCTGATGTGGCAAATGCTGATCACGATTATCAATAATATCGTCGAGATGAGAAAAATTTTGAGCATCACTACATGCCTTGATCATCTCTAACAGCGCAGTTTCATGATCTTGATGCTGATGCCAAAAATTGAAAAAGAGGGTGTAAAAATAAGTTGGTCGAACTGCCAGTGGGCTTAAGTTTCGAAAGTATTCTGTCAAAGCCACAGAACGCATCATTTCCAGGAGCGCTCGGGAGCTATCAGGCCAGGCAATGCGCTCAGCAATTTCTGCCACCACTATCTCCGCTGCTCTTTCAAGAGACTCAGTCGAAAAAATTTCCTGACGTGATTGCCAAGTAGGACGTTCAGGAGGGTTAATACTCATTCAATGAGTATATCACTTGTTTGGCTCAAGAAAAAGGTTAACGAAGTGTTTTACAGTTCCTCAATTTGAACTTGAGGATTCATGTCAGGAGCTTCGATCAATTTAAGATATTTTTCGGTAGTCGTGATACGTTTGTGACCAACTAATTGAGAAATATACACCAGCGGTGTGCCTGCTTTAAGTTGTTCCACAATAAACGTATGGCGCAAGTCATTGACTTTAGCGTCTTTGATACCTGCCAAGCGGAAGTAACGATCAATAGCAGTCCGAATGTTCCGAACTAAAAAGGGCCGACAGGTCTTAGTTAAAAACAACGTTTTTTCGCGAGCACGAGGCCGAATTTGTAAGTAGTCCATGAGGGCATTTTTAGCAGCGGTATTCATCGGTACTTTGCGAGCCGGACGAGAGTTTTGCGCTTTGATGTACATAATATTGCGCTCAAAATCGACATCGGTGGATTGCAAAGCCGCTAACTCACTAATCCGCATCCCGGTCTGGAGCAATAACTCTACAATCGCTGACATCCGTGAGTCACCACGGCAAGCATCGCGCAAAGCGCGGTACTCTAACTTAGACAAAATACGAGGTGGTGAGTTATCAAATTTAGGGTGGACAATGACCTCAGCTGGATTTTCCTCCAACACCGAGTTAGTAATCAAATAACGGAAAAAACCTTTGATAGAGTTAATTTTGCGTGAGATAGATTTGCTGGTATAGCGTTGTTTTTTGAGAGTTTCTTTGAACTGATCAATGTCATCAGAAGTGACTTGAGCCGCCTCAGTTTTACCTTGGGTAGACAAGTAATCGATGAGCTGCTCGATATCCTTACTATAAGCAATGACAGTAGCATTGGCTTTGCCAGCATCGCGAAGGCTTTGGGTAAAGCTGAGTAAGGCGTCGCGTAAAATATGCATATGGTTTTTTAGATCAATTTTAGGTAGGCTTAATATAACCTCAAGGCAAAAACGTCTCTTTTTTTAGATTAATATTGCCTTGTAAGGGCTTATAATATCATATTTAGGGATTTTTGGCAATGGTAGCGGTCTTAAAACACCCTCTGACACTTTTGATCGTCCTCTTCAGCACGTTGTTTATTTTGATGTCTTTATATAAAACTCTGGAGAAAACACGAAGTTCTTCCGAAGCTATAGGCGTATTAGAACAAGAAAATGTAAAAATGGCAAGTGAAGTTTCTGAGCTCGAAGCTCGCCTCAACCAGGCAGAAACATCACTGACACAAGAAAAAATTATTCGTAATGAGCTATTGATGCAAAAACCAGGAGAGTATGTCATTCAGCTGCCAGAAGTGGCGGTAACTGAAAATCAAGCTCAACCTACTCCTAGCCCATCTGCCTGGCAGGAGTGGAAAAAAGTGTTGTTTTAAGACGTAAGTTTTCTTGATCTCCAATATAAAGCCAGTGCTACTATCCAAACCATAATGCCCACACATCCGACTGTCAAAGTATAGAGTGCCACCAGATTATTATCAGCTAACCGACCAATCACTATCGCCAACACCACATATGGCAGCCGCGTGAAGAGAGCGACAGTCGACAAGGTTGTAGCCCGGTGCTCTTCCCGAGTGTGGAGGTTTATAAATTGTGAAAATAAGACATCGATATACAGCAACCAGACGGCTAATGATATCATCACGCCTCCACCGATTAGCCAGTGATAAGACCCACTTAATAACGCGAAGTTGAGAGCATAAGCTAAAGCTAGAATCAGGATCGAAAGCTCAGTTTTAAAACGATGTTGGAGACGAGTAAACACAGTCAAAGCAATGATGCCGGCAACTGAGATCACTCCTAATAACAAAGAGTACGCTTCTGGTGTATAGCCAAAGCGCTCTCCGGTCAGCGGTCTCACTAAGCCCCAGTTATACATATACCCAATGCCCATCATTGTCAGTGACACGAGGGCAATCGGTAAAATCTGTGGCCGCACTAACACCGCCACCCCATCTTTGATTTGAGTCACATAACTGCGCCATGACCATGTATTAATGACTTTAGAGACTTTGATTTCTTTGAGTGATAACGCTGCTAACACGCCAATAATGCTAATTAAACCAAACACAAGGTATGGCAACCTGAACCAGTACATAAACAAGTACCCACCGGCGGCAGTAGAAACTAGAGTCGAAATACGTGAGATCGTCATGGCAGTTGCCATCACTCGGGACCACTCTTTTTCGTGACCAGCCTGGCGCAGAGTGTCGTAGGCTAACGCTTCAGTGGCTCCTGATTGAAATGCATACCCGATTGTCCAGACTAAATACCAGCCCGTAATGCTAAAAAAAGAGCTACTGACAGCAATCAACAGATTACCCACCATTAACAGCACATTGCCAATCACAATTGCCTTTTTGCGACCGATGATATCGGCCATCACCCCCGAAGGTAACTCCACCAAAAAACCAATCGCAAAGGTAAAGGCATCAGAAACTCCAATTTGGGTCTTAGTCATGAATCGTCCCCACACAAATACCCACACCCCAGCCACTACCCACGCGTTGTAGACAGCGCTCAAGACATAAAACAACGCGATGTTGCGAAGATGTGAGAAGGGAAAAAGTGTAGTTACCATGAGCTGCTACCTAATTACTGCTAGTGGCTCTAAACGCGCAACTGATGGTTCATCAAAACTGCGATAAGGGTAATCATGCAAAATCTGCATTTCTTCCGCCTTAATATCCAAGATAGCATTGATTTGGCGAGGTTGGCCAGCTCGGTTCATCAATGAACCTTCAGTAATAATAATTTTAACTAACACATGCGTGTCATCTACAAAATCTTTCAGCTCCACCGCTAAGGTCTCTCCATCTAAAACAATACCTTTTTTACCGAGGGCAGTATCCACTTTGTAAGTCACAGAGTAATAATGTTCTTCCTCAAAACTCACTACCGGCACTGAGGGACCTTCAAAGCCACTGGTTTGCAGCATATTCCCGTGGTTTTGAGCCATGTACTTACCCGATGGTGACCAAATGATCTCCCCTAGCGGCACCCCAAAATCTGGTTGGGGACCAGTGGGAAACTCAGTTAATAAAGCCAGCGTTTTCGTATTCAGCAGTACTTTTTTATTCAGCGGTGAGGTAGTTGAACGCTGTGCGGACCAATCATACTCAGACAGAGCTAACCACTCCCCAGTGGGACTACCACCATTGATATAAATGGGGTGCGCTGCCTCATATACGGTTTGCTCTTCATTAGTGGTGGGATTAAGCTTGTTAAGCTTCACGGTATCACCTTCAAAACGAGTGTAGTAAATAAAATTATCTCGGCTCCAATAGGCATCACCATATTCATATGGCGCTAACATCTTATCGCGATTTTTAGAACGCAAATCGACGTGGTTATCTCGCCACGCGATTTGAGCTTTTAGCACCTGGGTAGTTTTACTGGCCAGATTAATGAGTAGTAAATCGCCCTTGTTATTCATCGCCATTTCTGTACCATCCGGTGACCACGATGGGAAGCTTCGTGGTGCCCCTGGACCATATAATTTATCAAAGACGGGCAGTGAAATCTTGAGTGCTCCCTCAGTGTTGAGACAATAAATCCACAGGTCCTGTCCCCATAAAATGGCTGCCATTGAGTCATCAGGCGACAAATAATCCGAGATGCTACGCAGTTGCAAATGTTTATCAAAAGCGGGACGTTGATGAGACCCATCAAGTTCTGTCACCCACTCTTCTTGGCCATTGGTAAATAATACACGTGGTTGAGGCGCTTCGGATGGCCGGCAGGAGACGTTGACTTCCTCATAATTCAGATTAGCTGGGCCATTCCATAATAAAGCAATCCCTCGCATCACTACGGGTGGCAAGGTCAAACTAGCTAAGCTCAGCAATAATACCGACCCAATTAAAATTTTGTGATACCGCACCCGATGATGGTGATGTCGGGCCCGGTACGCCGCAATCAGGGCTGATGTCACATAAATGGCCACAGTTATGAGTAACCACGCAGCAAATAAATGTTTTAATTCCCACCCGTCAGCTAGCCAATTTGGCCCCATACCTAAAGATGGTGTTTCATGCCATAGAAAGGTATACGGCAAAAAAATGCGATCCCATTCATAATAAATGTTATTAAAAATGACGTAATCCCAGAAAAAGTTAGCCGCAATGGCTAAGCCCATCAAGCTTAACATGAACGGTTTTAGAGACGGTAAATCATAACGAGGCTGTCTATTCAGCACCCAGCGCATGATCATAGGTACTAACCAGGCTGGAAGAACGACAGTCACCAGAAAGGGTAAAACAAAGAAGATGGCAATCACGAAAATGATGCCGGATAAAGGAAAGTTTGACCACATCATAGGGTGTGGTTGCATTATAAACTAATTGAGGCTTGGATATCTAATATGACTGGTGTCTGGGGATCCAATCGCTCCTCCGCTCCAGCAGTAAGTTGAGGACGGTGGGGGTTCTTATCTAACTTGGGCAAACTCAAAAAAACCACTTGTTGGCCTGGATTCTTTCCATACCGCGCTGCAGGCAGTAACTCAAAATCAGTCCGGTAAATATGTTTCCAAATGCCTTCTGAAGCGTTCGGCCTCATGATCCAGTCTTTATTAAATCTTTCTAAACCAATAAAAACAGCTTTGATCAGTACTTTTAGATCATTTCTGATACTATCAAGCTGTGCTTCTGTCAAAGAGGGGTTAAAAGCCCGAACAAGCTCGCGGCTATGTGACAGTGTCTGCATCGGAAATTTATCCTGGAGTTGGTCTTGTATGGCCTCCACACTTTCTTGAGTGGCGTGATTGATCTCATCTGCTGAAGATTGCACATTATTATTTAGAATACCCTTTATTAAATGCTGTAATTGGGAAGGGCGGAGATGATAGCGATCCGCTAACCACTCAGTTAAAAAGAGTTGGTTTTCAGCTGCAAAAATACTGAGTAGTGGTACCCAGTCAGAAATATAAGCGTCGATGGTTAAAGGCGTTCCATCATTAAAATGAGCTGCCAATCGACGCAGTTTGCGAGCATAGGGACCTGTTTTTTCTCCTCCTGGAGTAAAACTGGCAATTTTTAAACCCGATTTTGTACTTTGGTTGGGATAACTTTTCGCCACTTCTGTATACGAAGGGCATCCGCCAGCTAAAATGACGCGCTGAGTAGCGGGAGTAGTTTGGACCTTCTTAAATAAAAGCTGATCTCGAGAGTCCCCAAACTGGATTTTAAGGTGTTCAGCAGCCATAGAAAAATTAACTTATACGCAATAAATAAGTATAAATTATATCATTCTCTAGCTTAACTTTAAAAATACACTGTCACCCAATTAATAATGATGTGTGTTACTAGGGATGGATAGATACTGCCACTTTTCTTGCGCATCACTCCAAAAAATAAACCCAATAACAAAGTGTACGTAATTTGAAATAATGCAAACGGGGTGGGTCGGTATCCAAAATATTGAAGGTGATGTAAACCAAATAACATCGCTGAACCCATTATTGGATACAGCTTATACTTTTCTAATTGGCCATATATCCACCCTCGAAACAACAACTCTTCCACTATCGGCGTCACCAAAAAGAAAATGAGCGGCGATTTGACGTTATGAAAGAAGGCCGTCACCCCTAATAATACAAATACAACCAAGCCGATCATAATTAACAAAAATGAACCAATGATTTCTGGCCACTTTTTTAGAAACTGCTGGCGATTTATTTCCAGACCTGAGTAACGATACTGAGCTGCCGCGGGAAGAAAACAAATCAAAAACCATGGCACAGAAATGGTCAGATGGTATGACCAACTGGGATACACAGCTATCATCAAGCGCTGAGTGAGCTTAGCTAACTGATAGTTAATGAGGGCTAAAATAATGATGGCAGATAGTAAAAGCTTTGTTTGCCAAGATGACTTACTTACTATCGATCGTGCATGGTTAAAGTGTAAAACCAATTGTTGAAAAGCTTTTTTCACAGCTCTTCATTCTACCATCTCTGAGGTGGCACTACGTCAAATTTTTTGGCAATCCATGGATCACTGAGAATAAAAGCCATCAGCCGTGATGATGAATCAAAATCTAAAGTGGTTACACTAAATACCCTCATTGTATAAACGTCACTCTTACCCGCATCAGTGACTTCATCATATTCTTCCATCCGCGAATATGGACCTGTGACTGAAAAACGCAAACTGCTCTTTTTTTGTGATGTAGATCCAACCTGAATAAGACCTTCTTCATAACGAATGGTGATGAAATCTCGCTGGGTGCCATCTTTATAGTTAATTTTGACAACTACTCTGCCTAATGGCTCAGCTGCGGTGGCCTGTATCGGCCGCGGCTCTTTAATAAAGTAATAAATTTCTGGATTCCTGTTTCTAACTGTTGTCAAACAATTCATTAATTCTATGTCATCAGGCACGGCTAAAAATTCTGCATATAAAGGATTTGCTTGTGCTTGCCTTATACGCTCTTGATCAGTTGCTAGTTGTTTTAAACGGCTGGCTTCATCTTGTTGCGCTCTTAACTGTTGAGCTTTCCTAAATTGCTCGAGCTGTTCTTGACGACGTCTTTCTTCATCGTCATTCAGGTCTCTTTCTATTTTAGATACCATAACTCCTCCTTTATTAAATTTGTAGGAGGATTGTAGCACATGTATGTTATTATGTTAATATGTTGATATGAAATTATTTATTGTGATCAGCGTTTCTCCGCCATAACTTTCCACTCCACTCAATCATTTTCCAGACTATACTTCCACCAATTAGTACTAAGCTCAGTAATAATAAAAATTGTGTGATTAATATTTCAGTATTTTCTCGCTTTATTACTTCAGGCGGGGTAAAAGGGTCAGTTGGCCCCGGTGGACCGGCGACCACACCACCATATAAAAAAGCAACGCCCAACAGAACCACACCTATTAGCAATAAAATACTTGATTTTTTCATGACGAAATTCTAACCTACTGAGCAATTTAGTGAGCAAGAAAAATGTAAGAATCTTCCCGCTACTTTTTCCAGCCACGCAATTTATAGTATTTATCTTTCGGTTCACCTGTCAGGCCGTTAATGCCTTTACTCGGTAGCCAAAAACCATGAATATAAACTACACCTAGCGTCATCAGCACATAAAAAGCCACCGTCCAGGTCCTCCCAAAGAAGGCAGAAATACTAACCGTGATCAAGTTAAACAGTAAAAATTTAAGTACTTTTTTGAGTTTTGGCGTCCGTTCCTCAAAATGCCCAAAAAAAACATTGCCTAAAGCAAAAATACTACTCACCATCGCGATTTCAAACCAAAAGGTGTTGATGTTAAACATAGTGTTCCTTACCTTATTATACCCACTTTTTCCCACACTTCTATTTCTCCAGGCACCTTTATAAACAAAGGATGAACATCGAGCTGAGTGATTGATTCGTATTGAAAGAATCTGTTTTGATCTCTTAGCTGTAACTTATTTTTGAGGTGTTGTGTCTCGTACTGCAACTGGCCAGTAGTGACAGTGAGCGGATCCAACCGGGATCGTGATTCCAATTTTTCTCTATTAAATGAAAAGTTTCTGCGCTCGGCTTCATCGACAATGGCATGTAAATAGGTGGAGACAGCGGCTATAGGTTGCGGATGATTTTTAAAGCGAATTAACTGAGGATGATTAGTATAACCTTTGGTCTGCCCTCTTAAAACGTGTAAGGCCAACAACCCTTCTCTCCATACCGCCAGTAACCCTTTAGTATCTAGATAACTGGGATGAAGACTCCATAGGCGCATATAGTAACCTACTGACAGTTTGCAATGCCAGCATCGATTTGCTTCTTCACGGCTGCATAACTAGGATCGCTATAAAGCTTCAGTGAAAACTCAGACAGCTGCTTGGGAGTAACGCCGTATTTTTTCATGTTCGCTTCCCCAATGGAACGCATTTGTTCAGCCGGCAGTGTATTCCCTTTGAGCGCACAGCCGTTGGCAATGGAAAATTGAATTAAGTTATTTTGTGAGTTGGCTGGTTTAGCAGAAGGGCTGGGAGAAACAATCGGGCTAGGTGAAGGCATAGCAGAAGCTACTGGCGAAGCGATAGGTGAAGACTGTGGTGAAGGCGAGGCTGGACTCTCAACCTGTGGATTTTGGATCGAACAGGCAGACAAAACAATCCCTGCAACTAATACAAAGGTCGGAATAAAAATATTTTTCATAGCTTCAGTATAACAGAGTGAATAATGGTATTATTTATCTGGGTTTTTAGCATGCCGAGTTTCAACAACATAACTTAAACCCTTAGCAAAGTTTTCAACGGTAAATCTTTCTTGGTTGAAAGCTAAGGCTTGTTGGTAAATAGCACCAAGACCTTCATGATCAGTTTGCAACAGTGCCGCTGGCTCCGTGTAAAAACTATTTTTCCCTTGCGTATAAACAGTGGCAGAAGTTACTTTTACTAAATGACCCAGCTGTGTAGAAACTTCTTCAACTGTATGAACTTTCTCATCTTTGTCATAACCTTCTAGCAAGCCTAAAATAACTCGAACTGGGTAAACTTCATTCAACCTGTCCAATTCAACCTGAGTAGATGAATCTCTTTTAACAAGATGATCGAAAAGTATATTTAACATCTTGTTACATCTTTCAATTGAAACAATTCCATATTTCCGCCTGTCAAATTCTCTTGCAAAAAGTTGATCAAGACTGATTCTTACCTGGGAAAACAATGGTCTCACCAAACTCAGCATCAGGTTGAGTTGCCAAATGAAGTAAAGCCTGTGGTAATGGTTCAACAGTGCTCCAAGTAATAAGCCCCTCTGCGTCAGCTAGGTAGGCCAAATATAAGGCTTGATCAATGGAGGCAGCCAACTCGTTATTACTTAGTCGTGCTTCCTGAATTTGAAGGCCAGTCGTTTCGCTAAAGTTGGCAATTTTTCCTCTAATGCCATTAATTTCATCATTACTAAGAAGGTCACTCTTACTTACTGCTAGATACCAGGAAGAAGAAAAGCTATTACCTTTATTAATGATATGTACTAAACTCCCAGCATTGATTCTAGCCTCGGCCAAACGAGCAATATGATGCAGGGTATGCTTGTGGTTATAACCTGTATCTCCAATCAAATATATGCCTTGCGCTGAAAGGTGGGCCATTGCCTCCTCAATGAGTTCCTCAGTGTATTTAACTCCTGGCTCACCACTTTTATTGATATTTGTTTGAACAAAAAAGTCACAAATTAAATCAGCATCACCTAAACTTTTTAAGCCAGATAAAGAATCACTATTCACAAAAGTAACTCGGTCCCTTAGCTGCTGCGAAACATGAAAAGTACTTTCGTCTACACCTTCCCCCAATGCTTCTAATGAGCCTAACCCTCTCAACCTACTCAAACCTTGTTGAACCCTGCCTAATTCTAACAATTGATGATTGTGAGTACCTGGATGACGACTGACACCAGCGACCTGTTCCCAAGTAACTTTTTCACCAGCTTTAACTTTATTTCCAAGCTTCACAAGACTTTCTTCAATTTCAACAGCGACTATCTGTGCTTCTCTGGCTCGAGGTAAAGCAGCAATCGTAAAAGGCTCAATCATTCCCGAACCTAAAATAATAATTGTTTTGCATGCAGACTGTCTCGTCTTCTCTTTTTGACTCAACAGCCAATTCACAGCTGCATCATTTCGGCCAATGTAACTGTAAGTCGAGGGTTCATGTTGTAACCAAGGGAGTTCATGAGATGTAGGCATAAAGCGTTTCTCTTAATTTTGTAAAACTTGCATATTATAACAGTCCATTAGGTATGTCTTTTCTTAAGAAATCCAGACTTTTTTAAGGCTAAACTTGCCAGTACAGAAAAGTTTGCAAATGTGGGACGATATCCAAACCTGGGTATCTAGTCAAAATTTATTCATTTTTCCAGATCTAAATGTAGATATTCCAAGTAAATCAGATTACTTAACTTGGAGACAAAGCCTCCAAACTGCTAATCATACGTTAAAGGATACCTATGCCTGCTAACTTACCTACTCCTGCACCTATAAGGGATGTCGACTTAACAGCAACTCTGAGCAAATCCATGTCATTTGATGATCCCCTTGCTGTATTGCAACGAGTACAAAAAGAAATCGAAACCGTTAAAGGCGTGATGGAAGTCACCGATCAAAAACAATACGATTGGTTGGAACTCTCAAAAAAAACCTTTGAATTTGCTTCCTATGCTCGATACTGGTTTGCTAAAGGTGACGTCAAAACAAAAACACAGATACTCCAATTACTCGGTCAGAACCTAAAGTTGTATAACAAAAAAGTGGTGGTGGATCATGATAATCCTTTTTGGATGATTGAAAAAGCAAAGGCGGAAGTTGGAACGGTTCAAGTTTCGATCGAACCTACGAAAATGGCTGGTGCATCAGACCTTAATGTCTATTTGCAACCAGCCATTCCCAGATTGTTGCGGGTCTGGGAGTCGGACCCAGCCTGCGAGATTATGAGCCTCACGTGCACCGTACACTAACCCGCGCGATGTCCCTCTGACCAGCAGAGTTTCCTTTACAATAAAGAAATCGGACAAATCTTTGTTAAAGAAGATCCTTATTCTAACGAACTTATCCTCAAATGTCAAAAGTTTTGCTATAATCGGTAGTTCGACAGATCTTGGCAAGATAGCTCAGTTGGTTAGAGCATCGGATTCATAAACCGAAGGTCGTGGGTTCGAATCCCACTCTTGCTACATTTTCAATCGCCGCGCCACCTCTTTTATTTTCTCAGCAGCTACCATCACTAAGTGTGGGTTCCTTGATAAGGCGATCCGCACATACTGGGCTCCTTTTTCACCGGTTTCATCTGACCAGAAAAAAGGTTGACCTTCTAAAATACGAATTGAGGGCTGCACGTTTTCTAGCTCATCAACAAAGCTGCAAGCTGAAACATGGTCTGGTAACCGCAACCAACATACTGGCATCAACTCTGCTTCCGCCATCTGAATACCCGTCCCCTTAATAGCCTCAGCTATAAAGCGACGATTATGAATGATCAGTGAATGCAAGTGGTCAAAGTTATCGGCAGCAGTGGCTTGGACATATCCAGTCAACAACTGTAAGGCTGCCGGTGAAGGTGATAAATAATAAATGGTATATAACTTGTAAAAATGTGCTGCAAAATGTGGCGAATAGGTCAAAATAGAAATTTTTTGTTCCTGACTAGGCCAGGTCTTACCCGTATCTTCAATTATGATGTACTCCGCTCCAGCTGCTTTTAAAATCGCTAATTGATCAAAACTGTCGGCTGGTGACTTATAAAAACGAAACGTGGCATCGAGCACTAACGTTTTATTGCTCTTCACACACTGCTCCACTATGGCTCGAAATTGGGTTTCATTAAACATAAAACCGGTGGGATTATTGGGATCTACTAACAATAGTGCAGTGGCAGGATGAGTGGTGATATCAACCTGAGAACCCAACTCATTTTCACCAATCGGTACTACTGTTAAACCCTTGAGCTTTAACAAATCCGGCAGATTATCAAAACACGGTTCAATTACCGCTATTTGCGTGTGGCCATAGTGAGTTAATAACTGTGCGACCACATCCGTAGCCAATGACGCACTAGGAAATAATAAATAATTATCCTGATTGAGGTCAAAACTCTGCTGAGCTAATTCATAGAACGCCGCTACAAAACGATCCGCTAAGACCCCAACGGTTTCAATGGGTTCCTGCAAAAATTCAGCTGCTTTTAATAAGACTTGATACTCGGGTGCAGAAAACGGCCGACGGCTATGTCCATCAGTAAAATTAAAAAGATGTCGGGAGGCTATAATCTCAGACTCAGTTAAGTTCGGCATATGCAGCTCTGTCTGAGCTGGGATTATACCACTGGCTATTTACGCTTTACGCTAGGAATCAATCTCCACACTCTCCAACTCCGCATGCGGCACGAGCAATTTCCGGGGTGTTAATAATAACAACACCACTCCCACCACAATCGCTACCGCTCCAACCACCGTGAAACTGACGGCAAAGCCCCAATAATCAGAAATGAGTCCCACCAAAATGGGTGTCACGATGTAGGCAATGGAGTTAGTCATTTTATTTAAACCCACTAAATCTTGGCCATACTCCCCTGCCCGTGCTTGGAGGTCGGTGAAAACTGCATCATTGAGCGGCCCCATTAATGAGAACAACAAACTAGAAATGAGCATAATTCCTACAATGGCAATCACATTTTCAGCCATCAGCATCAGGGGCAACAGTAAAGCTCCGCCGGCTATCAAAGCGAGCTGAGAATAACGCTTTTTATGAACATGAATATTAAGGCGGGAAACAAATAATGAGCCAACCATCATCGGCACAGCGTATAACACAATTGGCACCCACTCCAGCTCCACTAGCTCCGGAATTGTCTGACTAAACAACCCTCCCAGCACCCAATACAAAGCATCGATGATACTGACCATAATCCCCATCATAATCACCGGTAAAATATGACTGAAAAAAATCCGCCACACTGAAACTTCTTTAATGAAACTGATGACGCGCTGAATCTCTCCCCGGCGGCGAGTGACTCGATGCGTAGGTGCAAACGTCATCCCAATGATTGCCAGCATAATCCCCACACCTTGCAGCACCAAATAGGTAATCGCTAAGTTCCAACTCGAGCCGGCTAATAACTGAGCCCCTAAAATTGGCCCTACAATACAGGCCAAGGCTCTAATTAAATAAATAATACCCCAGTCCCGACTAAAGTAGATTTTCTTTTCTTCTGTTGCGATAAAGTTTTGCTGGGCAAAAGCCAGCAACTCAAAATAAATACCCCACACCATACTGCCCAACACAAAAAAGGCGGCTACGGAAAAAGCTTTACCGAGCGCGGTAAAAATGGGAAAGAAACAGGCAATTATCGCCGCACTTAAAAATTGAAATTTCCAGGTTTTATCTTTAAGCAGTTTAGGGAGAGCAAAATCTAAAATCAGCGATACTACTGATGAACTAGCCATGATTAAGCCCACCATTGTGGTGGAGTTAACAGTGATCTCGGTGACAATTGGAAACACAAAAGCCAGTGAGTTCTCTACCAACATCACTAAAAATAAGGCCGCCACGAATAACAACTGAGGTGAAGTTTTACTAAAGCGTGGTAAATCAAAAGGTAGGATCCGTTTAAACATAACGAAGCCTATTCATCGTACCACCAAAAAGCGGGCCTTTCGACCCGCTTTAAGTTTTTTACTAAGCCTGTTGGCATTTACGAAGAAAGTGCTCCCTTCGCTCTCGCTCAGGTTCGCCTACATCATTCCACCCATGTCGCCACCGGCTGGCATGGCTGGTTTGTTCTTTTCAGGAGAATCAGTGATCAGACACTCAGTGGTTAAGATCATGGAAGCGACTGAAGCGGCATTTTGCAAGGAAGCAGTGGCCACCTTGGCAGGTTCGATCACACCCGCTTTGACCATGTCACCAAACTCGTTGGTCATGGCATTGAAGCCATAGGAACCATCGCTTTTTTCTGCCACAGTCCGGACTACCCAACCGGCATCTTCGCCAGAGTTAGTCGCTAACATCCGTAATGGTTCATCTAGCACTGACTCGATCAACTCGACGCCCACCAATTCATCACCTTTGAGAGTTTTCTTGAGCTGAGCTAAAACTTTACCAGCTTGGATCAAGCTGACACCACCACCTGGGATGATGCCTTCTTCGATAGCAGCTTTGGTAGCTTCCTTAGCGTCCTTGACGCGCTCTTGGAGATTTTTCATCTCAATTTCAGTGGAAGCACCCACCTGAATAGTGGCTACACCGCCAGCCAATTTAGCTTTGCGTTCGTTGAGTTTTTCTTTGTCAAAATCAGAGGTGGTGCGAGCCACTTCAGCTTCGATCTGCGCCACGCGTGCATCGATGTCGGCTTGTTTGCCTTTGCCACCCACGATGGTGGTTTCATCTTTGGTAGCGCGGACGCTGTCAGCCCGACCCAGATCTTCTACTGTCACATCTTTGAGTTGGCGACCGGTTTCGGTGGAAATATAGTTAGCGCCAGTCAAAACCGCAATGTCTTGCAACATGGCTTTACGGCGATCACCAAAACCTGGAGCTTTGACAGCCAAGGCATTGAAAGCACCGCGTAATTTATTTACCACCAGGGTGGTTAAGGCTTCACCATCAATGTCATCAGCAATGATCACAAAGTTCTTACTGACCTGCATCAATTTCTCAAGCATCGGCAGTAGATCTTGGATCGAGGAAATTTTTTGATCTGTCACCAAAATGTAAGGCGCTTCAATCACGGCTTCCATGCTGTCACTGTTAGAAACGAAGTAAGGAGAGGCGTACCCTTTATCGAACACCATACCTTGTTTGTGTTCAATGGTGATGTCCATGGTCTTGCCTTCTTCAACTTCGATCACACCATCTTTGCCTACCAGTTTGAGTGCTTCAGCAATTTTTTGACCAATGACTTCATTTTGTGCAGACAACGTCGCCACTTTTTGCCAATCAGCTTCTTTAACTGGTTTGGCCAAACGGCGAATTTCTGCCACCACGGCGTCCACGGCTTTATCAATGCCTCGTTTCATGATCATCGGATTGACACCAGAAGTGACGTACTTCATACCTTTGACGCTAATTTGTTGAGCCAACAAGGTCGCCGTAGTAGTACCGTCACCAGCCATATCATTGGTTTTGGAAGCGGCTTCTTTGACTAATTGCGCGCCCATGTTCTCAAACTTGTCTTCCAACGTAATTTCTTTGGCAACGCTGACGCCATCATGGATGACATTAGGTGAACCCCATGATTTGTCGAGGGCAACGTTGCGGCCTTTAGGACCCAATGTCGTCACCACCGCCGCGGCTAATTTATTAATTCCCGCCAACATTTTTTGACGAGCTTCATCACCGAATAATAATTGTTTTGCAGGCATATGTCCTCCGGACTAGTTGGTAAGTAATTGAGTCATTGAGTAATTGTGAAGTTCTCGTTGCTTAATTACTTAGTTACTAGTTACTAATTTACTTAATTATTTAACTTGCGCTAATACATCCTCGAACTTGAGGATTTGGTACTCAATCTCTCCCACTTTAAACTCATTTCCACCCCATTTTTTGTAAATGACGTGATCTTTGACTTTGACAGGGCATTTCACTTCTTTACCCTCTTCAACCGTGGCGTCACCGACGGCTAAGACCGTGCCGTGTTGTGGCTTCTCTTCGTGTGAGTCGGGTAAATAAATCCCAGATGCAGTTTGCTTTTGACCTTGAGCTGGTTCCACCAAAATGTAGCCGGGTAAAGGCTTAATGTTCGCGACAGAAAAATTCTCTGCCATAAATACCTCCTTGATAAGGTGTAATGAGCCAAGCTAAGCTTGGCGATTAATAGAGTACTTTTTGTTAGCAGCAGTATCAGAACTCTGCTACCTTCACTAGCAGATATGGTATTAGACTGCTAATTTTTTGTCAACTGGGGTCTTGGAGTTATCGGGATGTAAGAGGGTGAAATCTGCCCAGGAATAAAAAGGCACCAGTCCGGAAACCATCGCCGGCACTCGGTAAGGATTGTACCAATATAAGGTAAAAGGCCATTGTTGAGCATCAATTTCCATTGCTCCCAGATTATCATCTACTAAGCCACATACATCTCCCATTTCTGCCAGGTGCGGCAGTTTCCAATCCACTGCCAGCTGGTCAGGGTGACGCAAAAAGAGAGGCGCGTCGGGAAAACCGTGAGCCCGTAACCACCGCCGCGAGACTGAGGTCAAGTGATCCAATCGTGACGAGATATAACAGCGAATAGGTAGGTGTTGCGCCAAGCGAGCCACCCCTGCTTGGGCTCCGGGTATGGGGGGCAGGTTGTACATAAACTCTTCGGTAGTCAAAAGCTTCCAGCGCCGATCATGAACTTCATTCATTTGCCAGGTGGGCACTTTCTCAGGTTGTTGGTATTTAGCCAACAAATCTTCGATCGCTTCGCTGGCCAGCTGGGGAAATTCCTGTGCCAACGTTTTCATTACCACCCGGGCGGTATCACACAAGGTATCGTCAATATCGAGTGCAATTCCTTTTGGTGACGTCATGGTCTTAGCTCCCAGTCAATTTGCCCGCTAACTCTAAGTACTCATCAGCCATTTTTGCCGCTGAAAAGTTGGCTTCTACATGGGCCCGGCAGTCCTGGGGGGAAACGCGGTCAGTGTTGTCCAACTGTGCGGCCATCTCTTCAATAGTGTTGACCAAAAATCCTGTTTGTCCTTCTATGATCAGCTCAGGCATTGAGCCACGACGATTAACAATCACCGGCGTACCGCACGCCATGGCTTCAGTGACGACCAAACCAAAGGGCTCTTCCCAATTCAGCCATAATAACAACGCTTTCGCTTTTTTGAGCAGCGCTACTTTGCCAGCGTGATCGACTTCACCCAAAAACTCAATTTGCTGGCCATCAATAAAAGGTTTAATTTCTTGTTCAAAATAGGCCTGATCAGTGGTGTCGACCTTTGCAGCTATCTTTAATTGGTGCGACGTCTTTTTTATCATGTGAATAATTTCTTTCAGACCTTTATCTGGCGTCGTGCGGCCTAAAAACACAAAGTAATCTCGCTGACCAGTGCCGAGTTCAAATTTTTCGACCTCAATCCCGTTGTAAATCGTCTTAACCCAATTCAACTCAGGGAGTGCTTTGCGCTGATTATTAGAAATAGAAATATAATTGGCTTCCGGGTACTGCTGATACACATAACGTTCTTGAATTTTAGTTAGTGGCCCATGCATGGTGCTGTAGACAGGACAATCAATAAAATCTAAAAACTGAATCAAACGCCACGCGTAGTGATTATGGACGATGTCGGGTTTAAGGTCACGGATCGTTTTTAAGATCGTGGAGATATGAAATATCTTTAAAAAGTCCCGCCAAGTATCAATTTCTTCCGGCGAGTACATCTTCCGCAATGACTGAGGCAGAATGGGAATCAAGTGGGCACTTGTCTCTGAATCACCAGCTCCTAACAAGTACACCTCATGGCCTTTTTTGACTAATTCTTCGGTGACATTATGAATCACCAATTCTGTGCCACCATATTTTTTGGGCGGGACTGATTCTTCGAGAGGGGCAACTTGGACAATGCGCATAGATAATCTCCAGTTTAAGTAAATTAGTAGTTAAGTAACTAAGTAATTGAGTTGCTTGTTGTTGCGCAGTTTACTTAATTACTCAATTACTTTTACATATTCCTGCATAATTCGCCGTCCTCCGACGGCAGACCATAATTGAATCAAGCTCATCTGACCTTCAATCTGTGCTTGATCGGTGTATAACCGGGCTCGGTTCTCCATAAAATCATGATAATAAAGCTCCGGAATCGCTTCCAACTGTTCCCAAGCCCGGAAACAAGCCTGAGCCGTAGTGATAATACTTTCCTGAATAGTTTCCAAAACTGCCCGCGGCCATAATTCTTGATGACCACGTTGCAACTGTCGCGCTAACCCCGCTATAGAAAACGCAGCTTGTTTGGGCCAAATGACTTTACCGTGATAGTGTTCGGTGGTAAAAAAGTCATCATCAATGTCCACTAACAATGGACCGCTAGGACTATAAAAAAAGTGCGGACTGGTGATTTTTTGGGCAAAGCTGACAATCTCTTCCATGCTGGGTGAACCATAAAACAAATCATAACTTTCATCGAGGTGCGCAATTGGCAGCGGCAAACGTTTCTTGCCATGGAGGGCTAAAGAATAACCGATTAAATTATCGTCATGATACAAACGAAAGCGAACTTTTTGCTCATCCCATTTTTTAATTAAGGTAGCCAAGTGTTCTTTATCTTCAATCTCAAAATAATCAGCGAACTCTTGGATAATTTTTAAACTAATCGGATAAAAAACGCAGTTAACATCGTATGGAGAGAGTGGTGCTTTATGACGTGGGTAACCATAGTAACTATCTCGCCAATTGCCAACCACTTCATATTCTTCAGAATCCCTCCGTTTCTTGAAGGAGATTTGGTGACACTCAGCTGCATTTTTCAAAATAAATTTCGCTATCAATTTTAATCGGCGATGATGCTCAGGATCGGTTAAAAATTTTTTACTCACCCGCCTCACACCCATGATGTACCGTGGTTCAATATCAATCATTTTACGATCAATATGCGTCGATTCGTCAGCATTTTTGTGTTTGAACTCCCCCACGATATTCTCGTGCCACCCTTCCCCATCATCAGAGACAAACTCCATCGCCTGTGAGTACATGTAATCAATGGTATCCTGCGTCAGTTCTGTACTCCCCAAATCAGCTGACTCAATCCAATCCCGTGGGAAAACGGTGCCATACTCAAAGCTGCTGGTTTTTTGGGCTTTGATCAAATGTTCAATGTGCTGATAAGCATCGGTATAGAGCTTAATTAATTTTTGACTAAACATGTTTTCAGGCAACTGAGTTGCTTCTTTGAACAACTGTTTAGTAGCTGGTGCTTTGGAAGTAACATTGTTTTGAGTTTTGATACACAGCACCAAAGGACTTTCGGCTTTGATCTGCAACTGCGTTTCACTCAGCTCTACCCAATACTCTTTTGGTAACCACAACTCAGAACCATACGTCAATGGTTTATCAAGCTCTTGATACTGATTGGTAAAGGTAATAACTTGAAACTCATCATCTTGACGTTGGGTAATAGTGCGCGGTTTGACTAACTCAGGTGATTGCAGCAGTAGTTCTTGATAGGTAGGACGCGGCGTCTTTGGCTCGGTCAAAGCCCGCAAAGTTCTAATATCAGTCACCAGTGGCAAGGGGAGTTGTAATTGATCAGCCAATAGCTCTAACTTTACGACTAGCTGCTCATTCTCGATATAATACTCTTTGACCTCCAATGGTACGCCTTTAGGCAAACTTAAACCGAGCAACAAATGATTAGCCGGCCCCGTAATCCGAAATTGGTGATATAGATCAATATCGAAGTAATAATTTTCTTTAATGTAGTAAAACATCAGACGTTGGCATTCAAAAAATAGTTATTATTAACCCAAGTATGAAAAAAGGGTGACGGCTTAGACAGTACCTGACGATACACTTGGGCAAACTCGGTAGCCCGGGCATCCCATCCATAACTTTCTTTAACTAAGTTCTGGCCATTGCGAATTAATTTGTGACGAAATTGAGTATCTTTGAGTAACGATAAGAAGTAATATGACAACCGCTCAGAGTTATGAATATTAACTAAACACGCATGCAGGTTGTGTTGGAGTGAGCTAGCTAAACCACCCGTATTGGCTGCCACCAGTGGCACTCCACACGCCATAGCTTCCAATGCTACTAGTCCAAATGGCTCGTGTTCAGAAGGTAAGACAAAAATATCAGCTGCACTATACAACTCGTTAATTTCATCGTGAGGCACAGCCGAGAGAAAGATGACTTGCTTTTGTAGCCTTAAATCCTTAACTATTTCGACTAAAGAATCATAGTACTTCTTTTCTTCTAGTGTTTGGTTGTCAGCTGAACCGCCACAAATCACCAAATAAACTGGCTCAGTATATTTTTGTAATAAACTCGCTAAACCATGGATGGCGTGCTCATACCCTTTGGCAGGCGTCATCCGACCCAGACACAAAATAACCTTGCCATCTTCCGGTAAGTGATACTTTTGACGGGCATCACGTTGATTGATGGGTTGTAGTTGTTCTAAATCAATCCCAGGAGGAATAATTTCTACTTTGGTGGGTTTGAGTAAGTACTCATCGGTCAGCACTTTTTTTTCTTGGACACTCGAAACGATCACCGATTCAGCAGAAAATGCAGTGTAATTTTCCCACGTGATCCGAGGAATAAAGTTATACTCCACTTCGTGATTGAGACCTTTGAAGTTTTGTCTTTTCAAACTACCTAGAGAGTGAGGTGTCCAGACCAACGGCATCGGCTTAGGCAATAGCCGCTTCAGTTGTAAACTGGCTTTGCCGCCATCCCAATAATGACCATGCACCACTACCGATTCTTGAAAAGGTAAAAAGCGCACCACTTGGTGCACAAACTTAGGGAGCGCTGCTTCAATGTGTTCTTTAGGAATATAGTCGGTGGCGCCACACTCAATCCGAATCACCTGGCAACGATCACTGAGCCAGGTGTGGCGAGGACGGCGCTTGGTGTCACGACAAAAAATCGTCACATCGATGTCATCGAACTGACGCGTCAACGCTTTGCCTAGTTGTTGTTCATAAATACACTGACCCCCTGAATCAGGTTCACCAAGATGAGCCTCAGGATCTGAGTGCGGAGACATAAAAACCACATGCATGATACATTCCTGACATCACGGTTAAGTTAAGCACTTAAATGTTGAGTAGCTTTTTGCGATAGCTAATGCGAACACACATACAAACCTCCGTAAATGATAATAGTTCTTACTATACGCCGCAGATCTACACAAAAAACTACAATTGAGTAAGAAAAAAGCAAGAAAATGATATCTTTTGATATATTTGATAGAATAAGCTGTGCGCAAAATTGTAACTTACCTTTTATTGTCCCTGACAGTGATAAGTGGTATCAGCTGGTTCTGGTCAAGACCAGTACCAATCCAAGCCGCTACCGGCTTAAACTCCCGTGGCTATATTACCTCTCCCACCGAGTTATCAGCTATCAAAACTAAAGCTAGTCAGAATCAACAACCCTACCAACAAAACGTCGCCGACTTCATGGACCGGTTGGAGCCGGCTGATCATTGGTCTTATGGCAGCGTCAGTGGTGAGTTTAACGTCTCTGGCAGTGGCGAGTGTTTCTCACCGAGCAACTTTAGCGCCGACAACTTTTTGGCACCAGAGGATGGCGGGACACTCGTCTATGACAAAGTATTGGCTTATCATTTGACCGGCAACGTAGCCTACGCCGCTGCGGCTCGGGAAAAAATCTTAGATTTGACTGATACTCACACCTTTGGTGGAGAAACGTATTCGGGCAACAATGAGTGTATTTTAAAGCTCGCATTTGCTATCCCACTCTGGATCCAATCTGCTGACTTACTGGAAGAGTCTGAAGTCTGGACAAGTGCTGATAAACTCCAGTTTCAAAATTGGTTGCGCGATCATGTCTACAAAAAAGTGGCCTGGGCCAGTCGTGAACGTGCCAACAACTGGGGCGTTTTTGGGTCGGTGTCAGCAGCGATGATTGGTGATTACTTAGCTGATCGCCAGGGCAGCGTCACCTTGAGTGAGGTTTCACCCTCAGCAGTGAGTTTAACCCCCGCCCAAGCCTACCAACAACACAACCAGCTTCAGCTGGATCGGATTTCTGGAACTTTAGTGGGCGATGCTCAATGTGATATTCGTGGCATCCAAACTTACGGCGGCCTTCCTGAAGAACTTCGCCGCGGCAATACTGGCTGTACTGGCCAATGGTTAGTTTCTGAAGATGACGCGTATAGCTACACTGCTTTAGCTATCGAAGGGTTGATTTTCCACGCGGAGTTTTTGTGGCATCGGGGTGACACTCGTTTATACGACCATAACGTAGCTGGTAAAGGTTCTTTGCGCACAGCCATTTTGTTTGTCATTCAAAATCCTATTGATGCCAGCAAATCTCGCAGTTGGCAAGACATGCGGCGTGGCAATTTATTCCTGGCGTATCGTTATTACACTACGGGCGTCATGAAAACCCAAGCCGATGCTGGCACTACATTCAAGAGTGGCTCGACTCTACCGTATGGTCGCTTGACTCATGAGTACGGTCCCACTGAAAATCCTGCGGCACCACAGGTAGTAGCACCTCCTGGCGGAAGTGTGGCTTCACCGACCCCCAGTCCCTCACCGTCACCATCGGTTACTCCCACGCCCAGCCCTAGCCCGACTCCTACACCACCTCCCAGTGATGTCTGTGCAGCTGATATCAATCAGGATGGCACTGTCAATATTGTCGATTACACCATTTTAGCCACTAACTTTTTTCAAACCCAGCTGACTACACCTCGCGCTGATATTAACCAGGATGGTAACGTGAATATTGTGGATTACACTTTGCTGGCTGGACACTTCTTTGAGACGTGTTTACTGTAGGCCTCAATAGTTCGCGGATAAAATAACAGAAAAGTTAAGGAGTAACGGTGGGTGTTGGCTCGACACTGATCACGGTTTCTTCGCGGCCGCCACGGCTCATTTTGACTTCAGATAACAAAAAACCTTCGCACTCTAAACCACGGTTTTGAAAGTGATGACTGAGATCTTCTTTGACAATCGTTTCTACTTGAGAGCGGTTTTGTTTAATTTGATCTAAAGTTAACTCAGAGAAAACTGAAGAGATTCTGCTCCGTGAAAAAGGCCGAACCACCTTGGAGACCACACTTTCACCAATGTTTTCCCAGAGCTCGGGAGCATTATTCTTATCAATTCTAAATAAAACTGATCCTTCTACTGAGATGTCTTTACCATCTTTGGTACTGGTGGTAATAGGTGTGTCACCTAAGGCTTCTTTATTTTTAGAAGTGTCAAAACCTTCACGAATTGAGTACTCTAATACCTGAGCCGTGAATAACTTTGCTACCTGCCAAAAAGGAATTTTTAAGTGCAGACCGGGTCCCCACACTTTGGGTAACACTCCTCTGCCACGATCATAAACACAAGCAATGTGCCCAGGTGGAACAGAAATAAAAAAGCCACCCACGACTTCATCGACTAAAAATGAGACTACCAGGCGATCAAATTCCATACATTAAGTAATTCAGTAAATAAGTAATTCAGTAAATAAGAAACAAAATAATTGACTGGGAAAACAAATTACTCAATTACTAAGTTACTTAATTACTTACTTAGTATTGTACTCTGAAGATTAAAAAAGCAACAGCGGAGGTTACTTTACCTCGACAACTACCTTTTCTGACTCTCCACCAGCTGCAGCCAGAGCAGCTGCTTCAGCTTCTTTCAGCTCCTGCTCGATGCGATAGGCTTCAAAACGGCGGCGCACGGCCTTAATGATCGTGACAACAATACTAAAAATCAAAGCCGTAATCACAAACAGCTTTTTCCCGGCTGGTAAACCCATGAAAATCACAAATGACACTACTGGTAAAACCAACTGCATCCGGACTACTTCACCCTGCCCCGGTGGATACGGCGAGGTATAAATCGAAATTGTTTCTAAGACAAAAATCAGGATTGATTGGAGTAAGTTCAAGAAAAAGCTCGTGTGCGCCAAATCAAATTGGCCCAAAAAAACTAAATTAAACGGTAATTCTACTTGAGGCATGAACGAATAAATCAGGTGCAAATCGCGACCTTCTAAACCACTGCTGAAGATTCTCCACAACATCAATGAGGTGGAAACTTGAATAAACAACGAAAACAACTCACCTGCCACAACTCTCGGTTTGCTTTTAAACAAAGCTTTGACTTCACTGCGCAACTTCACCGGATCATGAGCCAGCTCAACTTCCAGTTCTTTGATGCGATGAGCAATGTTGCGCCGTTCTTCTTCCGAGCGATCTTCCATCAATGAGATGGGGAGCAGCAAAAAACGAATCAGGATCGTCAACAAAATCACCGCTATACCCATGTCAGCAGGACCAGGACTAACTTGGCCCAACATCCAATAAAAGAAAATCAAAACATTAAAAAAAGGCTGGTAAATAACAAGGGTAAAAAGCTCAGCTAAAGGCATGATGATTAACTTTTCAAATTGGAGCGCTCGTACAAGATTCCTTGTAACGTATTGATGGCATCACGCAAGTTCATCACAAAGTCCATCGACATCTTCAAAGCTTCATTATCGAGATATAACCCATCGAGTGCGGAAGAAGCGTCTTCCATAAATGTATCGAGCAATTGATTGACAAAAGGTTCGTGTTCTTTAACCCAAGCTTGACGATCCTTCTTAGACATCAACATGACTTGTTGTAAGGATTCGGCAATTTGTTTGATTTCTCGAGTCTTGATATAGAGATCAAACTTGATGGAATCATTGGAGCCATCAGTAGTCTGATTCATAAGCTGTGAAGTTCGATAACTAGACATAGATCATTATAGCAGAAGTGCCAATCCTTATCAGCTATGTTCTCCAGGCGAAGGTCAGAGCAGTTTTCGGGGATGTGTCGTATAATACTCAGGTGAAAAAGATTGATATACACACCACCCCCCGTGATCAAGTCATCGCTGAGACCATAGCGATACTGCGCGCGGGTGGCTTAGTCATTTTTCCCACCGAAACCACCTACGGCGCCGGCGTCGATGCCTTAAACCAAACCGCAGTTGATAAGTTATTAGCCTACAAGGCTCGCCGCGAAGGCAAGCCCCTCTCGATTGCGGTTACCGATCCAGCAATGGCAGCTCAGTATGTCGAGGTTAATGATTCGGCTCGGAAGTTGTATGAGCGTTTCCTGCCCGGACCAGTGACCGTGGTCTCCAAAAGTGTAGGCACCGTGGCGCAGGGTGTGGCGTCTGAATTTGGCACGCTGGGCGTCAGAATTCCTGATTATCCGTTAGTGGTCGAGATCGTGAAGGCTTACGGCCGACCAATGACCGCCACCTCCGCCAATGCTTCCGATGCCAAACGGCCCTACACTGTGACCGATATTTTTGATGGTCTGTCTGAAAAACAAAAAAGTTTAATCGATCTCGTCCTTGATGCTGGTCAACTGCCACCTAACCCACCCTCAACAGTAATTGATACCACGCTCTCTACCCCGGTGGTGTTTCGCCAAGGCGAAACTAACATTGCCGAAGCCGCTACGGAGGCTACCCAGCTTGTTTCCCAGTCAGAAATGGAAACTAAACAAATTGCTGGCAAGTTGCTTCTTAAACACTGGAATGAGATCAAAGCTCATGGGTTAGTGATTGGTTTGGATGGCTCACTGGGCATGGGTAAGACGATTTTTGCCAAAGGCGCGGCTGAGTTCCTGGGGATAACCGAGACAGTTACTTCGCCCACTTATACATATCTGGAGGAATACGAATTTTTGCGCCATGGTGTGGCGGGAAAATTCTTTCACCTTGATTTGTGGAAGATAGAAACCGAGGCTGAGTTTAATGCCTTGGCGGTGGATACGTTACTGACACCACGCTCGGTGGTGATTATTGAGTGGTTTTCACAGGTGGAGAGTTGGCTAATGCCCATAATCAAGGCTCAAGGCTTGCCCCGATTAAAAGTAGTGTTTAGTGAGGGTGACGCGCTGCAAAAAGATCAGCGGCGGCTAACGATTAAGACTTAGGTATAAACGTTTTATTCAAAGAAATCAATTCATCGCTACTACGGCTGACATACAATTCTTGATCTCTAACTATTGGTGTACTAACAAATAGGGGTTGTTTTTGCGATTGATCAAAGAGTCTCAAGTTTTTAACTTCTGATGGCATTTCAGTCTGATGAAAACCTGGATAGTAGTCTAATAAATTAGTCAAATAAATAACATTGGTCAGACTTAAAAAATTAGGGAGTGAGCAAATTGTCGCAATCAACTTTAAATTCAGCACATCACTATAACAAGCAGCTAATTGGTGATTTAAAGCTAGGTGTTGTAAGAGAGAGAAATGTGTTTGTATCTTTTCAGGCACATTCCCTAACCACAAATCTTTAGTAGCTTCCATCGGGGTTTCCCAGGTATCCCACTCTTTTAAACCTTTTTTTAAAAAGCTGTCTTGTGCAAGTACTTTTTTTACTTTATGTCGGTAGCTTCGATTTGATTGGAAAAAAAAGCTTCTCGCAAAATCTTGATAGTTCTTAGCTGCTCTTAATTCCTTTATCATTATCCGGGCAGCAACTATTATAGTGGGATCTATATCTGAAATGATGATACCTTTGGGTGCTCTATCCTCTTTGAAATACTTGAGCAAAGCAAATATCCCCCCTGTTCCTGCTCCAATAATATATCCATCAGGCTGAGCTGCTTTCATTTCCTCGTCAAATGCTGACCTCTCCCCATCACTGGTCTTAAATAGGGCTGGCATCGCATTAATTCTAAATGTGGGGGCAACTTTTTCATTTTGAGTAACTTGAGTAATAATAGCTTCAAGTGAGTCAACAGGAATGGGGTCAATTTCCTTGTGGTGGGTAAGTTTTAAATTGTCTAATAACTTTGATCCTAAATAATAAATTCGCTCATGCATATGCTCATTTCAGGTTTTAAAAATTTTTATTACAGGACGATTGCTATAATACCATACCTGATATACCTTTCTTTCCTATGCCTATTCAGTTTAATAACATCACTCAGCCTCTTGTTTTAGCTATCGACACTTCGTGTGATGAAACCTCGGTGGCGGTCACGCAAGGAACAACCGTTCTCTCCAACATCGTCGCTTCCCAAGCTCAACTTCACAAACAATATGGTGGAGTTTTTCCTACGGTTGCCAAACAAGCCCATCGCGAAAATTTGGCACCCACGGTGGCGGCAGCCCTCAAACGGGCTGGTCTTACCTTGCCAGACATTCAAGCCCTGGCGGTCACCCAAGGTCCGGGATTGGCACCGGCTTTGGAGGTTGGCCTCGAATTTGCCAAACAACTGGCTGCTGAACATCAGTTGCCCCTCATCCCCGTTAATCATATTGAAGGTCATGTGGTCTCAGTGTTAGCAAAACCCAAAACCCAACATTCACAATCACCCGCACTCCGTTTCCCTGTCCTATCATTAATTATCTCTGGCGGACATTCTGATTTTGTGTTAGTGAATAAGATTGGTGAGTATCAACGCCTGGGCTGGACCATCGATGACGCCGCGGGCGAAGTCCTCGACAAAGTGGGGCGGATGCTGGATTTGGGTTATCCCGCTGGCCCCGTGATTGAACAATTTGCCAAACTTGGTGACGCGACTACCTTTAAGTTCCCCCTCCCGATGACTACCAGCCGCGACTTCAACTTAAGTTTTTCCGGCATGAAAACGTATAGCCGCAATTTACTCACCAAACTAGAGACCGAAAACAAACTCGACAAACAAACTGTGTATGACTTCGCTGCTTCATTTCAAAAAGGAGTCTTCCGCGCCCTTACCTATAAACTAGAAAAACTCCTCGGAGCTCATCCCGAAATTAAAGCTGTCTGGCTAGGAGGTGGTGTGGCAGCTAATATGACGTTACGTCAGAGTTTGCGCCAGCTCTTAAAACCTCACGGTTTACGCCTCAGTACTCCCTACACCAAAAAACTCTGTGGTGATAATGCCGCCATGATTGGAGTCGCTGCTGGGTTGCGATGGGCTGAGGGGTTGGTGCCAGCCGAACCCCAGAATATCGATCGCCGACCACGGTGGAAGGTGGATGAAAACTAGTAATTGATCAATTACGATACCGCCACTGGAATTGGTGGTGCGAATATTTCTTGAAAATGTGACCTCATGAGTACTGTCTTATTTCCCCAATTACTCAGCCCAAAAGCCTCTAAACCAAATTTATTAATTAAGGTTGGCAAACTCGGTGGCTTAACAGCTGTTCTGCTCTCTTTACCATTGGTCAGCACATCTTGAAAAAATGCTTCATGTTGCTGCGCGACTGCCTCTGTCATGATAGCTCTATATGACTGATGTGCAGTCAACCATACTGTCTCTCGTGGTTCCGGCTTGATGCCATCCGTACGTTTATAAATCTGCTCTAAAATAATTACTATGTGTTCAATTAGACGTGCCAACTCATGTTTCTTGAGTTCTAACTGCTTCACCGTTTCAGAAAGAGAGCCTATAGCTGCCAATGTAAGCTTCTCTAACTGTAAATGCACATTTGCTAACGCACCTTTTTGTTCGCCGACAGCTAACGCCGCCTTCTCAACACTCTCAAAGTTAAAAGCCTCTCTAATTTGAATCTCGATACCAGCTAATTGATTTGAGATGCTTTCAATGAGGGTGGTAGTATCCATTTCTTGAGTTCGAGTCTGCCGCTCAGCCTTTATATCCTGAAGCATTGTCAACTCTTCTTGAGCACCTGCTAACGCGGCTTGTAACATTCTGACTCGTAACTCTTGGCGCTTCACTGCCTCTTGTAGCTGCTCAGGACTTAGTTCTGCCGCCGCAGCCTTCAATTGTTCAGTAGGAGCTTGTCGGCGGGGAGCAACTTTTGCTTCAGGCGCAGACGAGTGAGCACTCACCCCAGTTTCAGTGGTGTTCCGACGACGAAGAAAACTTTTTTTGAAGGGATTTTCAGCCAACCTGTTGTGGTCATCTGCGGTATTTTCCAACATATTTAATCAGTATGAGCTAATTCTTTCTTCTCTGCAACCAAAAGGGCCCCTGATCCAGGAGCCCTTTTTTGTGTTGTTCTGTTAATTAAGCTTAAATCGGACAAGCACCACTCTCGCACTTCAGGTGCTCATAATCAATGTCTTCCAAGAGCTCGGTGTCTTTTTCGATTTCATCCAAGACGCGCATGAACTCAGAAATGGTGACTGGTTGCTCTGGTTGGTACTCGTAAGCGGTACTGTCTTGTTGCGGCATGACCGAACAGCACTTGATGAGACCTTGATACTTACGCACCATCTCAGAATACTCATCATAGGTGACGCGTTTAGGATCATACTTCAAGGTGTAGGAAACTTGGTTACCAGTGTCTTCCAAAGGATTACCTTGTTCATCCACACCCACAATCCAGTATTTCTCGAGTAACATCAACCATTTGTACTGCTCTTCTGGAGTGGCTTCCGCAGCGGTCACTAATTCATCACCCATACCCAAGCGGCAAATGAGCGGCTGAGTTGGGAAACCTACGGCGGTAGTACCTTGATAACTCTTCAACTCTTTGAAAGGGTATCCCTTTTCCACGTATTTCTTGACTTGAGGATCATCGTTGCGATACTGCACCCAGCGAATGTACTCGCGCATACTGGGTAAGTGAGCACCTTCGGTCAAGGCAAACAGCTTCGAGATCGTGCCAGAGGGCTTGATAGTAGTGTTGGTGTGTGGCACCACCACTCCTAATTTTTTGGCATAGCTCTCAGCTTCCTCGACTACTGCGCGTTTGAAACGTGCCATCGTCATCCAGAAATCTTTGGCTTTCTCTTCATCAATGACGTCGCGGAATGAATATCCAAACATGTTCCAGGCAAACTCGTGAATGCCGGTCATCCCGACCCCAATCCGGTTGGTCCGCTTGACTTCGCGATTGTACAAACAGTCCATACTGTTGACGCGCATCAAAGCCCGGGTGGTAGCTCGGAAGGCTTGCTCGGCATCGTCGATGCTGGGTGCAAAATAAGGCACCACATCAGCAATCACACAGTAACCGCCCAACATGTTGAGTGAAATCTCACCACAAGGATTAGGAATTTGGGAATAGACTTTCGCGCCGGCGTTGCGAGCCAATTTGGACAACATTTTCTCGGTACGAGCCAACGGCTTGTACTTAGAACTCTCGGCGTACTTGCCATCTTGGTAACCTTCATACCCCTCATCGTTCTGGACTAAGCGGTGTTGGTTAATAAACCCTGGCTCGCCAGTACCATCTTCGTAGGAGGCCTTCATGATCGCTTCTAAAACTTTGCGAGCATGACCAGTTTTTTGTTTCCAAAATTTGTCATCTACAGCCACCGAGTTATTAGCACTCCATAAGAAACCACCACGCTTGATGTTAATGAAATCAAAGACTTCAGGATCAGTCCAGTTTTTAGTGGCAATCCGGGCACTGCGACGAGCACCTCCTACTAACACACATTCTGCCAAGTAATGATCCACAAACATGGCTTGTTTCCATGGTGAGAGGCAAGCCCCTTTGATAGTCGCCACTTTCAAAATCGCGTTCATCAATGGTTTAGGACCAGAAGAAGGACGGTTTTGCATACCCTTGATCGGGGCACCTTTAGGACGAACTTTAGAGAAATCTAAAATCAATAAGTCATCTTTGTACTTGCGCTCATAGGCCATGACTTCCAACATCTCCACGGCTTGGGCCCAACCTTCACGGCTATCAGGCACTTCAAACCAGTGGACACCCTCGTCGTCACAGTCACCATACTTATGCTTTGCATCGCGGACACTTTCATCAAAGCCCCAGACAAAATCAGCGTGGTCATCAGCAATCACGCACCGGATGTTAGGCATATTGTCCCAGTTCACCACACACATATCGTCGTCGTAAGGGCGCCCAACTCCAGAACCGTTCATCAGTAAGTAAAACAGAATATAAGACGAAGATGCCGTACTACAGTTCGTGAAAACCTCCATGTTGCGGGTAGGTTGGGTCTCATCGCCGTGTTGGAGGTGGCGACCGGACATCAAGATCGAGCCATTAGTGATATGGGTCTTGAGTAAATCGTACTCAGCTTGGCGATCTTTTTCAAATTTTTTACCAAAGTTTTTCAACAAGGCACTGTTGCCGTTGGCGACACGGTCTGCCACTTCAGCCCAGGTTTCCCAGCGTTCTCGACCGGTTTGAGGATCGGTCAGTTTGCGCAGGTAGGTACGTTTAGCAACTGCCATGCCCATGCCACTGTCGAGTTTACGATCAGTGAACTTCATTTTTTTCTTTGGTAACGATGCCATTGGTGACATAAAAAACTCCGTTTTAGTTGGTGAGTGATTAAGTTATTAAGTAATCGAGATCACTGTTAGCCTTGCTGCCTCAGATGAACAATTACTAAATTACTCAGTTACTTAATTACTCTGACTATTACTCTCCTTTTAAACTATTAATTTCTGTTTCAAAGTCATCAATGCTCTCGAAATCTCGATAGACACTGGCGAACAACAAGTACGATAACTTGTCGATTTTTCTGAGGCTATTAATGACTAAATTGCCAATTTCCCAACTTTTGACTTCAGTGGTTTGCTTTTGGCGCAAGCGACACTCGATATCGGTGATTAAGTCTTCGATGTCGGCCATCGACACTGGGCGCTTCCAGGTGGCTTTGACAATACCTCGGCGTAATTTCTCACGATTAAAATCTTCTTTGGTGCCATCCTTCTTGATGACTTTGAGATCAATACCTTCAATTCGCTCATACGTAGTGAAACGTTTGTCACAGCTTTGGCACGTGCGACGACGACGAATTGAGGTTTGATCATCGGCTTCGCGCGAGTCAACAACGGCTGTATCGGGCTTATTGCAATATGGACACTTCATAACGACTGCAGTCAATACATATTGTGTATATTAAATAGTAAAACCACAATATTTTGTGTTTTGGTGATCGCAGGGTATTAAGAATCGCACACTGAACGGAAGGCTGTCAACGCTAAAAAGCAGTGCAAACTGTATCAGTCACAGTTCGAATTTAGCGCTCTAGAGAAGAACTCATACTGTCGTGCAGTTGAGCTTTCATAATCAAGTTTTCATTCTGAAGTTGATCAAGAACGACTCGATCAGGGTCAGGAAAACGACTTTTCATTTTTTCGATAGTTTGGTGGTGATAGTCGAGGGTTTTAATAACGTACTGCTTAGTGTTGTCAGGAGCTTCGATTTCGAGGGCGGTTTGACCGGCTTTGTGAAGATACTTGAGGGCTTTGGTGAGGGTGGACAGGGCGACAGGTGTATTGTCTTTATCAATCAGTTCTTGAGCGTACTCAATACGGCGATTGCCATACTCAACTTTCATAAAGACTTGATCGTGAGGGGCAGCCGTCTCGAGTTTGACGCGATCTACAGCCATCAAAACTGGATATGCTAAATGGTCAGGAAGAATCTCCCCTTCCATGTATACGCTGCGTTTGCTGGCTTCAGTAGTACCATTAGCAGAGAAAACGGTGGGCACTGACGACAGTGACACCCAGAGAATTAAACCTCCAGAAAGCAATGCCGTAGTTGAGAGCAGCAACCGAGTGTGTTTCCACATAAATTTCAATCACCAACGAGTAAGTATATAAAAATAGTGCCCAGAAGTCAAATTATGGGATGTAAGACTAGATGTAGCGATCAATCGATAAAAATTAAATTTTGGTTAAAAAATGTAATTTACCCCATCGCAGCCAGAACCACTGTCAGGATAAATACCACCAAAAATACGATCGCACCTACGAGTACCCTGAGCCACCGAGAAGATCGCTTCAGTTGCTCATCTATTACCACTGTTACACCCATAGCCATCAAAAAGTGCGCAAAGGTACGCCCCACTAAATAAAAATCAACACCTTGCCAACCACTTAAGGCAAACCATAGCCAAATAATTAAGATCAAAGCCAACCAACACATCACTCCCACTGTCTCGGTCTTAGCCCACTTCACTTTCGTTTGGGCATCATAAACAGGACCAGTAATCATAATCAGTAACGGCACTACCATAAAGAAAGGGATAAAAAAACTAAGGATATTCAGCGCGATAACAAAGTTACTATTTCTATAGATGGGAAACGAGGCTGAAGCTGTGTCCATACTTATTTAGGGTTACTTTTTTTGATTCGTTTTTTTTGCTTCTTGTAAAGCTTCTATGCTAAACCCTCCAGCAACCGTCTTGAAATTTTCATCATGAATAATCCAGTCTTCGACTTCAGTTTCTTTAACTTTAATAGGATCGCCCAATTTATATTTTTCATAAAATGGTTCATTGGCGATAACACCATTAAAACTCCCAGCTTCATAGTTTGAGACTTCTACCCAAATGTGTTCTGCTTCACCAATCACGGTTTTGATCGAATAAGTAAACTTAGGATCTTTAGTATTTAAACGCCCGATGAACTCTTTCAGCGTGGCTTGAGCCGTTCTTTCAGCTTCTGCTATGAGCGGATCATTTTCATTCACTAAGACAGTGTTTTCAGTTTCGATTTCTGAGCTACTTAAAAATGAGGAACCACCGGTCAAAGCAATAGCTGCAAAATATAATGCTCCTAATAACAACAAACCCGCCCAATATTTAATAGGCACAAAGTACAAGGTATGGTTAGGTAACACTTTGATAGTTTTACCTGTTTGAGGATGAGTGATTTCTTGACCCTGGCTTTTGTTGAAATATTCGTTCAGCCAGTAGGTACCAGCTGCGCTCAGTAACAAAGCAATTCCTAAAAATAACTCTTCAGGAAAAAAGCTATTAAAGTTAGTTTTCAAAATATTATCAAGCAAAAATGAAACAAACAAACTTGCTATTACGATTACAGGCACTAGCCATCCATATCCCGCCCAAACAATTATCATAAAAAATCCCGAGACTTAATTCTCAAAATAGTATACAAAAAAATAGTGGTGAGACAAGTTGCAAATTGCCTGATGAGTTAATGTTTTTTTAATAACGGAAAGATTAACCCTAATTAATAAAAAATCTATTAACTAAGCTAGGCAGTGCTCTTAAAAAAAATTTTGCCCAAGTTTGAGCATCTTCTTCATCAAAGTACTTAAACCAGGTATATTCTTTTCCTGAAAAGTCATTTTCCGAACTTATAAAGCCAATTTTAGTGTGTACTCTGGTTTGTATTTCATGAGCTTCAATTAATTTGTCTTTATCTAAAAGCTTAATTATTCTTTCTCTAGCTTTACCGTGGCCGGGTAAAAAGTTATCGGCAAATTGAAATTCAATACAAAAACTTGAACCTTCGTTATCACTCCATCCCCATCTATTAACCTGAAACCAAAAAGTAAAATACTTATCCTTATAAGGTTTATACCAACTTAACATTCCACTTTTACTCTTTTTAAACCCTAGAGTTTTTAAATCATTTCCAATGGTTTTATTGATTTCACTGTAGAACTCTTTGGATGTCATAGTTGCCAATATCAATTAAATTTAGGTACCAAAACAAAATAAATCTGTTTATCACTTGCACTTTTATAATTCGCTATATACTTACGAGTCTCAGAAATGGTTCTTAAAAGGTATTCCTCTTTATTTTCATTTATCAGCCGTTGCGTATACCAGTTATCATAAGTTGGTATTATTTCACCATCACTCAGCTCGTAAACATCACCACCTAAAATTGATATTTTCAAGTTCATTAATTGCTCTGCTGCTAAAAGTGCCTGTTCTTTTGTAAGTGCCCAATTATCAACTCCTTTGTTATGTAAAGGAACTCCTACTGATAATATTTCTTTTATTATTTCTGACCAAGGCATTCAAATTTATTATTTTAACTTAGTAAGTTCTTTGATTAATTTCTGACTTGCATCAAAAATAATTTCATTCATTTCTTTAGTATAAATTTCTTTTTCACTATCTAACTTTTTCAAATATTCTTTGTCAGCAAACTTTTTCGCTTCTTCAATCAAAAAGTTTTCAGTCTCTGAATCTACTGCTCTAAAGGCATAAAAAATAGTGCTATCAGGAAACTGAGTATTATGTCTTAAAGATGAAATTAAGCGTGAACCTTCAATTATATTTATTTCTTCGTTAAGAATTTTTTTAGCGACTTTAATAATTTCTTCGATATATACACTCATTTGTTTCGATGAAAATATTGTTTTACATCAGGCATGTAACCTAATACATAGATAACTGCACTCGCCCATACCAAAAGTACTACTGAAGCTATCTTTACGACAGAGTCTGGAACTGCTACTAACATTCCCAAAGCTCCTAGGAATGTTAAGAAATATAAAAGCATGGTAATTATTCTTGCCCAATTGTGGCCTTTATATAAAAAGTTTACCAAAACTAAAGTCAGAATTAGCCTAACTACATCTGTGGTTGAGTGATCACCTACAGCTACAGACAACAGTTGACTGCTAAAGTCAAAAATAAGCATTCCAATAATTATATAGACAACCTTTTTCTTCCCGGTTTCGAGGGAAATTTCACTTTTCTTATTCATATATTGAACTTTCTTATTAAGTGATATGTTTTATCCATGTGTTATACAGCTTAGTGAAGTTAGCTGCATCATCTCTTTTTTCTAAAATTTTATATGCTTGGATTTTCATCATATGTGTGGGTGAAAAATATACTTTTCCAAAGCCTTCTATCATTGGCTCATTATTACCAATAAATTTGTTTTTTTGAAGAAGATTCCACTTCAATTCCGAAAAATTTCTTACAAACACCTCACCAAAATAAACACCTATATCAAAACAAAGAGATACTGTTTTAGAGCTCAAGGTCCAATCATTTATTTTTAAGTCTAAAAAAGGAGGCCTCAATTTTGATCTTTCTATTTCAATTTCTTCTGGAGTTCTTGCTCTTTTCTCAGCAACTTGTTTAAACCATTTGCCCAAAATATCTAAAGATTGAGGGGTAAAATCAGCTTCCCACTTTTCATATCCTTCAGTAGACTTTACAACACCTTCAAGGGTTTTAAGGCGCTCTTCTTTAACATCTAGAAACCATTTGTAAAATTCCTTACCTTCTTCTTTTGAAGCATAAATAAGGTTTTTCCAAACAGGCGGTGGGGATAACAATTGGTATTTCATTATCTTTACGCAATAGATTTAGACTTTGCTGATTCCCAGGTAGGATATAGTTCTGCCCAAGCAATGGGCTTAATCTCCTCTTTGGAAAAAGTGTTCTGATTAATTCTGTCCAAAGGAACCAAAGCTACATGTACATAAAGTGGCCACTCATTAATTGGAAATAAAGACGCTCCTACATGCCGAGGAATAATAAGCAACGTATCAACATCTTTTCCTCCCAAACCATAACCTTGACCAACCAAGGGAGGTTCTACTTTGACCAACAACATGTCATCTCTGTTCTCATTACTTACTCGCCTAAGTTTGTAACATTTTTTAGGCTCCTCTAAATCATATCCCTCGCTAGAAGCTAAAAAAAAGTCAGGTTCAATTTTTGATGGCATGTGAACAATTCATCTTTAAATAGTATGTATTTTCTGACCTCATATTTCATATCCCTTTGACAGCAAGAAGTGTTGGTAGTCTTTTCGCCAATTAGGACTCCACTTAACTTCACCCCATAACTCTAGTTCACTCAAATTTTGAAAATAATAATCCACTATTTTTTTTGTTTTTTCTACTTGTTCATCCACAGAAGCAAAAGGGTCATTATTTTTGCAAACTAAAATTGATTCATTGTTAACCTTTTCAATATGATCAGCTGGAATACTTAAATAAAAATCGTCAGGCAACGGCAAATAAAACCCATCTCTAATCTCTTTGCGAGGATATATCTGTAACCATTTTGTTCCCCCTACAAAGAAGAAATTTATTGGGTTATAAAGTGTAGGATTTATTTTTGACAACTGTTGCCAAACTTGAGGACTTTTAGTAAGGTTCTCTACGGATAGATTAGTAAAATCAAAAATTGAAGTAAGTTTCTTAATTAAGTTTATCATCAATGATAGAGATACATTTTTTGATTCTTTAATTTCCAGGAATAATGAAATTTTCTCTGCCTGCTTATCAAAATAAAAGTCAACTGAGTTTTGGTTCTCAAAAATAAGGTGCCATTCAAATTTGGGTGAAATTATTTCTAAGATAGGGTAATTTGTTTTCCAAGTTTTATTACTTGTTTTATCAATAATCTGCACTTTTTTTATTTCACCAAATAGAACTTGAAACTCATTAATTAAGACTTTGTTAAAATTAATAATTAACTCATTTAAATTGGAAAGCGTGTACTGCAAGAGTACTAACTCAAATTTATCAGGCATTTTTTAATGGTGTTGCTGTAGTTTATTTAAATCACCTTTAAAGATTAAGCTTCACTTTTTAAATAATTTTCTAATCTCAATAAAAGACTCTTGTTTTCTTTAATCCAAACATTATAAAGTTTTGATTCCTTCCAGGATTCTTTTAACTCGGAATTATCTAAAATCTTTGTAATATATTCTTTTGAAACTTTAGCTAAACTTTGAAGCTCATTTCTATTTATCTTTAGTGCCAACTTTTTTAAAGGGAAACGCACAGCTTCGGGCAGATTCTGATCATTTTCATCAACTAAATAAGCCAACATCTCAACAGCAGTTAAAATTCTTTGGGAATTAGTATTATCTAAATATTCTTCGGGAGGATCATTGAATAAATTGGTAAAAAAAGAAATTGTTGGCTTTTTAACAAAATCATTTATAAAATCTAATGCTTCATCATTATTAAAATTAATTGATTTAACATTGCCAAAAATAGATTCGTTTTTGTTTTTTAGAGGAGTAACCTCTGGCATTTCCATATGGTTTTTTTCAATTAGATCTTTGTAAGGTTTTACACCATTCACAATTCTTTCAACAACCTTAATAGGAGAATAAACAGCATAGAACTCTAGCTTCTTATATTCATCTTGTAAAGTGTTTCCAATTCTTACAAACTTATCTCCATCCCATAAGAACCACAACCCTGCAACACCTTTTTCATTGTAAAAAGTAGCAACAAAGCCCGGATAGGAAAAATTAGTTGCCGGATAGTTTTCAACTATTTTCCACATACCACTATTAAGAGTTGGCTTTAAAACAGTATAAATTGCAGGAAATAAATATTCTTTAGTATTAAAGTTGCTTAAGCTAAAAACTTCATCCTGATCAAGAGTTTGTTTAAAAACTTGTATGAGTGTCCCTGTTTTATCATCATGCCACACATAATGACCATATGCCTTTTTACCATTTGGTAAAGGTATTTCAAAAATATCGCCAAGTTTAATATTTTTAGCCTGTTTCATTAAGTCTAAGGAGGAGGTACTACTGTAGTAGTATTAATGATTTCATTTCCTCTAATAATAGCTGACGAGTATACCGGATTACTTGTGGAAATGCTATTTATTTGATTATAAAGGTTAGGTAATCCTTTTTGTTCAATGAGTACTTGTTCCACAGCACGTGCGTCTTGTCTGCTCAGTTGGTCAAGGCCAGGTATTTTTTCAATTGTCCAACCTCTATTCGTTAAGTGTTGGCCTGCTCTTCGAGCAAAATCATTGGTAATGCCATAATATCTTGTGATGCCATTTTCCACATATCGATAAACTACATTTGTACCAGTTGAAATTTGTCCCGCCTCATCTGAACAATCACCTTGACATAATGTGTTTGTAGTTAGACTAGTGCCTGTTCCAATCTGCCCAGCAGCTACAGGGTTAGTGGTCAAATAACTTACTGATGCCTGAGCAGTATAGGCCAATCCTACTGTTGCTACAAAATTAGTAGTTCCTATTCCTACCTGACCAATTCGTTGATTAGTACTGTATGAAGTACCCGTAAATACATTCTCTCCTGTATAAGCATTTGCAAATGCATAGCCTGCGCCAATAGCAGGAATATAGTAATAAGCTTGTGAAGCCTTTTGGCGTGTTAGTTGATCTTGTTGTGCTCTTAATTCAGCATTTTGACCTTCTCTACGACTAACATCTATCATATTCAGATATTTATTTCTCATTTCAGCTAATGATTGATATCTCAAACAATCAAATACCGGAGCTGCCAATGTTTTACTCATAGCTTGATCCATTGCTTGACGAGTTCTTATGTCATCTTGCAGCTTTTGGTTGGCTAACCACACATCACGGTCAGCATTGGTTAAAGCTCGGCCAAAAATCTGCTCATTACTCTTTATTTCCATGTAATCCCTGAATGGTGTCGTAGCGATACGCGTTCCTTTAAACACAATGTCTGGGGTCCAGCTACCACAACCCTGAGCAGTCAAAGCCGGGTCAGAGCAGTACCCATAGTAATCTCGATAATTCACCGGACTGTCATTGTTGTACATGTAGCGATGTAAACTTTGAGGATCGTTGAGCTGACCGCGATAGCTGTCTTGAGTGATCCAAGTACCGACTTCAGGGTCATAGTGGCGAGCACCGAAGTAGTAGAGATCAGTGTTAGCATCAAACTGTTTTTGAGTCAGGGTGTATTGATTGTGAGGCGCAATCCAACCTGAGGCGCCGCCACCGTGCTGATCACCAGAACCATTATCGGGCAGAATGCCACCATACTCGTCATAACGATAGGTATGATCAGATTGGGCTTTGTGCTTGGTGGTCGCGGCAATGTTGCCTTCGCCATCGTGGTGATACCAATAGATGGTACCGTTGGGATCTTGTTCAGATTTAAACTCTTGGAAGAATAATAAGTCTTGAGCTGAGTTACGTGCCAAGTTGTTGCGTTGGCCATTCCACATGCTGTACTCCACCACTGGGTCTAAGCGATCAAATAAATACTCGGTGCGTTTTAAGTCTTGGCTACTACCTGGCGAGTATGTAGACACTAAGCGGCGACCGTTGCCGTCATACTCTAGATCGGTGTGAGCTAAATCGTTGCGAGTTGGCTCTCCCAGTGCTTGAGTTGTTTGCGGCGCGAGTTCTGCGGCTTGGGCGATAACTGAGTTCTCGGGTTGCAACGTCGGTTGAGCGGTAGGCTCTGGTGTGGGTGAAGGCGAAGAGACAGGCTCTAAACTAGGACTGGGACTAGGTGAAAGACTCGGTGAAGGACTGGCCTCGGTCGCTAATCCCAAGACTGTGCCAGTGGTTTTCTTATTGTCATTGCCACCACCGTTGTTGCAGTCGCCACTTTGATCTTTGCCATCGTTCTTGCCATTACTATTACCAGGACATGGTGAAAGTGAAGGACTGGGACTAATGCTTGGCAATGGCGAAGGCTGTAAGCTGGGATTAGGACTTGGTGACGCAGAAGGTGATGGCACCGGGGTAGGTGTTGGCGTAGGGGTCGGAGTTGGCACTGGTGATGGAGTTGGCGCTGGGCCACCCACCTGATAATCCTGAGCTTTGGTCAAGCGGTTTTCATAATCATAGTTGTACGCCACGCCACGATCAATCCCGGTAGCGTCGGCAATTAATTTATCAGTGCGATTGCCATTTTTATCGTATTGATATTCATAATCCACGATATTGGGCGGCATTGGAGACTGGATATCAATACCAGTTAATTGGTTAGCAGCGTTGTAGGCATAGGTTCTGGTCTCGAGACCTTGATGGAGCTGTTCCTTAAGGACTGTGCGGTTGCCAGCAGCATCGTAGGCATACTGGGTGGATTGATTATCATCGGTGGTCGCGTTGGTGAGGCGATGCAAACCATCATATTGATAATTTGTGGTCACCTTAGCTGGTTGCCGCCAACCGTGCTCATCAACCTGTTTGGTGATGTGACCAATATCGTTGTACTCATAGTTAAATTTACTAATTAAGTGATTCCCTCCACCCTGTTGCCGATCATGAACTTCCAGCGGTCGATAGACTTTGTCATAGGCAATTTGTGACCATGATGAGTTACTATGATCGACCTTAACTGGCGCTCCCACTTTATTGCGGGCGTACTTGACGGTATCAGCTCCACCAGAGTTTTGGCCAATCCCTTGTGATTGTTTCAACCAATCATTTTTAAGGTAGGCGTGAGCTAAACCACGACCATCAGGATAGGTGAGTTTAGTTAAGTTCCCCACATGGTCGTACTCGTAGGCCAGCTTGCGATTAAACGGATCAACTTGTTCTACTATGCGATCTAAGTTGTCATAACTCCATTTAGTGGTGCCTAAGTTATCAACCATCTCCACTGGGTGATTAGTTTCACTATACTGATACTTTACTTGGTGTGAGGGGTACTGAATTTGAGCTAAGACATCGTCAGGATAGTATTGGTAGGCTGTCACAGCCCCGTTGGCGTCCACTCGCTCAGTCACATTCCCCTCTTTGTCATAGCGATAGCGCCATTGACTATCGAGCGGGTTAGTCTCTTTGCTGAGCCGATCGAGTGAGTCATACTCAAAACTGGTAGTATTTTGCAGCGGATTAACTTGTGCAACTAAGTTGCTGTTGGCGTCGTAACGATAGCGAGTAGTGACATTGGTGTCGTGTGAAGCTGCTTGACCAGTTCGAAAGTTATTAGCCACCTCAGCTAACCGATACAGCGGATCATACGTATAGTGATGAGGGGTGCCGTCAGCTTCTGTTTTGAGGACGACGTTCCCAGTTTTGTCATAGGCATACTTCTCAGTTTCGTTCTCAGCATTGGTTTTCTCAATCAAGCGGTCGAGTTCATCATATGCCATGCTGGTCGGGTTGCTCTCGCCATCAATAACTTTAACGACATTACTATTGGCGTCATATTGATGTTCTGTCTGATTCCCTTCGGCGTCAGTAAACTTGCGCAATCGATACACTTTGTCATATTCATACTGATCGGTGTGGCCATTCTCATCGGTTAAACTCAAAACGTTACCGATGGCGTCATACTTATACTCCTTAGTTTTGGTATAAGGATCGGTAGCCACTTTCAAGCGATATAACGGATCATAGGCTTTTTTAAACTGGATTCCACGCGGGTTGATATAAACGAGTGTATTACCCACTTTGTCATAACCAAACTCTTCGGCATGATTTTCCGGATTGAGCACTTTAGTGACTCGATTTAAAGCATCATAACTAAAGTGACGAGTGTGGCCATTGCGGTCGGTGATCTTTTTGAGGTTATTTTCTCGGTCATACTCAAAGCCAGCTTGAGCGTTTTGCGCGTCGATAATACTAGTGTTGCGATGCGCGGCGTCATACACAAAATTAGTAGTAAAACCTCTTGGGTTGGTGAGGACGGTTAAGTTGCCATGAGGATCATAGGCATACTTGGTGGTGACGTTGGTTTGCGCGTCATTTGGACCACTAGCAACGGCATTTTGAATGCGTTGTGAACGACGATCAAGTGCGTCATAAGCAAAGCGCGTGGCGATGGCATTAGCATCAGTTAATTGAGCTAAGTTACTGTTTGGATCATAAGTAAAAGTAGTTACCCCAGACCGAGCATCGATAATTTTGGCCACTTGGTTGTTTTTGTTGAACTCATACTTAGTGACAAAACCTCGAGGATTTTTTTGTTCGATGACGTTGCCTTGTTTATCATAGGTATAGGTTGTGAGTTGTTGTTCAGCATCGGTGATGGTCAGTAATTGATCAAGCTGATCATATGTATGGGTGGTCACGTTGCCGTTGGCATCTTTCTTTTCTAATAAGGCTCCACTAGGACTATACCTAAATTCGGTTGTGACATTTTGCTCTGCTGTTGCTAAGCCAAGGACTTTATTGCGAACTTCTTTGGTCAAACGATGGAGTGGATCATAAGTGTACGCCGTAATTCTTCCCTCAGGATCAATCACTTGAGTTTTGTCCCGCTGAGCATTGTAAACAAATTTGGTTTCAATCTCTTGAGGTGTGCCCACGGCTTGTTTGACCGAAGTGAGATTATAAATTTCGTCATAGGCGAACTGAGATACGTGCCCTTCTGGTGAGGTTTCACTCACCTTCTCATTCATTGGTCCGTAGGTAAAAGCGGTGGTGAAACCAAGCTGATTTTTCAGTTCTGTCAGATTTTCTGAGGCATCATAGCTATAACGAATAACGCCACCATTAGCATCGGTTTCCGCCACCAACCGATTGTTGGCATCAAATTGATACTTAAGTGAGAAACTGGCTGGACCTGCCACTTGGGTCAAGTTATCGTTGCCATCATAGGTATAGGTGTACTCAAACTGGCGGGCATTCGTTAGTTGATGTAATCTCCCCAAACCGTCATATGCTAGCTGTTGGGTGTTGCCTTCACCATCGGTGGTGGTAGCTACATCACCCTGAACAGTGTAGGTATAGCTAGCGACATTGCCATTGAAATCAATCGCCTTAGTTAACTGACCAAAACTATCGTACTCGAATGTACTGCTATCACCTTTGGCATTGGTGATTTGCGTCAGGTTGCCTTTGGCATCATAGGCCCATTGTGTGACATGATCACTCTGTTTGAAGATTTCTTTAGTAGGTTTATTGAACGTAGTATTAAACTCGCGTGTCACTTCATAACCTAAAGGATCTTTTTCGTAGATCAGATTACCTTTGTCATCATACCTAAACTCGAAGCGGCCACCGCCCAAATCGGTATACGCAGCCACTTGGGCTTTATCGGTGTACTCATACGTAATTGAGTTATTTTGAGCATTTTTATACTCACTTAAAAGTTCTTTGTCATTGTAGATAAAGGTTGTTTGATGATTATTAGCATCGGTAGTAGTGGTAGTAGTCCCGTTGTATGCAAAAGTAGTCTTATAAGCGACACCAGCAACTTGCTCGGTTACTCGGCCTTCACCGTCATATTGATTGACATAGGCAACGTGACCGGCTGGCGTGATTTTTTTGGTAATACGATGTAAATCGTCATACTCAAAATTGGTTGTCCCTTGATTGCCATCAGTAATTGCAACTAAGTTGTGTTCATCATCGTAATCAAAGGCTAGCGTTTTATTTTCTGGAGAGACAACTTTGGCGACTAAACCGTCGTCGCTGTACTCTAAACTCACACTCCGGCCGCCATCGCTGGTGATGGTGCTGATTTGCGACATGAGCGTATAGGCGTCCTTTTTACCATAACTAAAAGTGAGACCATTGCCATTCGCGTCTTGCCACCGTGTGATGTCCCCCTCAGCATCAAAACTAACTTTCGTGAGGTCAGGGAAACTCAATTCATAGCCTGCACCAGTTTTGGTCAGCTTCTCAAAATATCCTGCCTCGGGCGTAAAGTCTGGCCCTGAAAATGTCACCACTTTACCGTCAGGATAATGGACGAATGCTCCTTGAAAATCAGGATTGTCCATTTCTAAAACGTGGTAACTATAACTATGCATCCAGTTCTGACCAAATAACCCTAGCTGTGCACCTTGGCTGTTATAGGTGAGGTGTAAATCGAGTTCTGGCCGACCTGGAATAATGACCAGCTTTTGCTGTTCAATTAAGTTACCATTGAGGGTGTTAACTGGATCGCCATCTCCCTGTGTGCCATCTTTACAAGCACTCCCTGCTTTACTACAACGAGTGGTGTTTGAGCGATACCCATATCTGGAGGCAAACTGCGAACCGGGATAGTATCCCAGTTTCTTCATGAAACTACCGCGAGTCACATACCCCAAAGTAGGATCCCAAATTTGTTCGTTACCAGCATTATCGGTAGCTAAGATGTAGTACGAATATTTTTTGTTCTTTTGGTACGGCAAGCTTAAGTAATAATAATCATCACCTGCCGTTTGCATCTCATAAAAGGCTCCAGGTTGACCATCATTAACATCTGGATCAAAGTAAAGTGCTACCGTGTTAACACCACTTTGATCATCAGTAACTTTGGCTTGGAAGCGTAACATGCCATTATCGGGCTGGACCTTCACTTCTGAAATTTCCGGCGGAGTAATATCTAAGTTGGGATCAAACTCTCCCCCGAAACTAACCGCGTCAAAAACTAAGTGTGATTTAAAGTTACTACCTTTTTCAGGAACCACGTCATTCAAATAGACTGAGCCACTGCCATTAAATGTAAATGTACCCAGAGAGGCAATGCCGCCACGATAGGCTTCTTGGTCTACCGTCACCGGTGTTTGGCCGCCGGCATGGGTGACGATATACTTTGCGCCGCGCGTCAGAGGTTTGCGCAAATTGGGAATGGTGACTTTGACTTCTACTTCACCTTCTAAACCACTGGCTACACTCCACGTCGCCCAGTTGTGAGGGGTGTTGTTAATCGAGTTACCGGTATAAAGCGCGTTGCCGTTGTAACCACTACCTACATAGGCACCATAGGCGGGTTGGTCATCATCGGTTTGACCATCGTAAGCGAACCCTGTGGCTGAGCTATCATCCACTAAGAGTGAGGGCGTAGTCGGTTGGGTGACACCTTGATTAGGATCACCAGCAGCCACCATAAAGACAGTAAAGTGCGTCGTAGTAGCTACTAACGTTTTAGTATCAACATCCAATCGGCTATCAGCCAGTTTCTCCCACTTTTTAGTCTCTTCATTAAAAAAGTATAACGCCAACTGATCAGGGCGATATTTTCGGAAAACTTGGTCATCTAAAGCAACCTTCACTTCCAGGGGTTTATTAAATTGAGTCACTGGCACGCCCTGTTCGGTCCGAGCCTTCAAATCAAACATCTGGGAAACTTGATGGTTGGCTACTAGTTCAGGGGTGCTCACTACCCGATACGAATTGACCAATTTTTGATCGCTATATCCTTCGGGGAACACGACAGTAGTTTGGTCAGCGGTGATCGTGCCCCCTTGTGGAGTAATCGCTTGCCGTACATACGGAATTTGGTGTTGTTTGACTTGAATGTCGATAGCTTCCGGAGCATCTGTGCCGGCTAAACGCTGTTTGAGTTCAGGAAAGGAGCGTGTGAGCAACCAACCACCAGCGGTCAAACTTATCAGCGTGCCTAAAACTACTAACCAAAGTTGGACACGAGAGATAGTTGCCAAGCGGTATTTGAGTGTCACTGTTAAAACGTACTATAAACAGTCAAAATTAAAAAAATCTTAAATTTGGAAACTTAATTTTTGACTGTTATACTGGCCAAATTCTATGACATATAAGAACCTTATTACCATGCTTATCCTTTATACACAAATGGTGCTATATATATCACCACCCACTCTGTTGGCGGTAGGTGGCCCTGCCAATGGGCCATGCGGACCTCCAGTTGATACCCCGACCGTGGCCAATATCAACGGGGGTGACAGCAATCGACAAAGCTATATTCAGTCTGACGGCAGAAAAATTACTAAAGTCTGTTTTGCGTATCGCAATAGTGATGGCAGCCTCGAGCATGATTACAGTACTCATGATTATAAAGATGACTGTTATCAACTCAGTGGCGTCGGTACCACAGCAGTTACTGTCACTCGTCATAGTACTAGGTATGAAGTACCAACTTGGCAAACCGGCAGTGAAGCGGGCAAGTGCCAGGATTTAGTACATTTAGATGTATTTTTGGTGCCCGCAACGACAGCGTCACCTAGTCCTTCGCCAACCCCGTCTCCTACGCCAGCTAATAACTCAAGTCCGGCTGCCAGTTCTTCACCGACCTCCTCCTCTTCGCCTAGTTCAACTCCGCAGCTGACAACCAGCCCTACTCCACTTGCAGGTGGAACCAATCAGCTCGTTAGAACCACAGCCACTACTACCTCCCTCAACTCTGAAAGCGAAACTGGAGAAATTTTAGGTGAAGAAAACATCGTTTTATCACCAACCAGCACCCCTGTTGGCACTTCTGCTGCTTCTACTGCAGCCGTAGCTCATCAAGTAACTGAGTGGCCGTGGTGGATCTGGGTGATGGGGTTAATTGGCTTAGGTGGTCTAAGCTATTTAGCTTATCGATGGGCCTTCTTAGAGTAGGTTGCATTTCAATGACGTGTGTCCAGGGGAACTTCTGTAGTGATGGTGATTAGGTGAGCTTGTCATCACCTTTAAGAAAATAATAAAAAGGTGTCAAAGAGGCGCCGTTATTTTCATCTCTCCATCTCTCGTTGGATACCCTTTCTCACAGCACTCTTTTTTACAGTGGCATATTTGTGCCACGATCGTGCACTATTTATGCCACCAGCTTTTTGAGACCATTCGCGGACATACCTCCACCAACCTATTGGCAAAAAACTATACGCCGCAAAAAAATAAAACACCTTACAGAGAAATAAAACGCCCGAGGAAATTTATCTAAAACTACTCAAATGCACCAATAACACCATGCCCCAAATGGCATGAGACAAAATCAAAGTATAAGCATTGTGGCGACGAGCAAACACAAAGCCTTGACCGAGAGCAAATAAAAACAAAACAGTAATTTGAGCCAAAATTTCTATGCCTTGATAGCGAATCACAGCATTAGGAATATGAAACAGCGTAAAGATCAGTGCTACCAACCCAACTTGTTTGGCTAGTGCCCAGTTCACAAATTTTTCTTGGATGACCACCATCACCCAACAGTAAAAGAACAAGGTTTCCCAAAAGCCCGTCATCAGCGCCAAGAAGAACTGCCACCAAAACTCATCCAGAGCAAACAGAGGTGCGGCTTGGACTGGAGCGCCACTTTGAGCCAAAACCACAACTGCAGCCATAAACCCGTACAGTCCACCGACTGCCAAACCAAGCAACAAGCCGCGTTTTACCTTAGCCACGCTAAAGGTATCAATAATGGCTTTTGTCTGGCTAATGGCTACATATAACCAAACTGGCAAACCAAAAAAGACGGCTTTACCCACTGTTTCATCAAACCACACCGGAAAACCCAACCGTAGCCGATAAATCATCCAGACAATAAAACACAGCGTAAGTAACGGGAAAAAAGCAATGTGACGTTGGGAGTGAGCACCGGGGTGTGAAACCCGTTGCGAAGGCAGTGCTGATTTAAGACGTCTTTTTGATGGCATCTACGACTAGTTGCAACGTTTCCTGTTTATTAGTGGAAAACGTGTCTATCACTAAATCGTACAGATCTGGGCGCCAAAAATCAATTGGATCACTGGCAGACACTTTGCCAGGCTTGACGACCCATTCTTGCCATAAATCGCCGTACATCCGGCTCCATTTAGCCAGGTTTTTCTCTTTGCGTTCATGAATATGTTTTTTAGCTTCGTCTACATCGATCACGTCGCGATTTACAATTCGGTCAATCCGCACAGCGTCATCACTACAAATCATCAACACTTTTAAGACTCCTGGCACATTTTGAGCCATGAATCCAGATAACCAAGCTTCTAAAATCCAACTCTCTTCTGTTTCCAGCTTCTCACGCATTCCCAAATCGACTTGGCGGTCAAAATCATCGGTATAGACTGTGGCGTCATGGTGTAAGTTCTGTGAAGCATCATAGAGGCCTTTTTCAGCGGCATAGGTACGCATAAACTCACCGCCACTAAAACCCTTCCAGCCCTGGAACTGCAACTCTTCCTTCAAACCTTTCAATAACGTCGTCGAGCCTGATCCTGGTAAACCAGCAATGGTAATATTGCGATATAACGGAGTAGGAGTGACAAGAGACATGGGCGAGCCTTTCTGCCAAGTAGATTGCTTTATTCTAATTTTTTTTTAATCCAAAAGTAAGAGCACTTTTCTTAGCATGTAGTATATCACTGTTACACACCAAAAGGCTTCGCGATTTATGCTGGCTTAACGGGGACGTTCAGGACGGGGGGTCGGAGCAGCCACTCTTTGATGACTACCCTGAGCGACTGAAGGGGCCCAGAGAGTTGTTAAATCAGTCGTATAACCTCCATAGAGTACATCTAATGTCCGTTGTTGAAGCTCTGTTCTCTGAGGTGGTATCTCTCCCTCAGGGAAAGCATACTCAAAAAAGCTGATAGCTTCGGTTAGCAACTCCCTATCTTCAACACCCGAATGTGAAATGTATGCTTGGATAACTTGCTTACCAAAAGCCGGTAGCTCTTGAATTCGATTAGGAGCTGTTCGGCTATTTGCCCAATCAATAAATGATATACCTTCTTCCCAACCTCGGGTTAACCCTACAGCCCAAGAAGGAGATTCATAATTCTTTACTGCATCGGGAGCTTCACCCACTACTGGCAAAACCCATTGATTATGCTCAAGATTTTCATATTGCTGTATAACCGTATCGTAACTTTCAGCAGAACCTAGTGGTTCAAATTTATTTAAATCTAGAATTGAGTCAATCACAAATAATCTAACTGTAGTCTCCCCTGTATAAAAGCCGGCTTGTGATTCTTCAGTCAGCCCTGCTTCCACACGCTCGTCGACGGTCTCATCATAATCAATATTAGTGGAAATCCAGCGGTAAACAAACTCAGGAACACTAATACCTTGACCGTTTACATATACTTTTTCCCAGTCCTTACTAGGCAAGTTCACACATCCATGAGAACCATACCCACCTTGGTCAATATCACGCCAATTCCACCATGGAGAATCATGTAGCCCAAAGCCCCCACCAAAATAATTCACAAAACCAACCCCATTCTGACTGGGCATGTTCTTTGAAGCCCGAGTTTGATTAACATAATGCACTCCCCAAGGGGTAGTTTGATCTTCTCCTAGAAAAACCGGAACCCTCATGACTATGACACCGTGTTCTATTAATAGTAACTCTGGCGACGAAAGATCCTGGAGGACTACAATTTCTTTATCCTGGTTCTGAGTATCACTAAACACACTCAACGGTTCGAAATGATTCAAAACTTCAAATGAGTTTAAATCAAGATAAACATTTTCATGGCCATTGCCATAAGGGTTGTAGTACCCATTATCAGGCATCAATAACCCTGTCTGCTGATCAATAACCTGAACACGATAGACTCTGTTGACTTTGATTGACTTTCCATCGGTTAACCGTTGCTGCTCACCATTGTTTAAAACATATGGGTAGTTGATTTCTGTGGACCGGACATAAATATAACTGCCCGGTACTAAGTCTTCGGAATTTACTTCATTTTCAATTAACTGATAATCACCTTGAACATACTGTATATCTCGACGCACTACTAATTCTTGTGAACGCAATTGCTCTAAACTAACTCCACTGTTAGCTAAAATATTCTCATCAAAATCTTCAGTTGCTGATCCAGCTGACAATAAGGCTCCGTAAGCTTGTTCATTTAAACCTTTGGGAAGTATTTTTTCTGGGTTAATGGCCAAAAATAAATAATCTTCTTTATCATTAAAACCAATCCATGTGCCCTTTGAATGATCAAACTCATTGATAAAGCCTCGATTAACTATAGCGTTCATCGTGCCGATTCCCATTGTGAAATCTAAATGCACTCCATCTGCCAGGCCTTCATTGCCCCAGACCCCAATGTTGTGACCAACAGGTACAAACTGTCCGGTTTCTACTTTGTTTGAAGCCATGTGTGCATAGGCTTGAAAGAGGTAAAGTGGCCGACCTTCTGTGTCGGTGCCTACTTGAATAGGTTGACCTTGTTCATTTGTGACCACTCCCACTACTCCATTTGGCCCTCCCCCTCTTTCCGGATCGAAAAGCTGACCATCAAATAATACGACCATATTGGTAGCCGCAAAAACTTGGCCATAATTAGCTTCATGTCTATCTTGCCGGCTGTGGTCATATACGATATCTGAGCCAACATCATGTCGACCAAACCACTTAGGTTGATACATCGTATTATATTCACCCCAGGGGCTGCTCTCGTTGTAGGTGGCATAACTACCGCCTAACGGAAAAGCTAGCCGCTGATTACCAAGAATATTTTGAAATAAATTATGAGCTGTCAAAGTATGATCTCCACCAAGCTCCTGAATTCGGGCCGGATCATTGACTGCTTCAGGAGAATTCACAAACTCTAGATCCTCACTTGCCGGTAAGTAATCCGAAGGTAAGAAATTAAACTGCCGCGGGCCTTCTGCCATCGGAGTCACGTTTTCAACTAATACTATTTGTGATTCTGGAGTGGGGGTAGCCAGTGTTGAGCCGCTAGGTGCGCCTGCATCTTCCCAGCGCTGATAGTTAAGGCTCGCTACTGAGGGTTGAGTAATAACGTTATTTACCGTTGGCTGTGCAGGTTGTGGCTCAGTTACTACGCCCCCTCCACCGATACCAAACCCATCTCCGATAGCTGGAGCTGCAGGGGTAAAAGTCATAACTGCTTCAGTCATACTTCCATCTGCAACATAATGTGACGCAGCTGAGGCGGCTGTGGCCTCAGCCTCAACTAAACTGCTGTCACCTACGCTCTCAGCATTAACTGTGGCTGGGGGTAATTCATTCCTATCTTCATCCGGCTCTCTTTTATTAGGAGCAACAACACCCGGATTATAATAAGCAGTCACTTCCGGAGAGGTATCTTCGTTCAGCGCAATTACAGTCGCTGGACGGTCATTGTGATCTTCGTCATCGGACATTTCTGCATAGGTAAAAATACCTAAACCAACAAACATCGTCACTAAAGCTACCCGCAACGCTACCGGCATTTGTAACCAAGCTTTTTTGCCCTCTCGTAAACCTGATGATTTGTCTTTAGATTCGCTCAAAAACTGATTCGGTTCAATGACAATAACTTGGCGGTCGGCAATTTTCTTTTGAATACCCCTCAAACCAGTTAAAAGATCGTTAAATGCAACGGGAGCCACCCCTTTTTTGTTCCAAGCCTTGCTGCTCGTAAACTGTAACGCCTGATTCCAGATGGTTAGAATCTTAAATCTCTCACTTGTTAACCGACCATTGCCTTGATTAATGGCTAGGTATAAAGCCGCTTGAATTTCCTTTTTCTTGTACCCTTTAAACTGTTCTTCAATGAAAGCAAAGCCCTGCTCCACTGTGCTGACCCCTAAAGTTGATTCTTGCTGCGAAATAGCGTCAGCCAATAAAGCCAAGGTTTCTACTAATGGAGTATATTGAGTAATAAGTATTTCTTCTGGTGGTGCTTCAGGAAACGTTTTTTTGAACAAGACATGTGCCCGCAACGAAGCCACAATTTTCTTGTAAGCTTTCTTTTCATTATGACTTGAGCCAACTGACAACTGATGTACCTTCTTCAGCACTGCCAACATTTCTGTTTTAGAAAGTTTGTCACCGTATTCTTTACCTAACCACAACGCAATGTCTTTAGTATGTTGCTTCCCTTTATCACTTAAAACATAGGAAACTTTTTCTGGTTCAGATTTAGGGTTTTTTTTAAGAAGATACTTGCTTAAACCTAGTTTAGGAGCAGCCTTCTTTTTATCAGTTCTCTCAAGAAGTTGATCTGCTTCACTCACGGTATGGCCAGTAATTTGTTTATAGATCAGCTCCGCCAGTTGGTCGTGATCAACAGCACTTTCGTGCTTATTTAACTTGAGTAATCCACTTTCAGCAGCATTCATATTTTGTGCGTATTAATTACGCATTCCATCCGAATATTATACCAGAATCCTATAATTTTTTCACCTCGAGCTTTGTTGGTGATTTATCCTTGAACTCAATCATACAACTTTGGGCGTGTTGCATAGCATCATTTAACATACTCAAGCGCTTCTCCACTGCTTCCAACGACAAACCGTGTAACTCATTAGGAAAGTAATGGAAAATGTGATTGCGACACTCCAGCCATGCCGCCCATAACGAGCGAGCCAAACCGGCCCCACATGACCGCACAATATCATCATACAACCACTGTTCATCGCGGTGACGGGCATGTAGATCTGGATTCAGTGCCCGACCAATGCGAAACTTCCGACTGTGATAGGTAGAAATATCAATTAGACCCATCTGGAAAAACAAGTTTTTCAGAAAACCCTCATAGGCTTTGGCAATGGGAAAAACTACAAATGAATAATCACTCAAATGACTCTGTAGCTCCAGTTCGCGATAATATAAATCGTAACTCTGCTGAATCAGCTGCTGCTGACGGCGTTCGAGTGAATGTACCCAGGCTAAGCTGACCCGGCCCTGAGTCGTCTGTCCTTGCATAGTCATACCTTTATACGAGATAATGTTGCTTCTGCTTAAGCATGAAACAAAATCACGCCGGTCGCAACCATAAAAACAACATCACCGTCAAAAGTATTCTGACCGGCAAAACCAGTGTTCCCGAAGCCACTAAAACTATTGCCGAATCTCAACCAGTAGCCACCTTGACCTCTTCGCCCACCTTTAAAAAACTCAAAAAAGTCGTTACTGATAATGCCCAACGCTGGTCACGATACTTCAAAGAAAAACAAGCCAAGAAAAATGGCTTACCTATATCAGGTGAACCCATTAAACGCAGTAGCGGCGCCAAAAGACTGCTCCGAATCTTGCTCTTTCCTTTTACCAACCGCTATTTTCGCTACTTATTATTAATCTTAATTCTAACCAGTCTAGTAGGGCTGATCTATATCTTACGAGACTTGCCTTCTCCCCGCCGGCTGACGAGTAAAGACAACTTTGCAGTCAGTACCCAAATTTTTGACCGCAACGGGACGTTGTTATATGAAATTTTCGGCGACGAACACCGGATTCCTATTAAACTCGATGATTTACCACCTCACGTTTATCAAGCTGCCATTGCTATTGAGGATCGACACTTCTATAACCACTTTGGTTTTGATATCACCGGTATCGTCCGGGCTCTGCGCAATAACTTACAAGGCGAATCAGTGGAGGGTGGCTCCACCATCACCCAGCAATTAGTCAAAAATGCTTTATTAAGCCCCGAAAAATCATTGAAGCGCAAAGCTAAAGAAGGCGTGTTAGCTATTTTCACTGAGATTATTTATAGTAAGGAAGAAATTTTGGAAATGTACTTAAACTACATTTCCTATGGTGGTACCTCGGTCGGTATTGAATCAGCTAGTAAAAGTTACTTTGATAAATCAGCCAAAGACTTAACGATTGCCGAAGCCGCGCTGCTGGCTGGCTTGCCCCAAGCTCCCTCCCGCTACTCACCATTTGGCTCTAATCCTGCTCAAGCCAAAGCTCGCCAAGCCGAAGTTTTGCGCCGCATGGCTGAAGATAACTACATTACTGAAGAACAAGCTGACCAAGCGGAAAAAGAAGTCCTTAAGTTTGCCCTCAAAAAAACTGATATTGAAGCTCCCCACTTCGTGTTTTATGTCCGTGACTGGCTCTATGAAAAATATGGCGTCGAAACCGTGGAAAAAGGCGGCTTGCGCGTCACTACCACCCTCGATTTAGCCCTCCAAAATACTGTCCAGGCCTCAGTTTCGGCAGAGATTGCTAAATTGGAACGTTACAACGTAGGTAATGGCGCGGCCCTGGTGCTCAAACCCAACACCGGCGAAATACTAGCCATGGTCGGTTCTAAAGACTATTTTGATAACGAAGACGATGGCCAAGTCAATGTCACCCTGGCTTTCCGCCAGCCCGGTTCGTCCATTAAGCCGATCATGTACGCCACCGCTTTTCAAGAAAAATTGCTCAACCCAGGCACAATCTTACTGGATATCCCGACTTGTTTTAGCGTCCCAGGTCAAAAACCGTATTGCCCTAAAAACTATGATGGTTCATTTAAAGGCCCAGTCAGTATTCGCCAATCGTTAGGTAACTCGTTAAATATTCCGGCCGTGAAAGGGTTGAAGTTAATCGGCTTAGAAAATTTCATCGACCAAGCCACCAAAATGGGCATCACCACTTGGCTTGATCCTTCTCGCTACGGCTTATCACTGACTCTGGGTGGAGGTGAGGTCCGGATGATTGACCTGGCTCAGGCGTTCACCGTGGTGGCTAATCAAGGCGTGAAAGTGCCCTTGACCCCGGTCCTCAAAATTACTGATTATCAAGGTACGCTGATTGAAGAAGTCAGCCCTGATGAGCGCAAACGTGATTTAGCTGACCTGACTGAGTACGACGCCGAACCATCCCAAGGTGACTTAACGCGGGTCATGGATCGGGCACCGGCCTACTTAACAGCTCACATCATGCAAGATAATAGCGCTCGCCAAGCGGCCTTTGGTCCCCGCTCGAAACTGGTAATCGATAATCAGGTGGTCAGTGCCAAAACCGGCACTACCAATGACTTAAAAGATAACTGGACCGTGGGCTTCACACCTGAGTACTTAGTTATTACTTGGGTAGGCAACAATGATGGCTCGCCGATGAATCCCTACTTAGTTTCTGGTATCACCGGGGCGGCTCCGATCTTTAATAACATCATGACATATGTACTCCGTGGTAAAGAGCCAGTGTGGCCTGAAAAACCACCCGATGTCTTATCAGGCAAAGTTTGTATTCATGGCCTACCTCCCCGCCAAGGTGAGAACTGCGGCCCTACCCAAACCGAGCTGTTTTGGCGCTCGAGCTTGCCTTCCAAATCGCGCGTCGTCAAAAAAGAAATTTGGGTCCGGCCAGAGACTGGTCTTCCCCCTGCTCCAGGCGAAAGCCAAGATGGGTTAGCACTCCAAGAAAAAGTGGTCTATGAAGACCCCATCACCAGCGGTTTCTGTGCCGATTGCGCCCGACCTACCACCGAAGATGGTAAAACGGTGTATGAACGCATAGTTGTGCCTAATGAACTCACCACCGAAGAATCAGAAGAATCAACAGAAACTGAGCAATAAACCCATGTCACGGTGGTTATCACTCTACAAAAAAAGCTTGTTAGCCTTGGCATGTGTGACGTTAGTAGTCGGGCTGGCTAGTGGCTGGTACTTTTGGGATGAGCCCTTGTTATCACCTTTGAATCAAGGTGCACGCTTTCTGTTTTTGACAGGCAATGAACAACCCGCTTCCGATGGCAAAATAGTCTATGGCTACTTACCCTACTGGAACTTAAATAAAGTCGAAATTCAACCAGAGTTAACCCACCTGGCTTATTTTGGCTTAACAATTGGTCCTGATGGCAAAATTATTACGCGAGAAGCAGAAACTAATACTGGTGAGCCAGGCTACCATGGCTTGCAGTCGGATCAATTGCTGGAACTGTCTCAGCGACCAGGATCTCCGCTCGAGCTGGAAATTGTGTTAGCTCAGTTCGATAATGATGCGATTGTGGCGTTACTCAACTCACCGTCTGCTCATCACAACCTTATCAGCTCCTTAGATTCATTACTGTTGGCGTATCCTATTACCGGTGTCAATATTGATATCGAATACAGTGGTGAAGTCACCCCCCACTTGCGTCACAAATTAACTGAGTTGGTTACCAGTCTCAACCGCCATTTAGACGAGAAGTATGAGGGGATTACACTCTCAATTGCCATGTATGCCAGTGCTGCTGACGATACCCACCTGTGGGACGTACCCAAGTTGGGTGAACAAGTCGATTACATTATTGTCATGGCTTATGACTTTCATCGCCGCTCGTCACCACAAGCTGGCCCAGTTGCCCCTTTATTTGGGGGCAAAGAACTGTGGGATAGTGATATTAGTGAACATCTGCAAAAATTTGCCCGCTCTGTTCCCAAATCAAAGTTATTGTTAGGCGTGCCATTTTATGGTTATGAATGGCAAACCACTAGCCGCGATGCCCAAGCTCACACCTTTCCCGATAGCGGCGCCACCGCTAGCTTTGCTCGTGTCCAGGAACTACTGACTAGACGACAAGAATTAAAAGTTGAGGAAAGCTGGAATGACCGTGCTTTATCTCCGTATATTTCCTACCAAGAAGACGGTCTTAGTTATGTGGTCTATTATGAAAATTCACGGTCTATTTCCTATAAATTAGATTATGTAAATCAACTGGATTTAGGTGGCATTGCCATTTGGGCGCTAGGATATGAGGGTAAAAATAGAGAGTTATGGGACGTCATTCAGCGCAAACTCTAAGGTTTGGGATTGAAATATATAGGACTTTGTGTTATCATCGCGCCCATGGCTCGAGGGAAACCTATAAGTACTAAGAAAACCGCACGTTCAGTCACTCGCCCCTATCTCAAAGCGCGTAAACTGTCTGCCACCACACACTCACTCCGTTCTGCACAAAAACGGACTTCTCAACGAACCTCAAAAACTACGAAGAATACCTCTAGAAAAAGCAACAGAGTTGCGTCTAAAAACCTGCTTCAAAATGTTACTAAATTGCGTCTAAAAAGTCGCGATTTAGGTAGCAAAATGGCAGTTTTTTCACAGCAATCATCAGTGTCTGTTGTAAAACAGATTACCAAATATAGCAACTTAGTTGCATCAACTTTTGATCAAATCGATGCGTGGTTTGCTGTCCGCGAAACCGAGCTCACTACCAGCGTCAGTCAAGGTTTCTACCAACTCAAAAAAGCTATAGCCAAGAAGTCAGCAACGGTAAAAAGCCCAGCTCTATTAAAAAGCTTCAAATTGCCCTCATTGCCCCAGTGGCCAAAAGCAAAAGCAACTCCCGCGAAGAAAACCACCAAAAAACAATCTGAAAAAACGATTACTATTACTCAAACATCAGGCACCTTATTTACGCAAAAAAGTCGCTGGCACAAATGGTGGCCCACACTCAGAGAAAAAATTAGTTCCACTCGCTCCCAAGTGCGAGCTGAGATCAATGAACTGTTTAATATTCAGCCAGATGTTAGCAACTCTAGTAGCAAATCCCCCCGCCGAAAGCGCCGAGGCTTGAGACACTTCAAAGCCTATCTTAAAACTATTCGGCTGAGCTTTAAACCCTATGCCATAGTCTTCCGCAAATTTCCCTGGCAAACGTTTTTATCTTTATTAGTGACTGGTTTTATTTTGGGTGGTGCCTATGGTCTTTTCACCTATGTTTTTCAAGACTTACCTGATCCCAAAGAGCTTAGTAAACAAGAACAAGTGTTGACGACCAAAATCCTGGATCGCAACGGCCAACTACTGTTTAGAATTTATAAAGATGAAAACCGGACGCTGATTCCCCTCTCGCGTTTACCTCAGCACTTAATCAACGCTACCATTGCAATTGAAGACAAGAATTTTTACAACCACCATGGCTTTTCAGTTAAAGGTATCACCCGGGCCATGTTGGCCAACATTGAAGGTGAAGAGTATGAGCAAGGTGGCTCGACTATTACTCAGCAGCTCGTGAAAAATCGTTTACTCACTCCCGAAAAAACCATTCGTCGTAAAATTCGCGAAATTGTTCTGTCTGTACTAGTAGACGGAACGTATACTAAAGAAGAAATTTTGGAAATGTACTTCAATGAAGTTGCGTATGGTGGCTCTACTTATGGTATCGAAGAGGCTGCTCAACGTTACTTTGGGAAATCAGCCAGTCAATTAACACTAGCCGAAAGCGCTCTCTTAGCTGGCTTGCCTCAAGCACCATCAGTTTACTCCCCTTATGGACCTAATCCTGAAGCCTCGTATGCTCGCCAAGAAGAAGTCTTACGCCGGATGGTAGAAGATCAGTACATTACTCAGGAACAAGCTGATCAAGCCAAACAAGAGATCTTACAGTTCAAACCTGATACGGTCGATATTCAAGCGCCTCACTTTGTGATGTACGTCAAACAAATGTTAGCAGAGCAGTATGGTGAAGAATTACTTCAAGAAGGTGGTCTAGAAGTCCGAACTACCCTGGATTTGGAACTCCAAAAACAGGTCCAAAAGCTCGTCACAGATGAGTTAAATAAATTAGCCCGCTTACGAATTAATAACGGTGCAGCCCTGGTCACCAACCCTCAAACCGGCGAGATCTTAGCGATGGTTGGTTCCAAAAACTACTTTGATTTTGAACATGATGGGCAAGTAAATGTCGTCTTACGACCTCGCCAGCCTGGTTCTTCAATTAAGCCACTTACCTATGCCGTGGCCTTCGAACGGGGCAAAAACCCTTCTTCAGTAGAAGATGATGCCCCTATTACCTATCATATTCCTGGCAGCAAACCCTATTCACCTAAAAACTATGACGGTAAGTTCCATGGCAGAGTGACGTTACGTGAGGCTTTGGGATCTTCTTATAACATTCCCGCTGTCAAACTCCTTGCTCAATCCGGCATCAATACCGTGATTGATAAAGGTCAAGAAATGGGTATTACCACCTGGCAAGACCGCCAACGCTTCGGCTTATCACTGACATTGGGTGGTGGCGAAGTGTTAATGCTCGACTTAGCTAAAGTCTATGGCACCTTTGCTAATCAAGGATACACCACTGATATCAATCCGATTATGGAAGTCAAAAACTCCAAAGGTGAGACATTATATACTAACGACTGCGCCATCGCACAAGAAGGTTGCCCTAAGCGCAAAACCCTTGATACTCGCGTAGCTTACCAAATCACAGATGTTTTGAAAGATAATAACGCTCGAATTCCAGCGTTTGGTGCTCGCTCGGTGCTGCATATTCCGGGCCAGGAAGTAGCCGTCAAAACTGGCACGACCAATAATCTGCGCGATAACTGGACCTTTGGCTACACTACTGACCGCTTAGTGGCAGTGTGGGTCGGCAATAATGACAATACCTCGATGAGTTATGTAGCTTCTGGTGTAACTGGTGCCTCACCAATTTGGAACTACATCATGCGTTTATTACTGGATGATAAAAATCCTCACACATTTGGCACACCTGAGGGCTTAATTAAAGTTCAGATCTGTGCCCGTACCGGCACATTACCTTGCCGCGGCTGCCCAGCTGTGCGCGATGAGTACTTCACACCTGGCACCCAACCAACTCAAGCTTGTAATCCGGCTCAGTTTGCCCCGCGACCCAAAGCCTCTCCTCAGCCAACTGATGCTAATCGTGATCAAATTCTCCAAGGTCAAAGTATTTAAGTATTGTGGACTTCCACAAACAGCCAGCTGTGTTCGCCTTCTTCCACCCAGTAAGCGCGATAGTGGCGATTGAGTTCTTGATTGCTGAAAGTAGTTTTGCGAGCGTGCTCATACTCACGCACATTCCACCATTCGTACTGCTCAGCTAACGGTGAGTCATCGAAATTGTCCTCAATGTGACGTTCCCAACCCACTCCTTGTAAGGCTTGAGCGGGTCCGCGCAGTTCTTTGAGATACGGCTCTACCTGCAGGGTGGGCATACTCAATTTATAAAGAACTAAGGTGTCGTGACCATGCTGTTCTACAGCAGCACTGACTGAAGCAGTACTGGGCAAAGCGATGCTCGTGAAACTCACCACTCGTTCGGGCCCTATGGCAAGATCAGGTGTCAGCTGTCGTGATGTTTCTTGGGTGAGATTCAGTTCAGTAGCTGGATTTTGTGAATTACTTGTCGAGTTCAACCATAAGCCCGTCACCACTCCTAAGGCTATAACACTAATAATAATCGAGGGAGCTATCTTGGTGCGCTTCATCTGCCGTAGATTATATACAAGACCAAGGAAACAACAATTGAGAGGAATAATAAAAAGGGTGCTACCAATTTTTCTTGAGCTTCTCGTTTTTTCTTGAGTTCTTTGAGACGCTTTTTTTCTTCGCGTTCAGCTTTTTTAGCTTCTCTTTCATCTTCAATTTCTTGCGCCCGTTCTTCGGCAGCTTCAAGTTCAGCTAAAGTTACATTTTTTGGCATATCGCAACTGTTACCCTTTGAGCGCTTTGGTGCGAGCCACAATTAACTCTACAGCTTCATCAATATTTAAATCACTGGTGTCGACTACCCACGCCCCTTCTACAATCTGTAAAGGATCCACGCTTCGCTCCATATCGCGTTTGTCACGCTCCACCAATTCGGCATACACAGTCTCCAAAGACACATCTTCACCCTTGGTCTGTAGCTGCAGGTGTCGGCGTTTGGCCCGGACAATATCGGAAGCGGTTAAATAAATTTTGAGTTGGGCGCCTGGCAAAACACGGTACGTAATGTCCCGGCCTTCCATGACTACGTCTTTGCCCACGGCAATTTGTTGTTGCTTCTTAACTAACTCGGCGCGAACAGCACTCAGCTGAGCAACCTGTGAGGCTCCAGTCCCTATTTCTTCGGTGCGGATTTTCCATGACACGTCATCGCCATTGAGTAACTGCGTCGACAAGCGGCCATCTCTTTCCTCATCGACGGGAGCACGCATATCCATTTCGGCGGCGGCTACCATCTTCGCTAACCCAAGCTCATCTTCCCAAGCTACTCCTTCTTGTTTGGCCAAATATGCCGTCATACGGTACATGGCTCCGGTGTCGATGTACACAAAGCCTAAACGCTCGGCAACGAGCTTGGAAACAGTTCCTTTTCCAGCCGCAACCGGCCCATCAATAGCAATGTGAAACGACATAGATATCCTTCTAAATCTGGCTATTACTTGCGTTTGGCTTTTTTAGCCGGTGTTTTGGAGGCAGCTTTGGTAGCAGGCCGGCGGGTAGATCTCATTTCTTTCATCACATCCCAATCCTCACGATCAGAGGTTACTAAACCACCCAAACCTACCACAATTAAAATTAACGGCCATAAATTCCAAAATTGATCAGGGAGTAATCGTAAGTTTGAAGCTAAAAAGATTAAACCCATTACGATCAGGGCGACTGGCCAAAAAACTCTTTTAGGCATAGGCAGATTCCTTTGTATTTTTGTTTTACCTCGCACGCGACTAACACTACGGCGGATAGGTATTATTAAACACCAAAACTGAGTTTCAGTCCAGACTATAGCATGGGTTACTTCATCGAAGCAGCTACTATCTGGTACATTTCCAGGATTCGGTCATGGAGAGGTTTATATGTGATTTTTTCAGCTAGTTTATCCAGCTCGTGTGTTCCACTCATGGGTCTGCCAATTGTGCCGTTATCAAAAATATATTTCCTGGCTAATCGATAATTTTCGATATGCACTCGGTCAACATTTAGAGAACTAAACGTTTTGTCCAGTTGACCAAGCTCTTGTAAAAATTGCCGGTCAGCAGCATTTGTTGTCCATAGTCTCTCATGAATCCCATGCACTATACTTAAAACTTCTTTCAAATTTTTGGCATTTTTAAGTGACAGCTCTAAACTGACTAAGAACTCTCGATGTTTCTTAAAATTATCTACTTCTGGTGACTCAGCAGCTTTTTTAGGTTCTGTGGAACTAGGTTGACCTGTGGCTGGTTGGGAATGGCGACGTGATTTAGAAGGTTGAGCTGGTAATCAATTTTAGACACTCTCAATTGATCATACTGCCGACGCTTCTGGGCATCAGAAAGAACTTCATACGCTTCATTGACTTGTTGAAACCTGCTCGTAGCATCACTTGAACTTGGATTAACATCAGGATGCGTTTCGCGAGCTTTTTCACGGAAAGCATTTTTTATCCCCTTAGCATCCGCATCAGGAGAGACTCCTAACACCGCATAATAATCTGTATCGGCACTTATACCTTTAAAAGGATTTTCCCTATTCATAAACATTATCTTACCATGTCAATTTTGATGAGGTTTTTGTGGTTGTGCGGTTTTTGTTAATATCCGCACAATCAAGAGAGAGGTGCTTTATCGTGGCTGGTGGTATGTGTATAAAAGCTAGCCTGGACTGTGTGCAAAATGTACGTTTTGACTGTAATGACGTGTGTCCAGGGGAACTTTTGTAGTGATTGTCATTATGAGAGCTTACCGACAAGAAGTTATACCTTTAAGGAGATAATAACGAGGCGCCAAAAAGGTCCCGTTATTTTCACTTCTCCATACTCGTTGGCTACCCTTCCTCCAGACACCCCTTTTTACAGTGGCATATTTGTGCCACAATCGTGCACTATTTATGCCACCAGCTTTTGGAGACCGCCCAACGACATACCTCCACCAACCTATAAATCAAAAAACTATATGCCGCAAAAAACCAAAACACCTTACAGAGAAAGCCATTTTGCGAAACACTTTAACGACCATGGAACTACCGCACCCTAATCTTCCCCTTCATCTCCCGCTGCACATCTCGTTCTACGTCTTTGCGTCGCAGTTCAGCGCGTTTTTCGAACTGCTTTTTGCCCCGACCTACCCCCAGAGTTAACTTAATATTCCTGCCAGCTACCTCAAATGATAACGGCACTAAGACCGCACCTTTTTGTTCACTCCACTCCTTGAGTTGGATAATTTCTTTACGCTTCAGCAATAACTTCCTCGTCCGTTTAGGGTCATACTCCCGCGTATCAGCAAATTTATAAGGGGTGATTTGGGCGTTTAGTAAAAATAACTCGTCACCAATGACTTTGACAAAGCTGCCGGTCAAACTGCCACTTTTGTTGCGCAAGCTTTTGACCTCTCCACCCGTCAAAATCACCCCCGCCTGATAGGTCTGGGCGATGGTGTAATCAAAACGAGCTTTTTTATTCAACAACAAGAGCATGGGGTGTAGTATACCCCCTAGAGAGGGATCTGGAAAATAATCGAACCACTGACTGGAAAAATGCGCTGGAGTTGTTCGTCAGCAATCAAGCCCGTTGCCGACGCCAAGGAGACACTGCGGACCTCGCGCAGAAACTCCCCTGTTTTACTCAAAATCACCACCCGCTGTTTATTGGGTTCTAAAACGTACAGATTCTGCAGCTCTTCGCTGGTATACACTATGATCGAAGAATCAAACGGTTCAGTCATCCCTTTGAGCGTAAACTCAGCTGGCCGCCCAGTGGTAAATTTCTTGATTTCGCCTGTCTTAGTTCCTAACCAAATATCTCCATCGATCGATAGCGAAGTGACTTGAGCGAAATCCAAACCTTGGGAGGAGGTCAGCCAGCCAATGGGGTCGGTATAGCCATCGGCAGTGGGTGCGTATCGGTAAATATTTCGCTTCTCAGGATTAAAAATATAAATATAGCGATTGTAAAGTTCGATAAATTGTCCTGCTCGATTGGACTCACCTTCTTCTTTAACCACGGTGGCTGAAGCCGTGCCCACCACCGATACACTCCGCAAACCTCCTCCCAACATCCAGATCCGATCGTCATACAGGGACACATCCTGGATTCGGGGTTGGGCACCAGGTTCAAAAAGTTGAAATTGCTGGTTCTCGAGATTTAAACTAATGACTCGACCTTTTTCTGCATCCACAAACAAGCCGCGCTTAGCTTTCCCCACCGCTGTACTCGTCACAAACTCAGTTTGGGCATAGCGCAGATCATAAAAAGTGGGTAACTCATTGAGCTCCTCTTTGCCTGAGATCTCCTGATACACCTGCTGCGCAGCGCTCAACTCGGTTTCCAGCTTTTTTAAAGCATAACTTTGGCCAGCAAACGTGGTCCGGGCTGCTTCCATTTGCGTGATGGCAGTGGCTACTCGCTCACGTGCTTGCAGCGGATTTTGATCAACTTGTTGGCGAGCTTCAGCAATTGATGCTTTAAATGGGGCAATTGTTTCATCTAAGGCTTGGACTTGTTGCTGAATTCTAGATCGATAAATCATGATCCCCAACCCCACCACTACCAAACCAATCACTACCGGCAATAGCCAGCGTACGGCTTTGCGTCGTGAATCACGATCAACATATACATCTCGAGAAAACGGATTGTAACGAGCTACGCCACCACTTAAGAAACTAGGTTGTTTGAAGTGCTGGAGACGAGAAAATAAACCCAGACTAGCTGTTTTTAATCGGGTAGTCACCGGCACGGCAGGTGCCAGTTGCCCCGAAGACTCAAGAGGTCGCAACAAACTCGGAGTCGGTGTGACTGGAGTAGAATCGAAGCTGGGACTGACCACCGGGGTGGGTGAGGTTAACTCGCTGAGAGATAAAGCATCGGTTTCTGGCTCATCGGGAGTAGCCACCAACTCTTCTAGAGTGATCTTAGCTTCAGGAGCCGGTTCAGCAGCCACCGAAGCCAGTTCCGGAGCAGCGCTAATAAAGGCAATCGCACTCAAAGACGAATCAGCCTGACCATGTAAACGAGGCACCATCGAAGTAATGACCGTATCGACGTCATACCCTTGTGAAAATTTCTGAATAATTTCTTCGTTGAAGGAGCGAGCTTGATCAGTCAGTAACACCACTACATCATCTGGCTGGCGGCGACCTTGAATCAACTTAACTTCCCCACTCGACACCACCAACTCAGCAACTTTGATAGCACGTTTTAACAATACACTGCCATTTACGGCTAAGAAAAAGCTTTTATCATCGGTAAAGTAACCCGCTGCTAGCTGTAATTGGCAATCTTTGTGGCGGACTTCGCCTAATACTTGCGTCACGACGGTATGAAAATCAACGGGAGTGTCTAACTGGGCTTGAGATAAAGTATCAATGACGTCTCGTCCGACATTGCTAGCATTAACCCCTTGAATGGCCACTACATATACGACCTGAGGATCATTCTTAGTTAAAACTTGGGACCAGCCCTTTTGCTGTGGCAGACCCACCAGTGGTGTAGACTGCACTTTGTGCATCAAACTATTCTAACAGAAAATGTGATCTGGATCTATAAGCCTAAAAAGAAGACTAACACTAAGATAGCGACCACTAAATGAATATAACCCAACAACTGCACCATGGGTGAGAAGGTGGTCATCAAGGTATTTTTCATGACGTGGACTTGGCGGGTGACGATCACCGCAAAGGTGACGTATAACAACCCCGCCACAATAAACATTAACTTAATCACACCCAAAGCCACACCTGCTGCCTCAGTATTCAATAAGGGCGGTGAAACCAAGCCAAAGTTTGTCTGTAGTAAGGTGGTGAGAATACTCATTTAATTTACTCTTCCATCTAATTTTTCTTGTTCTTCCTCTACTAACAACTCATTGAGCAAGGTCGTCACCTTGGCAGGTTGAGGAACGTTAGCAAACTCAAACTCAGTATTGGTACCAGCGGTTTGAATGCGGATAGTGCCATAGTTAAAAATTGAACCCACGGCGCCTACCGTCGCAGCCGAGACGTCTTCAATGTTATCGAGTTTAGCGGCAGAGATGTTCTTGTAAATTAAAGAATAAAAATCAACGTCGATGATCCGTTCATCTGTGATCAGGTAAACATTGAAAAACCACATCAAAAATGATTCTAAGATAAAGCTAAAAACTAAGGCGTACCATCCCAGCAACCCTGCAAACTGATAACGAGCGGGTAATAATTCTAAAAACGGAAAAACATTAAATAAGATCGGCACCAAAGCCAAACCCACCGCGGTCAACACCCAAGGCAGTTGAGTAATAGGGTGTTGGCGTAATAGTAAAATCACACGCTCACCTTTTAACTGGGAATCAAAAAAGATTTGTTCAGGTTTGGGAGCAAAAGCATGAAAAGGATTACTGGAGGGAGTTTCATCCTTCATGACCTGGGAATACTCATCCACATCCCGAGCCGGTCCATGATGAGGATTATGTTTCTTGGGGGTGTCATCACCCCGATTGCGTCGCGATGCATCAAAGATATCGGGCATATGAGTATTATAACAGCCTGATTATCTCTTCAGCACTGCTAAAAATGCTTCCTGATTGAGCTCCACTTTTCCAATCTGTTTCATCTTCTTTTTGCCTTTAGCTTGTTTCTTGAGCAATTTCTGACGACGGGTCACGTCACCTCCGTAGAGATGAGCGGTCACGTCTTTGCGGAAGGCTTTAAGCGTCTCGCGGGCAATAACCGTGCCACCAATGGCGGCTTGAATCGGCACTTCAAACTGTTGCCGAGGAATGACCTCTTTGAGCTTGGCGGCCAGTTGGCGACCGCGGAACTCGGCATCACCTTTGACAGTGATGAAACTGAGAGCTTCCACTGGCTCATGATTGAGTAAAACTGTGACCTTGACTGCATCCACCATCTTATAACCAGTTAATTCATACTCCAAAGAAGCAAACCCTGAGGTCAGTGACTTCAACGTATCATGAAAGTCGGTAATGATTTCAGCTAAGGGAATCTCAAACTCGCCTTTGACCCGGGTACCAATAAAGGTGGAGTTGAGTAACTCGCCCCGCCGCTCGCGACAGAGTTTAATCACTTGACCCATGAATCGCTCTGGACAAAACACCATGGCTTTGGTCATCGGTTCATGGATTTCTTTAATTTGACTGGGGTCAGGCATTTCTCCCGGTGTATGAATAGTAATTCTTTGCCCATTGGTGAGCACTAGTTCATAGGTAACAGTAGGCGCAGTCGCAATTAAGTCGAGGTCAAACTCTTGGCGCAACCGCTCCAACACAATTTCTGCATGTAAAATTCCCAAAAAGCCCACCCGTAAGCCATTCCCCAAAGCCTGAGAATGTGTCCCGCCAAATTGGAGGGCAGCATCATGAAGCGATAATTTAGATACCGCATCTTGCAATAAAGTGAAGTCATCGCCATCCACCGGATACAGCTCCATGTACACCATCGGGGTTGGCTCACGGTAACCAGGCAGCGGCTGCACGGTAGTCTTGTTATCGACGGTAGTGATGGTATCTCCTACCTTGAGCATTTTAATGTCTTTCAAACCAGTTGCCACATATCCTACTTCCCCCGCCACTAACTGATCAGTCTTGACCATCTTGGGCGTGAAAAAACCGACTTCGATTGGTGAAAAGTCTGTTTTAGAAGCCATAAAGTGCAGTTTTCCTCTAGTCAGAATGCCATCCATCACTCGCACTAAAGCAATTGCTCCACGGTGTTGATCGAAGTGTGAGGTAACGATTAAAGATCGTAATGGGGCTTGAGGCAAACCGGTGGGAGCCGGGATACGCTCTACTACGGCTTGGAGTAACAAATCCATGTTGAGACCGGTTTTAGCAGAGACTTCGATAATGTCATGCTCATCCACGCCAAATGTTTCCATACACTCCAGCTTAACCATTTCCCGATCAGCTGAGGGCAAATCAATTTTATTGACGACTGGAATGACTGTTAGCCCTAGATCAAGAGCTTTCTGATAATTAGAAAGTGTTTGAGCTTGGACACCCTGCGTAGCATCAATAACGAGCAGAACACCTTCACAGGCTGCGAGAGAACGACTGACTTCGTAACCGAAATCTACATGACCTGGAGTGTCGATAAGATTAAGAATGTAGGGTGGTTGGTCAGCGGGGGCGCCCGGAGGGCGCCATTCCATCCGCACAGGCGCTAGCTTAATGGTAATACCGCGCTCACGCTCAATGGGGTTACTATCCATCATTCGCTCTTGAAAATCCAGATCACTGACAGTGTTGGTCATTTTCAAAAAGCGATCAGTTAAGGTCGTTTTGCCATGATCGATATGAGCAATGATTGAGAAGTTGCGCAGTTTTTGTTGATAGATGGGACTGGCCGTCTGAGAGGCCAGGGTTGTTTCAGGCATGAAGGTTATTCTACCTCAAGTTGAATCAGATTGCTTGGTGGGTTTAAAGCTAGTGAAGATGATGGCAATAACGTGGCACTGAAACAAAAAATCCCAACGAGTGTTGAGACGTTTTGTCTGATCTAATGTTTTGATACCTTAGACAGACCTCCAATAAGATGGTTTTTTTTGATTGTGCGGTTTTTGTTAATAATGGCACAAGCAAGAGAGAGGTACTTTATCGTGGCTGGTGATGGTGCTGCAAAAGTTCGCCTGGACTGTGTACATTGTGTACGAAATGTACGTTTTGACTGTAATGACGTGTCACCAGGCGAACTTCTGAAGTAAGGGTTAAAGGCTGATAGTTGAACGGCCTTTAAGAAGGTTTTTTTAATGGGCGTGAAAAAAGAACCTTATCTTTTTATTTGGCAGTAGTTGTTCAAAATGGTAGCTTTTTCTACGTTGTGCGATTTTTGTTAATATCCGCACAATGAATAAAAAAGAGGTTTATGAAGGTTGTATGATTTTTGCCAATATTCATACAAGCTATAAAATTTTCCACTTTATGGAAGTAGGGTTCATCCCGATACCTTCTCTTAACACTCATTTTTTTCGTGGGTACAGTTTGGTGTCACTTTAGTGCTTTTTTAGGCACACTTTGGGCTATACGAAAAGTGAAGGGGTTGGAAAGATATAGGGAAAGAAAACAATTTAAAAATGAATTCCGCCGGACACAGCCAAAATTAAATGCCGGCTCTAAAGTCAGATGCCGCAGTAATTAAAACCTTTACTTAAAGGCCTTACTTCACCCAATCAAACAGAAAAAAAGCTTATTTAACCAGCTTACTGACTTGACTCTTGAGCCGAGCAGCTTTGTTGCGGTGCAACATATGGCGACGGACGGCTTTATCAAGTGCAGAGAAAGCAGTGCTGAGCGTATCAGCGGTAGGAGCGGCTTTAACTTTGTCTAACGCAGTTTTTAATTTAGATTTGACCACGCGATTCACGGCAGCTTTGCGTTCGCTACTGCGTAAGGCTTTCTTGGCATTACTCAAAATTGGCATAGGCTGAGATTGTACTAGACAACTGCCTGATTTTCAACTGGAGAGCTGGCAACTATAATACGTGATAATAAAACACCCTTATGATTTTCCATCTTCCTCAACTGTTTGGCAAAAACATGGCCTGGATTGAAAAGCAACAAAACACTATTTTGTCCGCTGCGGCCGTGATCATGGTTTCTAATGTCTTGTCGGCAACGGCTGGCTTTGCCAAACAATGGGTCTTTAACTCTGTTTTCCTCGATGGCACCGAACGCTCCGAGAAACTGCTTAATGCGCTCTGGGTTAGTTTTCAAATTCCCGACACGATGTTTCAACTCCTGATCTTAGGAGCACTGTCGGCAGCTTTTATCCCGATTTTTTCTAAATACAAAAAAGAAGACGAACAAACAGCTTTTCGGATGAGCTCGATCATGATGAATGTGTTACTCCTCACGTTTGTGATTGTAGCTGTCCCAGTTTTTATATTTGCTGAGCCCATCACTCGCTGGCGCACTGGACATGAGTTCACCCCAGAGCAAATCGAGGTGGTGACCAACCTGACGCGCATCATGTTGCTGTCTCAGTTCTTTTTTGCCATTTCTAGCTTCATGTCGGGAATATTGCAGTCGTACCAACGCTTTATAGTCTCCAGTCTCTCACCTGTTTTATATAATGTCGGAATTTTGATCGGGGTGTTGGCTTTTAGTCCGATGATTGGTGTGTATGCTGCCGGAGTAGGAACTATCATTGGGGCATTCTTGCACATGATTGTCCAAGTCCCCTCAGTGCTTAAACTTGGGTATCGGTACAAATTTACGCTCAATATGGGTTTGCCGGGTGTGAAAGAGTTTTTCCAGCTGATGCCACCACGTGCGCTGGCTATCGGTGCTAATGAAATCAGAAAGTTATTCTTAGGTTTCTTCGCCACTTCGGTGGCGGGCAACTTAACCTATGGCTTAATTCAAATGGCCTTAATGCTGATTGTGACACCGATTAGATTTTTTGGCGTTCCCATTGGCCAAGCTGCCTTACCTTTCCTCTCCGATGAAGCCGAGGAAAAAGATCGCCAAGTTTTTCGTCAATTAGTGCTGCAGTCGCTGCACCAAATTGCCTTTTTCAGCTTCCCTGCTTCCGTATTGTTATTAGTGTTGCGCGTACCACTGGTGCGGTTGGCGTTTGGGACTGACGAGTTTACTTGGCAAAATACTCTCACCGTGGGCCGCTTAGTGGCTGTGTTAGCCATCTCGATTGGTGTCCAAGCCATGGCCCCGTTAGTCGTCCGGGCTTTCTATGCCCTCAAAGACACCAAAACTCCACTCATTGTCTCTCTCCTTGATGTGATCGTTTACTTAGGCTTGTGCAGCATCTTCGTCTTTGGCTTAAAACTCGGGATTCTGGGTATTGGTTTAGCCATTACTATTAGTGCTTTGCTTGAGTTTTTAGTGTTGTTGTTATTGTTAGATTACAAGGTCAAAGGCTTTAATCAAAAAGGTTTTTGGGTGCCACAAATTAAAATGACCGCGGCTAGTTTCTTGATGGCCGTCTTTTTATACTTACCATTCAGAATCTTAGATGAGTTAGTTTTTGAAACTTCCCGCACAATTGAGTTAATTGTCCTGACCGTGACCACCAGTACGATTGGGGTGCTCGTCTATATTTATTTTGCCGCGCTATTTGATATCAAAGAGCTGACATACTTTACTCAACTCGTTACTTCCTTTGGCCCCTGGCAAAAAACCTTGGCCAAAACCCCCGAGGTTTTATCTGAAGCTCCAGCTCAAAGCGAACTGGGCGCCTAAGTTCCTTAATTACTCAGTTACTTAATTACTCATTCCCAACCTGCTACAATGATAAAAGCGTATGTCCAAGAAAGCTGCCCCGCTCCGGATCAACCTGGTGCCCAAAGATCCATTTTTCGAGACGCCTCTCGGTAAGGTGTTGCGCTGGGCGTTATCAGTGGGCCGCTATATCGTGATTTTCACTGAGCTCGTCGTCATCACCAGTTTTGGGTCACGGTTTTACCTCGATCGCCAACTGACTAATCTCAATACTGCCTTGTTACAAAAAGAAACTCAAATTACTTCGTATGGCGACCTGGAACAAAAGGTTCGCCTGGCCCAACAAAAAATTGATCAGTATCAACAAATCGAACAACAAGGTAATTTATCTGACATTTTTCCTAAACTCAGTGCCATCACACCCCGAGATGTTCGCCTCGATCAATTGCTGATTAACCCCACTTCGGTCAGTTTGGAAGGCACCACCCTTTCCCAAAGTTCTCTCAATTTATTAATCAGCAACTTGCAACTTAGTAAAGAATTTTTAAATGTGACGGTCGATCGGATTGAAGCTAACACTAATGATGATAGTGAAGCTGGTTTCATGTTCCGAATTCGGTTTGATACTAAACAAGTGCAAACTATTAAAAATCAAACTGGAACTACCGAGAATGGCAGTATTTTAGATCGGACTCAGGGCTTATAAGCTATGCAATCACTCAATCGTAAGCAGCTCACCACCGCCCTCACCCAGTTTTACCAACGGCCAGTAGCCCAGGTATCTTTGGAGCTATTCTTATCGATCGGTGCCATTATTTTCTTTGCCTTGTTCGCGATTCGCCCCACGTTGTTGACCATGTCTGATCTGATCAAAGAAATTAATGATAAGCGGGAGCTCGATCAAAAATTAGCCCAAAAATATGCCGCTCTCCAATCAGCTCAAGAAGAGTACTTGGGATTACAATCACGCTTAGCTGTCTTAGATGAAGCCATTCCGTCTCAGCCCAACTTAGTCGAAGTCATTAAAATTGTGGAAAAACTGGCTAGTGATCGGCGATTAGTGATCGTTAATCTGAGTGTCAGTGAAATTCCCCCTGAAACTCCTTTTGTCCCCCAAGGCGACACGCTCAACCGACAAAACTTAGCTCTCAAAGTTATAGTGACTGGTGATTATCCATTGATTAAGGCTTTTCTCGATGATATTAAAAACTCCCGCCGGGCTTTCCTGGTTGAAAGTATCGTATTCTCGACGGGTGAGGAACGGGGGGTGAAAAAACTGAATGCCATCATTACCATTGGTGTGCCGTATTTTGGTGAAAAAGCTGGAGCTGAATCATGAACCTCTTACAAACTCAACTTACCGGCCTGCGACGCAAACAACATTTACTTTACTTAATGTTGTTTACTTTTGCGACCATTTTAGTGTGGGTGGTAATCAGTTTGCTGAGCTCACAAAATAAAACTAAAATTTCGCCACAGCTGCTCTTGCTGGCCAAACCTTTGACGCCGACTATTAATCGCCAAGTCCTGGACCGACTCGAACAAAAACGCGTTTACACTGCTCAAGAGTTGGCTCGCTTTCCCATTTATACTTTAATTATTACTAAAGAAGGGGATGCCCGCGTCACTACCCTCCAAGAGGCAGATGTAATTTTAAGCCAACCAGCCTCACCTTCTACCGTCCGCCCTAGTCCCTCCCCGTCACCATCACCGGTGAGTGGTTCAGAAGGAATCATTCAAATTTAAATCCGGTGAATGGTTTTATATATCAGGTTTTATTTGGCTTTCGGTAAATTTTCGCGTTGCGCGCACTCAATAATTTCTCTAGAGTTAGTGAAGGCATATTTTGATGCCTGTGTTTTTTATGCCGACGCTGCCTACTCAAAAGTCGTTTTTGCAAAAGCAAATTCCTACCCTGCTGGGGTTGTTTGTGTTAGTGGTCGCCCTCGGCGCTGGTTTGGTTTTCTTTAGTAGTGGCAATGGCTTAAATTTTTCCCCTCGAGCTACCCCACAGACTACACCTAAAAATATTCGCGTTTCCAATGTATCTGATACCAGTTTTACTGTTTCATTTTTAACCGATGAGAGTACAGCGGGTTTTATTAAATATGGTAAAGACAGTAAGAGTCTTAAATCCCAAGCTAGCGACGATCGTGATCAACTCTCCGGTAATGTGGGCAGCTATCCCCTTCATCACGTTACCGTCCGCGGTCTGGAGCCTGGTGTCACTTACTACTACACTTTAGGCACCGGTTCCGGTGCGACATTTGATAATAATGGCGCTCCGTTTACCATCACGACTGCCAAGCGCAGTGGCACACCTTCCGCGGCTAAAACAGTGTATGGTTGTGTCAACACTGAAGCTGGCACCCCGGCTGAAGGCAGCGTGGTGTATGTTTCGATGCCGAGTATGGGCGAGATGTCTTCACTCGTCAAATCTTCATGTAGTTGGGCCGTGCCGTTGTCAAATGCTCGCTTAGCTGATGGTTCGGGCTACGCTACAGTCACCGATACTGATAATCTGAATATTACTGTCCAAGGCCCCTCAACCACCCAAACCTCTCAATTAAACACGACCGTGGCTCAAGCTCAACCTGTCCCTAACATCACCTTTGGTCAAGCTATCACTGTTGCTCCCGCTGCCCCTATTAATACCATGACCACAGCGAATGGTACGCCAACGGGTACTACGCCCATGGCTAGCGCCGAGCCAGCCATCTTGCCCTCACCTAGTCCCATTGTCAGTACTCAAGGTGGCGGTTTGTCTGATTTAGCCAATGCCAGCGGTGCCGCTGCAACTACTGCAGTTTCTAGTGGCAGTTCAACTGTCACTCGTGTCAGTAGCGGCAGTGCCACAGTCAGTACGAGTAGTTCGGCTTCTGCTTCTACTACTACTGCTACCGTAGTGGACTTGCAAAAAACCACTGAGCAAATCGTAACCACCACCACTCCAGTGATCACTGGTAAAGCTGCCCCTGGTGTCCGTGTCAAAATTGAAGTTCATTCTGAAACCCAAATTTATGAAGAACTGGTGGCCGATGGTAACGGTGGCTTCTCTCTTGATATCGCCACTCTTTCTCAACAGTTAGAGCCTGGTGAACATACTGTCACCTATTCGTATACCGATCCTGCCACAGGTAAAGAAGTGACTAAGACTCAAACCTTCACAGTGCAACCAAAAACGACCTTAGCTCAAGCTAGTACCCCTGGCACTGGTGGCACCACTAAAACCTCGACGAGTAGTGCTAAAGCTTCACCTTCGCCCAGCCCTTCACCTTTTGGTTCTGGTAATCCTTTCCCCATCGGCGGCACGGCTACTAAGAGTACCCAAACGGCTACTAAATCGAGCACTGCTACTAGTTCCGGCCGAACGAGTATTCCTTCTACGAAGAGTGCCATTCCGGTCTCAGGTTCTACTGAAACAACCTTAGCATTGTTGGTCGGGGGATTCTTCTTCATCCTAGCTGGTGCGTGGAGTTTCTGGTTGGCTCAACAGATTGAAGAAGCTCAGGAAATTTCTTGCGAATAACTTCATCTTTTCATTGTTGATATACTCTGTCACAGATTGAACATATATTGTGATCTGTTTGGGCTTTTTCTGCCTGAAAATACCCCATTCTCCCCCTTGACTCGGGTATCGAAAACTTTGTATTCTGATACTCAGCCAAGTTTCTTGGCGTTGTTGTGTGTTAAAGAAAATTTAAACAATGTTAAACAGCACTACCGCTGCTCCAAACTCAGTTTCCGGAATGCCAAGCACTCCCTCTTCAAGCACCCCTACTAGTAGTATGGGCAGCTCCTTTAACAAAACTCCTAGTCGCTTTGCGGCACTAAAAAAATATTGGAAGATCTTCGCCGGTGTGACTGTTTTAGTCTTAGTCCTCTTAGGTGCAGGCGCAGGCTTTTATTTGACTCAAAATGACACTAATATTGTGAACCAAGCTGCTGGCGCTAAATGTGATGGCTGGGCAACTTCAGGTTCAGAACATTGTAATACTGCTTTAGGAAAAACCTTTCGTTGTAATAATGGCTCTTGGCAGGAAACTGGTACGTGTGGATCCCCTCCCGCTCCGCCGCCACCTCCTCCTGCTGACAACGGTGGGGGTGGCGGTGGTTGTGGTAATCCCAATGATTGTGATGGCGTAGCTACAGGTCAAAGTCGTTGTAATACTGATTCTAAGACCATGTGGCGCTGTGATCGATCAAATTGTAATGGTTGGTGGACTAATACTGGTGTCGCTTGTGGTGGCACAGTTCCTCCAGCTACAGGTGGTACAACAACTCCTCCAGCTACGGGTGGTGGCGGTGGCGCTGTTGGCTCAGCTTGTAATCCAGCCTCAGGCACCCCTAATAGTGTAGATATTGGCGGCGCTTGTTGTCGCGGCGGTGTCTTAGAATGTAAAACTGGTAACTGTAGTGGTAACGCCGATGGTCAATGGGGCGTTTGTGCCGCTTCCTGTACGTATCAATGTGCAGGTGATTTAGGTCCTGGCGCTGTGTGTAACAATGCCGGGGGCTGTTTGTGTAGCGCTAACAACACGCGTGGTTCAATTGCTAACGGCGCCACTTGTGGTGGTGGCGGTGGCGGTACAACTCCTCCTAGCACAGGAACTGGTGGCACCACCACTCCTTCAGGGCGAATTGGTATCTTAGCTGGCAGACAGTGTTTAGAAACTCCTGGATGTGAGTGTTTAGATGGCCCAGATAAAGGCAAAGTGATTGGTTATGGAACTAGTTGTAAAGCTGCAACTTCCACCGCACCTGCCACTATTAAGGAAATTAACTCTGGCGAAACGTGTAACAATGCTGGCGGCTGTAAATGTATTGGTGGATTAGATGCGGGCAAGATTATGTCTAATGGCGGAGTTTGTCGCAGCAGTGCCACTGGCGGCGTTGATCCTAATGCTCGAAGTCTCATCCCAGAGGGTGCTACTTGTACTAATCCAAATGGCTGTATTTGTAGTTCTGGTCCTAACACAGGTAAAGTGGCTACTAATGGGCAAACTTGTGCCCAAGCTGTAAACGTAGTTTGTCCTGGTGGAGCTACTAAACTCAATGACACTACTTGTGAGTGTACTCAAACTGGTAAAAATGGCGGCACTGCTGGAGTTAAGCACACCTTCTCTATTAGTTCTACTTTACCTAAAGAGTGTAATAACGTCGAACTTAATCCAACAGGTACTGCTCCCAATGGTTTACCTTACTGTACTAAACAAACTATTTCAATTTCTGGCTTAAACGCACCTGCAAATGGTGAACTCTGTGTTCATCAATCATCCGGTGCCACTACTGCACAATGTAAGACTGGTTATGTAAATAATGCAGGGAGTTGTGTAGCCACCAGCCAAGATCCCCAAGGCTCATGTGGTAACTACGATACCAGCGCCAGCGCTTGTAACGCACGGTCTGGATGTATTTTTGAAGACAATTCTTGTAAAGAAATAAAAGCTTGTACCCGTGACTCTGGCACCAGTGACGGTGGTCCTAACAAAGAACGCTGTACTGTAGGCACAGGCTCAAGCAAATCAATTGAGTTCCAATGTAAAGAAGGTTGGGTGATGACTAATGGTGAATGTAATACACCTATTGGCAGTGATCCAAACGGCAACTGTGGAAACTTTGATTCTGGTGCTACTGCCTGTAATGCTTATCCTGGCTGTGCCTGGACAAGCGGTGGTTGTAAAAAAGGAAATGTGTGTGAAGGAGCAACTTTTAGTGATAATAAAGCTAATAGTTGGGAGTGTTATCATTCCCAAACTGGTGCTTTGACTCGCGCTTGTGCTAACGGTTCTAATTATCAAAATGGTGAGTGTGTAAGAGTTGTTAGCGGGGGCACTAACACTACTGGTAATAATGTTAACTGTAGTGCTACGACCGGCCGTGGTGGCAACTGTCTCTGTTCTACGAGTAATCAGTGCGCTAGTGGTCGCTGTGATCTTACTGGTGATGGAGCTGGTTATTGTGCTAGTTCTGCTGGTGGGACACCTACCTATGGTGGTAGTGTTGGCGAAACTTGTGAATATGCTTGTTATGCTTGCGATGGTAGTCTCGGCGGTGCTTGTAATACCGGGAAATTCACTGGCTCTGGCTTTGTTAATGGACCTTTACCAAACTCTGCGAACATGAAGAGTCAACTGCCAAGCGGCTGTGGTGTCATTCAATGTGACTGTCGCGGTACCTTCAACGGCAGTGGTTCTTATACTCGCACTGACGGTGGTGGCTTCAACTCCACTGTGTACTCTTGTACCACCCGCGATAATCCTAATGATTACGTTTGTAAAGATGTCAACGGCGATGGTCGAAAAGAATGTGCTCTGGGCAAACCAGGTGAAGGCACCATGACTATCTACCAATGTGCTGCGAACTGTAGTACTCAACCTCCAGTGATCCAGCCTCCAGCGCCTAACATACCTCCAGTAACAGTAACTCAGGAGAGTCCTCCTCCATCCTTACCACCTGGGTACTTCTGTAACAGTGAATGTGGAAATGATGCTCAATGTGCCACTGCTGACTCCCGCCTGAAGTGTATCGACACGGGCGCCACCGGCAAACGCTGCCGCTTACCTGAGAATCCAACCAGTGGTAGTTGTCAGGCACCAGTCGGACCACAATGTTTGTCAATTCAAATGACTAATGTAACCAACCCAAGTGCTCCAGCTACTCAAGACCCTGCCATGGGCAACGCCATCCGCATTACTTGTGGCGAAGTAGCTGCCATCACTCAAAGTGGTAAGTACCAAGCCCGGATCGTAGAGCCAGATGGTGTGCTCGTCAACTTACAGATGACTGGTCGAGTGTCTAATAATTACACGATCACCAAGACTGGTCTGCACGCTGCACAATGCCGAATCTGTACCACTCAAGATGATACCAGTTGTCACTCATATGAAAACCCGTTTGGGACAGGGGTAACACCATAACTAATGGATACCAATCATGATTAACGCGACACCAACACCAACTAGCTACACCAAACAACCAGTTACTACTGGCGCTGCTCCGGTAGCTCCTGCCACACCAGTCATGACGGCTAGTGGCGCTGGTGGTGGTAATGCCGGTGGTACCAACTTCAAGGGCTTCCCTGCTGCTGGTAAACAACCTCGCAAAATTTTCGGAATAGATGCTCGGTCAGTGATGACTGTGTTGGGCTTAACCCTGTTCTTTGTGTTATCCATGGCCGGTGTCTTAACTGCCATCCGCCAACGCGTGGATCAAACTCCGGTCGCTCCTACTGCTCCAGACTCACGTCCTCAAGCTGCAGTGGTTCAAACTGCCAATTGTTCCTTATCATTTGTAGTGGCTGGTTCTCCAAGTCCCTCACCATCTACCTCACCCAGCCCATCACCGAGCACCAGTCCTAGTCCATCACCGAGTACTAGCCCTTCACCTTCACCAAGCACGAGCCCAAGTCCTTCACCAAGTACGAGCCCATCGCCATCACCAACGACAACTACAACCTACTCTTGTAACAGTACCTGTCAGAACAACACACAATGTGCTCAAGCCAATAGTAACTTCATCTGTTACAACGGGAACTGTCGCTTAGCTACTAATCCAACCAGCGCCAGCTGTAGTACCGCTTACTGTAACCAAGCCTGTGGTACTGATAGTGACTGTAGTAATCCTGATCATGCCTGTTATGACACCAACCAAGGTCGCGTCTGTCGCTTAGAGTCTAATCCAGAAAGTGCTTCTTGTACGCCACCTTCTACAACCACCTACGTGCCGACTCAAACCGTTGATGGAACCGAGCCCTTACCAAGTGAGTTACCTCGCTCAGGTGCAGCTGATACCTTCAAGAAGTTCATCGGCCCAGGCTTACTCGCCATTGTCGGTGGAGCAGTCCTTGCCTTACTGATTTTATAAGCTGAATAGTTTTGAAATTGAGCCCTGCGGTGGTAACACTGCAGGGTTTTTTGTATGAAGGGAAAAGTGAATGTGTGAGCCGAGAGGGACTCGAACCCCCGACCGGAAAGGTATAAGCTTTCTGCTCTACCAGCTGAGCTATCGGCTCGCTTAACAGCCGTAATTATATCAGGAGTTTGGCCGCGGTACCTTCACAGAGCGCACCAATTTACTCGTGGCATATTTGTGCCACAATCGTGTCCTAATTATGTCATGGGAAGGGAAAGCTTTTCAGCTCAGTGAGCTGGGGGGGAAAAGAGTTTTCTGATTAAGTCTCTTTTTTCGCTTGTATGAATATTGGCAAAAATCATACAACAGACACAAAACTTCCTTTTACGAAAAAGACCTTAGCAGGGACTCATCTTCATAAACCTGTTTTTTTTATCGATTGTGCGTTTATTAACAAAAATCGCACAACCTTCACAAAGTTCACTTTTTGAACAACCACTATCAAACAAAAAAGCTAAGCCCTTTTTTCGCACACCTTGAGAAAACTTCTTAAAGGACTTTCAGCTATTCCCTCCACCCTTGCTTCAGAAGTTCGCCTGGATACACGTCATTACAGTCAAAACGTACATTTTGTACACACCCCAGGCGGACTTTTGCAGCAATCTCACTAGTCATGATGAAACACCTCTCACTCGAAAGTTTTGAAAAAAACCACTGGTATTTTGACAATGATCCAGATGCGCCTTCGACCTCCACTTGGCTTGATAGCCAAAAACGTTTATAGTTAATATGTGAAATTTTTGCTGTCGTTGCCTACTAGAACTTGGCACCTCATTCGCCGCCGCTGGAAACTGATCCTGATTGTGCTGTTAATTGCCGCCGGGGGTGGCTACTGGCAGTATCGCCGCGCCGAGGCCGCTAAGCCAGACTTAACCTTCGAAAAACCCCGAACTCAAGATTTGACCAAAACCATTCAAGTTTCTGGTGTGGTTGATGCCAAACAAAAAGCCAGCCTCCGCTTCGCGGCGGGAGGTAAAGTTGTTTACCTTGGTGCTCAGCCTGGTGACATGGTTAAAAAATGGCAAACTATTGCCACCATCGATCGCAGAGAGCTGGAAAAACGACTGCAACAAGATTTAAACGCTTACATGCGTGAACGTTGGGATTGGGAAGCCACCCAAGACGCCACTGATTATCACGTCGAGACCCTCCCTACTCGTCGCCGCATCGATAAAGAACAATGGGATCTTGATGACACTGTATTAAACGTGGAGATTCGTGACATTGCCATCAAAAACACCGTCATTACTGCCCCCTTTGCTGGCATCTTAACTGCTGCTCCCACAACCGTCACTGGCGTGAATCTAGGCCTAACTGACGCTTTCGAACTCGTCGATCCTGCCACCTTAGTCTTCCGCGCTGGCATTGATGAGGCAGACATTAGTCAAATTCAAGTTGGCCAAGTAGCTGAGATCGAGTTGGATGCCTATCCTGACGAAAAAATTACCACCTACGTCAAAAGTATTGATTTCAAAAGCAGCCAAAGTTCATCTGGCACCGTCTTTATTGTGGAGTTCCCCATCGAACAACCTGACGCGCTCCAAAAAATGCGCTTGGGTATGAATGGTGACGTCAACATTACGGTAGATACTAGAAAACAGGTATTAGTTATTCCACTTGATGCCACGCGCGACCGCGATGACAAAACCGTGGTTGATGTCCGCACGGGTGAGTTCACCTATGAAGAACGCGAAATTGAGGTCGACTTAGAAACTGAAGATACAGTCGAGGTCACGCGGGGTCTTAACCTCACTGATGAAGTGTTGATTCCACAGTGATTCAGATAGTTAGCTACAGATAGTTAGCTACAGATAGTTAGAATAAAAGTTAAGTGCTGAAATAGAATTGATAGGTAGCTGATGAGCAATGCTTTTAAAGCCATTGTGTTTTAAAATTTGCCTTTAATGTCTACTTATCCCAAAGTTAAATCGTATAAAGACCTAATTGTTTGGCAGAAATCTATGCAGCTCTGTTTCGATATTTATGCAGTTACAAATGTATATCCAAGAACTGAAATGTTTGGATTAACCTCACAGATGCGAAGAGCATCGGTGTCAGTAGCTTCTAATATTGCCGAAGGGTGCGGTCGATCAAAAAAGATGGCTGAATATCATCAGTTCCTACGCTATGCTTACGCTTCAGCAGTTGAATTAGAAACCCAACTTATTATTTCTCATCATCTCAATTACATTAAAACTGAAAAATTTACATTCTTAGAAAGCAATCTCACCGAAATTTTGAAAATACTAAATAAAATATTATCGTATCAAGCTGGTAACCGCCCGCCGCATTATCTAACAACTTAACAACCTGTAGCTAACTACCTTATCAACTATGTTACTAGCACTCGATAACGTCACCAAGCACTACCACCTGGGTGATAGCACCATCCGCGCTTTAGATGGCATCAGCATCGACGTGGAAATGGGTGAGTTTTTGGCGGTGATGGGTCCGTCTGGCTCCGGTAAGTCAACATTTTTGCAAGTGGCGAGTATGCTGGCAGAACCCAGTACCGGCGTCATTTCACTCAAAGGCAAAGATGTAACTAAGTTTAATGAGGTGGAACGCGCTCGCCTGCGCAATCAAGAGATTGGGTTTGTGTTTCAGCAGTTTAATTTGTTAGCTCGCACTTCGGCGCTGGATAATGTGGCGCTGCCTTTGGTCTACGCTAACGTGGGCGAAGCTGACCGCAGGAAGCGAGCCCAAGCGATGTTGGAACGCGTCGGCTTAGGTGACCGTCTCCACAATACACCTGCCCAACTCTCCGGTGGTCAACAACAGCGCGTGGCCATCGCTCGGGCACTGGTCAATAATCCCAGTTTAATTTTTGCTGATGAGCCCACCGGCAATCTTGATTCCAAAAGTGGCGAGGATATCAAAAAATTGTTAACTGAGTTGCATGCTGAAGGTAGTACCATCATTATGGTTACGCACGAGGATGATGTGGCGGCCATCGCTAAACGACTAGTCGTGTTTAAGGACGGGGTGATTATTAAAGATACTAAGATGCCCAAAGCCGGCAAACTGACAGGAAAACGCAAACATGGGTAGTATTTTCCAAATCGCCCTCAAGGCTATTTTTGTCAACAAAACGCGCTCGTTTCTGACGATGTTAGGGGTGATTATTGGCGTCGGCTCGGTGGTGTTATTAACGAGTATTGGCACCGGCTTACAGGCATATATTACCGAGCAGTTTGCAGATTTGGGAAGTAATACACTCTATGTAGTTCCAGGTAATCCGTTTGGCGAAGATGGGGGCTTTGGGAACCAAGAACAAACCTTAATTGATACCACTCGTGGCTTACTCAAAATACGGCAACTCAACGACGTGATGCGCAACAACCGCGAGTACATCGATGAAGGTGCAGCGGCGGTGTTGGGTACCGGCGAAGCTAAATATCGCAACGTCACCAAGCGCGTCACTCTGTATGGCACCACCAATGAATATGAAATTCTCACCAACAGCCCTGCTGAAAAAGGCAAATGGTTTAGCGACACCGATGAAGTCAGTGGCGAACGGGTGGTGATGCTAGGCACTAAAATTGCGGAAGAACTTTTTAAAGAAGTTGATCCCGTCAATAAAACCATTCGTCTTGATGGACGATCATATAAAGTCAGCGGCGTTCTTAAAGAAAAAGGCGGCGGATTTGGTGGACCTAGTTTTGATAACTATATCTACATTCCACTCGAGACTTTGGCCGATGATTTTAATCGTGATTTGATCGATAACTTCACCTTCAAAATTAAAGATGGTAAGTCACTAGAGGAAGCCAAAGCTGGCATCGAAAAAACCTTACTGAAAGAACTTGATGAAGATGAGTTTAGCGTCTTTGATCAAACCCAATTACTGAACACGATTAATAGTGTGTTGGGGGCAATGACGGCTGGTTTGGGCGGCATTGCTGCCATCTCGCTGGTGGTGGGCGGCATTGGTATCATGAACATCATGTTGGTGTCAGTGACTGAGCGTACCCGAGAAATCGGCTTGCGAAAAGCTCTGGGCGCGACACCAAATTTAATTTTATTACAGTTTTTAATCGAGGCAGCCTTGTTATCCATCATTGGTGGCTTGATTGGCTTAGCCATTGCCTATCTAGGTTCCCTCGCTATCCAACCCTACTTCCCCGCCCGAGTCACAATGCAGGCCGTGATCTTGGCCTTTGGTGTTTCGACGGTAGTTGGTTTAGTCTTTGGGGCAGCGCCCGCTCGCCGTGCCGCTAAGCTCTCACCCATCGAAGCCCTCCGCTACGAGTAAGCCTCCTCTCAAAGTGATATACTAAATGGCTCATGAAAATGGTTAAAGCTTTATTATTACTGTGCTTGATACTCGTGATCTTAGGCGTGGGTGCGTATACCGCTTTAAATCGGGGTGTGTTGCCAGCTCAAGTGATGGTAAACGCCCAAACGGCGCTTTTTCAATTCCGCGACAAGCTCCCAGTTGCGCAACTTAGTAGCAGTGCTGGTTCACAGCTCCAGATACTTTCTACACGTTCACAAGAAGTCGGTTCACACGTGGGCAACGTCCTTGGTTCCAGTGTGGAAGTCGGTGAACACAAACAACCCATCCACCAAAAAGCCTTTGAGTACGCTCGCTATCAATACTGCCAACAGGTGATTAAAGAGTATGAGGCTGCCGCTCAGACGCCTGCTGACGCAAATTTTTAATGTTAGTCTTTTTTTATAAGATTTCAATACTTTCTATCTTCTCTAAAGGAATTAAGCGCGGAATATCTTCATTGGGGAAAATGAGATATACACCAAAAGGCAAGCAATTAAAATAAACTGATTGTTTCTTAAGAATAACTCGGTTGTTTTTCAACTTCACCTCTGCATAAACACTACCAAAATAATTATCAATATTATTGATAATATCTTTGTATTGATCTGGAAAATAATAGCGAAGTGACTCTGTAACATCTTTAGAACTCAGCTCACATTCCCCCTTTACTATCAACTCATTGAAAACCCGCAATGGCAGCTCATAATATAAACGCTGATTCTTATTACCTCCTTCGCTTAACAAAACAGGCAATGATCGTAAAATTACGTATGGCTCATTATTTAGTTTCACTAATTTTTCCACTTTCATGATTCTCTGATTTTTATTCTGCTTTTCTGAGAAAAGCCCCATAAATTTATTTCGTAAACGTGTTATAAATCTTTGTCGAAATGAAAGTTTTTCTTCACCTTCTAAAGATCTGATATTAATTTTGACACGCCTGTTTCTTAACTCACTATTTTCTTTCTCAAATTCTGTAGATTCCAAAATAATCGGCAACTGCTCTAAATTCATCCAATTGACAGATTCTCCTTCTAAGGATGGTTGTCCACCAGCTTTTACACCATCAACAAAACTCTGACCTTGTGAGTTAGTTCTTTCTACTAAACCTATGCCGCCTCCTGGAAAACGAATCAATGTACCGGGTATGAACTCCTTAGGGATTTGCTCAAAAGGCACCTTTTCTTGTTCAGCAGTTAAATCAATATTTAAAAAATGATATTCCTCTCTTTCAAACATGGATGAACCAAGGGAAGGTAGTTTTTTATCCGCGCTCCATCCTCTGATTGCAACGTCTCCGATCCAAATTTCAGCATCTTTAACTTGACTTGGTTCACCAAAATAATTTGTTTTCTCAATTGGTTCATCCAATTGAACAAGTATTTTATCTACATTTTTTCTATCGGTAATTCTACCTCTTACCCATCTTTGAATATCGGCATCCCAAACCTGCACTGATTGACCAAAATAAATCTCTCGTGGTCTTCGCTGAGCTAATTTATGATCTGCTCCTTCAATGATAAAAAAAGTGGTATCATCAATGCTAACGTCCGTCTCTTCACCATCTATTTGTGATAAGCGAACACCGTTAGAGTATCCTTGAATTGATTCAGCTGTCACCCATCCTAGAGTTTCGTTAATAAAAGTGGGTTTATTATTGGGAAGTTCAGTTTCTATAATTTTTTTAACTTCAGCTCGGCTTAGCTTGACAAAATCTTTACCATCCCGTTGATATAGGCGATTAGATTCATTTAATTCTCTTATAAAAAACATTGTCCCAGCAATAGAAGTACCATCATGGTAGAGTTCTTCTTTCGCTCGAATCTTTAATCCTTTGGGAAGATGTTTGAAAAGTGCTTGAATTTCATATTGTGGAAAAAGCCTCATAGCTTTTTCCTGAATTACTATTGGATCAATATTCAAATACCTACATTTATCTATGAAAACGTCGTAGGTATAAATCCTTAACTCAGGCTCTCCATTAATTACTTCGTCATATAGGAGTGTTAACAATTCTCTTTCAGCAGGTAAAAATTCATCTGATTTAAGTGTTTCTTGCCAACTTTTTTCTATATTAGTAGAGGGCAATAGCTTTTCTTGCATTTCTACAACTTCGCTCGCACATTCATCTCAGCTTCTACACTCTCGCGATCTTTGCCGTATTTGAGACGACTGAGTTGCTTGATCATCTCAGCCATTTTGGGGTTCATCCGAGCTTTGACTTGGTCCATATCTTTTTCAAGTGACATACTGAATGGCGGAACCGGTTCGTTGTTGACGATGGTCTTCATGTAGACGTGATATTTTTCGATGTTAGTTAAGTCACCTTCATTAAAGGTGGGGCTAAACTCGTGTTGCAAGAAGTTGGCGTCGGGAACACCAATCCGGAAAGATACAATCGAACCGACGTTACCAAAAACAGCATTTTTAATCTCTTCGTCAATCTGACCGATAAACTGGTTAGCGACAATTAAACTGAGCCGGTATTTCCGAGCCTCTGACAAAATGACTGCAAAGTCTTCGGTAGCATAGTTTTGGAACTCGTCCACGTATAAGAAAAAGTCGTGGCGCTGGTCCATGCCAATATCCTGCCGACTCATAGCCGCAGTCAATACTTTAGGCACTAAAATCAGACCTAAAAATTTGGCGTCTTCTTCACCTAAGATACCTTTGGATAAGTTACAAAGAATGATTTTCTTTTCATCCATGGCTTGCCGGAAGTTAAAAGCACTGGACGGCTGACCAATGATGTTCCGCATAGTTTTATTGGTCACAAACCGGCCAAACTTAGAAACGATGTAGTCCAAGACTTCTGATTTGTGAAAATCAGACGTTTGGGCAATTTGGTCAGTCCAGTAGCGACGCACCACTGGATCTTTAACAAAAGGCAATAACTCCTCCACATATTTACTATCGGTCAAACACCGCACTAACTCGATAAAGGTGGTGCCTGGTTTACTCATGATCGTCAACATCGCATTCCGGATGGCGTGCTCAAACCGCGGACCGATAATACCTGTGCGGTGCGGGTCGTATAGCTTGTACATCAAACCGATGATGGAACTGGTCACAAAGTGTTTTTGTTCTTCGGTATCTGCCTCCATCATGTTCAAGCCCATCGGCCGATCAAGATCTGAAGGATTGAAATAAATCACGTCTTCAGCCCGCTCTGGCGGCATCAGTTGCAAAATATCTTCAATAAACTCACCGTGGGGGTCGATCGCACATACGCCATGTCCAGCTTCAATGTCCTGCAAAATCATCTCTTTTAAAAACTCTGATTTACCGGTACCCGTTTTTCCAATGATGTACATGTGACGACGACGGTCATTGAGATCCATGTGGACCTCACGTTTTTCGCCACGATACGCCGATACACCCAACAACATGCCGGTAGTAGGAATTTTATCTGGAGCTGGAGCATTTTTAGCATTTAGCCACTGAATGTGATGCGTCTCAACAGTTTTATTGGGAAAGTGAAATAGTGTCGCTAATTCTTCAATATTTAAAATGGAAGTGTTGATGTTCATCATCGGCATGTAACGATAAATGAAATCAATCATAAAAAGTGGCTTTAAGAAAATATGTTCCACTTGTTTGAAGTTATTGTAGGCAGAAGTGTATTGAGCAAAAGCACCGACAATGTTATTTAAATGTGACTCGGCAGTGTACTCATTAGGAGATGACACTACTACTCTGATGCTAACTCTAAAACCTGGTTTCTCAACATTGGCACCAATAGCTTCCATTTCTTTCGGATCATGACCATAGGTTGCTTTTTCGGGATCGGCCTCACGTTTCTTTTCTTTTTGAATATAATTACGACCTTTTTTCTGCCAACCTCTACCCTCTGGACGTAATAAGATTTGCACCACTGCTCCTTCACCCTCGCCCATTTTAGATAATGCTGAAGTCAAAAGTGATAAACCATCGGTTGGCAAATCTTTGTAGGTTTTGATGGGCAGATAAATTGCTTTTTCAGTTTTAACACTCGTAAAAGCAACTTTGCCTTTTTCGCTAAAAATATTCACTTCATCTACTTCTTTAATTTCCGCATTAGGATAAGCACCGTGAATTTGTTTCTCAACTAAATCGCGGATTTTGCGTGGACAATTTACATAAAAAGCAATCTTTTCTTTGAGAGCCACAATTTCAAACGAGAACACTTCTTCATTCTTGAACCAACTAAACCAGCCCGTTTTTTTGAGTGAGTATAAGCCAGCAAACATTTGTTCAGCGGCATCAATTTTGATTTCATTATCCTTAGGTAATCTGACCATCAAGGTCACAAAATCTAAGGCATACTCTTCCCGATTGCGATGTCGATAAAACTGAAACAAGACATAGCACAAAGCACCAATCAACACCAAGGCTAATAGTATCCACAAGGCTGTGAAAAACCAAGAAATCAACATAGCAAGCATTAGATTTGGATCAAGCATGGTCTTAGTAAGTGAGTAAGTGAGTAATTGAGTAACTTAGTAATTAGCGCGACAGCGAATTACTTATTTACTTAGTTACTTAATTACTTCTATATATCACCTTTCCACTAAACATCTTCATAATTTTATGACTGAATTCTACCAGCCAGCGGACACTAAAGGTGGTGTTTTTACTTTGGCCTTCTTGTTCAACTTCTGGGGTGACGGGTAACACAATCACAGGTTGAGCCATATATTTTTGCGTTGGCAGCAGTTGAGAGCCATCAGCCACGACAATTTCATGTGGCTGCTGCTCATGATGATCTTCCACTTTATGTAAAAAGCCCTCGATCTCAGGACCCAGCTCAGGACTGTGTTCATGCTCCACACTCTGTACACCTACTGGCAAATCAAAACTCGGTGCTTCGAGAGTCACCATGGATGGCAAAGCTTCTTTGATACTAGAAGTAGGATAAGCGGGATTAAGACTGGCGGCGGCTACTGATTGTTCCACGGCTAAAGGCACGGCTTGCGGAGCCACTGCAGCCGGCACTGGCTGAGGAGTAGGTGAGGTTAGCGGGGCGGCTACTTGAGTAGTTAGATCAGAAGCTACAGGGTTAACTGGGGCAGCTGGTGTGGCGGTGACTGGCACTGTCGAAACTGACTGGGCAATGGCATCAGGGCTAACAGCGGAAACAGCTGGAGGGGCACCTACAGGTAGCTGTTGTTCAATCTCACTGAGAACCTGATCAAAAAGTTCCACCTTATCTTGAGTAGAAAGCTCAGGAGGAGCCGAACTCACAGTAGAATTGTTGCCAAGGCCAATGGGTACCGGGGGAAAAGTGGTACTTAATAAAGTATCACTCACTAATCCAGGTACAGGCGGGTCACCGGGAATGGGTTCTAATTGCAGTACGTTAGTAGCTCCACCAGAGGTAGCAAAGGAAGTTTTGAGCAGGCCTTTTAGACGGCCGGCAGCCGAGGCAGCAGTTGACATCCCTTGATTGTAAACTACTCAAGTAGGTCAAGTCATTACTCAAAACTCACCGTATCACCAATCTTAATTTCCCAGGCCGCCACTTTACCGGCTTCTACCTCGAGAACAGCATCGGCTGGTTGCTGTGGAGAGTAATGAGGTAATTGTGTAAGTGGCTGGAGTGGTTGGGGGGCTGGTACATTGGGAGTAATTTCACTGACTTGTCCCTGGCTAATCCATATCAAATCGAGACCGAACAACATTTCCTTCATCCAAAACTGCGGCCGGCGAGGACTCGGCATCATAAACAACATGCCATCACTGCCAATTTGAGAACGGCCACTTAAACCACGCTCTAAGCTTTCAGGCTTAGTAACAATTTCTACTGTGAGAACTTTATCACCAACAGTGAGATTGATATATCGGTGATCAGCTTCCGCCGCTGCATAATCTTGATGATTTTCACAAATTAGCCGGGGCTTACTATGGCGACTAAGAGATGGGTGGCAAGATAAAAATTCATCACCTGTGGAAGACAAAAAGAAATAATACAGAAAAACGCCAAACAAACAAAAAGCACCTACCCAAATGGGGAGTTCAAAACGTAAAAAATGATGATAGTGATTCTTCAACTCTGTTTTAGTCATGTTTTGCAAGGCATAGCTTCCAGGTGAGTAAGAAAATTACGATAGTGATAATGACTTGGTTAATACTCAAAGTATAAATGCCACTTCCCGCTTTTTCCAAACGCAAAAACTCTAGTCCCCACCGCAAAACTGCATAGTACAAAATATACACCGTAAAAATATTTCCGCAACCAAATTGCAACCAAGTTGCTTTTTTGTTTTTTCTTTTTTCAAATGCAACTAAGTTAAATTCTCGCCACCACAGCCACGCTGCAAAACCTAATGTGAATATCATTTCATAAGCAAATAAGGGATGATAGTAGGCCTGGCTTTCATAGCCTGCTAAGCGATGCTGAGGTTCAATAAAGATACCCCAAGGTAAAGTGGTAGGCAACCCATATAACTCTTGATTTACCCAATTGCCAACTCTACCTATTCCCTGCGCAACTGGTAAGCCATAAACTGATAAATCAAGCAACTGTGATAAAGAAATGTTTTCGGAGTTGTAAAAAAAATGTCGAGTAATCTTTAAGCCTAACACCCCTCCAGCTATAGCACCAAGAATACTCAAACCACCTTGCCACACTTGGACTATCGCCCACCAGTTATGAGTATAAAGTGGAAAGTCTGTGGCCACATGCCACAATCGCGCACCTATCAAAGCGCCTAGTAAACCTCCGGCGATCATTGGCCATAATTGAGTTGTATTTATGTGTTCACGCTTGGCTTTTAGCTCCATCAACCACCCTCCCACTGCCATAGCTAGACCTACAATTAGACCATACAAATGGAAAGTCACACCAAGCCCAGGAAGTTGCCACTGCATATGATCGCTACCAATATAACTTCAACAACAAACTACTCATGATTACCGTCCATAACAGTGTGCTGCCCACTATGATTGTCACTACTAACTCACGCTGAGCGGGCGTGGGAGATGAAGCATGATGAGGAAAAAACGTTTGATCAAAAAGACGGGGGTTACTTCTCTTCATCAATAACTGCGCAGAAAGGTAAGTACCTATTCCTATAATCAAACCTCGGCCTACCCAACTATCAGCAGAAGTCATTATGAATAGACCCAGTAACACATATGTTGCCATAAACCAAATGGAATGCGTCATCAGCACTGGTGGTCGAGGATGGGTAAGATTTTCAGTTTCTTGGTACCAACGATAAAAAATGAGCTGATCACCTATCATGATTACCATCCCGAGGATTATTCCCCAGCTGCTTAGAAATAATGGTGAAAGTGACCACAACATATAAAGTTATTGACGATGATACTGTTCTTTAAAGTGAAGTATTTTTTTGTTGCTCAGTTCTACTTGTTCTCTAAATCTCAAATTACGTTGATACTCACTTTCTAGCTCAGTAATAATGGCGTCGAGCTGAGCAGTACTCACCCCAGGACCATATACCAATACATCATTGCCCGCAGTGACCGCGGCAATACTGATTTGACTTAGATTTTTCACTTCTGCCGCAGTAGTAGCTGATTGAGCGGCTTTCATCTCAAGAGCGTCAGTAACTATAAGTGCTTGTGGATATGCCTTTTTGAGTTCACCTACACACTGCGGATCTAAACTACACGGCTGGCTCCCAGTGACTTCGGTTAAGCCCACGTGGGTTGTCATCACGGCTAAGGCGGAATTGTTTTCGAGCAAATTACCAAACAGAGCTGTTTCTTGTTCATTAAATGTAATTTGATCAAATTGGAGATGTAGGTCTTTGCTGGTACGACCAATTCCTGGAAAGTGTTTGAGAGTCGGTAACACACCTTCACCGGTAAAAGCGTCAATGAATAACTGGGCCCGCTGTTTAGTCGTTTCGACATCATCAGAACAAAGACGTGACTTCAAAACTGGGTGGGGTGTGACACCCACGTCGACCATCGGAGCTAAGACGACATTCACTCCCGCAGCCTTGAGTTCCTGTGCCGACAGTTGCAATCGTTCTTGCATGGTTGTTTCCGGCAAAGCACACAACTCTTGCCAACTCGCCAACGCTGTAAAACCTTGACCACTCAAACGTTGCACGCTGCCACCTTCATGATCTACTGCGACTAATGGTCTAGCAAGAACCTGAGCAGCATTCGTTTCACCGCTATTAATTTGCGTAGTGAAGGCTGTTACTAGTGGCTGAGAAATTTTTTCGCCAAAAAGTAAAACCATGCCGGGCCCTTCTTGTTTTATCCAGGCCTGTTTAAGTGCCAAAGATCCAGATGTCGAAGCAGGCTCAGTGGTGGATAAAGTTACTGGTACTGAGAGTAAATGTGCAATTTTTTGGCGGGTTGATAGGGCTGATAGATATTCATTGAGGGCCGGCGAGCTTTGCTTGGTTACTGGAGCACTGGGTGACGGTGAGGGCAGGTTTAACTGAGAACTCAACTCACCTAAATAAGCAAACGGTTGATAATAGTAGTTATAACTAAGCAGTCCAACCAATAAACACAGAAAGGCAATTAAAAGTAGAATGTTTTTGCTGGGCATAGGTTATTTTTTCTTAGTGGTGGAGGGCAATGACTTTTTAAGGTCGTTTACCTTCCACATAAAGAGTCGGGCCTTATTGCGAGCATTGGCATCGCTGACAAAGCTCAAGGCTGTTTCTAAAAGACCACGAGGTAGTTCTTTCGACATTTTGATGTAGAGGCTTTTGTGTTTTAAGTCATCGAGCTCGACGGCCAATCGATAGCCAAAATCTTGAAACTCCTGGGTAATGTATCCTCCCTTATCATCCAACTGGAAATCTGCAAATAAATCTTGGAGACTAGAAAAACTGGGCTTAGTAGTTTTGGCGGTTTTAGCCATAGGTGTAGTTTACTCTGAAAAGAGGTTTACGGCCACACTCACTGCTGCCCCTCCAAATAAGAGCATCCATATCAGCGAGGGATAAAAAAAGCCACTCAACATCACTATCGATACTATTACCAACTGGACGCTCGCATGGACAGTTCCCCGAGGTCGAAGGCGTGTGCCCCAAAAAACCTGAGCCATAATTCCATCAATGACAGTAATCAAAATAATCCCCAGTAAGCCGGGATGGGTTAACTTGGCTATAAAACTGATGATGAGGGTAAGGGCTGCTCCCCATCTTTGATTACGTGGTGATAATGATGGCACTGGAATAAAAGTGGTCATCATGAAAATTAAAAATAAAATCAAGCCGTAGAGAAAACCATTTTGATCAGGTGGCGTGACTATTCCCACGACATACCACCACCAGGCTCCTTCTCCCAATCGATACAATGCTGGACTGGTAACACCTAGCTCGTTCTCTTGGCTTTGTAGCTGAGCAAGTTCCGAATGGACGAGTATCAGCAGCAAGGCGCTTAAAGCCCCCAAACCTCCCAACAACCATACTACTTCTATACCTACTAAACGAGCCAAACTACTGAGTAGCAACGGCATCAATATAACTATCAGTACCCGAGCCATAGTAGGCAACTTCATGCGAGAGCTTAAAAAATTCATCCATGGCAAAATTGGTCTGCCACCCAGGTCACTCAGTATCCAACACAGACCCTGCATAGCCGCAGCCCCCACAATCAACCACGCGGCTCGCCAGCTGGCAAAAAAGAGCAGCAAAAATAAGCTTAAAAAACTGAGTATTTGCCAGATTACAACCCGGTGCTGAACTCTGCGCGACATACCAGTGAGTGGTGAAGCTGTCGCGGGTAATCTCCGGTGGGTCCATTGTTGCCCTAGCCAATACACCCCAGCAGCCACACAAAAATAAGCGATTATTACCATGACCGGCGGTAGTGATAACCAATCATATGCTGCCGATTGAGCAACAAGGGGCGTCAAAAACCACTCATACCGACCCAGTAATATGGCCGGCACAAACAACCACAACACCAACTCCAACCAGGATAATAACATCTCAAAAGGAGTGCGCATTTTTATCATCATAAGATTTGATCTAAGACAGTGGTCAAAGCTGGTTTGCAGCGTGACCATTCCTCAGCTTGAAAAGCTTGTAACACATATGCCGAACCTGGCAAACTGCGGTCTCCTTGGCGCCCATCAATCCCAATTCGTACATGCCAGAAGGCTGAGGTTTTTAAATGTTGTTCCAATGACAATAAACCGTTGTGGACTTTCGGGCCTTTATCAAACTGCACCTTAACGTGACCTAACTCTAAATCTAGATCGTCATGCATCACGTACAGATTTTTGAGTTCTGAGTGATGAGCTAACCAAGATTTATGATAGTACTCAATGATAGCTCGGACTGCTTGGCCACTATTATTCATAAAAGTCTGCGGCTTGATCAATAATAATTCCGGACCCTGCCAAACTTCAGCCACCCACTTTTTAGAGTTGGTGTACTTCAGGTCAGGTCTTTTAGCCACAATTTCATCTATCGCTAAAAAGCCGGCGTTATGTCTGGTATTTCGATATTCAGCACCGGGATTACCCAGGCCAACAATCACTTTCATACCCTAATTCTATCAGGCTTTAGTATAATGCCAGGTGTGAAAACAAAACCAACTATTGCGCTGTTGACTGCCCCCCAAGGACATCTCAGCATTGGTCAAGCTGCTCAAGAGATCTTGTCTAATCAATATCACATCGAGCATTTTCATTTTGAAGACCCGTGGTTCTCGATTTATAAACCCATTTATCAATTCTTACCGATTGCCAATCAAATCCCTTTCGCCCTCTCTAAAAATGCCCTTACTTTACCCACTATTAAGAAGCTTTTTTTGCGACGTACTCAAAAGCGGATTGAGCGCTTTCTGAATAAGGTCAAACCTGATTTATGCCTCAGCACATACTTCATGTATAACCCTGCTTTGGAGGCGTACCAGCAGCGGACTGGTGTGCCATTCATCAATGTGTTAGCTGATCCTGTCAGCATTCATCCCATGCATATTGCCCCAGAAGCGCGGGTGAATTTAGTTTTTGATGAGCACGCACTCCGTATCTGCCAAGAACTCGAACCGGGTGGTCACTATGAAGTTGGAGGTTGGCTGGTTCGTCAAAAATTCCAGCGCACTCAGTCTACTCCCTACTTTCGAGACCAGCTAGGCCTCGATCCTGATACCTTCACTCTCTTGATTGCTTCTGGCTCAGAAGGCTCGGCGCTCATCCTCAAAATTTTACCCCTGCTGGTGCAAACTACCCAGCCCCTCCAAGTCATTTTAGTGTGCGGCAAAAATAAAATGTTGTATCAATCGCTTAAAAAAACCAAGCACATTTTAGCCGGCTTTAGCTCAAGTATTAAGTTAGTAGTTCTCCCGTTTGTGGAAAATATGCACGAGTACATGATGGCGGCGGATATTGTGGTGGGCAAAGCCGGCCCTAACACCATTTTCGAAGCAGCACAAACTTTGACACCCTTTTTCGCGATCACCCATATCGCTGGCCAAGAAGATGGCAATTTAGAACTCATCAAAAAATACCGACTGGGGTTAGTGGAAGAGCGCTTGTTTAAAATTCATCACAAACTGGAACGCTTGATTACTCATCCTAAAGTACTAGCTGAGTACCAAGCCCCACTTAAAAAGATGGCAGCTTTTAATGATGCCGCCCGAGCAACATTGTTGAAACTGGTATCAGAAATAATTGCTAAAAACAGTTAGCGACTTAGCAAATCGCTGTATAACGTAATTAAACGTTGGGTACACGTCGCTAGCGAATACTCTGCTGCTCTTATGCGTGAGAGCTGTTGATAGTGGCGATACAATTTTGTATCGGTTACTAATTCAACAATCTGTTTAGCCACACTGGCCGGAGTTTCATCAGCTAGTAATAAACCTGCCCCCGCTACTACATCAGTATTACCTTCAGCCTGAGCCGCTATCACCGGCAAACCACACGCCATGGCTTCTACCGTCGATAAGCCTTGTGTTTCACATTTAGACATCGTAATGAAGACATCACCCACATAAAACCAGCCCTCGGTAATAAGTTTTTTATACGGAATGGCACCTTTAAATCTCACCTGATCTTTGATACCGAGCTCTTCAGCTCGGGTTTCTAACTGAGATCGCAAGGGACCATCACCAATAATCACCAATTCTAAAGCTGGCAACAACTGGTGAGCGGCAGCAAAAACCTGCAGCAATGCGTCGAGATTTTTTTCTAAACTCAAACGACCCACATATAATAGTCTGGGCTGAGCATTGAGTGACTGGCGTAAGATTTGTCCGCCACCTCGGGCCGCTTGCAGCTCGGTGACGGGCACCGGGATGGGACAAACTTGGCTGTCCACTGCAGCAGGAGTCAAACTTTCTTTGACACTCAAGGTGGGTACCAAGACCAAGTTATGCCATTGATAAAATTTAGCCGCAGCTTTGATGGTTGGTTTGTGAATCAAGCGCGTCACTTTCATGGGGGTGATTCGCAAAATTTTAATCAGCTCTTGATTGGTAAAGTTGACGTTATACGATGTCACGATCGGCAGGTGATGTTTTTTGGCATACCGCAACCCAATCCAACCCGCGATTAAAGGACTATGAGTATGAATAATATCAGGTTGGAATTCATCGAGTTTTTCAAAGAGACCAGGCGTAGGCATCATCCAACAATAGTCAGGATAAACTGGCAAGGGTAATGCCCTTACTAAACAGACTTTTACTTCTGGTAATAATCCCCACTCCATACTTTGGGCTTGAGGATGACGAGGTGCGCAAATCAATACTTGGTGACCAGCCATCACTAAACCATTGGCAAAGTTAACTACAGAACTTAAGACACCATTATGAGCGGGGAAAAAGGTATCAGTAAAAAAGGCAATTCTCATACCAGTTGTTTTATTTCATCGATAGTAGTGGCTTGAGCCCAAGTCTTATCTTCTCTAAAGTTCACCAAGCGGGGAAAGCGAAGTGCCCATCCCGCAGTATGATTTGGTGAAACGGTCAGCTCATCGGCAGCAATTTCTACGACGACTTCTGGCTTCAACCACACATCAGGTTGGAGAGCTTTGGCGACATCATAGACAGCTGGGGGCTCATCACTGCGTAAAGACTCAGTGCGTTGTTTGAGCTGTACAAACTGCTCATCACTCAAACCAGTTCCAACTTTAGCAATAGTTTTGACTATCCCTTGTTCATTGAGAACTCCAGCTAAAAAGGCACCTAAGCCAAACCCGGCTCGTTTACCTCGACCCACATAGTAACCCATCACGATACAATCGACCGTATCACGCAACTTACCCGTGGTGCCTTCAGCTTCTTTAATCTTCACCCAGCTCCATCCTTTACGTCCACTTTGGTAACCCGAATAGCGTTGTTTAATCACCGCGCCTTCTAAACCTTCAGCTAATTGCGCTTCGTGAAATTCGCGTAAAGTTTCGGGTATCTCTGTCACAATATAGGGTGTGTGCTGAATGGTCTCATTATCTTGAAAAAGCTTTTCCAATGCTTCTTTTCTTTCTTGCAGTGGCGTGTCTAAAAGCGAACGACCATCTAACTCGATGATGTCAAAGACGAAGAAGCGTAATGGAATTTCAGAAGCTCGCTCTTCCACTCCGTGTTTGCGCTTACGAGTGATAGTGTCTTGAAATAGTAACAGCTTGCCGGTGGCCTTATCGAACCCAATCGCTTCGGCATCTAGAATACACGACTGGCACTTCAAATCATCAATGATCGACCACAATTCTGGGAACTGATGAGAGTTCTCTTCTAACGACCGAGTGAAGGTTTTGATAGTTGAGGATGCAGACTGAGCAGATTTTTTAATAATGTGAATTTGCACACGGACCCCATCATATTTAGGTTCCGCTATGACTTCACCCATCTTTTCAATAATTTCTGCCGCCGATTCTAACCGCTGACACAAGGCAGGCAGCACCGGTACACCTACCGCCACTGAGTACTCATTCAGCAAAGTGGCCCGCGCGGCAGCATCTGCTCCTTCACGCCATGCCGTTAAGTAAGCAGCCGCCAAAGCCCCAATATCAGCTTTCTTTTGGTAGGCTGTTTCGAGCATTTTATTTTCAGTTTTGCCACCCGTGACTGCCCATGACAAAGCATCAAGCATCGTCATCGTGGAAAATCCTAGGCGCAAGTTACCCAGAATAATTCTGACAACTACTTTGCGACCAATGGCATCTAGCTGCAATAATAAATCTTCCAAACCTTGCAGCTTTCTTTCTTGGGAACCAGCACCACTTTCCTGGGCGATCGCTTGCAACCGTTGATACGTATCTAAGAGCGTGATTTCACTCGCGTTGCCTTCACCGAGACGGAGCGCAACTAAACCTAAGTCTCCTGTTTCTTTATACCAAGCCGCGACTTGTTGTTCGGCATCACTGACTTCACTCTCACCAAATAAATCACTTTGGGTGGCACTGGAAGTTGTACCGCGAGTTGCCACCAACCGAGCTAGCGCTCTGATCACCATTTTGTCTGAGAGCTGAAATTCTAATGATTCGTACTCCGCCACTAATGAACCTTGAAGCAAGTATGAAGCGGGCTGGATCTCTGCTGGCTGTAGTTCCTGATATAACTCAGCAAGTAGAGCTGCCAAACTGAGCCGTGAAGCAGTGGCTTCTAGTTTTTCTAAATGAGCAGCAAAAGCTGTAAAGTGCATAGTAGTATGGGGCAGATACTTTCTAGTTAGCTATCTACTCGCGCAACCGATATTTCACCCCTTTGGTGACACCGGATTTTTCAATGACGCGTTTCGTAATTAAATCTTTGAGATCACGTAAGATGGTATCCACAGAGACATTGGGCAACGCCGTTTGGGCATCTTGCGAAGTAATTTCACCTTGGTTTTGTAACATTTCTAATAAAATAATTTGTCGTTCTGATAACGCTACTTGTTCACCCAGTTGTTGTTTTAATTTTAGATCTTTGGATAGTTTAAGTACTTGTTGCTTCACCTTATCAATCTCAATCGCTAGGCCATAACAAAAATACTCCAACCAGTAGGTCATGTCATTATTCTGACTTTGCTGAACCGATAACAGGGCTTGGTAATATTGGTCGACATCGGCATCAAAATACTGCTCCAGCGAGAAAAAGCGTTTGAAATCATATTGTGAAGCATACAAAACTAAGCTTGCCATGGCACGAGCGGTACGACCATTGCCTTCAATAAAAGGATGAATATAAACCAACTGGTAATGAGTGATGGCTGCTTTAAAAATGGCGTGAATTAATTGTGAGTCACCATCATTAAGCCAGGTGAAAAAATCTTCTACTAAATAAGGAATTTCCACAGACACCGGAGGGCGGAACACTATTTGACCATGAGTCGCGCTTTTAACAATTACTTGTTTATCACGATACTGTCCCACATACTTTTCATCAATTAAACGTTGCATAGTCAAGGTATGCAACATTTTCAGTGTATCTACCGAAAATAAACGGCGAGAATTACTCAAATCCTGTTGATCTATCCATACAATCACATTACGATAATTAATGACTTCTTGGATGTCGCGTTCACGAGCCGTGATGCCCGTTTTCTGTGCCACTTCCTGCGTATCCAAGTAACTCTCTAAACGCACTACTTGCTGGGCTTGTTCTTTGGTCAGGTCATTCCCTTCGATTTTGGTCCCAAAATGGACCGTGCGAGCTAAAGCTTCATCTCGAAATTTTGCTTCCCAGGCTGGCACCAGCGGTGCATGATCAATCATGGATTTTGCCGCTTCGATACGAGCAATGTAGGTCAGAAGGTTATTGGTGATATTAAAGGTGGGAGTGAACATGGGTTGAGTAATTTATTCATCACGAGTTACTTAATTACTAAGTTACTCAATTACTTACCTCATTCTACCCCAATTCCCGCAAAAAGTGCAGGGAATTTATAGTTTATAATACGCCTAGCACTAACGATTTATTACCCTTATATGCCTGATATTAAAACTCCCGCTTCCCTCAAAGAAATGCCTCTCAGTATTGTTAATAATATGGTCACTTTAGCTACTAGTGGGTTTGGCGTAGTCGTTGCCCTGGCCTGGAATGAAGTCATTCAAAAAGCAGTGGCCGAGTATATTGATCCGTATTTAGGCAAAAATAGTGGCATGATTTCATTGTTAATTTATGCAATAGCTATGACAGTCTTGGCGGTATTAATCACCACTCAGTTGAGTGCGGTGCAACGTAAGTTAGAAGCTCTCAATGAAAAAGTCTTAAAAAAAAATAACCGAGATCAGAAAGCTGCATGAGTGCACCTCTTTTAATTAAAGAATTAAACGGCTCAATTTACTCTCCTTACTCTAGTCCTGATGGTATTTATCCGGTCAAAAGTGAAGCCCCTGCTAAAGTTGATGCTTACAAATATCCACATGCTAAGCTCCGTCGCCACATCGAAGCGACTGATGTAATGGCAGCTGCCCAGTGGTTTGCTGAAAGTATCTTGCCAGGGATATTAATTCACAATCCCAGAATTTTGTACAACCTCAAAGGCGCCGAGTATTTTTATCGCTTATTAAGAGTCTTTAATAAAGAGCTAGTAGCTGAACCAATTCGTGTCACCACCGCCACCAAAGAACAAAAACAATTCGGTGAGATCAATTCTGACAAGCTTCAGTGGGTTGATAAGCCAGTGGCTGGCAGGCCAGTTTTGGTTTTAGATGATATCAATGATACGGGTCGAACATTAGCGTACATTGTCAACCGCTTAGTGTCCGAACAAGCCCAAGCTATTACTACCGCTTCACTGTACCAAAGAAAATTAAAAACCGAGTCTCTTTATCTACCTACCTATGCTCTTTTACAGCTGCCCACTGAGGGCTTTTGGGTGGGCACCGGGCTTGATGACGGCACCGATGAATATCGGATGCTTACGTATCTTTATGATTTATTAGGGTAATGAATTCAGCTCGGACCACAAAGTCTGAGGAATTTCTGCTACTAAGTCTGTGGCATTGAAGTACGGGCCCACTTTTTTATAGAGCGCATCACCAGCTTTTTTATTAATGTAACTGCCTACCACGGCAGCTGTCATAGCATCATGAGTACAGTACAAGGCAGCCACAAGACCTGCTAACACATCACCGGTACCCCCCTTAGTCATGCCGGCATTACCGCCTTCTACCATGACTCCCTCGGTGGCATTAGCCACCACGTCGATTTTTCTTTTATGCAACAAAGTTGCATTATTCAGTTGTCGGCTGGCAACTTGAATATCGGCAATTGTTACCTCAGTTTTACTTTGATAACTTGGATCAAGGTGGGTCATGACTCTGACAAACTCTTCTGTATGTGGTGTGATAATCATCTGTTCATTAAACAGGTGAGGGTCAGCCATTTGTAAAGCTCCCGCATCAATGACCCACTTTTTGTGAGGATAGGTTTGCAAAAGATGATTAGTAATTTCGGTAGTATCAGCAGTCCGCGTCATGCCTGGACCAATCAAAACACAGTCAGCTTCAGTTAAGTACGCTTCTATCTCCTCACGTTCAATCACAATTCCGTTCCAGAAGTTGGCCTTGGCTTCGCGGATCAAATCATTATTACTAGGGACTGAAGCATAAAAAACCATGTCTACACACTTGGAAGCAACTTCTAAACTCCAGCGGCTAGCCGCGTGAAACAACTCAGAGCCGCCAATAAGTAACAGTTTACCATTCTGCCCCTTATGTGAGCTGGGATCAGGTACTGTCAGTTGCTGTAAGTAGTGGGTGACATTATTCATATGATTCAGCGCTATTTTCTCATCTCAGTGTCCAATTTGAGAACCGTCAGTTGTGAAACGATAGTTTTAATACGTGCTACCACATTTTCGTCGGTGGTAGTTAAAATGACCTGATTTTTGCCAAATAATGATAGGACTCTGTCCTGAGCTTGTTCATCTAGTTCCGACAAAATATCATCTAGTAATAAGACGGGCAGTTTGCCCCCTTTTTCTTCCAAAAAACGTTGCTCAGCAATTTTGAGCCATAGCACCGCCATCCGTTGTTGGCCACGTGAGCCGTATAAACTAATATCCATTGGCATGCTACTAAGTTGCGTTTTTAGCAAAACCATAAAATCATCTTTGTGCGGTCCAATTAAGGTATGACCGGCAGCAATCTCACGATCGAGGTACTCTTGAATTCGCTCTGCACTCATCACCGAGGGTTGATACTCAATACTAAATGCTAATGGGAAATCAACACCAGAAAAAAAGTCCAGAAAGTCGCGGCGCTGTTTTTGTATCAACTCACCATGTTTAATCAGCTGCAAGTTCCAATACGTTAAAACAGAAGCCGGCATCTCACCCTCTCGCACACTTTGTAATAACTTATTTCGGCGCTTTAAGGCCTGATCGTAAATGGATAATGACTCACTATAACTTGGCTTCAGCAAACCCAGTGGTGTATCCATAAACGTGCGCCGTCTACCAGGTGATCCTTCCATCAACCGCATATCTTCTGGCCGGAAACTAACCGTGAAAAAGTGACCAATAAAATCTTTTTTTCGACGTCGGACAGTGTTGACAGCGTACAGCCGAGCCTGAGTTTTTTTACCTTGGACCATACCTCGGGTCGCGATCACTTCTAGCTCCACTCGTTCCTGATCTTCAGAATCGAGGTTGGTTTGATCGCTTCGCTGCAACTCCACCGTGCCTTTGATTCTGCCCAGTTCCTGGTCAAAAGTCACCATCTCTTCTACCTTGTCAGCCCGAAAACTTTCCCCAGTCGCTAGTAACTGGATCGCTTCTAATACCGACGTTTTTCCCTCCGCATTGGGAGCAATAATAACCGTGTTTAAAGTCTCAAAATGAAACTGTGAGTGCAAGTGATTGCGAAAATAGGTCAATGATAAGTTCAGCAAACGGGACATGGACTACGTCTTTTCTATATTAAAGAAGGCAAAACTACTTTGCGGAATAGAAATATACCCCGGTGCCCGCAAATTAAAAGTGGATTTAAACTCACTGCCTGGAATTTTAATTTCGCCGCGGTTGGTTTGCAAGGTGACGGTGTCGGTCTGAGCACTCCCGTTGTGACTGACGCTGACTGAGCTCACACTGGTGACAGCTCCTCCCGAACCATTAGCTAAATTACGCAGTTCCTCCATAGAGTATGGATTGCCACCACTTCCACCCACGTTACATTGATTGATTGTCACCGGTTGAATGCGACTGACATCAGCCCCGTTAGGATTTTTCCGTACAATCCAGGCATTGATAATATCAGAGAACTCTTCTTGTGACAGCCATGGGTGAGGCCGCCCACAACTGCTGCTACTCGAAGAATACGCTTGCCGATACCAAGACTTGTAAAACCAAGGCGATTTGGCTTTATTCTCCCATGAGCGACTACTCCAATCACCACTATTTGATTTATCAGTGGTGTCCCAACCAGAAGTTGTAGCATAACCCCCGTGAGTAGAAGCATATTGCGTGGAGACGGGATTACCGCCACCATCAACTAACACCCAGCCCTTTGTTTCATTGACGGCCTTTTCCCACTCGCCTCCTTTTTTGGAGTTTTTAAACACCTGACAGGCTTCAGTGGTACAAATCGATTTTTTGCCGTTGTCTGTATATTTGATGGCATACGTTCGTGCCGCGATAGCTTGGGCTTTCAAAGCATTACTGTGCCAACCACCGGGCATTTCATAAATACCTTGCAAATACCGATCTTCAAAACTCATCCTGCCGTGACCTTGGACGTCAATTTCGCCCATGGCTGAGTAGTCTTTTTTGAGTGTGGCATCGGGGTAGTAGGCTTTAAGAATTTCCTCCACTGATTGCCCCGCTTCCGCCCGCGCTCTGGCACCATACTGACTCATGCCTTTGCGATGCGTGTATGCGCCAAAACTAAAAACTGCAAATGAGTTGCCAGGAGCTTGAGATTTAAAACCAATTGAAGCATTAAAGTCATCGGCTAACGGCACCTCACCCACTGAGGTGATGAAGGTTCCTGACCGAGCATTAATAATTGATTGTTGTTGGGCAGACAAGGCAGCAATTTTGCCACTTAATTCTTGCTGATAGGAGCGAGCCTTAGCAATTTCTTTTTCGAAAAAACCAGCTTGTTCCTCTAGTTGTTTCTCTAAGGCTGCTAACCGAACCTGGTCACTTTCTTGTTTGGCTTTGTCTTTTTCCAGTTGGGTAATATCTCCCCCCATATCTTCGATAATGCGCTTATCCTGAGCCTTAATAGAGTCACGATACGCTAAGTCTTGAGTCAAACGGGTGGCATCGGCACTGCTCAAAAAAATGAGGAATGGTGAAGCTGTCCGAGATCGTTTGTACTGCTCACCAATCCGCCGACTGAGAATTTGATACTGCACCGCTAATTCTTTTTCTCGCTTTTCAATACTAGCAGCTAGATCTGACGCTTGTTTCTTGGCTCGGGCAATACTAGCTTCAGCATTTTTAATCCGCGTGTCAAGGTTTTTTAATTCTTGCTCCAGCGGTTTTGTAGCATCTTCAGACAGTTTTTTGAGATTAGCTAATTCATTAATTTGACCTTGGAGTTCATCGACGGGGTCGATGGCATAGGAAGGGGAACCTTGAGAGATTAAAATCCAAATCCCAAATCCCAAGATTAGAATGGCAATAGCTGCTAAAACTTTGCTTTTTCTCACACCTCAAGTGTATCAAATTTGACTCAGATTAGCTGCTCTGAAAAGAATTGCGGCTTTTTTTGCAAAAATGCGATACAATACAGGGGTGACAAGAAAAGTTTTTCGCTCACTTGCTCGTTTTTTGGTGGCTCTTTTCGTACCCAGTGTCCTTTTGCTAACCCCTTCTTTCGTTTTTGCTGAAACTCCAGCCATGAGTGATTTTGGTTGTAGCACCAATCCTGCTGCCTGTAATTGTACTTTTATTTTCCGTGATACTAAGACCGGAGATATTATTTATAAAACCCAAGGTTCTACGGACGACGGCAAACCCAGTACCCTTCACCAATTACCAAAAGGTATGGTTTTGGAATATGCCGTCTTAGCCACCACACCGAGTAGTGATGAACAAACTGAAAACTGTCACGTGAGCCAACAACGGACTAATGATAGTTTTGAAGAACTAGAAGCCATAGCTGGTGGGACCATTGGGACTGCGGTGCCTGGTGTAGGTACTTTTGTTGGTGTAGCAGTTACCGGTGAATTAGAAGATGGTTTGGAAAAAGTGTTTGAAGGTGAATGGGATGGAATTAGTAAAAGTTCAAATTTTAAGTGTAATTGGGATAATGGCTATTTAATCACTGAGTGGGAAGGCGTAAGCGGTAACTTTAAAAAAGACAACATTAGTCGGCTGGAACTGCGAGGAAATAGAGGCATTTTAGGCAGCAATATCACTGGCCAAGATGAATTTATTTGTGGTGTCCACCTGGCAAAAGCTTCCTCAGAACTCTATGACTTTGAACTCTGTAAACAGATTCCTGAAAGTACTGCTGCTTATGGCAAATGCACGAGCTGCTTAGAGTCTGATGGTATTTGGACAGCTGTGGGTTGTTTATCAACTGATCCTACTGACTTAATTCAAAGTATTCTCAAGATCGGCATTTCTGTATCTGCCGGGACATCGGTGTTATTGAGTCTAAGTTCGGGCTTCATGTTCGCTATCAGTCAGGGTGATCCTAAACGCACCAGCGAAGCCAAAGATATGTTAACTTCTGCAGTGGTAGGTTTATTGTTCACATTATTCTCAGTAGCCGGCTTACAATTTATCGGAGTTAGTATCCTGCAAATTCCTGGTTTTGGATCATAAAGCTATGAAAAAAAGTGTTTTGATTGCTCTATCTATACTACTTAATTTTTTAGCAATGCTTTTACCCAGCCAGATTTTGGCTGCAAGTCCTATGGGTAGTAACCCACCTGCTGATGCTTTGCGTGACTTCGATAAAGTTGATAAAGCTACTCTCGACGCCTTAAACCCCTTGAAGTTTATGAACTCTCCGGTTGCTAATGAACTCTCCACCCCCGGTGGTTTCATCTCTCGGTTTTTATTATTTGCCTTCCCCATTGCCGGCCTGATTTTGTTTGTGATGATTGTCTGGGGTGGCTTCGAGATGCTGAGTGGAGCCGCATCTAAAAAATCGATTGACTCAGGTCGCCAGCGCATCACCGCTGCTATTCTCGGTTTCATGATGTTATTCTGCGCTTACTGGATCATGCAAATCGTGGAGATTATCCTCGGCGTCACCATTTTCTAAGGTTTTCTCAAAGAGCAAAAGTGGGTGTAAGATTTTACTTTCCAAAGCGACGTGCTCGGTGTCCATACTCTGCCAGCGCCTTATCTAATTCAGCTGGTGAAAAATCTGGCATTAATACATCTGTGAAGTACAGTTCAGCATAAACACTTTGCCAGGGTAATAACCCCGATAAACGTTGCTCACCACCAGGGCGAATGATCAAATCTGGATCAGGCATGGCTGCAGTATCTAGATGAGCAGAAATCTCTTCGGCGGAAATGGTTTTAGCACCTTCTGCGAGCAAATGATTGATAGCTCTGACCAACTCATCTCTACCACCGTAATTTAAAGCAAAGGTCACAGTAATTCGTTGATTATTTTTACTCGTCTCCAACCATTTTTGGATATTATCATGAATATCAATGGGAAAGCGTGACAAGTCGCCAATGGTGTTTAAACGCACGCCTTTAGCATGTAATTGCTCAGCATTTTTTGTGAAGGCGTGGCGAAACAAATTCATCAAACCTTCCACCTCACTTTTTTCACGCCCCCAGTTTTCAGTACTAAATGCCCAGAGCGTTAGGTACTTCACACCACGAGCAATACAGTGTTCTACCAGTGGCTCAATGACTTGATTTGCTACATACTCATGGCCACGTAAAGCTTCTAACTTATGCTGCTTGGCCCACCGTCGATTACCATCCATGATAAGAGCTATATGTTGTGGTACTTTGTCAGAAACAATGTTATTACTCATAAAAATACTGTAAAAAAATTATTGAATTAAGGTGCCCAAAAAATCTTTGCCCACCAAACAATTATACAAGCAATTTTTCTCCATCCCAGACAGAATTACGCTCGCAATACCTTGATCAGCTAAGTCTAATGACTCTTCAATTTTGTGCCACATGCCACCAGTGACATCAAAACCTTTAGTGCCATTGATTAATTTTTTGACTTCAGTTTGATTATCCCGGCAGACTGTGGGCACTACTTTTTGTTCAGCATCCAAAACTCCAGGCACTTCTGCCACGTGGATGACTCGTGCAACTTGGTAGCCTTTTTCGGGAAGCGTTTCCGCTAAATATGCTAAGACTTGCTCCGTGGACCAAATCGTACACCCTTGGTCTTCATCAACAATTACGTCGCCACCAGTAATAGGAAATAAACCCTTTTGTAAATATTGATCGAGGACTTGGCTACACCAGTGCTTGGCTTCACGTTTGTGCAACACCATACTATTACTAAACATGAAACTGACCGCAGGTAGTTGTTCATTTAAAAAATGTTTGACCACAATGCGATTGAGTTGCGCTGCACTATCTTGCGTAATTGCCATCCCAATCCGGCTATCACTTTTGATAAAACCGTCCATAGTTTGATAGCGCATGGCCGGCGCGTGGGCAAAGCTACCTTGGCCGTGACCCACGATGTAAACATCACCGGTTTCTTTTTGAGCCTTAGCAATTTCACGCACCAACCGTGTCAGCACGTCTTCACGCACTGTCATGGGTACTTCTTTATTAGTAATAATCGAGCCACCAAGTTTGATAAGAGTTAATTTTTTCATATACAAAACGTTTTATTTTAAATTATGTTGATGCAACTGCAATACTGTGAGTTTTACTAGTCATCAATTCTGGCAACACCCTTACTGCCGTTTGAGCAAATGGTCTTAACTGGTACTTTTCGTTATTAACCAACTCGGCCGGCGTAGCTACCACCATCTGTTGCTTATGGCGAATAGCATGAAGCTTTGCAATTGCTAGGCCATATGGGGTGACAGAGTATAAAAAGGGAATACCTAAAATATTAAAGGTCCCTCTATCCCGTCTGTCTTGAATAGTGGAGGTAACAGGTTGCTCACTTAAACGAGTGATATCTCCAGGCTGAAGTGCTAAACCAGCTTCGCTTTCAATCTCACGCAACATATCTTTATGAAAATCACTTTCTTCTTTAGCTCCCCCACTGACTAAACTAATCATGCTCGGTGCAAAAGGGATTAAGTACTCATGAACTTCCGGCTCCCCTTCTTGTTTGCCACCATTACTAAAATCTTCTTCTGGTAATTGAAATAAGACTAATTTATCACCATCGCCCGTGGGCAAGACAAAGTAACAATAGACCCCTTTTCGTTCTTTGGCATGTTGAGCAGCTTCACTGGTTTTAACTCGATTTTCTGTGATCATACTGTCCTTACAAAGATAATTGGTGATTAAGACTGTCGATTAGTTTTTGATCATCTAACATAATTGCAAACCAGGGGGCAATATCTTTACCTAACTGTGAGCGCTGTTTTTTATTTGTGATCTTTTCCCAGTTCACCCAATCAGTTGTAGCCACCTCATCGGGATTTGGCTGCGGCTGTTCATCATAAAAACCAATAAAAACCTGATCAATTTCGCGTTCGCTAAACTCATCATTGCACCGTACATGGTAGTGAAATTTATAGAGTGGTTGCAGCTCAACACCAGTAATCCCCAACTCTTCACTCAATCGCCGCACCGCACAGTCTTCATAACTCTCACCTGGACGAACGTTGCCACAACAGGTATTAGCCCACTGACCAGCTCCCACAATTTTTTGGGCGCTGCGTTGCTGGATTAATAACTCCGGACCAGATGAGTCAGAACGCTCACGAAACAAGTAAACAGAGATCGCTCGGTGGAGTTTACCTTCGCCACGATGAGCTTCCACCTTGTCCATGGTGCCAATTTCCTGATCGAGCTCGTTAACTAAAATGACTTCATCTTTAGGCATAGATTCCTATTTAATGTCTACTAATTCACCCTGGTTCAGTTCTGCTGCTCTGTCTTCCATGGCTGCTTCCCGAGCTAGACGTCGCGCTTCCCCTTCTTCCTTAAACTTTTTCTCGGTCCAAGCTTGTCGAGCTTGTCCTAGTATCCACACCAATTCGCCATTAACCATTTCGGTATGACCACAAGTTGCTGGTCTGGTTCTCCAGTTTTCCTGTGCGCTCATAAACACCTCCTCAGCCACGTCAATAGCATGGCTGTATGTAATTAGTCGCAAAAAGCTCGGGAAATCATGCAAGGAAAAAATACACACCCACTACACTCGAGGAGGTGTCATTGACACGTAGATGCCTTCATGATGTACTTAATATCAAATTATTAAACACCCACTATGTTCACTGCCCTTCCCACACCTTCACAAGAAGATTATTCTTTAGAAACAAAACCCAACGAACAAAACCTTCACGAATCAGCTTCACTCCCAGATTCTGACACTGCTGACACTAACTCAGGCAGCTTTTTAAGTAGATTGACGTTATGGCCACTACTAGGCATCGGGACAGTACTGGTATTACTCCTTGCTGGTTTAGGTTATTTTTCCTTTTTCTGCAATAACGAAATCACCACTCGCCAAAAAATTACCACTCAAACTGCCACCAATACCCAACAAAAAACTATCAACATGATTGGCCACTGGAAAGGCGAAGATAAACGCGAAGATTACATGTTAGAAATTATCCGGGAATTTGAAGCTCGTCACCCTGATATTAAAGTCAATCTGCAATGGAATGTTGATTTCCCAGGTGGTCGGGCTGAAGCTCTGCAAGCCGTTATTGATCAAATCAAAAGTGGCGATATCAAGTGGGACGTCATTTGGATTGAACCTTTCAACTATAGTGATGTTGCTGAAGGTGTTAGTGATCCTAACTGGGCTAAAAATCACTTAGTTGATTTTGAAACTGTCCCGGGATTTAAAGAAACCCAGAAACCCTTCGTTTTAAGTGACCCGCAATTCCGCAACCATATGAATGGGACCATTACGGGACCTTTTATCGAGGGTTTTTACCAACCTTTTTTCTATAACAAAGAATTGACTGATTTGATGGGGATCAAAATTAAGGAACAAGGCATGACTGACGCCGATCTCATTGGCTATCTGAAAGCTATTCAAGCATATAACAAGCAACACGGTACACAGTATGGCGCCTTTTATGACAATGGCAGTGAGAAAGGTGCAACCGTAGGCTACGGCAATGCTACCTTTAACCTTTTCCAAGGTTTGTTTCGGTCAGAAATTTCTGACCTTACGGAACTCAAAAAGCTAGAACTCACCCCGACCAAACGCGCTGCACTGCGAAAAACGCTCGCCACGCTGGAGAACATGTCGCAATATGAACCTTTAGTAGCAGAGTATGAAACTTTAGAATGGGTACCTACTCGCAACTATCCTCTCGATAATAAAACTGTCTTTTATTCAGGCGGCGCTAGTTGGATGTATAGTCACTGGCGGGGCATCGATAAAGACAAAACTATGAAGATGGTGCCGGTTGAAATGCCTATGTACCAACCAGTAACTCACTATATGGGTGGGTATAACCCCATGTTTGCTGTGATGAAAAATTCACCAGTTAAAGATGAGGCTGTCAGTTTATTGATGGAGTACTCTACCCCCAATAACGCTGAAAAATGGATTCGCTATGCTAAGGGCCCTTCCGGAATCAAAGGCAATTTAAGTGAATCCGGTGATAGTTCACAGCAAGCCGACCAGTTTGATAAATACATTAGCTACATTAGTAATAAATATGGTGGCAATGTCTACGATTCTAAAACAGTAGATTACATTTTGGGTGAAAAATATGAAAAGATGACTCGTGATTTCCGCCAATATTTAGTGGCTGTTTTAGATGGCAAAATGACAGCTGACCAAGCTTACAACCGGATCGTGGCAGATATGAAGGCCATTGATAATGAAACGAGTGGCGAAGAATAAATTAAGTGAGTTCACCCAACACTATAAATGCTGAGTCTTAAAAATAAAATTCTGCTTTTAACTTTGGTGCCCGTCTTCATCGTGCTGATGGTGATTGGTGGCATGACCATTCGCAACAAAAGCCAAACTGAGAGACAACTGTTATTTGATAGAATTTCTACCTACATTACACTTCTAGAAAGTGGTGATCTCAGTTTTGAGAGCTCTAATGATCGGCGAAAGCTCGAAGCACTCCTAGATGAGAAAGTTAATTTTGCCCAAATACTCAAACCTGACCATACCGTTATTTACTCCACTGAAAATTTGCCTGAAACCTTATTAACGGCAGATGAAGCTGACGAAGTTAACAACGCTTTTAATGGCATAGAAACTATTAAAAATGAGTACCATGAGGGAGAGGCTGTTCTAGAAGCCATTTCGCCAGTAGTGGTTAATAATAAAGTAGTGGCAGCCGCTCACCTAGCTTTATCGAATGACAAATCTGCTCAGCGTTTGAATCAATTCATCATTTTTGTGGTGCTGTTGACTTTGGCTGGCATGGTAATTGCCTACGTACTGATTTCCCTTCTCCTTGACCAAGTAGTGATTCGTAACATTCGTCATTTGAAGGAAGCAGCACTTGAAATGCAAAAGGGCAACCTTAAAGTTCGCATTCCTATTACTACTCATGATGAAATTGGTGAGTTGGCCACTGCTTTTGAAAAAATGCGAGCCGAAGTGGACACCACTCGCGATAAATTAGAAGCCTTAGTTAAAGAACGCACCGGGCAGTTGGAAACTAAAATTCTTGAAATCGAAGCTGAGAAGGCAAAAGATGAAGCCATGTTGGTCAGTATTGGTGATGGCATGATCGTGACTGATAAAGAAGGTCGGATTCAGCTCACTAATCAACGCTTGCATGAAATCATCAAACTCAAAGATCCTCATCCAGAAGGTAAACGTATTAATGACGTCATGGTCCTTACTGATGAGAGACAGCAACTGGTCCCCGCCGATGCTCAACCAATTAGCACAGCTCTTCAAACCGGTCAACAAATTAAAGGCAGCTATGTCATTGATTATGATAGCAATAAACACTACGTCAGTATCACCACTACGCCAGTAGTCAAAAAAGGTGAGATCATTGGGACGATTACGATCATTCGTGACATCACGCACGAAAAAGAAGTCGATAGAATGAAGACCGAGTTTATTTCCCTAGCTTCCCATCAGCTCCGTACTCCTTTATCTGCTATCAAATGGTTCACTGAGATGCTATTGGCTGGTGATGCCGGTAAACTTGAAGCCGAACAACATGACTTTGCCCAAAACATTGCTGACTCTACGGAACGCATGATTCAACTCGTTAATTCACTCCTGAACATCTCGCGCATTGAGTCAGGACGCATTATTGTCGATCCCAAACCAACTGATTTATTAAAATTAGTCCAAACAGTAGCCACTGAGTTAGACGTAAAAGTCCAAGAGAAAAAACACAATTTAATCATTAGTGCTCATCAGGACTTACCTATCATAAATGTGGATCCTCAATTAATTAGTCATGTCTACATGAACTTACTAACTAATGCTATTAAGTACACCCCACCTGGTGGAGAAGTTACGGTCATCATTTCTAAAAAAGATGATCAAATCATTTCGCAGGTCACTGACTCTGGATATGGGATTCCTAAAGAACAACAACATAAAGTTTTCCAAAAGTTTTTCCGGGCTGAAAATGTTGTCAAGGTTGAGTCAGATGGCACTGGCTTAGGTTTGTATTTAGTAAAAGCGGTCATTGAATCATCTGGAGGAAAGATTTGGTTTGAATCGGGAGAAAATAAGGGCACTACTTTTTGGTTTAGTTTGCCGGTGACTGGGATGATAGCTAAAAAAGGTGAGGTCTCACTGGATTAAAAGTAGGTCACGCGTCACACACAATCATATGTCCGTCTCTTCCTCCACCGTCGATAGTACCCAACTAGAATTTCTCACTCACCTCTCCCATCAGTTACGAACCCCCATTTCATCTGTGGCATGGTTAACTGAACTGTTACTGGCAGGAGATATTGGCCCCCTCACACCTGAACAATACGACCATGTGCTCTCTATTTATGACAGCAATCGTCGTCTCAGCGATGTTCTGACTCACCTCTTGCACTCTGCCACCTTAAAAGCTGGCCATGTACTTCCCCAACCGGAGAATATAAATCTGGCTCACCTTTCACAGCAAGTCATTTCCGAACAACTGCAACTCCGGGGTAAAAACACGCACCAGCACGTGAGTGAGGAATATGAAACCGACCTGCCACCAGTGCCATATCCTGAAGAGGTGGTAAAGATTATTTTTAGGCACCTGATTTCTAATGCCATTAAATACACCCCTGCTGATGGCCAGATCACCGTAAAACTAAAAAGCACGGCGGCCGACATTCAATGGCAGATTACAGACACCGGATATGGAATCCCATTAACCCAGCAGTCTCAAACGTTTACAAAGTTTTTTAGAGCTGATAATATCAAGGCTAAAGCTGATGGCTCGGGGATGGGTTTGTACATAGTTAAATTATTAGTGGACATGATAGCGGCTACCATTGAGTTTCATTCACAAGAAAATAGAGGCAGTACCTTTACCGTAACTTTTCCGACCCACCCAGTAGTAGTTACAGAAAGACCTTCGTTATGAGTAAAAAATTTCCTACAGTGATGGTGGTTGAAGATGAGGTTTTACTTCTACAAGCTATCACTAAAAAACTCAAGTTGACGGGAATTGATGTTTTATCTTGTTCCAGTGGCCAACAAGCAGTGGACTACCTGAGTAATGTTGATGAATTACCTGACGCTGTCTGGCTAGACTATTATCTTAAAGATATGAATGGCCTTTCCTTTATGCAAGAGCTTAAAAAAGACCCTCGTTGGAGTGAGATTCCGGTAGTTGTGGTCAGTAATTCAGCTAATCCAGAAAAAGTGCATAACATGTTAGCTTTAGGTGCAAAAAAATATTTGCTTAAAGCTGAGTACCGGTTAGATGAAATTATCGCGATTATTAAAGATTTCATTACTTCAGAAGAATCAGATGAACAACCAGTTGTAGCAACTAGTAATTAATAAAATAAAAGGGTGGTAAATATGTTTAAGATTTTAGTAGCCGAGGATGATAAGTTTTTAGGCAATGCCTATCGCGTAAAGTTAGCTAAAGCCGGTTACGAAGTAGTATTAGCTGCCGATGGCAATGAAGCGATTGAGGCGCTCAAAGTTAGCCAACCCGATGTCATTTTATTAGATTTAATGATGCCGATTAAAGATGGCTTCTCAGTCTTAACTGATATTGGTAGTAATCCTACCTGGAAAAAAATTCCTGTCATTATCGCCTCGAACTTAGGGCAACGTGAAGATATTGATAAGGGCTTAAAACTCGGGGCTATTGATTACATCGTCAAAAGCGATATGTCGTTAGAAGATATTTTAGCCAAAATCAAACAGCATTTACCGTCATCTGCCGCTGTGCCCAAAGCTGCGTAGTGGTCACAAGGCCATAGGCAAGCACGCTGGTTTTAGGTGTCGTTTTCAAACACCCAATCAAATCTAAACAGCAAATAAATCAATAGCACCTGCCAATAAATACAGAAGAATGTCAGGGTATTCGAAATAAAGGGTAGAAAATCGCATCCAATAAAGCCAGTGGCCTGGCAGGAAAAAACCAATCGTACTACCGGCACGATCACAAACCGCCATCCAACTGTGACCATTGCTAACACCACTGCCGGCAATAGTGTCATCCACACAAAAACTTTATCCTGAACCAGAGACTGCATCGTTTGGTAAGGGTGCAATAACAATCCCTGTGTAATTTGTGCCAGGGAATAAAGCAGTGAAAAGCTCCAGCTTAGTAAAGATCGATTTGTCACAGCAACTCCAATACTAAAGCCGTTAGCAACGCTAAGGCTCCACTCGTTTGCCAGGGATATCGACCAATAAACGAGGTTAAAAAATCCAGTTGCGGGGGGAAAAAACGATGTTCATGCAGCCGAGCTTGCCGCGCAGCCTCAGCTTGCAGTTTACCCAAAAAATCAGCGGGTGGCAGCAGTATCGATTTCGGCATATAGTGCCTTAAACTCCACACGAGCTCTAAATAAATCTGACTCCACGGCTTTGACGCTGCGCCCCAACTCTAGAGCAATATCGGCAACTTTCTTGCCATCGACATACTTCAGCCACAATAATTCTTGGGCTTCGGCTGTCATTTTTTTGAGAGTGGCTTTGACTTTTTCAGCTAGTTCGTGAGCATCAGCCACCGGCTCAGTGCCAATTAACTCACTGAGAGGTAAAACATTTAACGCTTTTTTAGCGTATTTTTTACGGAAGTAATCAGCAATTTCATGACGGGCTACACTTTGCATCCACGTCCAAATTTGCGACTCACCTCGGAATAACGGTAAATGTTTCAAGCAGTTGATGAAGGTTTCTTGAGCTAATTCTTCGGCATCAGTGGAATTGGTAACTTTAGCAGCTATAAAACGGACTAACTTAGCGTGATAGGTTTGGAACCACTCTTGGACAGCGGCTGGATCACCCGCTTTTAATCGAGAGAGCAATATCTTATCTGTATCCAACTGAGCAGTCATGCGTTTCCTGTTTGGTAAATAAGCAGTTAAGACTTATAATATCACACATATGCTGTTGTCTACGTTAAGTTTATTAGCTGCTGCCCCTGGGTGTGACCCCGGTGTCTCGGGAATTGATCTGGGCAATTGTTTGACACTTGGTCCAGGCAAAGCCACAGTTAAAAGCGTTTACGCTCAACCCACTCAACTCATCAATATTTTGGTCAGCAACTTGTTTGTGTTAGCTGGCATTATTCTCTTTTTGTTGATTATTTATGCTGGCTTTAAGTTTATTCAAAGTGGTAGTAAAGGTAAGGATGAAGCCAAATCCATTATCACTACCGCCGCGGCTGGTTATATCATCATGTTTATTGCCTATTGGATAGTTCAGGTGGTAGAAATTGTCATTGGCCAAGAGATTATGTTCTAGCCATCATAAAAAATGGTATAATTCACATCATGTCGCTCTTTTCTTTTTTCCTCGCCGCTCCTCCTGCTAATGTCTTTGGTAAAGTTTCCCCACCACCCGGTGTCCAACTCTATAGTGGCACAGGCGGTAATCAAATCGGTATTTTAGCCTTTATGTCCACCCTTATTCGCGTTGCCACCGTCATCGCAGGTATCTGGGTGATGTTTCAATTTATCTTAGCTGGTTACGAGTACATTACTGCGAGCGGTGATGCCAGTGCTCACAACAAAGTTCGTGAGCGTCTCACCATGAGCGTGATTGGTTTAATTTTAATTGTCACTTCGTACACCGTGGCGGCCTTAATTGGCTTGATTGTGTTCGATGATGCTGGCTTTATCTTGAATCCGATTATTAAAGGACCGTAATATGTTAACGTTACTTGCCAAAACTGCTGACTTTGGAAAAGGCATTACTCCTGCCGCTGATAACTTCAACATCACTAAATTTGGTGACTCAGCTGTCGGTCGCGAAACCGCGTTGAAAAACCTCGAGTTATTTGTGTCACAAATTTTAGGCTTTTTGACTGTGTTAGCAGCCTTGTTTTTCATCGTTTACTTTGTGATGGGTGCTTTCAAATGGACTGCTGCTGGCGGAGACAGTGGTAAGGTGGGTAAAGCTCGCGATCAAATGATTCAAGGTGTGATGGGCTTAATTATCATTGTGGCTGCTTATGGTGTGATGGGCTTAATTGGCCGCATCGTCGGCATTGATGTCTTGTCACCAGGACAATCATTACTAGATATCATTAATAATCGTTAACCATGAAAAAACATCTTTTAGCTCCACTGCTCGCCATCTTGTCATTTATGAGTTCCAGTTCTCTGGTTCAAGCTGCTTTCGAAGGCATCAAAAATCCTGTCACCGGCCAATTAGGGAATAACCCCGCTCAAGCTGAAAGTGGCGCTACTTTTATGAGCTACTTCATCGTCATTTGGCGCGGTTTGATTGCGGTCGGAGCCCTGGCTGTGATTATTTACTTCCTCTGGGGTGGTTTAGAGTGGATTTACGCTGGTGGTGATAGCGGCAAAATTCAAAAAGCCCGCGATAAAATCACTAATGCCATCATTGGTATGGTGTTATTGGTAGGATCGTTTTTCATCATCGGCTTCATCAGTCGGGCGTTCTTTGGCAATAATTTCGATATCTTGCGATTAACTATTCCAACTATTTAACATAAGATAGTAATTATGAATGAACTCAATTTTTACCAAGCAGGCCAAGGCGCTCTTCCGGGCGTTGATGGCAGTGTTACCAAAGCTGGTGACGGTTTCGGAGCCTTTCTGGGCAGTGTCCTGAGTGGCGTGATGGTGGTGGCAGCCCTGTTAGTCCTCCTCTATTTAGTCTGGGGTGCGATCACCTGGATCACAGCCGGCGGCGACAAAGGTCAAATTGAAAAAGCTCGTAATAAAATCACGGGCGCGATCATTGGCATCATCGTTTTAGCCTCTACCATCGCACTGTTTGTAGTATTACAAAATTTCTTAGGCATTAATGTTGTTAACTTTGGCGCTGGTGTGGGAGGGTCTTCTACCCCAGCAGCTATCGTAGCTCCAGCTACAACTGGCACCGGCGGAACCGGAGGCAGCGGTGGGACTGGTGGTGGCGGTGGTTGCACGGTTGGGCAGATGTCTAACGATGGTGGAGCGGGTGGCTACTGCACCGATGGCGCAGCCATGGTTCGCTGCAACAAAGCTGATAAGCATTTATCATATAATCACTATGACCCTTGTTATTGTATTGGTGGCGCTGCCAAACAAAAACCAGGCTATGACTTTAATTCCTGTTAATTGTTATGTATAATATAACCAGCTACATAAGGAGAAATAGTAAAATGAAAAAAACTTTACAAAAATTAGCCCTCTCTGTTCCCGCTAGCGTCAGTGCTTTAGCCATGACTGCTGGAACTGTTTTCGCTTTGGACTTGGCTACTACCAACGTCGATCCCGGACGCGGTTTCGCTACCGACTTCGGTACGTTGCTTAACGCCGTCTTGAGTTTCGTGATGGTGATCGCAGCATTGTTAGTATTCATGTACTTAATCTGGGGTGGTATCGAATGGATCACTTCAGGTGGTGACAAAGGCCAAACCGAAAAAGCTCGCAGTAAAATTACGGCTGCTGTCATCGGTTTAATCATTTTGGCTGCTTCCTACGCTATCTTGACTTTGGTGTTGCGCTTCTTAGGCTTCACTGACCTCAACGACGTTTTGAACAGTCCTAAGACTATTAACAATAACTAATGTATTAGTTTAGTGTGAATCTATACCCCGCCTTGTGCTTAGCACCGGGCGGGGTTTTTAGTTGTGTGGCTACTTCCAACCGTATTTATGAATAAACCAAGGTGGGATTCTCGGTCGATAAGGATTAACATTGTATGAGCGCAGCATGGCAATAACTTTGCCATGACGTTTAATAAGCACAATTCTTTCCTCATAATGCACACGCAGTACCAGCTCAAATAAGTTTTCTCTTAACTCAGTAATGCTGGCAACAATTCGTTTATCTTGGGGGTGGTGGTTAATTTGCATATCTCTAACTTCTGAATATATCGGACAATTCTTGCGTTAAGCTTGCATAAATGTAAGAAAATTAAATTAATCTTCACTTTCAGGAATAACAGAGAATTGACCATCCTTCATTGAACATCTATGTAAATTTGAACCTGAGACATGTACATTTTGTAACGCGACTTGAGTGAGAATTTCAATCACACTCTCAATGAAGATCAACTTCCTTGATTCTTGAGTAAATTGCCGAAAAATTTAACTTTATGACTCTCCGCCCTATTCAAAAAATTTGATCTTCTCTGATCTGGTATAATATGTTTCAAAAGCGCATTAAAGCGTTATCAAGAAAACACTATCATGTCAGGACTCACTACTACTAAAATTAACCAACCCGGCCAAGTCATCACTAAAAAAGATGGCGCCGCTTTGTACCTTACGACCGAAACGACTGCAGGTGAAGCTAGTAATTCAGCTGCTACCACCAACCAGCGCGGCAATCTTCACTTAGGCACACGTGACATCGAGTTACCCAGAGGTTTTGCCGTCGATTTTGGCAGCTGGCTCAACTCCGTCCTGAGTTTAGTGATGGTAATCTCGGCTTTACTGGTCTTTTTCTATTTAATCTCAGCCGCTTTTGACTGGATTATGTCTGGTGGTGACAAGGGTGCCACTGAAAAAGCCCGCAGTAAAATGACAGCCGCCGTCATTGGCTTGATCATCGTGGCAGCGTCATACGCGATCCTCAACTTGATTGTGAGATTTTTAGGATTCAATAACTTAAATGATGTCTTAGACAGTGCTCGAACTATCAGAGGCTAAGCAGTATAATCGACCGTGCATGCTAAAAAAATTGAGTTTTTTCCTCCCCCTTCTAACTGTCGCCTCATTAATGTTCCCTTTACCTGTCGCCGCCCAAACTAAGGCTTGGTCAGGCGTCTGTATTGCCGATCGCACCGCCACTCCTGGGGCGGGTGATGTTGCCACCTTTCTCGGTCTGCAATGTTTAATTGCTAACATTTTGTCCATTGCTCTGACTCTGATTGGGTTAGCAGGCTTTGTGATGATTATTATTGGTGGTTTTCGCTACATGCTTTCAGGCAGTGATCCAAAAGGCGCTGATGCAGCGCGCAATACCATCACCTTCGCGGTTGTGGGCTTAGTCGTTGCCCTGAGCGCTTTCATCATCTTAAACTTGATTGCCGCCTTCACTGGCATCCCCAGTCTTACGATGTTCAAGTTAACCATATAACCACTTGCTCTTCCAGGTATAATAGTACTGTGCGCAAAAATCGTTTGTGGTCGGTGTTGTGGACTGCCCTGCTGTTAGTGGTCATGGGGCTGGGTATAATATGGTTTAACACTTCCACCGTGGCGTATGCTCAAGAAACCCAAGTTGAGAGTCCTCGTATTCCCCCCGGGCCTGATGATTATTATCTTCAAGATCTCAACATTGATAGTAAACAAGTCAATGAAATCATTGGTGACCTGCGCGATAAAGGCTACACCGCTTTTTGTGCCAGCTCCGAAGTCGTCACTCACACCGAAAATATTTCCGAAGATATTAAAAACGCTATTCCTGCTGATATGCGCGTCGATTTTGACTCATCGCTGAAGCTCGATAACGCCGAAGGCCTCAAATCGCTGCTGTGGCGAAGTGAAGATAAACCTGACGTCGATATGCGCACTAGCGAGTATCCTGACCAGGATGAGCTAAAATCTGCTCCTGAGGGCTTAGTGGCTGCACCCTCTTTTTTCCGCCAAACCGATGCCGAGTTTCAATGTAAACAATCGCTGCATCTTTTAGAAATGACCAAGTATCATTGTGATCGTTTAGTTAATCCTAAGGACTGTGCTTTGGATGCCGATTACCCCAACGTCAAAGATTGGTGGCCCACTAAAGCTCTCGAACGCTACCACGTCCTCAGCTTTACTTGTAAAGACTATGCTAAGCCGTTATCTGAACTGGAAGATCAAACTCAACTCCCTGGAGACTTCTTTACCCTCCGCAATATTCTGATGTATGAACAAAAGCAGTACTTTGACCGGATGTATTATCCAGCTTGGTTAGGTATCAAAATTGACGTCGTCGATGACCCTGATCAAACTGGTGGCGCCCTGAGCAAACTCCGCTTCAAGCTCAAAAGTACTCTGGCTGGTAATCAACAAGATAGTTGGGAAATTGTGCCTCTCAAAATGCCTGCTGGGACAATTAGTAATCAAGACGCCCAAGGTGATGGCTTTTTCCAGACTGGTATGGGTCAAAGTGCCAACAGCTTATTGCCTGCCCGTCTCCAGGACGATCTCAAGGTCGAACTTCAGAAACAAAAAGAAGAAAACCGTCTTGCTTCTCCCATTGTGCATTGTAATGCTGAGGATTGTGAGCCACTTGAGGAAGCACTGGCATGGATGACCGTGGATACTATCAACCCTGAGCAATGCCAACCCGACAAAAACGTCGAGTACGAAGAAGTCAAAGAAGTAGCTGAAGTGGGCAGCGTGGAAGGTAAAAGCACGATCTACAGAGTGTTAGGCGGCCAACTTGATATTAATACCAGTGTCAAAGAAAAAGCCTCCAGCATCTTTAGTAAAGTTGGGGAAGGTTTGTCGTTCCTGAGTAGCGTGGTACTCGGTAAAAATACCAAGCCTGCCGAGCAACCTACCGTCACTCTGATCATGTTCAGTAATATCGATCCTAAATATGGTGATGCCGCCAAAGTTCGTGAAGCGATGGAAAGCGTCTTAGCCAGCTCCATCTCCAACTCTGAAGAACACCAAGATCGGATTAGCGAAGGCATCCGTTCTACTCAAAACCAACCTATTAACTTCGAAGGAGGTGGTGGCAAAGCCGGTAAAGTCCGCAAACCCAATTGTGTCGACAACCCCGAAAACCCCGATGCCTGTTACGAAGAGCCTGGTGCTCAAGCCAACGTCGATGACTTAACTGTAGGTTATCCTTTAGGCTTGAGCTTTTATCCCACTCAGCAAGCGGTGACTGCCGGTGACCAGAACGCTGTCCTGCGCGAATGCGAAGAGACCGCAGATAATCGCAACGAAGCCTTTATCTTACGCCAATGTGCCGCTAGTAGTGCCGAGGATAATGAAGAGTTGACCACCGATCCCGCTGAAGGCAATAGCTTGCCCGGCACCGCTCCCAAATCATGCGAAGCCCTCTATCGCCCTCAGAAAGTGACGTTATTACCTAAAGAAAAACTGCGAGATACTTTTTGTAGCGCGGCGCGGCAGTATCGTGTGCCCGGCTTCGTGTTGCGCGGTTTATTCTCGATCGAAGGCGGCGACGCCAACGATTATTATTTGAATAGCGGAGCAAAAACCTTTACACCTGGCGAACAAGTCTCCTGTCAAATCAGTTCCACCGGTGACGTAGGACCGATGCAGATCAACGTCCCTGTCTGTCATGGCCGCGGACCAGCCACGTATGCTGAACGCAACTTGTGTTCCTTCGATGGCAAAGATAAGGGTGGTAGCGAAGGCGCGATTCACTTTGCAGCCCTGATGCTGCGCAGTAAAGCTGATGCCAACGGCCTCAAAGCTCCTGAGTCTCAAAACTGGACCTATGAACAGGCCTATCGGGCTGCTGGCTACTACAACAGCGCTAAAAACCCCTGCAGCAATGAAAAATACGATGCATCTAAAGTCAAAACTCAATTGCTCAAAGGCGGGAATCTTCAAATCGATGGCAAAACTACCCAAGTCAGTTACTGCAAATACGCCGTCGAAGCTTGGGATGAGGATTCATTCTGGCGCTGTCCTGGCGACCCTACTTGGACTGACATTGAGCGCAAGTCACGACCACTGTAAGATAATTCTCCGGTGTAGGTTAAAAAAAGTTCTGTGAGGTCTTCTCTTTTGTGTCTTAAAAATCGAGTGGCATATTTGTGCCACGATCATGCACTATTTATGTCACTGTAAAAATGAGTGTTTGAAGGAAAGGTACCGACGGTGAGGTGGGAGCTAAAATGAAGACGTCGCTTTAACGCTTCAGAATTATCCTTCTTATAAGGTGACGATAAGCACTCTTAATCACCATCACTGCAGAAGTTCCCCTGGACAGAAGTCATTGCAGTCAAAACGTACATTTTGCACATCATCCAGGCTAGCTTTTGTACACATACCACCAACCACAGTGAAGCACCTCTCTCTCGATTGTGCCAATATTAACAAAAACCGCACAACGCACAGAAAATACACTTTGGGAGACTGAGACAATTACTATATAAAAAAGAATTTAAAACTAACCGCTCCCACCAGGTCCAAAAACACCTGGTTGGTAATCTAAATCACCAGGCTGAGGAGTTTTTTTGCCTCGCTTAGGAGGCTTACTCACCGAGACTTCCCCCTCGAGACCATCAGCCGCAGTGGGCAAGTCACTGTTTTCTGCATCCGCTGGAGCGGACTGAGCTTTTTTGCTAAAGGCTTGAATGAATTTAGGACTGACTGCTGATGCTCCTTTACTCATCCCATTGCCATACACAGGACTGGCTTCTTTTTGTGCGCGCCGCACGCGGCGCGCCCCCATTCTCATCAACTGTGACACACTCTCAAATGTCTCAGCAGTCACCGCCAATGACCTAAAACCATCAGTTGCCTCTTCAATCCCCGCCAATAAATTAGTGGCCATGTTACCATCGATAGGCAACTCCACTCCCTGCAACAACTCCCACATCCCCTCACTCAAACTACTCTTCTCACCCACGTTCAGTTTAATATTACCAATCGCAGCATCAAAGGTATGGAAAGTCACCACGGTCGTGGTTTGATAAAAATCCTCATAGCCAAAATAAAGTTGTTCCAATGATTCCAAGGCATGAATGCCCACCAAAAACACCAAATCAGCCCCCGCACCGGTATACGAAAACTCAACTGAATTGGCATCCAACGGTTGAGCTCCCTGTTGAGGTTTGATTACCAAATAAAACCGCTGGTTTTGATCATCGATATGGTAACTAACTTTATCCACTGCTGTTTCTTGATAGGCAAAACTAATACTCAAATTCTGGTGACCGAGTTCGTGACGCACCAACTCCAAACCAGTCAAGGTTTCAAAACTCTCACCCAAAGCTCGGGGCGCCACAGTCAAGACTTCCTTACCTGCCTGCACTAAAGCTTGACTCAAAGCCAAGCCTGTTGCTACCTGATCGTACGTGGGCTCAGCGCCAATCACGACTGTCACTTGGTGAGCGGCGGCTAATAAATCTTTCAATTGTTGCTGTTGTTCACTGGTTATCATTACCCAAATGTATACCAAAAAGGTGGCTGTTTCCGCAAGAGTCAACAAGTAAGTAGCGTGGTAACTGAGTAATACATATAAAAAAACTCCTCCTTTGACCTCGAGCCTGAATCAGGTACAATAACAGGTGCATATGCTCAAAAAGCTGCTCGCCGGTTTAGTCTTAGTGTTATTAGTGGTTGTGCCAGCTTATGCTAACACTGCTAATGACATCATTAGAGAAACCAACGAAGGCAATGACCTTGCCAACAACGAAGTCCGTGCCAACCTAGCTCACACGGGCAGTTATCTCCTCGAAACCAGTTTTCTCGGTACCACGGTTTGTTTGCTCGGCGGCACTATGGCTAGTCCTGAGTGTAAAAGTAACTCAATTGGCGTCGCTTATGGCGGTGGCGCAATCGGCGGGATTAACCGTGCTGTCGTCGCCATGTATGAAAACCCACCGGCTGATACCGCTACCTACGTCGCTGATGTCCTCAACTCCGCGCATATCGTTCCTCAAGCTTATGCCCAAGGTTTAGGTTTTGCCTCACTATCACCTGTGCTTCAAGCCTGGAAATTATTCCGCAACCTCGCCTATTTGTTCTTAATTTTAGTGATGTTAGCTATCGGTTTCTTGATTATGTTCCGTCAAAAAATGGGCTCCAGCGCTGTCACTGCTCAGCAAGCCATCCCTAACGTCATTTTAGCTTTATTTGCTGTCACTTTTTCGTATGCTATTGCAGGCTTATTGATCGACTTAATGTATGTAGTCATGTTCTTACTCGTCGGCGTTTTTGGCCAAGAAACTAACTTAATTGATAAAAACATCGTCCAGTTGACCATATATATTCTCACCCACGGCACGCTCTCCAGTGTCGATGCCATTGGCGACTTTATTGATGGTAGCCTCAATGGTTTTGGTGGTGTGGTTTCCAATGCTGTCAGTTGGTTATCAGAAATCACTCTTTTAATCATCATTTTAGTCGTCATCATTTTCTCGATGATGAAACTCTTCTTCTCACTGCTCAAAACGTATATCACCATCATCATGACTATTACCTTGTCACCATTATTACTCATGACCACGGCCATTCCTGGTCGAGGCAGTACTTTTACTGGTTGGATCAAATCGTTAGTTGGTAACTTAGCTGTCTTCCCCGCTGTCTTGATGGTTTTGATCGTTTACTCCCACTTAATCGATGCCCGCACCGGCGACTCCATTGGCGCTGAAGGCACTGGCTTCTTACCACCATACTTGTTCGGTTCTGGCACTGGTGACGCCCTCACAGTCTTGATCGGTTTAGGTTTAGTCTTAGCTTTACCAGAGGTAGTTGATAAAGTGAAGAAGGCTTTAGGCGCTGGCGATGGTGGCGTGTTTGGAGAGTTGATGGGAGCTGCGTATAAGAAGGTAGCAGATAGACGTGGTATTGCTACCGCCATGGTCGGCGGTGCCGCTCTTGGTGTGGGTGGAGCTGCTCTTGGTGCAGGGGCAGGATATCTATTAGCTCAACGTAGAAGACGAGCACAAGGTGAAGATGCCGTGCCTCGGAGCAGTAATTTCAGCTATGCTGGCACTGGTGCTGCAGTTGGGGCTGCGTTACCATTAGCTATACCTATAGTTAGAAGAGGAGCTCGTGTGGTCAATAATACTGGAAACTTTGTTCGTAACTGGGCAGCCTTTGCAGATGCATTTGGAAAAGATACCGGTGACATTGGTGCTACAGCTTCTCAAACACTTAACAACATTCGTAATTGGGGTAATGGCGCTCGTCGTCGCCCTGGGACAACTGCGGTGGGTACTGAGCCCGGAGATTCCACAGGCCCAACTACACCGGGTCAAGAAACTGTGGGAGATACACCAGATAACCATGGACATGTTCCAAGATCTGACGAAAGCACTCCTAAAAATTTCCCTGATGCTTAAGGTAACTCAAGCAGTACTTCCCTTATATACTCAAATTAAAATGGCAATTACAAATTGTTATTCACCTATCACAATAATTGTTGTGCAATAGTTTTACTATCCTGGTAGAGGATATTTATAGCGTTTTTTTTCTCAGGGATTTCAGAAACCTAGTTACTTCACACCCGGCACACGGGATAAGCGTTCTGACATCGCAGTAATGCGTGAGAGAACACTAGTATCAACACCCGCGCTACGCAACAGCGCAAAAGCTTCTTCGCGAGAAAAGAGTCCCAAACCGTTGTAAATTCGTTTCGGTCTACCGAAGAGATCTCCAATAAAAGTATTAAATTCATTGGCATTCCGTGCTTGCCAATATTCATTACTTAAGAACTCAACAATTACCACAATGTCATCCCAGCTAATACCTGTTAATGATGAAACTGAAATGTCATTGATAAGTAATAGTCCTAAAATCAATTTTTTGCGCATCATGTAGCCATCTGTCTCATTGCGTATCACTGTTCTCTCGAATTCATTTTTAGGTGCTTCATCAGGCAAAAACTTCGCAATTCGATAGGCGTTGTGAACATTAGAAATATATCGAGAATAACCGCCATCACTGTCATCGAAATCATTTACTTCATCAGGAGACATCTCTGATTCATCTTTTGTGGGTCGAGCGTCGAATAGCTCATACGTCTTATCATATCGGCGATTGGCTTTGAGGATGGTTTTGCGGTCTTCATCTGTTACCTCCACTACTAAACCGTTATAACGGGCTGGTAATCCCCCTGGAGCGGAAGTGACTTTTGCTCCGACAGGAATCTTAGCAAAGTCGCGATCATTATTTTGCCAATATTGTTCAATAATACGATAGCGCCAATATTGCTCTTTAGTAGGCCATTTGTGCAGCTCACCACCATAATCTCGTGTGAGTAAATAATAAACATTTCGAGAAAGCTTTTGCACTTTTTCTAACTCTCTAAAGTTAAAGATCGGCGAAGTAGCAGCCCCTTTCATTGCGGTTGCAATTGAGGCCCAGTTGATACCAAGTCCACCGACAATCTTTTCGTACATTTCTACACCTAGACTGCCAGTATCTTTATAACGGACCGCTCTATCTTCTCCAGCAATATAATTTTGGAACGGAATCTTATCAAATTGGCCATCGTTAGCTAAGAATAACTCTTGTGCTAATGTTTTACCAAAGTAAGATTTTTCTGCCGTCATCGATGCATATGTAGCGGTGGCAGAAGGTAGGGTTTCGTAGAAATAATCAATACTGATAAAAGGACCAATTGCACCATCAGCTCCGGTGCCACTCTTGAGCTTGGAACGATAGGTCCCGGCGTTGGCAGGCCGATCACCCATATTTTCTCCAAGTGTTCCCATAGAAGTATCATGGACTTTATACCAGTTATTACCAACTTTAACTTCTAGATATCCTTTAGAATCTTTGCGTGCTTCATAGTTACGCCCATTTATGCCGCGAGCAGCACTGATAGCTCTAACATACTCATCGGCTTTCTCACCTTTGACCATGCCACCCCCAGAAGCTCGAGCATGATCCATACTAATGTAATAGAAGTTAGTAGCCACTTTCTGGGCTAAGAAACCTTTGTCTCTTAATGTGTCTTCTTCAGCCGTTAAAAATTCAGACGGTGCCCCATCTCCTAGTGAAATATTTCTATCTGTAGTTTTTGTGCCCACTTTACCGCCGGCTGCTAGAAAACGCGCCCACAAACTTCGTTCGTGTGGCTTTTTCTGATCTCCACCTCGAGGGACACTGCCATCCATAATTCCTCTTATGTCTTTGCCTTGTTCATTTAGAGGTTTACTGGAATCATAGTCACCAAACAATCGCCATTGCAAATAATTTTGCGAAAACTTCATTCTTTCTTCATAGTTCTTGCTAATCATCCAAGGGGGTTCTTCTTCAGAACCGGCAATAATTTGAATTAAAACGCTTTTTACATATGCTAACTGAGTTTTTTCAGGATTTTTATTAACATCTTCCCATGGGAAAAAGGCTAATGCATTCTTTTCTTTAACATTTCGTACAAAACGCAAGTGAGTTGTAGGATCTCCTACGTTCTTAAGTTCCCCAGATCTTAACGCAATTTCATGAATAACTGGTTCATTCATGGCATAAACTGCTTGCCAAGCTCTACCTATTCTGGTTCCTGTGTAGACTCCGGTTTCAAAGTCTCTCCCAATAATAAACATCCGCTCTAAATCATCTTTATCATAGGCATTACTACCCAGTAACTTTTTAATGCCTTCCATGTCTTTAGATTTGCTAAAGAGATCATGACCAAAATTCATCACAAACTCAATTTGACTACAGTCCAAGAACATCCGACCTTCAGCCTCAATCAACTTTTGTCCTTTTTCTGCTTCACCATGCAACTTAAAATATGATCCTAATGCGCCCAGAGAACCAATGACTTGCGACATATGACTATGATCATGGTCATGCAAGGGGACTTCAAAGTGATGAATCTTGACCGGAAAAAAGTTGTTTTGAGCCCGACTGGCCACAATATCAAACAAAAACACACGAATATATTGCCACAAAGCATCAGCTAACACTTCGGGCGCAGCATCACGCCAGCCTTCGTTTATTAGTTCAGGATGATGGTGTTTGCCAGACTGCTGTTCAAAGAAATCGATAATTAATTTTTCATAACCATGAGGATGGTGTATATTTTCGTGAATATGTTTATACGCTTCGGTTGCTGGCCCAAAATAGCGCTCATCTAAGAAAGCTCCATAACGACCGTCATCACCAGGGTAAGTATACGTGGGATTAGCGAGGACGGCATGCCTTGCTCGGGGGATCAGATCAGCCAATAACTTAGCATTTTTACTTTCATGACCATGTTCACTCTTCCATTTTTTAGCGTTTTTTCTTAGCTCAGTAAGTTCAGGATACAAGATTTCAATATTAAACTCTTCGCCGGTTTTTCCCGTCCAAAAGGCATAAATTTTTTCAATCCGACGATTAAGCTCTTGATCATATTTTTCAAAAAGGTTTTTCAATAAGAACTCTTTTTCTTCAGGTTGGATTTTATCGTCTTCTTGAACTACAGTAATAGCTGCATCTAAAAGTTGTCTCAGGTCAGTGATATCTTTTTGTAACTGAAGATAATAACCACCTACTTCAGCCACATTCTTAGGTGGCTTCGGCTCTTTTTCACGATCTACAAATCGACTAATATCTTTCATTAATTCAGGGAAACGTTTTTCAGCTTTCATTTCCCACGTGTATTGACGCATTTCACTCAAAAACTTAAGAATTACTCCTACACCCATTTCTTCAAATTTGGGTTTACCTTTTTCTCCAGAGGCGGGATTATCATAATAATGCCATTGTAAGAAATTAGCTTTTTCAGTGTTGCTGGCCTTTTTATCAGGGTGGGGCTCTGGAGCCGTTTGATATGCTTCAATGGTAACCAACAATCTTTGAGCTGGTCTCTGAAGCTGGGCCTCAACTTGATCAATTAGATCGATTCGTTCATCAAACTGTTTGGGGGACCATTTTGCCTGAGGTTTTTTAGTTACTAAGCTTTCAAGATTAGGTTGAGCAGCAACAATTGCTCGTCTTACATTTTTAGCCGCATCAGGATGTAATTCTGGATTTTTTTCCCAGTCTTCCACACTTGATTTGTCTCGACCAGTAACTGCTTGTTCAGCAGTGACTCTTTCACTTCTTAACTTTTCAAAGCTTTGTTTTAACCCCTCAAAGGCCTTGTTTAAATTATTTATTTGTTTATCTCTGTCTGGAGTAGATTGGATGACATTAGACAACAAAATAAAACTAATGGCGTTCTGTGCTTCATACTGTAACTCAATCAAGGCATCTGAATGCTCTTCCAAAGCAACTCTTCTATCGGGGGCATTTAATACCTTTTGCAAGGTCTCATGGAATTTAGTAATTCTTTCGGTGACTTGAGTAATAGCTGCATTCCATATCGCAGGGTCATCAGTAGCCTCTGGTGGATTCTCAGCTACTGTTGTTAAAAGGTCTGTCTCACCGGTTTTTTTCTGAGCCAATAAGGCATTATCAACAGCTGTTTCTTGCTTTAAGGCAGGAACAATTACTTCTTCCATCACGTAAACGTACTCCGCGTATTGTTGAAGTAACACCAGTTGTTTATCTTGATCATCCTCAAGATCAATGTCAAAAGCAATGGTGCCTAGCTCATGTAAAATATCATTTTCAATTTTAAGCAAGGCTTCACGCTTCTTAGCATCAGTTCTTTTTAACACTCCAGATAGTTCTCGAACCATTAATCTCAACTTTTCAGCATACGAAATCCCATCGCCTTTCATGACTTCACGAAGTGTTGCCATGACGGGTTTAACTTGAGATTGAGGAGCTGTATCTAAGTACTTAGAAATATCAATTACATCACGCTGCCTTTGCGAGATTTCGCTGATATTAACTTGTTCTTGTTCATGGCCTTTTGACACAGTGACCATATTATACCATTTTTCCCTTGAAATCACGTCGAGAAGTAGTGTAGAGTGACACTATAATGATTACTGAAAATCCCCAAATATCTACAATGAACCCTAATAGCCAGCCCGATGGCTTAAGTCCTATCGGCACTCTACCTCTTAAACCTCAAGAAAATAAAGCTGCAGAAGTCCCCATTTTGAAAACAGTAGGAGCAATTCCCCTGGCTGACCATCGTTCTCTGCTGCGCCCTCCTCAGCCCAGTGCGGATCGTGCCACCGAACCCAGTGCCAATCCCAATATCGACAAAGCTATTGATGCCGCCCTTCAAACACCAGCTCCTTTGCAAGAAACACAGGGGCAAATCGTTGATCCTAAGTCTGGCAAAGAGCGAGCTGATCAATATGCTGAGTTCCTCGACAAACAAGATAAACAACAAAATTTAATGACTCGGTTAGGAGAAAAAGTAGTCGCAAATGCTGGTCCTGATGATCTCCGCAAAACCATCATTGCCTATGCCGATCAGGACGGAAATTTGGGTGCCATTGCTGAAAAATTCCCCAATAATGACGTTGTGAAAGCTGTAGTTGATGAAATCTATCAAGATCGTGTCAAACAAAAAGGCGCTATCGAAGCGTTCCAAACTAACGTTGCTAACATGGGTACGGAAAATATTCAAAAAGCGGTTCGTGAATATCATGCTCAATATCACGATGCTCCCAATTTATTACCTCCTGAACAAGTGGCTCAACTTAAAACCCAAAACCCAGAAGCCTTTGCTGCCTACCAACAAGAACTTGAAACCATTAAGCTCGAGGCTTTCATGGATTCACGCAGAAAAGGTGTCTCATTTGCAGTCGAGACATTTAGTGACCCTGCTATTTCAGACAAAACCAAACAAGAAGCTCAGATGCAAGGCAAGCTGTGGTTACAGGAATTAGCAGAAAAAACTAATCCTGAAGACTCTCAAGCAGTAGCTCGCCTGATGGAGCAAGCAAAGGCCCTAGGCATCGAAGATTTTGATCCGACTAAAAAAGGTGAACAAATGGCGGTGGAGTTAAACAAGCAGCCTGATTTAAAAGTGGAAACTGATCAAGAAACTGGCTTTGATGTTTTAAACTTCTTAGGTCTTCGTGACCAAGATGGTAATATTCTCAAAGGTAAAGCCACCTTATTTGGTTGTATGGCTCTCCTCTTTTTAATGAGTGATTCGATGATTGCTAAGATGTCGGGTCAACAATCTTTGTTAAGTAGCCTAGTAGAAATTTCTCATACTGGCGAACAAGTTTACTACCAGTACCTAGCTTTCAAAGGCGATCCTCGAGGCATGTCATATATGAATGGTATGCATGGTGGATATGGACCCCGTAATCGCGAATGGTTCTTAGGGTATGACCGCTACATGGATGAAGAAGAAAAACGTCGCCATCAGCAACAAGAGTTAACTCGTCAGCAACGTGATGTAGCTGCACAACAAGCAGAGTTGGCTCAGCAGCAGCAACAACCCCTTCAGCCTCAACCAGCTGCAGCTTAGAACTGACAGGTTTGAAAACTATTCTTTTGAGATTAACTTTGAATTTTTTGTTGGTAAGAAAACCTACAACTCTTGATTCAACTCAGCAATAATTTGCTCAACTTGTGACCACTGACCTACATCTGCAGCCTGGCGAGCGGCTGTAATTTTGGTAGCAAACTCTGGCTCTTTGAGCTCGTCGGCCAGTTGCTCGATACGAGCCCGAATGAGTTCTTCTTTGACAGCAAGCATCTTGGTTTTGAACTTGTTATCTAAATCTGGGATGGCGAGACGAAAAATGCGCGCTAAATCCTCAGGTTTGGCATCTTCACGAGAGAACAGATCTGACAAAGTTTGCATTTGCTCTTCATTGAGAGCATCAGTTTCTTCATCGAGGAAATCCATGAAGTTAATTTCTGTCATGTTTTCCAGATTGACTTCGAAACCTTCATTGCTGAGATCTGGACCATAAATAGTTTTAATATTCACTTTGAGTAACTGATCAGAGACAGGTGTAGACATGTATTAACTCCTTAAACTTGAGCGCCATTGGTTTCTACTGCGATTCTTAATAACTTTTGCAAGTCATCTGGGTTATTAACTAAGTTGTCGGTGTCCACGGTCCCTTTATATAAACCTTCCAATAAAGTCCTGGTTTCACCACTATAGTTATTATAGTTTTGGACAGCTTCACTTAAGCGTTGGGCTTGTTCAGGCTTCAATAAGAATTGACCAGACATACCTTGCAGTTCTTGTGAAGATGGTACACGGTTTAAGAAATCAAAGGTTTGACGTGGGCCAATTGCATTTGCACTCCAGTCAGGGTTAATAACTTTGTTAACTGCTTGAGTAACATCATTGGCCACATTCACACCTCGGCCGGGAAGCCCCATATTTTGATAGTGTGTCCACAACATGCCGCCATCAGGTTTGATGTTTGCGTCCTCGATTATGCTGCGACCTGGACGAGCATTATTCAAAATTTCACGCGCAGCGGCCCAACTACCAGGGGCTGGTGGTTGGTTACGAGCTGCTTCCACGCCTTGGCGAACACCGGTTTGGACTCTCATACCATCTAAAGCGGGATTGAAGGCTTCAGCTTCATTACGACCTCGCAAAGCATCAATGCCTCGCTCTGCCACATAGCCAATACCTCGAACCACATCACGACCTAAATCTACTGCAACTTTACCAGCTTCTACAAATGCCATTCCACTAGCTACGTTGGTGACTGTTCTGAAGACAACTGCGGTTCCCAAGGCTAACACACCTATAGTCTTGGCACGATCTTTAGTGCGTTTCCACTCATTTTCTAAAGCCAAGCGTGGCATATCTTCTGCAGTCAGTGTGTTGGCTGCTCGATGTTCGCGCATCGTCTGAATTTTGGGACTTTCATCCAGAAGTTTGTCCACTGTGGCAACTAATTTTTCATGAAGCTGGGCTAATTGCTCTGCACCATGCTCAGGGTTCACATAATGTCTAAACCGATCTAAAAGACCATTAGCTTCTTTGTTCGGCCGACTGCCTGTCTCACCATAAACGTCTGATGCTCCATATTGATAGCGGGCCAAAGTAGCAAGTTCATTAGCCAGCTTTTGCACCTGACGGAAATTGCCGCTATTAATGGCTTCTTTAACAATGGTTTCTAATTGAATTGAGTCAATATCTTTTGTTTGTTGATCAACTGAAATGCCCATCTTATCTATTAAGTTTGAAGCTTCAGCTCGGTGGCGTGTTACACCAATTACCACCTGAGTCAAAGCACTACCTGGGGCGTTGAATAAAATACCAAGCTTGCGTAGTGCCCACATCGCTGCACCACCAATGCCCGATCGGCGCTCATTACGAATGCGCTCAGTTAACGATTCATCCTTACCACCAAATAAAGCTGCACTGGTATTTTGAGCTGCATTATCGAAGAAAACATCTGCTCCACCAGCTGCAACGCGATAAGCATCAACTGCTATTCCAGCGGCAGCTCCAGACACCAAAGGATTAAGACCAGCCGCTCCAGTCAAACCAGCTCTGAAGGCCAAACTGCCACCAAACATCAACAAACCGTTAGCAGGTACCTTACTCCGTAAATGCCTTCTTACTTCCTCAGGATCCATACCATATTTATCAGCTAAGTCTTCAACTGAAGTACCATTAATGGCGGCTTTCCACAGAGGTTGGCGATCAATCGTCACTCCAGCTTCTTTACCCAACAAGATGATGACATCCTCAGGATAATCAGCGGCATCCAAGGCTTGTTTCACTTCGCGTTTGCGATAGGGGACTTCGCCTAACAAGACTAAAATTAAGACTTGCTCAGGAGTGGCTTTCTTTTCTGCGAACGCTGTTTTCAAATCCTGAAGTTCTTTGGCATATGCTTTGTATTCGTCGGAATTCTTTTGTTCCTCACTTGGAGTCTTAAAAGCTCTGCGTTGATCAATTAATTTCCAGTAACCCAAGTCACTTAACCGAGCGCGAGCAACTTCTAATCTGGCTTTGATGTATTTTTCTTGACGCTCTTTCTTCCACTCCGCTGCTAGACGACGCAATGTCGCTTCATCATCCATGTCATGCAACTTCAACCCCTCTTTGATCGTGCCATAACTGGGATTACTACCCTCGATGTAACTCATGGCCATCACGACTGCGTCATCGAGTGACGTCGCAGTAGGATCTGCATCCATAGCCAAACCCTCATTGAGTGGTTTGTTGGTATCAATATTGGCTTGAATTTTTGGCCAATGTGAAGAGTTTTCAATCTTGAAGCGAATTTGTTCAGATTTAACCTCAGCCTCTTTTTTAACTTGCTCGACGATTTGGTTAATAAGCTCATCTTTATAACCACCTTGTTCGATAAAGGCGTCGATGTCAGTATCAGAAATGGTGATTTGAGCTCTTTCTTGAACTGTTTTATCTTTGTTAACGGTAAATTTCAAATAGTTTGCTAATTCATCATAAGCAGTCTTCTTCAGAGCATCATTGTTTGTTAACTTAGCTAAAATTAACCGTGCTGCTACATCAGCCATGTCGGGGTTGTCTGTGTTAATAGCTGGGGTATAAACCCAGTCAATTTTGCCTATGAGATGTGTGTTGTGGGCTCGCTTGAACAAGTTCCAATATGAAGTTGGTGTAGGTGTGTTATTAAAGATTTTAGCTTTAAACTTTTCGCGCTCGGCAGCCACATTAGCATCAATTACCTCCGGAGCAGGGGTTGTAGTTTCTTGTTGGTTTTCCGGAACTTCATTTCCAGCTGCTTCGCTAGCCAAAGCCGCAATAGTATCCGCAAGCTTAGTAATTGGATAACCATTTTCAGCTAAATATTCGTAGATTGTTTTATTATTGGCTGTTAAATACTCTTTAATTGTTTGTGCCGCAAAGGTGTCTTCGAAATTTATATTATTACCTTTATAAGCTGCCTCACAAATTTGTTGAATGATATGAGCGGCCACTAAATCAGGATTTGGATTTTGACCATCTAAAATAGGAAGGTCTTTAGTGACAGGTTTGTCTTCATTACGAGCTTTTTGTGCTTCTACCAAAATTGCCCAGTAGCCAGCATTATTTAACTTTGCTCGAGCTTCAGTTGTGGGAGTAGCTTTGGGCAGTTCTTTGTCTTTGCGTTCTCGAGAAAAGAAAGTTCTGACTTTTTCTGTTAACCGTGCTACTGAACCCAGAATTCCCTTTCTTTGTAAAAGATCACTCCATTTAGGTATTTCAAAGCGTTTTTTATCTTTATTTTCAACAACTTGACCAGTAATCATTAATGCAGTTTCAGCCATAATAAATCCATTGTAGTGATCCACTGGCCTTTTACGCAAGGGTGTGTTATTACTACTATAGTGATACAACTATGAGTGTATCCGACAAATCCTACTTGTGGAATCCGGTGAAAACCCGGAACTGTGCCGCAACGGTGATCTGGTAGAAAAAATGGGCTCGTGTTGAGTGAGTGCCACCTACCAGTAAGTCCGATCTTCAAGGAGGCCCAGCCTGTCTCGTGTTCACACACTAGCGCTGGGAGTACCGCGAGCATCGGACCTTTTTTATTTTACCGTCCAGTGCTCGCACCGACGAGCATATGGGAGCTTTACGCAAAGAAACGAGTCGTTGGTTTAAACCGTGGTTGTGGAAACGGCCTGATTTGTCGCGGAAAATTCCAAATTCCAAAGAGAGCAAATCCCAAAAATCAGCTGAAAAGTCCTCTCAGCAAGCCTTCAACATGTCCCATCTCTTTGATGAGTTCGAGACATTGGTGAAGAAACACGGAGTTGAGGCTGCCAAAGTGGCGCTGGGTCCCCAACTGGAAAAACAACTGCGGACGTTCCATCAAGAATTTATCGTTCATCCTTTTACGATCACCGATTACTATGATGTGATCTGGGATGCTGCCGGGAGCTTCACCGTGGAAGATCCTGATTATCCACTGCGCCCAGATGTAGTTGGTCGTGCTAAATACGGTTGGGAAAATGCGATCAAGATTGGCGCACCTGACTCAACTATCGAGCGATATAGATTGGAGTATGAGCAGATCAAAAAACTCATTGCAGAAGTGCTGCCCACGGATCCAGTGTTAGCGCCGCCGCTATTGGCTAGCCTGGCTGAAAACTTACCCGTCATCGATATGACTTTGCCAGATGGTCAGAAAACCACCGGGGTGGTGGGTAACTGGCACGCCTTAGCAATGCCCCCCCACCAGGTTCACGGTGGCAAAGACTCGTTTTTAAATATTTACCGGGTAATTGCAGTGCCATCAACAGTCAAAGATAAATACTCGCACGACGGCTGGCGCTATGTGATTGAAACGAAGGGATACCTACATTCTTTAGATTGGCAAACGCAGGTAGACACATTTTTAAATTTAGACCAAACGGATCATTTTTCTCCGACGAATGAGATGGCGTTTATGATGCGCATTCTGACCTTAGGCGAAGACTGGAGCCGAGATCGCAAAAATAATCTCAAAGCTAGTGATCCTCGAGATGTGTTGTTTGGGTTGGGCGCGCTGGCTGGTGATACTGAGTTATTTGCCCGCGTCGCTAAAGCCGACCATCGCCAAGCCAAACAAAACCAAGATTTATTGACTGCCCGCCAAGCCATCCTCGCTATTTTTGTGAAAGAGTTGCTGGCTACCCCTTTTGGGAGAGCCGAACGGTTGCAAAAAGCCTTTGGCGCCATCGGCAATGCCATCGGTTGGCAAGTGACGGTTCCTGGTAAAGAAATAGCTGATAAATACGATATTTTGACGAAAGGCGGCAGTGCTGATACTTACTACCGCGCGTTATCTGGTGCTTTGCCCACAATTGGCAAACGTATTATGGGTGTCATCCCCTGCGGCGACTTTGACTTTGGTGGCTTTGTAGAACATGGTATGGGCAAAGGCTCGAGTGGCTTGTTTGAACGCTTGCCGAACGGCGAGCTGTGTCCCGTCAAACGCTGTCGACAATGTGGCAACACAAAGATCGGTCTGAGTGATACCTCTTGCCATGTATGTAGTTGGGTACCTGGGACATCGGTTAATAAACAATGGAACAGTTCAGCAAGCTCTGACAAAAAGGGTTCTTTGTCTAAAACAAAGGTTGATCAATCAAACAAAAAAAACATACACAACGCACAACCAAAACTATCGGTTGGTTTAGGCCAAGTGCTCAGCGGTCAAGACCATGCGATCGTTGATCTTTATCAAGCTTCCGACGCCCATACAGCCGCTGCATAATACCCAAATCTAACTGCCGACCGCGCCCCTCTCTTTTCGAGTTATAATAGTAGGCTATGGTCGACGCCGTCATGCCTGCCCCAATTGTCGTGGACGCTCAAACTTTGACGCGTTTTGACGAACTCAAACGAATTCCTTCCGATATTCCTTTGGCTCAAGTTCTGCCGTTTTTAACCGAACTCAACCAAGCTTTTCGCCAAGACATTGGCTTAGATGTTGACAAAGAATTTCATAATGTTCCCTTTGCCAACACCCATAGCAACAGCACGTTACGCTCAGTTTTCCCTCAACGACCGCATCGCAGTCGCCGCAGTCCAAATTTTGATCGGACGACGCTGTATTACTCTGACGTGGCAGCTTTCTGCACGGACCTTATTTCGCGCTTATATAACTACCAGTTTGGCAAGCAACACCAACTCCAACAATTAGCTAGTCAAATCCTCGGATCCATTTCAGAAAAAGAACTCTTGAGCTTGGGCCAAGATCCTCAATCTGCAGAACGCTTTAATGAAGCCGCGTTTTTGACGCCCGTTAATCTGGGGCGTTTGTCGAGTGCGCTGCAGGTTTTAGCTACTAATCTCCCTGCCTTTGTAGAGGCTGAGCAAAAATTAGCTCAACCACAAAAAGAAAAAGATGCCGACGAGAAACTGGTGACCGAGGACGATCTCGATGACGACCAAAAACCTGAGACGAAAACCACCCAGGAACCTCAGACTGAACAAAAACCTGAAGAAATTACCAAAAACCAGCTTGCTAAACCTCTGGGAGCTGCGGAAATTGCAGCCGAGATTGCAGCCGGCACCATGGCTCCCGAAGAAGCCGCTAAACAACTAGCCCGCGTCAAAACGACCCTCCAATATGGCTTGCTGGCCAGCATGAAGGCGCAGCTGGTCAATGAAGGCTTCGATATTAACACCATGCCGATGGCTGACCTCGAGAGCTTAGTCTCGGGCTACGTAGATATCCACTTGAGTCGTCTCCAAGAAACTAACCCAGCGGATCTGGAAAAATTGCTCACCAAAAACAACATGAGCGGCCTGGTGCGGGAACTTCAACACCTGCATACCTACTTTAATGTCAGCGACGTAGCCATTCGCTATCAACTCCCCCAGACTACACAACCACAAACACAGTTCACAGAAGTGACACCGGCTGTAGGAGCCAATATTGGCCAAGAACCTAAATCAGCCTCTTACCTGAAACAAAAGCTGGCTGAAGCTGGCCTGATTACGCTTGATGCTTCAGGCAATCCCAATGATTTAGGTAAACTACGGAGCACCAAAGCACGATTAGAAGCCTTGGCGATTACAGGTCATTCTGATGACTGGATTCAATTTTTGTCACCAAAAGACTTTCAGACGCTGTTTGGCTTTGAGATTAAACCAGCTGAGCTCGACCAACTCCGACCAGAACTAACGACGTATTATCAACAGTTATTTGCAGAATTTGATCCTAAAGGTGAAAAGGGCTTAGCCCAGTTTCAACATATTTTTCCGGCCGAAACTCAAGACTCCCAGCAACACACCCAGTGGTTTCACCAAGCTGCAGCTCGGACTCAGGCTCCAGCTAAGTTACTTCAAACTCACATCACAGCTGAAGATCTAGTCAATGCGTATACGCTCCCTGCACAAAAAAGTGGTCAAGAAGTTCCGGCTCATTTGCTGATTTCCTATGAAATCCGGTATGAAATTTTTACTGAGCTCCACCTGAACACTGTCGAAGTCGAACAAGTGGGTGGCAACCCTGGCAACGGCTTCGTGCCGCACTCGGTAATGAACACCATCCGGACTCTAGGAGGTGGCGCCCAAACAAGCCCAGGAGCTGCCGGTGCCGGAGAGGGCGGCCCAGCCACCAAAGGCCTCAGTGCTGTGGACAAACTTCGCCAATACGTAATGGGTGGTAAACCAGAAGGCATGGCAGCCAATGATCGTTTGCGCGCTGCTACTGACGCTGTCGCTGCCAAAGCCCTGGGGACATTGGCCTCGGCATACATGACTCCTGTAGGAGGAGCCGCTGTAGAGCGCATCGCCCAAAAGGTCCTTAATAATCGTGAAAAAATCCTGATGGGGCTGGCGGCAGGTGCTACAGGTTTGACTACTGCCTTCTTGATGTTGATGAACAAATCACCCATCATTGCGCTGACCACCGGGGTGGGAGCTGGCGTAGGGGCGTTTTTAGGTTCAGTAGGAGGTCCGTTTGGCGCGCTAGGTGGTGCCATCGGTGGAGCTGGAGTCGGCTACGGCATTGGTTCCTTCATTCAAAATGGCTTAAATTCAATTAGTGGCGCCTTCTCTTCTCTTACGGGAGGTGGTGGCGCTGGTAATATCCTGACTAACCCTTTTGGCAGCGGTGCTGCTTCAGGAGGTGGCGGTGGGGGCATCTTGGGTAGTGGCGGTGCTGGAGCTGCAGCCGGGGGGGGTGGCTTTGGTGTAGTGGGAGCTTCGGTAGCGGGCGCTGGCATCATTGGGGTGACTACGTTCATGACTGCTGCCGCCACTGTTTCCACCACCTTGCAACCTCTGCCAACCACTGATTCGAGTGGTGAACTCTCTCCTTATGTGACCATCGAAAAACGCGTCTCACCAAAAATTAAATTCGAAAATGCTGAGCTGCCTGCCACGGCAGATTACTCGATTACCATCAAAGCCAACAAAGGTTATGACTTAAAAATTCGCAACGTCGTGGACGTAATGACGGTCAAACTTAACACTGAGACCCGCGGCTCTGACCCCACACCGACCCTTCCCACCCGGACTACCGCCGAGCTCGTGCCGGCTGAGCGGCTGGTCGATGGTGAAATTATTCTTAATAGTGGTGAAGAAATCACGCTCAATCCGTATTCTCAAACCTTTGACTCGGCATTTAGAGACAGTAACGTTTCTAATAAAGTAGAAATTTTATTCTCAGCTCAGGCTACTCCGGAACTGTTAGAACGAGGAGAAGAAAACAAATCTGGTGAGAACTTGAATGCCAGTGGCGCAGAGGTGATTTGTATTGGTGAGTGTCCACAAAATCAAAACGGCTGCTGGCCAGTTGATGGTCGGATTACGCAATTACCGTTTGGCTCTCACTCGCATGGCAAATCTGACTCCTTTGACATTGGTGCCAACCGTGGTGTACCTGTTTATACACCGTTTGCTGGAACTGTTAAGATTAACAGTTTGGGGGGTGGTTTTGGTTCTTTTGGCAAGTATGTCGTGCTTGATACCGGTAGTGAACGATTCGTGTTTGCTCATTTAAGTAAAATCGATTCGCGCTTATCAAATGATAAAGAGATTCCCGCTGGACATCCCATTGGTGAAGTTGGTTCTACCGGTGGCTCAGCGAAGGTTGTGATTACGGGACCACACCTTCATTACGAGGTTTCTAATACTAGCGGACAGTTCTATAATACTTCCAGCAGTCGCATTCGCAACTTTGTGCCTGATAAAGATGTCAAACTTTACGATCCCGTCCGAACCTGTTACACCGAACCCGTTCAGTAGCCGTTGGCTATGGTATTTGCTGGCGTTTGCGCTTGTCGGCATCGTCATTGCGTTGACCTTACGGTTATTGACTCCTCCGATTTCCGAAGTTCCCACGACTGAGTTTACTACCGCCAATGCCGACGGCAGCACTACTAACTTTGCCGGTTTTCGGTACGTGGGTGAGCCATTTACTCAGCCGGCAACTTTGCCCTTATTGTCAGCTACGCCGTTTGCCACCGCAGAGATCGAAAGCGAGATCGTGAATGATTTCCAACTCCAACCCCACCCAAGTTCAAAAGGTTTGTGGGTTGGCGACCGCTATAGTTTAAGCAAAGACGTAAACACTGGTGAGTTAAGCCTCACTCAAGACGTGGTCGCCACCGACAGCGCCGGTATTATTACCAAAACCGAAGCTTTAGATATTTCCCAGGGCTTCGTAGATGAATATTTGAGCGCTCTCGAGCTGAAAGCGCTGGAAAACCAAATCACCTATTACGCAGCGGCGGTGGAAAGTGAAGAAGTTGATTCCTCTCAAGCCCAAATGGCCCGGGTGCCGTTTAGTTATGTATTTGAGGACATTCCGGTATTCTTTAATTATCAAGCTAATCCGCCAGTGGTAATAATAGTCAATGCTCGGCAACAAGTCCAAAGCGCCACATTCACACCTAGTTACTCACTGACTCGTGCCAATCAAAATGTGGAGTTAATTTCCGTTAATGAAGCCCTGGAAAACTTAACCAACCGCAACCAAGGCTCCATCATCGCTGCCTATGATGACACCGCTTTGCCACTCGATATCCGTGATGTTGCCGATGGCGAAATGACCAGTGTGAGTTTGGAGTACAGAACTGATAGTAAGAGTAACTTGGCGTATCCGTTTTATCATTTTACCGGCACTGCCAAAAACACCACTCAAGACAGTTTCACGATTGAGGTCTTAACCCCAGCTGTCCGCACCGGTTTACCATTGTAAACTTCTTTTCCTGCCTGAAATTTGCTACCATAGTAGTATGCGTGAACACGCCATTCCTCAAGACGTGGTTGGTTACCGGTTTCATATTATCGGTAACATGACCCTCAAACAGTTCCTCGAAGTTGGAGCGGGCTGTGTGGTGGGTTTCATGATTCACACCACCAATTTGCCAAATGTAATCAAGTGGCCCTTCATTGGTTTGGCGGTGGCTGTGGGAGCGATGGCTGCCTTTGTGCCATTTGAGGAGCGTCCTCTCGATCACTGGATCGTGACTTTTTTCAGTGTCCTTTATAAACCAACCAAGTTTTTTTGGCGCAAAGATCCTAAAATTCCTGATCCTTTTTTATATAAACCTCAAGGTGAAACCAATAATACTGTTGAAATCGACTTGACTCCCGCTCGTCGCCAACGCATCAAAGAGTATTTGGGTTCGTTATCGGTGGGCTATGTCGATCCCGACGAAGCGTATGAGCGCCAACGCATGGCCGCCATTTTAGCCAGCTTTGGCGAAGTCATCGTCACCCAAGTTGATTCAGTCCAACAAGCTCATCGTCCTTCTTTAGTCGTCCGGCCCCACAGCTTGAAAGAGCCTGAAGCTCAACTCGATGCTGTCACTACCGATGCTACCTATACACCGGTTTTCACGATGGAAGTGGCTGCAACTCATCACGTCTCTGAAGCAGTCAATAAACAAGTCTTAGAAACAGATCAAGTGGCCCATAACATCGAGGTGCCTGAACTGCAAACCGTCGATGTTAAAAAAGGCATCGCTGAAGAAGAAGCGACACAAGAAGGGTATGTGCATACCGTGGGTCAGGCAGTCTATAGTACTGTCACTGCCCCCACGCAAGCGCTTAACTTAAACCAAACTCAAGCGGCGGCTATGAATGCCAACTTACCCTTCCCTCTCAAACCCACCGAACCAAATAAATTGGTGGGCATGGTGCTCTCGACAAAAAATGACTTAATCAATGATGCCATCGTGGAAATTCAAGATGCTTCAGGAATGGTCGCACGGGCTGTCAAAACCAATGCCTTAGGTCAATTTTTCATCACGACACCGTTGGCTAACGGGACGTACTCGCTGGTGATCGATAAAGACGGCTGGCAGTTTACGCCGCTGCAGTTGGTCTTAAGTGGGAACGTGGTCGAGCCATTAGAGATTAGGAGTTTAAATTAAGATTTGATATCATTACACAGTTACTTAAACCATGCCTACTCCTGCCCAAATTCACTCCACTACCCAACAATTTCTCGATATTTACGATATAACCAATGATTTATTGATCATGAAGGATGGTGCAGTGGCGCTCGTTCTCAACGTCAGCGCCATCAACTTTGGATTGTTTGCTGAGGAAGAACAAGATGCAGTCATTTACGCTTATGCCGGTTTAATTAACTCTTTGAACTATCCCATTCAAATCGTGGTTCGGTCCCAAACTAAAGATATCACCTCATATTTACAACTCCTCAAAGACCAGGAGGATCAAGCAGGATCGCCTTTGCGCAAACAACAAATTGCTCAATATCGCGCTTTTGTCTCGGATTTAATTCGTGAACGTAATGTCTTAGATAAAAAATTCTATGTGGTCATTCCCGCCAGTGCTTTGGAAATGGGTTTGTTACCACCTTCTTCAGTGATTCCAGGTGTCAAAAAAACTGATGTCAGTACCGTGGAACGTAGTTTGATTATCGAGAAGGCTCGTAACATTTTAGAGCCTAAGCGCGATCACTTAATGGCGCAACTTGGTCGCATCGGCTTATTTGCCAAACAACTCACTACCCAAGATATCATTCAGCTGTTCTACTTAAGTTACAATCCTGAAGCTTCAGATGGTCAACAAGTCACTGATACGCGCAGTTACACCACCCCTGTAGTTTCAGCGCGGATGCAGTTGCAAAACTTGGTGACAGGACAAACAGCGGCCGCAGCTCCTACGCCAGCCCCGGAACCACTGCCTCAACCAGCGTATGCTCCTGAAGCGGCGGCGACTGATCCTATGGCTTATCAACAACCTCAAGCCGTCGCTCAACCAGTGGCACCTCAACCTGAGCCAGCTCCCACTACGCCTGTAACCGAAACAGCGCCAACTCCAGTTCCAGAAGTTCCTGTTGCTCAGCCGGTAGAAGTGATTGCCCCTGCTCCAGCGGTCTCCCCTACTCCTCTAGCTCCACCAGCTACCCCAGTGCAAAACCAAGTTGTGTTTCAGGCCCCGGCGCCAACTCAGCCCGCCATGACATCCACTCCGGTAGCTCCTACAACTGTTATGTCGGTTGAAGCTCCTGTCTCCCCCACTCTGCCTGCCATGCCTCAACCCACTGCTTCTGTAGCCAGTGTTGAACCATTGGCGCCAGATCCAGCGGTTCCTACTCCCACTCCAGCCGGACCCAGTACGATTAGTGAATTACCAGCTGCAGAGGCGCCTCCCACACCACCAGCATCCTCTACTCCACCGGGTGAACCAGCTCACCCTACCGATCCCAAAACAGCTATCACTGATATCACCCCACCTGGGCCAACCAGCAATTTACCGCCGATTGCGGAGTTGTAGGTTTTTGTTTGTGATTCATCATTTCTTCTTCAAAAAGTGGTTTTTGTGTAGTTTGTATGATTTTTGCCAATATTCATACAAGCCTGAAAAACTGTGCTCAACAAGAAGACCATCTTTAAAACAATGAAAACTCTAAGCCTTGTTTTCTTAAGCTGTCAATTATTGTCTGTTTTATTGTTTCAAAATTGTTAATATTGGCACAGCATAGAAAAAATTGTGTTTTCAACAAACCTTTCCGCTAAACCTACCTTTTTCTTCCATTTTCAAGTGCCTGTCGCACTACCCGCTCATTAATCTGGAGTCTTTCAGATACAGTTCGGCGAGCTAACAGATTTTCCAGTTCTACCCCTCCTTGAAGCCTTAAAAAGTTGAGGATAGATTCATGAGTTAACTCTTCCCAATTTAACAGCCCCACTGTCCTTGATTCTGCTTCATCATTTTTCCCTAATTCTCGTTCATTTTCTGCCATATATTTCACCTTTTATTTGTCGGCATTATATACCCTTCTTACTCCACCACCCCTTTCTTTTCCTCCCTAAAGTACCGTACAATAAGGAGCAATGCCCAGTTTTAATTTGCCGTTGCCGTTTTTCAATAAGAAAACTCAACCTGATCCACAACAAGATGCCGAAGCTCAAGAAGTTGAGAAGCTGAAAGAATTTTCGCGGGGTCTAGTCACGATTCAGGATATTATTGCTCCAGAAGCAATTGAGGTTGATTTCACCTATCAGAAAATTAACTCCACCTACACCCGGACCTTATTTGTGGCTGGTTATCCTCGGACGGTGCCCGCTAACTGGTTGTCACCCTTGATCAACTTTCCTCACCAACTCAACATCTCGATGTTTATTTTTCCAGTCGACGTTAAAGAGGTGTTGGATAACTTAAAGCGCAAGATCACTGAAATGGAAGCTGAAATCCAGTCTGACATCCGGGCCGGAAAAATCAGTAATATTAACACTGAAGTTAAGTTAGAAGACGCCCGCATAATTCGTGAGCAACTCGCTAAAGGCGCCGAGCGCTTTTATCAATTCGGTTTGTACGTCACCATTCAAGCTCAAGATAAAAATGAGCTCGATCGTGTTACTAAAAATCTTCAATCCACTTTAGGTTCTCTATTAATCGTCTCTAAAAAAGCCACGCTACAAATGGATGAAGGCTTCAAAACCACCTTGCCGATGGGCGTTGATAAATTACTCGTCACCCGTAACATGGACACCACTTCGTTGGCGACTACTTTTCCGTTCACTTCGTCCGAGTTAACTATGGAAACTGGCATTGTCTACGGTATCAATGAACACAACGACTCGTTGGTCATCTTCGACCGCTTCAAGATGGAAAACGCCAACATGGTCGTGTTCGCCAAATCTGGTGCCGGAAAATCATACACCGTGAAGCTAGAAATTCTCCGTCAATTAATGTTTGGCATCGATGTGATTGCGCTCGACCCCGAACATGAGTATGAAGACTTAGCCAAATCAGTTGGTGGTGAGTACATTAACTTTACCTTTAACTCTGATAAAAAAATTAATCCCTTTGATTTATCCAATCTATATGAAGAAGGTGAAAATGAACTTGGTCAAAAGATCATTTCCCTCCATTCATTATTAAAAGTGATGTTGGGCAACATGACGTCTTCTCAAGAAGCTATGCTCGACCGAGCCTTGGTGGCTGCTTATAAAGCCAAAGGGATTACTCCTGATCCAGCTACGCAAACCAATCAACCCCCGCTAATGGAAGACCTCTACAAAGCGTTAATTGGTATGGAAAATGCTGAAGCTAATGACATTGCAGTCCGGTTAGAAAAATACATCACCGGTTCTTTCCGAGGGATTTTTGACCAACCTTCAAACTTCGACATCAAAAATCAGTTCACTGTCTTCTCCGTCCGAGAAATGGAAGAAGAACTGCGGCCGATTGCGATGTTTATCATTTTAGACTTCATTTGGACCCGCATCAAAAAAACGCTTAAAAAGCGGTTGTTAATTATTGATGAGGCGTGGTACTTCATGAAGCATCCTGATTCGGCTTCTTTCATCCACTCCATGGCCAAGCGCGCGCGGAAATACTATTTAGGTATTACCACCATCACCCAAGACGTGGAAGACTTCTTGCACAGCGACTACGGCAAAGCTATTGTCACTAACGCCTCGATTCAATTTTTGATGAAACAATCTACAGCTGCGATTCCGATGCTCGCAGAAACGTTTTACTTATCCGAAGGTGAACGACAGTTGCTGGTGTCAGCTGATGTCGGTGAAGGCATTTTCTTCGCTGGCCAAAATCACGTGGCTTTGCGCGTGGTGGCTAGTGACGTAGAACATCAAGTCATCACTACCAACCCTGAAGAGCTCCTCAAAAAACGCCAAGCCGGCGTGGCGCAACAATTAGCACGCACGGCCGCTGCAGCCGGTCCAGCTCCGGCCACGGTTAATGGGGCTTTGCGTGGTGCCGCTCCGACACCTAACGCCTCGCTTGGCTCAAATACTGCAGCAACATCCTCACCTGCCCCAATCAGTACTAAAGCTCCAGCCGCAACTGGCTCACCACTTGATCCTTACTCAATCGACAGCTATCAACCTCCGGGTTCTTAGTCCAAGAGCATCTCTATTGATCCAGCTTTTCTTCCCCTTGTCTTCTGTGGAAAATTCTGTGTATAACTAAGTGTTCTTTCCTGCCGAAGAGCTTGTATTTGCCTAGACCAGTGTGTAGCCACCTGGTTTATCTTGTGATGTTTTTATATGAGTACCTACGCCCTCTCACCAGCTGAAGTTCAAGCCATTTGGCAACAGATGTGTGCTGAGTTACAACCTCAATTAACGAAAGCGGTCTTTAATACCTGGATACTTTCTAATCCTCTCAGCGAGCTGGTCTTGGAAGGTGACGATAAAGTGTTAGCTATTTTTACTAGCCCTACAGCCTTCCACGTCAACAATATTCGCAAGCTGCTAGGAACTCAACTCAAACAAACCTTAGATAAAATTTTAGAGAAAGATACGCTGATTGATTTTAAGATCGGTACGCCGCAAGTGCCACGACAGCATGAACCACAAGCGAGTTCTTTTACCAGTCTTGGTGCTCACCTTGGTCAGCCTTCTTCAGCTCCACTCGGTTCTTCTCTTCATTCCGCTGAACAGGCTGGACATCACCCCCCTCAGCCTACCAGTACTACCTTTTCCCCGTCTTCGCGTTTACAAAGCCCTGGCATCGGTGCTTCACACTCACTTGATAACGCTTTTCCGTCTGCTTCCTCACCACACTTCCCTTCTCAGCCTTCACCGCGAATGAGTTCTTCATCACCACGAGTCGAAGATCTTTTCTCTCCTCAAACGATGTACTCGGTGGCCTTAGACAGAGCTGTGGTGGTCGCTCGCCAAGTGGGCTTGAGGACTGACTACACTTTTGAGACTTTTGCTGTCTCGACTACCAATGAAATGGCGCATGCCGCTGCGACTGCTGTCTCCAATCGCCCTGGACATACCTATAATCCCCTCTTTTTATATGGTGGGGTGGGTGTGGGCAAAACTCACTTGATGCATGCGATTGGGAATAATATTTTAAAAAATAATCCCGATACTCGAGTTTTATACTGTACAGGCGAAGAGTTCACCAATGAAATTGTCAGCGCCATTCAAAACAAAAAAGCCATTAAGTTTAAAGAAAAATATCGCACTGCTCAAGTGATGTTGATTGATGATATCCAGTTCATTGCGGGCAAAAATGCCGTTCAGGAAGAGTTTTTTCATACGTTTAACGCCCTCACTAAACAAGCTAGTCAAATTGTTTTAACCTCGGATCGGCCGCCGCATGAAATTAATTTACTTGAGGATCGCTTGCGTTCTCGGTTTGAAGCTGGCTTAATGATCGATATTCAGCAGCCCTCTTTTGAGTTACGAACGGCTATTTTATTGATTAAGGCTCAAGCCCACAACATCTCTATCCCGATGGAACTAGCTCAAGTGGTAGCCTCACGAGTCGATAGTGCCCGCAAGATCGAGGGCTTTATTACCAGTATCAAATCAGAAGTAGAGCTCAAAAAACGCCCAATTACTCTAGAGTTGATTGACGAAATTCTCAAAACAGAGGGTGAAAAGAAACGACCCGCTCTTAAAGTATCGCCAAATGATGTTTTGCGTGCTGTAGCCAACCATTATCATGTTAAACAAGCCGCACTCAAAGGTTCGCAACGCGTTCAACACCTCGTCAAAGCCCGGCATGTAGCCATGTTTTTACTCCGCGAAGACCTCAAGTTGCCACTAACTGAAACCGCCCGTTGGTTTTCCAATCGTGACCACACTAGTGTCATCCATGCTGTTAAAAAAATCTCGCTATCTTTAGCTGAAGATGAATTGATGCGTCGCGATATTTCCGCTTTGCGAATGTCGTTAACAGCGGTCTCACGATGATAATGAGGTGAAGTTTTACACAATTGTGAATAACTTTGTGTAAAAGCCCCGGGAAAGTCTGTGAACTCAACTGAATAACTTTTTTGTTTTGTGAATCTAAGACTTTTTTGTGAACAAATGCACACCATTTTTAGACAGAGTTAGACACCAGGTACACACAGAAAAAAGCGCTGGCGTTTTCAGATTAGAACTGGCTCGTTGTTCACCTATTCACAAGCCTATTACTAACTACAACTATATTTAATATTAATAATTTAGTATGGTAACTACGTACCTATGAAAATAACTGTTTTACAAGAAAATCTGTTAACAGCGGTTGGGATTGTTCAAAAAGCTGTTCCCAGTAAACCATCGTTACCTATTTTAAGTTCGATCCTCATTGACACTCAAAGTGGTGAAATCCGCTTATCAGCCACAGATCTCTATTTAGGTATTCAAACTGGAGTCGAAGGCACCATCGATACTCCAGGAGTAGTTGCTATTCCTGGTAAAGTCTTTTATGAAACCATTGCTAGCCTGAAACCAGGCAAGGTCACGTTGGAGCTGGTAGAGTCCACCTTAACTATTACCTCTCAAGACAGTAGCACTTCATTTCAATGCCAGTCAGCTGAAGACTTCCCCTCATTTCCTGAGGTCAGCGGTGACACTCAAGAGTTGCCCAGTACCTTTTTGGAAGAAATTACCAGCCATGTGCTCTTTGCTGCCTCACTTGATACCACTCGGCCAGTGTTGACCTCGGTACTGTTTGAGTTTAATCAAGAAAACGTCAATGTTGTGTGCACCGATGGCTTTCGTCTCGCTGTCTGGAACATGCCGTCTTCATTTGCTTTTACTCAGAACTTTTTGATTCCCGCCAAATCACTCCAAGAAGTGGCTAGAATTGGCGCTCAGACTAAAGCAACTCAAGTAGCACTGACATTATCACCAGAACTGAAACAACTCTTATTTCAATTTGAATCGACTAAGATTTTTGTGCGGTTGATGGATGGAGAGTTTCCTCCGTATCAAAAAATTATGCCCAGTAGCTTCACTACTGAGGTGTTATTCGATAGCCAAGAAATGACTCATCACCTTAAGCGAGCCATTATCTTTGCTCGAGATGCTTCGAACATTGTTCATTTGAGTTTAAGTGATGGAAAGGCGAGTATTTCGGCGACTTCTCCCGCTTTAGGTAAGCATGAAAGTGAGATGATGCTCGATTCTTTTCAGGGCGAGGGTGGGAAAATTGCTTTTAACGCTAAGTATCTGCAAGATTTTTTAAATGCCAGCAAAGGCGAGAAAATTTGGCTAGGGATGACTGAGAGCTTAAAGCCAGCCTTGTTGCGGCCAGAAGGCCAACTAGGCTATAGCTATGTAGTGATGCCGTTCCGGGTTAGTAATTAAGTAATTGAGTAATTAGCCGACACGCTTTTTTAATTATTCAATTACTTCAGTTACTTATTTTACTCTACTCTTATGTTATAATTACGACCTTGGAAAAAGGTTTACAAACAATTTATGACGAAACGCACCTGGCAACCAAAAAAACACAAACGCATGCGCAAACATGGTTTCCTCAAGAGAATGGCTTCCTATTTTGGCCGACAAGTTTTAAAACGTCGTCGCGCTAAAGGTCGCAAGCAATTGACAGTAGTCCGTAAAGGTCGCTAGTCTTAACACATATGGTGCCTCGCCAGTACCGGTTGCAACTTCGCCAACAACCAGACTTTTTTAATCGCTCTCAGCGAGTTTTTTCGAGCTTGTTTACCTTGTTTTATGTGCCGGCAGATCGCCCAGCTGTGGCCACCATCGTGCCGCGCAAAAACACCCAGACACAAGTGGAGCGCAATACGCTCAAACGGCGATTAGCACAAATTTGGACAGATTTACTACAAGCTGATCTAGTAAATTGCCAAGTGGTGATCTCACTAAAGCCCGCAGCCACCAAGGTAGATGGTGCTACGCTCAAATCAGAGTTATTAAAAAGTCTAGCCAAGATAAAAAAATGACCGTCTCCCGAGCCTTAAAAAAAAGCCTTATCTGGCTCTTTCTTTTTTACGAAAAAGCCAAGCATCAAATCTTGCTCACGGCCTTTGGTTATTCATTTACTTGTAAACATCGCCCGACGTGTACGCAATATACTCTTCAGCAAATGCAGCAACATGGTACAATCACTGGGTTCCTTCGTGGACTCAAGCGGGTGGCCCAGTGCTGGTAATAAAATATGGATAGTATTATTCACCTTTTTTCTACTTTTTTAGTTGAGTTATATAAACTAACTGGCGACTTAGGTTTAGCGTTGATAGTATTTACCATTTTGATTAAATCAATTTTGGTGCCTTTGACTATCCCCTCTTTGAAAGCCCAAAAACAACTTAAAGAACTCCAACCGGAACTCAAAAAACTCAAAGCCAAACATGGTTCTGATAAACAAGCTTTACAATTAGCTCAGCTAGAGCTCTACAAAAAATATAACGTTAATCCCCTCGGTGGCTGCTTGCCTCAATTGTTGCAAATCGCGGTGTTATTAATTCTCTATCGAGCTTTAATGCGCTTTTTACACCAAGCTGATGTTAATGGCGTCACCATTGACCCCACTTTTTTGTGGATGAACTTAAGTCAACCAGATCCGCGGTTTGTGATTCCGGTGTTAGCAGCTGTGACCCAATTCATTTTGTCGTTGATGATCTTGCCCGCCACTGAAACTCCTGACATTGTCCCGAATAAAACGTTACCTAAAGAAATCAAAGAAGCCAATAAAAAAGAAGAAGACATGGCAGAAATGGCTCAAACCATGCAGCAACAAATGGTGTTTCTCATGCCGATCACAATTGGTATTTCGGCGCTCTCGTTCCCATCTGGGCTCGGTTTATATTGGGTGGTGAGCACCGTTTTTAGTATTGTTCAGCAATATGTATTATCAGGACCTGGTGGCTTGACGCTGTATGCTCAACGCGCTCTCAACGTCCTCGATGGCAAAACCACCCGCAACTGAAAAAGGAGATTATTTTATGACTATCCAAAGCTACGTCACTAACTTATGCAAACACAGTGGTATCGATCAAAGCCAAGTCGAAGTTTCCGTCGATGAAGCCGAAGATCAAGTGACGGTAAATATTAATTTACCCCAGGAAGAATCGGGTTTATTTATTGGTTTTCATGGCGAAACCCTCAGTAGCTTGCAGCGCTTGATCCGCATCATTTTTCAAAAAGAACATGGCGACAAAAAAATTGTGTTAAATATTAATAACTATCGCGAACAGCGCGTGGAAAAATTACAAGAAATGGCTGAAAACGTAGCCCGCCGAGTGCTGGAAAGTGGCCGACCGTACACCTTTGCGTACTTGCCACCCAACGAACGCTTCGTCATTCACACCACCATTTCCGAAAACCCTGACTTTGCTAGTTTGGAGAGTGTTTCTCAAGGTGAAGGCGCTCATCGCTATCTGATGATTCGATTGAAGGATAGTAATTAATGTCCACTCTGACTATTTTTACCGATGGTGGTTCACGCGGAAATCCGGGACCGGCGGCGTTGGGCGTACACGTCATAGACGATCACGGCCAAACGGTGTTTTCCTTAGGGAAACCTTTAGGAGTTGGTACTAATAACGAAGCCGAGTATCAAGCTTTTGTGACATCAGTAGGCTGGTTATTAGCTTCTGAACAGTTAGCTCAAACGCAAAAAGTAATTTGGAAACTTGATTCCAAACTGGTGGTAGAACAACTTCTCAAGCATTGGCAAATTAAAGAACCGCGGATGTTAGCGCTCGCTCAGCAAGCTTGGGCATCACTTCAACAATTATCATGTGACTGGGATATCGTTCATATCCCTCGGGCTGAAAATAAAGTGGCTGATGCTTTGGTCAATCGCGCGCTGGATCTTGGTCAAGAAGTTTAACTCACGCCGCTTCTCTACATCTTCTAGTATTGATCTCACTCTAAACCTGCCTGCAAGATTGGGCTATACTTCATTTCGGCTGTTTCCTACAATAAGACAGTTGTTTTGACCTGCCTATGTCAGATTTATTTATCACGCAACTCGATCAAGAGGCTCCCAGCGTTTTAGTGATTGGTTCGCCGACTTTTTTACGCATGGCTCTGGAAAAAGAGTGCGCCACTCACTTTGCAGTGCAAACTGCCACAGTTAGTGAAATCCTCCGCACACAACCGGCAACTTTACCTGAATTTTATAAAATTATCTGGGTTGTCGAATCTACCACGGCTTTTTCAGCCAGTGATAAACAGCTGTTAAGTTGGTTGAAGACGCGCACTGAACCGAGTGTCATTATCGGTTCCACGCTTTCTTTTCTGACCACAACTGAACAACCGTGGCAATCAGCACAAAACCACCAAGCCCAGTGGTTTGAACAACTGCAACAAGAAGCCTCCGCCTCTACCTGGATCATAGGCGAAAACTTGATTCATGGACAATCGCTGCCTGAGTCTGCGCTGTTGGGATTGATGTTAGCCAACTTTAATCAGGGACAAATTCGTGACCCTCAACTCGTACTACCTTGGCTTAATACGGCTTCATTTGTGAGTGAAGTCCGGCAACATCTTTTTCATCCGCGGCCCCACCCACGTTTGTTATTGAGGGGTCAACAACAAGCCACCAGCGGTGTTGCCCAAACGCTGCAGTTTTTATATCGTCAATACTTTGATCAGGAACTGCAGATTGTCCCCCTAGCGGCACAACTACACAGTGCAGTTGGTTTTTTGGAAATTCAGGTTAAAGCTGAAAAATCTGTCGATGCTGAACTGGAGAATGCCGTACGGAGCTTGCCACTCATAAACGCCACCCAGCTGCACCAACAAACTCAAGCAGCGGCAGCAGAACAAGCTCTCAAAGAAAGTTTGCCTACTCCTAGTAAACAGGCCCGCCCTCGCCCAACCCCCCAGTCTCACCATGGGGAAGCTAAAAACATCAAAATTCCCATTAAGTCGGTGCCCGTAGTCAAAACGAGTGTGGAGCAACTGAGTTCTCCCCTACCAAAAACAGCCACTCAGCCCAAACCACAGCCAGAAGAAAAAACACAGACTCACCAGCTATCTGTCACCAAGCATAACCATCCGGAGCGTGTAGCTTCGACAGAGTCTCAGCTTGATCAAGCTGTTTCACAATTATTTACTGTCAATCGTTCAGAATACAAAGTGGAACGGGTCAAAGACATTGCCAAGAATACTCTTAAAATTACGCATAAATCAAAGAAAAAAACAGCTATTTTTTATGGCGGCATCGGAGTTTTTGGCGCCGTATTAGCGATGGGTGTCTTAGGCGTGGTGTTTTGGGCCAGTTTTTCCCGAACTCAAGCAGCCTTAATCGCAAGTCTAGCTCGCCAAGACGCCAATAGCATCCAAGCCCCTCAAACCGGATGGGCTGGTCAGTGGCTAGCGACCCAAACTCAAGCGTATGGAGCGCTTTTTACTCACCAGTATCTAGATCAAGCCCAATTAGTAAGTACCGTGGCCCAAAAAGTCACGACGAGTGCGACTCTCTACTCTGCTTGGCAACAAGATATGCAAAACTTAGTTTTAAGTATCTTGGGTGCACGAGAGCAAGAAGTGGCATCACTTCATACCCAATCCCAACAACAGACGCAAGCACTCTACGATCATCTTTCACAACTCCAAGCTGAGTTAAAAGAACTAGAAAGCGTGACAACCTCTAGTAGTGATGAGGATGTGATAAAAAATTACCAAGCTCAACTACTGCAAAATCGTCGCAATTTAGCCAGTTTTCAACAACTCTCCCCTCATTTGTTGGAATGGCTAGGCTATCAACAACAAAAAACGTATGCCGTGTTATTACAAAACAACCAAGAGCTACGCCCTACTGGTGGCTTTATTCAGGCCGTAGCTTTAATGACCTTCGATAAAGGAACTCTCATCAACACCCAAGTTTTTGATATTTACGAGCTTGATCAAAAACTAGGTGGATCGATTAAACCACCCGACGAAATTAAACAGTTTTTAGGTGAACAGCAATGGTTCGTGAGAGATAGTAATTGGAACCCGGATTTCCCCACTACAGCGGCTCAGGTGGCTCATTTTATAGAGCGCGCGACCGGCAAAAAAGCTGACGGTGTAATCGGGATAAACTTATACAGTTTGCAAACGCTAATCAAAGCGTTGGGACCAGTTGAGTTACCGGAGTACAACGAAGTGATTACTGATCGCAACCTGTTTGAACGGATGGAGTTTCACTCCGAAATTCAATTAACTCCTGATCCCACTCGTCAAGAGTATTCAGAAGTCTTGCTCAATCGTGTCCTAGTCAGACTCACCACGTTACCCCCTGAAAAAGTCGGGCCGGTTTTGGCCGCCTTCAATCAGTCTTTAGGTGAACATCAAGCGTTACTGTCGATGAGTGATCCTACTCAAAATGAAACACTCAATACTTTAGGTTGGACAGGAAGCGTCCTTTCCCCGTTGTGCCCGACCCAATTTTCTGGGGTTCCGTGTGTGGTTGATTCAGTTTATCAAGTGGAGGCCAATGTGGGGGTCAATAAAGCTAACTACCATTTAGAACGGAGCATTGCTCATACTGTCACGCTGGAGCCAACAACTGCTCGCCATGTTCGTACAATTGTCTATAAAAACACTTCGAGCTCTAATGCCTGGCCCAAAGGACCATATAAAACCTACACGCGTTTTTATTTACCCACTGACACCCAAGTCCAAGCCGTGAGCGTCAATGGCACTCCCCTCTCCCCCGACCAGCTAATTGTAGGAACTGAGCAGGATAAAAAAAGTATTGGCTTTTTAACTGAGACGCCAATTCAACAAGAAACTAAAATCGAAGTAATCTACACCAAGCCTTTGCTCGCGGAAAACGCCTTTGCTTATACTTTCCTTGATCAAAAGCAACCTGGTACCAGTGGTGACACTAAAACCATTACTTTTGCTCTCTCCCCTGGTTTACAACCCATGGTAATTGCTCCTCAAGCACAAGTTCAAAACAACCAAATTCTTTTTAAAGGAGATTTTAACAATCACGCTTTTGTAGGGGTAGAAATTAAAAAGTCTCGCTAATCTAGATTTATACAGAAATAAATTTTGAACACATATTTGATACACCGAAAAGAATCTACTTTCCAGAGATAAAATTCTACTTTTTGGCGATTATATCCTATATCACGTGAAGTTTGGTCTAAACTTGCTTCCTGAGGCAAAAACCTCTATAATCCGGCTCTTAGCTATTAATCATTTAAGCACTTATGGAAAAACTTACTTTCTCTGCACAACTCAGAACTATTGCTGGTAAAGCCGTCAAAACGGTCCGGGCTCAACGCTTGATTCCCGCCAACGTTTCCGTTCCTGGCGAAAACTCAATTATGTTAGCTTTACCCCAAGCAGCTTTTTTAAAGCTGTATGAAAAAGCAGGGGATAACGGTTTAATTTATTTGACAATTGAAGGTGAAAAAACTGCTCGTCCAGTCTTAGTGGAAGATCTGCAGGTTGATGTAGTCAAAAATCACCCCATTCACGTTGTTTTCCGCCAAGTGAACTTAAAAGAAAAGCTTAAAGCTGAGATCCCAGTCGAAGTCATTGGTCAAAGTGAAGTGCCCGAATCAGTGCTCTTGACCTTACACGACGTCATCGAAGTCGAGGCCTTACCCACTGATTTACCAGAAAAATTCGAGATCGATGCTAGTACTTTGACGGCAATTGGCCAGACCATTACCTATGCTGATTTGAAGTATGACAAAACCAAAGTTACCCTGGTATTAGGTGAAGAAACAGAAGAATCTCCAGTGGTGATGCTCCAAGAGTTCAAAGAACAAGCCGAGCCAGTTGAAGAAGCTCCAGTAGCCGAAGGCACAGAGGGTGAAGCTGCAGCTCCTGCTACTGAAGGAACTGAAGAAAAGACTGAAGAAAAAGCCGAGTAAAAACTCTTTTTTAAATTAACAACCCGCCGCGTGATCACCACCGGCGGGTTTTTTGTTACTTGGTCTCAGGTTGAAAGGCGGGGAGGGGAGAGGTGAAAATGGGTGCGTTGGGATCAATCTGGGCGGCTTGTTTCCAGAACCATTGAGCACCAGCTTGGTTATTTAAGTAAAAGTGCAACAAAGCTAAATTGATCAAGACGTCCCGGTGAGTTGGTTGGAGAGCAGCGTATTCTTCCCAGATCTTAATTTCTTTAATAACGCCCTCATAATCGGCGTCGGTAGCAAGGGTCAGCGTTGGGACTTGAGCGGTATTTAAGGCAGCACTGACCTCAGCCGCTAGCGAGGGTGGGGGAGAGGTAACCACGAGTGTGGTTGCCATTTGCCACCAAGAAAAGACAATCACTACTAAAAAGAAAGCTGAGCCCACCAGACTATAAAAAGGAAACAACTGGAGGGACCAGCCTAAGAGATCGAGACTGACGCGAGTTACTAAATTGAGTAGGAAAAAAGGTAACAGCAATAGACGAGTCATTACTCATCTATAGTAGGCCAACTCTCCAAGATAAGCAAAGTGGGATTTTCAAAGGCTTGCCAAATGGTCTCGGTGACAAACGGGATAAAGGGGTGGAAGAGCTTTAGAAAGCGAATTAAACCTGTGTTTAAGGTCTGATATGACAACTCGCCGGCCTTGGCTTGTTCGATAGCTTCATCACAAAACCAATGCCAAAATTCGTTATAAAGCGTCTCAGCGGCCAGACCAATCTTGAAATCATTTAATTGTTGAGTGACTGAGGTGGTGACAGTTTCTAATCTCTCCATGAATGCTGCATCTCCTGACTTCGGGTCAGCAGCAGCAACTTTATCTGGATTTTGGTGAATAAAACGAGCAGCATTCCAGAGCTTGTTAGTCAAATTGCGCATGGCTTTGAAATCAGGCTCGCCCACAGACTTATCAAGTCCGGCACTAGAGCGAATTACCAATGCCATTCGCAGAGCATCGGCACCATACTTCTCGATAATTTCCAACGGATTAATGACGTTGCCTTTGCTTTTGCTCATTTTTTGACCTTTTTGGTCGCGGACAAGGCCATGTAAATAGACGTTTTTGAAAGGAACTTGGCCAGTAGCAAATGTGCCGAGCATTAACATTCGCATCACCCAAAAGGGCAAGATATCATAGCCGGTTTCCATCACTGAAGTAGGGTAGAAGCGGTCAAAGTCGCCGGGTTGGGTGGTTTGGAGGGTAGCAAAGGGCCATTGGCCGGAGCTAAACCAAGTGTCAAAAGTGTCAGTTTCCGGCAAGTACTCTTGACCGTCTTGAGGTTTGTCTTGTGAAACAGAGTAGGGGAGAGACTCTAGCGCGAGTAGTTGCTGGAGACCACTCTCAATTTCTGATAGCGAAAAGGTTGGTAGCCACTCAGATAAAGGACCTTGGTGGAAGGTTTTGTTGTTATCGATAAAACTGACAACTAACTTATCTTCATTGCCGGCTACTGGATACCAAACTGGAATCCGAATTCCCCATACAATTTGACGACTGATGTTCCAGTCACGCAAGTTTTCTAACCAATGGCGAAGGATTTTGTCGTGGCCAGCGCCGTGAATGGTGACGTCACCATTATCGAGAGCGGTTAAGACAGGCTGAGTCAATTCTTTAACTTTAATAAAAAATTGGGGACGCAGCAGTGGTTCAATCACCCGCCCACACCGATAACACGTTCCAATCCGGTGGTTATACTTACTATCAACTTTTTCAAGTAAGCCTTTGGCTTCCAAATCAGCCACCACTTGTTGGCGGGCGGCTTCGACCTTGAGCCCGGCATACTTGCCTCCAGCGGCAGTGATTTTACCACTGAAGTCCACGGCTGACACCAAAGGCAAGCCATGTTTTTTAGCGACTTCATAGTCATGGGGATCATGAGCGGGTGTCAACTTTACAATACCGGTGCCAAACTCCGGATCGACAAACTCGTCGGCAATAATTTCCATTTCTACATCGGTAAGGGGATTCAAAACTTTTTTGCCAATTAAGTGTTTGGTTTTGGGGTTAGTGGGATGAACTGCCAAGTGAGTGTCTACAAAAATCGGCTCTGGACGGACCGTGGCTACCACGATGAACTCGCCTGGTTGGCCGACGAGAGGATACTTCACATAATAAAGTGGGTCCACCTTATCAACATAATTAACTTCTAGCTCTGAGTAACTCGTGCCACAACTCGTGCAAAAGTTCACTAATTGTTGATTGCGATAGACCAAACCTGCTGTGTGGAGTTTATTAAACGTAGCTAGCGCCACTTCAACGATACTGGGATCCAGCATAAATTTAAAGCGTGACCAATCAGCGCTAGCACCGATTTTTTTGAGTTGGTTGACAGCGATATCCGAGTTTTCTTGAACGTACTCCCAAATCATTTGGTAGAGCGTCTTACGATCGAATTGAAAGCGAGATTTGCCTTCTTTTTTGAGTTTCTTTTCAAACACAAACTGGGTTTCAATGCCGGCGTGATCGGTACCGGGTAGCCACAAGGTGTCGTCACCCAACATGCGGTGGTAGCGAATTAAAACGTCTTCAATGGTGGTAAAGATGGCATGGCCAATGTGCAACGGATCGTTGGCATTGGGCGGGGGCATCATGATACTAAACGATGTCTTTTGATCAGTTTTGGAAGAAGGTTTAGCAACTGAGCGGCTGTTCTTATCAGGGTTGAAGGCTTCAGCAGTTTGCCATTGTTGATAAATAGTATCTTCGTGGTCGAGGTGGTTATAGCGAGAATCCATGCCGAAATTATACTGCTAGGCCAAGGTTTTCTCTAGACCAGAAGTCACTGGTGTTATTTTAGCCGAGTGATACAATCACCATTAGTCACAAATTCATCTCAAGGAGCTTATGTGGATTTTCCTTTTAATCGTTGCCGTCGTGTTATTACCCATGATCTTACGTCAAGTTAATGAGTATGAGCGGGGAGTCATTTACACCATGGGTCGGTTTAGTGGTGTGGTGGGGGCCGGCTGGCGGTTTGTGATCCCTATTTTTCAAAGTTTTACCAAAGTTGACATCCGTACTAAGGCCGTCGATGTTCCTAAACAAGAAGTCATTACTCGTGACAACGTCTCGTGCAAAATGAACGCCGTTATTTACTATAAAGTCACTGATGCCGCTAAAGCCATCAATGAAGTCGAAAACGTGTTCTGGGCGGTCTCACAGCTGGCTCAAACGACGATGCGGCGTATTGCCGGTGAAGCGACGTTAGATGAGTTGCTTTCCAACCGTGAAAAGATTGCCAAAGACATTCTCAGGCACGTGGAAGAAGCCACCACCAGTTGGGGAGTAGATGTCCAGAGTGTGGAGCTGAAAGACATCGAGTTGCCCGAATCTATGGTCCGGACGATGGCTAAGCAAGCCGAGGCAGAGCGGGAAAAGAAAGCCACGATTATTGCCTCTGAAGGTGAAGTTGCTTCGGCTGAAAACTTGGCCAAGGCTGCTGAGATGATGGCTCGTACACCAGGTGCGTTACACCTCAGAACACTCAACTCCATCAATGATATTTCCTCAGATCAATCGAACACCGTAGTCTTTGCGGTGCCATTGGAAATCCTGCGAGCTGTGGAAGGCATGAATGAGTTCATGGCTGCTCAAGCTAGCTCTCGACGCAAGGCGGCGTAGGGAAGTGTTTTAGGCAAATCAGCCCGCTTTTTAAGCTTTGATTTGAGCAGCTTTGGCTTCGGCCTCGGCTTGGGTTAAAAGTGTCAAACCCAGAGTGGTGCGAAACTGTGGAATTAATTTCGTCATGGTAGCCTGGAATATTCTTAGCTCGGGGTCATTTGTTCCTAAACACTCCACCAGGCTTTTAGCAAACTCATAAGCTTTAGTGTTACTTGAAAAATACTCTACTCGTTTCACCAGATCCTGCTTTAACTCTTCCTCACGCTCAAGATACTCATCTGATTTGGTGGTTGTTAACGGCCGCAGATAAGCGATCTTGAATGATAATTCCATCAAAAAAGTGTGATACCAATTTCGCTCAGATTGTTTTTCAAAAGAATTAAGATGTTCTAAAACGTTTTCTATTGTGTATTTCGACATATTCAATACTTATCATAATACATAATTGTTGAGTATGCAAATTATGATTTTGTTAAACGAGGGGGAGAGGTGTGAGAGTTTGCCAACGTTTCTTTTCGATTGTGCGATTTTTGTTAATATTGGCACAGTGCTGACAAAACCTGCTCCGCGGTGGGTTAGAATTTTGCATCATTTTTTTTGTTTGTATGAATATTGGCAAAAATCATACAAGCCACACAAAAACCAATTTTTATGAGGATTCTCATGTTAGAATCTCCCCACTATGTCATCACGAGAGATTACCCACACACTTACGTTCCCTATGGAGCTTTTCAAGATCATGGAAGGCTTATTAACCGAACGCACTTTATTTGAGAGCATTGTTGCTGAAGAAACTACCGTTGATGATCACAGGATGATGACTTTAAGTCTGGCTTTGGATGAGAGCAAGGTCATAGCCTTGTTGGAAATCAAGGGACTTTTAGAAATGGCAAAGAAAGTAAGTATCGCTAAAGTGAAGTCTGAGGATAATCATAGTTTTACAGCAGAGTTAAGCCACACTGAATATCAAGAGGTATTGAAAGAGGGTCTCGAGCTTCCCATTGAAGTTGTTCAGCAGCGGTTAAATACTTATCTTTCTCAACGAATTTCCCAATCATTTTTAGAAACACTTTCCAAAGAGTTGTATGGGGGTATTGATACATTTAACAAAGTTTCGAGATTGTTTATGAGTTACGAGGGAGCTGAGGTGGAATTTTTGACTGAAGAAATAGTTAAAATAATTATTGAAGTTGAAGGCATCGAAGAATTAAAGGAGTTAGCGCGACAAGGGCATCAGGGGCACAGACCAGATTTAGGAAGAGGAATTGGCGATACAACTTTTGAGCGTATAAAACGTTTGTTCTATGTGGCTTTGACGCTACAACAATTATCTAAATAGTAGGGTTTATATTCCCCGCAAATACTTAGCGCTCCAGGGCACGTAATTGGAATAGTATTCTTCTTCGCGAATCAGGTTGCCATCTTTATCTTTGACAATGTTTTTGAAGCTGGCTTTGATGCCACTAGCAGCCCAGTCGATTTGTTTAAGCCGGCCAGACGGAAGGGTATCAGTGGGGATGTACACCGCAGCTGGGGGAGAGCGGTAGTCCCACGTTTTGTGATCTACAATTTGGGTGCTGCGGCCATCAGAAGTGCCGTAGAGCTCGACCGTCATGTAGAGGTGTTCACTATCCGTATTAGCATGGATTAAAACGTGGTGGCCGGTATCATTTTTGAAACGCAGATCCACGTCACCAGCATACACAGTGGCATCAATGCCGGGCTTAGTATCAAGTTCGTAGTAACTGACGCGATAACTGTGTGGCTTACGTTTAGTGACTGGGAGACCGGCGTTGAGGACAGAGCGGAAAAGAGTGGTGCTCACTTGGCAAACGCCACCGCCGTCGCCCAGCACAGTTTGGCCACTCTTAATCACATACGCTGGTTGATAGCCCGTGGCGCGCGAAACTTCGCCTAAAGCGCGATTAAATGAAAACTCCTCACCGGGTTTGATAATAAAATTGTTAATTTTTTTGGCAGCATGAGCTACGTTATGAATCCGGCTAGGGATCGAGTGTGCATACTCACTTTCCCCAAACCCAATCCGCTCTTCAATCCCCAGCTGATTAGTGCCGGCCAAGGTTTTTTCAGGTTGGGTGATTTCTAGAGCCAGTTCAGCTTCATACGTGGTGGGTTCGTGAGTTTTATTTTCGGCTTGTGCTGCGCTTACTTCGCGATCAATTTTTTCAAATAACTCGAGGAGGGTTTGCTGGGTTTGGACACGATCGATCGTCAACCCAGGTTTGTGAGGTTTAAAGCTAGTGACGACCAATGTTTGAGGATCGTAGCTGAACTCTGCATCCTGAGGAGCTCGCTCCAGCCGCTGGCGCCACTCTTCAAATAAAGCATTGAGTTTGGTTTCGGAAATACCCACCGGAAAGGCTAATAAATTCACCAGATCTTGATCTGAGAGTTTAATACTGCCTTCAGCATTTTTGAGTGTCACTTTTTGATTAACGAGCCGAGCGGCACGTTCTTGAGCAGCGGGCAGTTCTTCTTCAGTGAGAGCGCGAGTATTGGTAGTTAATAAAGCCGATAAGCTCGCAGTTTGGGTATGAAGTGACCCTAGCACTGTTTGGACAGTAGCGGGTTGGTTAACGATCATGCCAGTTTCACCTTTGTTAATAGTTAAGCTGGCAGGCGCCCCAGCGACCCGGAGGGTAGCACTAGGTTCTACTCCAGGTTCATCAGCCAGGGTGGCAAACTCCGCCACAAAGTTTTTGACGGCTGTTTCATCAAAGGCGAGCTGCGAAGTGAAGCGCTGTGGCTGGAGAAGTAATTTAAAGGGAGTAGTAAGGCGGGTAAGCCAATTTTCACTCCGACCCAGGGCAAAAGCTTGAGTGACAGCTTGATCATGCTCGCGATGAAGGGCCAACTCCGCAGCCGAAGAGGCCAAAGTATGTTCCTCGGAGTAGAGTGTGATTTCACTCAAGGGGAGGGGAGAGCTGGCTGTTTGGAGGGCAGTGAGCGTTTCAGCGGGCTTCAAGCCTTCTACGTAAAGTGAGTCAATATAAATGCCCGGATAAAAACGGTCTTGATATGACCATAAGAAAGCTGCATAGGCAACACCCAGCAACATGACACTGACTACAAAAGCAAGCGCTACCAGAGTTAGACGGTGACGAGGGGTGGAAACGGCGGAGTCTGGAGCAGAAAACGACATGGGGTCTATGGTACTATATAGTATTGTGTTTAGTCATGAGGGGTTTACCTGATTCATTTCTAGACAAACCTAGTGATTGTAGCTCATAATTGTAGGGTTCACTTTTTTCATGCCAAATCAGCCACTGCCCACTCCCACTCCACCACCAACTGCCGTGCCGCATAAGGCTCCACCTGTGGCACCTGCTACCCCAGTGGTAGCTCAACCTGTGCCTTCTTCAACACCACCCACTGGTTTGCCCAAGCCTAACACGCCGCCGGCCACCCCATCCATGCCAGTGGCAGCCACATCTCCAGTAGTATCTGCAGCACCAGGGTTACCTAAACCCAGTGCGCCTGCTACGCCGCCGGCTTTGTCTGCAGCACCGACTCCTTCAGTAGCTTCTCCCGGAGGTAGTAACCCCATTCCTAAGCCCGCCGCGCCGATGGCTCCTTTGACTGCGCCTATTCCCGGGAAACCTGGAACAGCTCCATCAACCATTCCGCAAATGCCACCTCGACCACCAGGTATGGCAGGTTTGCCACCCGCCGCACCGCCAGCCGGTACCCCGCCCGGAGTTACTCCTCCAGGTGGAGCTCCCCCTGCACCTCCGGCCGGAACACCTGCTGCGGCAAGCACGCCAGCTGGCAAAGCTGCGCCTCAATTTGCCAGTATTAAGAAAACCCCGTTACGCTTTTTGCCATTTGTATTAGGAGCATTAGTGATTGTGGGTGTGATTGGTTTTATATTGTCGCGCTTTTTAGGTGGTGGATCTGCGACGCCGATTACTTCTACCCCAACTACTCCTAATCAACCAGCTGCTAGTGTCGCTCCCAACACCAATACTTCTCAAGCTGGCCGGACATCCGTTCCATCCACACAAACCACCCTCACGTACTGGGGGCTGTGGGAACCCAATGAAGTCTTGGCAACTGTGTTCCAAGATTTTGAGGCTGCTAATCCCGGCGTTAAAGTTAATTACGTCAAACAATCTCACAAAGACTTCCGAGACCGCTTACAAAATGGCATTGCTTCTACCAATGGGCCAGATGTTTTCCGCTACCACGCCAGTTGGGTACCAATGTTGGCTAATGAACTAGCGCCAATGCCTAGTTCAGTGATGAGTGCCACCGAGTACCAACAAACGTTCTACCCAGTGACTACCAAACAATTACAGGTAAATGGTCAAATTGTGGGTATTCCCTTGATGTATGACGGCTTAGCTTTGTATTACAATCAAGAAATTTTCAAAACGGCTGGCGTCCAACCGCCTACCACTTGGGCTGAGTTGCGGACATTGGCATCGCAATTAACCGTTCGTTCAAGTGCGGGTAAAATTGAGCGGGGCGGATTAGCCATTGGTACCACTAGTAATGTGGAGCACTTTTCCGATATTTTAGGTTTATTAATGCTCCAAAATGGCGCTGATTTAACCAAGCCCACTTCCAGTGAAGCACGTGATGCGCTCACCTTTTATACTAACTTTGCTAAGACAGACAAGGTGTGGGATAGCACGTTACCAGCTTCGACGGTGGCGTTTGCTCGCGGTGAAGTGGCCATGATGTTTGCCCCATCTTGGAGAGCCCATGAAGTGAAAGCTCTCAATCCCTCATTACAGTTCGGTATTACGTCATTGCCAAAGTTGGGAAGTAGCAAGACGTCTTGGGCAAGCTACTGGGCTGAAGGCGTTAATAACAAAAGTAAAAACAAAGACGTGGCCTGGAAGTTATTGGAATACATGAGTTCTAAAGATGTGATGAAAAAAATGTACAGTGAACAGAGTAAAGTCCGTGCCTTTGGCGAACCGTACTCACGCGTAGATTTAGCCAGTGAACTAGCCAGTGATCCGTTGGTGTCACCCTACCTTAAAGACGCTCCTAATGCTGACAGCTGGTACCTCAATTCCGCCACTCACGATAATGGTATTAATGATCAAATCATTAAATACTATGAAGATGCTATTAACGCTGTCGTCGCTGGTAAAGCCCCGGATGAGGCCTTAACCACTGTGGATCAAGGTACTTCGCAGGTGTTGCGACAGTATGGGGTCACTGGTACTACAGCGCGGTAAGATGATATGGTTAACAAAGACCAAGTTGCCCCAGCTGAGCCACACCTCAGTCAATTAAGTGACCCAGAGTATATTGCTGAAAAGGCCAAAGCATTGCAAGCCCGATTAGCTGGAATGGACTCAGTCTCAAACACTTTTTCTCCAGAACAAGATCAGGCCAAAGCCGAGTTTACCACTCTGCTTGATTTTTTGGAAAATGGCTTAAAAAGCTTTCCTATTAAACACCGCTTTGTGCGCAATGTCTTGAGAGTTATGTTGGGGGCGGTAGCGGTGACCACTATTGCTACTCGTCACCATGAAGATGTGATAGTGCAGCGAGGTGGTGATGCTGAACAGGTGTACTACAATCCAGGGCAATGGGATAACGAAGCCGATTTAATCATTTTCAGATTTCTGATTAGAAATAAAGAAAAATATCCTGAGTTATTTCAAGCTATTCAAGACTATGGTCGTACTCACTCGCCAGATGAGTTTATATCGTTAATAGAAAAATTTCCTGAACAGGCACAGTTTGCTGAGGGAAACCAGCAATTTATTAATGATCTTTTTAATATTTTTAAGTTTTTGGAAGCCTCACCTCAAATCAAACAATTTATTAAAGCACATCCTGAACGGTATATTAATTTCCGCTTTGTTTTTAATGGTGAAAAAGACGGACAAGGTTATGAAATGATTTTGTCGTGGGGAGTGAGTTCGCGGAGTCAGTTTATGAAAGATGCGATTACTCGCCCTGTGAGTGAAACTGCTGAAGCTGACGCGCAGAACCTAGAGGCTAATAATGAGAGTGAAAACTCTGAGAACTCTATTAGTATTCCCTCATCAGGCTTACCTAATTTTGGTGAAGCCATTGATTTACGTGTGTTTGGACGCTATGACTGGGAGACAATTGAGCAGCTATTTGCTGATCATCACTGGACGTCTGCACAGTTGCAATTTCAAAGCAGCCCCGGTGGTGTTGACCACATTTCACAACGCTTTTTTGGGAACTGAGAGGTCTTTCTAAAATTGATTTCCCCAAAGCCCTGTTTACACGCGGAGTTATAATACACCCCATCTATGAAAAATCTTGAAAGTAATGTGGTGGTTGCAACTAGGTTGCATAATAGTCGCTTAGGTGACTCAGAATTTCTAAGTCAAGCGCTTGCCAAGCTTAAATTGCGGCATGAAGCTATTGAAAAGCATCAAATTTTATCCCAGAGAAAAAGAACTCATCGCTCATTGAGATTTTTGACGGCAATTTTAGCCTTCACAACCTTTATAACCGCTGGAGCACGAGTGGTTGGTGAAGGACGAGATAATCATTCACTTCCCGTTACGCACTCAGAAACGTCTCGTTATCCAGTTGAATATATCGCGCTTCGAAAGCGATTAGACTCCTTTCCATCTTTTGATTCTGAAAGCACCCAGCGCCAACTTGAAGCTATTTTGCAGACCTTAAGTGAAAATTGGTGCGAGGGGAATATTACTATTCCCCAGCTAGTTGAACTATTACCCAAGTTGTTTGTGGCGGTTTCTATTTTGAGAGACAGCCGGGAGTTGTCAATTGAAATTATTAACTTTGTGAATGTTATTCAACATTCCACAGAGTTTAGAAAATATATTGAGGAAAACTACACTCATTTTCAGATCATAACAGAGATAGTCAAAAAGGGTCAGCAATCTGATGACGATGACTTCCCGTATTATGCAATTTATTATCGGTGGGGTACGTTAGATGCTGAGTCAGGTGAGCCGCCTCTCGATGTTGGTGGAGTCCCGGTAGAAAATGAAGACCGAGCCGCGGTATTGTGGCAAGCACTTTTAGATGGGGGCAATTGGCAGCTGGGAAAGTTGGATCTGGTAGCTAGTGAACCTTCAACACAGCAAAGATTCACTTTAACTGAGTTAGGCATTGCTGACATGAGCTTAGATGGTCAATTACTGAAAGATATTTTGCCGGAAGATCTAGTAGTAACTCGGACGTTTGAGTATCATTCGGCCCATTTTCCTCAGGTGACATATGTTTTGGAATCATTCAATAAAGGTCTTAGTCAACGAGCAGTAAGAGTTACTTTGTATTTAGATACCCCATTCGCTAGTGCGGTTGCTTTTCATGAAGGGCCTTATCTTGACCGATTAGATTCACAACACACCATTTACGTAGGAAGAGGACACAGAATTGTGTTTACAGGTGCCCAGAATATTGATTTAGAGGGTCAACGGCAACTCTACTTCCAAATCGATCGAGTTTTTAATTCTCGCTAGCCCTTTGGCTAAAACTTATTACAATAGAGCCGATGACGATTCGTGACGCAATTGTCCAGACTTTGGCCTATACCCATCAATTTCAGTATCCGTTGACCGAGACTGAGTTGTGGCAGCGGTTGATTGGTAGTGGAGAGAAATATACAAAAGCTGAGTTTAAAGCAGCTTTGGCAAAGTTAATTGAGAGTAAGAACGTTGTTTTTCATAAAGCGACCAAATCGTATGCACTTAAAAATGGTGAAACGTTTTTTGTGATTCGGCAGCAGCGGGAGAAGTGGTCCCAGCCGAAGTGGAAGGAAGTCACAACTTTTCTGCGTTGGGCGAGGTACATTCCATGGTTATCAGCAGTGGCGGTGACGGGTTCGCTGGCGATGAATAACGCGGTAGGGAAAGATGATGTGGACTTTATGATGATCACGCAGCCTCGGCGGTTGTGGTTAACCAGGCTGCTCGTGACGCTGATTGCTGTTTTGTATGGCAAGCGCCGCACTTGGCATGGGGAAGAACAAGATAGTTGGTGTTTTAATTTGTGGTTAGATGAGGATCATTTGGCGATGCCTCGCGCGCGGCAGAATCTCTACACGGCCTACGAAGTAACCCAAGCCAAATTTGTATTGGATAAAAAAAACATTGCCACTCAGTTTCACACTATCAATAGATGGGTGGCAACTTGGTTGCCTAATGCTGAGCTGCGAATTGACGAAAAAGTTAAGGCCTCAACCACCAGCGGCAATATTTTAATTGATTGGTTAGAAACCGCAGCATTCCAATTTCAACATTGGTACATGAAATCACACATGACTCGTGAGCAGGTAGGAAAAGGTGAAGCTTTTTTTCATCCGCGTGATACACGGCGGTTAATTGAAGAGCGGTGGACCCAAACGCAAAATACTCGATCGAAAAGGAAATCTCATGTCTGAAGCTAAAAAAACCGTATTAGTGACCGGTGTGTTTGATATTTTGCACCATGAGCATGTGGAATTTTTGCAGAAGGCGAAAGCGTTGGGTGATGAATTAGTAGTGGGCATTGAATCTGATGTTCGCGTGGCCGCTATCAAAGGTCCAGGCCGGCCAATTAACACTGCCGCGATCAGAAAAACAAATTTGGAAAATTTAGGCTTAGCAGATGAGGTTTTTATATTGCCTGAAGCTTTTGATAAACCAGAACACCATGAAGCCTTGATCGCGCAGTATCACCCTGATTTTTTAGCAGTGTCTTCCCACACTGCTCACCTAGATAAGAAGCAAGCTTTGTTAGCCAAGTATGGGGGACAGGTAGTGGTGGTTCATGACCATAATCCCGCAGTTTCTACCACCCAACTGCTCCAACAACAAACCAAGGCTTGAGGTAGGCTGGGCATCTGCGTTAGGATAAAGTATGAAAAAATCTTTTGTGCTGGGACTGATGGTAATGAGCAGTTTAGTTTTCTCAGCGTGTACTGGCACCAAGAGCGACAGCACATCGCCTACTGTCCCCAGTGAAGCCGCCCAAAAAAGTGGTGACACCATTATTACCGGCAAAATTACCCAAGTTGGCACGCAGTACTTTATTCAAGCTACAGGCCAACAACCTGAGGATATCGATAGTTATGGCGTCGATTTATCACAGTACGTGGGACAAACAGTTACCATCACTGGTCAATATAGTGGTGAAACCTTGTTTGTGGGTAAAATCGAGTAGGCTCCACCGATCTTACTAATTTCTTATTTTAGATTCTCTAGTCGTAGAGTATGATACGGGCTAAGAAATAACTTTTATATCAAACACCGGGAGCTGACATATGAAAAAAACCTTACTGACTTTTAGCATGATTGGTCTGGTGGCTTTAACAATGGCCACGCCAGCGCAAGCAGCCGAGGGCGGTATGTTTGCTAACTTTCGCCAGGGCGTTAAACAACGCTTTGATCGCTTGTACTTAATGTTGCCCGGCACTAAAGATGGTCAAACAGTGTTGATGCAGTCAGCCACAGCTATGGAAGGCGTGACGTCATTTCATATGGACATGAAGTTAGATGGCGAAGTGTTAAGCAGCACTGACCAAAAAATGTTTGGTGGCAACATCAAGTTTGCCGGTCCTGTCAAAACCAGCGATGTGTATGATCCAGCCGCTACCCAACAAGATTTGAATTTAGCCGGTGAGTTCACGATGCAAGGCACTACCATGCGCGGCAATGTGGATATGAAGATTGATGGTAAAACAAGTTACCTGAAGTTCAATGAGTTGCCAGCGATGCCATTTATGGACTTGACCCAATTACAAGGCCAATGGCTGAAGTTAGACCCCAGTGAGATGGCTGATGCAGAGACGCCAGCTATGACTGATGAGCAAAAAGCCGAAGCTAAGGTAGCTACTGAAGAATTAATGAAAGCAGCCACAGTCAGTGATGCCCGCAAAGAGAACCTCAATCAGCACAGCGTTTTCGTAGTTGATGTGACTTTACCTGACGCCGCTGTCGCAGCCTACGTCAAGAAAATGGCTGAAATTCAAAAAACCCCAGCCGAAGAAATGCAACAACAAGCTCAACAACTGAATGACTTCTTGGCTGCTACCGACGAGCTGAAATCGACGTTATATATTGATCGCAGTAGTTTCTACACTCGAAGAATGACGTTGCCACTGCAAGTGAATGTGAAACAGCTGATGGCGAGTGCTAATGCTGAAGCTGAGTCTAGTTCCAATGCCACGGCGATGGCAGCTTTGGAAGAAGTACAAACTCTCAAAGCCATGTTTAGCCTGGACATGGATAAATTTAATGAACCAGTTACCTTCCAAGCTCCTAGTGATGCTCGAGACTTCCAAGAAGCCTTCTCAGGTATCTTTGGTGGAGCTATGGGCGCAAGCGGCACCATGCCCACTATGATGACCGATGAAGATGATGTGCCTGCTCCCAAGATGCCAGCTGGTACTCGACCATCAGGTTCTACTCAACTCACACCAGAAGAAGAGCAATTACTCAAAGAGTACGGCATTCAAGTTGAAGATCTTTAGGCCTTAAAATCTATTTCTGTTAAGCTGGTACTAAGCAAGTCTTTTAGTGTAGAATGGGAGGATATGGCCACTAAAACTTCTGCTCCCAAACTTTCTCTCTGGAACCAACTCTATTTTGTGTTGGCGACCCTGATTGGTTTAATTTGCCTAGTGATCGGTATTTCCTCACTGGTGAACACGTGGTTACTGTCGAGTTTTTTCAAAGTTGAAGAACCTCGCTACTCGATGCCGCCCCAACCTTATTTTGATACCACCCAGTTTGAGAAAGGTCGCGATGTCACTGCTGAACAAAAAGAATCATTGGCGCTGTGGCAAGCGGAGTACAAACGCTGGGAAGAAGAACAAAAGAACTTTGATTATCAAGCCCAACAGCGAAAACGTGACTACGCTTGGGCAATTGCTTTGATTTTAACTGGTGGACCAGTTTTTGCTTTACATGCTCCGGTGGTGTTTCGACGAGTGAAAAGAGAAGAGTAAATTTTAAATTTAATTGCATAGCATTCTCTCTTTAAATTGATCGCTAATTGCGGCTTGCAATTTGAGAGTTTGCGCTTTAAAATATAGTTTCTGTTCGGGACTGATGCGTATCAAGCGCGTCAAATAACAGTATCGAGACATTCTCTCCGCCAACAGGCAGAAGAATCCCTCCGTAATTTTCATAGTTGATTCACAAGTAAAGATAAAACCGTTAGGACCGTGGGTTTTTGCGGGCCCTTAGCTCAGTTGGCTTAGAGCGCCTCATTTGCAATGAGGAGGTCAAGGGTTCGAGCCCCTTAGGGTCCACCAGCTTAGCTGGGGTGACACCAAGCTCAGCTTGGTCCACAAGGTTAGAAACCGAGTTCCAGACTTCAAATGTGAAATTTGAGTTTTGAAACTTGGATTTTATCCAAGCATTGCTCTTTAAAAAGTGAAGAAAATTGTCATGTCAGCCAAAAGCAATTGGCTGACGTATTCCTATTTTGATTTTTGTCAAAGTAGGTAGCATCCAACAACAAATATTTCAAACAAATATTTTTACACCAATTATGTGAATTAATGCAGATAGTGGATGCCTTGGCTTGTTTGGCCGAAGAAGGACGCACAAAGCCGCGAAAGTCACCGGGGAGCTGCTACGAAGCTGTGATCCGGTGGTGTCCGAATGGGGAAACCCCCTGCTCAGAGATGCGCAGGACTGTCACGCTTAGCGTGACGGAGGTTACCGGGGGAACTGAAATATCTAAGTACCCCGAGGAATAGAAATCGTAAGAGATTCCCTTAGTAAGCGACGAGCGAACAGGGAAAAGCCCAAACCAGATTTATCTGGGGTTGTAGGAGCCCATCATGGAATGAGTATGATTATTAGAACACCGTGGAATAGGTGACCAAAGAGAGTGAAAGTCTCGTACAGAAAAATCATCCTCATCCTAGGGATTTCCTGAGTAAGTTGGGAGACGGCAAACTCCCTTCCGAATCTGGGGTGACCACACTCCAAGGCTAAATACCAAACAAGACCGATAGTGAACGAGTACCGTGAGGGAAAGGTGAAAAGAAGGGTTGTAGACCCCGTGAAATAGTACCTGAAACTATCTGCTGACAATCAGAGAGAGCTCCGCAAGGAGTGATCTCGTGCCTATTGAAGAATGAGCCGGCGAGTGTTTGATAACTGCAGGTTAAGACAATGCCATGTCGAAGCCAGAGCGAAAGCGAGTCTGAATAGGGCGATTTTTGTAGTTATTGAACGACCCGAAACCGGGTGAGCTTACCATGGTCAGGATGAAGCTGAGGTAACACTTAGTGAAGGTCCGAACCGGTGTCCGCTGCAAGGGACTCGGATGAACTGTGGTAAGAGGTAATATGCCAATCGAACCCGGAGATAGCTGGTTCTCCCCGAAATATATTTTGGTATAGGGTCACGTTTTAAGCAGTGGGGGGTAGAGCACTGATCGGGTGTATGAGCCGCAAGGTTCAGCATCTAGTCAAACTCCGAATACCCATTGTGTGTCCGTGGCACTCAGTATCTGGGGGCTAAGCTCCAGAGGCAAAAGGGAAACATCCCAGACCTACGATTAAGGTCCCAAATACATGTTCAGTGGTTAAGGAAGTGTTAATCCTAAGACACCTAGGAGGTCGGCTCAGAAGCAGCCATCCTTGAAAGAAAGCGTAACAGCTCACTAGCCGAGGATTAATGCGCCGAAAACTCAACGGGGCTCAAACATGTAACCGAAATCTAGGGTTTATTTATATTTTATATTTTTAAGCGGTAGGGGAGCGTTCTGTGTGCTGTGAAGGTCACCCGTGAGGAGTGGCTGGAGCGATCAGAAGTGCGAATGCCGGCATAAGTAGCGTAATTGGAGTGAGAATCTCCGATCCCGAATATCCAAGGTTTCCGCACCCACGTTCGTCGTGTGCGGGTTAGGCGACCCTAAGACGAGTCCCGTTTAAGCGGGAGTAGTCGATGGATTACCGGTTAATATTCCGGTCCTTGGTGATTTTCGTTATGACTTGGGGAGGGACGGTGGTGGATACCATCTGTGGAGCAGTGAATGTTCCATCGAAGCACTAAAGCAGTCTGCGCAGGCAAATCCACGCAGGCGTTTATCTGAAGTGTGACAGGGCTTGGGCCTTCGGGCTCGGGCTAGATGCGATTTCATCGCCCTGGAAAAGCTTCGCAAGCAGAAAGTCATCAAATCGTACCCATAACCAACACAGGTGGATTAGTCGAGTAGACTAAGGGAAGCGAGAGAAACTAGTTTAAGGAACTCGGCAAAACAGCTGGCCGTACTTTCGAAAGATGGCCTGCTCCATGCAGCAATGTATGGAGCCGCAGCTAATGTCGTGGGATTGACTGTTTACCAAAAACACAGGTCCGTGCAAACTCGTAAGAGGCAGTATACGGGCTGAAGCCTGCCCAGTGCCGGAAGGTTAATTGCGGGGGTTCTTCTCACTTCGGTGAGGAGTTGCCTCCAATCGAAGCCCCGGTGAACGGCAGCAGTAACTATAACTGTTCTATGGTAGCGAAATTCCTTGTCGCTTAATTGGCGACCCGCACGAAAGGTTTAACAAGTCTCACACTGTCTTAAACTAGTACTCGGCGAAATTGAAATGGCTGTGAAGATGCGGCCTACTGACACCAGGACAAAAAGACCCCGTGAAGCTTTACTACAACTTGGCACTGTTGGTGTATACGGAATTGTTTAGCATAGGTGGGAGCTCCTTCATTTAGTGATGGAGCATCAGTGAAATACCACTCGTTTTGTATACGCTAACTAACTTAACTTCGCTGCAAACGCGAAGGAGAACACTGCTTGGAGGGTAGTTTAACTGGGGAGGTTGCTTGCTAAAGAGTAACGCAAGCGCGCAATGGTACCCTTAGCCCGGATGGAAATCGGGCCAGACGTGCAATAGCATATGGGTGCTTGACTGTGAGGCATACAGGCCGAGCAGGTGCGAAAGCAGGTTATAGTGATCCTCGTGCGTTTTGTGGAAGACGCCGGGCTTATCGGATAAAAGCTACTCCGGGGATAACAGAGTCATCGCGCCTAAGCGTCCCTAGCGTCGGCGCGGTTTGCTACCTCGATGTCGGCTCATCGCATCCTGGGGCTGAAGAAGGTCCCAAGGGTTTGTCTGTTCGCCAATTAAAGCGGTACGCGAGCTGGGTTCAGACCGTCGTGAGACAGGTCGGCCTCTATCCGGTGTCAGCGTTGGATGATTGAGGAATTTTGCCCCTAGTACGAGAGGACCGGGGTGAGGGAATCCCTAGTGTTCCTGTTGTTGCTGTCAAGCGCATTGCAGGGTAGCTACATTCTTTCTGGATAACCGCTGAAAGCATCTAAGCGGGAAGCCGTTTCCAAGATTAATCATCCCTATAGACCCGTGGAAGACTACCACGTTGATAGGCAGCAAGTGTAAGTCTGGTGACAGACTCAGCTTAGCTGTACTAAGTGTCGATCGAACATAATTAGTGTAATTCGTTGAATGAAACTCACTTCGGTGAGTGTACGTTAGCCAGTCTTTTGGCTCATGACTTATTTTCTTCACTTTTTGAGGAGTAATTCTCAAGTAATTGAGTTAGTTAATAATTTAGTTACTTAATTAAAAGCGTTTTGTACTGGTCTCTGGAGCGAGGTGGAACCAACTCTTCCCTTCCCGAACAGAGTCTTGAAACGCCTCAGCGGTGACAATAATGCCTGGGCAACTGGGTGTGAAGATAGCTCGAGGCCAGTACAGAGCGCTTTTTTTGTACTTAAATTAAGAGATTACTTCTTAAATACCTCAGAATCATAAAACTGTTTTTGGTACTCTTGTCCCGGATAGTCATGTGAGTATTTAATCGCGCATGAATAAATTTCTGTCTGGTTTCCTACTGCTTTTGCCCAGGCAAAGACACCATTTCCATACTCACAGTAAGCGCAACCAATTTTTTGACGCAAAGTGAGTTTTCCTAAGCGATGACGTTGAATAACCACATAGCGGCTCCGAGGAATTTTGGGAATTCCGTTTAAAGTAAAGTAAATTTCTTGATAAAAATACAAGCATAGATCGAGAAAGGCAATGGGAATGACCATACCATAAATGCTCAGTCCCGAAATGAGTAAAGCCAAGCCGCGAGCGGCAGAAAAAGGCCGATCTTTTTGCACAACAATGTACTTGTAAGTGGTAGGTGAATGGTTTGCCATATTGAGCACGTAAATTAACTTAAAAACATTTGTCCATACTGCCGAATAGAATCGATGACAGGAGAGAGCGCTTGGCCTTTGTCCGTCAGTGAGTACTCAGAATGGGGTGGAGTGACCTTGTAGGTTATGCGACTCAAAATGCCAATTTCTTCCAACATTTTTAAGCGCTGAGAGAGTGTGCGAGTGCTGATATCACCAATGGGTTCGGTGCCGTTGATGGCAGATTCGAGTTGACTGAAGCGGCGAGGACCATTTAGTAACTCTTTGACGATTAAAATCACCCAAATATCACCAATCAGTTGAGCAGCTTTGGCCACAGGGCAGGCTGACAGGTCTTGCTGTAACTTAGGCTTATGCATTGGCCTATTGTAACAGCTCTATCTCAAGTAATGACTGACAGTTTTCTGACTATTGATGACGTTAAGCTGGTGATAGTAGTGAGCACACTCTTCAATGAGTGATTGCTGAAAAGCACTCAACGTCGCTTCTGGTAAATTCCAGGTAGCTTCTTTAAAAGGTTGCCAGGCTTTTTTACGCGTTTTGATGTAAAACTGAGCGTCAGTCCACTCAGGTTTACGCTCATCAGCGCAGTGCTCGTCACACCAACGATACATTTGTTGTTTTAACTCAGCTGGGAAGGCTGGATGATCCATAATTGCATTTTGAAAACCGGTAGAGAGATGAATTTCGGCAGCTTCATGTTGAGGAAACTTGGCAAACATTTCATCGGACAATGTGCTCGCCCCATGCTGCACACCACCAGCCATACCATAGCGTTCGCGAGCCATGCGCGATAGGGTTCTAATGGTCTCAAAATCCACTTTCATCGGTCCGGGTGTCCCATCCGGATTAACTGAGCCACCGTGGCTGGTGCCTGTTTGAATGGCCACTTTGGCGAGCCCATCGGTGATACCAAACAATTCAGTAAAGCCAGTCATAAAGCCTTCAAATTGTTCAGCTGAGGAAAGGTGAGTGCCGACTTCAGCAATCTCACATCCGAGCGAAATTATCACGCCACTTGGTTGCAGTGACCTGACTAATTTAGCCATGTTGGCAGTATAGGTGTAGTTGGGGCGTTGCTGGTCGTAATGTGAGGTTTGGCTTGAATCAACCAACGTGGAACCATCCAAATCAATGTTATAAAACCCAGCGGCAATTTCTTCTCTAATTAAATTTTCTAGAGCAGCTTGTTCACCCTCTTTGATTTGACCTGGGGCAGCAGCCTTGGGTTGAACGTGATCGCCTTGAATAAAGACGGGTAACTGCCAACCTGTTTTGACTGCCGCTGCCAAAATCGAACTCGCAAAAACATGTGGTGGCTGGGCCGTGTACTTCATTTCTGAGCGGGCGAGTTCAAAGATCAGGAGTCCGGTGTTGGTATGCTCGGCAGCGATGAAGGCTGCCTGAGCGGTAAGATACGATAAGCCGCGCAAATTCATAGCCGGCACTGTAAAAATAGATGGAATTTCACCCCGGCCGCGGGCTAAATAAAGTTCATGAATGGAAGCTGGTCGAGCCCCTTGAGCTTCAGCGAGCTGGCGAATTTCTTGAGCTGCGCTGCGGCTTTCGTTATCACTACCAAAATGAACTTTGTGAATTAAATGATCAATAGTACTCATGTAATCATTATGACTGGTTTGAGAGTGGAGAGCAATTTGAAATCAGGTTACTGGATTTGCAGGGGCGCCAAACCAGGGAGCTGCTTACCAGCTAAGAACTCGAGTGAGGCGCCGCCGGCGGTAGAAATGTATTTAAACTTGCTTTCTACCCCAGTGGCAGCGACGGCCGCCAAAGTATCTCCTCCACCCAAGACAGTGGTGTGAGGATTGTTGGCAATCGCGGTCGCAATGGCTTTGGTGCCAGTTGCAAACTGAGGTTGTTCAAAGACCCCCATGGGGCCATTCCAAAAAATAGTTTGAGCGTCTTTGAGGAGCGCTTCGTAGAGGTGAATGGTTTTAGGGCCAATATCCAAATACATTAATTCTTGATCGTTGGGTGTGTCGGCGGCGTCGTGGGTGAGATCGACAGTTTGTGTGGTGGTTGAGTCGAGCGCTGGCGCGGCCACTAAATCGAGCGGATACAAAATTTTAGGCAGGGGAATAAAGCCATCCAACCAGACTTTTTCAAGTTTGGTTTCGGAGAGTAAATCTTGAGCGACGTGGACGTAATCGATGCCTTTTTTCTTGAGATCAGCGGGAGCATCTTGGAGATATGATTTGTGAATTTCGAGACCGTCAGCTTTGAGGAAGGTGTTAGCGACGCCACCACCAAGGAGAACAACATCTGCCAGATGGGCAAGGTTGACCACGGCCTCGACTTTGTCAGAGATTTTGGCACCGCCAATGACCACCACAAACGGGCGGGCTGGGTTGTCGATAACTGTACTGAGTGCAGTGACTTCGTCTTGGAGGGCAAAGCCGGCAAAGCTTGGTAGCAAGTGAGTCACGCCTTCGGTGGACGCGTGCGCCCGGTGGCAGGCGGAAAAAGCCTCATTGATATAGATCTCAGCCCCGGTGCTACTGACAAGCCGGCGAGCAAAATTGGGGTCGTTGGCTTTTTCTTCAGCATGAAAGCGGAGGTTTTCGAGAAGCAGGATCTGGCCAGGTTGAAGCGCGCCCACAGCAGTGGTCACTGTTTCACCCACACAGTCATCCACAAAACCCACTGGTTGCGTCAATACCTCGCTTAAGTGGTGGGCAACAGGTTGCAAACTAAACTCTGGGGTAGGTGCGCCTTTGGGTCGACCGAGGTGAGATATAAGAATGATTTTGGCTTGGTGTTCGCGGAGGAAATGCAGGGTGCGCAACGAAGCTTGCACGCGTTGGTCATCGCCTACTCGGCGCTGTCCAGCGTGATCTGGATCTTCGACGAGTGGCACGTTGTAATCCACCCGCACCAACACGGTTTTACCCTGAACATCTTGAGGTTGAGGAAGGCGAAGTTGCATCGCTTCAGACTATCATATTTCGTGTGTAGGGTCTAATAGGGGGAACTCTAGATCAATGTTTTCCACCCATACTTCAGGGGTGTCATATACTAAAGCGTAGAAGGGCTTAAATTGCTTTGATGAATATCTAAAATGATCAGTATTGTGGGTTTTAGCTTGAGCCGCTTTTTCTGAAGGTTTAGCTGTGCGACAACACAAATAAACACAAGGTAGTTGCTTACTGTATCATTACTAAAAGTCCTTACAGTAGCATTTCCCCTGGAAGCAAGATCTGTTCCAGGAAGTGCACATGCTTGAGTTCAGCTACAGCATTTTTTCGCAGTAAATAATCAAGACTTCTTAAATGATTATCAGAAACAGCTTTAAATCTCCCAGCATCAAACTCCACCAGATGTGATATACTTCCTCCCATCTCTCAAGAAAGGGGATTTCGTGCCTATGGTAGACGCACAAGACAAAAAAGTAACAAAAAAAGCTGCTGACAAGACCGTCAAAGCTGAAAAAGCCGATAAGGCTCCTACAGCCGACAAAGTCGCGAAAGCAGACAAAGCTGATAAAGTTGAAAAAACTGAAAAGACTGCGGATTCAAGCAAGAGCTTAAGCAAAAAGCCGCAAACCATGGCTGACCTCCTAGCCAGTACAAATTACCAAATTATCGTCCCCAAAAAAGGTACCAACGTCGTTGGTGCTGTGACTGGTAAACAAAAGAAAACCTTGTTAGTGGACATTGGTTCCAAAACTGAAGGTGTCGTCACTGACAAAGAATACGAAATGGCTGCTGATTACATCGACCAGCTCAAGCCTGGTGATAAAGTCGAAGCCATCGTGTTATCTTCCGAAAATGATAAGGGTCAAGTTTTATTATCACTCAAACAAGCTGCCATGGATGCCAAGTGGCAGTACTTCTTAGATGCCATGGCCAAGGACGAAGTCCTCGATGCCAAAGGCGTAGAAGTCAATAAGGGCGGCTTGATCGTGGTCGTCAATGGCGTACGAGGCTTTGTGCCTTCCAGCCAATTTGGCAAACAATTCATGGGTAACATCAATAAACTTAAAGGTGAGACGCTCAAAGTCAAAGCAATTGAAGTTGATCGTGAAAAAAACCGCCTCATCTTTTCTGAACGTCACGTCTCTGAAGCTAAAGAATTGGCTCAACGCGCTAAAGCTTTAGAATCAGTTAAATCTGGTGAATCATACTGGGGTACTGTCTCGGGTGTGATGCACTTCGGTTTATTCGTGACCGTAGAAGTACCTGTCGAAGGTAGTGATAGCAATGGTTTAGTCGAAGGTTTAGTCCACATTTCTGAAATTAGTTGGGAAAAAGTCAATAATCCTAAAGATTATCACAAGGTTGGCGATCGCATTCAGGTCAAAGTCTTGGGTGTCGATGACCAAACTGGCAAGCTCAACTTATCGATGAAACAATTGAGTAATGATCCTTGGCAAGGTATTTCTGATCGTTACCCAGTGGGCACTACTTTTGAAGGGACCGTCACTCGTGTGGAGCCCTTCGGTGTATTTGTAAATGTGGAACCAGGCGTAGACGGCTTGATTCACTCCAGCAAATTGACACCTGATACGACATTCCAAAAGAGTGACAAAGTCACCGTGACTGTGGAAAGTGTCGATGCTGATCAACGCCGGATGAGTTTAAGTCTGATTCTCACTGAGTTGCCAGTCGGGTATAAATAAACAGTACTACTAATTAGAAGTGAGTCACTAGATAAGGAACCACATGGCAAAACAGAGAATGATTGTGACCGATGATCAATTGTTAATCGACATGGATTTATTGTTCAACGCGATCCGTGAAGCCAATGGCGATTGGGAAAAAGTTGAGCAAGACATGCGTGCTTATCTCGACTCGGTGCGCGGGATGACCGATTTAGCAAGTCAAGACGAGTAATTTTTCGTAAATGAAGAAGACAAAAAGCCCTGCTCTGCGGGGCTTTTTTACAGCTTTCTTTCGTAAAATTACCAGGCAAAAAAGCTAAAATTAGCTTGATTTATGGTATAATATGTCTATGGATACTCCTAAAAAATACGTAATTACATGTGGTGACGAAGGTGTACAAATTAACGAAGGAACGCGATTAGGCGTGGTGGGCGCAGGTTTCCGTCTCAAAGGTTTCTCAGAAATAGTGTCAGCACTCAAAAAATTATTGGGTGATGATCTTTCAATTGCTGCTCATGAGGAAAGTGATTGGATTAAAGAACAATTAGAGCTTTCCAACTGGGAACAAGTCAATGCCAGTGCGCAGCAACACGTCCAAGCTTCAGCTGATTTAGAAAAATTGACCTATGCGGGCTTTTTGCCCTTTGCTGATCCCCGACAATTAGTGGAAGGTATCAAAGGTCACATGGTGCGACCTCGTGGTATCCACATTGCTAACAAAATTTGCTTTACCTTAGCTGGTGGTGAACAGACCTACAACTTAGGTTGTTATGTAATATCAGCTGAATGGGTGAGTAGTCTCAAACCACAACTGGCTGAAGAAATTATCAAAACGCAAGTTGATTTTTATACCAAACTTAACCGAGGCGAAAAGCTCAAAATTGGTTTTGAAGAAGCCGGCGAACTCGGTGAAAAAGTCGCTGCCAAAAACCGCGCTGTGCTCGAAAAATTTGGTTACATCGCCGGGTAATTTTTCCTCTTTAGTGTGAATTATTTCTTACCTGCTCTGGGGTTGATTTGTGGCGTATCCGTGAAGTAGAATGCGGACGCACAACTAACTTTTAAGGAGGCACTATGGTGGCAAAAGCGGAAGCAGGTCATGATGCGTATGATCTTCATCAAGTAACACAAAGAACAAATGAGCGTGGCGCAGTTATTCGAGAAGAAGTTGGATTGCTCGGGGAAATTGCTTTAGTAAATGAAAGAATGCGCAAACATATTGAACAAGCTAAAAGTGCTGATAAGTTAGTGTTTTTTATTGGTTGTGATGACTCACGTGTTGATGTGCCTACGGGCATCCATGGGGTTGATGGTAAACAAACTGTTTTTCAATTCATTCCAGCCATTGGCGGCGGTGTACCTTCTATAGATATGCTTCATGCTGTGATTTCAAATTATCTTCAAGAAGGTGTTGATCATAATAAGTTTGTAGTGATGGTGACCCAACATGGCTCAACAGAGGAAATTGAAGCTCGGGTTAATCAGGGAGACACCTCAACTGGCGAAACGTGTGGTGCTCGCGCAGTCGCTCGCAAAAATCCTGGTTTGAAGGGATTAGTGGGTGATCCAGAAGCAGCTCAGCACGCAGCAGAGTTATCGACTCAGACAGGTTTTCCTCGTCAGCTCATTTTGACTGTCGCGGAGTTACAGCCTGACATTTTAGAAAATGAGATTCAAGCTACACTCCAAACTCAACAAATGCTGGCGAAGTTGGGCTATGGAGCTATTCCCGTAGTTGGTGGCTATTATGACCACAAAGCCAAGATGGTTCATCTGGCTGAGAATGGTGATGGGGCCATTACTACCTCAATCGAGATGCCTAAGATAGAAAAATGGAAACATGAGCATCAAGATCCAGCTACGCTTGTGTTGTCATATGGTCCCAAGGTTGCATCCTATCCTGATGGCGTCATTTTAAATCGAACAGTGGGAGAGGGATATAACAACGATTTTAATGCTGCTGCAGTGAGTAAAGACAGATTAATGGCAGCTTTCAGTGAACTCTGGTATGCCATCAGCCACAATGCTCAGCACGTAGAACCTGACACCTTTGGTCATGCTCATAATGCTAACTTTAAGAGTGCCGAAAGAGTGATTGTAGCCGTTGACGATGCTCAGCATGCTCAAGATGTTATTGAGCTAATGCAGACAACGCAATTTAAAAATGAAATGAAACCACTGAGTGTTTTTGGTGGCATCTATCTAGTGAATGTGGCTGATAATCAAGCAGAGTTTGTGCCCTTTGCTGCTTAATTTTTGGTTTGTTTCTGAACCCCGATTTTCTACCAGCTGGCGGATGGTCGGGGTTTTAGTTTCTCAAGATTGAACTGTATCTGTGAACGCGTTAAAATGCCGGTGTTCAGCCAATATAAAATATCTCTCTAAGGAACTCTTCTATGGATCAAGCTGTTTTAAATCACATCGCTCGCAACACTGTACCTGCCAATAACTCTGTCATTAAGTGTGTTGATGGTCGTTACACCACCGATCAAGATCAGGGAGCCGTGGCTCGACCAGGTGCGGATGCTGGTTACAGCGAAGCATTGTTGAAGATTAAAAAAGATCGACCAGAGCTAAATATCGGTGTGGATCAAGCTTTTCAATGGGTGTATGACTTTGCACAATCCCAAGGTCGCCAGTATGCATGGCATACTGACCAACACGTCGATCCGATTGAAAGTGATCACCACGCCGCTGGTGAGGGGCCAATTGTCGGTTGTGGACACTGTGCCAAAGCCGTGATGTTTGCTGATCGCTATGGAGTAGAAGCTGAGGACATCAAACAATTAGTAGCACTCCTGCGCAAAAGTATTGAAGATGGCGCGGCTCATCCTACGCACTTAGTCAACTTGGGTGGTGATCATGCCGAAGTGGGAGTTTTACAAGTCATGGGGACGCAGAAAACTGTTAACTCTTGGGATGCCGATGAACCCAGTAGCCAATTCTTTATTTATGACCGCACTCGAGATGAAAAAATGGTAGCTGAGCTGGAAAAATTCATCATGGCTCAAGGCATCGCTCTTACCCCTGGCGAGTTATTAGCTGCACTCGATGCTCAAACCGGCGTCACGCTCGACCTCTTAGCTAAAGGCAAAAATGTGTATACCGTCAATGTCGACGGCACTGAGCCCGAAGTTGCGTTGGCGATGACGATTTAAGTTGCACACAGCACGTAAAAAAAGAAACGCTCATTTTCGGATGGGCGTTTTTTGTGATCTGGATTACGAGCTTGGATTTGAACACGGACTAGGAAAGGAATAAACTAACAGTATGTTTAAAGAAGATGAAGTCGGAGAGCAACCTGACCATGATCCAGCAGTAGAACTCAAGAAAAAAGTTCGCGAAACATCACAAGCTATTTTTTGGTCATTTGCTGTCAGCCAGGGCAAACTCGAAGTTACTTCTCAGGTAGCAGAACTAATAAGTTATTATTTACCAAACTTATATTTTGGCGACCCTGGTAACCAACCAGAGCGTGACGCAGTGGAAGCGTTATTAGTGGCCCAGATTAATGAAATGATGACTGGGGTTGTGGGTGTAGATGATGCATGGGCATTGACTGCGAGCACTCTTGAAAAAACATATAGTTTCTTGCCCACTGCTATGGCTGACAAATTCGCTAAACTAATGACCGGTGGTGAAACTCGCTTTCACGCCCCCATTGCTGTCCTTACTGCTCAAGCAAATGCTCGACCAAGTGGAGACGATGAACTTTCTGTGGCCTTTGAAAAGATACCCGCTGGCCAAGGGGTAAATAGAGCCGCCAAAAATGCCGTCACCGAATTTAGAAGTGGTTATGAAAAGTCCCAGCAGAACAACTCAGAGAAAAGATTTTCAGAATTACTCAAGCAGGTAGTTTTTCATATCTTAGAAAAAGATGAAGAATACTTGATTAAAACTGAGGGGGGACGTGGTAAATATAAACCCAAGCCTGATAACCTGCGAAATCATGATTGGAGTGATGTCAAATCAAAATTTGACCACTGGGAAAGTTATTTTTTTCATTTTGTAGTGGAACATACTGCTGACCATATTGAAAAATTCCCACCGCCATTGAGAGACATTTTCAATGACTTGAGCGGCCCTAATTTTGGTCCCAGTGATGTGCAGATCGAGGGTGTTGAACACACACCAGCACGAGACTTCTTCGAGTTCTTAGTTGATGAAGTTATTAAACACGACTTACACAAACACGCTGTAGAACAGTATCAATTCAGAAGGACAGATACGTTACCTCCGAATGCCAATATTTCTTTGTATCTTTTTAGTCCGGGCCAAGATCTGCGCCATGAGGTAACTAAATTATGCCGAGTCTATCAGGTGTATGAGTATTATCATGGGAAACGTGTAGAGGCGACCAAACTGAATCAACACCGAGCCTGGCAAAAATTAGTAGCCTTTTTTGGAAAGTATGAACCTGAGTACTTTACGAAAACACCCTCTACCCTCAACTTACCAGAAAACTATGTTTACCGTGGGGCATTAGCAGTAGTGTATCAGCAGACGCCTAAAGTCATGGATAAAGAAAAAGAAGTCAGAGTCATTTATTAAGGCTTTTTTTACTCATCTATTGCATACATTAATTTCTGGCAGTAGAATACCTCATCGGCAAAAAAGCCGGACTAATGAATATAAGTAGTCTGAGGTGTCGCGAAGTGCTGCCTACCCGACTGGCTCCTGTCACAGGAGGGCCAGAACTTTCTGGGGGCAAAAGGCACCTCAATTTTGCTCGCTATTGTTTCCACTTATTACTTTTATCTGCAGTTGGTAGCTCGCTCTCTTTTCATGCCCACCGGCATGGTTTTGATTTAGAGCGAGAAGTAGAGTGGTGGAGTCGCCAGGGAAGTGCGGCAGTCTGGCAAGCTGACCAGTGGTTGGAAACCCTTGGAGTAGGAATAAGTACCGCTCAAGCAGCCGATTCAGAACCGGAAGTAAAACCGCCATCCACCATATATGTTGTTCAGCCTGGAGATAATTTAACCAAGATTGCGGCTTTATTTAATCTTACTGCCCGTGATATTGCTCAAGCCAACACGTTGTCCAATCCTGATTTAATTAGCGTCGGACAATCATTAGATATCACCGCTGCCATTGAGCTAGCCCGCAGCCAAGGTCGCCAAACGTGGGGAGATCATAGTGCAGTGATTTTAGCCGTTGCTCAAGTTAAAGGCATGGATAGTGCTGCCCAACAAGCCTTCATGGCTTATTTGTTGAATAAAAAACCAGAATGGTCGCGTTTACCTCAGGGTAGCATCGCCACTGATGAGTTGTTTGCATGGGCAGACACATTTCTAGGTTCTAAATTCCATGTGGTCGGCAAAGGTGAAAATGTTCGGTATTTGGCTCAGAAGTATGCTCTCACCGAGAGCACGCTTCGAGACCTCAATGGTTTGGGACCTGCAGACTACTTACAAGTGGGGCAAGTGCTGCTGGTCAGTAGTAATTAATAATTTTTTTACTTTTTTGTAACGCTTCACTAAAGATGGCAGTGCTATACTGCTGGCATGCCAAAACCAACCACGATTTTTGTCTGCCAAAACTGTGGCGAGAGTCATTCTAAATGGCAAGGACAATGTACCAGCTGTGGGCAATGGAACACCTTGGTGGAAGAAATCAAAGTCGTCGAGCCAAAAACTAAAAGCAAGGTCGGGGGAGGGCAAGCTAAACCAGTTAATCCTAAAAGTGTGATTAAGCTTTCAGAGGTCGATCTCGCTAAACGGCCAAAACAGCGTTTTTCTACGGGGATGGGGGAAATGGATCGTGTTTTAGGTGGTGGAATCGTTCCCGGTGCCGTGATGTTAATTGGTGGTGAACCCGGCATTGGAAAGAGTACTTTGCTGACGCAAATGGTGCTTCGGGTTTTATCAGAGCAGCTCAAAAGTGGTGATCAAGTCAAACCAATTTTATATGTTTGTGGAGAAGAAAGTCCAGATCAAATATCACTACGGATCAATCGATTTATTAATAATGAACACAATTTAAAAAATGGCAGTTTTGGAAAAGATTTGGGTAAGGCCTTGGGTGAGTACATGGTGTTTATGACTTCAACTGACGTTGATGAAGTAGTGACAGCCATCCGTGAAACCCAGCCATTTATGATTATTGTAGATAGTATCCAGACTATGGGCACCACTGATTTAATGGGTGCTGAAGGTTCAGTGGGCCAAATTCGTGAGTCCACAGAGCGCTTAACTACTGTCGCTAAACACGTAGGGGTGCCATTGTTTTTGGTGGGTCATGTCACTAAAGAGGGGACGATCGCTGGGCCTAAGGTTCTTGAACACATTGTGGACTCAGTTTTAGAATTAAGTGGTGAACGCACCGGACAGCTTCGTTTATTGCGTGCTATCAAAAACCGCTTTGGTGCCACTGATGAAGTGGGAGTTTTTAAAATCGTTGAATATGGCTTAGAGGAGGTCGCTAATCCCAGTGAATTATTTTTGGAACATACTGACAAACCCGTGCCAGGTTCCTCCACGGTGTGTGTGATGGAAGGCACTCGGCCTTTATTAGCTGAGGTTCAAGCCTTAGTTGTCAGCTCTCAACTGGCTATGCCACGACGGGTGGGGCGGGGGATAGAACTCAACCGGATTCAAGTGTTAGCCGCTGTCTTGCAAAAACATTGTGGTTTACCTCTGGGCACAACTGACATTTTTCTCTCTGCTGCAGGTGGCTTCACGATTCGGGAACCAGCTGTCGATTTGGGACTGGCGGTAGCTGTAGCCAGCTCACTTAAAAATAAACCGCTGTCGGATAAAACGGTATTTATCGGCGAAGTTGGTTTACTCGGGGAGATCCGTTCGGTTAGTTACCTCGAGCAGCGAGTCAAAGAAGCCCAGCGCCTCGGCTTTACCAAAATCATTTCCCGAAAAACTCATGGGCGAGTGAGGGAAGTGTTGAAGGAACTGGGGTTGATTTGAGTCTAAATTCCAAATTACAAATTTCAAAATCCAATTTACCAGCTGGCTTATCAGAGTTTCAAATCACAAAGGCCACAATTTTAACTTTCACCAGACACACTCAAAAGACCTAAGTAAAGCTAAAGTAAAGGTTTTAGTTGCAAAATTAAAATGTGACTCATTACCTATCACTAGAATTACGAACAAGAAACTTTTCAATTAGTATTATTGAGCTTATTAAGACTATTAATATAACCCTGCTTAACCGGGCTATTATTTCACAGTTACTTAGATCTAGCACATCGATTGGAGCTAATTATTGTGAAGCTAGTGAATCAGAAAGTCGAAAAGACTTTGTTCATAAAATTTATGTGTGCCGAAAAGAAGCTCGGGAAACAAAGTATTGGCTAAATCTATTAGCCCAAACTAATCCTGAAAAGTCTAGTGACTTAAGAGAACTTTGGAAGGAAACGCACGAAATTTTACTTATTCTAGCTAGTATGTCTAGAGTGCGGCAGGCACAAAGAAGTAGTCACAAGTAATGTGTGCATAAGATTTCTAGTTTTGAGTTTGGGATTTGAAATTTGTAATTTGGAATTTGTGATTTTTTACTTCTTCGTCGCCCACCGCTCTCGACTGACTTTGACCACTTTGTCGCGATTGTGGTTGCTACTCTTAGCAATTGGTAACGTCAAAGCAGGGAAGGGGAGTGAGACGATGTCATCGACAGTGATTTTATTGATGATTTGATAGCGACTGAGCGTGACGAGGTCTTCTTTGCTGTATTTTTCGCCATACTCTTTTTCGAATACCGCTGCGTCATCAGCGCCCATTACAAAACTAATAATACTGCCGCAGTTACCAAAGATAGCTTTCTGCACATCTTCAGGAATTTGGGCAATGTATTGATTAGCCAGTGTTAAATTAAGACGGTATTTACGAGCTTCAGAGAGAATTTTGTTGAAAGATTGTGTAGCGAAGTTTTGGAACTCGTCCACATACAGGTAAAAATCTTTGCGTTCTTCCTCGGCAACATTGACGCGGCTCATGGCGGCTAACTGAATTTTGGTGATCAGCATCGCCCCAAGCAGGGTAGCATTATCCTCACCCAAGCGACCTTGAGAAAGATTAACTAATAAGATCTTACCTTGATCCATAATATCTTCGATGCTAAAAGAACTTTTGTGAGCATTCACTACGTTGCGTACTAGGGGAGAGGAGACAAATTGTCCCACTTTATTTAGAATCGGAGCGATGGCCTCGCTCCGCAGCCGAGGTGGCATTTGATCAAACTCTTTAGTCCAGAAGGTTTGCAAGATGGGGTCGTCGAGATTTTCGATAGTTTTGGCACGGAATTTATCATCCACTAATAAATCTACGATATCCGACATGCGGGCATTCTCTGTTTTGAGCAGTGTCAGCAGCGCATTACGCAAAATGTACTCAAGTCGTGGCCCCCATGAGTATGAGTACAACTTCTGGAAGACCGAGACAATGCCGGAAGCAATTAATTCTCGATGTACCACATTTTGCCCTTCAAAGAGGTTAATTTTGACTGTTCGGTCAGGGTCTGAAGGATCGAAGTACACCACATCATTGATCCGGCGCGAAGGGATGTAATTGAGTAATGTTTCCACTAAATCACCATGGGGGTCGATGACACACAACCCCTCATCATTCTTCAGATCATTAATTGCCATGTTAGCCAAAAGGGTAGACTTACCAGTGCCGGTTTTTCCGATGACATACATGTGGCGGCGACGATCAGCGCGCTTGAGGCCATAGACCACATGGGAGTTTTTATAAAGGACTCGAGCAAAAGGGTTAATATCTCGTTTTAGATTTTCTGCCATATCTTTCGTGACCACCGGCAAGTTTTCCGGAGGTTCGCCGAGCAGCAGTTTCCCCCAAGCGATGTTGTGAATGGGGGTCAATTTTTTGTTAGGGAAATGGTAAATAGCAGCCATTTCCTCAAGCGTCAGCGGTTGTCGCGGTCCCCACCCAATTGTCCGGTTTTTGACTCGGTTAAGGAACCAGTTTTTAAAAAACCAAGGTTGTTTAAGGACTAAGGTATTCCCCTCACTATGCGAAGTTGATTGGTAAGCCGAAGCAATCGTCTCGAGTAGTAGGTAAGCTTGATCATAGTTACTGGAGCGGACTAAGAGTTTGATGCTAGTTTGCCAAGCAGTACTGGCAAGTTTTTGATCAGAGGTACCAGAACTTTTTTCGGCTGTGTTGCCTTCAGCTGGCGCTGTAGCCAGAGTAGCTTGGGCGAGGCTAGACAGAGAAAGAGGTGCCCCATTTTTCCAGCGTTCACCACTATCTCGAAGGACAATTTGGATGCCGATCATATCCTGGGGGTCAGTCTTAGATAACAGGGACAAGACGTGAGACAAAGAATCAGTGTCTTTAAACTGGTGAATCGTTTTCAGAGGATAATGATTGTGTTCACTGAGAGTTAAATGACCAATTTCCAGATGTGTGGGAGTAGCTTCAGGCGTGAGTGGTGCCCCTTCTACTAGGTAACTGACTAGAGGATCAAAATCGAGGGGAGTAATTAAAGACTCGGGGTAAGTAGCCTGAATCAAAGAGGTGAAGTAATTTTGAACTCGGACCGGGACATACGCTAAAAAATAAATAGTTTGGTTGAGGACCACAATTTCTAGCGACAAGTGTTCATCTTGTCCTAGAGCCGTGTACCAGGGTTGATCATATAAATAGGGGAGAGTCGCAAAAAATTGAGTCAGTGCTTCAGCAGTTGTTTCGGAATTGCGGGCAGTTCTGATATCGAGAACCACATGGGGACTGGACATACTCTTATAGTATAGCTATCTAACTGGGCGTCGACTAGAGAAGAAACCCCAGGCAAGCCAGAAGCGCACAAGTTATCCACAGCGACTATTTCAGAATTTAACACTGTTAATAAAATTAAGTTCTTAGTCTTTAAATTGAACAAAATTATTGTTATAAGACTTAGATAATGCTTGTTAACAATAAATTATAGGTTGACGTCAAAAACATCCGCCGTTATACTTCAAGTTGCGTTAAGGAACTTGTTGATATTTTTTTTACAAAAGTCGGAAAAGGGAGTATAAACAAAAAAAGCATTATTACCGCTGGACAGACCACGAGTAACAATGCTTTTTTCTTAATGTTGAGTTTTTTTTAGTTCACTGTTTAGGTGAATAGGTTCATTCCTTAAGATTCTTGAATGAACAACTCAATAGTACATAAGTTTACGCGGAAATAGCCCAAAGTAAATTATATCTTACTGCTATTAAGAAGTGTAAATTGGGTCATTTTTAAAAAGGGTGGAAAGTGGGGTAGGGGTTGGGCAGGCCTTTACTCCACTTTTTGCCCTTTTTTTATACCTTTTGGCCTCGGGGTTATTAACACCCAAACAGCCTATAACTTGATATTTTGCTCATTATAAGATATAATATGAGCTAATTATGTCGAGTGTTGTTAGAAAATATCAATTGATGACCCTGCCGAGTTTCTTGAGAATCTCTCAGGCTTATACTCGTCGGGCATTGGTGGGGGACGGAGAACCTGTCGAGCAGCTGTACCCTCAAACTATTGAAAATCCCAAATCTCATCCGCCGGCTGGCGGACCAAATTCCAGTTCATCAGTGAGTGCTCAACCTTTCGTAGCTAAAACTAAAACCAAATCCAGTGTGTGGTCCACGCTGAAAAATGGCGTGTTAAACACCATTATTGCGTTATCGTTGATTATTGCCAGTGCAGTGGTGGTGCCAGCGCTGTACTACACAGTCTTTCCGGCAGAAGTAGTGGCGTTGCCTGCTGAAGGTGGAACACCCTTAGGTGGCAACTTTGACCAAGCTCAAACGGCACCAGAAGTGACAGCCCCTGCTTATGAGCCGCCTACTGATCCAACATTGCCGCAAGGCCGCTGGATCGTGATTCCTCGCATTGGGGTCCGCACTGAGCTGAGAGAAACAGAAAATCCTGATGAAGCTTTGAATAAAGGTGTATGGATGGTGCCAGGGTACGGTCAACCTGGTGACAAAAAACAGCCGATGATTGTGGCTGCTCACCGGTATGGCTGGGACTGGATGTGGCAAAACGAGTACTGGAAGTACAACACTTTTTATCTATTACCTGAGCTAGAGCCTGGCGATACTGTCGAAATCATTGCCGACCAAAAGAAATGGGTCTATGAAATCTATGCCGGTGAAGAGGGGACAGAGATCTCTGATTACGATGCCGACATGATCATGTACACCTGTAAATTTTTAAACTCATCAGTCCGTCACTTCCGCTATGCGCGGTTGATCGACCCAACTAAGAATACGCAGTAAAGATTAAACATCATGGTTGAAAGCATTGCCCCAATTACTATTGAAGAACATCGCTTAGCGATGGCTAATTTACGTTCAGTAGTTATTCAAAGCCTAGGCGGAGTTTGGGAGCATCCTGACCCAGCAGTTAAATTTACTTTGGAAGGCTTAGCCACAAGCTTTAAATCTAAACAAGAACGTCTAGATGGCACTGATGACATCGAAACTGTTCAAAGGATTATCCAAGAACCGATGATGGTTCCACTCTATGATTTTCGAGGTAGGTGGCGTGCTGATCTAGCATCAGCTACTCAGGTTAATCGTGTGATTAAAAGTGCTCTAGAAGGAATTGTGGGCATTTATTTCATCGATAATTTATTAGAAGTTGCTGATGAGCAAGATCGAGAGTTGCCATATATAAAGTTACGAGTTGTGCTCAAAGATTTATGGGTAGGAATAAAGAGCAATCGATTAATTACTCAGAGGACACCTGATCTCATGACAGCAGAGACCAGGTTATCTTTGCCTCGTTTTGTAGAAACTTTTAGAGTTGAGGCTTATGAAAGACTTCGACAAGAACATAAGATCAAAGAAGTGCCAGTAAAAGCAGATAAACTCAATAATATTATTCTCGACCCTGGCTTTGAAGGCCAGGTTGCAGTTGGCGCAGCGGCTAGCGAACTTGGGCAAGTTGAAGTTAAAAATTGTTGGTCTATTGAGTTAAAAGACACGGCCAGTAAGCAACAGGAAAGTCAGGTTTCTAATCCTCATTTCGCTTTTAAAGTTACAGCAGCAGATCAGATTCAGGTAGTAGATATGAACTCTGAGTATGGTACCTATATTTATCCTTCAGCAAATCAAATGAGAGGATATTTTCGTCTCACACCAGGAGATAAACACTTGGTATGCGAAGGGGATTATGTGTCACTGGGTTGGGAAAATCCAGTTGTTTTTAAGCTTGAGAGGACGATTGATTCTAAATCAGGCAAAAAAGGTTGGATTTTTCGTCGACAGTTAATTCAGGTTTAAGCACGCTCATCACCAGACCATTTTGACATTTTTAGCTTTTTTTGTATAATAGTGGCTACTTCAGTGTTTCCACACACAAATCGGTTTCCGCTGAATTGCAGACGAGATTCGTAATAACCACACCTTTTTCATGTTGCAGTATCAATTAGTATTAATCACTTCATTTACCTAAAGGTTTTTATGCCCCGTACCTCCACCAAGGCTGTCGAGGAATTAGTCGGAACTGTTGCTGAAGCAACTTCTGAAGAATCATCATCTAAAGCTGCTCCCACTGAGAGTAGTAAGAAAGCTGCCGCTGATTTTGTCAGTGGTGGTTCTGTTGCAGAGGCACCTGTGGCCGAAGCTCCCGTTGCTCCCGCTCCTGTCGCTGCCGTCAAAGATATTCCTGTCGAGCCCTTACGCCCTCGCTCAGCACCTCCTCGCCCAGCTGCACGCTCCAATGGTATGAACACCATGCGTCGTTCTAATGGTGATGGCGATCGCGACCGCCGCCGCCCCAACTTTAATCACAAATCACCTCGCAATAATAATAATGATGATCAAGATTACCAAGAGTACAACGAAGCCAGTTTACGCGATGTACCTACCCATACGATCCGGGGTATCCTCGATACCTCCAAAGATGGTCATGGTGTGTTGCGCGTCAGTTTAACTTCCACCGAAGAAAAAGACGCATATATCTCCACCTCACAAATTCGCCGTTTCAAGCTGCGTCCTGGTGACGTAGTGGAAGGGCCAGGCCGTGAACCTAAAGAAAACGAACGGTATTGGGGCTTATTGAAAGTTGACACCGTCAATGGCCGACCAGTTGAAGAGGTCATGAACAGTGACCGTGTCAAGTTTCATAGCTTAACTCCAGTCTATCCTGATTCGCAAATTAATTTAGAAAATGGTGATGAACCATTATCCTTACGCATCATTGATTTGATTGCGCCGATTGGTAAAGGTCAACGGAGTTTAATCGTCTCACCACCTAAAGCTGGTAAAACAACCTTGCTCAAAGATATTGCCACTGGTATTGCCGCCAATCACCCAGAGGTGCATTTGATGGCTGTGTTGGTAGGCGAGCGGCCTGAAGAGGTGACTGATATTCGTCGTCATATCGAGAGAATTACTAAAGGCACCGGTGAAGTGGCCGCCAGTAACTTCGATGAGCCCGCTGAAGATCAATGTCGTGTAGCTGAACTCGCTCTCGAGCGTGCTAAACGCTTAGTGGAGATGGGCAAGGACGTGGTCATTTTATTAGACTCAATTACTCGTTTGGCTCGGGCGTATAACTTATCGATTCCCACTTCTGGAAGAACCTTGTCTGGTGGTTTCGACCCTGCAGCCTTGTTCCCACCTAAGAAGTTTTTCGGAGCTGCGCGTAACTTCGAAGTTAATGGTTCACTGACAATTGTCGGTACCGCTCTAGTTGATACTGGCTCACGGATGGATGACTTGGTTTATGAGGAGTTCAAGGGCACTGGTAACCAAGAAGTACACCTTGATCGTCGCTTGGCTGAACGCCGTATCTATCCAGCTATTGATGTGCAACGTTCTGGCACCCGCCGCGATGACTTACTGATGGATTCCATGACGTATCAATCAGTCATGACCTTACAACGGATGTTGGACACCCTCGATAAAGAAGAGCGGACCAGCACCTTTGTGGACCAACTCAAACGCAGCAAATCCAACAAAGAATTCTTGGCTTCACTGAAAGCAGCGTAAGGAAGTAAATAAGTAATTAAGTCCGCCAGCTGGCGGATGAGTAACTTATTATCCAGGGCGCAATTGGCTCTTGAGGTAAAAGTGGTGTATACTCAATTCTCGTCGTCTTAATTACTCAATTACTAAATTACTCGATTACTCAACTCATGCCGCGCATTCAATTTGAAATCAAAACTCCGGCTGTGGTCTCCGATTTTGGACAGTTTGGTGTTTTTGTGCGGCGCTATATTCGGACTCGAGGGTATCGCTGGTTTTCTCGCTTTGAAATCCTCAAGGACGCCTTAGTTGATTTGCTGTACAAACAGCGCGGGAAGTACACCCGGCCTTTTCTCCACTTTGGCACCATTGGCTTAGTCTTTTTTGTGATTACCTTTGGCCCCTTTATTTTGCGACAGGCTGAAGAGAACACCCAAGCTGAAATCAAAGGTGGTGTGTTGACGGCCAATGCCTATGGCGAAAACTTTCAAACCGTCCAAGCTGAGCAAGTTCGCCAATACCGCGGCGGAGAAATCGTCACCCATGTGGTCCAAGAAGGGGAGACCTTGAGTTCAATTGCTGAGCGTTATGGCCTCGATATCTCTACCATCCAGTGGGAAAACAACTTAGACAAAAATCCTAAACTAAAGCCTGGACAAGAGTTGCGAATTTTACCCGTCAACGGTGTCCGTCACAAAGTGCAGCGCGGTGAAACCATCCAATCGATTGGTAAAAAATACGGCTTAGAAGATGAAGCCGAGTTGCAGAGCATTGTCGACTATCCATTCAACGAGTTTTCTAATGATGAAACCTTTGAGTTAGCCACCGGCCAATTTTTGGTGGTGCCTGAAGGTGTGAAACCTGATGATCCTGTGGCCCGACCAGTCTCGCGGGTGGCGACACGCTTTACGCCAGATGCTGGCTCAGTGGCGGCGACGGGGTCGTTTGTCTGGCCAGCTGCGGGTCGGATTACGCAGGGTTACCAGTTTTACCACAAAGCATTTGATATCGCTAACAAAGGTGGCGGTCCTATCTTGGCCGCCGACAGTGGCACTGTGGTCGTAGCTGGGTGGATTGATAACAGTGGCTATGGTAACCGAGTGATGGTAGACCATGGCAATGGCTATGTTACACTCTATGCTCACATGAGCGTGGTCCAAGTGCAGAGTGGGCAACGCGTCAACCGTGGTGATCTGCTCGGCCAAATGGGTAGCACCGGTCGGTCGACGGGTACACACTTACACTTTGAAGTTCGCCAGGGTGGTAATTTATTGAATCCAGGGAACTTCTTGAGGTAGAGTGCTTAATTTATGAGTCACATTCAGGGACTCAATTACTTAATTACTTAAAGACTTAGTTACTTATATGATCGATCTTGTTTCCTTACTTCTTAAAGCCGGCGATGGTGGACATGGCCGCGTCTCGTTTCGGCGCGAAAAATTTGTACCCAAAGGTGGCCCCGATGGTGGCAAAGGTGGGGATGGCGGCAGTATTATCATCCGTGGGAGTTCGGCTCTCAGTACCCTCAAACACTTAGCTGGTATCAAAGAAATTGTGGCTCCACCCGGCCAGGCCGGTGGGAAGCAGCGTCGCTTTGGCGCCAAAGGTGAGAGTGTAGTGATTGAGGTGCCAGTTGGCACCACTATTTGGCTGGTCGAAGAGAACAGGATTAGTCGTCGGCGACATCGCCGGGTGGGTTTGGATCAAACGTTGGGTAAAGGTGACGTCGAGTTTGAACAATATTACTTGGAGCAAGAGGGCCAACGAATTCCCGAGCGAGAAAGTGATGAGGCTGAGCCCATTCGTGATCCGCGTGGCCAAGACAGAGAAGAAAGCCTGGAGGAGTTCGAGGCAGAGTCTTTGTCAGCACTGAAACCTGAAGCCAGTGATTTTGATATCCGTGAGGTACCTAAATTGAAGCTGATTGATATTACTCAGGATGGCCAAGAAGTTATTATTGCTCAGGGCGGCTTTGGTGGGCGAGGGAATGAAGCGTTCAAAGGCTCAGAGCGAACCACGCCGTTGTTAGCTGAGTACGGCACGTTTGGTGAGATTAAGCATGTCATTTTTGAGCTGAGACTATTAGCCGATGTGGGCCTGGTGGGCTTTCCTAATGCCGGTAAAAGCACGCTTCTCTCGCGAATGACTAACGCACAACCCAAAATCGCTAATTACCCTTTTACGACCTTGGAACCTCACTTAGGCGTGATGAAAGACCTCGATGCCGTGATGGCTGACATCCCCGGATTAATTGAAGGGGCCAGTCAAGGAAAAGGACTGGGATTACAGTTCTTGCGCCACGTCGAGGCCTGTCGGGTGTTGGTATATCTCTTGGCTCTCGATGAAGTGACTATCTTTAATACCGAACTGAGTGATCAAGACAAAGCCCAACAGCTCCTCTCTCAATTGGAGAGTTTGCAACATGAGCTAGAAACGTACTCACCGGCGTTACTAGAAAAAGAAGCAGTGATGGTGATTAATAAAGCAGATTTATTGACGCCAGAGCTGGAAACAGCTATTAGACAATTATGGCCCAGCTCTCCAGACCAATTGCTCTTTTTAAGCGCTGCTACTCAACAAGGTCTTGAAAAATTGAGACAAAAAATAGCCTTTATTATTAATAAAGCATAGTTTGATCTTTAAAGCTTATTTTTGCTTACATTGTCTAACATTTTATATAAATTGATGCTTTTTATAGCATTTCCTCTATTACCATGGGCAATGATGTGCGTTTGGAAAAACAGCAACCAAAGACCCGCGGTGGTAATGAGTGATAGTGTGAGAACGTAAGACCGAAGTGAGTTTAGAGATCGGTTTGGGGTAGCGAGCTCGGTGGTTGGACAGTTAATGGTTGTTCACCGGGTTGATTAACCACGTCGGCATCTGAGTTAGTCAGGTTTTGTTGGGTAATGGGTGGTAAATCAGCAGCGGGACTGGCAGCGGGTGCTGCGGACGGAGTAGGTGAGCTACTTGGCTGGCGATTTTGACCAGTACTGCTGCCTTGTTGTGAACCTTGGCCTTGAGCTGGTGGCAGCTTAGCCACTTCTTTTTCTACTTCTTCCAACTCAGCAGTTGTCACGGTATAGGCATCAGTATTGGGCTCGATTAGTGTCAGGGTTTGTTGGTAGGCGGCTTGGGCTAATTCCCATTGTTTCAGTTCTTTGTAAACCCGAGCTAAGTTGTAGTAAGCACTAGCTAAGTCGGGTTTTAGTTCGGCTGCTTGTTGGAACAGCAAGCCTGCTTCTTGGTAGCGTTGGAGTTGGAACATAATTAATCCTAGTTCCACCCGGATTTGCGGATCAGTAGGAGCTGTCTGAGCGGCGGTGGAGTAGGAGGTGATAGTCCAGTCTTCGGCACCTTCAGCTGAGCCAATTAAGTTGCGATAGATTTGGCCTAAGACCTGCCAGTTATTACTCAGATCAGGGCGTAAAACGGTAGCAGCTCGGCCTTCTCTCACGGCTTGTTGGAGGAGCTGAGCGACTTGAGAGCGCTCTTCTGCGGTTAAGTCAGCTTTATTAGAGAGAGCAGCAGCAATGGCTAAGTTAGTCAGCGCATAACTGTTGCGGTAACTACTAATGTAAGGATTGAGGTTAACAGCTTGCTGTTGGAGGCGGTAGCCTTCGGCGCCGTCGTTATTCTGAAGAGCAACTGAAGCACGATAAAAGGCGACAGAAGCAGCATAGGCGCGACCGACAAAGTACAAACCACTGCCACCAATAAGGACTGCTACCACGATCGCGATTAAGCCACTGAGCTGTGAAGGATTCCCAGCTGTTTCTTCGCGGTGAGGTCTTTTAATGATATGGAGTAAGCGCAAATCAACTTCTGGGTACTCAGCTTTCTCACTAGCGATCCACGCGGCCAGCCCTAAAGCTTGGAGGGTGATCAAGACAATGTTATTAGGGAAGATGAGCTGCAATACTAAGATACCTAAACTCAAGGTCATGACTGGTGTAATGACTCCTGCCCGAGTTCGAGCTTGTAACACCATCCGTACGGCTAAGAAACCCCACGCTGCCAAGCCCACCAAACCGTGAGTGACCATCAATGTCAGTGGTAAGTTACTGCCTTGTGAGAACAAAACATTCCACCAGGTTTGATCATTCGTCCACAGAGGTCGGAACTGAGAGTAAACCGAGATATATTGCTCAGGGCCGACGCCGACGATAGCGGTGCGCAAGTTATGTAAGGCATCGAGTGCCATCGACCAACTGATACTGAGCGGTAAAATTAAAGGTGCTCCGTCTTGACCTGGTAAAGATAGATAAACACTCAGTGCCAGACCAATCGCACTCATTACTAAGGCTGCTACTTCAAGACTATTGAGTTTGCGGTGACGAAGGGCTTCATAGCCGAGCATCAGTACACCTAAGCCAAACACTTGGGCAGCAATAAAGACTGAGCCACTGAGGTTAAAGATATTAACGTCAGGAGTACTATTGGTGGATATTAAATTGAGGAGGCGAGAGGGCCCAAAACCAACGAACTGTAACATGGTGCTGACAGCCAGAATGATCAAACCAACACTGAGGTAATTCACTAAAGTAGTACTACTGCGGGGAGTCAGAACTAAACCACCACAAAAGGCAATCACGACAAAACTAATGTATACGCCACCGAAACCTAATAAATTTTCAATGGGGTAACTATTGGTAGTTAAACTGGAAATAATCGAACTAATCCCGAACAGCAACAAAGGCAGCAAGAATGGATGAGTAGGTAAACGTAAGCTCCGAGAAGAAATGCTCGAAAACACAAATAACGCCATCAGCACAATTGCTCCGACTAACAGGACTAAAACTTTAGTTGTAATCATGAAGTTAACGAAGAAAGGGATGACTAAGAGGAGCGTCAACACACCGAGACTCAAGAGAGCCTTTTCCGCGAAAGCGGTTACCCCTGCGGGCAGTACAGAAACAGAGGAGTGAGTATCTTCGAAATGGGACATACCTCTATTGAAACAAATTTTGAGAGGTTTGGGAAGGGTGACTCACTAGGTCTCTGTTGTACATACCATCGGCGCAACAGGTTATTGATTGCCTTGCAGGTCAAAAAGTTGGTATAGTAGTAGTTATGATCACTCGACTGTTGAGCCTCATCCGACCTCGTCGTCAATCCAGCTCTGGTATCACCATGATCGAGTTGCTGATAGTAGCTGCTATTATTGGGGTATTGGCTGTGGTGTTATTTTTGGCTCTGCAGTTACAACTCGCGCGTGCTCGAGATGCTCGCCGCAAAGCTGATCTGGAGAGAATTCGAGTTGCGTTTGAGGATTACTACAACGACAATCGCTGTTATCCAGAGGAAAACAGTCTTGATAACTGCAATAGCGCTGATTTTGCTCCTTACTTAGCTTCAATTCCTTGTGATCCATTGACTAAAGATCCGTATCGGTACATTCAAGTGGATGAGTCAGTCTGCAAGAAGAGTTATCGGGTTTTGGCTATTTTAGAAGATGGCAATGATCACTCTATTAGTGCGGTGGGATGTAGTGGACCAGAAGGGTGTGGCTATGGAGAGGGTTTGAATTACGGTATCTCGGCAGGGATACCAGTACCCAATGATGGTTCTTATACACCGCCGGCTAGTGCCGCTCCCACCCAACCTAATGGCGAATATAACGGTGTCTGGGCGTGTGCACCTGGTACTTCTGGAGCCTGCAATAACTATGGAGACCCTCAAAACGCGGCTGATAAAGGCTGTCCCCAAAGCTTTTCCGAAAGTAACTGTCAGAATATGTGTATTTACTCAGAATTTAGGTGTGACGAATAATAATTATGCTTAGTATTTTCCCCTCTCACAGCTCTCATACTTATCGGCATCGCGTCGCGCAAGCAGGTTTTACCTTGATGGAAATCATGATTGTGATGGTGATTATTGGGGTGCTGTCCACTATTGGGGTAGGGAGTTATCGTTCTACCCAGCAAAAAAGCCGTGATGCTCGCCGCAAGTCAGATTTGAAAAATATAGCCAGTGCTCTCGAGGTGTACTATAACGACAAAAGTAAATATCCCGATGATGGTTCCGATTCAGGCAAAATTTATGGTTGTGGTACCAAATCTACCAATGACACTGGCAAAACGGTATGCGAGTGGGGAGAGGCCTTCGAAGAAACCGTAACCGGAGTGACAGCTAGAACCATTTATATGGTGAAGCTGCCTGAAGATCCTCGGTCGACGTACACCTATTATTATTATACTGATGGCTCACGCAAAATCTTTCATCTCTATGCATATTTAGAAAACGATCTGGATACCGATATTAACGCGGAGGATAGTGGTTACGACTGTGGCGCTTATGAGTGCAACTACGTAGTCACTAGCACCAATACGAGTTTGTAAGGAGTAGTAATGAAAACATGGTCACGGCGAGGGTTTACTTTAATCGAGTTATTGGTTGTCATCTCGGTAATTGGGGTGTTGGCTGCCATGCTGCTGCCCAACTTTGTGGGAGTCCGCAGCCGCGCCGCTGACGCGAAGAAAAAGAGTGATCTGCGCAACTTAAAAACCGCTTTGCGCTTGTACTACAACGATTATCAGAAGTATCCAGCTTCAGCCGGTGCAAATACCGCTATTGTAGGCTGTGGCCTCTTGGGGGTCACTCAATGTACTTGTACACCGAGTGGCAATTGTGCCATTACTTTTAGTGCTGGCAGTGGCCCAACTGTTTATATGAAAGAATTACCCACCACAGGCACGTTTTCGTATTACACGGAAAATCCCTATGTCGGTAATAAATTTTTATTACGGACACAACTAGAAAATGCTTCTGATGAGGATATTATCAAGAGCCAACAACGATGCGTACCAAGTGGCCATGGGTACGGCCAATACACTGGGACGCCGAGTTCGTTAGATTATTTTATGTGTGAGGATTAGAAGGAGGAAGCTATGCCACCCGAGCAACCCACTGATACCGCTACTACTTCACCTACTTTTTTGAGTCAGTACAAAAAGGTGATTTGGAGCTTGGGCATAGTAGCTGGGATAGCAGTTATTGGGGGAGTAGGCTTAGTGATTGCGGCTTTGCCGAAAACCGGTTGGCTGTCATTTTTGGCTCCTACTCCGGTGAGTCTGCCTCACATCGAGGTCGTAGATGAGAACTTAGAGTTACTTCCAGGTACAAATAATAAATATAAATATTCTGTGATGCTGAGTGTAACCAGCGATGAACCTCAAAGACGATTATTTGTAGAGCCGAAAGTAGGTTTGGGTTTTCCTCAAAAAACTGGCACCACTGAGCTAGAGACTCCTTGGCTTTTTTCGATGGGAGATGCCCAGGTAGAGAAAGTGGGGAATGGTTATACCGTCACCGCTCAGATGGATTTAACTTCAAGTGTAGGTCAAGCTGTGATAGTGGATATGCTCAACAATGGTGAACTTGCCAACAAAGAAATTGCCTTGTATGTCTTTTTGAATACCGGTAACGATCCGATTCAGCAAAAGCTTACTACTCGAGTGTTAGCCCAAAATCAAGAATGGAGCACTATCTTGCAGCAAGTTTACTTGAGCTCACTTTAGTGAATGGTTACTGAGGAGTGCCAAACGTCAGAATCACATCCGCGCTGGTGGAGGCGACCATAGGTGGTTTGGTGGGAAGGACGGGGCTTTGTAACACCGCTCCCAAGATTTTAATTTCTTCTAAGCGATTTTGATTATTCACAATCACATAATCACCATCATAGCGAGTTTTTTCTGGGGCTGATTCCACAATGCTATACAAACTTGATACAGAGCTTAATTGAGTTGCAAACTCATCTACACGGTTCTTTTCATTTTCGTTATAGCGCAGGGCGATTTTGAGTGGTGGGCGAGACCGTGAACTGAGAGCAATTTTGGTGATTTTATCGCGCTCTGGGTCAAATAAAATGTCCATTTCGGGATATTTGAACCATACCTCTCCTACTTTAGCTTCTCCAAAAAAAGTGGCATTTTCATTCATGTAAGCTCGTGGATCGTCAATTTTAATCACTTCCGGTAGTTCGGCTGGAAGCACAATGTGGCGTGATAACTGTTGGGTAAGGGAAAGTGGGTCAACCACTGACGAAACGCTTTGTCTTGAATCTCTGCCGAGAATAAAAGCGCTGCCTACCAAGATAACAACTAAGCAGACTGCAGTCACCATTAAACCTTGCGATGAAAATAGAGTTTTCACAACCAGCCTAACTAATCTTTTTTACAGTAACGAAGTTGGATATAGGGAGCATTGGTGCCAGCTACAGCACCAGAATCCGCACTGTTAAAGGCAGCAATATTTAAGTTATGACCATGTAAGCCTTGGGAATCAGTAGTGCCGAAGAATACACCAGGTCGGCCAAAGCGGCAGCAAGTGTAGTAATCATAGCCACCTTGTGCCCAATCAAAACCCCAGGTGCCGTTGTCTTCTTCTTTACGAGTATAAACGTTATGAGCATGTGAGCCTTGGTTATCTGTAACTGTATTAGGAGGGTCAATTGAATGATTATGTTGACCCACGGGTCGGCTTTCTTGGTTGGTGGTAAAAGCAGTTCCTACCGTGGCTTCTACAGTTCCGCCATTAACGACACCGACCACATAGCGACCTCGAGCGGCAGTGTACTCTGTCCAGCCAGAAGGGCAGGCTGAGGCGAAAGCTGCAATTAAACCAGAAGGAATTCCTGAAACGGTTTGCCAACTAGCGACGCCATTGGCATCGGAGGTTAAGACTTTACCGGCACCAGGAGTGCCACCGGTCATTTTGATGACACCTTCCACAATCAAGTTACCAGCGGCGCTAGGGGCGGTAGCTTGACAAGAAGTACCTGTACAAACGAACATGTTATTTTCAAAAATGCGTACGGGCAAGGCTGCGCCATAGGTATCGAAACCAAAGCGAGCCATATTGAATTCTTGTAAATCGCCTTGTTTCATTTGGCCAGTGGCGTTAATAGCAATTGCTCCACCCGGGGTCAAATCAATTTTATTGGTGGCTCCCCAGTAAATCGTTTGGCCAGCATTAATAGTCAATGTGGCACCTTCAGATAAGATTAAATCACCTTCATACACACCATGGACTTCGCCATCAAAAGCACAGCTCGAATTAAACGTGGTGTTGCCACGTTGCTGTGGTTCACAAGCCACAGCCTGGACAGAAGTGGGAAGAATGAGTAACAAACTGAATAATATAAGACTAGAGCTTAAAATTTTGGTGAATGAGGTAATTTTCATGAGTGAAGCTCCTATAAGGATGGCTGTTTTTTATCTGAATGTCAAGACAACACTTCCGCTATTATTGCCATCCGCTGCCACCACTTTAGCTGTATAAATACGATTATGTGTATCAGTCGTGGACCAGCTGCCTTTCCAGATACCAGCTTCAGCGCTACCTTCACTAAGCGATAGAGGGTATGTTTTAGTGCCATTATCAGTACTTAATTCAATCGAGACTTTAGTGATAGGTTGGGGACTGAGGTTACGTAATTTGACGGTAAAACTCTGCATGGTATTGGGAGCAGGGTCAAACTCACTAATATCAACTTGCAGAATTTGGGGACCAACCGTGTTGCCACTGCGCACAAAGTACGTTTGGGGGCCTTTAGCTAAGGGAGTAACAATAGGTTTTGCAGAAGGTGCCGCAGTTGTAGGTGAAGGAGGATTAGTAGTGGTAGGTGCGGCAGAGGGGGCAGCCAATAAGCTGTTTAACTCACCGGGAGCAGGTTGCGAACCTTCAGGCTGCTTAATAAAACTATCAATGGTAGGTTGGGTTTCAGTAGGATTTGAATGAGCGAGGTCATTGCCGCGTAACATTCGTACTTGAGCGGGAGTAGTGTACATCTTCCATAAAAAGGCGCATAAGCCAAGCAATAGTACCAAAATGAGTATCAGCACTACTAAGCGGACTTGTTGAAAAGAAATTAAGCCTCGAGATGAGGTGGATGTAGACATACGAAGCGTGCTCCTATGAGAAGAAACTTTAGTTGGATGTTTCTTTTTTGTATGCCGAGAAGTGTGCATGGCAATCAGATGTATAGTAGTAATAATACGGTATTTTTTAAACCTCCTGCAAGCAGGGCTTTTGTCCGGTGGTTAATTGAGTTGTAAACCATCGAGCTTGACGCCTTCCAATCTTAAGTAGTCAGTATCAAGTGACAATGTAGCAGTTGTGCACCAGTTCGAGGTTTGACTGTTCATGGTGGCGCGGACGCGGTATTGGTAGGTATTACCATCGCTCGTAGTGTTATCTGGATAGGAAGTAGCGTTAGCAGCAGTAGTGGTCAAAGCACCAAAAGCCCCCCCATTGAGACTCTTTTGCACCTCATAGCCATCTTCACCACTATTAGGATCATTCCAGCTGACGGTGATTTGCGTGTTGGGGATAGTTTTCGCCAGAGTACAGGAAGACGGAGTCAATAAGTTGTACATGGTAAAGGTGGCAGTTTCGTTGCTCCAGGCTCCTACATTGCCAGCCACATCGGTGAAACGGATTCGCCAGTAATACGTGGCGCCGTTGTAGGTTAAGGCTGTACCTGCATACGAGACAGCGGTTGAGCGAGTGCCTTGAGTGAGATTAGACATTGATACTGACCCTGAGTCCCACATCAACGTGCCACTAAAATCCGCCGCGGTGGCGACTTGAATTTGATATTTATTGGCTAAGTCACCACTATTGGGATCGTTATAAATAGCCGTGAATTCTGGTGTAATGTCGGTGACGCCAGTGGGATTAGTGGTGGCTTCAGCTTCTAGTAGATTAGGAGCGGTAGGTACTGCCGAAGTGGTAAAGGAGTAGGGGGTACCTTGTGTAGCTCCCCAACTATTAGACCCGCCTGGATCAATGGCGTAAGAGCGCCAATAGTAGGTGGTGTTGGGACTGAGGGCAGACTGAATGGTGTACGTTGCCTGAGTGCCCGAAGTATAGGCAGTACTGGTTTGGGCATTTTGACCGCTCCAACCCGTTTGGGAACTGGTTTGATCAAAAGTTTGGCAGCTCGTGGTCATACCGACATTGGTACAGAGTTCGATTTTATAGCGTAGGTAATCACTGTTGTCATCGGTGGCAGTGGTGTGCAAGAGCGGCAGTAGCAGTTGATTAGTGGCAGTGTCGGTAGGCGCGTCGAGCGTGGGCACATTGGGAGCTTTATTGGTGGTAAAGGAGTACGGCGTACCTTGGGTGCTGCTCCACGCATAGCGGCCGCCGGGATCGATGGCGTAGGAGCGCCAGTAATAGGTAGTGTTGGAGGTGAGTGGTGTTTGTAGGGTGTAACTAGCTTGAGACCCAGAATTATAAGCGGTACTGGTTTGGGCATTCTGACCACTCCATCCCGTTTGGGAGCTGGTTTGGTCAAAGGTTTGGCAGCCAGTGGTCATAGCTAAATCAGTACAAAGCTCGATCTTATAGCGCAAGTAATCACTTTCAGTATCGGTAGCGGTGGTTTGTAGAGTTGGACTGGTGGTGACGCCAGTGGCCGCATTAGCAGGTGAATCTAATGTGGGTGTGTTGGGAGCGACATTTTCCTCATATGTCATAGCTACAGTCCGCATAGCAGGAGAGACATTTGTATCGCTACTGGAAATAATGGCTCGGTATTGAATGTAACGATTTGGTGAAGAGGTAACATCAGTACCAGTAGCAGTGCTCATATAACCGGCGTTTGATTTGAGATCATCGATCCAAATGGTGCGGCCTTCCAGACCATTAGTGACGCGTAAACTGAGATCGGTAGTGGCATTGAGATGCGAATCAAACGCTCCTGTAATGTCCCAATACTCTCGTTGCCATTTGAAAACAATGGCATTGGTGGTGAAGCCGCCGGAAGGGAAAGTAGAACCGGCATCCCAGCTACTCACATTAACTGCACCCGTAGAAGCATTGACAGTGGTTACTATACCCTGAGCAATGTACTCAGTACCATCGTAATTTTCTTTGATGATGACTTTCTCACCTACGTACAGGTTGTTGCCCTTGCTACCCATACCCCAAGCAGTGCCATCAACTGTAAATGAAGTATCGCCCGAATTAGTGATCAAATTTCCTGAATCAAGATCGGCAGTGAAATCAATGGTAATAGGGTAAGAGCGTTTACCAACTTCATAAGCTTGGCGAATCTCATCCGCAGTGCGGGCGATGTTGGAGATGCGAATTTCATCCATTTCGCCGGCAAAGTAATTTGCTCCGGTGTATAAACGACCAATTTGGATATCTGCTTTAGATTGAGTAGTGCTCGTAATGCTAATAGCACTACTGGCCTCTAGCTGCCCATTTACATATAAAGAGGCAGTCGTGCCGTTGCTGACGCCTACTACATGGTACCACTGGCCAGCTACAGGTGTACTGGTTCCAGTGATGTTTTGTCCGCTAATATTTTGTTTTGATAGAGCCAGGTTAAATTTATTACCTGAAGTTAAATTAAGGGCGAAAACGAATTCATTAGTGACATTTTGTTGTTTGTTAAAGATGTACCGGTCGGTGCTACTCACAGCAGTTGGCCTTACCCAGGCTTCTATAGTAAAAGGATCGGATTGAAAAAAATTGTATCTAATATTAGACGGAGGAACCCAGATAAAACTATCCATGCCATTAAAATTGCGGCCCGAACCCAATTTACCCGGAAAAGTTTTGGCATTATAGACTTGGCCATGATTGTCATAGCCACTGCTATCGGTCACTAATCGATCAGGGACACCTACTGCAATTTCACTAAAATACCCTGTGTGTTGATAGTTAGAGATTTGAACTCTAAGTGGAGAGTTGGTTTTGGCAGTGTCAGTACCTAACGCTGTCCAGTTGGTATAGACCCCACCTTTTACATAATAGGTGGCGGTCCCATTTGAATTAAGTTGAACGGAAATCTCATACAATGTGTTGGCGACGTAGCCACTACCGAGAGGGCCACCTACGTTAGCTCCATCTTGGAACATATAAAAAGTTCCAGCATTAAAATAAAGTGCATGAGAAATAGTACCAAAAGCACCACTCGCGGTTTGATCTTGGGCAAAACCGATCATCATATGATTGGGTGAAGCCACAGTGGAGCCAGTTATGAATCTGGCATACAAGACAGTAGTTTGATCTCGAGTAAACTTCTGTTTAGAAATTAAACCCGCATCCCAGTTGGCCCCAGTTGAACCTGCGCTAAGAATCATACCATTGCTTTGGGCGAGCTTACCTCCAGGATCAATCTCAATCCACTTTGAACTATCAAGAGTGGTGCCAAAGAAGTAATCACCCCATGAGTTAAGATTCTCTTCAAACTTCCAATGCGCAATCGTGGTTGAATCAGGGTCATAGTTAACATAACTATTTTCACCGAGGGTGGGCTGAAGGTAGGTGCCAGGTCGGTCGGCAGCCACATAAAAAGGTAGTTGAGTTTTACCTGAGAGATCAGTAGTGGAGATAGTTTTAGTGACAGTTTGATTTGCTCCCAGGCGGTAGCTCATGTCAATTTCTTCTTTGGTTTTGGCTCTAGATGACAAACTAATTTCATCCATTTTGCCTGGGAAAAATGAGTTGGCTGCCAGCGGAGCATTACGAGCCCCTATTCTGAGAGCCGCCCGAGCCGTTTGGTGATTGATAACACCACTGGCGGCATTCATATGAACTTGTTGGCCATTTTTATAGGTGTAGACGAATTGACCGTCATACACAATGGCAATGTGGGTCCAAGTATTTAGAGGAAGGTTCGCTCCTGTGCTAATCCAGGCCCAGCCAGGGCTGGTATTATTAATAGCCCAGTTAACGTTGCCGTTACTAGCCATAGCAAACTCATACACGTTTTCTTTGTTGGCGATCATGCATGTTGCGCCTGATCCATCTGTCCCACAACCTGAGTACGAGCTCGGATTAATCCAGCCTTCAAACGTAAAATGAGGTTCACCAACTCTGATTTGGCCACTGTCAGGAATTTCCAAGTAATCACTAGTGCCATTGAAGCTGCGAGCTTTGCCGACTACACCGTCTACTACGGTAGTGCCGGTAGGAGTAGCATGATCTGGAGAAGAAGAGGTTAGAGGGTGTGTAGTTGTCCCACCGAGAGCTGAAGTGGTATCAACTTTAATTCGACCTTGGCCACCGGCACCGCCAGCACCACTAGGAGTACAGCCAGCTCCGGTAGCAGAAGCCGAACCACCGGCACCTCCACTAGCAGTAATAGTGCCGGTGGTTAAAGTTGTAGTTTGAATCAGCACACTACCGCCGGCACCACCACCACCACCACCCATAGGTTGGTTGGCGCCAGCGGCGAAGTAACCATTTTCACCGGCACTACCATTGGCTCGGATCGTACCACTATTAGTTAAAGTGGTAGCCGCAATGCCTAGAATGCCACCACTAGCTCCACCGATAGCACCATCACGACCGCCACCATTATGTGAGCCAGCGGCGCCACCACTTCCGCCAAAGTGAAGTTTGGTTAATGCAGCATCACCTTTAATGCGACCGGTAGTAAAAGGTGCGCCCACCGTACAACCAGCAGCTACACCATCCACACCCAATGTTCCGTAACTACCACCAGCACCGCCGCCTTGTCCATTTCCACCCCCACCCCCTGAAGCAATGCTGGCTGCTTGAGCTATTGCCTGATAACCCACGGCTTCCGATTCGCCCATCCAGCCATATGTATAATCAACGCCTACTTGTCTTCTAGGTGCCCCACGGTACCCTTTGCCATTCATATCAATCGTGCCACTATTGCTAACCGTGCCATTAGCGCGGAAGAAAAGGACTCCACCCTTGACGCCGTTCCAGGCATTAGCAGTCAAAGTAAAGGTAGAGTTAATGGTGACATTGGTATAGTTGGGAACTCGCTGCACCATAATTCTTTGGGTGGCCCCGCGGTACTCATTACTTAAACCAGTAGCGAAGTTGAGAGTGTTAGTTGAAATAGATTGAATGGTTTTAGTTTCCCATTGCCCCACCTGATCATAATCAATGGGACTCCCAATCAGTTGTTGATTAATAATCAGGACCTCATCACCAACCGCTAAACAGCCCGTAGAAGGAGTAGAGGAGAGCGTAATTGAAGCTGACCCTGTGGCTGTATTAACTGTAGAAGAATAATTAACAGCATCACCACCATCAGCACAACTGCGACCACTAATCATGTTATCTGTATTGATATTACGATTGGCACTAACGGTAATAGCGCCATCGGCACCGTCGCCGACATCAGGAGTTGCTGGTGCGGTATATGATTGGTCTCGGAGATAAGCCCCGGTGCCACCCGTTTCATCAAAGCTCCAATAACCCACAGTGCTTGAGTCAATCTGAGGTGTGGCAGTATTGAGTTTGAGGGCGTTACTACCTTCCATTTTGATGGCGCTACTGTCCGCTTTGGTGATAGTCGGCGAGTTTGCTTTATCCATGTAGGCATGATTGATGTAGTGAGTGTTAACGCTCACGCCATCGGAGTAATAGGTGTGATACCAGGCTTTAAGCTGGGTCCCGGTATCCACTACACTGATGCCATAGAGTTCAGTACCATTATCACTTTTACCAGTGTTCCCATGGCCAATTCGTCCGTTAGTGCCCATACTATCAGAACGGCCCGGAAGATTATTGTCGTACTTGGTCCAAATCAAACCATCGGGCGAGGTAGCATAGAAAATGCGCCAACCGGTACTGCCATCATGACCCGCATACCACATCTTATACGTAGAGCCATCTTTAATCACCATTGGAGCATAGACACCGTTATCATCACCCTTACCACTAGTTCCCAGACCCAGCCGGCCGGCCCCCTCAGTACAGACTGTATCACAAGTGCCAGCTGCCGTATTACCTTGCTTAGTCCAGGTATATCCACCATCAGTTGACTCAGCATAGAAGATGCGCCAAGCAGCGTTGTACCCGCTGTACCACATCCTTAAAGTGGAGCCTTCTTTAATGACACTACCAGGTACAGTATGAGTGATATCACCATTACTAGCACCCAAAGGAAGCTGGCCATTGCTGCCGGTGGTATTAGAAGTGCCAGGTATGCCATTATTGACTTTATTCCAATTAATGCCGTCTGTTGATGTGGCCATATATCCACGAGAATTAGCTCCATCGTCGCCTTGATACCACATTTTGTACTCATTACCATCTTTGATCACGGGCCCTGGATAAACGCCACCATCATCACCAGTACCGCCTACACCTAATGGTAAACGCCCACCGGTGCCGGTGGTGTTGGATGTAGTGGGAATAACGTTGTCATATTTGGTCCAAGTCAAACCATCGGGGGAGGTAGCGTGATAGCCCATCCACCCACTGCCACTAAGAGCTGCATACCACATTTTGTAGACACCGCCATCATAGATTACTCGGGGAACGAGCGTTCCACTTGCATCACCACGGCCAGCACTACCTAAGAAAATCCGGCCATTGGTACTGTCACTATCTGAAGTCTGAGGAGGGAGTGTATTATCGTATTTATACCAAGTCAGATTGGTCTGAGCGCTCGGTGTTGCCACACTAGTATTGGTATCAAAACTTTCAATTGCTGTCTCACTACTGACCGGTGACCAAGCCCCCCAAGTAGAGCCATCGCTGCTGGTCCGGGTTTGTAACTCGATGTTACCAGCATTGTAGTTGGACAAAATCTCTTCAGGCGTTAACACACGTGAGTACATCCGTACCGCATCCATGCTCCCTTTCCAATAGAAGCCAGGTGTAGTGGCTTCACGCCCAAACTGCAAAGCAGCGGTAGTCCCATCCCACCACCCGGTGTAAGTGTTAGAGCTTTGCAGCTTACCGTCTAGGTATAACCTCATGCCACTACTGCCCCAAATTCCTACTGCGTGATGCCACTCGCCATCATGAATGGCGTTTTGAGAGGTAATAGTGATACTGCTGGTCCCGGCAGTATTGCGGATCCAAAATGCCAACCGGTTAGAGGTGTCTTGATAGAAGTTAAAGGCTTGGTTAACAGTTTGGCTTTTGCTGAATATATAGCGAGGCCCTTGGCTAGTGGAGGTCTTAAACCATAACTCAATACTGCCGGTAGAGGTTTCATACACAGAACTATCTGGCACGCTCACATAATCATCTGTGCCATCAAAGGCAATAGCACCGGCACCCCAGCGGCGATTGGCGGCGGTCCAACCAGTCCCTGCAGCAGCATCCTGAGAGCCGGTAGAAGCAAAGTTGGTAAGTGTGCCATTACAAGTAGCACCACAACTGCCACCAGCATTGGCAGTAGTGCCAGAGGTTTGATTGAAATACCATTCGGCAGTTAGCCCACTCGAGTTAGCTGGGGTTTCACCATCACCAGTAGCTACACCACGTTCGAGCCAAGCTAACTCACTGACTTTGTAGTTTTCAATGATTTCAGCTGGAGTAAGAGCCCGAGAATAGACACGTGTACTATCAATCACTCCTGGGAAATTAGTGTTTGCTACATCAGTGCGGTCGCCAATGTTCATCACAGTCGGCGTTACTGTATTAATGGCTACACTGAAAGTACCAGATAGTCGCCGGACACCATTGAGATAATAGACCCAGTTATTAGCGCCATCTAAAGTAAAGACTACATGGTTCCACTCGCCAATAGCGGGAGCTTCACTTGGTTGGACGGCAATATTATTGGCAGCATTAGTGCCATCAGTAAACAAATAAAGATCCCCCGAAAGATTAGTGAATTGCAGAATAAATTCTTGCCCGGCTGTAGCGCCATTCCCGTAGTGAAATAACGCTCCACCGGTTGATAAATTAGAGGGTTTAACCCACATCTCGATAGTGCGTGCAGTAGCTCCAGTAGGTAAGGTACCTGGCGAAGCATCGGTCAAATAATCATCACTACCATCCAGCATCACCGCCCCAGTACCCCAGCGTTTATTGGTTGCTGTCCATCCTGAGTTAGCTACCACGTCTTGGCCTGATGTATTGGCAAAACTAGTCAAAGTGGCGTTGCAACTAACTCCACATGAACCAGCTGTCACTGACGCGGTGGTCCCTGAGGTTTCATTAAAATCCCACTGAGCCACTAAGCCAGTAGTACTATTTAAACTTTCGCCATTTCCGCCCCAATCCACGATGTTGCGATTGGCGTTGGCTTGGTAGTTGGTGAGGAGTTCGCTGGCGGAGAGGACGCGGGTGTACACGCGGACCGAATCCACTGCGCCATCCATAGGAAACGTAATTAGATTAAACGAAGAGACACCAATTGCAAATGGATAGGTAGAGGAAGTGGGGTTAATATGATTACCACTAAAGCTAGTTACATCCGTTCCATTAACATATATTTTCCCTGTTGAGCCATTTCTGCTTACTGCAAGATGGTACCACTGGCCTGTTGTTATGGGAGAAGCTGTTGAGAAACTAACTTGTGTTGTACCACTTTGTGCCGTAGCAAAAGACAAGGTTCCTGAAGAAGATTCCCAATATAGGAAATAACCATTTTGGTTACCAGTTCCATTACCCATCAGAACTTGAGTACTAGCTAAACTATCAAATTTAAACCACCCTTCCATAGTGAAATTTTGAGTGGTGAAGTTCAGATTTGAGTTCACACCCATACTCACATAATCATTACTTCCATCGAGCATCAAACTACTTTGCCCCCATTTTTTATTGGTATTAGTCCAGCCACTACCAACCACTTTATCCTGTCCGCTGGTGTCTGCTGCGTTATACAAAGTCCCGTTACAGTTATTACCACATGAGCCAGCTAAACTATTAACATTCGTACCAGAAGTTTCATTGAAGTTCCATTGGGCGACTAAACTAGTGTTATCCATGAGCAGCTCTCCTTTTGAGCCATCATCTAAATTTTGAGTCAAATCGATAACAGGTGAAGTATAGATAGCGTACGGCCGGCGCTGGGCATTGAGTTTAATTTCATCAGCACTGCGCGCTACTCCTGAAATGCGAATTTCATCAAGAGAACCATTGAAGTACTGGGCAGTGGTATGAACAGAAGAACCAAAGCGATTAACACCAGCTACGGTGATCGTGGCATCGCTCAGTTGATTGCCCACAAACTTGCCATCAGCATAAAGTGTCAAAACACCTTTGTTTCTCACTAATGCTACGTGATACCACTGTTTAGTAGGTGGGGAGTAGGAAAAGGTATATGATCCACTCATGGTATAGAAGCCGAGCACACTGGCACTATCTTGCCGAAATATCATAGCGCTTGGCCAAGAACCAAGCTCCATATAGGTATTATTGGTGGTAAAGCTATTGGCATACGCCCACGTTTCCAGAGTAAAATCACTGGTGCCTAAATCGAGTAATGAACTATCCGGAAACTCTGCATAATCAGCATTACCATCGAGATTCATACCATAGGTTCCCAGTCGGCCATTGGTAGTAAAAGCCGCATTACCATTAAATGTAGCGTGCAGACTATTGCCAGAAACATCACACAGGTCTTGACCACCACTACAAGTATTATCTGTGCCCTCATTCATGTGCCATAAACCCAAGGTGTGTTCATCAGCGGGAAGTTCTTGATAGAAGCTTTCAATGCTGGGGCCTTTTTGGGCAGCTTCTTTGATTTCGATTTGAGTCCGGGCAGAGTTGGAGAGCCGAATTTCGTCCATCCGGCCAGTAAAAAACCGACCGCCGCCAGAAGACCAGCGGCCAAAGTAGAGAAGGTCATTATTAGGAGTGATAGTGGAGGAAGCTAGCGTACAACTCCGATGAAAATGACCATCAATATAACTATTAACACTGGTGCCATTTTTGACTACGGCAATATGTTGCCATTTATTAGCAGTCAGTGTCAGGATGTCAGTACAGGTATTCCCACTAAACCACATGTTGTAAACATTAGTACTGGTATTATTTTGCTCCAGAGAAAAGACTCCGGTTCCCGTACTATGTTTACTCATAATGGTTGAGAAGGCATTTTGCGTGGAACCAGGATTAATCCACATCTCAATAGTCATGTTGTTGGTGATGGAATCGAGAGAAGTTGAGTCGGCTACTGAGACGATAGTGCTGGAGCCATTAAAGCTCAAACCTTTATTAATTTGAGCATCTACCACCGTGGCATTGCTTGAAGTGCCGGTGTTGCCGTTACCTGAAGAATCAATGTGGGTGGCTGCCCCAATTTCATTCAAATGCCACAGACCGATCGTATTAGTGTCGGCAGACAGTTCACGATTGTTATTGTTAGAATCTGGAGTGCGGTTGTACCCAGCATCATATGCGCGGTTATACTCTCCACTTGCATACTCTGAGCTGACCTCATAAATTACCGTTGGATCAATAGTAATCGGGTAAACGCGCTCGGGAGCGCTCATCCACCGGGGATCGATCTCCATCACTAAGTCATAAGCGCCATCAGGTGTGATAGCGGCCGAGGTAGGGCTGGCTAACTGTGAGACACCACCCATTAAATCAACCGTACTGGCATTGAGTTGGCCAAGAGGTGAAAGAGCAGTATTTTGTTCAGTCTGCTTATTTAGATTGAATAGTCCAGGTTTTTCTTTTGGAACCAATTTGTATGAAACTGCATACGTTATGTCCCCATTAGCATCTTTAGCCCAGGGTTTCTCGAGGTGAAAAACGTACTCGTTTTGGTCATTAAGGAAAATAATTTGTTGATCAGCAGTCAAGGCCGGAGTGGCGTCTTTAGTTTGGAGACCGCTGGTGAAGGTATTGGTTTGCGGATCAGTATGAAGAATGATTTCTTCTTTGATACCTTTATCAATTAATTGGTATCGCACCTCTTGAGCTTGGTTTTTGTCTTTAAAAATAGCCTTGTCTTGAGCTATCTTCATCTCGGCTTTGATAATTGGGGTGATAAACTCGATCCCCGAATTACCATTCAGAATCTGAACTTGGGCGCCGGTCTTGGTTTTAGCGATGTTAGCCACCAGAGGACTGGTAGGGTTTTGCCCTGAGAAAGTACCCGGATTGAAGAAGTTAGGCTTAAAGCGAGGAGAAGGAGAGTACCACCAGCGATAGTAGAGGCCACTAAGGACCAACACGGCCAGTGCTAAACCGGTGCCGACGCTGACTAACTGTGGGTGCTGATGAATAAAAGCCCGTTTTTGAGGCGTTACAAATGGCAGTTTTTCCAGCAGTTTTTTCACTTTTTTGCCCCGGGGGGTCTGCGAAAAAATGTGCCAGCGGTGATGGACGCGATTATAGGTAGAAGCCCACGCATAGCTCAGCCGCCGCCGAGCCTCGTGCCGGGCCGGCCGGGTCGTGTGCTGCACCAACCTCACAGCCCGGTCCCAAGCCGTGCGGTGGGGGGCGATTTTTTGAGCTAGTTTTGCTAACAACGACTGCAACATGCGCTTCTTTAATCTTACCTAGTTTCAATACTTTTTTAAATTTCTCATACTCTATCATTAGAGATCTTTTTGTTTTTCCAGGCTAATTCACGATCCACCAGTTGAAGTTGGCATCGGTGGCCAACGGTGCGTCGAAGCCGACCACGAAGTGAGCTTCATTTTCTGGGGTAGAAATATCATCAGCCACTTGAGCTTTGACGTACATGACTTGGTTGTTGGTGGAGCCTTGAGGAGTAACTTGGATCAAGGACTCAGCGGTGACTTGAGTGGCGCGGATCATGATCTCAGTTGAGCCAGCTGGGATCAAAGCTTTACCAGATGTACGTTGGGTAGCAACTTCGCCACTGGTGGTGCTGGCAGCAGCAGCGGATAAGTCTTCAGCGCCAATGCCTAAGCCACCTGCAAACTCGGCTCGGCCTTGGCCAGAGATGGTGGCGACTGGGACACCCAGCTCGTTGACGATCTCGAAGCGGGACTCAGTCACCTGAGCTGATTCAGTGGCGTCACCATTGACCTCACCTGATCTGGTAGCTAACTTAACTTGTAACGGGTTAGCGAAGTCAGTAGGTTGGATCAAGCTGGCTAACAAGGTGTTTTCCACTCTCAAGTTACCGGCCACTGTCAGGTCGCCAGTGACGATGACCTGACCACCTTGATTGATGGTCAAAGCGCCAGCCAAGATCGAGACTGAGCCTTGGCCAGAAGGTTGTAAGTGTAAGACACTGGCAGCAGGGTTAGTTGGTGAGGTGTAGTTGATGAAACCATCAGCGACGCGCATACCTTCACCAATCAAGATTTCTTCACCCACTCCTAATGACTCAGAAATGTAACCAGTGCCGTTGACCTCGAAGTATTTGTTGACGAAGACGGCGGTGGCGCCCAAGCTCAAGTCATCGGTAGCCAAAGCCAGATCCTCGAGAGAGCGGTTCAAACTACCCGAGCCGCTGGCGGTGAAGCCGGCTTCATCGATGACGTTGAAGAGAGAAGCCATCGAGGCTGATAAGCTGGCCTCAGCTGGATCGTCACCCATCAATTGCTCGAGTAAGCTTGGTTGCTGTAAGGCGTTAGCTACTTTGGAATCAAAGCCATCGATATTATCAGCGTAGAGTGTGCCAGAGATAGTGGCGGTGATGATCTCGGCAGTTTGAGCGCGGACACTTTCTAGTTCAGCCAGTTTGGACTCGAGTTGATCTAAGCGAGCAGAGGTGGCGGTGATGCCTTCAGCGACTACTTCACCTGAGAATGAAGCGTCTTGAGCAATCAAGTCACCTAAAGCTGAGATATTACCATCACCATCGAGCGTAATAGCTTTTTCGCCAGCGTGATTGACGATCGCTAGTTCACCAGATTCGATACCATTTGGAGCTGTCAAGTTAATTTCTAAGTCACCACTGTTCATCGGGGTGATCACATCAGTCTTCACCTCTGGTGAGATCACGATCATGCTGGCTACTAATTGTTGTGCGTCCACTAAGCCAGCTCGTAAGCGACCAATCACTGCTCCCCAGAATGCTTCCACTCGAGTTACGGCTGTGTTATCAGCAGTGGTGACTGTAGTGCCAGCATCACCGATGACCACGGTTCCTAGGTCAGTGAAGGAAACAGTTGGGTTTTGTGTCAAGCTAGCTAAGAGATCAGTGTCGGAACTGCCGGTGCCAGTAGCCTGGTAATTAGGATTAACTGGTTGGAAGCCGCGGCCATCTTGGCGAGAGCGGACAGTGCCAAACTGCTCGTGGTTGAAGCGAGGCGCGGTCAAGCGGAATGATACTTCAGTCGGAGCGGCGCCGTAGATGATTAATTGTTGTTTAGCGGCATCTTTTTTGTACATGACTTGGCCAGAACCGTGTTGAGAGAGCAAGACCACTAAGTTCTCCATGTTGTCACCCATATCGATGATACGACCAAACAACCATAAGTCAGTTTGAGTGTCTTTATTTAAGTTCGGGAAATCGATCACATACTTGTATAAGCCTGGAGTACCACTTGGTTGCAAGGTCACAGTTGAAGCAATTTCTTCATTTAAGCCCACCATACTAGCCACGTAGGTAGCGTAGCCTTTACCTTCAATCCAGTATGGAGGGTCGATGGTACCGGCATCGAGTTTACCGGTACCGCCACCGATCAAGACGTTGCCTGAGCCAGCATCGATGTCAATATTGTTGTTGCCCGTTGATTCAATCGTGCCACCCGAATCGAGCGTGATGTCACCGGCAATGGCTAAACTGGTGGTGCCATCAGCTGGGTCCAGATAGAAACTATTACTACTGGTATCGACGAAGCGTTGAGCGTAGACGTGACCGTCATTGGCGACGCGGAAACGAGTAGTGCCAGAGGCAGAGGCGACGATAATGTCTTGATTGCCAGTTTCATTGAAGATAGCTAGGGCTTTACCCGTCACTTTACCCGAGACGTGGAATAAACCAGTAGGACTGGTCAGGCCAATCGCGACTTTGCCAGCACTATCAATTCTCATTCGCTCACCACCAGCAGTCACGAAGCCAAACTCACCAATCGTCGGCATGTACATACCGGTATCAGTATCAGAGGTGAACGAGAAGGTCGGTGCGCTAGTCGAACCATTGGTGCCTTGAGCAGCTGAGAAGTTGGTGATCAAGTCACCGGCAAAACTGATGGTGTTGCTGGTGGCATCAATCGTGATGTCTCCAGAGGTGTTAGTGATACTAGAGGTGGAGCCACCAATACTCAAGCGGGAAGCAGGGTTAGTGTCGCCAATACCGACGTTGCCGTTGGCTAAGATAGTGAACTTCTCACTCACGCCGGCGTCACCACCGGGGCTGAAGCGAATGCCGAAGTTTTCACCGTTTAAGATATCGATCTTAGGATCAGTAGTGCCACGGAAGGTGAGTGTTCCAGAGGAACTGGCCACACCACTGTTACCAAAGATTTGGAACTTAGCACTCGAGGTCGCAGTGCCACCGATAGCCAGGTCAGCCACGCTGCCGTAAGCACCAATTGGTGAGTAAACATTACCATTATTTTGCCAGAGGGCATTAGCCATCAATTGGTTGCCACCCAACACGATACTGCCGCCGACCTCGAGGATATCCTCGATATAGAGGTCGTTGTTGGTGCTAGCAAAGGAAGCCGTGCCACTTTGAGAGATCATGTTGTAGTTAATAGCCGCTGTGGAAGGACCAATGATCATGTTGCCGTTGTTGGTCAAGCGCATGCGAGTCGCACCAGATGCTGAAGCGGTCAGGATATCACCGGAGTTAAGTTGATTGAAGGTGGCGAGAGCGTTGTTGGCGTAACCACCGTTAACGTGGAACAAGGAAGTAGGTGTAGTGGTTCCGATACCAATATTACCAATATCAGTAATTCTCATTCGCTCACTGCGGGTCGCACCTTGGAAGGCGGTGTAGAAGCGAATGTCAGGACTCCAGGCATTGCCTTCACCCAGAGTAATGCCAGAAGTAATATTACTGTTACCAGTCCAAGCTGTGCGGAGATCAAGGCCACCATTGTTGCCATATTTGGTAATGGTAGCATTAGTATTTAAATCGTTGGCATTAACTTGTAAGCCTCGGGCAACGCCGCTTTCTCCAGTAGCGGTCAAGTGTAATTGAGCGAAAGGTTGAGTGTTACCAATGCCTAAGTTGGAGCTAGGGATGACTACATTGCCAGTATTGGTGTCACCGAGCGTTAAGGTTTGTTTGGCAGTAGTGGCTAATTTACCATCGGCAGTGATATAGGCACCGCCAGCTGTACCGGCTGAGACTGAGGCTGTAGGTGTGCCAGAGTTGACGTTCAAGACAGCAAACTTGGCTGAGCTGGAAGCATTGGAACCAACTAAGAGATCGTAAGTATTGTTGATTGGGGAGATGGCACCATTGCCATAGCGCCATTGACCGAAGCCTGCTGGATCAGCCCAACTCAAGGCGCCACCACCTGAGGTTTGTAAGACGCCACCAGCAGTAATAGAACCTGGCCAAGTGTAGGTTTGACCGTTCAATTGAGTGGTGCCAATGTTAGTCAAGTTACCCGAGTTATCGATGCGACTCGTAGAGTTAGTTTGGATGGTACCGCCTGTCGTGTTGATGGTACTTGAGGCACTGAGGGTAGTGACGTCACTGATGGCGCCATTGTTAATATCGACTCCGTTGATAGTTTCGTTAGTAGCAGCAGTGACAGTACCAGAAGTGACAGTGTTCCCAGTGGCATCGATGGTGAAGGCGTTGCCAGTGCCAGAAGCGAACGTGCCAGAGACGTCGGCGTTGCCGGTGACATTGACTGTGCCAGCGCCATTGAGCGGAGCCAAGGTGATGTTACCAGTGGTGTTACCGCCGATGGTTAAGTTTTGGTTAGCGGTGGTTTGGATCAAACCAGAAGCGGCGATGTAGGTAGCACCAGAAGTGCCAGCGGAGATAGAGGCAGTTGGTGTACCAGAATTGACGTTGATGAAGGCAAACTTAGCACTCGAAGTAGCCGTACTTCCGATCAAGACGTCAGCGGTGTCGTTGATAGGTGAGAAGGCACCATTGGTTAAGCGCCAGTTACTGGAACCTGCCCCAGCTGTACAGCTACCCCAGGTTGGAGCGCCAGCACCAGCTGATTTCAAACACTCTCCCGAACTACCCACAGCAGTTTGTGCCAAGACGCCAGAGCCATTGGTGTAGAGCACACCACCGTTGGTGGTGAAACTTGAGAAGGTGATAGTACTCGAGGCAGAGAGGGTAGTGATGTCACTGACAGCGCCAGCGTTGATATCGATACCATTAATGGTTTCGTTGGTGTTAGCAGTTAAGGTACCAGTAGTAACTAAGTTACCAGAGGCGTCGATAGTAAGGGCATCGGCAGTGCCAGAGGCGAAGGTACCAGAGACGTCGAGGTTACCGGTGATGTTAGCATCACTGCCAGAAGGAGCAACTGTTAAGTCACCACTCGAGTTGGTGGTAAAGCCCGTATAAACTGAACCATCGGTGTAGGTTAAGCGGAGCTGCTCACCGGAGGTAGAAAGTGAATCAAGTCTGGCATCTGGTGCAGTGGTGCCAATACCTACTAATTGGCTAGTATCAATAGAAATGGCGTTAGTTGATCCAGTTTGGATGCGCAAGGCGTGATTGGAAGAAGTACCAAGAACACCGACCGTATTTTGTGATTGAACTCGAGTTCTCACGGTATTGGTAGTATCAGTCACCACCATTTGTGGATCAGTAGCATCAGCGATTTCGAGGTTGAACCCAGGTGCTGCGGTGCCAATGCCCACACGACTGTTAGTAGCGTCAAAGGTAGTGAAGGCAGTGCCAGCAGTATTGAGCACATTCGTGTTGCCAGTGGTGGAGCCACCTAGACTTAAGGTTTGGCGAGCGGTGGTTTGTAACGCACCAGCCGCAGTCAGGTAAGCAGCTCCAGAGGTTCCGGCTGAAACTGAGGCGGTTGGTGTGCCTGAGTTCACATTTAAGACTGCAAACTTGGCACTACTTGTAGCATTGGAACCGACTAGTAAATCGAAGGTGTTATTGATCGGTGAGATGGCACCCAAAGATTGTCGCCACAGACCAAATTGAGTAGGATCAGCCCAACTCAAGGTGCCTGTACCATTGGTTTGCAGGACGTAGTTAGCAGTTTGTGAACCTGGCCAAGTGTAGGTTTGTGAGTTGAAGGTAGTGGTGCCAGTTAAGCTCAAGTTACCCGTGATGTTAACATCGCCGCCAGATGGCACGATGGTTAAGTCTCCACCACTATTGGTAGTGAATCCGGTGTAGGCAGAGCCATCAGTGTACGTTAAGCGGAGTTGTTCACCAGAGGTAGCGAGGGAATCGATACGAGCATCTGGTCCAGTGGTTCCCACTCCTAAGTTACCTGTGCCTAATAATCTCATTAACTCAGTCCCATTTTGGCCACCTTGGCGGAAGGTAAAGTTATTAGTTGAAGCTCCCACATATTGTTGGAAGTCATTAGTCTGGATAGCAGAACCAATGCGAGTAGCAGCTGAACCACCGTCAAACAACACAACTTTTTCACCAACAGCGTTGGCAAATGATAATGGAGCGTTGGGACTGGTATTGCCAATACCAACTTTGCCATCAATTACAGATAAAGCTTCCGTAAAGCTGCCGCTACTGCCATTACCGATTCCAACGCGAGAGCCAGCAGGGGCATAGAGTTGCATCAAGCTAGCTTGAATACCCATACCATAGATGGTGCCCGCTCCATCATCATACAGATGAAGTTTTTCACCTACTCCTGGGCCCACAGAAAGTTTAGCTAGAGGAGCAGCAGTGCCAATGCCTAAGCGACTGTTGGTGGCATCAAAGGTAGCGAAGGCGCTGCCAGCGGTGTTCAAGACTTGAGTATTACCAGTGGTGGTGCCACCGAGACTCAAGTTTTGGCGAGCTGTAGTTTGGAGTTTGCCATCAGCAGTGATATAAGTGGCACCAGTAGTTCCAGCCGAGATAGAAGCCGTTGGCGTCCCAGAATTCACATTCATGAAAGCAAACTTGGCACTTGAGGTGGCATTGCTACCGATCAAGACATCAGCGGTGTCATTGACAGGTGAGAAGGCACCATTAGTTAAGCGCCAGTTACTGAAGCTACCGCCACCAGTACAACTACCCCAAGTGGGAGCGCCGCCACCATTTGATTGCAGACATTGACCAGATGAGCCAACCGCCGTTTGAGCCAAAACACCCGAACCATTGGTGTAGAGGACGCCACCATCAGTGGTGAAGGAGGAGAAGGTGACAGTACTTGAAGCATCTAAGGTGGTAATGTCACTGACCGCACCCGCGTTAATATCGATGCCATTGATGGTTTCATTGGTGGCTGCAGTCAAAATGCCAGAGGTGACGACGTTACCAGAGGCATCGATGGTGAGAGCATCAGCAGTGCCAGCGGCAAAGGTACCTGACACGTCCAAGTTGCCAGTGATGTTGGTGTTGTCGATTAACTCGATGGTGCCGCCAGTACTATCCAAAGTTAAGTTACCAGTGGAGGTTTGAATGGTACTAGCTTGATTGAAGATTAAGTTGCCAGCGTTACTTAACGTCAAACGAGTAGTGCCAGAAGCAGACGCACTAAAGATATTACCTGAGTTAGTTTGATTGACCGTGAACGCATCGTTGGCACCATATCCACCACTGACGTGTAAAACAGCAGTAGGTGAAGTAGTGCCGACACCGGCTCGTCCTGAAATATAGGCGTTATTGGTAATAACTGCATTCAAAGCTCCGATATTGGCGAAAGCAGCAGTATCAGCATGAGTGACTTTGAGACCCGCTAAGCCAGTGCTATTTAAATTACTGTTATATGACAAACTAGCAGCAGCATTATCAATCACTAAACCATAACTACCAGTGGTATTAATTCTGAACCAACCGCCATATTTATCAATTTGTGTATTGGTGCTACCAATTTTGAAACTAGTTCCAGCTAAAATATCGCCCACCACATGCAGCTCTTCTGAAGGAGTAGTAGTGCCAATACCCACGGAGCCTTGGCCATTAGAATTAATTAAAACATTACCAGTGGTGTTATAGGTGCTTGAGTTACCAATCGTTAAACTTTGACGATTAGTGGTCGCTAATGTGCCGTTACCTGTTAGATAGGTATTAATATTTCCAGAGTTAGCAGAAATCGAAGCCACTGGTGTGCCTGAGTTGACGTTTAACACCGCAAACTTGGCTGAACTAGAGGCATTGGAACCAACCAAGAGATCCATAGTGTCATTGATTGGGGAGAGAGCGCCGAGTGATTGTCTCCAGAGACCAAAGTTTTGAGGGTTAGTCCAGCTTAAGGTACCACTACCATTAGTTTGCAGGACGTAGTTAGCAGTTTGTGAACCTGGCCAAGTGTAGGTTTGTGAATTGAGAGTGGTGGTACCGGTCAAAGCCAAGTTACCAGTAATGTTGACGTCACCGCCAGATGGCACGATGGTTAAGTCTCCACCACTATTAGTAGTAAAGCCGGTATAAACAGTACCATCAGTGTAGGTTAAGCGGAGTTGTTCGCCAGAGGTGGTTAAGACATCAAGGCGGGCATCTTGACCGGTAGTACCAATACCCATGTCACCAGTATGTTTGGCATTCCAGATGAAAGTGGAACTATCGGCATTGTAGAGGCCAAAGCGATCGTGGTCTACGCCGCCCACACCTGGAGTCAGTAACCAGTCCACACCTGATCCGGAACTATTAATAATTCTGACTCCGTCACCACTGCCCACAAAGACATTTAGTTTGGAGCGAGTGTTGATAGAGCTATCGGAAGTAGCACCAATACCCACGTTACCAGAAGTACCAATAATCATTCGCGTAGTGGGAGTGCCGCCCACGCCATCATTAGTTGTGTTAAAGAGTAACGCACCGCCACCGAAAGTGTTATGCATGCGGGAAGGAGTAATACTAGCCACGACTTTTTGAGCATTGGCATGGGCTAGAGTGTTATAGAACTCAATGCCAGCTCCTTGTTCATCATTGGCATCAACTTCACTACTGACGCGAATATCATCACCAACCACCTCTAATTTACTAGCAGGAGCGGTGGTACCTAAACCAAGCCGACTATTAGTAGCATCAAAGGTAGCGATGGCAGTGCCAGCAGTGTTGAGAACATTAGTGTTACCAGTGGTGGTGCCGCCTAAGTTGAGGGATTGGCGGGCGGTGGTTTGTAATGACCCGGCAGCAGTGATGTAGGTGGCGCCGGTGGTGCCAGCAGAGACTGAAGCAGTTGGCGTGCCACTGTTCACATTTAAGAAGGCAAATTTTGCACTACTAGTAGCAGTGGAGCCAATCAACACATCAGCTGTGTCATTGACTGGGGAGAAGGCGCCATTGGTTAAGCGCCAGTAATTGACGGCAGTAGCGTTACACGAACCCCAGGTTGGAGCGCCGCCACCGTTGGATTGGAGACACTCGCCAGAAGAGCCGACACTGGTTTGAGCTAAGACACCGGAACCATTGGTATATAAGATACCGCCGTTAGTAGTGAAGGTAGAGAAGGTAATCTGACCAGAGGCAGCTAAGGTGGTGATATCAGAGACAGCGCCGGCGTTGATATCGATACCGTTGATGGTTTCATCGGTGTTGGCGGTGAGAGTGCCGGTGGTAACCACATTACCTGATGCATCTATAGTAAGGGCGTTGGCGGTGCCACTGGCGAAGGTGCCGGAAACATCCAGGTTGCCGGTGATGTTAGTATCACTGCCAGAAGGAGCGACAGTTAAGTCACCACCACTACTAGTAGTGAAGCCTGTATAAGCTGAGCCATCAGTATAGGTTAAGCGAAGTTGTTCACCGGTGGTGGAGAGGGAGTCAATCTTAGCATCAGGTCCGGTGGTGCCAAAACCGCTGGTGCCATTGAAGTAATTTGTTGCACTGGCTCCACTTTGATAAATCCCATAGCCACTATTATTAGCAATTTCCAGACCTCTAAAATCGGCAGCAGCAGTTAACGTAGGATTAATATAAATACCTCGAGAAATGCCATTGGCTCCACCAGTTTGGTTGATGGTTGGCATAACGGTGAAGGCATTACTAATTGCTGTTCCAGAGGTAGGTGCAAAGCTGTCAATAATTCTTACTTGATCATAAGTTCCTGAAGTAGGCAAACTACTAAAAATGGTGCCTAATCTAATGCCATAGCTATTGGAATATGCAGTTGCAGAACTAATATTAGATTCGATACTCATTCCATATGAAGTACTGCCACCCCAATAATTAGTGAGCCGAGTATTGGTAGTATCAGAACGTTGTAAACGAAGGTTGCCATCTTGAACAGTTAATTTGTCCCCTGGAGTACTTGTCCCGATGCCCACGTTACCGCCAGTTGGATTGATAGCTAATGGGCGGTTACTACTAGTAGTCAGTGTGCCGTCTGCAGACATTGACAGAGCTGTGCCACTAACACCAGATGACACGGAAGCCACTGGCGTACCGTTGTTCACATTCAAGACGGCAAACTTGGCTGAGCTGGTAGCGTTAGAACCAACTAATAAATCAAAGGTGTTGTTGATAGGCGAGATGGCACCCAAACTTTGGCGCCATAAACCGAATGAAGTTGGGTCAGCCCAACTCAAGGTTCCCGAACCATTGGTTTGTAAGACGTAGTTAGCAGTTTGTGAACCTGGCCAAGTGTAGGTTTGAGAGTTGAGAGTAGTAGTGCCCGTTAACGCTAAGTTTCCTGTGATGTTTACATCGCCGCCAGATGGAACGATGGTTAAGTCACCACCTGAGTTAGTAGTGAAGCCTGTGTAAGCTGAGCCATCAGTGTACGTTAAGCGAAGTTGTTCACCGGTGGTGGAGAGAGAGTCGAGCTTGGCGTCAGGGCCGGTGGTACCGATGCCAACGTTGCCAGCAAAGTAGTTATTGGCGCTGCCGCCGGCATATAATGAACCATCTCCTGAGCTACCATTTGTGAGTTTAATAACTCCTGCCGATGATCGAGCAATGCCGGTATCAGGTGTAGCTAGACCAGTATCACTGGTGAAGATATACCCACTAGTTGAGGGTACTCTGACTCCATCGGTATAGATTCTAGCATCTCTAGTGGTACCAGACCAAAACACATGTGTGCCCGCTGAATGCGCGATATAATCAAACTCATTCAGTGAGAAACCAAAGCCCAATTCTAATACCCCGGCTTTATATAACATGATTTTAGGGTTTTGTCCGGCTGTATTGCTATATGTTCCCCCCATATCGATACTAACCGGGGTGGCTGTAGATGAATCAACATTTGCCCCAAGTTTTAAAACTGTTCCAGTAGTTGGCGTAATTGCTGTCTGACCATTTACCTCAAGTTTATAACTAGGGTTGCTTGTCCCAATTCCGACATTGCCGCCAGTAGGGTTAAGTAGCAGCGAGCGATTTCGGGTGGTTGCCAATGTGCCTTCACCAGTCATGTACAAGGCAGCCCCGGTGGTGGTGCCAGAGAGAGTGGCAGTTGGTGTACCAGAGTTTAAATTCAACACGGCAAACTTGGCACTACTCGTAGCCTGCCCACCCAACAAGAAGTCGAGCGTAGAGTTCTTAGGGTAAAGAGTGCCTAAGCTGGAAGCCCAGTAGTCAGTGGCGCCAGCCAGAACAGCTGGATCAGCCCAAGTGAGCGTACCGGAACCATCAGTTTGTAAGACGTAGCCGTTGGTGACGCTGCCAGGGAAGGTGTAGGTTAAGTTACTGCCGACAGTACTTGGAGCTTGGAAAGCCAAGTAATTGCTTGAGTCTGTATCGTACAAGCGGAGGTCCCCTTGAGCCATTATGCCTAAGTTGCCATCATTGGTCAGCCGAAGTTTTTCTGTAGCGCCTGCTAAAGCTTGACCAGTTCCAAATGATAAGCCATACAGGGTGCCATTATCTTCGGCGATAGCTTTGACAAAGGCTCCCACTCCGACTCCATTAAGCGAGGCATCGTTAGAATAGAAATCAATTTGACCAATATGTTCGTCAGTAAAGACTGTGGTATCAGCGCTTGATAAACGGAGAGCTCCGCCTGGGGTAGTAGTACCCTGAATTTCAAGTTGCTGATTTGGAGTAGTAGTTCCAATACCCAGGTTACCCGAGTTCGTCAGCACCATTCTGGTCGTTCCGCTTGCACTCGCACTGAAGATATTACCACTCAAAGTTTGATTGACAGTCAACGCATCATTGGCACCATAGCCGCCGTTGATATGAAGTAGCGCTGTCGGAGCAATCGTACCGATTCCAACTTTTCCGCTTGTCGGTTGTAAAGCAATGTCACGAGTAGAGCCACCCAACGAACCTCTACCAGTTTGAATGGTGAAGACATTGGAGTTAGCAATCCAGTTAAACTCAGCTCGCTCGTAGTTGGTAGCTGAGGTGTACGTGTTGTAAATATTAAATTGCTGAGCATTCGTGCTATTACGTTGGCCAAAAGTTTGAGCCGCGTCGCGTTGGAGATAGACGTCAGTGTTGCCAGCTTGGGTGCCCAAAGCCAGATAGGACATAGCTAGACCTCGTAAAGTAGCAGTAGCCCCAATGTCACCAATGAATAAGCCGTCATTAATTGTGGTGCTGACTTGGGCTCGCCCAATACCAGCGTGAGTGGCAAAGTTATCGTTTGTGAAGTAGGTACCAGCCCAATTACTGCCTGAAACGCCACCAAATCTGATCTGGCGATTAGCGTGGCCACCTGGACTCAAGGAAACTTCATTACCCCCGGTCAAGTAGAAACCAAGTCCAGAGGCATTCAGGAAGGAATAGCCTGGAGCAGAAGAAGTCCCTGCTGAAGCTTGCAATTGTCCACCGTTGGTGAGGATTAAGCGTGTGGTCCCTGAGGAAGACGCACTCAAGATGTTGCCACCCAAAGTTTGATTGACAGTCAAAGCATCGTTAGCCCCATAGCCGCCGTTGATGTGAGTGAAGGCGGTAGGAGTTGAAGTCCCGATACCAAACAGGGCACCGGTGAAGTAGGTGGGATCAGTTGTATTGGCAGAAATACTGTTTACCAGGACGTTGCTCAAGTTGTAAAAATCCAAAGTTGGTCTATTCGTGGAAACTCTTCTTAACCAGGCTATTCGGGAGCCACCGTTTGCACCCGCTGCCAAATCACCGGTATCGCCGGTGCCTCCAGCTGTGCCGACAATAAATCTGGATCCAGCAGTAATCGCCCCGTTTTGGTTCAAATCTAAATAGGTGCTGCTTCCCTCATACGACCACCGGCTATTTCCAGCGTTAGTGGTGTTTATTGAGCTCCAGTTAGTGCCATCAAGTGAAGTTACTCGTAAAGTGTCGACTACATCCAGTTTTGCCGCTGGATTGCTGGTCCCAATTCCCACAAAGCCACCAGTCGGGTTAAGCAACAGTGAGCGATTCTGGGTGGTGGCCAACGTTCCTTCACCAGTCATGTACAAAGCAGCACCAGTGGTGGTTCCAGACAAGGTGGCAGTTGGCGTGCCAGAGTTCAAGTTCAAGACAGCGAACTTGGCACTTGAGGTAGCTTGGCCGCCGAGTAAGAAATCGACAGTCGAGTTCTTGGGGTAGAGGGCGCCGTTGTTTTGAAGCCAGAAGGTGGAGGCACCAGCTAAGGCAGCTGGGTCAGCCCAGGTGAGAGTGCCGGAGCCGTTGGTTTGAAGAATATAATTTGAGTTTTGAGAACCTGGCCAAGTGTAGGTGATGCCGTTGAGTTGGGTGGTGCCGATGTTGGTTAAGTTTCCGGAGTTGTCGATGCGGGAAGTGCCGCCCGTTTGTAAGCTGCCGCCGGAAGAGTTGATGTTGCCAGTAGCTGACAACGCGCCGGTGACGTTAGTAGCATCAAGCAGTTCGATGGTCCCAGCTGAGTTCAAAGTCAGGTTACCACCCACGTTTCCGAAAGAATGACCAATCCCACCAATTGTACTCAGATTACCAGAGGCATCGACGGTCAGTAAATTGGTGCCACCATTGTTTTGGAAGTTAGCTAAGTTCCCCATACCACTTGGTCCACCGAGGACCGTCAATGGCACGCCCCCAGCGTAAGTGGCACTGAGGGTAGCTCCTGGAGCCTTCAGGTAATCGTTGATGAAGGTGCCGCCAGTACCATCGGCATCGATGATGATATTGCCATTACCACCCGAAGTGGTTTGAAGCTTAATAGTCTGGCCTTCTAGGGTAAAAGTACCCGAAACTGATTTGAGCTTCGGTGAGGTTTCGCCCAAAATCACGTTACCCGATGAGTCCATAGTCAGCAAGGTATTGACGGTAGCTGATCCGGAGGCGGTGACAGGATAGCCCTGAACCGTCTCAGAGTTAATGGCGTAGGCCACGGTCCGGATCGGTTGGCGAGGTGACAGGGTTTCAGCTGCCACCTGGACTTGGAGCCAGACATTGGCGTTCTCAGTGAAAACGTCATCAGGGATCTCGCTGCCACAGTCGTCACCAAGCCCGGCGTTGAAGATACCGTCTTGATCAGGAGTAACGCTACAAGTGCCGGATGACCACAGCTCAGTGCCGCTCACGATGGAAGGGCCAGAATCGAAGAGCTTGAAGGTCATGTTAGTGGCGGTGGTGATCGGGTTTTGAGCGGTGTCAGTTAGGCGGCCTTGGAAGGACAGCACTCGATCAGCACGGACTGGACTACTGGGGTAGGCCAAGGGGGTAGGCACGTCGCGGAAGAACTGGCGATACCCAAACACTGCCAGACCAGCAAAGAACAAGATCAGGGTGGCTAAGGTCAAGTAGGGTAAGAACCAGGCACGGGCTTGTCTTTTGACTTGAGCTTTCAGATCAGCGACTTCTTCGCGCAGGGATAACTCAGCTAATTTATCTGTCTCAAGTTGACTTGAGGAAATTTCGTGTTCAATTTTTTCCTCTGCTACCGGAGTAGAAATAACTTCTGCGGCGGTAAGGTTCTCAACCACCAGTTCGATGGGGTAGCCAGCCTTGTGCAGCCATTGGCCAAACTGGGTGATACTAGAAACTTTGCGTTTGATACTGGAAGGTTGAAGACCTTTCAGGCTTTGGTGCTGTTCAAAAGCCTGGAGTTTGGGTTTGGTGAGTGCTTCGGAGACTTCGGTAGTTTGGCAGAAATCAAAAAATTGATTGATATCACTGCGATAATTCCGGACGGTTGCTTTTGAGCAGTTACCTTTGATGAGTGCTAATTCGAAAAGGTAGAGGGTGACGCCAATCTGGCGTGAAGAAATTGAGCGGACAAACTCGCTCAGCCACGTACGACGCTGTGTCAAAGATAACTCACTGAAATTGTTTTTTGCTAAGAACTCGGTAAGAGATTCAACAGACCAATCGGCGGGGGTGGCTAAACTACTGGCAAATTTAGATACATAACCGATGAGCAAGTGTTGGTCGCTTTCGCTCACGGCCTGTTTTTGGACAAAAGACAGCCAAAGGGCAGGCAAGCTCGTAGGGGCAGTGAGGGGGGCAGACATGAGTTTGTGAGTTAGGGAGTGTCTAATCCAGATTTGTTAGACGCTTTAGAAGTCACTCAATAAGTTTAGGGAACTCGAGGAGGCAGGTCAATCCCTCAAGTTTAGCCTGGAAACTTCGTGCGCGCGTAAGAGTATATACAGCCTGTTAAAAACCGAAAACTGGCCGTAAATTGCGTTAATTTTCACGATTTTTCATGCTTACCAAATTCATACAAAAGAGATCATCCAAATAAATCTAGAAAAGGTGGGCAGACATTTGCTCACACTCTGACCCGATGTCTCCCTTTTGTGATTTGTTTAAAAAATGTATACTTTATGAACAGAAAACTAAAATTTAATAATTCTAATGTTGTTTACCAGGCTAATATTTAAAATTATTACTTTTAAATTCACAAATGAGTCTTAAAAAGCAGTTTCGGTAGCTCGAATATTGATTAAAGAATTAAATGATACTTTTTAATATAGATATATTTAGACTTATTTTGCGTTAAAGATGAAAAGTACTTCAAAAAAGCTCCTGCTCGCTCTGTATTCACCTAAAGAAAACCCAAATCTTGTGCCGATCACTACCTGGTCACTCCTGGTTCCCGAAATAACTGCGCCTGGTTTCAGATCAGTGTTGCATTTATTAACCAAGGAAGGCTTGATCATCATCGAGAAAACCGATCTTGGACCGTGTGTAAAGCTGGGACTACACGGTAAACACATAGTGGAAAGCTTATTTCCGGCTTTGCAGCCTCACTGGCTAACTTGGCAGGGGGAGTGGTCATGTATGTTGTTTTTGCAGCCTCCTAAATCCGATCCTAACTTTCGTTATTTGCGACGGTTGTTAATTGAGCATACTGCGATCTCTCTTTCTCGAGGCGCATACCTTTATCCGGGAGAGTTCCCCTCAAGAGTGCTCCAGGAAAGTAAGCTCTTATACGGGAATGCCATTGTCATTTTTAAAATTGCGAGTTGGGAAGTAGGGGACCAACAGTTACTTTTAGACCGCTTAATTGGTTTACAAACCCTTAAAAATGGATACTCTGGAGTTAGCAGAGATGTAAGAACTCTGATAGAGAATTGTAAGAACAAAAAAGAATTGACCGGCAAGCAAAAAGAGCAAATCGCCCTGATCTACGATCGTTTTTACTTCTTATTTAACGAAGACGTGGGTCTTGCTGCCTCAAGTGTTTCTCAAGAAGAGTCACCAATCGCGATACTTAGTAAATGGCGCGAACTCCTCATACTTATAGGACAAAAATAGAAAATCGCTTACGTTTTTCTTACGTCCTCAAGCTGAACACTTTTTATCCCCAGCTAGTTAAACAATGTGTGTAGAGAGTTAATTTGTTTTGTTTGCTTCGGGTATTGGATTTTATAAAAAACTGACAACCAAAAATATACCTAAAGATAGCTTAATAACTTAAATTATTTATTTGCGGGTATTAAATACCAGATCTTGCAACAATAAAGCATTAATCATGCGTTAATAAACATGTTTAAATTTTAAGTTAAAATTCGCTTTAAATTGGTGCGAAAAAGATGCAAAAGTGAGGATTTTTGTGATTTTAGTGACCCATAGGCAGTTAGTGGAGAGAATCATCACCAACTGAAAAACTCTATATTTTAGGGAGTGAAGAGAGAGGGTTTCTTAATTAATATAGGCTCTAAATATCCATGCCATTTAAAAGGCTTTTAGCCGGCTGTTCAATGTGCGAATAAGGATTAGTAACTTTTAAAAAAATGAATGGTTGGTATTAAACCCATTCGTTAAATAGGTTAAAGCTTCATAGTTGTAATGCTCATTACAAAAAGCGGCGGGGAATTGGACCACAATTAACACGCATTCATAAGACTTGTGCGATTATTAACAAAAATAGCACAACCTTCACAAAGTTCACTTTTTGAACAACCACTGTCAAACAAAAAAAGATAAGGCTCTTTTTTAGCGCCCCTTAAGAATCCGTCTTAAAGGCCTTACATCATGAGCACTTACTTCAGAAGTTCCCCTGGGCTATGTACAAAACGTACATTTTGACGTGTGTCCAGGCTAGCTTTTGCAGTAACATCACTAACCATGATAAAGCATCCCGGAGGAATGTTCCTAAATGTGGCCAAATTTTTACTTGTATGAATATTGGCAAAAATCATACAAGCCAAAAAAGTGTCATGCAATTGAAGGATACTTTAAGATGAAAGACCGAGTCGTGACTGATAAGTACCGGTTCTCAGCCGCTCAGCCTTAAGAAGCCTTTAACCAGCCCTACCCAAACAACTCTTTATATAAGCTCTCAGTGGAGCGGAGAGCTGCTACTATGTTGACTGGTTTGTCAGATGCTTTGACTTGGTACAAACTCATCGGAGCGTCTTTTTCATACCAGACGTAACCCAGCTTAATGATTGTCATTTGATACTCCCCAGGCGCCAGGAAGGCTTTGAAGTTGCCATTCTTATCTGTCAGCAAGATCTTGACCAGCTCGTTAGTTTCTGGCCACCCAATCCGGATCACGGCGTCTTTCACCCCGGTTCCAAACTCATCGATAGCAGTGCCCGTAATCTGGGGAGTTTTAAACCAATCCAAGACTGTCCGCCCCAGTAAGAAACAATAAAAGCCAAACACCAGCCAATTCCAGATCGAAGGGTAGAGCAAGGCCAAGAAACCCGAGAATAGAAACAGAGGCAGAGCTAAAAACTGCAGACGACGATTAATTTGGGCTAAGAAAATTCGTCCCTTTGATTTCCACGTCCCATTAGGCAACTCTGTCAGGCGATCCATTGGAATTAAGAATAACTGATCTTGGTTATTTTGAGTGACGGTAAAGACCTCACCTTTGTAAAAGTCGTTCATACTCAAGTAAGGGGGGCGAGCTAGCCGGGTAGGGAAGCGATATTCTTGTTGATTGGCTTCGAGGATATATTTACCCGGTGGTAACTTAAAGCCGCGATAGACGCCATCGGCATCTGTGACCACGGTCTCTTTAATTAAGTGCTCAGGATCTTGACTAGTGATAGTTAAGACTACAAAGGCTATTGGTTGGCGCGTTTCACTGTCATAGACCAAACCTTGAGGTTTTCCGGCTGGTAAGAGACCCAACGCTTGGAGAATTTTAATGATTAGATCTGGAGAGACACTCCAGCCAAATTGCGAGGCCACTGCCACCGTGGAGATTAGCGGAATCGAGGTGGCCACAATCAGCCCAGAGGTAGGTGCAATGGTATTAGCCACTTCAGCTACGGTTTCTCGGATAGGAGCTGGCACAGCATCGGTCAAAAAGCTTAAGTTTTCCGCTAATTCTTGAGTAAAAGAGTGTGCCACTTCCCGCGGCGGAATGTATGGAATCACAATCAACGGTGAAGGTGAAGGACTGGGATTAGGAAAAACCTCTGGTGTGGGTGAAGGGCTAGCTCCTGGCTCGGTGGAGGCAGCGGGGCTGGGGGTAGGGGATGGAGAAGGAGAAGCACTGGCAGGTGGGAAAATGATCACTGGGCTGGGAATAGTAAACGGCACATTACTCAAGATAGAGACGTTGCCAGCTAGGTCAGTGATCACAAAATCAAGCAAGATGGTGACGTCGCGAGGCAAGATCCCCAACTGCTGTTCCCAAGTACTACTGCCTGTGATGCTGAAACTAAAATTTTGAGTTGGATCATCTGGAATACTCACCGTCAGCTGGACGCTACTATTGGCCTCACCTGTGCCCACCAGTAGTGGTTCATTTGCGCTCAGTTCCAGAGGTGTACTAGGAATAGTACTGATATCTTGGCTAGAAATACTGGTGGTGGCGGTTCCCAGCTGGGTAATCACAAAAGCTGGAGCCTGGGTATCAATGGTGAAGGTCCAGGTAGCAGAATCACTGCCATTGCCGAGCGTATCGGTGCCGCGAATTTTCCAGGTGTGAGTACCTTCACTCAGGCCAGTTTTAGGCGTCAGCGTATACTCATCAGAAACGGCGTTATAGGTCAGCGTATACGTCGCATTATCAGTCGCGGTAGTAGGAATGTTATCGATGTAATCGACGCCATCAAGCGACATTTTATAGTGGCTAATGCCATTGTCATCACTCGAGGCTTGCCAAACAAAACTTGGCTTATTGATGGTGACATAGGAATTGTTGTTGGGGGAGATCAAGACCGGAGCTGTCGGTGGCAAGTTATCAGGTACAGTCGCCGTGACATTTACTTCTCTTATTTTGGGGTTAGTTAAAAAATCTTCACCTGGACCAATCCCTCCATCTTGAGCTTGGACAGAAAATCCTAAAAAGCCTGATCCTAAGCCAAAAAAAACTGAAAAGAACACAAAAAGTAAGTGAGTGGTGAGAGTGCCAACTCGGTGAGCAGCTGTCCGAGGGTGACGAGCTGACATAGCCTAGCTCCTAGAGCTCGTGCTCGTGTTCAAGATCTTGAAGTTTCTTTTCCAGCATCTCAATGCGGGCTTGAGCAGCATCTTGACGATGCAAGAGGTGACGGCGGACGGCAATAATGACTACTAACAGTGACATGAAGATAGTAGTTATAGCCAAGACTAATTTAATAGGAATTAACCAAAAACTGGTTTTAGCTACCACTACTGCACCAGCTTGGCCGTAGCTCATGGTTAACTTAGCTCTATAGGGACCAATACCCCAGACGCGATCCCATTTGCCCTCAAACTCACGGGCCACAAACGGGAAGACATTCTTAGGTTCGATCACGATAGTATCGACTTTACGATTAAAAATATTATAAATTTCTACCCCCACCTGAGGTCGGATGTGGATATCAGACATATTTTCGACGGTAAACTTGAAAGGCACTGGACCATACTCAGTAAATTTGGGCATCGAGAAGTTGCGTACAAAAGCAGCTTCATTGATCGGGCCTTCAACTTCGAAATAGAGCAGCGTACCGACGCGTTGTGAAACTAAAGCTGCAGATTTAGCAGTCGCTTCTTCGCTTCCAGCTGGTGCAGGAGCAGTGGTGGGCTCGTGCATCACCATCGCGTAGTGACCACCAGGCAGGGCATCGGCGGGTACGGTGATGACGACGTTAACATTCCCTGATTGGTTAGGGCCTAAGCGCTGTGAAGTGGTCGACAATGTCATCCATGAAGCTAAACTCCAGCGGTTAGAAACATTATCTTGGACAGGAATAGGAGTTTGGCCATCTTCACTCAAGATAAAATCTTGGGCACTGGTTTTAATAAAAATGGGTTTGTTACTGCCGTTACGGACACGGACTACGGCTTGAATCGTCTCACCAGGCTTGGCTTTGAGTTCGCGGTTTTCACCCAACCGGGGAGGAATTGCGGTCAGGCTATGGACGTCAGTAGGATCAGCCATACCAGGTACTTCAGTAGTGGTAGGGACAGCAATTGGGGTGGGTTCAGCCACCTGAGCCCAACTCGTTTTAAGACCAAATGAATTGACAAATGTTCCGGCCACCACACTAGCGATGAGTAAACCACAGCTCACAGCAACAAGAGATTTGGGGGTGGGGTGGGCAGTTATCATAAATGGTGTCAGCGTTAGTTATTAAAAGGTTGATGTCGCATTGTAGGTGACGTAATTTTCATAGTTACCAGCGGCGGTAGTACTGGCGGCCACAATCCGGTAACAGACATATAAGTTTTCGTTATCAGCCACGGTGCCACTGCCAAAAATAGCTTGGGCGGCTTGGCCGTCTTCAGCATCGGCAAATTGTTTAGTGGAGAAGGTGCGACTACTCTCATTATAAGAAAACGCCTCAGCTGGTAGGTTAGTAATCGAACTATTCACGTCATGAAGTGAGTACCCTAAACCTTTAGCGCTGACGTTTGTCCACTCACCACTGGTAGTATGTGTGATCGTGCCGCCATTACCAATCGTATCGCGAATACAGTTCACACCGGTATTATCACCAGTACAGACACCGCCATTGCGGCCCATTTGGTCGTTAGCAATGGCTGTGACGCTATAACCACCAGTCGCGTTGGTGGAGACGGTCAAGCTATGAGCGGCTTCGGTAAAGGCAGAGATCGAGATTTCTCCAAATGGCACACTAGCTGGGGTAGTGGCCACGTCAGTGGTTTGACCACATGCTGAGGTGCCGGTCGCAGTACCAATAATTTGGAAGGTAATTTGAGGAGGAACTGAGGCGGTTAATTTAACAGCTTCAATCACACCTACCTGGACAGTAGTTTGATCGATGGCGTTGAAGGAACTATCCAAGTGTTGAACAATGATGTTGTGTGCATCGGCTGTGCCCGTAGTGTGAGCGGTTTTAGGAGCTGGGTTAATTAAACCAGCCAGAGTAAACACGCCTTGGTTACCACCACCTCCATCGAAAATGGTACCTACACCACCGGTGCCTGAATAAGCACACTCGAACACGTGGTAATCGACGTTATTAACAGTCACAGAAGAAGCGGAAGCGACACCAGAGACAAAGTCATACGTGGAGCCCACGTCTGAAGGACAGGTCATAGTCGCGGGAGTGGTGCTGAAATCAAAGAAGCCGCCATCAGGGATACCATCAGATGAAGCGCCGTTGTCTGTTAAAGCTGGGACCAAAACTCGGAAGCGGCCATTGGCAATAGCATTGGCGGTAGTAAAACGCACAGTGTGAGTCGCAGATTGAGTCGAGATGACATCATCACCAGAATCGGCATTACCGGAGCCCAAGGCGCTGGTAACGGTAAAGGTAGATAATGAACTGGTACTGGCCACGGTATGAGTGCCCATCGTGCCAGCACTGCCAATCCGGACCACATCACCTTCGACCAATTGTGCTGAAGATGTAGATGGATAACTACCAGCGGTGGTGTTGATGATGACAGTCGAGGAACCGACGGTGTTGCCACTGGTTAAAGCGCCACGGAAGGAAGGGCGAGGATTAGACATGGTGACCGAGACGGAGGTCAAACTAGCAGAGCGGAGTTGTTCGTTGACGTGAGCAACCACAAAAAATGAGGTCAGGACGCCTACTAATACAAGAGCTTTTTGAAGATGGGCTTTTTTCATAGGCAGTTCACAGCGAGCATAGTCGAAAAAAAACGACGTAGCTATAACGTTAAACACTTTTTGGAGTTTTATCAAGATGATCTTTTTGACTGAAATATTTGCCTAACCCAAGTAGGATTACACCGATGATAAGTAGTAACCCGAGTGACCATGGTAAAGCAATCATTTTGACGGTCAGCAGCTCTTGCTGGCCACCTTGATTATTGAGCTGAGCCTCGATGCTATAAGGCCCGATTAAGAAACCACGATAGGTAAACTCCACTGGGGTGGGTTCGGCGGCAGTGGGATCGAGGCCACGAGCGAAGCGGGTGGCGGAACCCAGCACCATATCAGGATAAAGCTGCCATTCCTTGAGCGTTTTACCTTGCCAATTTTTGAGTCGGGCGCTCCCAGAAGCGGGAGCCGCTTGTAAACTCACATTCTTTAATTTTAGATCAAACTTGAGGGTACTAAAGCTATCTAGAAAGCGCGGTCCGGTAAGTGAGTCAATCGTCAAGCGACGAGGAAGCCGATCTGACTCAGAGACCAGAATAATCACATTGCTAGCGATGGTCCCACCCAGCTGAGAACCAGTTTGGACCACTGAATACTGACTGTTTGGTTGCGTATTAATCAAGATGGTCAAAGGGTACTCTTTTTGCGTCGCTGAGTTTGGTACATCAATATTAAAGCTTAATTTTTTTGCCTTGCCTGGCACTAAAGGAAATGGCTCGCCGAGGCGTTCGTTAGGATTGAGCAATGTTAAGTAAGGAAAGGTGCTGACATCAGTTAAAATTGGTTGGCCAGTTTCGCCGTCCGGGACAAAATCGACGACTTTTATTATCGCCTCGAGAGGTACAGTGCCATGATGCTGTAGGGTGAGGGTGTGAGTTTGATTGGAACCAGGCTTGACATGGAGATAAGCCACCGGGGGGTTGATCGATAGTTCTAGGGGGGCAGTTTGGGCTGTAATGGAGGTGGTGGTCAGAGTGAAGCCGAGTGCCACGCCCACGGCCATCACAGCAATCTGAAGCCAGCGCTTAAACAAGGGTGGACGAGAGAGCTTAATACCCTGGTACCGCCACATAGACGACTCCTGTTTGATACTTGCCCGAGGCTTGGGTGCTATTGATACCGAGTTTGTAAGTAACAGTGGATTGGCGCTGATTAGCGATATTGGTGGAACTCATCACGGCTTGCATCGTTTCGCCCAGACTAAGATCAGCAAATTGCTTGAAGTAAGTACTGTTCACAAAAGCAGCGGGAATATCATGCCCACTCATGTTATACCCTAAGCCCGGAATACTCTGATTACTCCAGACCCCAGCTGTAGTTTGTGAACACGTTCCGGCATCACAGGTAGTGTCAGCAATAGTATCGTTGGCAGGACTGCGGAGAGGATGGAGTTCATAGGCATAAACGGTGTAGCCCCCAGCGCCTTTGGTGGTAATCGTCAGCGTATGCGAAGCTGTCTTGTGCGTGCCAATGATGAGCTCACCAAAATCCAAGGCCACTTGGGAAATTTTGAAGTTGAAGTCATCAATTTGATAGATATATTGAAAGCCTGAGCCCACGAAGTAGCCGCTGCTGCCATATTGGCCATACGGTCCGGCACCAGTTTGTCCCACCGTGTCGGTGACGTTGTAGGAGGCACTGTCTTTTTCGCCACTGGTGACATTGAAGTTACCAAACTGGATGACGTAAGAGTCTGATTCGAGGCGCTCAGCCCTGAGCCGGGCTGGGAGCTGGAGAGCGGTCCACCAAGCTGCAGCCAACATCATTACCACTCCCGATCGAGAAAAAAACTGGCCTAGCGAGTGGCGTTTAAGAAAAGGCTGGTTAAGCTTGAGGGTTGTCGAGTTCATTGTGCTTGACTTTGTCTAACATTTTTTTGATTTCAGATTGGAGTAAGGCGAGTTGTCCCTGGAGTGTATGCTGATTTTCTTGAGCAGAGTGGGCAAGTTCTTCTAAAACCACCAACTTTGGCAACAAGAACTCTGCCATAAACTGTCGCCACTCGTGTTCTTGGTAGGTGCACGACACCAAGGCTTGTTCCTGAGTATTGAGGAGGGCAGTTTCGTGCTGAACTTCTTGATATTGGTGTTTAGCAAACAGAAAAAAGACCATCACGATGGGAATAGTGGCGGCTTGACTGACCATGGCTACAGACAGTTCTGGAGTCATTAGGTAGTGAAAAAACATGATGCCTAAACTAGCAACAATCGCAGTGGTGGTTTCAGTGGCTAAGACCAAGAAAAATAAATGTACAAATGTCAGGGGAAAAAATAAGGAGTGAAAGTTGCCAGTAGCTCCAATTAGCATTTGGAAACCAAAAGTAAGAATCGGCATTTCCACCGATGACAAGGTAGGAGCCACGTGCCACAGTTTAGCTTGGCTAAGGCGCTTAATGATGAAGTAGAGCGCCATCGTAGCCGCAAAAACTTGTAAGGAATAAATACTCAGGAAAGGGATTTGTATCCACACAAAGGCTAAGGCGATAGCCACCAAAACAGACAAGCTGTGAACTAGGGCAGACATTACATCAGTATAGCAGGATTTAAGGCGGGGAGTAATGATCGAGGTTTAGTTGACTGTCCAGTGCGCTCGATGTTTCAAGTAACTCACTAGTCCAGTGACTCCCGCTACAGTGGGCACTCCACAACAGCAGAGTGTGGTTACAATCTCTTTGGTTACTAGCTCTTTCGAGTGCCATAAGGCTGCTCTCACCTCTGGAGGTGCCACCATCAAAGCCGTGAAGATGGCGGTGGCTACTGCCGGCCCGACGGCACCGCAGGTTAAGTAGGCATGTTGCTTATCCACTGTGTATCTTTCTGACATATGCGTGTTATATCACACAATTTTAGTGGTATACTACTCAAGTTATGAAGTCTCATTACCCAACTCAACTTCTCCTTCTTAGCCGCTAGTGCCTAGGGGAAGTGAGTCGTGTGCAATTCCCCGTTAGGGGATTTTTTGTTTTAAAATAGTTTATGGAAGTAATTCCGAGATCAAAAGGAGCTTAAATGAGTACAACCTACAATCCAACCGCAATCGAAGAACGCTGGCAAGCATGGTGGGAGGAAAAAGGTCTTTTCCAGCAGAGTGAAAACCAGGCAGGCAGTCCTGAGGACAAAATGTACTTGTTATTTGCTTTTGCGTATCCTTCTGGATCTGGTTTACATGTTGGTCACGTCGAATCAAAAACGGCGCTGGATATCATGGCTCGTTATTACCGGATGAATGGTAAACAAGTCTTTTTCCCAGTCGGGTGGGACGCCTTTGGACTGCCGGCTGAAAATTACGCCATTAAAACAGGTATCCATCCCGCTGAAACTACTAAGAGCGCCATTAATACCTTTCGTCGCCAAATCAAACGCATTGGTGTTTCTTATGACTGGGCTAATGAATTAGCTACCAGCCATCCTGATTATTACCAATGGACTCAATGGCTCTTTATCCAAATGTATAACAAAGGTTTAGCCTACCGCGGGAAGGGGATGGTCAATTGGTGCCCATCCTGCCAGACGGTGTTGGCTAACGAACAAGTCGTGGATGGTACTTGTGAACGCTGTGGTACCGCTGTCGTCCAGAAAGACCTCGAGCAATGGTACTTTAAAATCACTCAATATAAGGATGAATTAATTAGTGGCTTGAATGAAGTCGATTGGCCAGAGGCGACCAAGCAACATCAACTTCATTGGATTGGAAAAGCTCAAGGCCTGAATATTACCTTCCAGCTCCAAGAAAAAGCCATCGATTTAACAATCTGGACTAAGTTTTGGGAAACGGTATTTGGAACGACCTTTGTAGTTATTGCTCCAGAAAAATTTGAATCACTAGGATTGACGGGTTTAGTGCCAAGTGATCGTCAGCAAGCTGTGTCTGACTACTTAGAAGCCGCCAAACATAAAACTGAAGAAGAACGCAAAATTGGTCAAAAAGATAAAACTGGTGTCGATACTGGTTTACATGCTGTTAACCCCGTCAATGGTGAAGCTGTGCCCTTATTTATTGCTGATTACGTTTTGATGGGTGTCGGGACCGCGATTGTGATGGGCGTGCCTGCTCACGATGAACGAGATTTTGCGTTTGCCAAAAAGTTTGACTTACCTGTGCGTCAAGTAGTTTCATATTCTGACAAAGAAATTGACAAAAAAGTCGCTGCTAGCGAGATATCTTTCGAAGGCGAAGGTGTATTGGTCAACTCAGGGCAGTTTGATGGGCAGGACGCTTGGGGTAAAGGTAAGAAAAACATGGCCGATTGGATGATTAAACAGGGATGGGGTGAGTGGCAAACCACCTACAAACTTCGCGATTGGTTGATTTCCCGCCAACGCTACTGGGGCGCACCAATCCCCATTGTGTATGATCCTGAAGGTCAGCCGCACCCAGTCAAGGAAGAACACTTGCCATGGACACTCCCTACCGACGTGGAGTTTAAGCCCACCGGCGAGTCGCCGCTGACCCACTCGAAAGAATTCATCGAGCGAACCGAAAAACTGTACGGTAAAGGCTGGCGCCCAGAGTTTGACACTATGGACACGTTTGTGGATTCAAGCTGGTACTTCTTGCGCTATGTCAGTGCGCGTAATGAAAAAACCTTCATGGATAAGGACCAGGCTAAGAAATGGTTGCCAGTTGATTTGTATATGATTGGGCCGGAGCACATTGTGTTGCACTTGTTATACTCGCGCTTTTTCACTAAGTTCTTGCGAGATGAAGGGTATCTGAGTTTCAATGAGCCATTTATGAAGATGCGCCATCAAGGCATGATCATGGGTCCAGACGGCAAGAAGATGAGTAAGAGTAAGGGTAATGTCATTAACCCCGACGAAGTCATCGAGAAATTTGGGGCGGATACGCTGCGGGTCTATGAAATGTTCATGGGACCGTTAGAAGCCGACAAGCCCTGGAGTGTCACGGCCGTGGCGGGTGTCTATCGCTTTTTAAGCCGGGTGCATAAACAAGTGAGTGAGGCTATCGCTCAACCACTCTCTACCTCAGCCGAGGGTGAAACCGCGACTCGCGCTCGCCGCAAGTTACACCAAACGATTCGTAAAGTGACACAAGACATCCCAGCTCTCAAGTTCAACACCGCTATTGCCTCGATGATGGAGTTTATGAATGTCTGGGAAGAAGCCAATAAAAGTGCTGGTCAAGGCGCGTTATCATCAGATGAAATTAAAATGGTGATCCAGATGTTGGCTCCGTTTGCGCCATTTATGGCAGAGGAGTTGTGGCAAACTGTGAATAGTACGAGCGATCAACCACAAGTTTCAGTTCACACCGGCAGTTGGCCAACTTGGGACGAAGCTCTAGCTCAAGAAGAGCAAGTGATTATTCCGGTGCAGGTGAATGGCAAAGTTCGTGAACAGTTGAGCGTTACCCCGACCGAAGCCCAAGACCAAGCCGCTATCTTAGCCAAAGCCAAGGCTGAAGCCAAAGTCCAACAGTGGCTGTCTCAAGGTACGCTCAAGAAAGAAATTTATGTGCCAGGGAAGATTGTGAACCTAGTCGTCGGGTAGCAGTCCCATTTATCGAGACAACGCTTAAAGGAGGGCCGAATGCCCTCCTTTTTAGTGGTCAGAACACTTCCACGACGCATGATACATACACATTTAATGAGTAAGTATGGTAGAATATAGGACTATGGAAACCGAAAAAAAATCATACCCAGAGTATCCGCAAGCTATTTTAGAACAGTTTGCCGGTTGGAACTATGAACTAGCCAGCCGCACCTATTCTTATGAAGCCAAAACTTTCCGTTTAACCCCTGATCAAGAGCGAGTTTTGTTGAGTCTCATGAGCAAAAAGACCTTGCCCGATAAAGACCTGACAGCCTTGATAGAGGGGAAGACAATATTGAGAGATGTGGTAACAAGTTTAAACAAGCTCTTTGAACTCATGAACGTGTCGTTAGTTATCAAACCTGGTCGGAGCCGCTCATATGTCTTAGCTGATAAGTCAAGAGAAACAAAAAATTGGGAGCAGCAAGTCAGGGCTTATAACGCCTGGATTAGTTTTGAGCAGATTCATCCAAGTTTGCGTTACCATCAGCGCGAACAAGCTTTTTATCTAGGAGAAGATCGATTAAGTTTGACCATCCAAGAGCATGCGCTGCTATTTGAGTTAACTGATTACCTGTTATTTCCCACCAGCATGTTTTTTCTCAGCCAATTTGAAAACTATCCCAGTCTATTAGGCCATGAAGAAAGTCTTGAGGAGTTTGCTACCCGCTTTAATCGCATCTTATCCCAGATCAATTTGGAGCTCGTTTTTCATGAACCACGCCCGGGGCATAACGGTGGCTATCGATTGCAAAAAATAACGCCAAATCAGGATTCTCTATAACCAGTGTATGTCTTTTTTACCTGAACACCACGAATATCTTGAACGCCATTACACCACTTTTTTAGAGGGCATGATCAGTAATGAGCCGCTCCTGAAACTAAGTTCTCGAGTAGCAAAGGCTTTTTTAGGTGATGTGGGTGATGTTTATGATGTAAGTGATTTTTCAGATGTTAGTAGCGATGAGTTATTAAGTATCGCAAGCAACCTTAAGCAACGTCTAATTACTCTCAAAAGAAATATCGATCGCATGAGTGAAGCTGATTTTAAGGCAGAATACGAAGTCTGTTTAGCTCTCAATCTCTATTTATTAGTCATAGGGAGCGAGATGACTCTTTTTTCTGATATAGAAGATGAAGTAGGCGAGAGTGATGATGAAATACTTGATGTAGCCAATTTTTTGCCAGAAAACAGTCAAGTTAAAAAGGTTGAAAATTTATCACCATTTTTCTACGGTCTTGTGTATGTTGAGTACCTGTCACGGGGGAAATCTTTATCAGCTTTTATTTATGGTGGAGAAAAATTAAACCTGCTTCCAGCCTCTGGCAAGGTGCTTAAATTTTTGATTGATAAGCACCCTCTCTCATCTTCGCCTATGGAACTTTGTCAAGAATTTAACGTTAGTCGTCAGACAATTGCTCAAACGTATATTCCTGATATTCGAAATGCTCTACGTGAACTTGATATAAGCGCTCTCTTTCCGCGTGATCAAGGCTGGAATACTTACCGGGTTTATTCACAAGACGAAGTAAATAGAGATGAAGGTGATCAGCAGATTAGTGCTCTAGATAAGTAATTCCTCACACATTGTTAACTTTCTCCCGCGCTACAGTTTATGCAAGGTTGGTGGGGTAGAGTAGCTTCATGTTTAATGAACTACCTACACTCAATAGAGTTCTAATAATTGTCAAGAAATTTGACAAAAAGATTTGGAATTTAATCATTCTCGATATAGTAGGCTTAGTGCTGATTATTGGGGGGTGGTTACATTTAATTTATGGCATTAATTATCAACCTCTTCCCGTAGTAGCCGCTTTTGAGCCCACAGAATCTGAAGGTGTTTTTTTGCGCGGTGAGATCGGCAAAATTTGGGTTGATGTCTCAGGTGCCGTTCAGCGCCCTGGTGTTTATGAACTTGAGATAGGAGCACGGGTTGCTCAGCTTATTTACCAGGCAGGTGGCTTCAGTAGCCAAGCTGATACTGGTTACGTAGCCGAGAAATTAAATTTATCCACCAAGCTCACCGATGGGGAAAAGTTTTTCATACCTTTCCTCGAGGAAAAATCTCTAACTACTTCAGCAGAACCTCATGCATCGCTTTCCAAGACAGTTGGAGGCGCTGTTTCTATCAACTCGGCTACTCTTGATGAACTCGACGCTTTGCCAGGCATTGGTGAAAAACGGGCTCAGACGATTATTGACCACCGTCCATACACAGATGTAAATCAATTGCTAAGTAATGAGGTTGTAACGGAGGGGATTTTTAATGACATAAAAAATATAATAACTCTATAGATAAAACTATAGGTAATTAATATAGGCTTAATATTTTTGAGTTTATTTGTACAAGATCGAATGTAGTAGCTTATTATAGTCTCGAAGAGGTTAAAAAATAACAAAATAAATATAAGTCTATGCTTTTCGCATCTTTAGAAATTAAAATTTTCAAAGCAAAAACCATGATATTAATAGGTATTTTGATAGAAAATGATTTATTAATATAGATCACTTTATTTGCGTTAATGATGCGTTCACCGAATGTCTTTGAAATGTAAGAAACGACAAAAAAGGTAATAAGCAAAGTGCTTTCCAGGCATCATACCTACTTTTTCTAAGTAGCCGCTACGCACAAAGATATCAAAATTATTCTAATATTAAGGCTTTTGGGCCTTTTTTGGCGGAAAAGAGCAAGAATTTGATAAGAGAAATGTAAGTAAAAAAAGTATGATAAATCAATTATTAAACCATACATATTTAATAACACTTTTGGTAAATGATTGGAAAACCATTTGCGAATATCCCCTTATCGCCATCAAAAACCGCTTTCTCAAGTCGCTTATAGGCTACTTTTCTACGACTGAATCTCAGCTCTTACATGGTATGGTTTTTGGCGGAAGCGGAGAAGATGAAACAGAGTTGAATCACTCATTAAAAGTTATTGGGATGCAGCATGTGACGTCGGCTTCAGGCTTCAATGTGGGCCTAATGGTTAGTCTCGGTAGTATGGTTACTACCCGTTTTGAACGGTTTTATGAGCTTGTTATCTTGTGTGGGGTAGTGACTGTTTATGCCCTTATGGCTGATCTCACACCTTCAATTATTCGGGCTAGCACTATGGCAATCATTAGCTTACTTAATAGACAACTCTTATTACGCCAATACTCACCCCTACGGGCATTGGGACTAGTGACACTAGTAGGAGCACTTAGTGATTGGACAACGATAAGTAGTATTTCCTACCAACTTTCAGCAGCAGCATGTGTGGGGATCATTTTTTTTACTTCGCTGGCGAATAACAAAAATGAAGTCAGTGCTCAGTGGTATACGGCTCTTAGTACCGGCCAGACATTGTCACCTTCATTATTATCTACGAGCTCATATCTTCGCTCTATTTTTAGCGAAGCCTTTGTCACAACCTGTGCCGCACAAATGTTGACCCTCCCGATTGTGCTTTATCACTTTGGCGAACTGAGCACCTTAAGTTTAGTGAGCAATACTGTATTACTATGGCTAACTCCGCTGTTAACAATTGGCGGCTTAGTCTTTATGCTCCTCAGTTTTATTAACTTCGTTCCAATCGTGGAGATTATCTGTCATTGGCTCGTTTTTATTCCTTTGTGGCTAGGATTACAACTCTTTATAGGAGGAGCTACTTGGCTTGGGAGATATGAGGGCAGTTTATGGATAATAAATGGGTTTGGCATTTGGCATTTTTTAGCCTGGTACATCATTTGCGGGCTGGGATATTGTTACTATCGAGGCCGCCAGAGGAGAAGAGCCCGGCTCTCACTTTTTGATGTTTAAACAACCTGCTTTCCTCTGGTATGGATTATTATTGATTACTTTCTGCAGTGTATGTTTAGGCGCTGTGGTTTGGAAAAGCTGGCCAGATTCATATGTACATCTGGTATTTTGTGACGTAGGCCAAGGGGACGCAACTCTTATTTCCTATCGTTTTACTCAAGTACTAATTGATGCAGGAGTAGATAACAAGGTCAAAAACTGCCTCGAAGAAAATATGCCCTTTTGGGATAGAACGTTAGAACTAGTGGTGGCTACGCACGCTGATGCCGATCACATCGGGGGTATTGATGACGTTTTGGATGCATATAAAGTGAATAAATTTTGGTTGACTAATCAAGTAAAAACTACAAATGAATTTGTTAGTTTTCGTTCTAAAATCACGAGTGAAGTACAAAGAGAAAGCATGCGAGTAGAAACTCCGTTTTTAGGCCATCAAGCGAGGTTAAATCCCTATACTGCTTTAACAGTTGTATCTCCTCAAGTAGAAGGGGCAGAAGTGAGCTCAGTAGACCATTTTCGAAAGCTTTTTTCACCTGATTTTCCCGAAGCACAGTTATTGGACGTACTCAAAAAGCAACTAGGGGATGAAGAAAGATATAATGACGGATCAATCGTGTTTTTATTAACTATAAAAAACATTAAAGTATTGTTAACAGCTGATCTTGAAATGGTCGGGGAGGAAGCACTCCAGTCCACAGGAATGACAACAGATATAGATATCCTAAAAGTAGGGCACCATGGATCAAAAACTAGCTCAACACCAGCTTTTTTAGAACAGATTCGACCCGAAAATTCGATTATAAGTTGCGGTCAAAACAATCGATATGGTCATCCTCACCAGAGTATTTTAGAAAATTTAGAAGCTATTGGGTCAGTAACCTGGAGAACTGATCAACAGGGAGAAGTTGAAGTAATAAGTGATGGAGAAAAGTATTGGATTGAGACTCAGCGATCGCAGTCAGATACTTAATGACTACTAACTAGGCACTTAAATAAGTAAGCACTGTGTAAACAACACAGTTTTTTACGGGTTTTATCTGTTAAAGAACATCGCTTTTTACTTTTTCATATTTTTAAAGTGGCTGCAAGTGGCAGTTAAGACATAAGGCGAATAAAATACGAAATAAAGCAGCGATCAACCTACTAGCAATTTGAGTAATGAAAATAAGCGGCACAAATAGCTGGAGGTGAGTAGTTGGTTACACGCACATTTAATGAGTATTAGGGGCCTTTATATCGAGTGAATAGCTACTCAGTTGGGGCAAGTAACGAATCACTAGACGTTATTTTCGAGCGAGAAAATGCTTACTTAGCTAGTCGCGTTAGGTGGCATCAACCGGTCTTTTAGTGACTCCAACAGCAGATTGTCATACACTCTGAGCGCTAAGGTGGCATATTTACTGTCGGTACTCACACTATAAGTCATCCATTGGGGTAGAGAAACAATTTTTCCGAATTAAATGCGAAGATAACCTGGCAGATGCCTCTTTTTGAGTACAAAATATTAGTCATATAAATCTTGTTTTTAATACTAAGAGGCTGAATTCATCGAACACATAAATTACTCATTTAATCCAGGCTAAATTCGGATTTATTTCGGAAAATAAATGTGCTCACCTATTATTGACGACCTTGGTATACTAATTACTAAGCGTCCAGACCTTGTTCGCACCAAGGGATCTTAGATCACTAAGAACGCTAACTAGGGATAATCTAGTTTGGGAACAGCCCATCATCGCTGTAGTCCCGCGCACAGCGCCGGATAAAAAGTCTTGAGTGGTAACATTCAAGAAAAGAAGGGTGGTACCGTTCTGAGCTCAATTAACTCAAGAACCCCTTTAGTTTCTAAGTATGACTTGGAGACTGGAGGGGTTTTTGTATATAAAGGAGGATATGAAGATTACTACCTACTTAACGACGCTGATCACACAAGCACTCACCGATCTGACTTTGCCTGTTCCGGCTACGATTCATTTAGAACACCCCGCCGATCCTACCCATGGCGATTATGCGAGCAATGTGGCGATGGTCAGCATCGGGCAACTAGCTCAGCTCCCGGTTGGTGACGCCACTCCTCAGTATAAAAATCCGCGCCAATTAGCTGAAGCGATCAAAGAGTCTATTCAGCACCAGTTGGAAGCAAGTTCAGAGCCGAGCTTAGTCACTACTGTCACCGTAGCCGGTCCTGGCTTTATTAATTTTCACCTTTCTGAACACTTTCTGATGGCTGAAATGGGCCGAGTGATCGAAAAACGAGGTGAGATTGTTGAGCAGGTAAATGAAGGCAAGAAAGCGATTGTAGAGTATTCCTCACCTAATATTGCTAAGCCGTTTACGATTGGTCATTTGCGATCCACGATCATTGGTGATGCGGTAGCCAATTTAATGTCTGCGGTGGGCTGGACAGTCTACAAAGATAATCATCTTGGTGATTGGGGCACACAGTTTGGGAAGCAAATTTACGCGATTAAGACCTGGGGCGACGAAGCAGCCTTAGACAATTCTTCTCAGCCAGTCAAAGACCTCGTTGCCCTTTACGTCAAATTCCATGAGGAAGCCGAGAAAAATCCGGCGTTAGAGGATGAAGGGCGGGCTTGGTTTAAAAAATTAGAGGCAGGGGACGAGGAAGCTCGGCGATTATGGCATAAATGTATTGAGTGGTCGTGGAAGGAATTTAAGCGCATTTATAAGTTGTTGGATGTGAATTTTACTGAGAACGAAGGCAAAGGGTATGGTGAGTCTTTTTTTGAAGACAAGATGGCGCCCGTCATTGCGGAGCTAGAAGCTAAAGGTTTAATTAAAGAAAGTGAGGGAGCCAAGTTAATTTTCTTCCCCAATGAACAGTACCCACCCCTAATGGTGATGAAAAAAGATGGTGCGACCTTATACGCGACTCGCGATTTAGCGACTGACTATTTCCGTTTGCACCACTATGGACACGATATCTTGATTGTCAATGAAGTTGGGGGAGAGCAAGCGCTGTATTTCCAACAATTATTTGCGGCTGAGCAGCTGGCGGGTTGGTACCAGCCTGGGCAACGCATCCATGTTAAGCATGGTATGTACCGTTTTAAAGATGGCAAGATGTCCACTCGGAAGGGGAATGTGATTTGGTTAGAAGACGTGTTGCAAGAAGCCTTTAATCGAGTCCAAGCCCAGGCTAAAACACCGCTGGATGAGCAAAGCCTCTGGAAAATCGCAGTGGGTGCTGTCAAATGGAATGATCTACGGCGTGAGTCTGCCAAGGATATTGCCTTTGATTTTGACGAAATCACTAACATTCAAGGCAATTCAGGCCCCTATCTTCAATATACCTATGTCCGTGCTCAGAGCGTTTTAAGTAAGGCAGAAAAAGCTATTAATATAGATAAAGATTCATTATTTAATAATGTGATGCAATTGGGCGAGAGTTACGAGTTGGCACCGACAGAAAAAGATATCTTAAGAAATATCTATATCTATTCTGAGATAGTGGAAAAGGCCGCTGATGAGTATGCTCCGCATCATTTGGCGACGTATCTCTTTAATTTAGCGCAAACGTATAACACCTTTTATAACCATGAGATCATTCTGCCCAAAGATATCACCACTGACCAGGTTACAAACCAGGTTTACTTCAGGTTGGCCTTGACCCAAGCGGTGAGCATGATCCTTCAGCATGGCTTAGGGTTACTGGGAATTCAAACCGTAGACCAAATGTAAAAAAAGCTCCTTACAGCCTGACTTTCCTCTGGTTGAAGCCTATATGTAAGCGTTGTATAACAATATAGGTTAAATTTTTATTAATTTTCCTTGGTGCTGCTCTATGCATAGTAATGAAGCGTATAAAACTGCTGAGATGGTGGTGGGGCATTTGTTTAGAGATGCTCACATCGGTGACATCAGTACTGCTGAAGATGAATTTATCCTCAGAGCGGCATATGTTTATCAGTTCTTAACTAGAGAGCTGCCTAAAGAACTGCCTGATATAGAAAAAGGTTTGGCCTTGGCCGGTAACTTTAGTTTAATCATTAAGATTGAACATCCGCCTTTAGTTCTAGATACTGACCCATTTTTTGACGCTGTCGAAGACGTCCCTTTCCAACTTGATAAAACCTCCATCGTCACTTTTGTCGGCCGAGATTTAGCTGGCTGGGGAGTTGATGATGGACTACAAAAATTATTGCGCAATCAACCTCTAGAGGCTTTGACAGTGATCGAGCACCTGAGAGAAAGTGACCTGCAGGGGTTAACAGCAGCACTAATGAGTGCGCTGAAGCTTCATCCCGAAGAAGATGGTGATGAACTTGGTAAAACTATTGATTTTATGGGTGAACGCTACAATTTAGTGATTAATCGGATTGCCCATGAGCCTACAGAAAGTGTCTTGATTTGTACTGGAGTTTCAATCAGTGAGAGAGAGCGAAAAGATCAAGAAACAATCAGCGGTCTTCATGATCGCTTAGAGATGTTGAATCACTACATTGATCATTTGAAGCTAGAAGCTAAGTCACGGGCTATCATCTTTGATGTGTTAGCTCATGATGTGGGTAGTCCGATGGCAAAAGGGCAGCTGTATGTGGAACTAGTGAGGCGAGAAAGAAGAAAACCACCTGCAGACCAAAATCAAGCCAATATTGATCTGTGGTTGGAAAGAGCTAACGATGCTTTGGTAGCTGGCAATAATATTATCACTGAGGCGAAGCAGATAAATAAGGCCATGACTGTGCGTGAAGATAAGGTGAAGATGGAAATCAATAACTTTGTCCATAGTGCAGTTAGGAACCTGTCTGCTTTTGCTCACGAGCGGGGAGTGAGGATACTGTGTGACCTCGATGAAACACTGCCGTATGTGTGGCAAATTCCTGGCCTAGGTCGATCACTCCATAATTTGGTATCGAATGCCATAAAGTACTCTCCGGTGGGCGGAGAAGTCATGATTCGCACTTATACTGAAGGTAACTCCATCGTGATGGAAGTAAAAGATGAAGGAATTGGCATAGATCTAGAGGAGCAACCCGATATTTTCAAAGAAAATTACCGTGGTACCAATAATAATAGTGGGACACCTGGTACCGGTGTTGGTTTAGCAGTGGCTAAATTTTTTGTCGATCTCAACCATGGAACTATAGAAGTAGAAAGCAGTCCTCCAGAACCTCGTGGTAGTACTTTCCGAATTAAAGTTCCCATGCCTGAAAAGGTGCATTAAACCCATCTTTGGGTCCTCAAACCGCGCGATTGCTGATACAATCGCTACCGTGCTAGTTCATACTATTGATAATTTACCCTCTGGTTTGACCGTCCTGCGCATTCCCATGCCTTCCGTCAAGTCCGTGACTGTATTGAGTTTAGTTAATACCGGTTCCCGCTACGAAGAACCCAAGGAACACGGTATCGCTCACTTTTTTGAACACATGGTTTTTAAGGGCACTGCCAAGTATGAAGATGCTCAAGCTCTCTCGGCTGCGGTCGATGCCGTTGGTGCCGATTTCAATGCTTTTACCAGTAAGGAGTACACAGGCTACTATGTTAAATCTGCTTCCAAAGACGTAGAGCTGGCGTTGGATGTAATTTCTGACATGTTATTGACGCCTCGCCTACGTCAGGATGATATCGATCGAGAAAAGAACGTGATTATTGAAGAGATGAACATGTACATGGATAGCCCCTCGCGTCATATTAGCGATGTTTTCGATCAAATGATGTTTGAAGGTAGTGGCTTGGGACATGATGTGATTGGTAATAAAACTACGGTCAGTGCTTTGACCGCCAGTGACTTTACCAAGTTTCTTCAACAATGGTATGGTTTGGGTAATACTATTTTAGTCTTGGCTGGGGACTCAAGCATTGTTGATACTGATTCAATCTTGGCTAAAATTAGCGACTGTTTTAGTAAAAAAACCGAGGAGCGGGCCGGCAAAGTTAAACTCAATAATTACTTCACCCAAAACCCGATTTCTGTTTTCAAACTCAAAGTGGAGCACAAACAAACTGAACAAGCCCACTTCATTTTTGGTTTCCCTGGTATTGATCGTCATAATTCCGATCGGTATGCATTGACCTTACTGAGTGCTTTGTTGGGCGGTAACATGAGTTCCCGCCTATTCTCAGAAATCCGCGAAAAACGAGGTTTGTGTTACTACGTCCACAGCGATGTCGACATGTATCACAACTCAGGGATGTTTGGTGCCTCCGCCGGAGTTGATCCTAAGCGGGTAGAGGAGGCTTTCAAAGTCACGATCGATGAGTTTGCAGCTTTGGTAGATGGTCGCAAACCTGTCACCGAGAGTGAAATTCAAAAAGCTAAAGATTACGTCGCTGGTAAAATGGTCTTAGGCTTGGAGGATAGCGAAAGTGTGGCGCAATACTTTGGCATGAAGCAGTTATTACTCGGAGAAATTGAGCCACCTGAAGTGGTGTTAGCAAAATTGCGACAAGTCACGCGTGATGAAGTAGAAGCCGTAGCAAAGAACTTAATTAAGCCCAGCGAAATTCGCTTTGCCGTGATCGGACCGTACAAAGATGAAACACCATTTAAGAAAATACTCGAAAGTTATAGTTAAGTAATTAATTCAAGGAGAACGTATGAAAATTCAACGAACAGCCGTCCTCGTCAAACCAGATGGCATGCAACGCGGTTTGATCGGTGAGATCATTGCTCGCTTTGAGCGCAAAGGTTTAAAGTTGGTCGGCTTAAAAATGGTCCAACTCAGTGATGACCAATTATCTGATTGGTATGCTGAACACAAAGAAAAAAGTTTCTTTGGTGATTTAAAGTCATATATGGCTCAAATGCCAATCGTGGCTATGGCTTGGGAAGGTATCGATGCCATCCCAGTGGTCCGCAAATTGGTAGGCACGACTTTAGGTCGTGAAGCTGAAGCCGGTTCCATCCGTGGTGACTTCAGTATGAGTCAACAACTGAACTTAATTCATGCCTCAGCTAAAGAAGATGATGCTCGTCGCGAATTAAACATTGTTTTCGATGAAGATGAGATGTTTGATTATCAAACCGTGACTGACGCTCTCATTTATGCTGAATATGAGCGCCAATCAGCCTAAATAACTTCACAATAGACCCTGTCATGAAACATATAGAGGTACATCAACTGCCCGAGGAAATTCAAGGTGATATCAAGCTCGCCTTTGAGCAAATTCCTCGGGCATTTCCGAAAGCGTGTACCACTAAAGTGGGGGCAGTTTTAACCGCCGCTGATGGCCAAAAATTCACCGGTGCCAATATTCGCCGGCGTGCTACCAGCAACAGTACCTGTGCCGAGCGAATGGTGTTCGATAAAGCTTTGAACAGTGGGGTAAGCCAACTCCAACGGCTAGTAATCATTGGCGTCAACGAGCTTGATCCCTTTGTGGAAATTGGCATCAGTCCTTGTGGTAGTTGCCGGCAAATCATGATCGATGCGCTGACAGAGTTATTTCAACAAGACTTAGAAATCGTCATCGTCAACGAAAGCCAGACAAAAGCCTTGGTCACCAGTGTCCAGGAATTAATGCCGATCTCGTATAACCACGCACAGAGTGTGGTGAAGAGTTAGGGAAAACTTAAGAGTTTAGTTCTCTTGTGGGGCAGAGGCGGGGTTGCGAATTACCTGGGCTAAAGCCTCGATATTCACTCGATCCTCAGCCTTCAGAGTAATCTTATTTTCACTTAGTAAATTTACCCAATTAATACAATAAAGATAAAAATCTTCAGGATGGGTTTTCTCGAGTGGTTCTTGAAGATTTGGAGCTTTTATAATCTCTTCTAGCTGATCGACACGAATGCACTTATTGTTTGCTCTACTCGCCAGATAAGCAGCTAATAGTTTCTCTTTGAGTTCAATTGTCATAGTTTCCGCAATTAATACACAACAAGTATGTATTATATGTGTAAGTGGAGAAAAAAGCAACAGCGAGCCGAGTTACAGCACACTGTTAAGGAGTGAACAAAAAGGAAAAGTGCCTCCAGAGGGAATCGAACCCCCATCTTAAGTTCCGGAAACTCACGTTCTATCCATTTAACTATGGAGGCGAGGGCAAGTAATTATACTACCGAAAAGCAAAATCAGATATCCAAAGGAGACATAATGTTCAGAGTCTCAAAACTTTTCATTTTAAGTAGTTTTTTATCGAGTGTTAAAAATATTGAGCAGCGTGAAGTTACCGCACTATGAAGTTGAAGATTATCTTCAAAATCTTTAGTTGGCCCTACTAAGGCTTTTTGAGTTAGTTCCTTACTAAAATCAATGCTTTGAAATTGTTGATAAAAATTTTCGAATGTTTGTGAAGGAAGGTTTACTTTATAAACATATAAAGCAATATGAACTGAAAGAGTGCTAATAAATAACTTATGACTGCTTAGATATGGCACAGCATTCTGGAGTTCGCCGCGCATAAGTCTTAGGAAACAATTAGCATCAAGAAAGATCTTTGCCATATTTTTCCATCATGTGTTTGTGATATCTTTCCTGACTTTCTTTTTCGGAAAGGCGAGGGAATGGTTTAAAGGTTTTCATAAACTCAGCAAAAGAAGGTTTAGCATTTTTTTGAGTTTTTTCGTAGACAGAATATTCAAGCCCTCGACTCACTAAATCAGTAAAAGTCAGACTGTGTTCAATTGCAAATAACTTTGCATCTTTTAAGAGGCGAGTAGGAAGGTTAATAGTAGTTTTAGTATAGTCAACCATACATGCATATTACCATATGTATGGCTACTTGTCCAACTTCCGCTCTTCAGCAAGAACTTTCACCTGGCTTTCCTCGAGAATAATAGCTTCGCCATCTTTAAGCAAATACAGCTGACCGGTTTGCCACTGCGCTTGAATTTGCGGCAGTAACTCATCTCGATAGTGAGGGTACATTTCAAAATCAATTAAACCCATCCCAGGTATGAGGCTGGCACCGGGTTCATTCTCGCCAAAGTACCATTCAGCTAGAGTTTGAGTCCTAGAACAGGCCATGCTGCCGGCGCTGGAACCAACGTAAACAGTGCCAGCTTTGATTAACTCGGGAATTAACGTAATAGTTTGAGTGCGGTGCATCCAGTAGAGAAGATAGCTCGATGAACCGCCACAACACCAAATGATGTCGGCTGTTTTTAATGGAGTTAGAATGTCGTGTGTTTTATAGTTTTCCAGCTCAATTACCTCAACTTCAGCACCCTCTGACTTCACGATCGGCAATGTACGGCTGGTTTTCCAGGAGCCCCAGGCTTCACCATTCGCAGCCGTGACAATATAGGCAATTTTTTTGCCTTTTAAACCACTAACGAACGTATTGAGATGACCTAGGGTGGTGGGGTGCTTAGCCTCTGAGGCTAGAAAGAGTTTCATAAGTGTGGTGCCCCCATCAGGATCGCCCCGCTGAGCGGGGTAGGAAACCCTTATCCTGATGCGTGGTGTGCCCCCATCAGGAATCGAACCTGAATTTAGGGTTTAGGAAACCCTTGTTCTATCCGTTGAACTATGAGAGCTAGACGGGGTAATTATACCTTAGATAGTAGTTCCTCAGGTTGATCGATGATGTGGTCAGGATGATGTTCAGAGAGGACTTTTCGTGAGTTAAAACCCCAAGTAACTGAAATAACCGATAAGTCAGCCGCTCGAGCAGCTTCGATGTCTCGGACTTCATCACCCACATAAAACACTTCAGCGGGATTAAGTTTCAAGTTTTTAATTACTTTTTTGAGCACGGCACCTTTACCCCACAAGTTTTTTTCGGAGTGAACAAAATCAAAAACCTTTAAATTATTGTTTTCTAAAAATGCGGTCACATTTTCCTGTGAGTTCGAAGTCACAATGCCGAGAGTTACACCATTCTTTTTGAGTTTATTTAGGACACTTTTCAGGCCAGGAAAGATGTTGAAATCAACAATCCGACCTTTCATGGCTTGTTGCATGTCATAGACCAAAAAGGGCAGTTTAAAAGGGGAGAGACCAGATAATTTTAAAATTTCGCGCGCGCTTTTATCCTTCAAGGTAGTGACATCTTTTTCACCCAGTGTTTGCAAGTGATACTTGGGTGCCAGCTGATTAAATAACTCGACGGTAAGTTGGAGCGTGTCAGCTAGCGTGCCGTCGAAGTCGAAGATGAGGGTTGGCATGAGTTAATGCTAACATTATTTATATATGATTATGAGTGAAGAAATTAGTTTAGTTGAAACAAAACGAATAGAAGCTGGCAACCTGTATTCATTAATTGGTAAAGCACAAGAATTGCTGAGAAAAAAAGGAATTTCCAAAGAACAAGATGATAAATTAACAGCTTTGTTACCTCAAGTTAAAGATATTCTGACCGAGTTGAAATTTGACCACCTTGGTTTTGAGCTTGATTTTAGTGTAAACGTTGATATTGATGTTATTTTGAGTTTTATAACTATTTTCTCTTTATTTATTGAGCGATTAAACAAAGGAATTATTTCTAGGGATGAAGTAAAGAAGAGTGTGGCTAAGTTAGTTGCCCAACTGTTTGATATTGAGACAGATATAGATTCGGCCTCATTAAGGGAAGTGAACGAAAAGCAACAACAACATAGTAGGTTGCGATTTAAGTCTAGAGTTTTTAGTTGGTGTTGGTTATTGTGGGACCAAGACCCACAGTTGCGATCTCTTTTACCTACTCGCACTAAAGCGCAGCTGATTACATCACGCCCATTTGATGAGATTATTTTGAGCATGTCTAGTTACGAGCAGGATAATTTTATCCTCCAGGCGTTTGATTATTTAGTTAGTAAACCTTCTCAGGATAATATTGTTAAGTTTCCTTTTACAACTGAGCAGTATATTCAGAGGTTGAGCTCGATGTATGAGCTATTGAAAGTTCCTGATGAGGAAAGGGATTTTGATGGAGCAATTATTTTTTATAAGAGGGGAGTAATTGTTGTTTATAAAGATACTTCTCTCCAAAGTACTGCGCATGAAAAACAGCACAGGGATTTTCCTGGAGTGCGCATAGGTTCTTTTATCGGTGAAGGATTGGACGAAACTATCACAGACTATAAAGCTCGGCGAGCAATAGAAACATTAACGTTGGTCTATAGAATTTGGTATTTATATAAAGAAGAATGGTTTTCAAGACTTAAATACGGCAGTGCGATTGAACAGCTAATACTTCAATTTGTTCAACCTTTGGGTTATCCGTTGCTTATTCCAGCTGTGATTGATCTTTTCAGAGAAACTCTGAAGCAAAAAAGTATTACTAAAGGGCTCCATACTTCAGTGGAGAGAAAATTTGACACCTATGACAATAAAATAGTCATCTTAAAGCGAATATTCAAAATGTTTCCGATATTAAAACCATTAATGATTGGTAAATATGAATCAGGTTTAACTACAATCACCGAAGAGTACTGGGTAGGATTGATTAATACTTTAGGCTTGGAAGAGGTAGGTGCGCTTTATAGCTGGGAACATCAGAATAATGCAGGTTATGAAACTTTTGATAATGAGGTATTCGAAAGAGCTAGAGCTCGATACGAGGAAACAAAAAAACCCTCAAAGTAAATGTTTATTTTTTTACTGTCGGAGGTACTGGACTCGAACCAGCGGCCTCGCCGTCCCGAACGGCGCGCTCTAGCCATCTGAGCTAACCTCCGTACTTATTTTATTGAGAACAGGCCAAATTATACTGCATCACTTGATGAGCCGGCAGCGCCAAATGAGAGCAAATTACTCGAGCTCAATGGCGTATAAATTAGGTGGCGACTGCGGGCTGAAGCTAGTCAAAATCACCAGCTTACTGCCATCAGGCCAGGGATACATGAAGTTATTACCAAAAGGGCCGGAGTAGATGGTGGTAATATTGCTGCCATCATACTCCATGACTTTAATAATACCGTTATCGATATAAATCAAATGGCGTGAATCAGCTAACCACTGTAAGGTCCGGGCATATAAGGAAGTGTGGTAGACATTGAAATTGAGAGCGGTTTGGGCTGAGAGTGTGGCTTGCAGCGTACGGAAAGCAGTGGGCGAGGCTTCCAAAGTCCGGGGTGAGCGGGCAAATAAATCTGTGGCCAACAGTTTTTTATCGTTATATTCTTGAGAATTGGTTTCAGCTCCAATCTGGAAATTTTTATCTTCTTCACGATCATAGACATAAATACCGCCGGGGGTGAGGGCGCGTATCTCGGGTTGGGAATTGGTAGCGGGAATAGGTGGAGTCAAACCTTCTGGTAACGATGCTGAACTAGTGGCAGTGTAAATTAGTTTTTTCTTGTCGGGTGAAAAATACACATTTTTGGCAGCGGTGGTGGCAATATGAATTACTTCATCAGGAAATTGAGCTAAAAACTCACGTTCCCGCAAGTACATTTCCTCTTCCCACTCACTGAGAACTTGGCGGCGTTTGAAACCCACATCTGGCAAGTTACCCAAGTCATTTTTTTGATCTACTTCCAATAACACTTGGCGGGTGCCACTAGAAAGCAAAATTTCGTTACTATCAGGTGACCAAATCACTTCGGCGTTTGCTAGATCGAAACCGCTGGCGAGTTCTGTCAGTTGCCGTGAGCCGCGCTGGAGAGTAAGAGGACTGGTGCTGAGTTCTAAAATATAGAGGCCATTTTTAGTATCGGCGGAGCTGGAAGCCGTGTAGTACAACAGTTTCTGACCATCAGGCGAGAGTGAAATATTTTCTACGCCGGTAAAGGTCAAGGGTGACAAAGAGGGGGCAATAGGATAGAGTTGGGCATTAGTCTGGGTGACAAGTTCTTTTTCAATTTGAATTTGTTTTTGCCAGGGTGAATAGCCATCTTTAAGAATTTTAATTTGGTACGTGCCAGGATCTAAATAAATCGTGTCATCAGTGGCCGTAATCAACTTGTCATCAATAAAAACTTGAGCTGCAGTGGGGAAAGAGTTAGCGCTCAATAGCCCGGTGCCTCGCAAGAAGCCCTCTTCGGTGACGCGGTAGTGACCCTTCGCGTATTGAATCGCAATCAAGGTGCCGGTTAAGATAATGGCAGCTGAGAGGAATGTATAGAGAACGCGGGGGTTTATCTGGGGAAGCATTAGGTTATTATAACAAAACTACAAACATATGGAATTGAGTTTTTTAAATCGCTTTATTCGCCGAGTGGGCATTGATTTAGGTACTAGTTATACTCGGATTTGGACTGATCAAGCTGGGATTGCTCTTTCAGAACCCAGCTGCGTGGCGGTGGACGAGCGGTCCAAAAAAGTCTTGGCCGTAGGTGAAGAAGCTTTGGCCATGGTTGGCCGGGTGGGGCCGGGGATTGTGATTTATTACCCCATTCGCAAAGGTGAAATTTTTGATATTGAAGTCGCTCAAGCGATGTTGAAAGTCTTTTTACAAAAAGTGTTCCAAACTCCCTATTTTTTCCGACCTATCATGATGTCCAGTGTGCCAGTTGGCTCAAGTTTGGCGCATAGACAGGCTGTGACGCAAGTCATGTCAGGTTTGGGAGCGCGGGAAGCATACACGATTGCTCAGCCGCTGGCGGCAGCGATTGGCTCCGGTGTACCGATTGCTGATGCCTCAGGTAGTTTCATCGTGCAAGTGGGGGCTGGGGTAGTGGAAGCGGCCATTATTTCACTAGGATCAGTGGTCGCCCATCAAACTCATACTCAAGCGGGGATCTACATAGATGGTTTGTTTAAACAAGCCGTGCGCGATGAGTATGGTCTAGTGATTAGTGAAGCGATGGCAGAAAAAATAAAAAAAGAGCTCGGTAATTTTGATACGTCAGCCACGACTGAGATCTTAGTCACTGGGCAGGATTTACTCACCAGCTCGCCCAAAGAAGTTTCCGTGGCAGCGGCTAAAGTTAACCCAATGTTAACTCCCGTTTTAGAGAAGTACCAAATTTTACTCAAAAAATTACTCTCGACCATCCCACCGGAACTAACAGTCGATGTGATCGACAAAGGGATTCTTTTGTCAGGTGGAGCAGGCCAGTTTAAAGGTTTGGAGCGCCAGTTGGTCGCTGCCTTGGGAGTACCTGTCTTTGCTGTCGATGATCCGGGCCAAACTGTGATCAAAGGTATTGGCCAGGCTTTGGAAAATTTAGAACTATTTAAAGAAAGTTTAGGATATGAAAGGTAACTGTGTCACTGAAGCTTATCTCCCTCAATATTGAAGGCCATAAACATCTAGATAAGATTATTCCTTTTTTGCAGCAGGAGCAACCTGATGTAGTCTGTATGATGGAGGTTTTTGAAGAAGATGTGGCTACTTTTAAAACAGCTTTAGGTATGGAGGGGCAGTTTGTACCGCTAAAGGATGTTCCTGAACCTGATGAATACTTTTTTGGAACTGGACGTGGTCCATGGGGGTTGCTGCAGTTAAGCCGGCTGCCCGCCAAAGAGCAAACAGTTCATTATTATGTGAAGTCGGGAGAAACGGTGCCGCTTCATGATCATCACAGTGATGGGGGAACGTGGCGGGCAGTAGCTGCCAGTACTTATCAGGTAAATGGCCAAGACTACACCATTGCCACACTTCACTTTGTGGTTTCCGAAAAAGGCCAAACCTCATCAGTGCAACTGCAGCATTTAGAACTCTTGTTCAAAACGTTGGAGCAGTTTCCAGAATTGGTGATGTGTGGCGACTTCAATGCCCCCCGTGGCAAAGAAGTTTTTGACCAGCTAGCGGCGCGGTACAAAGATAATATTCCGCTCGAGTATACTTTTTCGCTCGATCCGGTTATTCATCGCTCTGGGCCGTTGCCCTTTATGGTCGATGGCATGTTTAGCACGCCAGAATATCAGATATCACAGGTCAGGTTGCAGGATGGCGTCAGTGATCACTTGGCGATTGTGGCTCAAGTTGAGCGGGTGAAGTAGTTCCATCAGTCTCTTTTGTATGAAGCTCCGATAAAGTATTCGTAGATTTATTACAACTAAGCAAGTTGAGTTTTCCCCCTCAGCAACTGCTCAATGGTAGCTTCATCTTCCCAAGGAAAGAACTTTATGATGGGTGTCGCCGAATTTTCTGCAATAGCGCGGACTAAAGGACCCCAACCAGCCTTGCCTATCTTGGAGAAATGGTCTAGAAATCCTTGAGCATCATCCCCGCCAACTAATATGCCAATTTCTCTTTCTTTTTCCTCCACGCTTAGCTCAGCAAATCCCGAGTAAGCAGTAAGAATAGTGAGAGCTCGATTTCGTAAGGCTGCTAAATAAACCTCAGAATTTGGTACTCGCCAGGGGGTATTCTCAGTTTTTACTGCATAGTTATACATGGCGTCAGTAAACCCTTCACGCAAAAATTTTCTTTCACTAACACCATTTCGGGCAATTACTAAGTAGGTAGCGCTGTCTCTTATATCCCCAAGCATATCGTACTGAGAGGGCGTACAGTCTCCCTCAGGATGGTTGTGAACATTGCTACTATAATTTTCTAAGCCTAATTTTTTAATATCGGTATCGGAGAGAGCTGTATTTTCTTCTTGAGGAATAAAGACGGTTGAAGAATGATCTTTGGCTACCAGAATACTGACCTCGTATGTTAACTGCTCAGCTAGCTGTTTAAGTGTTGATGGAGTAGGAACGCCTTCGATGATAACAATAACTTCATTAGTACCTCTAAGTTCCATTAGCCTTGATAGGAGTTGATCCTCAGTAACTTTTTCAATCTGAGGTTTAATTTGAAGTTCATCTGGGGGGGCACTTTGGAATTCGAACATATTAATAAGTATACCCCCAGTTGGTAAACGTGGGGTTACAGGATGGCGTCAGTGATCACTTAGCGATTGTGGCGACGGTTAAAAAAGTGTAGGTATATAATACCCGAATGTCTGTTGAACATGATCAAGAACTTCATCAGCCTGATGGCTCATTAAGTCCGCCCCTTACTGTTGAGGAACTTCGAGCTATGTGGGTGGCTGGTTTGTTGGAAATCGGCGGCAGCATTTTTTTCGCTAAAATTTTCTCTAAAGAGCTGGGTGATTACTATACAGCAGAGCCTGTAATTCAGATTGAGTCACGAGACACCAATGTCATTACCAATCTTGTTGATTACTATCAAGGTTTCGTGAGCAGACAGGACAGACGATGGAGTATTACTGAAAAAGATGCTGTTGCCTTGATGGAAAAGGCCGCTCCATGGTTGGTATCGAGAAAAACTTATCTTGAGGCGATGTTAACCTGGAAAGAGCTCAATGACGAGGATAAGCTTCAGTTGGCATTGGATTTTAAAGGTTTTGATCGCTATGAGGGATTAACAGCGGCGCAGTATGCAGAGTTAGTGAAGAAGCCCGCTTTTTTGGCAGGGGTGCTAGACAATCGAGAGTTTATTCGTCCATACATAGTCAGCGGTTTCTCGTATCCATCAATTATGGTCACTTCAGTTAATATTGCTTTGCTCGAAGCTTTACAAGCTGAGTATAAAGGGACATTAACTAAGCTCACCGATGCTGATACAGAGGTCGAAATTGCGGGTCACCCCGCTATTCTGGGACGAGCTAGCTATAGATGGAACATTACTACTGCACTTGCGCGTAAGGTCCTGACGATGGTTAAGCCGTATTTAAAGATTCCGCTGTATGAAGGGTGGGACTATCTTTATAGTGACACAGTGAAAGCAGCCAGAAATGAGCTGAGTGCCACTTTGCATGATTTTATTCTTTATGAGCTGGGAGAGTTTGAACAGGGCTCAATTACTCATATGACCTTGAATGATGAACTCCAAATCATGTTTTCACTAACCGAAGCTCAGCTTGACGCACATTTAGATCATTTGCCTGACGAGATCAGAGAAAAACGAGAAAGTTTAATCATGGCTAGCTCTAGAGTGTTTACTCGCAAAGAAGCCGAAGCGGCCGCCGCCGATCTTGAAGCAGAAATTGATCGCTATTTAGGCGGCAAGTTAGCTGCGGAAGAGTTGCGCACTAATCAACAGTTGGCCAAGGAATTAGGGGTGTCAGAAAATACTCTTTTGCGATGGGTGAGGCCACTTCTACCTTCCGAAAAAATACAAGCACGGGCACGAGCGATCACCAGCTTAAGTGGCAAAAAAAAACGAAAAAATCCCTAGAGAATCTATCTTGATTACTGAAAACATACTCAGGTTTTCACACAGCGTTCGGCGACCTTAAGTAAAACAAATTCCCACATCTTTCATGAGACTCTGCAAAGCATTAATTTGTTATACTCACTCGTATGAGCAAGTATTACCAAGTCTTGATCAGTGCTGAAAACAAAGCCCAAGCAAGTAGTATTCTTAATGCACTCTTGAATAAAAAGTTAATAATTGGTGGCACTTTACTTCAAGGTCCTGCTACTTTTTGGTGGAAAGGGAAGATTAATAGAATGGAGGAGTACTCCTATTTACTAACTTACACCGTCGAAAAAAATAAACAGTCTATCATTGAAGAAACTAAAAATGTTGCCGTTGAAGAGGTTCCTATGATTTCTTTTATTGCCTTTGAGGGTAACGAAGAGCTGCTTAGATATATTGATTCAGTATTGTCTTAAACTCATGCAGTAAATAGCTTCGCACATCCTCTACCAGCAAAAGAATAGTGAATTATTTGCGAAAGTCACAATTATTCATTATAAATTGACAAAAAACCGTGAGTTTGCCAAAAAGTTGTTTAAAAACATTGATTTCGTACTACTTTCATACTATAATTATCATACTATGAACAAAGTTCAATTATCTTTAACTAAGGAAGAAGCAGCTATTCTCGAAGGGTATGGTAACCAATTTGGTTACTCGTTACCTAAAACCTTGCGCTTCATTATTAGCAAAGCGGCCGAAAGTTTTCTGAGAGATGGCACTATGCCAGTGTTTGAAATGAGTGCAAAAACTGAGCAGTCTGGAATGAAGGCTTTAAAGGAATATCGTTCACGAAAAACTACAGCTGTTAGTGACACCGATGAATTTTTTGACAATCTATGATCATTCATTTTACTCAAGATTTTCAAAAAAAGGTCGTAAAGTTGGTACTTCACAATGATCAGTTACGCAAAAAACTAAAGAAACAATTTCAATTATTTCAACAAAATCCTTACCACCTAGGCTTGCGACTTCATAAACTCAAAGGTCAGCGTTCTGAGCAATATGCGATTTGGATTGATGGTGATCTCAGAGCTTTAGCTATCAAAGATGGAGAAGTATATATTTTCTTTGACTTAGTAACGCATGATCAGTACTAATCTAGGTTCTTACATCTTTGACTAATCTCTGCATTTAAAACCTACTTCCAGTTATAATATGACTCATGCAGAAGCATCTTTCTACAGTAATTGGCTTCGGGATAGTTTTTACGATTTTAATCGTAAGTCAGTGGCTGTCCCGACAACAAAACCAAATTAGCGCGTTGGAAGTGGGATCGTTGCTTCATATTTCAAAAGGGTTTTCCGATGATAAACCAAGCAGAGGCAAAGTTCTGGCAATTGATGAAATTAACGGGCAAAAAGTCTATGGTATTCAAATAAAACCTGTCGGTGAGCCGACATTTACCGAAACCAAAGATGGCAAAAAAATTGATATAAGTACTATTGGTCATTTGCCAATCTCAGAGACAACACTTAAAGCCTGGAAATTTAAGATTACCGGCACAGAAGCAGTTCAGGAAGAGGAACTGGATGGTTATAAAATGTGGAAAGAATCCGGTAGTGAAGGATGGTAGGAAATCACTTTATGCTTCAAAAATGGCCAGTACGGGAGTGGTTTACCCATAAACTTGCTTTGGGTTTGTTAGCGGCGTTCCTAGTCTGGTTTATTGTGGTTCGTTTCAACGTGGAGTACTTTACTCCTCCCGATACATTTGGAGGATATTTTATTGGTACCACTGATAGTTATCAGCAGTTGCTGAGTACCTATACCCGGCATGAATCCATGCCCTTTCATCCGGTGTATGTTTTTTATTTTTATGCTTTTATTACTGTTGTTTGGTTCTTTTTGGCTCGGGGTTGGAAAAAAATATGGACACTAGCTTTGATAGGTGTCACTTTTTTGGCTTTTATTGCAGTTTTAGGCGTTGGGATAAGCGATGGGACTGAGCTTAAACATTTGGACACTTTCACAGAAGAAAATCACACCTATCACTTATTTAAAGAAGAATCTTTATCTTCGGGGGCAGACGTCTATCAAGAGTTTTTATACTTAGCGATCTGTACTGCGAGAAGGCAAAACTGTGTTTTTCGCCCAATTGCTTTCGACGTTTTTCTCAATGGCAAAAAAGTCAGTTGGCAAAAAGAAGCCGGCCTGTTAAAGGTTTTTGTAGAAGGGGTGTCTGTTTTCGAACACCAATTACAGCCTGTGGTGATTCCCAGCCAGTGGCCAAGTTTTAGATCGGATGAGTTGGGGTTAGCTTTTCAATATCCACTACAGGTGGGCAATCAAACAACTTCAGTCCGCGCGACTGCCATGGGTGTTATTCTGAAAGTCGGGGAGGGAAAAACAGCGGTAGAAAAAGTGGTAATGACACCATTTTCTAAGGATGCAGTCCGTCATCTTAAGTATGATGAAAAAGTCTCCACACACTATATTCAGGATGGTAATACTCGGTGTGAACTCATTTTTCCGCAGCGAATCAATAAAGCGGGGCACTTCATTGTCCATTCCTCCTGCCACTTTCGTGAAAAAAATGAAACTGGCCACGTACTATTTGATGGCGGGAGATTTTACTTTATACCCGACCAAGCTCTTGACTTATTAACACCGGAAGAAAAGGATGCGTTTCTGGAAAGTCTTGAACTGCTGCCCCAGGCAAAAACTTGACCTTTTTCGTCAACTAGAGTAAGGTACACCTAGATGGCACAGACTAATTATCATAAACCCACCAGCATTTCCGAAGCCTGGAGCAACCCTCGTTACCAGGGGAAGATTGTGATTGAGAGCCCAGAAGGGTTGTACTCCACGTCAGATGAGAGTAAAGCCATCCAAATGTACCGCAAGTTACAACGCAAGTACCCGCAATCACCACCAGTCAGTACGGTGATTCCTAAGGGCTTATTACTACCCCTGCCATTTCAAGTGGCTTAATCCATGCCGTGGCCTTTTTCGCGTTCTTCATCTCCTGTGACGTTTGCCTTCGAAACAGCAGAAACTAAACATTTAGGCCGCATCCAGCGACCAATGGCGGTTGTGTTGTTGTGGTCAGATACCTATCGCGAATGGCAATCCCACAAGTTGTTAATTGATACCGGGGCTGATTACACCTTGTTACCGCGTTATATGGCGGGGTTATTAGGTTTAGATTTATCACAAGCGCAACGCATCAAAACCTTAGGTGTAGGTGGAGAAGAGACGCACATTTTTATTGAAAAATTACGTGTCAAAGTGGGGGAAATGGAGCGAGAAATTGTGGTGGGCTTTTCCAATAATAATAAGATCCCAGCGTTGATGGGTCGGCACGCATTTTTTGAAACCTTTACCGTGGTGTTTGATAAAACCCGCAGCATTACGTTTAGTGATTAAATGCTTTTTTGCAGTAGGTTTGGTACGATAGAAAAAAGGAGATGTTGTTATGATTGCGAGTTTATTGATTAATATGTTGGCGATCGGCGTTGCCGCTTACTTAGTTCCCGGGGTATATGTAGATGGCATTCTGTCGGCCTTTTGGATTGTGGTGGTGTTAGGGTTAGTAAACACCTTTATTCGACCGATCTTAAAACTGCTCACTTTTCCCATTAACTTTGTCACCCTCGGTTTATTTTCTTTGGTGATTAATGCGGCGCTGGTGATGTTGGTGGCGGCAATTGTCCCCGGTTTCGATCTCGATGGCTTTTTAGCAGCCTTATTTTTCAGTATCGTGACTGGTGCCACCGCTTCGGTGCTGGGAATCTTTAAGAGTTAATTACTGGGGTAAAGCCGCGACTGCAGCTGCAAATTGATGGCCGCGGTCAGCGTAATCTTTGAAGTGATTAAAACTAGCACTGGCAGGGCTGAGCAGCACCACCCCGCCCGCGGCGGCTAGTTGCGCCGCGTGCTGGACTGCTTCCGGCATTTCTTCAACAAATACATGAGGTAACTGAGCAGCTTTGTTTGCGTCAGCGCGTTCAACTGCTGCCCAGATGCGTTCGCCGGTATTAGGAAAGAGCACCAGGCCGGTCACTGATGAAGCTACAATTTTTCGCGCCAGCTCATCATATTCCAAGTGTCGATCATATCCACCCGCCACTAATACCACAGGTTGCTGAGCAAAACTATCCAGAGCGGCGATAGTCGCAACTGGAGTAGTGGACAGGGAGTCATTGTAGTACTCCACACCCTGAGCCGTGCCCACTAACTCTAGGCGGTGGGAAAGGGGGAGGAAGGTTTTGATGGCCGCAGCCATGGCTTCGGCTGATAAGCCTAACTGTGCACCAATTACAATGGCTGGCATTACGTTCTGCAGATTGAACTGGCCTTTGAGGGGAATATCGCTGAGTTTAATGATAAATTGATTACGATAAAGCAGTTCATCACTGGTGACAGTGAACTCGGTGAGAGGAAGTTTATGAGCAGAACTGGCTTCAGCTAACTGGCGGGGTTGAGCAAACTCCGGGTTATAAATTACATAGTCATTAGGGGTTTGGAAGGCAGTAATGTGAGCTTTAGCTGCCACATACTCTTCAAAGGTGGCGTAATAGTCTAAGTGCTCCGGGGTAATATCCTGGACCACTGCTATATGAGGACTAGTGCGTAGGTCGGAGAGTTGGTGACAGGATAATTCCAAAGCGATTAGTAAGGTTGTTTGAGGGGGATGGTGAGAAGCGAGCTGACTCAACTCTGGCCACAAATCTAATGGTGGCACTCCGATGTTGCCGCCTACCACGATCGGTTGCTGATTCTCTTTTAAAACGTGATAAATAACCGAGGTGGTAGTACTTTTACCTTTAGTACCTGTCACACCAATAGTACTCAGTGGATAGTTACTCAAACCCTGCTCAGCCAGAAAAGCCGTAGTGTTAGTGAGCTCAAAAAATAACTGCGTATTGGTAGTAATGGAGAGGTGGCGGGCTGTGGCGGCTTGTAAGAGAGGGTGAGTGTAGGGAATGCCAGCGGTTTTGATCAACAAGGTCTGGTTATCCCAACCCGAGTGGTCAAGCTCAGCGCTTGTAAAAAAACGCACTCGCGATGAGTTAGCGACCGCAGTTTGCCACTGGGGCGCGAGCTCACTCAAAGGCTTATCATCCACTAACGTGACAGTTAAATCAGGTTGATGATGGTGAAAAAACTGCCAGCTGGACCACCCCTCCCGCCCCAAGCCAAAAATAACGAGGTGGTTGAGAGAGGGATCGAAAATAAATGACATGACTTTTTATCCTACTGCCTCTGGCGAGTCCAGCGCAGCCCGTAAGGTTTTTTCAAATTGAGTGGGCAGTGAGTGTTCTGGGTTCCAACTGTGCAAGACGGCGTCAGCGCGGCCAGGTAAAGCTTGTTCGCGTTCATTGATAACATTGAATGCTTGTTGGAGCAATGCCGGCAGGGGTTTGTCATCAGCCCGCAATTTTTCAGCGCTTAACCAAAAGGCAGACACGTTTTCTTCATGGGTTCCTACGCATTCTAGCGGCTTCTTTTCGGCATAACCCAGCAGTTCGGCGGCAATAGGCCACAATGACTGGTTGGCCCACAAATCTTGGCCAAAAATCTTCACCATGCTCTCGTGAGATAAAAAGGGGTAGAGAATGGCGTACGCAAATAAACATTTGGGGCACTCGCCGCACCAGATGTTTTGTTTTTGACCGCGGTTACAGCTGCGGAAGCTGGTCAATAATGGTTGATTGCCACCAGCTACTTTGGCAAAGACTTGGGCAATCTGTAGTTCATATAACGGTCGCAAAAAGGAAAAGTATAAGGGAAGTTGTGGATCAGCGATTATTTGGCGCAGATAGGTTTGGAAATTGGACTCAAACTCAAAAGTTTTAGAGTACTGATGATTGATGTAGTGATCATGAAACCAGACGCTGCCTTCATTGGAGCTGCGTTCATTAGAAATCGCAATGTAGTCATAGCCCCACAATCGTGCGCCTAGTGTACTAATGAAAGCTACTGAGGCGGAAAAGGGCACATGGCCGTTGAGAAAACCGCGCTCATTGAGTCCAAAAAGGTGATGATCTAAGCGGCGAGTGATGCGATGGGCGGCTAAGCCGCTCAGTGCGGCCAAATCTTGTGCAGCTCCAGTAGGATTAATGAGTAAACAACCCAACGTCTCGGCGGCGTGGTGCTGTTTAAGGAGTTCGATGGTCAGAGCTGAATCTTTGCCACCTCCGACTGGGATTAACGTCCGTGTCCCCGCGGAAGTGGAGCTGAGAGGAGTTGGTATGGCTGTGTCAGCTGAAGTTTGGGCGGTAATACGTACAAAATCTGAGGGCGTAAAATCAATGGTATTGACGAAGAAAAACTCGCCCATGCCTTGCATGAGCAGGTCGTGCCACCACTCGATTTGGGAGGCTGAGAGCGGACCAGCTTCGATCACAATTTCTGGTGAGCAGGTGGCTTTCCAATAACTGAGCATCTCCACTAAGCCGATGTTAAAGATATAAGTTTTGAGGGCAGCTGGATCAATGGCAGCTACGTGATCACTCGTTACAGCTTCAAATACCACGCGATGTGTAAAGGCAAGTAGCTCTGTGCCTTCATTGAGATAAGAGAACTCTAGTTCTAAGCCGTTATCGGTAAGGTTCCAACTATAGTTTTGATAAATAAAGCGAGGATATGCAGTACGCAATTCAGAAAACGTCATAAGCTATCTATATTGTATACTACCAGCCAATGTTAACGCCGGAAATGCACCACCAAGTTTTTGAAATCTTAACGCAAATTCCTCGAGGAAAAGTGGCCACCTACAAGCAAATTGCTTTATTGGTAGGTTTGAAAAATGCTCGCCATGTGGGGCGGATCCTGCATCACAACCCGGATGCGGATAAATATCCCTGTCACCGAGTCATTAGGTCTGATGGTCACGTCGCTGATGGCTATGCCTTTGGTGAACGGTTTGGTCAAATTGTGAAACTCCGCCAAGAAGGAGTAGTTATTGCTGGGCATAAAGTAGATCTGACTCAATTCCAGTGGCAACCAAGTGCTTAAAAAGCACACTGCCTAGTCTTTTTCTTCCACATGTGACGTTTTTCTTGACTTCGGGCTTTATTGTCCTTTTTAGTTCCAACACATTTTTAATGGCCAAAAATAACGTGTTTGCGACATCCTATTTTTATAGGCTTATTTTTGACCGCTACTGTTACGCATTCTGCCTGGTTCTTACATTTGTTGCTCAGTTGGAAACTGTCAAAATTCATGAAAATTAATTATTTTCACCATTTTTGCCGATGAGATCTGAAATAAATTTACTCAATTTGTATAAAAAGGAAGACAATTTTACCATGCTACGTTGGTTTCCAGGCCAAAGTTGCGTTTAAAAACTGAGTTAATTCTGTATAATCATTAAAAACAGCGGCTAAAAAGTAAAAAACACTAATAAAAACCGAATGAAGAAAAGGTGCCCGCAAAGTGTTCAGACACTGAACACCCAGTATTCACAAATCAGCAGTTTTTAGGCACAATGTCTTAGGGGGTTATTCGCTTTTTTTGTCCGCTAACTCTCACATAAAAACATGAAAAATAACGATCAAACAAGCTATTTATTCGGCCTCCCGATTTTTAGCAAAGACAAGAAAACACTGCTAAATGAGCTTAGTGCCCATCTGTCTCGCTCGAGAACAACAGCCTATATTTTTACTCCTAACCCTGAACAGATAGTGCAAGCTCACGATGATTCATCGTTTCTGAGTGTTCTCAAACAAGCCGATTTTTTACTTCCGGATGGGGTGGGCTTAGTCATAGCCTCACGAATCTTGGCCTGGCGTCAGCCCGTCAAACCGCTGCCAGAAAGAATTGGGGGCAGAGAAGTGGTGGAAGATTTGATCACCATGGCTCGAGAACAGAACGCATCAGTAGTAGTGATTGGTGGCCGAGACTATGACCAGAGTGACCATCCCGATTGGGAATGGTTGCCTGGCTATGCAGATGTCAAGCATCCTACTGACGACGAAGAAGCGCTAATTAAACGTCGTTTACAGAGGCTTAAGCCAGCTATCGTCTTTGTTGCTTTTGGAGCTCCGTATCAGGAAAAATGGGTTGTTTCTCATCGCGAAATGCTAGAGACTAATCAAGTGCGATTACTGATGGTAGTCGGGGGAGCATTCGATACTCTCACTGGTCGTCTTAGCCGACCGCCCCGCTGGGTTGCTACCTGGGGCATAGAGTGGTTATATAGATTGGTGCAGCAACCTTGGCGGTGGCGCAGACAACTTCGTTTAATCACTTTTGGTTGGCTGACACTCAAAGAATTCCTCAAGTAGCAGCCACAAGGTGTGGTGGGCAATGGCTACAAAAAACTCCCCCGCTGAGCGGGGGAGTTGAGATGACATTACTTTAAATCTTATTCATCGTCGGTAGGGTTGACGCCCAATAACCACATCACGGCTTCTTTTTTGTAACGACGATCTCCTCGAGAATTGATGCGGATAGCAGGTAATTTGCCACGTTTACCCCAGCGCTTAATAGTTAAAGGGGAAACTCGCAGTAAATCGGCCACTTCTCTGACAGTCAATAAATCAGGTAAGTTGTTGATATCTAATTTATTAGCGTCATCAGCTCGCCCTGTGCGCTTATCATCCATGGCGGCAGTGGAGTTAGGGGAATCTGATTGGTTATTCATGGCAGGTGGCCTTTCTGTGCTGCAAGTTTAAGCCTATAGTTTGTTAATTTTTTGGTAACTATAACACTCTCATTGCGATGTAATTACTACAAAGTCCGGTAAATGAGGAATAGTTCAAAAGTGAGCTTTGCTGTATTAAAAGTAGCAGAGTGTGCGTAACTAGGTCAAGTAGCAGTTTTGAAAAAAGAACACCAATGAGAAAAATTATTCATCCACAAGCGGAGTCAAAAGGTTTCGGGTAGAGCTACAATAGCTCCGAACAACTAATTAACAGTTAAAACCTATAATAAAATAAGGTAAAACCTATAGTATTTCAACTGTGGAAAACTTTGTAAAACATCTCAAGTTAAAAACGATGATTTAAAAAAGCTATTAGGTTGGGGATTACTTCGCTTGCTTATCTTGGTTAATCAAATGTCGTACGTACTCCGACATGTTCATGCCATGTTTATTACCCTGCTGCTGCAGATGAGCAATTTGATGAGGGTAGAGAAAGAGATTGAAGCGTTTACTCAGGTGACGATCCCGAACTTCGGCTAGAAAGTCTTGGATGATTGGTTTGAGAGTTTGTTCACTGTAGCGAGTGCCAAAGAAATAATCATTTTGAAGGCGTTTACTAAAATCTTCTTCAAGTGATAAACATAAAACTGGTTTTTTTTCGCTTAACGCAAAAGTAGTTTCATAACCAATTTGAAAGCTTTCTTGAGTAACTTCGAAAATGACGGCATCAGCTGCGCGAATTGCTTGGCGCATAGCCTGATATTCCTCATAGCGGTCTTTAGTACTTAGATCACGATGGAGGACAGCTTCCACTAACGGTTGGTAGCTTGACTTCAGAAGAGGGGAGATGACTTTGATACTTTTGAACTCTTGAAGCGTGCGCAAGATTAACTCGTAGTTGCGTTCATATTTAGAGAGACCTCGGTATGAGCTGGAAAAAAAGATTGTCATGTCATTTTTTTATTACGTAGATACATACAAAATTTATTGTATTTTAATCAAGAAAAAATACAATTACTTTTTTACCATATGTATAAAAATATTGAGCAGTATTATTTGCCAGAAGTGATTAGCTTTTATGATCCCAGAGGTGAGTGGGGTGCTTTCTCCAATCTACATCTCGACTTTCCCATTCAGTTTGTTGGGCATACGTGGCCGAGCGTGGAGAACCTTTATTTTGCATTAAGCTTTCAACATCATACTATTTTCGAGCAGTTCCTGGCGGTCTCACCGCAGGCAGCTAAAGCTCTAAAAAAACGTTATGAAGCCGAGAGGCAACCAGAGTGGTCAAAAATCAAGATCTCACAGATGAAGCGCTGTTTACAGTTGAAGTTTGACCAACACCGCTCACAGGTAGAGCCGCTCCTCAGAGTAACTAACAGAAAACATCTCGTTGAATTGAGCCCTGATGATACCTTTTGGGGTGCTTGCCAAATTAATTCTCAGCAGGCAATTGGTTGTAACGTTATCGGGAAAATATGGATGGAAATCCGAGAGAGCCTTGATGCCAACTAAGCGAGTAGTAGCAGCTGTACTGCAGCGACCAGACGGTAAAATATTGCTTTTACGTCGCAATCAACACCGACGTTTTGAGCCGGGTCGATGGGGTGTAGTCTCTGGTCACCAAGTGCGAGGTGAAACACCATATGAGGCCGTCAAAAGAGAAGTTACCGAGGAAGTAGGGTTGGTCTTAAACGGTCTAGCTAACAGAGTAGGTTTTCCGGTATTGGTTCATGATCAAGGTCGGGAGCTGATAATTACACCGTTTTTATTTCACATTTCTTCCCGGATAGCCTCAAGTCTTAAAGTAGACCCTGCTGAACACGATGATTGGCAATGGTGTGATCCAAGTGAGTTGGGATCGCTTCCGCTAGTCTCCCAGTTGCGAGAGGACTTAGTGGCTTTGGCTTTGGTAAAGCCAAAGAAAATAATTGGATTAGTAGGAAAAAATGGAGCAGGCAAAGATACAGTTGTCAATTATTTAAGAGATAGATATGGCTACCAGACGCTGAATATTAGCGATTTAGTGCGAGCGCTTGCAACTAAAGAAAATCTAGCTTTAACGCGCGAAAACTTACACGCTGTTTCAGCTCGGTATTTATCGCAACATGGTGGTAGTTACTTTTCTGATCAAGCCGTTATCACCATGGTCCAAGCAGGCTGGCAAAGAGTGGCGGTCTCAGGAATCAGGACAGTGAGTAATGTGGCCACTTTTCGTGAGTACTTTGGCCGAGAGTTTTACTTAATAAATGTAGTAGTTTCTGACGACAAAATTCGCTTTCAGCGATTGCTGAAGCGGCGGGAACGCAAAGATCCGCAAACTTGGGCAGAGTTTATAAAACAAGAGACAGCGGAGGAAAAATTATTTCAGATTTCTCAGACCGAACAAGCCGCTCAACTCACACTATTTAACGATGGTAGTTTGAAACAGTTATTTTCCCAACTTGATGAAGTGATGGAGAACTGGGATGAGAGTCCCATGACTTTATAAGAGAGCTACTAACTTCGCCACAGCTTTTAGATTAATACCCGTCTTTACGGGAGTATTTTCTAAAAAAATGAGTCCCTTTTCAATCAGACTAGTGTAATTCTTAAAAACAAACTGCAACTCAGCCCGAATACTATTGAGGCGTAGTTGTTGAGTTGCCCCATGTCGCAGTGGCAAGCGGCGAGCAATAATTTCTAAAGTGCATTCATATCCCTCGCTGATCAAAGAGGGGAGAACATAGATAATTTTGACTTTCACGCCTCGTGGTTGAAGCAATTCCTTCAGGACTAAGGCATAGACTAAGCCTTGAATCATAACTGCTTTTTTGATCTGGTTTAAGCGTTCAATAACAGGTTCAGTAATGGCATATTCATAACCGCCATAGGTTGACCAGAGTAAGGGATTTTCGATCGAAAAAAAGTAATCGATGCCATCTTGTTCTCCGGGGCGCGGAGGTCGAGAGGTGGCTCGGGGTAAGAAGTGAACGTCAGGCGCTAGTGAAAGAGCTTTATTTATGAGAGTGGTTTTTCCTGCGGTGGAGGTTCCACAAACTAGGGTTAACTCACACTTTGATAAATCATATTTATCCAAAGCCTGAGTGGGGAGCGTAGAGAGATCAATTGGTAACCACTCGGGTGGGTTGCGAAATAACCTCGACTCATCAAGATAAAGATTAGGGTTAAAATCTAGCATCACTCATAGATTTTAAGTGGCCCTCAGTCTTGAGAGAGCATAAAAATACATACGTATGTAACCAAAAACCCCTGCGGGTTGCGCAGGGGTCTATTAGGCTTTTAAAAGCAAGAAAGAGCGGTCAATGAATTATTTTAATTCAACGACACAGCCAGCTTCTTCGAGGGTTTTTTTGGCAGCTTCAGCAGCTTCCTTTTTAGCAGCCTCTAAGACGGTAGCTGGGAGTTTTTCGACGAAAGTCTTAGCTTCACCTAAACCTAATTCAGGTTTAAGAGTGCGGACAGCTTTGATGGCACCAATTTTGTTAGCACCGGCGTCTTTTAAGATGACGTCAAACTCGGTTTTCTCTTCAGCGGGAGCAGCAGCTGCAGCACCGGCGGCAGGGCCAGCCATCATCATAGGGGCAGCGGCACTCACGCCGAATTTTTCTTCTAAGGCTTTGACGAGCTCGGATACTTCCATTAATGAAAGCTCTGAAACTGAGTCAACGATTTTTTGAACTTTGTCAGACATAGTTCCTTTCTTTTATATAGTTACTAGTTTTTAGTTGTTAGGTATTAGTTTTGATTTTTGTTTATTAACTAATCCCTAATTTCTAATACCTGTTTTAATTAATAATTAGGCGGTAGCGCCTTCTGAATTCTTTTTGTCAGCTAAGGCTTGTAAGGCATAAACTAAGCCTCGTTGGGAAGCCTTCAAAACATTGACTAAGCCGTAAGCTGGGCCTTGGATGCGTGAGATCAATGTCGCCATCAACTCTGAGCGGCCTGGGAGGTTACTCAAAGCTTCTACTTCTTCGACAGACAGGATTTTGTCTTCCATCCAGCCTTGTTTGATGGTTAATTTGTCAGTGTCTTTGTGAAAAGTGAATAATTTTTTAAGAGCAGATACTTCATCTTCGTAGGAGAAGACCACGGCGTTCATGCCATGAAGTGATTCTTCTAATTTACCTTGACCAATCACGATGTTGATTAAGCGATTTTTAGTAACAAACATTTCGCCACCAGCTTCTTTGATTTCACCACGCAATTTCACTTGTTGGTTAACGGTAGTACCAGAGTAATCGACGATAGCTAAAGATTTAGCTTTGGCTAATTTCTCTTTTAAGATTTCCACTTGTTGTTGATTGTGTTGATTTGGCATCTCACCCTTTCCGGGGTACTTGATTCAATTAGTTCCGTATAAAACAAAAACGCTCCTGGAAGGGAGCGAGGAAAAAGAATAAATTTCAAAACCAAAAATTCAAATTCTAAAAGAATTTAAACTTTGAAGATATGAAAATGTGCTTTTCCTCGGCGTGATATTAAGTTCTTCGTGAACACACGCTGTCTTTGGATTGGGAGTAGTATACCGCAAGATTGGGGAAATGACAACAGCCTGACAATTCATTTTTCCCTGGTGGACAGGTTAGTCTATGTGTTGCGAGAGTTTTACTGACTTCTAATGGCCGTTACGGTAAAGATGCCCTCACTCAAGTCACCTCCCTCTGGTCCCACGTTGAGGAAGAAATCATCCGCTCTTCGATGGGGAATAGGAATGCCATCGGTACTCATGATGTGATAGTTGTTGGCCAGTAAAACAGTGGGGGTGTAATAATCTGTGTTGATACTGGGCAGGCGATAGATTTGCAGATCATTCCGTGCCAGACCAAGTTCATTGGCGGCTTGTTCAATGACAGCATCGGTGAGTTGATCCTCGCGTAGAGTGGGCACAAATAAGTAAATTTGCTCGCCGGCTTTGAAGATTAAAGGCTCAGCCATACGGGGAATCCAAGTGGTGGCCTCATAGGTGGTAGCTGGCACAACCGTGGTTTGTTCTTGCAGATCACTTAAGCTGGGTGGCAGGCCATTTGTTGAAGGCAAGGCAGGCCTCAGCATACGAACAAACAGGAGCGTTGGTTTTTTATGATGGTAAGCATTAGGGCTAGCCGGGTCGCCCCACCAAGCGGAACGAAATTCTGGCTCAGAAAAAGCGGTAGCTGAGTTAGTATCAAGGGGAATTACAAACCCGAGGCCATTAATATGGTGTTCACGATTGCTCTGATCTTGCTCGGTGCCAAAAAAGATATGACTTAAGCGGTTATTAAATTGTTCAGGAGTAGTTTCCCATATTCGCCACAGGTACCACCACTGTGATCGTGTTAAAGGTGTTTCACGCTGTCTAATGATTGGTGTCACAAAGGCAGCAAATCCTTGTCGCTCGGCGTCAGACATGGTAATGATTGTTTGAGCTAGTTGAGCTTCGAGGTTTGAGCTAGTGGGATCAGCATCAATAATATATGGCGCTAAATCAATAAACAGTTCAGCTAAGGGTTGGGGGATATCTTGATCCAGCAAACTTTCCAGTGTCTCAATGTAGCGTTGCGTCCCGAGGGCAGCAATTTGTCCGGAAATAATGCCAGTAATTTGACGACTAAAGGCCGGTTGTAAAGCTGCTAAATCGTACTCAGTTTCCAAGCAGAAATAACGAGCTAAAGCTACCGCTTCCGAAGTGACAGTTATATCCACATTTCGCGAGTCTACTTGCGATAGTAACTGCACAAATAATTCATATCTGCCGAGAGCTTTGAGCTCAGTTATTAAGGCCAGCAATTCTTGGAGTTCACTAGTAATTTGGGTAGCATCGGCGGCTTCGATGCCGTTACTAGGGTCCTGATCGTAGGTGTTAAAGTAGGCATTAAGACTGGTAGTCGGCTTAGCGATTCTGATCAAAAATGCAAACTCAGCGTCAGTTAAGCCAGCCTCATCCAGAACCTCTCTGACTGGTTGGAGACGTTGCCGCCACAACTCCAAGGCTTGACTGAGGAGGGCTTCGTTAAAAAACCGACTGTCCTGAGGGTTATCGGGGGTAGTCTCAGGGGTGACAAGGTAATTAAGGAAAAAAGTGGGGTCAAAATGAAGATAATGATCACGTTGCCAACTAGCATAGTGGCGATATGGCAACCAAGCTTTGAGAGCAATAGTGGCTAATTCGGGAATAATTTCATTATAGCGACCTTCAGCGTCAGCAAGGCTGAAGTAAAAATGGCCAAAGGCGAGTGCTTCTTCATCGGAAAGTTCTTGATCAAGGGGCAGGCCCAGGGCTTCTTGAGCGATGTGAGCTAAAGAGAGAGAGCGCTCATCGAAAAACAAGTAGTTCAATTGAGAGCCAAAATCATCCTTAATTTCGGAAAGCTGAGGATGAAGGGGGTCGGAAAGCTTAGCCCAGTCCTGTGCAGACTCGGTTTTGAGTCTGGTCAGTGCCGCTGAAAACCAGTTGTGGAACTCAGGGTACTGTGAAAAACTCTCGTGAAATATGTAGGTAGGATAATTAAATAAATACTGATAAAGGGAGTCTACCTTCGGGGTATCAGAAACAGTGCTAATCAACTCCAGATCGGGGCTGAATAACAGCATCAGATCGTCTTCATGGCGATTGAAAATACTGACTAATTGAGCGATGTGGGCCTCATCAATGATTTCAAGTGGGTAGGGATCAGTGAATGATGGTGAAGGGAAAACTACTACTGACAACCAAAAAGACAAAAATTGAGGCATCTTGTCGGGGGAAATACCATTCCGTTCTGCTTCTCTCTGGACAGTCCGCAAGAGATTCACGATGGATTGCTGTTCGTAAGGGAGGAAGGTATTATCGGAATTAGTGGTTAAAGTAAAGCGAGGTTCGGGAAAGGGTTGATTGTCGAGGTTGGCCGCAAATGGACCGACGCCAAACTCTTCAGCCAGTTGGAACCACATCTCCACTCTAAATAAACTAAAATCACGTTGGGTGAGATCCTCTAGAAAAACGCGCATCATGACGTCATTTCCATGAAGACGACTGAACAACTCCAACAGCGTGTGAGCATTTTCCAGGTCGAGTTGCCGGTTCGTAAAATCGGGGGAAAAGGTAAACAACCGGGTTATTTCAAAGGTGGAGTAATTGGTGGCTGCTAAGTTGTGATCAGTCTCGATCAGAAACTGGAGAAATTGCTCGAAAGTGGCTCCCGAAGCACTCGGAAAGCGTTGCTCAAACAGCTCTTTGAGGATGGTGAGCTGTTGATATGAGTCAGTCAAAACTAACTTCGATAAGCGGAGGGGTGTGTGCTCATTATTGGCTTTGAAGGCTAGCACTGATAGTGGCGTGGAAGTTTGGGTAAATGGATTACCCACATGCTTACCTGTAATGGGAATATACTGCAACTTATCTTGAGGGAGAAAAACATTACCGAGCAACTCACAATAGATGCCAAACTCGATGTTTAACAACCGGGGAATCTGGAAGAAATCCCAGTACATTTCCGGAGTGAAAGCTTCCTCACTGTCATCAATTTGCTCAGTAGCCACAATCATCAATAGATTATAGGTTTGATAAAAAGTCTCGTTGCTCATGCGGAGTTGGTCAGGTGTCAGGCGTTGGCCAGTACGAACACTGGGAGCCCGCGAGATGAGCTCACTCACGTAGATGCTCAACTCATGAATGGGCTGAGCTTCCATATATTGCTGATCGAGACCAGTAAAGCCAAGGGTATGAACCAGGAGATACCGCCAGAGGCTGGTGGGTAAGTAAGGTGCTAAATCAGCAATGGACTCAATTTCATAGGCTGTAAAAAATTCTTGATAAGCGGGATTTATTTTCAACTGGCCAAAAGTTGGTTCTAGATAGTATGAAAACCAGGTAGTGAGTTCTTCTTGTTGGGTTTCCACCAGTGTGCGGAAAAAATCAGGATTAGCAATCGTGCTGAGCGTGCCACCAGCCAAGATGTGTTCCACGGCGCGATTAAGTTCAGCCTCGACTTTTGTTTGAATATCTTCTCGCAAACTCGCCCCAATTTCAGAATCAGGTTTCTTTAATTCAGCTATTAGATAAGGGCCGAACTGCGCTTCATTCAGGCCACTTACAGTTTCTAATACCAGGGCGTGTGTAGTGGCATCGAGGTATTTCTGAGAGAGTTGTTCCTCGAGCCGTTCATTGCCACCACCCTCAGTACGGTCATCAATAAATTCTAAGCCGATTTGAGCCCGTTGTTGGTCATTGGTCAGGGAGTGTTCACGCAGTTTTTGAGCTTCATAGGCCTGGAGAAGTGTTGTTAACGAGCCCCCATCTTCACCTTCCAGGATCTGAGATATGTCGGAAGGGTTTTGGGCTTCAAGTATTTTTTTGCCGAGCAAGTAACCGCCTCCAACATTGCCAAGCATTGCAGTTAAAACGACTAAATAGAGACCCTTCCGCCCCAGGGTTTTCAGTCGTTTGAAGCGTTCTGGTTTATCGCGATCTGCTGTCTTGGTTGGAACTGGCGAAGGTGAAGCTGGTTCAGATGTTTCAACTATAGTTTTTTTTAGCTCATTAGTAGCCATAAACTCTATTTTAGAGTAAAAAGTTGGGCGGAGTAAATATGGTATACTAGCACTGATGAAATTCTTAGTTCGGACTACTACCACCACTACTACCATCCCGGCAGGGGAGTAGTTTTGGCTGGCTAGACCGAAACTGAACACCTCCCCCGGCCGGGAGGTTTTTTAATACTCCGAAGGCCAGTTCGGAGCGGTAGAATAGTAGTAATTAGTAAAAATCCAAATTCCAAAATTCAATTCGATAGCGAGCGTACTAATTTGGGAATTTGAGATTTAAAATTTGGAATTTAAACATATGTCAAAACCCAAACATGATCAAGAATACTTAGATAATTTGCGTCACTCAGTTGCTCATTTATTAGCTGCGGCCGTGATGGAGCTGTGGCCAGATACCAAGCGCACGATTGGACCGAACATCGAAAATGGCTTTTATTTTGATTTTGAGTTTAGCAAGCCAGTGTCTGAAGCGGACTTCCCGGCGATTGAAAAAAAGATGCGGGAAATGTTACCCAACTGGAAACAGTTTGAGCGTTTTGAGCTGTCAGTCGCTGATGCCAAAAAAGAATATCCTAGCAACCAATACAAACATGAATTGATTGATAAGTTCGCGGAAGAAGGCAAAACGATCACATTTTATAAATCGGGTGAGTACTGGGATTTGTGCAAAGGTGGCCACGTCGAAAATCCTGCCGAAGAGCTGAAGTATTTTAAACTGCAATCGGTGGCGGGTGCCTATTGGTTAGGCGATGAGAAGAACCCAATGTTAACGCGGATTTATGGTACAGCCTGGCCTTCGCAGGCAGAACTGGATGAGTATCTGCAGCGCCAAGCTGAAGCCAAAGCTCGTGACCACAAAAAATTGGGTAAAGAACTCGATTTATTTGTGTTTTCTGACACGGTGGGTAAAGGCTTGCCACTTTGGACACCCAAAGGTGCCGCTGTCCGCCGCGAGCTGGAGCGCTTTATCGTGGATGAGGAAATTAAACGTGGTTACTTACACGTTTATACGCCTGATATTGCCAACTTAGACCTCTACAAAAAATCAGGTCACTATCCGTACTACAAGGACTCGATGTACGCCCCGATTGTGATCGACGAGGAGGAGTACATGTTGCGGCCGATGACGTGCCCTCACCACTTCGAGTTGTACTCCAGCCGGCCTCACTCCTACAAAGAACTGCCGATGCGCTTTGCTGAATTAGCCAAGTTGTATCGCTATGAGCAATCGGGAGAGTTGAGCGGGTTGCAGCGCGTGCGCAGTTTTTGTTTGGCAGATGCTCACATTGTGTGTCGGCGCGAACAAGCTAAATCAGAGATCAATGGCGTGCTTGATTTGATCGAGTACATCTCTAATATTTTCAAGTTTACTCCAGGTGAACAATTCTGGTATCGCTTGTCACTGGGTGATCGCTCTGATGATAAAAAATACTTCAAAGACGATGAGTCATGGGATTTTGCGGAAAACGTCTTGCGCTCAGTGCTGGAAGAGAGAGACGCCCACTTCGTGGAAGCACCCCAAGAAGCCGCCTTTTACGGCCCTAAAATTGACGTTCAAATGCGTAACGTCAATGGTAAAGAAGATACGGCTTTTACCGTCCAGTATGACTTCGTGATGCCGAAGCGTTTTGATCTGAAATTTGTCAATGAAGCCGGGGTAGAGGAGCAACCAATTGTGGTTCATCGCTCTTCGATTGGTGCCATTGAACGCGTGATGGCCTTCTTGATCGAGCACTATGCCGGGGCATTCCCACTCTGGATGGCGCCCACACAAGTGCGCGTCTTGCCAATTGCTGATCGTCATCATGAGTACTCTCAACAAGTGGTCCATGAGTTGAGTTCAGAAAAGATGCGCGTGGAGTTCGATGATCGGGCGGAAAGCTTGTCGGCCAAGATCCGTGATGCCAAACTGGAAAAAATTCCCTATGTCTTAGTCATTGGTGACAAGGAAATGGAGAGTGGCTCGGTGGCAGTCAACGCTCGTGGCGCCGAACCCAAGTCCAAACCTGAAGTCATGAAGCTCGAAGAATTTGTGGCCAAGTTAAATAAAGAAATTAAAGATAAAGTGTAATTTCACTTAAGTAAAAATCAAAAAAGCCTCGTGAGCAGTCCGAGGCTTTTTTTGTTGAATCAATCTTAAAGTGACATATTTTATCTCAGTTTGAGATTGACCCCCTCACGGTTAAGCGAGGGGAGTCGGGCTGGATTTTAGCGGGTTATTTATTCAGGCGCTTAGGAATCTGAGTAGCGCCTATCAAAATTCCCCAAATGTCATCCGTATCCGCGTCCTCCCTTAATATAATCTGCCATTGATTAGCAAATTCTTGAGGAAGATTGAAGTACGGTTGATACTCAAAGACAATAACCACCTTTTTTTCTGGCAAGGCAACCTTGAGGATTTCTGCTAAATATTGTTCAAAGGTGGGAGGTTGATATTCTAAATCTTTCCACCAGAACAATAATGCAAATGCACCCCCCCTTACAAATTCCAAAAAGAGTTCTCCACTTTTCCCCAAGTCTCCTTCTACAACTTCTACTCCAAATAATGAAATTTGGGTTAAAAGATTGTCTCCGGCTGGGGTTTTTGGTGAATTGATTACTACTACCGCATCCATTTTTTTAAGCTCCTGAACAAAACTAAAACATTACGGCTCAGGCCCATCCTGAGCACCGATCAATCCGCCTTATTAAAAAGAAGAACTCATCGGTACTCAGGTGCTAAATCCAGTGTTAAAGAGCGAGTTTTCTCTAAAATAGGCGCAATGCCCATTTAGAAAAATACACACTAAATACATATTACAATAAAAGTGAGAAAAAGTCAAAGTTATGGGACTTATCCAGGCCAGAAGATAGTAAAGACACTTTTAATGAAAAATAATCTCAGCAGCTCTTAATTCGCCATTACTATAAATACCGGTGAGTTTATTTGGTTCACAGATAATCTTTTGTAGCACATAGTGATCTCCGAGAGGGCCTAGAGGTAATACTGGTAATGAACTTGTTCCAATTAGATTACCTGCAAAGTCAAAAATGCCGAACTCAAAATTTGTGTTATGAGTAGTCCCGAGTCCTACCCATTTACCTTCAGCCGAACCCAGGACAAAAATAACATTATTAAGTTGAGGTATCCATTCAGTACCTTCCAGCTCTTTAATTAAAGTACTTTCTTGTGTTCTTATATCATACAAATAAAGGTTGCCAATGGTGGATGGACCTGAAGTTCGATAATCTACAAAGACCACTTGGTGTTCATCTATCCACGTCAATAAACTTTTAGCGACAGGCTTAAACTCGGGACGCATGGGCAGCTTTTCGGGCATTACTTTGATACGTATGTCGGTGCCCTCCGACCAAGCAAGATATTCTCCAGTAGGGGACCAAGCAAACCAGGTGGGATCAGCAGCCCCTAGTGGACTAGTAATTACCTCGGGACCTTGTTGCCAAGCCTGATCTGAAGTGACATCAAAGACCATAAGGCCATAGTCTCTGCCATCACCTGACAGTAGCACACTCATGGCTAAGTAATTGCCAGCTGGAGACCATTCAATCGCATCTCTAAAACCAGGAGTTAACGGGCCGAAGGTGAGAGGTTCGTTTTCCCCAGAACTGTATATGTGCAAAGTATCTTTCCAGTTAGGTCCATGATAAATTAAAGCTAATTTTTGGCCGTTACTACTTGGCTCATTGGCTTGCGTGCTGACAAAATAAGGTGGGAAGCGAACTATTTCTCGACTATAGCTTTCTAGGCTGTCTGTTAGAACTACATCTAAGTACTCAGTGCCAGTAGAATTATCCATGTGAGAGTCTAGCTCTCTTGGTTGTGCAGGTTTATTTAAAAGGTGAAGAACTAAATTCCCATTAACTAATGTAACGATGCTGGCCAGTAGCAATCGCCCGAACAATCTCCATGACTCATTAATATAAGAAGGTTGTTTAGTTCGGTCAGACCATCTCTCAGACATAGTATAAATATTATTTAAGACGCTTCAAATCGAGGAATTTAGTGACCAATCAAAAGTCCGAGTGCTAAATTACTGCAACTCAACTCACCTTTGCGATATTCAGCAGTAGGATTGAGTGGATCATTGCCTGCCAACGTAGCTAAAGCGAGCGCTTCGCCAAGGTTATTGCGAACTAGTTGAAAGCCATTTGCTGTGGATTCAGTTAAGAGGGCAACGGCCCCTGACCCACCATTACAACTTTCACCTAGGACTTGCGTAGAATTAGGTGCTGCTTGCCAATCACCCAATTGTGGTTGGCGAGCGACCATATCCCATTCAATGGTTCGCCACACAATCACCCCATCACCCGTAATTTCTGTAACTTGGAAAACGTTGCCTACGGTATCTCGGTCCGCGTAGGGGACAGTCACAAAACTCTCAGTTGTAAGTAACTTTGTCTCAGGCGCTATTACTGGGAGATCAACAGTGCTGACTTGACCAGTTTCCATGATTAGTCGCGCCGTAGACTCCTGAAATTGAGGCGAATCAATCGTAAAAGCAGTGCCGTTAACAGTTAAATCTGCAGATAGAGCGGGTCCAGTAAGTTGGTAGGTATATTCTGGCTTAATTGAGTGAGCAGCAGCTAGCAGCACCACTTGGTTGCTACTGGTATCTATCGCTAACCCACCTCGTGCCTGACCAATAGAACTACCATTTTGGTCATAGATTAAAAGATGCACCGAGCTATTAAGAATAAGCTGGCGATCGGCTTCGCTGGAAAACAAGCTAGATAACTCAAACCGTGAAGGTTGATCCAGGGTCTGGGAGTGAGTTTCTGAGTTATTAGAAGTAGAAGTCTGCGAATGATCTGAGCGCAATTCCTGACGACCAATGACTAAAGCTGCGCCAACTCCACCTAATACACCCAGTGTTTTCAAAATACGAGATGGTGTTAACCACGATGTCTCTACTTCAGTGCGACTACGCTTGCGTTTTAAACGTTCTTTCGGCATTGATGAAGCACTTCTTTACGCCACGGTCACTTTGACACTGGGACTCATGGTAGCGGTCAGGCTGAGCTTCACCACTTTGCCTTTCAAAGCGTTTAACAATGCTTGCAGGTTTTCCACTAAAGCTTTGGTGTCCATATCGGTTTTACCGAGGGTGACGTGCATCAAAGGAGCTTTTTTCTCGCCCTTCAACGTCACTTTACCGCCTTCTAGCTCTTGTTTTTTGAGCTCAGGATTGGTGGTGACGGTGCCATTTTTAGGGTTAGGCATCAAGCCCTTAGGACCTAAGACTTTAGCGAATTTAGCTAATTGAGGCATGAAACGAGGTTCGGTGATTAAAACTTCAAAATTGATGTTGCCAGCTTCGATGTCTTTCAAGACCTCTTCACTTACAACTACTGCCCGGATAGTTTGACCAGTAGAGTGAGGGAACGTGAGGGTAGCTTGAGTGTTCTCTTCGCGGACGACGGCATCAGCGGTGATGGTGCCAGCAAATTTACTGTAGGAAAGTTTTTTAACTAACTCCACTGCAGCAAACGGATCATAGGTTTTAGTTTTATCCACTTGAGCGCGGACAGCGACGTATTTCGTACCACGAGCGCGAGCGACTTTTGGTTTAGCAGCTTTGGCTTCACTGGTATTTTCAGCGCCTTCAGCTGCGGCTTCGCCGGTAGCTTGAGCCATATCTTCTGGTTGTGCAGCAGCCACGATCTTGACGGTGTCTTCAGTGGTGCTCATGGTGATATTTTTTTTACTTCCCATATAAACTCCTGTTCGAAATTACGATTATCTAACTGCCACGCCCATACTTCGAGCCGTGCCAATCACACTATTAATAGCTGAGTCTAAACTCTTGGTGTTTAAATCAGGGAGTTTTTGTTCAGCAATGGCTTTGACTTGGTCCATGGTTAAAGTACCAATGGTTTCGCGGCCAGCTGTTTTACTACCCATTTTTAATTTCAAGGTTTGCTTAATCATTTCTGCTACAGGAGGCAACTTCAAAACGAACTTGAATGAACGATCTTCGAAGATAGTGATTTCAGCGGGGATGATTTGACCACGTTTATCGGATGTCTTGTCGTTATATTGCTTCAAGAAGTCCATCATGTTAATACCAGCTTGACCTAAGATAGGACCGACTGGAGGAGCTGGAGTAGCACTACCAGCTGGTAGGTTCAGTTTCAAAACGTTGACAATTTTTTTAGCCATACACACTCCTTAGGAGTAATTTACATTGTTAGTTGTTGATGTGAGAAACCACTGGATGAGAAGAAGACAATTCTCTAGAAGCTAAGAAGTTGTTTTCGCTCACCGCAAATCGGTTTGCTCCCTCAATTTAGGTGCAGGTTATCCCTAATAACTTGCGTCGCCGAGGTATGGCGAGAAGTGAATTATAACATAAATGATATAGCGAAGTTATTTCCCATTAAAAGTGAGCTCACAAATAGTTTCGATAGTAGCGATTACATCTTTCTGGGACAGCTGACCCAGACTACTCATCCAACCCCTATTTGGTATGACCACCGCTGGTTTTTCGTTAGGTTTATAGGCTAGTTCCACATTTTCATGAGGATCGAGTAAGTTAAGGAGGATAAGAGTGTGGTTTTGATTTTGAGGACTAATACCATCGCTAGTTACTTCAGCTTGGTGCGCCGACATGCAGTGATATTGAACGTCAGGTAAATGGGTGACAAGTTGAGAAGTAGCTAATGCCACATCCCAACTAGCAGTGGTGCGCAGATACTGGACATATTTTTCCGCTTCGCCTTGAGAGATAGCTAGTTCGGTATCCATGGCATCAAAATAAGTGATGAAGAACCCCTCCGGTGAAATTTTCAAGGAAACTGCGTTAGCAGGAGTATGAGACATCGGTTGGTGAGAATTGTAAGCATACACGCGGTTGGGCGAGAGGGTGATGTATAGGTCTGAGGGTAAGTGTTGGTGTTCGCTTAAAACAATCTTAAGTAAGCTGATCACGCGTGCCTCGCTCATTGGGGAAATACTTGATTCTAAGGTGCTCGGTTGATAATTAAGCGCATTAAGAGCTGTATCTATGGTAACTGGTCTTTCGGGATAAAGGTGTAAAAACCCTAGAATTCCTATGACTACCATCACTTTCCACAGGGCGCCTGCGCGTTTGTCGATAGAGTTCTCAGGACGAGATACAGTGCGTAAAAAATTTCGAAACGAAGTAACAGGATCTTGATCAATGCGTCGGGCCATAGGCCGGCATTATAGTTTCACTTTAAGTGAGTGACTATGAGTAAAAAATCACAACTTGGAAAGAAAACTAAACCTTATTAACCTGCAAGAAGTCCAGCTCCACGGGCGTTTCGCGGCCGAAAATAGAGACCAAGACTTCCACTTTGCCTTTTTCTTCGTTGATGGATTTGACGGTGCCCAAGAAGTCGTTGAATGGACCATCCACAATCCGGACTGCTTCGCCTTCCACAAACTCGGCTTTGAATTGTGGGGTAGCTTGAGTCATGAACTTAGAAATGGCTTCGACTTCATGTTTAGGCAGGGGAGTAGGCTTGTTGCCCACGCCCACGAAGCCAGTCACACCTTGGGTAGTGCGGACGGCTAACCATGATTCGTCAGTCAGTTCCATGTGGACGAGCATGTAACCAGGGAAAATCTTTTCGTTGACGGTTTTGCGTTGACCACGTTTGATTTGAATTTTTTCCTGAGTAGGAATTAAAATCTCGAGGATTTTGTCAGTTAAGTTTAAGGTTTCAGCGCGTTGTTTCAGCGTTTCAGCGACTTTATTCTCATGACCAGAATAGGTGTGGACCACGTACCAACGAGCCTTTTTATTGACTGCATCGGAGACAACAATCATGTTGGGAGTAGAGACCTTAACTTCCTGGACTTCAGGAGGAGTTAATTGATCTTGAGTTGGTTCTGGTTGAGTTTGGTTCATAGTGTTACCTATTAATTAAGATCCGTAATGCGTACTGAAAAAGCACGTCTAAGCCAGCGATATAGAGGCCCACTAAGGCGCTCACCCCAATCACTAACGCCGTCATTTGGATGGTCTGTTGACGGCTCGGCCACGAGACTTTTTGTAACTCTTGATTCACCTCGCGGACGTACTGAATGGGACTGACCATAGATGTGGTATTGTATCAAACTCTCAGCTGGTCTGGAATCACCAGCTTAATAGCCTGGTATATAAAGCTAAGTATCTGATTGCGGCGTCGAGATGCCTTTTTGTTTTAAGCGCTCCAGCATGGACGAATTACCGGTCGTGTTGGCTGGAGCCTGAGGTTGAGCCACAGGGCTCATCGGTGGGCGAGCTGGTGTAGTTGGAGGCACAGGTGAGACTGGTGGCATGGGGCGGGCTGGCATACTAGGGCCAGTGGCTGGGCCGTGCTCAGTACCTTTTAATTGATTGATACGGTCTTGTAATGATTGTTCATAAGCAGTAGGGGCAGGTGAGCGTTTGACGACCATAGGGCCAGCTGGATCCTTACGACGACGGAACAAAGCTCCAAATAAAGCCACCAAGAGTAACAGTAGTAATAATCCTAGACCAGCGGCTAAAGCTAAGGCTGGGAATGAGAACCCTGAGCCACCGAGTCCGCTCAAGAAGCGAGTTAAGAAACTACTGGCATCTGAGGTCTCTTCAGGGGCGGGAGTTGGTGCAACCGAGGCTACGGCAGTAGGGCGAGGTGAAGCGACAAAGGTGGGTCGGGGTGAACCACTAGGTTGAGGGCTGGCTGGTGAGGCAGCTGGATCTTGATCGGCTGCAGAGCCACCTTTTCCACCCTTACTATAGAGAGGCGAGACTGATTTAGTAGAAGTAGCCGTACAGGTCAAACTACTTGGGTTAGTGGCTAAGCGACAACTGCCATTGTAGCAACGTAAGTTGGTAGCACACTCGGCGTTGGTCAAACAGGTCTTATTACAGCCATTGATAATTTGTTGTTGCACTACCTGGGTAGGGAGAGCACAGCTGGTGTTATCTGGGTTATCGGCGCGGCGACAGCGATTATTAAAACATGAGTATCCGGAAGCACACTCACGGGCATCAGCACAGTATTGATTACACAAGCGGTTGAGACCTTGGTCAGCAGCAGCAGCACAGCTGGTACTCGAGACATTAGTCACTAAGCGACAGCGGTTTTCGTAACAGCGGTGATTAGCAGCACACTCGGCGTTACTATTACATTGCTCATTACATTGGCGGTACGTGGTGCCCCCAGTGGCGGGTGAAGCACTCGGCGAGGGACTGGGTGAAGCCGAAGTGATAGGCGAAGCACTGGCCGCTGGAGAGGCTGACGCAGCTGGGCTGGCACTGGCGGCGGGACTAGCACTTGCAGCAGGTGAAGCGCTGGCTGTAGGAGTCGCACTTGGTGAAGGACTGGGTGAAGCGGAAGCGCCAGGAGTGGCTGAGGGGGTAGGACTAGGACTGTTTAAGTTAGCAACAATGTAATTAGAGCTACTCACGATGCGCAACTCATCACGAGGTGGGTTACTAGCGTGGACAGTAGATAATGAGTTCTCCACGTCAAAGTTGAAAGTAATTGTGCCCGGTTGGGTAGGCGTGAAGTTAATTTGCGCAAACGTTTCTGGTGAGGAAGTGGAGTAAGTGTCTTGAATATTATCTGGTAACACAATCATCGAGACCAAAAAGCCATCGTTGGTGCCTTCAATTTCTAAATAACCGATCTCTAAACCAGTATTCGCAGGAACAGTAATAGTAGGCGGGGCGGTAAAAGTGCTGGTGACGATGTTGAAGACTAATTGGATGCCATCAGTTTGGACATTTTGGGTATTAGCTTGTAAATTGATGGTTTGAGCTTGGTTAGGCAAAAAGCTGGTGCCAGAGGCAGGAGAAGTACTAACCAATACTAAGCCAGTACTGGTGGCGGCTTTTTCGCGTAAGTCCAGGTTTTCATCGCGGAGAGGTTTTTGAATGAAAACTAAGCCTAAAGCGCCAATCACAATCAAGGCTACTGAGACCAAGATACCGAAGCGGTTCAACATTTTAGTCCAGGATTGTTTATGGACGTGAATAATTTTGTTGTCGACGGTTTTGTTCATGATACAGACATTACTCTAGCATTTTTAATAATACTAATTCTAGAGCCCAATTCCAAATTGTTGAGCCAAAATAGTGTAGTCAGCTAAATCTACCTTATTATCGTTATTCAAATCACTGTTTAAATTAGGACCAGTCTGCATAAATTCTTGTGATAACAATGTGTAATCAGCCAAGTTGACTTTCGAGTCATTATTAATGTCAGCTGAAGGCAGTGGCGAAGGAGTGGGGCTAGGAGTGCTGCCAGGTGGTGTGATCGGGGGAGTGACTGGGGTGTTCGCCCGCGGTGAAAGGTTGGTAGGTTGAGTGACTGCCATCAGACCAAAGGGAATGACCATCAACATTACCAGTAAACCAAAGAAAACGGGTGGGGATTGTAGCAAGGTAGACGCAGATTGGCGGGCAAAAGGCAGTGACACAATATTTAAGAATAAATGAATCTGGAATTACTGACAAGTGCGAGACGGCAAATTGTCCTCAATCAAAATTCAAATAGCACAGCTGGAGAGAGCAGGCTATAATGGCGCCAGTAAGGTAGTAAGGAGAACGTATGTCCGATCAAAAACGAGTGAAGAAAGCCATCATCACTGATGCCGGCTTTGCCAGTCGCTATTTACCGATTACCAAAACGATTCCCAAGGCAATGTTGCCTTTAGGTAATCGTCCTATTATGCAGTTTGTCGTAGAAGAATGTGTAGAAGCGGGCATCGAAGAGATCATCGTGGTGGCGACTCCCGAGGGTGAGCCCATTTATGTGGATTACTTCAACAATAATGTGAATCGTATCCGCAAACAACTGTCTGCTCAGGGTAAAGAAGATCGCTACGAGCCAGTGCAACACGTTTTAGATTTTCCTAAGATTGTGGTTATTACTCAAGATCCAAGCTTACCATATGGAAACGGTTCCCCCGTGGCCTCTGCCCAAAAATTTGTTGAAGGCGAAGAAGCCTTTTTAGTCTTGTATAGCGATGACATTGTTTTTGGCAACCCTGGTGACGCCAAAACCATGGTGGATTTGTACGAACAAGATCCGAGTGTGGAGGGTATCATCATGGCTCAAGAGGTCAGTCCTGAAGTAGTTGATAAATACGGTATTATTTCCTTCAAAGCTGGTTCTCAAAATGAGCTCGACAATATTATTGAAAAACCAGATAAAGGTAGTGAGCCCTCACGCTTAGCTTCCTATGGACGTTACTTGGTGAAGCCATCTATTTTCCAACACTTAAACCCTAATAACACCGGCAAAGACAGTGAGTTGTGGACTGTGGATGCTATCACACGCTTAGCTGCCGAAAAAACCGTCCGAGTGGAAGTCACCCGTGGCGAATGGATGACGACTGGTGACCCTGAAAACTACTTCAAAGCGCACTTAAAATTTGTGATGGAGCAAGAAAAATACGGCTCTAAACTCAAAGGGTGGGTAGAGGAGCTGAGTCAAGGACAGGCAGCGTAAAGTATCAATTTTTAATTTTAAATTTAAACTACAGCCCCCAGTAAACGGGGGCTGTTTGTTTCTTACTAAACTCTTACTAAATTTTGGTTGGCAACCGGAGCGCGGAATGGTACTATCTTCATAGTTCATTAACAGACTTTAACATTCAAACTTGGGGGGCATAGAATTTCCTCGATAATGTTTTTTTTCGGGCTTATGGATTGTCCATTTGCTAGCTCCGTGGAGTTAGCGGCGTCCTGCCCACCTGGTTTTCTTAGGGGGATCAGGGCCCCTCAAGTTTGGAGGTGAAAGTCCTTCTGTATTCTACGTTTTAGTCCTGTCCGCCACTTGGCGGGCGGGGCTTTTTTTTTGTTTCCAAACACCACTCAGCGCTCGATTTTTTGAGGTGATATAATCCGGCCATCAGCCGAAAAAAACTTAATTACATCAGGAGGCACCATGGCAGCCATAGTCGAAAATAAACCTACCCGCAAACAATTTGACTTTAGAAGCTATCTTCGCTGGGGTAAAGATAAGGTAAATGCTAGTGAACAAAGTTCAGCTGTAAATCCTGCTGTGTACGAAGAGTTAAAAACTGCAGTCTATGCTCTCCGAGGTGAGGGTGCTCCTTCTCGACAACTGCCGCTTTCCCATTTAGAAGTTGGAAAACAACATACTGTAGCGCTGGGAGATAAAAAAACCTTAGAGCTAACTTTAAGCCAGCAGGAAGTGGTCCCAACTCTAGACTTGCTAGCTAAGCAATTAAGATCTTCGGCACAGGTTGAAGTCAGTAATAAAGGTGACTTCGATGAAACGTATACCCTTCAAGTACAAGGTGATCACAACTTCACTATTAAGGCCACCAATTTTGCCCAAGGAAGATTTAATGGTTTTGCCACTCGGTATCAATGCGAACTTACATTTGAGTTAGCAAAAGCTACTTTAAGTGAGCCCGTCTTACCTGTAGAGCCAACTCCTGAGGAACTAGTAGTAAATGAAAAATTTAGCCCTGTTCGCCTAAACTCTTACTTAGAGAAATTCCTACAGCCAGGTGCCACTTTCACAGAAGAAGAGTTAATGGTTTTAGATCAGATTTTAGTTAAAAATAATTTCAAAGTTGCCTTACAAATAGTAGATGGTGTTAAGGTTTATGAAGATCCACGACGAATGGTAGAGGTTAAGATACATCCTGTAATAGGGCAAGTAGGTATATTCAAGGCAGAAATGAGTAAAGGCAGTAATAATTCCTTTCGACCTCTAGACGACGAAGTAATTGAAAAAATGGATCAGATAGAGAGAGTTTTTGGTCCAGATACTTCAACGGAACGGTTGGTTGAGATTGTTGCTTATAGTTTGCTTGTTAATAAGGAATTAATTTATCATCCTCGAGTTTATGGACACGATAAAATGCCTACTAAATTTATTGTGGCGGGTGCAACAGATTCAGAAAAAATTGTTCAAACCTTACCGAAGACATTACCTGAATTTTTATTTTTACTGTCTCAACTTAGTATTACTAGTCAGAAAAGAGCAGAGCAACGAGCGAAAGAAGGTTTTGCAGCGTTACTCGCAGAATAACCGCTTCCTAATTGAGAAAAATCCTGAAGTGTAGTAATCTACATCTCTGAACTTTTTGGTGCCGAGAGGCATAAATTGGCATCATAAGTTAGTTGATTGCCTTCGTAGCTCACTTGGCAGAGCGCATTCTTGGTAAGAATGAGGTACCGGGTTCGAACCCCGGCGAAGGCTCAGGGCCAGGTTACCCAAGTGGTCAACGGGGGCAGACTGTAAATCTGCTGACATTTGTCTTCGTAGGTTCGAATCCTTCACCTGGCACGTTTACATATTATTTCTCAATTGACCACGCACCGCGTGGTTTTTTTTGGCCTGTTACCATTATCAAGAGAAAATTTCATAAAATATTAAAAATGGAGCCGTATAATACCCGACATGATTAGAAAAGGACTAGAAGCTGGTAGTTTTGTTTTTGGCGCGGTAGGGGAGACCGCTGTATTGTTGCGGGCGCTGGCTGTCAGTAAGGAGTTTACGCCGCCCACTTTATTTTTTTACTCAGATTTTGATACCTCAGATCGGGATAACCGCGTACGGGTGAATATTCCAGAGTTGGGCACCGAGCTTCATACCTCCATGAATCTTGAACAGAGTGAAATAATTGCCAGCCAAGACCATTACATTCTGGTAGTAGATCAACCGTATACAAATCTCTTTACCGGCAAAATCATCAACATTTTGAATGGAGAAACCACCGCCGTAGCAATCAACAATCCAGATTTTTATGTGTTTGATTATGTGTCACTAGTGTTGCCAGCTGGCGCACCACCGCGAATAAAACTAGGGGTGAAAGAAAAGGATACGAGTGAAATGAGCAGCTTGATTTATGACAGGGAAGACCATTATTGGCAAGTTGATGTAGATGATTTAGTAGTGGGTGATTTAACAATTGCGGTGGATAGTACTCGATATTTTATCTTGGTGGAAAACTATGTCACCGGCCAACAGTGGCGTTTAAAAAACCCCTTGAGTGAGTTGCGAGGGCAACCCATGGTCTCCGCTGAAGTCTATGGTGATAAGCTTTTTTTGATTATTAGTAACTTTGATCTAAGGAGCATGCCTTCACAAATATATATAGCAGATTTAAGTGAAGCCAAGCCTCAACTGGAACATCTGTCATTACCACCTGGTACTGAGTGGCATGCTACCGTCCAAAATAGTCCTCACTTTCAATTTATAGCTCGGGTGATAAAAAACGGCCAACATCAAGTATGGCTGTATGCTTTTGACGGTAATAAAGCCCTGGTGCCTGTGCAACAGCTCCCTGATGCAGCAACCTCCATCCTAGCTATCGATAACACGCGGATGATTGGTCAGCAAATTACTTTTGATGGCCAGCTAGGGTTTTTTCAAATTGATCTTGAGCAAAAATACTCGGATCGTCTCCAAGAATTAGCGTTGCCAGAAGAAATTATGTTTGGTTTAACCGATGTAGAGCGGTTTCAAGACAATCCAGAGGTATCGCCGGTGTTACATCTGATATTTTTGTTGATGATCATGATAAGTGTGATCAGTGTTAGGGCCCGAACTCATTTAAGAAACTCTTAATAGTTTGCTATAATCTGCTTCTGATCTTTGCCTTCTTAGCTCAGCTGGTTAGAGCGCCTGTTTTGTAAACAGGAGGTCCAGGGTTCGAATCCCTGAGAAGGCTCCAAAGCTTTCTTTCAGGCTAGATTCCTCTTTTTTCTCGGCTGACTCAAGCCTTATTTGGACTTCATTTATATGTAGTTAATGTGTACAATCTTTTGTTGTTATGGAAAGAATACAAGTAAAGCCCTCAATTGAATCTGTATTTCTTGGAGATCCGTTGATGACAGATCTTTTAGATCCAGAAACAACGTTGTTGCTCCACCAAAAAGGACTTCTCAAGGAAATTTTTCGAACCAGTGACATTGTTTTTACTCCAAGCGAGCTAACTCAAGGTCTGCAAATAGGGCGGGCAGGGGTTAAAGTTGGAGATAAGACAGATGTCGAGGATGAACGATGGAAATATCTGTATGGCAAAATGGCGAATAGTCAGATTAGCCGTTATCACCTTGCTTTTTTAACTCAAAAAGATAAGGTGTGTCTGGTAAATATGGGTAAAAGTGTGACTACTATTGCGAAAAATGAGCACTCTGTACTCTTGCAACCACTTCCAAATGTCGCTGCCGGCACACCTTTTAGTCAGTTGCGCCAGCACCCACAGTTTGAAAGATATCTTTATCCACTCGAGGGGGGAGAGATAGTGGCAATAGATACCCGCTTTTTAGGTGAAGATGTGCGCGTGCTTACTTTAGAAGTTGCAGTTGCTCATCCTGAGGTTGGTCTTGGCTTACACTTTATAAAAGCCAACTCACCTGAGAACGCCACCCAGAAGGCTGACTAGATAAAATCACTCTGATTGTGTATACTACGCTTCTGCAAAAGATGCAGATTTCAAATAGCGACCATTTTTAAAGTAAGGTATCTATGGCAAAAAAGAAAAAAGGCCCACGTCAAGCAACTGGCTTAAAATGTAAAGTCTGTAACAACTTTAATTACATTACTGAGTACAACAAACAAAACGAACAACTCAAAAAACAAACTACTGGTGAATCCACCTTTCCTCTCATGAAGTACTGCAAACGTTGCCAAAAGAGCACTGAGCACGTCATGAGCAAGAAATTAAAATAAGTTTTCGCTCTTTCTTCCAGATGTGATACCATAACTACATGGTAAGTGATGAAGCGCACATTTTTATTCCTGAACTCACACAATCTCAAGCTACGGAATCGCCGAAGTGGCTCGATTTTCGTACCCACCTTCAACAAAAATTGCTGGAAGTGCGCCGTGACATGGCACTCTTAATTCAAGAGCGTGAAAAACTACTTCCACGCCAACAACTCAAACACGAATCGCGCGCCATCTCACGTTTCAAAATGCCTGCCTGGCTCCACCCTGACACACACGTCCGCGATAATGATGACAAGTTTCAAACCAAAAAGAAGCAGGAACAAATCCTGATGCGGACTCTCAATGAACTACCCAATTTAATGAAGTTTAGTTCGCAATGGTCTGAGATGGATGGCGAACAACTAAAAGTTTTGGATCTAAAAATGACAACGCTTTCTAAACAGCTGGCTGCCGTAGGGTTAAACGATGCACTACGTTTAGCAGTGGAGTTGGATGAGATGCGGGCCCAAGAATACCAAGCTCGAACAAAAGCAGTTGGCGCTCAGCTCGAAAAACCGATTGCCGACCCAGGTTTTCAGCAGCACGTAAAAACCGTGTTAGCCAATAAAATTCATCACTCTTGGCAAATGAGTGACCCTCGTGCCAACCGTTATAAGCCCGTTCGAGGTAAATATGCAGAAGGTGATGAAGGTGACAGGCAACGCCAAGTTGATCAAGAGTACATCGCTCAGACTAAAGCCAAGTTTCCAGCTGATATGTTCCCAGGGAAGTGGAAGGAAACGTCTCAGGGTTTTGAAGTGGACATCATGAACTTGAAAAATGAAGAGCTATCTGAAGATCAACAGCGTGAAAATAATTTGGCAGCCGAGCTCGCATTTAATTTAGTACATACTGCTCTGGAAGCCGGTCGAAAAGTTGATTGGCAGTTGGTGGAGGAGTTAGCTGAGCAGATCCATATCAAGTGGTTAGAGCGCAATTGGAATTGGATAAAAGATAGCCAAGATCCAGTTCATTTAATTCAAAAGAAACCATATAGTGAGATGGATGAGCAACAACGTAATAAAGATCGCGAGCACATCATTCTGGCGTTAGAGACGTATGCTGAAATGTCGCAGGGGGTGCCAGCGCCTCAATCTGAACCGGCTCAGTTCCCGTTACCGCTCAAGCACGCTGGCTAAAATTTTCTGACTTCCATTGAGGAATAACTCATCAATTTCCAGGGCAGCGCACTGGGCATTTTCTACCCAGTTAGAGTCATCAATTCTCTGTGTTAAGACGCTGAGTTGAGCCACAATGTGATCGGTCTCGGCTTTCTGAGCAATGCCTTTTTGGACAAAAATTTCACGGATATTGTGTTCCCATTCACCCCATTCAGCTAAAGTGAGTAGGAAGCAGCCAGCGGCAGCGGCGTCGTAGGCCATGTCGCCCGAGGGTTTACTGATGAAACCATCCGCCCAGGGGAAGCCATATTCGATCAGGAGTTCGTTGGCATCGACAATCTGGGGATGATACAAAATTCTGAATAGAGCACGAGCATCACTTTGACCACCAATCTTAACCCGGTGCTGGTGAGCTAGATCTCGGCTCATTTTGGCGATATCAGTTTGGGTGCCGGCATAGACCAGGATTTGGTAGAGGGGGTGTTGTCGTCGCAACTCCGGCAACATTTGTTCCAAAATACGGTGAATTTCATCTTTGTTGGTGCCGAGACCGCCCGTAGTGATGCACAGGCGCAGTGGCCGATGGCCTTTCCAGGCTGATTTATGAAAGCGTTGCTCACGAACGCGGGGATCGAGTGGAGGACCGGTGACGATGACTTTATCAGGATCAACTTTCAAACCTCTCACCGCTGCTTTTTCTAAAAACTCCAATTTAGTGCGGTCATCAAAAACACAAAAGGTGATCCTGGAATTGTCAGCATTGGTCAAATAATCATCCCGAACATGAGGGTCGGTGATGACTTGAATAACGTGTTTACCATGCTCTACTAAAATGTTGCCGGCGGCGATGTGCAAAGACAAAACAGGCTTATCAACTCGTTCAAATAAATGCACGATTGGTGGCGTAATACTTTTTAAAATGGGCAATTTTTGCCTCCCGAAGCGATCGATGACATCTTTGACCATTTTGAGGAGCGGTTGGCGAGCGAGGAGACGGCCTACGCTTTGGGTGAGCTGCAAACTTTTCCAGTCCCGGCTGGAGACATAGTTAGTGGGATCCACCAGCCAAGCTTTATCAGGATTTACTTTTTTACCCCAGGCCTCGATGGCCACGCCCATAGCCATACTGAAGTGTGCTCGAGAGAGGACGACGTCAGGGATGTTGTCGTCCTCAGCTAAACCATACCAACCCTTCAAATCCTCCCGAAAGGTAGCCGAAACGGTCACCATGGGAATTTGGGTATTTTCCAGATGTAATTTATCTTGTTCTAACAGAGCTTCCAGCTGAGGATCTAAACGTGGCATAGGAATTCATTGTAGTCCCAAAAGATGAGATTGAAAATTGATCAAACTCAGTCTGCCTCGTATAATACGCTACAGCTCTTTAACTAAATACTGTTTTGCTTGTGAACTGCCGGACACTTAGCAATTAATTTTGGAAGCATTTTATGCTCTGTAATAAATGTTATCTTGAAAAGGGTCCGGAGGCATTTTCCTTAAAAAATAAAGGAAAAGATATTAGGCACACGATTTGTAAAGATTGCCATTCTGCATATAGAAAACAGCATTATTCAAATAACAAGAAAAAGTATATTGCTAAAGCTTTTACATGGAACCAAAAGCAACGAGAAGTTTTATCTAAATACCTTTTCAATAAACTATCTCAATCAAAGTGCAAGGATTGTGGTGAGAAGGATATCCTGGTTTTAGATTTTGATCATTTAAGAGATAAAAAATGGGGAATTGCTCAAATGTACAGAAATAGACATTCTGTACAAACCTGTGAAAAAGAAATCGAAAAATGTGAAGTGCGCTGTGCTAATTGTCACAGAAGGAAAACAGCAAAAGAAGCTGGTTCGTGGAAGTATAAGATGTTGATGGAACAAACTTAGGGGCGTGGTGAAATGGTATCACAGCAGTCTCCAAAACTGCTTTTTCAGGTTCGAATCCTGACGTCCCTGCAGATGATGCTTTTTGATATAATCTTTTTGTGCCGACTTCAAAACAATTACTGGGAACACTGGGTGAAAAACTAATCGCCAAGACATTGCCTTGCCCAAGCTGCAAAAAACATAAAACCCTCAAAGAGTTGCGTCAAAACTTCAAATGTGCAGACATCATTTGTGACTACTGCGGCTATTTAGCTCAGGTTAAAACGGTTTCAACCACTGATATAACAACTGTACCTAAAAAAATTATTGGAGCAGCTTGGGAACCGCTAAAAGAACGAATGGATGATGGCCGTTATTTTTCTTTATTCATTGTTCTAATTGATAAAAATACTATTGCTATAAAACAGCCTAAGTACTCAGTTCTATATCTGCCTGCTGAATTGCAAACTCCTGAAATGTTTATACCTAGAAAGCCACTTTCTCAAAAGGCTAGAAGAGCAGGTTGGCAGGGAGTAACCTATGATTTAGAGCGTGTTAAAGAAAGAATCATTCTTCTGAAATAATGTCTTACGAATTTGTCTTAAATAGAATTAATTTTCCTAGAGGTATAGTTAAACATGACCGAGACTATAGGGTTTTAGAAAAAGCTTGGTCGCAGCAAGGGATAGCTTTGTTAGGAGCACATAGAGCAACTGAAATATACTTCGTAAGAAATATAAAACTGCAACTGGTAGCTGGTCTTTTTCTTTTACCAAGAAATATATATGAAGTTGAAATTATGTACGTACTTATAAATAGCTGGTCTCAAACTGTTTTGGAAAGAAATGGCTTTTTACTGGAGTGGGAAGACCAAAGAGCAAAAATGGTGTTTGCTTCTAAGAAATAAAATAGCTTCTCATGTCGTTTACCAGTTCCTGGCATTCCTAACTTACGTGAAGGGTTAATTTACCAAAACCAGAGCAGGGAAGCAATGACTCTAAATAGCGAAAATCTCTTGGAATCAAATTCAGAATGACTCACAACAATTGCTTGAACAGACCCATCTTCATCACTAATCACTTTACTAGCTACATAAGGTCTAGACAAATATCGTATAAAAGAAGTTTGATACGCAGTTTTTTCATAAATAGCTTTTCTTAAGTTGGGAGTTTTTACCACAGGAGCTAATGCTGGATCTGGGAAAGGTGTTCTAACATCAGCATAAGAAAGTGAATCAGGACGATTCCACAAAAATAATCCTTTTTCTTCTCCCAGCAAACCGATGCTGATAGAAACACTATTTCCTCGCACAGCATACTCACTCTTTGTTAGAGATGCAAATATGTCACTTAATTCGTCCGGTAATTGCTTATAATATAAGTTCTCAGTTTCTGGGGCGGTGTTTAAAAAAGGATGTTGTTTAATTTGCTGAAGCGTAGCAGTATCTAAATCATTGACTATGGCAGTTAAGGCTTGGTTTGTATAGGTACGCTCAGAGACAAAACTACGATAATCTATCAGTAGCTGCAGGCAGATTATGAATAATAACACCCCGGCAACTTTATAATTATGCGTTTTTGCTAACTTTAAATTTCCTGTCGGTTGGAACATATATAAAATACCCCAAATCAAGCAGCAGATAACACTCAAAAAAAAGAGGAGTGGGGTAGTAAAAAAAGAAAGTATGAATAGTTCCTCTAATACAATCCGCTGGTAGAAAAAATCACCGTCAAAAAATGCCGGTGAGTAAATAAGCACCGTAATGAAAACGAATATTCCAGACAAAGTGAAGCCTGGAATGAATAGCCACCAGGAAATTCTTTTTTTCAATACTCGGTAAACCAACCACCAATACCAATATAAAATTCCACCTATAACAACACTCTCAAAAATGAGATAAAACCAGACGTGCTCTGAAACCAGAGACACTCTATGATTAACAAAATATTCAGTATCTATTTCTTCCTTCGTAACTGTTCTATCCAATTCACGTTCCAGATCTGACTTAGGCACGGTGTAAATAGCATAGTACTTTTCCCAAGAGTTAGACCCAAGCCAATAAAAGGTGCCTTTATACTTGACTAAGGAAGGTGATGAATCGAGTGGTGGCTCAGTTAGCTTCAAGGGGTAAACAGTTGTCCCTACAGTTACCTTATCTGAACTTAATCTGAGAACTTTGGTTGAGTCAGGTTTCTGAAGTAAAACTGCCACTTCCACAGGAGTTAAATGCAAAGGAACATATGCATCAGTTGATGATCGCGATCCATCTAACCGAGCAAAGTAACTCACTGTCACTATGCCAACGCCGATCAACCCACATACCAGGAGAGCTATATAGTCTTTAGTAAAAGCTTTTATGTATTCAAGACTGGTTACTTTTTTCACCGGATTAAGTATATCATTAAGTAGTAGGGACCAAATTATGATCAAATCACCAATAATAGTTGATAAGGAAGAAGTTTTTACAGTAAAAGGTGAAATTGAGCTCTTTCCTCAAAAAGGGGGTTGGTTTTTTGTTCGGGTTCCCAAGAAATATACTGAACTAACTAAAGATGTAGCAGACAGAGGTTTGGTGGCTATTACAGCGACAGCTGGAGGAAGTAGTTGGAACACCTCACTATTACCAATGGGTGACGGCACACACTTTATTGCCTTGCCTGCCAAGGTGAGAAAAAAGGAAAACCTCAACTTAGGCGACTCACTTAGTATGACATTTGTATTGAGAGATCGTTAAAAGAGCTTCCTACATCCTCCACAAGTCCCTGCAGATTAGTTAAAAGGATTCACCACTTTTATTTCGTTATACTTCTGTAAGTGTTTAGTATTATCAGAAGCAATTTTTTCAATGCCGTTGCTGAGAGCGGTGGCTACTAAATAAGCATCAAAAATTTCAGTGCCTGTAATTTGATATTTTCGAATTAATTCCAAGGCTAAATCGTAGGTTTCCAAAGTAGGAAAAATAACCGTGGCTTGGTCAGTTAGAGCCCGGACAGCTTCAGTAGCCTCCTTAACAGAGAAAGGGTTAGGAAACTTGGTATGAGTCAAAATTCTCAAAGTTTCAAAAATATTTTGCTGAGCAAAAACTATGTGGGTTTGTGATTGAAGGAATTTTTGTGAGTCCACAGACTTAGGTGAGGCTTGATTAAGAGAGTAAATTAAAATATTTGAATCAATCAGCATAGATAGCTTCTCGATCGAGCTGGTCTAGAGGGGTTCCTAGGTCTCTGGCTTTAAAAACTAGCTTTTGAGCTTGTTGTCGGCTCTCTTGAGAGAGATAGGCTTCGATAGCTTTTTCTAATAAGGCTTGGAAAGTCATATTTAATTTTAAAGCTTTCATTTCAGCAGCCTTTTTAAGTTGGGGACGAAGTCGAATAGTGGTTCTAATCAGTTGCATATGTCAGAATATAGCATAAATATGTCTTTATGTCAAAATGGGTTGTTTTCACTTCCAGATCTGCAACTCGACTGGATCATTTGTTATACTTCCTTCTATATGAAAAAATCTTTACAGGGAAATTGTGAGAGTTGTTTGATGCCATTTTCAAAAGATCCTAAAGGCGAGAATCGCGAACACGAAAAATTTTGCACTTATTGCTTCAGTGACGGAAAACTCAACTATCAGGGCACTGATTTCAAAGAATTTAAAAATGCCATGATTGCGGCGATTGTCGCTCGTGGTGAAAACCGCATCAAAGCTCATTTATTTGCCTTTATGGCAGGCTTCGCTCCACGGTGGAAAAAGGGTTATAAGCTTTCGTAGGATTCTTTTTGATATAATCTGAAAATGGTGAATAATCCTTCAGAAAATCCTCATAGAGATATATCACTAAAAAAAGAACTCATCTTATTTTTTAATACCCTCTTAAAGTGGTGGGCAGAGTTATCATTATCTAAAAGCACACCTGATAACTTTAGAATCAAGGTAGGTAATAGCGAAATTATTCTTTTAAGGACTGAGAGAGATACTTTATCACTCAGTCTCAAATTTGTTTTTGAGAAACATGAATACATAGGTGGAATAGAAATTGATACGCCAGAACTTATCGATTTACTGTCATCTCAAGATATAAATTTGTTTTTAACTGATCCTAAAGAAGTAGGAATTGCCCCGGCTTTAGCCTTACACCTCAAAACAGAAAAAAAGTCACCTAATCCTAGATCAATCTTTGGGAGTACTGAGCTTTTAGCAGCTATATTAATACGAGATTATAGAGTGAGAAGCCAAACTAAATTCGAGATAGTGTGCCGGATCCATGATAGAGAAGACAGAACACTAAAAAGAATTAACTTTCCCTTAAGTGAACATGACACAGAGGTGTTAAAGCAAATGTTCAAATCATACTAGTCTCTGCCACCAAGTTCACTGAAATTTTGGAGGTAATTCAGGAGAATAACTACGATAGAAAAAGATAATCAATTCGACCAACTGGGTAATGAAAACAGCAAACTTCTGCTAAGAAGTCTTATATTCCATACTCTTGCTCACATTTCTCAGAGTTTTCCTAAGCCACCTTTACTGCTTCGTAGCTATAAAGATATAACTAGAGAAAAGCGTATTCAGAGAATTATTCAAACTGTTTCAGTAAAAGATAACTATAGTGAAGCATCAGAGATAATTTCTGAGTATTTAAATTATCTTCTCAAGCAAGAAAACTCCTCAACTTTAAGTGAAAAAACTTTATTTTTATATACTCTCCTTGATGTTCTTAGCCTACAAATTATAGAGGAAATAATTGAACATCCGTTATTTAATAAATCTGTGGACAATGTAGCTAGCGGTATTATCAGTGAACTAATCTTCACCCTTTCTCACTGGCGACAGCAATGGGAATTAGCTTATTTACAACTTAACTTAAGAAAAGCTGAAAGAACCCTCGCTTTAGTTGATGACACCTTATTAGAAAACAATGGATTATGTCCTGAAACTGAAACCTGGCATGAAACAATACTATGTTTAAGCAGTATGCAGCATATGATTTTTAATACTACTTTAAAGTCTAGTGATACCCAGTAAGATTAAGAATATAAAATAGGTTTCAAGCTTTCCACCATTCATTACCACCTCACACCTGTTTCACTCTTCAGAACTCGTATTAAAAGTAGCACGGGCTTCTTCAATGGCTGTAAAATTTTGTTCGGCCCACTGAGTCATGGTCATAAAAACGGGAATCAGTGATTTACCTAGGGGGGTAAGTGAGTACTCAACCTTGGGGGGGATAACGGGATAAATTTTTCTTTTTAGAAGACCATTTTTTTCTAGATTTCTGAGAGTGTGGGTAAGAACTTTTTGGCTGATACCTTCCACTCGACGTTGAATTTCATTATAGCGAAGCACATTATCCTCAAGTGCATGAATAGTAATGATGGACCAGCGATCACCAATTAAATCAATAATATCTCGTGTAGGGCAATACAGTTGTTTGAGATCAAAAGTTTTACATTCCATATGGTGTGTATATTACAAATTTGTGCGTACTTCCCATTATAGCCATGTAGCCTTTATTATTCAATTCTGATTAATTGATGGAGGTTCTCTATGACCACAAATAAAAAACCACAGATTGCTATCATTGTAGGCAGCACTCGGCCGGGTAGGAACGCTGACAAAGTTTTAGCATGGTTCGAAACCATCTATAAAAATTATTCTGGAATAGAATTTGAAGTATTAGATTTACAAACTTGGGACATTCCCTTATTTAATGAGCCAGCTTTTCCCACTGAAAAAAACTATACGCAAGAAGTCATACAAAAATGGAGCAAAAAAATTGAAAATTTCGATGGATATATTGTCTTGCTTCCTGAATACAATCGAGGATATCCGGCGGTAGTTAAAAACGCCTTTGATCACTTATATACAGAGTGGAATAACAAACCGATTGCCTTTGTGGGATATGGAACTGATGGGGGAATTAGAGCAGTCGAACAAATGAGATTGGTGGCTATCGAATTACAAATGTTGCCCATTCGCGAACAGGTGGCTCTGCCAATTTGGGAGTTTGTGGCCACTAGCAATCATGATAAATATACGCAAAAAGCTACCATCATGCTGGAACAATTACATTTTTGGCTGAAGCTGTTAAAATCAACTTAACATGGCAAAGCCTGAGATAATCATAAAAACGTTTAATGACTATACACCCACTGTTAAAGATGGAGACACTGTAGCGGAGAATACATATTATCCACACTATACTTACTTTGCTCATGACGACATAGGCTCTCTGAGTAACCCGCATACGGTTTTAATTCATTCAATGCATATACCCGGGTTCGCTCATGAAAGTGGTGAAGCTAGTGCTGATGTGTATGAGGCAAAAAATTATTTAGAAAAGTTAGGCCTGTCATGCCACTACTTTATCCCCAGGGAGGCGAGAGACGAAAAGGGTGACTTAGTTGTTTATCAGATGGTACAGGATGAAAGGAAGGCTTGGCATGCAGGTAAAAGTGCTTTGCCTAGACTTGAAGAAGGGGAGGCGATTGTGGGGTTAAACCATAACTCACTGGGAATAGAAATCATGGATTATCCAGATACTGATTTCACCGATGACCAGTATTTGGCCTTGGTCGGTTTGATAGCTCAATTACTAGCAAAACATCCAATTGAAAACATTTTGGGTCACTCTGAAGTTTCAGGTCCAGATATTCGTGAAGATTATAAAGTTGATCCAGTTGGATTTGATTGGGATCGGTTTATGTCAATGTTGGCTCAAGCTTTAAATCTCAGCCTAGAAGACGTTGCTCGTTATCGGCAGCGGGTTGTTTGAAGACGGTAGAGTTTTGAGGAACAGACCATGAAAAAAAAGTATTTTGAGTATTTTATCTTTAGTTTTATTTTACTTGCCGGCCTTACCTTTCGTTATCTTTCTAATCAACAAGGTCTTAGATATAGCCTTGTGCCCCAAAATGTGCCTTGGAACTTACAAACTGGGCAGAAGTTTGAAGTAAGTTTTACCGGTGATGTTCCTCCTAAAGATTTAAGCCTCAGTAAGCTGAAGTTTACTCACGAAGTTGAATTGTTGGTGAATCAATTTGAAGGCAATGACGAGCAGTTACCCGTTCATTTATTGTGGAAAGTAAAGAGTAATCAGCAGGTTATTGGCCAGGGTGAACTGAATACTTTGAGAATGAGTGGGGTTTCCCAGGTATTACATTATGAGATTGCTCGAATTAATTGCCCGTATCACGAAATCTGTAGTATGGAATTAGAAGTAAAAGCCGTAGAAGAGTGGGTTACCTCACTTGAGCCTCGGTTACGAATAAAAGTTCATCCCTACTTACTAAAAGGGATTGTTGTTTCTCAGCAAATAATGATGATACCAGCCAAAATATGCGACTTCATTATACTAATATGGGTAGTTGTTAGGACGTTAATTTGGGTAAAAAATAAGGCTTCCCATTAATTTTTTTAGCTATAGTGAGATAAAGTTAAGCCGAGTTCTGTGCTGCTTAAGAGGCAGCTTTACTTTCCAGCGCCCATCTTCCATACTTAATTCATGGAAGATAACACGCTTCAAAATTTAGAATCTGAATCGGAATCTCAAGTGCCCACAATTTCCTTAGTTTCTGCACAGACGTTGAAAATAGCTGTAGTAGGTTTGTTACTGCTTTTGCCGATTGCTGCTGGCGGTGGATACTATTTAGGTAAAAAAAGTGTTCTCAGTACTCAAGTTTTAGAAAGTGTTTCGAGACCCGTTGTTACTAACCAAGCTAATCCCAGCCCAAGTTCACAACTCATTCCTCACTCTGAAATTACTGCCATTCAACCTACCTCCACGCCGGGTGCTTCAGCTACCAATTGGACACAACACCAGTTGGCTATTAAGGCCAATACAATGGGTGGGTTGACTAACTACACATTCGGTTTCAAGTATCCTGCGGGGTGGAACCTTGAGAAAATAGCAGGCAGGCATGAAAGTGATGATCCCAAACAAGGTTGTGAAGATTACGCACTTAGTTCACTAGCAGGGACTGAGGTGGAAATAAAGATGTATTGTGATGGCTGGACGGGTACTTATCTACCTATTCCTCCGCAAACAGTGACAGTCACTAAGCTTCCAGAACCAGCTGATGATAGCAGTGATATTTATATTGTCCGGTATGTAGATTCCACGTCAGGTAGTTATGCATATGGCCGAGTGCTGACCGACCCCGGGCAGTCAGTGGATGTAAAAGAACAGCTCAGCCGCGATGTGACTGTCAAATCAAACGCCAACGAGCACTACTTCAAACCCGTGGAGATTACAGTCCGAACCAGTAATGAGAGTGAGCTACCTATTGTGGATGAAGTGGTGAAAAGCTTTACCTTACGTAAACAATGACAATGAAAAAAACTCAGCTACGTTTTTTATTAGGTGCAATTGTCGTAATGGTGGTGATTTCATTAGTTGTACTTTGCCTGCAAAAGAAAAGGGGAGTGTCCCAAAATTCGGAAACAGTTTGTCCACCGTCTACTATGCTCTACAGTAAAGATAATGGGCACGTAAAATTTAGTTTTTGTTACCCACAGGGTTGGGAAGCGTTAGAACGCGAGCGGCCACTGGGCTCATGGTATCTTAGCTTTTCAAAACCCGGGGAAACTAAAACTAAAACGCTTTATATTCAGATGCAACTCAGTTCACATGACCTTGAGTTGGATAAACGGTTATTTGCCAACCATCAAGCCACTCAAGCACCTCAATTTAAAAATGAGGAAAAGCGTGTTGTTCTCAAAGACACGCCGACAGAATTTCATATTTTCGAGCGAGTTCTTTCAAGTCACAGTCAAATTAGCAATACTATCACTTATTATGTCGTTAACCCTCAGACGAGCCCGCATCAAATCATGAGATTCTGGTTTGATTATGAAGATAATGCACCTTTATCTGACGTGCGAGAAGAATCGCAGGTTTTTGCTGAGGTAATTGAATCTTTTAAGTGGGATAAGAACTAGATCTCTACCTCTTAAACTAATCTCCAAATCCCTTCTAACTTGCCACCACTGATATAATGAATGTGTATGGGAAAACAAGTTGAGAAAAATACACGAAGAGATATAGCTTATGCAGTGGGTGGAGTGGGCTTAATGGTTGGAGTACCACTGATTGGCATCGCGATTTCTGAACAAGACGTACATAAAGAGTACGGTCATGTATCCCAACAGACTATAGAAGCTGAGTTAAGTAAATCACCCTACCTGACACAAATAGAGAAAGACTTCATCCGGGATTATGTTAGGCCCTACCTGAAGAACCAGAATGTAAAAGAAATTGCCAATGTTATTCAAAGTTGTAAAGAAACCTATGGTCCCGATGCCCGGTTAGTGTTTATGGGGATCCCGCTATATGACAAAACAGGGAAAATGGTGGCCTTTTTACCCAAGGGCATGCGGTGTGGAATAACCTACGAACGAACCCGCCTGACAGGGGATTACACAGTCAAGGTTCCCTCCTTTCATAATCAGTTGTTGGCATTAGCCAATGGTGACAGTTTAAATACGTTAGCCGCCAGTGAACCTATGGCATCCGGTGAAGTTCAACCCTCTTACTTTGATGAGGAATATATCAATACGACTTTAACAAACTACACGGTCAACCCTATGATGGGTGAAGTGTCATCAGAAATATTGCTTGAAACAGCTGACGGTTATGATGATCCAATCTACACTTTTCTTTCTGACGAAGAACTGATCAGAGAACTCCAGGCTTTGTTTGATAAACATGGCGTCTGTTCTTTTGTGCCACCTGATGTAGCTGTGAGAAGAATCAGCGCTGAAGAGTATCTATTTACCTATGAGAGTCCTAATACTAAAGAAATGTGGGAAATTCGCATCTGTTCTGAGCAGGTAGAAGGTGTGTCTGATGGTCCCACTATTTATGATGTCAATGCATTGCCGGATGAAGTACGTCGCTTTGTGGAGTCACTATTTGATAATGTGCAAATGCCTTTGAACCCAGCGGCCACGGGCAGAATAGTGGTCGATATTAAGTTTTCTGGTGGTAAAGAAAGAGTGACTCTGTATCAAAAAGAAGGTCCGGGAGTTATTTCCCATACACTTGGTTTTAATCATAGCCAGCTCAAAGGTTTACGGCCGGATGAGGGAGCCAAAATTCCGTTTACAGAAATTGTAATTGTTTTAGCTGAATTAGTTGGTGTCAGTGGTTTGCTGACCGGCTTAAAAAACATGCGGATCAATCACCTGCGTGCTAAGGCTAAGGCTGAAAGAGATGCCGAACAAGCTCAGCGTGAGGCGGAGGCTCAAGAGCGTAAAAGAAAAAGAGATGAGGAGTTGAGACCAATCAGAGAGGCCTCTTCAGTAACTACAGCTAGAAAGGCTGCTGAGGAAATAGAAGAAGATGAGCCCACCTACTTTGTGTGCCAAATTGGTAACCAAACTTTTGAGTTAGCTACATTTGAACAAGACCGATTAGGGGACTGGATTAAAAACCTGAATGTCTCGCCTGCAGTGGTAGAGCGGGTGATAGCTTCACGCAAGGAGTTAGCTGAAATTCTTAATAGCGCTCTTCAAACTGACGATGATTTTTCCAAGATTCAAGCTGTCCTCACTAGGGCAGCAGCTCGGGTTGTTGAGGAGAACGTAGGTGGTGACTCAATTATCGTTTCTTATAAAATAGTTGAGACAGGAGCTTCCAGTAAAAAAGTGTTAGGACACTTATTGATTGATGTTAATTTAGAAGCTAAAACAGTGGTGTTGGACTTCTCTCAAGGTGAATTAACGATTGAAGAGCAAAAAATTCAAAAAGCGGAAGCAACACCTTTCTCAGAAAATGTCAGTGGAGAAGAAGTGCAAACGGTGAAGCAGGCTGCTGATCGCTTAGTTGAATACATGAAATTACAACTTACCAAAGAGCTGAATGTAGAGACATTTAATAATATCCGCAGCGAGTGTCGCCGGTTGGCAGCAGAAAATGCTACCTATCGTGATGTCAAAGAGGAAGTCATCCGCCAATTAGCCGAGTCAATTAAAAATAGTATAGAAGCTCCAAAAGGCAAAAAAGGTGAGATTGAAGTGATTGCAATTGATGCTCACCCTGAATTTTTCGTGAAGAGAATTGCCAGCACGTTATATGACTATATGACTGACGAAAGAACGGGCGCTGGGGCTTATGAAGAATTCACAACTAAAGCAGTTAATTATTTAGAAAACCCTGCTTATGAAATCTTGGAAGAAACAGCCGCGATATTTTGGCAAACGCGAGAACTCAATAGCCTAATGATGGTGCAAGTGATTGAAAAGGGCAAACGGAAAATCAAAATTTTATTCACTTCAAATAAGTATTAGCTTTTCTTGAGAGTTTTACCTTTACTTTCCACCGCCCATCTCCCATACTGAATGTATGGAAAAAACCCTGACTCCCAACTCTCAGCCTGCATTTAGTACTCAGGTGGTGTCTTCGTCTCCCGCTGCTTCCAACTCATTAAAGGTGGCAGTGGTAGGGCTTCTCATGCTTTTGCCGGTAGTGGCCTATGGCGGATACTATTTTGGAAGACAGCGTGCATTATCAAATCAAGTTACAGATAATTCTAAAATACGAGTTGCAGTCAGTCCCACTCCTACTTCAGCATCTCTAGAAAACGATCAAGTGATTTGTACTATGGATGCTAAAGTGTGCCCCGATGGCAGTGCCGTGGGCAGAACTGGTCCTAATTGCGAGTTTGCGGAATGCCCAGCGGTGGCAGAGTTTAAAAAGAGGTTATTTGATAGTTCGGCAATCTGGTTTGTGAATAGGCCGTATCCTTCAGAAATGACCCAGCTTGATGAAACTAAGCTGGTGGGGCTTGATTGTTCTGAAGCTTATATTTTGGGTGGACCTCTGGAATCACTTGCTTATTTTACTAATCCTAGCGACGGCTCAAATGCCACTCAATTATCTGACCCCGAACTGTTAAAAATACCTCAGTTAGTTACCAGCAGTACAGGTAAAAACGTGAACTCCTTTGTGACCTGTGACACAGCCACAGGAATGAAGTTACTAGAGTTTGAAGAGTGGGCTGGGGGTGGTGGCAGTCGCAATAAAGCTTTTTTTGGTGTCATCGAAAATAACTCGTTTACGCAATGGGCAGAGTTACCTACTCCAGGCTTAGCATATTTTTCGTGTTTTCACCCTTTGCAATTCACTACTACTAAGCAATGGTATTTCCAATGTGGAGGAGGCGATGGCGGGGGTGGTGGCAAGGCACTGTATCGCATTGATGGAGCTAACAACAAAATACAGCAGCTGGAATTTTGTACGAGCTCTGTAGAGCTAGGTGTGAGCTGTAAATAGCTTTCACATCCTGAAAGTACTGCGTTACAATAGGCCATATGCGAAAAATTATTGTTCTCTCTTTTATTAGTTTGGATGGCGTGATGCAGGCTCCTGGTGGTCCTCAAGAAGATACGAGTGGCAACTTTAAATATGGTGGCTGGACAGTGCCATATTTTGATGAAGTGCTGGGCCAGACAATGGGTGAACAAATGGGCCAGCCGTTTGATTTATTACTCGGCAGAAAAACGTTTGAGATTTTTGCAGGGTATTGGCCAGATCACCCTGAAGATGGGGCAGGCATTAATAATGCTACTAAGTATGTGGCATCTACCACTCTCACCAAACATGATTGGGAAAAATCAGTCTTTCTGAATGGCGACGTAGCCGAAGAAATCAAAAAGCTCAAAACACAAAATGGTCCTGATTTGCAAGTTCATGGCAGTGGCAACTTGATTCAAACCTTATTGAAACATGACTTAGTGGATGAGCTATGGTTAAAGATCTTCCCTGTTGTGCTGGGAAATGGCAAACGCTTGTTTAGCGATGGGGTCATTCCTGCGGCTTTTACATTGCAGAGCTCTAAAGCCAGCCCTAGTGGCGTGATCGTAGCCAACTACCAACGAGCTGGAGAAGTGAAGACTGGGTCGTTTTAAAGTTGAAGTAACGCATGACTCTTTTGCTTGCCTACCTATTTTATTTTTTTGCTGCTACCGTGATGCCTTTGCAACGGCGTTGGTTAGCGATTAATCGTGATGGTGAAGAAGGCGGGCAGATCGATTTTGCTTTTAAAGTCATGTCGATTATTGTGGTATTGGGGATGTCTTTGCCGTTAATTGAACCTTTTGAAATCCGAGGCAATATCTTTATCTTAGGGGCTCTGGCTGGGTTATGCGGCGTGTTTGGGGCGGGTTTTTGGATTTGTTCATATGTGGCTCAAAAACATGTCGATGCTGGTGTTACAACTATAGTTAGTAACATCTATACCCCGATTACCATAGTGCTGGCGTCATTAACACTGAATGAACGGTTAACCCTGACACAGGGAGTGGGGACCATTTTATTATTAATTGCCATTATTTTGATCTCAAAAAAACATCATTTAGGCCGTTTGCAGTTCGATAAATATTTTTTGATGATGGTGGCCAGTGGGCTGATGTTGGGAGTGTTACTGACTGCTGAGCGAGCCTTACAAAAAATGACTGGTTTTAGTGCTGGCACATTGTTAAGTTGGTGGGCACAGTGGGCAGGATTGGGAATAATGGCGTTGATTACTAAAAATAAATCGCGTCACACAGCCACCGACACCTTAATTACTGGTGGAGTTCGCTTTTTATCAGCTTTATCTTGGGTGTCGTTAATTTACATTGTAGGGAATCTGAGCTTGGTGTCTGCAATTGGAACTTTCAAAATTGTGCTGATCTTTATTGCCGCGGCTCTTTTTCTCAATGAGCGGGAAGATTTATCGAGAAAGATGATCGGGAGTGTGATTGCCATGATCGGGCTCTTACTGATGAAGTAACAGTCAGCTATGATGGTGAGAGTGAAAAACCCCCATTCCAAATCTTTAGGACTGAAGACTCCGTTGTTGTTGGTGATATTTTTGATCGGCGCAGGTCTGTTATTTCTTTATACTCAACGTATAAAGTGGCAGTTGCCGGTTGCTGAAGTGCCTTATACAGCGGTATCTACACCGCCTCTTTCACCACAGGCAGCAGAAGAGAGGCGTCAACTAAATCTTCAAGAGAGTAAAACCTTACAAGTAATAAAGGTAGAAGGTGTAGAACGTAGTTATGTGCTCCATGTGCCTGAAAACTATGATCGAACTGCCAAAATTGGCGTAGTGTTTGCCTTTCATGGGCGAGGGAATACAGGTCCCGAGATGGAGGAAATTACGCAGCTTTCTGGCCTAGCTGATCAAAAAAATTTCTTAGTCGTGTATCCCACAGGCCTTAATCAACGCTTTGTGTTCAGTGATAAGCCAGACACCGAGAGTGGGGACGTAGCTTTTACAAAACAGATTTTAAGCGAATTAGCAGGCCGATATAATCTGGATACTCAGCACGTTTTTGCCCTTGGCTTTTCTAATGGAGGCTTTTTTGTATATCACTTAGCGTGCGAACAGCCTGAGCTCTTCGCAGGTTTTGCCACGGTTGGGGCAAGTTTGCCTGAAAAGGTGCTTAATACCTGCCAACCACTCACAGCCCGGCCGATGTTAATGATTCTGGGCACAGACGATCCTTTTATGGATTATGCTTTGTCTGATACGACCGGCACGATTATCCCTATTCAGCAAACACTCAAAAAATGGACAACACTTAATAAGTGCCAAGGTGAGCCGGAAGTTTTTAAAGGCGCCATTAGTGTTACCAGTTATTCCGAATGTGAACAGGGGAGTGTGGTGGGTTTAATCACCTTGCAAGGCGTCGATCACACCTGGATTATTGGCCGCAACGACACTGAATTTGATACCAGCCGGACAATTATTGATTTTTTTAGCTCAGTCAGCTCTCTTTAGAAAAGGTAAATCAAGTTGTCAGCATGAAGATGTGGCGGCCGTGTTTGAGGCCATTAATTTGTATCTCCATAATATGTTCACCTGGGTAAAGCTGACGTGTGGTCATATTAGCCCGAAAAGGATGCTTTTTACGAACTATTACTGGCTGGCCTTTGGTGACCGTAACTTGAGTTAATTTAAAGACTTTTTTGCTTGCAGCTTGACCATGCTTATTTTGAAAGTAAATCACATAATCGATGAGCACTTTTTGAGTGTACTCGCTCGTAATCACAAAGCTAAACTCCAACGTTTCTCCTATTTTTACAGCAGGTGGAGATAAAACAAAGTCAGATAAAGTCACAGCAGCCTGATCTGAAAAACCCAGCATGTTCAGGGCAGGTGGATAGCCTTGTTTAATAAGCGTTCGTAATGAATGAGTGATAATAAAATTCATTTCATTAGGTTCTTGTAGTCCCGATTGGCGCCATTTTTCCAAAGTAGCGATTACTAACTCCGGATGGGTTCGTGAAATATCATTTACATGATTAGCGACGGAACGCGTCACGAACCGAGTTTTGTCGGCAAAAAGTCCATCCAAAATGGGCAGTGGTTGTTCAACTTGGAGGTGTATTTTTTGGCACCACGGCAAGCGGGGCCGAGTGCCTTCACTAGCCAGGCGCCGGACATGATAATGGTGGTCATTACTCCACTCAAGCAGCGTGGCAAGTGTTTCAGTAGGATAAGCGTTCAAGAAAGCTCGAATTGAATCCTCAGCTGAAAATCGAGTCGTGATTTGTTTTAAAGCGAGCAGTGAGAACTCCAAATCATTTTTTGTTAGCCCATAGGTAGCGACAAAATGGGAGTAGGGTGCATAAATAAAGTCACCAAAGTCGTTATCAGTTTGAGTCGGGTCAGCTGGCGCAGGCAGTGAAGCCAGTAAAATTTCCACGGCTGTTCGGTAATCAGCGGGCAAGAAGTTTTTGAGTTGCTCAGTAATCCAATAAATGCGTTGTTTTAGTTCTAGTTCACTAAATTTAATGACTACTGCTTCCACAAACTCATCTTTTTTAAAGGCGGGGTAAACTAGGGAAATTTCTTCAGCAATTTTACTGACTTTATCACGGTTAAAAAGAAAATCTTTCAATGAAAAGCGCGGTTTTTGATCCATAGAAAGTGATTATAAACTACAGCATCTAAGATATCCCTGTGATATAGTGCTGCTCAGTACTAGCTAGGGGAGTTGCTATGGTTAATGAAGATCTCATTCAAGTTGACGAACGTTTCTTAGCTGAAGTTCAAAACTTTTTGAAAAATCCACGATATGAACAAGATAGGTCTGAATTAGCTTTGTTTTTATTGCAGTACTTAACCTCAGCAACCAATGAAGAAGGCTTTAGTGGGTTTGATTTGGAAATGATCAAGGCAGCTGTGGACGCTAAATCCCAAGCTAGCCAAGATGAAGTGCGAAGAAATGCCGTCAGGGCAGAGATGCAACAACCGGGAAATGTTTTGCACCAAATCTTTGAGAGGCACCCAGCACTTTTAAAAAACCTGAGAATTTTTGCCTATACCTATGAAGGAAAACCAGCTTTTTCGGTTGTGGGGCGGCGAACCACTGATGTTCATATTTTAGAAGACGCAGGAATACAAACTGAAGACCTATTCAGTAGCTACTGTTTATTAGTTCTGGGGGAGAACATCAAAAATGGCCTTAGAGATATCCAGTATGCTTTAGCAGTGGCGGCTGGTTATCCGACAGCCTGGGCAGTGTTTGCAGTCGAAAGTAGTTGGATTTCGGCTTTTGAAGATTTAATGAAGACTATGGGTAAAAACTTAGTTCCTGATGAAGAGCTGAAAAACCAAGAGGGCGCTCGCTTAGCAGAAGGAATCAAAGCCAGAACTCAATTTATTGGCCAACAAATACACTGGAAAGATCAGCCTAGGCCTATTATTGATGGTGTTTATAAGGTGAGTAATCAAGTAGAGTGAAGCTATGACACAACCAATAACTAGTTCTCATCACTGTGTACCCTGTGAGGGAGGGACAGCACCGCTGACGCGCGAAGAGTTTGCGGTGTATTTAGATCAAGTGAAAGAGTGGGAAGTGAGAGGCGAAAAACAGCTCCAAAGAACTATTGTAACGAAAAACTTTGCGGCTGCGGTTGAGTTTATCAATCAAGTAGCAGCAATAGCTGAAGCCGAGGGCCATCATCCGGATTTATTGCTTCATGCCTACAAAAAAGTAACCGTGACTCTCACCACTCATGCCATTGGTGGCCTATCTATCAATGATTTTGTGATGGCGGTCAAAATTGATGAGCTTGTAGCTACTCAGTAATACGTTTTTGCCCCTAAAATCTCACCAATAAATTACCTTAGGTTTGTTATAATTCCAGTTCGTTATGGAGTTTCAAGAAGAATATTTTGCTAGCTTAGTTTCGGAACTAACAACAGATTTAGCCATAGCAGAGCATTCCCGTGGTAGGGGAAACTTTGTCGATGCGATAGGTTTTTATCGCGGTAGAGTTCAAAGTGAGCAAAGGTTTGCTTTTTTTTCGCCTTTAAAAATGGCTTTAGAAGCCCCTCAACATTCGTATTTTGTTAGTGCTGAAAAAGTTGCTGTTGCATTACTCGGTTTATCAAGAATTGCTGTTGATAGCGCCACTTCTTTATATGAGAAAAAATTTATTGATGAGCGGGAGCTAAGAGAGATTTTGAATCAGGTGACTTTATTGGCCGGAGAACTTCATATTGATGACCGAGCACCGTGGACAGCTAGTGGCGCCATACATTGGGGTGCAGAGTTTGATCATGATCGAGGTCGCGCTCTAGCTGCGATGGGAGACAAAACAACTGCTCGTCAGGTGTACGGTGAAGGAGTAACTTTAGCCGAGTCAACATTGGAAAATTCAGGTGAAAGTTTGAATCAGCCCTATTTAGTTAGCCATGAAACCAACCCTCAGCTTTATATAGAGCAACGACGGGCTGTGGGTGCGCTGTGGGCATTAGCAGAGTTGTGTGCTCGATTAGGCCGACTCGATAATAATTTATCCCTGTTAGTCAAAGGTTTAAGAGCCGCTCGTGAGGCGCGTCATTATGAAGAAAATAAAGAACGTCTCGAGTTAATAGCAGCATGGAATATACTCGGGGTTTTTCGCATTTGGTCATTTCTCCGTTATCCGTGGCTAGTCCCTCAAGCTGTCATAATGGGATTAAGTAATGGTGGCTCACAGCCACTTAAGGAAAAAGCCACAACGCTTATTTCGAGTACCGTAACTGAAGGGGGATTGCGCATCAAAAGAAGAGCTACCAAAGGTTTATATGCCGTTTTACGGCGCGCTTTTGGTCATTTACCCATTGATGATGACGTGAATGTGGAAAAAGCACGACGTGATCGTGACAATGGATTGTAATAAAATACCTGTATGTCATCCAAACAAAGCACTGTCGATTTCTTAGTGGAACAAATCAGCGAAGCGGGGATAGTCACGAGTCGTAAGATGTTTGGTGAGTACGCGCTGTATTGTGAGGGGAGAGTAGTAGCTCTGGTGTGTGATGATCAATTGTTCGTAAAGCCGACCGAAGCGGGGAGAGCTTTCCTGAAATCGCCCGTTGAAAAACCACCGTACCCCGGTGCCAAACCCTACTTTTGGATTGCAGACGAGTATTGGGATGACAGTGAATTTTTAACTGAACTAATCAAGGTTACCACTCAGGAAGTACCCCTGCCCAAACCTAAAAAAAAGAAATTACTGGCATGAAAAAAATCTTAATCACTGGTGGAGCAGGGTTTATTGGTAGTCATTTAGTGGAGCTGTTAATTAAAAATGGTTATCGAGTAGCCGTGATCGATGATCTTTCCGGTGGCCTGACTGATAATGTTCATCCCAAAGCCAGTTTTTATAAAATTGATATTCGCAAAGCCGCTCAAGTAGAAAAAGTCTTTGCCACCTTCAAGCCCGAGGTGGTGTATCATTTGGCTGCTAATGCGGCCGAGAGCAAAGCTCAGTTTAGTCCGATGGACATCACATCACGTAACTATGATGGGGCGATTAAAGTTTTGACGGCTGCTATCCGTCATGGCCTGAAACGCTTTATTTTTACTTCCAGCATTGCTGTCTATGGTCAGCTCCAAACGCCGTTCAAAGAAACCGACAAACCCGAGCCAGAAGATATTTATGGCGTCACTAAGTTAGCTTTCGAAGACTCATTAAAAATTCTCAGCCAGGTCCATGGTTTTGAGTATGTGATTACCAGGCCACATAACGTCTACGGTCCTCGCCAAAACATGCGTGACCCCTATCGGAACGTTGTCACCATTTTTATGAATGCGCTCCTGCAAGATAAGCCATTTTATATTTATGGCCAAGGCGATCAGGTACGGTGTTTTTCCTATGTGACGGATGTGGTGGAAGCCCTGGCCAAGTGCCTGAGTGCGCCAGTGGCGGGGATGACATTCAATGTGGGTTCGGATCATGCTTATACCGTCAATGAGTTAGCAGAAGCGATTTTGCGTGTTACTGGCAGTTCTTTAGAGCCTATTTATTTACCACAACGCCCTCGGGAAGTGATCACTGCTATCAGTGACCACCAGCTCAGCAAACAGCATTTGCAGTATCAAGACCGTACTGATTTAGAAACTGGTTTGCGAGCAACGTGGCAGTGGGCTAAAAAACAAGGGTATCAACCACCTCGCTACACAAAGATTGAAATTGAGAGCCCATTGCTGCCTCAAAACTGGCGGCGGTAACAACATATGAAAAACCCTGACGTTTCACTCATCTTAGTCACGTATAAAGAAGTGGCTGAGTTGCTGGCGTGTTTGAAAACGATTACCAAGGCTCATCGCTCAGCACGGGCGAAAAAAACGCCCGCTAAAAAGGCGCGCCCACCTCTTCAGCCCAAGATCGAAGTTATTATTGTTGATAATGATGCGCAGTCACGCTTGAAAAGTACTTTAGCTAAACACTTTCCGGCTAAAAAATCTCCCTATCTACGCTACGTCAAAACTGGAGCCAACATTGGTTTTGGACCAGCTAATAATGTGGGGGCAGCCCACGCACGCGGCGAGTACTTATTTTTTCTCAATCCCGATACCGAAATGTTGCCTGGTGCTATCACTGAGCTGTGGTCTTTTTTGGAACGTAGACCCAGGGCTGCCATTGTGGCGCCCACCTTACTGACCATGGAGGGGGAACGCTATCCCGACCAAGGTTCGGCGGAACTGACTCCGCTGACTGCGGTAGCTGCGCACTCACTTTTTCATCGCTTGTGGCCTAGCAATCCTATTGCTCACCAGTACTGGGTGCGAGACCGAGACCTCAATAAACCACAGCAATTAGCAGTCGTGCCCGGAACAGCTTTTATGATTCGGCGGTCTATTTTTGAGCACATTGGTGGTTTTGATGAGCAGTTTTTTATTTATTTCGAAGAAAGTGATTTGTGCCGGCGAGTCAGAGAAGAAACTGGCAAAGAGGTCTGGTTGATTCCTACCGCCCAACTCAAACACATTTGGCACGCCGCCACCAAAGATGCCAAATATAATCTCATTTTCCGTGAGAGCCGAGCTAAATACTTCCAAAAATATTATGGTCCCGTAGTAGGGGGGGTGACTGAAAAATTACTTCAAGTAGGCAAGTATGAAGTGCTGGCAGGTGCGGCCGTGTTAGCTGTGGTAGTTGGCTTTTTACTTTATTAATCCTGCTAATTGGGCATGTTGCAACAAAATAATTGTTTTGCCATCTTTAATCTCGCCAGTTTTGACCATTTCCAGGGCTTGAACCAAAGGCAGCTCTAAGACTTTAATATGTTCCTGATCGTCAGTCAAACCGCCGCCGTCAGTGACTTTCATGTCTTCGTTATACTCAGCGACGTAAAAATATAAAATCTCGGTTACCGACCCTGGCGACATATAAATTTCACCTATTTTTTGAAGATTCTTGATCTGATAACCAGTTTCTTCTTCAGTTTCGCGTTTAATGCACTCTTCGGGATTATCTTTATCAAGCAAACCAGCACAGGCTTCGATCATGAGACCTGATTCATTGCCATTGATATAAGTAGGGAGGCGAAATTGTTGGGTTAAGATGACGGTTTTTTTAGTGGGGTGATAAAGGAGAATCACTGCACCGTTACCACGGTCATAGGCTTCGCGGCTCTGGGTTTCCCAGCTGCCATCAGGCCGCTGGTACTCAAACGTGACTTTTTTGAGTGTATACCAATTATCAGACAAGATTTCAGTTTCAAGAATTTTAACAGCTGGATTCATAAGGCCTTTCACTGCCTTATGATATCAGACTCTCTGCCTGGACTTAAGCATCGATTCCACCCCAGTTAATTGAAGAATTGATAACCTCAGTTGATTCCATACCCATGAAGTTTACTCCCTGCTTAATACCAACTACCATGCCCATGATTAACTTCCTAAAGTTATTAGCATCCTCATTGCTCAAATAACTAACCACAATTGGGTGGTGGAGCGTGGTAGGGTCGTGAATTTCTACACTTGAGAAAAACACGCCGCGATCCACATTAACAATTACATTACCACTCATTGGTATAGTAATAATTTTTTCATCTAATAATGCTTTCTGAATAACATCAATTTTAAAGCGATCAACGACAATTTTGTCGGGAAAAAGATGAAAAGGGAAAACTGCCGAGATCACAAATAACGGATCGCTAGCTTGTGTGACAGTTTCTGCTGAGGGTTGAGGGACAACTTGAATTTGATCAGCCATAGAGTGTTTCCTTCCAGGCACGAAAAAGTGCCTAAGCTGTGTTATACGCTTTCTACTTGAGAAAATGGTAAGAAAGTGATCACAAAGGATACAGAAGCTTGACTATCACGTTACGTGAGGGTTTATAATCGCTTTTATTAAGTCAGGAGGCATCAATGGCCTATACCGTCAAACAATTAGCTCAACTAGCTGGTGTGAGTGTGCGCACGCTCCATTACTATGATGAGCTGGGGTTATTGATCCCGCGGGTCAATCAGGACAACGGTTATCGACTCTATGAGCATACCGAAGTAGTGAGGTTACAACAAATTTTGTTTTTTCGAGAACTTGATTTTTCGCTGGAACAAATTCAGGCCATGTTATCTTCACCACATTTTGATCAGCTCAGCGCGCTCAGAGATCAGCGACAGTTATTATTACTTGAAAAAAAGCGGTTGACGAACCTGCTCAAAACCATTGATGCCACTATCGACCAATTGAAAGGAACACAACCTATGAATGATCAACAAATGTTAGGTGGTTTTACTAAAGACCAAGCGGAAAAGTACCGCCAAGAAATCAAAAAAAAGTATGGTCAGCACGCTACGGACAAAAGTGATGCCTACATGAAGGACTGGAAACAAGCAGATTATGACCGCCTGAAAGCAGATATGGATGCTTTCCATACTAAGCTGGTGGCGTTGATGCCTAAAGGGGTAGCAGATGCCCAAGTCCAGACCATGATTAGTGAACATTATGAAAACACTAACCGTTTCTTTGACTGCACATTGCCAGTTTTTAAAGAATTAGGCAAGGGTTACGTAGAAGATCCACGCTTCAAAGCCTTTTATGATAAGTACCACCCAGAGTTAGCACAGTTTATGTGCGACGCGATGGCATACTTCGCTGATAATGGTAAATAATTTTAAAATTGAAGCAGATTATTGATCGGCAACTCGTTTAAAGCGGGGGAGGGGATGGCCATCCACCATCACTTCCCCTGCAAACATTTCTGCAGGCCGTACCCACAAATTCGAGGCCTCATTCTCATATAAATTCACATACACCACTAGATCTTCTAGAGTTTCGCTATGTTTAGCGATACCCAGAACTAAGTATTTCTTACCTTTGTAGTGTTGGTAAACACCGGCGGAGATGTTGTGCATCAGGTAATTATACGCGAAGGGGTGATTGTATAATATTTGCGTGCCACAAGAATTTTTATTACCCTCAACCAGTGCTCTGGATCTCAAAGTTACCTCATTTTTTTTAGGACCGGAAGACCTACTAGAAAGAGATGGTAAATTACTACCGCATGAGACTGGTTTTACTCTTGATACCACTAAACCTACCCCTCGTGAAATAATGGATGCCGAACAAGGCTATTGCTTTGAGAGATTAGCGAATGGCCATATCAAAGTTGGCATTTATATTGTTAATCCCTACGGAATTTTTAAAGCCCTGCCAGAATTATTTCAGCAGGTGAACGTAAGAAAAAGAACTGAATACGAAAATGGCCGAATGATTCAACCCATGGTGCCGCTCAAAGTGATTGAAAAGTACAGTTTGGTGCCCGATCAGAAAAGACCAACATTGACCATTTCGGTAGAAGTTGATCCTCAAACAGGGAAATGGAGTCAGCCGCAGATTTTTGAATCGGTGTTTACTAACAAACGTGCTCTAACAACAACTGAAGCTGAGTCATACTTAGAGTTAGGAATGGATGAGGGTCTACAGCTCAATGATGAGCAGCTTAATTTATTGTTAGATGCCGTCCACGCTTTAGTCAAAAGGTTGCCTGAGAAAAAAAGAGATCAGCTCCGTCATCCCATCAAAAAAGCTGATCTGACTTATACGCAGGTAGCGCTAAAGTTATTGTCGGAGCTAGCAGGTGAAGTTTTAGCTGAACAATCATTTAAGAACGAAGTGCCAGTGATGTTCATTAATGATGTTCACAGTTTGGGAGAGAGCAAATGGCCGCAGTCGACCTACATCCCACCAGAGATGCAACAATTAAAGCGTTTGAAAAAGTTATTGAATATACAAATGGGGATTAAACCCAACGATGAAGATTGGCTAAGAACTGATCGACCATTTGGTCACACCTCTATGTGGTACAACAAAAATATAGGAGTGCCGTGGTATGCAAGGTGTACTGCGCCGCTAAGAGATGTGAGGTCATTGATCAGTGTTTTAAATTGGAGTGCTTATTTAAGGGGCGAACCGCCGCTGTATTTACCTAGGATGATTAATGAACTCGCCCGCAACTTGTCATTGGAAAAACCTATGATTGCCTCGAAAGATCTATTAAAAACAGTGACATAAATATACCACTTTTGTGTGCTTTTTATGTCACTCAGAAATTTAGTTTCAAAAAGGAAGTATGATTGGAACCATGACCGTTTTTAATCCCAACTTTTTCGACTGTTACCACTCAGGGGAATAGGTTCACCCAAATACTGGGGAGGAGCAGCTGTTAAGACATTAAAAGCTGCCTTCAAAGTGGCTAATCGTTCTCGGACTTCATTTCGTGATGCGCCAGCGTACTCACGCCGGTCGGCACTCACACCCACGGCATTAATTCCTAAATTTTGGGCAATAAACAAGGCTCGAGGCAGGTGGAAGGCTTGGGTGACAATAATTACCGACTCCACTTGGAAAACTTCTCGCGCTCGATACAAACTATCATACGTATCAAAGCCTGCGTGGTCGAGGAAGATAACTTCGGGTGGAATGTCTTGGGCTAATAAATAGTTTTTTATAGTGTTAACCTCATCATACGTTTTTTGACCGTGGTCGCCGCTAATCAAAATAGTTTTGACTTTGCTGGTGCGGTAGAGTTCGATAGCCGTGTCAGCACGATCTTGAGTCATATGACTCAGCCCACCATCGCTATAGACCTTGGCGCCGAGGACGAGGGCAGTTTGGTAGGGAGCGTCAACCTGGCTGGGAGTGGTGATGAGAGAAATAGTGCTGGTGTGAACCCACCAGTTTATTAACCACAAAGATGATAGCAAGATCACGATGCTAGCACTCCCCAAACTAAACATGATGATGATTTTTTTGAGCAGTGATAACTGCCAAAAGGCTTTACTTACTCTAAGCAACAGATGATCTAAATAAAGATAAGGATTCATATTAATCAGGTTATATTATAATGGCTCTATGCCCAAAAAACTCCAGATCATCGCTCTCTTTGCCATTATCATGGGGGTGATTGGCACACGCATTTTATTAGGAGTCATACGGTCTCAACAAATGGGCCCAGAACTCCATCAAGTTTGCACCCTAGAAGCCAAAATATGTCCGGACGGTTCATCAGTGGGGCGGAGTGGACCAGAGTGTGAATTTACGCCTTGCCCTAGCTTTAGCCCGCTACCTAAGACTGAAAGTGACAATATCAATGATTTTTCCATAAGCCCTCCTGCAGGCTACAAGCAGGAACATGAGAACGGTGGTCTTAAACTAATTAAAGTAGGTCCTCAACAAGGAATGAATAGTCATTATATTGATGCCTTAGTAGTGTGGATTAAAGTAATAAAATTGGGAGATGGCCAAACTTTTGAGAGCTGGTCAACACAAAGACTTCAAGAAATAACTGAGGATCCTATTAATAAAATTCTTGACCCTCAAAAAAATATTACTATTGGCACTAAACAAGGATATAGTATCCGCGTGGGAAGTTTGGGTGATTATACTCATTATTTTTTTCACTTTAAGGATAATCCCAGAGACGTAATCGAAGTCACAGCTTTATTAGAAGACCCCGGTCATCTAGGCTATGAGCGTGACCTCGATCAAATTATTCGCTCAATTGAGATCAAATAATATGTTAGGCTTTTTAAGCAGCTTACGAGCACTTAAAATCATCAATCACTTTGACGAATTTTTTTGCCAATTTCCCAAGTTGCCGCACTACTTAGCAGAGACAATGGTGATCATTTCACCCTTTCTAGTGGGAATAAGTTTATTTGTGAATTTAGGGTTTATTGTCCAGCTCATAGAAGTCATCTCACAGCTCGACTTTAAGACCATTTTAGGCGATCCAGTTATGATCTTTGTGATGTTAGCGCTGTATGTGCTGCCTTTGCTCAAAATTTTTGCCTTAGTGTTATGTGCAGTTGCAGTTTTACCACTACATCGCCGGGAAATTAATGGGTGGATTTATTTATTTTGGATAACTTTTATCGACCTTTTAAACGTGCCCTTTTTATTGTTGCGAGGTGATTGGGTAACAATTGCTATTACGCTAGTCAGCATGTATCTAGTGATGGAGATAATGCCGCATTATCATGATTCCTCACCAAACTCTTAGAAAATCCTACCTCGATTCTTAAAGTTACCCTCTATAGTCATCTATATATTATGGTGACTTTAACTCCTCAAAAATTTCAAGAACTCTTAGAATATTCTCACGGTCGATGTGTGTCGCTCTATATGCCGACAGCACAAGTAGGAGCTGATGTTCCAGGGACTGAAATACAATTTAAACACTTGATGGACAGTGCTTTAGAGCAACTGAGTCGCGTAGATTTAGCAGATAAAGAGCTGGAGCTCATCGTCAAAGCTATTAACGAAATGGTAACAGAAAAAGGTTTTTGGCAAGCAGGTCATAAGTCACTGGCTATGTTTACCTCTCCCGATTTTCATTGCTATTTTCGTTTGCCTACTCCAGTGCGATCGTTTGCTCATGTCTCACACCGGTTTCACTTAAAGCCATTATTGCCGCTTCTCACAGACCAATGTGAGTTTTATGTGTTAGCCATTAGTCAGCAGCATGTAGAGCTGTTGAAAGGCAATCGCTACGACTTATATCCCGTGTTAGTTCCAGACCTTCCAACTAATATGGAAAGCGTCGTAGGGAGCGAAACAAATGAACGCCACCTCACTTTTCATACCGGGACTACTGCTGAAAAAAGTGGCCGGCGCCCCGCTTCATTTCATGGCCATTCTTCATCATGGAAAGATGATAAACAAAAATATTTAGAACGCTTTTTGAATGCAGTTGATAAAGCTGTTACGAAGTATTTAGCTACCAGCAGTTTGCCGTTAATCGTCAGTGGCCCCGAATACGAGACCACACGGTATGCGCAGTTTAGTGAGTGTCCCAACCTTGTGGCAGAAACGTTGCCGGCTTTGATTGACCACCAACCAATTACAGCGTTGCATCGATTGGCTTTCACGACACTTGCGCCTTATTTCAAACAACAAGAACAAGCAGCTATTTCTCAGTATCTAGAAGAGCCCGATGAAAGAGTGTCGAATGATCTGGCAGAGATTTTACGGCAGGCTGCTTTGGGACGGGTTGACACTTTGATTGTGGGCCAAGGCGTTAGAAAATGGGGTGAGTTTGACCCAGCTACGCTGAGCGTCACGTTTGCCAGTGAAGAAAAACCTCTTACGCACGATCTTTATGATTTAGCATGTGCCCAAACCTTATTGCGAGGTGGTCGCGCCTATGTCTTACCACCTGAACAAGTTCCCAGCCAAACCGCAGTCGCAGCTACCTTCAGATATTAATTTTTTATTTGTTTCCAATTAAGTATTGCTAAGTTGTATGCCACTGAGTGGCATAAAAAAACTACCCTAAGCGGAGCTTAGGGTAGTTGGATCTTATCTCCCGCTCTTAGGGTGCGGGATTAGTCGGGGTGTTGACATTAACATCCACTTGTTCAGGGACACTGAATGATGGACCGCTAAATGAATTTCTCATTGCCGGTAAGGCATAGTAAAAGAAAAGCACCAAGGCAATGAAAAATAATGCCAAGCCTAATAATGAGTTCACTCCCGAACTACTAGCGGTATCACCGGGAGTTTGATTGACGACTGTCACCATGGGACCTCCTGTCGAATAGTTATTACGTATCTACAATACGCTAGGACTATTACAGGCAAATAGGGGACAGGTAAGAACTAGATGAGAATTTACTGACAGGTACTAGTGGGAATATCAATTGTCACCTGGGTAAAACCGAGAGCAGTGAATAAGGCAATTAATTGCTGCCGGCCATTTTCACTAGCTTTATCAAGGATCATTCCTTCGCAAGCGGCTTGGGTGATAATACGTTCAGCTTGCAGACGAGCTTGTGTTTCTAAGTCTTTATTACCTTTTGAGAGTAAGCCCATTCTGCGATCGTAGACGCGGGTTTGTTCATTATCTAAACTGGAAACCAAAATTTTAGGGGCTGGGAGTTGCAAATGCAGCGTAGTGCCAGAAACTTGAATACTGTCTTCCTTTAATTCTGAAAAATCAAAGCCCGCAATAACTTGACCATTAGCAATTAATAATAAATGATCTCCGTATAAAATTTCTTGAAAAACATTGCCATTGCTGCCAGCTTCGATCACTTTTTCAATGGTAAATGACGCCGTTTCTAAGCGCTGTAACTGTTGGAGTTCTTTAATCACTGTTTGAGGTGAGGCGGTAAAAACCGTTTCAGGTACGCCGAAAGGACTGCTGACGCTACGCGAAATAATGAATCCCAAAATAGAGACAATTAAGATAATACTCGCAATGGTCAAGATATTTTTCATAGAGTTACTAATATACCACATTCCAACTCTTGCTCATTTCTTACAGCTCCCACATTAGATTGTGTGGTTATGTTTCTATGATCATCCTCATAGTAATAAGTATTATTTCAAGAAGGACTTTATGCCCTGGGATCGTTTAACTCACTTCCGTCAACAATAATAGTGATGGGCTCCTGTCTAAAACTTTATTTTAGGCAGGAGTAGTAGTGGTGTGTGATCTTACTTGAAGGAGAAGACGTATGGCAAGTACAGTGTTAGCTATTTTTAATGATCGTGCTCAAGCAGATGCTGCAGTGACAGCACTCCAAGGACGCGGTTATAACGCCAAAGATTTATCAATCATTATGAGAGAGACCGTAGAAGGGGGCGTGCCAGCCACTAATGCGGCAAACTCCGCAGCTACTGGTGCAGTCTCAGGCGCCACCACCGGTGGCGCCCTGGGGGCACTCGCAGGTTTGTTAGTCGGTGTGGGTGCCTTAACCATTCCGGGGTTGGGAGCGGTATTGGTAGGAGGTCCCATTGTAGCCGCGTTAGGTCTGACCGGCGCCGCCGCTACCACCGTTTCGGCAGCCGCCACGGGTGCCCTAGCAGGAGGTTTATTAGGTGCATTAATGGGTTGGGGACTGCCCGAAGAGACCGCTCGGTATTATGAAGAACGTATTCGCGAAGGCGCAGTGTTATTAGTTGTCCCAGTTCCCGAAGGAACTACCGATGATATTCGCGCTTTCTTAGAAACTAAGGGTGCTCAACAAACTCACCAAGTTAATCAAACTTGGTAATAGATAGATAAGTATTAAGTATTTACCAGGAGATAGTATGCCACGAACAGCAGCAAAAAAAACAAATGGCCAGCGAGCGAGCCAAACTCAAACCAATGGCATGAGCAGCGCTTATGAAATGGTGGATGACGCTAAGAAGGAAGCTCGTCGGATGATTAACTCGCGGACTCTGCGCAAGAACTCACCCGTGATTGTCGGTGTAGCCGCTGGAGCAGCCGTCGGAGCCGCAGTGGGAGCTTTGCTTTCAAATGATGAATACCGCGAGAAAATTTCTCAATTCATCGCAGATCTAACACCTGATCGCCAAAAAATGCGTGATGTCATGGATCGGGTGATGAGTGAGAAGGGCAGAGAAGCTATTAATCAAAGTGTGACGAATTTAAAGGAGACAGTCGGTTTGGGTGGCATGGCTTCCCAAGATCGCACTGACGGGACACGTTCCCGAAATGATTCATAACAAATGGCGGGTTATAAATTCACTTTATAGCCGCTGGACAGACCAAGAAGAGGTGAGCGTTTACTCCTTTGCTCATCTCTTTTTTGGTGGTGGTACAATCGGGGCATGTCAAAAGTCATTGAACAAAAGCCTATTATTAATGAACGTTTTATTAAACATCCCGATCTCATAGAGTTATTGGTAGAGCTAGCCTTTCATACCCAGTTAAGAATTTCATCAAAAAATCATTTAGAACCTGGCGCGGAAACAGAGCTTGATAAGGAAGCCCAGGAAAAAATGAGTGACTTTCAAAAGCTCTTAGTAATGGCGGTGACAGCCTTTGGTAATAATCCTCAGCTAGCCTATGAATCGGCTCGGGTTAGTGTGAGGCTGCTTATGGAAGAGTGGAAGTTCAATGAATGGTACTTGGCAAACTACGAAGGTGCAAATTTGATTCGATTAGATAGGTTTAAAGAACGACTGTTAACAGGAATAGCAGCTTAGGTTGTCAAAACCGCTGACCATAAGCTAGAATAGCACCCTATGGCAATGATCAAAGGTGGAAATATCGCAAAAGGCATGTACATCCTCTTCAAGGATGCTCCTTGGTTAGTAACTAAAACTGAGTTTGTCAGTCCGGGCAAAGGTTCGGCTTTTACCCGCGCTAAATTAAAGAGTGTCAAAACTGGCGCTTCTCAAGAATTCACCTTTAAATCAGTCGAACCGGTGGAAGAGCTGGACGTTTCCAGTAAAGAAATGCAGTTTTTATATGATGATGGTAGTGATGTGGTGTTTATGAATCCACGCACTTATGACCAAGTTTCAGTGCCACGTGAGTTAGTGGAAGATAAGCTGGGCTTCATGACTCCTGATCTAAACGTTTATATTTTATTTTATGAAGAAGTGGCCATTGGCATTAAGTTGCCTCCACGCGTCAAGCTCAAAGTCGCGTATGCCGAGGACTCAACAGCCGGCAATCGCATCAATGCTCCCAAAAAACCCGTCACGATGGAAACTGGCATGGTGATTCAAGCACCTATTTTTATCAAAACTGGCGAAATTCTCAGTATCGATACCGAAACCGGCGAGTATCAAGCTCGGGTTAACGAGTAGTTGCCAAATACTTTTTCAGTCTCTCAGGAATTTTAATTTTTGTGTTGTCGATGAGTGCAGAGGGCAAATGGGAAATATCCGCCAATCCCACCTTTGCCACGTATAAACTTTCCACTGAGCCGCCGTTATCAAGATAGGTTTTAATTTCCCTCATTCCCTCGTAGTACATGGCTTCCTTGGTAAAACAGCCTGGAGAAGACGTGTCTTCATAACCGCGCTTGAGTCGGAAGGTGCGTTGAAAAGCCAACGGTGGAGTAAAGCCGGCTTCGACTAAAAATCCAAAGACGTCACGGAATGAACTGTTCACTGCTAAGTGTCCAGCTAAGTATTTTAAAGCATGATGCTTACGGCTAATTTCAGCAGTTGTAGAACAGTAATCACCTAAAAAAGAGGCTAGTCCTTCTTCTGTTTTGATGTAAAAGGGGAGGGGCGAGTTAAGTAATGAGGAGGGTTGAAGTGTAGCATTGACTCCCCGTAAAACGTGCCCATCAATTTCATGAGCTAACATATTATCAAAATCACAGAAATCCCAGTTAAAATTTTGACTGATCAAAATAGTTTTTTTGTTGGCGCGGACACGGAAGTAAAAATCTGTTTGGTTACTGATCTGGATTTGCCAGTCGGTGATGCCATATGCATTGAGATAGTCTTGTATACCAGTAACGATTTGATCAGGAGTGCGATGCTCCTTGCTTTCAAAAGGCAGGGGAGAGCTGGCATCAACTTTGGCACGGCTAATGATTTCAGGATCAAAAGTGCAGTTATAAAGTTGCGCTGCTAGAGAACCAAACTCTGAATTACCGCGGTTAATCAGTAATTGCAGGGTAAGTTCTAGCTCAGTTTTTTTGCGATTAAAAAGCCAGGTTGCGAAAGGGTCTGTAAAACTGGATTCAATGGTTGCCAGATTTCTGAGTGAGTCCTTTAAGGCATCTAAAGGAAGATCTGGATATTTAAATTGTGGATTATGGTTAGGATTCTCTAAAAATTCTTTGCGTTCGTCCTCTAAATTAAGAGGCGCGAGCCAACTTGAAACTTTTAACTCTTTTTGAATATTAATTAACGAAGACCACATGAGTTATTTTAGCAGATGAGTGAGGGGTACTTCTTCTCGCAGTATAAATTTTCATATGTCACAAATGGCGCCTAAAAGGTGCTCAAAATGGACACGAAGTAGCACCATGATTTTTGAGGGCGCGTGACTGAAGGTGCTTGGAGAGAGTGATGGTCGCTAAACCTGCTGCAAAAGTTCGCCTGGACTGTGTACATTGTGTACGAAATGTACGTTTTGACTGTGATGACGTGTCACCAGGGGAACTTCTGCAGTAAGGGCTAAGACAGTGGGATAGCTGAAAGCCCTTTAAGAAAATTCATTAACTGGCGCGAAAAAAGGGTCTTATTTTTTTGTTTGATAGTGTTGGCTCAAAAGTGAACTTTCTGAAGGTTGTGCGGTTTTTGTTAATATCCGCACAATGAATAAAAAACAGGTTTATGAAGGTAGGTACCCACTAAGAAGGTTTCTTGTAATCGGGCGAAAAATTTATCCTGTGTATGATTTTTGCCAATATTCATACAAGCAAAAAAACATACGCTCAACAAAAGACCCTCTTGCTGACACACAGCTGAACAAAGCATCACTTTTTCTGTGGCACAATTACTGTATGAAAGCTGCACCCCTTCCAATCCTCCAGCGGGCGAGAAATTAAAAGGGGTTTAAAATGTACGCTTAAAAACCTACCTTACAAGGTCTCGTAACTCAAAGTCACGGTGTACGTGTAGGTAGTGGAGCCAGGCTCGACATTTGTGGGTGAACCACCGCCAGCGCCTTTACCTTCAGCCATCATCATGGGCGTAGGGTAGTCTGGAAAACGATTTTGAGGAGTTTCCATGACATTAACAATCTTTCCTAAGCGCATGCCAGCTAAGGAAGCTAAATCGCTAGCCTTGTCTTTAGCATTACTGATTGCTTCTTGGCGAGCTTCTTCTTCCACTTTAGCCCGTTTGTCGTCAGAGAGCGTGAAAGAAATACTGCCAATTTGGTTAGCGCCAGCCTGGGTGGCCAGGTCAATAGCTTGGTTTAATTTAGCAAAGTCACTCATGGTCACCACTAAATTAGTGTTGACGGTGTAACTAGTGATGCGTTGACCAGATCCTGAGGAGTAATCGTAGTTAGGATAAAGCGAGTAGTTCTCGGTTTTGATGTTCTTTTTTTCAATCCCTAACTCACCTAATTTGGTATTGATGTCATTAATGATAGTATTAGCTCTGTCTTGAGCAACTTTTACTGTGGCTTCATTAACAGAGATACCCATTTGAACTTCAGCTTGATCAGGGACCGTGATAACTTTTGATTCACCTTGGACATCAAATGTCGATTGTTTATTTGTCGAAATTTGATTAATTGATAAGGAAGGGCCACCTATAACGCGGGTGACTAAAATAATTCCAGCGGCAGACACGATCACAATGGCCGCTACTTGGGCTGCAGTCAGCAACATAGTTTTCATAATAAAACTCCTTTTGTACCTCTATTGTAGCTTAATTATGGTGACGGTTGCTAGTTTATGTTTGGTAGGTGGCCACAAAATCGAGGGTTTTTTGACGGTCTCGTAAGGCTTGTTCACTTGATTTAGAAATTTTCAGTAATAATTTTTCAAACAGCGACCGGTTTTCGATAATACTTAGCCCTTCCAAGGCATGATGAGCTTGGTCTAAATGTGACGAAATGAGTTTACACACATCAGGAATGACTTCCATCCAAAACAAGCGTTCTAAAGTAGTAAGTTTCTGGTTTGTGAGCGCTAAGTGGGAAACAGCGTGTTTCCTAGTCTTAAAATATTTTTTTAGAGTTAAGCTTCCCACGGCGTTGACGTGCCCCCGTTGCAAATCTTCACGCCAATCATGCGCGTCATCATCCAACTGACGAGCAATTAAGTAATGATGAGCAAATTTCAGCCAAGCTACCACCATTGGTGAGTCTGGAGTGTGGCCGAGTTTCATTAATAATGCCACTGGCCCAAGCGCGTGGCCAAGAGAACGCTCAGCAAGGCGATTGAGGCGGGTATACGTAGGAACAGTCCGGGCAGAAACCTGGTACCAGCGGCCTTTTTTACTGAGCCGGGTGGTAGTAACCTCCCAGGTGTTAGCCGCGTCAATTTGATTCATTACCTGGTGGAAGAAAGCGGCAAAACCAGCTTCAGCTGGTAAGACATTCAGAAAAATGTGCGTCAAACTGCGCAAGCAGAGATTGGCTGTTCCCAAGAGGTGAGGCTTACCTTCTTCGTCTAGAAAGTCATCATAAATAGTGTAGGCCATCCAGCCTAAGACGTTGGCGACTCCTAACTCAGTAATCAGTGCGGTTGGTAATTGTTGCCCACGCGGGCCTAATGACAAAGAAAAAAAATAGGGGAGGAGAGCAATTTGTTGATCAGTATCTTGGTTAATAATTTTGTCTAAAAACTGAGTGGAGACATCTTGAAACTGACGATCAGGTGCCTGTAAGTGAGTGCTCACCTCGCTCATGATGTGTTGATATGTTTTATGGGTCTTTTTTTTAAAGGTTTGCTCAGCTTGATGAGCCTCATGAGTTTCCACAGCGGTAAGATATCTACCTAAGGCTTCCAGACACATCGCCGTACTGAGTGAGGTCGAGCCAGCTACGTATTGTTCACCGTTATGGGCGGGATCGAGGCAAAAGGCTTCGGCAGCCCAGCCGCCTTGGCGCTGGGTATCGAGTAGGTGCTCGATGGCTGATCTCACCACATCTGGATCTTCTCCCAAGGCCAATAAAGCACTGGTGGCTAAAGCAGTTTTTACTGGTGTACCCCAGGTTCCCTGAGCGTTTTTTTCTTTAGCAATAGCTGCTCGTAATCGAGCCGAGTGCTGACCTTGGTAAACTCGGCCCAAAAAATAAAAGAGTGGGTACTGATGAGGGTAATAACGCGAATGATACTCATTGTTGGTTAAAGCTTGATCAAATAGTTGGGTTAAGTTGGGTAACACAATATCCTGGAGCTTCAAAAAGTAGGCGACATTGGCATTGACGGCTAAATCGACGTCGCGCCAAGTTTCTGGACTAGTGGGGGGAACTACCCAGGTTATGTAAGGCCCACCTTCCTGCTGTTCGAGATGGGTCAATACCATCGTGACATGTGCTAAGACTTTGCCAGTTAAAAGTTCAGGTTGCAAACGATGCAGCGCACTTAAGGCCGCAAAAGTATCATCAAGATCATCAGGGTAGGGTAAGCTTTCGGCTTCAGGGCTGCGACGTGACCAATAGTTCCAGGTCCAATCAGGACTTTTTTGTGACAACACAAAATCAATGCCCATGGTGAGTAATGACGAGGGAGCAGTGATCGAGGGAGGGAAATGAGTTAAGGCTTCAAGAATTAAGGACGTAAAAAAGGTAGTTGTGTAATGTTTTTGAGGGGTAAAGGTTTTGGATACAGGAGATGACCAACTAAGGAAACTACCATCGAGCTGTTGTTCTTTTTGGATGAACTCCAGGCCCTCAGCAATTACTAAAGGGAGTTGGGTAGATGGCCGAGAAGAAAGAAGCGACACACTTAACTTTACCGAACAAACATTAAAAAAAAATTAAATCAGGTAGGCCTAGTGTCACCGCTAAACTACCTAGGATTACTATTAAGCGAGAAGTACAGGACAAATGAGGTGCCTTTTCCCGGCTGAGTGTGACAAGTGATGCTGCCGTGAAAATCTTTCTCAATCATGGCTTTAGCCATCGATAATCCCAACCCGGTGCCAGAACTCGGGTCCTTAGTGGTAAACAGTGGCTCAAAAATGTGTCGCACATCAGCAGCATTGATCCCAACTCCCCAGTCAGTAATTGTGATTTTCAATTTGGTTGATAAGGTTTTGACGGTGATGTTAATCGCTCGCTGAGAATAAACTTGGCCACTCGGATAGGCATCCAAAGCATTAGAAATAATATTCGAGATAATTTGGCTAAATTTAATAGGATTACCTCGTAGCTTAGGTGCTTGTTCAGCGACAATCGTGATCTCAATTTGATTCTTATGTGCCTTGTGTTTGAGAATACTCAAGACTTGCTGTATTTCCTGTATCGGCGAAAACGCCACGGTGATCTCCTGTTTTTGAATTTGTTTTTTGGCGGCCACGATAAAGTTCTCCATCCGTTGTAAACTTTCACTGGCACGTTGCAAGGCTTTTTCGTACTTACTACGACGGTGCTGATTTACGGGTGGCGCCAAGCTTTCCAGCTCTAAACTAGCCGCGGTCAAAGGGTTTGCTAAGTCATGGAACAACCCCGAAGCCAGCCGACCCAGCTCGGCAAATTGGTAAAACTGTTGCATCTGGGCTTGTTGTGTTTCTTGAAGTTTCTTGGTGCGTTCTTTGACTTTAATTTCTAGTAAATCTCGTTCTTGTTTGAGCTCTGCCTCGGAGGTGCGGGCTCTATGAAGTGCTTTCTCAACTTCACGATTGGAAAGCCAAGAAATAATGGCTGCTACTCCCAACATCGCAGAGACCACGATCCCATCACCTGTGGTGGGTAAGTGTAATTTCCAGGTGGTGTCATAAGGAGCTAAGTTGTTGCCTTGTAAGTAACTGAGAGGAATTAAATAAGACGCATGAATCAAAGCTAGGAAAATGGCACTCGGAGCGTCAAAAAGCACACCAGCCATAATAATAGTGAGGCCAAACAATAATGAAGCTTGAGGGACATCCATACCCCATTGATAGGAAGTGTAGTAAACCGGCAACACGGTGAGAAACATAAAAATATGGCCAGCAATTTTTAAATAACCGAGGCGAGAGAGGACTAATATCCAGAAAAAAAGCGTAGTGATGAACCCAACTACGTAAATGGAACTGCCACTGAAATCATCAGCGCGATACGTACTAAAAAACAACACAATCGTAGAGGCTAACAAGCCGAGTACACAATAAGTGACCAGCAAAATATTTAAAATTAACTCGCGACGAGCTACATCTTTGTCAGGTGAGCGAGGTGCGAGCAAAAATTGATAGAGATGAGATAATCGAGATCTCCAGATTACACGAGCAGACACACCTTGATTATACTTATAACGAAAAAGCCATCACCAATACACACGAAATACATTCGCTTGATTGATAATGGCTTCAAACGAGGCTGTTTAACTCCCCCAAGGAGAGAATAACGCTACGGCCAAAGGAGCTGTTAACACCGTCAGTGTACGACGATTACGCAAGCTCTTATCGGTCAACATTTTTTTGAGCAGATCTTTCATATTTTCACCTCCTTTCTAATCATTACTTCATAATGGCTCAGAATCAAATTTATATCCCCAGCCGTGGACGGTTTTAATATAGTGAGTGTTAAAAGGTTTATCGACTTTATCACGGAGTAATTTAATATGGACATCGATGGTGTTAGTGGAAGCCTCAGAGTTACCGCCCCAGACATGTTCAAACAGCATCTCACGTGTCACTATTTTGCCCGCGTGACGCATAAAATACTCTAAAAGTAATAATTCTTTTCGCCGCAGGGTAATAGGTTTCTGGTGGTGATAGACCTGACCCGAGCTGAGGTCGAGCTGCAGTTCGCCTTTGATGAGCAGGTTAGGGGAGAGGGTGCGATGTGCTCGGCGGCCCAGAGCCCGCAAGCGAGCCTTGAGCTCAGATATGTTAAAAGGTTTAGCCAAAAAATCGTCAGCACCAGAATCAAGAGAAATGACACGGTCGCTAATTTCTGCTCGGCCAGTAAGAATCAAGATTGGAGTTTGTAAACCGTTGCTACGTAATTTCCGACACAGGTCAATCCCATCCATGTCAGGTAGGCCTAAGTCGAGAACGATCACGTCATATTCATTGATCTCGGCTTGATACAGCCCATCACGAGCTGTACCCACAATATCCATCACATTTTGTGGTTTAAGAGCTTCCAGTAGTGGGGTGACGATGGCTTGATCATCTTCAACTATCAACATTCGCATATCTTGGCCTTTATTAGTTATGACAAAGAAACATTAAAAAAAGATTAAATTTTCTCAATAGACAAGACTAGTGATTGGCGGACACCAAAATCTTGCGTATTATTAATTGTAAGCGCACGAGTAAATGCGTAACTAAGTAATAAAGTACCTCACTATCCTGCCCATGTCAGAGCACAAGTCTCACATTTTACCTACTCCGCCGAGCCTCTTTAAAACGTTAGGTCCGTCCTTTATTTTGCTTGGTTTAGCCTTGGGAAGCGGTGAGTTAATTATGTGGCCGTACCTCACAGCACATTACGGATTAGGTTTGTTGTGGGGGGCGTTACTCGGCATTAGTTTTCAGTATGTGCTCAATACCGAAGTTATGCGGTATAGCTTGGCTTGGGGGGAGAGCATCTTTGTGGGTTTCCGAAAGTTAAGCAGCTGGCTGCCGCTGTGGTTCATTATCTCTACCTTTGTGCCTTGGTCTTTGCCGGGTTTTTCTTCAGCTTCAGCCGACATTATTAACCATTTATTGCCCGGTTTATCTACCTCTGTGATCACGGTGGCCTTATTAGTGCTGACCGGCTTAGTGCTGACTGCAGGCAAGACTTTATATAAAACTATGGAGCGGTTTGAAAAAGCCATAGTTTTTATCTCGATTCCCTTTATTTTGGGTTTAGTGTTGTACTTCACTGACAGTAGCGATTGGCACGCTGCTACATGGGGTGTTTTGGGCAGGGGAGAAGGCTGGTGGTGGATGCCAGGTAATTTGGTTTTGACCAGCTTTTTAGGAGCGTTTGCCTATTCAGGAGGAGGTGGTAATTTAAATCTCGCTCAATCACATTACATTAAAGAAAAGGGTTTTGGGATGGGAGCGTATGCTTCTAAAATCACCTCACTCCTGGCAGGGGGGAATCATACCGTAAAGCTAGAGGGTGAACTCTTTAGTTTGACGCCAAGCAATAAAAAACTGTGGGCCCAATGGTGGTGGTTGGTTTCCACTGAACATGCGCTGGTCTTTTGGATGACCGGTTTTATTACGATCATGATGTTGGCAGTGCTGTCATACAGCTTAGTGTATGGACAAGAAGTGGGCAGCGGTTTGGCATTTTTGTATTACGAAGCTTCCGCGATTCAAGCCCAGACCCGACCCTTTTTAGGCACCCTCTTTTTGATGGCAACAGCCTTAATGTTATTCTCCACGCAGGTGATTGTGTTGGAAGCTTCCTCACGGATCATTTCGGAAAATATTTTGTTGCTTTTTTATAAAAAGGGGAGAAAGTTTAACTTATCGATGGCCTTTTATCTAGCTCTTTGGGCACAAATTGTTTTTGGGATTGGATTACTATTTTCGGGTTTTGAAGAGCCGCGCTTTGTGCTAACTCTTGCTGCCGCTCTCAATGCAGGGGCGATGTTAGTCGCCTTCCCATTGGTGTATCTTTTAAACACTCGCTTTTTGCCGGTTTTCACTCAACCTGCTGTGTGGCGGAAAGTAGTGATGATAGTGGCGTTTGGCTTCTTTGCCTTTTTTGTAGGCATTACGGTGCGAGATTTTACCTGGTAAGACTTTACTGATAATCGGTGACCGAGGAAGTACTGTGTTCTCGTGCCCAGTCGCAGTCTTGCAGTCGACACGCCTCGCCATGACCAGGTAAGAGCGTCAAAGTGGGAGGCAGGTCTAAAAGTTTAGTTAAGGAATGGTGAAGCTTCTCCTCATCTGAATACTTAAAATCTGTCCGACCTACTCCTGTGGCAAACAACGTGTCACCACTAAATATTACTTCTTGATTATAAAAACTGACGCTTCCTGGCGTATGGCCGGGAGTTTCGAGGACAGTCAGGTGTTCTTTGCCGATAGCAATCGTCTGGCCAGCGTGTAAAGCTTGGTCGGCGGGGGGCACGGGGCCAGGGTCGCGATGCAACCAGTGCTGGGTGCTTTGCCGGGCGGTTTTAAGTAACGCGTTATCAGCCGGGTGCATCAAAATGGGAAGCTGAAAATTTAATTTTAATTCCAATACAGCCAGAACGTGATCGAAATGACCGTGAGTCAAGAGAATGTACTTGGGCGTCAGCTGATGATGCAAAATGCGCTCAGTAATAAAATCCCCGCTATCTGCTGGGTCAATAATCACCGCTGTCAGTGTGGATGGGCACCAGGCTAAGTAGCAGTTAGTGCTCAGTTCGCCAAGGGGAAGGGTTTCGATGGTGAGCATAAAAAAAGCAAATCTAAAGTAAAGAAAAAAACTGTGATGCGTGAACTATACACTTATTTTTTGCCAGACTCCAAGAGGTGATTATGCTGGAGAATTTATTTGGGAATTTTAGGATCCAAACTTATCTCTCACCACACCTTGCAGCCACACTACTTCAAATAACTGTCGCATCATTTGTGAGAGGTGAGGGCTACTCAGCTCGATACCGATCGGTTCATCTTCACCTAAACTAAGTAAAATAAGACGTTGAGGGAAGATTAAGATTTCATTTGTAATATGAAAAATACTGGGATCAATTTGACGATGTAAATAGTGATTAAGGATTAATTCACGATTATTTGTCCAATCAGCTTGCCCTTGATCATTAATCAGGGTAAATTTGTCAGGGTTGAGTAGTTCTCTAATGTGAATGTTTTGATTCACCCGCTCAGTTCTAATTTTTTCGGCAAATTCGTGGCCGACTAATAAATCCCATTCACCCGTTCCAAAGACGAGCATTTCAATGTTTGCTTCTTCTACCATTTTCCACTCCAAGGTCTTAAGTCCGTGTAAGCCTCGGTAGAAGCGGACAGAGGTTGAGTTATTAGTTTGGTTACGCAACAACTGCAATTGTGGAGTCAGTAACTCAAGCCCTTGCTGCATTACTGCTAGTTTTTGGCGCTGCTCATCAATCATTTGATCTAAACTTTGTGGGTCAGCAGCTCGGTAGAAAGTGGTTTTATCATCAAGCTGTTTTTCAACTATGCCTTTACTAAGTAGCTCTTCAATCAGGCGGTAGAGAGATGTGCGCTTAATGTTGAGCTTTCTTGAAAGCTCAAGGACAGTAATCCAATTAGTTTTTAATAATTCTAAATAGACTACCTGGTGTTTAGGAGTTAAATCGAATAATGACAACAATTCTGAAACAGTCATATTTTTTTTGTCCACATTTGTGGACAACAAGGTGAATATTTTATAACTCCAGGTATTATACAGTATTATGAATGTCAAAATAAATAAACATACTGCAATTGAATGGGTGATAGTCACTGCTGCAATTGCCGTATATGCATTATTCATTAATATACTTTCGTGGCAGTATCACTTGGTCAGTGGTGGCTTAGCTGGATATGCTTTGTTAGTAAGTTATTTGACACCTTGGACAGTAGGTCAGGTTTTGTTAGTGGCTAACACGTTTTTAATTACTTTGACATTCTTAGTCTCTGGCAAAACGGTAGGAACTCGAGCATTATATGGATATAGCTTACTGGCTATGCTGATAGACATCTTTAGAAACCTATTAAATTTGACTCCCATCACTACTCTCAGTATCTGGTGGCAGGCGCTGTCAGTAGGATTATTCGGCATGATCGGAGGTATAACCATCGGTGTGGTGGTGGAGTATGGATACGGGGTGGGTGGATATACTCTGATTGTACCTCTAGTGAAGCGGTTTAATCAGGATATTGCTCCAGCTAGAATCTTTTTTTATTTTGACATTATTTTAGGGATATTAAGTTGGTGGTTTTTAGGGTGGCAAAGAACGGTTGTATTAATGATTAATGCTATTGTTTTCTTCATCACCATGGACAAAACTTTGCTATACTTCAAAATAAATCACAAGCACTGCCATGATCTTGAAAGGTTGTCTTTATGAAGATTTCTGTTGCCGAATTAACCAATTTGACACGTAAAGCTTTAGCTCACTATGGCTATGATGAAAATGAAATTGAAGTTATAAGTGAGGTGCTGTTATATGCCCAGTTGCGGGGAAATAATCAGGGAGTAGTGAAGTTAATTGGTAAAGGTTTGCCTAAAGATGTTCGGGCTGGGGAAATGAAGATTGAACGCGAAACTAAGCTGTCAGCGCTTTTGAATGGAAATCACAATCAAGGTATGGTGGTAATGAAGAAAGCCCTAGGCATGGTGTTAGCTAAGGCTAAGGAACATGGTTTTGGTATCGTGGGCACCAATCATACAGCTAGCTCCACAGGAGCAATTGGCTATTACGCAGAGCAGATTGCTCGGCAAGGGTATATAGGCTGGGTATTTGCAGGTTCACCTCCTACAGTGACTACGCATGGCTCCTATGAAGCACTATTTGGAACAAATCCTTTAGCAATCGGTATTCCTACCAAAGGTGAACCATTAGTATTAGATATGGCCACTTCAGCTATGGCTTATTTTGGTTTAGTTCAGGCGAAGACAGCAGGACAGACCATTCCTGGTGACGTGGCCTATGATAGTGAAGGCAACTTAACTACTGATCCTGCTAAAGGCATGGAAGGAGCGATTAGACCTTTCGATCGTAGCCATAAAGGCGCTGGATTAGGTTTAATGGTGGAAGTGTTAACGGGGCCACTCGTTGGTGCATCCTTTGTCGGTTTAGGTGGCAATCAAGATTGGGGCAATTTACTGTATGTGATGGATCCTGAGTTATTAGTGGATCGTGAAAAATTTATTTCTGAAACGACACAATTGGTTGAGCGCGTCAAAAACGCCAAAAGATTGGAGGGCGTTGAAGAGATTTTCTTGCCAGGGGAACGAGGTAATCGTTTGGCGGCGCAACACCTTAAAACGGGTCAAATTGAAGTGGAGGATAACTTATTAGCAGGATTGCGCCAGGTAGCTGGTAAAGTATAGGTATGAGTAAATCTGCCATCTCCCACCGCTCGCTGTCGATTATGGCTTTGTTAATTGTGGCTTTTGGGTACTCACTTCTCAATGTAGCAGTCCGACTGCTGGGAGACGGTTTTTCACCTTTGACGCAAGTTTATTTGCGGGTAGCGCTAGCGTTTGTGGTATCACTGGTTTTGTTTGCTCGCCAGTTACGTTGGTCAGTGATTAAAACTACTCCGGGGCGAGATTGGCTTGGCTTAGGCGTGATGGGGATTATTGGATATGGATTGATGGTGTACTTTATTACGATTGCGGTGCTCAATGCCAAAATTGCCAATGTGACTGTGATTTTTGCAACATTAGCTTTCTTTATTTACCTTTACTCAGTCCTGTTTTTGAAAAAAAAGATTGTGTGGACACAAGCTGCGTTATTGATGCTCTCAGTCTATGGAGTGATGGTGATCGGGACCCGTTCATTGGTGCCCACAGTCTCAGGCTTTGGCTATGGTGAGTTGATGGCGTTATTAGCAGCAGCGGCGGGAGCTACCTACGCCGTGGGGAGAAAATTTTTATCCGCCCACTTAAATAATAGTGAAGTCTCGGTCTTAGTCATGGGCATAGCGGCGGCCACTGCCTTTGTTTTGGCCACCTTGAATGGGGAAGTGGTGGATGTGACTCAATTTAGTAAACTAGGCATTCTGATGGGTTTGGCGATTGGTGCCGGTTTCAACATCATTGCCACTTTTTTTGAAAACTACGCCTTCAAACACCTGGATCCAGTCTTAGGTGGGCAGATCTTGCTGACTGAAAATTTCTTTGGACCACTGGTGGGCTTTTTGATGTATCAAGAAGTAATGGGTAGTTATGAAGTAGTGGGTGCACTCTTGATTGTCATCTCAGTGTTTGTGGCACAACGGTGGGAATCGCAGAGGGAGTAATAAATGTCAAATGTTATTTTTCGTTTAGCCCGCACTGATGAAGGTCCTGCATTGCAGCTGTTGAATGAAGAAGTTTTCATTGATAACCACCAATACGATCCAGATTTAAAATTAGATTGGGCTCGATCGGCTGAAGGTGAGAAGTACTTTCAGGAGCTTGTAAATGATACCAACTCTTGTTGTATCGTGGCTGATGATCTGGGGAAATTAGCAGGTTATGTTGCTGCCAGTCCTCGTGAGTTTAGTTATCGCCATAGTCGTTATCTGGAAGTAGATAATATGGGAGTCTCGCCGGCATATCGCTCTCAAGGTTTAGGAGGCGCATTGATGCAAGAGTGTCGAACCTGGGCACGCAAACATGGTTACGATAAGCTGTATGTTAATTGTTATGCAAAGAATGAAAAGGCCTTAGCTTTTTATAAAAAGTGTGGCTTTGATATCATCGATATGAGTTTAGAAATGAAGGTTTAATTTCGGTTTAATATCGGGTGGATGGGCTGTTCTTTTTTAATAACACATAAATTACTCTTAATAGTATTAAAAATTTATCTATCAATTAATTTATAATTATAATTTTACATATGAACGAACACCAAGCTGTGATTTTATTTGATATTGATCGGACGTTATTTGACACTCCGTATTGGGCGGGAGAGTTGGTTAATCCCGCGATAGCTGAGTTACTAAACGTAAAGGTTGAGGAGCTGTTGGTAGTCAAAAATCAGTATACTGATCAGTTAGTAAAAAATACTGATTTTAACCCCGTGGATTACTTGACACATTTGTCGAAAGTGTACGCGCGCAGTATTGAGGAGCTGGCCCAGGTTTTTTATCAACCAGCTTATTTTCAGCAAGCGGTGTATGCAGATGTCTTACCAACCTTACTGGTGTTGAGATCCCAGTACCAACTCGGCATTTTTTCAGAAGGTGATCTGGATTTTCAGCAGACCAAACTGGAGTTATCAGGTTTGAAAAGCTTTTTTGAGCCAGAACTACACTTTATTGAACGACGCAAAGAGGTGCCGCAAGTGCTGCAGCGGTTGCAGCCAGGGTGGGTGATTGTGGAAGATAAACCAGAAGTAATTACCACTTTAGAGACACAAACCCAGACGCTGCCAATATGGATCAACCGAGAAGCCGAGACTGAGTTTACCCCCCAACGACAAATGACAACGTTAACCGAGTTGCCTGAGTTGGCGTCCCAATTATTATCAGCACTTTGAAGAATTGATTAAAAACCACCCAGTAAGATATTCATCACCATATCGATCACCGGAGAAATTAAGAGTGATACCGGTGAGGCTTGATTACCCCAAGGGAAAAGTAACAGCAACAGTACAAACATGCCATAGTGGCGCATAAACTCGTCATACTCAAAAGCGGTGCGTTTGGGCAGCAGGGCAAATAAAATTTTACTGCCATCGAGCGGATAAACAGGCACTAGGTTAAAAATAGCTAAGACTACGTTAATCTGCATGATTTGAATTAAAGCCACAATCAGCCACAGGCTAGGAATAGTGATAAAGTGCAGCGCGAGTGAGATGCTAGCGGCAATCAGTAAGTTGAGAGCAGGCCCAGCTAAGGCAATAATGGCGGTATCTCGAGGAGGGTTTTTGAGGTTGTAGGGATCAAACTCAACCGGTTTGCCCCAACCAAAACGGGTAAACAACATCGCCATAGTCCCCAACGGATCGAGATGGGCAAGAGGGTTGAGGGTGACACGGCCTTGATAACGAGGTGTGGGATCACCGAGGCGGTCAGCCATCCAGGCATGAGCAAACTCATGCAAGGCAATAGATAGCAGTAGTCCAGGGAAAAGGACAAAAAAGGCAAGTGGGTTGGAAAAAAGTAAATCAATCATATGGTAAGTTCTTCATTATACCTAATTAAAGTTTTTATCTCATCGTTGCCCGAGAGGCAGACAAATGATACAATTCATATCTTATGTCAAGTTTTGTTTTCAAATTTCCTCGAGTCGCCCACATCGGTAATCGAGTTTCTCACGCTAAAAATCGTACTAAACACGCTTTCAAGTATAACTTGCACACCGTCACCGTTTTGGTAGATGGCGTCAAGCAACGTATGCGCGTGCCCACTAGTGTGTTACGCCAACTCAAAAAAGCTGGTGTCACCACTCACTGGAAAAAACCCCAGAACTAAGCTTCGGCTACTTTCTGTTTTAGATTTCCCTTACAACAAAATTTGTGCACAGTACTGAATCTTCTCATGGCATATTACCGTTTCCCGGTTGGCGGGATAATGTGGAAGAGTGGCTGCAGCGCGATGCGCGGGGGGTGATTGCGCAAAGAATTTTTTTTGAAGCCCTAGAAGCTGATGATATCCATCACGATGATGAACTCATCGATGCAATTAATACTGAGCTAAAGTCACACCAATTAACCCCATTGAGTACCTATGAAGCTGGTATCGTAAAAAAACTTTCCCAAGAGTTTCAACGACGAGAGCAGTTGGTAAAAGCTATTTATCATTCCTTGGTTCGTGAAGCCACTCAAGGAGCAATCGACTCGTCGGAACCAAGCTTGATAGAATTAGGCAAACTCTTATTTAAGAGAATGACGCAGCGTGAACCACAAGGTGAAGTTACATTGCAACGGCATCGCTTAGCACTGGGGTTGGTGGCTAGTCACTCGGCAGACCTGTCAGCACTCAGACTTGATCCTCAATCAGGGGGTCATTTTAATTGGGCACAACCGGTTAGCATGCCCAAGTTTTTCTCTCAGGTGCCTCAGCCGGTTCCCTTTATTCTAGTTAAAGAAATTCCAATTGATACTGAAAAGAAGCGGGTAGTTGCTCACGAGTCCAATCATGCCACCCATGATGTTGTGGTAGAAGCTCTTCATGAAACCGGAAACTACGATTGGATCTGGGGGGGAAATAGCCCCAAGCGCCTCAGCAATAGGACTGAACTTAATAAGGCCGTTTTGCAGGCTAAAGAGCGAGGTTTAGAAACTAAAGCCGAGTGGACAGCGGTTTTTGATGAACTATTACCTGACGCCTTAGCTGAGGCAAAAAATGAGTTACTCGCAGACTTTAATCGGGCGGGGGGTGATTTTCATTATTTACAAAATTTATTGTGGATCGAAGAAGGGGAGCCTGATTTAACTGTTTTTCAAGACATTAAAAAAAAGGGAGCCATTAATTTGATGTACCATTACTTAAAAGTGGTTGATATTCATCCCGGGTATTTAGGCAACTCAGATCCAGATCTATATCGAGATCTAGCTCAAAAATATAATCAAGAATTAACTCGAAATGTACGTTTTATATCTGAACTTTGGGATAGTATGTATCTGCTTTTGTACGAGTTAGGTCTAGTTGAAACATATCGACAGGAAATCGTTCAAACACTTACTCAGTATCCTTTGGAAAGGTGGGAGGAAATTACGCGGGTGAAGTGGGGGAGTTTATATCGGCGAGTCAAAAAAATTGCTGACCTTGAAAGAACTGATGCTTATACCACAAACTATTTTTCTGAGTTGCCATTGTTGAGCACAAATATAAAGCAACAACTATTCGAAACACCAATTGCCGAATGGAAGCATACAATCCCATCCATTTCCGAATACACTCAACGAGCAGCAGCAGTCGAAGTAGTAGAAAAAATTAAGGACTTAACGAGCGAATTTGGAGACCAATCGGCACCAGCAGTTGCGGTTGTAAGTTACAAGTTGGGAAAATTGACTCGCTATTGGGATTTAACTCTCCGAGATCGGAGTCAATGGCGTCAACTTGAAGAAGATTATGACCTCCTAAGAGGAGAATATCTGGATAAGCTCCAGTTATTGAGAGGTGCTTATCTCACTAGAACGGATGATGGTTATGATTTTGGTAAAGTCACAGCTTTGACAGAGGAAAAACTTTCGCAGCTGACGCAACAGGCGAAGGTAATTCATACTCAAACAGAAGAAAAATTACAACCATTTGTGGAAGGCATTGAGAAGATAGTTAATATGGCTGTTGTTGAACATGAGTTAATGCAACTGATAGCAGCTCGACAAGCGCCACTATTACAGAAGTTATTGCCTCCCTTAGCTTTAAAAGCTCAAACAGTGTATGAAGCGTTGGAGAATGAATTTGGGTCTGAGTTCACTCATGAGAGGGACAATAGTGAAGAAATATTACTTAGATTAGATGCGATTTGGAAAAATAATTTTGATGGACAAGAACAAGATCAGACGGTTAAGATTTTAGAAGAACTCAAAAATGCCCATCATTAAATTTTAAGTACTTTTGTTCGTTACTAAGGTTTTAATCTCATTCCACCCACTGGGCTGCATGCCCTCAATCTGCACTTTTTCCAGCATTAACCGCGTGCCTTCGACACGCACAGCCAAGATTTTCAGCCGTTTTTCACCTTTAGTCGTGGGAATTCGAGTCCAGACTCCGGGAAAGCCAGCCAAGGCACGGGTAGTCGTTTCCAGCCAGCGAGCGTCAACCGCCGGCACGTGAGCAGCAATTTGTTGGAGTAACGGCGAAAGATGTTCAGGTGAGATGTTGGTACCGATCATCGCTGCTTGCCAGGCTTCCCAAGCAATAAACCCATCTTCACGCGTGAAACGTTTGGCATACGGAGTAGGTGACTGAGGTTGAGGAATTGGCGGCAGCCAAAAAGTAATCTCAGAAGACGTTTTTAAGCTTTCATGACCGGCTTTAAAATCTACATACGCTGCTACCATGCTCGGCAGTGTTTTTGCCCCTAACTCATACACTTTTTGATAGACTGTTTCCCGGGTATCGGTTGGTTCAATGGCGACGCTGGTTTGAGCCACCATCGTCCCGGTATCAAACTCAGGACTCATCTCGATTAACGTCACACCAGTTGTGCTTTCACCGAGCAATAACGCCCATTCAGCGGGGTTAGCGCCGCGATATTTAGGTAGTAAGCTGAAATGCAGGTTGAGAGCCGCTAAGCGAGGAGCCTTCAACCACTCCACGGGGAGTAACTTGCCATAGCCCGCCGTCACAAATAAATCGGTAGGAGGCAATGCTGCTAGAGTTTCAGACGTTAATTTTTCTGGAGTAAAAACGGGTATGCCAGCTTTTTCAGCCGCGAGATGGACGGGAGTTTTCGTGATAACTTGTTTGCGTCCCAGCGGCATTGGGGGAGTGGTCACCACGGCCACTAGATTGAACTCATCATGGCCACTTAAACTCTCCAAAATCAAGGCTGAGTACTCCAAAAATGAGCCGAAAAAAATCAAACTAGGTTTAGAAAGTGAGGGCGAGCCTATCATACCGTCGGTCCCTAAAAAATTTCTAAAATACTGCGATCTTCTAACTCGATCAAGCGTTCACTGCGGGGTGGTTCAGTATAAACGGGCAAGTCATATTCTAATGAATAATCAGTGAACAAAATGCCGTCTAAGTGATCGAGCTCATGTTGAATCACTCGGGCAGTGAAATCAACAAAGCGCTCAGAATGTGAAACCAGTTTGTCATCAGTCAGGGTTTGGTACTCCAACTCCACCCATGCTCGGCGGGGAATGGGACCATAGATCTTAGGAATTGATAAACAACCTTCTAAAGCGGGATGTCCATCGGCCTCATCTCCAAATGATAGATCGGGACTCTGCTTCACAATCACAGGGTTAATGTAGAGCTGTAAATTACTGGCAGCACCCGGCTTATCATCGGTGATATTAGTCACAAACATGCGCCATTTTTTATCAACCTGGGGGGCCGCCAAGCCTACACCCTGGGGTTTGACTTGGTGGGTTAAAGTAGCTGACAGCTCACTAATAAATTGCAACACTTTTTTATCGATCTCAGTCACAGGCTGAGCTGGAGTGCGGAGGGTAGAGTGAGGCGCGGTGATGATCTGCATACTTACTTGGCGGACGGTTGGCCACTGATGGAGGCATTTAAACTTTCCAGCTGTTGGCGGGCGTACGCATTATTAGGATTAATAAATTTCACAATGTACTCATATTCTTGGTAAGCTCGATCATAATCAGTGACTTTAAGATATTGATCAGCGCGTTCGCGACGGGCGGATTCATAATTAGGTTTCATTTCGAGTGTTTTCTCCAAATTGCGCAAGCCTTCGGCTTGCTTGCCGGGATCATCACTGTTGAGTTGAACGAGGGCTAGATTATACAGTAACTTGGCGTCGGTAGGGGCCAGTTCCAAGGCTTGGTGTAAGGTGTCTTCTGCCGCAGTTAATAAGTGTGGATCCAAACCACTCAATGAGATTAAGATTCGGGCGCGAGTTTTGTAAAAATTTAAGTGACGAGGATTAAGATTGAGGGTAATCTCACTCGCTTTCAAAGCCGCTTGGGCAATTTCAGCGCTGGCGCTACTTTGACCTTGCTGACCAGAAGCTACAGCAAGCTGGCTGTATAAATCACTTAGTTCATCATAAAACAGCGCTTCTTTAGGTTGGAGGCGGATGGCCGCTTCCAGCTCTTCGAGCGCTGGGGTGCCTTTGCCGGCGCTAATCCAAGCTTTAGCTCGAGTGTACGCAGCGTCGGCTTGCCACATGGTTACTACTTGGCTTAACAAAAAGAATGTCAGGCCCCCAATCACAATCAACCCCCCAATTTGAGAGGCGCTCAGTTCAGGGGTTTTTACTGAGTGGTCGCTGGTTACTGCGGGAGGCGAATAGTTTAAAACTACATAACAAGCCATAAATAAATAATGCAGGACTGTCACCATTACGGTGGAAAATCCAAAAAAATTAGAAACACTTAAACTAATCAAGCCGGTGACCAAACCAAGCGTAATTAAGGGCGCGAAGTCGATAGTTTCAGAGCTTGAGGATGGAGAAGAGTGATTATAGTCACTACTAGCCGCCAGGATAGTGCGGCCACTAAGACTCCCATAAAGTAATAACACCCCGATATACGCCCCCAAGCCCACCAAGCCAGTGGTGGCTAAGAAGTTGAGGAACTCATTGTGGGCTTTGTTATATAAAAAGTCCCACTCGCTAACCAGGTTGTGAGCTAACGGCCGATCTTGGTAATAACTGTAAGCAAAGGTTTCCACCCCAGAGCCAAATAAAGGGTAGCGCTGCCAAACTGAGATCGCGCCCTCCCACACGATTTTACGAATCTCACCGGAGTCAGTGCCACCAATATCTAAACGATTAATAACCGCTGGCACCTCAAGGGGTGAGGGAGCAGGAGTAGCTAAAGATGATTCTATTTGAGAAGCATCACTACGCCACAAGTTGAGCTTAGAGTTCAAGAGAGGTAAGACATAGGGATCGAATTGAAAAAAGAGCCCTAGAGAAATGGTGCCGAAAATAACTAAAGGAGCAAAAGCTTGGGGAGTAAGATGTCGACGACTCCAGAGCCATAAGTACCCTAACCCCCAGATTCCTACGCCAATCACCATGCCCAACAAACCTGATCGCGACTTAGTAAAGATCAAGGTCAAAACTAATAACCAACTCAGTACTAAATAGCTTGCTTTTTTTACGCCCAGTTTTTCGGTAGAGGTCATCATCAAACTTAAAGTCAATGGTAGTACCATGATCACGTAGGCCGCTAGCCAATTAGGTTGACCAAAGGTAGCAAACACCCGCGTTTTGACATCTTGGACCCAGCAGGTGACGTCGAACATTTCCCCCCCAGTGATTAACCAGCAACTAGGTGAGTGACCAAAGTGTTCAGGAATTGCATATAAACACACTCCGGCAGCGGCGATTAAAACAGAGATCAGGAAATGTTTGACTTCTTTGCGCGTGACATTGCTGACAAAGGCATAGTACAAACAAAGATAGGTAAGAGTAGACAGCAAGCCACCATGAAAACGAGTGTAGTAGCCAAAGAATGAGGTGCGGGGGTGAATAGATAAGATAGTGGACAGCAGTTGTGAACCCAAGAAAATGGCGAGCGGTAGATCAAGTGGTGTCCGGCGCCAAACGAGTCTCTGCTCGAAGACACAGCGAGTAGCCCAAGCGCCCAAGATCAGGGCAGTCAGAGCGTAGGTGAGCAACATCTTATTAAACTCAAATAACTCTTCATTTACCCAAGTAAAAAAGAAGGGCACAGTCCACACTAACAAGTGAAATAACCAAACAATGATTTTCCTGACTGACATCGGCTAAGTATACTGGTTGGGATATGATCTTGAATAGAGGAGGCTGAGGGTCATTTCCATCTTTAATTTTCGGTTCTTTTTCGCGTGTTCACTTTTTGTAAATCTTGCTATAGTAACTTGATACTCACGCATATAAAAGGAACTCATGAACGATTTTTCTGCCCCCTCATCAAGTACCACGCCTCAGACAACTTCGCCTTCATATGTCGATGATTACATGCCACCTACTAGTGCTGCAGCCCCAGTTCAACCAACTACAGCCACTCCCGGCCACTCACCAGCTCCTATAGATATGGCTCCACCAACAGACATGGCTCAACCCGCTACACCTAATGGTGATGCCCCACGGCCGACAATTTCACAAGCGCTCGAAGATCAAAACATTTTTCATCTCTTAGGCGTCATGGATGGCTCTGACGAAGATAAGGAAGCCTTTTTAGATGAACTCCAACAAGTAATCTGGGAGGACTTTTTAGAAAAAGACGTGGAGTTATTAGTCACCGAAGAAGAGCTGGATGAGCTGAAGAAAATGATGCTCAAAAAAGACGTCACTGAAGTTCAGCGCCAAGAAGAGATGATTACGTATTTAAGCAAATTGATTCCTGATTTAGAAGAAATCATGCTCGAAAAAGCTTTAGAGCTGAAAGAAGACATGGTTCGTGAACGCATCAATGGTATGCGCCAATACTTTGCAGGCAATCCTGGGGCTTTAGGTCAATTAGATCAAGCTGAACAACTCATCAATGACGATCAATGGCGTGATGCAGCAGAAGTCCTGAACGCTATTAAGTAAACCTGCCAAGTATGGTATTCTGGTACCCACTATGAGTCGCTTCGGCCGATTGTGGGAACGGTTTGCACGAGTTACCCCGTTACGCGCACATCATCTGTATCTTGATTTTGGGTCTGTAAGCACAAAGTGTGTAGCAGGGCCTAAACAGTTGTGGCGGATTCCAACTTGTGTCACGTATCAACCGAGCGAGCAGGCGGTAATTACCTGGGGAGACAAGGCGTTAGGATTACAAGGTAAGACAGGGGAAAACATTAAGACTGAGTTTCCTGTCACTCGAGGCGTGATTCGTCATCCTCAGCTGGCTCAAGCTTATCTAGAAGCTCTAGTGGCTCATGTTCGTCACCATACGGCTTGGGAAATGTTATCACCCTTGAACTTACATTGTGTCTACCCCGCTCAAGCCACCCCGATGGAAAAAGCAACGTTTCAAGAGGTGTTAACGCAGGCAGGAGCTCAGCATGTCCAGCTGATCAGTAAGCCTCAGGCTATCTTGGCTCGTTTAAAGCGTCCGGCGCATACTCAAGCTAGCTTAATTGCCATCGATATTGGTGGTAACACTATTGAAGTTTGTTTCTTTGTTGGTCAAGAAATTGTGTTAGCTAAAACTCTGCAGATAGGTGGTGAGGAGTACACCACTTTAGTCCAAGATTTAGTCCGTACTAAGCATAATTGTTTAATTAGTCACCAAACAGCGGAAAAGGTCAAAATCAGCGTCGGTTTGCTCACACCATGGGATAAAGAATATAAGATTCCCGACAAAAAGATGGTGGTCCGGGGCAAAGACTTAATAACCAATTTGCCGCTGACAGCACAAGTATCCAGCCAAGATTTGGGTCAGGCGTTTCAAACTTTAACGAAGGAATTAATTACAGAAATGAAAGCGGTTTTTTCTCAGGCACCGGCCGAGTTGGTGGCGTCATCATTAGAGAATGGTATCTTCTTTAGTGGCGGAGGTAGTTTACTGAGCGGGTTGGGTGGAGTGATTGCATCTGAGTTGCGTTCACAAGCTTGTTTTTCGCCCACACCCTATGACGATATTGTCTTAGGTTTACAGGATGTAACATGATATGGCACAAATTAAATTGGCCCACTCAACAGAGTATACACAGAAACTACCGTGGCTAGTGGGCTGGGTGGTATTAGTGGTGGTAGAGAGTGTGGGGTTATTAGCTCCGGTGCGGGCAGTTGGAGAACAATTGATGGTGCCTGTCCAGCATATAAGTTATCAAGCAGTACAAGTGGTGTTGTCACCATTTGAAATGACGCGTGATGCTTACAAAAGCGCGCGCCGGATTCAAGATCTGGAACAACGGTATAGCGAAGCCGTCGCTCAGCTGGCGGAATTAGAAGGTTTACGTGATGAAAACCAAGCGTTGAAGCAGCTCTTAGAAAATACTGATCGTAATTTAGAGCCTGCGACGGTGGCGACACCGATTTTGTCGCTTAGTGTTCCAGCCGTGGCAGCTGGTGATAGAGAAAACATTCACCCTGGGCAAATGGTGTTAGTGAATAGTAATTTGGTGGGCAGCATTGAGTCAGTCAGTGAACACCAAAGTCAGGTCGTACTCTTGAACTCTAGTGAACACCCGCCGGTGTTAGCTACAACTCAGAGCGGAGTGGAAGGCTTGCTTAAAGGTGATGGCCGTCAAATTTTATTGACAGAAATCCCTATCGAAGCTGATGTTCAAGTGGGTGAGAAAGTAGTCACGTTAGGACAAGTAGGCATTAAACGAGATATTTTTATCGGTCAAGTTGCGGCTATTCGGTCGGTCCCAGCGTCACCGGTAAAAGTGGCAATTATTAATCAGGTGGTTTCATTTTATGACGCCCGAGTAGTGGAGATTAAATAAAGAGAAGAATATGGCTGAGCATTTTTTTAAACAGCTGATAATTGCCTGCGGTCTAGGAGTGTTAATTTCCTTGGAGCGGGTGTGGGGACTGCCAGTATTTTTTTTGGCAGTTAGTAGTGTCTGGCTAGCCAACTTTAAATCATCTTCAGCTCAAGTAGCAGCGGTAGTGTGGGTAGGATGGTTGCTTGCAGTGGTGTATCGCGTACCATTTTGGTGGGGTATGGGAAGTAGTTTGTGGTTGATCGGGGTGATGTTATATGGTGACCAGGTGATGAGGAGTGAGACCTTAAAGATGTTGGCTGGGGTAGGGGTAGCAAGTTTGATATTAATACCGATAGTATGGGCAGCTCTGCCATGGATGAGTCTGGTTATTTATGGTTTAAGTTTTGTGGCCATGATCACTATTAATAAAGGTTTCTTATTTTGGGAGCAGCGACGAGCCACTCATTTGCGATGGCGAAAAACCATTTAATCACTACCAGCCTTTCTTTTCGGTTTACACTAATTATCGCAGCAGTGTTAAGTCTCTTTGCTGCTTTGTTGCTCAGATTATTAGATGTCCAAATTGTGCGTGGAGCAGCCTTTTTGGTGCGGGCAAATAACAATCGGCATTTTACGGATCGATTGCCAGCTGATAGAGGTGTGATTCTTGATCGCTATGGTCAGGCACTAGCTTTAAATGGTCGTGAGTATATTGAGTTGGATAGTGACTCAACTTGGCATCAACAAGGTCAGCCATTGTCACGTGAGGAGGCCTTACGAGTCATGGCAAGTGACTCAGGTAAGGTGGCTGTGGAGTCGCACCGCTGGTATGTTTATCCCGAAGCGTTGTCAGCGGTAGTGGGGTATGTAGGAGCTGTCAATCGAGAAGAATTGATAGCTAATTCTTTTTTACATATTCAAGATCAAGTAGGCAAGTTGGGCTTGGAAAAAAAGTATGATCAACAACTACATGGTGTAAGTGGGAGTGTGGTGTATGAAGTTAATGCGCTCGGTGAGCGTCAGCGTGCTGTCAAACGTGTAGAGGCGCAAGCAGGCCAAGACTTACAAACCACGCTTGATCCTTATTTATCTGACTTAGCTTACCAGGCTTTAGGTGACCAAAAAGGAGCAGTGGTGATTGCCGATGCTACTTCTGGTGCAGTCTTAGCTTTGGTTAGTAAGCCCAGTTTCGACGCCAATGTCATGTCAATTGTTCCTAGTACTCCCAACTTAAAAGCTGAGCGCCAAACCAAAATCCAGGCAATGTTTGATGATGAACGCCAATTATTTTTTAATCGGGTAGCCAGTGGCGCTTACCCACCGGGGTCGATTTTCAAAATGATTACGGCATTAGCGGGGTTAGAATCAGGACAAATGGATGCCAACACCACTGTGGTTGATGAGGGTGTTTTAAGAGTGGGTGAGTATGAATACCGCAATTGGTACTTCACTCAATTTGGGCGCACCGAAGGTCCGATATCAGTAGTTCGAGCTCTAGCGCGGAGTAATGACATATTTTTCTATAAAGCTGCTGAGTGGGCTGGTCCTGACAACGTAGCGGCGATGGCTCGCCGGTTTGGTTTGGGCGTTTCGCCTGGTAGTGGAGTCTTTGCTGAAGCGGCAGGTTTGGTGCCAGATACTGCTTGGAAAGAAAGCGTGATTGGGGAACGGTGGTATCTAGGAAACACGTATCACATGGGCATTGGACAGGGTGATTTACTGCTCTCGCCGTTGCAAGCAGCACAAATGGTGCAAGCTCTGGCGAATAATGGGGTTTTGTGTGCGCCTTACTTTGTGCAAGGTGACGTGCCTAAGTGCCGAGAGCTCAGCGTGCAGCCCGAACATTTAGAGTTAATATTGAGAGGAATGCTGGATGCGTGTAGTCCTGGAGGAACTGCCTTTCCTTTTTTTGAGCACAATGGTCAGGTGCGCAGTGAGGGGCAAACAATTGATGACGCTTTTGCTGCCAAGGCTGTGGCCTGTAAAACGGGGACCGCAGAATTTGGTGGCACCGATGAAAAAGGTTATCGCAAAACCCATGGCTGGTTTGCAGCAATTTTAGCTCCGCCCATAAGCAACTCAGTTGCAAATGAGGTGGGTGAAACGTTGTCACCTTCAGCGGAAGCAGAGAGTGCAACTGAGTCGCCTGTGATGGGTAAAAGTAGACAGATCAAAGAACCAATGAGCAAAGTTCAATGGCAACAACACGTTGCCAAACATGGCTTTCCACAACGATTAGTGATGATTGCTTTAGTGGAAAGTGATGATCAAAATAAGTTCAAAGAGGGATCCCGAGATGCCGGGCCAGTGGTGAAAAAAATTTGGGATGGAATGAGATAAGCCACCTGCTGAGAGTGAGTTACTTCGCGCTACAGTTTATGTAAGGTTAGTAGCTTACACTAGCGCAGTGACAGTTACTCATAAATCAGCTTTAATTTTTTTTGTCAGCAGCCAAAATAATTTTGGGAGTATTGATAAAGTTGAAAAAGTTCTGGCGGCTCGCAGTTTGAGTTGGCCGGAATTAATTAACCTTCGCTATAGCCAATGGTTAAGATTGGAGTTGTCTGAGACCACTTTTTTTCACCTGCAGCGGCTCAAAAAAAAGTTTTCGATTGGCAGTTTTCACGAATATCTCCATCAGCAACAACTCAAGTATGTAGCAGCTGGAGATGCTGATTACCCGCACTTTTTAGAGTACTGCAACGACAAACCTTTAGTGTTATTTTTCCAAGGCGACCTGACAACTTTAAAATCCTTATCACTGGGAATTGTAGGTACACGCAAAATTACTAGTTATGGAAAGAGAGTCACCACCCAACTGGTCACAGCCTTAGCTGTCTATCAGCCCTGTATTGTCTCTGGTTTTATGTATGGTGTGGATAAAGTGGCGCATCAAGCCAGTCTTAGCAATGGTCTCAAAACAGTTGCTGTGCTAGGGCACGGTCATCAGAGAATTAAAACCAGCGACGCTGTTTTAGCTGAGAAAATTATTGCGGAGGGGGGAGCTATTATTTCTGAATTTGCGCCGTGGCTCGGTGGAGCCAAATACACTTTTCTGCAACGAAATCGTATCATTGCAGGCTTATCACAGGGCGTAGTGGTGACTGAAGCTGGGTTTCCAAGTGGTAGTTTAAATACGGCTCAAGCAGCGTTGCGGTACGGGCGTACGGTGGGAGCAATTGCGGCGCCGTTTATGAGCACGCAAGCGGAAGGAACGCGCAAGTTACTAAGTGAGGGAGCCACTCTGATCAATCAAGCTGAAGATTTGATTAAAGATATCAAGGACTTATCATTAGATAGTGGCGAACTGAGAATTACCAAGAAAATCAGTATCAAAAATATCTTAGCCTTGTTAAATGACGCAGAACAACAAATTTATTTAGCCTTACATCAGAGTTTAGAGGGTCTAGATATTGATGGGTTATGCGAGGTAGTAAATAAGTCAGCTGCTGAGGTCGCTATGGTGGTCACTAATCTAGAATTAAAGGGCATAATTGAAAAGTCTAGAGACGTATGGCTTCCCAGATAGTGTACAATGGAGCGCGGTTTGTGTAGGCTTACTGCACAACCGAAAGTTAGAAAAATATATGAAGTTAGTGATTGTTGAGTCACCTACCAAAGCCCGCAAGCTATCTGAGTACTTAGGTAAAGAGTACGCGATTGAAGCTTCGGTGGGGCACGTGCGTGACTTGCCGAAAAAAGAACTCGGCATCGATTTAGAACATGATTTTGAGCCTAAATATGTAGTAGATCCCGATAAAAAAAAGGTGGTCACTAAATTACAAGATCTGGCAGCTAAAGCAGAAATTATTTATTTAGCTACTGACCCTGACCGTGAAGGTGAGGCAATCGCCTGGCATATTCAACATTTATTAAGTGAGAGTAAAAAAGGTAAAACAGGGGGAGAGGCTCGCCGCTTTCAACGGGCGACTTTTCATGAAATCACCAAATCAGCAGTACTAGAGGCCATTAATAAGCCGGCACAAGTGTCTTTGGAACTCGTCAATGCTCAGCAGGCTCGTCGGGTGGTAGACCGCTTAGTAGGCTATCAAGTTTCCCCAGTGTTGTGGAAAAAAGTTCGTCGAGGTTTATCTGCTGGTCGGGTGCAGTCAGTAGCTTTGCGCTTGATCGTGGAGCGCGAACGCGAAATTGCCGTTTTTGTAGCAGAAGAGTATTGGGAGCTGGATGTTTTATTGAACACTGCCGTAGGAGCCAAGCTTGGTACAACAATCAACGGGTTGAGCTTCCGCGACCACCGGGCGGAACTGGAAAAACAAGGTTTGCCGACTTCATTATTAGTTGCTCGTGTGACTGAAGCCAATGGCAAAAAATATGAGCCAACCACAGCCGAGCACGTCCAACCCGTACTGGCCGATCTAGAGGTGGCTAGTTATCGAGTGAATGGCATCGAGAAAAAATCACGCGAACGTTCAAGCTTGCCGCCTTTTACTACCTCCACATTGCAGCAAGCTGCGGCCACGCGCTTAGGTTTTACCAGCAAACAAACCATGACCTTGGCTCAACAGTTATATGAAGAAGGTTTAATCACGTATCATCGGACAGACTCTTTTAATTTATCAACGCAATCAGTCGAGATGGCTCGTACCTACATTCATAAAGAATTTGGTCAGGCATATTTACCAGAAAAACCTCGTTACTTTGCCACTAAATCTAAAAATGCTCAAGAAGCGCACGAAGCTATCCGGGTCACCAATGTCAGTTTCCCGCCTTCAGCCATCCGTCACCAAAGCAGTAAATTTACTGAGCGGCATGAGAAGTTATATGATTTAATCTGGCGTCGCTTTTTGGCAAGTCAAATGAACTCAGCTATTTACGATCAAACAGCGATCACCATTCAAGCTGATCACCAAGCCAGTCATTATCTATTGCGAGCTAATGGTTCAGTGTTGCGCTTTGATGGCTGGATGAAATTATTTAGTGCCAGCGATGACACCTTATTGCCAGAAGTTAAAGATAGCCAATCTTTAGATTTTGTTGATCGTCATGCTGCTCAGAAGTTTACCCAACCACCCCCTCGTTATAATGATGCCTCACTGGTCAAAGAGCTGGAAAAGCGAGGTATTGGTCGCCCCAGTACCTATGCTTCAATTATTTCGGTGATTGAAGATCGTGGCTATGTAGAGCGATTGGATAAACGCTTCGTGGCGACTCAAATTGGTATGACTGTCAGTGAATTTTTACAACAGCATTTTCCAGTGTTTATGGAGTACGACTTCACAGCCGAGATGGAGGAAGATTTAGACCGTATTTCTCGAGGCGAAAAAGAATGGCGCAAAGTCATCAAAGAGTTCTACTCGCCGTTAGCCAAAACCATTGCTCAAGTTACTAAAGACGCCGAGCGTGTCCAAATTCCGGTGGAGGAAACAGGTGAGAAGTGTCCCAAATGTGGTGAGGCTGATGGGGGCATGGTGGTGATTCGAAGTGGTCGGTTTGGGAAGTTTAAGAGCTGTAATCGTTTCCCAGAGTGTGATTTTACTGAGAATATTGTCGAAAAAGTGGAAGGCATGCACTGCCCACTCTGTCAGCAAGGTGAAGTGATTGTCAAAAACAGTCGGTGGGGTAAGTCTTTCTTTGGTTGTAGTCGCTATCCTGACTGCGATTGGGCCAGTTGGAAAAAACCGGAATTAAATCTACGAGTCACTCCTGAAGAATGGGCTCAGCAAAAGGCTGAGCGCCAAGCTCGGTTTGCTAAGAAAAAAGAGACGATGGCTGGGAAAAGCTCCTCAGGTTCCAAATCTAAAGCTCAGGCTACCACTAAGCAAAAAAAATCAAAAGCACCTAAAAAACCTGCCAAGCGCTCCGCCAAAAAATAAGCTTTCTTACGACCTCCTTACTCAAGTCAGGTTAATTTCACAGATTTAACTTTTAAACTGCAGGCTGGTTAGTGACAGCTACTACTGCTAACCACCAACGAAAGGAAGTCATGAAAAATGCTTTTTTGCATGATTTATTTATTTTAGAAGTCCAAGATCTCTACAGTGCTGAACTGCAGCTGGTGAAGGCTTTGCCCAAAATGGCTGACGCCGCTCATACAGACGAACTACGTGAGGGTTTTCAAGATCACTTGGCGCAAACTGAGGAGCACGTCAAACGCCTGCAAAAGATTGCCTCAACATTAGATTTTCCGGCAGAAGGCAAAGAATGCAAAGGAATGGCGGGCTTGATTAGTGAAGGCGAGGAGATGATCAAAACTATGGGGAAATCGGCAATTCGCGACTTGGCCCTGATTTCAGCAGCTCAAAAAGTGGAGCATTATGAAATTGCCGGCTATGGTACTGTCCGGACCTTAGCAGAAATGATGGAGCATGATGAACAAGTAGAAATTTTGCAAATGACCCTCGACGAAGAAGGTGAGACTGATGAATTACTGACGGAAGCAGCTGAGACAATCATGAGTGATTTGGAGGACTCGGAGGAATAAACATACGTTATACTTACCCCCATGCAGATTGTGCTGTTTGGGGGTAGTTTTGACCCTCCCCACCTTGGCCATTTTCAAGTCACTGAGCAGTTACTCGACCAGAAAGTAGCAGATGAAGTCTGGTACGTGCCGGTCAAGCAACATCACTTTGGTAAACAAATGAACGCTGTGGAGCATCGGCTGGCTATGTTGGATGAAGTGGTGGCGGCTCACCAAGAACAGTGGCCAGAGCAGGTTAAGATTGAGCCCTATGAATTACAACAAGAGGGTATTAACTATACCTATGATACGCTGGAGTTTGTATCACAAAGGTCACCTGAGCATACCTTTTCATTTGTGATTGGCTCGGATAATTTAGCAGGTTTTCATCGCTGGCTAGCAGTCCATGAGATGTTACTCAAATATCGATTTTACGTTTATCCCCGCGAGGGCTTTCCCATGGAACCTTTATATGAGAACATGGTGCCGCTCAACACTTTTCCCTCGGTGAGAGTTTCATCGACGGAAATTCGCGAACGATTAAGTAGTTTTCAATCGATCTCGGAGCTTGTCCTTCCTGCTGTGGACCAGTATATTAGGGACCATCAATTATATGTCTCTTCACCTTCCACATCCACGTCAAACGATCGCTGAGTTAGTCAGCTTTATCCGAACTACCTTTCAAAAACAAGCTAAAACCACAGGGGTAATTGCGGTATCAGGAGGGATTGATTCCGCTTTGTCTCTGACGCTTTTAACTCAAGCAATTGGACCAGCACATGTCCGACCGGTCTTTTTACCCTATGGCGAACAAGCCGTAGCTGATAGTCACAGTGTCGCGAAGTTTAATCATATTCCCGTGGCACAGTGGCACGAAATAAACATTCAAGCTATGGTGGAGGTGTGTGTGGAAAGTTTGAGTAAAGCCACTGATGAGGAGCTGGATCACTTCCGCCGTGGCAATATTATGGCTCGGTGCCGGATGATTGTAACCTTTGATTTGGCTAAAAAATACCAAGCCCTAGTGTGTGGCACCGAAAACAAATCTGAGCATTATTTGGGGTATTTTACTCGCTTTGGCGATGCAGCTTCGGACTTGGAGCCGATTGCCGGTTTATATAAAACGCAAGTTCGCCAATTGGCTGAGTACTTGGAGTTGCCCGTCAGCATTCAAACTAAGTCACCTTCCGCTGAGTTGTGGGCCGGCCAAACTGATGAAGCTGAGATGGGGTTCACTTATCAGCAAGCCGATCAAGTATTGTCGGTTTGGGAGGCCACTAATTTCGAGACTTTATCTAAAAAAAAACTAGCCGTAGCGGGAATTGATCCTGCAGTAGTCGTCAAAGTAGTAGAGCAGGTGACAAAAATGGCCTTCAAAAACCAAGTGCCGTACCTGCCATCATAAAGTAATTAAGGTAAACATGAATCAGACACATTTTACAGCCATCGTAGTGGGGGCCGGCCCCGGTGGTTTGACCGCGGCCGCGGCTTTGAAAGACCGAGGCATTGATGACGTGCTGGTAATTGAAAAAGGTGAGATTGGCCAAGCGTGGTTAGATTATCCTGCTGAGACCCATTTATTATCGGAAAGTAGTGAAGCTAATGACGATAATATGATTGCAGATCTCAAGATGGCTGACGTGATGCCTAACGTCCCACATCCTAGTCACTTGGCATATCAAAAGTACTTACGGACGGTAGTGGAGCAAAAAAAACTGCAGGTTTTACCTCACACTTGTGTGGTCAAGGTAGAGTGGAGTGAAGAGCAATCTCAGTTTACCATTACTACCGAGAGCGGCGAGGTATTCACGGCTCAGTTTTTGATTTGGGCTGCGGGTATGTTTACTACTCCCAACGAAAGTCTCGAGGGTGAAGAGTACTATGTGCATTATGCGCGGATTAAAGATTACACTCAAATCACAGATTCAGAAGTGACCGTAGTGGGGAGTGCTAATGGGGCCAGTGGGGTAGTGATGGCCTTAGCCCAACCCGGCCGAGTGGTGACGATGATCGCTACGCATGAGTACACCATACCTGAGCCGATCGATTGTTTGTGGAAAGAGAATATGAAGTTTATTAAAGATTTAGAAAAGCAAGGTTTAGTAAAAATTAAAGAGAACTTTCGGGCTGCGAAAATTGAAAAGGCTGAGGAAGGCTATCGGTTAATTAGCACCACAGGTGAAAGTGTGACTTCAACTACTAAGCCGATTGTGTGTATTGGCTTTTTGCCCACCATTGAGACCGTCAAAAACTATGTCGGTACCCACGAAGATGGTCATGACTGGTTACTAGATTTAGATGAGCATCACCAATCACGTCGTCAGTCTGGATTATATTTTGCCGGCACACTTGGCAAACTTATTGCTGATGAAGGATTTATCCGTCACTTCCGTAATTTTGGCCCTGTCATCGCAGATGATATACTCGAGAAAGTAAAAAAATAATTAGGTATTTAAGTAATTAACTCCGCCAGCTAGCGGATGAGGAGACCTTGTATGTCAACGCTGATCGCTGTACTCGTTTTAGTATTAGCTCTCTTTGCCGCGTTGATGGCAGCAGTTGAACCTGTCATGACGATAATCCTCGGTATTTACAAGTATCTGCGCAGGTTATTCCGTGGCCCCATTAAAACTGAGCCGTTTGAAGGTAAAAAGCGGGTGTTGTAACTTTACTTAGCCTTCTTCTTATCTTTCACAAACTTCTTGCGATCTTCTTCTTTGAAGCCACCGACCACGGTGATCTCACCTTTGATAGGAGGATGAGGATCGTAGCCTACGATCTCGAAGTCTTCAAACACAAAGTCATCGATGTTTTTCTTGGCGGGATTAATTTTAATGGTGGGGAAGGGGCGTGGCTCACGGCTGATTTGTTCACGAACTTGGTCATAGTGGTTGCTGTAAATATGAGCGTCACCGACCATGTGGACAAACTCACCGGGTTCATAACCTGTAACCTGAGCGATGATGATAGTTAAGAGTGCATAACTAGCGATGTTAAAGGGGATGCCTAAGAACATATCAGCACTGCGCTGGAACAAAGCCAGTGATAACTTGCCATCAATTACATTTAGTTGGAACATAGTGTGGCAGGGAGGAATGGCCATCGAGGTGCCAGGTGCAGCCATTTCATAAATGTATTCAGGATTCCAGGCAGAAACCACCGTGTGTTTACGATCAGGGTATTTACGCACTTTTTCGATTGCCCACGTAAGTTGGTCGATCTCGCGACCATCAGCGGCTGGCCAGCGGCGCCATTGACGACCATACACGGGTCCTAACTCACCCCACTTGGCAGCGAACCCCGCCTCATCTTTAATTTTGGCCACGAACTCTACCTGAGTCAGTTCAGGTTGTTCACCAGCTTTGGCAGCCTTGGCATATTCTTTAAAAGCCCAATCATCCCAAATATGGACGTTGTTATCTACCAAATACTTGATGTTGGCGTCACCTTTTAAAAACCAAATTAACTCATGAATAATACCTTTGAGGAACACTTTTTTGGTGGTTAAGAGGGGAAAACCTTGTGACAAATCGTAGCGCATCATCCGGCCAAAAACACTTTTTAGGGCAATGCCACTATTAAACTCATGCTTCTCAAAACCTGTCTCCATGATGTCACGCAGTAAGTTCAGGTATTGAAACTCAGGATGTTGAGAAGAAGATGAAGCTGTCATATGTTGTTCATCCTAGTCGTGAGGACTCAAACAGGCAAGAGGGATTTTTGATGTCGCTCAAATGAAGGTATCTAACCTAATTTTTTCTGGAAAACACTTTGTGTATAAACTCCACAACGGAATCAAAAAGAAACGTAATCATAGCTTTCTTCAAGGCCAGCAACAGCATCGCACTTAAAAAGAAGAGATGTGTTCCGAGCAACTCCCACCAAACAATTCCCGCTTCCAGAGAGGACAAAGAAGTGAGGGTAACAAAAATAAGGTAAATAATAAGAGCTCGGACAGGGCGCGAAATCATGGAGTGGGCTTACATTACAACTAAGGCTTTTTTAATTTTTGTTTAGCTTCGTACTCGCGAATGGCTTGTTCTGATTTTTTTGCGATCAGCCAGTACATCACAAAGGTGATGATAATTCCCACCGCGCCGCCACCCAAGGCAATCAGGCCAAAGAAAGTAACGCCTAGCACGCCAATCAATCCTTTACCGGCCACCACCATTTTGAACCATAAGGGCGCAAAGACTGCGGCTAGCAGGATCAGGCCAAAAAGAATGCCTTTTCGACTCATAAAAAATTACTTTTTCTTGGCTGGCTTAATGCCTGCCCAGTTGTCCTCACCATGGCCGTAGCGACCAGTTTGGCTGTAGTCGCGACTGACGGCTCGCGTCAACTTAGAGAATAACAACTGTGCAATTTCCATTTTGGGACGCAAAATAATGGGGACGTTATTTAAATTAGCCAACTCCAAAGTAATGTGCAGGTAGTGACCGGGGTTCACGATACCGGCAGTGTTGTGGACAATTAGTCCGATACGGGCCAAACTACTTTTGCCAGAGATATGAATTAGGTAATCACCTTTGCTACCCACATAATCCCAAGTCGTGCCCAGTAAGCTGACACCGGGGTGGAGCACAAACTGCTCATCATCTTGTAAAATAATTTCCCGCGTTTTAGAAAAAATGCCTTTCACAGGATCAATATATTGAGTAGAGTGGGGTTCAGTGACGATAAATTTATGTCCTAATAAAATGTCATAACTGGCAGGTTGGAGGCGCTTTTCATCAAAGTCTTTGATGGTAATGTCACCATCAGTTAAAGCTTTTTTGATATCGAGGTCAGATAAAAACATACATACTCCTTTTTATTCAATACTGAAGGTTTTCTCGGTTCCGTAATACTCGGGCCAATGTTCATTGTAATAAGCAAACATGCGCTCTAAGCGGTCTTGTGCTAACTCCGCTGCACCCAGTTCTGCCATCAACTCTCTTAGTTCAGTTTGAGTGGCATCGGCAGCGTCAGCAGAGTGGACAACTTTTTCAAACTCAGCTAAGTAGCCGTAACCCGCATTTTTATCGATCGAGACAGTGGTATCGTTATCGAGTTGGTAAGCTTGACGGGCGCGTGACCATTTAGCCTGATACTCATAGCCAGCAGAAAGAACTAGTTGATCAAGCTCATCAATTGATAAATCAGGAGTTGTCGCTTCAAATTCGAGGCGCGCAATCCCATTAGAACTGGTGGTGTCATCGATAGAAGCTTTAATTACTAGAATCACCGTATCGTTCAGGAGGCGCGTGCGAACGGAAGCTTTGCGAGCTTTGCCAATCATAGTTTGAAGTTTTTGTTGGTCTTTTGTCGAAATATGTGACGAAATTTTCTCGATTAAAAAAGGTAAATTGTCATCATTGCCGACAAAATAATGATTGAGTTGTGAGCTATCTTCGACTTGTTTTAGACTCGGGTAGCGGGCGTGCAACTGTGATCGCAAAGCCTCTGCTTTGTCTGCTGTTCCCAGTAAACTTTTAATTTCAATTTCAAAATGATCAGTAACTTGATTCATACAACCTTCCTACTTTATGACACGGGAAATGAGTGACTAAACTGCTCTTACTGTAACAAGCGCGTTTAGACTCGGCAAGGGTTGAAAAAATTAGGCGAGCTTTTGTTCACACGTTCTCAATCGGTGTTCATGATTTTCCAATTGATCATAATATTCCTGAGAGTGGTGAGCGAGAATAGTAATTTCCTCACGAATACCTTTAAGTTCATTGATGACCGTATCGAAGCGAGTTATAAACTCTTCTTTAGTCACGAAAATGCTTTTCAAATGATTAGTATACTCGTCACCAATGAGGATATTGGTAATTTGTTGCAGGTCTTTTTTAGTCATAAGGTAATTCTCCTTATACTTTATTATAACTAGTATTCTTTACTTAACCTTGCATGGCAGAGGGTAGTTTTAAACTGCTTTAAGAACAGCTTTTTCTGTCAACAGAGCATAAAGTGATCATGTTAGGATACACCTATGACAGTCTTTTTAATTGCCGCGATCAGTATGGATGGTTGTATTGGTGGCAGCAGCACGCACCGCTCATTTGAGTGGACCAGCCAAGAAGATAAGCGCTTTTATGTGGACAGTATTAAGCGCGCCAAACATGTGGTGATGGGTTCCACCACCTTTGGGACTTTTAGCAAATTTCCCCGTGGCCTCACTTTTTACATTTATACAAGCAAGCCAAACGAATTTATTAACCCTAAACCAGAAATAATTACTACCCAACCGACAAATGAATCACCTCAGGAACTTGTCAAACGTTTGGAGGCAGAAGGAGTAGAGGAGTTAGCTATCTGTGGGGGCTCCTCAATTTACACTCAGTTTATGAAGGCAGGGGTGGTCAATAAATTGTATCTATCGGTGGAACCCGTGATTTTTGGCCAGGGTGTGAAGTTATTTAATGATGCTTTGGATGTAAAATTGCAGCTGGTGTCTCAACAAAAACTGGGCGAGCAAACGTTGTTGTTGGAATATGATGTGGTGTAGATATGAGAACTGTTGAGTTTGCTCCGATTACTCCTGAAGATGTTCCTGAATTTACCCAGGTATTAGTGACAGTTTGGCAAAGTTTGCAGCATTTGTATAAGGAAGCGGCAAAAAAAGAGGAAGCGGCTGAGTTAACAGAAGCTGTTATCAAGGAAAAGTTAGTTAGTGGAAGTTATCTTTTGATTGCTGGAAAGCTGGAGGGAAATATAGTGGCTGCACGCGTCGCTAAGTTTGATTCGGGTACGCTGTATCTTCATTTGACTGGGGTGTTAGAAATACATCAAGGTCAAGGCATTGGCCGCCAAATGCATGAGTTCACTTTTGAACATTTGCGTCAGCACTATCCTCATATTCATAAAGTGTGGTGCGATACTAATGTCAAAAATGAAGGCGGGATTGTTATTTTAGAAAAATTAGGCTTTACCAAGGAAGCAGAGTTGAAAAACCATTGGCATGGGGATGATTATTATTTGTGGGGGTACTGGCTAAAGTAGTAAGAAACTTGTCCTTGATTTGACATCTATACAGAAGTGAGCCTGGACAGTGTTCATTATGTACGAAATGTACGTTTTGTAACGTTTCCAGGGGGACTTTTGCAGTAGTAAGCGCAGAAGAAACTGCACGCTCATAATCCAGTAGTGTGTAGGCAATAAATCCCAAGTAAAATACGATTATGGCTAAATCCCGTTCATATTCCAGCCGCTCCCGTAAGTATCGCCCTGGTCCGGCTTTGAGCACGGTACAAATTTTGTTTTGTTTAGTTATTATTTTGATCGGTTTAGGGTTTTCACAGCTAGGTCAATTGTCAGTGCCATTACAAGTTTTAACGGTTTTTCTGGTGGTGATGGCTTTAATTACAGGCAGCAGTGTGCTGTATTTCATTTGGCGTCATCAGCATTTACGCCATCGCGCTCTACAGCTAGCCGATATTGATACCATGACCGGCTACGAGTTTGAGCATTATGTGGCAGCGGTGCTGCGGGATCGAGGTTATTACGATGTCACCGTCACCGCCGCCGCGCAAGATTTTGGTGTCGATGTGTTGTACCGGGATGAAACTACCACCTACGCCGCACAGGTAAAACGCTACAAGGGCTTTGTGGGCGTGGAGGCGCTGTATCAGGCGACGGGTGGACGAGATTACTATCACAAGCAACGAGCAGTAGTGATTACGAACAGTTATTTTTCAGCCGCGGCAATTGAGTTAGCGCGGGAAACTAATATGGAGTTAATTAATCGTGATCAATTGACTGAGTGGATTCTTGATTATCAGCAACACCAGGGTCAGCTACCACCAGAAGTTTAAGCAGCTGATTTCTTTTCTGGTTTAGCCTTGCGCCAATCACCACTGGTAAAGCGGTTTTTGCCTTTGAGATGCCAGTCGTTAGGGTTGGATTCCTGAATCATGTAGAACAACTCGCGGGCGGTATCGGTGTAGAGTTTTTCTTGAGCCACGTACATGCGGCCAGCCAAGGTATCTTCGCCGAGGCGCAAACCTCGATATTCTTGCTCTTTAAGTTCCATGTCTACATCGAGGGTGTCAGCATCTTTGACAATTTTAGCTTCGATACATTCACGCTCTTCATACTCTTTCCAAATAGCCATGAACTCATCGCGGACAGCGGTGCCTTCCAACGTGTCTTCGAGGGCTTCTTCTTCGAAGCGCTCCACATATTGGCGGGAGACATAGTGAGAGTCAACTGAGCGGCTTTCGGAGAGGTCATGAATAATCGCCATCTTCATAATTTTCTCGGTGTTAGTAACGCCTTCATATTTTGCCAGCACTAAACTGATCCACACCACGCGCAACATATGCTCACTGAGGTTTTGAAAATCAGGATTCAAAAATTGGCGCCAAGTGCGTTGAATATGACGCAAACAACCAATCTCATATAAAAATTCTAGATCACGGTTGAGATTTAAGTCATTGGGGTTGGGAAGAGTGGGGGTGTGTGTCATAGGTGAGAATAGCCTATATTATAGCAGAGCGTTATTCAGTTTCGTTTGTTTGTGTTGACCGAACAATCTTAAATAAAAATAAACTTTACCAAATCTAGTTTTGACTCCGCTTTTTAACCACAACATCTTGTGTTTTTGATCCAGTTTGTGTGGTTGTATTTGGGGTAGCGGATGCGTAGAGTTAATGAAACTAGTGTCAGCTATAAGAAGTTTGCTTATGGCCATACAGCCTCCAGAAACATCTCCGCTTTATACCTACTTTGATGATGCTCATATTACTTTTTTGCCCGTGCGCGAACGTATTAACGCCTTTGCTCTTAATCGCGATGATTATGGTGGTCGCGACAGTCACGGCACTTTAGCCTGGTGCATGATGCGAGAAGTAGATGAGTTCATTGGATCCTATGTGGAGCTGATGACGTTGTTGTCCTCCCAAACCTCTTTCGAAACCTTCATCAAAGGGTACGAAAAAATGGCACTCGAGTTTGGGGATGTCATCCATTTGCTTATGGATTATCTAATGCACGTCCAGGTTGATGGAGCTGCTCTATGGAAAGATGGCTTGAGTCATGAGCAATGGGCGCTGACGGGCTTAGATGCTGAGAGCACAGAAAAAAATACTACCTTTGCCCAATTGATCAATGCTACCGATACAACGACGAGTTTTAAGACTTTGCGCCGCCGTTCGGATATTGATTACCATACAGTTTATCAAGCGGGTCTGCGCCAAATGCCCAAAGCGAAAGAAACGGGTTATCTCAAAAGAGGTGATACTTCCATAGAAATGCGTGAGTTGAAAAAACTGAGTATTCCTGGCAATCCAGAAGGTTTAGAGAAACATAAACAACTCTTGTTGGAACTGCGTCGCAAAGTGGCTTTGCTGGCCGTAGTGGAGTGGGATATGGATGCTAAGGAACGCAGTAAACAGCTGCATTTAAAAGATACCGCTAGTGAGTTTACTGTGGCCACGCGGCTAAGTATTCTGACTGAAGTGTTAAAAAATTTAGGCATGGTTTCTAAAGCGCTCAACATTGAGTGGTCTTTGCCCACCTTAGCAGTTAATGAACGTAATAATCAACGTCATCCTTATGACGAACTACACTATGGCTATATGCGTTTGGGATTATGGTCAGGTTTAGGAGTGTTGGAGGGTGGAATTGAGAGTATTAAACCAGATCAGGCTCAGCGCTTGTTACAAAAATCATATCGTCGTAAGCAGTTGCCTGATACAGTTAATTACATTCCGGGCCTTATTACTCGTGGAAAACGAATTGCTGAGCGGTATCAACGGCAAGGTAAAGAAATACAGTTACCAGCTATGGGGGAAGCAGAGATGTGGATCATGCAAAAACTTCGGAAAGGTGAGAAATTAGCGTACACTCCTGCGGATGAAGCTAAGTTGATCGAGCGACTGAAAGAAATGATGGAGTACGGAGCAGCTTCGCGACCCAAAGTAATTGAGCTGGGTGGGACCACAGGGTTAGAGATGCCGCCTGTAACTGATGCTGGAGAAAAAATTATCAAGTTGCGGCAGCAGGTGGTGTTTCAGAGAGGTAACTCAGGTTCGCCAGTTGCTCAGCTGGCAGCGGGGGGGTAAAGTTAGTACTAACTCACTCTCTGCCTAGTGCCGAGAGTTTTTTATGAGGAAATGTCTATGATAACTCCAGATAAAAAGCTTCATTTATGGATGGCAGGACCAACAGGGTCAGGAAAAACCGCTTTAATTAGTACCTTGGGGCGTGTTCTGGAGCAACAAACTAATCGGCCAGCTATAAAGTATGAAGAGTTAGATCCATCTTTAAACATCTATTTTAATGGCTTTTATCAGGCCTTAGTATCAGGAATAAAACCAAATCCTTTCGCTCAAGTTTCCCAAGATGAATTTGCCCGACATGCTGCTTTACAAAGTATGTTGGCCAGAAGAGACTTACGGCGGGGTTATCACGTTATCGAAGGTGGTTCGATGGTTAACCATGTGCCTTATGAAATCAATTTAAAAAAAGATGGACATCTAGAAAACCCTGAGGAAAACTATCTTAAGTATTGGCAATTTGTTTTAAAAACATTTCAAAAAGCTCCCGTGCCACATGCTTTAATAATTACTATGTTTAATGATGACCAAGAAACTGAAGGGGTTGACATTCAAATGGAGCGAATTAAAGAACGAGCTAAACATGATCCCACTCGAAAGGGCGAAGTTGATGTGCCGCGTGAGTATTGGGAACAACAAATTAAGTATTATGAACGTTTGATTCAGTTAGGGACCGCGATTCCTTTAGATAAGGTTCCAGATGAATTGCGCGCCGAGTTTGAAAAACCTGAGTTAAGTGGTATGGTGCGACCGCCAATTATTGTATTAGATGCTAAACAAATTGATTGGCGCACTGAAATTGGTGCCCAGGTTGGCTTAGCTTACATATATCAACACTTAGAGGGACTTAAGGTTGCCTCTTAAGCTACCAAGGAACTCAACCATGTCTAAAGGTTTTTTAATCACGTTTGAAGGTGGTGAGGGCGGTGGTAAAACCACCCAAATTGTGCGGTTGCGTGAGCGGCTGCTGGCCGCTGGCAAAGACGTGATAGTACTTCGCGAACCGGGTGGTACAGTCATCTCTGAACAAATTCGCGAAGTGGTACTCTCCAGTAAAAATATTGGCATTGCCTTCACTACTGAAGTACTGCTATTCCAAGCTGCTCGGGCGCAAATTTATCGGGAGATTGTCTTACCTTCTTTGGAAGCGGGCAAAGTAGTGCTGATGGATCGGTCACGAGATAGCTCAGTTGCTTACCAAGGATTAGTGCGTGGTTTCGGTAAAGATATGATTGAAAGTTTGAATGACATTTCTACGAAACATACGTATCCGAACTTAACGTTTTTGCTTGATTTGCCAGTAGAAGTTGGTTTGGAAAGAAGAGAGAAAAGTGGCAAAATGGACCGCTTAGATATGGAAGCAAGCGAGTTCCACCAAAAAGTCCGCGAGGCCTACCTAACCTTAGCCGAAGAGAATAAAGGTAAGCGGTGGGTGACAATTGACGCTAATCATGAGCTCGACGAAGTAGAAGAAGAGATTTGGCTCCAAGTCAAAAATAAGTTAAAGATTTAAGGCGTCTTTTCCAGCAAAAGTGCCCCTTTCCAGACGTAAGTATCCGGTGTGTAAATTGCTACTTGTGAGGGTCCATGTTGCTGCTTATAATCTAGATTCTAGTGCCAGTCACTAGTTTTTTTTTGACCAGTTTCAGAAAACATCGCCGGCGAGAGATCGCAGGCCCCAGTAATTATTATTATTGTCCCGAGCTAAGCTCGGGATTTTTTTTGCGCTTATGAATAAATACGCTGCCGAGTACCAACCGCTTTACATACCAAATAAGGTTACAAAAGGTGAACTCATTACACAATTTGTAGAAGCAGCCTGGGATGACTCAGTGGAACCTGATTACGAGTACTGGGGTGACAACCCTCCTGAAGCAGTCTTTGACCTCAGTGGCAGTACGCGCAAACACATGAACTATCACAGTCAACTCACGGGTGAATTTCCTGCTCATAAAGAGGGTGCAGTGGCTCATCAGCGGTTTATGGTCAATCATGTCAGAAATGGTGACGGTTCATTTGCGGGAGTTCTTTTCTTAGGATATTTCCATGGAGTGCCGATGTATGGAGTTTCCACTGCTGGTGAAGGTAAAGGTAATAACCCAGCTCAAGAAGCTATCAATAAAATGCGCTGGTTTAAAGAATACTGGGCAGCCACTCACCCTGGTCACACCAACGTAGTAGCTTTCACTATGGACACCGTCAATGGTGGAGTAGACGCCAAAAATCACATGCACGAAGTAGGCAAGACCATTCACCAACTTGGATTTCCCAAACGCGAGCTTAAGCAGTGGCACGCCACTGGTGACGTCATGGCAGGCTATGTGACGTATTCTTGGATGAAAGAGTATTTATTAAAAACTTACCAAGAATACGATGTAGTGCGGCACACCACGGCAGTAGCAATGTTGCACCTGGGTCGAGACATTGAACCACAGGTACATGAGTTGACACTAGAAGTTCCGATCTCACCTGATCAGTTAAGCCGAGTACTAGGTGATCCAGAGGCCTCTGGTGGGGCACCCATCAACGAAGCTATTAATTACAGCCCCGAAGGTTTGTGGGAGTTGTTTATGTCACAGCCCGTCCTCCCAGCTCTGTATCCTGAATATTATCAAGATTTGGCAGACCAACTGTTCAACCCCACAGAAGGTTCGATTTCACCAGAAATGACCCTGATTACCCAAATCCAAGGTGCGCCGCTGCGCTTTATAGAGAGAATGATTTATGAAACGCAAACTGCCAACAACTCTTTGCAGGCGGTGGCTTGATCTCGACTTAATGAGTCATACATTAGTAATAACTAATTTGAGGAGGAGATTATGACAGCAGGCATTAATCCAGCTGAGGCAACACGTTACCGAGCCGAGCAGCCGAGTAGCTGGGCAGAACTGCAAATGTTGGCGGTGGCCTTGGCAAATTTAAAGCCAGCCGATCATGATCACTTTCCCACAGATAAATTTGTCGAAATCATTGATTTAGGCCAATCGATTCAAGATATTATTGGTAAGACAGTGGAGCCACAAAATCGTTGGACCGAAAAAGACCAACTGCCGGACGGAGTCACGGTTCACAGTCTCGAAGATCCAGAAATGGCACGCCAAATGCATGAGGTGGCGCAGGTTTTGATCGAGATGGATGATCGTGAGACCAACCAAGGATATATAGCCGATAAACTCAAAGTCTATGGCCAAAACATCGACAACGTTGCCGAGCTGAATAGTCGCGATTTTCACGGGACTATGACCCCTGATACCTACTCGATGATTTTGTTATCAGGTGGAGCGCGAAACCAACATCGGTTTAACCCTGATGGTCGGTTTTTGACGGTCAATGCCAAGCGATTAGATACTAAAGAGAAGAGCGGAGGAGAAGGTACTGAAGCCAATAAAAAAGATAAGATGTTATTTGGCTTGGGACCCTGGCAGGAAGATATATCAGAGGTAAATAATCAACATCCCGATGGCATCCGCTTAGTTGTGCCTGATGATTGTTTGGCAACTGGTGGTTCGGCCTTGGCAGGGATTTACTCATTGTTGGAAGCTGGGGTCAAGATTAGAGAAGTAGTGTTTTATGGTACGATGGGTTATCAAGAAGGCATCACACTCTTTATGGAAACGTTGCAAAGTTGGGGTATTAAAGATGTGAAGGTGAAGGTAGGGGACGTAATTTTTGGTCTCAACGACAAAGGCTACTTAAATCGTGTCAAAGGTGAGCAAAAGCCTGATGGTACTAAATACCAAGCCGATACTGCCGCAGTACAAGATATGGGTGTGAAGTTTAAAGCTTTGGAAGAGTTGAAGTTACTGACGCAGAAAGTGGCATTTTGGTTGAAACATTCTGATCAAACAGAACAAGACGCTTTCGATGAGGCTTGGGCAATGGGTTTTCAAAAACTAGGACAAGCGGTAGTTTTCAAACCGCTCAAACAACCAGAAGGTCAGAGTATTATCCGAAAGCGATTTGGAGCAGATATCCTTGATGCTCATGTGGCTAGAAACCAAGCTGCATTTGATGCTTTCGTGGAGCAACTCAGTAAAAATTAATTTTTTTGTAGGGATCGTTGCAAGCTTAGCAGGCTATTGTCTCCTGTAGGTATTAATCACACATACAGGAGGCATATGCCAACATTAGAACACTACCGCCGCCATTTTTTGCAGGCTAAACAGCTTTGCGATCAGCGCCACTACACCCAAGCACATCAACTAGCCCAAAATGTGTACTTAGAATCAAAAGCGATTGCCAGTTTATATGAGGAGCAAGCCGGCCTAATGCTCGTTGCCCGCCAACTCATCGACATTTCTGTGCAGGCTCACGTGTTAGTGTTGTTTTTGGAGAAAAGAGTGGGAGAAAAAAATACTCAGGTAGAAGCCCGAGTTTAAAACTGTCGTAAATTGACGGACAAGGGAAAAAGTGGTTATACTTACTGTATAAAAAGGAGTCTTATGTTAGAAAATCTTGAAGGAGCTGGAGCAGCTGCAGCAGCGGGTGTTGGAAATGCTGCCGTAAAAACGAGCTTTGAACTTTCACCAGGAGCACAAAAAGCAAAACAAGAAATTTTAGAGGCAATAGAAGCTAAAAGACAGTTAGATGAGCTGAGAATGAAAGCTGAGCGGGCTAGAGGTAGTGTGGCTACACTTCCAGAAACAGAACAAATTGCTCTAATTAATAAGGCTCTAAGTCAGCCTTTAGAAGATATAAGTACCGAAACACATCAAGGAGCAAAGACAGGTGATTGGTTTGAACAAAAAGGTTTAAATCCCTCTACAGTTCGAGATGCAACTCGAAGGAGTCTCGAAGGTTGGACTGTGACTGGTGATAAAAGGGTAGTTGAGCGGGAAAAGGGTGCTTTAACTGGTGATCCTCGTCAACAACAAGAAATGGTTATACCTGAGGTTTTGGCAGCAGAGGGCTCTAACCCAGAAGCTGAAGCTATCCAACCGGCAGTTTTACCTTTAGAAGTGGAGACATCGCCTTCTGTTTCCGCTGAGAATATTCCAGGTGAAGGTCCTAAAGATTTACAAACAATGGAACCAGTTGCTCCTCCTGAAAAGCCAATTATAAACTTAGCCTATCTTCGACAAAAATATGGCACAGTTCCTGCTAATCGTCCCAGTAGTACTGCTACTGGTGGCGGAATACCTGTTAATCCAGCTCGTGTGACAGGGACAGAAGAGTATCATCAAAAACGAATGACGCGACGTATAGATGAAATAAAAAATGCTCAACCTAAAAAAGGAATAACGTTTAGTGCTAGTGGTAGCGATCCTCAGCAGAGTTAAGAAGAATTGCACTGTTAGGTTCGGATAAAACGCCTAGGATATGAAGCAAATATTTTTGGGTCAAAGGATGTTTTGAGACAATTAACATTCTTCTGAGGTTATTTGCGAGCTCGAAATCAATGTCTGTCGATTGCAGACTTTCATCCGAAAAAACCTTGAGTAGAAGCGCCTCAATTTGGGAAAGTGGCTGATTGGCGGTGTGATCTGCATCGTTGGCTATTTCGAAATAGGGCGTAATAATTTTTAAAATGATGCCACTGGAAGTTATGAACAGAGATCGTAATCCAGGGTCTTTTAAGACTTCCAAAAAATAACTTTCAATATTTTGCATAACTGGAATAGCATCTCGCTCTTGGTCCGTACTGGGAAAAGTAGGAGGTGAGTACTGATTTAAAAAAGTTTCTAGTTCGATTCTTTGTTTTTGATTCATGTCTGAATAGCCAAAGTAGAGCGCAATTATATGCTGTCATTATCTAAAAGAAATTAAGAAATTGTAAGAGGATGCACGCCTTACTACTGACACACCTTCATTAATCTGCTACCATGCCCCAGTATGGCAATGGCAAAACTTCCCCGCGCGGTGCGGCGCTTGATTGAAAAATTTGAACGGTTACCTGGTATTGGGCCGAAGTCGGCTCAGCGATTAGTATTTTATTTACTGCATAATCCTGAGCATGAACTGGTGGATTTTGCGGAACGGTTGACGGCACTGAAGCGCGAGACAGTGTTGTGTAGCCAGTGCCATAACGTCAGCGAGAGTGATCCGTGTGACATCTGTGGGGATACCAGTCGTGAAGCATCAATCTTGTGTGTGGTAGAGCAGCCATTAGATTTGTTAGCGATCGAGCGTTCAGAGCGATACCAAGGCAAATATCATGTTTTGCACGGGGCCATTTCACCATTAAATAACGTAGGACCTGATCAATTATATTTGCGCGATATCTTAAAGCGCTTAGAGGGAGTGACCGAGCTAATTCTATCTACCAATCCCACTATGGAAGGTGAAGCCACAGCTTTATACATTACAGAATTAGTCAAACAAGCACAAGAACGACAGGGGAGTGAGACCCAACTGAGGATTACCCGGATTGGCCATGGGTTGCCGATTGGAGCTGATATTGAGTATGCTGATGGCACCACGATTGCGCGAGCCCTCGAAGGCCGCCGCAGCATGTAAAAGATGAGTTTTGAGTACGATACGTGTTTAATCAACACCACTGTGATGCATTGCCTGTCCCTAAATTTTTGATATATTTAGCGTAAGATGATGACATTTTGTTATCACATGCTGGCCACCTAACTCACGAGCTGAGAGGTGGTTTTTTTGCGCGACAACTGGCCTATTATTACTACACGGTTGTCTGATGAAGGTGGTAAAAGACAACTGTAGAAAGGAGAAAGATGAAAGTCTTGATCCAATCTAAAACGTTACAAGTTACTGAAGCGCTGCGCACTTTTATTGAGCGCCAAGCGGAAAAAATTCTTCGCCGCCAACAACGCGTTAATACTATTACTGTTTTCCTCGAAAGCGTCGGGCGCAAGAAAAATGACGTCCAAGCTGCTATTGCCCGGATGAAAGTAGCCGTGCCAGGCAAAGACATCGTGGTAGAGCGCCGAGCTCGCGATATGTATGAAGCCGTTGTAGAAGTTACTGCCCGCGCGAAAGAGGGCCTGAGTCGTTTAAAAGAGCGCCGCTTGACGGCTAAGCGTTCCTCACGCTGGCATCTGGGTGATGCTGGCTGGACTGGCTAGCCAAGCAAGTAGTTATTAGTATCTCGATGAGCCCTGTCTGGTGTCATACATCAGGCAGGGTTTATAGTTTAAGCTACTTCTCGAGTCGGTACTTGCTGCGTGGTCACCGAACCTGATATCTTTAGAGTATGAATGACGCCTCTCAATCACCTTTGCCCGTTGTCGATCCCCAGGCTGGAGGCCAACCAACCGCTGCTGGTCAACCAGGTGGAATGCCGCAAAAAAGCCCTTTAGAAATTCTCGAGGAAATCTTAGGTGACGCTAAAAATAAAGCCGGTGCAGGTGCGCCAGCTGCAGAAAGCGCACAATCTGCAGGGGCTGTGGCTGCCGACCCCGCTGCTACTAGTGCCGATGAAGCGGCTAAATTAGCCGAGATTCAAGCTCGCATCGAGCAACAAAAAATCGTGGATCAACAACTTTTAACGCAACAACTAGCTGATTTGAAACAAATTGAACAAACTCCTGAATACCAAGCTAAAGTGTCTCAAGAGCACGCAAAAGAAGAAGCCGATGCAGCCAAAGTAGCGGCAACGGATGGTTTTGAGATTGTCCAGCTCGGTCATAAGAAAGTCTGAACGCAATTACTTAGTTACTTAATTACTTCCGCCCGCTGGCGGACGCTTTAAATTATGTTTGGTCCTGCCCCAACTGCTCGTCCACGCCCCATGGGTGGTTTTAACCAAAGCCTGGGTAATTTTAGTGATGAACACTTAGGTGAAAATGATGCTCAGGCTGCGATGCAGCAAAAAGCGATGAGTCAAATGGCAGCCAGTGCTACTCAGGCGGGTGGGGCTGGCGCTCCTGGTGGTCAAGCTGGTCCGTTGGGACCGATGACTCCTGATAGCAAACAGGCCGCTCCACGCCCTGTGGGCACGATTGTGGAAGAAGTGGTCCAGCGACCGGCCAAAGATATTCTCAAAGGTTTGCTAAGTATTTTTGATCTGAATGCCATGTTGGGAATCAAACCGGCTGAAGACGATCCCGCGCTGCAAGCCAAAAAGAAGCAGATGCTGAATCGCTTCAATAAATTGACTGAAGAGGAACAGCAAGTGGCCCGCGAAAAATATCAATTGGCCATGAAAAAGAAACAGCAAGAAGAACAAGAAAAGCAGATGCGCAAGCAACAAGAAGAACAGCAGAAAGCTAATAGCGTCGAGCTACCGAGTAGTACCAAAAAAGGTCCAGTCGGTCCTGGCGCTAAGAAACCTAAGGCTGTCCAGAAACTGGAACAAGATCGCAAGACGCTCAGTGGGCCACAGAGCGCGAATTAAGCCTTCACCAATAGCTTTCCCACTGTTCATTTTTCCCTCGCCCCAGTATAGTACCAACAGTCATGAGTTCTCATTTTGTGATCACTTCCATTTGTTGTTGCACCCCCACTTTGAAGCGGGGAGTGCGTGATGCCTGTTAAAGCCTAAAAACAAATTCACCAAGCCATTCACCCCCCGCGCAAGCAGGGGGTTTTTAGTTATAAAAAATATTCAGAAAGTAAACTATGTCACACGGAAATCAAGAAATAATTAATCAAGCAATCGCCGCAGCAGGCAGCGAGTTGAAAGCCGGCCGAGCGGTAGCTTTCCAAATTGCTGATGTTGTCAAAGAGGCTCAGTTGCCACCATTGTGGATGTATATTGATCCCCAACACCAGAATGAACCACAAGTAATGATCGAAAAACCTCACTCAGCAGCTCAGGTGCCGACGTTCTTGCACTTGGGCGAAGCCTTGGCTCATTTTTCCCGAGTTGCAGGGGTGGATTTGAGTCTGTGGTCAGCATATTTTGCTGAGTTGACTGGTCACGAAAATTGGCTTAAACCTGGCCATCTCGGTAACAAGCAACGCCAGTCCGTGGTGCTCGATGTCCACCCTGAATTCACCCATCGCGTGGGAATTAATAAACAAGCCGATGTCAATTTAGTTCAGGTATTTACCAGCTATATCCTTGAGGTTGGCCGTTTGCCACATATCCCAGTCCCAGCCACGATTGTGATCGGTACTACCGAGGGCAGTTTGTGGCCAGCCAATAAAGATCAAGCACAGCATAAGCAAGGGATCAAAATGCAGCGGCAAGGTGTGTATTTTAGTGCTGGTCATCATCTGCTGGAAAAGGGGGGAGAGGCCAACTTTAGACCCGTCAACGCGATGATGATTGATCCTGGCCGCCGGCATCACACCTGGAACCAAGTCGTAGTTTTTCAGCAACCAGCTTTGGCCCCCACAGGCACCGCTGAGCTGTTAAAATAACCTCACTTCACAAGGATACTTTATGAACCTTTATAACACTCTCACCCGCCAAATTGATGAACTTAAGCCATTCAAGAGCAAAGAGATTGGGTTATATGCTTGTGGTCTGACTGTTTATGACTACACGCATTTAGGACATTTACGCAAATACACGATGGATGATGTCCTGATCCGGACCTTGCGCCGAGCTGGTTATAAAGTCAAGTTTGTGCAAAATATCACGGATGTGGGCCACTTAACCTCTGACGGAGACACTGGCGAAGACAAACTGGAAAAAGGTGCTCGTAAATATAAAAAAACGGTCTGGGATATTGCTCATGAATTTGAAGACTACTTTTGGCGCTCGATGGATCTAATGGGCAATTTGCGACCAGATGTCAGTTGCCGAGCGACTGATCATATTGAAGAGCAGTTGCAAATGGTGATTACACTCGAAAAAAAAGGTTTTGCCTATGTGATCGAAGATGACGGTGTGTATTTCGATACCAGTAAACTGGATGACTATGGAAAACTGGCTTTAATCGATATTGAGCAGCTGCGAGAAGGCGCTCGAGTAGAGCGAGTAGCTGGCAAGCGTAATCCTACTGACTTTGCCCTCTGGAAATTTGAACGCGAAGGCGAGAATCGCCAAATGGTTTGGCCTAGCCCCTGGCATGAACGAAGTTTCCCGGGCTGGCATATCGAGTGTTCAGCCATGTCGATGAAGTACTTGGGAGATCAATTCGATATTCACACGGGTGGCATCGATCATATTAATGTCCATCACACGAATGAAATTGCTCAAGCCGAAGCCGCCACTGGCAAAAAGCCATTTGTGAAGTATTGGGTGCATCATAATTTCTTGAGAGTTGATGGTGAAAAAATGAGCAAATCTCTCGGTAACTTTTATACGATTGATGACATGCTTAAGCGCGGTTTTGACCCCAAGGCTTTGCGCCTCCTGTTCATGACCACTCATTATCGGAGTGAGATGAACTTCACTTGGGAAAGTTTGGAAGGGATACAGAAAACATATGTGCGACTAGTACGTCAAATTGCGGAGCTGAGAGAAGAACAAGGCCGGACTGTTTTATCTGAAGATAAATTAGCCAAGGTAGACGAGTACCGGGGGCGTTTCTTTGCCGCCCTCGAAGATGACCTGAAGACGCAAGAAGCCATTCCAGTGTTGTGGGAAGTCTTGAAATCGAATATTCCTGGACCTGACAAATACGATTTGCTGATGGAGTTTGATGAAGCCTTAGGTTTGGGGTTACGCACAGTCACTAAAGAGACGCTGGCAGAAGTGAGCAAAACTACAGATCTAGAAACGGTGCCGGCTGAGGTCCAAGCTTTGCTCGAGCAGCGCCATCTTGCCCGCGAAAACAAAGAGTGGCAAAAATCAGATGAACTCCGTGATCAAATCGCAGCCTTAGGTTTTGTGGTCCAAGACTCAGCGAATGGAGAGCAAACGCTCCGGGTTGGAGAACCAGGGTAGTAGCCAGTGTTTGGCTCGGGTAGGCGTCACCTTAGTGACAGGGACAATCACTCCAATGGCTAAACCATCGTCACAAATTACGCAGACTTTATCGTCTTCTAGTTGGCGATAAATTTCCAGTAGGGTAGGTAAGTGTTGTAATTCATAAATATCAATTTGGCGCATGTGACCTCCAGTGGTACTTAATACTGTCGAACTCAAAAGCAAATCCACTCTCAACAGGTGCTCATTGCGTTATTGCATGATTCTTTCTATAGTAGAATAAAGTTCAGCTGGCGAAGATAATGAGTGGCAAATACCGATCCGTTTGCCCCACATTGTGCCAATCACCGTCGATAGTTTGGTTTCGAAGTTAACAGTAATGATAATTGGTACGAGCTCAGTGGTTAAACTATTTTTGAGAGCTTCTAAAAAGGTCAAACTTTTGGTAGGAGAGTAGCTGGCACTTAGAAAGATGAGTTCGGGCAACAAAGGATCTTGCAACTTGGCTATGGCTTGCTCGATAGTTGGCACCCGAGTAATTGCGTAAGCCTGCAAATACTGGTACGGCACACTCATGGTTTCATGAGGGTCAATAATGAGGATGGAGCGAAAAGTGGTTGACATATGTCTATGATAATTAGATATAATTCTACTTAATAGAGAGGGTCTATGTCAAATATTAAAAAAAAATTAACTCTAGCAGACAAGCTTAAAAAAGCACGCAAAGATGCGGGGTTATCACAAAAAGAACTGGGACATGTGCTGTTGCTGTCAGATAAAGCAGTCAGCTCGTATGAAGTCGGTCGCGCCCAACCTAGCCTAGAAACGCTCAAACAAATCAGCAAACTTACCAATCGCCCTGTCACGTATTTTGTAGAAGAGAGTAATACCGAAGATATTGATTTACAGATTCGCATCAAAACCATCGAACGTGAACTTTTGGAAGTCAAAAAGCTGCTTCAAAACAAAGCTGCGAAGTAGGTTCTTACCCGGCTGGGATAGTGACAACGATAGGCTCAGCTCTAAGCTGCAGCTGCTGGCGCCACGCCCACCACTTTTTCCAGTTCCTCGATTACAGCCGGATCGACAAGGGTAGAGGTATCACCTAAATTAGCCAAGTCACCCTCAACTATTTTGCGTAAAATACGGCGCATAATTTTGCCGGATCGCGTTTTGGGCAGATTAGTAACCAAGTAAATCACCTCAGGTTTGGCAAACGAGCCAATGTCATGAGCCACTTGAGCCAACAAAGCTTCTTTAAGAGCCGCTTCTTCTTGAGTTTTGGATTCTGGATTTAACTGAGCTAACTTTTGAGCCACTTCGATTTTCAAAATCGTAAACGCATGGATGACTTGACCTTTGATAGGATGAGGAGCGCCGATCACCGCAGCTTCAGAAACGGCCGCATGTTGAGTCAAACTATTCTCAACTTCCGCCGACCCAATTAAGTGTCCTGAGACTTTGATCGTGTCATCTACCCGGCCGAGGATATGATAATCACCCTCAGCATCGCGTTCGGCACCATCACCTGAAAAATAAATACCAGGTGAGCGTGAAAAATACGTTTCTAAATAACGTTCGCGGTTGCCATAAATGGTCCGCACGGCTGATGGCCATGGTTGGGCTAAACACAAATCACCACTGGCAGGGTTGCCAGCTACTGCTTGGCCGTTGTCATTGACCAGCACTGGTTTAATGCCGGGCAGAGGTAGAGTGGCATAACTGGGCTTGAGGGGAGTGATGCCAGCCAAAGGAGAAATAACGATCCCACCAGTTTCGGTTTGCCACCAGGTATCCACAATCGGGCAGCGACCTTGGCCAATGTGATCATGGTACCACTGCCAAGCTTCAGTATTGATTGGTTCACCCACACTGCCGAGCACTTGTAATGAGCTTAAATCATGTGCGGTCACGAAATCCAAACTTTGTGCCGCTAATGAGCGGATGACGGTGGGGGCAGTATATAAAATACTAACGCGATGTTTCTCTACGATTTGCCAGTATCGTCCAGCATCAGGATAAGTAGGAATACCCTCAAACATGACAGTAGTGGCGCCAGCTAACAAAGGTCCGTAGAGTAAGTACGTATGGCCAGTAATCCAACCGCAATCCGCTGTACACCAATGAATTTGGCCAGGTTGGTATTGGAAGACATTCACAAATGAGTAACCAGCATAGACCATGTAGCCCGCAGTAGCGTGGACGATACCTTTTGGTTTGCCAGTCGAGCCAGAAGTGTAAAGGATAAACACAGGATGTTCAGCCTCGACGCTGACTGCCGGCATTTCTGTGGCTTGGTGTTCCACCACCTCGTGCCACCAGATGTCACGACTAGGTTGCAGAGCCGGTGACTCCGGTAGGTGTTTGACTACCAGGCATTTTTCAACGTGAGGGGCTTGAGCCAGAGCTTCGTCAGCAATTTTTTTGAGAGCAATGGTTTTATTGCCGCGGAAACCACCATCGGCCGTAATTAAAATTTTAGCTTGGGTATCATTAAGCCGATCAGCCAGGGCTTGGCTGGAGAAACCACCAAACACCACGCTGTGGATGGCACCAATCCGGGCACAGGCCAGCATTGAGATAGCTAGTTCAGGAATCATCGGTAAATAAATACCTACTCGATCACCCTTTTTTACACCCAGTTCGGTGAGGGCTAAGCTAGCTTGGCAGACTTTCTCATAGAGTTGACGGTAAGTGAGAGTAATACTAGCGTGATCAGGATTGTTTGGTTCCCAAATCAGCGCCACTTGGTCACCTTTAGTTTCCAGGTGTCGATCCAAACAATTTTCGGTAATGTTAAGTTCTGCGCCGTTAAACCACTGGTGGTCAGCTTGTTCAAACGAGCCAGTAGTGACGGTTTCCCAAGGTTTGCGCCAATAATAAGTCTGGGCGATCTCAGCCCAAAAAGCAGCTGGTTGATCCAGACTGTGTTGATATTTTTGATGATATTCTTCGAGAGAGTGAATTTGGGGAATAGGTGAGGAGGGAAAATTGGACATAGCTTAGTCTCTCCAAAAAGAACTCAGTTGTAAAGAGTGCTAAGATATGTAGAACAGTTTATGCACAAAGGAATTGATTATATTGGCGTGGGGGTGGGGGCGGCCATTTTTGATGACCAGGGCCGATTGTTGCTGGCTCGGCGAGGACCTCAAGCCAAAAATGAGCGGGGGAAATGGGAAATTCCCGGTGGCGCGGTAGAGTGGGGTGAAACTTTGCATGAGGCAATCATTCGTGAAACTAAAGAAGAGTTGGGAATCACCATTCGCGTAAAAAGTTTAATTAATGTCTGGGACCACATTTTGCCCGCTGAAAAACAACACTGGGTATCACCAACTTTTATTTGTGAAATTGTGGCAGGCACACCAGAAATCAAAGAACCTCTTAAGTGCGATGAGTTAGGGTGGTTTACTTTAGACGAAGCCCAAAAATTACCCCTCTCCCAAATTACGATGGATGATATTAAGTACTTACGCGAGCAGAATGTTATTTCGATCACTTAATTTCTCCCTGCAGTCTTGGTTACTAATGAGCTTAGTAGTAGCCGGTGGTTTGTTTTTTGCGGGTTGTGAGTGGCGGACGGGCTCGGTCGCAAATACTACTGAGAGTATTCCAGCCACACCAATTCCTTCACCAAGTCCCACCCCCTCTGGGACACCCCTCGCTCAGCCGGCTGATATCACCGTGCGCCTGACTGTGGAAGATAATTCTGGCCAGTCGGGAACTGCCGTAGTCGGTGCTGCCTCGTCAGAGACGGTTCGAGTGGTTTTAAAACTCAGTGGCGGCACCTTTACTGAACCCCAGCCTGCTCACATTCACCTTGGCTCGTGCCCACATCCCGGCCGAGTGGTGTATCCCTTGTCAAATGTAGTGGGGGGAAGTTCTGAAACCCTGTTAGCGGTGTCGCTAGAAAAATTATTAGCCACCAGCCCGGAGCTGGCAATTAATGTCCACCGTTCAGAAAAAGATATTGGAGCTTACACCGCGTGTGGGGACCTCAAATAGCCATCTGGTACAATACGCACATGGCAAGAACAACCTTATCTGAATTAGTGGTCAAAGTCCTCAAGAAACAACACCTTCTGACTGCTCCCGAAATTTTGGACAAACTCGAAACTAAAGAGTACGTTTTCAATAAAACGAGCTTATATCGGGCGCTCGATAAATTAGTGGCTGATGAAGTAGTCTGCAAGCAAGCTTTTGCCGGCAATGAAATTTATTATGAACTACGTGGGGATCATCATGATCACGTGGTATGCTCACAATGTGGATTAGTAGAAGCACTCGAGTGTCAAACTGAAGTGGCAGCGCGAATTAATAATTACCAAATTGATCATCATCACCTCACTATGTATGGCGTCTGTCCACGCTGTCAGAAAAAAGCTCCCAAAGCCAGCGTGCGACCACTGGCCAGTGCTTAATGAGTATACATTTAACTGCGGAGTAAACTCACCACCCCAAATAAACCCAAGGCTGTTAACACAATCGTGCCGCCAGCAGCTAAATTGAGATAAAAAGCAGCGATCAAGCCCAGCCCAACGGCTAACAAGCTAAAGCCAATCGCCCACAAGATGGTTTGGAAAAAACTGCGACGCAGTTGCATGGCGGTCACCACTGGAATCACCATCAGCGCCCCAATTAAGAGTGCACCGACAATTCGTAATGACAACGTCACTGATAAAGCAGTCAAGGCCACCAACAACATATTCAGAAATTTGACGGGAATGCCACTCACTTGTGCTGCTTCTTCATCAAACGAGATATATTGCAAAGGGCGGTAGAAAAAAAGTAAGGTACTTACAATCACTCCACTGAGCCCGCCAATAATATACAGATCAGTTTCTGTGACTGTGGTGATACTGCCAAATAAATAACTCAGTAAATCGGCATTGAAGCCCCGACCTAAGCCACTTAAAACGACTGCTAACGCCAAGCCACCAGAGAGAAACATGGCTAAGGCTAGTTCTCCCGAAATGTGTTGTTGGGAACGTACTTTTTCAATCAACGTGGCAGACGTTAAAGTCACCACTAAGGCTGTCAAAAAAGGATTGATGCCCAAAAATAATCCCAAGGCAATGCCTGCTAACGCCACATGAGCCAAACTATCTGACATGATTGAGTAGCGTTTGGCAATTAAAAAACTCCCTAAAATAGGCGAGACCACTGCAATCATGGCGCCAGCTAACAGGGCTCGTACCATAAAACTGTAAGTAAAAATTTCCCACACAAACATATTAATGATGATGAACAACTAGCTTCATATCCTTTCCATAGACTTTATCAAGATGTTCGGCTTTGACAAAATTACGAGCGGCCCCATGATATACCAAGGTTTTATTGAGGCAGGCAATCGTGGTGACTTCTTTCATCACCACTTCAATGTCGTGTGAGACGAGCAAAATTGTCAAGCCATGATCACGATTGAGATGTGACAATAAATCGTAAAAGTGGTGCTGAGAATCTGCATCTATGCCCACGGTGGGCTCATCTAAAATTAAGATTTTAGGTTTACCAACCAAAGCCTTAGCAATCAGGACCCGCTGTTGTTGACCACCTGATAAATCGCTGAGTTGCCGATCCTGAAACTCATTCATCTTGACTGTTACTAAAGCTTCTTCAATCAGCTGGTGAGCTCCAGCTGGCACTGTGGACATAACTCCTGGTGACAGCAAACCCAGCTTAACAACCTCGGCAACAGTGATCGGGAATTTAGTTTCGGCTTGTGTGACGCGTTGAGGGATGTAGCCGAGTGGGAGCGCGTACTGGCCTAACTTCACTGCCTGGCCAGCCAATAAAATATGGCCATGGTGTGGGGTAAGTAAACCGAGTAACAATTTTAAGAGAGTAGTTTTGCCACTGCCGTTGGGACCAATTATGCCCACAAATTCACCTGGTACTACTTCCAGAGAAATATCTTCCAATACCGGATATTTATCGTAGCAAAAGGACACGTTTTTGAGTTGCAGCAGGGGTGAGGGTGATTTAGGCATGGTGTGATTAAGATGAGCAGCGCAGCGCGGTAGTGATATTATCCAGGTTTTGGCGCTGGACGGAAAGATAGGTTTCACCACGCTCGAGTTCAGCTGGAGTTAAGCCCTCCAGAGGATTAAAAACTAAAATACCGGCCCCGGTTTCAGTCGCGAGTGTCTCAGCAAGCTTCGGTGAGGTGAGAGTTTCGAAGAAGACGTGAGTCAGATGATTATTGTTTATAAAGCTACTCAGTTCTGCCAGCTGCTTGGGACTGGGTTCTTGATCAGGTGAGAGACCTGCGATGGCTTTGATATCGAGGTGATAGCGATGGGCCAGATACTGAAAAGCGTTGTGAGAGGTGACGAGTGTACGAGTTTGGCAGGTGGCCAGGCGACGTTCGAACTCTTGGTGTAAAGCGAGTAAATCTTGGGTAAGTTGTTGAGTTTGCTGTTGATACGTTTCAGCGTGGGCTGGATCAGCTTGGATGAGGGCGTAACTAATGTGAGCGGCTTGGCTAGCGGCTAAGACTGGGTCTAACCAGATGTGTGGGTCAATTACAGCTTCGGAGTGGCCGTCGATAGTCTCGTTTTCATGCGTATCTCCGGCTGGTAAAAGCGATAGTTGGGAAGAAGTATCGACAGTGATGACACTGGAAGGTAAAGTAACAAGCACATTAGGTAACCAAGGTTCAAAGCCCGCGCCGTTGTATATCAGCCACTGCGCATTTTGTAGGGTAATTAAATCTTGTGGGGTGGGTTCGAAGTCGTGGGGTTCGGAGCCGGGTTTAATCAGATTTACCACTCTGATGTGTTCACCGCCAATGCGTTCAGTGAAGTAGCTGACAGGATAGAGGGTGGTGACAGCCACGGGTGCGAGAGATGAAGAAGGCATAGAAATAGAGCGAGCAGCACGAATTTTTATACCGATGGTAGCCACCACAATTAAAAGTATCACTAATAGCAGCCATTTTGTTTTCATATCGTAATTGTATCAGGAAAATGCAACTTAGTTACATTTAAATTTAATTGGTAATTTTGGATTGCTATTGACAGTTTAAAAATGAAGAGTAAGATATTAACCTATCCCCCATAGGGGGACTAGAAAGCGTTAGCTCAATAGAAAGCAAATCATGTTTCATACTCCGACTACTAAAAGTAATGTTTTGCACCGTTTAAAAATTGCTCGTGGTCATTTAGAAAAAGTCATCCAAATGGTCGAAGCTGATACTTATTGTATTGATGTCTTAGTGCAATCTAAAGCGGTCCAAAAATCTTTAGCTAAGGCTGATGCCGTGCTGCTTGAACAACATCTCTCACATTGTGTGGTAGAGCACATCCAGCAAGGCCAGAATAAAAAAGCCGTTGAAGAAATTATGAAAGTCTTTGAAACTAAATAGAGAGGAAGTATGTCCAAATCATTACTAATAACGACAAGCCTAGTCGTTTTTTTCTTGGGTATGGGAGTTGGATATGCACTTACTCCCGAGTATGCCATGATGCGCGCCGACCGACAGGCGCCCATGATGGAGCTGGGCCAAGCTGACCGCTACCTAGATCTGCGTTACATTGATGGCATGATTGCCCACCATTTGAGTGCTATTCATATGCTGGAGCAAGCTCAACAACAAACTCAGCGACCAGAAATTAAAGATTTAGCAACGGCTGTGATTGCGGCTGATAAGGCTGGTATTGACCAGCTCTATGCTTACAAAAAAGAGTGGTACAACAATACCCGCCAGGTTACTCGCTACCAAAAAATTAATTTAGGGAGTAATGATGGTAAGTTTGAGTTGCGCTTACTCAATGCCTTATTAGAACACCACGCCGAAGCCATTACCGTCGCTCAGGATGTTCGGACTAAATCTCATCGGACTGAAGTTTTAAATGTGGCGGATGAGGTAATCTCCACCTTAACAGCTAATGCTACCCAACTAAAAACTTGGAGAGAGGCATGGTATGGCATCAAGAGCAACTAATCATCAGCATGCTGATCACCAAGCTGATACTGTTACCACTTCATTGCCTGTCGAAGGTATGCACTGCGCGAGCTGCGCCCAAATTATCCAACGGACATTAGGGAAAGTTGAGGGGGTAGAGTCGTGTACAGTCAACTTTGCGACAGAAAAAGCTTATGTAGAATACCATCCCGACCAGGTCAACCCAGCCCAGCTGAGTGAAAAAATTAAACCGTATGGATACAACTTGCACATTCCTACCGATGTTCATGCTGAATCCGGCCAATTACACCCAGTCACCCATAGCGGTCACGATGGTCATGCTGCGCCCAGCACCCAGGCAGCAGTTACTGCCGAAAAAGAACAAGTCACCCTGACCTTGCCGTTAGCACTGCTGGTTTTTATGGTGATGTTATGGGAAATTGCCACTAAAATATGGTGGTGGTGGTTACCATTACCTTGGCCGATGCCGCTCCTGAACGGCTTTTTATTTTTGTTGGCAACAGGTTTTATGGTGACAATTGGTCGACCATTCATGACAGCGGTAGGAATGTACCTGAAAACCGGACACGCTAATATGGATACGTTAGTGGGGATTGGTACGACAGTTGCCTATGTGTTTTCCAGTTTTGTGTTTTTGTTTCCGGCCACCATTCAACGCTTGGGTTTAGCTGAGTATCTTTATTTTGACGTGGTGATAGTGGTGTTAGCGTTTATCAAACTCGGCAAATATCTAGAAGTTAGCTCGAAACATAAAACAGGTGAAGCGCTAGAAAAACTACTTCATTTACAAGCTAAAACAGCCCTTGTTTATCGAGATGGAGAAGAGATCGAAATTGCAGTCGAGCACGTTCAAATTGGTGATCACATCGTAGTTAAACCAGGCAGTAAAATTCCTGTGGATGGGAAAGTTATTAAGGGTCACTCAAGTGTCGACGAGTCGTTGGTGACTGGTGAGTCACTGCCAGTAGATAAAAACCCGGGTGACATAGTCATCAGTGGTACGTTAAATAAGCAGGGTATGTTGATATTTGAAGCCACCCAAGTTGGTGAGCAGACGTTGTTAGCGCAAATAGTCAAGCTCGTGGAAAATGCCCAGGGTACCAAGGCGCCGATTGAGCGGTTAGCTGACCAAGTTTCCAGTGTATTTGTCCCCGTAGTCTTAATTGTGGCAGTGGTGACCCTACTTACCTGGTTGGTTGGCGGTAGCTTGTACTTGCCAGTGAGCCAGGCAGTGACGTTGGGCTTACTGAGTTTCGTAAGCATTTTAGTCATTGCTTGTCCTTGTGCGTTGGGCTTAGCCACTCCTACAGCTCTGATTGTAGGTGTGGGTCGAGCCGCATCGCAAGGAATATTAATTAAAGATGCCGAAAGTTTAGAAAAACTGCATCAAGTGAGTGTGGTAGTGATGGATAAGACAGGTACACTTACGGAAGGTAAACCTCAGGTTGTGTCTGTGACGACATTATCAGCTTTAAGCGAGTCACAAGTGGTGAGTATGCTTGCCGCTTTGGAACAGCACTCCGAACATCCTTTGGCCCAGGCTGTATTGAGCGAGGCCAAACGCAGACGTGTGGAGCACGCCGAGGTCAAAGACTTCGAAATTTTGGAGGGGTGGGGCTTGAGAGGGAAGATTAATAAGACCGAGTATTGGGCAGGTAAACCTACCTTATTATCACAATATAAATTAAAGATAGATCAGTCACTGGTTGATGCCGCTACCGCTGAAGGAAAAACGCCGATTGTGCTCTTTACCAAACAAGAAGTTAAAGGCATTGTTTGGGTAGCCGATGCCGTTAAAGCTAACGCTGCAGAGGCAGTAACTAAGTTGCACAACCTAGGTATAAAAGTAGTTTTAGCGAGTGGAGATCATAGCAATACCAGCCAGTATATAGCTCAGCAAGTGGGGATCACGCAAGTGTATGGCGAAGTTTTGCCACAAGCGAAGGCAGAGCTAGTCAAAAAACTCCAAGCTGAGGGGGAAGTGGTAGCCATGGTGGGAGATGGAGTAAACGATGCCCCCGCTTTAGCCCAAGCCGATGTCGGCATCGCCATGAGTACTGGTACAGATGTGGCTTTATCTGCAGCAAGTATTACCTTATTGAAGGGAGACGTGGCTAAATTAGAAGCTGCCCTGGCTCTGTCGCGGGCTACAATGCGAGTCATCAAGCAAAATTTGTTTTGGGCATTTATTTACAACCTCTTAGGCATTCCTTTGGCAGCTGGGTTGTTGTATCCTATCCTAGGTTTAGTCCTGAATCCTGTTTTTGCAGGATTGGCGATGGCCTTGAGCAGTGTGTCGGTGGTGATTAACTCCCTACGGCTAAAATCGGTTAAAATATAAGTAGTGTTACGAGTGCATTATGAATACTTTTTGGCTTATTTTCTTGACAGGTTTAACCACGGGGGGGGTGTCGTGTGCAGCGATGCAGGGTGGCTTGTTAGCCGGTTTGATTGCTAATCAAAAAGCACTCGAAACCTCACTGGATAAAAAAGCACGTGTCTCGGTTACCACCTGGAGTAAGGATGATTGGTTGCCGGTGGTGATGTTCTTAGTGGCCAAGTTAGCTTCTCACACCATTTTAGGATTTTTCCTGGGGGCCTTGGGATCAGTGATTACCCTCAGTTTGGGCGTTCGTTTAGCTTTCCAAGTTTTTGCGGGCTTATTTATGTTTGCTACTGCCATGAACTTACTTGAAATTCACCCTATTTTCCGGTGGGTAGCTTTCCAGCCACCCAGGTTCATTCGGCGATTGATTAAAAGTAGCTCTACCAGTCAACAGTTATTTGCACCAGCAGTACTAGGGGTAATGACGATCTTTATTCCGTGCGGCGTGACCCAAGCCATGGAAGTAACTGCCATTAATTCCGGAGACCCATGGCAAGGAGCATTGATAATGTTTGCCTTTGTGTTGGGAACGACGCCACTATTTGCCACCATTGGCGTAGCCACGGCTCGTTTGTCTGAAGCATGGAGCCAGCGGTTTTTGAAAATTGCCGCAGTGGGTTTGATAGTAATGGCAGTAATGAGTCTTAATGGTGTGCTAGTAGTTTTAAATTCACCTCTAACTCTGCAAACAGTGGCTCAACCAGTGACTTATTTTTTTTCCAGTGACAGGTTTACTGATAAAGCCGTAGTGGCTGCAGATCCCGCTGGGTTGCAAAAAGTGGAAATTCAGGCTACTAATCACGGCTATGCGCCACGATACTTTAAGGTTAAGGCAGGTCAACCAGTCGAGCTTACAGTTGCTACTTTAGATACCTATTCATGTGCCGTGGCTTTCACCTTTAAAGCTTTTGAGATCAGCACCTTTTTAAGTCCGACTGATCGAAAAACATTTGCGTTTGTGCCCACAGAAAAAGGCAAGTATACGTATTCGTGTTCGATGGGTATGTATACTGGCACGATGGAGGTGATTTAATGTTTAACTTTTTTAAGAAATCAACATCGCCTGCCGGGAAACAACTGGTTTTAAAGTTGGATGGTATGCATTGCACCACCTGTTCTTTAAATATTGATGGAGCTTTGGAGGAAACTAAGGGGGTGCTGACTGCGATCACTAGTTACGCTCGCCAAGAAACCAAAGTTGAGTACGATCCCAAAAAAGTAACACCTAAAAAATTAGCTCAAATTGTGAGTGATTTAGGATATACTGTCAGCGATGTCAGTTCCGTCACTTAACTCCCTGGCTCTGTGTGCGAGCATTACTTTTTATCAACATGTAGTGGAGGTCAAAAATCAGCTTCAAGCCCGGAATTTTGAAGTGGTGTATCCCGATTTAGCCGCTGATATGGAGAAGCATGGTGACTATAACGTCGAGAACTATGCCCAGTCATTTTATGATGAGCGGCCCTTGGAGCGCCGCCATGAAGTCATCAAAGAGTACTTTCAACGCATTGCAAAAGTAGATGCCATCTTAGTTATTAATGACACCAAGCGGGGAGTAGCCGGGTATATTGGCGGCAATGTCTTGATGGAAATGGCGATTGCTTTTCACTACGACAAAAAAATCTTTATCTTGAATGACATTGGCGAGCAAGCATCGTTTAAAGACGAAATTCTGGCCATGAAACCTGTCTTTTTGCAGGGTGACCTTGCAAATTTGCCTCAACTTGAGTAACTACTTTTTCGAAAATCAAAAATGACTTTCATTTCCCAAAAAGTAGGTCGTGGCGGGTGAGGCCACGACCTATGCAACTATTCATACACCTCCACTGGGAAACAGTGGAGCGCAGCATTGAGATGTTCGCCTATTTCACTTGGCCACTCTGTTAGAGTGACCTCGAAGCAGACCTGGTGATTTCCCGCTGAGTCGAAACTTATTGATTCGCCCTGGGCAAGTGCTTCTCCGCCTGAATCCTCTCCCATTGGTTCGCCATCAATGACGAACCGCGAAGCACGAGGAAGCCCACTCTTACAGTAACCATCCCCATGAATTTGAACTATGCTGTTAACTTTTGCTCGTTTGGGCTGAGCCCAAACCTGGCGAACAAAACAATCTTGGTTTGGGTCAATGGGTAGTGGAGTAGAGGGAGTAAGGACTATTCTTGAAGAACTGGTGGGGGAAGAATTTTCTTCCTGTGACGGTTTGCATCCACCTAAGACCGCAACCATCAAAACTATCACTAGCCATCGCTGTGCCATCTTTCTTTCTCCTTCAAATTATCCAGCCAGCAGAAGTGCTAGCCAGAGCGAACGAGGTAGAGAGGGAAAGCTTGAATACTTTACTCTCCGTCTCCACTTAGTTCGCTCCGACCTTAATAGTTGCTTTTAAAGAGCTGGAGGCTTCTGATTTAACGCGGTGTTAAGCAGAAAACTCACGCCTTCCCTTAGTATAAGCACTCGTGTAAATTTTGTAGGAAAATTGTGTAAATTTCTTGTTAGAATAAGCCTATATGCCAGGAATAACCATCGATCATCCCGAAATTTTACATTTTGTAGCCAAACATAGAATTGCGGTCTTATCGGTTGCGATGCCTGATGGTAGTGTCCACTCAGCCACGGTACATTATTCTCATCAAAACGAACCATTTAGGTTATTTTTTAGTACACCTAATGACACTCGTAAATATCAAGCAGTAGCAGCCGGCAATGGCCAAGCGATTAAAGCAGCGGTGACGATTGGTTTTAATGAAGAAGAGTGGATCACGTTTCAATTAGATGGCGAATTAAGAGTAGCCGTAGCTGGAGAAGAAAATAATCATGCAACTGAGGTGCATTTCACCAAATATCCCGATTATAAAAAATATGCCACCGATCCTACCCGGGTGCGATTAATATTTACGCCGTTTTGGTATCGCTATACAGAATTTCGGCGCGAACCGAGATTAATCATTGAGGGCAAATAATATGCTCCGAACTTTGGTAAGAAATATTATGATTGGTTGATAGCCGAAATGCAGCTCCCTGCAACTGAGTAGCTTTTTATTCTTACCTAAGTCTTGCTGTCCTCATATCCCTTTCTTCAACCTGCTGCGTATAGTACAAACTATGAGAAGTTAAGAGTGCTCAGACCCCATTTATAGTAATGGAAGGCTCGAGGAAAATTAACCTCTCACAGTAAAAAGTAAGCAAGTAAGGAGTGCATATGGCACGAGGATGGTTTGGAGATTCCAAAGGACATAGTCAAGCTCGCAGAAAAGCTGATGATTCAAACAGCGGCGGTGGTAATAACCGAAGCAGTGGTGGTCGAGGCCGGAGCGGTGGGCGAGGACGCAGTAGTAATTCATCAAGTGAATAACTGATGGACATTACTATTAACTTTATAAAATAATTTGTGGGAGGTGCAGATGGCACAGTCAGGACGCGGTAATCGAAATGCCGCTCAAAATTTAGACGAAGAAGCCCGGCGTCGCGGAGGACAAAACAGTCCTACTAACTTTAAGAACCGGCCCACCCAAGAGGTGAGAGATATTGGTCGCAAAGGCGGACAATCATAAGCTTGACGTTGTTGAACAGATGGACAGATGACAAATAACCCCACCACGAGCGTGGGGTTATTTGCGGTATAATTAAAGTATGTCTGAAAACATGAAAAAACTCCGCCGACCCCGCAAGTGCAGAGTACTGGCTGGTGTAGCTTTAGCCATTGCCAATTATTTAAACATTGATGTTGTTGTCGTTCGTTTAGCGTGGGTATTTTTATTTATCCCCGGTGGTTTACCGGGTTTATTACCATATCTGATTTGTTGGCTGGTGATCCCGGAAGAAGAGTAAAGAGTCTATTCTTAAGCTGACAACAACGTTCTCAATTTAAGAATAGTCGCGGCTTTGTGGCCGCGACTTACAAGTGCTTGGTCTAGTGAGGGATGTAGTTGGGGTCTTTGTGTTCAACGATGGTTTTAAAATAAGGGTCGATTTCTACCCACCAAACATCGTCGATTTGTTGCCCTCTTGAAGCGATAAAGATTTTATCGTTGACGATTTGCTCGCCAAACAAATAATCTTTACCAGCTAAAGCTATCCATTCACTTCCATCGGGATAAAGTAATCGTAACTCAGAGTTTTGGTAACTCTGGTTCTCATATCCATAATGGGAAAGCTGAACTTTGTAGCCCGTTCCTGATAAGATGGTAGTTTCATTGTGTTGGAGTCCTGCTTTCCACCACCAGGGTTGATGGTTATACCAGGACTGATACAGCCCTGAGCCCACTCCAACTATAACTACCGCCAAAATGATCATTTTACCTACCATTTTTCGCTTGTTCACTTTTTTCTCCTTAAGCGAAAGACCTAGACGAATTTCTAGGTACCCGCCAGTCCTCAACAGTGGTTAAAGGCTGAATCCTCGTGAGTACCTAGAAAATAGAAGCACTTGTTAAAGAACAGTTAGCCTTATGCAAGAAGCTCTTTCTTGAGAAGACTAAACTATCACTACTAAACATTATAGCAAAATGGGTCAAAAAAGCGTTAAATTTGAGTATTTATTTAGCTTGATTTTTCTTAACATAGAAAATTAGCACTGATATTGTCACAGTATGCAAAATCAGTCCCCACGCTACATAGTTACCGTATTCATGAGTTGTTCCCGTAGTCAGACCTAGCCAGCTCGCGACGTCATACACTTCCCATGGTTGCTTAGCCAGAAAATGCATAAAGTATTCGTGAACTAATTTGGGCACAACAATGCTGAGCAAGACTGTGGCCATGATTTGCCAAGAAGTAAATAAAGGCCTGCCTTTGGCAACCGCAGCATAGGCCAAGTAAAAAAGCACAAAATTTTCAAAGACATTGGGAAAGAAAAATAAGGCTGGTCGCCATTGCGATAGAAAGAAAATAACCATTCCTACTATCCGCCATCCAAACAATCCCACAGCGAGCAAGCGGGCAGTTTTTTCAGACCATTTAAAAGTAATGAACAGTGCAAATAACCAATAGTAAAAATCCAGTGTTTTATCCCAGTTTTGATACAAGGCATAGCTAGCTTCGTCGCTAAATGGAAAAAATTTCCAATCGTACATATCGATGGTGGCTGAGAGTAAAAGTCCAGCTAAAGGCCACACCAAGATAGAGAAAGGGATGAGTAACCGAATGGCGGTTAAGAGTAGAGGAAAGGCCATGGCTATCGAATACTACATTTTACACTTCATACAATTGTCGTAACAAATTGGTAGCAAAATAAGTAGCAAAAGCAGGAGTGAGAATTATTAAGGAAAAGCTAATCATAGCTGGGATTTCTAGAGGCTCGAGAAAGATATTTAAAGGTGTCCCGAAAAGTTGGAGACTGAGTAGCCCAAGAATGGCTATTCCAGGGTGAAATAGTAGATACAGTATAGGTAACCATCGGGATTTATAATGCGATAAGGTAAGAGTTCCTCCCAGAGTAACTACTATTATTGTGAGAAACAAAATACTAACTCTGCGCACCTCCGGCTGCATATCACCTACCGCAGATTTAAGCAGAGCGGGAAGCATGTAGTATATAGTCGCTATAAAAAAGAGCCACGCAGTTAATGTCCCTGCCCATATTCCGCGCCGAATGAACTTCTTTTTAGCATAGATCTTAAAAGATTTAGCTAGTAATACTTCCGAGATTATTGCGCCTAGAAAGACTGGGTAAAAACACATAAATATAAGTGGGTCAAATAGAAATGCTAGAAAGGGGTCATAGTAGAGAGTATCAGGCGTTGAGTCTATTAAAATCAAAAACTGAAAAATAATAATCAGAAAGAGAGGATAGATAATAGTAAAAAATACATACCACCATCGATCTATCGAGAAAGGGAGAGGCTTGGATAGTAATAATGATCGTAGCATTATTGAGAATTATACTTGCTCATAAGTAGATAACTACTACTCATCCAAAAAGATCTGGGTTTGTTCGTAAGTTAAACCCGGTTTTTTCCCACCCATGAAATTTAGCAGAATTATTAATTGCGTCTTCAAAGCGGTTTTGTAACCTCTTATAAAGTTTTTGATCGATAACTTTGAAAATAATGTCAGGATATTGTTGCTGAGCCATTGTCAATTTAGCCCACCCCTCAGGATCTTCAAAAGGATGAGCCATTAGTTCGTAGATCACCGTGCGACTACTTCGGTCAGTTAAGGTAAAGTCAACATTGAAGCGCGTGAATGGTCCGTTGAATAGATCACTAAATTCTTCTGTGACCTGCAATTCAAGAACCATTCCTACCATAAACTCTTTACCAGAATGCATAAAAACGCGAGCTACATTGGCTTCCATAGCAGATTGGGCAAAGAAACCAATATCTGATCGGTAGCCATACTGAGTAGGCAAAATTAATTTTTCTCTAAAAGTAAGGTCATTCCACTGTTGTCTCTTAATTTCTTCCATATGGGCACGATACTCCGGATCTTGCCATAGCTCTTCATGAGCAGTGGTTTGTTTATCTCGATAATCTTCGCGTTGCCAAAATTCAAGCGCTAGTTGACGGCGCGTTTCGGAAATTCGAGCTTGGTACTCCTCGTCTTCTTCTCGTTCTAATCGAGCTTCTGCTTGACGTTGTTTAAAAGAAGGATCTTGATTTAACCTTGTCATAATCCCTCGAGATTGATCGCTGATAAATGCTCGGAATTCAGGATTTTTCCATAGTTCAGAAAACTGTCTACTGGCTTTCTGAGCCATTTTGGCTCTGAACTCAGGATTTTTCCATTGTTTTTTACTTAATTGAGAGCGTTTTTCACGGTACTCGGGAGTTTGTTTCAATCGGGCTAGATTTTCGCGAGAGCGTTGGACATGAGCTTCATAAAAATCTGGATCTTCCCACAGCCGACGGCGGGCTTCTGAGAGTTTTTCAAGGTAGTCGGGGTCATTTCTGAATTCTTCAGCGATGTTAAACAGATGCACTAATTGGTTGCGGCGATACTCTGGATCTTGCCATAATCGTTTCATCATTTCACTATGCTGGTGACGATATTCGGGATCTTGCCATCTTTGTTGCATAGTACGACGAGCTGCTTCAGTGGCAGCCTCAACAAAGGCAGGGTCTTGACGCTGCTGGGTCATTTGTTCTCGAGCTTTTTGACGAGCTGTGGCGCTTCTGTCTTCATCTCGCCAAAATTCGCGCGCAGCTGAGATTGTAGCTTCACGATTTTTAGCACGGGCATCAGCATAACTATCATTGGTCCAAAAACGTTGAACAGCTTCTGATCTAGATGCATATGGAATACCAGCAGCCTGTAGGAGTTGGCCTACGATCTTGTGGGTCAAACCATAATAATCAGCAAGCTTTCTCAAACTAGTACCATTGGCGACAGCTGAAGCCAAATGGTAGAGGAATAAAGGTAAATCATTGTCATCGATGTCGTTTTTCTCTATGGCTAGTAGCCGTTCTCTTAATTTGATTGAAAAATGTGCGTGGTCTTCTGAAACACCTTCATTGCTCTCTCCAAAAATCTCAGCAACACTTACGCCTATATAGTTTTCTGGGTTGAAGTTTTCATTACTCATAGCCTCTATTATATCTAACTGCTAAACACTTTAAAAAAGTGCGAATAAGTAAGTACCAACAAGAAAATTGCATTAATGCTAGAGATAATTAAACCAAGTCTTGATAAAATAGTCGCCACGTAGCAAGAACTAAGAGTGGGTAAGTACCTCTAGCTAGTAATAAAGGAAACATTGAGTATGAATCTATCCATCGGCATCGTCGGTTTGCCCAATGTCGGCAAATCAACCCTCTTTAACGCCCTTCTCAAACAACAAGTAGCATTGGCTGCTAACTATCCGTTTGCCACTATCGATCCAAATGTGGGCATTGCCGAAGTGCCAGATCAACGTCTGCCAGTCTTGGCAGAGATTGTGAAAACCTCGGTCATCAAGCCCGCCACGGTGGAGTTTGTGGACATTGCGGGGTTGGTCAAAGGTGCCAGTCAAGGTGCCGGGTTGGGTAACCAATTCCTGTCTCATATTCGTGAGACCTCCGCGATTTGTCATGTCTTACGAGCTTTTACTGACCCAGATATTATTCGCGAAGGAGCGGTCAGCCCCAGCGAAGATTTAGGAATTATCCGTTTAGAACTTCAGCTCGCTGACTTGGCTACGCTTGATAAACAAAAAGAACCCAAGAGTGGTGGTAAACCGGGTGAAAAAGAAAAATGGGAAATTATTAAGCAAATTAAAGAAGTGATCGAGAAGGCCGGGGGAGAGAAAATTCAAAATCCCAAATTCCAAACTTCAGAATTTCAAGCTGTCATTAAAGAGTTAAATTTACTGAGTCCCAAGCCAGAGTTATGTGCTCTGAATGTCGATGAGGCTCAAGTCAAAGATGGGGAAGCACTGGCCAAAAAATTTGCGGCTGAGTTAGGTATGGCCTCTGAGCAAATCGTAATTATTTCGGCCAAAATTGAGAGCGAGTTAGCTGTGTTATCAGCTGAGGATCAAGCTTTATTCTTAGATGAGCTCGGTTTGACTCAAAGTGGTTTAGAAAGATTAGCCGCAGTGGCCTACCATACGCTTGGTTTACAAAGCTTTTTAACTGCCGGCGAACTGGAAGTCCGGGCTTGGACGATCAAAAAAGGTATGACCGCTCCCGAGGCTGCTGGTGTCATCCACACCGATTTCACTAAACACTTCATCAAAGCTAACGTGGCCAGTTACGCAGATTTCGTAGCGCTTAAAGGTTGGAAAGGTGTCCGGGAAAATGGCAAACTCCGCCAAGAGGGCCGCGACTACATCATGCAAGAAGGCGATGTAGTGGAGTTCATGATTGGGAAGTAAATTATGGCCAGTAGAGAACGATTACAAGTTTTAAAAATGGTAGAAGAAATCTGTAGCGGTGAGTTCAATCACGAGTTTCTTACTGGCATTAAACGAGGATTAGCCCATGAAGTTATTCTAGCCTGGAGTGAGTTAAGTGAGATTACTGAGCTTTATTTCTTAGTCGAAGAAGACGGGTTGAGTCTAGATGACAAGGTTACCTTTCTGAATGATATTTTCAGAGAAGTTTTTACCCTGTTGGAGAGATTAAACGCTCAGCATAGCGAGTTCCAGTTGCTAGGACAACGATTTCCAGTAGTAGGCTTAGAAATTGAACCTGACACGATTGTGGCTATGACCACTCGAGGGTTAGCTTTTGTGGATAAACATACCTTTCGTAAACATGTTCATCAGCAAACTCAGCAGGATACAACTATCAAAGATGCTTCTTACATATCATACAAAAAACTTAGCCACGCCTTGTTAATTTCACATCAGGATCAGGGTATTTTAACTGACATTGCCATAGCTCTTTCCATCTATGGTAAAATACTCTCTAACATTAATTAGGCTTGCCTCTCTGGAGTCGTTAACCGGCACCAGAACCCAAATCGCTTAAAGGCAAGCAATTCAAGGAGTAAGCGCCTATGAAACTCGTCAAAGACGAGGTCGTTCGTAAGTACGAACTGACCTATTTATTACCGGCTGTGTATACCGACGCCGAAATGTCCAAAATTAGTGAAGGTGTGGTGACATCTCTCAAGAAGCACAAGGCTGAAGTGGTCAAAAACGAGCCTTGGGGCAAGAAAAAATTGGCTTACCGCCTCAAACATGGTGGCAAGATGCACACCGAAGCTCACTACTTCCACGTTGTTTTTAACTTACCATCTCTCAAAGCTCCTGAGCTTGAGCGCGATGTGTATTTGCAAACCGAAATCATGCGTCACTTATTAGTAGTAGCTGAAGAAAATGGTCAAGCAGAGCCGAGCAAATTGGCTGAGTAAAGGTTAATGCAAGAATTATCCATATACTCAGAGGTAGTATCAGATTAACGAAAGGACCTATGTCTGTACGCTCATTAAACAAAGTCATGTTGATCGGGAACTTAACCCGCGATCCCAATTTACGCTACACCCCTAATGGCACTGCTGTGTGTTCATTTGGCATTGCTACTAACCGCACCTGGACTCCAGCTGACGGTGGTGAAAAGCAAGAAAAAGTGGAGTACCACAACATTGTCGCCTGGTCTAAACTAGCTGACATTTGTGGTCAATTGCTCCGCAAAGGTGACAAAGTCTATGTGGAAGGTCGCATCCAAACTCGCGACTGGAAATCAGAGGACGGTCAAGATCGCAAGACAACCGAGATCGTGATCGATAACATGATGTTGTTATCGAATGGTCGCGGTGGTGGTAGTCGCAGCAATGCCGCTGCTCAAGATGACCAAAGTGATGACAACTCATCTCATTCGTCCAGTGCAGCGAGTGATGATGACCAATTGCCGAGTGATGATATCGGCAGTGTCGAGGATGTCGCTGACGACATTCCATTTTAATAAGTAATGAAAGTAATTAAGTAAATAAGTAACTAAGTAATTGGTCAGCCAGCTGGCGGAGACAGCGAATGACTCAGTTACTAAATTACTCAGGAACTCAATCTATGCCAATGCCAGTTCGTAGACGCCGCTCTAGCGGCCCCACTATCAAGGCAGATAAAAATCTGACCTTCTCATATAAAGAATCCAAAGCGCTTGAACGCTACCTGACTGAACAAGGTTACATCGTACCTCGTTCCAAGAGTGGCTTGTCTCAAAAACAACAACGCCGTTTGGCTAAAGCTATTAAACAAGCTCGCCACTTAGCCTTGTTGCCATTTACACAGACGCTGTAATCTCTGTAATTTAGTTTTGAACGTGTTTAAACACCCTGCCTTGAAAGAGGCGGGGTGTTGTTGTGTTGACAGGATTGTTGATAATCTCAACAAATTTTTAGACTTGACATAAAGTTCTTTATAAGGAACAATTATGAATAAGAAAACAATTGCAGTTGATAAACGAGCTAATAGAGAAATTTCTAAGTTTCCACTAGTTGTTATTGCTCGAGTTGAGGCTCATTCAAGAAGCTTAGCTAAGTATGGAAAATTAGAAGAGCCACTAGGTAAGCGAATTAATAAGAGCCTCTTTGAGTTAAGGATTAAATATAAGGGTGAGTGGAGGGTGTTGTATTCTTACTTGGATAATGATGTAGTCATTTTATTATCAGCTTTTCACAAAAAAACTGAGCAAACACCATTAAATGAAATAGAGAAAGCTACCAAGCGATTAAAGGAATACATCATATGAATAAAAAACTAAATACTATTCTTAAAAAGAAAACTATTACTTTAGAAGAATTTGCCAAAGATTTCACACTAGAACAAAAACAGATAGTAGAGCTAGAGTTGCTTTACTATGATATTTTGGTTGAGTTAAGAAAAATGCGAAAAAAGTTACATTTGACCCAAGCAGAGGTAGCTAAGCGAGCTAACTTACCCCGTACGACAATTACTAAGATAGAATCTGGCTCCTATAATCCAACTTTAAATACGCTAATGACAATTGCGTCAGCGTTCAACAAAAAGTTAAAGATACAATTCGTCTAAACCTCTTTCTTTAACTCTAGGTTCGAGCTACAATAGATCATCTATGATCTCGAGTCCTCAATCTGGCCCCGCCATTAATTCTTCATTTCCTGCCCGCCAAATCGTGATAGCTTTATTACTGATTTTATTGGGGGGAGCGATGGGCTTTAAGTTTGGCCAAGAAGGTAAGATTCCGTTATTGCCAGGTTATTTACAACCGAACCCACAATCAAGTACTCAAGGTAGTACGCGCTATACCCTGACTGATAAAGAGGCTCCAACAGATTTTAAAGACGTCAAATTTTCTACTTTTTGGGAAGTGTGGCGGATGCTTGAGCAAGATTACATGGATGCCGAGAAGCTGAACACTGAAAAAATGGTGAATGGGGCAATCAGTGGTATGACCTCAGCTTTAGATGATCCGTACACCGTCTACTTGCCACCTGATGACAACCAACGTAGTGCTGAAGATTTGGCAGGTGCCTTTTATGGTGTCGGCATTGAGTTGGGATATATTGATAGCATTTTAGCGGTGGTGGCGCCGGTCAAAGGTACCCCAGCCGAACGAGCGGGCATCAAAGCCAGTGATTTAATTTTGCACGTCAAAGATGATAGTAAAGGTCTTGATTCTGATACCACGGGTTGGACGCTTAATGAAGCTGTCGGCCATATCCGTGGCGCTAAAGGTAGTAAAGTCACTCTGACACTAGTTCGCAAAACTGAGAACTCGACCCAAACCCAACCTTTCGAAGTTACTTTAGAGCGAGGCGAAATTATCGTGCCCTCAGTGGAGTTAACGTTTGTAGAGCAGGGTGGGAAGCGCGTCGCTCACCTGAAGCTTTCACGCTTTGGTGATCGCACCGATGAGGAATGGGACAAAGCGGTGGCAGAGATTTTGAGTCAAAAAAATAATGTTCGCGGCGTCATTTTAGATATGCGCAACAACCCCGGTGGTTATTTCGAAGAGTCGATAAATATTGCTAGTGAATTTATTGAAGATGGTGTAGTGGTGATGCAAAAGGACAAGTACCGGACTCAAGAATTCGAAGCCCGAGGCAAAGCTCGATTAGCGGATGTGCCGGTGGATGTTCTAGTCAATAAAGGTAGTGCCTCGGCCTCAGAAATCGTGGCGGGTGCTTTACGCGATCGCCGTGACGCTCAATTAATTGGTGAGAAAACATTTGGGAAAGGCACGGTCCAAGATCGTAAAGAACTCAGTAATGGCGGTGGCATCCATATCACCATCGCTCAATGGTTGTTACCTAAAGGTGACTGGATTCATGAAAAAGGCATTGCTGTCACCCACGAAGTCCTCGATAACCCTGAGACTCAAGATGATGAAGTCTTAAATAAAGCCATTGAGGTGATTTAGAAAAGTTGTTTTTCCTAGCACTCTTGACTCGGCACTGCTAAAGTGTTATAAATTTGAGTATGCAACCTCAAGTAAAAACGTTTCTCTTAGGTTTATCAATTTCGGTCTTAGTTTTAACCTCTTTTTTTATTGGAGCGTTGGCTGATCGCATTTTTGTGATCAAACCTCTTGATTACTTAACGGGTCGCCGCTCGGTGGGATCTTTAGCTGCCAAGCTGGAGAGTAGCGCCGGGCAACAACTGCCCAGCCTTAATTCACAAACCAGTACCGTTGCTGACGTCTCGGAAGCAGCTTCGCCATCAGTGGTGACGGTCTCGATCAAAAAATCCCAACGCGTGGTTGATCCATTTTTGAATAGCATTTTTGGTTTTGGTTTGCCGCAAAGTGGCCGGATTGAAGAGGTCAAACGTGATATCGGCACAGGCTTTGTAGCAGATGAATCAGGCTTGATTGTAACTAACAAACACGTCGTCGATGACCCCAATGCTGAGTACTCCGTAGTCGATAAAGATAATAACGAATACAGAATCACCAATATTTATCGCGATCCTGCGAATGATTTAGCAATTGTGAAAGTAGAAGGCGCTCAGTTAGAACCTTTACCGCTGGGTGATTCAGATAAATTGCGCGTCGGTCAGGAAGTGATTGCGATTGGGACAGCTTTAGGTACCTTCCGCCATACCGTGACTACGGGGGTAGTTTCCGGTCTGGGGCGCGGTATTGAAGCTGGCACAATTAGCGGGGGCACATTTGAGAGTTTAGAAGGGGTAATTCAAACTGATGCGGCCATCAACCCCGGCAACTCCGGCGGGCCGTTATTAGACGCGAATGGCGCCGTCATCGGTGTGAATGTAGCTGTCACGGCCGGAGCCCAAAACATCGGCTTTGCGCTGCCTATCAACGTGGTTAAAACCTCACTCAGTAACTTCAACCAAACTGGTCAATTCGATCGACCTTTCTTAGGAGTGCAGTACCGTGTCATCACCAAGCAAGCTGCGTTATTAAATGAAGTGCCAGAAGGTGCGTACTTGCTGGAAGTAGTTGCCGGGTCACCTGCGGCTGAAGCGGGTATGCAAACTGGTGACATTGTCACTGAATTTGATGGCCAGGCCCTCAAAGATGAAAACAACCAATTAGCCACCTTGATTAACAACAAAAAAATTGGTGATACCGTGACGGTGAAGTATTGGCGGGATGGGGAAGAGCAGAGTGTTAGAGTGGAGTTGAAGAAGCGGGGAGAGTAGGTGTTATGATGAATAACATATGATTAACCCAGAAGATTTGCGCTCAAATTCAGGTGGGGTACAGCACACAACTTTTGATTTGAATAAACAAGTGCCCATAGATCTTGAACCATCGGCAGATAATTTACTTCGGAAAATACTTAAGGCGTTTAAAGCCGCACGAAATGCAGCAGTTACTAGAAAAAATAGCGCTCAAGAGATACTAACTAAGTTGCCCACGCCAAAAATTTCTCGAAGACAGTTTCTCGCTATGGTAGGAGCTGCCTCTGCAGGGGCAGTTATGACTGAACATACGGACGAAATAATTAAAAAAGGTCGAGAAGTATTAGGATTTCCTTCATTGGATGGGATAATTTCTGAATTGGCGGAAAAACTAGAAACACATTTTGTGGGTTATAAAGCGGTAGACATTCACACTACCTGGATTGAAGATAAATATACTCACGAAGGTGTAGTGGCTCGCCAAATTTCAACCAGTGTTCATCATGAACCTTTGCCGCCTTATAGGCTACCTAATAGCTATGTGAAAGTTGACATACTTAAACAAGATGCGCCGCTGACTCTTCAGATCGGTAATCCTGCCAAACCAAGCACGCGCGGTCACTATACCTTAGAAGCCAGCTATACAGAGCTTGACGAGCTTTCATCAGCCCAGGAGACTTTACTATTGATGAGCTTAACTCAAAGTGATGATTTTTTGTCAGCTAACAGCGAGAAGGATAAAAAAATACAGCTCGTACTTCAACGATTAGCTTTGAATCCTATTGATTTAGGTTTTGATCTTTTAATCGACGAAAAAAGTGAGTTTACTCTTGACTCTAACAAACAGGGAAAAGACTTATTGCCAGCAAAGTGGCACCATACAGAGGAAATAGTTATTGATCGAGATGCTAGTAATACAAGCGCATATTTGCCTCACCAACAACTTTCCCTGGAAATATTTGTATACGATGAGGGCTATGTATCATTTAGTATTAAGATGAGGGCACCAAATGAGGTGTTTTATGAACTGACTGGGTCGTTTGATCCTTCTTCTACATTAACTGAGTATTACTTAGATGAAGTCTTGTGTTCCCGCCAGGCAAAGGCTATAGCAGTAAGTGATGTTACACGGTTATTCGATCAAGATATTCAAACCATCATTGATAATAGAATTGGAGATAAACTGAGAGAGGTAATTTCCCAGCAGGAAGCTTTATTTACTTTATTGCATCTTTATTGTCAGCAGACGGGTCAGGAAGCAAACGAACAAAAGTTAAAGGCTAAATTTGCTGCACGGCTTCCTGTTTTACCAGAGAAAAAATTAAGTGAAGCTGTTAAGGAAGCTTTAGAAAAAGATGTTACTCCAGCACCTTTGCCTTACTATAAGCCAGATAAATTGGCATAGATAAAGGTAGTTTAAATCTCAAACCAGCTTGGCTTTCACCCCGGCCACCACATCTTCCAAAGCACCATCCATGATGGTGGGCAAGTTATGCCAAGATTCATTGACGCGGTGGTCTGTGACGCGGTTTTGAGGGTAGTTGTAGGTGCGGATTTTTTCAGCACGTTGGGCGCGACCGATCGCACTGCGAGCTTCACCAAGGTCTTTGAGACGTTTTTCTTCTTCAATTTCCCAGAGTTGTGAGCGCAACAAAGCCAGGGCAATTTCGCGATTTTGGGCTTGGCTGCGTTCCGATCGGGCAGAGACGACGACGCCACTGGGTTTATGAGTTAATCGTACGGCACTGTTCACTTTATTGACGTTTTGACCGCCAGCACCGCCGGCACGCATAAATTGCCAATCAAGTTCTTCATCACGAATTTCCACAGCTTTAGCCGGCACTTCTGGCAAGACAGCAACGGAGGCTGTCGAGGTGTGAATGCGGCCTTGAGCCTCGGTTTCTGGTACGCGTTGGACACGATGGACACCTGATTCAAATTTAAAAATATCGTAGGGGTAGAGCACATCGGGAGGGGTGGGCGGTTCCACGGGGGCTTCATCAGCTTCTGGGGCAGGTACGGCTGTGAGTTGGGCAATTAGTTCAGGATTCGTGAGTTTGCCTTTCACTTTTATCACGCCATCGTCGATCATCTCGAACTTAAGGCCTAAGCGTTCAATGAAGCGCATGTACATGCGTAATAAATCATCAGCCCAAATTTTAGCTTCTTCACCACCGGCGCCTTGGCGGACTTCCACGATACAATTGGTGAGAGTCCCTACCGAAGCGGTGTCATCACTAGTGCTCGCGCCTTCAAAATCTGCCGCCAGCTCTTCCAGCTGTTGCTTTTGAGCTTGGAGACTGGTCATTTCAAGTTCAGCCAACTCTTTAAGCTCAGGGTCAGTTAATAAAGCTTGATTATCAGCGATTTTTTGGGCTAAATCATCAATTTGAGCTTGATAGGGATTAAACATACGACACGTCCATCTTACACTGCCAGGGCAGGTGAAGGAAATCGACGGGATTGAAACTACTAAGCGGCAGGAGCAGTTTTATCTTTGCGCAACTTAGATTGTTGAGTGCGCAAAATTTCTTGATAAGATTTTGGATCTTCTTGAGGTGCGTCAGCTTTTTTGTTTTTGCCTTTCTTTTGGACGGCAGCAGCTTGTTTTTGTTGAGCGGTTTGCATTTTTTGCATGAAGCGATCCACCCGACCTTGGCGGTCCACAAAGCGGACTTCACCGGTAAAGAAAGGGTGACATTTGTTGCAAATATCGATTTGAACTGCTTGGAGAATAGAGCCAGTAGTGAAGGTGTTACCGCAAGCGCAGGTGACTACTGCATCGTGATACCATTGAGGGTGAATACCTGATTTCATGAGATCCTTTCCTCGCTTGAATACGAAGAAATGTAAAAAATTATTCCTAAGAGGGCAAATTATATCACAATCACGCCCGGTTTTGCTACAATGCAGGCTATGAACATAAAATGGTTAGTGATTTTAGCGATTAGTTTGGGATTAGGCTTGGGGCTAGTGGGGGGCTGGAGAGTATTAATCTGGTTGCGCGACGAAGCTTCGTTGGCGGCCAGCCATCCCGCTCGTCAGTATCTGGGTATTTATAAGCCGCAAGTAATTGGTTTTTATCCTTATTGGTTGATCGGTGATGGCAGTACAGATTACACGCCATACCTAACTAACTTAACGTACTTTGGCTTGGTGATTAATCCCGACGGTAGTTTGCAACAATTTACTAAGCCTAGTGAGAGTGAACCAGGCTGGAACAAACTTAAGGGCCCGGCGGTAGCCCAAGCTTTACAACGATCGCGAAATCAGGGTCAAGAAACGAGCTTGTTGCTGCACTTGAGTGATGAACAAGCTATTAAAGCCTTACTAACTCAGCCAGAAGCGCACGCGACCCGATTGATGAGTGAAGTGGCGCCGCTGATGAAGCAGCACGGTTTCCAAGATTTAAATCTCGATTTAGAAAGTTTTAATGATGCTTCGCCAGCAGCCCAGGTAGCTTTCACGCAGTTTGTGAAAACTCTGGATCAGGAAATTGATCAGCACGGTTTAGGTACGCTAACTATTGAGGTGACGCCAATTTCTTTGGTGCGGCCACATTTGATAGACGTAGCCTCGATCAGCACTCATGTAGATCGGATAGTGCTGATGGCATATGACTACTCATATCGAGGCTCGTTTGTATCGGGTCCGGTGGCGCCCCTCGGTGGGGTAGGTGAGGTGCGGGAGCTGGATGTGGAAAGCAGTGTCCAAACTTTACTGGCCACAGTCCCGCCAGAAAAAGTCATCCTGGGTATGCCGATCTATGGCTATGAATGGGAAACGATCGAACGCCAACCTGGTGCCGCTGTCATTCCTGGTAGTGGCAAAACCGCCACTCACAAACGCATCACAGAGTTACTCAAAACCTGTGTTCATTGTGTCAAAAATATGGATGCTATCAGCTCGTCGCCGTACTTACTTTTGCCAGAGACTCAGGAAGGATATACGCAACAAATTTTTTATGACGACCAAGAATCCATTCGTCATAAGCTCGATCTAGCTTATCGTTATCGCTTGGGTGGAGTGGCGATCTGGGCTTTGGGGTATGAAGGTGAGGGGTTGTTAGAGCCGTTAACAACGTACCAAAACAGAGGCTGGTTTAGTGAGTAAAAAAGTTAGTTGAGTGTGACTTGGGTAGTCGCAGTGTTAACTACGGCTGTTTGACCCGCATTTATATTCCACGTTCGCGTTTGATTATCGGCACCAATAATGGCCAGCTTAGCGGTGCCAGTGAGGAGCTGAAGTGTGACGGTGCGACGAGTGTGGTCGATGGCAAGAGCGGCTTCACCTGAAGTGAGAGCAATTAATACTGATGAAGCTCGAATCGAAAGCGTTTGGCTAGGATGGTGGGCTTGATACTTGATGAGGCCGTCGCGGTGGGTAATCAGAAAATGCTCGGGTTGAGCATCGCTGAGCACTATTTGAGAGTTGGCATCAAGAGCAATAGTTGCAAACTGCGGAAAATGCACCGTGGCGCTGGAAGTTGCGTCCGTAAAAAGTGTTTCACCTTCAAGTAACGTTTCATTGAGGGTGACGGGCAGTTTATCGGTAGTATCGCGGGGTTCCTTGAGAGGTTCACCAGTGAGGGTGGTGAGTTGGGCGGTTAAGGAGTGAGCAGGAGGAACTAATTGAAACGTGGGAGTAGTGGGCGTAAAAGGTACATGAGAACTCCAGGCATATTTGGCAGCTTGCCAGCCAAAGACTGTGGCTATGCCTAGTCCCAGGGCGATTAAAAAGCTGAAGAGTACCAATAATTTTAACATCCTATGCGTAGTATATACCGTGGTCGGCTACGTATGTAAATTCGAACCTGAGGAATGTACATTTTGTAATATGATCAGAGTCAAATTTCAACAGGACTTATGAGGAACTAACCACTAAATGATATGATAGAACTACATAATTACTACCAAGGAGGTAAACAGCGCAACCATTTTTTTGAGCGTGTGGCCCAGTTTTAAGCAGGAGCTTCAAACCGGGAAACGAGGAGAGGGTGTGGCGCTATACGTCACGATCGGACCTCTGAACCAAAATGGTTTAGGGAGTATCTGCGGGAGCCCTCTGGAGAACTTGGTACTCCATTTGAGAAGATCGACAAATCTAATCAGTAATGATTAGGCCAAACCGAACTTTACTTCCAAGACCGTGTTTTCGACGCGGATTTTTTCATTACAATGTAACTACAAAGGATTTTTATGTGTGGCATTTTTATGGCCCAAGGCAGTGATGCTGGCCAACAAGTTTTACAAGGTTTAAAGCGACTCGAGTATCGTGGCTATGACTCCTGGGGAGTCTCAGTTTTAAAAGACGGGCAACTTCAAATCGATAAGCATACGGGCAAGATTGGTGGTGTGGACCGTGTTCAGTTACCAAGTGCTGAGATTGCGCTGGGTCACACTCGGTGGGCAACCCATGGCGGAGTGACTGAAACCAATGCTCATCCGCATTTGGCGAGTGATGGTTCATTTGCGCTGGTTCAGAATGGCGTAGTGGAAAATTATCAGGAATTAAAAGCAGTTTTAATCGCTGAAGGATATGAGTTTATTAGTCAAACTGATACTGAGGTCATTGTTCATTTGCTTGAATCTGAGCGTCGCACAGCAGGTGCACAGGAACTCAATTTAGACATCATTAAAAAAGCCTTGAGCCAACTGGCAGGTCGCAGTACGGTGGGCGTTTTGACCACCACTGGGGTAGTATACGCGTTTCGCTTTGGGTCGCCTTTAATAGTTGGAAAAAGTGAACAAGGGCACTTATTTTTATCATCTGATGTCTTGTCACTTTCGGAAGTGGCTAATCAGTATTATTCAGTTAACAATGGTCAAATTATTCGTATTGAAGGGGAAAAGGCCGAGGTGACTGAGTTAAGCGACCATACCTTACAGCCAGTAACATTTGTTGCTATCGACGTAGAAAGCATGAAACTCGATAAAGCTGGCTATGACCACTTCATGCTGAAAGAAATCCATGAACAACCTCAAGCCTACACTCAGATTCTGACCGGTCAAGAAACGCAACTAGAGACTTTGGCGGCCAAGATTATTCAAGCTCGTCATGTTTACACGGTTGGCGCCGGTAGTGCTAGTTTTGCTGCGGGCCAAATAGCTTTTTATTTGCGACAACAGGGTGTGTTGGCTACTGAATTAAAGTCATATGAAGCGAAGTCGTATCACAGCTTTGCCGGCACAGGTGATTTATGCTTGGCGATTAGCCAAAGTGGCGAAACCGCTGATACCAATGAAGTCATCGAGTGGATGAAAGAACAAGGTGTGACGATTGCGAGCTTGGTCAATATGAGTGGCTCCACGCTCACAGCGTTGTCAGATGTGCCGTGTATGTTGCAAGTGGGGCCGGAAGTGGGTGTGGCCAGCACCAAAGCTTTAACAGGCCAAATGGTGTGGGGAGCAGCTTTAGCTCACGTCGTGGCCGGTCGCTCAGTGGCTGAAGCCAAAACGCTGATCGCTGAGTTTGCTGAACAACTTTCCAGTTGGTTACAGACTGAAGAAGTGATGCCGTTGCTTCATACACTCGCCATACAGCTAGTAACGCACCAACACTTGTTTATTTTGGGCCGAGGACAGTTGTACTATCCAGCGTTAGAGTTTGCGCTAAAGATGAAAGAAATCAGTTATATCCATGCCGAAGGGTTTAGTGGTGGGGAACTGAAACACGGGGTGATTGCGTTGATTGAAAAAGGAACACCGGTGGTATGTTTAATTACTAATGATGACGAGCAGGCTGACATGCTATCTGCTGCGGCTGAAGTCAAAGCGCGCGGAGCGCGCGTGATTGGAATTAGCCCCGAGCCTAATGAACTGTTTGAAACCTGGATCCAGGTGCCGCACAGTGCGGAATTTGCCGCGGTTACCTCAGTCATTCCGTCCCAATTTTTAACGTACTTCATGGCTCTAGAGAAGGGACTTGATCCTGACAAGCCGCGAAATTTGGCTAAAAGTGTGACGGTGAAGTAACTCGAGTCGCTCACGATTTTTATAGTTATAGGACACATGTTATAATGCGCATTCATTACATATATAATCATGGCTTACTATGTCTCAAGAAGCTAAAAAAACTACCTTCGAACCAGTTATTTATCGCATTCCGGCTAAGTACGCTGAAGCTTTACCCTTAACCTTTGCCGGCATTTTGAGTGGAGCTCTCGGTGCTACGGCGGTGGGAATGAGCCTCCAGCGTATTGACCAACCCAATGGTGACGTCCTGGTGATGCTCACTCAAGATCACACTTCCAGCTTTAATGCTGCCCAAGGTGGCTTCGAGACCAGTACAACTTTTACGGATCCACAGGCTCCTCACGAGCCGTTTAAAAGAACTGATTACTATTCTAGTCCCAATACAGGTTGGCACGTTAGTAACCCTGAAGGCTTAATTGGAGCCAATAACATTCAGAGTGGTGACAACATGATTGTTGACGTCATGACTGGAAAACAAGTTTCCACTGAATCATTTAACGGGCAAGTAAACCCCGTCAATACCTGGATAGTCAGAGATAAAATTATTGGTATCACCACGGGGCCTGATCGAAAATTCATAATTTTAAATCGGTTAGGAGAGGTGGAAGGCTCGTATTCTTTAGCTGAGCCCGAGTTTTTGCAAGCGTTTGGTGATCCCTATGATATTAAAGAAGGGATGTTGCTTCACCAAGGCCAAAATCCAGCGAAGCTGTTTTTGCGCAATGGAGATGAAACTTTAAGTACCGATTATGGCACTGATTTTGAGATTCGTGCTGCCCAGATTCTCGATGCTGAGACCGTGGTGATGCAAATCTACAACCGAATGGATGGATTAGGTCACTTGCTGTTAAAGAACCTGGCTACTCAGGAAGAATTATCATTAACTGAGATTGGGGGTGATTTTTTCCTCGAAGATTTTTACGCCGTGGATGGTAAAGTGGTGGCGATTATTCGTGATTTTCCAGGCCAACAAATCGTGATCACCGAGTTTTCTGCTGATGGCGAACGAGTCATTACGACGCTAAGTGACGATGCATTTATTCACGCTGCTCAACTGAGTCCAGATGGTCAGCACTTAGCGCTAGGAGTAGGCAATCAAGATCAGTTGTTAGATCTCACGACTGGAGAAATGAAGGTCATTAGCGAGCAACGTCAAGATCATCCCATGTGGTTGGATTTTCCTGAGTTTAATCATCAAGCTGAGTTTTCTGGTGCGGCTGGGGGGTTGATGTTAATGGGTGCGTTATTGATAATTTTGGGTAAAGTCAGAAATAACCTGGTCGCAGCTGCCAAATCTGAGGCGTATCGCAAATGGCTGGAAGCACATCCTCACACTATTTCTGAATCAGTGTCTTCGCCTCGGTAAGTGTGGCTTTTTTAAATGATGATGATGAGTACTTGTTCGGCGCCTTTGTCGCGTCCGATGTTCAGCGATGACTACGCCACACAAAATCACTATCAGAGAAATGAGTTGATAGGTATGAAACGTTTCACCTAATACTATTACTGCCAGAGGAATTGAAATTAAGGGTGACAAGTAAGCAAATAAACTGGCCTCGGAAGCTTCAATGCCATCTTGACCTTTGATGTAGGCCGTCAAGCCAATAATAGAGCCAAAAAGTGCCATGTAAACACTGGCATACCAGACAGTCGGCGCCCCCAGATCAGTGTGGACAGCCGCAATTAAAGATGGCAGTGAAAACTGCATTTCACCCCAGCTGAGGAGAAAAAAACTGAGTGCTCCCACATAAAAACTAATGGTACTGACAAATAATTTAGGGAGGGCAGCATACTGTAATTTAGCAAATGGCCAATAAATGGCATTACAGATAATGTGAAGTAACACTAAAGCTGCTCCTAATAAGGAAGCGTGTGCGAGTTGATTGGCAGTGGTTAGAAATAAGGGATAAATCACTAATCCCAGTGTCCCTAAAAAGCTAATACTCAATCCTATCCATTCATGTCGTTCTTCTTTTTCTTTTAGTAACCACAAACTGGCTAAGGTAATAAAAATCGGCATAGGTGTAGTGAGCAAGTTAGTGACAATGACGGTTGAATATTTCAAGGCTAGATAAATAAGGCTCAAAGAGAAGGTAGTGCCGATGATTTCTAGTCCACAAATGATGGCTACAGTTTTGAAGCTCGGTCGTACTCGTGGCCAGTAATGCAAAAGGAGTGGCACAGAAAGAGCAACCGCTAAAATAAACCGGTACATCAAAAAGCGAAAAGGGGTAGTAACTTCATACGCTGGCTTTACCAAAATAAAGGCTGCTGACCAAACCAACGTGTTGAGCAATAAAAACCCATAGGAATGCCACCGGGGTGGGGAAGTGGCAGCACGAGGCTGTTGTGCAAACGGGGCAGGTTTCTTCACCCTTCTAGAGTAACAGGTTTTGGGTCCAAAAACGATCCTCCCGCGCAAAAAAAAGTATGACATAATCGGCCATGTCACATCCTCATGCTCTCACCATAGCGCAAGTTACCAAGCTTTTTGCCACCAAACCCTCCCAAGGCCTTACTCCAACGGAACGAGCTCACCGTTTAACCCAATACGGACCTAATGCCTTACCAGAGCCCGAAGGCAGTTCTTTACTCGACAGTCTGAAAGAACAATTTTCTAATCCGATTGTATTGTTATTGCTGGCCACGGCCACAGTTTCAGCAGTGACGGGGAGTTGGTTAGAAGCTGGGCTCGTCTATGGCATCGTGGTGGTGATGGCAGGCATTGGCATTTTTTTGGAGAAACAATCTGAAAAATCACTTGAGCAATTAAAGTCCTTACAAACACCGTTCACTACCGTTCTTTCGCAAGGCAAAGCTATCGAAGTCAGCAGTGATACCTTAGTGCCTGGTGACATCATATTGCTACAGGAAGGCGATTTAATTGCCGCCGATGCACGCGTTATCGAAGCTGATGAAGTGCTCAGCGATGAAGCCGCGCTGACTGGTGAATCTTTACCCGTCTCTAAACAGACTGCCCCTGTTGCCAAAACCGCGCCGCTTGGTGATCAAAAAAGTTTATTATTTGCCGGGACGGTAGTAGTCCAAGGCTCGGCGCGAGCCATTGTGGTTAAAACAGGAGTTGAGACCGAGGTGGGCAAAATAGCTACCTATCTCAACCAAGCCGAACAAGAGCTGACTCCCTTGCAAAAGGAACTCGAAAAAGTAGGTCGGTTTTTATTAATTATTACCATGGTTAGCGTAGCCATTATTTTGGCGGTCTATTTATACCGTGGCAAGCCATTGATTGAATCACTATTGGTGACGACCTCTCTGGCGATTGCCTTTATTCCGGAAGGTTTGAGTGCGGTCATGACTACAGCACTGGCTTTGGCGGTGGCAGAGATGGTCCGTAAGAAGGTCATTGTCAAAAAATTGTTGGCGGCTGAGGGGTTGGGATCGGTGACGCACGTCGCCACGGATAAGACTGGTACGGTCACGGAAGGGGTGATGCGTGTCTGTAAAGTGGTGGTCAATAATACCTTATTTGACGTCGCTGATCCTAAACTAAAAAAACAAGCTGGCTATAAAGAACTAATAGATGTGATTCGTTTTTGTAACAATAACAAAGGCCCCACAGAACAAGCCTTAGTGGCTTTCATTGAATCACATGGGTTTAGTTATGAACTAGAAGGTCGGAAAGTGGAACATCGCTTTACCAGTGATGCCAAGCGAATGAGTGTGATTCGGCAGCACCAGGGAAATTTACACTTGTTTAGCAAGGGCGCACCGGATATCTTGATTCCCCTTTGTGACACTGAAATGAAGCGGACAGTGTCTAGCTTTACTGAGCGTGAAAAAACGGCGATGTTGAAAAAGGCAGAGGAGCTAGCGGGTCAGGGTTTCCGAGTTCTGGCGTTGGCGGAGCGCACGCCGACACCTCCCGGGGCCATAAAAAATCGCGATCTGGGTGAGAGTAGCTTATGCTTTGTTGGGTTAATTGCCCTGATGGATCCTTTGCGACCTACGGTCAAAGAGACGGTAGCGGGTTTCCACCGGGCTGGTATCGTGCCGATCATGATCACGGGTGATCATCCAGCTATTGCTCGTTATATCGCCGAGCAAGCCGGGATTATTACACGCCGCTCTAAGGCTCAAGTTTTAACTGGCACCGAGCTTGATCAAATTCTCACTAAAACTGCTTTGAGTGATAACCGAGCTAAGTTGCAAGCTGCTCGGGTTTTTGCTCGGGTGCGGCCGGAACATAAGGTCTTACTAGTGGATTTTTATCAACAGCAAGGGTATCAAGTGGCGATGGCAGGGGACGGGATTAATGATGCCGCTGCCTTGAAGAAAGCTAATATTGGCATTGCCATGAATAACGGGACGGGTTTGACTAAGGACATCGCTGATGTGGTGATTACTGGCATGTATGATGCTTTATTGAAAGCCGTCAGTGTGGGCAGGACTGTAAAGTTGCGTACTCAGCTGTATTTACATTACTTACTTTCTGGTAATACATGCCAGGTGGGCTTGTTTTTTCTGGCAGTTTTATTCGATTGGCCGGTGCCGCTCACAGCGGTGATGATTTTGATGATCAATTTGTTAACTGATGCCTTACCGGCGATGGCGATGGCCGTTGAGCCTGAAGATCCAGAGTTGATTGCCAAAAAAATTAACGAGTTACATCCTTCAATCTTATCGCCGCAGATTTTACGAGGAATTGCCATTCAAGGTGTGATTTCGACACTAGCGTTAGCAGGTGTTTTTTATTGGTTATTGCCACAAGGCTTGGTCATCGCTCAGACTGGTACGTTTACGTTATATATTTTTCAGAAAGCCTTGCGTGGTTTGACGGCGCGGAGTTTTACTCGCTCAGTGCTGGAGTATGGTTGGTTGAGTAATTGGCTGATGAACTGGGCGCTGGTCAGTGTGGTCGTTGCTTGGTTTGTATTAGTGAAAGTCATTCCTCACTGGGTAGGGATGGCTAATTTGCAGTGGCAGTTGATTGGTGTATTATTGGCGGTAAGTTTAATCATGCCGTTAGCAGAGGAAGTTACTAAAAAAAGTTATGTCATTACTCGAACACCTTAAGGCACAGCCTAAAAAATATTTAATTTTTGATTTCGATGAAACTATCGCCAAGTTACATTTGCCGTGGGGGATTTTCATTGAGCGGCAATTAGAGATTTTGAAAAAATTTGATCCTGAGCTGGTGAATATGAAGACCAAAGAGATGAATGTGATGAGTTTGGTGAATATTTTTGTGGAGAAATTTGGCGAAATCGTCCATGAACCAAGCATGGAGTGGGCAGAGGAGTTTGAGCGCGAGTATGATGAGGGTTATACCGTTAATCCTGAATTGATTGAGTTTATTCGCACCGCTAGCCAAGCCTATACTTGCTTTGTATGGTCATCCAACTGTACCGATACGATTAACCGCGTCTTACGTAAAGAAGATCTGGCGCAGTATTTTCAGGCTGTAATCAGCAAAAATATGGTCCAGTTTGTGAAACCGGTGCCTGATGGCTTTGAGTTAATTTTTGAAGAAGTGGCAGATGAAGTAGGGGCTAATAAGGATATTAGCCTGGAAGACTTTTTGATGATTGGTGATAGCTCCGCTGACGCCGGTGCCGCCCAAGCGGCGGGGATTGATTTCTACAAAGTAGAGTACTTTAAGAGGTAGGGGCTAGTCACCACATCTCTATCAAAAACTAAACTTCTTGTGACATGTGGCATTTTTGTTGATAATCGCAGTAAGAGCTAAGGCGAGGCGGATAACTGAAAGGCCTTTTAAGAAGGTTCATTAATAGGCGCTCAAAAAGGGGCTTATCTTTTTTGTTTGATAGTGCTGCTCAAGAAGTGAACTTTCTTGAGTTTGTATGATTTTTGCCAATATTCATACAAGGGAAAAAACATGAGCTCAACAAAAGACTCTCTCACTGACACAATGACATAAGTTGTCACTTACCTTAAGAGGAAAAGCGCTTTTAATTAGTCGCTTGCCACATGTATTGTCACCAGAAATTGTCATTTAAAAGTTACACATTCATAAAAAAATGTAAACTTTAGATGACGGATTTTGCTAACGAGATAAGGTAGAGCTACCCTATCCTAATACCAAACCGACAACTTCATCCATTGACATCAATTGCTGCTCACCAGTCTTCATATTTTTCAGCGTGACTTTATTGTCAGCCGCTTCAGCCTCTCCAATGATCACCACCCAAGGGATGTTTTTTTGGTCAGCGAGTTTGAATTGTTTGGCTAGTTTATCTACAGCAGGGTAGAGCTCGACTTTCACACCCGCGGTTCTTAATTGGTTGGCAGTGGTTAAAGAATCCGAGAGATAAGCGTTATCAAAGACAGTTACCAAAACTTGCGTCCCCATATTTTCAGCAGGGATCAGCCCGAGCTCATCAGCAGCTTCTACCGTTCGATCAAAGCCAATTCCAAAGCCCACAGCCGGCATTTCTAAACCGGATAACTCGCCGACTAATTTGTCATAACGGCCACCGCCGCCTACCGAACCGACGGCATATTCAGGAATCCGACCTTCAAAAATCAAGCCGGTATAATAATCCAAACCACGTGCCAATTTCGGGTTAAAGACGAGTGCTTCGCGAGCTACACCGAGTTTGATAGCATTGTCGACAATTTCACTTAAATTAGCTGACATGTCAGCTTTTTCAATTTCGGACAAAACTTGTTTGGAAGCTTCTAGACTCAGTCCTTTCGCTGTTAGTTCGGTAGCGACTTCATCGGCTGTTTGTTTGTCTAATTTGTCGATCGACTGAACTAGTGAAAAAACCGAAACTTGGTCGGTAGCAAAAGGCGATAAAGTAGACAGCAATGTTTGACGATCATTGATTTGAATTTGAATGGAAGTGATACCGAGGTCTTTATAGACAGCATAATAAACGGCTAAAATTTCTGCATCAGCGAGGGAGGCGGTACTGCCAAAAATGTCGCAGTCACATTGTGTAAACTCACGGAAGCGACCTTTTTGTGGCTTGTCGGCGCGGAAGACATTTTGGATTTGATAACGGCGGAAGTAACGGGGGAGATCATTTTGATATTGAGCCAGCACGCGGGCAGTGGGCACGGTTTGGTCGTAGCGCAACCCAATTTGGCGCTCACCACGATCTTCAAAAGTGTAAACAAGTTTATCAGCTTCTTCACCATACTTGCCGAGCAATAGCGAGGCATATTCCAAGGTCGGCGTTTCGAGTGGTTCGAAGCCGAAGCGTTCAAAGACAGTTTTGATTTTAGCGGCTACGTAATCGCGCTTGCGCTTGTCAGCAGGCAAGAGATCCCGGAAGCCTTTTAAAGTTTGAACTTGATTTTGCATAGATTCCTTAAGTATGTGTATTTTAAATGATAAAACGTTGATTTTCTAAGATGATTCGACCATCGACTGCGATAGTAGGTGAGAGCGTCACACCATCGATATGAACGGGGACGTTGATGCTGCCACCAATGACGCTGTTGTTGCCGAGGGCGAGATGGGCAGTGCCGGCAGCTTTTTCGGCTTCAATCAATGATGCCGTTCCTGACGCGGAGCTATTGGTACCAATGCCAATTTCAGCGACACTAAACGCCAGTGGTCCTACTTTTTCTAGGGTGGCTTGCAGCCTCCCGGCTGCGGCGCCACCCTCAATATTCACCGCCCGGCCAGCCTCAATGGTAATCACAATCGGCTCATCAAGCGTGTCACTGGCAATCGAGCCATCTACCACCCAGGTCCCAGTGGTGGTCCCTTCGAGAGGGGCAAAAAAGATCTCGCCGGCGGGTAAATTGGTGATCTCACCTGGCGCCACAAAGCCGCAGTCATTTTCCACCCAGTTTTGCCGGATGTTAGCGGTCAGGTGCGTCCCAGCTGGAGAAGTAACCGTCAGCGTGGTGCCTTTTTCTACCACAGCTTTAAGTTGCTCACCGAGCTCGCGAATGGGCTGATATTCTAACGTCAAAGTCTGCATCATAATTTCATATGACACACCAGGCAAACTAGCCACCTTAGCCCCGCCAGCACGAGCGGTCTTGCTGACACCGGTATGGGTCAAAGACTTGGTGGTGTGAAGCAATAAAATGTGAGCTGTTTTGCCCGCTGCAATCACTTCAGCTGGTGGCTCTTCACCATTGATCAGCATGTCATCGATGGTGATTAGTTCTAAACCACCGAGCTTGGGTAACAATTTAGCCGACTCAAACCACACCGCAGCCGCCTGATCACGCTTCTGAGTGTCAGTCACGATCAGGATTCGCTCGCCGGGTTGGTAGGCAAGGTTAGTCTGCAAAATTTTTAAACCCAACTCACGTTCTCTTGTGGTTAAGTCACGAATTTTTTCTGCGTCACTTAGTTTCTCGACCACCTTCATATAAATAACTCCATTAACACTGAGTCATAGAACTGCCCATTCATATTCAACTCTTTTTCCAAGCGCAAAGCTTTATATTCTGTCCAGCGATCTGGATGAAGCGGATAGAGAATAGTGAGGGAGGCTGGCATAGCTTGGCTTTTTTGATTGTAACACTGTTAGAGATCCCTGCCGGGAGGTGATCAAGCTCCCGGCTTGAGAAAATTATTTCTCGTTAGGCGCTTTCACCTTAAACTCCGGTGCACCTATACCTTCTCCAATAAAGCGGGGGAGAGGTTGGGTAGCCGATGCTGTCGCGTCTTCTGCTAGCTCTTCGAGTAAGTAAGCTAACTCAGCAGCATTAGTAATGACTGGCGCGCCCCCATCGGGAATGCGGTCAATAAAAATAATTCTTTCTGTCATATATATCACCTCCTTTCCTTCAACCCACTGCCTGTTAAAATCAGGGCTATTTTTTTATTACTGAGTTGTGATCTCATTTTGAAAAGAGCAGCGACTGTGCTGGCAGCTGCACTTTCTACATATAAACCTTCAGTTTGAGCAAGTAATTGTTGAGCAGCAATAATTTCTTGATCGCTCACCGTTGTCATTGTTCCCGCAGTTTTAGCTAACCATTGAAGCGTCAAATTACCATCGAGTGGATTTCCCACATTGAAAGCAGAAGCAATAGTCAGAGTACTGTGTTGAGGCTTAATGGTTGTTTTTGTTTGCCAGGCTTGAGCAATGGGATTAGCAGTAATGGCTTGCACACCCACGAAACGTGCCATCGTAGAAGGCTCAGCCTCACTTAAACCTTGCATCACTGCTATTCCCACTGTGCCATTACCCACAGGAACGACGATATCACTAAAGGCTTTACCTGTTAGTTCCCACCCTAGGCTTTTTTGACCCTCGCGCCTGAGTACGTAGTCTCCACATAGAAAATAATTACCCTTTATCGCTAAGCCTTGAGCGTGTGCCACACAATCATCATAGGTACCATCTACGGTTTCCAGATACGCTCCATATGCCACCGCTTGTTGCAGTTTTGACTCAGGGGTGGTGGCTGGCACAACCACCACACACTTGAGTTGGTTACGGGCAGCATAGGCGGCTAAGCTAGCAGCCATGTTGCCGGTTGAAGCGCAAACTACACCTGCTTTGTTTAGCTCTAGTGCTTTAGCTATTTCCACTACAGAGCCCCGATCTTTGAATGAACCTGTGGGGTTTTGAAACTCACACTTCGCCCAAATATGTGCTCCCAACTGGCGAGAAAGTGAATCCAGAAATATGAGAGGAGTTTGACCTTCACCTAACTTGTCGACTAGAGAAAGGGAAGCTGGGAGTTGTGGTTTAACCTCCACTGAGTTGTAACGAATAATTAAACTACCGTTACAGTTGGGGCAAAGCCACCACTGATCCTCATAGATACCTGAGCATTCAGCACAACAAACTTGATACCTTTTCATAACAAAGGTCCAATCTCTACTTCAATTACCCTCATAATTTTTTCGTCTTTGACCCAAGCTCTCAGAATCTCAATGGCAGGGTTCAAGGAAGTGTCCTGGGTGAGTTTGGGAACTTTAGATCTGATCAAAGCTTTCACTTTTTGAATGACAGGGCTCGGCAGTTGCTCGCGAAATTCCAAAGCCTGAGCAGCAATGAGGAGTTCGATGGCTATTACGTATTGAGTGTTTTGAATAACCTCAAAGGCTGTGAGAGCTGAGTTAGTGCCCATCGAGACGTGGTCTTCTTGGCCTGCGCAGAGCGGAGTGGAATCCACACTATTAGGCCAGCTCAAGCCCTTATTAAGGTTAATCAAGCCTGCAGCGGTATATTGAGGCACCATCAAGCCTGAGTTTAGACCACCATTTTCAATTAAAAATGCTGGTAAGCCAGAATATGTCTTGTTGAGCATTCGTTCCATGCGGCGTTCTGAAGAGCTAGCAAGCTCCGAAACTGCTACCTTTAAAAAATCGAGCGGAAGAGCTAGCGGTTGACCATGAAAATTGCCACCGGCTAACACCACTTCATCATCCAAAAATACCAGTGGGTTGTCGCAAGCTCCGTTGAGCTCAAGCTCAGTTTGACGGCGCACAAACTCAACGGCTTCGCGGGAAGCGCCGAGAATAACTGGACTACATCGAATAACATAACTATCTTGTATGCGTTGACGATCTCCGTTGAGAATTTGACTGCCAGTAGTGAGAGTGCGAATATTCTGAGCGGCTTGTACTTGGCCTTTAAAGCCGCGGGCGGTTTGTAAGCGGTCATCAAAGGCTTCCATCACGCCCACAATGCTTTCAAGAGTCATGCTCACTGCCAGGTCCGAGAGTTTGCATAGTTGTTGTGCGTCATAGACCAGAAGGGCAGCATAACCTACCATCAAAGTATCGCCATTAATCAATGCCAATCCTTCTTTAAAAGACAGTTCTAGGGGTTGGAGGCCAATTTTTTGTAAAGCCACTACAGAGGGCACCTTTTGGTTATTAATAAGTGCTTGACCTTGTCCCATCAAACATGCAGCCAAAGCTGCTAACGGTGCTAGGTCGCCACTGGCGCCAACAGAACCCTTTTGGGGAACAAAGGGGTAGAGGCCGTTGTTGAGAGCTGCTACTAATGTTTCCACCACTATTGGACGACAGCCAGACATGCCGCTGGCTAAGAAATTGGCTCGAGCGAGCATGGTAGCGCGGACGACATCTTCTGGCACCGGCTCACCTACCCCAGCATTGTGGCTCAAAATCAAATTTGTTTGCAGTTGCGCAGCATCAACCGGAGAAATAAAGACTTTGGAAAAATCACCAAAGCCGGTGGTAACACCATAGATTTTTTCTCCTCGTGCCACATATGATTCCAAGATTTTCCGACCCTTACCGACCTGTTTAAGAGCTTCGGGATCAATTTTGACTTGGGCTCCGTCACGAGCTACAGCTTTAACTTGTTCAATAGTTAAGTTTTTACCAGTTATTTTTATAATCATTTTTCCTTTCCAGCACAAAAAAACCCCGCGCTCGGCGCGGGGTGTACTGTGTTTTAATTTTACTTTATACGAAAATAACTCCCGCGGCGAAAAGAGGGGAGTGATGATGAACAATTGATGAACTAGTTATCTTGACCATGAAGTGTATTATAATTGGAAATATTTGTATGTCAATATGTTAATACAATAACATATTTAGTTAACTGCTACTTGACTTAAATTGGAGCCAAAAAAGTTGATCAATCTTTCTTACTTATAGTAAAGCTAGAGTAAAGAATTCTAGCTATAATAAGACAGATGACCACCAAGAAATCATCTTCCACTGCCCGTACTAAGTATGTCACTGAGCAACGTCTCAAGGAAATTCTGGATGAGCGTTTTACTGCTTTTGGCGCTGAAATGAGCGAAGCCATTCTGACGGGTGTCCAGCGGATGTTTGATGAACAGAATAAGATCAATAAAGCTACGTTTGCCACTAAAAAAGAGTTGCAAGAATTATGTACTGAATTAAAAACAGAAATAAGTGAAGTTAAATCAGATGCAGAAAGCTTTAAATCCGAAATGAGGGCTTTTCGATCCGAAACCATTGGTCGTTTTGCCGATGTGATGGGGGAATTACAGGCAATTCGTGAAGAGCAAACGGTGATTGTGCACCAACTCACCAAACACCGCGATAAACTCGATGAACATGACCATGAGATCACAACCATTAAAACTCACCTTAAATTAGCTTGAGGTAAAATTACCGCGCAGGTTTGATTTTTGGATATAACCGTTTGAGCGCTGTCATGTAACCTTGGAAAGGTTCTTTAAATAAGAAACGGGCCACGCGCGTGACCGTGGTAGTACTGGTATCTACTTCCTGAGCTATTTCCAAGTATGATTTTTTGGTGGTCCACAATAGAGTAGCCATTTGGAAGCGTTTGACAAACTCTTCTAACTCAGCTGGGGTGAGTAAATCAACCAGAAAATCTTTAACTTCAGCTTCCGTTTTCAGCGTCAAAAGTGCTTGGAGGAGTTTTTTTTCGGCGGGAGAGTGTGAAAGGTTAAACATACCCATTAGTGTACACCATTGATCAAGGCCGGTCGCTGCAAATTTAGCCTATCTAAGATACAATAATCGAGCCAAAAAGGGCTCATAGTTAAACGGTATAACATACCCTTCGCATGGGTAGGTTCGGGGTTCAATTCCCCGTGAGTCCACAATCTACCCAACCTTCCTTAGAGCACCTTCACCATCTCGATTTCATCATCATACACGCCGTGCCATTTGATGCTACGGGGACGAATCCCACAGCGGTGAAAACCCATTTTTTTATAAAACTGAAGACCATACTTATTTTTAGAGTTACACGATAAAAAGATACGCTCGATATGTTCATGTGAATTGAGTAGCTCTAAAACATGGTTCATTAAACCACGGCCATATCCCTGACCACGATAGCCTTTATCAACATAGAGGTTATAAAGAAAAGCAATGTGCATCTGCTTATCGGTGAAGGAGCGTTGGACCTGGCAGTATGCCAGTAGCTTCTCGTCTTGAAAACTCCCAAAAAAACCAAAATACGGTGGGTGGTAAGCATAGTCTAACTCAAGGGCGAAGCTCGATTCATGTTTACCTTCTTCGCTGCTGATATCACTCAGAAAGCTATCAGGCTCAGCCACCAGAGATTGCAAGCGCAACCGTTGGTACTCGGCACCATCTTGGGCAGTGAGGAGGCGAGTCAGCATACGTTAGAGTGTCAGTTCTTGAGCGCTTTTTTCGGTAATTAAAACAGTGTTTTCGTAGCGATAGCCAAAATTATCCACCAAATAAATGCCCGGTTCAATAGTAATCACCATTCCCGGCTGGAGACGAGTGGTATTTGTTTGATATAACGACGGTTGTTCATGGATGTCTAAGCCGACACCATGCCCAGTGGTATGAATAAACGCCTTGCCATATCCGGCTTGGTCAATGAGTGTCCGGGCAGCCTGGTCGAGTTGGCTGGCTGTCACTATCGTGGTAGCATTTCGATCTTTGATGAGGGCAAGTGCGGCGTCATATGCTGAGGTGACGAGTTTTTCTACTTTTTGAAATTCAGCAGAGGGCTGAGTTCCAAACCAAAAGCTTCGTGTCATATCGGAGCGGTAGCCTTGGTAGGTGGCGCCAAAGTCAATCAGGACTGGTGTTTCAGGCTGTAATGCCTGTGAAGTGGGTTGGTGATGAGGTAGAGCACCGTGAGCACCAAAACAGACAATGGTGGGAAAGGCGGGGCGTTGAGCACCGCGTCGTCGCAGCTCAAGTTCTAACCATTCTTTGACCGTTTCTTCAGTAATACCAGGCTTGAGCTGAGTGATGACGGCCTGATACGTCTGTTGGGCAATTTCACCGGCTTTTTTGAGGAGCTCAATTTCTTGAGCATCTTTAATGGCTCGGATACTCCAGCTAAGGTTGCGGTCAAAGGGTGAGAGTTCTAAGCCGGCTTTTTCGAGAGCTTGATACTCATTTACAAATAAGCTGGTGGTATCAACCGAGATTTTACGAATCGCTTTGAGGGGTGGGTAATTTTGAAAATGACCAAGTAGCTTTTCCGGGCTGCAACCTGATAAAGCTATCACTCCTGGCTGATTGGGGACAGGTGAGAAAGTAGCATGAAATAAGATGCTAGCCTCAGCAGTTATCAGCAGTAAAGCCTCTCGCTCTTCTGGAACTAAGATCTCAAAACCGGTGAAGTAACTCACATCGCTGGGATTGGCTAATAAAATGCCTTCTTGAGCACTTAAATTTTTTTGAAGCTGGTCAATTCTCATGGTTTAGCTTTAGGTGAAGGGCTAGGAGTGTTCAAGGGGGCTAATGACTTGACCACTACGGCTTCCCAACCATTTGTTGTTTGTTTGCCAATCACTAACACTTGAATATCAGTGGTAAAGTTTTTCAACGCGGCGGTCGTGCCTTCTAAATCTTGATAAACGGTCCCTTTGGCGAGCGTAAAATCTTGTGACTCTGCTCCGGAGCGGGGAGAGACGGTAAGCTCAGTTTTGGTGATGGCTTCCACGCTCCCGACCATTACGGTTTTAGGCGTAGGCCGAAGAGAAGTAGCCGAGACCATAATGTGTTCAGGGACAAAGTCATCATCAGCGTTGCCACCAATTACAATTACCCAGTCACCAATCGCGATATCTTCATACTTGATGACACGATTTTTTTTGGATAATTTCATACTCTCACTCAGCGGGAGAATGGTCGTACCTTTGTTAGTTTTGAGGGTAATTGATTCAGCTGAGACGCGCTGGACTTCCCCAATAAAGCCACGTTTTTTGCCGGTGATTTCGTCGAGAACGCCTTTCACTTGGTCGCGTTTTTCTTCAACGACTTTTTCAATACGTTCTTTAAGTTTTTGAGTGGTGGATTCAGCTGCAGGCGAGGGTGTTTGGGCCCAAATGGGAGCAGGAGTGAAGGCAGATACCATTCCCAACCCAGTTACATTCAAGCTCAGGAGTAAAAAAAAGAGTGGTAAAGAATGTAGTTTTAACATACGTTAGGGCTTAGGACTGGGGCTAGCTGTTACTTTGGGACTAGAAGTAGGCCGAGTAGTGGGCGAGGCGGTGGCACTGGGTTTTTTCGAAGCTGAGGGGGTAGCTTCAGCTGTGCTGCCGTCAGTGCGGGTGAGGGCATCTGTTAGATAGACCACAGTACGCTCATGAGTACTGACGCGTCCATCTTCATCGATGACCTGAATAGTGATGAGGTTGCTTCCTGGTTCCAAAACAGTTTCCACCGAGAAATTTCCAGAGCTGTCAGCAGAAGTAATAGTTTCGGCGTCATTGACAAAAATCACCACAAAAGCGTCAGCCACGGTCGTGCCAGTCACGGTTACTTCTTTTTTAGTTTGAACGCTTTCGTCTTGAGGGGAAACCAAAGCTATATTAGTGGCTACTGGTTCACCGGAAGGGGCTGGGCTTGGAGTAGCAGCAATATGAGGCGCTGGCTTTCTAAAGGCTGTCCGAGCTGTATATACCCCGTAGGTAATAAACAACCCTAGAGACAGGCCGATTAAGATGGCGATAACCAATTCTTTTCTCATAACGGAACACTCATTATATGCCAGTTATCTCTGAATTTGAACCTCTAAACCCTCTGCAAGAGTGACTGTGCTTGTTCCGGAGAGGATCATTTGGTATCCTGTGACACACGGAGGAGCATTATGGATATTACGTATCTCGGTCATTCAAGTTTCAAAATTGCGGGGAAAGTGGGCACGGTCGTCACTGATCCTTACAATGAATATGTGGGGTTTAGCATGCCGAAAGTGGCAGCAGATGTGGTGACGATTTCGCACGCCCACCCTGATCATAATGAAGTGGGGAGAATTACCGCTACCGCCCGCCGAGAAAAGCCTTTTATTATTTCTGAATTAGGTGAGTACGAAGTGGCTGGAATTTCAGTCTTTGGTGTCAAAACATTTCATGATGCTCATCAAGGTGTAGAGCGGGGGATTAATACAGTCTACACAATTCTGATTGATGGCATTCGCATTTGTCATTTGGGTGATCTAGGGCATGAGCTTACCACTGATCAACTATCAGAAATTGGTGACGTAGACGTGGTGTTGTGTCCGGTAGGTGGTCACTTTACGATTGACCCGGTACTAGCGGTCAAGACCATCAATATCCTTGAGCCAAGTTATGCCATCCCCATGCATTACCGAACAGATCAGCACGATGATAAAGTCTTTAGTGACCTCAAGACATTGCAGGACTTTTTGACTGAATATGGAGCAGCTCCGGCGCCGGTGGCTAAATTGAGTGTTGATAAAGGCAAGTTACCAGAAGAAACAGAGTTAGTGGTTTTACAATCATAAAGGCAATACCGTATGGCCGCTCAGCCTAAAATTCCTCCGCACGATCTGACTGCTGAAGAGTCAGTCTTAGGCTCGATCTTGATCGATCCTGAAGCCTATATTCAAATCGCTGAAATTGTGCGGCCAGATAGTTTTTACGATCCTAAACACCAGGTTCTGTTCGAGGCCATGCAGGCCTTATATGAAAAACGCCAGCCTATCGACGCAGTCACCTTGAGTAATCAGCTCAAGAAAATGAAAAAACTGGATGCCGCAGGCGGCGCCTCCACGATTGCTCAGTTATCAAATGCGGTTTCCACCGCTGCCAACGTGGTCGATTATGCCAAGCTCGTGGCTGAAGCTGCTGTGAAACGGACATTAATTACGCTTTCCAGCGAGGTGTCTGAGTTAGCCTTTGATGAGGGTAAAGAGGCACAGGATATTTTAGACATTGTGGAGCAACGCGTGTTTGCAGTTTCACAAAGCAGTTCTCAACGGGCCTTTACGCCGATCAAAGATACCTTGGCAGAGAGTTTTGAGCGGCTCGATGAGTTACAACGCTCGGGGAGTGAGCTGCGTGGTGTCCCAACGGGTTTTGCTGATCTCGATAACCTTTTAGCTGGCATGCAGAAATCTAACTTAATTATTTTAGCTGCGCGACCAGGTATGGGTAAGACAGCCTTTTCCTTAAATATTGCCCAATATGTTTCGGTAGTCGCCAAGAAAAAAATTGGTTATTTCTCTCTAGAAATGAGTCGTGAAGAGTTAGTAGATCGGTTATTAGTGGCCCAAGCTGACATTGATGCCTGGCGGCTCAAAACTGGTCGCCTCGATCAACAGGACTTTTTGAAGTTGTCCGATGCAATGGGAGTGCTGGCAGATGCTCAGATTTTTATTGATGATACCCCTGGCTTATCAATCTTTGAGATGCGCACCAAAGCTCGGCGGTTAATGACTGAGCACCAAATTGATTTTATTATTGTCGATTATTTGCAGTTGGCTCATGGGCGGACGAAAGATAATCGCGTCCAAGAGGTGGCAGAGATTTCCCAAGGCTTGAAGAATATCGCTCGGGAATTAAAAGTGCCGGTTTTGGCGTTATCACAGTTATCTCGGGCTGTAGAAAGTCGGGGAGAGAAGACGCCACAATTATCTGATTTACGCGAATCGGGTTCTATCGAACAAGACGCAGACGTAGTGCTATTTTTGTATCGCAAAGATGACGATATTCGCGAGTCAGTCAGCTTGAAAGTGGCCAAGCACCGTAACGGTGCTTTAGGTGACATTGATCTCTACTTCCGCGGCGAACGCATCAAGTTCTATGGTATGGAAACCAGACGCTAAGGTTTATTTTTGAATTTGAAATAATAAGATGTAAATGTCAGAGCTAGGCTGGTGAGCGAGTGAAGCCAAATAACATCCCGACTAAGGCGCCAGACAAGATAATAAACATCAAGAAAAATCCCAAGTTGGACTTCAAGCTTTTCAATGAACTTTCAGGATCGGGAGCGTCGGAACTGACAATAATCACTAGCGAAATGCACAACCAAATCACTCCACGCATAATGACCGACCAAATGCTATCTACTGCAAACAGAGCATAAAAAATTTCTCGAAAAAACTCCATATATTTTAAGATACTGAGAATTAGAAACAAAAGCAAGGTGGAGGGAGTGCGTAAAGATAAGAAAGAGCGACTTCACCGCTTACGACCGGCCAAAAGTAGTATATAATCACCACGTCAGGAATTGCTGCGTCTTTACTACCAACAGCAATCTCTTTTAATGTAAGACTTCTCGGCGCGGTGGCGGAATCGGTAGACGCGTAGGTCTCAAAAACCTATGAGGGCAACCTCGTGAGGGTTCGATTCCCTCCCGCGCCACCAGTTTTCACCTTTTTTAAAGTTACTTATATCTTTTCCCCAGGTTTTAGGCAGCTGGTTTTCTGAGCTTCTGCAAATTTTGTGACATTAAACTATTTAAATAGTTGCGAATTCGTTTTTCGGAAAATTTGACACGCCTAACACAAAGTAGTTTTCACTGCTTTCAGACAGATCATGAGCGACACGTGTCACTATGGCTTTAAGTGCTTCTATGTCTTGTTTAGTAAACTGGCTCATTTGTTGAGGATCAGTGAGAGCGAGGAAAAGGTGTTGTGGGTTTCACAATCTGTCATCTAAAGATGGCACTTCAGCCTTAAAGTGTAACTTTTAAATGACGTTTTATTGAAAGAAGGTGTGGCCAACCGGCCTCACCCCAACAAAAACACCCCGACCACCAAAATCACCTGTGGCAAGAGTCCCAACATCATATTGGGAGTGGAGTGGTGAAATAAATTATGGAAGTCATTAAACGGTTTTAAGAAAAATGGCTCCCATTTCAAAAAATTGCGTGGTGCTTCCAAAAAATCTGGCACTAAACCTGTAAAAGCGGCCAGCCCAATGTGCAGCCACAGTTCCTGAGGTTTGTCATAGCAAAACAGCGCTAATAGTCCCAGGGTGACGCCTAACTCAGCAAATTCTAGAATAATGGCCGTACTTTTTTTACGTTTACCCGTGCTCAAGCCTGTGCCAACATCCCAGTGGGGAACCCAGTCCTCGAAGTAATGTGCGGCCAAGGTCAGCGGGAGGTAGAGAGCGGGATGGGTCAGTTTACTAGCAATAAAAGCGCCTGTTAAAGCGTGCGAGATAGATAACATACCGACGTATTGTACCTGTTTGAAGTTATCTTGATCAATTGTATGATATATATCTATGTTTCCAGTCTTGTTGAGTATCGGTAGATTTGAGTTGCGCACCTTAAGCCTCTTTTTAGTACTGGCCTTCTTGATGTGGGCTTTTATTTTTTGGCGCAAGGGTCGGGAAGAGCACTATAGCGAATTTGAGGTGATGGATGCATTTTTGTTAACTTTTTTATTGGGCTTATTAGTTGGGCGGATTGGCTTCATCATTACCCAATTTAGTTATTTTGGTTTAGATGTCATCAAATGGATTGATATCGGTAACCACCCTGGTTTTAGCTGGAGTTTGGGATTAATCGGTGCCGGGCTCTATTTATACCGTTTAGCGGATTTGAACAAATGGGATACGTTTGAAATTTTAGACTTTTGGATTCAAGCTGTCAGTCTAAGCTTGAGTATTTTTTATTTGGGCTTGTTTTTTGATGGCTCAGCCTATGGTGCCCCCACAGACATGCCGTGGGGTGTGGTTTTCCCTGGGTTAGTCGAGAAACATCACCCCTTACAACTTTACTTAAGCGTTTTCTACTTTGCTCTTTTCACGTACATTTCACGAGTCGAGTATCGATATCGGACGTTTAATTGGTATCGAGGGAACAAAAATACGGCTCAGACGGGCTTTTTAATCAGTGTTTTTATTATTGCTGTAAGCGCTTTTCATCTCTTAATGACTCCGCTGATGCTCAGTCAATGGCAGCTCGTAGGGATTAGATTAGAGCCGCTATTAGCCTTAGCCAGTTTAGTTTTTGGCTGTGGGTTATTATATCGACGGTCAGGTCGCACCTTGTTTGCTCGGCGGTAACACCACGTTATGTCTCAACTTACTCGAGGGAGAAACCTTTTTTTGTTGGTCGTTGTCGTAGTCATTACTTTCGACCAACTGAGTAAATATTGGGCGAGCCAGCAGATTGAAGTCATCATCAATCCTGGTATCTCCTGGGGGTTAGGCACTCAGTTTTCCGCCGGAGTAATTATGATCGTCATTACCGGGGTGCTGGTGCTGACAGGGTGGTGGTTGCGTTCTTGGATCCACAAATACCCCGTGCCACTGGGTTTATTGTTGGGTGGGGGAGTTTCTAATCTTCTTGATAGAATACACACAGCTGGAGTTCGTGATTGGTTGCCAGTCCCTTTCACCACGCTGCATAATAACGGAGCTGATTACGCTATTGCTCTAGGAGTAATATGGCTAATGATAGTTTTACTGAGTACACCACATGACACACGTTCTTAAACCCACAATCCTGTTTGAAGACAATGACCTGTTGCTGATTAATAAACCTCCAGGTTTAGTCCTCAACCGCGCCCAAACGGTAACTGAACCGACTGTTCAGGATTGGATGGAGGAATATTTGGGTGGAGCTGCTGGGATAGAGCAGATAATCGCTAACTCTCAGGCTTGGTTAGCGGTAATTCCCGCTCAGTTTGATGCCCAGTTTGGGACTCCTGAAACTATTTTTCGTGAACGCTTGGGAATTGTGCATCGCCTGGATAAAGATACGAGCGGAGTGTTGTTGCTGGCTAAAAACCCCGGTTCGCTGGTACATTTATTGCGCCAATTTAAAGATCGTCAGGTGAGTAAAACGTATCTGTGTTTGACCCATGGTAAGTTCAAGCTGGAGAAAGGCGTTGTATCCGCCCCACTCGGCAGAGCCAGTCATAATCGCCTGCAGTTTGCAGTCCAACCTGAAGGCAGAGCGGCAATCACCGAGTACGAAGTTCAGGTTTTTTATCCGCATTTAAATCTCGAGAAAATCTTAGAGCTCCCCACCGCCAAGGGCCAAAATATTCGCAAAAAAAGCCAAATTTACCAAGGCTTTTCGCTGGTGAAATGTTGGCCTAAGACGGGACGGACGCATCAGATTCGTGTCCATATGGCTCACTTACAGCATCCGCTGGTAGGTGATAGCACGTACGCTGGTAAAAAGCGCCAAGGTTTGGATGCTACGTGGTGCCCACGCCAGTTTTTGCACGCTGAACAATTAGAATTTACGCACCCTCGTACTCAGGAACAGGTTAGTTTCACCGCGCCGTTGACAGCGGATTTGGAAAGGGCACTTAGCTTACTGGATGTAGCGTAGGAGGGTTTTCGGATTGGGCTTTGAAGTAGAGCTCATTAAGTTTTTCTCGTAACACTGGTAAGCCACGACTAATCGCTTGTTGATACTCAGGTGAGAGTGAGGGTTGGATATTTTGCAAGCGTGAAGAAATGCGGGCTAACGCTAAGTAAGCAGTGGTACGCTCCGTAGTTTCATCAGTGTTCATTCTGATAACTCCCGGAACTTCTTTCAGCATTGAATAATGTAGAGGTTGGCCATTCTCATGTCGGTAGTTTTTATATCGACTCCAGTCGGCATCTCGGCGTGTTAAAACATTCTCAACCACTGTAGCTGAGTTTTCTCGTTTACTCGAGCGGCCATCAGCCACAGCTGGGCTCGAGTAGAGAAGCATTTTAATAGCAGGCAGACACAGCGCAGGGTAGTATGGCTTGAGTTGTTCTGTATACTCGGCAATAATTGCCAACTTTGCATCAAGCACAAAACCGAGGTTGTTATAAGCAAGTTCGGTAGCTTGGCGCAGCATATCTCGGTCGGTTAAGTTATCGATTGTTAAATTGGTGGGGCTGTATCTTTCTAAGGTTTGAGTGAAAGCATTAAGGATTTGAGCATTTTGAGGTTGATGTATAGGGCGATAGTCTGAGGTTTCTAAGTAGTGCCAGATCCCCGTCAAGCCATACTCGCTATCGAGAGTAGTGAGGGTATTTAAAAAACGGTGCCAGGTTTGTGAGATATCCTCCGTGGCAAGATTGAGTGCTTCATAGTGCCACAAATAAGCAAAGGCGCGGTATAAAGTTCCGGCGGTAATACGCTTTTCTTCAACTAGAGAACTTAAGTTTTTACTGAGGGTAGTGGCGCCAGTGCCGCCAGTTTCGCCAGTAACAAGCAGATAGAGGGGGAGACCTTCAACTAATGGCATGGGCAGTATTCTATTTTGATAACACGCCTTCCTGGACTAATTGTACTAAATGCGTGTATGAGTAAAAGTTACTCATTGTTGGGGGTTGCAAAACACTTTTTTTAGTGTTTAATAACTAATTAAGATTTTTTTAACAGTTTTTGTTGTAAGCGAATAGCACCCGTGCTCTCGCTCTAAAGCCACAAACCGTCTTAGATTAGCCAGATCTAAGGAGAGGACAACCACATGAGCCAGCTAAGAAGGGTGTTTTTTTATAACCAAATGCCTACTGTACGAAAAACAGCTACTATCGTTTGCCCACTCATTATTAAAAATAATCAAGGCTGCCTCTTGGTGCAGTTTAGGTAAAGACATCCCGAGCCCAGCTCGGGATTTTTTGTTATATGAGTAGTTTAGCTGAAAAATTACGAACCTATAAAATTGCTAAAGTGTTTTTGGCGAGCAGTTCTGAGAGCAAAGCTAATGGAGTAGACAAAGTTATTAATCAAGGCACAGCACTTCTGCCTATTAATAGTTTTGATCCAGAGAATATTCAACCGGAATTAGAAGATAATGATCCTACCAAAGTAGCAGCTGATAAGAACCGATTGATTCGTAAAAAGTTGGAAGCCACTGGTTCGGATAAAGAAGCATTAGTAGTCAGCATTGACGTAGTTACATCATATGCTCAAACACAAGAACATTTAGAGTTAGGTTTGACGTACCCTTTGCATCGTCAGAAACGAAAATTTCAGGAGTTACTTCCTCAGGAACAACCAGTACGTGATACGCAGGTGATGGCGCGTTTAGAGAGCTTAATTGGGAATGAACAGCCCAATTACTTATTCATGTACTGCATGACTAATTTCATTATTCAATGGCATGTGGGAATTACCGCTTCCATAGGAGAGATTGAAGAATCAACCTCATTTAAAGTTCAAGCTCATTTTAATAAGCTTCCAGCGGCTATAATTTTTGACGCTTTTGAACGACCAACAAATAATAAAGAGGACGTAGTAAAGTTAATAGATCAAATTCCTTTTTTAAATAAAGGTCCAGGTCTAGATTTTGCTAACTTAGCCTCAGCTTTTGCCTATCAAGCTTTTTTGACAAATCATGAGGGAGAAGATATCAAGTTAATTACCAATCACTTAGATTGGATCTATGACCCTGATATTTTTCATGCGTTGGTAGTTGAGTGCCAATTTCCGCCTCAATTAATTCATAATCTGTTGGGTAAGATTGATACAGCAGATCAATTTGAGCGAGATGAGGTTCGTCACATGGTCTAAAATGGTACTATGCTAAAATAAAATTATGCGCAGACCCTTTGATGCTTACCGAGGACATCATCAGATCATTGGAGACTACTTGATTGAACTAGTTACTAATCCGGAGTTAGCTGGCCTCAGAATTTTTGACTTACATGGAGTGAATATTGATTCAGATAGCTTGCGGATGCGTATGCAACTTGACTTAAAGCCGGGAGCAGCTAGACCAGATGAAGTTTTGGAAATGTTAACTCATTTTTTTGATGGAGAGAAAAACTTAAATGCTGAGCTCATTATGCCAATCACTATTGCCTCTTTCGAATTACTAAAAATGCATGATAAGCTCATTATTCAATAATGATCAAAGCTGCTTTTTTCTTCCAAATTTGTTTCTCCACCGCTTGTTAAGCGATTTATTTTTGTGTATGTTGCTGGTAGCAACTATGGCTGTGATTTCAGCGCATTTGAGGTACATTACTCAGTTACTTAATTACTTAGGAACGTATTCCATGACAGACATTATTTTTGATCTTATTCAGCAAGAAGAGCAGCGCCAACTGGAGATGATTGGCTTGATTCCTTCTGAAAATCATATTTCTCCTGAGGTATCATCGGTGTTGTCGACATGTTTAAATAGCAAGTACTCAGAAGGCTATGCCAAGCGCCGGTACTATGAGGGCAATCAGTTTATTGATCAAATCGAACAACTGGCGGTGGATCGCGTCAAAAAATTATTTGGCGTGCCGTATGTCAACGTCCAGCCTTATTCTGGCTCGCCAGCCAACTCAGCAATTTATTTTGCCCTAATGCAGCCCGGTGAGACGCTGATGGGTTTGAAGTTGGCAATGGGCGGACACCTGACTCATGGTCACCCTCAGGTGACATTTTCTGGTAAGTTTTTTAATGCTATTCAGTATGGCGTGAATGACAAAGCTCGGATTGATTTTGATGAAGTGCGTGCCATGGCCAAAAAACATAAACCAAAAGTAATTATGGCTGGTACCACCGCGTATCCCTTTGTATTAGATTTTGCCAAGTTTCGAGAAATTGCTGATGAGGTGGGGGCTTGGTTGGTAGCTGACATTTCCCACATTACTGGCTTAGTGGTCGGGGGAGAACATCCCTCACCGGTGCCACACGTGGATGTGATTATGTCCACGACACATAAAACCTTTCGCGGCCCGCGTGGAGCGATGATTTTAGTGACTGACCGCGGCCTGGCTCGAGATCCAGAATTAGGTAAGAAAATCGATGCGGCTATTATTCCTGGGCTGCAAGGTGGGCCACACAACGCTACCACGGCGGGAATTGCCATTGCTGCCGAAGAAGCTAGTCGTCCAGCGTTTAAGAAATATGCTCAACAAGTCACTAAAAATGCCCAAGCTTTGGCTCAGGGTCTCATGAAAGAAGGTTTAACTTTAATGGGGGATGGGACCGAAAATCACTTAATTGTGGTGGATCTGAGTCCCATTAGCCCAGGGTTGGGCACTCAGGTGGCGTTTGCCATGGATGTGGCGGGGATGTATGCCAATCGAAATACAGTGCCCCATGAACCGGTGTCGCCGTTTTATCCCTCTGGCTTACGCGTGGGCACGCCGCTGGTCACTACCCGAGGTATGAAAGAAAAAGAGATGATGCAGATTGCGCAGTGGATGAGCAGAGTAGTGGAGATTGTGAAAAACGAGACTTTGCCGAGTGATAAAACACAGCGAACACCATTTTTGAAAGAGTTCCGTCAACGCGTGCAGTTTGACACTGAGTTGCTTGCTGTCCGCGAAGAGGTCAAAAAGCTCACTGCCAAGTACGAGTTGTTTAGCTGGAAGTAAAGATGCCGTGGAAAAATGAAAGTGCGCCTGCTCATCGCCTCAAGCAGGTAAAATTAGTGGCCCGCGAACTAAAAAATAAAAAGTTAGAAGAAGCTGCCGCTCAAAAAAAGCACCGACGTGATGAGAAAAAAAACTATCATTTCCCTCATGGTTTTTTAAGCATTTTATCCTGGTGGCTTAATGCTCGCTATATGATGTCGAGTGAAGATGAAGCGTTAGCTTGGAGAGTTCTGAGTTATGCTAAGGTCATTGAACTAGGGAAAACTCAAAAAGGAGAGAGCATTGATTGGTGGAAGTTTCTTCTTCATTACGAACGTCTCCAAAAGCGATTGAAGAGATGGAATAAGAACTCAATGATTAGTTTTGCGACCGAGACGCGTGAATCACGATCAGACCCGTTGCGCTCTTCACCTGAACTTCCCGCTGATCCTTCATCAGAGTTAGGTGACGAAAGCCTGATTGACGAATTAGTTCAAGCACTGTTGACAGCTTTTGAGATGGGTGAGGGTGAAACTCTACGAGTAGTTGTGCCACGGTCCTTAAAGAAGCGTTAGCCTCGGTCAAAACGCGTTGCTCTGCGCCCTCAATATCAAGTTTCAAAAGATCAATAGGCTCGGTGAGAAAGCTAGATAAGGTTCGCGTTGGTGTTTCTAGTTGAGTGGAGTGCTGACTCCCGGTCCACGCGCCCGGCAAAAAACTGGCGGTGCTATACCAGTTATCGTGACTGTCGTCAAAATAAAAGGTTTCTTGACCATCATGATCGGAGAGAGCGGCATTGATGAGTTCCACATCCTCGAGCTGGTTTTCCCAAATGTTTTTTTCCAGCAGCTTGAAGTTTTGAGGCAACGGTTCGATGGCAGTGATTTTGGCCTGAGGATAGAGTTTTTTGAAGTACAACGTGCTTAAGCCAATATGAGCTCCAGCGTCGATAATGCGTGGCGCGGGGTTCTCAGTTTCAAAGTAGTAAGTATCATGAGTAAAAACTTCACTTTTCAGGTGGTGAAACTCCTCGGAGTTGTCATATGTGACAGTATAATTTTGCAGTTTGGTGGTTGGCATCACGGCTAGTATACTTCACCTACAAATAAAAGGAGAGTTTAGTATGCGCAAAATTGGAGCTCATGTATCAGCGGCCGGTGGCATTGATAAGGCCGTAGAAAGAGCGAAAGAGATTGGTGCTAATTGTGTGCAGGTGTTTTCGGGCAGTCCTCGGGTGTGGGCGCGGCCAGGTTTAGATAAAACTGATCAGCAAAAAGTGTTTTCGAAACAGAAAGAATTGTCTGTTACACCAATTATTACTCATGCTATTTATTTGACTAATTTAGCATCAGATAATCCCGAGCTGCTCAAAAAATCGATCGAGGTTTTAAAGTATGATTTACGCTTTGATAGTTACGTGAAGGGTTCGGGAGTAGTGGTGCACTTAGGGAGTCACCAAGGGCGAGGGTGGGAACCGATGCGCGAGCAAGTAGCAGCCGCTATTGCTGAAGTTCTGGCAGATACCCCGGCTGATTCGCAGTTATTAATTGAAAACTCAGCGGGCCAAAATGGTAAATTGTGCAGTGATCTCTCTGAGATCCGGTGGTTGCTCGATACCGTCAAGTCTGAGCGGCTAGGCTGGTGTTTCGATACCTGTCATGCGCACGCAGCTGGTTTAGCGCTGGGCAAACCAGGGACACAACCCTCTGAGTGCCGGAGCGCGATTGAAGCCATCGAAGCCCAAAACTTGTGGTCAGCCTTGAAAGTGATTCACGTCAATGACAGTCGCGATGCTTTTGGGTCAGGACGAGATCGGCATGCAAACCTGGGTGATGGCGAGGTTAATAAAGAGGATTTTACGTTTTTCCTGAACTATGACGCTATTAAAGACATTCCGCTCATTCTCGAGGTGCCCGGTCTTGATGATGAGGGCCCGGATGCTGAGAATGTGAAGCGGTTGAGAACTCTAGTCGGTGAAGCTTAAGTGTGAGTGTTATTGCAAAAGTCCGCCTGGACTGTGTGCAAAATGTACATTTTGACTGTAATGACACGTCTCCAGATTCACTTCTGTAGCATAACTAATCAGGTACAATACACTTTATGATTATTTTTGATGGCAACCAGGCTGCTCAAGCTAAAGAAGCGCAACTCAAAACGCGTGTAGCGGCTTTAAGAGAGCAAAATATCCACCTCAAGATTGCGGCCATTTTATTTACCGAAGATTCTGGTAGTGTCCTGTATACCCGCCTCAAGCAAGAGGCCGCTGAGCGGGTGGGGATGATCTATGAAGTTTACACCCACTCCATGGCAGATGATATTGCGCCAGTTCAAGCCGAGATTGAGGCCTTAAACCAAGATCCCACTGTCACGGGTATCATTATTCAAAAACCAGGCAAAGCCCGGTGGTTGGAACTCGCAGGAGCAGAGAAGAGTAATGAAGACTTTCAAGCCTGGTGGACGAGTTTAGTGTCTCGGCTCGATGAGAAAAAAGATGTAGATGGCTTGCATCCCGCCACGTTAGCAGCGGTTGAAAACAACACCTGGAAACAGGAAAAAAAAGTCTTACCAGCAACTGCCAAAGCAGTCTTAGAGATTCTTCGCCAATCCCAACAACTCGCTCCAGATAGAAAAGTCATTATTTTAGGCAAGTCTGATATTTTAGGTAAACCTCTGTTCTACGAATTCAAAAACCAAGGTTTCCAAGTAGAAATGATTGGTAGCAAGGAATTAAATCAACGAATTGAGCAAAAGAAGTACCTTTTAGACGCTGACATCATCGTTTCCGCTACCGGTCGCCAAGGTTTAATCATTGGCGATTTAGTCAAGAATGGGGTGGTAGTTGTAGATGTGGGCGAACCCAAACCAGATGTCGATTTCGCCACCGTAGCTCCCAAAGCCAGCTTTATCACGCCCGTGCCAGGTGGGGTAGGACCGATCACGGTCATCTCATTGCTCGAGAACTGTGTGGAATTAATTGAAAGCTAGTGAGCTTTATTGTTCAATTATCCTGACTTAGGAATTATCGTCGACGTAGGTAATGTCGAGATAAAACTGAGTATCTTTGTTAATAGCTATCTCTTTGGCTAAGGCACCTAAATTACCAAACTTATAGGTGGTAGTACTTAAACCTTTTTCGCTGCTGGGATTGGCAACAACTAAGTCGATAGAAGTAGCTGTTTTACCGGGAATTTTAAATCGACCAACATCGGTAGTAATATTTTGTAGAGTCTTATTTAAGACTTCAGTGAGATTGGAAGGGAGAGGTTTTATACTGAGAACTTCTTTGATTAAATCATTCAAAAGTTGAGTCTGTTTACTCCAATCCTTATGGTCCAAACGAGTGATACTAAATTCTCTTCGCCACGTTGGCAGAGATGGGGGTAACCCGCCTTCGCCATTACCAAAGATGCCTGAAGGTAAGAATGGATTTTGTTCGTGCGATTTGCCAATCATTTTGTCTCCTGTCGTTGCCTGAATGCTATTGCAATAAATATAAATAGGCTGAGCGAAATCTTATGGTACAATACCAATTGAAAGTAACAAGTATTAAATGTGTAATTGGTGCGTAAAAGTCCTGACTTTGCACTCACTTACCAGCTTTTCTAGAGGATAATTCTAGAAAACAAACAAGGACATCTATGATTGACGTCTCCACCTTGCCTCAACAGGCACCTGAATATGACCTGCAACAGCTGTTAGAAGCTGGTTGTCATTTTGGTCACCAAGCTCGCAAATGGCATCCTGCCATGCAAGAGTATATCTACATGGAAAAAGATGGCGTGCACATCTTTGATTTGGCTAAAACTGCCGCTCAATTACAAATTGCCTATAACTACGCTTACGAGTTGGGCCAATCTGGCAAGAACTTAGTGTTTGTGGGTACTAAACGCCAAGCCAAAGACGTGGTGAAAACTGCCGCTGAAAGTGCTGAAGCCATGCACATCACTTCACGCTGGTTGGGTGGTTTATTAACCAACTGGGAACAAGTTTCCAAATCCTTAAAACGGATGTTAGATATTGAAGAGGGTTTGAAAGGTGACACATTCAAAGGTTACACCAAGTTTGAACGCGTCCAACTTGAAAAAGAACAAGGCCGCTTAGAGCGCTTCTTTGGTGGTATCAAAACTCTCAAAAAACGCCCTGATGCTTTATTCATCATCGATCCAGCTCGCGAAAAGAATGTCATTAAAGAAGCCCTAACCTTGGATGTGCCGATGATAGCTTTAGCCGATACCAATGCCGACCCTCGTGGCATTGATGTAGTCATTCCCGCTAACGATGACGCTTTGACGAGTTTAGAATTAATTATCACTGAGGTTGCTAAAGCTTACAAAGCTGGTAAAGACGCTCGGGGAAGTAAATAGGTTAAGTCACTAAGTAACTGAGTAATTAAGCAACTAACTCACCAGAAGGTAGAGACTGCAAATTACTCAATCACTTTAATTACTAAATTACTTGATCCTGAAAGGATCCTATCTATGTACACTGCTGCTGATGTTAAAAAACTGCGCGAAGAAACCGGTGCTGGCATGATGGACTGCAAAAAAGCCCTCGATGCTTCCAACGGTGATTTCGAACAAGCTAAAGAATGGGTCCGCCAAAAAGGCTTAGCCAATGCCGAGAAAAAAGCTGACCGCGAAACCAAAGAAGGGTACGTAGCTTCCTATGTGCACTCGACTGGAAAAGTTGCGGCGTTAGTGGAAATTTTATGTGAGACCGATTTTGTGGCTCGCAATCCGGAATTTCAAGCCTTGGCGAAAGATATTGCCATGCAAGTCACGGCCATGAATCCAGAGTCAGTGGAAGAGCTATTAGCTCAGGAATCTCTTAAGAATCCTTCCGTAACCATTGAAGAAGCCGTCAAAGGCCTCAGTGGCAAAATTGGCGAGAAGTTTGTCGTCAATCGCATCCACCGTATGGCTGTAGGGGAGTAAGCTCCTGATAGTACATTGAATCTAAACCCTCTGTTGAAGTGAGTTCAGCAGGGGGTTTTTTGGTGTACACTAGTGCCAATATGCAAGGGAAAGGATAGTCATGAAATTAGTAAATATCAAAGAAAAACCCCTGGTGCCAGCTAGCCACGAAAACCCTGAAGATCCAGGTGTGTTGAAAAAAGTGCTCTTTAGCGCGAGTGATTTTAATCCCGAGTGTGGTTTAAAAATGCTTAATTATGCCGTGATTCAACCTGGGCGCCACTTTGAACTGCATTCCCATGAGACGCTCGAAGAAGTTTTTTATATTTTAGAAGGTGAGGGTGAAATTACCGTAGGGGAGGAGACTCAAGTAATTGGTCCGGAAGAGGCCGTTTTAATTCCTGTCAAAACTCAGCACATCATGAAAAATATTGGTGACGGGCCCTTAGTGTACTTGGCTTTTGGTGCTGCTTCAGATGAAGGACGAACGATCTCGCCCTTTTCATAGTTACTTACCCTCTAATCCACATCGCGTCGCCAAAGCTGTGAAGGCGGTATTTTTCATCGATGGCGGTTTGGTAAGCCTTACCCACTGGTGAGTCAGCAAAAGTGGTGAATTCATGACTAGTATTAGGAGCAGTGGTCAAAGCCGAGACGAGCATTAAGAGAGTGGATTGGCTTTCATGAAAATTAGTGATTAAGTTGTTCACAAAAGCGAACTTTTTAGGCGGATAGATAAAGATGTCAGTGTCGCCAGAGTTGGGTTGCAGGAGCCCGGTGGTGGCATCGGCGCAAGTTTCCAGCACGCGCGTGGTAGTGGTCCCGACCACGATGATGCGGCGACCGGCTTGCTTAGCGTGATTGAGTCGCTCAGCGACCTCGGGCGTCAGGGAGTAGGTCTCACTATGCATATGGTGCTGAGCAATATCATCGACTTTGACGCGCAAAAACGTGCCTAAGCCCACATGGAGCGTGACTTCTTCGATCGCAACGCCTTTATCGATCAAGCGTTGATCAAGCTCGGGTGTAAAGTGCAGTCCCGCAGTCGGTGCCGCCGCTGAGCCTTCAAACTTAGCATAGGTGGTCTGGTAAAGATGTCGCAGTTCTTGTTCATCGTGTTTAGTCCAGTCGATGTAGGGAGGGAGCGGAGTATGGCCAATCTGGTCCAGAGAAGAGAATAACTCACTGCCAGCTTGATTAAACTCAATTTCGCGGCTGTAACCAAGCATCTTGATGCAGGTTAGCTCAAGATTGCTGTCAGCAAAGCCCACACGTTGGCCGAGTTTCAGTCCCGGTTTAGACAAACACTCCCAGATTTCGCCCTTTTCACTTTTGCCCAGGCGTTTAATAAGCAGAAACTCGATGTCACCACCTGTATCAAGTTTCTTGCCATAAATCCGAGCCGGAATGACTTTAGTATTGTTACGGACGATGACGTCGGTGGGCTGGAGAAGATCGGGAAGGTCTGAGAAATGATGGTGCGTGATGGCTTGGGTTTCGCGATCCAGAACCAGCAAGCGACTGGAGTCGCGTGGTACCGCCGGGGTTTGAGCAATGAGTTCAGGCGGGACAGGGTAGGTAAAGTTGGCAAGCGTAAGCACCTGGGTATTATATAGTAGTCAACATTGTTGCAAAAGCTTGCCTGGATGATATGCAAAATGTACCTAAGTGACTTATAATGCTCAAGTCATGTCACATTCCTCGTCATTCAAATTTGTGCTCGAAAAAAGCATAGGGCAGGCTCGCACTGGCTATTTCGAAACACCACATGGCCGGGTCAACACACCTATCTATATGCCCGTGGGGACCCAAGCCAGTGTCAAAGCTTTAGACAGCGAAGACACCGAGGCTACTCAAGCACCGATTATTTTAGCCAACACGTATCACTTGTATCTGCGGCCCGGCAAAGACGTGCTCACCAGTCAAGGTGGTCTCCACCAATTTATGAGGTGGAATAAACCGATTCTTACCGACTCTGGGGGCTTTCAAGTTTTCTCCCTTGGTTTGCAGAACAAAGCTAAAGGGGGTGTATCTTTTGCCAAGATTACAGATGAAGGGGTGAAGTTCCGGTCGTATGTTGATGGCTCGAAACATTTTTTTAGTCCCGAGACTGCCATCGAGATTCAACGCTGGATTGGAGCAGATATTATCATGGCTTTTGATGAGTGTACCCCTGATAAGGCCGATCTTCGCTATGCCAAACAAGCTCTTAGTCGCACTCACCATTGGGCTCAACAGTGTGTTGAGTATTGGGATCAACAGCAGCGCTTAAGCTATTATGGCGATTATCAAGCGTTGTTTGGGATTGTCCAAGGGGCCATGCATCCTGAACTTAGACAAGAGTCAGCCAAGGTTATCACTGGGTTAGGATTTGATGGGATTGCAGTCGGGGGGGAAACGATTGGATATAACATGGCTGGAACGGCAGAAGTGATGAGCTGGATTGAGCCGCTGTTGCCGGCTGATAAACCCCGCTATGCTATGGGTTTGGGTTTGAATCCGCAAGATTTAGTAGATGCCGTCAACGTGGGTTTCGATATGTTTGATTGTGTGGCGCCGACTCGGATTGCCCGTAATGGTTCGCTTTATCATGGCCAACTAACGATGGATAAGACTGGGAAGTTAGGTTTCGAATCTGAATTTCACCTAGGTCGGATGACGATTGGTAAAGCTCAGTTTGCTCAGGACAACCGAGTCATTCAGGACGGGTGTGATTGCTTTACGTGTCACCAAGGTTACACTCGCGCCTATTTACATCATTTATTAAAAACCCGTGAGTTGACCTACTATCGCTTAGCTTCGATCCATAATGTTCGCTTCATGATCCGCTTGAGTGAAGAGATGCGAACCGCTATTCTTAATAGGTGACGACTCTTTCCCGCGCTGCCCAGCTGTCAGGTTCTAAACGTTCATCTTCTCATGGCCCAGTCAAACCACGCCAATCCAGAGGAAATAGCCGCAGTGGAGGTTTTTCCCGGTGGTGCCAGCGGTTGGTGAGTGGGGCAATCGGGTTGGCAATTCTCGGTTTTATTTTATTTCAGTTAGTGATGAGCTTTGGGGCCCAGTTATTTCCATTGACGGAAGATGAACATCTTTTGTTAGTCTCAAGTGAAATAAACGGACGGACTCCGGTCATAGTGGGTGTGGTGATTGCTCCCGCCAGTTCGCGAGTGACGGTGGTCTCGTTACCAGTTGAAGAAAAAGTTCCGGTGATGGGAGGCTATGGCGAGTATCAATTGGGAGCAGTGTGGCCGTTGTTAAAAACCAACCAGCGCCAGCCAGAATTTATCAGAGCTGCTTATTCTGTGGGGCTGGAATATCCCTGGACCGTGGTGATGCAGACAGAAGCAGCTGCCAGCTACCAAGCCCCGCCAGACTTACAACGGCTGTTATGGTCAGTGTTATGGCGTCCGCAGCCCCACGCTTCGTGGCGACAACGGGCTGCGTGGTATTTTTATATTCGTAATTATAATCTTTCCCAAGTGGATGAACTCAAACCCAGTACGTTGAGTGAGTTGAGTAGGCTATGGTCACAGTTACCTCAACCTGTGAATCTGGAAGCCTGCGCGGTTGCGGTGGTGAATACCACAGCCACCGCTGGACTGGCGAGTCAGGTGACCACTGTTCTTGAGCACAGTCAGGTACTGGTTGTCAAAACCACGGATAGCACCCAGCGGGCTGTTGAGACGGGGTTGAGTATTGAATCAGAGGGCAATTGCGCCCAAGTCACGAGGCTGATCCAGGCAGTGATGCCTCGCAAGCTGCTCCCACACCCTAACCCAGTGCTGACCACTGAGTACCGAGCCAAACAAGTGTTATTGATTGGGGAAGACGTCGCCCAAGCTCTGGAGCAATAACTAAAGCCAGGAAGTAAAGCCGGTTAATTTTCCTCAGAGTTGTCAGGGAGTTCCATTGGTTCGAACGTTTTATCTTCTTCTTCTAACTCACGTTCGGTTTCGACCATGTCACGGTCAGTTTCCACAATTTCCACCGGAATGTCTTCTTCAAGCAAGAATTCTTCATCAATGTCGTTAATAGCGGCCAAGTGACTTTTAACAGGTGGGAAGGAGTGAATGTCTCTGTTTTCAACTGAGCGGAGAGTCTCACGGATATAAACTTGGCAACTGTTGCTGGTAAAAGAGTGGACGTAGCACTCGTAGTGGTTACCACTATTCAAGAGCTTGCAGAGCCGGAAGGATAAGTCTTCAGGCAGGGCTCCAATGTAGGTGCCATTGGCATCCACCGAGACATAGCGGTTCTTGGTTTTTAGTTCACAAAGCTGGCCAATCGCTAAGTTATCAAGCACGTTTTTACCGGCTAAGCGGTGCAGCTCCACAATTTTGGTTTTACCTGGTTCTTCAATAAAGTGAACTTTAGTGAATGAGGGAGCAGAGAGTTCTTGGTTGTTGGACAATTTAGTCAGGTGTTTTTTAGCAATGGTATTAGATTTATCAAACTGGAGCACGGTTTTGAAAGATTCTTTAGCTTTGGAGAGCTCACCCAGCTGTCCATAGGCAACGCCAAGGCGATTAAGTGCGCCTAAATCGGCAGGGTTTTGGACCAGTATGGTCTGATTAAGTTTAGCAGCCTCAGCCCAATTCTGATCTTTGGCGGCTTGAATAGCTAGGTTCTGGAGAGAAGAGGCAGTGGTCATGGGTGGCCATTTCTTTCAAAAAAAATGTACGCAAAATTAATGACGAAGAATACGCGGCTGCGAGCTAATTGTCAAGGTTAAATCATGAGTTATTGAGTAAAAAGTAATTCCGAATTGAGGAACGAACTTCCAGAGTTATAATACTCCTGTTAGCTTTCTAGCTATCTAATCACTAATTACCTAACTACCTAATATATGGCAGGTCACAGTAAATGGAACAACATCAAAAATCGCAAAGGCGCAGCTGATCAAAAGCGAGCCAAGGAATTTAGTTTGATCGCGAAAATGATTCGGGTAGCGGTCAAAGAGGGCAAATCCGGTGATCCTAAGAGTAACCCGAGTTTACGATTGGCGCTCGATAAAGCTCGCGGCATTAACATGCCCAACGTCAAAATTCAGCGCGCGATTGATACCGGTTTAGGTAAACGTGATGGCAAGAGCCTGCAAACCATTACCTATGAAGGGTATGGCCCTGGTGGAGTAGGCTTGATGATAGTCGCTAACACCGATAACACTCAGCGCACCAGCGGTGAGATGCGGTTTATTTTATCGAGGAATGGTGGTAGCTTGGGGAGTCCAGGGTCAGTACAGTTTTTGTTTACTCGCGGGACAGGGGAGGAGTGGGTTCCAAGTATGCCGATGAAATTAGAAGATCCTGAATTAATTGTCCAAATTGAAGATTTAATTGATCAATTAAGAGAAAATGATGATGTGGAAGACGTTTTTGCTGCGGCCGAGTGGGCCACGGCTGAAGCCTAATCCCTGCCGTAATTGTCTGTGATGTGGTTTAATGATTAACATATGCGTCGTCGCGAAAAGTTTGTGATTGCTTCCATCTTGCTCAGTTTGGGCTTGCTTGGTGTCCAGTATGTGACGCTGGAGTATCGCTATTGGGCAGTGGCCGTTTTGACCTTGGTTTCCTACTTAATTTCTGCCTGGGCATTAGCTGATGACCTGCAACGACATGAGTGGGTGACAATTGTCCCATTTCCAGCCTTTTACACCGGCGCAGTAGCTTTATTTTACTTTCTATTACCTGAGCATTTATTGAGCAAGTTGTTTATTTTAGTGCTATTTTGTATTGGAATGTACGCCTTGTACCTGACCTCAAATATTTATTCAGTGGCGAAAGGCCGGACAATCCAGTTGTTGCACGCCGCACATGCCATTGGGTTGTTATTTACACTCCTGACTTCGCTGTTGTTTACGAATACCGTTTTTTCGCTGCGGTTACCCTGGTTTGTGAATGGTTTAGCAATTGGACTAGTGCATTTTCCGTTGGTATTGATGTCTCTCTGGTCAATCGAGCTGGAACCCCGCATTTCGGAGAAAGTGACTGGTTTGGCGTTACTTTCCAGTGTCGCTTTAGCTGAGTTAGGCTTGATTTTGTCGTTTTACCCTTTTTCTGTCTGGAACCAGGCTCTATTTGTGATGACCTTTTTGTATATTGCGCTGGGTTTATTCCACAACTTTTTGCGTGGCCGTTTATTTAACAAAACCATGACTGAGTACTCGCTGGTGGCGGTGTTTTTAGGGTTGGTGTTTGTGGTGTTGTTTCCGTTGAAGTAGCAAGAAAATATATCAAGAATGGGACATGATATACTGTGATGGCTATGAACACCCCAGAGGACAGAGGTTTTTCTCCTAATACAATTCAGGCTCTTCGCCTTGTCGATGAACAAGAATTTTCACTAAAAAGACAACAGTTGCAATCTGATCTAATATTCAGAATTGACACTTTAGCTATTCCGTCTGGTTTAAGACGAGCAGGAATTCCCGGTTTGGAAGTATATCAACAGCAAAGTAACGATACCTGTTTGTTGGCTTGCTTGATAGCGGTCAAAAGGAGTTTAGCCCGGTCGCAGGGACGGGCGTACGCTCCAAATGAAGCCAGCTTAGCCGAAAAAGCTCGAGAACAGGGTTTACTTGCTAACGGAGGCATTATTGGGAATGAGCGAACACAAGTTTTTATCAGAGAGGAATTGAGTCTTGATTCCGAATTATATATTGGCAGTTCAGACATTAAATTGGAAAAAATAGCAGAAGCATTAAGAAAAGGTTATTTTCCTTTGGTTGCCTATTCCATGGGCAGTATTGGACACTGGGTAGTAGTTAATGATATTCAGCGGGTTGCTACTGGTGTTGAGGTGAGTTTAATGAATCCTATGCGTACTAATGAATTAGAGCGCATAAGTAAAGAAACTTTTATTTCGAGATTGATGAGCGATGAGCTCAAGGGCAGTGGCTCCGTTGAATCAAGTTTGTTGATTATTAAAAATCCATATCTACCAACTGTATTAGCCAGACGGCAGGGTCCAGGCAATGATGCACCTCCACACAATGTAGTTAAAGCCAGAAGATAGAGCAGACGCTGCCTCAGTGCAGTCCATGCTGCTGCAAATTTCTACCTGGCAAATGTACATTTTGTAATCACTTCAGCCTAAAATTTATACTGATTATCGATTAATGATGAAGCACAACTCTTTTTGCGGCAATTCTGCGTTAATGGAGCAGGGAAGAGCAATGAGGTTTTTAGCCTGGTTTAAGGCATATTCCTTGATAAAGAACTTTTTATATGTCTGGTTGACCTGGGTTTAAGGACACTCAAGGCAAGTTAAGACATAACTTACAGGTAAAAAATATAAATAAATATAAAAGAAAACAAACGTGAATAAGCCTGGAAATGGTGGGAAAAGGTAAACCGTGAAAAGATAGAGAAGAGAGCGTGAAAATTTTAATTACCAGGTGAAGACAGGGAAGAGTGATATAGTTTGATGCAAAAAAGTATTGTGGAAAACTTTAAATAATTATAGGACTTATTTGCAAGAATCCAGGCTAAAGTGCAGAGAAAGTAGTATATGTACTCAAGAATTTAAACATCTATTTGTCCTCTGGAACAGAGCACAAAACATAAAAAACCCGAATGCCTTCCCTCACAAACAGGTAAGAAGAAGAAAAATACGCCTGGAAGCTTAAAAATGGCATTTTCTGGAGAGAGGCCGAGAGGGCTTTTTAGACCAGGATTATTAAGGGAGTGATAACTCCACTTGGTACCTATCGGGAAGACATACTACGGTACATGCACAATTTCTATAAAACTCTAACTTCTACTCTCCACCAGGGGAGGAATCGCATATTGTGTTATGTCGCACAATAATACTTTTACGACATTAACCTATGTGTTTGCCGAGAGAGGCTTTTGGCTACTTATAAATTAGATTTATTAATCAATCCTTTTATCTGTACAATCTGTGTTCTTTTCCAGATATGCAATTTGTAATCTAGATATGCTCTGTCTCGCTTAGGTACTTCATTTCTGATGGCTTATTAAGTCGCTAGGTCTCTTCTACCGGTCTTCTCTACCGATTGCCGCATAATTATTGTAAGAACGCAGCACTGCCATTTTGTAGTGATGATAATGGCATAGTTGTGAGTTTTTTTAATTATGCCTGGTACTTGAAGGAAAAGAGGTGAAAACGCCTAAAAATGAGACGGCTAACTAGTCATTTTTTAAATAAAAAGCCGTTTTTGAGGCTTTTAGAGGGTCATTTTTAGCCTGGAGAAATTTAAAAGCTTTATTGATCAATTCTTTCTTATAATTATATAAATTAGAGAAAAAGGCTTTTTATTTAGTATTTAGTGTGTGACGTAGTATCTACCGCGTTAAAAAATCACCACGACCATAGTAATCACAAACGGTAACTGAAAATTAAACACGACTTAGTGCGTACTTAAAGTCTGTACTCAATATGAGTTGTCATAATCATCTGTGGTAATTAAAAATCATATCTGCCTAAAACCAAATCGTTATGGACGCTAAAGTGTAACCACGATTTAAATTTGGGAGATAAGTATCAGGATGTTTTAGGTGAACCGGCGATGTAAATTATGAAGGTTTTTAGTTACAAATTAACCAACTGGAAAACCTACTACAGCCAGTAATTATCCTTAGTTAAACGTTTTAATAACGTCCTCAAAAATAGTCAAATACTATCAAATAGTATCAATGACTTGCTCGATAAAAAGACTAAAAAGGATTGATCAAAGGCCATTAATTTTTTTGCATCTAAATTAGCAGAATTTGCCTTTCTCTGCTAATGTCCTATATTTTCTAAATAACTTGAGGAAAAAAGGGGATAAGTGATAAAAATTTCACTCACTGAAGCATCGATTTTGAGTGTTAAAAAAGAGCACACCCTGATTTGCAACTTCTCGGGAAGTATACTACCATGAGTGAAGTCTCACAAGTATGGCCATCTCTACTCTTCCCCCACTCGCCCTTGCCACTTTTCTCGAACATTTGGAGGTAGAACGTAACGTCAGTCGCCTCACGATCCGCAATTATGCTCATTATTTGCGGCGCTTTAATGAGTGGTTGATGACAGAAAAAATTGACGACCTCAAACAAGTCGATCAGGATGTGATCAGAAAGTACCGAGTGTATTTAGCACGGTACATTGATGACCAAGGCCGGACGTTATCCAAGAAGACACAAAGTTATTATATTATTGCTCTACGCTCCTTATTGAAGTGGATGGTCAAAAATGACGCTGCGGTATTACAGCCGGAAAAGATAGATTTGCCTAAAGCTGAGTCGCATGCCATGAAGTTTTTGAATATTGAGTATGTGGAGCGCTTATTGAGTCAACCATTGCTGTCTAGTAAGCCAGGTTTACGCGATAAAGCCATGTTGGAAGTGCTATTCTCGACGGGACTCCGGGTCAGTGAGCTGGTCGGCTTGAACCGAGACCAGATTGATCTGGCTAGGAAAGAATTTGGAGTGATTGGTAAAGGCAGACGACCTCGAGTAGTGTTCTTAAGTGACAGAGCAACAGACTGGTTAGAACGATGGTTGAATTCTCGAGAAGATAACTGGCGACCAGTCTTTATTCGCTTGGCTCGTAACAAGCCCGATCTGTTATCAGACGGTGAAGAGATGCGGTTGACCACCAGAAGTGTGCAACGGATAGTGGATAACTACTGCCGCCAGGCTAAATTACCTATAAAAGTCAGCCCCCACGGCATCCGTCATAGCTTTGCCACTGACTTACTCGCCAACGGGGCGGGCTTACGTGATGTGCAAGAGATGCTCGGTCACAAAAATATCGCTACGACGCAAATTTATACTCATGTGACGAGACCACAGTTACAAAAAGTTCATACCAGCTTTCATTCTAAGTTATAATCAAAGGGCAAAAGCCAACCTCACAAGTAAGATCATTGCTGATTTAGTGAGTGACAGTGTAGAAACACTGAGCTTAAGTGCTGAGAGCAACGAGGAATATGTTTGAGAATGAAGCGTAGTTAACCGCTCTTTGCCTCTCTAAGAGCAAGAAAAATTTCTGTCTTTCCCACCTGATAACACAATTAGCAGAGCCCAGGTTAGACTGCTAATAAGACCTTCTCGAATAAAGGGTTGATTAATCAATCTAATTTCACCGTTATTTTTAGAAGCGTTTTAAAGTGTGAAAAGCTATCAATATAGATCATTTGCTATCAACTTTGCGTGTCCCTCTCCCCTTCCCCACCTATTGAGGTTCACCTAGCACCTGGGCGCGTATTTTGTCGCGGACCACAGTATTCAGATACCACCATGTTTGTCGTGGATGCGTGAGGCAGTAAAGCTTCTCAACTTTGCAGTTGGGCGCAAAATAAACCGTGATGTTTTTTGTGACTGAATCACTCAGTGATACCGTCAGCGCCGTTTTTTGAGGACTATTATGTACCAAATCAATGAATTCTAGCGACTCGTTCAATTCTTTTTTACTCTCACTGATATAAGCTGGGGGGGGTGAAGCAATCACGGTGGCGGGGTCAGCCAATGTGGTAGGAAAACCCGCTTTATCGTAAGGGACGATCACAATGCGGACCGGATTGCGGCCGGCAATCGCATAGCGATTGTGAGCATAGACGAGTGAGTTCTTTTCATCTAATTCACGCGGGCGGGTTTCCGGAAACAAAAAGGGATACTGTTGTTCGCGGGCTTGAGCGAGGAGGTCGGGTTGGAGCGTGAAGGTCCATTCGCAACTGGGGAGGCCAGTTTCGTTGACAGCTGCTGGCCGGCAGGTATTGTTAATCCCCCACCCCACTTTTTCGTCGATAAGCCAGCGGAGCTGAAAGCCATCCTTCTTAGCCAAGAAGTCTAGGGGAACTTGAGTTGGATACAACGGATGATACGTGAAGCTCTCGGGTGATAAGCCCGACCAATTGATGCGAGAATCTTCAAAAAAGACGGTTATTGCTTGGCCAGCAGCGGTTTGGTACTCGAGTGTAGCCTGGCCACTCGAGGTACGTCCTAGCTTCCAGGCTGTACCAGGGGCCAAATTCGGCAGTTCTAACCTGGTCACCTGGTCTGTGAGGTCAGATTGAGGTTGAGGGGCAAGGTTTGGTACTTCTGGTGGACCGAATAATCTCAATTTTAACGGCCTTTTAGTGGGTTGGTGATGCCAAAGTGAGCCATCTAGTAAATACGGAACTACCCAATGACCTTTATTAACGGCTACGGTATTACTGTAAGGATCGGTGAGGCGTGCGTCAAAGACGCGGAAATCATCGATCCAGATTTTATCGCTATATTTCCGCAAACGAATCCGATATGTCGGGGTAGTGATCCAAACGGCCTCATTGTGAGTATCTCCTAATATATCAATCCCACTATAAATATTGATTCTATGATCATTGCTAATCTTATTAATATTATTACTATCAAAATAATTCACATTGAGTAACAATTGTTTGCCTGCAGGGCCAGTGCTACTAGCCACGTTTTTCAGTTGTTTTTCGTATTCTGCCTGGAACTCTCCAGGCATGCTGTTCTCAAGGCCAAGGACTGCCCAGCCTGGAGTGGCGGGTTGACTGGCTACTTGGGCCATTAAACCTAAAAAGTAGAGATGGTCTTTGCCATCACGAGCATAATCATTAGGTTGTGAAGTAAAAGAGCTTGATGTATCACCATAATTCTTCAATGGATCGGTAACAGTCTGGCGGACAATAAAGAGTGGATTAGCTTCGTTATAATCAGGGACAAAAGCCCAGTTACGACTAGCTGGATAGGGATAATGAGGTGGGCCCCCATAGAGGGTATAACTGTCTGTTCCCCACTGCTCTCGAGTAATCTGGTGAATTTTCACCCCATATTGATCATGAGCATAATAGAGAGTGGGAGTATCTATCATCCAGGCAGTGGTTAACTCAGGATACTCACCAAACTGTTGCTTAAAATCGGCCATGTAAGTATCCACCAAGCGTCGTCTTTCCTCAGGTGCATACCCAATTAACATGCTGTATTGTGCTTCATACCAGGTATCAGGTGTGCCTTTATACTCCACCCCGGCGGCGGTGGCCCAACTGGGCGTAATTTCGAGGAGGCCACCCAGCTTAAGAGCCGGGGTGGTGCGGTGAGCGGCGCGGAGAGTGCTCACAAACTCTGGTTCAGTCAGCGCATCATAGCGGACAGTAAAATAGGCCGGCTGTGCATTCCCTTGGACGATTGTTATTTGCTTTTTTAAGGCTTCTAAACTGCCCACATCACAGCACTCACTGCCACGAACTTGATTGATGATCATGATCGTAGAACTAGGCTGCTCAATAACTCCAGTATTATTGGTAGTGACTGTCGTCGTCTCACTTTGCGCATAAACAGTTTTATGTAGTCCTATATATTTTGAGTACAAAATTGCCGTGCTGAAGGTCGCCAATGTCAATAAGGCGAGTGAAGAACGCTGAAAAAAAGAGTTGTAAGGTCGAATGGCCATACCCCATTGTAACAACTTTTATTTTCTCTACCACAACAATCTGTGTCATGGTACAATAACAGCCTGTCAAAGGGCCCATAGCGCAGTTGGCTAGCGCGTCTGTATGGCATACAGAAGGTCAGGGGTTCGAATCCCCTTGGGTCCACCAGCTTAGCTGAGGTGACACCAAGCTCAGCTTGGGTCCACACTTCCCTTTTTTAGCTCCCTTTTGTTACCTGTTTCCTCTATCTTCATCAGACGAGTCTTTGACCATATTTGTTACATTAAAATACACATTGATGCTATTTGATAGATAAATTAAGTTGATTCATCAAGCGATTTTTTCACCACCTAAAATTAGCAGTCTATTTATGTGTCTGCTAATTTAAATTTCCCCTGCCATGATTGGCGTAGTCTGTCCCCTCTTTTCATTTATGTATCACTTCTTTATGATGAAGGAATGGTAGGAAATAGAGTCTCCCCTTCTGATGTAAAGCCCGAAAAGGATTATTATCAAATGTTGGGTGTGGATCCTGGCACTAATGACGAAGCCACGCTCAAAAAGGCATTTCGTGACAAGGCAAAAGAACTGCACACTGATTTGGGAGGCAAGAAAGAAGAGTTTCAGGAACTGAATAATGCCTACCACATCTTAAAAACTCCCGCAGCTAGGCAGTATTATGATGATCGACGTGCTGAGCACCTCGCACGCGAGGGTGAAGATAGGCGCCGAGAAGAGCGTCGCGAACAAGACCGGCAACGCGAAGCGGCTGAAGCCCAGCGAGAACAAGCCCGCCGTGATGCAGCCCGCCAAGAATGGCGCGAAAATCATGAGAAAATAAGGCAAACTCAAGAGCAAGCCGAAGAAGACCTTCGGCGAGCAGAAGAGATAAGTTACCAAAGGGCGCAAGCCCAACGCGAAGGAGCCGATACTAAAGGTGGTTCGCGGCGAGAAGGTTCGGGAGCGGGAGCCAACTCTAGGGATTGGCAAGCTGCCCAGGATGCTGCAGATTATGAACAAGAGGTGCGGCGGACTCATCGCATGCAATTTGGGTATACCCAAGAATTTGCGAGAGAAAAGCGAGCCAGTCAACCTTTCGACCTGGGTAACTTTCGAGTTAATGATCATTTAGCCGAGATGATAAAGAAATACAGCCAGTTGGCCGAGCGACGGCAACAAGGCCGGGTGATTGGTCGTGGTTTTTACCAACAACGTCGCAAATGGATGCAAGATAATAACTACGACTCCAAAGACCCACATTATCGAGAGATTTTGCAGTCAATTCGCGAAATTGGCTTTATGTTGGGAGCGCGCCGCTCGCCGGAAGGTGGCAACTCTGATCCAGAACGATTACAACGATGCCTGGAGCTGCTGACTGAGCTGAGTGTTTACTTGGACACCAAGGACATCAGCCAAGAAGTCACGCAAGAATTGTTTCAAGACTATGAAGCCATGCAGAATCAGCCCAATCAAGAAGGTGATGAGTTTTTTACTAAACTAGAGGGACGATTTAGTGAGTTGCAACGGAACCGCGACAATAGTAACTGGGAACGAGCTCGGGAAATCTTAAAAGGCCTCAATATTGACTGGGCTATCAAAGAAGGTCGAGAAGGTGATGAGGCGCAGTATGGTGAACAGCGTCAAGATGGTTCTCAACCGACAGCCGGCGAAGGCCAACAAGGCCCTCCCCGCCAGGAAACGTCATACGCTACGTACGGTTCGCGCTTGTAACTACCACAGGTGCTGCTTTTTAAGCAGCTGCCTCGGCTTCATTGGCGGCAGCTTCAGCGTTGATGGGTTGCGTCGGGTCTTCCTTGTAGGTCAAAGCCACGGCTGCCACTTTACTTCCCGCCTTCATGCGCATCAAGATCACACCTTGAGTAGGTCTAGTGAGAACTGGGATAGAGCCCTTCGTAATTGGGAGCTTAATCGTTTGGCCATCGGTGGTAGTGATGACGACTTCCTCATGCTCATGGGTGACCATCCGGGCGCTGGCGACTTTGCCGGTGCGGGTGGTGATCTCGGCTACCTTGACTCCCATGCCGGAGCGCTTCTGGAGTGGGTACTCGGTGAGCTCGGTCCGTTTGCCAAGGCCATTCTCGGTGACGACTAACATTTGTTTGAAGGTGCTGGCTTTTTTGTCGACGATGGCTTCATCGGCGGGGTCGAAGGCTTCGACGCCGACCACATAATCATCTTTTCCAAGTGTGATGCCTTTGACGCCTTTGGTGTCGCGGTTGGAAGCTTTGACTTCCTCTTCGGTGAAACGAATTGATTTACCCTGGTAGGTAATTAACATCACGTGATCACTGCCACTAGTCAGTTTGCCCCAGACAAGTTGGTCGCCGTCATTAAGCGTAATGGCGACGATACCGTTCTGGCGGATGTTTTCATACAGTTTAACCGCGGTCTTTTTGACTAAGCCGTCGCGAGTGGCAAGAGTGATGTACTTATCTTTGTCAGCTTCTTCGTCGAGGACAAGCATGGCTTGGACTGATTCATCCCCTTTGAGGTTAACTAAATTGACCACAGCGGTACCTTTGGCTTGACGACTGGTGTCTGGTAAATCAAAAGCGCGTAACTTAAAGACGCGACCAAGGTTGGTAAACAACAATAACGTATCGTGAGTATTGGCGGTGAGGAGTGACCGGACGGTGTCTTCTTCCTTCATCTTGACACCACTACTCCCCTTTCCACCTCGAGATTGTGAGCGGAAGGCGGTGGGACTGAGGCGTTTGATGTAACCAGTTTCAGTCAGCGTGATGACTGCTGCTTCATTGGGGACGAGATCTTCTTCAGAAAACTCACCGACTTTCCCTTTGATGAGCTTGGTTTTGCGGTCATCGCCGTAGAGTGCGATCAGCTCTTCGGTTTCGGCGGCAATCACAGCCAAGATGGAATCAGGGTTACCGAGCAAGGTCAGTAATTTAGTAATGGCTTCTTTGATGGTTTTGTACTCGTCTTCGATTTTTTGGCGCTCCAGAGCAGCGAGGCGCTTGAGTTGCATATCGAGGATAGCGGTGGCTTGAACTTCGGAGAGGCCAAACTTAGTTATTAAAGCTTGCCGAGCAGTATCAGTATCAGCTGAGCGGCGGATAGTTTCGATGACATCATCGAGGTTGTTGAGGGCGATTAATAGACCTTCCAAGATGTGGGCACGGTCTCGAGCTTCGGCCAGTTCATATTGACTGCGGCGGACAATCACCAGCTGGCGGTGGCTAATGTACTCGCGTAAGACTTGCTTGATGTTCATCAACTGCGGTGTGCCATCACTGTTAAGGGCCACCATGTTGAGAGCAAAACTGGTTTGCAGTTCGGTAAACTTGAACAACTTATTGAGGACCACTTTGGGCATGGCGTCACGTTTAAGGTCGATGGTGATCTGCATCCCTTTGCGGTCGGAGTCGTCGTTAAGATCGCGAATGCCCATGATTTTCTTGTCACGGACGAGGTCGGCGATCTTCATGATCAGCCGAGCTTTGTTGACTTGGTATGGCAGTTCAGTGACGATGATTTGGAAGCCTTTTTTACCTTCTTCGATGCTCGCTTTACCACGGACGACAATTTTGCCTTTGCCGGTTTGGTACCCTTCTTGAATAGCCTTGAAGTCGTAAATGATACCCCCAGTAGGAAAGTCAGGACCTTTGACGTGGGTCATGATCTCATCGAAGCTGATCTCGGTCGTAAACTCCCCGGCAATGATACGCGCATCGGTAGCGAGGACGGCATCGATTTGGGAAGTGAGTGATTCATCAGCAACCGCGCTGGGCTGAGCCTTGCCAACTTTTTCTTTAGTTGGGTTCTCGGGGGTGTTTGGGAGGTCGTTGCTGTTGGTGGGGCCGGGTTCTTTGTTGGCTAAGGCGATGGGATCGGCTTTGGTAGCTTTGCCCGCTTTGATGGTCGCAATAATAGCCTTACACACTTCGGTCAAGTTATGAGGTGGGATTTTGGTGGCCATACCGACCGCGATACCTTCGGAGCCCATCAGGAGGAGGTTGGGCAACCGGCCTGGGAGGACAGTGGGCTCTTGGAGCGAGCCGTCGAAGTTGTCCACCATAGGAACGGTATTTTTGTTGAGGTCAATCAAAAGTTCTTGGGAAATTTTAGCTAGCCGGGCTTCGGTGTACCGCATAGCGGCAGGACTGTCACCGTCGATGGAACCAAAGTTACCTTGGCCGTCGATGAGTTGGTAGCGCATGCTGAAATCTTGGGCCAAGCGGACCAATGCCATATACACGGGTGAGTCACCGTGAGGGTGATAGCGACCGAGCACGTCACCGACAATACGAGCGGATTTCTTGTAACTACTGGTATGGTGAATACCGGCACGGTACATGGAATATAGGATCCGGCGGTGGACGGGTTTGAGACCGTCACGCACATCAGGCAGTGCCCGTGACACGATCACACTCATGGCGTAATCGAGGTACGACTTCTCCATTTCATTGACGATGGAAATGTACTTAATTTTGCCGAATTTAGAGTCTTCGATGGTACCGATCAGGGCAGCCTTCTGAGCTTCATCTGACTCGCCGGGTGGTTGAGTTTGGCCGGGGACGCCCTCTTCACTGCTGGCTTCACTTTCTTCACTGGTTTCTTCTGATTCGCTCTCCTCTACCTCTGGAGTTTCTGCTTCTTCAGTCTCAGTTTCGGGCGTTTCATCGAGGTCTTCAGTAGTGACTTCAATATCGTTTTCTTTGTGGTCATCTGCCATAGTGGTTTCCTTTGAGACGATTTTGCGGCTTTTAACGGCTCGAAAATTAAAATTACTGTTTTTTTAAAATTACGCTCTCACACCATATCATGTCGAGAGCAGAGGGACAAGGTGAAAATGAGGGTTTTGAAGGGCTAGATTTTAGAGTGGGCCTACTCTTTTTCAAACAAGTTGCTTTTACTCCCATGGCCATACTCAGGTTGATGGTCGGGTTGCACAGACGCAATTTTATAATACCATCAACCGGGGAAAACCATTTTATGAGTAGCAAATGAGTATGATATAGTTGTCATATGTCGATAAAACCTGAACAACTCGAACTTACCAAATACATTGAAGCATACAACATTGTTCGTAGTCGCCTGCAACAACAGTTGCGAGTTTCTTTAACTGAAACTGTGGTTCTTCCTCCAGACGATGAAGCTACTGAAGCGCTAGCCACTTCTGATGACAAGTGGTGGGCAGACTTATTATCCTTAGTCCGGTGGCAAGATGCTGTTCAGTGGTATCTCTCACATTATGATCAGGGGTATAGAGAACTTGAAGCCAAAGGCAAAAAACGGTGGGAAGATTTTTTGACATATCAGAAGATGTTAAGTGAAATGTTTGTGCGGGGGTTCTATTCAAGAGATCTAATGTACAAATCTTTTTTGCAAGCTGACGAGCCAGAGCGGGTGGCTATTAAGCCGTTGAGTGAGGAAAAGTATCAAGAAGGTTTGCTAGATCTGATAAGTGATCACAGTGCTGAGGTCGCAAGCTATATTGATCAGCATACTGAAGAAGCGCTTATTCAGCTGATTGCTTTGTTAAGGAAAGAACTTGATCAACGTTCCGCGCCGCGTTAAGGCTTTTTTCTTCCCAATCATGTCGAGTGCAGAGAGTTAAACTAAAAACCTTGTTTCTTATTCATTGTGCGATTATTAACAAAAACCGCACAACCTCCATAAAGTTCACTTTTTGAGCACACACTGTCAAACAAAAAAGATAAGACCCTTTTTTCCCGCCCATTAATCAACATTCTTAAAGGCTTTCACTCACAGCTCTCACACTCTCTTCAAAAGTTCGCCTGGACACACGTCATTACAGTCAAAACGTACAGTCTGTACATTTCGCACACTCTCCAGGCTAAATTCAGTAAAAACCATTATTAAAACTGCATAACCAAACAAGCAAAAAGGGCCCGTTTTGAACGAGCCCTTTACTTGATTAAGTGATAATGCCGATAATCTTATGCACCCATCTTACTTTGAGCTTCAGCCAATTCTTTTAAGGCCTCTTCTCTACCCACAAATTTATTGATCTTAACCCATTTGTCTTTTTCGAGATCTTTGTAGTGTTCGAAAAAGTGCTTGAGTTTATCTAAGCGGTATTGAGGGACATCGGAGAGCTCTTCCCAAGCACCGCAGATGATGTCTTGTTTGGCTTTAGCGGGGACACACACTAATTTATGATCAATACCCTCTTCATCTTCCATCTCTAACATCCCAATCACGCGAGCTTTCATCCACATCCCTGGCATGACAGGTTGACTGGTAAGGAGTAAGGCATCGAGTAAGTCGCCATCCTTGCCTTTGGCACCTTCGATAGAACCATAATTTTCAGGATACATCATCGGGGTCGGCACGAAACGGTCCACGTAGATGCGGCCGGTTTCTTCATCTTGCTCATACTTAACGTTTGAGCCAGCAGGGATTTCAACTAAAACGTGAATGATATCGGACATACGTCTCCTTTATTTATTATTACTCCTCATTGTTCAGTGGAATAACACCTAGCAACTGTAAGAAGGCCTTACTAACTGCTCCTTGTGGTGAGTTTTCATCTTGCTGATAGAGCTCATCTAAAGCTGAGATAAAACTATCTGTATCAGGAATATTCTCAGCATTTATGGTAGGAATCATGTTTATCATTAATGCCTTAAAATGTTCAAAGCTTTTCTCAGTCCACAGTGTTTTAAGGAACCGCACTTGTGAAGCTCTGCTTTCTGAATCTAAAGAGTTACTCATGGCTGAATTATACTATAGTTATTTTTTGTCTGAGATTAGCGACCTGAAGAGAACCGTTTGCCCTGTTCAGGAATTTTGCCGGCTTTAACTTCTTCGAACTGCTCATCAGAAAGCATTGACATACCATCTAACCTTGAAGGTGCCAAGAAATGTTGAACGGTTTCGATCAAGAATTGCACTTTTTGTGAGTCAGGGTGAGGGATTTTTACGGCTGCGATAAAAGCTTGAGCGATTGCGCCTTGTAATTCAGCTTGAGAAATTTCTTTTGTTTCTAACTCATCACGTGATCTTAAGTCTAATAATCCTAAAAATATAAGCGAATGTTCAGGGTTATTGATAATAACTTCAAGGGCATCAGCAATATTTTTTGGTCTTTCCATAAGATCCTTTAGAGCAGCTACTTGATTCTATTAAACCTTCGTTGAAAGGAAAAATATTCCTAAATATCCAAACTCGCCAACTTGGCATGGCTTTGAATAAACTTTTTGCGGGGTGGGACTTCGTCGCCCATCAGCATGTCAAAGACATTGTCAGCTTTGGCGGCGTCATCGATAGTGACGCGCTTCAACATCCGCGTTTTGGGATTCATGGTGGTGTCCCAGAGTTGCTCGGGGTTCATTTCACCTAAACCTTTATAGCGCTGAATGCCGATGACCGCGTTGGGTGTGGCAGCTTTGATTTCAGTAACTTTGGCGTCGCGCTCGTCATCTGAATATACGTAGTGATCTTGTTTATTAGCGCTGACTTTGAACAGCGGAGGCATGGCAATATAAAGATACCCTTGTTCTACAATCTGAGGCACGTGGCGGAAAAAGAACGTCAATCCCAGAGTCGTAATATGCTCACCGTCCACGTCGGCGTCATTCATGAGAATAATGCGGTGATAACGGAGTTTATTGGCATTAAACGTATCACCAATCCCCGCCCCCAGAGCGATGACTAAGTTTTTAAGTTCTTCAAAAGCGACAATTTTATCGATCCGGGCGCGTTCGGTATTGAGAATTTTACCGCGTAACGGGAAAATTGCCTGGAAGCGGCGGTCTCTCCCCTGTTTAGCTGAGCCACCGGCAGAGTCACCTTCCACGATGTAAATTTCTGATTCAGCAGGTTCTTTGCTTTGGCAGTCAGCGAGTTTACCAGGCAGTGATGAGCCTTCGAGGGCACCTTTGCGGATGACGGCTTCTTTAGCAGCGCGAGCCGCCAGGCGAGCGCGAGCCGCGAGGAGCACCTTATCGATAATGATCCGACCAGCCTTGGGGTTCTCTTCTAAAAAGGTGTCTAAACCTTCTTTAAAAATTTGATAGACCGCTGATTGAGCTTCGGCGTTATTGAGCTTGCTCTTGGTTTGAGACTCAAATTGTAGGTCATTCGACGGCATCTTCACAAATACGACGGCGGTCATACCTTCACGTAAGTCTTCAGCAACAAAACTCTCTTTATCTTTAATCAAACTATTTTTTTCGGCGTAATCTCTGAGAACTTTTCCTAAGGCCATCCGGAAGCCATTAATATGCGCTCCACCATCGGGAGTGCGGATAACGTTGACATACGACTCCAAGCGCTCGGTGTAGGTATCGTTGTACTGTAAGGCAATTTCAGCGGTGATCTTTTTACCAGTGGTATCATCAGTCCAGACTCCGGTGGTGTAAAACACATCGTGCAATGGTTTCTTAGTCATGTTGAGATGCTCAACCAAGGATCGGATACCACCCTCGAAGTAATAATGTTGCTCCACTCCTTCAATCCTGTCGATGAGTTGGAAGTAAAGACCAGCCATCAGGTAGGCGCGATCTTTGACAATATCGATTAAGGTTTTGTGACTAAATTGTGTGGTCGAGAAAATACTGGTGTCAGGAATAAAAGACACAATCGTGCCATTTTCATACCCTAACAAACGTGTAGCCTGCTCGGGGAAAATCTCTGAAACACGTTTCTCTTTAATTTCTTCAACATCAGCAAAAGGATTGCCTTGAGAGTAGGCTTGGTAGTAATACTTGCCACCGCGTTTAACGACAACTTGCATCAGCGTCGATAAAGCGTTCACCGCGGCTGCACCCACACCGTGCAAACCACCGGAAGCTTGGTAGGCAGTTTCTTCAAACTTACCACCAGCGTGGAGCTTGGTCATCACCACTTGCAGTGCTGAGACACCAGTAGCGTGTTTGTCTACTGGAATGCCCCGACCATTATCAACTACAGTGATAGCTTGATCCCCCATCATTTTTTCAGCAGGTTGACCCGTCAAAAGGGCTTTTTGAGCGTCAGTGACTGGAGTGCGGAATAACTGGATAGTTTTACCGTAACCGGCAATGGCTTCGTCGACGGCGTTATCTAAAATTTCTTTGGTTAAGTGATGTAAGCCCCGAATATCAGTAGAACCAATATACATACCAGGCCGCTTGCGGACGGGCTCTAGACCTTCGAGAACTTTAATTTCACTAGCTTGATATTGGGCGGCTGCTGACATAATTTCGGTCTGGTCCTTAGTAGTGCCTGAGGAGGCTTTAAATTTGACCGCAGTGGTGCGGTCTTTCTTAAGCTCGTTAAACTGCTTATTTTCGGCTTAATTACTTCAGATGATCGTTATACCACATTTTCACCGTTGGTCAAAGCCGGTATACGGGTGGGTTGATGATAGAGGTGAGGTGAGCGGGCTGTTTTTAATTGAGTTGTAGTGTGGTTTATTTCTTTGTAAGGTGTTTTAGTTTTTTGCGGCATATAGTTTTTTGACCTGGAGGTTGGTGAAGGTATGTGGTTGGGCAGTCTGAAAAGCTGGTGGCATAAATAGTGCACGATCGTGCACTAAATATGTCACTGTGAAAATGATGTCTGGAGGACAGGTACCGAAGGTGAGCTGAAAGGTAAAATGTAGGCACCTCTTTGACACCTTTTTATTATTTTCTTAAAGGCGATGACAAGCTCACTTAATCACCATCACTACAGAAGTTCCCCTGGGCACACGTCATTACAGTCAAAACGTACATTTTTACATCATCCAGGCGAGCTTTTGCACATGGATAGTGAGTTACGTTGAGCTACTCTTTTTTCATTGTGCGATTATTAACAAAAATGGTACAGCCACCATCAGCCTACCCAGAGACCTTCCTAATTCTGAACAACGCGTTCTCTAGTATCAGCTTCACATTGGCATTGGTTTTGAGATGATCGCTGGCGGTAAGAAGCACTTTCATCACTTCTGGAGTACCACGCTGAGTAAGCTGAGTCTGATACTGCCGAACTAACTCAGATACAAGATTGACTGCTTCTTCGCGTTCAGAAATTTTTTCGACAGTCTTAATCAGGTCGCTGTAATTTCCCGTTTTGAGTAACTCCAACAAGGGCTGGATAGCGGTGGATTGAGCACTGGCGGCATCGCGCTGATTTCCGGCAGTCGTGTCCCCCACCCGCTCGCTGCGGCACCGGGATTGGATGGTTGGCAAAATGGCTTCTAGTGTTTGGGTAATCAAAAGTATCAGTGTATCTGAGGGTGGTTCTTCCAACGTTTTCAGCAAGACTTGTTGAGCAACTGGTTGAGCGGTCTCGAACCCGGCAATTACCACCAGCCGGGAGCCAGGCACCGGCGGCATTAGTGCCAACTCTGATAGGAGGTTACGGAGAGTTTCAATTTTGAGGCCTTCGCTCTCTTCATTAATGACCATCACATTGGGATGGGTCAGTGATAGCTGCGGCAGCTCGGGGTGCTGGCTCAAGAACTGCTGCACTAACTCACGAGGTGGCTGTGAGACAGTAGAAATTAATAAATAGGGCGTAAAAAATGACCGTGGCATGATAGGGTTGATCTACAGTATTATAGTAGGTGACTCATGAATGATCCTGCCCAAAATCTACCAGTCATCGATGTGGCTGCGGCTGACTCGCTTGACACCGCAGTCGTGCAAATGCTTGATGAAGCCGGCAATGCTTTACCAGGTAGCTCGGTAGTTTCTTCTGCTACCTCTGAATCTGCAGAACCCACACCGCTGATCAATCCCACTTTCACCTCTCCAGAAGTGGTGGGTTTAGCAGCCGTGCCTAGTTCTGAGCCTACCCCCATCAATATCCCTCCAGCAGCTTCGATTACTTCTCCAGGCGAGTTGCCTGAAGCTATGCCGGCTCCGAGTTTAGGACCTTTGCCCGAATCACCAGTGGTTTCGATTCCTGCTGCTACCCCACCAGCTCCACTTCCCACTCCAGTTACTTCACCAGCCAGTGCGGTGGTTGAGCCAGCTTCCACCACGGCCAGCAGTATTTTAGAGATCTTGCGCACTGCTGGCGATTTGAGTGAGCAAGATGCTAATCAGGTAGAGCTGGAGCATATCCAAACTGGCGTGCCGTACGAAAAAATTCTGGAAGAGAAAAATGTGGTTTCAGAAGAGGCATTGACCAAAGCTAAATCGACCTTCTATAAAGTGCCTTTTGTGCGACTGGAAGAAATTGGTGTCTCGCCTGAGGCCTTGACTCAACTCCCCGAAGGTGTGGCGCGTCGCTATGGCATGTTCCCCTTCACCCTCAGTAAACAAGACCGGACCTTATCAGTGGCGATGAAGGATCCCTTGGATTTGTTGGCGATTGATTTTGCTGAACAAAAAAGTGGCTACAACCTCATTGTGCATTATGCGATGCCGTCTGAGCTAGAGCGGTTGATTGCCGAGCGGTACGCCCAAAGTTTGTCGAGTGAAGTCACCCAGGCACTCAAAGAAACTAACCAAGTCCAAGAAACTAAAAAGCAACTTGATAATCTAGCCGCTTTGTCGGGTGAAGTGGTGCGTCAGGCGCCCATCACTAAAATTGTGGAAACGATCCTGGCCTTCGCTATGAAAGCGCGGGCTTCAGATATTCATATCGAACCCCAGCCCAGCCGGACACGGGTACGGTACCGGATTGACGGTTTATTGACTGAAAAATTAATTTTGCCCAAATCAGTCCACGAAGCCGTTGTTTCACGCGTGAAAATCTTGTCAGATCTGAAAATTGACGAAAAGCGTGTGCCTCAGGACGGCCGGTTTACCTTTATTTCGGGTAGTGATGAAGTGGATTTGCGGGTCTCGACGTTGCCGACTATTCACGGTGAAAAAATCGTGATGCGGTTGCTGAAAAAGAACTCAACGGTGCCATCACTCAATGATCTCGGTTTGGAAGGTCTTGCCTTGCGCAAACTGGAAGATTCGATCCGGGTGCCTCACGGAATTGTGCTCGTGACTGGTCCTACCGGTTCCGGTAAAACCACCACTCTCTACTCCGTGTTACACAAAATTAATACGCCTAAGGTCAATATCATGACCTTGGAAGATCCGGTAGAGTATCAAATGGCTGGTATTAACCAAGTTCAGATTAATCCTCAGGCGGGACTGACATTTGCTTCGGGCTTGCGGTCGTTTTTGCGGCAAGATCCCAACGTGATCATGGTGGGAGAAATTCGGGATAGTGAAACTGTAGAACTAGCTGTGCAAGCGTCACTGACAGGTCACTTAGTCTTCTCTACCCTGCACACCTCCTCAGCGGCGGGAGCATTACCTCGGTTGGTGGATATGGGCGCTGAGCCGTTCTTGCTGGCGTCATCTATTACCCTGACGATGGCCCAGCGTATTGTGCGGACGATCAATAATGATTACAAAGAAGAGTACAAACCGGAACAAGCGGTGGTGGAAGACATCAAGCAAGTATTAGGTGATCGTCTCGATCAGTGGTGTAAACAGAACAACAAAGATCCCAACAACTTCACCCTTTTTAGATGTAAAAGTGATCGACCACAAACTGAACCTGAGTATCGGGGTCGGGTGGGTATTTATGAAGTGATGAAAGTGAATGAAGAAATTAGTCGTTTGATTATGGAAAACAAAAGCGCTGCGGAGTTGGAAAAAGCAGCGGTAAAAGATAAGATGTTATTAATGAAACAAGATGGATATCTCAAAGCCTTGCAAGGGTTGACCACAATTGAAGAAGTTTTACGCGTGGCCCAGGTATAACTACCGTCAGGAAGACCGCATATGAACATACACGACATTCTACAAATGGTGATTGAACAAGAAGGTTCTGATATTCACATCATTACAGGTTTGCAACCCATGCTGCGTGTCCATGGTGAGCTTAAGCCCGTAGAAGGTACTCCGGCACTGAGTGCCAAAGAAGCCGAGACCTTGATTTTTCCTCTGATGACACCTGAACAAAAAGATTATGTGACCGTCAACAAAGAAATTGACTTTGGGTATCAATATAAAGATAAAGGTCGGTTCCGGGTCAACATTTATCATCAGCGCGGCAATCTAGCTGCCTCGTTGCGGTTGATTCCCACTCGGATTAAAACCATCGAAGAGTTACAGCTCCCTCCTATCTTGTATGAGTTTGCCAAGTTTAAACAAGGTTTGGTATTGGTCACTGGACCCACCGGTGAAGGTAAATCCACGACCTTGGCTGCCCTGATTGAGTACATCAATCAATCGCGTAGTGAGCATATCTTGACGATTGAAGATCCAGTCGAGTTTGTGTACACCCCTAATAAAAGTATTATTTCGCAGCGTGAAATCAATCAAGATACGCATGGCTGGGATATTGCTTTGCGCTCAGCATTGCGGGAAGACCCCGACGTGGTGCTGGTAGGTGAAATGCGCGACTTCGAAACCATTGCTGCTGCCATGACCGTGGCGGAGACAGGTCACTTAGTGTTTGGCACGCTCCATACTTCGTCTGCGGCCCAAACCATTGACCGTATCATTGACGTCTTCCCCGCTCATCAGCAAGCTCAGATTCGCCAACAGCTAGCCGCTTCGATCCAAGCTATCGTCACGCAGCGGTTGTTACCAATTTCTTCTGGAGGCCGGGTGGCAGCCTTAGAAATTTTGGTGGGCACGCCAGCTATCCGGAACTTGATTCGGGAAGGCAAAACCTTCCAAATTGATAACGTCATTCAAACCTCATCTGAAGCCGGTATGACCTTATTTGAAAGTTACTTATTAACCTTGGTCCAACGGGGGGTGATCACTGCCGAAAAAGCTCGCGAGTATGCCTTCCGCCCTGATGAGTTTGATCGCCTGGGTGGTTCCAGATTGAAGTAAGCTGAAGTACTATGCCGATTTATAATTATCACGCTAAAAATGAACACGGCGAGCCCGTCAAGGGTAAAGTCGAAGCGCCCAGCTCAGCTCAAGCTGCGGCTACTCTCCGGGCTCGGAACTTGTTGGTCATCAAAGTGACACCAGTAAACGAGGGTTCGTTTGTAGCGTTGCAGACGATGCTGACTGGCATCAAGCATGATGATGTGGTCAACATGACGCGCCAACTATCGACCATGATTACGGCCGGTTTACCCCTCACGCAAGGGTTGTCGATTTTGGAGCAACAAAGTAAACCAGCCTTAGCCAAGTTACTGGGAGAACTCAAGACTGCTATCGAAGGTGGCAGCACGTTTGCTCAGGCCCTAGAGAAACATCCCAAAACCTTTAGCCGGGTTTATATTCAATTGATCCGAGCTGGTGAAGCGGGCGGTGTGCTCGATGACGTTTTGGAACGCTTGGCAGAAAACATGGAAAAAGATAAAGAGTTTCGTGCCAAAACTAAAGGAGCCTTAATTTATCCAGTGATCGTGGTGATTGCGATGATTGTGGTGGCCTTCGTGATGATGATTTTTGTGATTCCCAAGCTGACCGAAATGTATAAGGACTTTGGAGCTGAGTTGCCATTGGCAACGCAGCTATTGATTGATACCTCCAACTTTACAGCTAATTTTTGGTGGGTAATCTTGTTGGCCGCGGCTGGTGGCTATAGTTTGTTTACCAGTTGGGGAAAAACGCACAGTGGTCGCGTGGCGATTGATGGTTTGTTATTGAAGATGCCTATTTTTGGTGAGCTGCGCCAAAAAGTAATTTTGACTGAGTTTGCTCGGACGTTGTCATTATTGCTTGGCTCAGGTATCTCATTGCTGCAAGCACTCGATATTGTCTCACAAGCCGTCACCAACATCATTTACCGCGAAGCCCTCGAAGAAGCTTCTCAACAAGTGGAGAAAGGTATTTCGTTGGCTCAAGCCATTGGCAAGTATGAGATGTTCCCTCCCTTGTTGTCACAAATGATTGCGGTAGGTGAAGAAACCGGTAAGTTAGATGAAGTATTGCTGAAACTATCAGTTTATTTTCAATCTGAAAGTGAACACGCCATCAAAAACATGACCACCGCTTTGGAGCCGATGATCATGATTGTGCTAGGTGTAGGTGTGGGTATCATGGTCATCGCCATCATCATGCCGATTTATAACTTGACGAGTCAGTTTTAGGTTGAGGGGGTGGTTAGTTTTTCCTCAGTAAGAATGTTGTTACACCAAGCGGTAAGATCTTGTTTCAAAGCATACTATTCCCCAGGGTATCTCTTTAAACCCCTTTTTTGACTGTAGTATAAATGTGCCACGATCGTGCACTAAATATGCCACAGTAAAAAGTGTGTTCTGGAGGACAGGTACCTAACGAGATGAGGAGGTAAAAGTAATGATACTGTTTTGACGCTTCAGGATTATCAACTCTTCAGATTGATTCTAACCACCACTCACTTATTAACGTTCTCTTCAAAAGTGACCCTGGATACATGACAAAATGTACATCTCCCAGGCTGACTTTTGCAGCATCTTTAATTACTTATTTACTTATTTACTCATTTTGTTGTACTCTAGTAGATAACTAATAAACCCTGAGGTACTGCCTATGTTAAGACATTTTTCCCGTTTACGTGATTCACTACGAACCAAGCTTGGTTCTCAAGGTGGTTTCACCATGATTGAGTTGTTAGTGGTGATTGCCGTGATCGGTGTGTTGGCGGTGGCCGTGTTGTCATCCATCAACCCGATTGAGCAAATTAATAAAGGTCGTGATACTCGAACCCGCTCAGATGCTGCACAATTAATTAATGCTGTTGACCGTTACTACGCTATTCATGAAGTCTATCCTTGGAACTCAACTAATGGCGCTTTTGTCCCTAATGCTGCGTCAGATGAACCAGATGAAGCTTTCGCCTTTGATGGTGGTGACGACACTGCTTGGGGTTGGGTAAATGTGCTTGAGAGCACTGGCGAAGTAAAGAGTGGTTTCATCAATCGTTTGATTCAAGATGATCAAATTAAGATCTTCAAAGATGATACGACCAATGCCACGATGTATGCTTGTTTTGTCCCAACATCCTTAGCCTTCCAACAAGAAGCGATGGATAACTGTAATGATGGTACGACCCCAGATGAGGGCGAAGGTACAGTTGATCCTTGTCCAGTTGATGACGCTGCTGTCTTAACTGACGACAATGATGAAATGATCTGTCTACCATAAAGATTTACATTGAATCTGAACCCCCGCGCTGAGCGCGGGGGTTTTTGTTTTGGCTTGCATCACTTCCCCAGACTGACTATACTGAACGCTGATATGATGTTGATCGTTTTTGGACTGGTGTCACTGTTTTTATTCTGGGCTGGCGCAGCCCTGGGTAGTTTTTTGAACGTCGTGATTTACCGGACTATGACTGAAGAGTCCTGGGTGACGGGTCGGTCTAAGTGTGATCATTGTGGCAAACAAATTGCTTGGTATGACAACATTCCCCTCCTCTCTTTTTTAATTTTGCGCGGTCGCTGCCGGCGCTGTCATAAACCCATCAGCATCATTCATCCTGTGGTGGAAAGTTTGACCGGGATTTTATTTGTCTGGTGGTACTGGGTAGGGTTTATTTTTTTTCAGCTCACCCAACACCCTCTCCAAACGCTCCAACCCTTGTTCTGGTTACTAGTCGGGGTGTTATTGTTGGTGATTTTCTTTGCTGATTTGTTGTACATGCTGATTCCGGATGTGATAGTCGGCTTACTGCTACTGATGACTATCTGTTACCGATTAGCATTGGTATTGTTTGGAGCAATGCAACTCCCCGACTTACTGTGGAGCGTGGGAGGGGCAGTTTTAGCTGGGGCGTTATTTGGTGGCTTGTGGTGGATAACTAAAGGGAAAGGGATGGGCTTTGGTGATGTCAAGTTTTCAGTGCCGATGGCGTTATTGTTGGGCTGGCCAAATATTATGGTTGGTATCTTTTTAGCTTTTTTGATTGGGGCGCTGGCTGGGGTCAGTTTAATTGCTGGTGGCAGGCGCCGCTTTGGACAAGTTATACCTTTTGGACCATTCTTAGTGATAGCCACTTTTATTACTTTAGTCTGGGGTGACAGCCTAGTACAATGGTATGTAGGATTACTCTAATGCGGGTTTTACAAACCATTTTTATCTCATTGTTGTTTCTGGCTGTAGCGGCTGGGGTAGGTTTTCTTGTCGCCCGGGAAGCCTTTTTAATTTGGGGGGTGGCCACAGTGCGCGAGTCAGTGACGCAAATGCGACGAATCTCAGTTAACTCGGGTATCTACCTGCAACAATGTAAAGAAAAAGGCATCTCAGATTTAAATCAAGAAATTATTGGTTCAATTCAGCTACGTTTTGAGTCTTCAAATACGTATGTCATTGAGGTGGTGTGTGCGCAGTTTCCCTTGAGCCCGATCACGGTCACTACTAAAAAATTGCCGATGTTTGTCACTAAAATTCCTGGCGCTGCTGGCATTATTTGGGGTGAGAACCGGAGTGGGGTGGGTTTGACGGTTTGGGGGCGCTCGCGGGCAATTGTAGTGGAAAACCGCGAGGTCACCTACCAACCCATTAGCGCTAACGAGCCTGGTGAGTTAGGCTTTAGCCCTGTTTCTAGCTGCAGTGGCTATGGTTTTACCTGCTGCGCCTTAGACAACAGTCTCGGTCAGGGGAATCAATTAACTGGTGTTTCAGATTGTCCCCGGTCGTGTTACCAACAGTGCCAAGTTCGGCCACAAGTCTTATCCGTTACCACTCAGCCCTTTTATGATCCGGCCACTCGCCAAGTAATCGTGGCTGCAGGCGAAAGCTTAGAAATCAATTACGTGGTGGATACCTTGAGCCAAGAACTGAAAGAAGTGACTGTGGAGTATGGTGACGGCACTTCAGAAACCTTTACTACTAAAACTGGCACCGCCAATCATACCTATAGCTGTTTTGAAGCAAAGTGTGAGTTTCAGGCTTCGGTAAAGGTAACAGATCGGACGGGCACTGAGTCTCCACTGACTCATTTATCAAGTGTAAAAGTGGTGGTGACGGCCGCTTCCACCACTCAGTAAAGGTGCGTATAATGAACAGTATGAAGAAGTCCTTTTTTCAGCGTGGTTTTACCTTGTTGGAGTTATTAGTAGTCATCTCAATTATTGGTATTTTAATTGCCATGGGAGCCGCTGCTTTTTCCACGGCTCAGAAAAAAAGCCGCGACGCCCGCCGGCGTGGTGATATGAAAACAATTCAAAACGCTTTTGAGCAGTATTATGCCAATAATGGCTCGACCTACGCGGCCTGTAACACCATGGCCTCCAGCACCTATCTCCCTGGGGGTATGCCCGTCGATCCCCAAACTCAAACTGCCTATACTTGTACGGCAACTGCTACTACCTACTGTGTTTGTGCGACTTTAGAAGATACGACAGCTGGAAATTCTACCAATACTAGTTGTGCTTATGGCACTGGCTCAGCTTACTGTGCGAGCAATTTACAGTAAGAAAATGACTATGAAACAGCGTTCACTTCTCTCCCCTGCCTCTCGCTCCAATGAGGGTTTTTCGATGATTGAGTTATTGGTGGTAGCCACTATCATGATTGTATTAGCTACAATTGGGTTGGTCAGTTACCAACGTGTCGGTGTCACTAGCCGGGATGGTAAGCGCAAAGCCGATCTGGAAATTGTCCGCCAAGCTCTGGTGCTTTACAAAATTGACTCGGCTGATGGAGAATATCCTAGTTCACTCAACTGGGGCAGTATGTCTCCGATTCAAGATTATGTCAGTGCCAACACTGTCAGTGACCCCAAACCCAGCCCCTATCCGGCCTATACCTATAGCTATGATTCTAGTGACAATACGTTTTCGTTGTGTGCCACATTAGAAGTTGATAGCTCGAGTCACTGTGTCACCAATCCTTAAAACCATGAAAAAACAGTTGGGTGGCTTCACGCTGATTGAGATGTTAGTGGTGGTGACGGTGATGTTGCTAATGGTCGGCGGCGGCATTGCTGCCTTTACCACCTTCAATGACAAGCAAGTTTTAATTGGTGGCTCCAAAGAACTGCAGAGTTACATCAGATCTGCTCAGCAAAAAGCCCAATATGGTGACAAGCCTGCGGCGTGTGACCGCTTAAATTCCTACGCCGTCAAAGCTAACCAAGCTGCCCCAGTGGAAGTGCATGTGGTGGCGATCTGCAATAACGGTGAACACATCCGTGATACGTATCAACTCAATCCGCGCTTGAGCTTAGGTACTCCCCTAGACTTATCATTTAGAGTTTTACATGGTGGCACGAGTAACACCACCATCGAGGTACATTCTACGTCTTCTGAAGATTATTACAGTTTTGCCGTTACCTCAGGAGGTGAGATCACCGAAGGCAGTGTGTTGGGTGACAGTCAAACTCAACCTTCATCAGAGTCGAGTCCTTCTCCTTCCCTGAGCCCGCAATTTTCACCGAGCCCCGCACCCTCAGTAGCTCCTCAAGGACCTGCCGTGGTCAATAATGCCGGCAGCAACCTGAGTTGCACTGCCTATTGCCAGCAGTTGGGTTATACAAGTTGTAGTAGTATCGGGACTGATGCGGCAGCGACCAATGGCAGGCTCAATCGCTTTATTGGGACGTGTGCGGTGGGTTCAGGGAATTGCTCAACAGTAATGACTAATCAAGCTACCACCTGCTTTGGGGGTGCAGCTAGCTGGACAAGGTGCCGATGTCTATAAACCATTCTTTAAAATCTACGGCTGGTCAAACTATTATTGAAGTCCTGATTGCCGCCGGTGTGATTGCCTTAGTGATGACTGCCATAGCGGCTGGGTTGACGTACTCGGTCAAAAACAGTGCTGAATCTAAGTATAAAGCCTTGGCAACCAGTTACGCCCAAGAAGCCGTAGAAATTTTTCGTCGTGAGCGAGCACTGATGGGATGGGACACCTTTCGTAATGTGGTGGGCAGTAACACCTACTGTTTAAATACTTTGCCCAGTAGCACTGATGAGTTTGTCAATTTAGAGCCCGGAGCTTGTGCAGATGGCATTCCGGTGGCGGGGACGCAAATGACGCGCGAAGCGATCGTGACACCTTTTAATAATGGCACGGTGGTAGACCGGGTGCGTGTGGAGATCGAGGTGCAGTGGTTTGATGGCAACCGGCCCCGGACTGTAGAGATTGCTCAAGAGTTTCAACAGTGGCAGTAAGCGCTTTTTCTTCTAATACGTCCGCACATTAATCGAGCTACTAAACGTTTCTTCGCTAATTTCCCGTTGGTCGGCTTCATCATTGCCGGTTTTGCGTAAAGTGAAGGTAACTGTAATAAACTGTGAAACTTTGTCGTCGCTTTGTGCGCAATCAAAAACTGGACCACTGACTAAATTTACTGATTGTGAGGTCAGATACACTCCTGAGTTTGAGGCAATTTTATTGTTTTCGGCCATCAAGGTAGTGATGCCATTATCAAATGACTTGAACTTAATTTCACTCATGCCAGCTTGGCAAGTTTGGCTTTGGGTATTGGGCAGTAACTCGGTGGTGTTGCGGAGCAAAAACTCAATTTGTTGCAAGGCGTACTTGCCTTCATTTTTCACTAGCTGGTTATTAGTACTGCGTGAGTTCCCGGCTAAAAAGGTCAGGAACACTGTCGAGGCCGTCAACATCAACATAATCGACAGCGTCACGACAATTAAGAGCTCGATCAAGGTAAAACCACTCGGGGTAAATTTTTTAAGGTTTTTTTCAAAGGTGGTCTGGGCAGTAGCAGGATGTGGCATCTTATAAAGTGATTGTAGAGGAATTTGGAAGGTTACGTAAGGAGTTTTTTTGTGTGGCAATAAGTGTGCCTAAAAGGTGCTTAAAGTAGACACAAAGTGACACCAGGGTTTTTGGAGGGCAAGAGTGAAGGTGGTTTGAAAGTGTGTGGAGTGAAAGCCTTTAAGAATATGGGCATTTTTTCCTATAAGTAGTTAAACTGTCTTCGAGTTTATACGTCAGAAAATGAACTTCTTATAGCTTGTGCGGTTTTTGTTAATATCCGCACAATGTAGAAAAAACAGGTGAAGGTAGTTAGCCTCTAACCTCTTTCTCTTAAAAGGAAGTTTTGTGTCAGTTGTATGATTTTTGCCAATATTCATACAAACAAAAAAACATGAGCTCAGCAAAAGACCTTTTCACTGACGCACCCTAACCAGAACCTCATTTTTACACTGGCATAAATAGTGCACAAAAATGACACACACCTTACTGAGCAAAGAAAAATTACCTTCAGAGGAAAATCACTTTTAATTAGTCTCTTGCCACACATACCGTGGCCGAGCTAGTTCTTCAGGAACGTAGCGAACCAAATCTGGGCGGTAAACGAACATTTCGACAGCTTTGGTATTGTTTTCTTGTTTGCGGGTACTGCCATCAGAGAAGTCTCTTTCTAGTGATACCCCACTCCACCCGACGAATGATCCTGCGCCGACAAAACGATTATCGCCACCTGCTGACTCACCGCGTGAGCGGACTGTAAAGGTGCCGTCTGCCATGTAGATACCTTCAATATTCGCAGCCGTATCAGTCAGGCTGGTGTTCCCTACTCCTGGTTCTACGGTAATATTTCCGGAGACGATAAAGGCGACAAACCCACCTTCCTCAATATTAATGAGGCGCTCGATATTGTTGTTGCCATCGCCCAGGGTTAAGTTGCCGTTCACAAAGATGACGTATTGTTCACCAGCGGTGACAGTCCATTGAGATTTAACAGTTAAATCACCATTGCGGAAGTAGGCATTTTTGCCGTCATTGGGAGCTGAACTTGGTTTGTGGGCATCAGTATAACTAGCGGCAAAGTCGTCACTAGGATTCAAACCTAAACTAAGCTGACGATAGAAGTAATCATAACCTTCTTGGAAGCGCGTCGTCACTGTTCCCAAGACACTCAGCTGTGGATCACGGACTGAGATGTAGGTCAATTGATTACCAGTATCACGTGACGTGTCGATGGTGCCGCCACCAGTCAAGGCGACTCCGGCACTGTTGGCAGTGCCATCGCTATCATTAGTAATCAGAGCCCGAGTACAGTTGGCGCCACTATTACAGGTAGTGTCATAAGGAATTTGTGAGGAGAGGGCAGTGCCAGTGCTATCAGCGGCATAGGTACTGCCGCCTACTACTTGCCACCAGCCGCGAGCCAATAAGTTTTCTGGCAAGATAAAGTAAGGTACGCCAGCTTGGGGGGCGGCGACGCCACTATATTGACAGCCATTGGGACAGCTACAGGCATACGCCACACCGGCATTAGTCCCTGGTGTCAAAGTCACAATATTATTAGCGCCTGAGGTATTCCACCACGGGACTGTAATGGTAAAGTTACTGCCAACAATGCTGCCATTATAAGTACCACCGTCTTGGCCAACAGCGGCAATACTGGCACCAGTCCCGGGACTGATCGCGGTCAGACTCCCTAACGTACAGAAACTACCGCTTAACTGTGCATTATCATTATTGTCACTGTAAAAAGTGCCGGTAATCGTAGAAGTGACGGTGAAAGTAGAAGCAGTAGCCCAAGTACCCGCATCATTACCACCGAAAGCACCACAGGTGGTGTTTACACCACGGACTCTCCAAGTGTAGCGACTAACGCCAGCGGTAGGTGTGAAGTTATAACTGGTGCCCACCACTGTCGTACATACCGCACCCGTACTACTACAACTCCCATTTTCAGGATACAACTCAAGTTCATATTGGTCGGCTAAGCCAACTGCGGTCCAACTAATACTGGCTGTCGCACCACTTACCGGCGTAGTCCCACCATTGGCGGGAGTCAGTGTTGGTGCCGATGGATTTCCGTTATCGCTATTGCCACAAGCAACATTACATACATCTGGTTGACCACATTGTGGAGAACAACCTTGACCGATACTGGTCGATGGGCAAAAGCCGCCACAGGTACCAGTGTTAGCTTGGCCACATAAAGGAGCATTACAAATAGTGGTACAACAAGAATGGGTGTTACAAGATCGTGAGTCTACAGCTCCCCAACAATTACGCGTCTGAATACCCCCACCGCACGATGCCGAACAGGCTCCCACATTACCGTTATAACCCCACTCACTCCAGCCATCACAACTCGTATCGGCTCGTTCACAACTTCCACAATAACTATTGTCGATATTGGACAATCGTGAACAACCTCGCATACAACCATTACAACCACCATCTACATCACGGGTGTCTGTACATGGATCAATCATGCCACAAGCAGATGGGTTACATGATTGAGATTCAGAGTGGCCACAGTTATTCCATCGTCTGCTAACACATGTATTTCCTACCTGCTCACAACTTCCCCAAAGACTCCAAGCATTTTGATTGCATTCACCACAAGTATTTACGAGTTCTCCTGAACAATTAGTTGATCCACCAGGTCTATCACAAGCACCTCCAGCGCATGAAGATAAATAATGAGTATTGCAATTTTCATCACAAGTACATCCTACAGAACCTCTAGTACAACTGCTCCCATTAGCACGGTGACAATTACTATACGTACAAATACGACAAGAGAAGTCGCCTGTGCACATAGCAAAAGTTTTTGTGGCTACAAGAAATAAACTTAATACAAAAGCTACAAAACAAAAAATTGTAGCTATGATTTTTTTCATGATATGAAGTTTACAATTAAAGTTACTACTTCATTAAATCACGAAAAAAGACTGAAGTCACTATGCTTAATTGATTGTGATTGATCCTGTCCCTGTCCAGGTGTTAATGTCAATTCCTAAGATGTCGTATAGTGGATACAAAGACTCTGGGAAAGCATCGACACTATAGTTAGGATTCCGACCTTTCACTATTGCTTCATGTAAGACATAAAACTGAACAATAAAGCCATCAGTCCAATTAAGTCCATCTGTTTGATTAAGAAATACACCCATTGTTACATCTTGATTAGGGTAAATCACTTGCTTTCCTGAAACGCCGTAAAGGTCCCCTTGTTCTATTTGTAAGCTATCTACCCACCCACCGGATGTGCGATCTTCAAATTTTCTTTGTGCAGTAGAAAATGGAATAGGCATAAATCGAATAGCTTGATTAGGGTCAAGCCAATAAGTATTCATATAGGGAACTAAGGGAAGATTACCTCTCATAGCATGATATGCAGCTGAAACCTCCTCAAAAGTAGGGTTCTCACTTACGCCTAATAATTGCGCATAGGATTGGCCTTCTAGGTTTTTCTTTTTACCCAGGATAAGATCCCTAAAAGTAACAGTCCAAAACAAATCACAGGCTTCTCTAGTTGTGGCTTCATCTGCAAACCATTCAATAGAATTTACTTGAGGTCCACCTTGTTCTTTGCCAAAATTTGTAGGTACTTCAAAAACTAAGCATCCTGGATATGCTGTTTGAACTCTAACTTCTTGATCAATTAGTTGATTATAATAAACATCATTAACTCTTAAGTGAGGTGAGTTTTCTGCTGGGCTGTTTGGACTAATTACACCCGCTTCTTGCGCAGGATTTCCACTTGGAATACTAGTTGGCACGAACTCAGCTCCACCTCCAGTGTTTCTAGGCACGAAGCTTAAAGAAGCAAGATCATATACCCACTCTGGTACCTGACTGCCATTAACAAATGCAACAATAAGTTGATCTTCAGGTCGTTGGTAAACAGTTATGTTTTCCGTTCTCAGTTGACGTTTAAGGGTATTGAGAGCAGATTGGATGTCTTGTGTTAACCAAGCTTCGACTGCTGGCGGCTGTTGGGCGGGACTTTCAGGAGTGTCATCTTCCACCACAGTGTTTAATTCTTTATCAGCAAAAACTGTTTCAGTAGTTAAATTTTCAGCATCATTGACATCAATTAATATAAGTTGACCATCGATAGAGAAAACTTTATAGCCTTCACGATCAAACATAACAACTGCAGTGCCATCCAGTTCACGAACCGCACTGACTGTAAGATCTCGAGCGCTTACAATATCATTTTCAGCATCAGTTACCGATACTGTGCCCAATAAATCATTACTGTTTAATCTATCCCACAGCTCTAATCGTGCATTTGGCCCAATGCCTACGACATGGAACGCATCAATATGAGCTCCTCGTTCTGGTTTATACATGAGCTCTTTAGCTCCTCCCACTTCAGGACCTTCTTCTTCCTTCTCTGCTCCATCGAGTAAACCATTGCCCTGTTCTTCATCTCCAGGGAACTCAAAGCCATAACGTTCTAATTGTCTATAGATATGCTCTAATTCATTGCGACCCTTTAATAAGTCAGCAGCGGTGCGAAGGTATTCTTCGGCTTGTTCGACTAAGTGTGAGTAATATTCCTCCGCTCCATCGACAGCAGCTGCCACATCTCCCTCTTTGACTTGTGCATAAGCTTGGTCAGCCCCCAAAGCCATGGAAGCCATGGTTAACACCCCCGCAGTGGCTTTGCCTAATTGAATTAATAAGCGTTTAGTAGCAAATTCTTTGACAGCGCGGTTTTCTTCATCGGTAATATCATCATGATTAATAACTGAAGCAACTTTAGGTAACCTATCGAAGTTTGTGGGATTACGTAAGGCACCCATGACTTGATATCCAAAATAATTAGCTTCTGTCAGCGCAGTTGTTAATTGAGCTAAACAATCACTGAGCTGTTTAGTAACAGTTTCAAATCGGGTTCGAGTGGCTTCGGCACTTCGCACATTTGGGGTTACTTTATCTAAGTTATCGTAAGCAACCACAGTCAAACTTTGCACTGCATCGTCCCACTGGTCATAACTAGTACCCAATGTTCTGACTCTGTCAAATAGTACGTCTACATTTTGTTGGGAAAACTCAATCGCTCTGTTTTGTGGTAATAAATCATTATTATGAAAGATAATATCTTTAATCCGTTTTAAAAGAACTTCAGCTTCCTTAAGAAATTTTTCTGGATTAACTGACCCTCTTTCGTATTGGAGTGCAAATGTTTCATTCATATTTTTTAATCTTTATTTAATATAATTTTTATTATAGGCTTTTTCTTTTACTTACTAAAAAATCGAGGCTTGTGACCTCTCTCTACAGAATCTGTAGTTAAAAATGCAAATTCTGATATCTGCATTATAAATCCGTCAAGAGTTATATCCTATATGTATTGCTTGTGTACTGTTGGCCTCGAGTTTTACTCCGCTGATAGCCGAGTGCGATCTACTTTTACACATTGTATACGCATATGATTCATCATATACTTACTCAAATATAAAAGTATACATGCAGAATCTTTACATAACTACTGAATCTACATGATATAATAGGCTCCAATTTTTAGATGCCTTTATGAGTAATTAAAACTCAATTGTCCTCAACAGTCGACGAAATTTAATAAAAATTTAATAAAAATTATTAACAATACATATTATTGATATCAACATATAGTAATTAACGAAAGATCTGGTGTATGAAAATCTTTTTCTTAGCTTCGATTCACGACAGAGCCCAGTTTGATGAGAACTATAAGACTTTAGCTGACGCCGCCAAACAACAAGGTCACACCTTAATTAATGATCACATTTTTGAGTACTCACCTGAACAACTCCAAACTATGGAGGATAAGGACCTTCTCGCCTATCACAAAAAAGTGATGGATGGCATTAAAAAAGCTGACGCCATTTTTGCTGAAGTCTCTTCCAGTAGTACTAGTGTGGGTTATTTATTGGCTACCGCTATGCAAATGGCTAAGCCGGTGATTATTTTCTACAGTGGTAGTAAAGAGCCCCTCATTTTCCGCAGCTTAGAGAAAATTAACGATAAAATTGAGATCATCCGCTACAGTTCGCTAGAAGACTTGAAAAATGAGATGTCATTTGTGATTGAGTTTATCAACAACACTCAAGATACTCGTTTCAATTTCTTTGTTGCTCCTGATCACTCCCATTATTTAGATTGGGTCTCCAAAACTCAAAAAGTGCCTCGTTCTGTTTACTTGCGCAAACTGATCGATGAAGACATGGAGTCATATCCTGACTTCGAAGGGTAAAAGACAGTTAAGATAAGAGGATACTATGGGTTTACGCGAAGTTCTCCGCATCGGTGGTAATGGCAATAGAGGTGTCTTTGATGCTGTGGCGCGTGCCATAGTTGGTGTGGGAGTACGCGAAGATGCGCAGCCAGTGGGTAAAGACAATCAGCCGTGGGCAGTGCCAGTTAATCACCCGCCTACTATAGATGAAATTAAAGGCGACTGGAATAAAAATGCTCCTGAATATCACCAACATAAAAATGAGACGAATACTAAAAAGCAGATGGATGTTGTTAAGGTCTTTGAGTGGGAGTTATTATCCACCCTCTTAGCTCGAATTGGCACCAAGGGGGCGATGATTGCTGACATGGGTTCGGGGGAAGCGTTATTTGAACGCCTCATTTCTGATGATCCACGTTTAAATCAATTTAAAGGGATTGTAGCTGTCGACATTAGTCGAAAAATGCTTGAAAATTCAGGTGAATTTATTGAGTCTCAACGAGCTGCTTTCCCTACTGCAGAAGATAGTGAGGTTACAGCCTCTCAAGTTCAATTTGATAAGCGAGTGTTAATGGTGGAAGGCAGCATGGCCAACCAAATTTTAGCCAATAACAGTATGGATTTGATAGTGTACATGAACTCCGCCGATGGAGTTAATAATGAAGATTTACAAGCCAGCTTGGATATGGCTTTTAGAATTCTTAAACCAGGTGGCAAGATGTTAATTTTAATTCGTCATCCTGAGCGAAATGGATACTACGCGCTGAAACAACTCAACAAAGAAGTAGAAGGGGTATATCGCGAAACTTGGGACGGGGCATCTTTGGGAGTGGTGGCTTTTTACCGGTACTCTAAGACGTGGTACAAGTTCCTCAGCCGAGCTATTTCCTATAGTTTAGCCCGTGAAGATCAACGCGACCGGTGGTTACCGAAATATACGGAAGTTCGTGGCCAATTTAAGATGTGGGCTGAGCAAGATACTGGACCAACTGAAAGCGAAGCGGAGCGTTATCCAGCCCTAGCTAAACGGTATCGTGTACCTGGTGCGAAGCCTGGTGATCCTGATGAGTTCCGTAAGGGTGGCAAGATCTTTGTCTTAGAAAAACGCATCGATGAAACGCAACCCAAACGAGACTTTTCAGCGATTTCTACAGGTAAATTTTTTGAATCACTAGCCAAATCTCTTCTTGGACGTTAAAATACCCCTATGAAAACATATTTTGTAGGTTCTATTTCTGGTCGTGATAAGTATCTTAAACAGTACGAAGCGATCGTTAATACTTTAAAAAAACTCGAGTATACAGTTGTTGAAGATACCTTGCGCCCTTCTCACGATGAGGTATATGGTCTGAGTGATCAAGAGAAAGTGAGTTTCTATAAACAAGTGTTAAAGTGGATTTCAGGTAGTGACATCGTTGTTGCCGAGGCTTCTCACCCTTCCTTAGGAGTAGGTCATGAAATTGCCGTAGCTCTGGAGCGCGGTAAACCCGTAATCGTCTTATACACCGAAGGTCACGCTCCCCACTTCCTCGAAGGTTTAGATTCAGAGAAGCTGGTTGTCCAAAAATATAGCCTGGAAAATTTAGAAGAAACACTCAAGAGTGCCATTGATTTTGCCATTTCTCAAGCTGATACTCGTTTCAACTTTTTCATCTCACCACGCCAGGTGGCTTATCTCGATTTTATTGCTAAGACCAAGAAGATTCCCCGCTCTGTCTATTTGCGGAATTTGATCGAAGCCGATCGCGAAAAAAACTGGTCTGAGTACGAAGCCGCATAGCATTTCCCTTGACTAAATATTGGTTGCTTTCGCTTTGGTAAAGCTTTATGATGAGTATGTGCATAAAGCCTCTCAAGCTGGCCAGATTGGTGTCATTATCCTGTTGATCATGGTGGTTTTATTGACGATTGGTTTGTCAGTGGCTGCCCGTACCACGCAAGATCTAGCCCTCTCCCAGCAAGGCGCAGACTCTGCTCGCGTTTTCAATGCTGCCGAAGCCGGTATCGAAAAAGCCCTCTCCTCCGAACTCACTTTTGAAGAAGATAGTAGCTCTGGTGAAGTCACCTCCATTGATAACGTCGATGTTAACTACACGATCAGCAAGCGCAAAACCTTGGAAACGCGGCTCTTTGAAGGTCTCAATGTGATGGTAGATTTGACCGGTATCGCTGCCATTACCAATCCCCAACTCAAAATTGAGTGGTCCAAAGAAGACAACTGTAGTACTCAGGAACCAGCGTCTTTAGTAGTCACGATTTTTTCTGGTGATGCTACCGATACCAAGGCACGGACGCTCGCATTAGCAGGTTGTGCTCGCAGTGATGGTTTCACCACCGCTTCTAGCATCAACGTCGATGGTTATCGGCGCAGTACCACGCTCACTCTTAACAGTGATGACTTATTTGTGCGCGTCAAACCCGTTTACAGTGACACCCACGTGCGCATTACCGGTGTGAACTGGGAGTTGCCGGTCCAGTACTTCAATGTCCGTTCTGAAGCGCGCAGTAATAATGGCAATGAGACGAGAATTGTTGAAGTCAACCGCACCTTACCAACCGCACCATCAGTGATGGATTTTGCATTATATAGTGGAGCAGATATTGTCAAAAATTAGTCATATAAAATTAAAAACTGAAAATTAAACTTCTATGCCTGCCCTTGCTCTCGATATTGGAACATATACGATTAAAGCCATTAGTGGTAAACCTGGTAATGCTGTCCAAGTCACCCGCGCCTTGGAAATCTTTAATCCTCTCGGTGTTAACATAGCCGCCGACGAAGCCCAATTAGAGAAATTAGCCAAGCTTCTTGATACCACCATTTCTGATAATAATTTGCCTCGCCAAGATGTCCGTTTAGCTTTACCAGAAACAATGGTCTCAACTAAAGTCATCTCACTACCTTGGTTGTCGGACGCTGAGTTAGCCTCAGCTATTGGTTGGCAAGCCGAACAACATATTCCTATCCCCCCCGAAGAATTATCTTTAGAATATCAGGTCTTATTCCGGCCTAAAAAAGCCGACAAAAATGTGCCGATGCGCGTCTTACTCGTCGGTGCTCGTAAATCCTTAATTGAAAAATATGTCTCGGTTTTTACCATGATTGGTTTAGAGCCGACGGTGTTAGAAACGCACATCGTTTCAGTTATCCGTTCGTTGCAGTTTACGGTCGAAGACCCCACCACCCTGGTAGTACATTTGGGCGCTTCTACCATGGATATGGCGGTGATGCATCAAGGTGAGTTGAGCTTTGTCTTTACTCACTTAAATGGCGGTCAGTTATTGACCAGATCTTTGGAGCAAACGATTGGTCTGACTGGTGAACAAGCCGAGCAATACAAACGTAGTTATGGCTTGGATGAGGCCCAGTTCCAAGGCAAAGTTCGGGAAGCAATGTTGCCAGCAGCTAAGTTACTGATTGGCGAAATGCAAAAAGCGATTCGCTTCTTTATTAACCAGCACCCGACCGATTCGGTGCAGCGGGTATTACTGTCAGGCGGCTCGGCTCAATTGGTGGGGATGGTGCAGTTAATTACCGCCGAACTCGGAGTGGAAGTTTTGATTGCAGCTCCGTTTAGCCAAGCTAGCGGCGAGATTCCCCCCGCTAATCACCCCGCCTACTCTGTGTGCATGGGTTTGTTAATGAGAGAACTCTAGTATGGCGTATACCATCAACTTTCTACGCAACCGGCAGAAGGAATTGAGTAAACTCGATCAACAAGATCGAAGGTTTTTTAAAATTGCGATGGTGGTGTTTGGTGTTATTACTATCCTGAGTATTATTGCTACCTCTTCCCAGCTTTTTCTTACCTATCGCGTCAAACAACTCAAAGATAAACAAAATGAGCTCAAACGCCAGGTAGTTTCTCAAGAGAATGTAGAACGCTCGTATGTTATTTTTGCCAATAAGATCAAAATTTTAGGAGAACTTTTTCAACAACGCAGTGACAAACGGACGGCAATTAATTATTTTTCATCCTTGTTTGGCCCTCAAGTTTTGATTAGTGAGATTAGTTTTGAAGGTGATGAAAGTTTGTTGCAGTTTGGGTTGAAAGCTCAAGATGTGTTTACGCTAGAGGAAGTGTTTGAGAAACTCTCGAGTGACGAGGTTAAAAATCAGTATGCGGCAGTCAACAAAAGTGAGTTAGCCCGGAATCAGGATGGTGGATACTCGATGCAGGTGACGATCTCACTCAATAAAACTGAGAAAAAATAACTCTTATGGCTAAACTGACGTTAACTAACCAACCACAATTAAGCCTCCGATACTTGACTACAACTCGGCGGTTTTTGTTATTTGCGGTGGGCTTAGCTGGGATCAGCGTCTTGTTATTTTTGATGGTGATCATACCTCAAGTCCAGAGTAGTTTGGCGGTCTGGAATGTGATGAGCAAAGAACAAAATATGGTTGATCAGTTGAACAAGAAAGTCACTGAACTGCAACAAATTTCTTTTTCGCCTTCATACGCTAAAGCTGATAAGGTCAATGCTATTTTGCCGTCTAAAAAACCCCTCTTGGAGTTACTGACAAATTTAAATGGCGTTATCCAAGATTCAGGAGTAGTGGTGACCAATATTGAGTTATCACCGGGCTCGATTGCTAGTGAGTCGAGCGGCACATCTAGCGCTCCCAGTGCGGTGGCCCGCAACCGGAAAAAAACCAGTACGGTGGCGCGTGAATATGATGAGCTAGACGTGTTGCTAACTACGGAAGGGTCGCTGGCTGAAATTAATGTTTTCTTAGAAAGTGTGGAGAAAATCACGCCGGCGAGTACGGTCACGAGTTTAAGCTTAAGTAAGCCACTGCGACCAGGTAAAAGTGCCGCAGAAAGTGTTTACGAAGCTGAGTTGTTAATTACCAGCTTTTACTTCACTAAATCGGTTTCTGCAGCCTTGGAGGCTCCGTTGCCACCGCTGGGTGCGGCGGAAGAAAAAGTGTTACAAGAAGTAGATACCTTTGTATTCAGCGAAATCCAGGCCCCTACTGTCATTCAGGGTGGTGGATTAGAAGATTTGTTTGGGGTCAGTAATCAGTTGTAGTAAGGTGGTTTTATTTTTCCTATGAAGGTGGCTTCAGTAGCAACGGTTAAAAACCGGTGGCATTTTTGTGGCACGATTGTGCACTAATTGTGCCACTGTGAAAGTGAGTGTTTTGAGGAAGGGTACTTTGCGAGAGAGGGAGAGGTAAGGTAACGCTAAGCTCTCTTAATAACCATCACCAGCCACAATAAAGCCCCTCTTTCATTGTGCGGATATTAACAAAAACCGCACAACGTACAGAAAATTCACTTTTTGAGAAGCAGTTAGAAATAATAGTCCACTAACAAGGATATTTTTTCACAGACAAAGCATTCTTACAGGAAAAAATTACGCAGCCACAGCTTCAGGAGCAGCCTCACTACCCTCTTCAGCTTCAGCTAAGACGATATGAGCGCGAATGCCCTCTTTGACAGCACGGATTTTGGCGATATTGCGAATAGATTGGATGACTGCTCCACCTTTCCCAATGACGCGACCCATGTCATCAGGATGGACGTGTAAGGTAAACACAACTCCTCGATCATCTTCATGTTCTTCCACCACGACATCTTCGGGATGATCAACTAAATGAATAAGCAAGAATTCGAGTAAATTTTTCATGTGTCAAAAACTGATGCTACTTAGTACTGGGTAATTAAGCAGTGGTTTCAGGCTTGGTCTCTTCAGCTTCAGTGACTTCGGCAGGTGCTTCAGCTTCGGGAGCAGCGGTTGGGGCGGCTTCTTCAGCGGGAGCAGCAGCGGCAGCCTCTTGAGCTTCTTTTTCAGCAGCAACTTTGGCTTTAGCTTTTTTAGAAAGTTGAGCTTTTTTAGCTGGGAAAGGATTACCAGATTGATAGCGAGCAGCTAAGCTAGCTACGGTTTCGGTGGGTTGAGCACCTTTTTTTAACCATTCATTGTAAGCTTCTACATCAAGAGTCAACGTTTTAGGAGTTTGAGTAGGAGCGTAGTGACCTAACAAGGCGACATAGCTACCATCACGTTTGTCGCGAGCTTCATTGACGACAATCCGGTAGTGAGGTTGTTTCTTTTTACCAAAACGAGCGAGTTTAACTTTCAGCATAGGAAGGGATTGTATCACTCAGCAGCAAACTTCTCAAGAGCGACGGTAGCGGCGGCTTGCTGAGCTTGTTGTTTACTTTTTCCTGAGCCACTACCTTGAATTTGACCAGCTATTAAGACTTGAATGGTAAACTCTTTTTCATGATCTGGGCCGACCTCGTTAATGACTTCATAGTGAGGGGCATCCAGGCCTTTTGACTGCACCAGCTCTTGAAGTTGGCTTTTAGAGTCTTTATAGAGTTTTTGTTGTTTGATTTTGATAAATTTAGGGAATAAGTGATCCTGCAGGAACTCATAGGCGGCTTCAAAGCCTTGATCCAGGTACAAAGCGCCAATAATGGCTTCGATAGTATCAGCTAGTAAACTGACATTCTGGCGGCCACCGGTGGCTTCTTCCCCTTTACTCATGTACAGCTGTTCGCCCAACCCCAACTCTAAAGCTGCCTCTGCCAAAGTGGTGGTTTTGACTAACGCACTGCGGTAAGCAGTTAATACCCCTTCGGGGTCTTGAGGAAAATGGTGATAGAGATACTGGGTAGTGGCCAGTTCCAAGACGGCATCGCCTAAAAACTCGAGGCGTTCATTAGATTCTTCTGAAGTTGACAGTTTTTCGTTGAGGGCACTGCGATGAGTAAGAGCTGTAATCAAAAGAGCTTGATTGCGGAAGTGCGGGATCATATGGCTTGCGAGTAAGGTCTAGCCCCACTCGAGTTCTTCTTCGACTTTAAACACTAATTCTTCTAAGGTTTCACACTCAGCTAAGACATCTTTGGCGCTCAATTTAATCTTGTGATCATAGTACTGATTAATACGACTAATCACTTGAGGAAAATCCACTAAGCTCATTTCTTCCAGATAAAACTCGGGTGTGACATCATGAGTTTCATTGCCGGTCACCTCCATGACAATCCCTTGGAGCACTTGAAAAGTACTCAGAGATTGATCTGTAGCTGCCGGAGCGTTTTTTTTGATACTTAGAGGCATAAAGGTCCTTTTTTCATTCGTTACACCGCAAAAAGATGAGCTAACACACCATTTACAAACCGGGGCGAACTGTCTGTCCCAAATTCCTTAGCTAACTCTACCGCTTCATTAATTAACACTTTTTTAGGTGTCTTCTTCCGCTTAGATTCAAACACAATTAAGCGTAGGATTGCAAGGTCAACTTTGTTAATTTCACTTAGCGGTCGCTCAGGGGCTGTCGATTGGATCTCTTGATCCAGCTCAGGCAGCACTTCTATGATCTCAGCAATGTCCGTAAAGCTGTCGTCTGATGGCGATTGGTGGAAACTAAACGCAAACAAGGCTTGCATCATGGCTATGCGCTTTTGATGACGAGGATCAAGATTTTCTTGATCATTTGCCTGGTTGGGCGGCGTTTGGTTACTCAACTGCGATGTATCTGTCATAAGATATAGTATCGATTTTTATTAATAAAGCAAGAGTAAAATCTAGAGGTCGTTCCCCTCTCTGTATTCAAGTCGGTTTGGAGATGAGTGTCAAGGGTTGAACCTAAGTTTGCTTTGCTATAATGCCCGCACTTTCATTTAAGGAGAAAAATGTCAGAAAATTTGAAACCCTTTGATCAGTTGTCAGCTGCAGACAAGGTTAGGGCAATCTTAGCTGTGATTCGTAGACCGTTAAATAAAGAAAGTGTTTATGGATATGCTGGAATTCAGACTGAGTTGGTTTCTGTATCTGAGTTACAAGCAGTCGAAGCAATTTTTAATAGTGATGAGGTCGTCATCACTCATGAAGAAGAAGAGCTGAGATATATTTTAAGTCAGGCTTATATTTCTACACTTAGCACCCAAATTGATCTTAAGACTGCTAGTGGAGCGGTGGCTCAAGCAATTCTAGCTAAGGTGAAGAAGAAGGTTTAAGTTAACCTTGTGGCATTTTTGTTAATATTTGCGCAATGTATCACAAACTAGTTTTGTGATGAGAGCTTTGGTTAAAGGTCTCTCATTTGTTGACTCCACTTTTTCCGTGCCACAATTATGGCATAAATCTGTCATCTAAAAATTATAACTTAGCTTCCAACTTCATCTTAAACCGGTAATACGGTTCGCCATTTTCAAATAAAATATACGGCTCGTCTTTGCTAAAACCACACTTAAGATAAAAGGCTTCGAGTTTATAACATTGGAAGGTTTCGACAATCAATGATTCACACCTACCTTCCAGAGCTTTTTGCTTAGCGAACTCAATCATCTTTTTACCCAAGCCTTGGCCATGATGCTGAGGGTTGATGGCTAACGTTTCCAAGTTTAATTGATTGGTGTCGGTGAGGGGTGTTAAACAGATGGCGCCAATGACAAGGTTATCAGGGTTAATGAGTACAAAGTAGCGAGCGTGTTCAATCTGGGTAGATACCCACTCAGGCTGATCCCAGTAAAAATTTGGCATCGCCAAATTGAACTGAGAGTTAAGCGTCACGATGATATCTAAATCATCCTGGTTGGCGGTGCGAAAATATAAACCCAGGTCAGGTGAAGTCATGACACGATTATAGTGGTAAAAAGTTTACCCTTTGTGTTGAGCTTTGCGCACGCCTTTGATAGGAGCTGAAGCATTAGTAGCTTTACCACGAGCTTGTGGAGCAGCTTTGGTGCCGGCAACCGAGCTCAGCTCGGCGGCTTTGGCAGCTTTTTTGGCTTCTCGAGACTCTGCTTTATCATTGGTTTTGTCAGCGGTGGCAGGAGCAGCGCCGATAAACTTCATGAATTGAGCGACAAAGCCTTGCTTGTGCATGGGGATTGAACTGTTACTGTCTTTTTGCAATTTGGGGGTGTTGCCATGGCGGCGGGCACCTTGTTCAGCGCGAGTGATTTTATTCTTTGGTAGGGCTCCCATAAGTCTCCTTTGATGTTTGAGCGTGAGTTCAGTCTTTTGACAGACAGGTATTGTACCGTGTCTTGAGTGGAAAGACAATTACCAGGCTAATTAGCCAGTGGTGCCTGGTCATCACTCTCGGTGGTAAGTAATAATGGCTGCCAGGTAGGCTGCTGATTGACGTACTCAAAAACCTGTCGGGCTTGGGCAATTAACTCCGCATTAGTCCAGCTGGCAAACTGCAGTTGTTCGAAGCCATGTTGCTGAGTCCCAAAAATATCTCCTGCTCCGCGATTATGTAAATCGAGTTCAGCCAACTCGGCGCCATTGGTAGTAGTACAGAACTTTTGGAGGCGTTCTTGGGCACTCTCTGACTTTGAAGTACTGAACAGTAAACAATAACCTTGCTGCCCAGCCCTCCCCACCCGGCCGCGCAGTTGATGCAAGCTGGCTAAACCGAACCGCTCCGCGGCCTCGATGACGATGACGCTAGCTGCCGGCAAATCAACTCCTACCTCCACAATCGGGGTGGTAACAAGGACATCAATTTGGCGCTGATACAGCCGCTCCGTAATCTCACTTTGAGTGGCCTTACTCATCCGGCCATGCAGCAACTCTACCCGCACCGCTTTATCTTGGTGGGCGAAAAACGTTTTAATAGCTTCGAAGCGTTCAGTCACCGCCGCCACATTTTCCAAAGCCTGTGAATGAGACGGATCAATAAACGGACAGACCACTAACACCTGTGAATGCTGTTGCTGTATTTCAGTAGCCATCCATTGATAGGAACTGGTGCGTTTACTTTCTGGCACCACCCACGTTTTAATAGGTTGGCGACCACGCGGCATTTCATCAATCACACTCAGTGATAAGTGAGAAAAGATTGTTAACATCAAACTACGCGGAATGGGCGTGGCAGACATGGTCAAGATGTGGGGATGTGGTTGGAGGAGTTGATCAGCAGCCGAGCGTTGTGCAACCCCAAAGCGATGTTGTTCGTCATAAATGATTAAGCCGGGCTTAAGCTGAGGGAAGCGGTTAATTAAAGCGTGCGTGCCCACATAAAACGTAGGCGTAGTCGCTGTGGGAGCGGCTACTTTTTTAGAGTTAGCAGAAATTTTTCTGGCAGCTAGCACCAGCTCGATGTTTAGATTGGGAAATAGTTTCGTCAGAGTTTCTGCGTGTTGTTCAGCCAAAATGCGCGTCGGGGCCACTAAGCCCACGTTATAGCCAGCTTGAAGGGTGTGCAAACCTGCCACACCAGCCACCACCGTTTTTCCCGAGCCCACGTCACCTACTAACAATCGATTCATCGGTGTGGTTTGGGCAATATCGGCCATGATTTCCCCCACCACTCGATACTGGGCTGCGGTTAACTCAAAGGGAACTGAAGCCGGAATCACTCGCTCCCCTAGTTTGACAGTGATTGCGGGCGCATGTTTATCTTGTTTCCAGGTTTCTTTAATCGCAAACGATTTTTTCATCAAGCCCAAAAGTTCTTCGAGCGCGAGCCGCTCCCGGGCAGGGGCGATTGTATTTTCGGAGTCAGGAAAATGAAGTTGTTTGAGCGTAGGAGCTAGCTGAGGAAAATGAGTCAGAGCTAAGTTCTGGAGTGCAGCTTCTACTTCGGTATCGGCAATGTTCAAGCCATCCAAAATGTGTTTCAAGATGCGGCGAATGCTGCCTTGTTTAAAGTTCAATACACTCGAATACAACGGCACCAGGCGGTTGGTATGGAGCGTCTCCGCTTTGACATCTTCTACAGCGGGTTGGACTAAGGTTTTATAGGTATTGATTTTGCCACTGAAAAAGTAGCTCTCTCCCCGCTTCAACTTATCTAAAATAAAGCGGTTATTAAACCACATCACTTTTAATTTTCCTGTCCCGTCTGAAATGGTGGCTGATTGAATTGAACGAGGGCCTTTATAGTAGTTACTGGTGGTGACTACCTGGGCTTGGAGCGTGATTAATTCGTTGATAGGGGCGGTATCGATTTCGACTAAATGCGATTTATCCTCATATCGGAGAGGCACAAACAGCACTAAATCTTTGACGGTGAAGATATTTTTTTTACTTAGCTCGGTAGCCAGTTTGGTACCGATGCCTGTCACTTGTGTCAGTGGTGTTTCGAACGTATACATGCTGGTGTCACTGTACACTAGGAAGGTGAGGTGGGACAAGTTCAGGGACAAAAAAGCCACCTGGTGAAGGTGGCTGTTAATCAGTGCTAGAGAGTTGATACCTCAATACATTAATTTTATCATTTTATTTTCGCAAAATCAATTTATCTGACGTGGACCCGCCGGGAGTTGAACCCGGTAGACATGAGGTATCAACTCTGCCTAGCGCCTGCCGAGCCCACGTCATAGCGATAATACTTGACGATCCTTTACTCAACCGTAGAATGACGTATACTCGCCACCGATGCCTTTCCGAACTCTCCTTTCACAACCCTTGATTTTTAGTCTCATTTTATTTTTAGTTTTCCAGCTACCCGTGTTTAATAAGGCTCTCAGTTATCGCGACGAAGGTTTTGCGATTAATAATGCGCATCTGATTTTAGATGGCAAGCTTCCTTACCGTGATTTCATGACCCCGATTGCCCCCGCCAGTTACTACTTTCAAGCGGGGTTGATGAAAGTATTTGGTGAAGTTTTTCTGGTGGGGAGAGTAAGTTATGTAGTAATGACTTTATTACTGCTGACGCTTGTTTATATTTCAACGCCTTATCTCAAACTATCACGGCTTAATCAGTTACTAGTCTTGTCTGGGACTGCCTTAATGTGGGTTTGGCCGGGAGGATTTGCGTTTTACAACACGTATGCATTGGTGTTTATTATGGCCGCGCTTTTGCAGCTATTAAGATTGATGAATCAGTCAACTTCTCCACGCGCCCGTCGATTACAGTTATTTATGTTGGGTGTAACCTTAGCGTTGGTTATGCTCAGTAAACAAACCTATGGTTTGTTGATAGTGCCTGCAGTAGTGGCACTGATAGTAAGTAAGCCAACCTTCAATGATCGTTGGCAACTAGCAGAGTTTAAAAAGAGTTTAGTTGATGCTATCTGGGTGATGGGAGGTGTGATTTTTATTTTAGTGCTGGTAGGAGTTTACTTTGCCACTCAAGGAGCACTCGATGAGTTACTCTATTACTGCTTTTTGTTTTCAGTTAGCGTCAAAGCTCACGCCGTAGCTTTTTTGCGCAACCGCATGATTTTTAGTGTGCTGATTATTGCCGCAACTGCAGTATTCATGAGACTAAAAAATCAGTACCGAGCTTGGTTGCTACTGATAGCTGTGGCTGTAATTACTCTTTATTTGGGTAATAATCCCCGGCGCATTGGTCGCTTGTTTGATTATCTTGGACAATCACTTTTTTATTACCACTCTGTTGTTTTTTTGACGGCCTGTGTATCAGTAGCGCTGACAGGCTTTTGGAGCCGAAGTAAAAATTATGTAGTATGGGCATGGGCCAGCTTATTACTGATGACTTATTTTGGTTCGATTGCTTCGGGGTATGAATCTGCAGCTATTATTTTGACCGCACCTTTATTATTGCCATTGGTGGTAGATTGGTTTCAAAAAACACCGTGGGCAGAGTGGCATATTAACCTTAATTGTGCAGCTTTGGTAGTCCTCTACACACTGCCATTTTTAATTGGTCCGGTTCGTGAGTACACGTTATTTTTTGGGGTGTATCGTTTGCCAGAGACGGTGAAAAGTGCAGTTCCAAGCTTAACAGGCTTACATATTTCTCCCCGCGAGGAAGAAAACTTTATTCAGTTGCGAACCTATTTAATGCAGTATAGTGATATTGACGAAACACTCGTTTGTCTTCCCTACTGCCCATTGATCAACTTTATCTTAGAGATGCCGAGTAGTAGCTTTGACACACTTTTTTACCATGAAACATTTCGTGCCCAGGACCAGACGCGGATGATTATTCATTTAGAGACTGAGCAAACCACGTATATAGTGGTACAAAAACCTGGGTATGTAGAACCTGAAGCTGACCTAGATAAACAACGATTAGCAGAGCTCTTCAGCTATATCGATCTTCATTATGTGCCAGTGTTAGAAACAGCAGATTTTCGACTTTTGAAGCGAGTTAGTAACTAACTCCTAGCCACGCGCTGATGACGCTGCCCGCAATCATGAAAATGATCGTAGTAATGGCGAAGACTTTGATAATAATTTGGCGAGTGCGTTTTGTCATATTAATAAGTTAAGTGAGATTAATTTTAAAATATTTTCGTTTACCAGCTCGGATGACCTCTACACTTTGCAGGTCGATGATTTGATTAGGATCGGTAGGTTTTTCGCCAGCCGGTAAGAGTTCTACGCCACCTTGTTCGATGAGCCGGCGGAGGTTGCTATTACTCTCAGTTTCTAAACAAGCTTTCACTAAACTTAAGATGGTTAGTGATGACTCATTTACGTTGACAGTAGGAATATCTTCAGGCACTTCCTTTTCCTGCACAGCTTTAGCAAAAAAGTCTTGGGCAGCGGTAGCGGCGGCGGTATCATGATACATTTCGGTAATGGTGAAGGCTAAGCGCTTTTTGAAGGTCATGGGATTTTCGCCGGCAGCTATGGCTTTGTCCATCTCCGCAATCTCATCACTGGACACATCAGTTAAGAGCGTAAAGTACTCAATGATCATGTCATCAGTGATGCGCATTAGTTTGCCAAACATGTCATTGGGTTCGTCAGTGAGAGCCACATAGTTGCCATAGGATTTACTCATTTTCCGACCATCAGTGCCATTAATGATGGGTGTGCTGAGTACCCATTTCTCACGATTGTTATAGACTTTTTGTAAATGGCGACCCATCATCATATTGAAGGTTTGGTCAGTGCCCCCAATTTCCAAATCCACATCCATGGCTACACTGTCATAACCTTGTAACAATGGATACATAATTTCATGTCCAAAAATAGGCAGGCCTTTTTTAACACGCTCTTGGAACATGTCGCGCTCGATTAATTGCTGCACAGTGGTCTGAGCCATCAGTTTAACCATATCGCTGTACGTTAATTTGTCGAGCCAATCTCCATTGCGCAAAACCCGAATTTTGGAAAAATCCAAAACTTTGCTGGCTTGTGCTTGCCAATGTTTGAAGTTTTCCTCAATTTGTTCCTCACTTAACACTGGTCGAGTGGTGTCACGGCCAGTCGGGTCACCTATCTTGACGGTCCCGTTGCCGATCAACAAAATTACATCATGTCCCAAATCGGCAAATTGTTGCAGTTTACGCAAACCCACTGAGTGGCCCAAGGTCAAAAATGCGCCCGTGGGATCAATGCCGATGTAGACGCGAATTTTTCGTTGTGACATCAAGTCTGCCAGTGTTTTAGCTGATGGTAACACTTCACTCACTCCGCGGGTGAGGACCGGTGGTAAAGAAGATGAATCTGAGGATTGCATAACTTTTTTGATTATAAGCTTTTTTTTAATCTCGACTATACACAACTCCTGACATTTTTCTTTGATCACCTCTGTTTTCTCTTACCACTTGGGCCATACCTACTATTAAGGCCCAGTCTTCACTACTGACTTGCTTGGGTTGGGCCTTTTGTTCATTAATTGGTTTTTGTGAAAAAACTCGTTCTTTATTTCTATTTAAGTAACTAATAGCAGCCAGTGGTGGTGCTCCATTACCTTCTTGTCTACAGATGGACATATGTCCCTTTCTCCACAACCAAAAACCCCACCGGGTGGTGGGGTTGATTGTGCATTTATAAATTAATATTAGGCAACACCAATCCCCACCGCGTCGGTCCAATCAAAAGTAAAATGGCGATAGGTAAGGGTAGTAACCATACTGACGGGAAATATAGCAGATGCGTATGTGGTGCGCAAGAATTAATTGTTCGTTGCGTGCTTAGATAATTCAACAGCCCTCAGTTTAATGTTAGCTTGTTGTAAATTACGTTTTTGATCTCTAACTTATCGAGGAAAGCACGAAGCAACCTACTCAAAAATCCTCATTCTTGTGCATTGTATGATTTTTGCTAATATTCATACAATCAAAAAAATATGAGCACAGTGAATGTATCTCTTCCCAACAAATTAAAACAGGAAGCCGAGAGTTTAGTCTCGGAGGGCGAGTTTGTGTCTTTTAGTGATGTTATTAGAACCGCCTTACGGCAATTTTTAACTAACCGAAAACATGAAACATGGCTAAACCAGGCCAAACAAGAAGAGCTAACTCACACTATCAAAACTCTCAACAGCCTTAGACAGACCACTGAGTATCTCGATGAAATTAATTCTTAGTACGCAATTTCAAAAGGACTTAAAAGAGCTGTTAGAAAGGAGCCCTTCCTTACAGGCGAAAATTATCCCAGCATTCGGGTGGTTATTATATGCACCCCACTTTCCTGCCCACCGAGTCTCTCGCTTTCCTTACCAACAAACCTTAGTCGTTAACATTGACCTTCGCTATCGTCTTCTTTGCACCTATCAGCCACAAAATATTTACTGCTTGCGAATTGCGACATTTCAAGACATTTATTAACCTGCTACAATGTCTAGGTCATGGAACTAGAAATCAATATTGGTGCTATTCAAGACACTCTAACTGCTCCCTTCAGATGGATGAAGTCGCGTTTTCGTCGTGGTCGGTCACGATATCAACGTCTGACTCCGGCTGAGAAACGTTTGCAAATGATTACATTTTTTTGGTGGATGGCGATTGGCGCCATGGCGTGTGTAGCCCTTGGCATTGTGCTATTTTTTATTTTATTTGCCTGGTACTCTCGCGATCTACCTAAACCTGGTCAGGTAGTTCGTCGCGATGGCTTCAGTACTCGGATTTATGATCGCAATGGCGAGCTTCTCTATGATTTATTTGATGAAGAACGGCGGGTGCCGGTCACTATCGATCAAATTCCGGAAACGCTCAAACAAGCGACCATTGCTACTGAAGATAAAGATTTTTATAAACATCAAGGTTTTGATTTCTTAACTATTGTCAGAATTCCTTATAACTTAATTGTGCGCCGGCGGGTGGTGGGTGGCTCTACCCTGACTCAACAGCTGGTCAAAAATGTGCTCCTGACCAATGAACGAAGTTTACCGCGCAAGTTTCGCGAGTTTGTGTTGTCATTACAAATTGAAAGAACTTTTACCAAAGATCAAATTTTAGAAATGTACCTCAATGAAGCTCCCTATGGCGGTACTGCCTGGGGGGTTGGCACTGCTTCAGAAATTTATTTTAATAAACCCGTTTCGCAAGTGACTCTGACTGAGTCAGTCATCTTGGCTGGTCTCCCGCAGCGGCCTTCAGCTTATTCACCATACAGCGGCAAAAGCGATGAAAATGGTGAGCCACTATGGAAGATGCGTGCTAAAGGCGTACTACGGCGGATGAAAGAAGATGGATATGTTACTGACTTAGCATATGAACAGTCCCTCAGTGAGCTTGACACCATCGTTTTTCAACGCGCTAAAACCGAGATTAAAGCCCCTCATTTTGTATTTTTTGTCCGCGATAAATTAATTGAGATGTATGGTGAAGAATTGACTGAAAAAGGGGGTTTAAAAGTGACCACTACTCTCGATCTTCCCCTCCATGCTGAGGCCCAAAAAATTGTGGCTGAGGAAATTGAAAAAGTCTTGGAGTTTAATATCACCAACGGTGCCGCCATGGTCACTAACCCTAAAACGGGTGAAATTTTGAGTATGGTGGGTAGTAAGGATTACTTTGCTGAAGACATTGATGGCCAATATAACGTGGCAGCAGATGGTTTGCGTCAACCTGGATCATCAATTAAGCCGCTGACTTATTTAGGTTTGTTTAAGATGGGTTATACGCCAGCAAGTATGTTGATGGACGTAGAAACTACCTTTGCCGCTAACCAAGTCGAAAAACCTTACAACCCCAAAAACTACGATGGCAAGTTTCACGGTCCCGTCAATTTGCGCACAGCCTTGGGTAGCTCTCTCAACATTCCGGCAGTGAAAGGGGTGGGCATCGTGGGGGTGGAAAATTTCTTACAGCTGGCTTATGACATGGGCTTCCCTACCCTTGAGCCAAGCGAAGAGAACTTACGACGCTTAGGCTTATCCGTGACGTTAGGTGGTGGTGAAGTGCATTTAATTGATACCGTCACCGCTTACAGTGCGTTCGCCAATGGCGGCCGCAAAGTAGAACCGGTAGCGATTTTGAAAGTGGAAGATAGTAATGGCAAACTATTGTTTGAACACCGCCCAGTGGATGGTCGCGAAGTTATCACCCCGGAAGAAGCGTATCTGATTAACAATGTCCTGAGTGACAACAATGCACGGTTATTGGCCTTCGGCGCTAACTCGTTGCTCAATACTGGTAAAGCCATTGCCGTCAAAACCGGTACTACTAATGATCGTCGTGACAACTGGACGATTGGATGGAGTCAGGAAGTGATGGTGGGTGTTTGGGTGGGTAACAACGATAACAGTGAAATGACGCGAGTTGCCTCGGGTATTACCGGTGCCTCACCTATTTGGCGTAAAATTATTGATCATGCCTTAAAGAATGGTTTTTCAGCTCCTGATTGGGAGCGGCCGGAAAATGTGGAAGAAGTCACTGTGGATGCAGTGTCTGGTTACCCGGCTCATGATGATCTGCCCAGTCGCAAAGACATTGCTATCAAAGGCACTTTGCCTGCACTCCCCGACCCTATTAATACCAAGCTTAAAGTCTGTAAAGGTGAAAATAAGTTAGCAACAGATGCCAAAATTGCCTCAGCTGACTATGACGAGAAAAACTACTTTGTGTTTAAAGAAAGTGACCCGGTTAGCAAAGATGGTATTAATCGGTGGCAACAAGGTATTGATGCTTGGGTGGGAGCACAAACTGATGATAAATATAAACCTCCCACTGAGTACTGTGGTGAACAAAGTGACGTCTCGGTGCGCTTAGTGAAACCAGAAAATGAGCGCACATTTAGTACTGAAGATGTGGAAGTGGCAATCGACGCTGACTCTGGTGATGGCATTGAAAAAATTGAAATTTGGGTAGATGGCAGCCTCAAAGAAACCATTAATAACCGTTCCTATCGTGGAACAATTAAACTCTCAGCGGGCCAACATGAAATCTATGCTAAAGCTAAAGGCAGAAACGGTAAAGAAGTCGAGAGTAATCGCTCACGGATTGGGACCGGTGGTCAGGAGTGGAAACGACCTGAGCCGTCGCCGAGCCCTTCTCCAACACCACAGCCGTCACCTTCCGCCTCACCCAGCCCGTCGCCGAGTCCTTCGGCAAGTCCGGTGGCGTTGCCCAGTCCCAGTGTTAGTCCCTAGAAGTTTTTTTAATTTTCCTTGAGGAGCCCTAACTCTTGAGCAATCATGAGAAAGCCATGGATTGGGGAAAAAGTTTCATTGTTTTGGTCAGGATTGTAGTCATTTTTTTCTAGAACAAGGGCTAAAAACTCTGTCTCTGTCAGTTGAAGCTGATGATATGTGTTGTAGGCCTCAATTATGGGCTCTACACCATCAGGGAAAAATGGTTTTGCTACATCACTTCCAATATAGTTTTTTATTTTTTCCCACATAGCAATAGTAAAAGCAGGACTTAACGACTCAACTTTAACTTTTCTGAGCTCAGGATTAAGTTCTAGTTGCCGTTTTCTTTTTAAGTGCTCGATATCATCCCCAATCAAATTTTTAAGAGGAGTAATATAGTTTGCGAGTTGATCGACATGAGTTACTCTAGTGAATAAACCGCTTTTGGGAGAGTAATAAAAACCAATGCTATGTTTAGTGCAGAAAGTGAGAGAAAAACTGGCAGCCAATGTATTTTTTACGATCAGTTGTTGATTATGAAGGCTTGATAAATGATCACCATCTAAACTGTTGTTTTCAACCTGATTTTTTACGGTCTCATAAAAGCTTTGACTTTGTCGTTGCGAAGTAAGAAGGTGTCGTCCACTTTCATAATCTTCTGCCTTTTCTAATAAAGTTTCGGTATTAGCATAGATAGGCGTTTGATCAGTTCTGACAATGAAAAAATCTGCCGAAGCAGTTGTTATCCACATCCCCTGATATCCTTGTGAACCTCTTAATAAATTGGCAATATCAACCCCAGATGGTGGAGTGTCTAAAATAGCATGAGAGTGGATGCTTAATACGCGCCCTGAAACCCCTACAGCAGGCGTAAAAATTACCACACTTTCTACATTTCCTACAATAGGAGTTTTATCTAGGTGTAGTTTCCGATCATATTTGGTAACCCCATTGAGAGCGTGTTCCCTCAGTTGTGGATCTTCACTTGATACTTCCCATATATATTGAGCTCTTTTTAATAAGATACCTGATAGATCAATATGCTCAGGTAAATCTGCAAAACGAATGGGAGCTCTTTCTGTCCCACGAATGAGATGTCCAATTAGTTTACCTTCAGTTAAGGGGCCAAGGGTTTCTTGTGGCATATTTCTATGGATTTTACACTAATTCTTCACTAAAACCACTCTTTTTTTGACAGCATCTGATATACTGGAATCTATGCTCCAAAAACTGATTGCGGTGACGTTGGCAGTAGCAGGTTTTAACTTTTTCTTTTATCACCACCCACTTCCCGGGATGGGTACGATTGCTTATTTTGGCTTGATGGTTTTGATCAATGCGGTAATTGCGGTGTCCTTTTTTTCTCCTGAGAGTAGCAAGAAACAAAATTATGCTTTGAGCGCGATTGGCTTATCGGTGCTGAGCGCTGCCTTTTCAGTGTTACGTGCCAATGAAGTAGACGTACAGTTATTGGGTTTGGCCAGCCTTACATTGAGTGGTTTAGGATTATATGTCTTTGCCCTCACGCATACACAATTTGGCGCTCTCAGTGAGCTCGTGATGGTGCCAGTGCAGTTGGTGTTCAATTGGTTATTAGCTGGTGGTCGGATGTTGGAAAAATTGCCCCTCGGGTGGAAAATGTTTAGTGGTTTAGTGCAGAGTTTGTTACCGAGTTGGGAAGTAAAGAGCTCGACGAGCTCAGCGGTGCTGCGGGGCTTGATTTTAACAGTCCCAGTCGTGTTGATAATTGTCGGCCTGCTAGGTAGTGCTGATCCCATTTTTTCTCGATACTTAAGTAATATCTTCACCTTCCAGTTCCCCCGGTTTGTAATTACTTTCCCTGACCGATTGATTCAAAGTCTAGTTGTGTTGGGCATAGCCTTACCGACCGTGACGTTGGCTATACGTGAGCGATTCCGATCTCCCTTACAAAATAGCGCTTGGGGCCGATACACGGTGGAAGCACTGATGGTGGTGGGCGCAGTTAGTGTGGTACTGGGAGCATTTTTAATTGTGCAATTCCGGTATCTGTTTGCCGCAGTGCCTGAAACTCAGTTACACCAATTTGGCGTCCAAACCTACTCTGAGTACGTGCGCCGAGGATTTAGCGAACTGACATTGGTGGCGTGTATCGTCTATGCCGTAGTGGGGGCGAGTTTGCTGGTGTTGCGCCAAGCTGATAAACAAGCCCAGTTACTCAAAAAAGCTAACTTAGTATTACTCTCCGAAAGTTTAATTTTCATCTTCTCGATTTTTCGCCGCGTGCTGCTTTACCAAGCTGAGCATGGCTTAACTCGGATCAGAATTTATGGTTCATTGTTCTTGTTGATGATTATTGCGCTATCAGTAGTATTGATTTTGCGCCACCTCAAAGACAAGGTTAAAGAGTGGTATGTATATGAAATTGGCATTGCCATTGCCACACTTTTCTTGGTTATTTTTATCAACGTCGATCACTCAATCGCGACTACGTTCAAACCCACGGTTAATGAAGAAGTGGATTATGTCTATATTTCTCGCTTATCAGCGGATGGCGCTGAGGGCTGGGTAGAAGCGTATCAACATGCTCGTCAAGTAGTCATGGACCCTGCTTTAGCGAATAAAACGAGTTTTAGTGATGATGAAGCTCGGCATATTGTGTATGCCTATCAAACCCTGGCTAACATTCGTCGAAATTATGAGACCTTAACTAAGCGTTATGGAACCAAAGAAGAGCAAACAACTTTCTTTGGTCCAGACTATCAATCAAACTGGCCAGCTCGTCAGACTAACTTAGGTGAGCAACAAGCGTACCAACTGCTTCGACGTCACATTGCCATTGAAGAAATCAAAGAAGTTGCACCCCAATCCTGGAAGTTATATGACCTTTTGACTCCACAGCAACGCGCCCAGAATTATGACCGCTCAAGCCGAACGCCGTTGTTGGATTAAAACTGCGCTCAGTATTACCAGCAACCACAAACCTAATTGATTAGTAAGCAAGTAATGATCAAGGGCTAGAATGGGACAAAGGATGAAAAGGGCATTTACTAAGCCGGTGGTGACGCTACTATGGCGTCGAAGATACTCAAATCCCAAAATGATACATCCCAAGCCAATCACTCCGGTTTCTGCTATCCACAGTAACCCCACATGATGAACTGGTTGGACAAAACGCACTACTTCCCGACTCGGACTATGTTCCTCCACGTGAGCAGTAAAGTTGTTTAACCCCACCCCCAGTAATGGTTGGTCAAGGAACATTTTTATCGCTGCTTGATTTAGGTAGTTGCGGCGGGTAATTGATACATCATCATATCGGGAACTGAGGATATACATCAGCCCTGGTATGAGCACTAGGCAGCTGATAATCGATAGTATTTTAATAGCGGTACTTTTTTTTGTTGGCCAGTTGAGAGTATTCATTATCATCGCCACTATACCAGTGATGAGCATAGCCATAGCTGAGAATGATTGAGTGAGGAACAGCACACTTCCGCCAATTAAAGTGGCTAGTAACCATATAAATCGAACTGGTTTTGTTTGGGGTTGATGCTTTAATAACCAGAGTGAAGCTATCAGCCAGTACACGACGATCATCCCAGCTAAAATATTGGGATGGGCGGTGCTGCCATACGGCAAGATTTTTTCATGATCATTAAACGTGTCTTTGGCTAATCCTAGACTATGTTTAAAGTCAACTTCACCAAAAAAATAATATGGGGCGAGTGAGTGCTGGTATATAAATTGATAACTCCCTAATAGCGATTGCAGGATAAGTGCGCTGATAATAGCACCATAAAAAAGCATTTCTTTAAACACTTTCTTGTATTGAAGTGTGACAAAAACCAAGCTGATAAACTCCAATAACTTCACACCAAACCACAGGCTCGCTAGATTATGTGTAGTAAAAAATTGTCTTAACACTAGCAGCATTATGAGCACTAGCGTGGCTAATGATACTATCGACGGCCGCCAATTTTTGAATCGTGAGCCAAGTTTATTTATCCCCCACCACATTAACAGCGCCAGGATAAATAAATCACTGATATAAAACTTGGGAATGAGGTAATCAACTAATAAGCCATGAACGTAAGCGTCACTGATTGTTAATTTAAAAAACAAATTAAATGGAGCAGTAAAAATAATCGCAGCTATCAGCCCGGAAGCAATCCATTCCCGTCTCAAAAAGTGAGGCATGACTCTATTCTACTCAATTTTGCCAACTAAATCCGCTTTAAATTGTTGCTGAATAATTTTGACAATTTCTTTGCGGATCGGTTCTACTACCTCATTGGTCAAGTTACGTTCTGGATCATGATAGGTAATCGTAAACGTGTAATTTTGGAGATATACATCAGCCAACTGAACATCTGTCACCAAATTTGAAACAGTACCGATTGCACTCATGATTTCCCCTACTAACGTTTGAGGTGGGATCGTAAATGTTAAATCTTCTAATACCGGACTAGTCTTGGGAATCGGCTGATACGTGGGATGAGTCTTTAATACGTGTAACAAGTTTTTGAAACTCGCCTCAATGACCGTTTGTCCAGTTTTGAGAACACCAATAGTACCTAATTCCACCATTTGCTGGTGATCGTTAGTAACACAGACTGTAGCTGATTGTGAGTATAAGGCAGTAACGTGATCATTCACCTTGGTGTGCACGTTGGTGACAAAAAATTGTCGTAGTAATGCCTCCCACTCACCTTTGACTTGTCTGTAAGGTCGGGTAGATACCAAAGCTAACACTAGTTCTTGATTAGGTAGCTGATCAGTTTGGGGCTCATATGTATGTGCTAACTCGAAGACTGATAACTCAGGTTGAGAGCTATTTTGAGTCAAAATTTCTCGCAATGAAGGTAATAGTGATCGCCGTAAGTACACTCGATCATCAGTGAGCGGGTTTTGGAGTTTCAAATGTTGGTCAAGTTTATATCCAGATTCGAGAGCAATATGCTCACTGACCATGGAGTACGTATAGACTTCCTGCCAACCAATGGCGGCTAAGAAGCGCTTGAGACGATTTTCGATCGCAAAGTCCATACCTTCTGGTTTTATCAAAGGAATAGCAGTTGGCATGATCACACTTGGTAAGTTGTGATAGCCGTAAATCCGAGCAATTTCTTCGACAACGTCAGCGGGGATAGTGATATCGGGTCGGAAAGTAGGCGGCGTGACCGTGAAGGTAATTCCCTCTGCTTGTTCAGCAGTGGTGACTTGACAACCAAGATCACTAAGAATTTTAACAATCTGCTCTGTGGGTAACTTGATTCCTAAGTATTGGTTAATAGTTTCATGGGCGACGGTGACTGATTCGAGTGTGCGCTTACCAGGAAAGTCATCATATAAAGTGCTGGCGATTTGTGCATCACACAACTCTTGGTAAAGCTGAATCCCTCTCAACATCACATCATAGCCCGTGGCTGGATCGACATTTTTTTCTAACAGTTGAGCGGCTACGGTTCTGATGGCATGTGTCATGGAAGCAAACCGGACCTTTTTAGGATCAATGTCTTCCACAAATAAAAACACATTTTTCGTACTTTGATTAATTGAAGTGTTGAGTGTGCCTTTAATACTTGGCAAATCAATGATCTCTCCAGCTTGATTTTCAAAGACGATTTCTCCACCCACCGTTTCGTATTCGGCTCCATCTAACATCACAAATTTTTTACCAGCTTCTGCTTCTTTGATGATAAATTTTCCACCCAGCTCCATCACCTTGTCATAATCAAAAGCATGACACGGATGACCAAGTTCATGAGTGATGTAATTAGAAATATCGATGACACTGTCGTGAACATGCTGGTCAATTTGTAATAAACGTTTGGCCATCCAGTCAGGAGTCGGTGTCCGTTTGACATTGGCTAACACAATTCCCAGCGTGCGCTTATATAACCCAGGAGGACTGACAATTTGAGGCAAAGGTAGTTCTACGCTAGGCTTTAACTCTTGAGCCATTTTTTCCAGTTCTACCATGCGGGAATTATTCAATGAAGCCTTCACTCCAAATTGTTGCAAGATCACCGCTGCTTCGCGCGCAATCCCCCGCACTGACATACTGTCCACACGGTTGGTGGTGACTTCAATATCATAAACTGGTTCACCTTCCCGCTCATAAATCCGCTCTACAGAAGGACCACAGAGTGAGACCTGCTTTTGAATTTCTTCTGGGGCAGCGTCGGTATCTAAATATTCGGTTAACCATGAATGAGGAATAAGGATGTTCATAGGCCTAATTTCTTTCTTCTTAAGTGATCTATTATTCTTAAAAGAGGGTTCCGGGGGGTTAAATGGGTTGTGACGATGATGGAGTTATAGGGTTCAGAATGAAAACTCACGTCATATGATATCCCTGTGAAAAGGTCAACAATTCCTTCTCGAGACTTAATTGAGCGTCTATTACTAATATGCATCAGACCACTCATTTTTGTGATTTGGTGTTGTTTAGCAAACTCAGCTACTAGGGAACTTCCGGCAGCCATGATTCCTTTTCCTTGATATTCTTCTTTGATTTTTTTACTGTGAATATAGAGTTCTTTTTTTGTTTCATTCATATCAAAGGAGATGTGTCCAATTTTAGTATTGTTGGCAAAGATATGCATATCGTGTCTAATAGAGCCATGACCATTTATTACAAAGCGAATTTGTAGTGGCTGATCATGAATAGTAGTTTCAACAGTAACACCAGAGTTAGTTAATTGATCTAATAATTCTCGTCGCTGTTTTTCTTCTGAAGGCTCTCGATCTTCGAACGAATTTGCAGAGAAAAATGCCAACTTTTTGTCAACAATTTTTAATCGATCTGACATATATTCAATTAATTTAAAATTGCTCCAAAAATCTGAGATCACCGCTATAAAGTAAGCGGATGTCATCAATTTTGAGACCCTCTTTGAGGGTGTACGTGCGCTCGATGCCCCAGCCAAAGGCAAAGCCGGTATATTTACTGGGATCAATTCCGCCAGCTTTTAAAACATTAGGATGGACCATCCCGGCGCCTCCAACTTCATGCCAGCCGGATTTACAAAACCGACACTTCTGCTCTTCCCCATCACGAGTTACTTTGCCGGTGCCACTACAGACATGACAACTAAAATCTACCTCGAAGGATGGTTCGGTAAATTGAAAGTGAAATGGTCGAATTCGACTTTTGGTACCTGGGCCATAAAATTGTTGGGCAAAGTAATCCAGGGTGCCTTTAAGGTGTTGGATATTAATGCCCTTATCTACCACTAGGCCTTCAAACTGGTGAAACATTTGGGTGTGAGTCGCGTCTTGTTGCCGACGGTAGCACCGGGCAATGTTAATCATCCGCATCGGTGGCTGACTGTTGAGACGCTCCATTTCACGAACTTGACCATTAGACGTATGAGGGGTGAGGACCATCTTGCCGCCACCCACTAAGCTGGGGTGACGTTTACGAGGATCATTAGCATCGTAGGCCACGCCTTTTGAATTATCAGGCACGTCTACAAAAAAGGTTTCCCATTCATCGCGAGCCGGGTGGTCAGGAGGCATGTTTAACGACTCAAATGGATACCAATCCCAATCGACTTCCGGATAGCGGACGCGGGTAAAACCAATCTGTTCGAAAATATGAGTAATTTCTTCCATCGCTTGTGAAACGGGATGCACGTGACCGACCTTTGGTTGTTGGCCGGGCATAGTCAGGTCAATCCAATCTTGAGTAGTAGCTTGCTGAGCAGTATGAGCTTGAATTTGTGTTTCCAAATGAACCTTTAGTTCATTTAGTAACTGTCCGGCTTCTTTGCGACTCTCGACTGCCACATCTTTAATGCTTTTAGCCATCTCATTAAATAGGCCTTTTTTGCCCAGATACTTAGTTTCGAGAGTGGGTGCGTTTTCAGTGAGGTCGGCTTGAAGGTGAGCTTTGATGCTTTCGATTTGTGAAGTGAGGTCGTTGAGTGTTGACATAGTTGAGTAATCCTTATTGTACCTTTCTTCCCTTCTTTGTGTTTAACTAAATTCCTTTAAAACCAAAACGCCCCCCGCTGAGCGGGGGGCTTCTATTTCTAACTAATTACTTTGAGCGTTAACCCCGCACTTTTTCCACTAGGCTTTTAAACGCAGCAAAATCATTGACAGCTAATTCAGCTAACATCTTACGATTCACAGTCACATTAGCTTTTTTCATAGCATTAATGAAACGTGAATACTGCAATTTTTCATCAACTTGCTTCAAAGCCGCGTTGATGCGCACGATCCACAAGGAACGGAAGTCGCGCTTGCGCAATTTCCGACCTACAAAGGCGTATTGGCCAGCGTGCAACAATGCTTCTTTAGCGCGTTTGTATAAACGGCTGTTAGAACCACGGAACCCTTTGGTCAGCTTTAAAACTTTTTTATGACGGCGATGTCTGGTGAAACCACTTTTTGTTCTTGGCATGAATTATTCTTTCTGATACTTATGCTAAACCAAGCATTTGCTTGATTTTCTTGGCCCATTTGCCTTTGACTTCTACTGGCAAGCGATAGGCTCGAATAGCTTTCTTACTCTTGCGGCGGCGTAAGTGGCGCATGTTTTGAGAACGGCGCAAAACTTTACCGGTAGCAGTAATTTTGAAGCGTTTAGCAACGCCTTTGCGAGTTTTTTGTTTGACTTTTTGCATAACGTCTTTGGTGCTTAAGCTTCACTTGCTGTGGATTCAGGTGCAGCTGCGGGCTCTTTCGGTTTTTGCTTTTTGGCAGGCATTAACTGTGCAGTCAGTTTTTTACCTTGAAACTGGGGCTGTGTTTCAATGGTAGCGACTTCACTCGTAGCCTCAAAAATCTTTTTTAATACTTCGTATCCAAATTCTTTTTTACTCATTTGGCGGCCACTCTTAAAATCGACCGTCAATCTGACTTTATCGCCGCGGTTTAAAAATTCAAAGACGCGTTTTAACTTAGTTTGTAAGTCGCCTTCACCAATAAACGGTGAAAACTGCAGTTCTTTGAGCTCAGGACCTTTGGCTTTTTTACGATTCTCAGCTTCTTTTTGTTGTTGTTGATACTTGAACTTAGCCAAGTCGATCACTTTTACAATTGGAGGCTGCGCTTTCTCTGTGACCAGCACTAAATCTTTGCCTTCAGTCAATGCTATATCTTGAGCTTGCCGGGTAGGCATGACTCCAAGCATTTCCCCGCGCTCGTCTAAAACACGAACTTCGGGAAAACGAATTTGATGATTAGCCTTCACAAAAATTGTGGGCTGTCGGCGTTTTATGATGCGCTTTCTGATCACGCGAGATTAACTTCCTTTTACTACAAAGCAGGATTATACCATTTACCTGGCTTTTTTGTAAGAAAAAGATTATATCAAAGATTTTTACCTATGAAAGATCAGTTCTCAGCTTGTGCGCTCGATTATAGACATTGGTTTAAATTCCCTCCATACTAAGATTTATCATGAGTTACTGCTCTGTTTTTGGTGATGAAGTGGCAAAGTTGGATAAGCACGCTACCCAGCTGCAAAGTTATTTGGAGTCACAACAGACTCGGGCTTTAAAAGCTAAAGACCTTGAAGAGTTCTCTGAAGAGTTGTATAGATTTGAAGATGAAATTGGGAGTATTGATGCTGCCATGTTTAGTCGCCACAGCCACTTGATTGAAGAGTGGATAGAAAAAGTCATAATGCCTTCAGCTAAGGTGGTGGTTTCTCGTGAGGTAGGTACCTATAATCGAGTCCTTTCTACAAATGAAAAGCTTGAGATTAAGGGATATTGGCCAGCCGGGATTCATAAAGTTGATGGCGAAGTGAAATGGCATCCACGTGCCGACACTACACTTAAAAGCACCTCATTTATTAGAAAGCTTTCCTTTTTAGTAACTAGGTATGACAATCATAAAATACTTTGCCCCAGTTTAAGTGAAATGGTGTCCCTCAATGTGACTAGAAGTGATCAACTGGCTCGGTTGCATGATGGCACCACCTCAAAAGTGGAGCTCGAATGTCCAGAATTGATTCGCAGTAACCTGATTAATATTTGTGATCTGAAACGCTTTAGCGCGCCTCAGGTGAAACAATTATTACAACTGCTTGTCGACCAGGTTAATCAGACTGAGCTAGAAAATTTAGAAACAATCTCTGAGGTAGCATCCATTGAGCATGTGAATAACTTCAGACTACCACGCTTGATTACGGTAGGTCAGGGTATGGTTTCTGGCTGGCCTCGTTTAGATCATCAAATAAAAATTAAAAACTGCAGTATTGTGTCATTGCCGAGCATGGAGAATTGTTTTGCTCATCTGTTTCTTGACGATGTGCTGAGGTTTGAGATGCCTCAAACTAAAACAATTACTGGCAACGTTAGGTTAGTAAGCTACGTCAGAACTGTGGTAGCAGATAGCCTCGTTACGATTGGAGGCTCCCTAGATTGCCAGGTCATCAATGATATTAAAACATTTGATGCCTGGTTTAAAAGTTTGCGAAAAATTGGTAGTCAGTTTCGGGTTTCAATAACGGTGAGTTCGTTTGAATTAGCTCAAGAGTTATTAGCCCGCAGAAGAGCTGGGACATTAGAATTTGATGGGGCTGTGCAAGTCATGACACTTGAGGGAAGTGGAACACTGTATAACTAACATATGTCACACTGTTCTCGTTTTAAAACCAACTTGAGCCAGATTCGTCAGCAAATGGTGCTAGCCGAAGCAATGTTAGAGAGTATGCGTACCAGTGGCTGGTCCAAAGACCAGTTTGAAGTCTTATCAACCCAAGCTACTGAGATCTGGCATAGCTTAGAAGCACTTGAAAGAGAGATAGAGGAAAAGAACTTTGAATTAGCTGCTGTGTGGGCTGAAAAAAAGTTTCCACCACAAGATCATGCCACTGTGGAAATTGAGGCTGGTACTGAGTTTATTGTGTTGAAAAGCAATAGTGAGGTAGAAGTCAATGATTACTGGCCACATTTTGTAGAGGTAGTTGAGGCGGACATGAAGTGGTATTCCAGTGGTGGAAATACGCTAAAAAACACTAATTGGGCTAAAGATCTAGAAGTATTGATTACTGACTCAGATAAAGAAATTTTTACGGCGCCCGCTTTGAGTCTTATTGCCAATGATCTCAAAGTACTCCGCAATGACCAACCACAACAAGTGGTTTACTCCACGCGGACTAAGGCAGAACTCCATTTACCAGTTTTGGAACAAATTAATAATATTACGATTAATGATTTAAGTAAGTTCAGCGCTCCGCTTGTCCCCTTTCTTTATAAATTAGTGGTCAGAAATGTAGGGAGTATTGATCTATCTTCGTTAACCAGTATTGACGCTCATTGTGAGTTCGCAAACGTCTCAGATATGACTTTACCCAAAGTGAGTATGATTGGTAATAGAATTGGTGAAACGTTGCTGTTGCTTAATAATTGTCAGGGAACAATCAGCTTTCCCAAATTACGCGGTATTTATTGCAATGTGACACTGAAAAAAGTGGAACGTTTTTCTATTCCCCACGTGGATTATATGAGGGGAACCTTGACGATTATTGGTGACATTCAGCATGTCGAGGCGGGAACTCTGAGGAGAGTGGGTGCTGGGATAAGTTGTAAAACTCTGACTGATATCACCACTTTTGATACCTGGTTTCCTAAACTAGAAGAAGTAGGTGAAGATAGTAGTAATATCTCGTTTGAGGTTGGGTCAATGTCGGTAGCCCAAGCCTTACAAGATAAAAAACGACGCGGGGAACTCGTATTTGATGGTGATATTGTAGTCCATGAAGGCGGCACGATAAGAAGAGTGAATAGTAACTAGCAAGAGCATATAGTTAACAGATGAATCACAGTTGTCCGATATTTCAATCAACTTTAGCCGAGATTAAAGCTGAAGTTCATTCCCTTGAAGCAGAGCTAGAGAAGATGTTCGCTCATGGTGCGAGTGAGGCTCAGGTCTCAGAGGTGCAGCTCCGTTTGGGAAAATTATCGGATAGAAAGTTGCTATTTGATCAAGAGTTGGAAGCTAAGAAAAAAACTTTGGCTGAGAAATGGGTAGAAAACAATGTGGATTTTAAAGACAGTATTAGCTTTAAATACTCTGTAAAAAATCGTCATCTTCAAATGTTGGTTTCCCGGCCAGTAAACGCTCGAGTAAAAAATTATTGGCCAGAAATGATCATTACTTGGATGGGTAGCATAACCTGGGATCGATCTTTAGGTAAGTCCTTAAAAAATGTGCAGAGCTTTGGTGATTTACAATTGCCAGTCACAGCCTCGGACAACTTCGAGCTTACTGCCCCTCACTTAGGAATTTTCACTCGCTTGATTGCCCATAAAACCGATACAGATCCGAATATCCCTGCTATGGATAACAAAACTTCGAGGAGTCCTGTAAACATCAACTTTGAAAAGGCTCATAGTGGCAAATTCGTCGATCTGCAACATATAGAATCGGTAAGTATGCCAGAACTCGATCAGTTGGAGTCATTAGAGCTCATCAATGTCGGGAGATTAGAATTCACCAAATTACGTTTCGTAGTGTCATGGATGATGATTATGAATGTTCCTGAAGTTTTTTTACCATCACTCGAGATTATGGGACAAAGTGTAAGTGACATCATGGTGATAAATGATTGTCCGGGAACAGTCAATTTGCCAGAACTAAAAACATGTTTAGGGGATGTGGAGCTGAGGCATGTACATACGTTCCAGATTCCTAAATTAACTAAGATGAATAGTGATTTTCGTCTGCGAGGAAAAATAGAAGTGGTTAATGCACCACTATTGAGTGAAATTGAAGGGGGCATGCAGTGTGAGTATATGACGAGTTTAGAACAATTTTTGGAGTGGTTTCCAACACTAGAAAATGTGGGTAGATTTTACATTGATTCCGATGATAGTGATGTCTCTATTATTGTCGGTTCTCCCGAGTTAGCTCAAGCATTAATTGATCGTAAAAACCGGGGTTTATTACGGGTGGCAGGTAAAATTATTTATCGGAAACCAGGTGGCTAAGTGAGTGATCTCATCAGGTGGACGATACAGGACTCGAACCTGTGACCTCTTCAATGTCAATGAAGCGCTCTAACCAACTGAGCTAACCGTCCGTATAAGAACCTAGATTATAACCGAGAAATTGCGTTTATCAAAGTGTGGGGTTTGAGTGGTGAGGTGAGAGCACGTTCGTTAGAAGCTCTCTATTTTTGTGGTGCCATTGTGGTTCACTTTTGGGCATCTTTTGGTGTCATTCTGTGGCATGCCTAAATTTGACGGTGCTAAGAGAAGGACCTTAGCAGATAACTAACCATTAACCACCACTATATTGGCTATTGCGCTCGTGGTGCATCATGTCTTGGACAGTGGTCGTCTTTTCGTGGTCAGCGCCGCCGATGATCATCCCGGCTGCACCCTTACGTTTCTTTTTCTTGCTCTTTTTGGAGTGCATTTGTGTTGCCCAGGTGGCAGCACTCTTGATTTTTTGGCGTAACAACATGATGAAGGTGCGTAACTTTTGGAAGAAAGTAAGGTAATACTTGCCATCTTGGCCAGGATCAACGACCTCGGTCATCAAGGTCACTTCTACATCTTTGTGGAACTTGGCCACGTCTTTAGCCAACATCTTGAGTTCCTCGCGGAGTTTATCGATTTCTTCTTTGACTTTCTTTTCGCGAGAACTGAATAACTCATGTGTGTTGACGGGGTTAATTTGATCATGGAGTTTACGACGCATCATCTCTTTTTTGCGTTGCTCTTCCATCATTTTCTGTTGTTGCTCTAAAGCATTTTGATCATTGCCTTGAGAAAAATCGTAGTTACCACCCGTTTTAGATAAAGCATCACTGAAGGGATTTAAAGCATCGGTGGGCTGAGTGGAGGGGCCAGACATAGCCTGCTCAGTTTCCGCCAAAGCCCGCGCAAACGGATTCACAGGTTGTGAACGTTTAGCTGGGTTTGGTAGTGATTGAGCCATGCTACTCATACAAAATTAATTTGAAGAAAATAATTATAGGCTATTTTCCTCGAGAAGTCAAGCCTGGGTACTTTGGATGTACTATAGCAGAAAATACCACCCTTGCATAGCGAGCTCTACACATCTGGTGAGTAAGACGATGCCTGGAAAAAGGAAGGACCGAGCCGCCCAATTAGAGTTGTGCCAAAAAATCAACCGTGTGCTGGCGGGTTAAGACACCTTTTACGTAGCGACGGTACTCGTCATTTTGAGCTTGTTCGGCGCGTAATTTCTCATCTTGGATCTTTTGAATTTGCGCTTCGACATCAGCATCGGTCGGTACTATTTTTTCGGTGTTTGAAATGGTACTCAAAATGAAGTCCAGTTGAATCCGAGCCAATGCCGTGGCAGCTAACTCACCCGACAGCTGTTCAAACGTCATTCCGCGGCGAGTCAGATACTCGTCTAAGCTGAGTTTGAGCTGTTCGAGTTTTTCTACCAAGTGGTGCAGATCATGACGGGTCTCTTCTCTAACTAACAACTCAGGTACGGTAGGATTGATTGTGCGGATCAAGTGAGCAAAAATGGCTCGTAAATTGAGCTCTTTTTTGTCATCATCGGTCAAAGGTCGGGTAGTAGGTGCTGGTGGAGTTTGAGTGTCAGCACTCCCCTTTTTATCTTTAGAAGTGGTTTTTTTACTCTCTTCTGCTTGTTTTTTCTCTATTTCAGCAACTTGCTTGGCGGCTTCTTTTTTAGCTTCTGTAACAATTTTTTTATAATCACCTAGTTTAACCTCTGGTGCTTCAGCAATTTGAGCTTCGAGCTCCCAGTCTTGGCCAATGTGAAGACTGATCGGCTTGATATCAGGGTTAGTGAGCGGAACTTTTTTGGCTTTAGTGACGGCTTCGGTGTAAACCGCTGGTAAAAGCTGCTCTAAAACGGCATCGAGAATTTTTTCCTGACCAACGGCGCCTTCTGCTAACGCAGTGGGGGCTTTGCCAGCTCGAAAGCCTGGTAACTTGACGCGTTGAGCTAAGCGCTGGCGGATTTTGGTATAGACCGGTTCCACGGTTTTCCACGCTAAGGTCAGTTTGATGACGGTATTAGGGCCGATGGCAGTATTTTGAGACGCAGCAGGAGCATGACTGTGGTCATGATCATGGTTATGGTCGTGATCGTGATGACTGTGATCATGTGCAGCGGCTGATTTGGTTTTTGGTGTTGAGGTTTTAGGCATGGTGGCGATTATACACTGTAGATTGGCAAAACCAGATAGAAGGTTTAGAATCGAGAGGTCGTTGTGCAAAACTGAGTACGTTGCGCAACGGTCTTACTAACAATTACTCAAGAGCTTACGAGACACTATGTCACAAGACTCGATCATTTTACACGTAATCTGTGATTACGCCCCCAACGGCTTGGAGTTTGCCGAAATTAGTAACATGCTCCAATATAACCTGAGCAAGCCGCACGGAGTGCGGATTCACCCTACCTCTGTGCCCTCTTTGGACACCATGGCAGTGGGCTTTGTGACTGCTCAAGTGGCCTTTGCTCCTCACAAGGGTAAGAAATTTATTTACGGCAATGCTGCGCCTCGTCGCGATACCAGCAAAGCCATGAAAAATAATATTGATCATGGTATTAAGTATGCTCGGTTAGATAATGGCGTCGAGATTATTAATGTGTACTCAGAGTATGCATTTGGCTTTGTGAAAAAACACATTGTGGAGTTCCGTGACATTGATTGCCCAGCGGAAGGTTCACAGTTCCGCTCTCGTGACTTCTTCCCCGAGCGTGTGGCCCGCTTGATCGATGGCGATCGCTCGGTATTGACCCGAGAACTCGACGTCAATGAAATCCCCGACATTCCTCATAACTTAACAGCCTGGACTGACGGTTTTGGCAACATCAAAACCACCATGCGTCAATCCGACATTGATAAAATGAAGCTCAAAGCCGGTGACAAAGTCCAAGTGATTTTGAATGGGGTCAGTATGTTAGGTGTGATCGCCAAAGGCGGTTTCACAGTGCCTCGGGGTGTATTAGCAGTTAATGCCGGTTCATCTGGTTATGATGATCCGTTCATTGAGTTCTTCTTACGCGTGCATCATATGAAAGAAAAAACTGCCTCTGTGCGGTTTGACTATCCAGAAGGTGGCACCGAGTTTGAGATCAAGCCGATTTAATTTTAAGCCTATAACTTGCAAAACATAGCTGTTCGGGTTATAATTGGGTCATGCAAAATGATACCCTTTTGACTCGTGTTGGTCAGTTAAATGTTTTGAAACTTGGTTTAGGCTTATTTGTAGCCTGGCTGTTGTTTGTGATTGCCAATCCCATCGTAATGGTCCCCGTTGGTCATCGCGGTGTGGTGACTCGCTTTGGAGCTATTACTGGTCAATTACGTGGTGAAGGTATTCACTTCCGTATCCCTTTTGTAGAAGGTAACAAAAATATTGAAGTTCGGATTCAAAAAGAAGAAGTTTCTGCTACTGCGGCTTCTAAAGATTTACAATCAGTATCTTCAGTGGTGGCTGTTAATTACGCCGTCAACCCTAATCAAGTGGTCCAACTTTACCAAAATGTCGGTGAAGGGTATCGTGAACGCCTGATCTCCCCTGCCATCCAAGAATCGGTAAAGTCTGTTACAGCTCGTTTTACTGCTGAAGAGTTAATTACTAAACGTGGTGAAGTCAGTGACCAAATCTTAACTGAGTTACGCAATCGGTTAACCACTGAAGGTTTGACTGTCTCTGATTTAAACATCGTTGATTTTGACTTTTCTGCTTCTTTTAATCGGGCTATCGAAGAAAAAGTCACCGCTGAGCAAAATGCTTTGGCCGCCAAAAATAAACTTGAACAAGTTAAGTATGAAGCTGAGCAACAAGTGGCTGCTGCCAAAGGTAAAGCCGAAGCGCAACGTATCGAAGGTGTGGCTTTGAGTTCCAATCCTCAAGTCATTGAGCTCCGCGCCATTGAAAAATGGGACGGCCGCTTGCCTACCTACATGACTGGCACTAATACGCCGTTTGTGAAGATTAATTAATTCTGAGCGTTTTTGCTTTCTTTCTCAGCTCTCTGGCGTTCTATACGCTGAGCTTTTTTTCGACCAGAAAGTAAAACAATTTCATTATATTTTTTGCTTAGATCAATCTGTTCGATGCTGCTCTCGGCCCAGTTTACTATCTGCTCAGCTTGCGCAAGCACTATTGCCACTTTTTCTTGATCAATTTCTGCCTCATTTGAGCTGATTACTGAAAGCGATTTAATAATGCTTTTAGCCGTCTGAGTGACGTTACCTTGCAACTCCCTAATACTGTTCAACTGTAAAAAGTGATCTACGCTAAATTGAGACAGCGGGGCTTCTTTATAAAACTCAACCAAGTGTTGTGCGTCCACAAAAGTAAGAATATGGTTTAGTTGGGGTAAGGCTACTACTAATCGCGATAAATATTTATTAATCATCGGAGCAAATGATACCTTTTCTCCATCACTAAAGTCTGGCCACATACCGGCATAACCAATCATGATATTGGCACAATTTGCAAACTCCTGAATGAAGAACTTTAAATGAATTATTTGTTCCATGTGTTTCAGATGCTGAACCTCATGAGAATGAGCATTATTAAACGTGCTCATTGTATGTTCATGGCTAAAACCCACCACAGGCTGATTGTTCTCCTGTCTGATCTCACATAATGTGGTCAAAAAATGACTAAATTCTTCAAGGTTAGCGGTGACCATCAATTGAGATATTTCTCGTAAATAAGAGTTGCTATGTTCGGGGTTAAGGAAAAAAGTGGCTGAATTTTCTGTTGTTATCATAAGTGTAGAAATTGTAACTTAATAAGTAGCCAATGTGTATTATTAATTTTGAAATTTGATACTTTAGCGCTGTATACTAGCGGTATGAAAATTATTCCCAAGCAGGCCGCTATCCATGTCGATAAAGTTGAAGGCTCTTCAGTAGACTACTATATTTTTCCGGAATACGAACTGCACTATAACGAAATTAAACCCGGCACGGTCCAACAATGGCATCATCACCGTCAAATTTCAGAAACGCTGTATGTGATGGCCGGTGAAATCGAAGCGCACTGGGTGGATGAGGCTGGACAAAAACATATGCGAGTGATGAGTGTAGGTGATGTGGTGGAAGTAGAAAATACACCTCACACCTTTATTAACTCCAGTTCTGAAGTGGTGAAATTTATTGTTTTTCGCTTCGTGCCCACAGGTGAAGATAAGCGTGAATTGATTAAGAATGATAAAGTAATAGATACGAGCTTGGAGTAAGACTAAGTGCTTTCAGACACTTCCGCTGCAAAGGTGCTTTGCAGATAACTTTACCTTACAGATGCAGACAGTGGTGAGGTCTCATTGTACATTTGCGAAAATCCTGGCGCTTGATATCGATGAACGATGTGTCCTGTCACTGGATCTTTTCTGGCCCACGTCCGGAGTTGGATCATATTTGGTAGAGCTGCTTGATACATCTTCTCTCTATCAAATAAATCAGTTCGGGTAGGAGCTTTTAATTCAAATGTATCTTCACCGACTGTCTTGGAGAAAATCACTTTGTCGTACTCACCACTTTCTAGTTTGACTTGGGCTTCTTTTCTTTCCTGAGGAACCATTTTTAATACCATTTTGGCAAAAGTTTCACCTCTGAAAATTGTGGCATTATTAATTTGAATACCCCTCACCTTATTAGTACTGTTTTTGTCGTCAAAAGGGGCTGTAATCAGGGCAGGAGAATGATCAGTAAAAATGCTAAGTCCAGCTTTTTGAGCTATGGCATAACAATCACTATGTCCGGGGCCATTGAGAATCAAGCAAGGTTTTCCGTCTGGCTCTAGCTCCACTACTGCTACGCGATCACTGGGTTTAACATATTTGTCCCATTCTTCAACTGAGATTGCTGCAGGATAGGGACAAACTAACACTTCTCTGCCGGGACGAGTAGGATCCTCTATAGGAATAGGTTTAGATACTGCAACCTCGGGAACTTTATGAGCTCTCTCTTCAGAAGCTGTACTCTCGTTACGATTAGCCGGATGTGCAAAGGGAGAAAAGTAAGAATCTTCTTGCATTCAATATAGTATATACAAGAAATATAGTGAGAATAAAAGGTGCTAGCAAGCAGGCCAGAATTGGGTAGCAAACATTTCAAATTCACGTCCATATTCATCTTCGATAGGCTCACAATTTTCATTTGCTGTTCGTCCTCGATCATTACGTAATGAAAGAAGTGCTCCTGCAGGCAAGGTGTTTGGGTTATTTTTATCACGAATTAGGTACACTTGATTATTTATTTTAAGTCCAGGAATAACCGGTGATCCTGAATACCCTTCATAGGCTTTCCATCGTGGATATTGAGTACCATCAATACAATAGTTTGGATTATAAAGCTCAGGAATAGGCAAAATTTTGATCATTTCAGCATACTGCTCTGATTGGGTTGCTATGCTTACAATAGGTGGAGCATCCACAGGCATCGCAATTCCTAATACGGCTAAGTCATTTCTACCTTGGGCAAGTTTAAAGAGGTCTTTATATCTGGTAAATGGTTTCACAAAAGGGAGCTTGCCCTTTAAGGCATTGATTACATAATCAGGTTGAGAATTCATAGTTACCATGGGAACATCGGGATTCAAGCCTAAATTATTAGCGTTATTAGGTGTATTTGGGTGGCTAGCTGATTGGCAATGATACTCTCTACTGTGCGGATGGTACTTGCCCCAATTTTCAGCTACACCCAGTGAGGCATCTTTATTCAATCGAAAATCAATCATTTGTTGGCCGTTGGAAGTTCTAATTGCTGTGGGAAAGGTAGCTTGTAAAGAATGCTGGTCAACAAAAGCCCCATTAATACCAAGCAGATAATTTGCAGCTTGGTGAGTTTCAGCCATTAACCCAATGCCAGTATGTAGCACCCCCAAAACCCGACCGTCCTCCGAAAGTGACCCTGTTGCACGCAATGCGAATAAATCATCAGAAGGATTATTTATATCCTGAAGGTAGTGAGGAATAATATGAACGGCAGGTGAAACTACTTCCCAAGGTGAGACAAACTCTGCTTCAAAGCCTAGGATCTCAGTGAGTTGCTCATAGGTTTGAGCGTCTAGCACTTCAGCTTGGGCATGTGCAGCTTGAGAGTTTTCAAGCATTGGTATGAGATTAGCTGCCATAGCTACGCCCAAACCTAAACACTTTAAGAAAGTTCTTCGACTGATCTCATTTTGTTCAACACTTCTTTTGAGTTCTTTCATAAATCAAGGTGCACATTATACTACGGCTAATCATGAAGCAGCATTTTATTGGTGAGGATGATATTTTGTTTTGAGATGGAGGGTATAAATAAAAAAATGGCACTATGTTTTCGGTGTTATGAGCTGGGTAAGTTTTGTTAGAATAGGCGGTGACTAAAAATTTTATTAATCCTCTGAAAAATGATGAAACTCAGTCCAGAATTAGTAAAAAAAATTGAAGGGGTGTTTATAAACCCGCGAACCATGCTCAAAGTCAAACTGCATAAAGAAGCCTGGCAACAAGCAGGAGCAGTGGCGAGTGACAGAATTTCTGAATTTGATCCCCAATGTTTAATTCTATCGGGTGCGAGCGCTGAGATTAGTAATTTCTTTTTAAGCTGTTTTATTAAAAATTTAGATGCAATTGATATTATCCGTTTTAACAGCCAAGAGAATTGGTGGCTTTATAGAAGAGACTTTGGTCGCACTCCCCGACCCACCTTTAGAACAATTGGGGGCAAATTAATACCACCTCATGCTTGGAGCACTACTTCAAATAACTCAGCTGCAGATGAGATACTTAGAAAGTATCCGGGATTGCCACAGCAAGTAAACCAAAAATGCAGACAGATAGATCATCATCAATATAAAAGAATTGTTAACTTTGATGATTATCGAAGTACTATCAGTTATAAAGCTCGTCAATTTCCCGTTTCTTTGATGCTTAAGTTAAATACTCGACCTAATCTAGAGTCACTTTATATTACAGGGGAATCCGCACTCACTGATGTCTTGTATTACAAACTATCGTTCTACAGATTTATTGAAAACTGGGCAAGTTTACTTACTCGTCTTGATTCCCTAAATATAGAGACGGATCAATCAAAAATTGACACAGACCTTCAAAAAGCTTTAACAGATTTGCACGAAGAAGCAAAACTGGTGTTGAGCTGAGGTAACTCGAAGATAGTTTTCTGGGAACACAGCACTCCTCACATAAAACTATTCCAAAAAATTTCCCCATCATTCTTATTAGATTAATATTTGTTTATTACTCTATTTTGACAATAAATAAATACAATTATGTTTATGTCATTAGACAACAATCCTTATCAGCGAATGGCGGTTAGAACATTCTTGATAGAAAAATTAAGAACTATAGCTCATCAAAAAGAAGACCGTTGGAAAACTGATGTCAGCTTAAATGGATTTGTGCCTCTTCCAAGCGAAGAACCTTTGTACTTAGATCTTTCTCTAAAAGCTAATTTTTTTAGAACTTTATTACTACTATCCCACATTCCAGAATTGGCTTACGCTCTGGCAACACAAGAGATTGAGAAATTAAAGCGAAAAAATTATTACTAGGATGATTTCTCCCCGGAGCGGTTGCACTCCTCGCCAGGTGATTGGTTTGATTTAGAAGTAGTGAACAACGGCGATGAAAATTTAAGTGTTACTGAATCTGAAACTTAGATCAAAATCATAATATCTTTGTCTTTTGGCTTCCAAGGAAAAAGATGTTATTTAAAAATAAAAAGTACGCTCTTTTACTAATCATTATTCTTTTAGTTAGTGGCTTAGCTTTGTTGCAAGCTGTTTTTTCTTTCCCTTTAAAGGTTTCGAATAGTCAAATTAATGTCAGAAATGATAAGGAAATACTTAATCAGTATTTTGACTTGTCCAAACTCCCCAAAGCTAATGAAGTGAAGTGGATACAGGAAAAACCAGGCAAAATTTCTATGGTTCCCGGACCAACTGATTATGCTGTTACTGCAGTGTTGAGCTATGAAGAGTCAACCACCCCGCTTATTAAGGGCTTCCAATTAAAATCTCAGGAAGTATATGTCAGTGAAAGTTTATTGGAGAGCTGGGTGCCTTTGCCAGTGAGGAAGAGTTTTATACGTACTCAGGAAAATTATTTAAAATATGAAGGTCAAGGCTACTCAGCTCAACCTTTTCTCAAATCACCACTGAGCTCAGGATGGATTCTTTTTATCGACAATTATATTATTTTGTTTGGTGCTACGAGTTAAGTATCTTGAGGCACGGAGGGGATTCGCCCCGCTGAGCGGGGTTGCAGACCTAGCCGTCTCTTGAGGCACGGAGGGGATTCGAACCCCTGAACTGAGGTTTTGCAGACCTAGCCATTAACCACTCTGGTACCGTGCCATTAAATATATTTTTCTATTAACTTTTTAAAAGAGTTCCCGCCTTTATAACCTTTTATCTGTCGTTCTCTTGTTTGGGCTTCTTTTTTTGTATTGTAAGCCTCTTTATAAATAAGCTTAACGGGCAATCTAGTTTTTAGCGATTTAGTTCTGCCTAGATTATGTTCTGCAAGCCGGCTTTCTAAATCATTAGTACACCCTATGTAATACCCATTATCTTTTGCAGATTTAACGATGTATACGTAGTATTCCATTGTAATGAGGCACGGAGGGGATTCGCCCCGCTGAGCGGGGTTGCAGACCTAGCCATTAACCACTCTGGTACCGTGCCATTTTCAGTTTTAAGAAGCCAATTATAACTTCAATCGGTTTTAAATTCATCGGTAATTTGAAAGACAAATTCCAAATTCCCACATGTTATACTCAATTCATGCAAAAAATTAAGACCTTCTTTATTACCTTTTTCAAAAGTTTGACTCAACCCTCTTATTATAATGATGTGCTTGCCGCCCCAAGTAGTTTTTCATGGAAGTATTTTTTGGTTTTGCATTTGTTACTCTCACTTTTTGTGACAGCATTAATCATGATTCCTGTGGCAGCTTTTGATGCTATCAGTGCCATTAATCAAAGTTTTTCCGTTTATCCTTCAGATCTTGAGGTGAAAGTAGCCGATCAACGGATTGATATTAATCAGCCTCTTCCCTACTCTATACCTTTCCCTGCTGAGTGGACGGAAGAAATGGACGAAGACATCAAAAAAGATATTGATGTGGAAGATATCCCACTTAACGAAGCTGAAGACATGAATTTGGTCACCTTCGTGGAAGATGGCACGATTGCTTCCAATCAAGATTTTTACGCTCACAACTCATTAGCAGTTGTTTCGCCTACGACGATGTACTTTTTGAAAGACGTCGATACTGGTGAGGTCCGATCATACCCAGTGCCTGAGACAGAGCAACCTTTACTTATCAATGGCACGATGATTGATGAGCTCCAAAACAAAATTGTTAACTTCCCTGCAATCAAACAAAAATGGTACGTGCCTGCTTTAGGTTTATTTTTATTAGTCTTCATGTATCCTACGATTGTGGTATGGCGGATGCTGACTATTTTCGTGTACTCAATCGTGGTTTACTTTGCCGCGGCTTGGTTTATGAGAGCTAAACAACTTACTTTTGGTGAAGTTTACAAACTGGGCTTGCACGCGATTACTTCAGTGATTGTGGTCACGTTAGTCGCTGAATATGCTGCCAACTATAGTATCGGTGGTTGGAGTTACTTTTTCTTATACGCCATTTGGATGGTAGTGATCATGACACAGGTCCGTAACACCGCTACACTGAAACCTGTGGCAACTCACACTGAACCTACCCGAACTACTCATAAAAAAGCCGTTACTAAAACTACTAAAAAAAGTAAATAAGAATCATTATGGCAACGATCGTTATCTTACTCATCTTTGGTTACATCATGTATTTAATGTTTGGCAATCGCCCAGCTGGCGAAGTCAACGCCAAAACACCGCCTCCGGTAGTAGAAAAAGTGGTTTTTCCTCGCTACTTTACCTGGGCACTAGTGATTGTTGTTGTCGGTTTTAATTTATTTGCCTATGACGTTAACTATGGCGTGGGGACGGGCTTATTCAACCTTGCCGTCTTAACTGCTTGGGCTTTGTTGTATCGCCGGGAACAACGCTTCCCAATGTGGTGGATGCTGATGGGGATGAGTGTCATTGCGGGCTTGGGCATTGGGATGCGTGCCAATGGCTTTGTGCAGTCGGTAGACAGCACTGTCACCATCTTAGTGTTATTGACGATGATTCTCTTTTTTGTTCTCGATCAAGTGAAGTGGCAGGGCTTGTGGTTATTTAAACATGGGCTGAGATTAATCCCTCATAGTTTCGGACAGTTTGGGTTACTTTTGAAGCAGTCACAACGACCAGAGCTCGCTAATAAAATCACTATGGTCACGATTATCAAACGGACATTTATCACCTTAATCATTGTGGCCTTTTTTGCCAATGTTTTATCCAGTGCCGATCCCATCTTTGCACAGTTAATCGAGCGGATTAAAGATGAGGCTATTGGACGGGTGCTGGTCTCTGTCATCATTGCCGTTTTAGCAAGTGTTTTGTTAACGATTCGTCACAAAACGAGTGATGATGAAATTCAGCTAAAGTTTTTCTCCTTCGGCGATTTATTGGCCCCGATGGTGGGTGTGGTGGTGGTATTTGGTGTGTTTTTATTTGTGCAAGCTAAATATCTATTTGGCAGTCATACTGACTTACCGGTGATTGGCTTAACCTACTCAGAATACGTGCGCAAAGGTTTTCAAGAATTATTGATGGCTACTTTCTTTGGGGCATTGTTAGTCTATGTAGTCACTGTCAAACAACGCATTTTGTCGCTAGCTTCTCAAATTACACAACTACAAGTGCTGTCAGCAGTGTTGGTGGGTGAGTTATTTTTAGTCTTAGGCTCAGCTGTCCAACGCGACTTACTGTATGTGGAAGCCTATGGCTTAACACGGGTCAGAATTGTGGGTGGGATTTTCCTGATGTGGTTAGCAGTGATACTGGCTTTATTACTCGTGTTTGCAGTCTGGCGAAAAATGAGTGAACGTCGATTGCTGGCAGGTATGGTAGTGGCGAGTTCCGTGGTGGTCTTGCTTTTAAACGTTGTTAATGTCGATCACATTGTGGCAACTGCTCAGCCACCTCGTGATAACAGTAAAGATTATTTTTACATTAATAGCTTGTCCGAAGATGGTCGCGTAGCGTGGGAACCATCAGTGGGTGCCGCTGAAGAAGTTTTTAATCGTTTCAAAACGGAGTCAACTTTGACTGATGGTCAAAAAGAGAGTTTGGCTAAGGCTAAATTATCCTTGATTGCCCTGCAAGAAAAACGTGATGCTTTATTTAAAAAATACGGAACGCTTGCTCAAGTCCAGCAAGTGATGCAGGCCGACAATTTATATGAATCTTCTACTGACTTTACCGTTCCTGAGTCATTGAAACGGCAACGGGCGTGGCAATCCAGCATTCTCAGTGAGAAAAAAGCCTACGAATTTATTAATGACAATCAGGCACTATTCGATCGTGTTGACCAGTTAGTCACCGAAATTGACGCCTACCAAGATCAATATGGCATTAATCTCTATGATCAAGAGTATAAATTATTATATGAATATAAATATCCATTTGTGGATATTGATTTAAATTACTACCCCCGATCAGTGAGTCAGGTGGAAGATGAACCACTTGCTTCCCCTACCGCTTCACCGTTGTTAATGGTGCCATCACCGAGTCCTTCACCTTCTCTGCGGCCTACCCCGTCGCCAAGTTTGGCACCACGTTTGACACCGCCACCGTTGCCATCACTTAATCCTGGAAGAGGTGTGCAGAACGGCAATGGGCCGCGGAATTAAGGTTCCCTTTAAGGCTGTCATTTTGTTGTGCGTGGGTGAGTCTCAAAGTTACTCCTGTAAAGGCATTCTCTTTTACCGAACTAATTTAGGCATACACCAAAATGGCACCAAATGGTGCATAAAAAAGCACTAAAGTGGCACCTCGAAAATGAGGGGTTATGAGTGAAGGTGTGACTACTCTAGTTTAGAAGTCAAATGAGTACTTTTGATACCTGGAAGTCAGTGGCGATCCAATTAAGCCCCAATATTCTTTAGCATGGCAATCAATGATCGCTGACGCAATGGTGGGCATAGCGCCAAATCGGCAGATAGTATTTTCCCCAGGCATTTGATTACTTCCACAGTCACGTAGTATGTTTTTCATGTTTGCAATTGATAGTGTTGGTTGATGAGTAAGTTGTTGTAAACGGGCGTAGCGTTGAGTGCTGCTTGGTTGAGAGTGATACGCATCGAGCTTCTTCATGCTCGAGCTCTGATAATGGTTGGTGGCTACTAGGCGAGTGCCGCGTTTGAGTTTGAGCTGTGAAGGTGAGATCTCCATTTTGATAAGCTCACCATCTATATCTCCAATAGTGATAATGCCGCTATTGCCCAAAGGTGTACTTTGAAAAAAGTGTACTGCTTCGGTGGTTGAAGCACAATTAAGAAGAGCCTCTTGAACCATAATTGATAATGGCACTCCTATTTTGGATTCTTCTAAAGCATGAGCATTATTGAGTGAAATACCTAAACCCTTTTCATTTACTCCTTGTGCCAAAGCGAGGGTTGGTATCATTCCATGTCCGATCACCTTATGTTTACCAGTGACATTGAGTTTGGTGATAAATAGAAAGTCTTGTAGGTCTAAGGGATAGTCAAAGTTTTTGCCAATCAAACAAGCTGGCTGGCAAGAAAAATCGGCTAAAGCTACCGTAGAACAGTAATCCAATCTGAATGATTTTTTAAAAAAAGCTAAACGAGTTTTAAGAACGTTGGCTAACGAGAAAAAAAGGATATCTTCAAAATCGCGATGTGAACCTTCAGCTAACCCGTGCAGATAAGCAATAGAATCTGGTACATGTTTTTCCAAGGTGTCAATAAAGTGACGGTTAGTTAGCCATTTTAATACGGGGTAAACCAAACTATAGGGCAAAAAATTGAGTCGTATTTCTTTACCAATGGTTAAGTTGGGCAGAATTTCGAAGAATGACTCAATTTCTGATGAAAAGTGTTTTCCTTGTGCAATTCCAGCTTCTTGCGCTGTGCCAATTAAAGTAGCTTCTTTGAAAGACATGTGGTGGATTATACCAAGCTATAATCCCGCAAAATAACTTCCGTACAGTTCTTGTGCTTTAGCTCGAGCGGCGGCAGGATCTTCTGAACCAATTAATAAATTGATGCCTTCATTACAGCGTTTAGTTCGAAAGTACTGCTTCTCGCCACAAAAGCGACCGACAATTAACCTTTGAGGATCGAAAGCAACTTCACCGCTAGCAACGCCTGGTTCCAGTAAGGTGCTTAGGTTGGCACTGATTTCTGCAGCGATTTTTTGGGTGGTAATCAGAGAGCCGGTATAAACAGTAAATATTTTTCCGTCATCAATCTCACCACCCTGCAGGAATTTGTGCTCATAATCATGAGCCATTAAAAATTCTGATACGCTTTTGGCATTACTGGGCTTCACATTCAGATGAAGTTTATAGCCAATATCGGGTTCGGGTTGGCCAGTCACATTTTTCCAAAACCCCCAGTCTAGGCGAGAGTGATATTTGTATTCTTTAAGCTGGGCTTCAGTTTGGAACTCATCGAGTGTCAGCTTCAAATGACCATCAGGAGAAAATGAAGCAGCGACTCGATCCCAAATAGTGCGGGGTGCAGCCGGTTGTCCAAGCGCTGGATCCCACTCAGGGTTCGTACGTGGCTGGGGAATTTTAGGCGCTTTAGTTCCTTTTAATGCTTGCTCCCATGGATTTTCATCTTCATGCATGTTGCTATCATACTAAACTCCGAGAATAGCTACTACATGCTACAATAACAAGCGATGAATTCCAGACAAAAAACCTACTACATCCACACCTTCGGCTGCCAATCAAATAAGAGTGATTCAGAGCGGATTGCCGGTGATTATGCTGCGCGCGGGTATCTGGAAGTAGATGATTGGCGTAAATGTGATGAGTTGGTGGTGAATACGTGTGCGGTGCGGCAACGGGCTGAAGATCGGGCTAAAGGTTTTTTAAATAACGTCAAAATTCATTTTAATGAGCTTGGTCACTCGCGGCCCAAGATTATTTTGACTGGCTGCATGACACATCACGGCCATGACAAGTTATATGAGATGTTGCCAATTGTGGACGAAATTTTGCCGATAAATGAAGTTGGTTTTAACAACGCTGCGGTTCGCAAAGATAAGAAACATGCATGGCTGCCAATCTCAACGGGCTGTAACTCTTTTTGCACCTTTTGTATTGTGCCCTACTCACGGGGTCGTGAGCAGTCACGCAGTTTTGAGTCGATCATGGATGAAGTCCAGCGGTTAGTTGATGAAGGTTACGAGGAAATAACGTTGCTGGGTATGAATGTTAATTCATGGGGTTTGGAAAAAGTCGGTATTGGTTTTCGCAAATTAATGATGGAAAACAAAAATTTTACGCGCGAGGATTTACCTGATAACCAATCACAATACTTACGCGCCGATGAAACGCCCCCATTTGTAAAATTAGTCCGCGCCATTTCATCATTTGATCAAATTAAAAAGATTCGTTTTTTGACCAGTAATCCATGGGACTTCCATGACGAACTGATTGAAGAAGTGGTCACCAATCCCAAGATTGACCGCTATGTCCATTTACCAGTTCAGTCAGGCAGTAATGAAGTACTCTATCGGATGAATCGGGGTTACACGCGCGAACGTTACGTTGAGATTGTGAATAAACTGCGCGCTGGTGATCCTAACATTATTATTGGTACCGATATCATTGTGGGATTTCCCGGTGAGACTGAAGCTGAGTTCCAGGAAACAGTCAAGTTAGCTGAAGAAATTAACTGGCACGTCGGTTTTGTGGCGATCTACTCTCCTCGCCCTGGTACTGCCAGTTGGCGAATTTATCCAGACGACATTCCACACGCTATCAAGAAAGAACGTTGGGAAATCCTTGATCAAATTATTAATAAAGATAACTTGCATCAGCGCCCCGTCATCGTCTAATGACAACTACTTTGCCTTTAATTTCCGTGATTGGTCCCACCGCAGTTGGTAAAAGTCAGGTGGCGCTGGATATAGCACAGCTGGCTCTTAGTAACGGCTGGGTGGACGAAGTTCATCTCATTTCTGCCGATTCGCGACAGGTTTATCAAGGCTTAGAAGTGATAACTGGCGCTGATATCCCGGTTGATTTTCGCACCAGTCAGGATAAGAATTTTCTCTATCCTTACTTTGAGCATGACAAGTGTTATCTTCATGGTGTGTCGGTGATTCCTGTAACGCATGAGTGGTCGGTGGCGCACTTTCATGAATTAGTGTGGTCGGTAGTTAATAAAGTTATGAGCTGTAAAGCCATGATAATTATGGTGGGTGGGACTGGACTCTATCATCATCACTGGCGCAATCAAGATCCGCAGTTGCAGATACCACCTAATGAAGAGCTGCGTCAAAATCTGAGTGACCTAAACTTAGATGCACTTCACCATCGTTTGGCTGAGCTTAACCCTCAGCGGCTGCAAAATATGAATCACGCTGATCGTCATAATCCGCGACGGCTGATGCGGGCAATTGAACTGGAAGTAGCTCAGCCAGTTGAGCTTAATTATCAGCCTTCGTCACTATCAGTTTCTCCGGTCACTTTTCATGAATTAACATTTGGTTTAACTGATGAGTTAGAAGTCATTGAACAGCGCATTACTGCTCGGGTGGAGCAGCGCTTAGCTGCGGGAGCTATCAGTGAGGTAGAACGCTTGCACGCAATTAGTGAGGATGCACAACAAAAGTTACCAGTTTTTTCCAGTACTGGGGTGCGAGAGATTATGATCTATCTCCAAGGAGAAATGTCTAAAGATGAGTGTATCGCACGGTGGTCTTTGCGTGAGTTTCAGTATGCCAAACGCCAGTTAACGTGGTGGAAAAAGCATTTTGAAGGTAAATGGTTGATGAGTAGTAATGCAGAAACCTTGCCGACAATTCATTCTACGGTGTCAGAGTTTTTGACATCTGCCCTCTAGCCAGAAAGAAAAAAATCCTGGTATACTAAATATATGTTCGGTTACTCTTCTCATCGTCATACAGTTGATGTTTCACCCTCCATTGTCATTTTTTCACTCGCACTGATTTTAGGTTTATTTTTTGTGTACTATGTGCGGTCGATTTTAATATTGCTCTTTTTAGCTTTTATTGTAATGGTGGCCTTAAATCCCGCCGTGACCTTTTTACAAAAACGAGCGCGCTTGCCTCGAGCCTTGAGTGCAGCAGTGATTTATTTATTAGTCATCATCAGTATGAGCGTGATGATTGGTTTGTTTGTGCCACCAATTGCCCAAGATGTATATCATTTGCTGCTGACCTTTGAGATTCCCTTTTTGCAGCAAGAAATATCAGATTTCCGTTTCACGGTAACCGAGCTCAGTGCGCTGGCTGATCGAGTTGGTAGTTCAGTTGGGGTTGTTTTCTCGGCTATTACCTCCACTTTTACTAGTATTTTTACATCAGTGACGTTGATCGTGATGTCATTTTACTTAATGATTGATCGACCATATCTTCACCGCAAGATTCAGTGGTTTACCCGCAATCCTCGCCACATCAAATTGGCCGAGGAGTTTGTAAATTCTTTAGAGCATCAGCTCGGAGGATGGGTGCGCGGCCAATTAATTCTGATGTCATTGATTGGCGTTTTGACTTACATCGGCTTATATCTTTTGAACGTTCCGTATGCCTTGCCGTTAGCTGTGTTGGCTGGATTATTAGAGATCCTCCCTAACTTAGGACCGACAATCGCCGCCATCCCAGCAGTAATTTTAGCTTATGCTAGCTTTGGCCCGGTTTTAGCTGGTAGTACAGCTTTGTTTTACATCGTGATTCAACAAGTTGAGAATAACGTCATTGTCCCTAAAATCATGAAAGATAATGCCGACGTCAATCCATTAGTTGCGATTGTCACGATTTTGATTGGTTTTAAGTTAGCCAGTGTGGTAGGTGCCTTGTTGGCAGTTCCCTCATATATTGTGATTAGAACTGTGTATAGTTTGTGGTATCGCCAACAACAACAGTAAAATTCTTTGTTTCATCCTTCGCCAGGCTTGAAAATTCTACTATTATAGGATATAGTAATGATGTGTGACCGGGTATTGGCCCTGGACTCTCGTAGTTCAGGGAGGAAAGTCCGGACAGCAGGACATAGGGTGTCTATCGAAAGGTAGAGCGCGAGCTCAGCTCGCTGACAGCTAGAGCCACAGTGACGATGCGGGTGGCGCCGCGTGAAACGACCAAGCTTCTGGGTCTCTGTACTGGCGCTTGCGCCAAGTACATGAGGGCAATCCTCCCCGCTGCAACTGCCGACCTTCACTTGATTGGAGATGTCCCCGACCACGCTCAGCGTGGTGAGTGATACTGTCGCAGGCATTAGATAGATCAATACCTAAAACAGAATCTGGCTTACGGGTTACACGCGCTTGTATTTTAGGCCTGCCTAGAGGTAATGGGCGGGCTTAACAACTTTCCCCCTATACCGTATAATCGTGTCATGAACCCAACCTTGATCACCAACTTCCAAAACACCTTTCAATTTGTGACAGCGCAAACGATCGCTCAATTCTCAGTCTATTTGCCTCGGATTGTGGGCGCTTTGCTCGTGTTTTTAATTGGGACAGTGATTGCTAAAGCTTTCAAGCGCGTAGTCATCAAAATTTTAGAAACGATGCGCGTTTCTAAAGCCGTCAAAAACACTCCCATTGAGCACTTTGTCGCTCACACCGAAGCGACTCAAAAAATCGAAGTATTATTAGGTTCGATCGTATATTGGCTGATCATGTTGCTGGTGATTCACACTACAGTCACTATCTTGGGCTTGGATCCGGTTTCGCGTGTGTTGGATAAGGTTTTAGCATACATTCCTCAGGTCTTTTCAGCCATATTAGTCTTATTCTTTGGGACTTTATTGGCAGGAGTGGTAGAAAGCGTCGTCAAAGCTTCCATTAAGAGTATTGATGGTCACGCTTCTCGCCTCTTGGGCAAGGTGTCGAGTTACATGGTCATCACTATCAGTGTCATGGCTGCTATTTCAGAGCTTGGTATTGCTCGTGACTTCATCATGATTTTATTCCAAGGTTTCATTGCCATGATTGCTCTCGGCTTTGGTTTAGCCATCGGTTTGGGTGGCAAAGACGTGGTGGGCAAAATGCTCACTAGCTGGTATGACAAAACCGTGACTGAGATTGAAGAGAAGTAAGATTTTCCTATAAAACTGGTTGGATTTCGTGGGTGCTCAATGTCTTGAGGGCAGCGTGTCGAAGACTTTGATAGGATCCGACGCTACTCAATTGTTTGAGGCCGGCTTCACCTTTAATTTGGTCCGCCCCCAGTGGTGAGTATAAGTAACGAGCAGTGTTAAGCACATATTTCCCCAAGCTTGATTCTACTGACTGAGCATTACTTTCAGTTAACTTTTCTAACTCCTGAATGCTGTTTTCATAATGAGCAGCTGTGCGCATGTATAAAGCATATAATTTGGCTCGGGAAAAAGATGAAGTAGGCCGTAATAACCTGTCAAAAGTGAAGGCATCTTCAAACAATTGGGAAGCTTCAGCAGTTTTATGTTGAGTGATCAAAATTTTGCCTTTTAAGTTCAGCACCGTTAAAGCCCAAATTGAGTTTGATAAAGTGACATTCGTGAGGGATTTATTTAGGTAATACGATGATTCGGTTAAATTTCCTTTGACAAGGTGATAAAGAGCTTGATGGCGTTCATACCATGATTGGAAGTAAATATTTGGATTGCGTTGTAATATGTCAGCTGTTTTTGCTGCATATAACTCAGCCATGAGCCAGTTATGCTGGCCAATATAAATTTTAATCATGTCCAGGAGCGTTCTCAAGAAGTGATGACGATAGATAATGGGATCCAGATAATCTAATGCTCGTTGATGAGCGTGTAATGCTCTCTCCGGTTGATCATTATAAAAGTATATTTCGCCATTAATTCTATTTGTTATTCCTAATAGTTCTCGATCTTGTAACTGCTCGGCAAGTGCAATTGCTTCATCAATAGTTTGTTTACTAGTTAAGAGATTTCTTTGGCAGTGAACTAAATAATGGGCTTCACAAATCAATTGTTTACAGCGATAGTAAAGACCTCTTCCCGGCTTGGTATTAAGTAATGCTAGCTGTTCTTTGACTTCGTGAAAATTTCCCAATTCAAGATTGGATTGAATGACCAAGAAAATTTGATCACTACTCAAGGATTCCAAATCGTTGCAAGCATGATTTTTAAGCTGATCAAGATACCCTTGATTCCACAATGATTTAATAACTTCATCGATGTGCGATTCTTTATTATTCACCAATGCGACGGAGGGTTGTGTTCCCTGAACCTGATTATTGATGATGAGTTGGAGAACTTTAGTTTTGCTTAAGCCTAAGCTTTGACTGAGGTGATTGAGCTTTTTCCAGTCATTGGCATTGAGATGGAAGGTGAAGCTGGTAGTGTTATCGTTGTGGGGTACTGAGCTTAATTGAAAATGATCAGGTGTCACTTGCAGCCAGTCACGAAGGAGCTTGGCTTTAGTCAGGCCTGATTTTAAAGCTTTCTCTTCAAAGTGTGCTGCTAATGAGCGACTTAACCTAAATGTGATACGGTGTTTAAGCATAGTTTAAGTACTTGGTTAGAGGTGACTGCCATAACAACTTAAACACTTGTAATGAATATGAAGCTAATTGCTTGTTATTCATTATTACAGCGGAGGGCACTCCTTCATTGCGGACAATAATGGTTTTGTTTGGTGTGGTGATATACCCTACGCAATTGAGAGTTTGTGGCGTGGAAAATAGTTTGTGATCAAATTGGTAACTGGGTAAAACAGCACTGGCATTACGTAAAAAATTTCTACTGGGCTCATTATCAAGAGTAATACTTCGAGCTTTAAGGTAACCTTTTTGTGTGGCATAGACATAGTCAAAGAAGTTTCCTGGGAACATCTCCTCTATGGCTTTACTATCAGTAACTGAAAAAATGTGTTGATCTTTAATTAATTCTAAATATAACTGCCATACTCTATCCTTGCCTTTAATGTTAAATGCCTCAGCATTTTTAGGGATATGTACTAAAGGTGTGTTTAGATGAGGATTAAACTCAGCAGTTAAATGGTATTGAATAATGGCTTGCACCAGCCGATTAAGCGTCAAGTCAAACTCTTGTGAAAGCTTTTGTAAGAGTTCAAATAATGATGGTTCCAGTTGAATCGAATAATTAATTTCAAAACCACCAGCTTCTAATCTATTGAGAGGCAATGAGAGTAACGGTTGTTGGAGCCACTGGCGAAGCAGTGATGATTTAGTAATGCCCTCTTTGTCTGCACGAGCTTGAAAAGCAGTTGCTAAAGAGGCAGGAATGCGGATATTAATTTTTTTCATGATTAATCTGAATTAGAGAGCGTCTGCCACTGCATGTTAAATAATGTGTGAGCATACTGAACCAGCTGAGGATCAGTAATAATAGTAGCCTGAGGTTCAGTCCCGCCATGTTCAACAATAAACTTGGTTGGAGAAATGAGATATCCAAGGCAATTAGGCTGAAGAATACCACTGTGAAACTTATTTGATTGAGAAAATTGTGGAGAAATTGCCAGTGCCTTGGTATAGAAGGCTTTACCAACTTCATTAGGAATAGCAATACTCCTGATATTAAGGTAACCTTTATTCATAGCATAAATAAATTCATAAAAATTATCTGGGAAAAGTTGCTCAAAGGCTTCGTCATCTGTGACCATGGATAAATTCCGTTCATTTATTAATGATAGATACATTTTACGAAAGTTGTCCTTGCCTTTAATAATGACACTAGATGAAGCGATTTCAGTAGGAATTTGGCTAGAGTATGATGGAAATAATAAATCTTGAGTGTGGGTTTTGATTACCTGAATCAGTAGAAGATTGACGCTAACTCCAAATTCAGTTGCGATTTTGGTGGTTAAATGAGCCTCTGATTCACTCAGATTAAATGAGTAACTTATCTGAGGTTGTTGAGAATAAACCCGCTGAATTTGGAAAAATGGCATTGGTCGCCGGAGCCAAGCTTTGAGAAGTGAGCTTTTGGTCACCCCACTTCTTTTTGCTTTTTCATGAAAAGCTAAGAAAAGAGTGGCTGGAAGCCGTATATTTAACTTTTTCATGATTTGTTTCAAGATGGAGCAATTATACCAAGTTCGTCTCTGTGTGCCAAAAAATGACAGCAAAGTGCTGTAATGTTAGACCAAAGGCTGGAGCCGATGATGCAATAAGACAGTTTGAGCAGCTTGAGCCATGCCAGGGTAGATACTAGTTGCATGTAGCTCTTTAAGACCTTCTTCTCCTTTTTGTTTCTCTGAGGCATTAGGAGCAAAGAGGTATTGAGCAGCAACATGCATGTACTTTCTAAAATCTAGTAAAACTGGGAGTTGGTCAGGTCTGAGGTGAGCTAGGTTTTCAAGCTCTTTCAAGGACATAGTATCACCTTTGCTAACTCTCATAAATAAATGATTAAACTCTGAGCGATGATAAGCTATTGGACGCAAAAAAGTATCGAGAGTCAGCGATTTTTCAAAGTAATGCTCAGCCTCATTATTTTTATTTAAACTCAGTAATATTTGGGCCTTTTCGCGATAGGCAATAGTTTGATCAAACTGACTATTCACCGCACTGCTCAAAGCAATAGATTTTTCAATAGTATAGAGAGCTTGTTGGGGCTGGTTTTGTTGAAGTTGTTTTCTAGATAATTGTAAGTAGTACCATGATTGAAATGAAGCATTTGGATTTTCGGTTAAAATTTCATCTGCTTTTTGTAAATAATAATTAACTAATGGCCAGTTTTTTTGACCAATATAAATGCGGACTAAATGCAGCACTGTATATAAGAAATCAAGAGGATACTCAATCGGGTCCAAGTACTCTAGGGACAGTAAATAATTATGAATGATGACGGGAGTATTCCCAAGGTAAAAATTAACTTCACCAATGACGCGGTGGATAATCCCTAAAGACAAACGGTCTCGACGAACTTTAGCGATGGTTAAGGCTTGGTTAAGTAACTCCTGGCAAGTTTCATTATCATGAGTGTTTCGAATTAAATGCGCAGCTCTATATGCCAAATATAAGGGATAATAATTTGACTGTGATGTAATAACTCTAGCTTCTTTAATAAACGTCAGTAATTCTTGAGTGTGAGAAAAGTTGCCCATCCGCAAACTAGTTTTTACTAAGGTTATTACATCGCGTGGAGACAAATTTTCAAGTAACCGATCTCCCTCTCTGACGGCTTCTAATAAATAACCTGTTTTCCAGAGGTCTTCAATAGCATTTGAGGATTTTTGGCTATTTAGTAAAGTAGTACTATGATGAGCACTAGAACGCTGGACACGATCAGTAATAAGTAACTGTAAAAGTTTGGTATGACTCAAATTAAGTTTTTCAGCACCTGTCCGCAGTTTCCGCCACTCATTATCAGACAAATGAAATGAGTAAGTGGTTGTATCAGCTGTGTTAGTTTGTGGAGTGACACTTAACGAATCAGTGAGTGAAAATTCATTCAACCATTGCCTCAGTACTTTTGATTTAGGATAACCCAATTTTTTAGCCTTATCAGTAAAAGCTTTAAAAACATCTGAGTTCACTTTAAAGCTAATCTTTTTCATACTTTTAAGTTGGGAGTAGCCTCCACAAATAATCATGAAGCATAAATAAATGTTTGTGAAAAAAGTGGTGATTAATTTCGATAGCTCTGAGCTGTGGCGAGCTTTGAATAATTGCTACTTTTCGGTCAGTAATTAACAAATCAACAAAGTTCCATTTAGGGTCGAAAGGTAAAAACTTTCCCTCATAATTATCGAAACCTAATTTTTTAAATTGTTGTTCTTTTTGTCTAGAATTCAAGCTCCCAATGTTAAGATTGTGAATGGTGGTGCCCATGCGCGCTGCATCTGCAAAGTCATCATAGTTCTCTGGTAACAGTGGCCAAATTTTATCTAACTGTGTGTAGGCTTTGATGTATTTTGATTTGAGTATTCTCTGGTACGTTTTCAAGGTATCTGCTTTTCCTTGATATATTTTCATAAACTGGGTTGGTATATAAAACTGATGTTGTTTACCTAGTTGAACAGCTAAACCTGTTTCAGGATGTGTATGAGCTTTTATAAGTAGCTTCAGGTAGAGACTAGTATTAATTCCTAAAAGAGAGGCTTTTTTTTCCAACTTAGTGAAAGTCTGATGATCAAGGAAAAAACTATATGCTACACTCTGATTTTGCTCGTCTTGAGTTTCTAAAAGCAAAGGTTTGTTTTCATCTTCAAGTAACCATTGTCTTAACAAATTAATCTTAGTTAATCCAGCCCTATTAGCTAGTTGAGAAAAGGCACTATAGAGTGTTTGTTCAATTTTAATGTTTAGTTTGTGATCTAATGGGTTCATAACGGTTATAGCTTTGCGGGCAACTGATTCCAAAGTGAGTCATGAATCGAGAGTGAATTTTGATACAAAAGTGGGTTATCTATAATGGTCGCTGAAATCACTGGGGCTACTGAAATAAATGCCACAGTTGAGTGGTTATGTAATACATTAATGCAGTTGTTAGTCAATGAAATATTTGCAAACTTTCGGTGGTAGTTTTCTAACTGTAAAGCATGAAATTTCTTCTCTACTTGATGGCATACCTGAGTATCAGGATAAATGTTAAAAACTTTTGTACCATTTCTCACGGCTTGAGCAAACTTAGCAAAATTTTCAGGAAAATAACGATATGTTTTGTCGAGATACGTGTATGATTTCAAAAATGGTGACTCAAGTAGTTGATCATAGATAACACTTACTGCTTTTTTCCCCTCAACATGTCTTATAAAATTATCAAACACCCTCACTGATTGATGGCGGGAAAAGCCTGAAATGTTGTTATGAATAATTAATCGCAAGAGGTGACTTTTATTTAAGTGAAATTTTTGAGCTAAATCAATGAGTTTGGAGTAAACAGTATTATCTAAGTGAAAACTATAACTTGTTAGGTCAATTAGTGTTGATGCTGTTGGTTCTAAGTCCAGTGTATGAGTATGATTGATCCATTCTGTTAACAGTTCCACTTTGGTGATGCCGGCTTTGTCCGCAGCCAAAGAAAACTCAGTATATAATTTTTTATTAAGCGTAAAATTTAGTTTGTGTTGAATAGGTAGATTAGGCATTTAAGTTAGGTTCAGGTAAAAAGTTCCACAGAGAATCAAAGATTCTGACAGCATTTTTATAAAGTAGTGGACTTTTAATGATGATAGCGGACGGGTTTTTACCCCCTTGGATAGTAGTAATCGTGTCATCATAAAGTAAATAGTCCATACACTCGATGGTGAGATCAACGGGAAAAAATTTATAGTGATAATTAGGATATTTACTAAAATGACTTATTTTAGTTATGTCATATGACTTTTCCTCAATTAGGTCCCAAATGAGGGCACCTTTATTACTGGCCTCGAGGAATTTCTCGAAATTATTGGGGAAAATTTCTGTAATTTCAGAAACACTGCAGTAAGCTTTAATTTGCTTGGATTTCAAGAGCTCACTGTAAAGCCGTGAAATATTTTGTTTACCTTCGACAATCATCACCTTTGTTTGAGGAGTATCTTCTGCCGTAGTAATAGTTTTCAGTTGTGAGATAACGGTATGATAATTTTCTTGAAGTATCCCAATCTCAGTAGCCTTTTTTTCTAAAGCCAGCTCTTTATCTTTGATAATAGCTGAAATTTTAGCTGGCGGTTCCGCTGCAATCTTACGTTTGCTGCCAATAATTTGTTCAATAACTAATCCTTTATTAATCAGGCTTTCTACGTTTTGATGAATGGTAGTCCGCGGCATTTCCATGACCTTGCTGAGGTAAAGAATGCTAGTAGGGCCAGTTTTAAGTAGCTCCAGATAAATTTCCACTTCGCGTTGGGAAACTCCTAACTGAGACATGAAGGTATATATCAAAGGTAAGTTCATGTTAGCTCTCTACTCTACTCAGCTTTTTGCCAAAGACTATTAAATAAGGCTTTAAACGTTTCGTAAATTTCTGGGCTTTCAATCACGATTGAAGTGAAAGGTTCGTTGGAAAGCATGATGGAAACTTCATTATTATAAATGAAGATAGTTGTTCGTAAGTCTGAGTCAACCGGTAGATAGCGGGTTTCACGAAGCAGTTCTTTGTCAAGAGATCGATAATGATCGCTATACTCACCTTGAGGTACCACTAAGGCTCTGAGCGGAATATTTCTTCGTAGGCGTTCAGCAATATATTGTTCACGATCATACTTGGAGTCATAGGTGTTATGCCATTGGAGAAGATTAGTGATAAATAATATTTCATCTGTGGCGTGTTCAAGAGAAAATATTGTGGCTGTTTTGAAACCTTCTAGATTTTCATAATACCTAACCACGGGTCGTTGTGTGTTTTTGGTTTGGGGTAATTCTTGATGAATAGTCGATAATACTTCAGGAAATTGATGCTCTAACTGTTTGAGGTGATACTTTTGCTTATCTAACAGTAATAATATTTTTTCAGGTGGCTCAGCAATGATTTGCCGGCGTGAGCCTTGGCTAATTTGTGAAACTAAACCTTTGGCAATTAAGTTTTCGACATTGAAATGGGTAGTCGCGCGTTTAATCTTTGATGCATTGGAAAGTTGTAGAACCGTAGTCGGGCCACTTTCGAGGAGGGCTAAGTAAAGTTGGCTCTCAAGCGGGGTTAAACCAAGCTGTTCTAAGTACTGTGTGACGTTTTTCATTGAAGCTATTATACCATGAGGTGGAAAATATGTTGTCAATAATTAACAACTGTTATATTTTTTAGACATTAAAACCAGATTAAAAATAATAAATTAATGATAATTGACAATATTAAATAACATAATATACTTATTTTTACATTTTTTTGATGTAAAAATTTGTTTGTGCTGAAAGGAACTGCTAAACTTCCACACAATAGTATTACTAGTTATCGTATTTGCTCACTATGAACGAATACCTCATCAACAATTATTTTAATTCCTTAGGTTTCTCTGAGCGGGAGACCACGCTCTACTTCTTTTTATTAAAGAAACAGCAGCCAATTACCATTCTCAAGTTAAGCCAGCTAACTGGCATAGCTCGGACAACTGTCCATCAGAATATCGAGAGTTTGATTGAAAAAGGACTGGTATCTGAGATGATTATCCGAAATAAACGGGTCGTACGAGCCGAGCGGCCATTTGTCTTGTACACTTTGTTAGGGCGTAAAGAACTCCAGCTCAAAAAGCAGTCTTTAGAGCTGAATTCGCTTCAAAAAGAGCTGCCACGTTTACTTGAAAAATTAGAGTCTCAGGTGCTGGCAATTTAAGATTTCATCACAACTTTAATAAAAGACGTCAATTATTAGACGTCTTTTTTTTATTTTTTTAAATAAATTTTATACATATTTTTGCTTCAATTTTAGGTTGTCATAAAACGTCAGACATATTTTTATTGAGGTAAAAATAAATTTATTTAATAAAAATGTCGCATTCTAGACAACTTTCTCACTATTTTTTACGATGCAAAGAACATAAAAATACTTAACTAGTGCGTAGGAGCAACATGCGAAAAGAAATTAAGGTTTTCCCACAAACTGTAGAAGCCATGAAGGGAACCATTGATACCAATATTCAAAAAATAAAACAAATGGGAGAAGAGTTGAGAGTAATGGGAAATATTGGTGATGGAGATATGTTAGATGAAGCCTTAATGCATCAAATTCACCGCGAACAAGAATTACGACATGATCAAAATAATGGTTTGAATTTTGATTTAGCGCTAATTGAAGTCTTAAGCGCTAGCGAAGTCTTAGATACCAGCACAGTCAAACAAGGACATCGTGTGAAGTTAGAAATAAAGTTTGCAGACGGTGATAAGGAAATAATTTTCGCGACGGTGGGCTCTACGTATGACAGTTCATATTTAGCAGAATCTGACACCAGATTTACTAGCCAAGAAATAATGGTGTCATTAGAAACTCCTTTGGCCCAAGCAATTATTGGCGCTCCTCTTAATTCCGTGGTGACATACCGAACTGATTTTGATGTGCATAAAGTCAAGGTTCTCAATATTGAGCCCTCATTTTTATTCAATCTACAAGGATAGTATGTCTACAGTTGAGCGAATTCTTAAGCCATCAACAACTAAGAAAAATAACATAATCACTGTCACAGGTGTATCAGGTTCAGGCAAAGACTATTTAGTAGGTCAAGCCCTGACTCATTATAAGAACACATGGTTTGATGAGGTAACTATCTTTAACTTTGGAACTGAGCTTTTTAATTTTCTGACAGCAGCTCCATCAGCTACAAAAATTGACAATCGTGACGCGATGAAAAATTTATCATCGGAGGAAATTGATGATAGTGTCTCAATGGCAATTGCGAGTCTCCTGGCTTTACAACCGGCACTAAATTTAGCTCATGTCGCTTTTTTCACCAAAGGGAAAATGCAACTTAACCCTGGTAATGAAAAAATAATTAATCCTCACGAGTATATTTTTGTTAGGAGTGCGCCTGAATTAATTCAAGCATGGCGTCAAGCTGAAAATAGCAGGCGACAAAGGCCGACTGAAACCTTAGATCAAATTCAGATGCATCAAAATTTAGCTTACTTGATGACTTATGGTTTAGCACAAAGCTTAGGTTTGGGACTAATAGTAATTAATAACGACCCTGCTTTTACAGATCGTTCGGTCTCTGTCATCGCGGAAGAAACTAACACTTATTTGAGGTAAAGATATATGTACAAAGACAACAAACTCTTCGTTGAACCACCATCAACTACTTTTTCAAGGATGACAAAGGATCACAAGCGCGATAATTTAAGTAGTTTAAATATTGGTTTGACCTTAGGTGATAAATCAAAAAGTGGTAGTGATCTTAAAAATAGTATGGCTGAGAGCGGCTTTGCACCTGTTTTATTTGAGGACTTTTTTTTGAGCTTAGCCTACATTATTCATCGTGATAACATTGAGCTCCCTGTAGGTAAAAGTAAAAAACAAGAGCGAGGAAAAATCTGTGAACAGATATTAAATACTTTAGATATAAGTGTGAATGAAAAGAATGAGCTAAAAATAAGTGATAAAAATAATTCAGGAATCGATATTATAGGTGAATGCAAAACACTTGAAGCACAGAGTCGGGTTCAGGAAATGGCTACCACTTTATCTGAGGACAGCATGATTTTAGGTAGATTACTGAGTTATATCACAGACTTTGTTGATCATAGTCAGGGTTTAATAATCAATCAAAAATCTCCAGATCAAATATCTATTAATGGGCCAAAAATTACTGTTGTTAATCCAGACACAGATAACTTAAAGCCACAATTTATGCGCGATTCTGATCGAATTATCAGGTCAAAAGACCCTAATGTAATTCGATTTGGAGTTATGCGTGAAGCAGTTCAATTTACTAGTTACGAATCTCGTCGGGAAGCATTAGCCGATAAGATTGATCGCCATGAAATAATGTTGTTTCCTAAATTTGGTTTAGAAAATTGGCCCACTGATTATTTAGGGTCACATCTTCGAGAACAAGTAGCTCCTCTCGTAAAAGCTTTTGTTCAATATCATAACTTATTATGCGATCAACAGGATCTGAAGTATCAAACACTGTTTAGGTTGAGTACATTTTCAATCTCTGAAATTTTCGAAAATGGTGAAGAACTTGATGAATATCTTTATAAAATGGGTGCTTATAAAAATTGGAGAAACATCTTGTGCTTAGAGGAGAATTTTGTTAAAAAATTTAATCTTAACAAATCATTAGTAACTAAAATTATTGAAGAACAGTATTTATTAATTGCAGATAGATTATCAAAAAGCGAATTGCCCTTAAAGGAAATCTTAACTCCTAGTGGAATTTTTGCTGAACAAGGATGGGTAATTCAGAAACGTAACGGAGAGGTGATGGCAATTCAGGAAGAGGGTGTAACTAGTGCTTCAATGCAGATACCACTTGAATTTAGAGAAATTGACAATAATTGGGGGGCACAGTTTCATGGTGATTTGCACTATATTCATACCCCACGAGCTGATAAAGCATTTGGTTTATTTATCCAAGGTGAGGAAATCCCCTTTTCAGTGTTAGCTTTAGATCGTATAGATCGTGCCTATAAGCAGAATACGTTATTAATGAAAGGGTATGATCCGAGAAAATGTTATGACCTAACCCGACTCTACAGCAGACCTGGTACACCTGGGAACACTAGTAGCAGCATGTTTTCTTTAACTTTTAAATATTTAGCAGCACATTATCCCGAAGTTCAAGGAGTAATGTCAGCGTTTACACCTTCTTATGCCACTGGTGTCTCAATGACTTCAGGAGGTTTTGACAATCCTGTTTTGCTTAAACCTTTACAACATACTTTTATAGAAAAAATGGTTGGAGATCAGGTGTGCTACGAGCACGTGACTAATAGAAGACTTGAACAAGCTCCAAATCATAAAAAACTCAGAAGCAAGATCCCCTTACTTCCAACTGTAGAGTTGTTTGCAAAATTACAAAACCCTCGTTTTGAACCTTTTAAGGTACTTGAGAAATCAATGGTAGAACTTTATTGAGTACTGATAATTATGAGAAAAGAATTTGATTTATTAGCTGTTGGCTCAATGGTATCTGATGTTATTAAAGGAGAAAAATTCTGGGGTGGATGTGCTCCGAATGTTGCAGTTGCCACATACTTCTTAGGATCAGAGGTAGCTTTGTATACCGCGAGCAGTGACACGAATGAAGCCCGTGAGTATGAAAATTACTTAAAGAAAATGGGAATCGATGTTTTTATTTTTTCACAACTTTTAGAAGATTTGCCGTGTTGTAGTGTAACCACGGAGGGAATTAAATGGATAGACAATGGCTTGACTGAACAATATGAGCAATCGCCAGTTTCAAAGAACGTTCTAAGTTCAGCAGGATTAGTTTATCTAGGAATGTGTGAAAGTAGTTTTTCTTTGAGAGTAATTGAGCAGTTAAATAATGAACAAGTATTAGCTGTTAATCCAGGAAGTTGGGTGTATCAAAATCCTCAAGGATTATCTGAAATAAATGCCCGAGCCAATTATCTTTTTTTAAACGAAAAAGAGTATCATCACTTATTAACAAATGGCTATCTTTTAAATATGAGTGATACGGAACAAAAACCAGGACAAGTCTTAGTAGTAACCAGGGGTAAAAACTCTACAATCATAAAAAAGAATGCCTTGGTTCATGAAATCCCGGTTATACCTGTAGAGGTAATTGATGAGACTGGAGCCGGAGATGCCTTTGCTGCAGGCTTTTTATGGGCAGAGAAAAATGGTTTGGAAATCTCTCAATCAGGGGAGTTGGGGAACAGGTTGGCATCGCTGATTGTTCAACAACAAAATCCACAAGCAACCGCCGATTTAGTTAGACAATTTTTTAGAGCAGCCCAACTTTAATTAATTTCTATACTGCAATGCCTCTGAAATATGTGGTGGACCAATGACCTTCTCCCCTACTAAATCTGCAATGGTTCGCGCAACTTTTATCGTTTTATGAAAAGCTCGAGCAGAGAAATGGTGTTGGCGAGCTGCGACTAATAACTGTCGGTAAGCTTCAGGATGCAGCTTACAAAACTGGGTGACATCTCTGGCTTTGAGTTCATGATTTGTGGTGTATGGTGTGCTTTGATATCGACGAGCTTGGGTTTCACGAGCTGTAATAACCTTTTGCTGGAGTACCGATAAAGTTTCTCTATTTTCCATTTTAAAGCTCTGCTTAAGTTGATTGAGTTCCACGGCTTTGACCGAAAGATGAAGGTCAATCCGATCTAAAAGTGGACCTGATAGGCGCTGTTGATAAGACTTAATGACGTGTGGTGTGCAGTGACAAACCTGATTAGTTTGGTAATAGCCACAAGGACAATGATTAGCAGCTGCCAACAATGAAAAAGATGCCGGGTAGGTGGCCGTACCAGTGGCTCGGGAGATAGTAATGTGGCCATCTTCAAGTGGTTGGCGTAGTGACTCCAAGGCAATTTTTGAGAATTCGGGAATTTCATCCAAAAATAACACTCCCCGGTGCGCTAACGAAATTTCTCCCGGTCGCATAGTTGTGCTGCCACCTAAGAGTCCGATAGCTGAAGTGGTGTGATGAGGTGAACGAAAAGGACGTTGGGTAATTAAGCCACTACTCAGTAACCCGGCGATAGAGTAAATAGTGGTCACAGCAATTGCTTCAGCTTCATTTAAAGGTGGGAGGATTGACAGGAGTGATTTAGCTAACAAACTTTTGCCGGCTCCCGGCGGGCCCATCATCAATATGTTGTGCCCTCCAGCGGCAGAAATTTCTAGGGCGCGTTTGGCTTGATACTGACCAATAATATCCTGCGGAGTAATCGCAAAAGTAGTATGAGCAATAGGGATAAAGGGTGAGGGTTGTAGTCGTTGGAGAGGTTCATCGCCTCTAGCTAAGGCTAAATAATCTCGCAGATGGCGAAGGCAATAAATTTCAATGCCGGACACAATGGAGACTTCAGCTCCGTTCTCTGCAGGCAGAATCACTCGTTTGAACCCCAAACTCTTAGCAGCCAGGGTGAGTGGTAAAGCACCTTTAATGGGCTTTAAATCGCCATCTAAAGATAGTTCACCAAAAAAGATAGTATCGTCGGTGAAAGCTTCTACTTCCCCCATCATTTTTAATAAACCCACTACAATTGCAAGTTCAAATAAGGAGCCAGTTTTTTTTAAGTCAGCAGGTGCTAAATTAACCACAGTGCGACGACTTTTCATTCTTAGACCACAGTTGGCCAGCGCAGCCATGATACGTTCTTTGGCTTCATCAACTGCCTTAGTGGTCAATCCAATTAAGGTCAGCCCTGGCACACCTCGATAACTATCGATCTCAACCTCGATTTTGACGGGCTTAAGACCATCCAACATTAAGGAATATGTCCGTGACAACATGCTCGCAGCATAGCTCACGATTCTTTACTAAACTGTAGCGTGAGGAGAGTTGTTTACACTAAAGGTTGGAGTTGGGCAGTTTGCAGTACCGATAGCGTAGCTTGGTTCATGCCAGGATAGCTGCTAGTTTGATGTAAGTGTTTTAAGCCTGTGGCGCCGGCTAGTTGCTCTTCTTTACCTTTGCCCAAAATATAGGCAGTAGAAAAATAAATATATTTTCGAAAGTCGGGCATGATTGATTGTGTATTAAGTTGGTGGTGAGCTAAATGAAAAAGTTCCCTCTTCGCTGTTTCATCTTTTTTTTCAATGCGCAAATAGAGTTCGTAAAAGTTAGAACGATGGTAGGAGTTGGGCCGTAGTTTTTTATCAATTAGAAACGATTGATGAAATAAATTAAGCGCATTATCCTTGTGCCCCAGTGATAAATAGGCTTGTGCCCTTTCTCGATAGGATTGAGTTAAGCCAAACTGACTGCCGCAGCGAAGATTAAGGTCTTCTGATTTTTGAGCTGTGCTAAGAACAGCCGAATATTGCCCAAGTTGAAGGTAATGCCGACTTAACTGTAGTTGATACCAGGCGTTATAGCAGTCATTAGGATTTGTTTCTAAAATGGTGGCTATTTTTTGTAAATAGTAACTAGCTAAGTGAATGTTTTTTTGACCGATATAAATGCGGCTTAAATGAAGTAATGAATGGGTAAACTCAAGAGGATGCTCAAGGGGGTCAAGATAATCGAGTGACAGCAAATAGTTGTTTAGCGAAAGTTGAATTTTTTCCTCATAAAAATAAACGGTTCCTAAAGTTCGGTGAATAATTCCTAACCCCAGACGATCTCGTTTTTGATGTGCTATTTTAAAAGCCAAGTTGAGGAGTTGATGGCATGCGGCGGCATCCTGTGAGGAATGAATTAAGCATGAAGCCTTTAAGGATAAAAAAGACGTATAGTGCGGTGAGTGAGGTGAAATAAGTCTGTGAGCGTCAATATGAGTTAAAACAGAGGTGCCTTTATCAAAGCGACCAACTTTAGAGTAGGCTTGAACTAGATAGAGCAAGTCTGGCACACACAGTGATTCGTACTGATTTTCGCCTAAGCGAATAATTTCGAGCAGCTGTCCGTTTTGCCATAAGTATTTGAGATTATTATTAGTGTGCTGTGGTAACTCTGGAGCATGAGTAGTACCCAGTTCGACATTATTGAGAATGAGAAAATGAATGGTTTTAGTGAGACTTAGATTAAACTGGGTGGATAGGTTTTTGAGTTTGGTAATTTCTGCTGGCGAAAGTGTCACCGTGTAAAGACTTTTTTTACCACTCGCTTTATTTTCAGATAAATTTAAATGTATAGTGGCAGCTGATAACCAAGTCCGGAGGACCTTAGATTTTGGATAGCCGAGCCGAGCAGCTTTAGCGCTAAAAGCTTGGTAAAGGGTAGTATCAAGTTGGCAACTGATTTTTGGCATGTACTGAGCATGGATTATACAGCTCAACCTACATGAAAGAAAAATGTGCTATTAAAAAAATAGCAAACACTAGACTCGTACCACTTGCTCAATCAACCGGTTGCAGTACCCAAACTCGTTATCGTACCAACTGACGATTTTGACTAAATCTCCGCCAATGACGTTGGTCAGAGACAGATCAACAATCGATGACTCGGGGCGGCCTTTGATGTCACTGGAAACAATGGCCTCGTCAGTGACGGCTAACACGCCGCGCCATTGCTCTTGCTGGCTGGCTTCGATCAAGATTTTATTAACTTCTTCAATACTCGTAGGTCTGGCTGTTACAAAGACCATATCAGAGAGTGAGCCGACTGCAGTCGGGACACGGATCGCTAAGCCATCGAACATACCTTTCAGTTCGGGAATGATTTCCGTCACGGAAATGGCAGCGCCTGTCGAGGTAGGCACAATGTTTTGGGCGGCGGCACGGGCGCGACGCATATCTTTATGTGAGTTGTCGTGCAAGTTTTGATCATCGGTATACGAGTGGACAGTGGTCATCATGGCTTTTTTGACGCCAAACACATGATGCACAATTGAAGCCACGGGCGCCACACAATTAGTAGTACAGGATGCATTCGAGACGACAGTCACATCGTGCGAAAATTGATTGACGCCAATGATGCCAGTTTCAATGTTGCCGCCTTTGGGAGGAGCTGAGATAACCACAGTTTTAGCACCGCCTTGGAGATGTAAGCTGGCTTTCTCTTGAGTGATAAACACCCCGGTTGAATCGATGACAGTCTCTACCCCGTTGCTGCCCCAAGGAATTTTGGCAGGGTCGCGCTGGGCAGTAATTAAAATCTTCCGCTCTCCCCTGCTGCCATCACGAACAATCAAGCTCCCCAGTACTGGGTTTTCATCACTCACTTCTTTGGTGGTTCGTTCTTTGTGATAACTTAAATCAGCATCAAAGATGCCATAGTTGGAATCATACTTCAACAAATGTACCCAGTCCTCAATATCCATCGATCCTGATGTGTTAATTACTTTTAAATCTAGCTCATGGGCATGTTTATGCCACCAGACACGAAAAGCGGTGCGGCCAATTCTGCCAAAGCCATTAATACCAAAAATTTTGAGAGTGTCATTCATATAAATGTTCCTTAAAATCTGTAACCTTATTATGGTCTAAAATTGAGCACTTCACAACTGAAACACCAGACCTTCCTATCAAAAGATATATTTTGATATAGATAAGATATAATCGCAATATAAAAATATGTCAGCAGAACTTACACCACTCTCTACCACGAAAACTAACCAAATATTTTTTTATGAAGGACTATTACCCTTTCAACTTAACGAAGAAATTGGTGTCAGAGTTAAACATCTTAATGTATTACGAAGAATTGCTGGTTTTCGTCAAATTTTTGTGGGAGCAAACCTTAAGGGCAGAACTACTCGAGTGGGGATTATTCCCAGTGGAGCAATTGGAAGTGAGTTAGTAGGTAGTTCAACCCATGTCGAAATAGTGCCTACTGCTGAGCATAAGTTAGAATACGCTGGTATTACTTCACAACGCAAGCGAGCTATCTGGCCTACTTTGCATATTGAGTTAAATCGTAATGAGGTCCAACACCGAATAGTGGCTGGAAATAAGGAAATAACTGATCCCGCTGGGTGGGCTTGGGAGGTTGATGAAGCGCTAAAAAAGGCAATTATTTCCGCAGGCATGAAAAATTTGATGGGCACAATGGCACGAGGCGATGTCAGTATGTACGGCGTTTTATATGGAGTTAATTTTCTTCAGGCATTGTCAGGGAAAATTTCAGAGGTCAGCACTTTTAGAGATCTTTCTTCAGATTTGCTCTTTATCTTGTTGATGCGATATTTGGGGGTGAATATTGCCGATAACATTATTCTATTATCTGAAAGTATAAGATCGAAAGATGGTGGCCCTCGCCTCTCAATGGGAGGTTTATGGGAATGGGATCGAGCACTGGTGCTTTGGATGCTCTATAGATCACAACCTATAGTGGAAGTTATGCCGAGTTCGCTTTCACAAGTGTAAGTAGATGAAAAAGATATCACTTACGCAAACACTGTCTCAACATCATTGCTGACAAAAGTCCCGATGTCTTCGCCCATGACAGCTTTTTCGAGGTTGTCTTTTTCGAAGAGCTCGAAGACCATTACTGCCATGCTGTTTTCACTCGACATGGCTAGCGCTGCGGTGTCCATGACTTCGACCCCAGGCATTTCGATGGCGTCTTTGAATGATAGTGTCTTGAAACGTTTGGCATCATCGTATTTATTAGGATCTTTATCGTAAATGCCATTCACCTTGGTAGCTTTCATCAGCACTTCACAATGAAGCTCCAAGGCATGCAGGGACGCCCCGGTATCGGTGGTGACATACGGCACCCCAGTGCCGGCGGCTAAAATGACCACTCGACCTTTTTCCATGTGACGAATAGCCCGGCGGCGAATAAAGCTTTCAGCCACAGCTGGCATTTGTAAGGCAGATTGAACGCGAGAAGCGACGCCCACTTTTTCTAAGGCATCTTGTAATGCTAAAGCATTCATTACGGTGGCTAACATGCCCATGTAATCAGCGGTGGCCCGCTCGATACCATTTTTGGAACCGGCAATGCCGCGGAAGATGTTGCCGCCACCAATGACCACAGCCACTTCCACGCCCCTGTCATGAATGGACTTAATTTGTTCAGCAACGTCTAAAGCAGCTTGGGGATCGATGCCGTACTCGCGTTTGCCAATGAGCGACTCACCGCCAACTTTTAACATGATACGTTTGAAGCGTGGTTTAGACATAAGATCCTTGGATTACTTAACTACTTCCTTAATTATTTTTAATTTACCCTTTTTCACAAAATGACTTTTCATGTATTTCTCTTGGAGTGAGCGAAACTCAGCCTGGAGATGCTCCAGCTCTTCATCAGCAAGTTCTTCTACATTCAATAATTCATTACGAGCGCCTTTGACTGATTTAATTAATTCGTCCAGCTTGAGATGGCTAGCTCGAGAATCACGGTTTTGGGTGTTTTGAATCAAAAAAACCATCAAAAACGTGACCACTGTGGTCCCGGTATTAATCACTAGCTGCCAGGTATCACTGAAATTAAAAAGAGGCCCGGTGGTGGCCCAGGCAATAATCACTAGTAAGGCCAAGATGAACATCCGAGAGGAGCCAGCGGCTTGTGAAGTGTGAGCGGCGAATTTGCGGAATAACTCTTCCATATTCTCTACTCAGTGATTATGTCACAAACCTAAGCGAGTTTTAAGACGCAAAACCTTCCAGCGCAGATTTTCAGCCACACGAAAAGCTTTATAAATGGGTGGGTTGAGCACCAGGTCGTAGGTACCCAAAAACTCCACTAAGTCACCGCCGTAGCCTTTTTTGAAACGGTGAAACCCAAACCATGGATCTTTAGGATCGGGCTCTGGCCCTAAGGAGCCCCACATATCGAAAAGATGACACCCTTGGCTTTGGCCAAATTTAATCATTTCCCACATCATCAAGTTGCTGGCCATCACATCGCGATGAGCCGACCGGGATGCGCCATATGGATAGTACAACACGCCATTAAAAACAAACATCACCCATGAGACAATAATTTGATCTTCATACACGCCATGAAAAATGCGCATCATCCCTGATGATCCCACCACTTCCCACATTTTACGGAAGTACTCGGGGCCATGGGCATAAAAGCCTTGTCGATTGGTGGTTTCTTTGAGGACATCGATATACTGCTCCATGCCTTCAGCTGAGGTGTTTTCGTAGATCTGGACGCCTTTTTTCTGAGCTAAATTGACGTTATATCGCGTTTTGGAGTGTAAGTTGGCTAATAACTCATCCTCAGATTTAGTCAGGTCAAGTTGAAAACTATACTTGGTGAATAATGGCCGGCCCGGTTCGGCACCATTAGCCAGCAAAAACTTCCCAATTTGATATTGAGCAGAAGGGTTCCCCACTTTTTCAGCAATATTGGGCTCCATTTTGACAAATAAAGCGTTGTTTTTTTTGCCAAGTTGTTTTAAAACAGCCAGCTGCTCTTCATCAGGCATAAAGCCGCGAGGATAATAGCCCACATTTTGACCAATCAATGGTAAAGGATGGAATGTAACTTGGAGACCTTTTTGGAGTTTGTTGTTATCAAATAAGCCCACGCGTTCTATTTTCAGGCCTGTTTTCTTACGGAACTCTCCCCACTCCCATGATTGCAGCGGGTGATCAACCGCTGCGTTATACAAAGCTTTTTCTTCTTCATGAACTTCACGCAGTAACATACAACTGTCTATTATCTGCTATTAAGATGGTTTTCACAACTGAAGATGTGGAGGTGTGCCCAAGTGAAGTTTAGGGTGATCGTTTCGGTCGAGAGTAAAAATCAATGCGAGGGCCATCAAGTGCCCCAGTTAATTTTTTTTGTTGCTTTTGTTCCTCTAAAAAATCACGTATTTCTTCTGAACTAGTACTTATGTTGTCTCCCACAAAAACCAAAGATTGAAAACCAGCTTTGAACTCAGCCAGGCTGTGGAGAGACATAATATCCAAACTTTTATAAACAAACTTTAATTTGGGAGCAATAATCTCAGAGGCACTGGCACAAGTTAGATGTGGTGTCGATTCCAGAGAGTTGAGATGCACTTTATGGGCGGTAGTATAAAGACCTTCATCTTCTACCGTACTCAACTGATTGGCATAGAGTTCAGCACATATAAACTGACCTTTCTTATGAAGGTGGGTCAATGATGGCAGATCTACCATTTTGTCTTTACAAGCTAAGTGTAGCAGCCCACATTTCCATACCGTGGGCAAGATAATATCATTCGATGAATATACTTGTAGATTATTACCATATTCTAGCTCGGGGGCTTGAAAGTCTTCCACATGGGCGGTGATTTGGTCAAACGTTTTGAGTTTAGGAAAGTGCAAGGCCCCGGCCCTAGAGGTGGTTTGCTCGGGGCGAAAGGAATTGATCCCGGTTAGCTCAGGAAATACCAGCGGTTGATCATATACGCGGTTCTCAAAATCTGTAACATACCTTAAATGTGGATAAGTGCCTTGGGTATGGCGATGAATTATTTTTCCTAAGACCTTTTTAATAAAGGTAGGTACATATTTTTCCATTAAACGCTCAGGATCGCCTTCATAATTAACCAAAAAGTCATCATCGACGGTAAAAGCTGTAATTGGTTCGGGGATGTGTTGACGATGATTGCTCATTTCGGCAAAACTTTGATAGGCTGTAGGGAAATACATCCGCGTAAATAAATTTTTGATTTCTTCGATGTAGTCAGCGCGAAAAGCATCTTTCATCTGTGGTAACTGCAAAAGTAACGATTCAATCCGGTCTTGTTTCACCTGTGAGGGGTGCTCCACGAAATCTGCCATCAATTGAGTGACCTCGCGGTAAGCAGCGAAGATAGAAGTGCTTTTTTCGGTAAGGAGATTGCAACTTTGAGTCATGGGCTTAGCTATTATTCATTATAATAATGGTGGTAGCTGAAAAGTCCGGTAATTGTTCGAGATATATTTTCATACCTTGCGAACCCACTACCACCGTGGTGGCGGTCCGTAAGTTGGGAAAGAGTTGACGGAATTTGTGAGGGTCTCTCATTGGTTTGATGTTCAGCTCACCTATCGTTTCCAGCTTGGGGACTTCACCCTCACAATCCTTAAGGAGATAAAGTGAGGTGAGTTTATGAACCTCAGGTAAATCAATATAATCACAATCACATGTCAGCGTGATGATTTCTTGTAACAGAGGAGCATAAAAGTGTTCACAGTTAACAGAAAGAAGGATCCCTTTTTCAAAATTAGGTAATGAAATATAGCCTCCGAAGGCTGTGAGGTTGCAAAAATTACAATTTTTAAGTGCAGTTAAATCGATCGCACCTTCGAAAGCAGTAACAGATATGCGATTAGCTTGGGGTAAGAGTGGGGCTGAGAACGAATTGGTCTGGACCTCGATCTCAATGGCATGAATGAGTTGGGGCAAGTCAAGTGAAATTGAAGCTAGGTCTGGGGTGTGTAACTTTCTTTCAATCCTTTTAAGATGGGACAGGTTGAGTGGCTGTTTTGAAGCGCGAACGTAAAGCTCATCAATTATTTCTAGAGATGAAAGGTCAGTACAGCTCCAATTAGTTTCTAGGTGGGCGATTTCTTTGATAATGGTGGGAAAGTATTCAAGATTTAATGTTGCTAAATCTAGTGGCCGTTCTAGCACCACTCCCCACTCATCATTAATTTTAATCTGATTGAACAAGATGGAACGCAGAAAATCATTCTGAGAAATTTTAGGACCCAGGTATGCTGTTAACAAATCAGCCACAGCGTTTTTGTAGTTTTCTTTAAATTGTTCTTGGGAGATTTGATGTTTACTCGCTACCTCATTAAAGGCAGTCATTTTTTCTGTCGTTGGCTGGTGGTCAAAGGAGCTCAATATTTCTTCCAGCGTTTCTAAGGTGGGGCTAAATTGTGAGCCTTGTGATTTGAGTACTGAACAACTGTTAGTCATAAGTAACTTTTAGTCGATTTGATGTGCGACAGCTATTTCATCTATTTGTAAGCCCAACTTTTCAAGCTCATTTTTAAGGCTATGACTTCTTACTATTAACTTTTTAGCTTGGCGCAGCTTAGGAAAAAATTTATGAAAATCATCGATATTTTTCACACACACAATATCCATGTCATTAACAGTTGTTAACTCTGGGGCACTGATAGTGGTGGTGTTGTAATCAAAGTTCATATCTGTAGCGGTGATTAATTTTGGTAGCAACACTGTTTCTGTATCGTAAAAATTGATACGAGCAGTAACATGCTGGATACTATCTAAACTGCACTTTTGAGCATTTAAAGTAAGCTGTTCACCAATTTCTGTTAAAGAGGGCAATGAGATTTCCTTAGCATGCAGCTCTGAATATTGAGCGATTTTTTGTAAAACCGGTAGAAAAATTATATCTGGTTTAGTGTAAATATAGATTCTATTGGCAGTGTGAAGTTTGTCGGCTTTGAGGTTGCTATTTTCTAAAGTAATTTGGTTAGCAGTTTCTAGAGCTGGCGCATGGATAGTGCGCATGGGGCGTGAAGTATTCAGCTCATAAAAAGCATCCGTAATATGTCTTAATTTATGAAAATAAAGATTCCTAGTAGATGCAGAAATGTCAATTTGCTCGGCTTCTTCGAGATGAGTTATTTTAGTGATGCTTCTACTTAAGATTAATGGTTTTAACGTGTGAGTAATAAAGGTGGGCAAGTACTGCCATTGATCTTCTGGCATATGAATCATCATATTCAGTTTCACCTTCAAATCATCATCGATGTGACAGCTGTCAATGAAATTATTGATGAAATTTGTATTATTTCTAAAGCGTGAGCCATCTGGAAAAGTTTGAATAAATTTGGTAAGTAGGGCACGGATGTGAGTTAGATAAATGGCGGGCAACTCTTTTTTTGCCGCTTCGAACTCTGCCGCGGCATTTTCAAAAGCAGTGATGTGTTGATCAGTAATGACTTGGTTAGTACCAGGCAGCAAACTCGCACAAGTATTCATCAGATGATGCATCTTGGAAAATTCATTAGTAAGGAGTGCACAGTACTGAGACATGTAACTCCATTCTAGTCAGTTATGGGCTGGAGTGGAATAGTCGACACTGTAAATTGACCAGAAATTTTATTTTCAGACTTTATTTTCTCGATGTAATCACGAACTTCCTCTGAGCCGACAATGATTCTCCTCCCCACTGCAATCAACTGAGGAAAGGCCTTGGTAAAAGCTTCTACGGTAGTGATGCCACGAATTGATAACACTGACTCCACTGTTTTTAATTTTGAGGCTTTAATGTCAGTCGCTCGATAACACTCAAGCTTAGTGATGTTAACCATACTCTCTATCTCAACGCGTTGTGCGCCAGAGATAGTCAAGCCAGTGGTGCCGCTATCGGTTAAGTTATTGGCAATAAATTCTTGACAGGTAAAGGTGCCTCCATCTCTGATCTCAGTCAGAGCTGGTAGGTCAATCTTGTTACCAGGTGTAGAAAGAGTACATTTACGAGGTTTTTTTAGGTTGGGAAAAACAATATCGCTCTTTGTTTCTAACGTGATGTCTCCCTCACTATCATATAAAGGGGCCTCAAAACTGGCTACTTTAAGCTCTATCCTGTCCCCCGACCGTAGCAGAGGAAAGGAAACGTTACTCTTTATCATGCCACCAGTAAACTGCGATATAGCGTCAATATGAGTGGCTTTTGGTAAGACAATTTGTGTATTGAAGTCACCTTCTGTGTCGATCACAAAACTGACGACTTTTTCTAAATTAGGATAGGTAGTGGTAGTATCAATATGCCTCACCATCCCCTGCACTTCTTTAATCACCGTGGGAAAATAATTTTTACATAACGGTAAAGCGTTGCGGTGATAGATTACAAAGCCATCAGCACTGACTGTAAATTGGCTGACATTGCGTTGGTCATCTTGATTTAAATTGGCAAAGGTGGCATCAGGGTTTTTAGTCAATAATTTAGTAAAAAGGTCAATAACTTTTGGTCGTAATGTAGCTATCAGCTCGTCATGTAAAGGTGGTAGTTTTTCGATCGCCTCATTTACAGCCTGTTTATTAGCTTCGGTAGGATCTTTGCCAAAGGTTTCTAATTTTGCGCGCGCATCCGCACACAGCTGCAAGGCACTATTATGTTCAGTGGTGAGGATGTGGCAGCTGTTGAGCATAGATATTATAATTGGTTAGTCAGTACAAAAATTTGTGAATATCGGATTTTATTGCTAGCCTCGATTGCTTGTTTAATAGCTAATGATCTTACAAAGATTTGAGTGCAAGTGTGTAACCGAGGAAAAGCATTGAAAAATTCCTCAGGATCAGTGAGGTAGCCAACATTGAGCATATTTAGATTTTCAAGGTGGGGAGCTGAAATGTGAGGAGCACTTACCTTCAATGCAATGCCATTTTTTAGTTTAGGAATGTCAATACTTCTCTCAGCAGTAATGGAAACTTCTGGCAGATCTAATGTTACTAAATTGGGAGCTGAGAAATGAACGCAATCAATTGTTGCTTTATTTTTAATTTCTTGAAGTGAGTCTAGTTGAATGTTCCCTTTACTAACCAAATTTACCTTTTTTTCAAATTTAGTAAGCTGTGGTAAAGCAATGTCCTCAGTAGTAAGAATATCTAGTACTCCACCACTTGTTAAGTGTGGAGCTTTGAAACTATTGGCGAAGACCTCAATATCCCCCCCATCTTCTAAAACAGGGAACTCAAGATCAATTAATGGTTGAGAGGAAGGTGGTGCACAATAAATACTATCTGTTTTTTTGAGTTTAGTGAAAGTTGGAGTAGTTGTGCAGTATTTGAGATCGATAATACTGATTGAGGCAACCTCAGGAAAGGCATTCAATCGATCTGTGGGATATAGTTGTCCGGTAATATGTTTAACGATACTGGGAAAATAACTAATTGGTAGTTTACTAAAATCAGTATTACCTGCTAATACCACTTCATAATCATTTTCAAAAGTGACCCAGTTATCAGCAATGTGTTGGGCATTATCAATTTCATAAGGCTCATCCAGCGCCATATAAAAATCTCTAATCAAATTGCGTACCTGACTTTGATAAAACTCCACATACCGATGTTTCACTTCGTGAAACCCTGTTAGAGATTGTTCAATTTGAGTTATTTTTTCCTGAGTCGGGTAAGCGCGAAAATCATCTAAGAGGCGCTGACATTCATCAACGTACGAAAGAATGTTTTGAGATTCAGTGGTTAAAATTGGGCAAGCTGCTGTCATGGATTTAATTATGATTCTCGGAACTCAATACTAAAGTTGCCTTGGATGCCGCCACTCTTTTGTTGGTCTTTCAAATAGCCGGCAATTTCAGGTGAACTAGTCCAAACACTCATGCCAATATACCTCAATTTTGGAAAGGCTTTTTTAAAATCATCTACAGTCGATAGCGCCTTAATATGTAAAGAATATTCAATTGTTGCTAATTGGGGTGCATTTATTTCGGTTGCTTGGAGGCAGGAAAAGTTTGTAGCTCGATTCAGCAGAGGCACATTTACCTTGTGAGCTTCATGGGCATATATGCCGCCAGCGCCAGTGGAAGTGAGCGAGTCGAGTGACAGTGCGCGGCAGGTAAAAACGGCCGTACCATTTAAGTATAAAACCTTAGGTAAGCTAATAGTTTTATTTTGAGCTACAAATTGTGGCCATCGCAACGTAGTAAGTGAGGGTAACATTAAATCATTTCTAACCGTCAACTTACATATTTGCGGTGAGTTGGGTCCTGTTTCTGGTCCCAGGTAAGCTAAGTTGGGAGCCGTGAACGCCTCAGTATAAAGCGTAAGGTGATAGAGGTACTCTAGGGCTGGTAAATCAATTGCCGCACACATCTGAGACTGATCATCTTGGGCAATTTCAGAGGCCCAAGTTAAGTGGGTTAATTCTGGCGCCACATCATACACGCGAATTTCGAAGTAACCCATCTTTTTAAGATCTGTATATTTTATTTGAGGGTTAACATAATAAATCTGACCGTTGATGGTATCGATGATGCTTGGAAAGTAGGTATCACTGACCTCGTTAAAATTGCCGTTGTACGTTACTTTCAGATCATCATCAATACTAAAGTTATCCACTAAATAACGATTTTGACGTTCAACCATTTGATATGATGCGTTGGGATTATTAAGTAATAATTTAGCGAGGAGATTGCGAATCTGTGATCCATAACTGCTCTTAAAATGATCCTGGGCGGTTTTTGTGTCTATCAGCAATTGCTGGCAAGTTTCGAGTCCACGGCTCGTAGGTCCAGCACGTAATTGGTCAAGCTCTTGTTCTAGTGTATTTTTAATATCAAATACTGAAGCAGCTTCTGCAGTTAATAAATCACAACTTTGAGCCATAGATCATTATGAACATTTTTTTGAAGATTACCAAGCTGGGGTTTAAATTATGGGGTTTGGGACGGCTTTATTACTCTAATCTCTCTAAACTTAAGTTGGCCAGATTTAATGATTTGATCGTAGTAATGAACAAGAGTTAAGCATAGTAGTTAATACACTACGTCCTGATACTCAATCTTAAATGAGCCACGGATAGTCTGTTTTTGCCGACAGGTCACTAAATAGTTTTTGATTTCTTCAGAATCAGTCACCACTTCCTTATCCAGAGCCTCTAACTTAGGAAAGCTCTCTTTGAATTGGGCTTCGGTTTCTAAAGCTCGAATATCTAATAGCACCCCTACACTTCTTAAGTTAGAAGCAGTAATGCTGGTAGCTTTGGGACAGACTAAAAAGTTGATAACTTCTAACTCAGGAATATAAATTTTAGTGCTCTCACGAGCAATAATAATGGCGCCGGTTCCCATTTTTAGTGAATCAAGGTATAACTCTCGACATTTAAAGTAAGATTCTCCTAGTGGCAACTTGGGTAACTTAGGTAAACTAATTGTATGACCTTCAGCAAAAAGCCGTAAGACCCCGACGTCGATGACGGCTGGGAGATCTAAATTGCTATGGACAATAATAGTAGCAGAATCGATCATTGGCCCATTTCGATGATTTAAGTCAATTCCCAGTATTCGAAGCTGAGGTGCCACGAAACTTTTGGCATTGATCTCCGCATGTCCGAGTATTTCAATCTCTGGCAAGGTAATTGATTCGCAAACCACCATCCCACTATCATTTGCAATACTTCTAGCAAATTTTAATTTTGGCAAATGAGGACCTTTGTCGTAGGTATGGATTGTCAAACGACCCAGTGATTGGAGGTTAGGATATTCACACTGGGGGTTAACGTAGCTCATGTCTCCTTCTTGGGCCACGATGAATCTGGGAAAGTAATCACTACTGACAGTAGTGAAATTACCCTCATAGACCACCTGAAAGTTATTATTGATAAAAAACGACTCCATATTTTCTTGAAACTCTGGCTCCACATCTTCAAAAGTCGCTTCAGGATCCTTGTAGAATAATTTGGAAAACAGTTCAGTGATATGAAACCGATATTCAGCTTTAAAATTTTCAGAAGCCTCACTTAATTGAGTTAATACCTCTTCACACTCTGCTTGTAAGCCAACCGTGTTGGGTTGTTCACGGAATAAAGCGAGTTTATCCTGAAGATCATTTTTAAGTGAGATTATTGAACTTACTTCACCATTGAGCAAATCACAACTTAGAGCCATGTGTCATTATGAATAAATCTCAGTAGATAACCAAGTAGGGTTTTTAACTCTAAAAAAGTCTTAATCTAAACAGATTACTCTTCGAGGAATTTCTTAATATCAATCTCACCATTGAGTACGCCTTCCATGGCATCATCATCGAGCACTAAGCGGCGTTTGATATCAGTAGCAGTGGGGCCAGCAGCCTTTTTAGCTTGGTAGGCATGATCGGAATGGGATTTAGGTCGGTTCTGACGCTTCCAGTCGTACGAACTAGAGCGTTGCCCATACCCATACTCATCGCTTTCATCATAGGCCCGGCGTCGGTAGTTATCACTGCCGCTCAAAACGTGCTCATGGAGTAGTTGGGGAGGAATATCGGCCAAAAACCGACTGCGCAGTGAGTAAGTGATGTTGCCGTAGGTCCAGCGTTGGCGAGCATATGTAAAATACAGTTTTTCTTTAGCGCGGGTGATGCCCACGTAACAGAGACGGCGCTCTTCTTCCATTTGTTCTTTATCAAAGAGGGCTCGGGAGTGTGGTAACAAACCTTCTTCCATGCCCACCATAAATACGACTGGGAATTCCAAACCTTTGGCTGAGTGGAGACTCATCATCGTGACGGCATTCTGATCTTGATCTGTATCAGCATCAGCTAAGTAATCATCTTGAACCAGCGCCACGTTTTCTAAAAAGACAGCTGTGTCTTCAAACTGAGCTGCCACATTCAGCAACTCTTGGACGTTTTCCACTCGGGCGACGTCTTCGGGATCATTTTTATCATAGGTCTCTATGTAGCCGGTGACGTCTAAAATTTCCTTCAGCACAGGATACGGTGGTTGGAAATAATTATTGGTGGTGTCGCCTACCTGAACATTGTTTTCCGCTGAGCGCTTCACTCGCCAGGCTTCAAACTCAGCGAGTTTGCGTTTGCCCAGCTTGGTGGCACGCTCCCGGCTCACAGAATCACTGGGGTTCAAGAACAATCGTAAATATGCCAGTACATCTTTAATTTCTTTGCGCTCATAAAATTTGAAGCCGCCTACCAATCGATACGGAATACCGGCACGGACAAAAGCTTCTTCAAACGAACGGGATTGAGCATTGGTGCGATATAAGATGGCAATGTCGTTATAGTCATAGTCACGACTCTCTTTGACAATTAAATTTAAAACCTGAGCAGCTTCCTCTTCACCAGAAGCTGCTTCAATTAATTGAAGTTGATGAGTATCAGTGTTTTCTGTCCATAAATTGAGAATGGGATGAGCGGTGTTTTGTGAAATGACATTGGTAGCAGCATCTAAAATTGATTGTGTGGAACGATAATTTTGCTCCAGGCGGAACTCAGCAATGTCATCAAAATCAGTTTTAAGTTGCATCATGTTCCGATAATCCGCACCTCGCCAGGCATAGATGCTTTGGGCAAAATCGCCCACTACGTAGACATTATTTTGTGGTTTGGTAAACAGTTTAGTTAATTCGTACTGAGCTTTATTGGTATCTTGATATTCATCTACTAGTACATGGGTAATTTGTGACTGATACTTATTTAAAACAGGCTTGTGCTGGTGAAGTAATTCTACTAGTAATAATAATAAATCATCAAAATCGACGGCTTGTTGATCACGTAATGCTAATTGGTAGAGTTTGTAAACGCGAGCAGAAAATTCCTGAAATTGGTCGGCAGCTAATTTTTCATAGGTTTGCCATGAAACGAGCTCATTTTTAGCCTTAGAGATATGGGCTTTGACAGCTTTGGGATTATATTGTTTAGCATCAAAATGATGTTCTTTATAAATTTGTTTGACTAAACTGAGCTGATCATCAGAATCATAAATGGTGTAGTTAGGTGATAGTCCCAGGTGATAGCCATCACGTCGCAAAACTTTAGCAGCAATACGATGAAAAGTGCCTGACAATGGTAACGACACGCCCGTCAACTCTACGACCCGTTTATTCATTTCTTGAGCGGCTTTATTGGTAAAAGTCACCAACATGATTTCTTCAGGCCGAACTTGATGCTGGTCAATTAACCACGCCACCCGGCTAGTCAGAACGCGCGTTTTACCCGAGCCAGCACCGGCCATCACCATCGCCGGTCCAGTATGATGTTGGACCGCGGCCAATTGTTGCTCGTTCAGGTTAGCCAAAATTTTTGACACAAAAATAATCCTAACACAATCCGAAGGTGGTATGGTACCATTGAATCAGGAGGGCAGTATGAATACCAAGTTAATCGTAGCCAATTGGAAATCACATAAAGATGTAGCTGAAGCGAAAAACTGGTTAGAAGCCTATGCGAAATCGAGCTCTGCTCACAGTACTGCTCTTCAGGTGATTTTGGCACCGCCCAGTTCCCTTTTATGGCCAATCAGTGAAGCCATCTCAGCGCTGAAATTACCTCTGGGTTTAGGTGTTCAAGACCTAAGTCCGTTTGGACCGGGTTCATACACCGGTGCGATCGCTACAGAAAATCTTCAGGGTTTACCAGTGAAATATGCGATTGTTGGTCACTCTGAACGGCGTCGATATTTCCATGAAACGCACCAACAAGTCGCCAATAAAGTGGAGCAAGCAGTCAAAGCTGGTATCACTCCGATTGTGTGTTTAGATGATGAGTACTTAATTACTCAAGCCGCAGCGATTCCACAAGAGTTGCTCACTAAGTGCGTGGTGGCGTACGAGCCAATCGAAGCTATTGGCAATGACCGCAATCAACCGGCCGAGGAAGTAGCGCCGGTGGTAGCTAAAGTTCGCCAGTATTTTGGTAACATCCGTGTCATTTATGGCGGGAGTGCGGCGGCGGAAAATGTCCAAAGTTACTTAGCAGTCACGGATGGTGTTTTAGTCGGCCACAAGTCTTTAGCTGCGACAGATTTTAGCGCTTTGGTGACGGCTGCAGCCACAACAGCTTAAGTAACTGATAGGTGGTCAAGGCTACTCCCAAGTTGCGAATCAGCAATAAATAAAAGGGTGTCAGGCGCTGTTTATCAGCATAAAAGTTCAATAGATCACTGTAATAAAGTGGAAAAACAGCTTGCGTGACAACCAGCGTAAAACAAAGCCAAAAAAACATTCTTCCATACCGCTGAGGATTTTCCCACACCTGTTGTCCCAATAAGGGTAGAAACAAGGCATACCAATAAATATATTGAGGGCCCATTTGACTGGCAAACGCTAAAAATACAGCCAGGACGCCCACGTACTCTAAGAGCAATGGTTGAGGTAATCGGCGCTGGCGATAAAAAAGCCAGCCATAGACTACTCCCAACGGCAGTAACCATAGATAGGTGTAAATCCATTTGGGAACCAGGAGTTCACGCGTAGCTACCCCGTGAATCAAATAACTATGAAGCCCAGGCTGTTCTCCTGAAATATACGTGACTAGTGTCGTCAGCGAGCCGCTCAGACTTTCGATATGGACTGGTTTATCTGAGTGAACAATCACGTTTTTCCAGACATCAGCAAAAGGAACTTGGAAAACGTTTACATACGCAATTACCACTGTCAATATTCCCAACCCAAAACCTGTTAGCCGTGCAGCTACTTCCACTGGTTTTTTGGTCAGCAACGCTGAGCGTAAAAAGAGCGGGAGTAATAACACAGGATAGACTTTGATGGCTGTGGCCAAGCCTAAAAAGTACTCTCCCCACCCTCGCTTGCCCTGGTAATTCAGCATTACACCCGCTAGTACAATTAAATGACAGTACAACTCGAAGCGATATAAAATTAAGGGCCCGCCACACCACAACAGCAAACCTAAAATAAAAACCGCTACAGGATGAACAGATTTATAGAGCCACCAGGCATAGCCGAGTAATAATAAAATATTACTCATCACCAAGGCTAATAAAAAAGTATCGCGAGTATTATCGAGCAGGAGAACAGGTGATAAAAAAACAAAGTAAAAAATAGCGCCCGGTTGGTATTCATTAAAGGGCACATTGGTTAAGTTGCCATGTTTTAGAAAGTACTCGGCTCGGTCATAAAAAGCAAAATAGCCATCCACCATCATGTGAAATTTCCAGGCATAATGAAAGCCAAACAGCGTGATAGCCGTCATTCCTAAAGCAAAGGTCCATAGACTGAGGCGAGTCATGAGAGTGGCGCTAATACTGGGAGTGGGAGGAAGCTTTTTTTTCATAATACTTGGTAAATTCGATACTGGCCGTGTTCTACAATAACAGGAAACTGAGCATTTAAAAATCCTTCATTTACTTTCCATGCATTCTTCTCATCTGGCCCCACAAAAATATACTGTACACCATACGTGTGAAGTAGTTGTGAGGCGTTTTTCTCACCTTGATACATTGTAGCCACATCTTTTTCGATGTTCTGATACTCGTAGCCGTGGGTCCACAACCACCCCGGGTACCCCATCACTACTGGTCGCCCTGCTATCATTGGCACTAGATGTTTATGACTGGGGGCAATGAGGAAAGTACTCCCTGGCGGCGTGTGTGTTTTAATCAGCGTAGCTACTTCTAGTTCTAGTGGTGAGGCGATTTGCCACTGCGTTCGGCTCTCATGGAGGACAGACATTACTCCACTCAGGCAACACATGATTACAATAAACGGTACCACTCCTTTCGCCCACGGTTTAGTAGCCCAGCTATCTGCTAAGTAAAGGCTACAAACCGCGCAGAAGAGTGCATAGTTTAGGAGCATGATTTTCATGTTATCCCACAAATAAGGTTGCAAACTAATCAGATTCACGATCATAAAACTAATCAGAGATAGACTCATTGTTGCTTGCCAAAAACTGTTTTTAGACCGTAAAAAGAGCCACCCTGTTGCTAGGCCCAAAATGGGTAAAAATACTCCGACATTTTTCAACCAAAACCACAGTAAGCCCTCCTCCTCCACCAGCCAGCCTGGGTGCCATGACACAAAATGGGTTGAGCCACCTTGAGTGAGTTGCCACCACAGTTGTGGAACGCTCAACATTACTATGATCAGCCCCGCTCCTCCTGCTACAGAAGGTGAGATTTTTCGCTGCCACCATAAGCAGCTTCCTAAACCGATGCTGAGGCCGATCAAAACTAAAAATGTGTGAAAATGAAACAGCGGTAAGCTCCCAATCAACGCCGCCATTATTAGTAGCTGACGCTGTTGAGTGGCAGGTTTATGCCAGACCTCCCACCATGCCCACAGACACAAGCCATATAGTGGCAAACCAATTAACCAACCACGTTGAGGTAGAAGATACGTAGTGATGATATTTGTCCAGTAATAACCATGTTCAGACCAGTTAGTAACGTCACGCGTCACCACACTTTCTTGACCAGAAAAAACACTCAACCACCCCAACCCGCCATTGAAAAAAAATAATAAACTCCACAGCCAGACTGGCGTGGCAGATTTTAAGACTTTACGTAAAACTTCGTGAAAAATAATGATTAAACTCAGGACTAAGCTAAGACCACTTAACAATAACGAGCTAGGTAGAGTCAAGCCCGCTCGCACCCAAAGACTTGTATAAAAATTAATTAAAAAAGGATACGTTAGGTTTGAGGTCACAAAAATGGGGTTACGAAGATCCAACGTCGATTGCTGTGCAAAAAAGGAAATCTGGGTGCTGTGTAAAGCCAGATCTGCCCAGCTTCCCCCTCCCGAGTACCAACCATCGGCTCTCACCAAAAACATCCGGGTCACAAACAGGGGTACCAGGATCAGGCTCCAAAAGAGAGTGAAGGAGATTAGCGAGGCGTCAAGTTTGGACCACACTTTTTTAAGTTTTAGCTGTGACTGTCGACTTTGGTGCCAGGTCCGGATTGTGTAGCTCCCCCACCCGATCAAGATCAGTGTCTGGACAGTTGCCGCCAGGTAAATACCCCCGGAATAGCCACAACACGCCACACTTAACAATGTCAGCCAGCTGACAATAATGACACCTAAAACGTGTCCAATGGTGATCTTAGCTAGCCCAGAAAAATCAGGTAGCCACCACTTGGCAATAAGTATGCCTAATAGCCAAGCTGAAAGAAGGAGCCACACCACCATAGACTGATCTTAATTTAATAACTCACTAAAATTTTGACTCACCCAGCCCTCTTGGCCTTCGAATGTAATTTGATGCCAGCCGGCTTGGGAGACCCCGGTATATGAATACTCTGAACCAACAGGCGCAAAACCAAGTTCAGCTCCAGCGCTGGAAGCTGCACTTCTGACGCGTAAAACCTCGGCACCATTTTGGAAAAAATTAGTAGCTAGAATTTTGACTCGGGGGCCAGTGACAGTGGCGGCTCGGGCGGAGCGTGTAGCGGTAGGTGTATTTACGATGGGTAAGCTGGTGGGAGTAGCGGGAGGTGCGGTCCGAGAAGTAGGTGCTGCTGAACCCGAAGCTGGTGGAGTACCAGGTGTGGTTTCACTGCCAGGAGTGGGATTTTTGGCGAGTTTAACCGTGACGTTAATCCGGTGTCCAGCGGTTAAATTAATAGTGTGTTTCTGGGTTTCATAACTTGGCAAACTGACTTCAAATTCATGAGGTCCTTCGCTTAAATCACTTTTCAACAAAGGTGCAAAATCAGTAGGTTGTTGATCAATGCGAACGATACCCCCATCAGGAATGGTGACGATCGAGACCTCGGTTTCCTTAGAGGACTTCAGTTTTTTCATCTCATACATGACGCCACCACTCAGTTCGGGTCGGGCACCGGGCTTCCAAATCACTACTGTCAGTAAACCTTTTTCAAGTGTGACTGTTGTTTCATGAGCTGTGAGGCTAGCATCCTCAGGCTGGATGCGGAGAGTATAGGTTCCCGGTTTAATATTTTTATCAATAAAGGGCGTTTTATCTAAGTATTGCCCATCTAGAAAGAGCGAACTCGGGATATCGTTAGTCAAAACGTACAACCCGGCTTTTTTTTTAACATCCAGGGGATTACACGCTGACAAAAAGCAACTCGCCACCACGATTAACACGAGTGACACATATTTTCGCATTCCTCAAGTGTACCAGGTTAGGTTGGGTGATGCCAGCTAGAGAGTATGAAGCTTAGGTTTAGTTTTTTAGCGCTAACTTCAACACTTCATCCATATGAGCTACCGGTTTGAAGGTAATGTCCTTTTTGACACTGTCTGGCACTTCAACTAAGTCTCGTTCATTATCTTTAGGAATTAAGACAATTTGGCTACCGGCTCGGTGAGCAGCAATACTCTTCTCTTTCAAACCGCCAATACGCAAAACACGGCCTCGGAGGGTAACCTCACCGGTCATGGCCACTTCGCGCTTGACTGGTTTTTGAGTAAATGCTGACACAATTGCCGTGGTCATGGTAATACCAGCTGAGGGACCATCCTTGGGTACAGCGCCCTCGGGCACGTGGATGTGGATGTCAGTTTTGTTAATTACACTCGATTTAATACCAAGCTTAGAAGCATTGGCTTTGACAAATGTCAGTGCCGCTTGAGCAGACTCTTTCATCACGTCACCCAGTTTGCCAGTCAACTTAACTTGACCTTTGCCGGGAGTCAAAGCGACTTCAATGAACAAGACATCCCCTCCCACCGAGGTCCAAGCCAAGCCCGTTGCCAACCCCACCTGATCATCAAGCTCGGTCAAGGTGACATCATATTCTTCAGGGCCCAAGTAATCTTGGAGTTTTTTTATATCGATCATGATTTTGGTTGCTTCATGATCATGGACAATTTCGCGGGCGGCTTTGCGCATCACTTTGCTCAAATTACGCTCCAGCGACCGTACTCCCGCTTCTTTAGTGTAACGATCAATAATTGTTTTTAAAATGTCATCACTGACAACCACGGCTTCGGCGGGAATGGCATTGGATGTAGTGACTTTGGGCACTAAGTATTCTTTACCAATATGAAACTTTTCGTCAGCCGTGTAGCCAGCATACCGAATGATCTCCAACCGATCGCGTAAGGCAGGTGGAATAGTTTCCAGCGTATTAGCGGTGGTGATAAACACTACTTGTGACAAATCATAGGGGACGTCTAAGTAATGATCTTCAAAGGTATGGTTTTGTTCTGGATCAAGGGCTTCCAATAACGCGGCTGACGGATCACCGCGGAAATCAGTTCCCAGCTTATCAATTTCATCAAGCATAAAGACAGGATTGCTGCTTTTAGCTTGTTTGATACCGCTGATGATACGACCAGGCATGGCTCCGACGTAGGTCCGGCGGTGACCACGAATCTCAGCCTCATCACGCACGCCACCTAAAGAAACTTTAGTGAACTTACGCCCCAAGGCTTCAGCAATTGATTTACCGATACTCGTTTTACCCACACCTGGAGGACCTACGAAACATAAAATAGTCGGCAGGACTTTTTTGCCTTTATCAGCTTTAGGATCTTTTTGCTTGAGTTGCATCACGGCAATAAACTCGAGAATCCGATCTTTGACGTCTTTCAAGCCATAGTGATTTTTGTGAAGGACACTTTCAGCGGTGTCTAAATTAACTGTGTCATCGGCATAGATACCCCACGGCAACTCAAATATCGTATCTAACCAGCTGCGAATGTAGCCGGCTTCAGGATTATTAACCGACATTTGTTTGAGACGGCGAATTTCTTTAGCGACTTTGTCTTTGACTTCGGCGGGAAACTTGGTTTTCTTGAGTTTTTGCTCATACTCACCAATCACTTCTTCATCATCATCGAGTTCCCCTAACTCTTTTTGAATTGTTTTCAAACGCTCGCGCAAGACATTTTCCCGCATGTGTTTGTCAAACTTAGCTTGAGTCTTATGGACCACGTCTTTTTCAATCTCCATGACCTTCAGCTCACGATTGAGGTGTTCAATCACCATCCGCATTCGCTCTTTGACATCGAGCGTTTCTAAGATGTGTTGTTTCTCTTTGGTTTTGACGTTGAGTGTACTTGCGATTTGGTCCACCAGTTCGCCATCTGTGACGCCGCTCATTAATTTCATGAAGTTTAAAAACTCCACAGGTTTGCCCATGTGAATGGCGCGGCGAAACTCTTTTTGGAGATGGTTAGCTAAGGCACGTTGCTCTTCATCGCGGGTGTTTGTGTCCTCTATCTTGATGACTTGTGCTACTAAGTTGGGATTGGTTTTGATGTAGCGAATAATCTCTACCCGCCCCACGCCACGGACTAAAGCATTGACTTGGTCGTCAGTATTGAGGGTCCGCTCGACCACTGCTAGCGTCGCAATGGTATATAAATCTGAAGGTTCAGGGTTATTGACTGAAGCTTTGCGCTGAGTGACCAGTACCACCATGTTTTGAGTTTTGAGGGATTCTTGAATGGCATTGACGGAAATGTCACGACCGAAGGTTAAAACAGATTCGGTACTAGGAAAGAGCACGCCTTCGCGAATAGGCACCACTGGTAATACCAACTGATTAGCAGGAGTTAAGGCCTTGAGAGGTTGATCGGTCTCATTCTCAGTACTGGCCTTTTCAGTACTCGCTTTAGGTTCAGCAGCGGCTTTGGGAGTAGTGTGCACCTTGGCCTCACTTTGAGTGGCAGACTCGGTTTGTTTTTGGGCTTTGTGTTCTGGACTAAAAATGATCTGTTCCTGCTGTGTCTCAGCTTTATTATCTTGAGGATTGTTAGCAGTTTCAGGTGTGTCAGGTTGGTTGGGTTTTTGTTGATCATCAATCATACGATTAGCATTCTAGCTGTTTGACTGCTAATTGGCAAGTGGGAATCAGATGTGCTACCGAATATCAAGAGAACAGCTTTGGGTTACGTGGATTTTGCCAAGGTGGCTAGTTTTTTTTCTAACTCCATTACACTTGGTTCAGTGAGGGTACTACCATCGTTAAATACCAACGTAGGTACAGAGCGATACCCATTATTAATCTCTATCACCTTCTCGGCTGCCACTTCATCGTCTTCGATGTTAATTTCTTGAAAAGCTTTGCCCTCGAGGTAATTATTGGCTTGTAACCATAGTTTAATGCGCCAGCAGTCGCCGCACCAAGTGGTGGTGTAGATGGTGAATAAAGGTGAATGAGTATCAGTCATAAACAAATAAAACGAGAAATTGAGGAGAGTGAAGCAGGGTGGGTGTACTACGAATCGAACGTAGGACCTCAGTCTTATCAGGACTGCGCTCTAACCATCTGAGCTATACACCCATCTTAAAACCAACAGAGCAAAATTTTAACACATTCCGTTCAAACTTGCAGCAGAGGAAATTACTGAGGCTGATGAGGCTTTTTACTTTTTGGTTTATCTTCCACTTCTGTTAAACCACCAAAAAGAATAATGCCTGCTACTAACAACATAATGGCTAGAAAGGTATACCAACTATTTAAAAATTCTGTGACTGTCATAAAAACTTTCTAATTCTATTACATTCTAATAATTTTAGGCCATAAATTAAAGCCCCAATTCCTAATAAAAAGGCTCGCAGTGCAGTAAGTAATTGCCAGCTGTCCACTAATATTGGGGTTAATAAGGAAGCAATTAGCAAGGCTTTGCTCAGGTCAAAAGCAAGGTCAGCTAATTTTAGAACTTGGCTTTTATTTAGTTTTGTATAGAGAGGTTTGACCATGTTAACGACATATTAACAGAGTTTTCTTTACTAAACTGTAGCTTTTTGAGTTTTTTCTTCAACGAGTGGTTGTTTAGCAGAGTTAAACATATCTTCCAATGATTTTGCCGGCACAAACAGTGTAAGCATCCGTTTGCTTTTTCCTTCCCAGCCTAGCTTGACCTGGAATAAGCAATTAGCAAATGTGCTCGGTAAATAAGGAGGATCTGAGTATTTGGCTTCAATAGATTCATAAGTGTCCTGCTTATTATCTTCGATAGATAACATGGCAATAATTCGATTTAACATGCCCTGGCCATATGGAGAATCGACGTTAATGTCATCAGCTAATAAAAGCCTAGCATATCTTTCCCCATCTATCTCAATGCACGGATCATTATTTTGGCCGCTTATTAAACCCTTCATCTGTGTATCAAGATTGGGGTTAGTTTTATAACGCTGCTCCCATGTTTTAACAAAGTGTCGCATATTAACATCAGTCTTTGCCAGCAAATAATGGTAAGGATGATCTTTTCCTGTAATTTCAGAGAGTTTATCAATGAAATTGAGAAAAAGGGGATAAAAACTGTGTCGATTTTTATTTCTTTCCACAAAATTATGAGCGTGAGCTTCTAGAGCAGGAATTAATTTGGTGGGGGTAAGCTTTAATTTGGGAGCCTTTTCAATCATTTCGTCTGGAATAGCTTGGCCACGCTTAAGGGTTAAGTCTTTTAATTGACCGTCTTTATAACTTCTCGCATCAGCGGCAGATTGTAATCTGGTTAAAAAACTTAGTAAGAATATTTTTTCTGACCCAACAGCTGTCTTTAGGTTTTTTTCTACGGACTGTATTCTCTTTTCAATGTGAGTTACCATAGCTTCCTTCTAGGCAGAATTCTAGAAGATATTCTAAGCCAGAGTTATTGAGAAGCAAGCAGCGGAAAGTTAATTTAAATAATGCGAAATAAGAACTGTGGAAAATAGAAAATTCTCTTGCTTGTATGAATATTGGCAAAAATCATACAAACTGGGAAAATGGGTTTAAGTCAGAATGGTCATCTTTTTCCCATCCCACTCAACTTTGATCGCATCGCCATCTTTGATTTTGCCTTCGATGATATCTTTAGAAAGCTCATTCAAGAGCGTGTTTTGGATTAAACGTTTGAGGGGGCGAGCGCCAAAGACTAAGTCATACCCGGTGGTGGCAAAGTGGTCGATCAACGATTGAGAAACTTCCAGTTGAATATTTTTTTGAGCCAGACGTTTGGCTACTTCAGCGATTTGAAGTGACACAATTTCTCGAATTTCTTCTGGATTTAGTGGTTGGAAGATAATAGTTTCATCCACACGATTTAAGAACTCTGGTCTAAAGGTTTGGTTTAGCACAGTTTCTAAGGCTATGCGTTGCTCTTCTGGCTTGCCGGCATGCATCATAATCAAATCACTGCCGAGGTTAGAAGTCATGATGATCAAGGTATTTTTAAAATTAACAGTGCGACCCTTACTATCGGTCAACCGGCCATCATCGAGAATTTGTAACAAGACATTAAAAACATCGCCATGAGCCTTTTCGATTTCATCAAACAAAATCACGCTGTAAGGATGGCGCCGGACTGCCTCGGTGAGTTGTCCTCCTTCTTCATATCCCACATACCCCGGTGGTGAACCAATCAACCGGGCTACAGAATGTTTTTCCATGTACTCGCTCATGTCGATTCTGATCAGTAATTTTTCATCATTAAATAAGAACTCAGCAAGAGCTTTCGCCAGCTCTGTCTTCCCCACCCCCGTGGGCCCTAAAAAGATAAACGAACCAATCGGGCGATTCACTTCCTGAATGCCAGCCCGACTGCGGCGAACTGCGTTGGCTACAGCAGTAATAGCTGTTTTTTGTCCGATGACGCGTTTTCCGAGCTCTTTCTCCAATTGAAGTAGCTTGTCACTTTCAGCAGACAACATCTTTTGAGTGGGTATCCCGGTCCAGCGGGAAATGACACGAGCGATATCTTCTTCGGTGACTTCTTCTTTGAGAATTGATTGGTCTTGTTGAATTTTGGCTAAGCGTTGCTGAGCTTCTTGGATGGCTTTTTCTAGTTTAGGAATTTCTCCATAGCGAATTTCTGCCACGCGCTGCAGGTTGACTTCCCGTTCAGCCCGTACTGCCTCTTCACGGAGAGCATCTAGCTGCTTGCTATAATTTTTAATTTGATCAATAGCCTCACGTTCGGTTTGCCAATGTAAATCCAATTGCCGATGTTGGGCTCGCAGCTCAGCTAATTCTTTTTCCAGCTCTTCTAAACGCTTCTTAGACGTCTCATCCTTTTCTTTTTTGAGCGCTTCTTTTTCAATCTCCAATTGCCGGATCTTGCGTTCTAATTGATCAATCGCGGTTGGTTTACTATCAATTTCGATGCGGATGGCTGAGGCAGCTTCATCCATCAGGTCGATGGCTTTGTCGGGCAAAAAGCGATCACTGATATAACGGTCAGAAAGTGTGACGGCGGCCACAATCGCGTTGTCACGAATCCGGACACCGTGATGGGCTTCATATTTTTCTTTAATGCCTCGCAAAATTGAGATAGCATCTTCCAGCGACGGTTCATTGACCATGACGGGCTGGAATCTGCGTTCAAGTGCGGCATCTTTTTCAATGTACTTGCGATATTCTTTGAGGGTAGTGGCCCCAATTGTTCGCAGCTGTCCCCTAGCTAAGGCAGGTTTGAGTAAATTGCCGGCGTCAGTGGAGCCTTCTTGAGCGCCAGCCCCCACGATGGTATGAAGTTCATCGATAAATAAGATGATTTGCCCGTCAGTGGCTTCGACCTCCTTGATGACAGCTTTCAACCGATCTTCGAACTCACCCCGATATTTAGCTCCCGCAATCAACGCCCCCATATCGAGCGAGACGAGGCGTTTGTTTTTGAGAGCATCTGGAACATCGCCATCAATAATCTTTTTGGCAAGACCTTCCACGATGGCTGTTTTACCCGTGCCGGGTTCTCCTACCAGAACTGGATTGTTTTTAGTGCGGCGGGATAAAATTTGTGTCACCCGGCGAATTTCTTCATCACGGCCGATGACAGGATCAATCTTGCCATCTCTCGCTAACTTCGTCACATCTTGTGCATACTTTTCCAGCGCTTGGTACTTGCCTTCCGGATCGGCGTCAGTGACGTGCTGAGTGCCCCGCACATCTGTCAGGACCTTCATTACGTCTGCTTTTGTTATTTGCAGTAGATCCGCCAGCTCTTGATGGTCGAGCATAGCTAATAACAGATGCTCAGTACTAATGTACTCATCTCGTAGTGCTCCGGCTTCGCTTTCTGCTTGATCAAAGACTTGACGCAACTCACTTGAAGCATAGGCCTGGGTAGAACCAGAAACAGTAGGCAAAGATTTCAATCTCTCTTTGAGTTGGGTAGCTACTGCCGAAGGTTCTCTTTCTAGTTTCTGAAGTAATGTCGGGACGATGCCCTCTGGCTGCTCGATAAGGACGAGCAATAAATGCCATACTGTTACTTCTGGATGTTTCATCTTGCCAGCGAGCTGCATTGCCCCCTGGACAGCTTCAGCAGACTTGGTGGTAAAGGAGTTAAAATTCATATTATAGGACTAAAAATTAGCTTGATACAAGGGGATTTTATTAAAAACCCGAAAATTAGCAGAATAAATAAGAGACTGCTAATTATGAAATGATTGTACAAAATGGTCACAACTTTGTGAAGGGGGAAATTAGCAATCAGGCAATAGTACTGCTAGTGGCTACTATCCGAGAGCAATAAGGCGCGTTTCTCAGCACGCTTCTTAAGTCTTTGTTCTAGTTCATCACGAGTGATAAAGGTTTTGAGATGATGCTTGATCTCGGTGATACCACTGGTATTAATATCAACTTTGCTTTCAACTCGGGTGACTCGTTTCTTTATATCACTGACATCACTCACTAAATGATCTAAGCGTTTTTCCTGATATTCGTAGCGAATTTCAAGGCTATCAAAGTGTCCTTCGAGCTTATCAAAGCGCTGATCAATTTTTTCGAACTGTTCATCATGTTTATCGATTCTTACCTTTAACTCATCAAACATACTTTGCATGCTTTTGAGAAGAATATTAGCAATTTCACTACCCATATCGAGCAGTTCTTGTTTCATCTCAGCTCGAAAGGCCGCAAATTCAGTTTTTAGCTCAGCATGTGTAACTGGTTGGTGGGGTCTTGGGAGTGAAGTGTTCATATTCCTGACTTTACACCCCAATTCTTGCATACAGCTTGCATACTGACTAGCAGAAATATGACTTGATTTACCGTGATGCGAATCTGGCTTTCCAGCTTAAAGTTCATTATTTACTGAGTAGGAGACGCCTCGTGTACTGCCGTGTTTAATAACCAGGCCATTTTTTACTAACGAATTAACGTCGTATGAGATGGTTCTGGTGGGAATAGTGGGAAAACGACGAGTAATTTGATTAAGTGAACAATAGGGATGATCGGTGATGATATTCAAAATTTCTTGGCGCCGTGGCAATAAGGATGAAGGTGAAGTTTGAGGCATAGAAGCTGGTAAAGTGGGAGGTTTTTGGCTGAGTTCATCGACGAGTTGTGTGGTCTTTTCTAGTAAACCTGTCAGCATAAACAGATAAAACTCATGTAGTTGGCGAGTATTTTTTTCCAGATATGCATAATAGGTGCTTTTATGCGTCTCTAAATAATGATCAATGGGAATTAACGTCTCGGTGAACAGACCAGTCTGAGCTAACTGATAATGAAGCAAGACTCTGCCTGTCCGGCCGTTACCATCGATAAAGGGATGAATTTTTTCAAAGTAATAATGGCTGGCAAAGCTGAGCACCAGCTTCTCGGCGACTGAGTGGCTGGAGTCACTTAAGGTTTTATTTTCGGTAAACCAGAAATCCATCATTGCTCGCATTTGATCGGGACTAGGAGTTAAGTAAACCACATTGCCAAATTGATCAAAGATGGCTGAAGGTTCACGGCGCAACTTACCGGCTTCTTCGCTAATGCCCGCCATGACGTGCTGATGCAGATCGAGCCAATGTTGTATTTCGAGGTGAGTAGGCAGAGTGCCAATTGATCGTAAGGCTTTTAAAACATTACTAATTTCCAGCTTACTTAGATCGCGTTCATCAGTGAGGTTGGCTTGTTGGGCTTGGATTAAGGTCAGCTGGTTACCTTCAATCCGAGCAGAAAAGAGAGAGCTTTTGAGGATTTGTTGGTGAAAGACTTCAGTTTTGAACTTTGTTTCAACAGGCAGGCGCTTCAGCACTTGGGTTTGAATGACAAGCTCATCAACTAAAGCTTTAATATCAGGGGTGACAGTAACTAAGGGAAATTCAAGAACATTCATTGCTTAATATTGCTAGATATTGCGAGAAATTGCAAGATGGTGTTGGAACACGGCACGATTATACATAATCAATACGCAAAAATTAAACTGCTGTGAATGCCTAAAGTGACAAGGACCAGTGATATAATTTGATCGTATTATTATGCCAAAAAAAGAGTATGAAAAGCGCGAAGATGCTTATTACTTAGGCCAGTTCGATCGAGATTCTAAGCGGCCTGATGTCATTTCCAATGGTGAGTTTGAGGAAAGGCTTTATTATCTGGATAGAGTCCCGATAGACCTTCGCCAACCTCAATTACTAGAAACCGTCAGATTTGCGTGGGAGCAAACCACTGATTTTTTTAGTTTATTGAGACTCATTCAGTTTGCTTTAGAGCATCCTACGAAAAAGGTGCAAGAACAAATCTTGCAAAAATTAGAAGCTGACTTGAAAGTTGGTGAGGCCGTTTTAACGCGGAGTGCCATCTCAACCAATCCTCAACGGCGCGCGCAGATTAGCCAAAATGAAGACCTCAAAGAGTTGGCTAAACACCAATTCCAAACCTTTGCCCAGCGCGTGGCCGATAAAATATCGCGTTCGCCTTATGCTCAAACATATCCTTGGCTCAATCGCTTTGTTAGAGAAGTTGTCACAAGGTTTCCCAATGTTACTAAGCCCTACAATCAATTGTTGCAAGTGCCGACCCTTTCGCCTGAAGTTAGTTTGAGTGCTAATCCATTGCCGAAATTAAGAATCATGTCAGAACAACGTGAACCGGTAACAAACCGATTAATGAGATTGGAGGCAGTGGCTGAGATTATTGAAAACCGTGATCAATTATTTAAGGAACAAGTGGCTTTAGCTGATTTAGTGTGGGCAACTGATGATGTGAAACCGCACAGTCCGTATGGTCGGATTGACAACTTAGCCACGACTCGTTTCGGCGGGCATTCTTTACAAGAGTTGTTTGTGATTCAGAATAAGGATAAGTTTGGTCAGGCAGTGCTCGATTATTTGATAGCAATGCCAAAACGCGATTGGATTTGGGTCCAGTTTGCTAGACTGCTTTTTTTTCAACCACTAATCTTGTCTGACGTTCAGAATTTACCTCACTCGCCCTTAGTTCCGGACTTAGTTAAGATCCAAGATTTTCATGCTTGGGTGGCAGAGAAGTTACTGCTGCCATTTGTTAATTCTCAATCAATTGATTATGAGTTTAAAACTAAGCTGACGGAGTTATTGCGTCATTTGCCGGGTGCATCAGTCATTTCATTTGCTGGTTCAGTTAGCGCCAACTTGACTATGTATGTCGGAAATTTAAGCAAGCTGCAGCTCAATGGTCAAGAAATTCAGCAGGAAAGTGCTTTGTATAGATTAGCCACCAGGCACCTTCCCCCGGCAATGGTGTACTATCAACGGTTCGAATATATGCATTTTTTAAGAGAAATGCTTCCGGTTGCTCAATTAAATCAATACTTTTTGGTGGAGTGGGCATCAACCGTACCTCAGGTCACAGAGTTTGTGTTAACTTTAGCTCAAGTCTGGGGGTTTTTTGGCGATGAAATTGAACAGGAAACGTATCAACAGCACTTATTTGAGCATACAGGTGAAGAGTTTTTACTGGGTTTGCAGGCTGATGAAGAGCAGATAGCAAACATGACTGCGATGATTTGGGAAGATATTGCCCAGTTGAGGGTAAAGTTCTGGCCGCATCCTCAGGCATCATACCAAATGAACTTCTCACCAGGCTCTTTTGCGGCAGCTGTGGGTTTAAAATCTATTGATTACTTTGTTCAAGATGATGCGACCCAACCTGTTCACTTTTTTATCAAGACTCGGTTTGGGGGAGTTGATACTCAAGGCACTTTTAATGCCCTTACGCAAACCTGCGATGATTTTAGCCTGACTTTGATGCCCAAATGGCCAGTCGTACAAAAGCTGATTGCTCAGATTGTCTTGCTGACATTTAGAGATCTGGTAACACGGAGTTCCCAACTCAATCAGCCAGCTCCTGTTCAGATGCCGTCGCTAGTGCCAGAAGTGGTAGATCAAGGTGAGTTAACGCGACAATTAGAGAAACAAGCCCACAAAAACACAAAAATTAAATATGTGGGAGCTTACCCCCGCGCTTTGGGTTCGGCCAACACGTTAGCTGAAATAAAAACAGCTGTTCAGTTGTATGTAATTGAGGAACATGCATACTTAGCTTTGCAGACGCAACCTGACAGTCCAGAAATCACCCAGCAGTTAGAAATTCAAACGGCTAATTTGTTAGCAGCGCGTGCTTTAATGGAACAGGCTCTCCTGCCGTTGCGAAAAATTAGCCATGAAAAAGCAGAAAAAATTCCAGAAGCCTTGCGGCAACTTGAGCAGGTGGTTAATCCTGTGACTGGTGAGGTAGTCTTCTTGGAAACTTGGGTCAAGTCTCATACCAGCCCCCGGATTGAGGATGATACTCAAGCGTCTTTAGCTGATCAATTTTCGCGACGCAAACTTATCACTGGCTCAGCGCTTCAGGCTTTAGAACTGTTGATGAAGGATCGTTTAATTGATTCTCATCACTTGGCTGCCTAACGAGGCAGGGCTTTATCTGATAAGGCACAAAAAAACCACCTTCTTAGGTGGCTTCGTTGCCGCTAACAATCTTGAAAAAGCATCTCGTGTGCTTCTTCATCTGACTCAAACAAGGTGGTAGGAATCGGCCCAGGTATGATGGCCTTAGGACTTAATTGTTTCATGACTATTACTAGTCAAGGGAAAATAGAAAGGCGTGATTTCCTTCTACCCATTCTCCTTAGAAAGGAGGTGATCCATCCGCACCTTCCAGTACGGATACCTTGTTACGACTTAGTCCTCATCGCTGACCTGGCCGTAGAAGAGTCTTTCTCTTGCGAGTTAAGATCATCCGCTTCGGGCCCTGCCAACTTTGCTGGCTTGACGGGCAGTGTGTACAAGGAGCGAGAACGTATTCACCGCAACCTGCTGATTTGCGATTACTACCGATTCCAACTTCATGAGGGCAAATTGCAGCCCTCAATCTGAACTGAGGGGCCGTTTATTAGGATTGGCTCAGAGTTGCCTCTTCGCTACCCGTTGTCGGCTCCATTGTAGGATGTGTGTAGCCCCAGATGTAAGGGACATGCTGACTTGACGTCGTCCTCTCCTTCCTCCCCTGCAAAGCAGGGGCAGTCTCGCCAGACACGTATAACTGACGATAAGGGTTGCGCTCGTTACCGCACTTAAGCGGACGTCTCACGACACGAGCTGACGACAGCCATGCATCACCTGTGTACCACTCTCGAAGAAGACCATGTTTCCATGATCGTGCAGGTACATGTCAAATCTGGGTAAGGTTTTTCGCTTCGTATCGAATTAAACCACATGCTCCACCGGTTGTGCGCTCCCCCGTCAATTCCTTTGAGTTTTAACCTTGCGGTCGTACTCCCCAGGCGCTTTGCTTAACGCGTTAGCTTGCGCCAGGCCCACAGAGTGAACCCAGCTAGCAAAGAAAGTTTACGGCTCGGACTACAGGGGTCTCTAATCCCTTTTGCTCCCCGAGCTGTCGTCCCTGAGTGTCAGTAATGTCCTAGAAGCTTGCCTTCGCGTATGGCGTTCCTCTCGATATCTACGGATTTCACCCCTCCACCGAGAATTCCAGCTTCCCCGAACACACTCAATTTAAGTAGTTTCCTCTGCCTTTCTGGAGTTGAGCCCCAGGCTTAGACAAAAGACTTACTCAAACACCGACGGTACGCTTTACGCCCAGTAAATCCGGATAACGCTTGCACCCCACGTATTACCGAGGCTTCTGGCACGTGGTTAGCAGGTGCTTTCTAGCGAGGTACTGTCAAAATTCATCCCTCGCCACAGTGGTTTACGACCCGAAGGCCTTCATCCCACACGCGGTGTCGCTGCGTCAGGCTTTCGCCCATTGCGCAAGATTCCCAGTTGCTGCCACCCGTAGGTGTAGGCACCGTGTCTCAGTTACCTTGTGGCCGATCATGCTCTCACATCGGCTAGCCGTCGTAGCCTTGGTAGGCCGTTACCCCACCAACTAGCTGATAGCGCGCAGGCTCCTCTTAAAGCGTCTTACGACTTTATCCTTGCGGACACATGCGGTATTACCCCGCCTTTCGGCGAGCTATTCCCCACTTTAAGGTAGATTCCTACGTGTTACTCACCCGTCTGCCGCTCTCCCTTGCGGGAGCGCTCGACTTGCATGCTTAAGGCACACCGCCAGCGTTCATCCTGAGCCAGGATCAAACTCTCAAAAAAAGTTTGAAATAGCTCTATTACTATTTTAAAAAAGAAAATTAAACGGATTGTACGTAAATTCCATCTTGAAGATGGTAGACAATCCGATCAAAGATCTGCGATTTCTACCACCATGTTTGTTTCAGATGATCGTGAACTATATATATAGTTTCACGATTTCACTAATGAAAGTAACTTTCTAAAGATTCAGAAAGGTTAGCTGTCTTATCATTAGTGTCTTCACTTGTTAACGAGCCACAGTATAAACCGCAGGCCCTTCTATCCTTTCTTTTGGAAAGTGAATGAGCTTGCGCTAACGTTTTAAACTGCTATGATTTCTTGAGACTAGTTTCCCGAAGAACGGGACTTATGTCCGGAGAAGTTATATAGTAACAAAAATTAGAAAATTGTCAAAGGGTGAAAAAGGAGGTTTGCTCATCTTCATACGATTTTAAATTTTCATCTAAGTGCTAAAGAATAGTGATATATAGATAAATTTGAAGCTTTGTGATAGGTTAATAATTAAGCAAATCAAGAAAAGGGTTTTATGTTTGTCAGCATCGAAGCAGAAGCAACAGCACAGGAACAAGGGTCCCATACCGCAGTCTTTGCCTTAAGCAACCGTCATGCAGAGTCATTTATTCGGATGATTTCTCCAGGTTTATCCCGTGATGTCGATATTACCCATCCTGATTTTTCTGACACTATTGATAATTATTACCAAGGGAAGAACCGAGTTTTTACCTGGACTCCTGAAAGTAGCAATCAAAAAATTCAAGTTGATATTAATCAGTTTTCTGAATTATTAATGAAACATCCTCGAAAAAAAGACCTCTCCTCTCTTTTTGCCCAAGAGGTGGGAAACTTAACGAGTTTTTTTCTGGAAGTTGACGGCTGGTTGCGTATGGCCCAAGAAAAGCATGGGAAAGGCCAAGATATAAGTGCTGAGGGAGTTAAAGATCATTTGGGAAATACTTTGCGAGAAATCAGAGTTGGCATTGAATCACTCCCCATGCAGTTGAGTGGGTATATTACTTTATTAAAAACCACTGCCAACGAAGCTACTAGAGGTTTAAGAGTTTTGAATGAGAGTGGATTTGATAGTGCTATTGTTAAGCATGAAGCAATTGATGAAGTTAACCCCCAAGGACCAGTAACTAAAGATAGTGCGAGTTTTTATGATAAATTAGATCAGTTAAATAATGCTGATGAAGCCATTGCTGCTTTTGAATCAGTCACACTTTATTATCGACTGCGGACTGCATTAGAAAAATTGAGTCAAGCGATGGATGTATTTGGTAGTACTGTCACTAATTGGCAAGAACAACTAGGTGAGTATAACGCTTTAGTTAACCAGAGTAATGAGGTTGCGAAGATAATTAGTACTTTAATTAGAGATCCCGAAGAGATGGCAGATAAAGCCGCCTAAATTTTATTGAAGATCAGTTCCCTGTAAGGCTGTCTTTACGAGGTTATCAATTTCCGCCAAGATTGATTGAATGCGCTCGAGTTCTGCGCTCACATTCCCATCAGCTGAAGTTTCAAGGTTAAAAGCAATTATTTTATTTTCTGTTTGAGAGGTGGAATTAAGTTTAGCAAGAATATTAGCTGCTGTCTGGTCAACCTGACCTATTCTTTCAATTACGATAGCCGCAAGCTCAGGTTTTATCTGAAGCAATGCCTGCAAATTAGGAGTTAGGTCTGGCAGTTGTGGACTATATTCCATCCTTTAATTATATAGGATGTGATTGTCATACGCTAGTTCTATTTTGCATGTTATAATACATATTCAATATGTCAAAAGTAGAAAACCTGCCGCCTCATATCCCGCTTAATACTCACTCAGATGAGTTTGGGAATTTGGCGTATCAACTTAATTTAGAGACCTTTTATCTTGATAAAAATAACCCTCCTGAAATTACTGTGGAACAGTGGGAAAAGATTGAGTCATTAGTTGCCCAGGGTTTTTTCATTTTATTGGAAGAACGAGAGAATATGAAAACCGCAGGAGATCTTCGCCTGGGCTTGACCGCCGAAAATTTACAGTTAAATTTTGACACTAAAGTAGCTACCTACGGACAGATAGCTTGTTTACGGTATATTGCTCAGGATTTGCGACAGATTATGTCAGCCCTGAAGTTTAGTCCCAATTATTTTATCGAAAGATGGGGCCGAGTGACTCCAGAACAAAAACCAGCGGAGGCAGCTAACTTATTGGCAGTCTTGAATGATACTCTCCCGCTCACTGATCAAATTACTACTTATTTAACCTTGATAAATGCAGCTCAGACGCAGATTCTGGCGCTGTATGCAACCTCATATAATGCCAATCCGAGCTTACATACTGAAGCCAATGGGTTTGTACGTATGACGACCCTTTTCCCTGCTGATTATGAACGGCTTTTTGATCTGCATAGTCAAGCGACTAAGGCTTCACCTGAGGGAGAAACCATGTTGTTATCCACTTTTTATTTACTAACCAGCTATGAATTAATCCAGGCTATGGGTGAAGCAGGTGAGTATATGAATCAATTTAAAACCAGACGAGAAGGTTTGTATCAAGAAATTAGAAAGGTGATCGAGGACGCTCAAAATACTGGCAACTAATGTTGAGTTTTAGGATCTGGGCGTTGCCGAGAATAATCGGGTAGGAAGTCTAATTGATTTGCTGTTTTATTCAAATGATCTAGGGCGGAGAGAACTTTCACGAGATCTGTATTTGTAGGCTCTACTGGAGGTGGCTCTAGATGTATTTTCTCTGAATTAGGGTCTGGTAGACGGCCTTCTTTATTCATAGAAGTATTGTAAGAAATAATTATTAAAAAAACATGAATATTTAATATGCATCTAACTACTGAAACCAAACCCAACTGTTACGAATTTGATCCCGGCAATGAGTTCTGGGGGCACGCGATATTGGGTTTGATAGAAAGTGATTTAGCTGAGGAAATAAATAGTTACTATGGTGAAAGTATCTCGGAGAGATTGAGTAATTTTAGAAAGTCTAACCCTACCTTCCCGTTAAGAATTTCGCCCGAAAAATCCTGTACAGATATTCAGCAGCTGAGGGAGTACTTCAAGGTCACTGATAACGTAGTAACTGTTGATCAAATGGAACTATTTGGTTTGTTGGTTTCTGACGTTAGTCAGTTAGCGTATGAAGATAAAGAGCTGTTAGAGTTCCACCTCTCATTGTATGGTCGAGAATTTATTGCAAGCTTTCCCGCAAATATTTTACAAAAAACTGGCATTTTAGAAATGCTGCCTCAGTTAGCTGATATGTATAACCATGTGAAGCAAGGTGAATATGGCGCTCACCCAGGTTTTATGGAAATTTGTGAGAACTTGGTAACAATGTGTGAAAAGGCGATCAGAATTAATGCTGTTGCGGTAAGCATTTTCTCAGCTGGCAGATTACCTCAGGAAGTTATTATGGCCGTGACCGAATGGGAGGAAATTCTTAATCAAGATACTAAAGTTACTGAACAGATCTTAAACACGTGGAACGCTTTAACTAGTCAAACAACTACGTAGTTTGTATAGTGAGTAGAGGAGAAATATATGAAAGAGATTTCAGGTTTTGAGTTTAATCCAGGTCATGATGGTAAAGCGAAACAGTTGGTGGACCAGCTGCTGACTAAAGATATGTTAGCTCAATTTCCCCATTTGATTACTTTACAGAATCGTTTAAACGCTGCTTTTGAGGGAACACTCAACCAACCCTTTTTCTTGACTGATGAAGAGTTAAATAAGTTATGGTTGGTGCAAGATAATCATATTTCCGAACCTCAAGCAGCTTTACTCGATGATATTAAGATGGAGATGGGGCAAGGCTCAAGTCCTGATCGCGAGTATTGGTTGACGTGTACTGAGGATGAGTTGAGTACCGAATTAAATCGGTTAGTGCGCCGCATTAAGCAATTAACGACTATTAGAGGGGTGATCGAGAATCTTAAAGAAATTAAAGATCAGTTGCCTCAAAACTTAACAGAGCTTCATGATTTGGAAGCTGGAGTTCCTCAACGTCCAATGATTCATGATTACTACCGCCCTGGTCAAAGTAAGGAGCGGCAACTTATAGGTGATACTGGAGCAGTAACGATACTTAAACCCGGTCAATTTGCTGTTAGCTATGATGGGCTGGTAAATAATATAGCGGTGTTATCAAAAAGATTAGAACAGCAAACAGAGATTTTGGTAGAACGTTTACAAACACAAGATAATACCCCGCAGTTACAGCAAAAAATTGTCAGTATTTTGACTGAAATGAGTCGCGCTTCTTAGCTCAGTGGATGAAAAGCATAGCTTAGGCTCGTGCTAAAATCTCTTCGCTCAAAGCCGCTGCCATTCGCAAAGCAGCAATGACCTGATGAAGCATTTGCTCTGAAGAAACACCTTCAGATGGTGAAGCTAGTAAACGGTGCTCAGCATCCCGAGCTGAAGCTACATAATCTGCTAGATAAATAATGTTGTTTTCACTTTCCACCACCCCATCTTACTCCCCTCTTTCTCTTTGAGCAAATACGAGTAATCGTTTCTGCGTGGTTCCAGGCGGCCAGCACGTTTGGAGCACAATCGTTTCCGCATCCGCAGGTTGGTTCAGAAAACTGACGTCTTCAGGCTCGGTGATTTTGGTAGTGCTGACTACATAACGAACATACTCATTTTCATGCCAAATAAAAATTTCATCCTGAGGTTTCAGTTTGCCTAGTAGATAAAAAACTGCATTATATTGATGGCGAAATTCTGGATTAGAAGAGTGTGCGAAGTAGTAACCGATGCCTGGATTGTCGGGAAAAGCCGTCCCAGAAGCGTGGGCAATCCCTTGTTTAAGCGCGGCGGTGTAGGCAGTTTGGTCATTGGGATCGACATTAAAAACCACTGGTTCATCTAAATAAATCGCTGGAATGACAATGCCGTAGTCTTTATATTTTGATGCTCCGCGGAAGCCCAAGGCTTCAAAATTTGGAATAAAGATTTCGCGGATATCAGTGACATTGAAAACTTGTGAGAGTAATTGCCGTGACTGGTATTTTGTTTCTACGATTAATACCGGCACATATGTTAAAAATAGCCAGATGAGAAACACAATTACTAAGCAGGCAATAATGAGGGGCCACAACCAGGCAGGGCCTTTACTTCGCTGGACAGTGGCGAAATGTGGGTGGGTCATGTGAGATATAGTTTAGGCTTTCACTAGCGCAGCCAAGGTATCTTTTTTCCAGTAAGCCAAGCCAACAGCTAACACGCCACTCATGCCGCCGAACAATGAAAACTGTGTCGGAGTGCCGGTGGAGGGCTGGCGGGTTAATGATTTCGTGGATAAATAGACCGTTTTTTTACAGTTGTCTTCTCCACCATGCCAATTACCGTGACTGTCTTTGACATAGGCTCGAGCTGTATAGGTGCCAGCTTTATCAAAGTGTTGCTCGAACGTTTGACCATCGCTTTCTTTGACTACCCCGTTGCCAAAATCAAGTTTGTAGCGCTGCAAGCCACCTTTATTGTCGTGACCGGTGACGCGGAAGCTTAACGTAGCGGGAGCTTGGGCATTATTGTTAGCAGTGATATACAGATCAGAACAACCCGATTTGTGCGACTCCACACTGGAAGCTTTGACAGTCACATTTTCTTCACAACTGGAACTGGTACGCCAGTTGCCCTGGCTATCTTTAACATCTACACGGGCCACAAAGCTGCCTGAGGATTCGTAGGTGTGTTGAATTTCTGCATTATCACTTTCTTCTTGTTTGCCATCGCCAAAGTAAAACTTGTAGCGTTGGATACTACCCTTGTTATCGCTGGCTCGGGCTCGCAGGGTGACTTTGGCGGGCACCAAACTATTGTTGCCTCCAGCTACGGTTAAATCATCACACGTACTGCGGTGAGTGGTGGTAGGCGAAGCTGAGGGACTGGGTGAAGGCGAGGGAGAAGCTTGGGGTGAAGATGCTGGCGCCGAACTTGAAAATGGTTGCACGGTCAAGGTATCGGTGTTGCCACAGTCGTTGATGGTAGTAGAGGAACAACGAAAGGTATAGGTGCCAACTTGAGTCAATTGGTAGCCATGTAATTGTGGGGCACTTGATACGCGCTGAGTGGAGCCGTTAGGAAAAGTGACGTCGATGACGGCATTTGGTAAGTGGGCATACCCATTCTTGGCAAAACAATTGATATCAATACTAGAGTTGGGGCGTAAACCTTGAGCAGTAATTTGTGAGCCGTTCACCCAGTGCTCGGTGCCGGAACGGAACTGTGTATCCACTGGTTGATGTTCAGCACAGGTATTAGTTTGGGCATGGGCAGCAGTAGGAGTAATAAGAGACAGTGGGCTGAGAGTGATAATACCGAGGATAAGAAGAAGGTGCTTCATAAGGAAATTTACAACTAGTATGTGCCAGTATTATATAGTAGTAAAGCTCAGCTTAACAACTGATAATTCCCCCACCCCAACAGCGGTAGCCGCCAGTAGGTAATGAAGTGTAAAAAACTGCTGATTGGCCTTCAGCTAAACCTTGGACGGGTGCGTCTAAGTGGACGTGGTTGTCTTTCAACGTAGCCGGCAACAACTTTCCAGTATGACGAATTCTTACCAATAACTTTGATTCGTGTGGCGGCTGGGAGATCCAGTGTGGGTCCTGAATAGTAAACTCTTGGAAATACGTCTCTGGTCCAAATCCCACCACTAACTGATTTTTCCCGGGTACTTTTTTGATGACGTAAAAAGGTGGAATGTTATGTTTATTGATAGTACTGCCATCACTTTGTTTAACTAAAGTGGTAGTGTTGACGGTAAAACCGTGGCGTTGTCCCACGGTGTAAAACCACAAACCTTGATGGTCTCCAATGACAGTTCCATGTACATCCACCACTTGGCCTGGATTTTTACCCAATCTTTCTTCTAAGAAATTATGGACATTAATGTCTCCGATAAAACAAATCCCTACAGAGTCTTTCTTAGTAGCGACGTGTAGGCCACGTCGCTCAGCTTCAGCTCGTACTTGTGGTTTAGTGAGATTTCCCAGGGGAAACAACACGTGTCGAAGGTGATCAGCCGTGAGGCGATACAAAAAATAGGTTTGGTCTTTGTGTTCATCGGTGGGAGTTTGCAGAAAAATTTCACCCTGTTCTGTTCGGCCTAAATCAGCATAATGACCAGTTGCGACATAGTCATACCCTTGGGCCATAGCCCAGTCATAGAATAAGCCGAACTTAATTTCTTTATTACACATCACATCTGGGTTGGGAGTTCTACCTTGGTGATACTCATCAAAGAAGTACTCCACTACTTTATCTTTATATGCTTGTTTAAAATCTAGAACTTGAAAAGGGATATTGAGATCGAGGGCAATTTTGAGGGCATCTTTACGATCCTCTTCACTTCGGCAGCCGGGAGCGCGCCAGCACTCCAAAAAAATGCCAGTGACTTCATAACCAGCTTCAATTAGTAAATGAGCGCAGACGGATGAATCGACACCGCCTGACATGCCGAGGGCGACCTTTGGTTTAGCGGTAGTGGGCAAATCATTATGAACCATGGTGATATTATAACTTGTCTGGGAAGTTAAGAGAAAAAGTTAGTATGTCAATTCGACAAAAGGGAGCTCATCACTTGCAAAGCGGGCCTGTTCAAAAAGATGCTCTGAGCCGATAGGTTTAACACCAAATAATTTTAGGCATCCATCTTGGAGGCCGAAAAACATTACCGTTCCATCCTCTCCAATTGGCACTTCAGTTAATAAAACTGTGTCTTTCGAAGGTTGGGGTTGAAAGCCAAAACGCAATTTGTAATCTAAATTTCCTGAAGTGTTAATAACACCAAAAGCATTGCGTGATTGTCCAAAAGAAATAAGTTCCGCTTGGTGCTCAACGGCATATTTAATGAAGAAATAATCAATCACTGCGCCAATTGAGTTGCGTTTTTTGGAAAATTTTTCTAAACGTTCACTAGCTTTGAAGGCAGCAATAAACCGTTGATCTTTTTGCGAAAAAATTTCGCTGCCCACCCAAGTCTCACCTTGAGTAAAAAGGCCAAGATAAATAGTATATCCTTCGTCTTTTCGCTTGTGATACCACTCCCAATTAGCAATTACCTCATAACCCTGTTCACTCATTTTGGATGAGTAATACTCTAACCATTGGCTAAATAAATTTTCATCGACTTCTTTAACCTGGTAAGTAATTCCAAACTCAAGCAAATCTTGATCAGCATTTCTTAAGAAAGACCGTGAAGTTTTACTTTTTAAATAACTTAAGATGTCCCCACCTTTATACGGAAAACGCCAAGTTATTTTTTCAGGGCGTTGGATGTGGTGAGGTTTTAGATCAAAAGTCATAGTATTTAGGTTAAAAAGTGATCCATAACCATGGTCAGTATCTTATGAGCCACTAACCGAGGTTCGCCTTGAATAGGATAATGATGCATTCGCAACCCGGGTGAAGCATTGACTTCGATTACGCCCGCATGGTCCTGAGTAATAATTGGAGTCGTCAATGAATCACACATAATATCAATGCCCACGGTATTTAAATCACAAGCCCGGGCGATTTTTTCAAATAGTTGCTGGTTCTCTACAGAAACGGTATCAGTGACATCCCAGGCTTCTCCCCCAGTTGATAAATTAGCTGTTTTGCGCAGATTCACTACTTGCTCCGGAGCCGGAATACTTTCGAGATTAAAGCCCTGTTCTGACAGGTATTTTTCTACGGCGTCATCAACCTTAATTAAGCTTAAGTTATTTTCATGACCATCACCTCGCCAAGGATGCCGATTCTTTTCGGCAATTAGGTCAGTAACTGTGTGTACCCCATCACCAGTAACATGGGCAGGTTTACGAAACGCTGCCGCTACAAATTTATAATCCACACACACAATTCGATACTCAGTGCCTTTTAACATTTCTTCACAAAGAATAGCATCGTAGGTTTGATTAGCCCAAATTTCGGCTGCCTGGGCTTTACTTTGAATACCCACTAGTACCCCTTTGCCGTGGCGTTCATTGGTGGGTTTCATCACGATAGGAAACTGCAAACTGTCGAGCTGGTCTAAATCAGTGGTTGTTTTAAGTACGCAGAACCGGGCAGTGGGAATTTGAAAATGAGCTAACACTTTTTTAGTCAGTGATTTATTATCGGCGATACTCTTACCCACTGATGATTGTAAGGAAGTTCGCGAACCGCGGGTATACCATTGAGCGGAACCTTTACTCATCAGAATGGTTTCTTTGTCATCAAATACTACACACTCAATTCCTAATTCTTGAGCAGTTTCATACATGATGCGGGAGCTGGCGTTGAGGCGTGGCATAATGCTTATTGAATAAGATTTTCAAAGTTATTAACAGCCCCAATTTCATTAATCAAGTGCCGGTACTGCTCTAAATCGGCGAAGAAGGATGGATAGCGTAAACCGGTAGTAACTGCTTGGGGTTTCATGGCCTCAATCTGATCAAGGCCTAGGCGACCCAAATACAAATCCTTAGGATCATGTTCCTGGTTTTTCAACCACTGCCACACCTCTACCATACCTTCGAAATAACAAATATCTTTGCTGAGGCCACCGGCCTGGGCTGTATCACTCAATCCCCGCTTGGTTCTGACCGCTAGCCGCCAAGCCTGCTGCCGTGAAATGCCGTACGGTAATAACTGATGAAACACTTCACTAAAGGAAAGTTTCTGGGCTAGTGCGACGGCAGTGTAAGTCAGGTAACTGCGGGTAATAATTTTATCGGTGCGAAACAAAAAGGTATGCAGACCTGCTAAACCTTCTTCAGTTTTCCGAAATTCAGGATCGGGAAAATCTTGTGGCCCCCACGGCTGTTGAGCATGATTAAGGCGGCGTAAGATATGTGTTTCTAGTTCATGTCGGCAAAGATCTTTAAAATGGGTTCGGCTATACGTAATAGGTAACTGAAAAGTAATTTTTTTGGTAGTGACTTGGCAGCGCGACGCTGAGCTAGCCGAGAAGACTACTTCTAAGGGATGTTCCAGGCGATGGGCAGCATTAAAGTCACTCACGGCGGTGAGAATTTCGGCTTCGGTGACAGTATCACTGTGAGCAGGAATTTTATTGGGATGTTTTAACAGCATCTGCTGGGCGTGCTTCACGTACGCGGGCAGAGGTAAGCCCCATTGGATGAGCTGATCAGGATTGATGGCTCGTTTATACTCAAACTGAGGGTTATAACTAGTATCAGCAAAAAACTTTTGTTTTTCGCTCAGTAAGTTAACTGGATTGACGTCGCTAATAATATTGCTCATTCGTTTTCACCAACTAAGAAGCCATCCAAGTCATGACGACCAATTTCAAGTTTATGGGCTGATTTATTTAAACGTTTGCTGACCACCATCGCGGTTTTAAGTTTGCGATTCTTAATTTTTAAGTTTACCTCCACCACAGGGGCTCTGCCTTCATCTGTTTCTTGCTGGAACCATAATAAATCTTCTAAATCAATGAGGCCTAACTGACTGGCGAGGTTACTAGCAATAGCACTGCGGAAACGGCCAGTATTCATCAAGGCTTCGACTTCAATTTTTTGTTTATTATCACCATAAACCGTGACGTTATCGCGGTAAGGCACGATAATCAGGCCATCTTCGGCTTTAATTTTGTCTGCTAGGACGCTGGCAAATAGTGCTTGAGCGATACGCACGCCATGTTCAGGATTGAGCACTTCAATATCCTGAACTCGCTCGAGGCGACGGCGCAAACCAGCTTTATTGGCATTTTGAATGGAGAGACCTGGGTTGGCATTTAGTTCAACTACTAAGGGGCCCTTCTCTTCATGAACAAACAAGTCCACTCCACCATACACTAAACCAGCGGCATCTGAGGCTTGGACCGCCACTTCTAGTAATTTCTTCCAGTTGGGAATTTTAATGCCATTTAATTTGCGTTTGGTATCGGGCAAGATCGAAATAGATTGGCCGCTGCCCGTAATCGCGTAGGTGGTGACGCCTGTGGCAATGTCAATGCCAGCTGCGATGGCACCTTGATGCAAGTTAGCCCGGCCCTCTGATTCCACAGTCGGTAACCGTAACATACACATTACCGGGACGTGATTAAAAACAATTACGCGGATGTCTGGGGTACCTTTATAGACGTATTTCAGTAACGTAGGATGAATCGGCACGCGCTCTTCCACGATGATGTGATGTTGAGCGCCATACGTACTATACAAGCCATCCAAAATATCAAAACAATGGAGTTTAATGTCATCTAGATCCCAGGTCTTACCAATCGCATCAGTCCAGTGATATTTATCGACGTGTTGCTTGCGAAAAATGGCCACCCCTTTGCCAGCATTGCCATTGGTGGGTTTGATAACAAAGTTTTTTTCTAACGATACCCAATCAAACTCATTGACGTCTTCACTGTTGGTTAAGACACCATAAATAGTAGCGGTGGGAATGCCCTTGTTTTCGAGCAGAACCTTGGTGGCGTACTTAGAACTACAAAAGGCTCGCGAACTGGCGGGGTTAAGTTTCCCGTAAATGCGCTCGCGCGCGTTCATGCCGAGGATGTCGCGTGGTTTCACCATAGGCGTTACTCATTTAATAACGGTCTAAACCGGATGTACTCCATTAAACGCAGGCCGGTATAGTGGCCGACGATAATATTAAAGACTGCCACGGCAATGATGGTAATTTCGGGATTTAAGATCACCCATTGCTGGACCATTTCTGAGCCGACCAGTAATGAACAGATAGTGGCAATCAGCAACGTTTCTGCTGTCAGCTGGAAAGCTTGAGATTGAGAAGATGTCAACTGCGTTTCCATAAAATTTTCGGTCAGCAACATCATGATCAACAATGGGAAAATACTAATGCCTAAAAATAATTGAGTTTGCAGTAAGGAGGATGCCACTAAAAAGAGTAAGGTGAAGAGTGACACTCCCCACAGTAACAAGGCAGTCCGCGGTAAGTACTGAAGCTCCAGGCGCTTTACTAAGGGGCGGAAAATGACCACTGCTATTAGGATTACACCAAAGAGAACGATACCAGTTAAGATTCCCGTCGAGACAAAAGCCACCGCTAAGACTGCCGGTGTGTAAATACCAAAACCTTTTAGGCCAATCACGTGGCGTGAAACCGCAATTAACGAGGTAATGACCGGAAACAATAAAATTAAAACTAAGACGTTGGCTGGCAAACCGTTATTGATAGAGCGACGGATACTATGTTGCAAAAAATTGTGCCAGCTGAGCGGGCTAATTGGATGTGATTCTAAGTAGGCAGCGAGGCTACTTTTACGCTCACCAGTTGATTCGGTAATATCTTGATTGCGACGCTCTTCTTGCAGGCGATTAATCAACTCAGCGGCAGGGGTGGCAATCATGGCTTCTTGGGAAGCAATCGGCACAATTCCCTCAGGTTCACTGCTGGGTGAAGTGATAACTTCGACAGTTTGCGATGAGGGTGAAGCTTTGAGAATTTGGCGCTCACCGACTTGGGCTTGTGCTGGTGTCCCAACTAAGAGGCACAGCCCGATCATCACACCAAACAGAATAAAAAGATAAGTAAGCCTATGCATGGGGGAAATTATACTCCTTTTAGATAATAAAACCTACCAAGGATTGAGTTAGGCCCAGCAAGAACGAAGTCAACAATAACGAAAAAAAGTAATTTAACTCAACACCAAAGACGATCATTGGTTCCACACGAAAGCCAGGCACTAAGTAAGTAGCCAGCCAAATCATGCTTACATTGAGGACTAAGGAAAAGAAACCGAGAGTGACAATATTAATGGGCAAAAACAGCAAGCTTAATATAGGTCTGACCACATTTTGGAGTAGCGTCAAAACAATGCTGGCTAAAATTAGCGTAATCCAGTCGAAATAACTAATCGTGGGTAATAGCCAGGCCAAAATCATGATCGAGACGGCCATCGTTAAAAAGGGTTTGAGTAGGTTCATGAGTTAGGTAATTAAGTAAATAAGTCTTTTAGTCTGCGTTTGCTGTGTTGTTTTTTAGAAAAGCGATGTGATTCATCTCGAATTTGCTGAATTAACTTTAACGCTGGATGAGTCTCAGGTAGTTTAATAACTTGATACTCTATCTTCCCTATCTGTGGGATTTCATCATCACTGACCACTCTTCTTTCTGCTGTGATTTTTTTAGGTTTGGGTGGTGTAATCAAGGGAATAATAATGCGATCTGGGTCCTTGGCAATGCTGATAACTGGATTTGACCAGTGCCAGACTTTAAGGGCTGCTCGTAGCTGACCTTTCCCCCCGTCAATGACAATTAAATCAGGCCTTCCCCACTCGGGATGATTTTGCCGGCGTAGTAAGGCTTCTTGATGCATCGCATAATCGTTTGGGGTATCTAGACTCTTGATGTTGAATAAACGATATTGATCACGAGCTGGTTGGCCATTTTCAAACGTCACCATGGCTACTGAGGCGTTGGTGCCCTGGGTGTTACTGACGTCATAACCCTCAATGCGAGTCAGAGGATATTTTTTAGGTAATGATAAGTACGTCAATAACAGTCGTCGTAAATAAATAACTGATTCCTCAGCTAACTCAACTTTAAGGCGAGGTAAAACCGTTTCTGGTTTGAGGCTGTAGGTTTTTTGTGTTACCGATTTAATTAATTGAATTTTATCCCGAGTATTTCCGGCTTTTTCATACTCTTCATTTTCAGCGTAAAAGCTCATCTCACGCTCGAGCAGTTTGAGGACTTCTTTTTTCTTACCTTTTAGAAACTCTATTAAGTGATTAATTGTTTCTTGATATTCTGCAGGCGTGAGTTTTTCTAAACAGGCTCCGGGGCACAAATTGAGGTGATAATAAAAGCAGGGTTTGGTCAGATTTTCAATTTTACGCAGCGTGATGTTCTCCAGTTGATGAGATTTAACTGAACTGGGTTTACCAAGGTTGCCAGCTTGATTACACCACGGAAAAATTTTACGGGCGATCCGTAACACTTCACGAACTTTATAAGCACTAGGAAAAGGTCCTAAAGTAGTGCCAGTAATCAGTTTTTTATCAAGCTCTTTTTTGCGAGCGGTCAGGACTCGGGGATAGATTTCGTCAGTGATCACAATATAAAGTGGCGTTTTGTCATCTTTGAGCAAAATATTGAACTCAGGTTGGTGAGTGCGGATCAACTCTGCTTCGACCAGCAGTGCTTCAAGTTCACTCTCTAGTACCGAAAACTTAAGTTGAACGGCGCTAAATACCATCCGTTTAATTCGATCAGTGAGTTGAGTGAAGCGACGATAAGAAGTGACCCGATTTTTTAAATTTTTGGCTTTACCCACATAGAGGACATTATCTTGCCCGTCGATAAACCAATACACTCCCGGCGAGGAGGGTAAAGAAGATACCACTGCCTCCCAAGCCAATGAGATACGGGAGTTGGAAGTAGAAGGGGCCACTGTTGACATGATGTGTAAACGTTAAAACATTTTCTGAGGTGCCGGCGAGCGCTAGGGTGTTAGTGATAATAGTGGGTTCAGACCGCCACCTCAAGTTAAACACTTGTAAGGGTATCACCTTTTGCTCATATGGTAAAACGGCTGGTAAAGTCAAGCCATTAGGTTGTAACTCTACTGGCTGTAACTCAGCTTGCGTATGGAGATTAAGGTCATACCAGGCTCGGCCAGTGTCATTACGAACAATTAGATTATACCTGCCTGGCACAGGAATAGTGGCTAGAGTTTGAGGTTGGAGCTCAATGGTGAATTGCAGGGGAACATCGGTAAAACTTTCTCCAAAAGCTACCTCCACATCTTTTGTATTTTGATCAGTAAATTTGTAAGCTCCAGCAGGATATGGCAAAGAACTAGAGTGGCCATTGATAGCAAAGACGATGTGATTTAAATCAAATTGATTAAAGTAATCAATGCCTCCAGTAGTATTTTCCCAGGTAGGATCGACGGCTACCCAAGCTTGGCGCTGGTAATCATAGTATTCTGGCCAGGCATGTAAAATATCTTCGACTAAACTCAGCGGTCGCAACTCATTATTTTGAGTGTACGCATAGCCTGTTAATCGCCGCGCAGGAATATTCTTGGCACGGGCTAGTGTCACAAATAAATCAGTGAATTCTTGACAGGTGGCGAGGGTGGGATTGTCTAAGGCCCCAGTGGCGCCTAATCGTTCAGGAACTTGGCCGGGCTCTAAGTTTATGTACGTTAAATTTTTTACCACATATTGATAAATAGACGAGACATCTCCCAGCGTTTGACTAAGATCAGTAATACGGGGGCTGGAGAGTGGCCAGTACTCATCAGTTTTGATAAATGTATCGGTGGGTGCGGTAACGGGAACATCAGCAAAAGGCGTCAAGCTTAGTAATGTTTCCACCTGGGCATGGACAGTTGTTTGTGAGTTAGGGGGCAAGCGATAGGTGGCAATCCAGTTTCCATCTACGTCGCGCTCAAAACTCTGAGGTAAGGGATCTAAATGCCGGTAATACACCCGTTGAAAAGGTGTGTCGGGTGGTAAGGCTACTTGCATTAGGCCCGGAAAGCTGCCCGTATTTTCTAAGTTGTAGCGCAGCGTGGCGTGAAAAATTTGCTCCTGGCCATACAAAGCTGAAATGGCTTGGTGGGTCAGATTAGGAAAAGTTGTAACAATCTGCCCAGGCTGGGTGGTGATTTCATACTCAGCTGGGTTGACACGCACCGGCTCCCCAAAGGCAAAAGGCGTGATGAGCACCACTCGATACTCATCGTAGAGTTTTTCTTGACTAAGTTGCGGGACATGGACTTCCAAAACTTTGCCACTGACTAAGCTGGCGTCATTATTTTCATACGTCACAAAAAATTCACGAATCTTGCCCTCCCCCACCACTTGGTCCGGAAAGTTTAATGTGATGCTGGTGCTATTTTTATCACGCTCGATGGTGAGGGGAATGTTTTTGCCATCGCTGGTAGCAATGATTTCAGCTACCTGGCTACTAGAGCCAATGGTCAGCGCGTACTGTTTGATAAAAAAGCTGGGAGTTTTGTTAGTAATGCGGAAACGATGCGTGACTTGGGTTTGACCGGAGGCATTAACTTCATAGGTAGTATGCAGAGCGGTGTAAAAATTTTCATCAGCGAGAACGTAGGCTGGCTGGAAAAACAGACCGACCCACCCTACCACCAATGCCACTAATAGCCGCAGCCAAATTTTCATTACTTTGATTGTAAACTAAGCTAGGAGCGTTTAAATACGGCCAATTCTTCTTGCAAATACTTACCCGTAAACGATTGCGGAGTGGTGGCTACTACTTCGGGCGGTCCTACGGCCACGATCTCACCACCTTGTTCACCACCCTCAGGTCCCAAATCGATAATCCAGTCGGCATTTTTGATGACGTCTAAATTATGTTCAATCACAATCACGGTATTGTTTTGGCCCACCAGCTGATGAAGGACATTTAGCAGGTTCTGGACATCAGCAAAGTGTAAACCTGTGGTCGGTTCGTCTAAAAGATACACGACGTGTTCGCTGGTTCTACCTGAGAGTTCTTTAGCCAGTTTGACGCGTTGGGCTTCACCGCCACTGAGCGTGGGAGCGGGTTGACCTAGCTCAATATAGCCCAAGCCAACATCTTGTAAGGTTTTTAATTTCTGTCGCAGGGTAGAGTTAGTGTTGAAAAATTCATATGCTTCATCAACGCTTAATTTCAGGACATCAGCAATATTTTTATCTTTGTACGTGACTTGTAAAGTTTCTTCATTGTAACGTTTTCCTAAACAGACGTCACAATCCACGTACACATCAGGAAGGAACTGCATCTCGATTTTGATTTGACCTTCTCCTTCACAAGCTTCACACCGGCCGCCTTTAACGTTGAAACTAAACCGGCCAACATTGAAACCACGCATGCGGGCCTCTTGGGTATTGGTAAATAAATTACGAATGTAGTCAAAAATTTTGGTGTAAGTGGCGGGGTTAGAGCGAGGAGTTTTTCCAATTGGACTTTGATCAATTAAAGTGACGCGACGAACAATGTCAGGAATACTAATGCGATCCACATGTCCCGGCATGATCTCACTTTTTTTACCAAGTTTCTCAGCTAAATTGGCATAGAGAGTATCATGAAGTAAGGTAGATTTTCCGGATCCTGAAATACCAGTGATACAGGTCAAAGTATTAAGTGGAAAATCTACTTCAATACCTTTGAGATTATGATGGGTAGCGCCGCTAATCCGTAATGCTTGAGCAGTTGAGATCGCTTGAGCTTCGGAGTCAGGATCAATCACACTGCGCTCAGAGCCCACACCATTAATAGCTTGTGTGCGGTCCCGGTGGACGTCTTTTTTGCGACCAAGATATTTACCAGTCAAAGAAGCTGAGTTTTTCATGATGGCTGTTGGCTCGCCTTCTGCCACCACTTGTCCTCCACCCTGTCCGGCCTTTGGTCCAAAATCAAATATATAATCTGAAGCCAACATCACGTCTCGATCGTGCTCTACTACCACCACACTATTGCCTTTGTCACGCAAATTTTTGAGTGTTTGGATAAGCTGATGGTTATCACGCTGATGCAAGCCAATTGTTGGTTCATCCAAAATATACAGCACCCCCGTTAAACCGGTGCCTATTTGCGAGGCTAATCGGATACGTTGTGCTTCACCACCTGCTAGCGTTGAGGCTTCACGATGCAGACTTAAGTAATTTAAACCAACTGAACTTAAAAACTCTAAGCGAGCTACAATTTCCTTCAAAATAGAATCGCCAATTGCTCGTTCTTTCACTGACAGAATTTGACCATTCTTCAAGGTTCGAGCCCATTCCAAGGCACGATTAATAGCGAGGCTAGTAATTTGCGAAATATTCTTACCTTCAATCGTGACTGATAGCGCTTCTTCTTTCAAACGTGCGCCATCACAAGTGGGACAGACTTGGCGCTGCATGTATTGTTCGATGTCTTTGCGAATATATTCCGATTCGGTTTCATTATATTTGCGTTCCAGCGACGGAATAAAACCCTCAAATTTTTCTTCAATCGCAGTAGAGCGACCAAAACGGTTTTCACCGCTGACCCGATATACTTTTGGCGAACCGTTGAGCAAAGTATGTTGTGTTTCTTCGTCAAAATCTTGAAATGGTGTGCGGCGGAAATCATAACCAGCTTTTTCTACCACGGTTTCTACTAAGCGCGACCACCAAGTGTCAGAGCTCAAGTTTTTAGCAAAGGGAATAATTGCTCCTTCACTCAAAGTCAAACTGGGGGCCAAAATTTTATCCACTGAAATTTTGAGTAAGGAGCCCAAACCATTACATGTAGGGCAAGCTCCTTGGGGTGAGTTAAAAGAAAACAAGCGAGGTTCAAGTTCAGAAATTGAGATACCGCAGACACTACAAGCTAATTTTTCACTAAATAACCGGTCATCAACATCCTGCGGGTCATTGGGAAACTCGAAACTTTGATCATGAATAAATGATGCCACCGCAAAACCATCTGAGAGTTTGAGAGCTTGTTCGATTGATTGCGAAATTCTGGTCCGGAAAGCTTTACGCTCGCTCTCGTCTTTGAGTTGTTTCTGAGAAATACTTAACCGATCTAAAACCACTTCAATAGTGTGACGGTTGGTTTTAATCAACGTTAAATCATCAGCTAAATTGTAGTGACTGCCATCGATGCGGACGCGTGAATAACCTTGTTTCTGCAAACTGGTAAACAGGGCACTAAACTCACCCTTACGATCCCGCACCACTGGCGACAAAATCATGATCCGTACAATTTGGTCCAGGCTTTGGTCTGTTTGGGTCATGATGTGGCCCACGATTTGATCGATACTTTGTGTGGCAATTTCCCGGCCACAATTAGGACAATGCGGATGGCCGACCCGTGCAAATAACAGTCGCAGGTAATCGTAAATTTCCGTAATTGTTCCCACTGTCGACCGTGGATTATGAGAAGTAGTTTTTTGATCAATCGAAATAGCCGGAGATAAGCCATCAATTTGATCAACTTCTGGCTTGCTCATCACGCCCAAAAATTGACGAGCGTACGAGCTCAAGCTTTCCACATATCGTCGTTGCCCCTCAGCATACAAAGTATCAAAGGCCAATGAACTTTTGCCACTTCCCGATAAACCAGTAAAGACTACTAACTGGTTTTTGGGAATGTTCAACGTCACATTTTTGAGATTGTGCTCACGAGCACCGGTGACGGTGATGTAGTTTTGAATATTTTGATTATTATTGTCTGATTTTTTTGTTGCCATAAGTTAAAACCATGAAAAGCACCAATAAAATGCGAATTATCAGTGTAGCAGGAAAGAGACTTTATGTCGAGTATGGGGTAGTGTATGATGCTCTTAATTATGATGAATGAAATAGACTATGGGAGTGCTTTTAAAGCTGAACAAAAAACACGGATTGCAAAACTCTCCTATGAAAATTTTTTATATTCTTATTCATGTATTGATGAAGAACTTGGGGAGCTATTTAGTAGGATTCACAACGCTGATAACTATCAGGAAGAGTTGAAGCAGCTAATGGATGATTGTGATATGAAGCAAGATAATGAATGTAATACATCTCAACTCATTACTCTTTTAAAAGAAAATTGGAATACACTCCAAATTGTTTCACATCTTAATAATCGTGAAAAAACCCTAAGTTATATCACGCGAATTAAAATTTTGGAGTATTGGTTAAGCGCCAATAAAATAAATGAACTTATTAAAAAGGGTGAGATAAAAAAAATGCTTACCCCTGTTGAAGAAGTTGACGCCTTAATTTTAACAGAAATAGGAAAAATAGACCTGATTGTAGAAGAATTAGAAGATAGTGCGGGATATGATATGGATGCAGAAGTTTTTCAACAAGTTGTTGATCACGATGCTTTCGAACGTTTAAAAAAGTTAAGGAATCGCCTGAGAAGATTGAGAGAGGTGAGATTAAAACTGACTAAAAAATTTCTTTTAGCATCAAGTACTTAAACAGCTTATTCAAAACTATTGACTACATCGCGAATCATCGCCGCTAACTCAAAATCCATATCATTGGCAGCTTGTTTCATGCGACGACGAAGTTTGTCTGCCATGCGTTTCTTTTCACCAGGTGTTAAGTTGTCTGGCTCCAGTTCACTCAGATTCACACTTTCTTTTTTGCTAAGATGAACAATCACACCGGCTTTTTTCTTAGCAGTGTTTTTAGAATCAGATTCGTCTTCCTCTTCTTTTTTCTCAATCATTCGATCGCGAATGGGTTTAACAATTGTTTGGGGAGTAATGCCGTGCTGCTCGTTAAACTTGATTTGAATATGACGTCGGCGTAAGGTTTCCTGTATGGCTGCCTTCATGGACAGCGTCAATTTATCGGCATACAGAATCGCTCTACCCTCAGAATGACGCGCGGCCCTACCGAGAGTCTGGATTAAGGACGTGCGAGAACGCAAGAAACCTTCTTTATCGGCATCTAAAATCGCCACCAACGTTACTTCTGGGAGGTCCAAGCCTTCCCGCAGTAAGTTAATTCCTACCACCACGTCATAAACGCCACGACGTAAATCATCTAAAATGTCTGAGCGTTCTAGTGTTTCAATGTCTGAATGCAAGTAGGCAACTTTGGGAAGTAATAAAGCATCAGCCGTGAGTTTAGATGCTTCAGGTAGTTTAGCTTGACTAAGGTACTGGTCAGGAATTTTGCCAATCTCCATGTTGTCGATCGGCAGTTCATCGTGGTGAGAAATGACGGCTTCAGGATTCACTTGATTTTGTTGCTGCTCTTTTCGGTCACGGAAGTTGCGGACCAATTTGCGGACTTTACCTTCATCATTCAAGTATTCTGTTAGAGCTTCTGCCATACGTTTGGTCAGGGTAGTGACCAAGGTTCTTTGACCAATAGCTTTGCGGGTGATAATTTCAATAATTAGATCTTCAATTTGGCCTTCGCTCCGGCGGAGTTCAATCTCAGGGTCAATTAAGCCAGTGGGGCGAATCAATTGTTCAGTGACTTGTCCATTCGATTGAGAGATTTCCCACTCATTGGGCGTGGCCGAAACATAAATAGTTTGTGGTGTGCGCAGTTGAAACTCATGAAATTGCAGTGGCCGGTTATCAAGAGCACTGGGGAGCCGAAAGCCATACTGAATTAAGGTTTCTTTACGCGAGCGATCTCCGTGGTGCATGCCGCGGATTTGCGGCACACTGATGTGACTTTCGTCGATGAATGTTAAGTACCGTCCTTGATTAAAAAGCCGGGCATTTTCTAAGAAATAATCAAGGAGTGTGAAGGGAGCATCTCCAGGTTTACGACCATCGAAATAGCGAGAGTAGTTTTCGATGCCATTTACGAAACCAAACTCTTTAATCATCTCCATATCATAGGTAACTTTTTGTTCCAAACGATACGCTTCAATAGTTTTGCCATGAGCTTTAAACTCAGCTAACTGTGCATCTAAGTCACGCTTGATATCCGCCAGGGCTTGTTCCTGAGTTTTAGGGTTAACGACGTAGTGCTTAGCCGGGTAAATCACATAACGTTTTAAACTAGGTTGATCGCTGAAAATAGGAGCTTTAGTTTTGGGTTCCTCAATTACCGAGCCCGTTACTGGATCGATTCTATCAATTGAAGTAATGCGGTTTTCCAATGTGTCGATCCGTAGAGCGGTATCTTCATACGCAGGCCAGAGTTGAATACTATCGCCTCTCATTCGGAAGGTGCCGCGACGCAGCTCAGCATCTGAGCGGTCATACTGTAAATTAGCTAACTGTAATAACAAAGTTTGGCGAGATATAACTTCGCCCTCGACAATTTCTAAAAGATACCGTCCATACTCAACCGGGGAACCTAAGTTATAAATACACGACACCGAGGCAACAACAATTACATCAGGGCGAGTCAATAAATTAGTCGTAGTTGCTAAGCGCAAACGGTCAATTTCGTCATTAATAGTGGCTTCTTTTTCAATGTAGGTATCAGTCGAAGCGATATAAGCTTCAGGTTGGTAGTAGTCGTAATAAGATACAAAGTAGCTGACGGCATTATGAGGGAAAAAATCGCGAAATTCCTGATAGAGTTGAGCGGCTAAGGTCTTGTTGTGAGCAATGATTAAGGTAGGTAATTGTGTTTGTTGGATGACATTGGCCATAGTAAAGGTTTTACCTGAGCCAGTCACACCCAACAATGTTTGGTGTTTTTGGCCACCTGCAATCCCTCCACTTAGCTGCTCAATTGCTAGAGGTTGGTCACCGGTGGGTTGAAATTGGGAGGCGAGTTCAAATGCCATAAAGATGCCTCTATTGTACAATAAGCCTATGAAGGTCACTGCCTACAAAACTCCCCTAGTCAAAAAAAATGACGATCTCTTTAAAGTTATTGCTGATGCTATACCCTCTCTCCCTGAGCGAAGTGTGGTGGTGATTGCCTCGAAAATCGTCAGCACTTGTGAAGGCCGCTTTGTGCCAAAAGTGACTGGTGAACGTAAAGAAAAATTCGAGTTAGTCAAAAAAGAAGCCGAGTTATATACCGATCCCCACTCATCTAAGTATGGCTTGATGTTGACAATCAAAGGCAACTGGATGTTCATGTCAGCTGGTATCGATGAATCAAATGCTGATAATCAATATATTTTATGGCCAGCAGATTTACAAAAGTCAGTCAATAATGTCTGGGCGTTTTTACGCTCGCACTATGGTCTCAAAGAGGTAGGCGTCACAATGTCGGATAGCAGTAGTATTCCTCTCAACTGGGGTGTAGTAGGTCATGCCATTGCACATTGTGGTTTTAATCCCTTGCGAAGTTACATTGACAAGCCAGATTTATTTGGCCGGTTAATGAAAATGGAACAAGTGAATGTCATGCAAAGCGTCACTACAGCTGCAGTTTTAGAAATGGGCGAAGGCAACGAATCTACCCCCCTAGCAGTAGTAGAAGACATTAAAGAGATTGAGTTTCAGGATCATGTGCCAACAGCAGAAGAATTAGCCGCATTAAAAATTGAGCTGGAAGATGACGCCTATGCCCCCCTCTTGGAAGGTGTGAAGTGGCAACGGGGTGGTTCAAAGTAACAAACTGTCATTTAAAAGTTACACTTTAGACAAAAAGTGTCATCTTTAGCTGACGAGTTTCTCAGCTGAGCTATCACTTGCCGACCGAGCTCTGAGCGCTAACCGCAGTTGCCAAGTAGCCATGCCACCATAAATTACGGTTAACGGTGGATAGGCAAAACCGCTGACAATAGTGGCAAAAATAGCCATGATAGTTTTAGCATCGTGATGTCGTTGGGTACGAGCTGCTTCACTTAAATGGTAAGGTATTTCTGCGCTGGTTTCCATAAACTGGTAGCGCTATCATACAACCACCTTTCAATTTATGAAATTCCTCTTTTTATTTGCCCATCCCGATGATGAAACGATTGGGTGTGGTGGGACCATTAAACTCTTAACGGATCAGGGGCATCAGGTGAAAATTGTGTCGATGACTGCCGGTGAAGCCAGCACGGTGATTGAGGTGACTCAGGAAGAGTTAGAGGCAGCAGGTGGTTTGGCCGGGGTGCGGAGACAGGAGTTTGCAGCCGTATGTGCGTTGCTGGGCGCTGAGGGTCAAATTCTAGATTATGCTGATGGTCAAATTAATAACCTGGATGTATGGGGTCGACTGCTCAATGACTGCGTATCGCTGATTGATGAGTACCAACCGGACGTGCTCGTCACCTTTGATCACACTGGTTGGTATTATCACTTGGATCACGTGGCTGTCTCCATTGCGAGTACTTTGGCAGTCCAAAAGTCTGCATACACTCCTGCAGTTTTCTTTCACACCTTTTTTCAGGTAGATGCGGGAAAATGGCGCTACGTTTTTAATAAAAACTTACCTACGACTCATGTAGTAAATGTAACTGAGTTGCGTGACATAAAAATTAAAGCCATGGATTTACATAAATCTCAGGCTTTGAAAACACCACGAGAGCACATGAGCGCCCGAGAAAATATGCACGAGCTCTACCAGTTAGTGTCAGCAACTGAAGCTGGTCAACAATGGCTAGCTAAACAAGAGATTTTTCAGAAGATTTAATATTTTCACGCACGTTTCACAATATTTCACGACTTTTCACAAGGCAAAAATTTATTTTGTTATAAACAGATCAAAGATATTTTGTGGTTGTGCTCTAAATTGAAATTTATAGCTCTCATTGCCACGCATAAAGTCATAAATACCTTTTTTTTCTTTGATGGCTTGCTGAATGGTATGTAAAATGAGTGCATTCCCTACTCCCATGTGTCCGTAGCGATAGGCGTTGAATCCAGAATTGTAAAGTAAGTACAGATTGTGCCAATCAAAGATCATTAAGGCCGCAGCACGATCATCATTTACTGATAAAAAGAATAACTTTAAGTATCCAGCTGTGAGCAGAGTTTTACCTAATTCTTTAAAAAAGGCTTCTTTTTTTTCATCCCAGAATAATTTTTTTTCTTCACCTGATTGTTTATGAAGAAGAATGAAATCATTCATAGCGGCTTCAATTTCATTGTCTGAAGTGATCACAGAATACGTGATCTCATCTTCTTCACCAATACTGCGCAGTAAACGTTTGAAGTTCTTTTGGACGGTGAGGTCGAGCGAACTGAAGTACTCCTCCCAGTTTGCCGGTAAAGCGAGAACTGGACACACATCCTGCTGTTTTTGTTCGGTTTGCCACCCTTGAGCCGCCGCGAGAGCTGGGAGTTCGGTTAAGGTTGGAGATGAATGTGCTAGGCTTTCGAGTTTGAGTTGTTCCCAAGCATCTTTAGCGTGGAAGTAATTAATTAGAGCCTGATAAACTTCAGCTTTATGTGCGGAAGTGACAATAATATCTAAGTAATCACTCACATCCACTGCGCCCACTAAGCGATATGTGCCATTGTGATTATACAGCGGCGCCAAGCCCACTAAAGTGCCTTTATCACTACGAAATTCAAGTACTTCTAGTTCACCCTCGCCCAGGTGATGCCACCACACGGCTTGATACTCAGGCAGCATGAAAAAAGCTGGATTATCTGCACTGGTGAGTAAAGCGGTGTACTCCTCTGCCTGGGTGGTAAAAATAGTGGGGTCAGTGTGAACATGTACCTGCATAGACTGATTATACCGTTATAATAAAGCTATGTTATCAGTCAGCACAAAAACAGGGGATAAAGGTGTCAGTGGCTTAGCCAATGGTCAACGCGTCGGCAAAGATGAGTTGATTTTCGAGGTCTTAGGGACTGTCGATGAATTAAGTTCATGGATTGGCTTGAGTTTGGTGGCTCTATCAGCTGAGTTTGCAGAGCACAAGCAGTTCCTCAAACAACTTCAAGAGACGTTGTTTTATATAGGCGCGGAGCTAGCACTTTCGCCCAAGGCGAAGTTAAAAAAAGAACAACTATTGGCTTTGGAAACAATAAGTGAGTCATTGCAGCAACACATGGCTGAAGGTTGGACGACCAAGTTTTTATTTCCTGGAGGCAGTGAAGCCGCTGCGCGCTTAGACGTGACACGGACGGTGGCTCGGAAGTTAGAACGGCTGATTGTCCGGTATAGCAAAGACGTTACCGTCTCGGCTTTGGTGTTCCAGTACGTGAATAGATTATCTGACTATTTATACGTTCTCCGCTGCTTTGTGAATCAACAGGAGGCGGTGGTGGAGTCAAAGTTTGAGGTTAGGTAGGTTCCAAAATCTGATTAACTAAAGTTTGCAAATCAGCTGCTTGAAGGTGCTCGAAGGCTGCTAAGAAAGTATTCAAGCTGGCAACTTGGCTAAATAAATTTGTTTCTTGAATGTACCTATACCAGCTTTGTAAGACAAGGTCTAAAGTAGTTTGTTTTCTCAGTAAAGTGCGACGGTTATCTTCATACGCTTTTTCATTGGCATAATATTCTGCAGTGCGAGGCGCAGAACTATCAATGAGCAGGTGTTTATTTTGTTTGTAGTTTTTTAAGGCTCGATCGACGACTTCCTTGGCTTCAATAAGTCTTTCAACACTTAATTCAGGAGAATTTGACATCTTCCCTATCCTAAACCTAAGAAGTCTAAAAACCAACTAGGTCTTCAAAGGGATCTTGAATTGAAAGAAATGTCATCTAAAAGTTACATTTTTAGGCAAGGTTGTAAACTTTAAATGACGGAGTAGAAAAAATTGAGTGCTTACGTTAAACTCTCACTTAATTATGAAAAAAATAGGCATTGTTGGTATGGGAATCATGGGTAGAGGGATGGCAGATAACTTTCTTAAGCATGGTTATCAAGTTTTGGTGTGGAACAGAACTGAAGCAACAGTCCAAGAATTTCAAAAGAAAGGGGCTGTCATTTGTTCAAGTCCGGCTCAAGTGGCAGAAAAAGCCGATATTGTTTTCGAAGTTACGGCTAATGATGAATCATCTAAGGCAGTTTGGCTGGGTAGTCAAGGAATTCTTAGTGGTGCGCAACCGAGGACTATCCTGATTGCTAGCGCTACATTATCAGTAGAATGGATTGATGAGTTAATTAACAAATGCCAAAAGCAAGGTTTGTCGTTTTTAGATATTGCATTAACTGGTGGCCGAGTAGCAGCTGAAGCCGGCACTTTGACATTACTTTGTGGAGGTCAAGAAGTTGTATTGAAAGAAATTGAATCCACTCTCGGGGCTATTGCGAAAAAAGTTATTCATTTTGGGCCTGAGGGACATGGGATGAGATATAAATTGATTCTAAACTTTTTACAAGCACTCCATATCGTGGGTTTTGGACAAGCTATGAAATTGGCTAAAGCGTATGACATGGATCTACTTAAAGTGAGTGAAGCTTTAGCTGATCGGCCTGGTGGCATTATTACGCAAATAACTCAAAAAACGTATTTCCAAGAACCAGACCCTATTACTTTCTCAATTGAATGGATTACCAAAGACTTGACGTATGTTAAGCAATTAGCAAAAGACCTTGATATAAAATTTTTAGATGAAGTCTTAGCAGAGTATAAAAAAGTACTCCAAAAAGGACATGCTAAAAAAGATTGGATGAGCGTCAACACCCTGTAAGTTTAATAACTAAACTTACGGATCAAGCCAACGACACGACCTTGGATTTGAACATTAGTAGCGTAGATAGGACTCATGGTAGAGTTGGCGGGCTCGAGGCGGACACGAGTGACTTCTTTGTAGAAGCGTTTCAGTGTGGCGAGGCCATTGTCGAGTAATGCTACGACGATGTCACCGTTATTAACAGCTTGGGTTTCCGCAATGACGACAAAGTCACCATCATCGATGTGATCTTCGATCATTGATTTACCTTTGACTTGCAGGACATATGTGCGGTGTTTACTACTGACGAGTTCAGGTGAAACTTTAAAGGTAGCATTGGGATCGGTATGGGGCTGGATGGGTGAACCAGCGGCGATGAAGCCTAATAAAGGCAAATCGACGCTGTCTGTCATTTTTAAAAACGTGCGGTCGATTAACTCAATTCCGCGGACTGCCCCTTCAAATTTACGAATTACTTTTTTGCGTTGTAAAGCTTGCAAGTGTTCATGGACCGTCGCTAAAGATGACACCCCAATCGCTTGAGCAATTTCTTGAAGCGTGGGTGAATAGCCATTTTTCTGAATATATTGAGCAATGAAATCCACAATCTGTCGTTGACGTTTGTACAAAGTGATCGGCATGAAACTCCTTTTACGCTTTTTATTGGGGCGTATGAATCCCGAATAAAACCATGGTAACCGAAGTAAGGCCGAAGTGACAATTACATCTTAGATGGTCTAAATAGATCAATTTGTTTTTGTAAGATGAGAACTAAAAATCAAGCACGTTCTTCTGTTAAAATACACAGTCTGATGCGAACTCAACTCTATCGTTATTACGTATTCATGTTTCTTAAAGATTTTCACTTCTTTTCTGCGGTTTTAGTTCCCTTCTTTCTCAATTGGGGAGGGTTATCACAATCACAAGTTCAGTTTTTACAATCATGGTTTATGTTATGGTTTTTCATTTTGGAAGTTCCCACTGGGGCGGTAGCGGATTATCTGGGGCGCAAATATTCATTAGGCTTGGGAGCATTAATGTCCACAGCTGCGGTCTTAATGTATGGGAGTATTCCCAGTCTGACAGTATTCTTAATCGGTGAATTTTTATTCGCAGTGGCAGCCTCATTAATTTCTGGAGCTGATGAAGCCTGGCTGTATGACACACTTAAAGAACATGGGCATGAAGCAGAAAGTAAAAAATTTTTTGGTCGTGCAGAATCAATTCATTTAGCGGCTTTATTTGTGTCTGCTGGTTTAGGTGGTGTAATTGCCGAATATTTCCCTCTTAACGCGCCAATGCTTTTTCAGCGATTCCCCTTTTTGGTGCCTGCTTGGTTGGGTTGACGCTTAAAGAACCGCAGCCCCATTCTGGCCCTAAAGAGTCACAACGGTATCTACACATTGTTAAGCAAGGATTACGGTATTTATACACTCATCCTCACTTATGGTCCTTGGCGATTAATAGTACTATCGTTGCTACCGCAGCTTATTTTGTAATTTGGTTGTATCAACCATTACTAATTAGTTTAGACGTCCCGATTGGTTATTTTGGTTTAATTCATGGAGCTTTGGTGCTGGCACAAATTGCTGTAGCCTCTCAGTTTGAGCGACTGACAAAGCTGTTCAAAGTGTGGTCATATGAAAAGGTATCAGCGTTGTTGGTAATGGTGGGGTTTTTAAGTGTGGCCCTTTACCCCTCATTGCTGACGGTGGCTTTGATGATTATTTTGGCTGGCGGCTTTGGTTTAACACGCGCCACGTACATCGGCACAGAAATGAACGCTTACATCGAGTCACACCAACGAGCTACAGTATTGTCTTCAATCTCGATGTTGCGCCGATTGGCGCTAGTCTTTTTTAACCCCTTGATTGGCGTACTGGTAGATAACACATTGCCCGGGGCATTATTTGTGTTGGGATTGTTACCAGTGATGAGTTTGGTGTTTAAGACCCCGAAAAAAGAATAAAGGTCATCCTTGAAGGTAGAATAAAGAGAGGATTTAGGTAACGCTGTTATCTAAAATTCGATAATACATATTTTGACGTAAGCGGTAGCGACGTTTAAATTCTTGTTGTTCTTTATTAATAAAAGTAAATTCCCATTCGTGACCATTAGGTACAGAATCCGGATTTTGAATTTTCATGCCACCAAAAATAAAGGTATCATCATCAGGATTTTTATAAATAGGATTAGTGACATCAATAATATTCCACTCACCATTAAGCCGCAAAAAGTTGGAGACATGTGGTTCATCATTCATGTCATTTTTAAAGACCCGAGAAGTAATTCCCATAAACTGGTATAAGATTTGAGCAAGCATGGCGATATGGCGACAAACGCCACTATCGAAGAACTCCACAATCCCTACCGATCGGACTTGAGCTGCAGCCGGTATTGTTTGGGCATGATTGTATTTAACCCGTTTGTAAAGATAGTTGGCAATTTTTTTAACTATTTGAATCTTAAGTTTTTCAAGCTTAGCCGGATCACCATCGGCCTGAAGTTCAGGATTGAGACCTAGTTCTTCCAGCAATTCCAAGAAGAAAGCTTTGGATTCAGTTAAAACTTCTTTTTTATTAACTCTAATTTTTTCTCTAGTACGCAGTGCAGGATTAACTTGTTTATCAGAGCCCATGTCACTCAAGCCATCCGGAATATAAGTGGGTACACCACTTTGTGCCTCCGATAATGGTGATTGGGGAGGAAAAGCAGCTTTATCGAGCTTGACGGTTAATGAAACATACGCATCGTAATAACGACTCAATCGGCCTCGTTTTTCTTCAAGATTCTTTTCTTGAGGATCTCTCATGATTGCCAAAAGATTGTTGCGACAAATAGCCGCTGCCACTTTAGGATCTTTTTTGAAGGCTTTAACCAGTTGTTCAATATTAACCCCACTGATGTCAGAATCGTGCACCCTGCTTCCTGCTGAGTTGAGCTTATAACTAATAGATTTATTATCAAAAGCACCGGCGAAAGCTCCAGTCTGATAACCTTCAGCAATGGCTTTGAGTAAGACTTTTTCGTGCAACGACAATTGTTTAGCTTCCAGTTCGGGAAAAGGTAAAGGAGCAGTTCTTTCCATAGAAGGTTTCTTTATTTCTATATTGTACTATTTACTTACACCAACGCTCTGCCCGTCATCGTCTCAGGTTTAGGAATGCCCATGATATTAAGCATGGTGGGGGCGACGTCGGCAAGGATGCCGGTGGGGAGCATCGTGGATTTGCCCATGAATTGTTTCCCGATGATAATAAAAGGTACGGGATAAATGGAGTGCTCGGTATCGACTTCGCCGGTGGTGTTATTGATCAGTTCTTCGGCATTGCCATGGTCAGCAGTAATTAAAACCACGCCGTCACGCGCAAAGACTTCTTTGACGATTTGACCCACGACTTCATCTAATGTTTGGCAGGCTTGAATAGTGGCCTCTAAGTTGCCGGTGTGTGCCACCATGTCGGCATTGGCGAAGTTGGCAACAATCACGTCATAGTCTCCACCTTGAATGCGTTTAATCATTTCAGCACCCAGCTCGCGAGCGCTCATATCAGGCACCTGATCATATGATTTAGCGCCCTTAGAAGGAATGATAACTCGGTCTTCGCCGGGATAAATAGTTTCTTGTTGCCCATTCATGTAGTACGTCACAAAGCGCTCTTTTTCGGTTTCAGCCATCCGCAGTTGTTTCAAACCATGATCAGCAAACACTTTACAAATAGGATTTTTAATAAATTGAGGCGGAAAGGCTACGTCTACGGGTAGGCCTTCTTCGTAGCGAGTCATCGTGGTGAAGTACAAATTGTGAACTAATTTTTGGCGTTGAAACGTAGAACCACCCACGGCTTGTTTTAAGTGCGTTTTTTCATACTTAATAGAGTACGGATCGAAGCCCTCATCGGTAATACCTGACTCAAAGTTGGGCAGTACAAAGGCTTTGGTCAGCTCGCGTGGCCGGTCAATCCGGTAATTAAAAAAGATGATGGCATCATTATCATTGACGACCCGAGGGGTGCCATCGGCGTTGCAAATAGTAATCGGTTCGATAAATTCGTCAGTAATATTTTGAGCGTACTGAGCTTGCATTGCCGCAATGGGATCTTGAGTGCATGAGCCGGTTCCCATGGTCAACATGTTATACGCTTTTTCCACGCGTTCCCACCGCTTGTCACGATCCATCGCATAGTAACGACCTGTGAGACTCGCCAGCTCCCCTACTCCCAACTTATGGCATAAATCCATAATTTGTTGCACATATGTAATGCCGGACGTTGGTGGCGAGTCGCGCCCATCTGTAAAACCATGAATAAAAACACGAGGAATACTTTGGGCTTTGCATAAGTTTAATAAAGCATATAAATGTTCGATGTTAGAGTGGACGCCCCCCGCACCAATTAAACCCATCAAGTGTAACGTGGAGTTATGGGCTTTGACGTGGTTGAACGTATTTTGAAAGGCGGGGTTGATGTTGAACGTGCCGTCAGCAATCGACATATTAATTCGCGGCAAATCCTGATACACAATACTCCCAGCGCCGATATTTAAATGGCCGGTCTCGGTATTGCCATCTTCGCTGCGCGGTAATCCCACGGCTTCACCACTAGCTGCTAACTGTGTATGGGGAAACGTCAACCAAAACTTATCCATGTTAGGAGTGTGGGCTCGAGCGATGGCATTACCGGCATTATTAGGACCAATCCCCCACCCATCGAGCACTAACAACACCATTGGTTTTTGACCGCGGTACTGCTGACGAGGATGAGTGTCGGTGAAGGGTGCACCAGAAAGTTGTGGCTGAGGGGTAAAGGTCTGATCAGACATTGGCAGATGGCTGGTTCATTTGGGCGAGCTCAGCGTTGATTTGTAATAATCGATTGTACTTAGCTACGCGTTCACCACGATTAGCCGGACCAAACTTGACGTATTCCGCACCCACTCCCACCGCAAAATCAGCAATGAAGTCGTCGCCTGTCTCACCACTCCGGTGAGAGATCACGATTTGCCAACCAGCTTCACGAGCGAGCTTGGTGACATCAATAGTTTCGGTGATCGTTCCTACCTGGTTGGGTTTGATTAAAATAGCATTACATAGCTTTTTATCGATTGCATGCTGGGTTTTGGCCTTATTCGTAACGAGTAAGTCATCACCAACAATCAAAGTGGTTTCGCCCATTTCACTAGTCAAGGCTTCCCACCCAGCTTCGTCATTATCCTCAAAGGGATCCTCGATATAAAACACGCGATATAAATTGCGCATCGATTTGTAGTACTCAATTAATTCTTGAGTGTTGTAGGCTTGAGTTTTGTCTTTGAGGTGGTATTTTCCTGCTTGAAACAATCCAGATGCGGCGATATCGACGCCAAAAAATAAATCTTGGGCAAAGGTATAGGGAGAAGTTTTGATGGTTTCAATTAAAATTTCAAAAGCGTCAGTGTTATTGTATAAATTAGGGGCAAATCCGCCTTGTAGACCCACTGAGTGAATGGCCCCTTTGGCGATCAAAACCTCTTCTAAGTTATGAAATAACAACACCGCCATGTTGAGTGACGTAGGATAATCAGTGTGACTAGCAGGAATGATGTGGAACTCTTGAATGTCAAGGTTGTCAGCGCCGTGTTCACCGCCATTAATTAAACAGTAAATACAGCTCGGCATATCAAGGGTAGCCGCTAACTGATACTTTTGTTGAATATAGTAATATAACGGTTGATTGACGCTGGCCGCAGCAGCTTTGAGTACGGCTTGGGAAGCGGCTAATAAACTGTTGGCACCGAGCTTGCTTTTGTTGGGAGTCCCATCCAAGCTGATTAAGAGTTGATCAATTTCTTCTTGTTGAGTGGGATCTTTGCCGATCAAGGCAGGAGCAATGACAGTATTTAAATTATTGACAGCTTGAGTGACGCCATGGCCCCACATCCAGTTGGAGTCATTATCCCGTAATTCAAGAGCTTCATTTTTACCTTTGGAAGTTCCGGAGGGTACGCTGGTGACAACGACGGCGCCAGTATCGAGCCAAAGTGTACACTCAACCGTGGGCAAACCTCGGGAATCAAGAATTTCACGGCCATATAAACCTTGGATACTTGCCATAGCTATACCACTATACCATGATCTGGTGTAATGGTGTGAAGTAAGACGCGTTGGTGGGTGTGTAAAACCTGTGTGGCTTTGGGGGCTGGTGATAATGTGGGTACGCCATACGCTTTGATAGCTTTGAGCAACGTGGGTGAAGTGATGCGTTTTTCACTAATAATGGCTGAGGCTTTTGCCAGTGTGGGGAGTAAGTGATAGGTGCCTCGTTCCACGACTACAATTTCACCAGTTTGGAGTGCTTGGCGATCAGCCTTACTAGTCACCACCCGACAAAGGCCAGTAACTTTGCCCATTTGTAAGGTCTTGCCCACAATTTTTGGTCGATATACCGTAGGTTGTTTAGTGGTGGCTGGTGGGAGTGGTAAAGGATGGGTGGGGATTTTTTCTTGTAACTGCAGCTCTTGGAAGTCGGTAATAAAGAACTGAGTTTTTTCTTGACTAAACTCTACTACTAAGTGGTGTGGATAGCGTTGTTTGAGGTGATAAGCACCTTTGGCAATGGTGATGATGTCTTTGTCTGCTAAGCAAGGTAAAGATTGATCACATTGAGCAACCGTTTTAGGAGTTATGTCATTGAGCTGACGGGTTAAGTGCGTAGATTTAGTAGCGATCATCCGGCCCGTGATATGCCACGTTCTGACATCGATCTCAAAGACATCAGCTGGTTGTTCATCACTGTACACGCCCCAGGCAGCTTCGACGATCAGGGTGGCTTTACTATGGGTGTGCGGATGACAGGTATAGATTTTGCCTGCGACCTGAGCCTGAGGTTGGTACTCAATGATGAGCGGAGTCAAGCCACTAAACTTAGCACACTCCACAATTGATTCTAATAAATTAGTATCGCCGTGAATGTTTTGTTCGAAAGCCGCGGTTTCAGCTTTGACGATATAACTAGGGCGAATCTGTACGAAACCGTGGTGGAGGTACTCATGGTAGGCCTTGAGAATTTCTAGGGCAATTGGCTTGGGAAACTGGCCCTTCTGAATTTGAAATAAAGTACTACTCGGAATTAAAAAACTGGGTGGGAGCTGGAAATCACTCCCTACAATTTCCCCTAGCTGCTTGGCCGCTCTACCAATCGTACCACTCGGATAGGTTGAGTAATCGGCTAGATAAATCAGGGCAGGAATTGACACTCTTTTATCCTACTCTAAATGCCAAGAGGGTGAAAAGGTGTGAAAGATATTTATGGCAGCTACTTAGACGCTCGTGGTTAGCACCAGACTTGGTTCAGTGGCTGTCAGTTGGTACTGGCCTGTTGCCGCGGGAATAAACACTGACCAACCTTTCGCTACGGGGTAGTTTTCACCTTGAGCAGTGATCGTGATGGCACCACTCTTCACAAAGACATGATGAAAAGTGTCTTGCAAGGTGGTGGCTGTCCCGGTGTAAGCTCCAGAGAACTCCACTAAATCAGTTTTGTAATACTCGCTGTCAAACAGGCGTGTGATGCGCGCTGTGCCCTCAGTGCGAGCTTGGGCGGTGGTAAAGTATTTTTCGGGTTGGTTGTGTTCGGGGCTGGTGTTCAAAGCCTGGAAGTACTCATCGATACTGAGCGGCCTGACAGCGCCATTATCTTTAATATTGCCTTGATCAAAGGAACGTAGCGTGCAGTTTTCATCTTTGACGTCCACTTGAACTTCATAAACGATGTTCCCGAGCGGTAAGTCAGGATGAATTTCCCACGAGTGATGTATCCCACAGGCACTCAAATCGACAATTTGATCTTTTTTGATTGACACAAAATTAACAAACCGGCGGGGATGATCTTGGTCGATGAACGCTTTTAATTGTTGCCGTGCGTCGGCGACGCTCAAGGCATCAGCTTTGATTTGTTCGCTTAACTGGCGGGCATAGGCATCAATTTCATGACTGCGCTGCTGATACTCCGTGACGTTTACCCCTGGCTTGAGGCCTAAAGTTACGTAACCATCCTCAAAGTAATACCACGATTCAGGTTTGGCTTGCCAGTGTCCCACGGTTTTGCCAGGTTCCACGTGGACTTGATACGAGTTATTTTGAGCCTGGGTAAATTTAATTAACGTTTTCATCCCGGCCCCAAACTTACTGACAGATCGTGATCCCAGGACTGCAGTGGGATCAGTATCAATTAAGGTTTGGATCTTCAGTAATTGAGTCGCATCGGGAGTATTAAAGAAAGCTGGATGATCTAAATCAGTCGCTTCGGCGAAGGCAAATGGCAGCTGGTCCGTCATCCCCGGGGCCAGCCACGAGCCATCAAACAGCTCGAAGGATTGGCCAATTTTTTTATCGGCAACACTGGGTTCGGTGACGGTTTTAAAATCAGCAATGTAAGTACCACCCCAGGTTGGTTGATTAATTAACAATGGAACGACGTAATACGCACCGTGCATGAAGACCTTTGCCGTGATTAAGTTATTACTTTTTTAATTCAGCCTTGAACCAATCAACCCAAGGATTGGGAGTAGGATTCTGATTGTTTAAGAGCGCTAGATAGAAACTGGTATACGAGCCAAAGACCAGAAACTCAAAGGCTTGTTCTAGTTTGGTGGCAGCTTTAGCTTGATACGTTCGATATTCGATGTGGTTCTGTTCTAAAACTTGTTCGGTGAGCTCCATTCGTCGTTGATTGCTGGTCCCATATAGATCTGAGTGAGCAGTCACGAATAATAAATTATGTTCATTGTTTTTAGGAAACTGCAAACCTTCCATGAGGTGATGATTGAGTTCAGGCACCACACGGTACTCAGCAAAGGTTTTAGAATTTTCATTGAGCTGGTTAGCAAAAACGTGAGCTACACCTTCCAGATGTTCACTGATGGTAACCACTGGCACTCGATCATGAAGTTCAAAAGCAAGCAACTTAGCTTGATTGCTATTTTGGTCCACGTTGGCGCTAAACTCTAAATGAGCTTGCGAAATGGCGTTCATGACACCTTGATACTCTGCTTCAGTGACATTTAATAAGCCCACTTTCGCAAACAGAGCAATTTGGCCAAAGACTGAGTAGCCTAAAGCCATCCGAGGAGATTTACAGGGATTGTAAACAGGATCAAAAACTAAGGCTGGGTAGTTATTGGCTTTCAAAAACTCAGCTAATTTTCCGCCAGAGGTAATGCCGGCAATTTTGGCGCCTTTTTGTTGGGCGTCGACTACTGCTGCTAACGTTTCTTCAGTAGTACCGGAATAGCTGGAGGCGATGACTAAGGTTTTTTCATTTACAAAATTTGGCACACTGTAATCAGGAGCAATTAAAACGGGCACTTTTAATTCTTCTTTGAAAACAGTTTGGATGACATGTGTCCCTAAAGCGGAGCCACCCATACCTGCTACCACCACACTAGTAATCTCAGCGTATGAAGGATCTACCTGTAGCTTAGCGGCTTCTTCCCAAATCTGTTGTACTTGGCTCCCCAGCTGTTCGATTGAGCCCAAAGCATTACTAACGTCTAATTTGGCGATTTCTTCGCGATTATCTAGTAAAGGGAGTGAAGTTGTCATAAAGGTGCTCCTTCAAGCACGGTTGTTAAATAACGAGCAAGACCATTTTCATCGGTGTGGCCAATAACGCGATTGGCAATCTCTTTAATACTGGGTTTGGCGTTCCCCATGGCCACAGCGTAACCGACCTGGGTGAAGAATTCAAGATCATTTTCACTATCCCCAAACCCAATAATCTCATCTGGGTGCATATCCATGAGCTTACACCATTTTTGGACGCCCAGAGCTTTATTGACACCGACGGGTGTGACGTCTACTAACGTGCCTCCCGAAGGATGATTGGGCATCAGCTTTAAATTGAGGTCGGGCAAAAACGGTTTGATCACCGCTTCGACCTCTGTGGTGTAGTTATAAATGACAAATTGGCTGGTGGACCAGTCTTCAATTTCATCGAGCAGTTTAAACGGGACTTTGAATGGATGACGGACAAAGTGATCTAACCGTGAAGGTGGAATGTAAACGGCGTTGTGTTTGATGACCAGAAACTCTACGTGATTAGCTAACATCGCCTGACCCATCTGTTGCGCCACTTCATGATCAATGACTTTCTGCCACTTAATCTCCCCAGCTTTGGTACAGATTTGGGAACCACCAGAAGTAACGTGGAGCGAGTCATCTTGGAAATGAGGTAAGATTTTAGCTTGGAGTGCCACCCAAGATTTACCGGTGCATACTCCCACGATGTAGCCTTCGGCTTGCAGGCGCTCCAGGGCACTAATAGTTTGAGTGGTGAGCGTATTTTGAGTGTTGGTTAGTGTGCCATCGACATCAAAGAGTAAGGCTTTAAAATCCTGAAGGTGTGGCATGGACTAACCTTTGAATACTGCTTGTTTAGCGACACTATGATAGAGCGTGGTGCCGGGGAAAATAATCGCTTCAGCTCCGATCATCACTCCGGGCATGGTGTTAACACTGATGCCAATATTGGCCTTATCGCCGACAATAATACCCAGATTGTTGCGCCCGACATTTACTTTTTTATCTTTGATCGTGACCTGCAACTCGCGGCGATCAAGTCGTTTGTTAGCAGTGATTAAACCGGCCCCAATTTTGACGTGGTTGCCAATAATTGAGTCAGCTAAATACCCAAAATGAAGCGATGAGTTTTTCAAAATAATACTCCTCACCACTTCGGTATTAGCTCCGATGGTACTGTTAGCTTCAATGCTACTTTCCCGAACGAAACTATAATCTCCTACCACTGCGTTGGGTCCAATAAAGCAAGGGCCAACTAACTTCACAAAGTCACCTACCCGAGCTCCAGCACTAGTGACAACTGGACCATGGCTATCATCAATGAGAGCGGTTTTAGCAATGGCAGCAGTACCTTCTTGGGAGGACTTTAATTGAGTAAAGAGGTGAGATTGAAAAGAAAATAAGTGCCAAGGATACTTGAGTGATAACGTCTTGGTGTTAGTCTCTACCCAACTATCATGATGATCACGAGCATGTGTAGTGATTGCATCCTCGAGGGCATACTCATTTTCTGGAGTGGCAGTTAGGGTGTCTAAGAATGTCTGATCAAATAGGTACAGGGCTACAATTTTCAGGTGAGATGGTGCTTGTTCACGAGCGGGTTTTTCTACCACGCTGATAAAGCGATCACCCTGGTATGAAATGATGCCGTAGAGTTCAGGTGTTTCAGTGGGCGCACCTAAATAAACACAGGCCGCCCCACTACTTTGTTTTTGTTGCCAGAGTTGGGCTGCGAGTTCGCCGCCCTGGAAGTGATACGGGGCAGAGACAATAAACCCACTTTTCAGATGGCCACGCGCCGAGAGAATAGCATCAGCTTGGCCTTTAGCTTCAGTTTGGACAACAAACTGGATAGGATGAGTAATGCCGTCATCTTGGAGCAGCTGAGATAGCTGGTGGCCTTCTGGATCACTAGCTGGCACTACTACCACAATATCTTCAAACCCATGGGCTAAAAAATTCTCAATAGTACGAGAGATCAAAGCTTTCCCGAGTAAAGAGAAATAACCTTTATTATGAGTGTTAATGGGAAATAAGCGGGAGCTGGCGCCACCGGTAATAATCAAGACGGTTGGTTTCATAGCAGAATTGTATCATTTTTAAACGGTCTGGGGGCGGTTGACAAGGGCTTTTTTGGGTCTTAAACTCAGGCTATGTTGAAACGCCGCTCAAACCCCAGTCTTTTCCTCTACTGTTCCTAGATCCTCAATTAAGTGGTATTAATACTTAATGTAAGGATCTGATGAACTACACTTTAGAACAAAAACTCGATATTTTATTAGCGTTATATATTACCGCGATTATGGCGGCTGAACTGTTGGGGTCCAAAGTGACCACCATCATGGGTGTCAGCGCTTCGGTGGGTATTTTAGCCCTCCCGATCACTTTTACGATCAATGACGTCGTCGCTGAAGTGGCTGGCAAAGCCCGAGCCCGTCACTTTGTACGAACGGGGCTGATGATGTTGGTGGTGTTGCTGATCTTGACAATGATAGCGTTAGTTTTACCACCAGCCGCACGTTTTCAGGCTAGTCATCCCGCGTACCTGCAAGTCTTTGGCAAATCGATGCGGATTATGATCGCGAGTTTGATAGCATTTTTTTTGAGTGAAATGTTTGACGTCTATGTATACAGCAAAATTAGAGAAAAGCTGGGCAAAAAACATTTATGGTTACGGAATAATCTTTCCAACTTTATTGGTCAATTTGCTGACACCTTTGTATTTATGATGTTAGCTTTTTACCGGCCGGGAAATTTTTGGTTTGTAATCTCACTGATTATCCCCTATTGGTTATTGAAGTGTGCCTTCTCTATTATTGAAACCCCTTTCACGTATTTGGGAGTGGCATGGCTGAAAAACAGTAAATGAAAGTTACCCTCATCTTAGTTAGCAGTGTTGATGGTTGTACCACTCGTGGTCTTGAACCCGCCTATCACTGGGCTTCAGCTGAAGATCAGAAATTTTTTTTCGAGCAGATAAATGAACACACCTTAATTGTGATGGGTCGCGAGACGTATCAAAGTTCACGGTCTATGATCCGACTTCAGCCTGGCAAGCAGCGAGTAGTGGTGACAAGCACTCCTGAAAAATATGTCCACGAGGAGGTGGAAGGCCAATTGTCCTTTACTAATGCTCAACCGGCAGAGCTCACAAAAAAGTATGCTCAAGCAGGCTACGCTCAGATGTTACTTGTGGGTGGAGCTCAGCTGGCGGGCTCATTTTTAGCTGCCGGATTGATTGACGAAATTTTTCTGACCGTTGAACCACGAGCCTTTGGAAGTGGCAGGCCTTTATTCGAAGGTGTTTTGCCCCGGTCAACCCACCTTAAATTACTATCAGCCAGGCAACTCAACGCTCAAGGAACCCTACTAACTAAATATCAAGTTCTGCGTTAGAATCAGGCTATGACTCCAGATATTTCCCTCATCTTCGACCACATGTGTAGAGCAGTTCGCCAAGGTGGAGTCATAGCCAAAAACGTACAAGGTAAAGTCCAGAACGAAGGCAAGGTCATGGAAATAGACGCCCAAGCTTCAGACCGAGTGAGAGCGATGGTGGAGGCTAAAACGGTCGTCGATGAAGTGGTGCAAGAGGTGATGTTGCTGACGATGAGTGAAGTTTTAGATCCGGCGATCACTTTATTAGATGCCGAAGAAAAAACACCGCGCGCCCAGTTATTTAGCAGTGCCGACCAAGCATACTCACTAGTGGTAGATCCCATCGATGGTACCCTTGAGTATGTAGAAGGCAAAGACGCATACTCAGTCACACTTGGCGTGATGAAAGCAGGTCAAATTGCTGCTGCGATTGTTTATTTAGCGAGCAGGGATCAAGCCTTTGTTTGGGCTCCTGATGGTCACTCATATTTGTGTAAGGGGTTTGATGCCCACGGTTTTGCTACTCGCCAGTTGATCACTCTTCCTGAAAAAGCTAAAAAAGTGGTCTATAAAAATCGGCGCGTAACGCCAGAAGTTACCAGTGGCCTATCTGAAAATGGTTACGAAGTAGTAGAAGAAATGAAAGATAATGGCTGTTTTTTTGATGCCATTTTTAAAGTCATGAATGGTGAAGCCGCTGGCTATATTACTCACACTCCGCAAATTCGGGACATTTTTTTGGCTGCGATTATTGGCAATGCACAAGGTGGGGTAATCAGTGATTGGCAGGGTCAGCCGCTCGTGTGGCCTAGTAAGGGTAGGTTGGCTGAAGGACTATTTGTGAATGAGGCTTATCAAAAAGAGATTCTCAGTCACCTTAATCAACTTTGATAAAGTTCATCTACTTGAGCTAAATTTGGTAGGTGAGGTTGGGAAATTTTTAAAGCTGCGGTGGCGCATCCCAAGCGCAGGGCTTGAGCAAAAGAATACTTGAGCGTTAGGCCTTTAATAAAACCAGTGTTAAAGCTATCGCCTGCTCCCACTGTGTGAAAGATTTCTACAGCAAAAGCATCAGCCTGCACATTGTCTTTGGTTTCGTCAAAACCAATGGCCCCTTTGCTGCCCAGTTTCACGGCTACTTTGCCGTTGATTACAGCTTTCACTTTTTCGAGCCCGAGTTCTAAGGACTCAGTTTCCCAAACAGTTAAAAACTCATCATGGCTAGGAAGATAAAGGTCTACGGTAGCTAAAATGGTGCGTAAGTTTTCCAACTCACTCGAACTAGTGCGATTATTTGGCCGGCCATGATCAACTACCACTTTCACTCCAGCTTGGTGTGCTTGTTTAATTAACTCTGGATAAGCATCTCTGAGGGCTGCCAACTTAAAGTAACCGCTCAGGTACAAGTACTTAACTCGAGGTAAATGCTGGCTGATTTGAGCCATAATTTCTTCGGCTTGTAAGGACTGGTTAGCCGTGCCCACCACGGTCATCACCGTTTTCCCCTCCGAGTTACTATAATTAATTCCCAAATTAGTTTGGTGGTATGGTGATACTATCAGGCCCGACTCAACTCCAGCCTGCTTCATCAACAATTGCACTTGCTGGCCAAAAACGTCATTGCCTACTTTGCCGATGAAGAGTGGTTTTAGCTCTAGAGCAGCTGCTAAGCGAGCACTATTGAGTGAAGAGCCGCCAAGCTCTGCCACATACTCCCCGCCCACCGTCTCGGTTTCTAAAACCAAGCTTTCCTCTACTGGAAAATGGTGAGTATTAATATCTAAGTAGGTAGTGCCGAGGTACAAAATATCTAGATCTTGTGACATGATAAGTGCCTTATCTTGGTAGTAAATTGATCAAGGTAGCCAAGTTTCCTGTGGCTAGGTGTTGTGAGTCTATCATTGTCAGGTTTTGTTGACCAGGCACTATCTCCACTACTAAACCAAAGTCAAGTTCAGTCCGAGGAACGTGAAGGTCACTGCCATAAGAATCACCGACAATCACAAAGTGCTGAGGATCTAAGTTAGGATGCAAATGATCTTTAGCAACTTCCACGGCTTTCTCGAAAAACCCCCGGTGGGGCTTATCAATAGGATCACCAATGACTAAATCATGAAAGTCGAGGCCAAGTTCTCGCAATGGCAACACGCGTTGTTGCTTAATGTGTTCTGACCGGACTGGATCATATATAAACTGAAGGTTGTCATTAAAATGTAAGTGGGCATCACTCCCAGTGACTAGAAACACCGGGTAACCACGGTGCTTTAATTCAGTGAAGAGCTCAGGAACACCTGTTAATAATTGCGTTTGGCGTGCTAACTCATCCCAATAAGCTTGGACAGCTAACAGGTTCAACTCCGGATCAAGCTCAATGCCCAAATCTACAGCTGCTTGCTTGAGCCAAACTTGCCTGCTCCATTTTTTAAATATGCCTTCAGAAAGTAAAACTTCCTGATGCGACTTAATATTTTCCACCAGTTGCTGATGCGCGGTTTCTAATTGGGAGCTTGACCACGTTTCCCCAGTTTTCATCCGGTGACCAATCAAGAGTAAATCAAAAATTTCAATAAAGCGTTGTTTGAGTGCAGTAGCTTTTTCCGGTCCTAAACTGTGTGTCAGTAACGGCAGCATGCCCTCTGCTGCTGGTTTAATTAAATCTGCGGTGTTAATGAGGGTGTCATCAACATCAAAAAACCAAACTGAGTTATCCCAGTCAAAGGTGATCTGAACAGCGTCATTTGACATTTGAATCCTCCTGAGCCTGACGATAAAGATCAATGGCCAGTTGACAGTTTTTAAAAGCAATTTGAGGAGGTAACTCACTCAGTTTAAACCAAGCCAGCTCAGTCACGTCATCTTGAGCTGTAAAATGTAAATCTTGCGTTTGGGCAGCATAGAGGAGGGCAATAATATCTCGACCTTGGTAAACATCGGCCATTTGTCCCAGATATTTCGTGACCACAATTTCTAAGTTAGTTTCTTCTTTCAACTCACGGTGAGCGGCTTCTTCAAAAGTCTCTCCCCCTTTAATGAATCCACCTGGCAAGTCCCACCAGCCTTTGAAAGGTTCAATACCGCGTTTAGCTAAGAGAATCTCTCCCCGTGGGTTTTTCACCACTACGGTCACAGTTCCCGCCGGATTGTCATAAACCACAAATTCACAGGTTTGACAACGAGCGCCCTCACTATGATGCTGAAGCTCAGTACCACAGTGAGGACAGTGACGGTACCACTGAGAAATATAACTCGACATGATGTTATTTATTGGCCACGAATCACCGCTAACACTTCATCTCGCTTTTGTTCCATCAAAGCTTGAGAGTTAGCCTCAAGATTCAAGCGAACTAATGGTTCAGTGTTAGAAGCACGGACGTTAAAGTGCCAGTCTTCATAGACGAGCGTAATACCATCCACTTTAATGATTTCTTTGGCACTAGGACCATACTGAGCTTCAATTTTTTCTAACACGGCTTTGCTTTCTACGCCCTTGGTGTTGATCTCGCCGGAAATGAAGTACACACTGCCAAGTTTGTCGGTCATTTGGTCAAGTGTTTCAGCACCTTTGGATAACATGTCTAGCAAGTAGAGCATGGGGGCAATGCCGGAGTCGCAGAAATAAAAATCACTAAAGTAATAATGCCCTGTGACTTCCCCGCCAAAAACGGCATTCTCATCCATCATCCGCTTTTTGATGTAGGCGTGACCGACTCGGTTATAGAGCGGGTTACCACCAGCTGCGGTAATGAGATCTGGAACCGCGTGAGAGGCACGAATGTCATACACGATATTAGCTCCAGGCTGACGTTGTAAAAAGTACTTTGATAACAACGCAGTCATGAAGTCACCAGAAACAAAGCGGCCTTTTTTATCGATACAGAAAAAGCGATCACCATCAGGATCAAACGCAAAACCGAGCTCGGCCCCCTCTGCTGGGACACGTTGTTCAAGTTCGGCGCGGTTAGCCGGATCGAGTGGGTCACCACCATGATTAGGGAAGTTTCCATCAGGCTCAAAATACATTGGTACTAACTCAATTTGGGGAATATGTTTAAAAAGTGCCGTTAGTGAGGGACCAACCATGCCATTGGCAGTATCAGCAAAAACTTTCATTGGCTTCAGCTGGGTCACATCCACTAAACTAAGCATTTTTTCAATAAAGCCATCCATGATGGACCACTCTTCTACAGAGCCAGGTTGAGTAGCCATGGGCGGAAAATCATCAGCTTCGATGACTTTCTTCATATCCATGATACCTTCGTCTCCAGAAAGTAAGTAAGGAATTTGGCGGACCATTTTGAAACCATTGTATTCTTTGGGGTTGTGACTAGCGGTGACCATGATGCCAGGCAATTTTTTGGTGGCACATGCATAATAGTACATATCAGTTGAGACCATCCCTACGTCAATCACATTGACGCCGACCTCAGTCAAACCTTTGACTAAGCGATCGCGGAGCACTGGGCTAGAGATGCGACCATCGCGGCCCACAATCACCGTGGTGGGTTGCAAAATTTTGGCAAAGGCTTTGCCAACGGCTTCAGCGGTGTCTTCAAAAAGTTGTTGTCCGAAGATGCCACGAATGTCGTAGGCTTTAAAAATTGAGGGATCAACCTGCATAAAACTCCTTTTTGTGAGCAATAGGTTGGTGTTGATGAAGGCATCCTACAGTTGCAGCAGCAAAAGATCAAGGTCTTGACGCAGGGTCAAGGGTGTGGACGAGGTTTTGTGCTTGAGTTCAATCTCCAGGAGGCGGGCATGAGTAGCAAGAAGTTGCTCGAGGGAAATACTTCCAGCTTGTTTTTTGAGTTTGGCAATCATGAAGGGAGCTCCACTCAGGGTGGCGCCTTCTTTAGTTTGAATTAACATTCTGATTTGTCGGGCCAACATACTCAAACACATAAATTCATCTTCAGTTTCCAATGTTTGATGAAAGTACTTCAGTTGCTGAGCTTTAGTTTTTTGATCAGATGACAGTGACTCTAACCATTTAAATAAAGTACTACTTAACTTAAACTCAAAGACTTCAGCTTTGGGAAATTTCTTGAGCATGGTGGCGGTTAAAGTCCGCTTTTCCCAAATAATCAGCGTCAGATCGGTATCGAGTGCGTGTTGACTCAATTGATCAATTAAAGTGTCTTTACGCTTGGACTTTGGTAATGAATGCAACTCCTCTATCACCACCACTTTAGGTTCATTAAATAATGACTCTGAACCTAGGGCCATTTCCAAATCAGCTTCGGTTATTCTTTTAGCTTCCAGCCGGACCATCTTTATGTGTTGAGTCTGGTGTTGGTTAATGACAGTACTTAACTTTTGGCGGGAATGGGCGGTGTGTTCACCGTGAATGACGATCGTCATAAGTAGTGATTATCATACCAGAGTCTACTCTCTTGAAAGCCTGGAACTAGCATGGTAGTCTTAGACGTAATTATAAGTTAACCTGATTTATAAAGGCTGATATGCCAAAACAAAAACCCCGGAAACATAAAAAAGATCGCTCACACAAAAGTGCGGCTCGGACTCAAAAACTGCAACGGACAGTGATGGCTGCTCGAGGCAATACTAGTTCTTTAGCCAGTGCTTTGCAGCAATCTGCCACCCAATCTTCCGTTCGCTCTGTGAGTAGTAGCCAACGTATGAGTATCGTTCAACTGGGGGCAATGTTCGCCGTGTTACTGGTAGCAAATATGATGGTGATCTACTTATCTCACTTAGTATTTCCTGGCAATGTAGTTTTAGGCACGCACCGCTTTTCGTTATTTGAAGCTTTGTTGTATAGCCAAGTAGTGCTGACCTTTATGATTGTTGGCGCTGTGCCAGTAATTGAGTTGATTGCTGAACAAATGCGTTACAAATTACAAGACATGCACTGGATGTTACTTTATTTCTTCTTAAACATTGGGGCGGTGTGGGTTGTCGCTCGGTTTGCTGAGGTCTTGGGGATGGGTATTAGTTCGTGGATGGTCGCCGTTGGTTTAGCGTTTATTCTCAACATTGTCCAAGGTGGATTGGTGACGGGGGTGATTAGTAAAGTTAAATAATTCATTCTCATTAAAAAAATAAATAAAAAGGAGGCTATAAGCCTCCTTTTTACTATAGCTGGAAGCTTCTATTCGCTTTCCTCTTCCTCAGGTTTAAACCTACGTTCAATAATTTCTACCTCTTCATAAACGTCATCATTATTGCCGAAGGGTTTTGAGTAAATATAACCCACTGATTTGTACCACTCAATCCAAACCTGACGAGCCGCAAGCTGCCAATGCAGCTCTTTTCCTGGATTATTAATTAGTGTTACATTAACATTGTTTTCAATTGCTTTGACCATCATAGCTTGGGAAGTTTCTTCCCAGTTTTTGTAGGGACAGTCTCGTCTACGAAACTCATCTCGCTTAGCTTGAATTTTATCTTCACTTAAATTAAAGCCTTCTGACTTATACCAATTAATAAAATCAAAATCAGCTTGATCGTCCCACCCTAGTGGCTCAGAACTTTGACTTAAGAGATTTAATCTATGTGCTTGCTTTTTTACCCATTGAGCTTTTGGTGTTTCTTCCCAAGTTCGATATTGCTTTAAAGGTTCTTTGGACATAGTTTCCTTTCTTTTAAGTAGTATCTGCAATCTAGTACTGAAAGAAGCTGATGTCAATTTTGAGTTTTTACCCCAGACTCATCCCATTGCGTTTCAACCACCCCCGGTGTTGTAAATGAGCGGGGTCATATTTTGCGACTAAATTCCAAAAAGCAGCTGAGTGGTTCATATGTGTGCGGTGAGCCAATTCGTGAATGATTACGTAATCAATAATGGGTGGCTCATAATGGACAAGTCGCCAATTAAAATTGAGATTCCCAGTACTGCTACAACTGCCCCAGCGACTTTTTTGTTCTCGCAGTGTAATGTGCCGGAAAGTGGTAGCCATTTTCTCACCCAATTGATGGGTGCGGGGAATAATGTATTTTTCAGCAGTGGCTTTTAAGAAAGTATTGAGTTGTTTTTCAGCAGCCGCATTCCAAGTAGTTAATTGTGGTGAGGTTGGATTGAGAATGAGTGATTTACCCTCAATGCGAATTCCAACCCGGTGGCGGGCTGAATATTCAACCTTTTTTTCATAGGCTTTGCCAAAAATATTCACGCTTTGATTATTTGAAGCGTGCGTTTTTCGGCTCATCATTTTAGCTTTAGTTCTCTCTACCCAGCCAGCACTATGTTCTAAAAACTGTTGCAACGATCCTGGCATATACCACCTAGGAGTACTGACAATTACATCACCATTAGGAGCTACTGTAATCCGAAAAGAACGGGAACGAGGGTTAGTTTTATGAATATACTCAAACATCGTCCTTCATACTATCACATTTATGGGTTAAATAAGGTAAAATACTGGAAGTAATTGATTGAGCGAGTAACTAAGTGAGTGAGAAATAATGTGAGTGAAGAAAAATAATGAGCTGAGATTTGCGTACTCGCAACCGAAGCGAATTATTTTTCAGCACAAACGCCGAGATGCTGAAATTGGTAGACAGGCTGGACTTAGAATCCAGTGCCCTTCAAAAGGCGTGCAGGTTCGATTCCTGTTCTCGGCACCAACAAAAAGCCCCCCGAGCTGAGCTCGGAGGGCTATTTTACTCAGAACGTACTGCCGTTCACACCTTACCGAAGTAAGGCTTTCAACCCGGTGAGGGAGACCTTCTGAGGTAATCAAACTATATCAAAATATTATAAGTCTGTCAATAGTTATCAAAATACATCAGTTCAATTGCTTGAAGTTAAGCTTTAGCTAGCTGAATTACCAGGCTAAGGTGTGGAAGAGGGAGCTGGTGAAGCAGAGGAAGTACTTTCAGAACTTTCGGCGAACTCGAGGACACTGGTGTCTGTTTTCAGGGCTTTGCCTAATTTGCGGTCATCATAGCGCATTTCTGCCATCCATTGTTTCACGGAGTTAGACCAGCTGCCATTACTGCCGGGAGTGTATTTTTTCATGATCAGATCTGGAGTGGTTAAACCAATATCAATATAGTTCTTTTTCAGCTCGCGAGCGGCGCGCTCAAAGTTTGCTTCATAACTCTCGAATGCTAAGGTACCTCTAGAGTGAATGCCGAAGCCAAGACAGTTATAGCTACCTTCAGGGATTTTTTTACACAAGTTACTTTCTTGCATGGCAATCGCCGGAAGCAGGCGAAAATCAAGACCATTTTTATCTGCTGTATCAACTAAAAATTGACCAAAGTAATCGTGGGGTTCAAGTGGTGATTTATAGCGCTTGAGGAAATTAGCCACAATTTGAGGTCGAGCATCATCCACTTCAGCCACAATTGCCATCCCTTTCACCTCCCCTATTTCGTCTGTAGAGTCCAGTTCTTGAGCACTAGCGGTTAAGACAGGATGAAGTATCTTGGCTTGGGTAGTAACTTGGGTATGAAAACCGTACACCTGGACAGCCGCAATTAAGGTTAACATCGCGCCTGCAGTCAGTAACATCCAGGCGTAAGCCAGAAATAAACGTTTCATTTCTGTTAAGTATACCAAACTCTTCATTCTGTATCCAAACCTCGACAAATGCCTTAAAAAATGATATCCTATAATTATGAAATGGGGCTTTAAATCACTCATTTTAGGTTTGCTCGTTATAACGAGCTTTTTGAGTTTCCCTACTCTAGTATCCGCTGCTTCGGGCGATGTGTTAGGTGTCCATATTCTCCACCCTTATGAAATTGATGATGCCAAAAAATTAATCACTGATGAGGCCAAGCCAGATGAGTGGCAGTATGTGACAATTCCTTTAAGTTTGAATGATTTGGATAAAAAAGATGAATGGCAAGGCTTTTTAAATGCAGCCAAAGAAAAAAAGATTATTCCCATCGTCCGGCTGACCTCCCGATTTGAAAATGGAGCTTGGAAAGTGCCCAATCGCAAAGAAATTGTGTTGTTGATGACGTTTTTGAAGAAACAAGACTGGCCCACTGATCAACGTCACGTCGTAATGTTCAATGAAGTTAATCACGCTAAGGAATGGGGTGGTACCATCAACCCTGAAGAGTATGCCGACATTTTAAGTTTTGCTGCCGATTGGGCTCATGCAGAAGGTAAAAACTTTGTGGTCTTGCCTGCTGCTATGGACTTAGCAGCTCCGAATGGGACAGAAACCATGGAAGCCTTTACCTACTTAAATCGCATGCACGCCTATAACCCAGATATTTTTCATAAGATAGATGTGTGGAACTCACATTCTTACCCTAATCCTGGCTTTAGCTCGTCACCGGAACGAACTGCTCAGAACTCGTTGCGTGGTTTTGAACACGAATTAAAATTTATCAAAGATAAGACAGGGCGTGATTTACAAGTTATGATTACAGAAACGGGGTGGATAGCTAATCGCCAAACCTCACGTTGGCTAGAAGAGTATTACTTGTATGCTTTGCAACATGTCTGGTCACATCCGCAAGTGATCGCGGTGACACCATTCTTATTGCGTGGCGATCCTGGTCCGTTTAGTAACTTCACCTTTTTAGACCGCAATAATCAACCGACAGTCCAGTATTTAGCGTTTAAGAAAGCCGTGCAACGGGCCCGGTCTGGTTCGTAGCTAAGGTCATGGGCGCCGAGTTGGCGGTCGTAGCGGTAGCGGTCGGAGTTTCAATTTCTAGAGGTGTAATTTGGACGGTGACCGCTTTAGGCTTAGAAAGACTAATGCCAGCGGAACTCAGCTCGACGGGCACATTAGGTAATGCTGCAGCATTTCCGGCAGAGCCATTAGCTAACTGTGTGATGCGGAAATTAAAGTTTTTGTGCCACTCTTCATAGCGAGGCTTAATATCCTCTAAATTAGGTAAACCAAAAGTAGCTTGCAATTGCTTGAAGCGCTCCACTTTATCAGTGCCGTATTTAGAGAGGGCGACTTCAATATCGGTAGCGGTTTTGAAGCGCGGTGCTTTGCTATGAAATTTAGATGCATAGGTAATCAACCACTGGAGCGGCGTCGATGGCATGTACTCACCGGCTGGCAACTCCATGCCATAGGTAGTGATGTCTTCGGAGCTGAGCCCGACTCCGGTGTGAATTTTGGCCACATCAATAATTTCTTGCGAGAAACCTTCTCGCTGAAGAATCTCAGCGCCGATTAGGGTATGTTGCGCATACGGTTTATCTGAGAGAGGTTGGCCTGGTAACCACTCAAAACCTGAGCATCCATAGACACCGATATCATGTAGTAAAGCCGCTTTAGAGACTAATTCGCGGGGCATTTGAGTGACATCAAAGCGGCCTGAGTCATACAAATTAAGCGAGACACTCATGATGATGTGCGAGTGTGTCCACACCAAATCCAATAACAGCTCTGATTGAGCATATTTCTTGTGGAGAGCGAACTCAGCACTAAACTGATTTTGGTCGATCAGCTGGATCATGAGTTGATTGTAGACTGAAACAAAGCTCTACAGCAATGAGCGCTGAGTGCACATCTGGAAAATTAATAAAAAGTTAATTTTTTTGCGTCAACTCAAAGCCCAGCTGATGAATGTGGCCATATACTTTGCCATAATCTTGCCAAGAAAAGTTAAGAGCTGGGTGAATGTCAGCGTTTAAGTTATCAAAGGTATCGATTAATTTAGTGGTTAAATCCGGCGTCAACTCCACGACGTTATCTAAATCATCGCTGGCTTTAAGCGTTTCATCGTTGAGTTGGTAGGCAAATAAATACACTTCAAAGTGGGTTTGTAGCTGGTCAGGAGTGGTAGCTACTACTACCACCTTTCTGAGTGGCCGTAAGTGGTTTTCATCGGCCAAAATGCCTGTTTCTTCATGAAGTTCGCGGACTGCGGCATGCAATGGCTCTTCCCCTTCTTCCATTCCCCCACCCACAAATCTTGATACCCCCGGTGGGTAATGATTTTTATGACCCAAAATATAATTACCTTCAGCATTTTTCAGGACAATTAATACTTGGCGACGACGTTTAATCACGGGGGGGATAGTTTTTAGATTGACCTCTAAAGTAATCTCTTGCATCTCTAATGATTGTAACACCTTAATTTCTCCCAATTTCTACTCAAGTTTGTGCTAAAATAATCAGTCTTACGGAATGTGAGCCCGCCGGCTGGCGGGTCAGTCGGTTAGATCCGTCAGCTGACGGACTCTTAAGCAGAATGCTCGTTAATAAAAAGTTATGAATGTGAGGGTCGGTAGCTCAGTCGGTTAGAGCGTCTGCCTCTTAAGCAGAATGTCGTGGGTTCGAGTCCCACCCGACTCACAAGATATAAATATATCGCAATCAGACTTTCATTTAACTGTAACGTGCTGTTAAAATGAGCTCATGTTCTCCAAAAAAAACATTCAAGACATTCCAATAGAAGAAACTCCACACGCGACCGGTTCTCGAAAACTTTTAGTATCAAAAGATGAGACCTTATCTATTTATTTTGAGGCCTTCACCTACGGCTATCTGCCTGCTTCAGAAAAATGGACAATGCACAAACACGCTAACATTGTTGAGATTTGTGTTGTTATTAAAGGTGAAGGAGTAATAAGAGATGCCTTTGGTAAAGAAGAAGTTTATCAATCTGGAGATCGGTTTATTTTTCCTGCAGATACTGAGCACGAAATAGAAAACAAGTCTGATGATGTAAGCGAGTTTTACTTCATCCGGTTTCAGAACAAATAAATTCTCTCCAATCACTTCATCTGTGTTAAACTCACTTTATGAACACCAACTTCACCTCTCAGTTATTTGATTTTGTTGACCTGGCTGGAAAATCAACATATGCGAGTGGTAAACCACCATTAAAAACGAGTGAGCGCAGAGATTTTATTGAGTTTGATTTTAAGCAGGGAGATTGGGACTATCTTGATAGTTATACTGGCCATACAAAATCAGCGGGGCAAGAAGTGGTTAGGTTTCAAGGAAAAATTGTTTGGACCAACTCATACTGTGGAGGCATGACTGAAGGAAATGAGCAGCTGGCTCATGATACATTTAGTTTTCTCAAAACTGCTTTGTCTCAAGACGATGATACATTTCGATCTCTGAGAGGTCCTCAAAACTACAAAGCCGGTAACTGGGAATACCGCTACCGACAAGAAGGCGATATTACTAACTTTTCAGGCTATGAAGAAATACTTTATCAAGGCAAAGTGGTTTTTTTTCACAGAGCTATAGGTGGAACTATTAATCACGACTAGGATTTCAATTATGAACTTCCCAAAAACCATCCCCGACAAATACTATGTTCTTCACGGTTGTCCTCCTAGTGAGGCGATGTTAATGCCGAAAGAGAAACGGTGGATGAATTGGTTAGCAGATAAGCTCCAAGAAAAGGGTTTAGATGCTACGGCGTTAGATATGCCGGTTTCCTGGAACCCCAAATATGTGGAGTGGAAAAAAGAGTTTGAGAAATACCCTGTGACTGAAAAAACGGTGGTGGTTGGGCATAGCTGTGGAGGGGCTTTTATTGTGCGGTGGTTATTAGACACCGGTAGAAAAATCCATAAATTAATTTTAGTAGCTCCAGCCCGTGTGCCGGAAACTGACGATGATAGCAGAAAAGATTTATATGACTTTGAGTTGCCCAGAGAGGTTCCTCATTTAGCCAATGAGATAGTGATTTTTATTTCTAACGATTTACCTCACATGATGAAAGCTTTTGATTTATACAATCAAGCCCTTAAACCGCGTGTGGTGAGATTGGAAAATAAACAACACTTCTTATTTTTCCAAATGAACACTAATGAATTCCCTGAGTTGCTAGAAGAAGTACTTAGGTAGCTATCGAAGGTTTTTCATTTGAACTGAAGAATGTTAATTGGCCTGTATAATCACTGCTATGAAGCGACAGAAATTTGAGAAGTTAGCAGAAACGGCTGGAGAAAAAAGTACTTTTTCCTGGTGGCATCTTTTACGCTCGATTTGGTTTTTTGCCCAACCAATCAGAAACCGATTCATTTTTTGGAACATAGTATTGTTCTGTGTTTTTTTCTATCCCTTGTTGCCGCCATTTATTTTGGGACGAATGGTTGATTTTTTGACTGTTTATCGTCCGGGCATGTCTCTACAACCTTTTTACTTATGGGTGGGCTTATTTGGCGTCAGTTGGGGGGTGATCAGCATCATTCGCTTATCAGCCAAAAATCAGATGGAAATCTTGACACTGGATATTGTGTACCGCATTAAAGTTTCTGGGTTTCAAAAATTGCTGGATTTTTCTTTGACTTGGCACGAGAAAGAAAATACCGGGAATAAAGTGCAGCGGATTGAGGCTGGGGCGAATGGGGTGAGCGATTTTTTAGCTTTATTACAAGAGAAACTCTACGATTTGCTATCCACGCTGATCGGAGTGACGGTAGTCTTTTTTATTTTTGATCTTAAGTATTTTGTATTGATCGGAGTCTATGCGATGGTCTTTTTTCTGATTGAGAAATTCTTTTATAACCGCATTAATAATAAATATGAAGAATTCAATATGGCTCGCGAGAATGCTTCAGGGAAATACTATGAAGGGTTGTCAAACATTTTATCAATTAAAAGCTTAGGAATGGGCAAATCACTGCAGGGGAAAGTCGCCTCAGCTGAAGCTCTGTTAAGAGCTTACAACCAAGAGATCTCCGCACTCAATATTTATAAGTGGAAGTTTTTTCAAGTTGATACTGCCGTAGTATCGACCATTTTTTTGTATATGCTTGGGAGTGATGTTTTAGCTGGCAGAGTGTCCTTAGGTTCGGTGTTTATTTTTTACAGTTACTTTAATGATATTCGTAAAGCCATAAATGACATGACAGGATACTTTGAGCGCTTAGTCAGAATGAGATTGATGGTGAGTAGAATGATGCCACTGTTTTGGACTGACCTTGACGCTCGCCAAGGTACCCTAGCTTTCCCAGCTGAGTGGCAAAGCATCGAGCTTAAAAACTTGGATTTTAAGTACCAACACGAAGCTACCTTAAGCGATATTAATCTCATAATTAAGCGCGGTGATCAGGTGGGTATTGTAGGAAGTTCTGGAAGCGGCAAATCGACATTGGCTAAGTTACTTTTAGGTTTATATACTCCTACCCGAGGTCACATTTTGATTGGTAAGCGCAATCTTAGTGACATTTCTCACGATGAACTCACTACCCACGTGACCGTAGTGCCGCAAGAATCAGAGATGTTTAATTTTAGTCTCCGGGAAAATATCACCTCGATGAAAAACATCCCTGAGGAAATTTTGCTCAAAGCCATTAAAATTGCCCAACTAGCTAAATTAATTAGCAAGCTTCCTGAGGGTTTAGAGACGTTAATTGGTGAGCGTGGGTATCGAGTTTCTGGAGGTGAGCGCCAGCGAATTGCTTTGGCTCGGGCTATCTGTAAACAAAGCCAAATCTTGATCTTAGATGAAGCCACATCGCATCTTGATACAGCCACTGAAGAAAAAATTCATGCGGCCATCGAAAAAGAACTCAAAGGGGTGACGATTATCGCCATTGCTCACCGCACCTCAACACTCAAGAACACCGATTATATTTACCACTTTGAAAAAGGTCGCTTAATCAAAAAAGGGACGTATAAAGAGTTATTTGATTAAGTGTTTGGCTTTTAGGTCATCAAATAGCTCTGGCCACTTTTGCTGGGCAAGAAGTAATAATGCCATAGTGTCGGAGGCGTGTACTTCAGTGAGTAGGAAGTTGGAAAGCTCGTGCAAAGGCACTTTTATGACTTCAATGTCTTCGGTTTCTTCTAAATTTTGTGCGTCGGTAATTTCAACTTCTGTCACCAAAAACCCATACACTCTGACCTGACTTTTACTGGGTTCTGTCCACAATTCAACTACTTCAATTAATTGAGTTTCAGCGATACTAACCCCTGTTTCTTGCTGTAACTCGTGAAGAGCAGCTGCGCGGGGAGTTTGGCCAACCTCAATCCGTCCAGCTGGCAGTTCAATACAAACCTCTCCTATCCCATGTTTGTATTGGCGAACAAATACCACTTCTTTTTGTTTGGTAATAGCTATTACCATCGCTACATTCGCTAACTGTGACCGAAAATACTCAACTCGTTTCCCATTCGGCAACTCCACTTCATCTTTTACAATTGGAAACCAAGGGCTCGGCGAGACGTCCTGCTGATTAATTATTTTCCATTTAGCGTGTTGAGTCATGCAGCCATTATAACCTCGCAAAGCTCAAACATCTGGTATAATTTTTGCCTATGAAAGATATCATCCACTACCCCGATTTTGAAAAACTAGATTTACGAGTTGGTAAAATCATCGCTGCACAGGTACCAGAGTGGAGTGAGAAGCTGATTGAGTATCAGGTCGATTTTGGTGAGGAAATTGGTCAAAAAACTATAATGTCTGGTATTAAACAATTTTATACACCTGAGGATCTCATCGGTAAGTCATTCATTTTTATTGCTAATTTAGCTGAGCGTAAAATGGGCCAAGGTGTCAGCCAAGGCATGATGTTGATGGCAGTAGATGAAGCGAACGTTCCCACTTTAGTTGAAGTTGGAGCTGAGGTGAAACCGGGTACGATGGTAAGGTAATTAAGACTTCTTATTCCACCACACTTTAATAGCCGGAATGATAACCAAAAAAAGTAATAACAGTGTTTTCATAACAGTTCCTTGTAATAATCAATGCGACCTTCTCCAGGCACGTAGTAATTAGGCATATACCCCACTTTTTGGAAGCCATGTTTTTCGTAAAAGGCTCGAGCGGGAATGTGATAATCGATGTCGCAGGAGAGGATGTGGAGATATCGTCCACCTTTCGCTTTGACATAGTCTTCAACCTTTTGCAGCATTAAGGTAGCTAAGCCTTGCTGGCGATACTCTTTATGAACCGCCATGTAATCAGTGTCCATTTCATAGCCGCCACTACCATATTTATTTTCGCGGACTCCAATCGCCGCAATAATCTCACCCTCGTGTTCGATATACTAATACTGATGGTTTGTGCCGGTTAAGCTATCAATAGGTGCTTGCTCCACCACCGCTTTTTCATTCGGTGCCCAGTTATGTTCGAAAGCATAGGGGCCTGTTAAGAACTGCCCGATGCGATAAGCAGTGTCTAAATCTGTTAATTCTTTAATTTCAAACATGTGGGAGTATTATAGCCTTTTTCTAAAACTGTCATCTAGATGTTACATATTAAATTAAAAATGTAAACTTTAAATGACAGATTTCTGTATAATGATACTGATGTCTCAATCTAAATTAAGTTTTTGGCTATGAAAATTCTTCTCTTTTTAATATTACTATTCTTAACAGGGATAGTAATTGCCTTTCTCTATGTCTGGTATCGCCTCCATACGCAACTCAATTTCCACGCCGAGGCTTCGGAATATACGTTTCCTGATGGTTTGACGGCCGAAACCCAATTTGTAACCAATGCTAATGGCCAACAGATTGCGTACTGGTCTTTTCCAGTCAAAAATCCCAAAGCAGTAGTCATTTTAGTTCATGGGTACAGCAACCCCGGTGGTAAGACCAGCATGTTGGGGCATGTCCCCTACCTGAGAAAAGCTGGTTACTCGACAGTATTAGTTGATATGCGGAGTTTTGGTGAGAGTGAGGGAGAAAAAATTTATATGGGTGTCAAAGAATGGCAAGATTTAGAAGCTGTTTATGATCACCTCTCTTCCCTCTCTGAAAATAAAGATAAGAAGATTGGCTACTTGGGTATCTCCATGGGCGCTACCACTTCACTAGTAACTGTCGGTAAAACCCAGAAGGGTGATTTTATTATTGCCTCTGTGCCGTATAAAAACTTGCAGTCCCTCTTTGCCTTCAGAATCGATAAAGAAGGTTTTCCAGCCAGCATATTTACCCCATTTATGACCACAGCGGGTTACTTAGAGTTTGGCCGAAGCTACCCAGGTAACACTCCTATGGCTGTGGTGGGTAATATTAAAGTGCCGGTGCTTTTATTTTCAGCTGAAAAAGATCAAACAGTTGATCATGAAGATGCTAGTGATATTTACCGAGCTTTAGAAACGACCAAAGAGTATCAGGAGTTTCCGACTGGTCATGACATCTTTTGGCATGATCCCGAGGGGTTTCAAAAGGCAGTGTTGGAGTTTTTAGCTAAACAAGTTTAGTTGGAGCTTTGGCTTGTGATTTGCTCGATAAGATTTTTTGTAGGGCTTGGACCATTAAGGTTTCAGCACTTACATCGTCGGCTAGCGGTTGGTTTTCTTTTTGGACGCGTGTATTAATCGCTTCTACCACGTCATTAAGCTCGGAAACAGGTGAAGCAGTACGATCTCGTCGTGATTTGATGCGTGAGGTTGTGGCTGGAAGCAGGAGTGTTTCAGTCGCAGTCTGTGTATTAATTTGTGCAAAGTTCTGTTGTCTTGGAAAAATAATGACTTTTTTTTTCGGTGGTAGGAACTCTGGATTAGATTGACTCAAACCAATTCTAAAAGCTTGTGGCTTGATAATTGTGTCATTAAATCCACGGTTAGCACTGCCAGCTCTTCGTTGGAGTTCATCTATTGGGAGGTTATGACTTCTTTCCATACTTAATTTAGTTTGTTTCCCATTTCTTTCCTGGGGCTTCTTCACCAAAACGATAATAAAGATACTCAACTAAATAACGATGTGATGCAGGGTCCATGAGGTCCATTCTGAAGTAAAGTAGGAAGAGGGCTTTATTTTTGAGACTGTTAATTATTGATTGGAATTCATGATCACTAAAATTATAAGTTGCGTCATCATTATAGGTTGGCTTACCGGCTAAGATGAGGTTCTCATCTGCCAGGTGGTTAAATAAAATTAAGTTCGTTAGCATTTTATTGGCGATTTGAATAAGTGGCAAGTATGTCTCTCGAATTGCAGCGTTGTAAATCAATGCTTCCACCGATTGGATTAAATTCTGAGGTCCGTCATTTGGATATGCCCACTCAAAAAGTTGCGGTGAGTTATGAACGTGCTGGAGAATCCTTTCGGTATTTAATGACTTACTCATCAAAGATTGAAAGATAGAATCCTGAAATCGAGGATCATTGCCTTCTTCAGTTAATTTTTCCCACGCTGCCATTCTTAAACCTGTAAATATGGTGTATTGGCAAGCTGCAAAGTCTCCTTGAAAGAGATCAACAACTTTTATAGCTCTAATCCTGATTTTTCCTTCAGGAGTAATAGCATTAAGCTGGACATATCTATTTGGTTGATTAGTAAGGTGAGTAAGAATAATTGAAGGAGTTAAAATGTTTTTACCATTAGGATCAGGGTATAATCCCAACTTTCTAACAAGATTTATACCAACTGCAGAAAAAGCGTCATCAATTAAAAGATCAACCCATTTTTGGAGTGCTTCTTCATCTACTGACATTTCTACCCTGGGTGTGTCAAGACGATTGTGATATAAATCGTAGTATTTTGCTAACGTTTCTAAAGGTATGCTGCCCAGGCCTTGAACAACTTTGAAACCTTGGTCTGTTATTTCAACCAAAGGTCCCCGTACAGGGAAAGTTTGTGTGTCCACACCTGGAGCTAGTGAAAAACCTTTTTGAACAATTTCCGACATATAATCCTATAACTAAATTATATATCAGATACTTATGCGATCAAGTAGAGGGAGATAAACCATCATGGCGCGCACATGATGGTTGTGTTGGTGTATTAATGTTTAATACTTAGCATTGGCAACCGCCGCCGCAACACGTTTCGTTGGAATTCATATTTCTCACCTCCTTTCTAGACTTTTGATAATTGATGCAAAATATTACAACAATACTTTCCCCCCTCACAAAATTGAGGATTGCTGTCCAGCTGGGTCCGGAGTTGTTGTAATTTTGCCTGCAAATTAAGAAGTTGGTCAATTTTGGCGCTCAGTTTGACCAAGTAGTCATCAATTTCACCCTGCACATATTTTTTAGTGTGATCGCAACTTTCACCTTGGCAACCTGCTAGTAAGGTTTTAATTTCTTTGAGGGGCAAACCTAAATCTCGAGCTTGTTTAATTAACTGAAGTTCCTCAACCAGCGATTCATCATACAAACGATAACCATTCTCGGCCCGCTTTGTAGGCGTGATTAAGCCTTCAGATTCATAAAAGCGAATGGTTTTGGGTGTGACACCAATAGCTTTTCCTAGTTGGCTGACAGTTAAGTGTTTCATAGTACGAATTGTACTATAAACATTCCAGTAAGGGCAAAGTCAAGCTAGGAGTTTACCGCCGCACATTCAGGAGCGAGTTAATTAGGTTAGGAACGTCTTTTTTGGTCAGTTTGGTAATGACCGTTTGGTCCGCTCTCACTAACTGAGCCGCGATCGAGTGCTCAAGGTCAGAGGCATTAATATCTTGCAACATTTCCTCAAGCTCAGGATCAGGAGTTTTAATGCCCATTTTAGTCCGCATCTCAGCTAAAATTTGTAAACTTTTAGTCACTTCTTGTTCAGCAATCAGATTGACGCGTAAGTTGAGCTCATCACGCAAGGTGGCAATTTGAGCCGCCCGATTTTGAGAAATTAACACAAAAATGGATAACGCAATTGCTTCTAGTGAGACCACCATCGTCAAAAAGCCAAAGGGATACGGATCGATGGGTTTGAGTTGAGGAATAAGGCCTGAGTTCCAAATTATCCAAAACGCAAATAACAGCGTGTTCAAAAACAAAAAAGTAGGGGTGCTACTTTTGCTCGTTAAATAATCAGCAATTTGGGTCGGTACGGTCCGTGAGCGCAAAGATTTAGCTTCGAGGGCGCGAAATAAGCGTCGTGGTGATTGTGGTTGAGTAGGTTGAGAGGGAGAGGTTGACATACCTCAGTATACTCTTAGTCATTATCTGATTGCACTACCCGGGAGCTAATCCCATTATTGACGCCATCAAGAACTTTTTTATAAAGCACAGGATCGTTATTTTTAAAGTGTTCTAAAGCCGTTTTGACTTTTTCTAACCGCTGTTGTTCTTCTTGGGGAATTTCCCCTTTCAGTACATTTTTGTAGGTTTTAATAAATAATATTTGTTTATCTTTAGTCTTTTCTAGAATGCCTCGGTTGATGAGATTTTCATTAATGAATCTAGTCACTTCACCCCAGGGGTTATAACTGTCCCGTTGCAAAAGGTAATGAAGTAAATCGTTAATAGACAGTTCTTTTTGGGCACTATCCAATACACTAAGTAAAGCATGTTCGAATACACCTAAAGACTTGGCAGGTTTTTTTTCTAAGCTCACGACTGCAGTTTGGGTTTTAAAAAACAAAAATTCCCCATCTTTTACATAGGTCTTGATGTAACCTTGTTCACTCATTTCGACTAAAGCCGCTATGACGACCAGTTCCGCTAAGCGCTTCTGATCAACTTTTGTGCCATTGGGCAAGGTTTCTTTATAACCCAACATCCCGGCAGCCGGAGCAAATTGATCACCAAATAAATAGACAGTATCAGCGTACATATAATTTCCTCAAGTAAAAGTAACAAGGTAAAAGTTTACAAAATAAAGCGAGCTTCGCCAAGGCGAAGAAAGGCTTGGAGTACAGGAGTAAAAAAAGTGCGCCAGGAGGGATTCGAACCCCCGACCCTCTGTTCCGAAGACAGATGCTCTATCCAACTGAGCTACTGACGCGAAAACTTACATACCTCTTAACAGGCTCTGACATTATAACATCATCTGGGGTACATAATTTCTGCTCATTGGAGTCTTAGATATAATTAAGTATGTCCCTACATTATTACCCGCTGGTTAATAAAATCATTAATACCCTCAACATCAAAGATCGCATCTTTAATCAATATAGTGCTGATGCTGAATCTTCATTTGTCCGACCCTTTATTACCATTGCTCGTGAGCCCGGTAGTGGTGGGGCACCCATTGCCAAAGCAGTGGCAGACAAGTTAGGTTTTACTTTTGTTGATGACCAACTGATTGAAGAAATTGCGAACTCGACTAAACAACGTAAAGCAGCCATTAAAGCTATCGATGAAAAGAGCCGCAGCAAAATTGATGACATTGTCCACTCGATTCTTAATCCTGAGTACATTGATGACTTAACGTATGTGACGGAGTTAGTGAAGGTGATGCTGGCATACGCTTTGCAAGGACATGTAGTTATTCTAGGTAGAGGTGCAAACTTTATTTGTCCGTTTGCTAAAGGGTTGCACATTAATATCACAGCTCCATACGATCGGCGAGTGAAGCGGGCCATGGATTTTGAGGGATTGAATGAAGCTCAAGCTAAAGAAGTGATCGCCAAAGTGGAGAAAGAACGGCGGTCCTTTGTGAAGCAGTATTTGCGCAAGGATATTGATAAATGTAACTCATATGACTTGACGATAAATACCCAGTACTTCCAAGTTAATGAAGCCCGAGACGTGATTTTAGAGGCTTTTTACCGGAAGTTTTCGCGCTCTATCCGGTATGGCGCCTTTTTTAAGTAAGAGTTTGTTATACTTGCCCCATGACGATTGCGCAGCTTTACCAACAGTATCGGTTGATGCCTAATTTGCAGCAGCACCAGCTACGGGTAGCAGGTGTGGCCGCCGTGATTGTAGATACCTTAACTACTCCCCTTTCTGATAATGATCGCCGCCATGTGATTTTAGCTTGTTTACTACATGACATGGGTAACATCGTGAAGTTTGATTTATTGAAGTTTCCCGAGTTTGTGCCGGCTGGTGAGTTGGAATATTGGCAAGAAATCCAGAAAGAGTTTGTGGCAAAGTATGGTCACAATGATCATGATGCAACGATGAAAATTATTGATGAGATTGGGGTGGAGCTGCGAGTTTATGAGTTAATTGATGCAGTGGGTTTCTTGAAAGCTGAGGAAAACTTTTTAAGCTCTGATTTAGCTCAAAAAATCTGTGCCTATGCTGATATGCGGGTGGCGCCAACTGGAGTGGTGCTTTTGCAAGAACGGTTAGATGACTTAGAGGAGCGATATGGTGATAAATATTCTCTGGAAGAAGATGTGATGAAGCGGCGGCAATATTCTCAATACTTATACCAAATTGAAAAGCAGATTTTTGAAGTGTGCAAAATAAAACCTGAGGAAATTGCTGAAGAAGCTATCGCAGCTAAAATGAGTGATTTGGTTAGTACTACGGTTTAGTAAAGGTTGGAGGTATATCCTTGGAAGAATCTGTCATCTAAAGTTTACAGTTTGAATAAAAAGTGTAACTTTTAAATGACGTTTCTCTCATGAAGAACCCCTCACTGCACCCTGTCAAACTTTACAATAATGTGGCCAAATTTCGCAAATCTATCGGCGTCTCTCAGTTAACTTTGGCATTTCATATTGGTATTAGTAGGCAAAATGTTTACGACATTGAGAAAGGTTTAGTGGTTCCTTCAGTCTTAACGGCTTTAAAAATTGCTCACTATCTTGATGCCAGTGTTTACGATCTTTTTTCACTAGAGAAAACCAATGTTTTAACTGAATCAGAAAAATTTGATTTAGAGCTTAAGGAAATGCTTAAAAAAGCTGGTTGCTGGTATGGGGATGATTAAAGTGAGCGAGAAACGGGACTCGAACCCGCGACCTTCTCCTTGGCAAGGAGACGCTCTAGCCAACTGAGCTATTCTCGCATTCTGTTAATTGAACAAGTGTCAATTGTACCCGTTCATCTCATTTTTCTCAATGTCTGGTGCCAAGCTCAGGAATCGAACCTGAATTTCATGTTTTTCAGACATGCGCCGTGACCAACTTGGCTAGCTTGGCATGTTATTTTGCAATAACGAATCACTATTATAACCAAAATATCTTGATTTGTGCGAGGAGATTTTAACTCCCCTAAGATGAAAATGCTATAATTTTTCATGTCGTGGTTCTTAATTACTCGGTTTTTTCTCTTACTGTTTGGAGTATGTGCCGCTATTAGTTTAACAGCAGGACTTTTTTTCCGAAAAGATAAAACACTTTTTTCTAAGTTGGTATCTCTCATTGCTGGTGTGATCGCTTTACAAATAGCAATTATTTTCATCGTGGCTCCTTTTATTATTCATGTTTTTCTGTTTTCAGAGCAACATTTTTATCCATATCCAGAAATTGACACGATTTTTGCTCCTGGCTTCACTGTTACTAACTTTGAAAAGGTTGAAAAGAACATGACTAAAGGCCAAGTTGAAGACTTGCTGGGCAAACCTTTGGCAGATGGTATAGGCGTAGGTAATGATCGAAATTGTTGGAAATACTCTGCCGACGGGAAGGCAGGGCCACATGGAGATTTTTCCTATTATATGTACTTAGTTTGTTTTCAGGGTGAGATAGTCTATACCAAAGTTGTTCATGAATTTTTTGACTAGTGTTTTATTATGAAAAAACCAATAAAGCTTCTATTTCGCGTTCTAATGGCTTTTGGCTTATTGTTGGCATTATTACTGGGTTATTTGGTCCTCAATGTCTTTTTACGCCTCTTTATTTTCGATACTGAACAAAGAGACTTTGATTTATATAGACAGTTTAAAGAGGCTGCTGAACAAGTGGAGATATATAAGGCTGAAAAAGGTACGTATCCGGCTGATTTAACGCTCATCAGTAATGAAATCATTTGCTCTAGAAAGTACCTAAATTTTTGTACAAAGATGCATTACCGGCCATTACCCGATAATTCAGGCTTTAGGATGGCAGCCCAATCCTTAAGCTGGCCAATCTTTTACTATCACTCTGATTACTCTAAAAATACAACGCATACTAATTGGGCATTACCTCCTGGTAGTACGCCCAAGGAAATCTTTCCAGTTTATAAAGAAACACCACCTATTTTTGAGCATCCTGAAGAATGGCCGGAGTTATGATGTCACACTCATCTAAGATCTACTTCACTTACCAGGCTTTTCTAACCTATCTTTTGGTTGGTTTTGTGGGCTTTGCGCTCTTTATATTTCCTGCTCTCTATTTTGGAATTTTTGAACGCTTTTCCCCTGGTTCGCAAGCATTTGTAACGCGTTGCCGCTCACTCCAAGATCAGGACTATTCTAAAATGATTTTGTCACAAATTCGTGGTTATTGCTTTGAATCCTGCAATCCGGCCAGACCGACAAATTGGTCATCATGCGTTCATGCTGTGAAATGCGAAGAACGACACATTGATGATGGACTGCGAAGAAAAAGTTTACTTATTACTCGACATCCTGGAGCTCCCGAAGCCTGGTATTGTCGCTTAATGATAAATGAAAGTGGCAAAGTAGATGTAAGCGCAGATTTTGTGATTGATTAAATGTTGTGTGGCCGCTACCCCGCTTGAGCGGGGTGACCTCTTTGTGGTGTCCACCGATTGTGAGAATAAATGCTTTACGTGGCCGCTACAGGGCTCGAACCTGTGACCTCTCGGATGTAAACCGAGCGCTCTAACCAACTGAGACTAAGCGGCCATAGACTGCGACCTTCTCCTTGGCAAGGAGACGCCTTATATCTGGTGCCCAGGAGAGGACTTGAACCTCCACGCCTTTCGGCATACGCACCTCAAGCGTACGTGTATACCATTTCACCACCTGGGCTTAACTAGGCTTTAAATTATATCATTAGCTGGTGCCGAAGAGAGGACTCGAACCTCCATCCCCTTGCGGGGACACGCTCCTGAAGCGTGCGCGTCTACCATTTCGCCACTTCGGCGTTTGTGTCGAAAAATAATTCGCTTCGGTTGCGAGTACGCAAATCTCAGCTCATTATTTATTTCTCACTCACGATATTCTCATTCACTCACTCACTTACTTAATTACTCAATTACTTCGCTTATAATCAAGCATATGATTTTACCACGATCGTTTTATGACCGCGACACGCTGGAAGTAGCTAAAGAGCTATTGGGCAAGTATTTAGTCCATCAGACTGCTGCCGGAGTGATGGTAGGCAAAATTGTGGAAACGGAAGCTTATTTAGGTATGAACGATCCAGCTGCGCATAGCTACCGCGGTATGACCAAGAGAACTCAGGTCATGTTTGGACCACCGGGACACTGGTATGTCTATTTTATTTATGGCATGCATCATTGCATTAATGTAGTCACCCAGCCCACAGGCACTGGTGAAGCCGTGCTGATACGAGCGGTGGAGCCATTGATCGGGGTGGAGCTGATGCAACAGAATCGAAATCAACGCAAATTAAGTATTTATCAGCTCTGCAATGGTCCAGCTAAGTTAGTACAGGCATTGGGGATCTCTAAACACCAAAATGGGGCAGTTTGCACTGCCCCACCTTTGTTCATTGCTGATGTTTGGGAAGACCAGTTGCCTCGGGTTGAGCTAAGTGCTCAAGACATTGAGACAACAGCGCGGATTGGAATTACCAAAGCCGCGGACTTACCATTACGAGCGATCATCAGAGAATCGGCGTTCACGTCGAGGACCTGAACTGCGGAAATCTCGGTGACCACCACCACCGCCTTGACCACCAAAACGAGGGCGATCTTCGCGAGGTTGTAATGGGCGAGCCACATTGACCACTAAAGCACGGCCATCCATGTCAGTACCATTCAAAGCTTCAACAGCTTGATTAGCACCATCTTCGGTAGCCATTTCAACAAAACCGAAACCTTTTGAGCGGCCAGACATTTTGTCAGTAATAACAGTTGCTGAAGTCACTTCACCATATTGTGAAAAGAGCTCTCGCAATTCTTCTTCTCTAATGCGGTAAGGCAAATTGCCCACATAGAGCTTGTTAGGATTAACCTGAGGTGCGTTTGACGACGTCATCTCGAACTTTCTTTCCCTCCCATGAGGGAATCTAGATACTACGTTTCTGTGAAAATGTACCAACTTTATATGGGGAATCTAACTGAGTGTTAGAGGAACCGAAGGAGGTCTATTTCTACCGAAACTCAATCATTATAACATATAATGCTAAACAGCCACGTTGGACGCGGCTGCTTAGTAAGTCACTCATTGTTGTTGAAAGATAATTACCTGCGATCAGTAGTATTACTGATGCCGTAACTATCACTCATTCATTCCATGCCTGTTTCGGTATCCATCTCTGAATCCGTAGCGCCAGCGCCATTACCCATACCGGTAGTGTCACTGCCACTACCGCGGTTGCTGTTGGAACCACTTTGGCCGGAACTGCCTTGTTGATTTGCAAACATACTCTCACCCCCTTCCTCTGTCTTTTTAATTTGTACAACAAGGTATACACTACGCGCAGAACATGAAAAGGGAGCCTGAGGGGCGTAAGAGCTCGGTAAGAGGTTTGAGGTCTGTACTTCTCTCATCTTGATTGTTACAGTATTTCCAGAGAGGTAAGCTATGAAAACTCTAACACTAAATAATGGACAGATGATGCCTGGTTTAGGGTTAGGAACTTGGCGAGGTGATAAGGTTCAAGTTACCGAGGCGGTGCGTTTTGCTATTCTCGAAGCTGGCTATCGCCACATCGACTGTGCCAGTATTTATGGTAATGAAAAAGAAATTGGTCAGGCTTTCACCAAGGTTTTTGCCACTCAAGATGTGTCACGCCAGGATCTATTTGTAACCAGCAAGTTGTGGAATACTGATCACCACCCCGATCGGGTTAAGCAAGCCTGTCGCCAAACCTTGGCCGATTTACAACTGGAATACTTAGATCTGTACTTAGTACATTGGGGAGTTGCTTTCCAACCTGGTGGTGAGCTCGAGCCTCTCGATGAAAACGGCAAGGTCAAAACTGAGCCTGTACCTACTCAGGCTACCTGGCAAGCTATGGAAAATTTAGTCGATAAAGGGTTAGTTAAATCTATTGGTGTCGCTAACTTTACGACGACCATGTTAATCGATTTATTAAGTTATGCTCGCATCAAGCCAGTCACTAATCAAGTGGAAATTCACCCGTATAACTCTCAAGCAGAATTGGTAGATTTTTGTCATTATCATCAAATAACTATCACTGCTTATTCACCTTTAGGTTCCCAAGGGAGTGATCATAAACCTCTCGATGATGCAACCGTAGCAGCAATTGCTCAAAAACATGATAAGTCTGCGGCTCAAGTCTTGATTCGGTGGGCGGTGCAGCGACAGTTGAGTGTCATCCCTAAATCAACTCAGCCTGAGCGAATTAGAGAAAATAGTCAAGTTTTTGATTTTGAACTCAGCGAAGCAGAGATGGCTCAACTCAACAGTCTCAACCAAAATCGACGTTATGTTGACCCAATTGAGTGGTGGGGTATTCCCTACTTTAAATAAGCTTAGCTTTTTTTCGCCACCAAGCACATAAACAGGGGAAATTCTTGCCGACTGCGGTTTTCCATGGTGGCAGTTTTGCCAATACTTTGCTTATCAGAAGTCCATTCTTCCAGGTTGATGATGACTAGTCCAGCTTGGTTCAACATCGAGACATAGGCCGAGAGTGGTTGATGAAAACTCCAGGTGACAGCAGATTGAGTTTTGCCGGGGTGGGCGGTGATGGGAATTTTTAATGGGGTTAAGTATCGATCAATGCGGCGATACTGAATTTTTTTAGTTTCATCTGTTTGCCAACTGGATTGGCGAGGAATCCGAAAGTAGGGATGGTTGATGACCAGCACCAACTGCCCCCCGGAATCGAGGTGGCTGGCAGCTTGGTGAATGGCTCGGTGGGGTTCAGCAATATTTTGGAGGGCCAAAATAATAGTGGCATGTGAATAAGTAGCCTGAGGAGTAGTAAAGTTTTTGGTGATATCACCCACACTAAAGGTATGGTGCTTCGACTTGGCTTGGGTTTGGGCTTGTTTGACCAGGCTGGGAGCAGCATCTACCCCATGGTATACCACTGACTCGGGTAATGAGCGTTCTAAAATTCCTTGGCCACAAGCTAAATCTAGGACTGTTGATTGAGTGTTTAAATTAAGTAATCTCAGGACATTCGGAAGCACCACGTGTTGGTGATAATAATGCCCGCTCTCGCCTACCGCTTGGTGGTACCAGTGGCTCACTGGTTGCCATGATGTGGGCGAAGCCCCAGCCTGAGAAGGTTGAGAATGGGTTCGCTGAGTTGTGGATCGAGGATTTTTTCTCATACTTTAATTAATCAAAGTGGTGCTTCTCTATTATACCGTCAGCAATCACCCAGATTCCAGCAGGGGGTGGATAGTTAAGACTAAAAGGATCAGGGTGCTTTTCGTCCATAGCCAGTGAGGCCAGTACCGTGATCACAGCTCCATGAGTGCAAAGTGTTACAGAAGTGTAGTTCTGATGAGTGATTTCACTCAAAAAATCGACAATGCGTGATACAAAACTTTCAGGTGTATCCAGATGGTACTCGTTTAAGCGGGCATCACAAGTAAAGGTCTTACCGGTCTCCTGTGTCACAATGGCTGCTGTTTGCTGACAGCGTAAAACTTCAGAACTGAAGTAAACCTCGGTGGGATGACTACTAAGGAAAGCGGCAGCTTTTTCTACGGTGGGTAGGCCCTCTGGTAATAGCTGAGCTGTCAAAATTTGGTCACCATATCCAGTAGTACTATGAGTAGCTAAGCCATGACGAAGTAAATAGAGTTTAGGTAAGTTCATGATACCGTTTAGTAATTTCTTGAGCGACTAGTTTCCAATCTAAACCTTTGACGCGTTGGCGAAGCGTATTACTTTCTAGATCATCACAGTCATCACAATTAAGGACAGCTTCCATTTGGCTGGCCAGTAATAACGGATTATTAACTGTCGAAATCAAAGCAGTGTGTTCGTCATCAAGTATGTTAGAAATTCCTGTCACGTTGGTGGTAATCACCGGTACGCCACACGCCAAAGCTTCGAGAGCAGCCATACCAAATGATTCATAGTGCGAGGGCATCACTACCACATCGGCTGCATTGTAATAATAAGGTAGTTCGTGTTGATGTTTCTGACCGACAAAATGGACTGAGGTTTCAAGATCCAGTGTTCGCCGTAACTGCTCCAATTTTTTTAACTCACTTGACCAGGAAGTTTTTGTCTGCGACACGTCACCTCCTACAATCCACAAACAGGCTGATGAGTCAGGGTTTCTGACTTTAAAAATCTTTAAAGCATAGAGCAGCGCATCTATGCCTTTTAGCGGTTCAATCCGGCCTACAAATAAGATGACCTTATGATTAGGATCTGCTGAAATGTGTATTTTAGCGGCTTCTTTGGGCATTGGCTTGAAGAGTGAGGTATCTACCCCCGGTGGAATAATCGTTATTTTTTGCGCCTCCGCTTTGTAAAGATAATGCAGATACTCACGCTCGGTTTCGCTGGGGGCAATGATCATGTCGACAGTTTTTACCAACTCAAACTCAGCTTGAATACGATCACTATTTTCGGCTTCACTCTCTGTCCGAGCGACTAAGTTTTTCATCAGGGCTAATGTATGGAAGGTGAGTAAATGTGGGAGAGGTTGAGAAAGGTGTTGATTAATTTCTATACCGGCTAAGCCGGATAAATAATAGTGACTATGAAGCACATCATAGTTAAGTTTTTCTTTAGCAATGAAGCCATGAACATTTTTTACAAACTCTGGTAGATACTGACGAAGTTCTTTTTTAGGGACAGGTTGTTCAGGACCAGCGGGAATATGAATGACGCGGAGGTGGTCATGAACCTGGACAATTTTGGGGTTGTCTAGATCTTGGCTGCGAGTAAAAACATCGATAGTATGCCCAAGTTTGGCTAATTGAGTGGATAACTCTAAAACATAAACATTCATGCCCCCTGTCTCTTTGCCCTCTTCCGCAGCTAACGGACAAGTATGAAAAGACAGCATCGCTATTGATAAGGGCATACGAGTAATTAAGTAACTAAGTAATTGAGTAATTGGGGCAATATCAACAAGTTACTGTTAATACCACCGGTGCTCATTATGTACTAGAGATGACTTTTAACACACCTTTAGAGCTAACAGTGAACTTAATGGTTTTGGAAAAAGCTTTGCCTTTGAGATCTTTGCCTTTGACCATCAGAGTCCCACTTTTGACTTTGTGAGGGATGAAGTATTTCGATGACTGAGTGCCAGCGTAATGCCGCTTGGCATAGGCGCCTTTTTTACCTTTGCCGGCTGACTGGATGCCTTCGAGCATCTCACCATTGCCAACGGCTCGAGTGTACTCGATGGTATAGTTCACACTTTGGACACCAGACATGACCACCAAAAATGAACTGCCTTTACTGGCGTAGGTAATGGAGGCGCGGGGGCCAGCGACTTGGGCTTGCACGGGAGGTGTCAAAAGGGACACAGCTGGCAAGGACAAACTGAGCATTAACGCTAAGCACAAACTGGAAAAGAGAGTTTTGATGGACATACCCTCATTGTATCATCTGTTACAATCATTGGCATGTCAGGTTGGCAGCAATTACCTCCAGCTTTTTTAGAACGATTACCCCATGTGGTAGGTGAAGCGGCTTTCCCAGCGGTTGCTAACAGTTTTTGTGTGAAACGGCCTACCACGCTCCGTGCCAATACTTTAAAGATTTCACCGTCTGAACTGCTCTCCCAGCTCCAGGTAGATGGTTTTGAGCTTGAGCCAGTCAGCTGGTACGAGTCAGCTTTTATATTAAAAAACCAATCTCTAAAAGCGCTGACTGAACATCCTCTGTATACCCAGGGGGCACTCTACGTCCAAAGTTTATCGAGTATGATTCCACCCTTGGTGCTTGATCCCCAACCGGGTGAGCGCATTCTTGATTTAGCCGCCGCTCCGGGCAGTAAAACCACACAAATGGCAATGATGATGAACAATCAAGGTGAAATACTAGCTAATGATTTAAGCACGATTCGGCTCTACAAGTTACAAGCTAACTTGAAAATGCAGGGAGTGGAGATAGTCAACACTCGTCGAGGTCGGGGTGAAGAAGTTTGGCAGCACTGGCCTGAGTCTTTTGACCGAGCCTTGGTGGATGTGCCTTGTAGTATGGAAGGTCGCTTCCAGTGTGATGATCCTAAAACTTGGGAAAACTGGTCACCAAAAAAAGTCAAAGAACTCGGCATTCGTCAACGGGCCTTATTACGCTCAGCCGTTAGTGCCACTAAACCCGGTGGCGTGATCGTGTACTCTACTTGTACCTTGTCGCCTGAGGAAAATGAGATGGTAATAGATTGGTTACTTAAAAAAGAAGGCGGCCGAGTGGTAGTGGAGGAAATTTCCATTGCCGGTTTGGAGTTGGCACCCGCGATGACAGGATGGAAGCACAAACAATTTCATGAACAACTCACTTTGACACGTCGTATATTACCCTCTCCTCACATGGAAGGCTTTTTTGTGGCTAAATTGCGAAAAACACACTCAACACTCCTTGTTCCCTAGGTCGTAATTCGTTATGCTGCCGGTATGAAGAAAAGTCTCATATTGCTAGTGATGCTAGTAGTAATAATAAGTGGATGGCTTGTTCTCAATTATCTTGGTATCACTGCAGCATTAAAAGCTATATTAAATGACTGGTCATCACCTTCCTCAGAAGTGGCTAATCATGGTCAGGTAGTCCCGTATCAACTTGAAGTAGTAGCCGATAACCTTTTTGTCCCTTGGAGCATCGCTTTTACGCCTGATAATAGATTGCTTTTTACTGAGCGGAGTGGCGCAATTCGTCAGGTTATAAATGGTGAATTACAAGCTGAGCCTCTCATCACTTTTCCTGAAGTTTCTACTCGCTCCGAGGAAGGTTTAATGGGTTTAGTGTTAGATCCCGACTTTGCTAATAATCATCTTCTTTATACTTCATATGCCTATAGTAAAAACAGTCAATTGGTAGTGAAAGTAGTTAAGTTGCTAGAAGAGAACCAAACTCTGAAAATTGCTGGCACGTTAATTGATGATATTCCCGCAGCTCCTAATCACGCTGGTTCTCGCTTGCGCTTTGGGCCTGACAATAAACTCTATATCACTACAGGTGATGCGACTGATAGAACCTTAGCTCAAGATAAAAATTCTTTAGCTGGTAAGTTATTGCGACTCAATGCTGACGGCAGCGTTCCGGCTGATAATCCGTTTCCCAACTCGCCCATTTATAGTTGGGGACATCGTAATTCGCAAGGAATTGATTGGCATCCGGAGACAAAAGCCCTCTACTCTACAGAGCACGGCCCATCATTGTTCGATGGTCCAGCTGGTGGCGATGAAGTGAATCTCATTAAAGCTGGTCAGAACTATGGATGGCCACTGGTCTCTCATGAGAAGAATCAAAAAGGTTTGATCTCCCCACTGGTTTTGTATACACCGGCAGTAGCACCAGCTTCGGGGATGTTTTACTCAGGTAAAGTCTTTACTCAATTAAAGCACAGCTTTTTATTTGGAGGTTTGCGTGGTGAAGGTATTTACCGAGTAGTTTTTGATGAGCATGATCCAGCCAAAGTAGTTTTTAAAGAAAAAGTAGCTGGTGTGGAAGTAGGCCGAGTCAGGGAAATAACTGAAGGACCTGACGGTTTAATTTATTTTTCAACGAGTAATCGCGATGGACGAGGTGATGTGCAAGCAGGTGATGACAAGATTTATCGTTTAGTGCCGTTACAAAAATAACACAATTAAGCCCAGTGTTACACCTACTACGCCGATCAACTTGCGCTGTGTCAATTCATCTTTAAATAACCAGGCTGAGAGCAGAGTTAACAACACAATTGAAGCGGCATTGACCGCGTTGATATACCCAGGATTGGGACTTAATTGGTAGCCAATCTGCATAAATAAATTGAATAAGAATTGGAAGAGGCCATTCAAGAGCAGCCACCTCCACACTGGATAGGAAAGTCGCAAACTTAGACCTTGTCTTTTCACTTCAATTAAACAAATTGCCGCCACAATCACAAAAACATATAATAATCGGGCTGAGACACTGACGCCCAGGTTAAGTAAATACTTAGACATTAACGCTAAACCTGCCCAGCAGACGAAGGCTAACAAACTATACCCCACCCAGCTTGATGACTCGGTTTTGTGAGCAGTAACATCTTTATTAATAATAATTAATCCAGAGAAAGCCACGATCATAGCAATTGCCAACACACTTTTGAGTGGTAACGGTGCAGCAAACAGCCAAATCGAAGCGATGGCAGTGAGGACTACGTAACTTTTGGAAATGATGAGGCTATACCCGGGATTAGGTGCTAGTGCGATGGCTTTGAGGGAAGCAATATTTCCCAGCCAAGACAGAAACAAGGCAGTAAAAACCATCAGGGCTAATTGATAAATAGAGACAGTCAGCGATTCACCGCTCCACCATACATACACCACATTGAAAGGTAGTGGGATCAAAAACATGGCCAAATTATTAATGGCACTCGGAACGCCTAATAACTGCGTTTTTCTGATAATGGTATACATCAGCGCTGAACACGCAAACATGCCTAACGCAGGTACAATCCAACTCATTTTTTTTCCTACAAAATAATACTATCTTCCCCACCAGCTTGAGCACTATTTAAAATATAGACATCGACGTTATACTCATTGACACCAATTAACTCACCTTCGCCACGTAACACTGCTTCAAAAGGTTTACACGCATAACAGCCAGTTTCCTGTGGACACTTGAAGATCTCAAGCTTGCGAGCTAACTTCATTTTTTTGGCGATTTCTAAGACTTTTTGATGTGATTCTTCTAAATCGGGTAGTTTTTGCTCACAGACTTCGTCATCGCGATCGAGATACCAATAGCAGGCCTTTTTAGCGCGGCGTTTTTGAGTATTGGCTACCAGCAAGTGATAAATAGGTAACTGCAATGAATCGATGTCTTCCTCACCTTTGCCAGTTTTAAAGTCAATAATCGTGACTTCATCTGTATCGGGATGGTACTCAAGCCAGTCTACTTTACCACACAAGATAATCCCCTCTTCTTCTGAGAGCCAGTAATGAGGTAGATCCATATTAATTTTAACGGCTAAATTTTTGAGTGGTCCGGGATGGTCCATGACTCGGCGCAGCATAGCTTCTCCACGCTGTTTATATTTTTGTTCTTGTTCATCGGAGCTAAACCCCCCTTTTTTACCACTGACTTTTTTCCAGGCTCGATCAAATTTACTGATTAATGATTCTTTAAACCGGTCTTGGGTCTTAATCACTGATAAAGACTCAATGATTTCATGTACTGACTGACCTAAAGCTAATGGCGGGCTCATGATGCTGATTTTGTGGCGAGTTTCAGGATCTTTATAGACGTTTTTTAGATAATACAAGCGAGGGCACTTGAGGAAATCACAAATTGAGCTGTGTGAGACCCAAACGGCTGAAAATTTATCTTGCGGCATGGGTTTGATTATAGCGGAAAAAACCCGATTAATTTCGAGGTTTTTGTTTTTCTAACGAACTCTCGAGTTTTCTAAAGTTATTTGGTACAATCTACTTCCCGCCTGTTGTAGGCTCGGTTAACAAGTTCAGATTTCATTGCCCGATCGTCTAATGGCAGGACAGCAGCCTTTGAAGCTGTTTATCTAGGTTCGAATCCTAGTCGGGCATCAGTAAATGCAACAACCCAGTTCAGCTAAAGAACTTTTAACTCAAGTCTTAATAGAAATAAGTTCAAACGATCCCAAATGGGACGTTCTCCAACCTAGTTTCTCCAATGCCTTAATGGATTTAGTTACAAAGGGAAGGTTAAATCCTCAAGTTTCTGATCTATCTATAGCTGAACCCTCATATGTTCAAGAAGCTAGAGCTATAACAGAGTTCTGCTTCTTTAATGGTCTCATCAAAAAAGTGTTTGAAGGAGAAGTACTAGATGATGTGTTGATGAGAAAACTAATGATTGAGAGTTCTCATAATTTGAAAGACTGGCTATTGATAAGAGAATTCTTAAAAAGAGATTTGCGTTATTTCGCTTTAATAAATTATTTAATTTCTCAACACGATGAGTTTATGTTTGAGGACAGCGAAGGAAAAGTTGATAAAGTACTAAAAAAATTAGAAGCTCAAATAAATCATTTTAATGAGCAAATAGAAAAACCAAGTTTGCAACGTGAGGCTAACGTAATGACGTTGATATCATTTCGCAACACTACTTTAGAAGACATACATGATGAAGTCATAGCTTTACCTGCTAATCGAGAAAATTTGATAAAACTCAAACAAGAGTCAGCAATGAAGCTGGCTTACTTATTAAACCTAAAAGATAAGTTGGGAAATTCTGAACGTTATTATGTATTAATTTACATTTGCTGGTATCTATATTGTCAGGACTGGAAAGAGTAAAACAGTTTCTCACATAGTACAAAAGTGCCGTACTCCATTGCAAAAATGCTACAATTTGAATAATGCTACCTATTCAGTATACTTATTTATTAGGCTCAAGTTTATTCATAATTCCTTGGGCTATTATTTTTTTAATTAGAAAAGACCTGCGCAATTTACTCATTCAATTAGGACTTATTTTTACTCCACTTGGTTTAATTGGTGAGTACTTTTGGTGGACACAGGATTGGTGGCAACCTATTACTATTACCAGCACGACTATTGGTTTAGAAGATATTATTTTAGGTTTTGCCAGTTCTGGAGTACTCGCATCTCTCTATCTGTTTATTTTTAAAAAACGCTTTACTTCTTTTAAGGGAAATCAAGTTTTAAATAGTAGAGTACTAAGCTTACTAATTATCATTGCACTTAATTTAGCTTTATTTACTTTACTGTTTCAAATGAAGGTTGGTTCTTTTATTGCAACAATTATTTCTTTATCTTTTTCTAGCGTCATTCTATTAAGTAAAGACAAATCGTTGGTTATTCCTGCGATTATAAATGGATTCTTATCTGTCGCCTTGGTTGTGCCAATCTTTCTGGCAATGATAGCAGTTACTCCTCAATTTATAGAAAGAACCTGGATGACGGAAAAGTTAATAGGTATTTATTTTTTAGGTATTCCACTTGAAGATTGTTTTTTCTACTTCTTTTCCGGGATGTTGAGTTTTTGTGTCTATCCCTACCTACATAGAGTTAAAATTCAAGATTAGTTCTCACCTCTATACTCCAAAACATCTCCCGGTTGGCAATCTAACGCTTTGCAAATTGCTTCTAAAGTAGATAAGCGAATGGCTTTGGCTTTGCCGGTTTTGAGAATAGAAAGATTAGCGAGAGTAATCCCTACTTTTTCTGAGAGTTCAGTGACGCTCATTTTTCGCTTTGCCAACATAACGTCAATAGTGATTATTATTGCCATAACTGTTCCCTACACTGTTAAGTCATTTTCGGATTTGATGTCTACTGCATTTTGGAGAAGCTTTTGAAATACAGCTGCTGCAGTGGCGATCACTACTAAAGTGAAAATGGTGATCAACGCTACCATAGTGGGACCAGCGGGATCCTCACCTTGGGCCATCATCTGAATATAAAGAATAGCTCCCACTAAAAAACCCATGCTAGCTAACGCACAGTATTTTATATTGCGAACTGCTTGTACTGCTAATTGTGAAAAAATGTTGTTTTTATCAACATACCCTAATAGCTTGAAGGCTTGAAAAAGTGCTACAAAAAAGGGCATTGAGGCGACATACATGTAGATGATGAACGGATCTTTATAAATACTGATGAGATCTAGATTAGCGGCTCGCCCTTCGGTCTGTGGAAACCGAATCATGACCGCCAGAGCCACCAGTGCGATAAGTAAAATGACAACTTTGAGGAAGGACGTAGAGCCACGTTTCATATATTTGTATTGTAGGTACAAATTTATCGAATGTCAATATATTATTATCGTTATTCGTGATATGGACTGTTAAGGGTTAATTTTTTCCACCTTTGCTCGCATGCCATCACTTATTACTCTCACCCTATCATTGGTTTTAATGTTTGTTTCTGTGCTGGTATCTGGATCGATCCACACAAGCCTACTATCGTAGACTGTGAGTTGTGATTGTCTGATAGCTCGAATCTCCTCGTGTCCTAGAATAGTGCCGGCATTTTTTATGAGGTATAACGCAAAAGTACTCTTCAAAAATCTGACATCACCGACTTCGCCCATAAACGCTCCTAGCTCACCATCTCGAGTTTGCTGATTAACTCGGGCAGTTAAGCCAGCCTCAGGAGTAAGGCCAAAGACAATATTAGGTGAGTCATAATCTAGATAAGCTTCGGCTTCCTCATCAGGGATCTCGAAACCAGCTTTCTGTACAGGCAAGAAGTCTCGCACTTGGAAGAAAAGAAAGGGATCAACACCAAACTCTATTTGGTATGTCATACTTTGCGAGAAGCTTGGTAAGGAAATAATTTTGCTATATAGCTCAACTACTTGCTGAATGATTTCGGTTGTTTGTGGAGGAATAACATTTTTACTACTAATCATTGAGTAGCCAATAGATCGATGCACTTGCCCACCTTTTACAAAAAATAAGGCATAAGTGTCATAGGGGTCTTTAACAATGGCAATGAAGTAATTATCCTGGTTGGGGTGAGCTACTAATGTTCCTACTAACTTTCCAGGTGATTTTTCAGCGATGATAACTGGCCCTTCTTGATCAGGATAACTGCTTTTGATGTGATGAATGGCTGATGATAGTTCTAACTCAGTATCTGCGGGCAATGTAGGAAAAACTCCCTCGTAACCAGGCAAATTATCTAAAGGTGAGCTGGACCGAACTAAGATGGGAAAGTTTAAACCCTGAGCGAAAATAGCATTGAGTGTTTGATTCAGCGAAACACCGGCGGGAAGTGCGAGCATCTTCGCCATCGGAATTTCTGGTAAATGTTTTTTTACCCATAGTAAGCCAGCAGCTTTACCACCATAGGTAGCGATTAATGATTCATACGAAGCATTAGAAGGAAGTGTATATTTAGAGCTAATGATCTGTGGATCTACGTGCCGGTCTTTTTCGGTCATGAGTGGCATTATAACTCTAGCTTTTAACACAGTGATTGTATAATTCTGGGTATGGAATCAATCGCCTGCAATTACTGTCACTCAAAATCAGCACGACCCTTTTTAAAAAATGTCACTTCCTGGGAACATGAAGGGAGCTTTACTGTGGTAAAGTGCCAGCGTTGCCAGCTGGTGTACTTGAACCCACGTCCTACTCGCACTCAAATTGGTCAGTACTACCCTACTCAATCGTATTGGGGTAGAGACATGAAAACAAAAGATATGTTGTCACAGCTGCAGCGAGAGCGTGAGGATGCCTATGATTTTCTTTACCGAGTGGTTTTATCCAAAAAAAGTGGCGGTCGAATTGTAGACATTGGAGCTGGGACGGGAATATTTTTATCAAAGTTTAAAGAACTGGGTTGGCAAGCAGAGGGCATCGAACTTTCTAAAGATGCCGTCAAGTTTGGCCAGCGTATGTTTAAAATTAAGATGCACCAAGGTGATTTTTTAGATTTTATGTTTCCCGCTCGCTCAGTGGATGTGGTCACCCTCAATAATGCGTTAGAGCACCTCTATGATCCAGCTAAAACGTTGCGGGCTGTCTACAAGGTCCTCAAAAAAGGTGGGTTAGTAGTCGTGACGGTACCCAATATCGAAAGTCTAGGTTTCACACTTTTTGGTAAAGACTGGTACGCTTTGCAGCCACCACGCCACCTTTATCATTTTTCACCTATCACGTTGAGTAAAATGTTAGAGCAGCAGGGTTTTAGGGTTGGTGGCATTAGTCATAAATACTGGGTCCATAACTACGCAGCTTTATTTGAGAGTTTTCGGATGAAGTTATCACCCAAATTTGAAAAAAAACCGAGCGGAGGGCGAGTGGAAAAAGCCAGCCAAGTCTCACTCTCACACTCTCCTTCTATGACAAAAGAAATTGCTAAACTCCTTTTCAAAGGTATGGCAGGTGGCTTGGCCATGGTCGGTGCAGCGATTGGTAAAGGTGAAACTATTTGTATTTGGGCACAGAAAAGCTAGACATTTTTCTCAAGTTGTATAATATCCTTCTGTACTCAAACGCTTTATGTCTAGAGAATCCACTTTTGCTTCCCAATTATTTAAAGAGTCTGAGTCACAAGTAAAGCACTTTGTGAGGGAAACTAACTTACGTGATCGTCATGGTAATCGATTGTTTACTTCTCCAGAACTGGCTTATGTGGACAAAGAAGAGGACATGGTTAAAGCGGGGTTGTTAGTTTCTCCAGCGGGTGAAGCACTCCTCAAAAATAACTCTCATTTACTCCAAGATATTGAGTATGGTTTGGTTGATTTGATAAGATTCTTCAGATCTACTCATGAATATGAAGTAGAGGAAATGCCAGATGGGCGAACACTAAAATCCCTTAAGCTGGGTAATAATCGTCGCATGAGATATTTAGGGTGTGGTGGTTTCTCAATGGTTTACCAACTGGTTTTGCCCGATAGAACGTTAATCATCAAGCGAAACCTGCCGAATGAACTTCATGAATTTGACTTTGATGGCAACCAACCATTGATTAATGAAATGTTGCAAGTATCGGCTTTACAAGCTGATTTGGCTGAAGATTTTAAACGGTTAGGTATTAGCTTTCCTACGTATTATTTTTCTACCGGACAAGTACTCTGTGTAGAATATATTGAAGGAAAACATCCTATTTTAGATTGTTTTGTTAATTCCCCCATGACTGAGGCTGAAGCATTTCAACAACGAGCTGGAAGAGCGTTCGAGCTACATGATGTGGTGGCAAATTATATTGCTTCTCAGCAACGCGATAACAACCCATTGTGGAAAAAAATAACCCCTGATGTTCTTCATGCTGAGGAGAACATTATCAGACTCAAAAACTTTATTCAAAAACCTGATGGCAGCTTAGTGTGGATTGATCCACTGTATTATCAGCAGTTTTAAATAATAACTAGGCTATCTAAACAATTTTACTCAGATAATGCTACAATAAACCCTTATGCTCAAAGGCAATAATCGCACTGTTTTAATCGTCTCGTTGATCGCTATGGTGAATATGCTAGGGTATGGGATCGTGATCCCTATTCTCTACTCGTATTCTCATAAGTTTGGTTTGAGTGATTTTCAAAACGGTTTACTATTCGCTATTTTTTCTGTGTGTCAGTTTATTGCCACACCCATTATTGGTCGGTTATCTGATAAGTATGGTCGCCGGCCTCTGTTGTTAGGTTCGATTACGGGAACAGCGATTTCGTTTTTGATGATGGCCTTTGCTCCCCACGCCATTTTCTTATTTATTGCCCGAGGTTTGGATGGCTTGACTGCTGGCAATGTGCCAGTGATTTTTGCGGTCGTTTCTGACACTGCAGATATCAAAGAGCGGGCTAAAGCTTTTGGCTTAATTGGAGCAGCCTTTAGTTTTGGTTTCATTTTTGGACCAGCAATTTCGGCTATGACCATTCAATATGGTGCTGAAGTGCCTTTTATCATTGCTGCGGCTATTACGATGTTGGCTACTGTACTGACTGCTTTATATTTACCGGAAACCAATACTCATTTGGGTGAAGTTAAAAAGGGTAAATTGTTTGATTTTGCCAAAATGTGGCATACCTTGTTTGACCCTAATGTGGGTACCACCTTTTTAATCTCACTAGTATATTTCTTGGCTTTTTCCTGTGCGATTATGTATGGTTTCCAACCTTTCACAATGAATGTCTTGAAGATTTCTGAAGAACAAAATTCGATGCTATTCACCATGTTTGGTCTGGTGGGCTTTTTATCTCAGACCTTTGTGGTAGGACGAATCTCCAAGATGTTTGGGATGAAGAAAGCCTTTAATAGCGGCATGCTGTTTACCGCCCTCTCATTTGCCATCATGTTTGTGTCGCGGACTTTACCAGTCTTTGTAGTAGCTTCTATTATCTTGGCACTCTTTAATAGTGTGGTCCAGACCCTCATCCCCACTATCCTGTCGCAAGAAACTGACGCTAAATCACAAGGCACGATTATGGGTTTGAACGCTTCGTATCAAAGTATTGGCATGATTATTGGCCCGATTTTAGGAGGTACTGTCGCCACCTATTTTGTGCCGTTACCTTTTTTAGTGGGCAGTTGCTTAGTTCTTATTTGTTTCTTGCTCTCATTTCGCGTTTTACGCCCAGGGGTTAACAAAGAATCTGCGTTTTAAAAAAGTCTTCTCAATAGCTATTCCCAAGGTATAATCGAAGCTATGCAGGGTTCCCAAGCGTTTTTAGATTCTTTTTTTGAACAAATTTCTCATCTCGGCATAGATATTTCTCAGCTAACGTTGGATCATATTGCTTATCAAGCAGCTTCGGCCCAAGATTATGACGCTTTAAAGCCGAGTTTTATGAAACAAGGTAAAGAAGTGAGTGAAGAAATGGTAGGCGGTAGACGGGTGGGAATTTTTGAACTTCATCAGCCCCTAAAATATAAAAACTATACAATTAATGCGATAGAGCTCGTCGAGCCTCGTCCTGACCAAACCTGTGACTCTATGTTTCAACATGCAGAGTTTATTTGGCCTCAAGACTTTCAAATCCTGATAGAAAAATACCCGCACCTTAACTGGGATACCAGCTCCATGAATCGTGCAGATTTCCCACATTTAAAGTTCAACTTCGACAATGGTTTGACATTGAAGTTTCTTCATCAGCCGATTTTAGATATGGTACGAGAAGCAACTCACTAAATATGGGATCACATTTAAAAAAAGTATTTCAAATTATAATAGTTAATATACTTATTTTTAGTTTTACGCTTCTCCCTCTCACTCAGCTTCAAGCTCAATCGCCATCAACAAATGAAATACTCCAATTTAAGCAACAAGCTCTTTTAATGGGAGTTGTTGAACGTTTTTATACCGATGGTTTTATTTGGAAGAAAAAGGCCGAACAAGGGATTGCTCCCGATGTCATTAATTTAGGAGTCAGAGTCATCTTAAATTTAAGTGATGTGTTTGTTTTGCCTAGTGATTTTCTAACCTATACCAATATTAAGCATAATTACCAACTTCGTTATCTCAATACATACCAGCCTCGTCGGTGTAGTGAAGAGTTGGACTTGGCACGGCAGGATGAAATCTGTATTGAGCGCTTTGAGCGGCAACCCAAAAATTCTTGGGTAGCTATCAGTATTAAAATTAATCCTAGCAATAAATTTGGTCCGCTGGAATGTAAAACGGAGTTGGAATGTATAAAGAAATGGAAGTTCGGTTTTGATAAACGCAATAGTGAGTTTATTGATACTGAAAAAAAAGTGGGTAAATATACAGTCAAAGGTTTTAACATCAGACGAAGTTTTGATAATCACTTTAGTCAAACTTCAATTTATTTTTTATTAAAAGATTCAAAGATTTGGTTTATTAGCATTAATGATGGAAATATTCCTGCTGATCAGCGTCAGAAGGTTGATCAGGAAGTAGATAAGATGCTTTCCAGCTTTCGTTTTATTGATTAGCTCCTGGTATACTGCACCTATGAAAAACGCACTTATTTTGCACGGTGGCCCATTTCGAGAAGAGTATTATGATCCAGCGGCACCTAGTATGAGTAATGCACATTGGTTACCTTGGTTGCAGGCTCAGTTGCTTAAAAATGACATTGCAGCTGCCACCCCTGAAATTCCGTTGGCATATGATCGTAATTGGTCGGTGTGGAAAAAGGAAGTCGAACGATGGGAAATTGGCCAGGACACTATTTTAGTTGGCCATAGTACCGGTGCAGGTTTTTGGGTGAAGTATTTGAGTATTCATCCAGAATTGAAGGTGGATAAAGTAGTACTCGTAGCCCCTTGGTTAGATCCTGATAGAACGCAAACACAGGATTTTTTTGATGATTTTGAGATTGATGCTCACTTAGTATCCCGCACAGCTGGTATCACTATATTTGGCTCTGACAACGACGAGTCCAGTGTCTTAGAAACAGTGACAATTTTGCGAAACGGTATTGAAGGTATTGGTTATCAAGAATTCCCTGGGTATGGGCACTTTATTTTGGATGACATGAAGACAGAAAAATTTCCTGAGTTGTTACAATTAATCGTGGAGTAGTTGATTATGAAGTCAGACTTTAATTCCCTCATACTGCAAACCCAGCGCTTCGTTGATGAGGCTTTTAAGCAGCATCCAGATTTCAGTTTTAATGATTGGAGGGTGATGGCGGAACATAGTGGTACGGTCAAAGACTTGGCTTTGGAAATAGCTGAAACCTTGGAGTGTAACAAGAAAGTGTTAGCTATCTCTGCATTGCTTCATGATATCGGTAAAACGTACCCAGCTGATCACGATACTCTTCATACTGAACATGAGTCATTTAATTGGCAAGTCAGTGAAGAATTCTTAAAAAATTTAGATTTATCGCCAGAAGAGTTAGATCAGATTAAATCCTTAATTCTTTTTGAGTCGGAAGCAGTGGAGATGAAGATCATTAAAGATGCTGACGCTCTTGCTTTTTTTAAAGATAAACGTTTATATATGCTGTTTATCAACTGGGCCAAAGACAATAATTTAGACTGGGCTATTCAACGTAAAATCGATAAGTATCATAAATTAAATTTTGAGATTAGCCGCCAGCTGGGCGAAGCATGGTGGCAACAAATGCAGGATGATTGGCAGGCCTTTAACATTCAATTACATTAAAATCCTCCTTAAATGATATAATTTGACCTACTTACTTATTATGTAGGAGAAGTATGATGTACGGCCACGAGTCACAAGAACAAAAAGAAGTCCAGGAAATGTACGCTTTGCAACAAGAGTTGCCAAAGTTAATTCATCGTTATCAGTATGATGCTGAACCTTCAATTGATGTTTTACAACAGAAATACAAACAGTGGCTTGAGTTAGCTAACAAACATATGAGACAGCCTGAAAGTATTTACCGCTTTCAACTTCAATTATTGTTTCAAATTAGTGATATGAGAGCAGTGACTTTCCGTCCGAATGCACAGCAATATGACTTTGTAGCCCGACTCAGCCTATCTCTTTCAGAGACAATTTCCGAAGATATCAAAAAGTACGAAAATAAAAAACGACGTGAAGATAACATCGACAAAATCAACAGTTATCTTCCTAGTTTTGTTCACGGTATTTTGAATCGCTTGAAGTAAGCTGTTATACTGACCTTAATGCGTGTTTTACTAAAATGGTTAGTTTGGTGGCTACTTTTATTAGCAGTGATTCTTTTCCTAGTGACTTTACCTCAATTGGTACTGATCTTGAGTTCTCATCCGCAGATTTTTGATGATATCAATTCATTGCCATCTGCGCGACATGGCGTGGTGTTTGGGGCCAAGGTTAGCGATGATAAACAGTTAAGTGACGTGTCGCGGGAAAGAGCTGAGGCGGCAGTGATGCTGTTTAAAAATCATAAAGTCGAACAGCTGTTTGTCTCAGGTGATAATCGGCACAATACCGAAGCAGAAGTGATTGCCAAATATATTATGGACCGAGGTGTACCGGAGAAGGCTGTCACAATTGATACTAATGACACTTGCCGGCACTTACATGACGCTGCTTTAGATGATGTGATTTTAATCACTCAAAAGTTTCATTTACCCCGGGCGCTGAAAATGTGCCAAAACCAAATTAGTGCCGTAACAGGGCTAAACATTAATAATCTAGATTTATTAGCAGTGCGAGGTGATTCACAATGGCAGATTCTCAAAGTTCGCACCAGCCGGTTTTTCCGGGAATCAATTTTAACCTGGGCGTATATCACTGGTTTTTATGATTGGTACTCTGATGAAGCAGAAGAAATCGAAAAGGCTTTATGAACTTAACTCCTGACCTCCATTTTACTCACCCCAGCTTGTCTGATCTTCCCCAATTACTAACCCTCCTTAACGCTGAGTCACTAGATGTCCGCAGACTACAACTTACAGCTGATGAAGCGTTTCCATCTTTAGGTGAAGCACGTGTTAAGAACCATTGGCAGAGGGCTGTAGATACCGCCACTAGCTCGCATCAATTTTCACCTCAGATTTTAAATGATATTAAGATTCAAGCTACAGGCATTTTAAATTACCAACCCATTCTACCGGCTGGACAATTAGTTAGAGATCCTTTTAACTTAAAAAGTATTGAAGACAGTTCCCCACTTGAGCAACTGCAAGCGTCTCAACTAGAAAATATTTTGATTGGTAAACGCCATGGACACATTATCGTGGCTGGTAGAGTCTTACCGGTTGAAGGCAGCTGGGAAATTGTCAGCATTATTACTAAGCAAGAATTTCGCGGTCAAGGGTTAGGTTCAGCACTAATTCAAGAGCTGTTACGCCATTATCCTCAACGACCACTTTATTCTTTTCAAAAGTTATCACTCGTACATTTTTACCTTAAAACCTATCAACGAGGCAAACCACGAATCCCGGCGTTTCCCGAACTGCCTGCAGCTTTGCAGCGAGATTTGTTTTACATGAATATGTTTTGGGAACCCAATGTGATTATTGAGATCACTGAGTAACTGTGAAGTTTCGCGTTACTTCCCCTCGTAAGTCATCAACTCGGAGACTGTTTTAAACTCATAACCTTGTTGTTTAAGCTGAGTAATGATGTCAGGAATTGCATCACGGCTGGCTTGGTTGGTGTACCAAGGGTGCAATAAAATAATTGAGCCAGGTTGGACGTTATCCAGTACATGTTGAGTTATTTTTTGAGGATCATTAGCGATGTCAGGATAAGACTCAGGTTCTACATCAACCATAATCGTGTTTCGATCATGTTTAGCTAAATAGTATGGCAATAAAAACAACTTTTTGCTGTAAGGTGGACGAAAATCAATCCGATCTTGATAGCCAGCTTGTTTAATCAGGTCATCAGTTTTTTCAATTTCAGTTTGGATAAAATTCCATGATTTAAACATCATCCGTTGGTGAGAATACGAGTGATTGCCCAGCTCATGACCAGCTGCCACGAGAGCTTTTGTTTCTTGGGGATTACTTTCTACTTCTTCACCAATTACATAGAAGCTAGCTTTAACTTGATGGTCTGCTAAAACTTTAAGAATCTCGTCGATATGTTCTGGCCGTGGGCCGTCATCAAAAGTTAAGGCCACAACCTTCTGGGTGGTATTGACATGATGAACTAGTCTGCCAAATGGTTGCCAGGTTCGTGAGCGACTGAGGTAATAAATGCCTACTAATATAAGCATGAGGGTGATACCACTCATCACCAAGCCAAGGATGATTTTCCGGAAGGGAAGTTTCATTTATCGTTCACGTTCGTTTTTGACAAAAAAGTAGGTGCCCACACCCATCATCACCACAAACATGACTGCGGCGACCAGCAAATTAACCCAGGGATCAAAGAGTACTACTTTATCGTATTCAGGTCTGCCCCAGTAATAAACCGAACGAAATAGATCGACAGCATACGTCATGGGAGCAATGCGGGATAAGATCCATAAGTACCACGGCAATTCTTTAATTGGTGAAAAAACACCAGCTAAGAAGAACTGAGGAAAAATTAAAAAAGGAAATAATTGGTTAGCCTTGCGTTGGTCACTCATGTTGGCCATCACAAAGGTACCAAAAGCGCCTCCCATCAAACAACAGATGGCAGCCACAGGAATTAAAATCAACCAAGTTTGTGGGGCAATAAAAATACCCATCAACATACCAACTAAAATGATACTAATTAATTGAAGGAGTGAGACAATTGACTCACCAATAATTTTTCCTAGCACTATTACCCACCGTGGGATGGGAGCTACAAATAGCTCTTGGGCAAAGTCTGTTTGTTTGTCTTCAATCAAGGAAATGATCCCTGATGCTGTGGATTGAAACATACTTTGACCAATCACACCAGTAAAGACAAACAATAAGAAATCATAACCTGCACTATTCGATAAGTTAGCATCTAAGCTGCCACCAAGCGCGCCAATAAAAATAAGTGGAAAAATAAAGGAAGCAATCAACCGTGAGCGGTCTTTAAGTAATTTCAAGACATCACGAGCGGCAATAGTAATTAAAGCATTAAGAATGGGCATGATTTTTTTCCACCACGGCTAAATAAGCTTCTTCTAAAGTTGGCGTTTGAGTCCGTAAAACACTTAATTTAATTTTGGCTTTGCTCAGTTGAGCAATAATTTCTTGCACGCTTTCATTACGTAAATTGAGGGTAAATGGTCCATCGCCTACTGGTGCCAGTTTTAATTTTTTGAGTTGGGCCAAGAGAGCTGGACGATCGTCGGCATCGACAATCAGTTTTTCAGTCACTAAACTGCGTTTGAGTTTTTCGGGTGTAGAGAGTGAAGCAATTTGGCCATTAGTAATAATACAAACGCGATCCGAATTTTCTGCTTCTTCTAAATAATGAGTTGTTAAAAAGATGGTCGTTTGGGTGTTTTTGCGAACCGTTTTTAAGTACTCCCACAAGTTTTTACGACTTTCGGGATCAAGTCCGGTGGTAGGCTCATCTAAGAATAAAACTTTAGGACTATGAATTAAGCCTCTGATGATCTCTAGTTTTCGTTTCATGCCGCCGGAAAAAGTTTTGATGGGTTGGTGTAACGTATCTTGAATGCCGAGAATGGAGGCTAATTCATCGACCTTTTTTTTATATGACTGTGGCATTAATGAATATAATGGTGAAAAGGGAAACACCCCATATAAAGTCGCATGAAAACGAATATTTTCTTCGGCAGTGAGGTTGCTATCCAAACTAGGTGTTTGGAAAATGACGCCAATGTTCTGGCGAACTTTGAGGGGATGTTTATCTATATCATGGCCCGCGATCATCACACGCCCACTGCTTTTAGCTAAGGTAGTGTTCAAAATTGAGATAGTGGTAGTTTTACCAGCTCCGTTAGGTCCCAAAAAGGTAAAGAACTCACCTTCCTGCACGTTAAACGACACATCGTTAACAGCCGCTTTGTCAGAGGTTTTGTATTTTTTGACTAAATTTTCGACTTCAATCACAGAACGCATGGTGAATAGTATACCGTATAATTGAGTGATGAACACATCTGAACAACTCCAAAGACTAGAAAAACGAATAGCCAGTATTGAGGTTCGCAATCGACGGGTTGAGCTCGATAAAGCTTGGGAGGGCAGTTGGACCCGCTTTTTGTTAATTTTAGTTTCTACTTATTTAATTTTGGGCTCCTATATGTGGGCAATTGGTGTCACTGATTTCTTGCTCAATGCTGTCATTCCCTCAGTTGGGTTTACTTTGTCGACATTGAGTTGGCCGGTAGTTAAAAGGTGGTGGGTGAAGCGCTAATACTGTAAAGGTTCGTCATTTAAAGTTTACATTTCTTCGCAAAAGTGTCATCTTTAAATGACGTTCACACTTTATGAAAGTCCTTTTCTTTCCCACCGAAGTTGGTTTGGCCCATGTGACTCGGTCGTTGGCTGTAGCTGAAGCGATTAATTTTCAAGGTCATGAAGCGATCATGGCTGTGCCTGCTTTTAAACACCGTCTTATCAGCAACTCCCCCGTCGAGTTAGTAGATATTCCTGCTTATACCGAAAAAAATGATGCTCAAGTGGTGGAAGCATTCTTAGATGTTCCGCTGTTAAAAAGAATGATTCAAGCCGAGATGGCGCTCATTGAAAAAGTGCAGCCAGATGTTGTGGTGGTGGACTTTAGATTGTCCGCATTAATAGCTGCTGCGGCTCTAAAAAAACGACTTTTTGTGATTACTGGTAGCGGTGGATTACCTGAAGGTTGTTACCTTCCCAATCCTGGTTTGCCCCAGCCTCTTCATGTTCTAACTACCTCTATGCTCAAAAAAATCATTTGGAAATTAAAGCAACCGTACTTAAACTCGATTCAAGCGGCGGCTGATGAGTTACAGCTGGCAGTAAATTTAAATGAGTTGTTTTTGAAGGTAACCTACATCATTCCAGAAATTCCCAGCTATTTGCCGGCTGAGCGTAAAGATTTGGCTCTAAATTATGTTGGTTCATTGAGTTGGCAAGGCTTTAATACTCCCCTGCCACCAGAACTCAAAGATCTTCGTCGTACTGGCCAGACAATTTACATTTCTTTTGGGGGCACTGGTTTTGATCCTCGAAAATTAATTTTATTGAGTAATACCCTGGCTAAAAAGGGCTATCAGGTCGTAGTTAGTTCCAGTAATATTGCTCAACCTACTGACTTTGAACACCTACCCAACTTATTTGTATTTCCCTACTTGCCCGGCGACGAAGTCGCTCGCCGGATGGATGCAGTCGTTTGTCACGGTGGTTATGGCACGATGATGCAAGCGATTGAAAACCTCACCCCTGCCATCGCCATTCCCTTTAATCCTGATCAAGTTTTACATTCATTCCGTTTTCAAGAATTGGGTATGGTGAAATCATGTTTGAGTTTTAAATGGTCACTTTTCAGGACACTTATTACTGGTGATTGGGCGGGGTTCCAGAACTTAGGTGAGCAAATTGATGTGGAACAGGTTATCACTACGGTAGAAAAAGTACTACATTCTCGTGAACAGTATGTAGAAGCTGCCAAGCGATTTAAGGCTATGTTTTTACCTGAGGCTAGCTCAACTCTAGCGGCTCGGGTTATACTCGGTGAAAGGTAAAGCTTATGAATAATTCTCACACGCCTGGTTTATTGAAGGCTGCAGTTTATGGCGCTAATGATGGCATTATCACCACTTTCGCGGTGGTGGCTGGTGTGGCTGGAGCAGGCTTGGAACCGCGAATTGTACTAATTCTAGGCGTAGCCAACTTAATCGCTGATGGTTTTAGTATGGGAATTGGTGATTACTTAGGTGAACGCTCAGAAGCTCGGCTAACAGCTCAAACAACGGGCTTGCCGTTGGCACGGGCTGTGTGGTTAACAGGATTGATTACTTTTATTTCCTTTGTGATTGCCGGCTCATTACCCTTGGTTCCTTATGTGCTGCAGTGGTTTGGGTGGGATTTAGCTACGCGTCATCAATTATTTGCTTCAATCGTAGCCACAGCTTTTGCACTATTTTTGGTCGGTTCGTTACGAACCATTTTTACTAAGGGCACCTGGTGGAAAAATGGTCTTGAAGTATTAGGAATTGGCGCGTTGGCAGCTTTGGTAGCGTATGTGATTGGGGCCACCATCGATCAGATTGTCTAGGCTGAGTTAGCGCACATTTTTTGCTAAATACTGGTTAATCTGCCCAATGAGTTGAGGGCCTTGGAAAATCATTCCCGTAATCAATTGTACTAAATCAGCACCTAGATTGAGTTTATGCTGAGCGTCTTTGCCACTGAACACTCCCCCGGTGCCAATTAAAGTAAAACGATTTTTATATTTGCTTCGGGCTAACTTAATTAAACGGTTGGATCGATTCCAGGTAGGTTTGCCACTGACATTTCCAGCTGACTGTCGCCATTTTTTAAGATCTGCTTTGGTAAGGGCAGGATTATTTTTATCTTTCGTTAGGTTTCCCAAGATTAAACCCTGAGTATTATGTTTAGCAATCACTTTTAATAATTGAAATGATTCTTCTTCCTCCTGATCAATCGGCATTTTTACATACAGCGGCTTGCGTAAGTTTAATTTATCCATGGCTTGCAAAAGTTCCTCTAGTCGTGGACACGTGGTGAAAGGTTCGCCGCCAAAAGTATTAGGACAACTGATGTTGAGCTCGTAGTAAGCATGAGAAAGTGACGAAGCTTCAAACAACTGAAAACATTTGATAATTTCTTTAATTTGTTCCGTATCATTCTTATACGCTCGGTTGGTGCTGGCAATACTAATTCCCGTAGGAATACTAAATGCGGGTTGAGGGAGATGAGAGAGCTTATCAATAATTTTTTCGGCGCCTAGGTTTTTGAGACCTTTATTTACGAGCAGTGCTTTCGAGCCTGGAAAGCGACCGAGTCGAGGTGCAGGATTGCCCTCATAGGCGTTTAAGGTGACTGTGCCAATGCTGTGAAAGCCAAAACCGACTGCCGGTAAAATGCCTGTTAAATCGCCATTGTAATCAAAGCCAGCTGCCAACCCTACCGGATTAGGAAACATAATCCCATCTAAAGTTCGCTGAAGTTTAGGGTTTTGATACGACCATAACCACGACAGCATGTTTTTAGCTGGTCCCACCTTACCTAACTGAACTCCAAAAAGCGCATGTTGATTGTGAATAAACTCAGGATCCATTAAAAATACCACCGGCTTAAATAAACGCTGATATAAAAAGGCAGTAGTGGAGCTAAGAGCGGGTTGCATAACGTTGTAAACCAATACTAACGATAAATAACGCTGTCGATGAAGCAGCTGAGAATAAACAAAAGAGGCACCAGGCTTCAATTACCCAGGCCATTAACCCGATCAAAAAGAGTGAGAACAAAAAACCAGTGCTGGTTAATAGCAGTAGCCACCGTTCACTAGGAATAAGCCACCCGGTGCGGTTGGCAACCAGCTGTCCCCAATCCCATTCCAAAAAATAAGCGATCGCTAAACATAATACCGTGGCGTAATAAACCATGCCCAGCGCTGACAATGGCATTGGCCCAATCCACGCCCATGGGCTATTTAATACCTGCCCACAGTCAAACCCTGCCCCACAGACCGGAATATGGCCACTGAGTTCTTCGTAGGTGATATAACTCGAATCAGCCAGGCCTACTATTGAGAAAACAATCAAAGCTAACGAGAGAAAGACTTTCATGCCAGTAGTGATTCTACTCCTTTTTCCTTCAAAGAGAATAATTTAGATTACAGACTCGAGTAACCAGTAATGGTTGAGCGGGGTGGGTTGGCCGTCGGCGCGAAAGTGGTGACCAACACGCAGCGGCAGCTCAGCCAGTAATGCTTGCATCTCATCAGGAGTCACTTGATGGCAGTAGCGATAAGCCCTTGGTCCCCGCTGCCAGTCTAAAATGTAATCATTCTCTTCTAGGTCTGAGGTGGCAATGCCGAGTGTTTCAGGTTTTACTATCCGTTGTGTTAAGCGAGGGCTGTCTAGAAACTGCCAGGCTGCCACGATAAGTTCCCCCCCTGCTGGTAAAGCCTGAGCACACTCACGGAGAAACTGTTGTCTGAGTGCAAAGCTGGGTATGTGATGAAGGACTCCAAAGGCCACAATGGTAGTTGGTTGGACTGAATTTAAAACTGAATTAAGGGTGCCGGTAAGAAGATTTTCCACCAGGTCTAAAAAGTGTAACTCATACGACAGAGATGAAGCTTGTAACGCAGTCTGAGCTTTATCGAGCAGAGTCTGGTTATTATCAATCCCTACATAATGAAACGAGGAGGCTTTTTTTTCAGCTAGAAAAACACCAAATCGACCGGTGCCACACCCCAGGTCAATGACACGCAAGGGCTCACTGCCCAAATGTGGTAACGTCTGCTCCCAGCCTTCCCAAAAGTACTGCCGTGAATCAGCAAAATCATCGGCCACGGTGAGGTAAAACTGTTGATTAAGTGCGTTCAAGGTGCGGATAGTTTGCTGGGTCATATGGTTCCAGGCTATAATACACCTTTCATGACATCTTATCACTTTGAGTATCAGCTCCATCTTGATCAGCTACTTCCCCTTTTAAGCGAGTTGGAAAAGCTGGATAAATTCACTGAAGCCAGCGTCCGGAAGATTACCAAAAAATATCCCAAACCTGACAAAGCGGTTTTTTCCAAAGATGAGTTATTGAAAGCTTATCGAGAGCTGGCTGGTACTCAAGGTTTGCAACCCACTCAAGAAAAAATCCTTCATTACTTGACTATGAAACCAATTCGGACTATGTCTGGTGTGACGCCAGTCACTGTCCTGACTAAGCCTTTCCCTTGTCCAGGGACGTGTATTTTTTGTCCCAACGATATCCGCATGCCTAAGAGCTATTTATCAGATGAACCCGGCGCGCAGCGAGCCGAGCGTAACTACTTCGATCCCTACCTCCAAACCTATAATCGTCTCCAAGCTTTTCAAAATATTGGTCACTCGGTAGATAAGGTTGAGCTAATTGTTTTAGGTGGAACCTGGTCATATTATCCTGAAAGCTACCAAATTTGGTTTATCAAAGAGTGTCTGCGAGCCTTGAATGAGTTTGGGATTAAAGATGATCGAATCGCTATTGAAGAGCGCTATCAACAAATGTCGAGTACGTTCCAAAATATGCAGCGTCATGCGCCTTCCAATAATCCAGCACAGAATAAACAACAATTAGCCTCACAACAAATCCAAGGTGAACACTTTCATAAAACCTATAACCAAGCTATCTCTGAGTTGTATGTAGCTCCGGAGCGTTTGGCCGGATTTGATAAGTATCAATCAGCTACCTGGGAAGAGTTAGAGAGCGAACAAAAAATTAATGAGACCGCTGCTAGCCGTTCGGTGGGTTTGGTGATCGAGACGCGCCCCGATAATATTTCTGAGGCTGAGGTGTTGCGGGTGCGTCGTTTGGGGTGCACCAAAACCCAGATTGGTTTTCAAAGTTTAAGTGATGAGGTCCTGACAAAGAATAAGCGTGGTCACGATGTGGCTGCTACTCGCCGTGCTGTCAATTTATTGCGTCAAGCTGGCTTTAAAATTCATGCTCACTGGATGGCTAATCTCTACGGTTCCTCAGTAGAGCTTGATAAACAAGATTATCTGACTCTCTTTAGCGACCCTGATTTTAAACCCGATGAATTAAAAATTTATCCCTGTTCATTGATTGAAAGTGCTGAGTTAATGCAGTACTACCAAGCAGGCAAATGGCAACCGTATACGTACGAAGAATTATTAGATGTCCTGACCTTTTGTTTGCAACAAACGCCGCAGTATTGTCGGTTAACTCGCGTCATCCGAGATATTCCTTCCACTGACATTGTAGTCGGTAATAAATTAACCAATTTTCGCCAAATCGCTGAACAGAAATTAGCTACTGCCGGCGAACGATCGCAGGATATCCGGGCTCGTGAGATCAAGAATACTCAGTTTGTGTTTGAAGATTTAGAGCTGGATGAAATCAAGTATGACACCGCCGTCAGTACCGAAATCTTTCTGCAGTATGTGATAAAAGAGACACATCAGATTGCGGCTTTTTTGCGCCTGAGTTTGCCCAAGCAGCCCTCGTTTGTGGAAGAATTAAAACAAGCTGCGATCATCCGTGAAGTCCATGTTTATGGCCAAGCGGTAGACGTCGGTGATAAAGCGCAGGGTCGGGCTCAACATTTAGGCTTAGGCACACGATTAATTGAGCGAGCTAAAGAGTTAGCACACCAAGCTTATTTCCCAGAATTAGCTGTCATTTCTGCCATTGGTACCCGTGAGTACTATCGCAAACGTGGTTTTAAAGATGGCAAACTATATCAAAATTGTGAGCTGGGCTAGTATTTTCGGTCAAACTTCGCTACCTTGGTAGGATGATTCGCTTTTTGTTTTCACGTCGCCTCAAGTCATGGATGGTTTTTTGCATCGGTGTAGGTTTGATCTTAGGTACCATTGTTGTTGCCTGGAAAGAAAGCTCCACACTGCCATTGGTCCTCCCCACCTTTTCTCCATCTCGAACTGTTCTGGGTGTAAAAGACGAACAAGGTTTTGAAACGGTGCAGGTAAAAACGGTCATTGATGGTGACACCATCGAGTTAAATGATGGGCGCAAAGTCCGTTACATTGGCATTGATACTCCGGAAACTCGTCACCCAGCCAAAGGTGTAGAGTGCTTCGGGAAAGAAGCCAGTGCTAAAAATAAGGAACTAGTGGCTGGTAAAGTCATTCAACTAGAAAAAGACGTCAGTGAAAGTGATCGGTATGGTCGATTATTGCGATATGTGTGGCTTGAGGGCACTTTAATTAATAAAACTTTAGTAGAACAGGGATATGCCTATGCCAGTAGCTATCCTCCAGATGTCAGCCGCCAACCCGAGTTGAAAGCTGCTCAAGATACCGCACAAAAAGCCGCAATGGGACTATGGGGCAGCTGTGAGACACGCAATTTAGAAGAAATTAATACCGTAATTAACCAAGCTGATGAACGCTTAACCCTGCCTTCCAATGCCGCCGAGTTGAGCGATGGTTGTGTCATCAAAGGCAATGTTTCCGATCGTGGACAGCTGTATCATTTGCCTCAATGTCCTCAATATAATTTAGTCAAAATAGATGAGAATAAAGGAGAACGTTGGTTCTGCAGTGAAGTCGAAGCCACGCAAAGTGGATGGTTTAAAGCGGGTGATTGTTAAGAAAATCTGTTAACGGCGAGTACCATTTTTCCAGCCATCCTTGCCCAATGCCGGGGATCTTGGCATATGCTTGCTGAGTGGTGGGTTGAAGTAACGTCAGATAATACATCACCGTTTCAGGCATCACTTCGGTAGGAGTAATCTCCATCATCTTGCTATAGTGCAAGCGGAAGGCGAGTAACAATTGCCAGTATTGTTGTTGATCAACGGTGATGCGCAGCGTTTCTCCAAGACAGATATCACAAGCGCCACAATTACTAAGCTGAGTGTTTTCCCCAAAATAAGTAAGTAAAAATTGAGTTCGACAAACGTCAAGCTGGGTGAACATGAGCATTGATTTTAATTTGTGATGTAAGAGCTGAAGGTGTTTAGGATGGTGTGGCAGAGCGCCGATAAACTGCTGATGAATGTTTGCGTCACTGGGATGTATTAATAGATAACACTCAGCACGTTCGCCATCTCTGCCGCCTCTCCCCGCTTCTTGGTAATAATTTTCCAAGTTGCCGGGAACTTGATAGTGAATCACAAATCTAACATCACCTTTATCCACGCCCATGCCAAAGGCGTTGGTAGCCACAATCAGTTGATAGTCATTATTCAAGAAAGCTTCTTGGATACTCGCTCGAGTTTCGCTATCTAGACCCCCATGATATGCCACCGCCGAACCCGGAAAAAATTGATTGATGAATGTACTGACTGCTAAGGTACTTTTGCGCGTGGAAGCATAAATTACGCCGGTTTGGCCTTTAAACTTGGTCAGCAAAAACAACAAATACAACTCTTTGGCTAACATATTTTGACATTTCACCACGGTTAATTTTAAGTTCGTTCTCCTAAAACTCTGGCTAAAAATGCGAGGTATAGATAATTGCAAAGAGTGAACAATGTCATCCTGTACGGCTTTAGTAGCAGTGGCAGTAAAGGCCGCCAGGACTGGTCGCCGAACCAACTTTTTTACGTACTCATGAATTTGGTAGTACTCGGGCCTAAAATCATGACCCCACTGACTGATGCAATGGGCTTCATCAATGGCAATTAAGTTGATCTTGACCTGCTGTGAAGCGGCAATAAATTTTTGATTAAGTAATCTTTCGGGAGCGACATACACAAAGTCATAACCTTGATTAATAAATGTTGCCAACCGTTGCTGATTTTCGGGAGCAGACAAAGAGCTATTTAGATAAGTAGCTCGGGCACCTTTGCGATTCAGCGTATCTACCTGATCCTTCATCAATGAAATCAATGGTGAGACCACGATGGTGGTGCCTCCTAATACCAACCCCGGTACCTGAAAACACAGCGATTTCCCGCCGCCAGTCGGCATCAGTGCTAAGGTATCTTGACCACTAATGATGGTTTCAATAATCTCCAACTGCCCAGGCCTGAACTCGTCATAGCCAAAGTACTGTTTAAGGACTTGGTGAGGTGACATGCGGGCAGTTTACCAACTCAAGCTTGCAGGAAGTGTAGCGTGGTATAAAGTTGTTAACCCAACCCAGCGACTTTAAGTGCCTGAGGGACGTGAGGCACAATTTGATGAGTTTCAAGAAAACTTTTGAGTTCTGACTGGGGCAACCATCTGACTTGTTCAACTTCATCCACATCAAACTTAATTTGATCAGCAGTGAGATCAGAGACAGCAGTGAAAACAGCAATGTACTCACTTTCTTTATCATTGCGATTGAAATAAGTACCTTTGAACTCAAACTTGAGCTCAAGGCCAATTTCTTCCAGACTTTCACGTTTGGCGGCATCTTCGTAACTTTCGCCCTCGCTGACATGGCCTGCTACTGACAGACTCCACCAGTGGGGCCATAAATCTTTATGCGCGCTGCGCTGCTGCATCAGAATCTCCCCTTGAGTATTGAGTAAAATGACGTACATAGCACGATGAATCTTGTGCGTGCCATCATGGGCTTCGCGGCGGGAAATGGAACCAAGCACTTGGTCGTGTTCATCAACCCAAATGAAGCGTTCTGATTGGTTATCGAGAGGCATAGCTTATTCTACTACGTCAAATGGTTTCCAAGTGGTCAAAACCTGCTGAGTGTGGGTGTCAAAGACAAAGTAATTGCCGCCACCGTTTCCAGGTTGGTCAAACTGCCGAGAGATGGATGCGTGGTGAAGATGAGCGAGTAATAACGCCCCTACCCCACCATGAGAAATAATGGTAACTTTTTGATGAGTATGCTGTTTACTGATGTCATCAATAGCCGTGACAATACGTGTCTGAGCATCAACGGCTTTTTCCCACCCTCTGACACTGACTGTGGGTTGAGAAAAGAAGTGGTCGGCGGTCAGTTCGAACTCTGCCCGTGGTAAATAGCCGGTACTGGAGCGGTCCATTTCACCGAGCGTTGCTATCTGTGTGTATTTGAGCGAAAGCTGGTGAGCGATTATCTCGGTTGTTTCGATAGCTTTTCTTTCCGTGCTTGAATAAAGTGCGGCGATGTCGTGCCACCACGGTTGGGCGAGAGAGTTATGGGTTCGTTGTTGGCCTTTTTCGGAAAGTGACCACGCTTGAATGTCTTGCTCAGGATTAATGAGTACTTCAGGATGGGTGATAAAATAGATGATCGGCATGTATGTTAATTTTCACGAATATTATCTGGTGAAAATTCGTGAAATATCCGTGAAAAACAACTAAATAATTATAGGTCTATTAATGTCCAAGACGGGCAAACGAACCATTCCGTCGAGCTTGTAAATACATCGCTTTTAAGAACCACAGCGAGCCTGCAAAGTAAGCCAAACCCAAAAAAGTTGAGATCAATAAGTAGTTCCAGTGTGGTGAAAAGCCACTGAGTTGCATTCGAGCTGATTCCATTACATAGGTGATCGGAGAAATCATGGCCACATACTGAAGGGCAGGTGGCAGCGCTGACACTGGATAATAAACAGCCGACAATGGTTGAAAAATGAAGATTAATCCCCACGCTAGTGACTGAATATCAGTCCCATACCGAACGATTAGACCAGCAATAAAAATTCCCATGGCGTATGAAAACAATAACAGCAGACTGATATAGATAATAGACATCAAACCTAGTTCAAAAATCCAAAAGCCAAACATGAATTTGCTAGTTAAACTAAGCAGTACTACCAGCCCTAAGGTTTTAATTGCTCCTGAAATCATTTGGCTGGTGAAAAACTCTTCCATAGTTAAGGGTGAGATAAACATGGTGCTCAAACTGTGCGACCAGACTTCCCACATCAAGGTAATTGAGACACAATATTGTCCAATGCGGACTACTTCCCAAAACAAGAAGCCCAATAAAAGAGCGCGACCCATTTCAGGATTCCCTTGAGCAAAAAATGAAGCTAAAAAGCCAAATACTCCTAGCTGAATGAACGTAAACCAGCCTAAATCCACCCAGGTTTCCACACTATGACTAGTGTGGTAGTAGGAATGCAATAAAATAGCTTTGATACGGGCCCAGCTCATACAGCGTTCTTTCTCGCCATCATCAAGAAAACGTCTTCTAATGAAGGTTGTTCGATACTAATATTTGTGACCCAGATTTCTTCGCCTTTGAGACCAAATAATACACCTGGTATTTCTGATTCTGCTACAGAAATTTCTACCACGTCATTCCGGACATGGTGGTGGGCCAAAGATTGTGTTTCTAAATACTGTGTCATCTGGGTCTTTTTACCCTCGTACGTAATCACCAATTTAGTTTTACCCACTAGTTTGGTTAATTGAAGCGGCGTATCCAGGGCTACAATCTTACCTTTGACTAAAAATGCTACTCGATCACACAGCCGTGTGACTTCATCCATGTTATGACTAGTAAAAAGAATGCTCATTTTTTGAGTAACTTGGAGTTCTTTGATCAAATCGATAATCTTATTAATAATGTCGGGATCAAGACTGGCTGTGGGCTCATCCATCAATAACATTTTAGGATTATTGAGCAGTGCTTTAGCTAAAATGGCACGAGTTTTTTGTCCCGATGACACTTTCCAAAAATTCACGTCTCGCACGGCTTCAATTTCTAGAATTCTTAATAACTCAGCAATACGTTCTTCAGGTTTAGGCACTTGATATAAGGCTGCATACACTTTGAGGTTTTGATAAATGCTCATCCGACCTTGGAGCTCTGAATAGGCGGAGGCAAAGTTTAAGCGTGACAAACAACTTTCCCGATGATCAGCAAAATTTTTACCAAAATACTTAATTTCGCCGCCATTGGGTTCGGTCAAGCCTAGCAACATTTGGATGGTCGTAGACTTTCCCGCGCCATTAGCCCCCAGTAATCCTAAAATTTCCCCCTCTTTAATATCGAAGGAGATTTGGTCTACAGCGGTGTACTCGCCATAGCGCTTAGTTAAGTTAGTGACTTCTAAAACAGAGTGCATAATTACTTTAGAAGGTCATTATAACGCTTAATCAGCTTCTCAATTTTAGGAGAAATGACCAGCTCGCAATACGGTTCTGTTTGATTGCGGTCAAAATAATTACGGTGGTACTCTTCAGCGTCATAAAAGGTGTCTAGAGGTTGTAGCTCGGTCACGATGGGGGAGGTAAATTCAGCTGATTTTTCTAGGTCAGCAAGAGCTTTTTCAGCCGTAATACGTTGTTGATCACTGGTATAGAGAATAATCGAGCGATATTGCGTTCCGACATCCGCACCTTGTTTATTTAAAGTGGTAGGATCATGGACGTGCCAAAAGACATCAAGGAGTTGTTCGTAGCTAATGATCTGAGGATTAAACTCTAGCTTGATGACTTCTGCATGACCGGTAATACCTTCGCTGACTCGAAAGTAATTGGGATTTAGTGAGCGTCCCCCTGCATAACCGGGAACGACGCGTTCTACACCTTTTAATCGTTGAAAGACCGCCTCAGTACACCAAAAACAACCGCCACCAAAAACTGCAGTTTCTAAGTTACACATTTTGTGCCTCCGCTTTTTGGGGTACAAATTTTAAGGAAATGGAGTTGACGCAGTGGCGAGTGTTTTTATCGGTAAACCCTTCACCCTCGAAAAGATGACCGAGATGAGCCCCACATTGAGCACACATCAATTCATCGTACTTACCATACCAGCGAGGATCAGGAATGTGAGTGGCGGCGTCCGGAATTTCCTGGTCAAAACTAGGCCAGCCACAACCGGAATGAAATTTAGCAGTGGAAGTATATAAAGGTGTCTCACATTGACGACAGAGATAAATCCCTTCCACAAAATGTTCGTCATACTCACCGGTGAAAGGAGCCTCGGTGCCTTTATCAATAATCACGCGCTTTTCTTCAGGTGTCAGCGGGTTTAGTTTCATTGATTCATCCTATCATAAACGCGCTATAATCAAAAAATGTGGTTCGTATTGGGTTTATTTTCTGCTTTTTTTGATGCCAGCCGGAATGTTTTAGCTAAGCATAATACTAAGTCATTTAACTCTTTAGTTGTGACGTGGGCCTGGGTCTTTTACTCCTTAATTATTTTAGTGCCGGTGATGTTTGTGCATGGTATCCCACAGTTAGATGCGGTTTTTTGGTTAGCTTTTAGCGCTCGGATTGTATTAGATTTTATTTCGCTGTTGCTTTATGTAGAAGCTCTGCGACGTTCTGATTTATCACTGACTTTGCCAATGCTTTCTTTTACGCCTTTGGTGTTATTGGTCTCAGGATTGATAATCAATCAAGAATTTCCTTCACAGCTCGGTTTAGCCGGGGTGATATTAATCGTACTGGGAATGTACATCTTACACTTCAAACGCCAGGAGCCACTGTGGCAACCCTTATTATGTATGACGCGTGATACCGGTACATTTTGCATGTTTGGTGCGGCAGTGTTGTGGGGTATTACCGGCAGCCTCCACAAATTAGCTATTGCTCATTCAAATCCGTATTTTTACACTGGTTTGGGCGCAGTGGTGTTGGCAGCGGTGTTTACACCTTTAGCGTTTGGGGCGGATCGTCAGCAATTTAAGCAATCACTGACGTCACGTTACATGAAGCAGCTCCTGCCGGTGGGTATTTTAGATGGTTTATCTGTGTTAAGCCAAATGGTGGGTCAGAGTTTGTCGGTGGCGGTGTTACTCATCTCAGTCAAACGAACCAGTATTATTTTTTCATCAGTGATGGGGTGGTATTTTTTTCAAGAAAACATTAAGCACCGTTTAGTCCCGATCTGTATGATGGTGGCGGGCGTTATTTTGATTGCGGTTTCTTAAAGTAGGTTTTGCGTTTCAATTTATCTGGCAACAGGCTTTTGTTTTTATCAGGATACATTTCGTAACCTTTGCCGTAGTCCAAGTTTTTCATGAGTTTAGTGGGCGCATTGCGTAGTTCCAAAGGGATAGCCAGGTTACCTAGGGCTTTGACGTCGGCTAAGGCTGCAAAGTAAGCGTCATAAGCTGAGCGGTCTTTAGTACACTGGCATAAATATGCTACGCCGTGAGCTAAATTAATTTGGGCTTCAGGATAACCAATTTTGGTGACAGCTTCGAAAACTGCATTAGCGACGACGAGTGCGGTGGGCACAGCCAGGCCAATATCTTCGCTCGCAAAAATCACCATTCTACGAGCAATAAATTTGGGGTCCTCCCCGGCGTCAACCATCCGAGCTAAGTAATACAGGGCAGCATCAGTGTTGCTGGCTCGCATTGATTTAATGAAAGCACTAATCGTGTCATAGTGCTCCTCTCCCCCTTTGTCATAACGAAGCTGGTTGGATTGCAGGGCAGCTTTAAACGTCTCGATTGTTAAATCTTCATATAGTTGGGCTGTATTGTCCAACATGGTCAATAACTTACGAGCATCACCATTGGCATAGGTAACTAACCAATCCTGAGTTTCGTCATCAATCACAAACTCATGGTTGTAGCTACTTTGTAAGGCGGGCAGCGCTCGCTCAATGATCTCTTTAAGTTCAGTTTCATTCAGTGATTTGAGAACAAAGACTCGGCTTCGTGACAGCAAAGCTGAAATGACTTCAAAACTAGGATTTTCAGTGGTGGCACCAATTAAGATCACGGTGCCGTTTTCTACATAGGGCAATAAAAAGTCCTGCTGAGCTTTATTGAAGCGATGGATTTCATCAATAAATAATACTGGTGCTTTCAGTTGCAAGTGAGTTTGAGCTTGGTCGATAATTTCCCGGACGTCACTTTTGCCGGCGGACACTGCCGAGAGCTCATAAAAATTACGTTGAGTTTGGTGAGCCATGATTTGGGCCAGGGTGGTTTTGCCGACGCCCGGTGGTCCCCACAAGATCATCGAGAATAATTTATCTTGTTCAATGGCAATCCGGAGTGGCTGATTAGGTCCCACGAGGTGGCTTTGACCCATGAACTCATCGAGGGTGGTCGGCCGAAGCTGGGCAGCTAAAGGTTTCATGTCTTTAGCTTAGCACAGGGTTTATTTTTGGGAAAGGTTCGTATTTTTAAGAGCGTGGTAAAACGTTTTTTTGAGCTCTTCAGTGACTCTGAGTTCCACAATGCCTTGGTTGGGTTGGCCATAATAAACTAAGCTCTCAAGGGGAGCTAGCAACACCAAAGCCACTGCGGCCAAATCTTCTTCGCCCTCTACAAACAGGTAGGACTTTTTTTGAGTGAGTGCGTTTTGTAAGGATTCAATCAATTGAACTGTGATGATGCCAGCTGGGTTAGCCACAGTACTACTGACTAACTGATCAATCACTGCTGACTCAAATTTTTCACGAGCTCGTTTTTTATCAAAGATGCCCAGCGTGTGAGTCCATTTCTCATTTAAAAAGGTTTCCAGACTAGAATCTCCTACCACCGCTACTAACGTTTGTTTCTTAGGTTGTGAGGTAAAGCGAGTCAAATCAATCAACTTGCCTTGGGGCTGAGCAAAGAATTGGCGTTGATCAGGACCTAATTCTAGATCTTGGTCAAAAAGAGCCTTATAAACCTCACCTTCCCGAGTAATTTCACCCGCGCGGATACGAACTGAGTGAATGTCTTGGCCAGTCTCATCTTTGATGAGAGGAGTGACATGAACCGGCAATGGTCTCAGACCCAATTTTTGGCGCAAAGTATTAATCTGAATGGCACCAGCTTCAGTTTCATTGGTGACGGCTAAGGCTCTGACCGCAGTTTTTTCTAAAGTCGGGCCAATGGGGTCAGTTAATTCAGTGATTCTGTGCTTGATGCCATGGCGTTGGCAAAAGAGTTGGACTTGGCGCCGACGGACATCGTAAGGCTCAATCAAGTGAGCATACGGTTTGGACATGGTCAACTTAGGGTGAGTTAAACCAATCAAAAGTTCACTGGCGAGTTGGCTGGCAAAAGTAATAAATGCTTCGTGACCAGCATGGAAGTGGTCAAAGGTGCCTCCCAGGCCAATGGTTTTATAAATACGTGAGTTCATGAAGCCTTATTCTAATCTGCCAGGCTGTAGTTGTCGCCTATCTGTTTCAAGAAGCCTTCGCGCAGTAATTGATCAAGAGCGGGTTGGAGCCGATCTGCTATTAACAAGGTGTGCTGCTCGAGTTGCGGGTAACTTAAGACGGGGTGAGTGGCTAAGACTTTCAAAATCAGACCGCGAGCTTCACGATTCGAGCCAGCCAAGGGGGCTTGTTTACTATAGGTTTTGCTGCGCCGGGTGGGGTTCTCGATGACTTTTTTTAAGTAAGACCCATAATCCATTAAAGCTGAGTACCAGCGACGAGGATTTTTGTGGTCTAAGGTGGCTTCAATCAACGGTAACAGCTGCAAATCCTCCACATTATAAGCTTCGGGAAAAAAGTGAAAAATAAATAAAGTCCGAATGTTAGTTTCGATAACGATGCTGGGCTGGTTAAAAGCAAAGGCCCGAATAGCCGCGGCGGTGTAGGGGCCAATGCCCGGCAGTGCTAACAAACCGGCTTCAGTATCTGGAAAGTGACCATTATGGTCAGCAACTATACTTTGAGCTGCTCGTTGCAAGTTTAGTCCGCGGCGGTTATATCCCAACCCTTGCCAGGCTTGAATGACTTGGCTTTGAGGGGCGGTGGCTAAGGCAGCCACCGTCGGAAATTTTTCTAAAAAAGCTAGGTATTTAGGAATCACGCGCTCCACCTGAGTTTGTTGGAGCATGATTTCTGACACCATAATTCGATAAGGATCATAATTTTGGCGCCACGGCAAATCGTGCCGACCATAATTATCAAAAAAATGATAGATATAGGCTTGGAACCGGGGAATAAAGTGAAGTGGTAATTTTTCGGACATAGATTCTTACCTTAATTATATAAGCTGGTTGCTTTATAATAACCTCCAGATCATATTTATGACTATTAAACTTGAGTATCCTACTGGTTGGAGTGATTATCAATTGCTTGATAGTGGCGATGGCGAAAAACTGGAGCGCTTTGGCGAGTTTGTGTTGCGCCGCCCTGATCCCCAAATCATTTGGTCGAAAACTTTGCCGGTGGCGGAGTGGCAACGGGCTGACGCTGCTTTTGAACGCACTCAGGGTGATAAAGGTGTCTGGAAATTTAAAACTAAAATGCCACAAGAATGGCTGATGCATTGGGAAGATATGGCGACGGTGGTCAAGCTCTCCCCTTTCAAACATACCGGTGTTTTTCCCGAACAAGGTGCTCAGTGGCAGTGGCTACGACAACGACTGGCTGAGGCTAAAACTGCTGAGACGGCAACTCCCCTCCAAGTTTTAAATTTATTTGCGTATACCGGTATGGCTAGCATGGTCTGTGCCAAAGCGGGAGCCAAAGTCACCCACGTCGATGCCTCGAGAGCGGCTATTGGGTGGGCTAAACAGAATCAGCTCGCCAGTGGTTTGGATGAACGCTCAGTGCGGTGGATTTTAGATGACGTAGTCAAGTTTGTGAGCCGCGAAGTGCGGCGTGAGGTCAAGTATGATGGCATCATTCTCGATCCACCTGTGTATGGTCATGGCCCCAATGGTGAGACGTGGGAGTTCAAAGAGTCTTTACCGCTTTTACTAGATTTATGCAGCCAAATTTTAAGTGACAAACCGCTCTTTATCGTCATGAATGCCTATGCTGTCAGTACTTCAGCCGTGACCTTAGGAAATGTGATGAGCGAGATGATGTCTCAACACCCTGGCGAAGTCCAGGTGGGTGAGCTGGCACTGCAAGAAGCCCAATCGCAGCGCTCACTTTCGACCGGTATTTGGGCGCGGTGGCAGCGGACTTCTTAATAACTTCATACACAAGCCTTACACACGAGGCTACTGCTTTAGCATACACTCCAGAATGGATACTATATGGAACGAAAAAAATTTGTTTTGCCTCCACTTCAACTTGATCCGGAACTGTTACCCTTTGGTGATGAACACTCGGCTTATTTAGCGTCCGCTCGGCCTGATAATCAAGAGCTAGAAAACACCTTCATGAAAACCGCAACTGTTGATCATGAGTTTGGCAGGCATGGTTTAGAGTTGTTAGTTTGCTTAGTGCAATCAATTCGTAAATGTAGACTAAATGAAGATAAGTACGTGACTGGTTTTTATCGAGCTTACTTAGAGGCGCATGGTGAACCATCTGCAATTCCGGCCTTGGCAGTGGTGATGAAGTATTTATATTTATTTGAGATCTTCTTCCCTGAAGCTAAGGGTGTGGAAACCCACTTTCACATTGGTCGAGATCCAGAGGAATGGGCATCTCAACCTGCCACTTTTTCCCATCGCATTGAGTTTGCTGATGATCAGGGAGATATCCGGGATGCAGTCCGGGGGTGTTCAGATTATCAAAGTCAGGTTGATTTAGTCAAGAGAATTAAGCGTAATTTAAACTAAATTATTTTTTACCTACGTACACCACTTCAAATAAAATATTATCCGCTGTTTTAAACATCACTTGATAATACGTTTGGTCGTCACCTGCACTAAATTCAGGGCGGTGGCGAGGTGTTTCAAATAACGGAGTCAGATTATGCTGCTCGATGAAACTAACCACTTCATCGACGTCATGGAGTCTATCTACTTTAATACCTATGTGATTCAGGCCTAAGTTATCATAATCATTGACCACCTTCTTTTCGCCATTGGCAAACCACAGATCCCCATTCGCCCCACTCGTAAAACCACTTACGTACTCATTTTCAAAAATCGGTTGCCAACCCAGCAGCGTCATCAGCTCTTTGTAAAAGCTCAAGTGTGCAAAATCGATATTAAGTTGAAGGTGATAGAGAGATGATTTCATAGGGAGATTGTAGCATTTAAACTGTTAATTCATCGATAAGTTGCTGATACTCTCGCCAGTGTTGAGCGGCAAGATTTTTCGAAGCTTTGGGAATTGCCTGCAGTTTAACCAAGGTTGGGTGTGTAGTTAACAGCTGGAGATATCTTCTCAGAATTTCTTTTTTAACACTGGCATTGGAAACCGGATTTTTAATCACGCCTAAGCGAGGGTCTTTATTGAGAGTAGTACTCCGGTGAACGAAGGTGAAAATGCGCCCTGCAGCGTTAGGTCGATAATCAACTGCAGGTGAGCAACTTTGAAAGAAGTCGCAGTCTTTGACGATGAGATATGTGTCAGGAAAAGCAGTAATGGCACCTGAGTTACCTTCTCCAAGTTGGTTGGCTTCGTTATGAATGAAATGACAATTATCAATAATGCTCAAAGAACCTGCAGCTAAGTTATCAATAGCTGCTCCTGTGTCCCCAGCAGTATTGGACTCAAATCGGCAGTTGTAAGCGTGTAAATGCCCTCCAAGGTTGGAGATAGCTCCCCCGCAAATGGCTGATGAGTTCTGACTAAAGACACAGTTTTCTAGACTCAATTGTGAACCCATGCCCATGGTGATAGCCGCTCCATCCAAGTACCGAAAGATATTTAAGCGCTGCTGAGGATGATTGGTTAATGATTGCAACGTGTTTAAGTCTTGGGTATTTCCTCCAGTAAAGTGAATTCCGGATAGCTTAAGTTTAGTCTGATCCCCCACAAAGACTAAGTGTGCAGTTTGTCCTTCTCCATTAATTACTGTGTGGCCATTGCCGATGATTTCTATAAGGTCTGGTGAGTTAAGACTCAAGAAACTAAATTGCGGCTCAGGTGCACAAAATTCCCCTTCCAAGTAAATGCGTCGCATGCCTTGTTGCAGTGTTTCAGTAATTTGTTGATTTAAAGTTTTCTTCCGATGAGGATGAATCAGGATCTCGGGAACACTCAACTGTTCTTTATGCATAGGATGGGTGACATTTTAACACTATTTCACTTGCTGTTAGCTAGTTTGTATTAAAGTGTTAGATACTATCTTAAGAAGCAAATTGTTTTCATCCTGAATAATGACTAGTATCTCAGCTTGTATATTAATGATTAGTTACTAATTATACAAACTGTTTATTACAAATCATTTTTTTCTTTTATGAGGACTAACGCCTGATTTTTTTTCATGAAACTTTAAAGGCTCTAGGTTTACTTTATGTTCAGCTTCTTTATTTTTCTTTACCATCTCCATTATTTCCTTTTGTTCTTTCTTATATTCACTTTCTGTATAAATTCTTTCATCAAAAAGTGATTGTCTTAGACCATTAGCAATAGTTTCAAGTGACCAAACAGCGTTCGCAATATCAGAAGTTGAAGAATATCTCTTATCAAGATTATCTTGCACTATTCTATATAGAGATATTTGTAAAGCTTGTGCCCAATACAGCCAAATCTTAACTTGAGCTTTGTTTCTTTCGGCATGCTTTCTTGCGTCTAGTAATTGCCAAATTGATATTATGGTTGCGATAGCAGACCATATGCCTAAAATAATATTTAAAAATTGTGTCATATAAAATTAATTATAAGCACTTACTGAAAATTCATTCTTACAAGATACATGTGACGACGAGAACAAGTTACAGGTCGATGAAGAATTCTTTAAATTTCAAAAACAACCCTACTGTGTCGGGGAGACAGGGCTCGAACCTGCGACCTCACGCTCCCAAAGCGCGCGCTCTAAGCCATCTGAGCTACTCCCCGAGTGGAAAAATGATTAGGATGTTAAAGTGTAGTTAGCCTTGTGCCTCGAGAGGGAATCGAACCCACACTCCCTTGCGGGAACGAGATTTTAAGTCTCGCGCGTCTACCAGTTCCGCCATCGAGGCTAACACTCACGGATTATATACTATTTTTTAACAAGGTTAAAAGGGAAATCTGGTAGTGAGGCCGCTCTAATGAGTGTCTTTTTTAGTACCATTTTGTGTCACTAGGAAATTGAGACCGTGAGGAAGAGTATGCTCCATTCCCACGCATAATCCTAAAACCAACCCGGCGCTGATCAAATAATGACTGGCTAATAAAGCAGTAAAGATATTTTTTGAGGCCTGGTGTATCCAGGGAAACTCTGTCCACCACAGGTAGCTCGCTACAAACAGGACTAAACTTAAAAATAGTTTTGGTCGCAGTGGGTAATACCCTTCTTTAACGATCGCCCCTAACCCCACTATCACCGGAAATAAGACCACAAAATAATGAATCCAAATCACTGGTGACAAAATCAGCGACAGGACAATGGCAGCTGGGTAATTTTTGCGCATTAATAAATACAGACTACTGACACTCAAGAACCCCACCATGGCTGGCTGGTAAAAATCAATTGCGTTAAATCGACCAAAAGTACTTTTTAGTGATTGATTATAGTAATCCATATCAACTGCAGGTTGAGTACTAGTTACCAGACTTACAAAGTTCTGAGTAGCAAAATCCAGATAATAATGCGGCCTAATCCATGGCAAACTGAGTAACAACACTGATCCAAAAACCAAGCAAAAACTCACCCAACTCTTTCCATCAAATCGCAGCAGGCTCAAGGCTGGGAATCCATAAAACGTTTTAATAATCGCTGCTAAAGCTAAGCTAGCTCCCCTTTTAAACTGGTTATCCGTCGTTAAAAACAAGGTCACCAACCACGCGATAATTAAATTGGGTTGACCCATGCTCAACGTAAACCGAGCCGGAAATGAAGTCAGTAGTATCACTACTAACACCAAGCTTCCTGTGAGGCGAGAACGATGGTTTTTAGTCCATGTTCCTGCCAACCTCCATCCTGTTGCTCCCACTGAGCCCAAACTGAGTAAAGTCAGGAAACTTCGCCCCAGTTCAATAGATATCAAGCCAAATGGCAAAAAGGGCACAATCACTAGGGGTGGGCCTAAAGTCTGCATTGTGGAGATGCGATAGGGATGGTTTCCCAGCCATACTTGGCGGACTATTTCATAGTAGGCATCGAAGTCAGGTAAAGGCTGACCGCCGGTGAGCATTGTCACTACCTGGAGACGCTGCAGAACTGCCCCAATTATTAGTACTAACGCTAAGTTAATGAGACCTACTATGAGCGGTTTAGATAAGTAAAGTAGCACTAACTGCCAGGTTGACGATTCGGGGATTCTTCGTGTTACCATAGGACTATGTACCAAACAATTCACGAAAAGATTGACGTGATTGGGGTCTACTCTCACTCTACCTTTAAACCTGTTAAATTCCAATGGCGAGATCGAGTCTTGAAAGTAGAAAAAATTACTTCGATTGCTGATATTAAAGATGGGGGAGTTAAGCGCCGTCTTTACTCAGTTTTAGTCAAAGGAAATCTGTATCGACTTTTGTTCCACCGTGATGGGGAGTTTTGGATGTTAGAAGAAGTATGGGTAGAGGAAGGAGTGTGATGAGTTTTGTAAAGCCACTTTCCCTTATTGAACCAGACGCTCAGGGTCCTCCTGCCCGTTGGGTGCACGTCGATATCAACTCTTACTTTGCCACGCTCTTGCAACAAGAAAATCCCGCTCTGAGAGGTAAGCCGATTGGAGTGGTGAAGGATTTAGGTCGTACGTGTGTAATTGCTTCATCTAAGGAAGCTAAAAAACTTGGTGTCAAAACGGGTTGTTACTTAACCGAAGCCTTACGTTTAGCACCTGACCTTATGACTGTACCAGCCAATTTTGATCTTTATCTCTCTGCTACCACACGCTTAAAAAAACTCTTTGATTCTTTAAGTCCCGATGTTGACATTTTTTCCCTCGATGAAGCATTTATCAATCTGACGTATTCACGCACGTTATACCCTGATGCCTGGGATTTTGCGCGCTTGTTACAAGCCAAAATCAAAGACACGCTCGGTGAATGGGTAACGTGTAATGTCGGTATCAGTCACAACCGTTTGCTGGCAAAAATGACCAGTGAGGTGTCACCAAAAGGCAGCATTACCGAGGTTACTCCAGATAATAAAGACGCGTTATTAGCTCGGGTGGGTTTTGAAGATGTGTGTGGAGTAGGGTTTCGTTTAGCTGAGCGGTTACAGCGATTTGGAGTCACCACTCCTTTTCAAATTAATTTTATTCCTGATACTGAACTAGAACGGGAGTTTGGACCGTTTTGGTCAGTGCAGTTGCGTAAGATCGGTCAGGGTGAAGAACCTCATTTTTTCAACCAACCGCGCCGGGTGGCTCATATGCAAATGGTGGGTCGATCACTGACCTGTTACAAATTGTGGAACGATGAAGATACGATTAAGCGCATTCTCTATAACTTGATTGATGAAGTCATTTATAAGGTCCGCAAGCTCAACTTAGCAGGCTGGCGGGTAGGAATTTCTCTACGCGGTCACAATGGCCAACGCTGGGGGCGAGAAATGAAAACTCCACACCCTGTACGGCATACTCAGGAAATGTTTGATTTAATTTATTACCAGTTGTACCAACCCTGGCAGCGCACGTTTCCGATTGTGAAGTGCAGCGTCCGTCTCACAGGCTTACACCCTTGGGGGGAAATGCCGCAAGTACTGTGGCCAGAATGGCATCAGCGTGAAAAACTCTCCGCAGCTTTAGATAAAATTATTTTTAAACATGGGTTGTTTGCGATTCGCTCAGCTTTATTGATAGATTATGACAGCATCATCAAACCGGAAGTGACGGGTTTCTTGGGAGATAAAGATTATCAATTGAGTCGGCTCGGCTAAAAATGGTACTCTAAGGCTAGTATGTTTACGGCATCTTCAGAAATAAGTATTTTTGAGACTTCCCCAGCTAAACTGGCTAGTCCGGAGTTGCTGAGGGGTAGTTTTGAGCAGGTAGTAAATACCCTCGGTTTTGAACCTGAATCATTAGGTAATGTTCAGGGTGAGGTAACAGAGTTTGATCAACAATATCAATTGATCTCCCGCTATCAAGAGACTGAACATAGTGACACTTTGACGGTGATGGACAGAACCACTGTTGAACCACTGCCTTGTCTGGGAGCATTAAGAAAACAAGGAGAGCTTTTTTTTATTTTAGAGTTAGGCTCACATTTGAAGGCAATTGTAAAACCAGGATTAATTGGTTCATCAGGAATTTATCATGGGCAACCACTCGCCTTTCATTTAGAACATTTATTAGTTGCTGATGATTTGGAAGAAAACAGCATAGATTTACTACGTTTTCGTTTGGGAGAACCCCGAGAAAACTTACTCACGTTTGCTGATATTAGTTCGGAGCATGATATCTATGGTCGGAAAGTATTAAACTCTGTTAAAGTGGGAGAGAGCTGGGAAACTATCTTTAAAAACCTACATGAAAATGGCCATGCGGCCATTAGTGAGTATGAGAAAGCTCAGAATATTTTCACAAAATCAAATAAAGAACGAAATGCTAATGCAGTAACTTTGAATACCTTAAGGTTTCTTCATCAGCAATTCCCAGGCTTTTCCGTGTTTAATGCAACTAAATATATTCCAATTATTGAGAACCAGCTCGAGCATTATGATTACTTTAATAAGGCTAGAAACGAGCTTCGCCAGTCGAGATCGTTGACCTCAGCAGATTCGGATGACCAGCCACGGGTTCAGCGTCGGCGTGCCGGCATAGAAAAATATATAGCCAAAAATAAATTTGATGAAGCTTTTACGAGTGCGTTACGACGACAGTTACGAGCCATTTTTATGAAATAACGTTATAGAGGATAGTATTGATGTCAAATTTTACAATTACGTATCTCTCAGAAAGACCCTCCGGTTTCCAACGGCAAAAAAAGGGTCAGCACTTCATTTATTTAGATGAATCCCAACAGCGCATTATAGACCCTGTTTCCTTGGAGCGTATCAAAAGCTTAGTCATTCCTCCCGCTTGGCAAAATGTCTGGATTTCGCCCGATCCGCGTACTCATTTACAAGCTACTGGTTACGATAGCAAAGGCCGTAAACAATATCGTTATCATCCTGAGTGGTCACAACATCAACAACAACACAAATTCGATAAGATGGTGTTTTTTGGTGAACAGTTACCCAATATTCGGGAAACCGTAGCTGGTCATTTGCGCGATTCGGGCTTGAGTAAGCAAAAGGTGATTGCCGCAATTGTGGCGTTGATGGAAACGACATTAATTCGAATTGGTAACGAAGAATATGCCCAACAAAATAAGTCATATGGCCTCACGACGCTGCGAGATAAACATGCCAAGATAAAATCCACCGAAATAGTCTTCGATTTCCGCGGTAAAAGTGGTGTTGATCACGTCATCACTGTTGATAATCCACGCTTAGTGAAAATTGTGAAAGCCAGCCAAGAAATTCCTGGTTATCAATTGTTTCAATATCTAGATGAAAATGGTCAGCACCACGCCATTCACTCAGGTGACGTCAATGACTACCTGCAGTCTCTAACGAATGCTGACATCACCGCTAAAGACTTCCGGACGTGGGGTGGCACGACGCTGGCCACGGAACAATTCCAAGCATGTGAGCCATGTGAGGAAGAAGCTCAATTGAAAAGAAATATAGTTCAAACAATTAAAGTGGTGGCTGAACGCTTAGGTAATCGTCCGGCAACTTGCCGCAAGTATTACGTCCATCCCCTAGTTCCGGAATCTTACCTAGCCGGCAAATTAATCACTGCTCTCCAAGAATATTTACACGACTACCCTACCCAGCCACGGTCAGCTCACCACCTTAAACCAATTGAGTTTGCGACGCTTGAGTTTATCAGGCGGCAGAAGTAGGTATATAAGTAATCACAGATACTAGAGTTTCCGCATGAAACTAGGTACAATACAACTCTTGCGGGTGTAGCTCAACGGTCAGAGCTCCAGTTTTCCAAACTGGTGACGAGGGTTCGACTCCCTTCACCCGCTCAGAGCTAAAGCACTGTCACCATCCTAAAAATCTAGATAATGGATACTCTTTTTCTAATAAAATTAGTGTTGGCTTTTCTTATTGGTGGGTCCTGGGTAATACTGGCCACATATTTAGCAGATAAACTAGGTCCTAAGATAGGTGGCCTTGTTACTGGCTTGCCTTCGACACTTTTGTTTGGGTTATTTTTTATTGGTTGGACGCAATCTCCTCAGGCAGCGATCGCCGCTACCTCGATTATTCCTTTAATTGGCGGCATTGGAAGCTTATTTCTAGCCATTTTTGTAGCATCTTTACCTTTGGGACTTATACGAGCTTTGTGTATTTCAATACTAAGTTGGGCAATACTGACCTTTATTGCATTGTCTGGGTCCTTTCACAACTATTTTTTAAGTTTTTTCAGTTATTTTCTTTTAACTTCACTGTCATTTTTTTACATGGAATATATTGTTGAGGTTAAAGTCGTGGAGGGGAAAAGGTTAACGTATTCCGCTTTGGCTGTAGCTTCACGAGGTTTACTGAGTGGTTTAATTATTGTTTTATCAATTGTTTTAGGAAAAGTTGGGGGACCAGTGCTAGGAGGTGTAATGGCTCTCTTCCCGGTGATGTTTACAAGTACTTTGACTATCGCTTATCTGTCTCATGGAGCTGAATTTTGTAAAAGCTTGGCAAAAAGTGCCATGTTAGCTTCTATCAGTATTATTGTTTATTCAGTTTCAGTAAGGTTGACGTATATACCTGTGGGAATATTCTTAGGTACTTTTATATCAACAATCATATCGATGATTACAGGTTACTTAATATTTAAGTTTCTTATTTCGCGATTTAACTAAAGAAGTTTAAATCCAATTCTTTTGAGTTGAAACCGGTATAATAAAAACATGTCCCTAACAGTAAAACTTGTCAAAGCCTTCACTCGTAATCAAGCTGAGGGTAATCCCGCAGGCGTGGTTTTAGATGCAAATAGTTTGACAGATGAGCAGATGCTTGAGATTTCTGCTCAGTTGGGTTTTTCGGAGTCAGCCTTTGTTCAGAAATCAGATCAGGCAGACTTTAAAGTCCGTTTTTTTACACCCACTCAGGAAGTTGATTTGTGTGGCCATGCTACGATTGCGACGTTTCATGCTTTGGTGGAAGCTAATGTAATTGATGTAGATGGTAAGGACAGTGTGACTATTATCCAAGAGTCAAAAGCGGGATTGTTATCAGTCACTGTTTATAAAGATGGGTTGATTGTAATGACTCAGCCACAGCCGGAATTCTTTCAAATTATAGATGATAATGACAAAGTGGCTTCTTTACTGGCACTAAAATCTGAAGACCTAGACTTGGCATATCCTACTCAAGCGGTTTCCACGGGTAGCCCCAAATTGATGATTCCCATTAAATCACGTGAGCAATTGTTTGCTATCCAACCTCAGCTTAAAGAGATTGCTGAATACTGCAAACAACATGGCGTCAAGGGTTTCTATCCTTTTACTACTGATCCTATCGATCATGATTCTGACTTTCATGCGCGGCAGTTCAATCCTTTAGCCGGTATTAATGAAGATCCCATTACTGGGGTTGCCGGCGGAGCGCTTGGTGCCTATGCTGTGCATCACCACCTTTCTAATAAGAATACATTTGTGATTGAGCAAGGTTATATAATGAACAAGCCGGGAAAGATTTACGTTGAGATTGATAATGAAGTAAGAGTGGGAGGTTATGCTGTGACATTTGGAACTAGTAATATCTAAATTTTATTATGAAACTCTATCGCTTTAGCCCTATTAGCAATCACTCACAATTAATGGCTGCTATTAAGCACATTCATGTGGAATGCTACAAACTTTGTCAGCAATCATTTGGTTATTACTTGCCTAATGCAGGCAATATAGGCGTGTTTTGTCATTATGATGAGGAATATGAAACATTAATTCAATTAAGAAAAGAGCTCACTGTGGCATCTGATAACTTCAATCAAAAGTATTTCCGTTTACACCAGCCAATCATCATTCCAGCCGAGGGAGATATGCCAGAGACAAGCTATACCTATTTGTATATTCGCAAACCTGACCCTTATCGTCACCACGTGGGTGATGTAGATTTTTACTTAGAGCCTGAAGAATATAAGCACCTTAAAGATGAATTATCAAAGGGAAAAAAGATGAGTGGGGCTCGTGTTTTTGATCGGACAGATTTGGATATGATAGAACTCTATAACCCTGATAGTGATGTTTTAGCGTATGTAAGCACCAATCTTATGACTGAGTTAGTAAGAGTCAAACGCTCTGATGCTACTAAATTATAATTTGTCATGATGACCACTGAACTGTACACATTTTTATTTGAGGCTTTTACCATTGTAAGTGTGTCTACTTTGCTGGCGATAAAGTTTAAATTTCTTCCTCTTAAGTTTAGCTACACTTGTCTCATATTTTTGGTGATTTTATCAGCGGCTTTGACTTGGTATTCACAACCAACCTGGCGTGAACTAGGCATGATGATGCCTTCTCTCACAGAGATAGGTATCTATATGCTGATGACAGTTATCTGTGGCTTGGTGATACTGTACTTAAATAAACATTTTTATCATGGCAAACCTGCCAATATTTTTATCGGAGGGCAAGCGCTGATCGTTTTTTACGCGATTATTTCTGCTCCTGCCCAAGAATTTTTATTTAGAAGTTTTGTATATTATTCTTTAGCTGAGAGTCAGGCTTTAAGTTTTATTTCTATGGTGGGAGTTTCTACGGCCTTGTTTTGGATTGCCCACTTAGTATTTGATGATCTCAATTTGATGCAAGGGACATTTTTTATGGGATTAATTTGGAGCGTGATATACTTTTTCATTCCCAACCTACCACTCGTTTCCCTTTCGCATGCGGTGATTGGTGTTTTGGCCTTTCAACAAGGGATTATTACACGTCGGTCCATATTAGGTGATGTTATATAGGCTATACTACCTGTAATGCTCCACCGCGTTCGCTTTCAGTCACGATTAACCAAATTACAACTGGCATTAGCGATTCCGCCGCTTATTATCTTGGGAGTTATTGCTTGGTTTATTTTTGCTTATATAACTGAAGGTCCTCCCACTTTTTTCCCGTTAAATAATTCTCAAGCCGAATATCGAATTACTCAGTCTTGTCCGAGTCTGCAAGGTATGGATGTGCCGAGTAGTTTCAACGATTATGGCTTTTGTGTGGAGTATAAGGGAACCGGTGTACTCATGGATGAAGATAGGGATAAAAGAGGTTTTTTTCGCATCACTGTGGGTAAAAGTCAGGTAGATTTAGAACCAATCAACGGTAAAAAGGTCAAAAATATCCGTGGGAAATTTACGTATAGACGACAGCAGTGTATTCAAGATAGTTGCTACGGTGATTTTGGTCCGGCAGCTGTCTTAGATATTTATAGTTTAGAGTTAGCGGAATAAGACTGAAGATACTGGTGGGCTTTGAGTAGTTCATCTGCCGTTACATCTCTCATGAAGTCTTTATATTTTTCCTGACATGTGGGTAAAGCAACCAATAAGTTAGTGATATTGTTGGCCATCATTAAGCGAGTAGTAGGATAGTGGAGAAGCTGCACGACTTGGTAAATTCTCTCATTTAAAGCGTGTCCGTATTTTCTGCCTTGATTGGTATCTAAATCACCTTTAAGGATTCCCTCACCCATCCACATTAGCCTACCCATGTTCACATACTCCAGCTTGTCAGCGTCAAAAAGTACTTTGGCTTCATCATCATCAGAGTGCTGATCATGAAAAGAATGAGTATTTATCAACTGTTTAACTGCCTCAATATAGTCTTCAGGGTAACCAGCTCCGACCATGGTGGAGGTAAGAATTTTATGTTCAGTAGATCCACGCTCATAATCGTGCCACCAGCAAGCTATCTCTAGTTTATCCACATCTAGGTTTAGACCTTCTTGTAGCATGATTATCAAAATGTTTTCCCATACTTTATAATGATGAAAGATATCGTGAGCAATATCAAAAGGTTTTTCTAAAAGTTTAGTTTTTGCTGTATTTATAACTACTTCTTTTTGCATACAACTATTATAAACTACCGAGCTATGAGCCATGACAAAAATTCTCGATGTAGTAACAAAAATCATATTAGTCACAGCTCTCATTTTCCCGGCTCTCCTCTTACAAGTAGCCGCTCAGTCTCCTTGGGTTTTGAGTTTACAAGCTTCAGTCCAATCCTATTGGCCACTCTATATTTTGGCCATTTTAAGCTTGAAGATTTTTAGCATTATTTATGCACCTCTTCCGGGGTCGGCATTTACTTTGGCGGCGCTCCCTTTTTTAGGTTGGAAAACTGCCTACGCCTTAGACATTGTGGGAGGTACCATCGGAGTCAGTATTGTCTTTTTCTTAGGTAGAAAATACGGGTATACGCTGATCAAAAAAATAATTGGTGAAGCTGTGGCGGATAAAGTTCGGTCAATTAAACTAAAGGATCGCAACCAAGTCGAAGCCTCAATCTTTTTAAGATTTGCTTTGGGAGGCATGTTGTCAGACGGGTTGGCATGGGGAGCCAGTTTAATTGGTTTTAAGTATATGCCCTTTATCACCGGTTACTTTTTGTCGCATTTGGTGACTACGTTACCAGTCTTTTATTTTTTAGGTGCTGCCATTTCTTTTAACTCTTGGATAATTTTTGCCAGCGCCGCTGTAGTGGCGTGGATGGTGGTATATACATTTAAGGGGCGTTATTTTGAATAGTATGCTATTCTGAGTAACACAAGGAAATAGAATAATTATGATTAATGCAGAGTCAGCGGCAGGCAAATTACCACCGTTAAACTTAAAGCCTTTACCTGAAAATTCTGAGGCACTCAAACTCTATAAAGAGTTATTGGCAAATGAGTTAAGTGGCGTTGAGATCTCATGGGTGACTGCAGAAGATTGGTACGCATTCGTATATGCTGCATATCAAGGCAAGGTTATTGATTTGCTTAAATCTGAGTGGAAAGATTTATTTGTTGTTTGTTTTGGTGGGATTCATCGCTCTCGACATATTTCAAACTTTTTAGAAGAGCTGGGTTTTAATTTTGCCAGTAATTTATGTTTAAGAGGTTACGATTTGCAGAATTTAGCCGACCATATTAAAGCAGGAGATTTAAAAGATGGAGTAGTAATTCCTGCAACTATTGAAGCTCCTGTGGGAACTTTGTTAATGTGCATCAATACTAAGCGCAATCAATCTGAGTTAGAAAATATTAGTATTTTATTAAGTGCTTTAATGGGTTTACAAAGAAAAAATAAGGGTGAAAGCGTTCGTTTAAAAGTAATGCTAATTGATGGCTCAGAAAGTGACACTGGTGGGTTGCGTCAGCACTATCTGAGTTTGATCGATTAAATTTTTTTGTAACACAAACACCTCCCAAACGGGAGGTGTTTTAGCTTCTGTCCAGCTCTGTGGTCAAATTTTAGATGCTTTATTTAGCGGTTGCTTTGACCTGCAACTTGCGTGGTTTGCTTGCTTCGGCTTTTTTGAAGGTGATGGTGACGACTCCATCGGTGACGGTGGCTTGCGGTTCGTGATTGAAATCAAGCATTCCGGGAACAGCAATCTTGTATGAATAGTTCCATGAAGATTTGCTGTAGTGTTTCTTTTGTTTATCACTTTTTTCTTCTTCGGCCTCTGCTTTGATCCATAACACGCCTTTTTCGAAGGTGATATCTACCTTGTCCGCAGCAACGCCGGCGACATTGGCTTTGACCACCACTTCATCATCAGTCTCGTAGACGTCTAAGTTATGACTGGCAGTATTGAGATCAGAAAAGAAATCATCATCCCAAATATTGGGCCAGCGGTTAAGCGTAGATACCAAAGGGTTTAAGCGTACTAGTGACATGTGTATCCTTTCTACCTGTGCCTTTCCAGGCTAAAGCAGGTTTAAATTAGCAGTTTATTTAGTCGACTGCCAGAATTATACACCATTGTTAGCAGTCTTTGTCAATAGCTGCTAATCACCTAGTTTTAAGCTTGTGATTTAGCTGTCACTGTCCCATACTAAATGCATGATTATCTTGGTAACATTTGCTTTTTTAGCTGGTGTGGTCACTATTTTATCGCCGTGTATTTTGCCTGTTTTACCAATTATTCTCTCCGGATCAGTGGGTGATGGGCATCGCCGACCCCTCGGAATTGTAGCGGGATTTGTACTGAGTTTTACTTTTCTTACCCTTGCGCTGTCTAGTTTGGTAAAAGCGACTGGTGTTTCTCCTGACTGGTTGCGGTTATTGGCGGTAGGGGTAATTGCAGTCTTTGGGGTGGCATTGTTATTGCCTCAGGTGCAAGTAGTGATGGAAAAACTTTTTTCGCGGTTAAGCACTTTGCTCCCAAGGCAGAATACACAAGATGGCTTCATAGCTGGGATGATTGTGGGAGTCAGTTTAGGTATTTTGTGGGCCCCGTGTGTAGGGCCAATCTTAGCAGCGGTGATTACTTTAGCATTGACGAGTGAGGTGACATTCTTAGCAGTGATCATTACTCTAGCCTATGCGCTCGGGACTGGTTTACCCATGTTGGCAATTACTTATGGTGGCCGAGCTTTATTACAACGTGTGCCTTGGCTGCTGAGGAATACGGCGCGAATTCAAAAAGGTTTTGGAGTGGTGATGATTGCGATCGCGGTAGCTCTTTTTATGAACTGGGATCGACAGTTCCAAACCTGGGTACTGAGTACTTTTCCTGGCTATGGAGTAGGTTTAACTCGTTTTGAAGCTACGCCACAAGTGGAAGAGCAACTGCGACGCTTAGATGGAACTCAAGCTCCTGACCAAACAGGGGATCAATTTGGCTTTCGTCTGCCACAGAGTTTGAGCCAGCCAGGAAAACCAGCTCCTGATGTGACTGAAGGTGGCTCATGGTTAAACTCCGCTCCATTGAGTTTAGCTGAGTTAAAAGGTAAGGTCGTTTTAATTGATTTTTGGACATACTCTTGTATCAACTGTATTCGGACGCTGCCCTACTTGCGTGGTTGGCATGAAAAGTATGCCGATCAAGGTTTAGTGATTATCGGTGTGCACACACCTGAATTTGAGTTTGAGAAAAAAACTACCAATGTGGAGATGGCGATTGCGGACTTTGAGCTCAAATACCCCGTGGTTCAAGATAATGAGTTTAAAATTTGGAAGGCGTATGAAAACCGCTTTTGGCCAGCTAAGTATTTAATTGATGCTCAAGGAAACATCCGTTACTTTCACTCCGGTGAAGGAGCTTATGATGAGACTGAGGCAGCAATTCAGTTTCTATTAAAAGAAGCAGGTTCAAGCTCAGTTTCCAATTCGCTTACTGAAAGTGCCGAGCCTTCATTTCACAGATATCAAACACCAGAGACTTATCTAGGCTATGTCCGCCACCAATTTTTTGCGAATAGTTTTGATTTAAAAAAAGATGGGGTCAAAGGATATCAGGCTGTGCCGCTGGATACGCATTACTGGACCCTTGATGGTCAATGGCGCATCACGCGCGAATACACCGAGCCGGTCCAAGCTCCTGCTACCTTGCGTCTACAGTTTACCGGTAAAGAAGTCTATTTAGTGATGGGGGCAGATCATCCAACTGAGTTCTTAGTGAAGGTGAACGGACAGTTACAATTTTTGGGTGAAGACGTGAGCCCCGATGGAAAAGGTAGCGTAGCTGAGCACCGCTTATATAAACTAGTTAAATCACCTGAATTACTGGAAAATGCTACCCTCGAGTTAGTACTCAGTCCTGGTATTAAAGCCTTTGCATTTACGTTTGGGAGTTAGCAGGTGGAGTAAGTAAATTTTTAATCAATTGAGTGGCTTCGCTTAACTCAGCTTTGGTAAATAAACCGGCGAGGATCAAGGGCTGTGAGCGGTCATTATTAATTGTTTTTAACTCAGCTTGAATTTCTGGCACGTGATAGGCCGTGAGGACAATGACGGGAATGTCTAGCTGTTGTTGTTGGAGTTCGTTCAAAATTAAAATCCCAATCATTTCTAGAGAGCTTTGCCACTCACAGAGAATGATATCGAGCTGGGGGTTTAAATACGGCTGGGCTTCATTAAACGTACTGACAATGATGAGTTCTAACTGCTCAAACTTGCGCTGGAGAGTTACCTGAATTAACTCAGCATTCAGTAAATTAGTTTCGATCAATAAAATTTGAGGTGGTTTTTCTAGAGGAGGTGTCATAAATACGCACTATAATCCGGATAAATTAAAAAAAAATTAAAAGATCCTGACTTGGTGAAGCTTGGTCAGCGTGAGACAATAAAGCTATGGCACTTCCCTACCATCGTGGCACCGTAACAAATATTGTTGAGCAAAATGCTTTACCAAGTGACGACCAGGTTTTTTATACCCAAGTTATTGAAGTTAAATTAGAGGGCAAAGATACCAGCGTGCGTATTGCGGTTGGATCTGAGTTTCAACCTTTAAATGCTTCGCAATTATTGGCCCCTGGTGCGCAGATTATTGTCACCCAGCAAAGTGTGGATGAGGGGCAGACTGAGTACGTGGTGGCTGACGTCTTTCGCCTACCCATCTTAGCTTGGTTAGGGATGGGTTTTTTCTTGTTAGTGATCGTAGTAGCCCGTTGGCAGGGTTTATTATCGATCATTGGTATGGCCATTAGTTTAGCCATTTTGTCATTATTTATTGTGCCACAGATTTTAAGTGGCGTGAATCCAACTCTAGTTAGTGTAATAGGAGCAGGGGCGATTGCCACGATTACCATTTATTTATCTCATGGTTTTAATTGGCACTCGCACTTGGCGCTGGTTTCAATGCTGAGCACCTTACTCTCGGTGGCGATTTTGTCGGCAGTGGCAGTTAGGTTTGGTCAATTTGCCGGTCTGGGTAGCGAAGAAGCCTACTTTTTGCAATTTGGCGATACAGCCAAGATTAATTTACAAGGTTTATTGCTGGGAGGAATTTTACTAGGGACTCTGGGTATTTTAGATGATATTTGTATTGCTCAAATTTCCACTGTTTTTCAACTTAAAGCCGTGAATAGTAAGCTGAGATTTGAAGAGCTGTATGCGCGGGGTTTATCGGTTGGCAAAGATCATGTGGCCTCACTAGTTAATACTTTAGTCTTGGCTTATGCAGGAGCCAACTTACCATTATTCATTCTCTTCACTATTAATAAAGATATCCCTTTTTGGGTTACTTTAAATAATGAAATTATTGCTGAAGAAGTAGTCAGAACATTGGTAGGCTCAATTGGGTTAGTGTTAGCGGTGCCAATTGCGACCGGTTTGGCGGCTTATGCAGCTGAGAAGTTAGAGTTAAAAAAGTTGATGGGTGCTCGAAGCGGACATCAGCATGATCACTCTCATTAGAGTATTAGTTTAACCCAATTGCCTTCTTTAACCTCATCACTTGCTCATCGGTTAGTTTTTGAAACCGTTTGCCATGCAGGTCTTTGAGAGTCAGCGGGCCCATTTGCAGACGGATTAAGCGCACAGTGTCATACCCAGCGCGTTCCAGCATGCGGCGGACCTGGTGTTGTTTACCTTCATGAATTTTGATTTCCAGCCAGGCGCCTTCATCAACCACGTTCACTAGCTCCACTTCAGCGGGCTTAGTAAAGGTACTACCGAGTTTGACGCCGCGACGGATAAAATCCAAGGCTTTTTCGGTGGGTTCAGCATTAATTAAGACTTTATAGAGTTTATCAATCTCAAAGCGGGGGTGGGTCATCCGGTAAGCTAAGTCACCATCATTGGTGAGTAACATCAGGCCTTCACTGTCTTTATCGAGCCGGCCCACGGGGTACAAGCGTTCCTTGCTCGCTGGAATAAGAGATAAGACCGTTTTACGCCCCAGCTCATCATCGGCAGTAGAAATATAGCCAATCGGTTTGTTGACGAGGTAGTATGTCAACGGTTCAGTTTGGCGTTGAGAGACGTTTTTGCCATCGACTTCAATTTTGTCTTGGCCGGGAGTGACGCGATCCCCCACCGTGGCGCGCTGGTTGTTTACCCACACTCGTCCCTGGGCAATCATTTCCTCAGCTTTGCGGCGTGAAGCCAGTCCAAGATGAGCTAAATAGGCATGAAGTTTGGGTTGGTTATTCATAATAAGCCTGTCGACTTGAGATAAATCTCAAGATGAGATAGGATAACTCTTCGGTATGTTAAACCAACGAGTTACTGACCATCTACAAAATGTTCTCCATCATTTATACATTAATCCTCTGGAAAAATGTAATCTGAAGTGCAAAATCTGTTATACACGTAAAACTAGCCCTATTTTACCAAATGCAACCATTCTTGACTTCGTGAATCGTTATCAAGCAGTGGAAAAGGTAGAAACTATCACTTTTTGTGGGGGAGAAGTTTTTGCTTTAGTCAGTTTTCCTGAGCTTGTGAACACTTTAGTTGATCAAAGTATCTTTGTCCAAGTTATCACTAATGGGACTCTTGATCAGCTGGATAAGCTTCGGCAGCCTAACTTTATTAACCTGATTGTTTCTTTGGATGGCGTAGAGAGTTATCACGATGCGAATCGGGGAGAAGGTAATTTCCGCAAAAGTCTTGAGTTTATGAAAAAAGCCCACCGGCTGGGTTTTCACTTAGAAGTTTTTTCAATTTTGACCAAACAAAGTTTAGCCAACATTGACGCTTTTGAAGCCAGTTTAAAAAAAGAGCTAGGATTTTTACCCACCATCACCTACCATCCGCGTAAACCACCGGCTTATCTAATGCACCACCCTGTCTCTAATATCGTGGGTGAAACAAATGGGTTTGATTTTTTAACCCCTGATGAAATGGTAGACGTGATTAAAACGCGCAATGTTTTTCCTCCCAAAGAGTTAGGGTGCTATCAAATTGCAGTCATGTCTGACGGCAAAGTTTTTGGGTGTTGTGAAGGCGTCACCTCACTGGGCAGTATTGAAGAAAATCCGCAGTTGTTGGTCGATAAACTTACTGCTCGGGTCAAAACCTGGTCCCTAACTAATACCTTTAAAAATTGTTTAGGCTGCAGTCAACCAGAATTTATGTGTGGGATTAAACAATATTTACAATTACTGGAAGCTTAAATGTCTAAGCCAAATTTACAACCAGTTTTTATTCGTGAAGTAGTCATTAAGGCCATCCGCACTTTTTTTGATCAACGACAGTTCCACGAAGTGATTACGCCCACTTTCAATGTAGCAATTCCTTTAGAACCCAATATCTTTTCATTTTCTTCCACTTGGAAGCCACTCGGTGAAGAGCGAACATTTTATTTATCAACCTCACCGGAAAGCGGCCTCAAAAAAATGTTAGCCCAAGGTAGTGGTAATTGTTATGCGATTGGTAAGTGTTTTAGGAATATGGAAGGGGCCGGTTCGCGACACAATCCCGAGTTTTTAATGCTGGAGTGGTACCGTGAGGATGCTGTGTATACAGACATCATGGCAGATGTGGAAGAGTTGTTGCGATTTGTGAAGCTCCGGGTGGCTGAGTATATACAAGATGATTCTCAGCTGACTTTATTACTGGAAGAAACCATCATTGATTTCGAAAAAAAATGGCCGGTCCTATCTATGGAGCAGTTGTTTTCTCAACATGCACACCTTGATATGAAAAGTATTTTAGAAGATGAGTCGCTCCAAACGCTAATGCAGCAACGAGGTTATCATGTAGAGAATGCCACCTGGAGTCAACTTTTTGACCAACTTTTCTTAAATGAAGTAGAGCCTTACTTACCTACTCAGCCTTTCTTTTTGGTAGATTTTCCTCGTCGTCTCTCTCCCCTCTGCAAAGTAAATGCTGCCAAACCTTATTTGGCTGAGCGTTTCGAGGCTTTTATCAATGGTATTGAAATTGCCAACGGTAACAATGAAAACTTGGATGTAGAAGCTATTCAAACTAGTTTCGAAAATGAGGCTCAAGCTCGGCAAAAACAAGGGTTAGCTACACATCCCTATGATCAAAGTTTTCTCACTGCCTTACGCTTGATGCGTGAGCGTGGCACATCATATGCTGGGATAGGGATGGGAATTGACCGGATTGCGATGATGATGGCTGGAGTGAATAATTTATCCGATGTCGAGCCATTTAGTATTCAGAATCAACTCGCCGCACTCACCTCACTTTAATACATATTTTCCGCATCTTGCAGTAAATCTTGATTTACCAAATAATTACTCAGATATAACTATGGGAGAATGTATGTTTGAAACATATAGTTTAGTGATGGCATTTGTAGCAGCTCTCGCCAGTTTTACAGTTGGCATGGTGTGGTACTCACCTGTGTTGTTTGGGAACATGTGGATGAAGTTAATGAAAGTTACTGCTAAGGATATGGCTAAAGCCAAAGCCCGCGGCATGGCTGGAATTATGGGCAGTAGTTTTGCCGCTACTCTTTTACAAGCCTTAATTTTAGTCTGGTTTTCGCAAACCTTTTTGATGGGCGGCGTACGACCCACAGCTATGTTTGCCTTCTTAGCTTGGTTAGGGTTTATCGTTCCTACTCAAATCACCCAAGTCATTTACGAAAACAAATCATGGAGTTTGTTTTTCTTAAGTACGGGTTACCAGGTGGCTCAGCTATTAGCTATGGCAGTAGTGATTGGAATGATGCGCTAAACAAGCCGCTTTAAGTAAAGCTGAGTTGTTGGTTATCTTCCCCACTTTCGAGTTGGAGTTGTTTGATTTCAGGTAATGAAGCGCCCATGATGCCTTGCATATCACCATACATGCCAAAGGTGCTGTCAAGGACTTGGCGAATATTCATCTCTTGGCGTTTCCACTTAGTTTGGAACCAACGTTTTTCTTTTTCCAAATCTTGTTGCATATTACTGAAGGCATCAACAATAGCTTCGACGCGTTGCTTGAACTCTGTGCCGGTTAAGTATTGGTACAAGACTTCCATTTTTTCATTTTTGCCCACTGCAGATAATTTAGTAGTGTGAACTTGATTAAGCTGCAGACGTAAAGCTTGGGCCAATGCTGTACAAATCGGCCGCGTGGCAATCCAGATGCCTTTTTGATAAATGAATGATTTATCTTTCATTGCCGGGGGAACATTAATGGACACTAACACGGCTAAATCAGCTTTGCTATTGCGTTGGTCTTCGCGAAGTTTATCAATCCATTTATCTGACCACTGAGCATTTTTGAGCTCCCATAAAATACTACCGCAGACTTTACCCTGCCGGTCTTTGACAATTTGTAGAACGTCAGCGCCCCGGACCCCTTTGGCTACCGGTTGAATTTCATCCATCGGAAACTCGGTGCGCAGTAAGTTTTCCAACTCCAGCTCTAAGACTTCACCTTGGGTTTGTTGCGAACCTTGTTGAAGTTTACGGCGCATATCTTCATTGGCTTTAAGGGCGTCATTGAGTTGTTTTTGCATTTCCAACATCTTTAATTCTTGAATCTCAACCGCTTTTTTCTCGGCTTCTTCTTTAATTTTGGCGCGTTCCATATCGAGTTGGCGTTGTTTTTCGAGTTCGAAGGCTTTTTTGTCGTCTTCAAGTTGATTCTTTTGTTTGCGCAGATCAAGCTCGAGTTGGCGAGCTTCATCAAGTTTTTTATTGCGATCATCAAGTTGCTGTTTGAGGAGCGTTAATTCTTTCGAGACAGATTCAGTAGCCTCACTCTTGGCTTGTTCCTGAGTTTTTTTGAGTTCAGTCTCGAGTTGCTTTTTGAAGGCTTGCTCGGCGGCTTGTTTTTCAGCGGCGAGTTGAGTGATGAGCTTGGCTTCGGCTTCAGCTTGGACTTTAGCGAGCTGAGCAGCAGTAGCTTGCTTACTTTTGGTCAGCTCTTCGTCTTTTTTGGCTAACTGGGCTTGGTATTGTTCCTCGAGTTTAGCGCTAATTTGATGGCTAAGTGCTTCATCGACTGAGATAGGTTTTTGACAGTGGGGGCAAATGATGGTGGGTGCGGGCATGTCTCAATTATAGTCATTTGGGCGCCGCAGAAAAGTAGATATTTGTGTTTTATTTGGGTACAAACTGGAGACAACTTATTAAGACTAGAACTTTCACCCGAGTAAGTCAATTGTTGAAGACATATTAAAAAAGGATTAAAAATTTGGGAGGAGGAAAAGGATATGGGTAGATTAATAGGATCAGAAAGCGAACCAAGTATTGAAGCAGATATTCAAGCTAGAATGGCCAGTGCATATTTGAACCAACGTCTTACCCCGGTTCAACTACAACGCCAATTGGCTGAACAACGAGCGTTTGTTGCTCAACAGCAAGCAAGAGAAGAACAAGCTGCTGAAACGCTGATTGATGCCCATATGGAACAAAAATTGCAAGACTTATCAAGATCACTGGGGTTGGAAGTAGACATCCTTAAACAAGCCCTATGTCCCAAAGATGAATTTAATCTAGAGAGTGAAAGCAGATTGTTGTTACTTAAAGCCTCGCTTAAAAGATTGGCCATAACCTTTAGTAATGAAATCGTTGGAGAAATTACCACGGACTGGGTAACTGATGAAGGTGAGTTAGTGGTTCCTGAAGAATTACAGTACCACTACTATGTTGTATTGAAAATTCGTAACACAGGCTAAGATATCTCTGTGGATGGTGAAACTTCCCACTGCACATTTTAAGCACTAAATGGTGCTGTTTTGGTGCCAATTTGGGTCATCTTAAATAAGAGCTCCTTAGCGTGTACTTCTCGCTCTACTTTAAATCAACTTTTGCTCTCTGAGGCTGGTCCAGCCGCGGCGACTGACGATGACGTGGTCAATGATGGGGATGTCGAGTAAATCACCGGCATCAATGAGCTTTTCAGTGGCTTGAATGTCATCTAAAGACGGCTCTGTGTCTTGTGAAGGATGATTGTGAGCCAAAATAATGCACGCCGCTCGGTGACGCAAAGCCGGTGCAAACACTTCACGGGAGTGGACGATACCACTTGTAAGTGTACCGACAGTTAATGTCTCTTGAGCAATCAACTGGCTGCGGGCATCCAAGTAAAAAGCCACCAAATGCTCTTGTTTCTTAGCAAGTAAGTTTTGACAGAGCTGATAAATATCTTTAGGAGCACTGATTCTGACCTGATGATCATAATTGATAATCAACCGCCCAATTTCGAAGGCCGCCATTAAGTTGGATGCTCTCGAAGGTCCAATCCCCTTAATTTCTGAGAGTTCGGTGAGGCTTAATTTACTCAATTGTTCCAACGTATAGGTCCGTAAAATGCGTTGAGCGACTTCGACGGCACTTTTGCCATGGTAACCCGTACGGAGAATTAACGCGAAGACTTCAGCCGAGGTCAAACCGGTAATGCCTTTTTCGATTAGCTTTTCTCGGGGACGTGAATGAGTGGGTAGATCACTGATTTTCATAGGATGAGTAATTAAGTAATTTATAAATTTTAAATATCTTTACATTCAAGATTCTGGTTAAGAAGACTCTTGATCAAAGTGTTGATTCCTTTGGTCAGGCCTTGATATTTGAGAATTAAGTCTTTTACTTCACCATCATTGCAATATTTGAGACTGTGAATTAGTAGGAGGTGATTTTGCACTTCGTATGCTGATCCTCTCGATGTATACAAGAACCTAATACGGTCTTTAGTATGTTTACGGCCGAAACTTTCAGCAATATTAGCACTGACTGAGTTAACAGCTCTTTTTAATTGACTCTCTAAAGTGAACTTTTCTTTTATAGGCAGTTTGTCGCATAAATAATAAATTTCTAAAGCTAAACTATGAGAGCTTTTCCAAATTCTTAAGTTAGTAAAATGATTGATCATATTCTCCTTCTTAGTTACTTAATTACTGAATTACTCAGTTACTTTACTCTTTAATTCTTTACTCAACCGTAGTGCGCCGAAATCTGGTACAATAACCGAATGCCTTTTTCTCAAAATAACCTTCGTAATATCGCTATCATTGCTCACGTGGACCACGGTAAGACTACCTTAGTCGATGGTCTACTCAAGCAAGCCAACGTTTTTGCGGCTCATCAAAGTGAGATGCAACAAACCACCATTTTGGACATGAATGATTTAGAGCGCGAACGTGGCGTGACGATCTTGGCTAAAAACACCGCTGTGATTTGGGGTGAGTACAAAATTAATATTTTGGATACTCCTGGTCACGCCGATTTTAGTGGTGAGGTCGAACGCGTGTTGAATATGGCTGACGGTTGTTTGCTCTTAGTTGACGCCTCTGAAGGTGTGTTATCTCAAACACGTTATGTGTTGCGCCTAGCTATCGAGCAAGGTTTAAAACCAATTGTGGTGATTAATAAAGTTGATCGTAAAGACCAACGCGTGACTGAAGTATTAGAAGAAATTAATGATTTATTTTTAGACGTCGTCAACGATGAGTCCCAGCTCGATTTCCCGGTTATTTATGCCGTGGGTCGCGAAGGTGTGGCCGGTTTCACTACCGAGCCAACTCCCGATCATGCGTTGCGGATCACTGACAGTGAGACTTTGAAGCCGCTTTTTACGACCATTATCGATAAGATTCCCGCCCCCGCTGGCGCTATTGAGGGTGGTTTCCAAATGCAAATCACCAGCTTAGATGCCGATGACTATAAAGGTAAATACGTGATTGGTCGTATTCGGCGTGGTAAAGTCAAAAAAGGCGAGGTACTCTCGATCGTGCGTGATGATGCTAAAGTCGGTCAATCTAAAGTGGAGTACTTGTTTACCTATAAAGGTTTAGGTAAAGAAGAAGTGGCTGAAGCGAGTGTCGGTGACATTATTGCTTTAACTGGCTTTCAAGCTCATATTGGCGATACTTTAACCACCTTAGGTAAGGAAGAGGGTTTAGGTGCTTTATCAATTTCTGAGCCCACAGTCCAAATGCAGTTTTCGGTCTCTAACTCCCCTTTTGTGGGTCGCGAGGGTCAATTTTCTACTTCTCGTCAAATTTTAGAACGCCTCACCAAAGAACTTGAAACTAATGTCGGTTTGCGCGTTGCCCCAGGTGCCACAGCTGATGGGTTTATTGTATCTGGCCGTGGCGAGCTGCATCTCTCCATCTTAATCGAGACTATGCGTCGTGAAGGCTATGAGTTTTCTGTGTCACGCCCGGAAGTTATTTTCAAAACCGTGGATGGTGTCACTCAAGAACCTTGGGAATTAATTACGATTGAAGTTCCTGAGCAATATGTGGGGGTGGTGACCACCGAGATGGGTCAACGCAAAGCAGTCTTTAAAGGGATGAAACCACAAAAGACTGGTACGCGTATGGAATATGAAATCGCTACGCGTCACCTAATCGGCTTCCGCAGCGATTTTCAAACCAAAACATCAGGCATGGGCATTGTCCATTCGTTGCCACTGGGCTACAAACCCAAGGGTGAAGACATTCCTTGGTTACGCGAAGGAGTGATCATTGCAGCCGAAACGGGCCCAGCTTTAGCCTATGGTCTCCAAAAAGCTCAAGAGCGCGGCATGACCTTTGTTGATCCGGGTACCGAAGTGTATGCCGGTATGATTGTAGGTCAAAATGCTAAAAAAGAAGATTTAGTGATGAATGTGACGCGCGGTAAAAAATTAACTAACATGCGTGCGGCTTCAGCTGATGCTACTGTCCGGATGACGCCACCAGTTAAAATGTCACTCGAACAAATGCTAACCTTTTTGGCCCCTGATGAGCTCTTAGAGGTTACGCCCGAGAGCATGCGCTTACGCAAGCGCGATTTAAAAGTTGCTAATCGCTAAGCCGCTGACTTTCCTGTCGTAATTTATCTAAGACGGCTTCTTTATGGGAGCCTTCTAACCATCGTGGCTGACCATACTCTTCAATATAAACTGGCAAAAACTCAGCGTCGATTAAGTGGTGATCATAAAAGTGGTACTTACCGACAATTCCCGTCCGTGTTTCTTCTGACCACATTTGATCAAACACAAAGTTCCCGTGACTATAGGTAATTAGTTTACCTTTATAAAACTCTACTGGTTGGAACCAGTGTGGATGATTGCCAATGATAATGTCAGCACCCTCATCAATGGCAAGCCGTGCCAACCGTTTTTGATTGGAGCTGGGTTGATGGGTATACTCTATACCCCAGTGGAATTGAACGATTACTATGTCAGCTTGTTGGCGTGCGGCTTTGATTTCTTGTTGAATCAACTCATCTTTGGCTAGGTTAATACCTGGTTGAATGTCAACTTCGTTATACCCAAGGAAAGCAAAGGTGCGGCCCTCTTTAGTAAGATAAACTGGCCCGTGAACGCCACTGACCAATAGATTATTTTTTTCTAGTTCAGCTACGGTTTCCTCCACGCCTTCTGCATCATGATTGCCAGCATGATTATTAGCTAAGTTGACCACATCTACACCGGCAAACAACAAGCCCTCAATATTACGAAAATCACCACAGAAAATCATCCCAGTGACGGTTACCGGACAAGCTGAAACAAGTGGTGTTTCTAGGTTGATGTAGGTGATATCTGCTTGCTGAAGTTTGTCAGCCGTTTTGACAAAGGGCCATGTAAAGTCTTGGTCGCGCACCGTACGGGCGTTGACTGAGCGGGCGGTCAGGACGTCACCAGTGGTGAGTAAGGTGGTGACCCGCTCAGCGCTTAAGGTAGTAGTCCAAGTAACGTCATTATCAAGTAACTGAGCTAATGAAGGTGGCTGGGGAGCAAAGGTCTCAGGGACAATGGGGGTTAGAGAAGCAACTGGTGCCAAAGCTGAAAAGTCTAAAGGAATAGGTTGAGAGTCATAAAAGCGCCAGCTCACACTAAGTAAGCCCAGAACAACGATAAGACCGGCTATTCCTATTAGCCAAAACTGAAACTTCATGCCGCTATTCTAGCACTTCAGCATCGACGACCGTGGGTGCCTTATGCTTTTGAAGGGCGGCGTATTTTTCGAGCAGTTCTAAGTTGCGCAAGTTGGACTTGAAAAAAATATCACCGACATCACCTACTAAAGGAATTGCCCCGACCATAAAATCAACCATACTGTTCATGACCATTTTGCCAATGACATGCTGGGGCAACTTCATTTTTTGGGCGATCCAAATAAAATAAGCGGAGAGCATCACACCGATTACATCACCTCCGATAGGAAAAAAGCCTAACACGGCATCAAGGCCAATTTTAATACCGCCAATTTCAAAACTATTATCAAGCAGTTTAGCTAGAGACCGAGCAAATTTGAGGTGTTGTTCCATAGTATTAGTTTCCCAAATCCCTACCGGAGAAGCATCATGATTTCATCACAATTCCATAAGAAAAAGCCGGTTTTACGTGGTAAAACTAACTTTTTTAAGGTGAGCAGAGATCAACAACGTTACCGTGATACGCCAAAATCTGTGAGCTTACGCTACAGATTTGCTGACGTTGATGGGAAGCGCTGAAGCTCAACAATTGAGATTTTAAGATGGTTTCGACAAAATCTGCTGGACTCTCTTCGCGGACAACTTGATAGCGGCCCTCAGGTAAATGAGCGCCTTTAGCGACGTGTTCATACGCTGTTTCACGGTTAGCTACTTGATCAATTAATTTCAGTTGCAGCGCAGAACTAGGGTCATAAATCAAAGCTTTAATAGTGTTTTTGATGTGATTGGCTTCTATTTTACGATGAGAAGCCACGTGAGTTACAAAACCTTCATATTCATTGTTGACGGCCTGCTGCAAATTGCGGACTTCAGTTTCACTCATTTTTCGATACGGATTACCTAAGTCTTTATGTTCACCGGCCGTGATGTAAAAGGTTTCAATACCTTGTTGTGTGACTACTCCCCCACCGAGTATGCCGGCATTTTCACTGGTGACGCCGTTGTAATATTTAAACGGACCAGTAATGACGCCAATGCTGCCAATACTGGTGCCATAATCTGCCACAATCGAGTCTCCAGCCGCCGCTGCCCAGTAGCCGCCTGAGGCTGCTAGACCATTAATAAAGCTAATCACTGGTTTTTTAGTTTGGTCACGATAATACTTCACACCATCACTGATAGCTTGAGAGCCATAAATGGTGCCTCCGGGAGAATTAATTTCTAAAATCACACCTTTGATGTCATCATTTTCTGCGGCTTCATAAAGTTGTTCTTTAATTTCGTACCCATATGAGACACCCAGGTCTGAAAACAACCCTCCTAGACCTTCCAGTTCGTCTTTATCACCAAGGATGAGGCCATTGATAGGGATGGATAAAATTTTGTTGCTGCTATCACGATCTCCACTGTGGTAAGCCAATTCATTTTCGACAACGTCACTGGAATCAGTCGAGCCAGCTAATGAGCCCAGGAGAATCAGGAGTATAAACAGACACGCTACCCAAGTAAAAAAGCCCACGACAATGCCCGCAGCCTTGTAAGCTAAAAAGGTCAGTAAGGATTGGTCTTGTTTCATATGACAGTTTTCTTATTAATTTCTTACAAAAGCATATTAGAATATGCGAGGTGTATTATTGATTGCCACTTATTTTACAACTTACTGCACGTAGTATACCTGAAAACTCATGTCTGCCGTTATCTTAAATAAAATTTATCAGTCTGCAATCAAGCTACTGATGCCACTGACCCCCGAGTTGACGTATAAAACTATTATCGACGAAGCTAAAAATTTAGTGGCAGCTGAATCCGGGAGTATTTTTTTACTGCGCAATGGCGTCTTGGTGCGGGAGTATAGTTCAGTGCCATTGGATAAGCGGTTTGAGCCCCGCCGTGATGGTAATTTATATCTAGCTTTTAAAAATAAAAAAACGATGGTGATTGCTTCGAATGAAATGGGGCGGGTGCACCCAGAGATTTATAAATCTAAGACACAAACCGTGATGTTAATTCCACTCTACTTTAATCAAAAATCATTGGGCGTGGTGGCGTTGCGCTCAGATAAAAGCTACAGACTGACACAAGAGCGAAAACAGTATTTAGAAGTTTTTGGTTCACTGGCAAGTTTGACGATTCGTAATACCGAGCTGTACTCAGATATGAAAAAAGCTTTAGAAACTAAGGGTTTATTTTTATCAATGGCTTCGCATGAGCTGAAGACACCGCTTACCACTATTTCTGGATATGCTCAGCTACTGTACAAAAATCTCAATGAGGGTAAGGAAGTCAATAAAGACTGGGTCAATAAAATGAATGAACAATCATTTCGATTGACGAAGTTAATTAATGAGTTATTGGTAGTCAATGAGTTGCGAATTGGCAAAATCAAACCGCAATGGGAAAACATCAGCCTGAGTGAGATTATTGAGACTGAAATTAAAGAAGTTAAGAAACTATTTCCTGACCGTGAGATTGTGGTTGAGACTGATGTTACTAGTAATGACAGTTGTGTCATGGGTGACAAAGAAAAACTTGGCCGGGTGGTGATGAATGTGCTTCATAATGCGGTCAAGTTTTCAGCGGCAGGAACTGTGGTAGTTATTAAATTAAGGAAAACCAAAAATGAGTTTGAAATAGAAATTACTGATGATGGTATCGGAATAAGCGAAGAAGAATTGCCCTATATTTTCGACGAGTTCTACAAAGGCAGTAATCATATGGAGCCAGGAATGGGTCTCGGACTCTTTATTACGCGTAAAATTTTGGACAAACATAAAGGCGACATCGCCATTGAATCTGAGCCTAAGCAAGGAACTCAGGTTTTTATTACCCTACCTGCCAACTTGGATTAAATTTTTATGAGAGCAATTAAGTTTGAAGGTGATTATAAGCTTCATACGGTGGAAGGTTGGCCGATTGAAATGGCAGTCAGAGCCGGTTGGTTGAAAGGTGGACTTCCTGAATCAGATGTACCTTTATCTCCAGAGTACTATGACAAAGATGGACTTTTAAAGCCAGAGCATTATTTTAATAATGCTGAGTATTTTTTGGGATCAGTCGGTTATGGCAAAACTTCTTCAATGCTGGAAAATCAAAAGCACACTATCCCTTTTGCCGATAAATATGTGGGGCAAGGGCGGTATCAAATTGAAGCTCGTTTTTATGATCATGACTATTGTGAAATGAAAGAACGCGTAAAAAAGAAATTGACTGAAGAATGGGAAGAAATGAAACGCTCAGACCCCAGCGCCCCTATGCCTGAGCGCTTGCAAAAAATTGACGAATTAGAGTTATTGCCAGAAGAAAGAGAAGAACTATCTCAACGGATTTTTTATAAAGATGAAGAGTTTCTGTTTAGCTCTAACACCGTGATGAGATTTTTATTCCGAGAGCTATTAGCTACACCGGTGGGCCCTGATCGAGGCACAACTACTGTTAGGCGCTGGGCTAAACTTATACGTGAGAATACGTACAAAGGCAGTCCCCGCAATAATGTTCGCAGAAAAATTACCTTTAGATGGGTATTAGGTGATAAACAAGTCATCAGAGATGCTGAAATAACCCGAGACATTGTCTATGATTTAGTAGCTGAGTATGGGCTTGATTATGATTTTCCTGAGTTATATGACCAATTTGCGAAGAATGGTTTAATTTTTCCTGCTGATGCTAAACCCATTGATGTTGTGAAGTCAGTACTCAATATGGGTGACTCAAACACCATTAAAATTATGGAGATTGAACACCAAAAAGCTATTGATGATGCGATGAAATCTAAAGATTTTCGTACAAAAGTCAATATATTATCGCAAAAATTGCCGAGGGAGTTAGCTCAAAAAGTGTGTTTGTATCGACAATTTCGCGACGAACTGGGTCTAACACCCCAAGAAGCAATGATTGTTCTCAATCGTCATAATCGAGGCGCTAAACTTTTTTATTGTCCAGATCATCAACCGCCTCAGCCTACCATCCTTCGAGGCAGTAACTACTAGGGATTAGAGTTTTGGGATAAATGTGGTATCTTGGTGGAGCTATGTCTGCTGAGCTTGATTTTTCCACGCCGATGATGCAACAGTACCTGGAGCTGAAGAAGCAATATCCTGATTGTTTGCTGTTTTTTCGCTTGGGAGATTTTTACGAATTATTTCTTGATGATGCCAAAGTGGGCGCTGAGGTGCTAGGCATTGTTTTGACTGGTCGCAGCCGAGGTAAAGACGGTCGGATTCCTATGGCCGGCGTTCCCTATCATGCTGTAGATGGTTACTTAGCGAAATTGATTAAAGCTGGACACAAGGTGGCTATCTGTGAACAAACCAGCCAGCCCGATGGCCGTACACTAGTGACGAGAGAAGTAGTGCGGATTGTGACGCCTGGTACGGTTTTAGATGAAAAAACGTTAGTCAGTAAAGATCATAATTATTTGCTGAGTGTGGAAGTAGTGGCTAAAAAAATGGGTGTGGCTGTCACCGATTTATCGACCGGAGAGATTTGGGCCGGTGAATTTTTGGCAGATTCTGTAATTGCAAGACAAGAGCTGCTTCAACAACTAATGGTACGCTTTCATCCCAGTGAGTGCTTAATTTCTCCTGCCACCGAAGCAATTACCCAAGAGTTAGCCACCTTTTTTTCAGGGTATTCGAGAGTGGTTATCACCCGACATGACCAGTGGCCTCAGTGGATTAGATCTGCTGCCAGTGTCATAAAGAAACAGTATCCTGTTCTTGGGGCTTCTCACCCACTATCAAGTAACTCTGCGGGTAGTAAAGCTACAGCAGGTTTATTGAAGTATCTAGAATACACTCAAAAGATGATGGTCAAACATCTGCAGTCAATTCAAGAGCTGCGGACTGATAATTATCTACACATGGATCGCTCCACCGTTGCTAATCTAGAACTAACTACCAATTTACGTGGAGATAAAGATGGTTCGTTAGTGAGTTTGTTGGATCGTACTAGGACTGGAGCTGGGGGCAGATTACTAAAAAAGTGGGTTTTACAGCCACTATTGGATGAAACTAAAATTAATCAACGTCTAGATGCCGTCGAAGTGTTAGTAAAGAATAAAGTCATCAGGATTGAAATACGAGAGCTTCTGCAACAGACTTCGGATATAGAGCGAATTCTAGCGCGGCTAAGTACCAACCAAGGTTCGCCTAAAGACCTAAAAAATATTGAGTATACCCTCATAAATTCTCTGAAAGTAGTAGCTACGCTACAACCGTTTATTAAGCATTCAGCAGTTTTTAAAAACTTATCTGAAGTCAAATTAAATAAAAAAATTAACAAAATCATCACTTTGATTAATCAAAGTATTAATGAAGATCCACCATTTGATCCACGACAAGGCGATGTCATTAGGAGCGGTATTCATAAGGATATTGACCACCTCCGTAGTATTCTTTTAACGAACCGTGAGTGGATTGCTCAAATGGAGCAACAAGAACGAGCAAAGACCGGGATAAGTTCGCTCAAAATTAGATTTAACCAAGTTTTTGGTTTTTATATTGAGGTTAGTAAAGCCAACTTAAACTTAGTTCCAGATAGTTACTATCGCAAACAAACTTTAGTTAATGCAGAGCGCTTTACCACCCCAGAACTCAAAGAGCATGAAACGATTATTTTAGAGGCAGAGGAAAAAATTAACGCCTTAGAGTTTGCACTGTTTACTGAGATGGTAGACTCAATTCTCAGTCAGGCAGCACTTTTACAGACTTGGGCCCATTTGTTGGCAGAAGTCGATTGTTTTCAAGCTCTCGCGTCAGTGGCTACTGAAGCCAAATACACGAGACCTACTTTAATCTCAGATCGTCGCATCAGTATTACTAATGGTCGTCATCCTGTAGTAGAAGCTCTCAAAGGTGCACATCACTATGTACCTAACTCTATTGAACTAGCAGCTGAAACACAACAATTCATGATGATCACTGGTCCCAACATGGCTGGTAAATCTGTACTGATGCGGCAAGTGGCGTTGATAGTGATCATGGCTCACCTAGGTAGTTTTGTGCCAGCTGAAGATGCGAAAATACCGCTTACTGATCAAATCTTTGTTCGCAGTGGGGCGGCAGATATGATTACCGCTGGTTTATCAACTTTTATGGTGGAGATGGTGGAGACGGCTTATATTTTAAGGCACGCCACCGAGCGCAGTTTAGTCATTATGGACGAGATTGGACGCGGGACGAGTACCTATGATGGGATTAGTATTGCATGGGCGGTGGCAGAGTCCTTAGCTCAGGCTGGTGGACCTCTCACTTTATTTGCGACTCATTACCATGAGTTACAGGCTTTAGCCGACGAAATTCCAAATCAGATAAAAAATTACCATATGGCTATTACTGAACAAGATCAGCAACCAGTGTTTTTGTATCGTTTAACTCCTGGTGGAGCTTCCCATAGTTTTGGCATTGCTGTGGCTCAGCTGGCAGGTGTCCCGGCGTCAGTTGTCAATCGTGCCCAAGAGTTACTCCAAGAATTAACCTACCATGCCCCCCAGCCTCGTGCGCTATCACAGTCAGGTGAGGCTGTGGTAAAGCCAGTAACTGCGGTGGTAGAATCTCCTTTCGTCTCCCCTACTCCGATTGTGACCATGCTCAGAGAGATTTCTTTGGAGCAGACTACACCATTAGAAGCCTTAAATATTTTAGCTACATTGAAGCAGCACTTAAATTCATAACCTATGTCACGCATCAAACCATTACCCGCTGCCGTCATCGCTGCTATCGCCGCCGGCGAAGTGGTAGAGCGACCAGCGGTGATAGTTAAAGAGCTGATAGAAAACGCCCTTGATGCTGGTGCTACTCGCATCATGATTGAGCTGGAAAATGGCGGTGTGGATAAGATTTTAGTCAATGATAATGGAGAGGGCATGAGCGCTGATGATTTAGAGTTAGCTATTCAGCGACATACCACCAGTAAGATTGCCACGGTCCAAGATCTGGAAAAAATCATGACGCTAGGTTTTAGAGGTGAAGCTTTAGCTAGCATCGCGGGAGTCAGTCAACTGGAAATCATTTCGCGGCCAGTAACAAATGAGGTAGGATCGCAGCTAAGGGTGGAGCACGGTCGTGTAAGCCCTATCAGCCAGGTCGGTGCGCCGATTGGCACTACAGTAATAGTTAGTGACCTTTTTGGACAGTTACCAGCACGCCGTAAATTTCTTAAAAAACCTCAGACTGAGTTGCGGGTGATTCTGGAAACAGTGATGGCACTAGCGATACAGTATTACCAGGTTGAGATTCAAATGAGTAATAATCGTAAAAATGTTTTTTCTGCTCCAGCTCATCAGGACCAAGCTGAACGTATCACCGCGCTTTTTGGTACCAGTCTTTCAACTCATCTTGTGCCGGTAGAATTCAATCATGAATATTTATTTGTCACAGGTTGGGTAGGTAAACCGCAACTGGGTCGTAAAACCACTGACTCACAATACTTGTTTGTTAATCAACGATGGGTCACTCATCCTAAGTTAGCCAAAACAGTTAAAGAAAGTTTCGGCTCACTTTTGGAACCGAAAATGCAACCGGTTTTCATTTTTAATGTAGAGTTACCACCGGGGTTAGTGGATATTAATTTACACCCTCGCAAAGAGTTAGTTAAATTTTGGGATGATGAACAAGTCCTCACTTTAATAGATCGAAGTCTACGATCCTTTTTGTCTGATCATAGTTTGACATATGAAATTGGTTCGGGAGCGGATCCTCGTGCTGACCTTACCAACTTTAGATATGATTTTAGCCCGGTCAGTAAAAAAGCTTCACTCGATAATAAAAATGATTTGAAAAACCTAGTCACTACCTGGCAACTAGGCGACCAGGGTACTGAAGTCCTGCAAGTGTTGCGAACATATTTAATAACCGAAACTGTCCAGGGCATGATCATGGTTGACCAGCACGCTGCTCATGAACGGATTCTTTATAATCAATTTTTGGCTGCATACGAAGCTGAGTTTAGCTATCAGCCACAAACTTTACTATCCCCACAGGTAATCACTCTCACTGCAGCTGAGTATGCTCTGTTTGAAGAACACCTCGCCACTTTTTCTAAACTGGGCTTTGAAATGGAGCCATATGGCTATCACACCTTACTTATTTCGCAGGTGCCACGTTTTTTTCAGGACCGAGACTTAACAACCCTGATTCATGAGGTAATTGATGAATTAAAATTGGGGCAACCGGTTGCTGGTGTCGATAGTGTGGCGCAGCGGACGCTAGCTTATCTAGCTTGTCGCAGCGCTGTTAAAGCTGGTGATGTATTAACTCCTGATCAACGTCGAGAGTTGTTAATTAAATTAGCCAATACCGAGCATCGTTTTACCTGCCCACATGGTCGGCCAACGACCATTATTATGTCTCAACAAGAGTTGGAAAAACTGTTTAAACGTCGTACATGATTTATAATGCCGCCATGATAGTCAAAAACCCTTACTTAACGTTTAAAAAAGAAAAAACTGGCTATCGGTTATTTCTTAATAGCGCACTTGAACTAAAGCAATACTCAGCGATTGAAATGACGATGACGGTTTATCCTTTGAGTTCCAAAATGGGGGCTCAAGATTTTGAGATTGATCCCTTTGAAGATTATGTGGCGGAGTTAAGTGCTGGCCGGAGATCTACCTATCAAAAGCTCGATCATTATGCTGATAAAGTTTTTAGTTTGATTTTAGCTCTCATGATTGCTAGCGTTTTTTGGTGGTTTTACCCAGGAGGCTTAAACTCAGTTGAGGCGGTGGTAGGAATTTTAGGAGCCTATGCACTGGGTAAAGAATTTTGGCGTGATTTAGATCAAATCTTGATCGCCCTAACTCATAATTGGTGGGTGCAGTGGACTGAGAGTGATTACTTTTACACTCGGCAAAATTTTGGCATGATTCAGCGTTTTTGGCAGTTAGCTCGTCACCATCGCTATGGAGCCTTCATCACCTTACCGCAAAAAATGGATTATGTGACCCATAGTAACTCGAAGACGATTGATTTAGCGTATTGGCATCGAGATCTTGTTCATCTAAATACGCCGCGAGTGCAGTTGGCAAACATTCACTTTAGACAACCGGCCGCACCTGCTGATCACAAGCAATTACTGATTGCAGTCAAGTTCAGTTTAATTAAAAAAAGTCTTTTCTTCTCTAAAACCATTGAGATGTATCAAGCCCTTGATAGTTCCCAGCTAGGAAGTGTGAATCATAATCACCTGTGGCAACCAGCTGCTCTCTTACTGAGACAGAAATGGTCTGTAGGTCGTTTAGCACATTTTTCTAAAGTTACGACAATCACGGACGCATCATTACTCGAATTGGAGCAAAAGTGAAATTTGTAAGTGTTCAAAATCACTTTCACCGTGTTGATCCGATCATTGCGGCTGTACTCGATCAGATGCAGGAGAGAATTTTAATGCCGAGCGCAGATGCGTCACAGTACTTTTCTAAAGTTTGCTTAGAGATTATTTCTCAACAATTATCGACCAAAGTCGCAACCGTGATTTCGCAGCGTTTTGTGGCGCTTTTTCCCGATGCCCGACCAACTTCAGAAGCAGTCTTAGTATTGAGTGAAACCGAGTTGCGCAGCGTAGGTTTATCAGGCGCCAAAATAAAGTACATTAAAGATTTAGCGGCTAAAACTATTTCTACAGAGGTCAAGTGGTCACAATTAGCTGAGCTGGATAATGAAGATGTGATTGCTGAGTTGACTAAAGTCAAAGGTATCGGCCGGTGGACGGCAGAAATGTTTCTCATTTTTACCTTGGGCAGAGAAGACGTTTTTTCTGATGGCGATTTGGGTTTAAAAAAAGCCTTAATCAACCTTTATAACTTAGACGAACATATTGATAAAAAGACATACCTAGAAAAAACTGTTGCAATTACTGCAGCTTGGGCACCGTATCGTAGTTATGGCTCTTTGGCTTTGTGGTGGAGCTTAGATAACAAGTTTTATCCGGAAATGAAAAACAGCCAAATGATCAAGTAAGGTGATTGATGACTTTGGTCACAAAAGGTGGAAATTCATACAACTTTAATTCAGTGAAGGGCACAAATATAACCCGCTCAATATCTGGGTCTGTAGCAGTGATCAGTTCACCTTCAAGTTCTGCCATATAGAACAACTGTAGCGTTTGATAATAATGACCATTAGCGTGTTTGAACCAATCAAGATGGGCATCCAGTAAATCTCCTTTGCGAATATGAGCACCCGCTTCTTCTCGGGCTTCACGCGTCAGGGCTTCGTCAATACTCTCCCCGATCTCTATGCCACCTCCAACAATATCAAACATCTTTTCTTTGCGATTTTTAATAATTAACAACTGACCATTTTTGACAATCACAGCATAGGCTGAGACACGCCAGCTGAGTGGTGACCCATCATAAGGGACCACCTCTTGATTAGCATTGTGAAAAACTCGGGTGGATAGGTCAGGCATGGGTTGTGATATAGTCTAACATATGCTCGAATTAGGGTTAGGTTTAATCAGAATTGCCCGTAAATGGGGTGTGCAAGATGCTCCCATACCTACTGAAGCTGAAGCCTTATCATTTTTAGATGCAGCTTTGGGAGCAGGAATTCGTTATTTTGATACTGCGCCAGCCTACGCTAAAAGTGAAGAAATTTTAGGTACATGGCTGAAAACTCTCTCACCTGATCAGCGTTCTAAATTGAGTGTAGCCACTAAAATGGGTGAATTTTGGGACTTTAAGACTGAGAGCTCTTATAAACAATATGATTTTTCTGCGCTTAAAAGTAGCATTGATCAAAGCGTTCAGTTGTTAGGCACTATTGATATTTTGCAACTGCATGGCACTACCGCCGAAGTATTAGCAACCCATCTGCAAGATATTGAAGCAGCTTGGAAGTATGCGCAATCAATGGGTGTCAAGAAATTTGGGGCAAGTATTAGCAACCTTGATGCCCTGGAAATAGTTACTAGTAACCCTCTCTTTGAAGTCATTCAAGTTCCGCACAACCTTCTTAATCCGCTGCCACCGACTATCCTTCAAAACTTAAAAAATCATGGTAAGGACATAGTGACTAATCGTCCTATGGGCATGGGTGAGTTGGCCGCTAAAGGCGAAACTGAACGCCAAGCAGCTTTCAGGTTTTTAGTTGAAACTATAGAAGATGGCATTGTACTCACAGGTACCGCCTTGATCAAACACCTTCACGAAAATGTACGACTTTTTAAGCAAGCCCAAGCAGAAATCTTATAACTCAGTCCATTCAGAGTCGATCACGTATGACTTAACAGCGACTCTTATGGGAGGTAAGTCCTGATCAGCTGCTGCTGTTTGCCAAGCAATCAATAATTTTTCACCCCAATTTTTTAAGTGATCTCGTCTTCTAGTTGACGTTTCGGCTCTAATTAACACATCCGGAGCATTGTTAGGTTTAGAGCCACTCCAGGGCACCAACTCGACAATAACACCGTTTGGATCGACATTAAGTGCCGAGGTAGTGGCTTTAGTAAATTCCGATAATAAAACGTCTTTGAAGGCGTTTAGCTTAGTTTGCAAGGTGGGAGAGTAACGAACGGTAAGTGTGGACATATAGGAAATTATACAATGCTATACTTCAACTATGTTTGAGATTGTTAAAACCACCACAGCCGATAAGTTACTCTTGAGAGGTTTATGGGCTACACAGCCTCAAAATAAAACAGTTGTGCTGCACATTCACGGTTATGATGCCGATCCTTTTAGCAATGATTTTCTAGTGCCAACTGTTAAAAAGTTAGCAAACCAGCAGGTAAGTGTGTTAATGGCTCAAACACGTGGCGCAGCTAACAATACCAGTTTTAAAGTCGCTGATTCTTCCCACACCAGGCAAGGTGGCTCGCACTATGAGCTGCTTAAAGAGGCTTACTTAGATATCGATGCCTGGGTGGAGTTCTTAATAGCTCGTGGTTTCAAAGAAATCATCTTATCTGGACATTCCCTGGGAACATTTAAAGTCACACGTTATCTATTTGAAGGCATTAACGCAGATAAGATAAATAAGTTGGTGCTACTAGCACCTTTCGATAAAACCGGTGAAATTGAGATGATCACTAAAGGTCGGTGGACAGAATATGTTGAAGAAGCTCGAAGCCAAGTTGCAGCGGGTAATGGTCAGGCACTTTCCCCTGCTGAATGGGGCGTGGTGCCACTATCTTATCAATCTTATATTAGCTGGTATGAGCCCGGTGATTTATCACAGATTTTTGATTTTTATCAACCGTACGGAAAATTTGTAGTTCTCAATAAAATTAAGATTCCGGTGTTAATGGTGGTAGGTGATAAAGATGAGTATCTTCATGTCACGAACCCCGAACACCCTGAAGAAGCGGTAGCTATATTACAAAAAAACATTCACAATTTTACTGGGGTCTTGATTCCCACGGCTAATCACTTTTATGAAGGTCATGAGCAGCGATTAGCTGATGAAATCTCTCAGTTTGTGACAAAGAGTTAAGCTATTTTAACGTTACCAATGCCTCCGGCAAATGTCGCAAATCAGTAATATACTTCGAGCCCTTTTCCGAAAATTTTAGAGCTGGAGTTGTGCGATCTGCCATGGCGATAAAGTGTAAGCCAGCCTTTGTAGCTGCTTCCCAATCAAATAATGTGTCGCCTATATAGAGCATTTCATTTACACCAATTCCATGACCAGTAAAGGTTCTAATCAGAGGTTGAAAGACTGTAGGGTCAGGTTTATGAACGGCTGTGTCTTCAGCAGTTTGAATATAAAGGAATTTTTCCATCTCTAAACCAGCGGACTTCATGTCATCGATGACCAAATATTGAGCAGCAGAACTGAGGATGCCGAGCTTATATTGAACGCTCAAGGCATCAATTGTTTCTAGCGTACCTTCATAAGCTTCATTTTTGAATTGACCGACAATTGATTTGTAGTTGGCTGCTAGAGCTTCAACGGGTTCAATATTTCGATACACTTCAGAAAGAAAACTCAAAAAGGGTTTTCCCCAGTGCTGATCAATGTCAGCATCACTTAGCTCTAAATTATAAAATTTTTGGCCACAGTATTTTACGGCTTGGTACTTAATAATGCGCGTCTTTAATAATGTGTCATCAAAATCAAAGATGATGGCTTTGAGCATACATTACCCTCGAGTTAATACGTACCCTACTAAATCTTCATAAATATTTTTTTGTGATAACCGTGGCACAATAGTGAAGCTATTAACCATCAACTCTCCAGCTTCATTGATGAAGTAATCAAAACTATACCCTCCCGCTTCTTTAGCTGGCATAGTCAAAGTAGCAGTTTCACCTTGTTGAGGATCCTTAAGCCGATCGGCCATTAAGGCTAATAGTTCCGCAGCCTCAACATCGTTCAAATCATACACTTTTTTGATAACCCTTAAGACTGCCGGTTTGGTAGCTTCACTTTCTATGAGTTTCTTCTGACGTTGGTATTTGGCGAGTAAGTTTCTTAGATTGCTGTGGGTTTCTTTAGGTTTTTTATGAACCTGATGTTTAGTGAACAGATTTTTAAAATAACCGGTTGTTTCCTTGTTGTTGCTGCTGTTATTAAGCAAGAATTGAAGTTGACCTAAGGTGGGAGGTAATGAGAGAAGAGCATCGATTAATTTTTTAGCATCTGGTTTTTTCATACCCATTCCTTTCAGGGCATCTATAGCAGCAGTAAGATTTTTGTTGAAGACTGCGCGATTTTTAGTCTCTAAATTGTCCCAATAAATACGTTGAAGCGTATCACTAATACTTTTACTCCATTGGATCATGTCCATTACATAAACCATACTTAGCCAAAAAGGTAGCGCTTCTTTAAACGTCACTTTAACCCCATCTAGAAAAGAAACTTGATGAGTTTCTGGATTATGGAAATGTACCTGAGTGCGAGATGTTTCGACATTGGTTTCAACATTCGGTTTATAGAGTTCCAGAAAAAAGTTTTGTAAATGAGCAGTGAAAAAAGCATCAAAAGGGCTGATGAATTTCAAACGTTGGTTAGTATCTACTAGTTGGTCATGTGCAGCCATCTTACTAAGCACTTCTTTAGGCAAGGCAGCAACGTGCATATGCCCAAATAAATTAGATTGAGGGCCCCTATTTAAGCCCCATCTTTCTTGATCTTCCTTGTCAGAATGTCCAAAGACACCATACACTTTCACTCTATCTGATAAATCGCTTTTAATATCTTGGTTATTAGCGATTAGCAGTTTGTCCAAAGTGTTAATTGAGTTTACGATATTGGCTTCTAGATTTTTATATAAATGACCAGTGGTTAGACGACTGATACCAAAGAAAGCTTCATAAACCCGAGGCACTAAATGATACTTTCCTTGATCAGCCACATATCCAAACCACCACTGGATTAAGTGGAGAGGAACCTGTTCATATTTTTTAAACAACTCACTTCTAATTACAGCAACTTCTGGATCCTGATGAGGAAAGTGCTGGTTAAAAGCATTTAAAAATTGCTGATGATCAACCTGAATCGGAGTATGAGGTGAGGGGTTAGTGGTGACGCCAGTCGCAAAGCCAATCTGGTGATACTCGTCATATTCACCCATATTTAATGTGCCGAGATGCTGAATTTCATCGGTAATCACGTTAGGATTATCAGTTCGAGGGTGGTGAGGGCTTGCAGGAATTCTGAGAGTTCCAAGATTATTGGCTGTAAGCTGAGTGAACTCTTTAAGTGATTTGACCACCGACTCGATAGCACGCATCAGGCTATTATACTCTTTTGCTAGTTAAGCTTTGGTTAAAATTGTACGTAATTTCTAAATCTTATTACCCTTCGTCCTATGACGATATTTAATGCGTAGTCCTTTGAGTGGAGCTCTACCGCCAGAATCAAGTATTTCTTGCCTCATTAAAGCATATTCAGGGTGTGATAATGCTTGTTGGACTTGCATTTCGGTTTGCTTTGTTTTATTGAGCAGATACATGTTTCTAGAATAAAAGGAAATCACACGCATACAAAGGCTTCTCACTAATTGAGTGTACTCTACTAGGTCAGAAATTTGTTTTTTAAGTTTGTCATTTGCGTGTTGGAAAAGGGTCATGACTTCTCTATTAGTATAAACGTGGTGTTCTTGTTGTAATTTCAGTAGGACAACATCGAAAACCAAATTATCTTCGCTCGCATCACTTTCCCCCATTAATTTTTTGGTAGAGTTAATTATATTAATCCACTCAAACTCATTATTTTCTTTAATTAAACCTGGTAATTCAATTAAGAATAACAAGTGATTAAAAAGTATATACGGAATGAACTCTAGAGAGGGGTATGTGGATTCATAATACCGTTGTACATAGGGAAAAGTGGCGGGTAACTTTCCGGGCTTGTTATGTAAAGTTAAAGAAACTTGCGCACACATCAACAGTAGTTCGGCAGCCACTTCATAAAATTCAGATAGGGAATTTTGAAGTTCCAGATGAGAGCTACTTGATTGCCATTCAGGAATTTTTTTCTCAGCGACAATAAAGCTTAAGCTATCAATTAAGAGACTAATATCACAGTTGAGTTCCAATAAATGTGAGATGAGTTCCTCAGCAGAAGCATAGCGATTGGTCATGAGATCAAGCACACACTTTAAGCTCAAGGCAATGTTAACGCCGTCTTGGGTAGTTTGAGTAGGAGAAGGAAAGTTTAAATCAGGATGTTTAGTAAGAGGAAAAAGTTGTTTGGCTATCAGTCGTTCTTGAGAGCTCGCTGTTTGAATGTGCTGTAAATCCTCACCGGCTAATGTAACAGTTTCTTGTGAGGGGTAGTAAAGCACATTTTGATGAGTTACCAACTCGCTATAACTAACTTTCTCAAGTGGGAGACTAAGAATACTTTTCCAGCGAATTGTTTCTGTTTCAAACATGTAAGCAAAATGCCGGTTGTCTCTAGAGCTTTTGAGTTCAGGCTTTTGTGTGACAAGGTTGGGAAAATTAGCTCCAGTGATCAAGACAGGCTCATTCTTGGCAAACCTTAACTTTACCAAATCACTAAAATCTTGGGGTGCCTTATCTGGTTCCTCTTTGTTAATTATTTCTCGCCATTTCATGACTGTATCTTATCAAATGCGCGCAAGAGGTTTACACTAACTTGCTATGTCAAATTCTTCACCTTCACTTACAGACCTTTGTCCACAATGTGGCGCTCCCCTCAACCCACCTGAAGAAACTAAAACTGGTAAAAAGCTCCAGCGGTGTTCTAAAGGCTCCTGGAATAGTGAGACACATCAGGTGGAAGGCTGTACCTACGTAAAATGGCTCAAAGATGAACCACAAACCTTAGATGAGAAGTGTCCTAAATGTGGTTCGCCACTGCAACTTCAAGTCACCCGCACCGGAAAGAAAATGAAAAAATGTAGTACTGGTGGTTGGGACCGAGAAAATATGGTGGCTACGGGTTGTGATTATGTGGAGTGGCTGAGTAATACTACTGAACAACTGGATGAAGAGTGTCCGCAATGTGGTGAAAAACTGGTCTTATTTACCACTAACAAAGGTAAAAAGATGAAGAAATGTTCCACAGCCGGGTGGGACCGCGAGTTCCGCCAGCCGACGGGTTGTACATATGTGGAATGGCTGAATGACTAATTGAATTTACTCAGAAATTTGGCTATTCTAATAATTAGTCATGCTCATTTCCGAAATTTACCACCCCCGACCCAAAACTATGGTAGCCACAGCTACTATTGATGAGGCGGTCGAAGAATTACTCAAAGACGAAGTAAACGCGTTAGTAATTATTGATAAAAATAAAAAGGTGGTGGGAATTTTATCACTTCAAGATATTGCTGCCGCAACTGTGCCCAGGCAATTTCGCAAAAATATCCGTATGGCAGCAGCTATGTATAAGCCAGGTTTTTTTACTGAGATGTGTCAGCAGCTAAAAGATCAACCAATTAGCACCGTGATGCGCAAAGAGTTTGTAGCCGTGGACCTTGACGATAATATTATGGCGGTAACTGCAGATTTCTTAAAAAATGATTTATATATCGTGCCGGTCATCAATGACGGAAAGTTGTTAGGCGTCGTGACGAGAAGCGAAATTAAAAAAGCTCTGCATTACGGAATGAGAGACGTGAAAAAATAATTATTAATTACGAATAATCTGCCTATGTTCCTTGCTGGTCTTACCACTTACGCTGTAATTTCAATTTTTGTTTTAGTAATTGTTTACTTTTTTTTGATTACCGAAAAGTTACCTAAAGCTTTAGTTGCTGTGCTGGGTGGCGTCACTTTAATCATGATGCAGGTTTTTAAATCGGCAGAAGGTTCATCGCAGGATAATGCCTTTGAGTTTATTAGTCACAACTTAGATATTCTCGGGTTTGTGATAGGAATGATGGTGTTAGTAGGGATTGTGCGGGAGTCAGGGGTTTTTGAGGCAGCTGCAATTGGGTTAGTGAAAGTAGTCAAGGGTAAACCCACCCATTTAGTGGTGGCTTTAGGTTACTTAACGTTATTCATGACAGCATTCTTTTCCAATATTCCCACCGTCCTGATCTTAGCCCCGGTAGTATTGGTATTAATTAAAGAGCTTAAGTTGCCGGCTCTTCCCTTTTTGTTCACGATTGTGACTATGGCCAACCTGGGTGGTGCCATGACGCCCATCTCTGACCCTACTACCTATTATCAGGCAAAAACTGTTGGATTGACATTCATGGAGGTGCTGCAGAACTCGGGTTTAATTGTGATGATCCTGAGTGTGGTCAGTTTAATATACATTCTCTTTGTTTTTCGAAATGATCTTAACAAAGCCCACGTTAAAGCCAGTGATGTAGCCTTATTTAAGCCACTGAAAGCCATTCAAAACAGATACATCATGAAGGTGGGTGTACCGTTGGTGGTCATTAGTATTTTATTAATGGTTCTCAAAGAAAGAATTGCCGCACTCACCGGCATTACTTTGGATAATGCCACTATTACAATTGGTGCTTCCTTTTTATCAATTTTAATTTTCCATAAAGAACCTAGAGAAGTCTTTCGTAACTTAATTGATTGGGAAATTATCTTTTTCTTTATGGGTTTATTTGTTGTTGTTGGTGCCCTCGAGTTTACTCATGTGATTACTTTACTTGCAGAAGGCTTAATTGAAGCAACGGGTGGTAATTTAACAGCTTTGCTCTTTTTGATTTCCCTGGGATCAGGATTTTTATCGACCTTTATAGATAACGTCCCCTACAACATTACGATGGTGGGAGCGATTCAAGCTATGGAAGCGAGTGGCATTTGGGTGTATCCACTGTGGTGGGCACTGAATTTAGGTACCTCGATTGGAGGCTTTGGTTCACCTATTGCAGCAGCTTGTAACGTGATCGCCTTTGGCCAAGCAGAAAAAGAAAAAATTCACATTAATTTTATGAAGTATTTGTTGCTAGCTATGCCTTTAGTTGTCATCAACTCCTTGATTACTTTTGGTATTTTATGGTTGAAATACTTAGCATAATCTAGAGACAGCTAGCAGGTATGTAATTAACTAGAGTTTCAATTGGCAAAATGCCTTTGAAAATAGTTTGTCGAATGATCGAAAAGTAATTGATAAGAAATACTATGAGTATTTTTCTCGAAATTAGCGCTTTACTAGCTTTGACTACAGTGGTGACGATCATCACTAAGTTACTGAAGCAACCGCTCGTGGTAGGCTATATTTTGGCAGGGATTTTGGTAGGTCCGTATGCCTTAAATATTTTGACGTCACAGCACGAACTAGAATTTTTTTCTAAGATTGGGATTGTTTTATTATTGTTTATTGTTGGGTTGCATCTTAACCCGAAGGTTGTCAAAGAAGTTGGTGCCACGTCAGTGATTGGTGGTGTGGGACAGGTGATGTTGACGGCTTCAATCGGGTTTGCCATCACCATGCTTTTAGGACTAGATCGTGTGGCAGCAATCTATGTGGCGATAGCCCTGACTTTCAGCAGTACGATCATTATTTTGAAGTTACTAGCGGATAAAAAGGATCTTCAAAAGCTCTATGCCAAAATTGCCATTGGGTTCTTGCTGGTTCAAGACATCATTGCGACGTTAATTCTAATTGGTATTACCGTATTGACCTCAGCTGGGTCCGGCAGTCTTATTCAGACTTTGCTGGTGACCATGGGTATCGGAGTGGGATTACTGATTGCGCTATTACTTATTAGTACCTACATTTTGCCACGCTTGACGCGTTTTCTGGCGCAATCTCAGGAGTTATTGTTCTTGTTTTCATTGGCATGGGGTACCGGTTGGGCTAGTTTGTTTTATATCTTGGGTTTCTCGATTGAAATTGGGGCCTTGATCGCAGGTGTGACGCTCTCGATGACTCCCTATGCTGATGAAATGGCTTCTCGTCTAAAGCCTTTGCGTGATTTCTTCATCGTGACGTTCTTTATTTTGTTGGGCTCGCAAATGGTGCTCGATGATTTGGCCAGTATTGTTATTCCCGCGGTGGTGTTGTCACTGTTTGTGTTAGTGGGCAATCCCATTATTGTAATTCTATTGATGAATGCCTTAGGTTATAACCGTAAAACAGGGTATTTAGCGGGTTTGACGGTGGCTCAAATTAGCGAGTTTTCATTAATTTTAGCGAGTTTAGGTTTACAAGTCGGTCACTTATCTCAACAAACCATGTCATTAATTACGTTAGTGGGTCTAATTACGATTGCCGGTTCTACCTACTTAATTTTATACTCGGAAAAGTTATACCCCTACGTTTCGAAAGTGCTCCAACTCCTGGAACTTCTAAAACGAAAACGCACTCAAAAAGGCTCGGTGGGAGAAGATTATCAAGGAGTGTTATTTGGATATGATCGGGTGGGCAGAATTTTTGGTGAAGCCTTCAAAGATCTCAATCTGAGTTTTCTGGTAGTTGATTTTAATCCCAGCTCGATTGAACGCTTGAACGAGGCTGAGATTCCTTATCGCTATGGTGATGCGAGTGACGTAGAGTTTTTGGAAGAACTTCCCCTTCGTAAGCCGCGCTTAGTAGTTTCAACGATTCCAGATATGGCTACTAACTTATTGATTATTAAAGACGTCTTAGCACGAAATCCCAATGCCATTGTCTTGCCAATGGCTCAAACCTTAGCAGAAGCAAAAACGCTGTATCAAGCTGGGGCAAGTTATGTGGTTCTGCCTCACTATGCTGGTGCAGAATTAGCGGCAGGTCTTTTAGAAACTCACCACTTAAACTTAGTGGCTTATGAAAAAGAAAAAGCTAAGCAGCAGCGCCGGCTGAAGTTTAAATCATGACAGCAGTATATTGGCACGCATTTTTGTATGGACTGTCCTTTTTAGGGCTCTGGTTTGCCGCTGGTATAGTTATCTCAGCAGCGCTGAGGATTGCTAAACTGTGGCGACTGCCAGTTTTCACTTTGTCATTTTTTGTGTTGGGCTTGATGACGTCTTTGCCGGAAATCAGCATTGGTGTTTCCGCATTACAGGGTGCAGATCCTGAGATCTTTGTGGGTAATCTACTGGGTGGGGTGATTGTAGTCTTTTTATTGATCATTCCTTTGCTAGCCTTTCTCAATGCCGGGATCAAAATTCCTAAACTTTTGACCCAAAACCAGATTGTGCTAACGTTAATAGTGGTTCTCGCCCCTTCTTTGCTCACTTTTGATCAGCAAATTGAGGCCGCTGAGGCAGTTTTATTGATCTTACTTTATTTTTTATTGTTTTTGTTTTTGATGCAAAAACGACCCTGGTGGGAAAAAATGCTTGCCAGTGTCACAACTCAAAAACTAAGTCTTGGTAAAGAAGCACTCAAAATTGGATCTGGCGTAGCTATTCTATGGTTAGCTAGCCAACAAATTGTGACCTCAACACTTTTTTTTGCTGAGTATATTCAAGTATCGCCTTTTTTTGTGAGTTTAATTGTGATTTCCCTTGGTACGAACTTGCCTGAGTTATCCTTGGTAGCGCGCTCAATTTTTAATAAGCAAGAAGAACTGGCTTTAGCTGATTACTTGGGTTCTGCCAGTGCCAATACACTCATTTTGGGTGTCTTAACACTTTTCTATGGCCAGCCCATTTATTTGCCAAACTTTGTTGCCCACCGGTTAAGTTTTTTAGTAATTGGCTTATTGTTGTTTTTTGTATTTGCCCGGTCCAAAAATACCCTTTCACGCGCTGAAAGTGCGTTGTTATTACTGGGATATGTCTTATTTGTCGGGTGGGAAGTGTTGGTGATTTAAGGATCCCTATTGCAGTAGGTTACAATAGGAATATGTTTGCCCTTATTAACTTAAAAAATAACTTTCTCCATCGTGTTAATACCGAAGGCGGTTTGTACAACCTGCTTTTCCATACCAGCTTAACTTTAACCGGTACTTCAGCACTAAGTTATTTGTTAGGCTTAACGCGTGATAAAGTTTTTGCGTATAGTATCGGGGCGTCGCCTGACTTAGATATTTATAATGCCGCTTTTGTAGTGCCGGATTTTTTATTTGCTGTTTTTGTGAGTGGCGCTCTTTCAGCAGCCTTTGTACCCATTTTTACGAGCTTCGATGAAAAAAATCGTCATAAAGCTATTCTTTATATAAATGAAGTATTGAGTTGGACACTAAGTTTTTTGGGAGTCTTTAGCGTGTTGTTTGCGATTTTTCTCCCGCTTTTGACTCCCTGGTTGGTCAAAGGTTTTTCGCCGGTTGAACAAGCCCAATATATTTGGGTCACCCGATTGATGTTGATGGCGCCTTTTTTGTTTACAGTCAGTAATACCTTTGGGAATGCGTTGTTAAGTTTGAAGGGCTTTTTATGGTATGGCTTGGCGCCGGTTATGTACAACTTGGGCATTATTGTAGGAGTGGTGATGTTATACCCTCATATCGGCGTGGCAGGGTTGGTGATGGGTACGATTGTGGGGGCGGCTCTGCACATGGCGATTCGTGTGCCAGAGTTGTTGCAGTATGGTTTTCGACCGCGATTTGTGATGCGTTTTAGTCCCGAAATGATCGAGACATTCCGTTTAATGTTGCCAAAAATGATTCAAATTGGGATGTGGCAAGTGATGTTGTGGTGGTTTGTGAACTTGGCCACCCAAACCGGAGCGGGTGGTGTCACTCAGTACAATTTTGCCTATAACTTTCAAAGCGTCCCAGTCAGTTTAATTGGGGTGGCCATTGCCCTGGCAGCCTTTGCAGATTTGAGCCATTTAGCTGCCCAAAAGAAACTTGCAGCCTTCCGGACCACCATTATTTTTGACACCGTGAAGATTTTTGTGATCACCACTGCCGCTGCTGTGACAGTTGCTATGATCAGTTATCCGCTGGTAAACACGTTATTAGGTGGCGGTAAATTTACAGCCGACGCTGTAGCTACCACGGCTGCCCTGCTGTCGGTGTATGCGATTTCTATTCCATTTGAGAGCATGATGCATTTACTCGCTAGAGCGCATTATGCGTTACGAAATACCTTGCGTCCGTCGGCAATTCATGTGGTGGCGATCATGGTTAGTTTAGGTGTGAGTACGTGGTTATTACCGACATTAGGTTTATTTGCTTTACCCGTAGCGTTTTCAACCGGTTTTATCGTGCAAGATCTTCTTCTAGGAATTTCTTTGTGGCAGTTGCTTAGGAAGCCAAACGCGTAAGTAAGTCTTGGGCAGGTTGGTAACGAGGATTGGCAGTGACTGCTTTTTGAGCTTCAGCTTTAGCTTTCTCAATCTCACCTTGGTGCTCAAAAACCAGCCCGCGATAATACCGAGCTTCTTCTACCTCACCCGCCTCTTTCAGTAAGTGGTCTGTTAATTCCAAAACTTTGTCATACTCCCCTACTTGGAAGTAGGCCTCGAATAAATCAAATTGATACCACAAAAAATGCTCCGGAAAACTAAAAGTGAGGGCTTTATTAAAGGCGGCTACGGCTTCAGGATATTTTTCTAATGCCACAGCAGTAATGCCTGCATTAAAGTAGGCATAGCCATCGTTGTGGTTTTGAATATCTTGTTGGGCTTGCTGGCTAGCCCGCTGCCAATTAGCTGCCACTTCCCAATCAGAGCCTAAAATAGTGCGCACGGTTTCTGCTTGGTCAGGTCGATAAACGGGAATGTAAGTTCGGTTAAATGGTCGCCACCATTCTTCAAACTGGGCATAGGGAATGGTGAAGTTGGGGCCATTAAATGAATCATTAGTGATAAAGAGTTGGCGCTGACGGTTGTAACCTCTTACGACCCGATAATGTCCCACTAACTCGCCGGTGCCTCTTTTTTCCAACCATTGTTCGACGATAACAGGAATGCCCTGAGCTACTAGTGCTTCAATTTGGGCTGGGGTGCCGTTGACACGGTGAATAGCCGATAAATGTTGAGTAGACAGAAAAGCCACTAGCTCAGTTGGTGAGACGTTTTTGTCTTTGTCGTTGCCTTTTAGCACTTCTGCCGCGGCAAATTGATCAAAGGTAATGTCATAACTACTGGCTGCCATGGCTACCGAACTAGGACCACAATTATTAAGTTTTTGGTACATATGACTCATGGTAGGAATGGTATGTGAGGTTGGGACAGGTGGTGCGGTGGTATCAGGAGTTGTTTGAGTGGAGTTAGGCTCAGGAGCACTAACGGGCGCACTGACTATGTTTTTGGAGTACTCAACAATCGTTCGAGGAGGAGCTTTGACTAAAAAGAAAAAGGTTTGGTGACCATAGTAGGCATAGAGCAGGCCCAGCCAACTGCCTATGATCACACCCACCACTGCCACAATCGTGATTCCCATCAATAACTTTCGAGATTTTCTTACCATAGCTTTGGTGTATTATAAAGGGCATGAATGCCAAGCACATCACCCTGATCACATTACTGGTAATTAGTGGCATACTGATCTCTCTAAACAACCGACGTTTGCAGACAAATCTGACTGTTTCCTCTTCTCCCATCCCGACTGATTCAGCTTTACCAACGCCCAGCCTTAATCCTAACTGTATACCCACCTTTGTGGATGGTGGTGGCCCGTATTACCAAGCAAATTCACCATTTAGAACGAATATTGCTCCAGAGGTAAATACCGGTCAAAAACTCATTGTCAGTGGTAAGGTGTTGAAAAGCGATTGTCAGGTACCAGCTGGCAGCGTTGTAATTGATATTTGGCAAGCCAATGAGTCTGGTAACTATGAAGATGAATGGTACCGCGGTCAGGTTACTACTCAAAGTGATGGCAGTTATTACTTTGAAACGGTGATCCCCTTGGGATATGGTCAAGGCACCGCTTATCGCCCACCGCATATTCATTTTAAAGTCTGGGATGGTCAGCGAGAAATTATTACCTCACAAATGTTTTTGCCGGCGGCTCGTAATCAGCAAATTGATGAAGCATATATTGTAAAACTAGATAAGCAGACCACTGATAATGGTGAGGTTTATTATGCTACTCACGATATTATTCTTCCCGAATGAATAGACTAAGTATAAAAAAAACGGTGTCAGATGACACCGTTTTTAAGACGAACTAAAAGTTAAATTATTTCTTTTTAGCAGTCTTTTTAGTGGTTTTTTTAGCCACTTTTTTGACGGCAGTTTTAGCTTTTTTAACTACCTTTTTGACTACTTTCTTAACAGTTTTCTTGGCTGATTTAACAGCGCTCTTCTTTTTAGCTGCAGGCATATGCCTCCCTTTTTCTGGTTCTGCCACGTCACCAAAAATGGTCGGCGATCGGGCAGGATCTTTACGTAATACTTCAATTAAAGAGTTATTACTCAGAAGTGTCAATAGGGCGAATGAAACCAGGCTAAATTTGATTCAGATGTATGTATTTAAAGTGCGGTTTCGAACTGGTGTTTGGTGAGTGTTTCTTTGGCAGCAGTTTTGATGAGCGAATACGCACCATGTGCTGTTAATGACTTTAAACCCTGTTCACCTGTGAGGCGCTCTTTTTTAGTGTTCCCGTGTAAAAATTGAGCAGTGTAATAAACGTAACTACCTAAGCTAGGTTCAACACTTTGTGAGTTAGACACTGTTAAATTTTCTAAGCACTTAAAAGCACTTTCGTTTTGCAACTCAGTACTCATGAAATTGGAATATAATTTCGAACGGCTAAAATGCACATGAGGTCTAAAGCTAGTATCGATCCAGCTTGAATTTTGAAAATACTGTATTGCTTCAGCTTTACGATTCAGTGCTAATAAAATTTTAGCTTTTTCCCGGTAGGTAACGGATAAGGCCCATCTGGAACCAGAAATTTGATCACACCGAACTGACTCATTAATGAGATCTAAGGCAGTTTGATAATTACGCTGACTTAAATAATAGAGAGTTTTATGGCGATTGAACCATGAAGTGAAAAAAACATTTGGATGACGATCGAGAAGAGATTGAATTTTGATATGAAAGAGTTTCACCATTTCCCAGTTACATTGCCCAGTATAAATTTTGAGGAGCTCCACCGCACTGTATAAAAATTGCCGCTGATAATAAATGGGATCTAAATAATCAATTGAGCGATCAAGAAACTGAATGCCATTGAGGATATCGTCACTATAGTAAGCGAGTAGGCCTTTAATCCGGTAATAAATACCCAGAAACTGTCGATCTTGGATATGAGCAATAAATGGCTCAACTTGGTCAAGGAGTTGAGTGCTTTTTTTCAAATCACGATAGTAACTCATCAAATAATACGCTTTATATGTTGTCAATAATAATGAGTGTGTCTGATGGTGAGGAGAAATTTTTTCGTGTAGCAGGTTCAACAATTGATGTGATGCTTCTCCATTTCCCATCTCAAAATTGGCTTCTAGCAATGAAAATAATGATTCAACTGAGTAACCTTCAACATAGCCAGTATAGAGTTGTGTAACCTCTCTGAGATGTCCTTGGTTAAGCAGTTCACTTAGTAACGATACATTTAAGGGAGACGAGCTGGCAGCAGAAGGCAGGGGTTTAACCTGGGTTTTATTTTCAATCAGCACTTGAATCAATTTAGTATGAGAAAGATGAAAGCGATCTGCTATCTCAGAGAGACGGGTGAAATCATCATCGCTTAAAGCACACGAATAACTGACAGTTTTAGTCATTGGAACTGTGGAAAATAGCTGGAGAGTGGAAAGGTCTTCTTGTAGCCACTGCCGCAAGAGTTTGGATTTGCTTATGCCCACTTTTTTAGCTTTAGTGGTAAAAGCAGCATCTAAAGAGTGATTAAGACGAATGGTAAGGCGTTTAAGAAAATGAGCCATTACTCGCTGATTATACGTGGTGAGCACTTAAATACAAAAAAACAGCAGCATTTTGCTGCATTTTTGGGCTATTTCTTACAGCATTTTGTCATTCAATGATTAAAATGTGCTGTGTCAAAATTTAACTATGATTTAGATTTCAAAAAAATTAATTTTCGTGAACAGCCCGATCTCTATATGGTAGGCAAAGGTGAGCAGGGAGTGTTACTAGTTGAGCCATATAAATCTGAGATCTTGCCTCATTGGCGGTTTAAGACGCCCGAAATTGCTGAAAAGTCTTCACTAGCAATTTATAAATTATTCTTAAAGTACAAGAGCCATCAGGATTTTGTAGGTATGGATATGGCACGAAAATTTTTGCAGATGGGGTATACCCGCTCCAGACGATATGCCAATCATACTTCGGGCAGAAAATATGTCAGTAACCCACAAAAAGAAAAACTACCCACAGACCAAAGAAAAGCTAGACAAAGAATTTTACCCCAAAACAAAGATTGGGCCACAAATGACAAAGCAGTTTCAGCAAGTATGTTTTATGAAAAGTATTTATTAGCTAAAAATGATCCTGAATACCAACTGCTTAAGAAAAAGCACTTGGGGAAGAAAAGTTAGAGTCAGGACTCAAATCGTTCAATCAAAAAGCGAGCGTGTGATCCTAGTTTCATTGTGAATGCCTCTACCCTCTTCACCCATTTAAATTGATCATGTTCCCAATTTAAAATGACTTCACCTTTTTTGACCATACAACTATAGCCAATGATCACAATTGATTCACCTTTATCACTCTGATACGAAAATAAGGTGAAAGGCTTAATATGAGTGACTGCTAGTTGGGTTTCTTCTCTGATTTCCCGCTCTAAGCCTTGGTAAGGATCTTCGTTAGCTTCTAATCCACCTCCAGCAAGTGACCACTGGCCACCATTGCCACTTTTTTGTGACCGCAGCAACAATAACATCTCACCATATTCATTTAAGATAATGGCTTTTTGACCAATCCGAAAAAAAGCTTTTTCTTCTTGATGGTTGGGATTGTAGATGGTCATGTGGTAATCTGACTACGGTGACCGAAAGCCGGCAAAGCGCCACTCGCCATCATGACGAGTAAAGGTAAGTGAAAAAGGAAACGTGTGATTTGCTACCCCACGAGTTTCACCCAAGGTCCTAGTAAATATCCACGAGCGAGCTTCATATGGCGCAGCAGCCTGCTGATTTGAAATTTTTGCCTGCTCTTTGAGTTGGTTTAAGATTTCCCCAAACTCCGCTTCGGTAACGTCATTTTGGAGCAAAGGGTCCGCTTTAGAATAGAGCTGATGATAATCATTGGTGGCCATAGCTTAGTTCATCTCTTGCCAAGTATTCTGGGCGGCACGTGACAGTGACCAAATTTGAGGAATATGAATGACAATTCCATACCATAGCCAAACGGCGACCGCTAAAAAGAGAAGGCCAAGCCCCTTTTTGAGGGTGGCTTTCCACCCTTTTATAGTTGAGGGCTTGGTGCCTTTGGTATAAACCACTTGGGTTTTGGACGCCATGTCCCCCATACTTTTACCAGTTAAGAGAATCAATGGCACACCTAAGAAAAAGAAATCACCGAGCTTCACCAGGGTGCGCATGATTAAGCGATTACGATCAAGCTTAGCTTTGATGGTACTGACAATGTCTAAACCTAATAACTTCTTGCCAATACTGCGGCCATCCATGACATCACTCATCATAAAATAGCCTAAAAAGGTGAGGAGGAAGATATGGCCATTGTAATAAGAAAATTCCCAAACGCCTAAACTATAACCAACATTCATGGAAAAGCTGCCGCCAAAAGGAATACAAAAGAGAAGGGAGAAAAACATCACAATCACTACGTCAATCACGGCTGCAAACATTCGACGTCGGGTGGAGGCAAGAGGATGAGTGTTGGTCATGATTTAATTCTACTCTTTAATCAGTAACACTAAATCATCAGTTTTTTGTTTCATTTCTTTAATCGCATTCACAATCCCAACATTGTAGTAATATTTTCCAATTTTGGTGTTTAAAAATTCGATAAATAGATCAGCTTGCATGTTGCTGATCTCAGTGTCTAATTCATCAGAGAAATATGTTTTGAGTGCGTCCTTGATATCTTCAATTTCTTGGGGAGAAAACTGGAACGGTGAGGAGGTTTTCATAGTAATTGGATTATACAACCATACTTAGATATAATGAGCTCCATCATGGCCACTAAAAAGCTAGAAAATAAATTCGTGAAGATTATCTTTTCTTTATGGGGTATTTACTTAGCTTTGGGATTATTTATTACCCTCTTTTATTTGGGTGGTAACTGGTATGTGTTTGGTGAGCCCCTAGCTGACAATTGGCTTATTTTTCAGCAAAAAAGAGTACCCATCCACTCTTTTGCGGGTCCTTTTAACCCTGATCCTCAATATTTATTCAATGATGTCGATGGTGATGGTAAACAAGACTTAATATCTAATGGTTGTGCAGTTTTTACCAAAGCGCCTGTGGCAGAAATTAAGGACTCAAATAAGTGTCATTTTTCTAGCCAGGATGCTGAGTATATTTTTGGTGAGTTAAAGTTGAGTAGTGAGCAAGTTACTGACTATAGTTCGCTGGTGGGTCAGAAATACCCGTTTGAGTATGAATCGTTTGTGAGTATTTATGATAAAGGAAATGGTCAAAAAGCGTTGTATATTCAGAAGGCCAGCAGAGCTGAAAGTTGGCACATTTCCGAGAACAGCTTGTTAATACCAGAAGAGCCTTCAAAAGAAATGAAGTGGATTGCTCTCAATAACACTTGGATGTGGCCAGATTGGCTGCTGTTAGTAGTGATGTACTTACAACTCCCCTACATTTACTTAGGCCTGTTATTTAAGGTGCTGTAAAGCCTCCGAAAATAAAAATTATTTTAGCCTAATTAACTCACCTTTGCGTTTGACGATATTTTTATAGTCCCATTGAATATCTCTAGCTTTTTCCAACCATCGTTTTAAATCATCGACGTTTATTTGATCAATAGAAGTGTAGCGAGCTTGAGCGGCTTTGAAGGTACCTTCAGTTTGTAAGTTGGGTTCATTAAAAGATTGACCACTCCAAAACAATAACTGGATGTTATGCTTCAGTTTGGCATAGCCTACAACCGGATTACCCTCCAAAAACCAAACAGGACGAGCGTGCCACATTTTACTCTCTGCTTCGGGAAGACTGGCATTAATGGTTTTAGCTAATAATTCACATATAGCTTTATCTTCATCAGTAAGTGTGTTGTGGTAGGCTTGAATATCTGTGTGCATAGAGTTATTTTATCAGGATTTGAGGTAAAATAATCGAAGTCTTTATATGAACATTAAACCCCTTTTCTTTAAGACACCGGCCGAGTTTCGCAAATGGCTGTCAGCCCACCATGATAACGAAACTGAAATTTGGGTTGGTTTTTGGAAAAAAGCCTCTGGTAAAACCGGTATGAATTATGATCAGGCCTTAGATGAGGCGTTATGCTTTGGATGGATTGATGGCATTGTCAATAAATATGACGACCTTTCTTATGCACAAAGATTTACACCTCGTAGAGCCAAAAGTGTGTGGTCGAAGATCAATACCCAACACATCGAAAGATTGACACGGGAGGGCAAAATGATGCCAGCTGGGATAGCGGCGGTAGAAGCGGCAAAAGCAGATGGTAGATGGGCTCAAGCTTATGAATCTCCAGCCAATGCTAAAATCCCCGAAGATTTTTTAATTGCCTTAAAGCACAATAAAAAAGCTGCTGAGTTTTTTAAGACCTTAAACAAAACTAATACTTTCTACATCGCCTATCAGCTGCAACGTGCTAAAAAGGAAGAAACACGCAAACGACGGATAGAGAAAATGATTCAGATGTTGGAAAATGGGAAAAAGTTTTTATGAACAGTTTTCACCATGGTTCTACAATGATTTCATTTAAGGGATCTGGCAAACCTTTACCCAAAACAACGTCAATGACATTGCAGCCTTTTCTTAAGTAATCATTCTTATCTTCTTTCAACCAAGTGATAATTTCTTGCTCTTTATCATAGCCATTAATTTTTAAATATTCCTCATACATCATTTGGATAAGTTGAATAGTACCTTTATATCCTCTTTCTAATTCAGGTACGTGTGCAAAGTTATTATTTTGGTTTGACTCATAATACTGAGGCTTTTTTACTGCAGCATAGAGAAGATAGTTATAACCAACCTTATGTGCTAGCCAAGGAAGTATTTTGCCTTGCTCATTAGTCATCACATATTTATCAATTTTTCTGACTATTTCATTTTTTGTTACAACTCTCAGGAAAAACCACAAAGCCAAAACATCATAGTGTTCTCCTCCACCATATGAGTGCGCAATTAATTCATAAAATAGATAGTTTAAGTTATTAGATTTTCCTCGGTTAAAAGGTCTTTGAAGATGTGTGTATTCATGTATTGCTCCAGATATTTCTGTTTTATCACCGGCTATTATTTTTTGGGCTTGAAGGGCATTAATATAGTAGGTGGAGCCTATGACGAACGCTGTGGAATTATTAGGTATAAATCGTGATTGTGGCCAATCATGACTACTAATAACACAAATACTAAAAGGAGTTTCCCCTGTGATTCTAATTCCTATATTCTTTTTAAAATCTCGGAATTGTTTATTTGCCTTTAATGAATCTATAACCTGTTGTGTTAAGGTTTCATCTTTTAATATTTCTAACTCTTGTACTAATTTTTCAACTTCAGCTATTTTTCCCACATCTGCTTTTTCTGTAGTCATTTCCTCCAAGACTTCTAATAAAAAAAGTATTTGATTTTGAGATACTTCAGTTATCTTTGGGTCAAGAGTTAATTCAACTAATTGGTTGGCAATTCCAAAAAAGACTATAAATATTTCTGGTTTAATAAACTCGTTTACTTCTGGTTCAAATTCTTGAAATATCCACCCACAGATCCCTTTAAATCTCTTTTCATATAAGTCAGTTGTAATTGTATGTTCTCTGAGAATGTGTGAGGCGATTGGAGCATGTAATAGTTCTGTATTAATAAGCTTCAACACTTGTTCAGGAATTAGAGCATGATTGTCTGTCTCAATTTGTGAGTGTTGGCGTAGCGATTCTAGCTTATTGCTCATAAGAGAATTTATTTTAGTTATCAAGTAAATATGCTTTTAAACTAGTGAACGTGGCAGATGGAGATTGGTTAAAAACATTAAACCAAAGAGCTCTTTGGCATTGATCCTGATAGTGTAATGACAGTGAAATAGTGGCTGTTTCGCTTAGCCCAAAACGCTTCTTTTCTTCTTCTGTTGCCGGGATTAATTCGTTGTTAGGGCTCCTATGGTTATGCCCATAACTTATACAATGGAGTTCAACCCAGTGCCCATAAACAAACCAAGAAACAAACGCAAAGAAGATTAAAACTCCTATAAAGGGAATAAGAGTTTCTTTTCTTATCACTTAATTTTCCCTCGTATAAAAAAATGTGAAAAACTATTAATTAGGAGAAAATTCAATTATCCACTCAATACCGTATTTATCTCTAAACATACCGGCATATGAGCCCCATGGACTGTTTCCCATAGGTCCTTCGACTTCCCCATCGGCTGAAAGGCCATGAAATAATCTTTCCGCCTCTTCTTTACTTTCTGCACTCACCATAATTTTACTGCGATTTTCACGCTCATTTACTTGACCTAAAACTTCCGGCACATCATTGGCGATCAACATAGCAGTGTTGCTAATAGGTAAAGCAATATACATTATTTTATTTTCTTCTTTTTCAGCTACGGGGAATTCATCACTTGCGATATCTTTGAAACGCACCACCTTTGTAAACTCTCCACCGAAAACTGATTTGTAAAAATTAAATGCTTCTTCAGCATTACCGTTAAAGTTGATCCAAGTATTTATTTTAATCATAGTTTGATAGTATCAAATTAATGTAATTATAGAAATGGTTAGATCACTGGCTAGGTGACGTTCGAACCTGTTTTAAGCCTGCTTTGTTAGGTTAATAATTAGTTCTTTTGCTTTATCTTTAATTTTATATCCTAAGAGTTCTGCAACGGGAATAAGCTTTGCTTCACAAATATCTTCAGCATTTGTTTGAGTCTTTAATTCATGTATGTTCGCTTTAACTAAATAGAAGTGGCGGTGAGATCGCCAAGGTTCCTGGGAATGAACATTGAAAAAATAATCTATTGAGTTTTCTACTTCTACTCCAATCGAGATATCAGTTATTCCTGTTTCCTCAATAAATTCCCTTTTTAAGGCCTGAATTAAATTTTCATCTTTCTCTACTCCTCCACCTGGAAAGTCCCAAAATTTTGAGTGTCTGTCTTCAACTAATAAGACTGAATCTTTTAGTAAGAGAATGCCATGGACTGATTCCCGATCAATATATTCACTTTCATTGAATTCGTGTGGCTTGCCAAAGTTATCAGTACATCTGATTTTTACCATATTTGGCTTTTAAGTTGACTGAGAAAAATACTCGTCCTTGTTCAGCAATATCAAGACAAAAAAGAGTAAATGTAAACTAAATCCATGAATATTCCCAATGCCTAACCCCATCATTAATGTTTGGGCCAATACTATAATTGAGAGTACTGCTGCTAAATAAACCCCCCACTTTTGTACTGTAACTAGCCCAATTTGAGCAACTGTCCAAAGTAATATAAAAAGGACAATTTCATTTAATAACATGTAAAAAGAGTGTTCTTTAAAGATCAGATATAAAATAGTAGCGGAGGTAAAGCTGTAATAGATTAATGATATAAAAACAAAGATCAGCAGTAATTTAAATTTAAGAGTTAGCTTTTTTTGTGGCATGTAGACATTGTAGCAATTTATATAATCAAAAATGACCCCAACTAACAATATCTAGAAGGATTATTTGAGGAAGATTCACTTGGGTGGTATACCGGACTCGAACCGGCGACCTCTGCTTTCACAGAGCAGCGCTCTAACCAACTGAGCTAATACCACCATTCAGACCTGAAATTATAACAGTTTCCCCTGTCTTTGGCCACACAGGAGATATAATAGCTGACAATGGAAGATAATCTTTATTTAACCGAGTATTTGACGGCATTAGGCATCCAAGACTTAGATGGCACGCTCACAAGCTTTGAGGTGCGGTTTAGAGACTTAGGCGTTAATAGAGACGTGGCTCAACTTTTTCTTTTGGCAATTCAGTTAAATGTGTTCACCGAATTAAGTGAGGCAATAGAAGAGGATGAGCATGGCCAAAAGCTAGATGAAGGTTTTAAAATGGTGCTCCATTATTTTTTGACTGAGCTTAGTAAATGGGAAATTTACCAACAATACTTAAAACCGAGCAATGTTCCTTCTCGACCTCAACCAAGTGGCCCTGAAATAAAAAGAGCTCGAGACAGCGTTACGACTCATTTTGATGAAGTTATTAAACGGTTGCTGAAAGGCATAGAACGCAGTCAGCCTGTTTTAGCTGAACGATTGAGCTGGAGTAGCTTACCACTGGAGAAAGCAGCTAATCGTAATACTGAAGTTAAGAAAATTCCTTCTCCCAAGCGACAACTATTAGTGACGTCTTTACTCAATGAGCTGAGAATTCCAATTAGAATCTGGTATCAGAATTCAACAACTCGAACCTCTCGGAGCAAATGGAAGTATATTCATTACAACGACCTCTTTGCTGATTCACCTGTGCCGGTGCGCATTGATCTAGACCGAAGAAAAATTTATTACTCGTCAAATGATGAAGTAAAGCTTGGTGTGTTCCTGATGACCCAAAGTACGAGATTTCATGCTTTAGCCTTTTCTGAACTTGAAATCAAGAGATGGGAAGAAAGTAAACAGCCGTCAAATAAAAAGAAATCTCGGGGAGGGCCAAGAAATAAGCAAAAGTATGTTTGGACACTTCCCTGGCCAAAGTAGAATGCCAATATTTTGTGTGCCCGGCGGGACTCGAACCCACGACCTACTGCTTAGAAGGCAGTTGCTCTATCCAACTGAGCTACGGGCACATATGACGACATATTATAGTATGGGGTCTGGTTGGCGCCTAGAGGCCAGCTACTCAATTAGTTTTAAGAGATAATCCGCCGTGGTGAGAAACTCTTGGCTGCGTTTATCATTTAAGTTCCCCAGTAATCTATCCTCTAGAGTTTTGATAATCTCAAGAGCCTTTTCGAGGTTTTTCTCTCCCGCTGAGGTTAACTTGAGTTGATTCTGGCGACGATTGTCAGGGTTTTCTTGGCGCTGAATATATTTTTTTTCCTGAAGAGTTTCCGTGAGGCGACTGACTGCAGCTGGGGTTAAATCCAGAACTTGCGCTATTTGATCTTGAGACAAAACTTCGTTAAACTTAAGAAGGCCCAAAACTTGGCATTGCGAGTGTGTTAAATCACATTCGCGCCTGAGAATGAAGTCAGCTTTTTTGAGCATGGTCAGTACGAGTTTGATCAGGGGGCTGGATCGAAAGCGATGGGTAGGTAAACAATTAATTTTAGGTTCTTTCATACTCAATCCGCCTATTTTATCACGTTGACAATTAACATGTTAACTATTATAGTCGTTGAGGTGTGTTGATTGGTTTTATGAAGAAAATGAGAGCTGCTCTAACGTCTTTTTTCCATCGGTTTGGATTAGTAATTGTAGTAGTCTTAGCAATTGTTTTTGCTCAAGGCTTAGTTTTAGCGCGTTACTTTCAAAAGCCTGAGCCGGTTGTTACCACTTCTGAAGTTCCCCCTCGCAAGGTCAATGCCTTACGATTTGGATCAACAGAAATTTCTGAACAGGCCGTGGGCACGGTTAAAAATTTGAGTTCAATTACGTTAGTGGCACAAACGGCAGGTCCGGTGGGACAAGTGAAAGTTGCTGAAGGAAAAACAGTCAAAAAAGGAACGTTACTCCTTAATCAAACCTCTGCCTATGGCGCTGGCAGCGCCGCTACCGTTCAACGCCAAATTGCGGGTAAAAATTATGAACTAGCTCAAGAAACTCTTAAGAACACTGTGGAGGTGGTATCAAAAAATCGTGAGTTAGCCGATAAAAATCGTGATAATACTGAAGAGCTGCGCAAAATCACTGAGAAATCAATTGATGAGATTAAAAGTATACTGACTACTACTGATCAAGTGATTAGTAAAATTGAAAGTGATATTGCTACCGAACAAGCTAGTACTAATAACGCCACTACCATTCAATCTTTGCGCCAATCTTTGATAACCTATCGGGGAATTCAAAACTCAAATCGTTCGGGGCTGCGATCAGCCGAGTATGCAGTAGCAACTGGCAATCCGCCTACTAAAATTGCTGATATTACCAAAGACTTAGTTTACAAAACGACTGAACTGCAGCTCAAGCAAGCCCAAATTAATCAAGAGGTTTCAGCTTTGAGCTTACAGTTGGCTAAAATTAATGAGGCATCTACCCGGGTGGTGGCACCTTTTTCAGGGACAATTGAGAAAGTATATGTCAATCCTGGCCAGTATGTCACACCAGGGACACCTGTAGCTAAGATTAAAGGTGATGCCAATCTCAGTCTGCAAATTTCGGTAGCAGGGGCAGTAGCTAGCCGCATAGATGCTCAACAAGACTTAATAGTTGTCCTGAATGATCGTGAGTTTGTTGTCCCCATTACCCATGTTTCCTCTACCCCCATCAATGGGCAGTTATTTGAAGTGTTGGCAGTTCTTCCAGCGGAGTATCAAGAGTTTATTCCCGAAGAATCAGCCGTGGCAGTGACGCTGCCTCTTTATACTCAAACCTTAATTGAGGGCAACTCTTTCTTACCCTTAGATGCCATTTTTGTAACCAATAATGGTAGTTATGTGCTGGTGGCGGAAAATGGTCGTGCAGTCAAAAAAGTGATTGAAACTGGTGAGATCGTGGGTAGTACCGTGGAAATTAAAACCGGTCCGCTCCCCAATGATATTGTGATTTTGGATCGTCGAGTTTTAGAAGGTGAAGCTGTAGAGCCAGTCATCCAGAGCACTCCAGTGCGGAGTGTCCAAGAATTAGGATAATCAGCATGGCTAAGTCTAAATCTTCCCCACCTCCTCAAATTGATGCTGAGTCCGAGTATCTTAAAAAACTTCGTTTTGATGAAAGTCTGCGCGGGAAATGGATCGAAGTTTTATTTCGCAACCCACGCTTGTTAATTTTGATGATGATTGGCATTGTGGTCTTTGGTTTGTATTCCTTTGCGCAGTTACCCAGAGAATTAAATCCCGATGTGGTGTTGCCGGCGGTCAATGTGATCACTACTTTACCAGGTGCTTCACCTCGTGACGTGGAGCAGTTAGTAACTCAGAAATTAGAAAAAGCTGCCCCAAATTTACCCAACTTAGATAACGTGGTTTCCAGCTCCACCCAAGGGGTGTCTGTAGTCACGTTTCAATTTTTGAGCTCAATGGATCCTGAAGAAGCCGTCCGTTCCACTAAAGAAGAAATTGATTTGCTGATTGATGATCTTCCCGATGATGCAACAGAACCTCGGGTGGAAAAAATTAACGTCAATGACCAACCCTTTTTAACCATCGCTTTGACCGGTGAAGTTGATTTATATACTATTTCTCGGGTGGCTGATGAACTGAAGGATGAGTTAGAACAAGTCAATGGCATTCGTCGTGCTGATTTAATTGGGGCTGAGGAAGAAGAAGTAGTCGTGGCATTGGATCCAAGTAGTTTACGAACCTACCACCTCTCTGAGCAAGCAGTCGCCCAAGCCCTTCGCGGCAATAATCTGACCTTTCCCACTGGCAATGTTACTATTGGCGGCCTAGAGTACACCTTATCACTCAATAGTGAGTTAGACAGTCTCGACAAGATTCGGACCTTACCGCTCATAGTGGAAGGGAAAACGATTCAGCTTGGCCAAGTGGCGCAAGTCTATTTGCGAACCAAAGAAATTACACGTTTCCAAAGTTATACTGAAAAAAATAATTCTCGACAAAACGCAGTTCAGGTAGCTATTTTCAAAGCTGAAAACGAAACTATCACTGCGGCTGAACAAAAATCCCGTCAAGTCATTAACGAAACGCTCCAAAAATATCCACAAGTTAAAGCTGTGGACATCTTAAATTTTACTGAAGAAATTACCCGGACCTTTGCGGATTTACAACGCAACTTTGTCAATTCCATTGGCTTGATGTTTTTAGTATTGACGATTTTCCTCGGTTTGCGCCAAGCCACTGTGGCAGCATTATCAATTCCCTTAGTCATTATGTGCACTTTTGTGGCCATGAACATCATGGGTTTATCTCTCAACTTTTTATCGTTGTTTTCCCTCTTGTTAGCGTTGAGTTTAATTGGTGATGATGCCATTGTGATGGCTCAATCGACCACGGCTTATGGTCGAAAATTTAATTCAATTGAAACTGGTTTAATGGTATTTAGAGACTTTTTTATTCCCATTTGGGTGGGCACGATCACGGTGGTGTGGTCATTTGTGCCGCTGTTGTTAGCAAGCGGAATTATTGGCGAGTTCATTAAACCCATTCCACTGGTGGTCACAGCCACATTGTTATCTTCCACCGCGATTGCGACCTTGCTAAACCTACCTTTAAACATTGTCTTACGTGGAGCTCATATCCCGGCTCGGGTGAAAGCTTTACTGATGATCCTTGGGTTACTGTTATCATTACTGTTTGTCTGGAGCGTGGTGAGTACTTCGTTATTAGCTATCCCGGTGATTTTAGTTTATTTACTGTTTATCTGTGCGCTATTTATCGCTCGTCAGAAAGTGATAGCAGTGGTGCGGACGGGATTTAACCGGGTAGGAAACCGGTCATCTGCTATGCATCGCACTTGGCTATGGGTGAAACAAAGAGGCTTATTAGAAAATAGTTTAGTGACGCTAGACCCAATGATCAAGGCCTACCGCCGTGGTGTCACAAAAATAGTTGATTACCGACGCTGGCGATTGGCCGTATTCGCGTTAGTTGCAGCTTTATTAGTGGTAAGTTTAGTCTTTGCTTTTACTGGTTTATTAAAAACCGAGTTTTTCCCTAAGACTGATAACAAGACCTTCTATATTAACATCGAAGGGCCAGCCGGTTGGACAGTCACTGAGACTGAACAAGTATTGGAAAAAGTAGAAGCGATAGTGTTGCAGTTGCCAGAAGTTAAATCAATTCAAAGTTCAACGGGCAGTAATTTTTTAAATAGCTTTGGTGGTGGAGGTGGTAGTAGTAATTTGGCGATGATGACCGTTTTATTGCCCGAGTTAGAAGATCGTGGCCGTGACTCATTAGCGATCACCGCTGAGTTGCGATCCATGTTAAATGAAGTCAGAGAAGCAAAAATTACGGTAGTTGAACTGAGTGGTGGTCCGCCGGCGGGCTCAGCTTTTCAGGTTAATTTGAAAGGTGAGTCATTAGAGGAATTGGAAAGGATTGCGGCAGATTTTCAAAAGACGTTAGGTGAAATTCAGGGGACTATTAATATTGATAACTCACTTAAATTATCCGCTGGCCAAATTACCATCGAGCTCAACCCTCAAGAGTTGGCAGAGCGAGGTTTGAGTGCCCAACAAGTGGGTGGATGGCTGCGGACTGCTCTCTCTGGCAGTGAAGCCACTGATACTATCATTGATAATGAAGATCGTGACATTACCTTGCAATTAGAAACACCGTCACAGAACCTCGACCTGCTGACTAATTTAAGCCTACCGAGCGCTCTGGGGTCCTACACAGTTTCAGAAGTGGCTACTTTGCGACTTGAAAACAGTCCTCTTTCGATCGAACGCGAAGATGGTCGACGAGTAGTGAGAGTTACCGCTGATGTTCAAGGTACAACCTCTCCTGAAGTCTTGCGCCAGTTCCAAGAAAAAGTGAAGGACTATGATATGCCAGCTGGTTATACTTGGGACGTAGGTGGTGCTAATGAAGAAAATGAGAAATCAGTCCAATCAATTATCCAAGCGATGGGCATCTCATTTTTTATGATTTTAGTGACCATGGTGTTACAGCTAAAATCATTTCGCAAAGCCATTTTAGTAGTGATCGTGATTCCGTTAGCATTGATTGGGGTGGCTATTAACTTTACCTTGTTCCAAATCCCATTGTCATTTCCGGCTTTAATTGGGGTGTTGTCACTATTTGGAATTGTGGTTAACAATGCCCTGATGATGACAGAGAAAATTAACCTAAACTTAGAGTATGGTTTTAGCACTAAAGATGCGGTCGTGGATGCTTCATCCTCACGGTTAGAAGCTATTTTTCTGAGTTCTTTTTCATCCGTGGTGGGGTTGTTGCCGGTCACGATTTCAGATCCTTTGTGGAGAGGGCTAGGCGGGGCAATTATTGCTGGTCTTTCTGTATCCGGCTTGCTTATTTTGTTCTTGTTGCCTGCCATGTATATTGAGGTGTATGGTACTAAAGAAACCGCTTCAAGTTCCCAAACCAGAGCAAAAAAATAAAACGCACCTTTTTTGGTTAATGGTCAGTTGGTTTAGTTGTGCTGTGATTACCACACTGGTGGGGTGGGCAGGTGGTTTGTTTTTGCCACTTTACCTGATTTTACTTTTTCCCAGTTTTTTTCTCATGCGATTAGGTTGGCAAGTGGTAATCAGCTTTTCTGGTCTGAAGGTAATTGAAAAACTAATGGTGACTGTGTTTGGCCTCATATGGCTGATGCATGGTTTGGGAGTATTGATGCCGGAAACCGGGTTCGATGCTGTTTGGTATCACTTGCCAATCGTGGAGCAGTTCCTGACTTTAGGTCGCATCATATACCTTCCTGATTATTACCAATCACTTAATCCTCTGTTTTCCGATGTGTTGTTTTTATTAGGCTATCAAGCTGCTGGTGATATGGGAGCGAAAGTAGTGGCGTATGGTTTAGCGTTGAGTTGTATGGCAGTGAGTTATGCATTGGCACGCCATGTGCTGCCTCGTCACTGGGCTTTAGCGACTGTGCTTTTCATCTCTACCTATCAGGTTATGACGTGGCAAGCAAGTAGTTTCTATGTGGATGTGGCAAAGGCGATGTGGGAAGTAGCGAGCTTGTGGTTGCTGTTACAAGCGGTGGATCATCAGAGTTCTAGACATCAGCACACGATGTGGAGTGGTTTATTTTTTGGGGCCTCACTGGCGACTAAATTATTTTCAGTGTTGTTGTGGCCAGTGATGTTACTCCTCGTGTGGTTAATGACTAAGCGGTGGCAGAAGGTATGTGTGTTCTTGGTAACGAGTGCCTTAGTGGTTGCACCTTTTTATCTTTACACCTTTTGGTATGCCGGCACACCTTTTTTGTCTGCTCTACTGCATTTAGGCCGTTTAGATGAGATTAGTGGTGGCAGTAGCGGTGTTAGTTATCTGAGTGAGCGTATTATCTCTTTCCCTTGGTCTTTGATACAGTTGACACTTTTTAGTCGTGATTATGTGTCAGTTTTATTTCTGGCCTTGCCTCTAGCAGGCTATGACTGCTGGCAAAGGAAGGCAGATCGTAAACTGACCACGTTGTGGATTTTTGGTTTAGCTCAGTGGCTCATTTGGTGGTTTGTGCCCCCTTTATCGACTCGCTATGCGTTGTCAGGCTTTATTGTTTTGGGTATATGTGTCTTTTGGTATATTAAACTGCTTTTTGATAAAAAACCGGCTTGGAAACTCCCGTTATTGACGTTAATCGCGGCGGCTATCTTCATCAATCTTATGCCCCGAATGTATGTGGCTTCTCGTCAACTCCCCTATCTTCTAGGAAGACAAACTAAAGACGTTTATTTGCGTCAATTTTTTGATGGCAATATTGATCATCATTTACAAAAATGGCACCGCTTATAGCGATGCCATTTGATGAACTAATCTAAAATAAAATTATTTACTTTTTTTAGCTTTGCTTTTTTTGACAGCTTTTTTAGGAGCAGCTTTAGGGGCTTTACTGGCTACTTTTTTGGTTTGAGCTTTGACTTTAGTCACAGCTTTTTTGACCTCTTTTTTAGCTTGCTTGACCTTAGTGCTTGCTTTTTGAATTTCCTTTTTGGCCATCTCCCGATTGGCTTTTTTAGAGAAAAATAAAGCGGCAGCTCCAGCTGCAACGCCAGCGACTAGAGTCAAGAGACTCCCTTTTTTCGACATAGTACTCCTTATGGAATAGTAATAATTGATACCGTATTAGTAAGTCCTGATTGACGCCAAAATTTACCGCGAATCAACAAAATTTGATCACCACTATCTACGATCTTCATTTCTTTACATTGTTGGAGCAAGCCTTCTTCAGTCTGAATCTCAGGTTGAGAAGGATCAATGAACAATGGTGAAACACCATATGACAATGTCAGTTTTTGGGCCACACTAGTTGAGTGCGTTAACGTATAAATGGGAATGAGCGGATGAAAACGAGCGATAAGACGAGCAGTACGGCCGGTTTCAGTTAAGCAAATAATTTTATCTAAGGGAATATTACTATTTTCAATAATATCGGAAGCGGCTTGAGCAATGGCCGCGGTGCTATCGATACTCTTGCCCACTTCAATTGAGCATTTAGTGTGCTGCTCGTTGAATTCTGCAATCGCAGTTTGAGCCGCTACGGCTTTGAGCGGATATTTTCCAATCGTGGTCTCATCGGAAAGCATAATGGCATCTGTGCCATCATAAATGGCATGAGCAACGTCGCTGACTTCGGCACGAGTCGGGCGAGGTTTTTCGATCATTGATTTCAACATCTCAGTAGCAGTAATCACCGGTTTACTAGCAACGCGACACTTATCAATAATTAATCTTTGCCAGTATGTTAACTCCTGAAATGGCACTTCAACTCCTAAGTCACCGCGAGCCACCATCACTGCATCAGAAACTTGAATCAGTTCATCAATATTATCGAGCGCCTGCTGGTTTTCAATTTTCGCAACGATGTCTGCTTGTGAATTGCGTTTTTCTAACTCACTGCGAAGAATAGCAACATCTTCCTTGTTACGAACAAACGACAAACCGACAAAATCCACATTGTTAAGATCAACATGGTCTAAAAATTGATAATCGCGATCTGTCAGAGATGGCATGCTCAATACCACTCCCGGTGTATTCATGGTTTTGCGAGTTTTTACCGTACACTCTATTTCAGCTTTGCAGATCAAAGCATTTTCAGTGTGGCTGATGACGCTAAACTCGCAGGCACCATCTTCTAATAAAATGCTATTGCCGGGTTGGAGAGAACGCACCACGTCTTCCGGAACCCAGACAATTTTATCGCCTTGCACAGTGCGATCGCTGGTAAAAGTGACAGAATCACCTTTGGCTACAGCAAAAGGTTCACCGGGTAAATCAATACGAACTTCAGGACCTTGTAAATCAAGTAACACTCCCACAGGTTGATGTAAATCATTAGCTACTTTTTTGATTTGTTGAATAAACTGATTGTGCCATTGAGGGTCAGAATGTTTAGTATTAAACCGAGCCACGTTCATGCCCGCATGGATCATATCTGCCATGATAGTTTCTGCTTCGGTAGCTGGGCCAATGGTCGCTACTATTTTTGTCAACTTTTTCATACTTTTATTATCTATTGATCACAGATGTTGTTCAAGAGGCGATCTGAAAAATAAATTAAAAACTATTGCTGATCATTAACTCCACGTAGGCAAGCTTTTTGAGATATGGTATACAGAGTAGTCACTAAAGAATTAGATCTGCTTTCCAAGTGGAAACAGACCAACAATTAAGGATCGTATGAACGACAATAACTCTCAATCCAATCAACCTAACACCCCAGCACTCGAGGCAGGTGAAGATGCTTTACAGTTAAAAAGTGGCGATGATTTGGCCTTAGAGGCTTTATCACAAGCCTCAGGTCAGCCTACTGCCCCAAACTCCTCTGCTCCTAGTTCTGATTCCGACGATGAGGCCGTAGCCTCTGATCAAATCGCTCAAACGCTCACATCACTGCAAAATGTCATCGAGCGGAATGCTAATGAACTGGAACGGTTAGGTGAGGAAATTAAACACAAACGTGAGTCACTAAAAAATATTTTTGAAAATGATACCCAGTTAGGTGAAGCCGAAGCTCAAATGCAAGTGGTTTCAGAACAACTCAAAGAGCGCAAAGCTAAACTACAATCTGATCCACAAGTAACTTCACTTAAAGTTCAAATTGGCGAGATCAATGAACAGAAAAAAGAGTTGGAAGAAACATTAAGTAACCACTTAGTTAATTATTATCAATTGACTAACTCCACCAGTTTTGACACCAGTGATGGAGACCAGTGGGAGTTCAACATTCGCGCCAAAGTTAAGCCCCGTAAAAAAGCGGCTTAAAAATTTTAGCTATCAATCCATTAAAATTCTTGTCAAAGTCTTACAGATTTGGGGCGCTTTTTTTAAAGTGTCTGGATATGCTATCTCTCCTAGTCAATATTTATATTATTTTTGACTAAAAAGGAGCGACATGCAGCTGATGGAGAAACTTTTAAAAGATTACAATTTGAGTTTAACCCTGTTAGCACTTTTTATTTTTAGTTGGATGGGACAAGCTTATTTTCAGTGGCAAGAATTTGTTTCCAATGCCCAAGCGCATCAACAGCCAGCGGTTGTTGAAGAGTTTATGCCTGAGTTTTGGGCTGCAACTTTTGAAAACTGGCAATCAGAATTTCTGCAATTATTAAGCATGGTGGTGTTAACTAGCTTTTTGATTCACAAAGGCAGTGCTGAGTCACGTGACAGCGAAGATGAGATTCAAGCTAGTTTGCACCGCATTGAAAAAAAATTACCTCGCAAGTCACGCCGCCGTAAGTAAGGTACGCCTAACTAAGGCATGTGCAATGGCTTTTCTAGGGCAATAATCTCACTTTGAGGCAAGCGAATTTTTCGCGGTGTGACAGCTAAAGCTAATAAACTGACACTACCCAATAAAAGAGCGACGATACTAAACGTTTGTTGTTCACCCACTAAACTGGCAGTAGTACTCGCAAAAATGGGTCCCAAAATATATGACAAACTGATAGCTGAGTTTTCGAAGCCAATTAAGTCATTGCCATACTCATCACTGCGCGCCACATAATCTTCATAGGTTGCCAAAATCAGTGGCCAGGCACTGACCGTAAAACAAGATGAAATGAAAATTAAGCTCAGTAATAAGACTGGATGAGTAACAAACCCCACAAAAAATAAACAACACGAGCCAGCTAAAGCTAATAAGAAAGCAGTCCTTTTTTTACTGTAGTTCACAAAAGCTTTTTGAATGAAGTAACTGACAAATAAAGCAGGTAACGCATTTAACGTTAACAGTACCCCTTTATAAGGATCCGCCATGTGTTCTGAGAGTAGAGCCCCTACAGTCCAGTACACTGAGTCAAGCACTGATAAGGTCAACACAAATAAATAAATGGGCCATAATCGCTTTATCAAAACCTGCCAAATTCGAAACTCTTGAATTTTAGGGTTATGACGCTGCTTCTCTGCCGGCAAAGTCGGTTGAGATTGTTTGGGTGTTAATGTAGTAAAAATAAATAAAAACACGATGGCAATAAGATGCAAGGTAATCATAAAGTAGAAAGCCGGAAACTCAGTATCTTCCATCAGGTAAGAAGCGGTTAAAGGCGCTACTAACAAGGCCATGTATTTGGCATTCATCACAGTACTCCACCCTAGTGTATGTTGGGATGTACTTAAAAAAGTATGAATGAAATGAAAGTTAGAAAACTGGAGCAACTCATAGTAAATACCCCACAAACCTACGATCAATAAGAGAATGGCCACATTAGGTGAAAAGACTACATAACATAACCCTGCTAACAAGGCAAAAAACGAAGTTTGAAATAGAAAGTAACTATATCTTTTACCATGTAATCGCTTGGCAAACAGTAAATCACAGTTAATACCGACGATCGAAGAAAAAGCCATCACGAATCCCATCAGCACCGGGTGACTGACGTGCTCTGTGATGTAAATTGGAGTCACGTACGCCATGATGCCATCAGCCCAACTCACTAAAAAAATCAGCCCCGAATAGTACAACAAGGCAAATAAAGAGTTTGATAATAAGTTGTGTGAAGAACTTAGGCCATGATTTTTGGTGGGCAGAGCAACTGGCATTCAATTATCGTACTCAAAAGGTATCTACCAGGTAAAGGAGTAGCAAATATGACAAGGTTAACGGTTAGACAATACTTCTTCGATTCTTAATAACTGATTGTACTTAGCAGTCCGCTCGCTGCGGGCTAAAGAACCCATCTTCACATACTCTGCTGCCACCCCAATTGCCAACTCTGCAATAGTGGTGTCTTCTGTCTCGCCACTGCGATGTGACATGATAATTTTCCACCCTGCTTGCCGGCTGAGTAAAATGGCATGTAACGTCTCGGACAAGGTGCCGATTTGGTTAACTTTGGTTAATAACGCATTGCACGAAGGTTGAAGCTGGGCGCGCTCGATGCGTTCAGTATTGGTTACCAGGAAGTCATCGCCGACGAGTAGAATTTTCTGACCCAAAGCCTGATTTAAGTCTTGCCACCCTTGCCAGTCGTCTTCGGCTAGGCCATCCTCAATTGAGATGATCGGATATTGGCGAACCCAGTCTTGCCACATCTCTATCAGTTGTGCACTCGTTAGATGTTGATTCGTAATTCGTAAATTATAAATGCCATTTTCATACAACTCAGAGGTGGCAGGATCAAGGGCTAAGCTAATGTGCTCACCAGGTTTGAAACCAGCTTTCTCAATCGCTTGCAGTAAAATTTCCAAGGCTTCTTCATCATTTTTAAGTGCCGGGGCAAAGCCACCTTCATCACCGACTAAGGTGATATAACCACGACTTTTAAGCACAGCTTTGAGATGGTGGTAGACTTCACTGCCCCACTCTACAGCTTGGGAGAAGTTCTTGGCTGCGTGTGGCACAATCATAAACTCTTGAAAGTTAGTACTTTGCCAATCAGTGTGAGCTCCACCATTCATTAAGTTAAACATTGGTTGAGGTAAAGGCTCTGTCAGTTTGGCTGATAAGTCGCCACTGTGATACCGCGGGGTTAAGCGATGATAAAGTTCGCGCACATACTGATAATAAGGAATATTTAAACTAGCAGCAGCGGCTTTGGAGAGGGCTAAGGAAATACTTAAAAGAGTGTTAGCACCATACCGAGAAAGATTAGCTGTCCCATCTCTCATCACCAGTTCCTGATCACAATTTTCTTGATCTAGGGGATTGTTATTAGTCAAGGCGTGACAAAGCTCATTATTAACAAAATCAACAGCCTTTTGGACACCTTTACCAAAAAAGCGAGTTTGATCACCATCACGAAGTTCTAAAGACTCATGGGTGCCCGTGCTAGCGCCACTAGGAACGCTGGCTCTGCCCATCGAGCCATCATTGAGAATAACATCAGTTTCAATAGTGGGAGTTCCGCGGGAATCAAGAATCGTGCGCGCACGCAGGGCAGCAATGTACGTCATGAAACTAGTATACGCATTTCGCCTACAACAAAAAACCCCCTACTTTTTAGGTAGGGGGCCTTGGTTCAAAGTAAAGAGTTATGAATTAATTCTCTCTTGAATACGAGTCAAAACTTGTGGGGAAACGTTTTTCATGCGTTTCAAACTACGGACACGTTTTTGCAAACGTTTCTTCTCGATAGTTCGGACGGCTTTGACGCGGGAGGGTTTTTGATAATAGCGACGGTCCTTGACAGTTTGTACGATGTCAGTAGCCACCACTACCTTCTTAAACTTCTTAATCAAATCATTAGTAGAATCATTACCTTGAGCTTTAATAATAATTGGCATTAGAGAAGAACACCTCCTTTCCAGGCTAATTGGATCACTTTGGTCCCCAATTAGGCTATGCTTTCAAAGCTCGTAATTATAACGGAAAAATAACAGGAAGTCCAGATTAGACTCAAACTATGATGATTCGCGGAGGTTTTCAGCTAATTTTGCCAACTTGGCATCATCAGCTCGTTCAGAGTCATTCGATGATAAATAACCAGGATACTTGTCGAAATAACGGCGATTTTGCGCTTCACTTTCAATTGGTTTCCATTCCGCTAAGTTACCAGTGCCATGCATCGGAAACAACTTGGCATGTAAGTGATCCACGCCAAAGCCTTCAAAAAACATCCCGCATCTGCTGACGTCCTCAAAGTAGTTATCCAAAATGTGAGCTACTTTTTTGACAGCTACAATTAAATCTTTTAAGACTTGGTCATCTTGTTCAAAGGCATAACTACCATGATGTTCTTTAGGAATCACTACAGTGAAGCCTTCGGTATTCGGAAAAATCGACAAAAATGCCAGGTGTTTATCATCTTCCCACACTTTGTGGCAAGGAGCTTGGCCTTGAGCAATTAAACAAAAAATACAGTCGGGTTTGTGCATAGAGTTATCCTGTGAAAAAGGTTCCGTATTCTTTAACTAATGCTTTATATGCTTTCCGTTTATTATTGATTCTTTCAGCAGGTTCTCTCGGATCCCATGGCACTGGCGCGTCAACTTTTAAGAGTGGAATTCCATGTCCACCATATTGATGAAAGTCAGGATTCTTTTTACTAATATCGAACCTTCCCATAATTAAATAGCTTAGGTTAGACGGTAACTTGTCTATGCTTGCAACAGAATCTTCGCTAATTAAGAAATCACCAGTTAATGAATCATATGGTACATCATCAATTAAAGTTGAATCTTCTGCTGGGAGTAAAAATTCTTTAACTGTTTTGTTATCTAAGATTTTCTTCGCTGCTTCTTTAGCTTTTTTCCTAGAACCAACATACACTGTTGCTTCTTTGCCTGGCTGATCATCTGCTTTACCACCTCCATCGCCAATTTTGTAATGAGCAATGGAGCCATCATTTTTTAATTGGCTTAGAAATAATCGAAGAGCTTCAATATTGGATTTATTTTTGGGGTTTTGTGCGTCGAAATTTAAATGCAACTTCCAACCAAAAGTCGCGATCAGGTTCTCATGAAATTCATTATTTACAGGGGGTTCAACGGGTAGTGCTAGATCCTGGGGTTTTAAATGACTATGCCACCAGGGTGAGTTTTCACTTTTATGACTACTATTAGCTGTTTGGGGTGAAGCATCGGGTTTTTGCCACCGCTCAGCAAATTGTCCTTGAAGCCACCATTTAGAGCTTTCATCATTTGGCATATTTTTATGAATATAGTCTCTTAATAATCTCAATCACTTGATTCAATGTCAGTGGACTAGCTTTTTGGTTGCGGTGTTTGCGGGAGCCATTAATTAACATTTTGCCACTGGGATGATTGTACCAACTGCCTTTAGTATCGAGCTTAGTGATTGCCTCTGCTGCTGCGTTAAGGCTCAGCTCAACATCAGGGCGGGCTTTGATGCGGATGTTACCTTCTTCAGGGTCTTTGCGAATGACTAGCACATAGCCTTGTTTTTGAGCCAGCTTAATAGTGTCGTCATTCCGAGTTTCTACCGCTAAACATTTACCGATCTTAATATCAAATTGAATGCCTTCGTTAGCGACGATCTCAGCTGCCCGGACGTGTTGTTTGAGACTAGCGTAGGCACTATCTAAACACATCATCCCAAAGTGAAGTTGTGAGTCATCAGTGTGAGGGTCAGTAAACTCAGTGCCACGGATTAATTCATGAATCATGAAGTTATACCGAGCAGATGATGCATCAGGCCAATGGACTTCGCCAAGGTGATCAGTCTCGGTAGTGAACTCAACCACAATTTTTAAAGCTTTGTCATCGACTAAGTCGGGGTGAATTTTACAAATATGGTCATACACTAATGAGGTGGCACTAATATATTGCAAACCGCGATCGGGTTGGTGATGATCAAATTCGCTTAAGCCTGTATCCACATGAGTGACTTCATGCAGTTGGACTCCAAATTCTTCGGCTTCTTCTAAAGTGATAGTGTCACCAGGATTTACAAAAGCAATTTTGGCGTCGGCATAATGCTGGCTGTCAAAACGTTTGAGCAGCCATACAGCGCCAATAGCATCTAAATCTGGAGCGTGGTGGGTAACAATCAGGCGGCGAGACATGGAGCAAGTATACCAATTTATTCCAAATTTGAAATTAAAGAAAACTTTAGTTTGAGTAAAGCTAAAGTAAAGAATACTGTGATTAAATCATCATTATCTGAGGTGTGAGGAATATAAAAAAGAAAAAAAACACCCACCGCAACAGCCTTAATTAGTCGAGCTAGCTAGGACAGTTGCAGTGGGTTCCTCACCGGGTTATTTAGAAATATACAGTTAGAAGCAGAAAAAACCCATAGATAAAAAGGATTGAACGGACAGTCTATAGTTTTGTCGCCTCTTTCCAACAAATATCGTTATAAGACGCAGTAATTGCCGAAATTTTTGCGGGGAAAGACTAAATACACTTTTTCACTAACCACCATAGTATTCTAAATGGCAAAGCTACCATCCACCAACTCCATGATTCAGGATCATCCTCTCCCCTTACCCACACCGACACAATCAACCATTTTTTTTGATCTTTAAGATAAGTGGCGATGACTTGGATCTCACGCTGGTTCAACGTGCGGATGAACTTAGTAGTGTTGGCTTTATCACCGGGGAAGGTATGAGTCGGATGTCGCAAGACTTTAACCACATCATCAGGAGAGACTGAGCGTAACTTCAGCCTCTCCTGAGCGTGAGTGGTAAAAATAAAGCCTTGATGTTCCATGGTTTAGTTGGTTAGTATGATTGTGCAAATAACCAACGATGATTTGCAGCTGCGCCACATTTTACACAAACTCCTGTTTCTTCTTTGACATTACCTTTGTCATCAATGAACGGTAAGCAGCGAGTACTAGCTTTGGTTTCTTCTTTGATAGCTTTTTCGCAAACAGCATCTTCACACCATAAAGCTTTCAAGAACCCACGCTTGGTCTCCATAACGTTCTTGAACTCATCAAATGAATTCACTTCAGTGGTTAGTGCCTGAGTTCTTTTTTGAGCTTGTGCAAACATTTCGGTTTGAATAGTTTCTAGTAAAGCATCAAGATCTTTAGTAACAGTTTGCAAGTTAATTTTTTGTTTTTGTTTAGAATAGCGAATATTAGCAGTTAAGCTGCCCTCGTCTAATTCACGCTGACCAACGATTAATGTGACTGGAATTCCTTGAATTTCAGCATCATTGAGTTTCCAACCCATACTATGTTCTATGTCTGTATCAACTTTCGCACGAATATTTTGTGCTTTTAACTGTTTTTGAATCTTTACTGCCTCTCCCAATAATTCAGGAGTAGATTGGGCAGGAACGATCATTACTTGTGTTGGAGCAATGCGGGGAGGAATGACTAAGCCATCATCATCGCCATGAGTCATGATTAATGCCCCGATGACCCGAGTTGATAAGCCATAACTGGTTTGCCAAGCATAATCAGTTTTGCCTTCAGCATTCAGGAATGAGATATTAAAGGCTTCTTTCTTAGAGAAGTTTTGACCTAGGTCGTGGCTGGTTCCAGCTTGCAAGGCTTTGCCATCAGGCATCATAGCTTCTATAGTTGTGGTTAAATCAGCCCCAGCAAATTTCTCAGCAGTACTTTTGCGACCTTTGACTACGGGAATAGCTAGGTTATCCTCGACCAGTGTCCGATATTTTTCCAAGGCATTTAGAACCATCTCAAATTCTTCTTCATGAGTGGCATGAGCGGTGTGAGCTTCTTGCCATAAAAACTCGGTAGTTCTTAAGAAAAAATAGGTTCGTTTCTCCCAGCGGACCACGTTATTCCACTGGTTGAGGTTCAAAGGTAAGTCTCGATGTGATTGAACCCATTTACTGTACATTTCGTACATGATAGTTTCAGATGTGGGTCTAACCACTAATTTCTCTTCTAATTCTTCTCCACCCCCATGTGTGACCACTGCAAGCTCAGGGGCAAAGCCTTCAACGTGATCTGCCTCGCGACTTAAAAAAGACATGGGAATAAATAAAGGGAAGTAAGCATTTTCGACACCTAATTCTTTCAACATAGGGTCTAGTGTCTTTTGAATATTCTCCCAAATGCCGTAGCCACTGGGACGCATGACCATACAGCCTTTAACTGGAGAATAATCAGCTAGTTTAGCTTGTTGAATGACTTGCGTGTACCACTTACTCATGTCTTGCGACTTTGGTGTTAGTTGTTGTTTTGCCATATTTTCTTTCTATTAGTTAACTATAAAGTACTTTTTATTCATTTTTTAGCAGACTTTACCTCCAAGAGGAACATCTGAGAGGGGCGATAACAACACAAAGTCACCTTTATGATCCGCAACTCCCAGTGTTAAGACCTCCGACATAATTTTACCAATCTGACGAGGCTGCAAATTAATAACTCCTATCATAAGCTTGCCAACTAGTTCATTAGGTTGATAGTTGATTAACCGTGCCCCTGAGATTTTCTTGCCTAACTCATCACCAAAATCGATGGTTAGTTTGTGTGTGGTATAACGAGGATTAGGTAGCAATTCAGCTGCCACAATTTTGCCAAGCCGGATGTCAATATTTTCAAAATCAGCAATAGTAATTTTGTTCATGTTGTCATCTCCTTTATGCTGCTAGACGTTGATACTGTAGTGCCGAGGATACTTTCTACCTGTGGATGGCCAATAAAAAAACGCCCTTACATATCCACCAAACCACTGTTTGATTGATATGCAAAGGCGTGTAGTGACGCGGTACCACTTTGCTTTTTCTGAATTATTGCTAACTCAGAACTTTTTCACCAACTCTGTAAAAACGACATTGGTGTCAGAGAAGATGACGGCTCTGTGCCGGAGAAGTTTATCCATGATTATTCCGAAGTCTACTTCTCTGTCTCTTAAAATGATTTAAGAAAAGAGTTGGGAGCTCTTAAGACATTTACTTAACTTGTAGAAATATTATACAGAGGTTGTCAACGTGCTTTCCACCACGTCTTTAATTCTTCCGCAAAAATGGGTGCTGCATCGAGGGTGCGGACTTTAGCGGAGGTTTGATCGTGATGAATAGAGTTAGTGACGACTACCGAATCGGCCTCTGAATTATCAATTTTGGTAAAGGCTGCTTTGACAAGTGGTCCGTGAGTGGCAAAAAAATGAACTTGTTGGGCACCGTGTTTTTTAAGAATGGCTGAAGTGGTGGTGATAGTGCCACCGGCGTTGATGACATCATCAAAAATTAAAATTGATTTACCTTCCACATCGCCACTGAGGCTAATGGCAGTCGGTTCACCGGTACTCAGATCGCGATGTTTATCAATGTTGATATAGGGAATGCCCAATCTATCAGCAAAAAGCCGAGCGCGTTTCAGACCACCAAAATCGGGACTGGCCACAATAAAGTTATTCAGGTCGAAGTTGCGCTGGGCATAATCAGCAAACAAAGTTAAGGCTGAAAGATGTTGGGTAGGGATTGAGAAAAAGCCGGGAGTACTACTGTTGTGTAAGTCGAGCAAGAAGACGCGCTTGATGTAAGAATTTGAAACCAGGTTAGCAATGACTTTAGCGGCAATCGGCTCGCCGGCTCGGAACGCTTTATCCTGCAGTGAGTACCCCATCCACGGTAAGACTAAGTTGACGTGGCGGGCGCCCAGTCTTTCCAGAGCGTCAGCAAGTAATAAAAATTCCATGATGTGCTGATCGGTGGGTTCAGCAAAAGATTGGATGATAGTTACGTTCTCGCCTTTGACTTCATCTTTCACCCATACCCGTTTTTCGCCATTGGGAAAGTGGCTAATCTCTACGTCGATGAGTGGAAGCTCCATTTGGTGAGCTAGGGACTGAGCGAAAGGGAGATTAGATGAGCCAGCAAGAAGTTTCATATGTCAATAGTATACCTTTTTAATGAGGTTGTGTGTGACCTTGGATAATTAATTGTTGACCCATAGCTTTATCCTGTTCCAGTTGAGTTTGCAGGGCGGCCAAGGAGTCAAACGGCATTGGTGAGCGCAAGTAATGTGTTAAAGTTACTTCTAAAACTTGATCGTAGAGATCACTGGTAAAGTCATAGAGGTAAATTTCAAAGTTAGGTTTGACTTCTCCAAAAATGAGGCGGGGTCCAAAATATGCTAGTCCAAAGTAGTGATGCCCGTCGATGACGCACTCACCAAAATAAACACCAGGATTTAAGTTTTCCTCACTGGGGAGAGTATCGAGATTAGCCGTGGGAAAGCCGATTTTGCGACCGACCTTTTCCCCATTGATGACTTTGCCTTGATACGTGCGGGGAGTGATCCGTTTCATAGGCTCTATTGTATCACTTCTAGCGTATTATCAAGCAAAAACCGCCCCTGCAGAGCCGGAGGCGGTTTAAAGAGTATCAAAGAATGAGGTTAACGAGAGGCCTCGATAGTAGTGCTACCCTCAGCCGCACAAGAGCGGATGGTGACCAAGTTATTAGCATCAATGCTGATTGAGTACTCAGTATGACCGGTGGCAACACCACCAGGATCAAGAGGTAACGTTTTTAAGTACTTAGCTAAGTTTGTGTCCAGATCTGCACAACTAGAGTCACTGGTTGCGCCCGTACAGACATCATCACAACCGGCAGCGCCACTACTCACAATTTCATAGGTATTGGTAGCAGTCAAAGTACCTACACAAGGAGTGAGACTACCTTTATTATCCACGATACATTGGTGGATGGCAGTTAAGTAATTTTGAACATCTGCTGTACGGCGAGCATTGCGAGCATCGCGGAAGCGTGTCACAGGGTCTAAAGCTACAAATACGACGACTGCCAAAATGGAAATAATGGCAATTACGACTAATAACTCAATCAGGGTGAATCCCTGAGACAAGTAATGACGGGCAGATTTTGACATGACAAACTTTCACGTAAGTAATATTTATTAATTGCGAATCACTATAACTACATCATATTCACTTGAGGGTGTCAATGGATCAGAGGTGATCAAGTCATAATTGTTGAGTATAGTTTGGATATCAGTGAGGGTTTGAGGAGGTACACTGGCTTTAGCTTGAAGAGTTGAGGTAGTAGCGGTGCCAGGTTCTGTGTTGCCAAGATCGACTTTTGCAAACTCAAACTCTGTGAGGGCCGTTTTTACTTTTTGAGCTTCCCCGCTTTTACCACTCGCATTTAAGACATTAACTCTTAAATTACTAACAACTCCAGGTTCAGGACTCTCTTCAGGAATAGGCGTAGTGGCAGGGGAAGGAGAGGTAAGTGGTGAAGGTGTAGGGCTGGCCACTTGCTCCAATTGAGTTTCTAATTGTTGGACAGACGCAGCACGTTGATTGAGGAGTGGAATTATGAAAAAGCTGGCAGCCGCGGTCATCAACACTAGTGCCAAAAACAAGACCCCCATCCCCATCCACCACGATCTACTATGATGACGAGGAGATGAAGGTTTACCGCTCCGCTGAGTTCCAGCTGGAATCGTGTCATCTGTTTTAAGCGGATGGTAATTATTTAAGGTTTCGGGGCTAAACGTATTGTGTGAGAGTGAGTCTGCTACTGAAGACGTTTGTAAGTCCAGGTTTTTTTCATGCAAGTGATAAGCACGTAATGTGGGGTCATCACCATTAATATGTAAGCCATTTAACTCAATCGTTGTCAGATCAGGAGTACTTGTTTTGGCAAACGCTAAGAAAGAGGTTAAATCTGAAATTTTAAATGAAGGGGAAAAGGTTTTAGTAAATTTTACTGCGTCTTTTTCAACTACTGCACCCAGATAATGATATGAATCAGCATATAAACTAACATATGAGGTATCGAGGTTAGAGCTGTGGGCTAAGATAATAGATATGGGTTGGAGCTGTTTTATTTCTATCTCAGCAGCGTGAAAAAGTGGCAATAGCTCGGTAGAAAAGAGATGAGTTAAGACGACTACTTGCAGAGTGCGGGCTTCATTTTGTTCCGTTATAACTGCTGAGTGCCATAAAGTCTGAGTCAGATCTTCAGGGATTAAGGAACTAAGAGTGGTTACTAAATTTGGTGAATCAGAAGGTGGTGCTTGGACACTGAGTACATAGCTGAAGTGATCGCTGAGAATAATTCCCACCGGCTGTGACTCTAAGTGTGGTTGGAGCGATGCCAACACTGTGGCCAGTGTAGCCTTAGTCCAATCAGCTTCAAAAAGTAATTCTTTAGCTTCAGGTTTACCAGCTACTACTTTATGAAGGTAAAGGTGCTGAGGTAAAAAGGTGAGGACAAAGCTTTTTTTATCAAACATGAATATTCATTGTAACAAATACCTTATTGTTCTATCCAGTTGGTAATTGTTAATTGGGTAGTACGGTTGGTGGTAACTTGAAGGGTTTTGGTGTGTCCATTTAAGGTAGCTGAAATGGTGAAGGTCCATACACTGCCCACCTGTGAATTAAGCGTGACTGTACAGTTACCTTCAGGCAAACTGAGTGATGATGGTAAAGTATTACTTTTGTTAAGCTGCAACAAACTGTCTTCAATACAACTTTCAACTAAATTAAGCACATTTTCTTGGCGGGTATCTGCCAGGGAAATTTGTCCAGCATTGATGGCTAGCAATGACGCTGTGGTGCCAATGATGACAATGATAGCAGCTATCATGAGCATACTTGAGAGAGCAATGTAGCCAGGTGAAGAAGGTAATGTGCAGTGTCGTTTCATAACTTAGTGTGACCTCACTTCTGCACTACTACTAAACGTTTGTGAGTACTGCCATTCTTGGCGATTAGCAGTACTGGTAATCCCGATTGTAAATTGAATATGCTGTGAAGCAGTTCCTGCGGTAGTTAGGTTTTGGAAAGTGAGTGCCGTTACGTTTACTTCAGCACTCGTCAGTGCTTGATCATTGGTGGTTGTAGCACAAGTACTGTTTCCTCCACCCCAGCCAATTCGCAGTTCGTTGGAGGCGAGATAAAGTTTGGTAGGATTGCGAGCGGCATCAGCTGATGCTAAACAAAGTGAGGTAGCAGAAACACTGTTAATGGCGCGAGCATTGCGGATTTCATAGGTAATTCTTTCACTCGCTAACCGCAGGTTATAAAGAACTGTTTGTTGCGTACTGGATTTAGCATGGCTATAAATGATATCCCAGGCAAAGGTGATGACAGCACTCAAGAAAATACTAATTAAAGCTATATATAAGATGAGTTCGATCAAGGTAAAACCAGCTTGTGCGGCTGTAGATGCAGACTGGGGAGGGGATTTTTTAAAGTGCCACATATTAATTTTCATCCCATGCAAAGTCAAACCAAATATCTTGGTCAGTGGAGCCATTGAGAGCTTGTTCCGTTTGAGCTTTGCCCCCAGTGGTATAGAACTGATTGCTACTGCCGTCCCACTGCACTGTCCATAAATCCTGATCGGTTGCTGCCATTACCACCATAATGTCATCGCTGCTAGGATGAGGGTAAAGTTCTACACTTTCTAGTTCTGCTCCCACAGTGGACAGACTTGATTCACTACTAAAGCTGTGAGTGCTTGCATCGAATAAACGATATTTTGGAATATTCCGGTCAGTTGCTAGTACACCATTACTATAAACACTCAGTGCGGTGGTAGGAGTATTTTTCTCGAAGGCGAGCGAAAATGAACGTTGGGTACCGATATCACTATCGGTAGCAATTTCGCCATTAGTGACTGTGTTCCAGGAAGGTGTGAAATCTGTGCGCAAACAATTAATATCTGCTTGCGTGTTGGCATCACTGATACAACTTAGAAAAGTATTACTACTAGGATAACTTACCAGCTGCATGGAACGTGTGTTGCCTCCGATATTTTGATTTTGCACAGCCCCACTCCAACTGCTGCCATTCCATATTCTTACTACCGGTGTGGCATCATTGGCATCGTTATATACCAACGCCCCTGTAGTAGAAGTATTTTTATTCCAAGTGAAATCAATGGGCTGGGCAGTGATCAGTGGTAAAGTAGTCGCATGTTCAGTAGCCCCACTCCAGCTAGACCCGTTCCAATAAAAAGTATTAGTATCTAGAGTTGTATCGGCAGTGGCTACCATAGCTTCATTGGTCCCGGGCCTATTTTTGAGTACGATCCATTCCGGGGTGGAACCAATATTAGTCGTAGCAGTGGCGGCTGACCATGAAGTACCATTCCACAGGCGATATTTTGGAGTAGTAGTATTATCTTGATACACTAGTAAGAAGTTACCATTATTCAAGTAAGCGCCGTCATAACCTCTCAACTCGGGATTAGTGGCGCCAGCCCATGAACTGAGTTGGACTACATTGCCCCAGCTACTGCCATTCCAGACTTGGGCATATACGTATTGATCATTGCCAGCGCCATTGGCAAAGTGCTTGGAAATAAGGATTTTTTCGTTACGAGTGGTAGAGGTGTAAAGATCCACGCGCCGGGTAGGTCTATCAAGCGGGACACCAGTATCGGGAACAGTTTGCTCACTTGACCAAGTTCCATCTGCACCAAGGGTTTTATATCGGATGACGTCGTCGGCTCCCGAGTAATCAGCATAAATTAACATTCCTCCGCGTCCAATTTGTTTGGTCCAGTTAGTAAAGTACTGACTGAGGCTAACAGAGTTGCTGCGGGTAGGCGTGAAATTCCAGGTCACTGTAGAGGTAGCTTTAATCGTGTCAGGATCAACTGTGCCACCACTAGTAACAATTGTTCCACTCCCATTACGTTGAACAGAAGTGAGGGCAATTTGACGTGTAAACACGCCTTTGGTATTGTTTGTGCCCGTCCAAGCCCATCCGCCACTACTACTAGATAAACCATACGTGCCTAGGCTCATGTTTGACCAGCCTTGGCGCTGAAGTGAGCGCGTGGCCTCTAAACCTTCTTGAGCATATAATGTGGCATCAGTTTGGTTTTCACTGAGGCGATTGAGAGTCAAACTCTGGAGGATAACCGATGCTCCGCCCCCGGCAATTATCATAAATAAGCCAACGGCTACAATGGTTTCCACTAATCCAAATCCACTCTGAAGGTGAGATGGGAAAGGAAAATGATGGCGCTCGATAAACTTAATTAACACTTAGTCCTCCACTTTGATTAAGTACCATAGTGGCTGTTTCTAGCGGTGTCGTAATGGTGATTGATAAGGCTGCGGAGGGCTCACCCCGATTGTTAAAAGTAACCGTATTGAGGCCAGTGACAGTAACAGTAGTTGGTAACTCAAAGTCTTCGTGATGAGTGGGACTGGCACAGGTGCCACTAAATAAACGGATCATCCGATCACTCAAACATACTCCCCAAGGTCCGGGTTGTTTGCCATCCATGGCATATGCTTGAGCCTTGCGTAAGTTGCCTTGTAGTTGTTGTTCTGCTATGTCAAATGAGTTGTAAGTCAGGAATTGGGAAATAAATGGAGATGCCATCATGCCGACGATCAGCATTAAACCGATCACTAGCAATAACTCGATGAGTGTCACGCCTTGTTGCATCATTGTTCCCTACCGACCGATGGAGCCCGTTAAATTGTAAATGGGGCCGATAATGGCGAGTGCTACAAAACCTACTACTAAGCCAATGACAATCAATAGTACTGGCTCTAAAATTGTGGAAAGATTTTTGCTGACAGTGTCAATTTCTTCTTCATAAAACTCGGCTACGTAGTGCAAGGTGTCTTCGAGTTTCCCGGTTTTTTCACCCACGGCAATCATTTTTTTCATCAGCTGCGGGAAGCGAGGATAATTACCCTCTTTGAGTGCCTTACCCATGGTAGTGCCAGCTTTGAGTGAGTTGACTAAGCGTTCAATATCGTGCTGAATGACAACATTGCTCAGCGTGTGAGTAGTAACTGCGAGAGATTGAGTAATAGGCACCCCACTTTTTAATAAGACGCTCAAATTTCTGGTGAAGCGAGCGATTTGGGTATACTGGAGTAGTTTGCCAAATAAAGGAGTTTTTAAGACAATTCGATGCCAATGCGGTTTAATCATAGGCAGTTGTAGAAGCCATATTACAAGAGCAATCACTCCTATTACTCCAGCAAAAAAGGCAATTCCATAGCTGCTCATAAAGTTGGCTACCGCTAATAAAATTTGCGTGCTGAGCGGCAACTCTATTTCAAAAGCATCAAAAAAAGTGGTGAGTTTAGGCAGAACAAACAAAGCAATAAAACCACTCATGATGAGAGTAGCAAAGAAAACTACACCTGGATACATCATGGCTCCATTTATTTTTTGACGTAAAATATATTCCTTAGAGAGGTGGTTGCTTAAAAAACTAAGAGTTTCTTCTAAGGTTCCTGCCGTCTCCCCCACCTCAATCATACTGACATAAAAATTATCGAAAGCTTGGGGATGTTTGTGCAAAGTAGCTGCTAGCGATAAACCGTTTTCAATGTCTGTTTGCATCTCACCAATAATAGTATTTAAAGTGGAATGTTGGTCTTCATGTAAGGTGGCTAGAGCTTCTGCCAAGGGAATACCAGCATGAATTAAAGTAGCTAAATGCTTCGTAAATAAAGCTTTTTCCACTAAAGTAACATGGGAAAAGAACTGGATTTTTTGATTAAGACTAATGTTCATACTACTCTTTGGTGACGCGTAAAATTTCGGCTAAGGTAGTTTGGCCCTGTTTCATTTTTTCTAAACCATCCTCGAACATAGTAGTCATGCCCTGTTTCATTGCTAGTGTTTGAATATTTCCTGCGTCTTGCCGATCGGTAATAGCTTGGCGAATTTCCTCGGTGATTTCCAAAACTTCAAAGATGCCAATCCGGCCCACATATCCAGTATGATGGCAAACTTCACAACCTTTGCCCTCATAAACTCTGATTTTTTCCTGGTCATCAAAGTGATGCTTCAGCTGAGTAAAGTGTGCTTCGCCCATTTGATCAACGGCGCCGTCAGATTGCTCAGACGTTTTAGAACTCAATTCACTTAATGTTACTTCTTTAGAAACACGACAGCGTAAGCATGTTTTTCTAACCAGCCGTTGGGCAATAATGACATTAATGGAAGATGCGACCAAAAAAGGTTCAACTTCCATATCTAATAAGCGCGGAATAGCAGTAGCGGCATTGTTGGTGTGCAATGTGGACAAAACTAAGTGACCAGTCATAGCGGCATTTACAGCAATGCCCGCTGTTTCTTCATCTCTAATTTCACCGACTAGGATGACATTAGGGTCCTGACGAACTATGGAACGTAAACCAGCAGCAAAAGTTAAATTTGTCTTGGTGTTAACTTGAATTTGATTAATACCGGCAATAGTATATTCCACTGGATCTTCAATAGTCATAATATTAATGTCGCGTTTGTTAACCATTTTTAGGATGGTATAAAGACTGGTCGTTTTACCAGATCCCGTTGGCCCAGTGGATAAAATCATGCCATACGGCTTTTCATATGCACGGTTAATTTTATCGAGATCGGAAGATGAAATACCTAGGTCTTGAAGTGAATACTCACGAGCTTGTTTTGACAGTAACCGCATTACGATCTTTTCACCATTAGTAATGGGTACAATAGAGACACGGACATCGACAGGTTCTTCATCAACGTCAAACTGCAACTTACCATCTTGGGCAGCTTGGTGTTCGTCAGTGCGCAGTTTGGCTAAAACTTTGATGCGGGTTACAACTTGCTCATGAAGTTTGATCGGTAGTTCCAAGGAATCATGGAGCACGCCATCTATTCTCATTCTCACCAATGAGTATTCATCGATCGGTTCGATGTGAATGTCAGAAGCCTTATACTTATAACCATATCCTAAAATGTTATCTACAATTTCAATAATGGGTTGCTCCCCGGACTTAGTTTCTATCAAGGGCGTAATGACACTTTTGATATCAGGGGTGTAGAGGCTTAAAGCTTGAGTCAGTTCTCGCTGGGTAGTATAGGCCACTTTTAGCTCCGCATTCACTGCTCGCTTAATGAATTCTTGAGCGACTAAATTCTGTGGGTGACTGGTAGCGATTGCAACCTGGCCATTCTCATTTTGGTAAACAATCACATGGTGTTTTTTTGCGAAAGTTTCAGGAATGAGATTCAGAACTGGAGCCGGAATATGCACATGTGATAGATGAACATATGGAATGCCAATTAATTCAGCGATGACTTTACCGAGATTTTCATCAGAGATTAAATTTAGTCTGAGAAGGATTTGATCAAAAGGCAAATTAGTTGCTGTGCTCTCTTGATAAGCATTTTGAAGTGCTGTTTCTTCAATCAAATTTAACTCTTGTAAGGAAGCTAACAGCTGGGCAGGATCATAGGGCAGCAACATACTAGAAAAGTGTACGGGTTCTCAAGAAGAAAGTCTAGAGAGATAAACCTAGTTAAGAAGGTATTTTTGAACTGCAGCGACCATTTCTTGAACGGAAAGATTGGTTTTGATGAGGTAATCTTCCGCACCTAGGCCCATTGTTTTTTGGACATCTTCTTCTTGTCCTAGATTAGACATAATCACTACTTTGACAGTTTTAAGATTTGGATCTTTTTTGAGAGCTTGTAATGTCTCAAAACCATCCATTATAGGCATAATTAAATCAAGCAAGATCAAATCAGGAAGCTTTTTTTTGGCAGCAGTCAAAAGTTGTTGTCCATCGCTGACCACTACAGTCTCATAACCTGCTGCAGTTAGCTTAAGTTTAAATATGTTGCTGTAGAAAACATCGTCTTCAGCGACTAATACATATCTTTTAGTGGCAGTGGAGTTGGGAGAGGGTGAGTTCATAGACGTAATCAAGTTATTGTACTGTTTTTTGGACCGAAGCTAAATGGGTACCTAAAGCGTGTTGGTTGGGATGCATGGGAAGAGTAAAGTAAAAAGTGGTCCCCTGATCAATTTTAGACTCGAACCAAATTTTGCCACCCCAAGCTTCAATATACGACTTAACTACGAACAGTCCTAAGCCTGAACCTTCTGTGGCACTCTTCAAAGCATTCTCACCACGATAAAATTTCGAGAAAACTTCATTTTGGTCAGCATCAGGTATACCAATTCCGGTATCAGCAATGGAAACTTGAATACCATCTGGCTGAAGGTAGGTAGTAATTGTGACATTTCCATTGGGACGGTTGTATTTAATGGCATTGGAGAGGAGGTTCTGAAGCACGTGTCGCAAATGTGTCTGATCAATAACTAAACTAGGTAAAGGCCGATTTTCTCTATTGAAAGCTACTGTTATTTTCTTTTCTTCAGCCAAACCATTCAGATCGGCAATCATCTCTGTTATGACAGAATGAAGTTCAACTGGCTGTGGGGTTTCTTGGACTCGCGATTGATCAATTCGAGAGACATCAAGAAGATCATTAACTAAACTAATCATGCGATGAATACTTTGGTAAACTTGACTCAAGCGCTCTTTGACGGTGTCACTAATCGGTCCCACATCACCATTTTGGACTAGTTCGATGTTCCAGCGCATACTGCCCAGTGGTGTTCGAAGTTGATGTGCGGCCACTGATAAAAAATCATCTTTGGCTTGCTCTAGTTCCCGTTCTTGTGTGACATCTCTAAAGACTACAATACAACCAATAATATTACCTTGAGCGTCAGTAATGGGTGAGGCACTATCGGCTACCGGGATGAAGTTACCATCGCTTGTCTTCAGCAGGGTGCGAGATTCCAGACTTGCGACCTGCCCATTAGTGATGACTTGTTTCACAAAATCGGGATAAGCTTTGCCAGGTTCATCCTCATAGCTAAAAGCGAAAATGTCATGATAGTGCTTACCCAAAGCCTCTTGTGCTTTTATGTTAATAAGTTTTTCCGCCACCTTATTGATTAAAATTAAACGCAGCTCAGTATCAACTGCAAACACGCCATCACCAATACTGCTTAATAGAGCTTCATCTTGGGCTTTGGCAGCAGCTAACTTATTTTGAGCTAATTGCAGTTTGGTAACCATATCATTAAATGCCTGTGAGAGGTGGCCAACTTCATCCTTCGCAGTAGTTTCGATACGTTGAGAAAGATCCCCAGCAGCAATTTGTTCTGCGACATACTCCACCTTGCGTAACGAGCGCAAAATGATTTGTGAGGTAGCAACAGCAGAACCAATACCAATTAAACAAAACAAACCGGTCAGGGCTAAAACAGTTTTTTGGATGACATCAATTCGATTATTGGTGAGGTTTAAAATAGATACTTCTTCTGCTTCTAAAACGGGTTCAGCTTGATTGATGGCTACTCTCATTTTTCCGGTTAACCCATTGTCAATTCGCAGTCCTATCTCTGTTTTGAGTCTGACGATATGGTGAAAAGTGTCAATATATCGTTGGAGCAAAGCCATCTTGGCTGGCTGAGAGGCATAAAGAACTTTTAAATTTTCAGTAGCTGTTTTAAAACGCTCCAATTCTTGGATGTCATTGCGCAAGAAGAAATCTTTTTCCCCACGACGAGCTTGTAAAATGAAAACTGCTTCAGCTGGCGAGGAAGTTAAAGTCTCTAAGTCTTGGATAGTTCTGCGCATTTCCCCTTCCAAGCCATAGTCCTTAAAGCCACGCATGTTATATTTGGCTACAATCAATAAAAAATTCGCATAATATTCATTTATACTAGATTTAAGGGTCGTGAGTTTTTCCACCTCTGCAGTATTATTTTCTTGTTGATGAAAAGCTATGAGAGCGTCTAAATTCTCAATAAAATAAGCATAGTTTTTATGCCACATTTTGAGATTTTCACTTTCATTGTTTGTGTAAAAAGAGTTATTGTATTCACCCGCTACATCACGTGTTAGAAAGTCTTTTTCGTACCTACGCATTTCTAAAGCCGCTATGCGGGCATTGCGGATCTTAGCCCGTAATGGAATGAGATTATTTTGAATAGTAGTTATATTGGTATGGGTAATAAAAGCAAAAGTAATAAAAATAACGAGCAAGATCCCAAATCCAGTAAACAGCTTTGTACGGACACCAAAATTTTTAAACTTATTAATAATAAGTCCTTGGTCAACAAACCACGAAACAAAGCTAGTGTTAGGTTCAACGAATGCGATAGCAATGGCTAAATTGATAAAGTTCAGGGCGGTATGTAAGGCCATAGGAATATATGTCGGTATACCGTATAAATTCACAAAGTTGTAAAAGTAACCGACGATTGCCAGCATAGACATGCACGCCGAGATAAAGATGAGGATTTGGCAAACCTTTTGTAACCAGCGGGATTTAGTACTCAAAAAAATGATGGCAGATCCCAACAATAAAAAATTAAAAGCAGTGTTTGGTGCCATTCGATTCGGTAAGTTAATTGCGGTTTCATTGAGCTGAGAAACAAATAATATTTGATCGATTTTTAGATCTATTGAGGTAATAATGCTAAATATTTTTGTGGCACCGATGATGGCAACGCTGAGACCACTGAGCTTACTGGCCCAGGAAGCAATAACGCTATGGTTGCGCTGAGAATGCCACACTACACTGGCACCAAGGAGGATAAAGGCTATGGCTGTGGTGGGATTCATAGCCACAAAGCTAGGATAAATCCGCTTGAGGAGTTCAATTTTTAATAACCACCCCAAGAGCACTATAAGTGCAATCCCGATGCTCAGTTGAGCTTGCCAACGGGCACATTTGATAAAGTTAAGATAAGCGGTTGGCATTCGGAGCTAGAGTTTATTCTTGTGTATTATCGATAAGGCAAAAAAAATACACTCCTATACTAACAGTACCATTTATTGAGGTTATGCCCAAGATGAATTTAAATTACTCACAAATAAAAGGCGAATTTTAGTTAGTGTCTAGGTGTTGGGAGAGAGCATCCATCATTTCATGGACTGAGATATTAGTTTTGATGATGTATTCCTCGGCGCCTAAATTGGTGATTTGTGCGCGATCTTCACGTTGAGAGAGATTAGTTAGTACAACGACTTTTAACTGAGCTAAGTCTGAAGAAGTTTTAATTTCTTTGAGGATTTCAAAACCGTCTTTGCCAGGTAAAATCAGGTCCAAAACTAGCAATCGAGGTTGGTTTATGCGGATAGTTTCCAACACTGCGTTTCCATCTTGCACCACAATTACCTTATGGCCAGAAGCAGTTAATTTAAAGCGGAGAATACTACTGTAAAAAGGGTCGTCTTCAGCGACCACAATTGTTTGGGTGTAGTCAGCAATCATGCTTTTACTATATAGAGTTTTTACTCATCTGTGAAGTATTGAAGATTTATTTATGCTGCATTTTCAGTTTTGGCCTGATGCTCAGCAGAATTGATTAAACCACATTTTTTGTACTTTAAGCCACTGCCACACGGACAGAGATCATTACGACCAACTTTGGCATAAGGATCGGAACTAGAAACGGATGGACGAGAAGTACTTTTGGCTGAGGCTAGAGCCGCGGCTAAATCCTGAGCTTGGCCTTTGATTTGGCGTGGCGCGGCAGCTGGTAAAGTTGCATCTTGGACCTCTTTTTCAAGTGGTTCAAAGACGTCATCTTTAATTTCTTTCGCTTGAGATAAATCAACTCGAACTTGGGGTTGATTCTGGATGTGAACTCTGAAAATGCGATTGGCAATGGTTGACTCTGTTTGAGCGATGAGTTGCTCAAACATCGAGAATCCTTCCTTTTTATACTCGGCTAAAACCGTGTTTTTATCACCACGCAGCCAGATACCATCACGCAAATTATCCATCTCATCCAGGTGTTCCATCCATTTTTCGTCAATCGTGGATAAGGTCACGTAACGTTCTAACTGGCGCATAGCTGACGTCCCAACCACCTCTTCTCGAGTTTTATACACTGTAGTAGTGATCTCCATTAATTTAGAAACAATGTCATCTGGTTGAGTCAATTGAGAAAGCGTTTTTCGCAGCTCAGCTTGAGAATTATCATCGAAAGGGATAATTTTAATGAATTCTTTGACGATGGCATCATACTCATCGGCAGTGAAGTTTTGAGGAGCTCGTAGTGCCACCATGGCTTCCATTTCGTCGCGTAAGTACTCCAAAATTTGTTCTTTGAGCATTTCAGATTCTTCCAGTAAGCGTCGGCGACGTTTATAAATGATTTCACGATGCTTGTTCATCACATCGTCAAACTCCACCAATCGTTTGCGCTGATCAAAGAAGAACCCTTCCACTTTCACCTGGGCTGACTCAATTGACTTACTGACCATACTATGTTCGATAGCTTGATTTTCATCGATTTTCAGGAAATCCATGACCTTGGCAATTTGCTCTCCGCCGAAGATACGCATAATGTCGTCTTCGAGTGAGACAAAGAACTGAGATGAGCCAGGATCACCTTGGCGGCCAGCCCGACCCCGGAGCTGATTATCAATCCGCCGCGATTCATGACGTTCAGTACCAATGATATGAAGACCCCCGAGGCTGACGACTTCGTCATGAGCTGCCTGCCATTTTTTCAGAGCAGCTGCATACTCTTTGAGTTTATAGTTATCGGGATTTACAGACGGTGGTAAGCGCAGTTCCTCTACTAATGTGTTTTTGGTGGCGGTCTTGGCACTGGCTTTATCGCTGGCTTTTTTCTGTTTCCGGTAATCTTTTAATTCAGGTTTAGAACCACCCAACACAATGTCCACACCGCGGCCGGCGATATTAGTGGCGACAGTGATCGAGCCCCTTTTACCAGCATCGGCAATAATAAAGGCTTCTTGTTCATTGTTTTTAGCATTGAGGACTTGGTGAGGAATATTTTTTCGCTTTAAAAAGTTGGAGATAATTTGATTGTGATCAATCGATCGGGTACCAATTAAGATCGGTCGGCCTTCAGCATGAACAACTTCAACTTCGCGAACAATAGCACTATATTTAGCGGCTGTAGTTTTGTACACCTGATCCGTACCATCATGCCGGACAACTGGCACGTTGGTAGGAATAGGCAACACGTTCATGTCATAAATCTTTTTAAACTCTTCAGCTTCGGTAACGGCAGTACCTGTCATACCAGAAAGCTTGGTGTAGAGACGGAAGTAGTTTTGAAGTGAGATCGTGGCTAATGTACGAGATTCTTGCTGAATAGGCACACCTTCTTTAGCCTCAATAGCCTGGTGTAAACCATCTGAGTACCGACGGCCATGCATTAAACGGCCGGTGTGTTCATCGACAATGATGACTTGGTTATCGCGGATGATGTACTCTTTATCTCGGTGGTAGAGAGTCATGGCTTTGAGGGCACTCTCCACGTGGTGGATAGTGTCAAAGCTTTCCTCATATAAGTTGCTGACACCGAGTTTTTGTTCGATACGTTTGACACCTAAATCTGTTAAGGTTACGGACCGGGCCTTTTCATCGAGTTTAAAATCAATGTTTTTGACCAAGACGTTGACCATTTGCGCATATTCATAATACTTTTGGGTAGGTTCTGTATCAGGAGCGGAAATAATTAATGGCGTCCGGGCTTCGTCAATCAAGATAGAGTCAGCCTCATCCACGATGGCAAAGTAGTGAGGTGTATCGGTACGCTGAACCATTTGGTTGAGTTCTTGCACCATGTTATCGCGGAGATAATCAAAACCAAACTCATTATTGGTGCCGTACGTAATATCAGCTGAGTAAGCGGCTTGGCGGGAAATATCTTGAAAGTGCTCTAAGCGTTCATCTCCCCGCTCTTCGCTATCGACATCTGGGTTATAGAGTTTAGCTTTATCGTGCACAATCACTGAGGTGCTAAGACCGAGGAAATGGTAGAGTTGCCCCATCCACCCTGCCCCAACTTCGGCTAGATAATCATTGACGGTAATCAGCTGCACCCCTTTGCCAAGAAGAGCATTCAAGTAGAGTGGTGCCGTGACGGTAAGCGTTTTGCCTTCACCAGTTTTTTGTTCAGTGACAGTACCATGGTGGAGAGCAATGCCTGCCAGAAGTTGGACATCAAAATGCCGCATGCCTAAGACACGGCGTGAAGCTTCACGGACGGTAGCAAAGGCCTCAGGTAAAATTTCGTTTAAGATATCTTGATCAGCTCGCCCAGCAGTTTGGCTGTCTTTAATGATAGTTTTAAACTTTTTGGTTTGTGCTGCCAGCTTGGTATCACTTAGCTTTTTGAGACTGGGCTCCAAGGCGTTGATTTGGTCCACTATAGCCTGGTAGCGCTTAAGGGCTTTCTTATTTTCGTCGAAAAGATCGGTAATAAATTTCAGCATAAGAGAAGCTCGATTATGGCAGATAGGCTTTAAAAAGTCACTGGTAGTTAGCGGTTATTTTTTCTTAAATGCTTTGAAGAGCATCCAGACTACTAAGGCAGCTATCGCAGCGGGTAGAATTAAAATTACTAGACGCAAACCAGCGATAAACAACTCTCGATATAGGGTTAAAGCTTCTTTAAAAGATAACTTAATTTCTTCCCAGATGCTGCGTTGTGACGAATCAATAATAGGCAGATCGGATTCTTTGGTGCTCATGGACAGTTGGATAGTCGACATGGCGGCATCGCCAGTTAAGTTTTCCAGCCGTGCTTGAAGACGCTCGATTTGATTGCGAACTGAGCTTAATTCCCGTTGGACGTTGAGTGTGTCCTGGACGGTTTGAGCTTGTTTCATGATGGTGAGGAGCTGAGTTTCAGTAGCCTTCAAGTTTGTAAGCTGGGCTTCCATATCCACTTTTTGCTCAGTCCGATCATCAGCGGAGAGAGTGTCGTGGGTGATTTTGTCTGCTAGGCCTCGAAGTTTGCCGAGTGTTTCTTCCAATCTTTCAACTGGCACGCGCAGAGTCATATCGGCGCGAATCACCCCCTGATCGTATTCATTTTCATAGACATTGGAGGTAGTTACAAAACCATTCACTTCTTTGGCAATAGCTTGGGCGCGCTCGACGGTTTGGCGGGTATCACGAACGAGTAATGAAAGCGAAGCATTTTTAACAATGGTTCTATCTGCCGTAGGAGTAAAACCACCATTATCTGGCATACCAGGTGGGACAGGGAGGATTTCAGCTCCACCTGCAGTGCGTTTCATCATTACCTGATCACTAGCGACATTGGCGACATCTTCTTCGGCATACATATCTAAGGCTGGTCTGCCTGCTGGTGCCACTGCAGGCGCAGACACCTCGCTGAGCTGCATTTTCTGATTTTTTCGTTGCAAGGCTCCAAATAAGGGAACCAATATTAATATCAGGACGACCGCGAGAATGAAGTTTTTCATGGACATATAGGTAAGTATAACATTTTTTTTAATGGCCATCGGTTTTTCAAAACACTGTTATTTGAAGCGCAAGTCGCTCAGGCTGTTATCGAGTAATTACACTCTTACCCATATACGCTTGTAAAACTTCCGGCACTAGAATGGAGCCATCGGCTTGCTGATAATTTTCAATTATTGCAGCCAGCAAGCGCGGCGTAGCAGCAACCGTGTTATTTAACGTATAAACAAACTTCATACTCCCATCCTTAGCCTTGTAACGAATATTTAATCGACGAGCTTGGAAGTCATTGAAGTAACTGGCTGAGTGCGTTTCTCGGTATTTTTGTTGTGATGGAAACCAGGTTTCGATATCATATTTTTTACGCTGGCCGGCACCCATATCACCGGTACACATCAAAAGTACTTGGTAAGGGAGCTTCAAATCGGTGAGGAGTTTTTCCGAAAACCCCACCATGGTTTGGTGCCAGCGACGAGTTTCTTCCTCATCGGCAATGGTATAGACTACTTGCTCAACCTTATTAAACTGATGGACACGAATAATTCCCTGCGTGTCCTTACCATATGAGCCAATCTCCCGGCGGAAGCATGGTGAGATCCCCACCATTTTAACCGGCAGATCTTTTTCCGACAAAGTTTCACCCATATGATAGGCGGTAAGAGCTACTTCAGAAGTGCCAGCCAAAATACTCTCATCTTGGGTTTTATAGTGATCATCTTGACCCCAAGGAAAGTACCCAGTCCCCCACATTGCTTCTTTATTGACCATGATCGGTACACCCATCGGCGTAAAGCCCTGATCCACCATAAATCGCAGAGCATATTGGAGTAACGCCTGTTCAAGCAGTAAACCATCATTTTTTAAGAAATAACTTCGGAAGCCACCAATCCGAGTGGCTCGTTTAGTATCTAGCATGTCCAAGGCTTCCATCAATTCATGATGGGGTTTGGGTTCAAACTCGAAAGTTGGTAAGGTGCCGACTTGTTTGATGACTTGATTGTCATCCTCATCTTTGCCGACAGGTACGTCGCCAGCAGGAGGATTAGCGACTTGTGACATCAAATCTCGAAGAGCTTCTTCTACTCTTTTTAATTCTGGTTCTACATTTTGAAGTTGAGCTTTCAGCTCCTTACCTAATTGAATTTGCTCAGGGGTTGGCCGTTGAGTAGGGGAAGTTTTGATGGACTCAGTATTAGCATTAATCTGCTGACGAATGTGTTCTACTTTGACAATCAACTCTCGGCGTTGCTCATCATGTGCCAAAACCTGATCTACCACTTCAGGGTTAAGTTGTTTATTACTAATAGCGGTCTTTAATTCCTCGGCATGGTCGCGAATGTATTGAATATCAAGCATGTGTCTCCTTTGTTAACTCATAAAAAAACCCTCTTATACCCACCACACGTGTGATGAAGATAAGAGGGTTCCTGAGGTTAGGAACGGTGCCACCTCGATATGCTTATTCCTGCAATCACGGGCTTACCCGGATGGGATGTTCCCCCATCAGCGCTCAATGGTATTGAGATGGCGAGTGCTAATCACCAGCGCTTTTTTAGTCTATATGCAGTATACCATAGTCATAAACCACAAGCTCCCACCTCGTGGTGAGAGCCTGCAGTTACTATCTACCCGGTGACTACATGTGAATTTGAGCGATGTGACCACTAGTCGCAGTCGCAGCGACCGCTGGTGTCCAGTGTTCTCTATTTTGAGTTAAGCTGAAGTGATAGGTGACCCCAGGTTGGAGTCCGCCAATGACATGGCGAGCTTCGTCACACCCAGCTGAGGTTGAATGTTGCATTGCCCCACCTGTTCCATAGGCAAAATGACAGGTGCCACCGCGATCATCCCAAGTCAGCAAGACTTTTCCATCGGTACCCGCCGTAATTTGCATATGTTTATTCATCGATACATGTCGATAAGTGACACTGGGAATATGGGCGTGATAAGGGGCTTTTTTACCAGCTGCGCTGACTTTGGTAGCTTTATATGCTGTTTTGCGAGGAGCTTTGTAGGAGACTTTTTTGGTGTAGCGTTTGGCTTGGGCTACTTTAGTAGTTTTTTTATAGGTAGTACTACCTTTGTAACTGTTGCCAGCAGCTTCAACTTGATTAAACGAGCCCGATACTACAAACGCAAATAGCAGCATCAGACAACTAATAATCATTTTTCTCATACTATTCTCCTTTTCATTTTTATAACAAACTTCAAGCTAAAGATTTTTTATCAAGCTTGAGTGAGGAGAAGGTAAGAAATAATAAAGAAATGTTAGGCTGGTGAACTAAACACCTTAATCAAAAAACTAAAATGTTCATCAGCACTTTTGCCAATTAAAGTCAGGCCATCTTCTATATCATCACGGCTGACATTAGCTGCAAAAGCTTTGTCTTTGAGTTTCTTTTTGATCGATTTAGGTTCCATGCCTTCAAACCGTGTGGGCCTCATCAGTGACACCGCGTGCATAAAACCTGAAATTTCATCACAAGCAAAAAGATATTTTTCAATCAAAGTTTCAGGATGTTTGCCGGTTCTATCTGGGGCATGAGCGGCAATGGCAGCTTTGAGTTCCTGAGGATAATCAATCAAAATCTCATTGATAGCTCGGTTAGGATGCTCATCGGGATACATTTCCCAATCCAAATCATGAAGCAAGCCTGCTTGATACCAGAGTTCTGAATCTTGATCTAACTCTTGCGCATACGCTTCCATGGCTTGAGCCACCATCTGGCAGTGATGTTTGAGGGCATCATTTTTAATGTACTTATCTAAAAGTTGTTGTGATTGTTGACGAGTTGGTATTGTTGACATTGTTATCCTTTAGTCTGCGGTGACGATGCCGGCCATTTCTACTTCACCACCACAGTAGCGCTGAATAATTTCTATAGTTTCAGCTAAACTCTCTTCCACTCTACTCCGATCGGCTTCATCAATACCATCAATGTTAATTAATAAATCAGTTGTTTTTTCTGTCACCATGGTTCGCTGAGCATCACGGTAGTTATAGTCGAGGTTATAAGGTCCTTGTTGGTCGAAGTAACTTACTTCACCAGTTTTAAGAGTAGTTGATTCTGTGTCACCGAGTAATAAGATTTGTTCACCACCTTCTGCAATTCTTAATTGTGTGGGAAACTGAACTTGACTCAAATCAAACGCACCAACTGAAATTCGATGTTTCATGACCACTAAATTGTAGGCATCAACACAGGTGTTGACCGTGTAGAGTCCCTTTCCCTGGGTAACGCGTCTCAGTAATGCTTCAGGACTAGGACGACGGGAGTGCCAATCAATGCCCATTGACTTGTACATGCGACGATAAGCCTGAATTTCAGGATATTGATTAATTGCGTCAGTGGTTAAGCCACTGATTTCTTGAATAAATTCAGCCTTGTGTTGTTCAAGTTCCGGTAAACTCTTAGTAATAGTTACGCCCCGAATAATGGCAATGCCGACACTTGCAGTGGGATATTTGGCAGCGAAGTCGGGGTGAAAGCTGAAGTGTGCAGAGTTATTCAAAGTCGGAAACTTGAATTGTGTTTGAATAGGTTGGTTTCCACTCAGGAGTTCAATGCGCTGTTTACGAAACTCGGGATCCATGGCTAATAAAAACCAGGCTGCTCTAGGTCCTGCTTTTTTGCCTAAAAAGGCTAAGTAAATTGCTTCAAAAGCGGGCCGAGCTCCCAAGGAGCTTTTTGCCAACTCAAACAAAGCTTGCTGCAAATCTTGAGGTTGCCAAGCTTGGGAAGTAATTAATCTCTCCGCTTCACTTAAATAAAGTCTCTGCTCTTGAGTCAGAGAACTAGCCGCGGCAGGAACTGCTGCAGATGGCGTTAGTTGGTATTCTTCTGGAGCGTAGCGGCTCAACCACACTTTAGCGTATTGAATGCGCTCTTTTAAGACCGCTTTTTCTAATTGATTCAAAGGACTACCCTTTATTTCTGCACACTTTGTTTCGAGCTCAATTTCAGGGTGTTGCATCCACACTGCTACGTCTCTAAAGCGCGGCAAGAAATGTGGTTCTGGGAGTGTCTCTAATTGTGACAACTCAAAAGATCGAGCTAAGCGCTGATCGCCTTCTTCTTGTTTCCAGAAGATACGCGCGCCAGCATCATAGGCATCGTAAAGATCTGGAATAGCCATGGTTTTAGGATCAAAATCTATGACCTGGTTATAATCTTTATTCACAAATAAGAAGCGGCCAATTTGGGGCGGAAAAAGTTCCACAAACTCTCGGGCAGATGTGCCGACGCCTTTACTTGAGCTCATTTTAGCGCCACGGATCAAAATCCACTCGTAAGGAATATCGAAGGGGACTATCTGATCAAAGATTTGTGTGACAATAGCATTAGCCATATCACGCGAGCCACCTGCCGAAGTATGATCTTTACCCGCACCCTCAATCGTAATACCAAGTTTCGTCCAGTGAGCTGGCCAGTCCATTTTCCATAGTAACTTGCCCTTACCCCCAAAAGGTAAGGTTTTACTAGTATGTCCGCAACCAACTGCCCAGGTGACCTTAGCTGGTTGGCATTCATAGGTTACTTGTTCGCCATCCCAGTCGGTGACCAGAGTGGTGCCCATCTTGCCACAGTTCTCACAAATGACTTGAAAGGGATACCATTTTTCAGGTAATTTGTAGTCAGCTACTTCTTGATAAATCTTACGGGCAATTTCCACACTGTTTAAAGCTGTCCGAATCTGTTCATCCATTTCACCCGCTTCATATAACTCATGACTCCACACCAGCCGTTGTGAGCAGCCCAAGCGTCTAAAAGCATGCACAAAATCCATAGCATATAACTCAGCAAAATTTTTAGCCGATCGCAGCTCGGCAATTTCTTCAGCTGAAGCCGTGCTCAAATCGATGCCACACTCTTCTAAAGCTGGCACGGGAATTTTATAGAGCGGTTTGCCCATGTGCTGTTCATAAATATCTTTATTTAAATATGTTGGTAAACCATCCATCACGTCCATATCATTAAAGACATAGGTACTGACCACGCCTTGAGCTTTGTTTGCTAAGGCTTTGGCAACTAAATCATGAAGGACGACTCCGCGCAGTGCGCCAGTATGCACCCTGCCAGAAGGAGTTTTCATGTCGTCGACGTGGAGCTTGGCAACTTGGTTAGTTTTTTGCCAACTTAAGATATTTTCCACTACATTATCGACCCAATGAGGAGCTTGAAGAACAGGTGAAGAAGATTGATTTGTCATAATATTTGCTTTCTGTATTGTAATGTACTTGATTAAAACTAAAAACCCCCCCAGCTCAGCTTGGGGGGGGTGTGTAAGTGCGATTTGTTATTTTATTTCTAAAATTTCGTACTCAACTTCCCCCGCGGGAGCTTTGACTTTGACTTTGTCACCTTTTTTCTTACTCATTAAGGCTTTACCTAAGGGAGAGACGCTAGAAATTTTGCCGGCAGTGGGATCGGCTTCAAACTCACCAACAATAGTAATGACCATTTGCTTAGCTTTTTTACCAGACATACAGACTGTGACCTGTGAGCCCATGCCTACTGCAGTGTGACTCTTGGTTTGTTTAACCACTTGCGCACGACTGAGTACATCTTCAATCTCAGAGATCCGAGCTTCCAACAATTGTTGGTCTTCTCGGGCACTGTGGTACTCGGCATTTTCGGACAAATCACCATATTCACGAGCCTTAGCTACACGAGCGACGGCTTCGGGTAGTTTGACCTCGACGAGTTCTTTAAGCTCTTTTTGGAGCTCTTCCAACCCTTCGGCAGTTAACTGAATAGCTTTATGATTAAGTGTGTCGTTCATAATACCGGTCTAGTATAGGGGATTTTCTAATATGGACAAGAACAGGTTCTCAGGCAGAAATGACTTATAATGTTGTTCTCTTGGTCCTCTGGGCGACTCTTAATTGCAGCAGAGCCAGTCTCAGCGAAGCTTCCGCCATTTGGAGCTCTTTTTCATTGGGAGGGGCAGCTGTCATGTGAGCTAACGTTTCTTGGGCTTTTTTCACAGCCTCATGAGCTTTTTCTTCACTCAAATCACGAGCATGGACAGCAGTGTCTACCATCACCAATAATTGGTTATCAGGGGTAATATCTGCAAAGCCGCGAGTGACCACTAAACTTGACTCATCTTTATCGTGCTTATAAATCACTTCCCCAGTGGTGAGCAGCGTAAACAACGGAATATGCCCCGGCAAGACCGTAATTTCACCCTCGCTGGTGGGCAAACTGACGGAATCGACGGTCATTTCCAAGAGTTTTTTATCTTGGGAAACGACAGAGAGTGTTAGTTTAGGTTTGTCGGACATAGATTGAGTCGTTAAGTAATTAAGTAACTGAGTAAATGGCTTTAACTATAGATTACTTAATTACTCCAATTACTTAGTTACTACTACAGTGTTTTTGCCTTTGCAATCGCATCATCGATGGTCCCGACCATATAAAAAGCTTGTTCAGGTAAATCATCATGTTTACCTTGCAAGATTTCATCAAAACCGCGGACGGTTTCGGCAATGGTGACGTAAGCACCCTTGATGTTGGTGAATTGCTCAGCCACAAAGAATGGTTGAGATAAGAATTTTTGAATACGGCGGGCGCGAGCCACGACGCGTTTATCTTCATCACTCAACTCATCGATACCTAAGATAGCGATGATATCTTGGAGCTCTTTATAACGTTGTAAGACTTGTTGGACACCGCGAGCCACGCGATAGTGTTCTTCGCCGACGATTTCTGGTTGAAGGATCTTAGATGCTGACACCAATGGATCCACAGCTGGGTAAATAGCTTGCTCTGATAACCGACGATCAAGAGAGATTGTGGAGTCTAAGTGAGCAAAACTGGTGGCTGGAGCAGGGTCAGTATAGTCGTCGGCAGGCACGAACACCGCTTGAATGGAAGTGATTGACCCTTTTTTAGTAGACGTAATCCGCTCTTGAAGACTGGCCATTTCGGTAGCTAAGTTAGGCTGGTAACCCACCGCGGAAGGAATCCGACCCAGCAAGGCTGACACCTCAGAACCAGCTTGTGAGAACCGGAAGATATTGTCGATAAACAACAGCACGTCTTCATGACGATCATCACGGAAGTACTCGGCCATGGTTAAAGCGGTCAAAGCCACGCGTAACCGGTTCCCGGGGGGTTCGTTCATTTGACCGAAGCACATCACAGTACTAGCAATAACTCCTGAGTCTTTCATTTCGTGATAGAGGTCGTTACCTTCGCGGGTCCGCTCCCCCACACCAGCAAACACAGAGTGGCCTTGGTGTTCTTCAGCGATATTACGGATTAATTCTTGGATGATAACCGTCTTACCCACACCGGCACCACCGAAAGCACCGACTTTTCCACCCTTCAAGAAAGGCGCGATTAAGTCAATGACTTTAATACCGGTTTCTAACATCTCGGCTTTGGTGACGAGCTCAGTTAATTTAGGGGCAGCTTTGTGGATAGGAGCGGTTTGTTTGACAGTGATAGGTTCACCTTCATCAATGATCTCTCCGACCACGTTGAAGATCCGACCTAATGTTTCTTCTCCCACCGGGACGCTGATTGGAGCACCAGTATTAGTGACTTCATAACCGCGGCTAAGGCCATCGGTAGCACCTAAAGCAATACAGCGGACTTCGTGAGCGGAAATTTGCTGCTCAACTTCTAACGTTAAGAGTTTGCCATCGGGAGTAGTTAATTTTAAAGCATCATAAATGCCTGGTACGTCAGTGTCAAAATGGACGTCAACCACGGGGCCGATGATTTGAGTGATATAACCGGTAGAGTGAGTCATAAATTCCTTTACTTACTTTTTCAACGTCATGGCTGCGACGGTAATGTCGAGTAACTCATTAGTAATACTGGCTTGACGAGATTTGTTAAATTCGAGTTTGAGTTCACTGACCAATTCAGCAGCATTCTCACTAGCATTTTTCATGGCGACCATCCGGGCACTGTGTTCACTAGCTTTACCTTCTAAAAAGGCTTGATAAACAGAGTTTTCTAAGTAATAAGGCAACAGTTGGGATAAAATTTCTCGCGGCGAGGGTTCGAAAGCATACTCTGCTTTTAGTTCAGGACTGACTAACGCTTCATCTGCTTGAACATCTTGGGTCAATGGTAATAATTGCACCAGACGAACTTTTTGAGATAAGGTATTAATAAAGTCCATGTACACAATGTGTACTGTCTTGAATTCATGACTTAAAAAGCCATCCATAATCAAAGTACTGATGGCAATGGTGTCAGCATTAGTGAGCCTTTCAGGGACGTTGCTGAACTGAGCGTGTAACTCTAAGCCAAAAATCCGAGCAAAAGCAATGGCTTTTTTACCAACCGCAATCAGCTTTGGTTGCTCAAATTGGCGATAAGCTTGAAGTGTTGCTTTGAACAGGGTGGGGTTTAATGAACCGCACAAGCCCTTATCAGTCGAGAGCAACAAAATAGCGTTCGCGCCCGTTTCGTGGTGAGCTAACAAAGGATGTAAACTGGAATCTGAAAATTGACCAAGTTTGGAAAGCGAGGCTTGCAAAGCACGCGAATAAGGACGCGTTGCCGTAGCTTGTTCTTGAGCCCGGCGCATCTTACTGGCAGCCACCATCTCCATTGCTTTAGTAATCTTAGAGATGTTTTGTGAAGCTGTAATGCGGCGTTTGATTTGACGAGTGTTTGCCATGCGTTAGTTATGCTTCAACTTGAAATTCTGAATGAATACTATTGAAACTGCTAATGGCTTCTTTAAGATCAGCAATTGCTTGATCAGTAATTTTCTTCTCTTGAGCAATTGAGTCTAAAATAGCGCTGTGAGCAGTGTGGATATATTCTAAGTATTGTTTTTCCCAGTCTTGAATCTTCTCTACTTTGATACCATCTAAGTAACCATTAACCGCAGCAAAGATAATCACGACTTGCTCTTCGACTTTCAATGGCGTATCCCAACCTTGTTTTAAGACAGCATTGACGCGGACACCGCGGTCGAGTTGAGCTTTAGTTTTGTCGTCTAAATCAGAACTGAATTGGGCAAAAGCTTGGAGTTCGCGGAACTGAGCCAAGTCGAGCTTCATGGTACCAGCAACTTGCTTCATGGCTTTGGTTTGTGCAGCAGAACCGACCCGAGATACTGAGAGACCCACGTTGATAGCAGGCTTCATACCGGCATTAAATAAGTCAGTTTCTAAGTAAATTTGACCATCAGTGATAGAAATCACGTTGGTAGGAATATAAGCCGAGACGTCATTAGCTTGAGTTTCAATGATCGGTAACGCGGTAATGGAACCACCACCATATTTTTCGTTTAAGCGAGCTGCGCGTTCCAATAAGCGTGAGTGCAAGTAAAAGACGTCACCAGGGTAGGCTTCGCGGCCTGAAGGACGGCGGAGCAGCAAGGAAATTTCCCGGTAGGCTTGAGCGTGTTTACTCAGGTCATCATAGATGACTAATACATCTTTACCTTGATCTAAAAAGTACTCAGCGATAGCCACGCCAGCAAAAGGAGCCAAGAATTGTTCAGCGGCACTTTCAGAGGCGGTGGCGGCTACAATCACGGTATAAGCCATAGCTCCGCGCTCTTCAAGAAGTTGGCGAGTTTGAGCTAAGGAAGAACCTTTTTGACCAATGCAGACGTAGACACAAATCACATTTTGATCAGCTTGATTGAGCATGGTGCCCAAAGCAATCGCGGTTTTACCCGTAGCGCGGTCACCAATAATTAACTCACGTTGACCTCGACCAATTGGAATCATGGCATCGATAGCTTTTACACCTGTTTGCAAAGGCACTGACACTGATTTACGGGTCATCACACCAGGAGCAATACGCTCGAGGAGCATTTCCCGGGTAGGAGTGATGGCAGGTTTACCATCCAGGGCGCGGCCCAGGGAGTCGACTGTCCGGCCAATGATGTCATCACTGACGCCGATTGATAAAATTCTACCTGTGCGACGGACCACAGAACCAGCTTTCAGATGGCGGGCATTGCCCAGGACCACTAACCCTAAGCTCTCTTTTTCTAGGTTAAGAGCTAAACCGAATTGGTTTTCACCCAAATCAATAAGTTCTCCAGCTTGTGCGTCATCTAAACCTTCAATCCGTGCAATGCCGTCTCCAAAAGAGACTACAGTTCCCACTGAAGTTGGTTTGACATCTAATTGAGTTTTCTCAATCAGAGTGGCTAATGATTGATTGAAAAGTGAAGGCGTGTTCTTAGGCATGCGACATTAATCCTGTATCTATAAACTAGCTTTGAGACCTTGGCGTAAGGCCGCAAACTTTTGTTTAAGGGTGCCATCAAACTCAAGTGATCCAATGCGGATACTTATTCCCCCAATCACTCCGGGGTCAACTTCGGTTTGATAACTAATTTCTTGATGTGAGTACTTTTTCTGAACAGCTTTTTGAATACTTTCCAATTGCTTGGCAGTTAATTCAATGGCTGAAGTGATAGTAACAGTTAACATATTACAAAGATTTCAATAACGTATTTAGCTCATCGTCAATTAATTTGGCATGAGCTTTTTTATCGAGGCTGGCACCAACTACTTTTTCAGCAGCAGCGACCACTGATTCAGTGAATTGTTGTTTCAATTCTTTGACCAGTTCTTTCTTTTGTTCTTGCCACTCAGTTTGGAACTTCAGCAGTTGAGCTTTAGCGTGCTCTTGAGCTTTGCTTGCTAACTCTTCAGTTTGTTTAGTGGCATCTTTTTTAGCCTGCTCTAAAATTTCAGCAGCTTGCTTCTTAGCCTCTTTTTCGGCTTGTTTGCGTAGCTCTTCAATTTTATGTTGCTCAGCCAGTGATTTTTGAGCGGCTAATTGACCTTCTTCAATGCGGTTGGCGCGCTCTTCTAAAATCTTTTTTACAGGTTTGTACAGTAAATAGCTTAAGGCACCAAAAACAACGAAGAAGTTGATGATTTGGAATAGTATTTGAGGAAGTTGAATTTCCATAGTTTCTCCGATTTAAGTCTCATCAACTTAAGTAATATTTTTAAACAAACTTTAAGATCAAAGCCACGACTAAAGCGTAGATAGCGATAGCTTCAGCAAAAGCGGCGACCAAGATCATGTTAGTTTGTACTTTACTGGCAGCTTCAGGGTTGCGGCCAATGGCTTCCATAGCTTTGGAGCCGATTAATCCAATACCAAGAGCTGGGCCTAAGGTTCCAAAGGCCATAATCAAACCAATTGCGAATTCGGTTGTCATAGTTCTCCTTTAATTAATGATCATCATGGCTAATGGTAGCCATGTTAAAAAATACTACTGATAATAAGGCAAATACTAAGGCTTGAATAAAGCCGACAAAGATTTCTAGGCCATAGAATGGCATTGGCACGACCAAAGCGGCTAAGAAAGCAATCACAGCCAACAAGACTTCACCGGCAAAGACGTTTCCAAATAACCGGAATGAGAAGGACAGAATTTTACTAAACTCTGAGACCAGCTCCAAAATACCGATGAAGAACATAATTGGGCTTGAGAAATTAAAGTATTTCTTGAGGTAGCCAAGATTGTTGTACTTGAAACCAAAGACCTGGGTCATAAAGACAGAGATAATGGCTAAAGCAAAGGTGGTGTTTAAGTCAGCAGTTCCAGCCCGGAAGTAAGGTACAAAAGTGGGACCGTGACCGGCGGCTTCGCCAGCCTCAGCATGATCTAAACTTTCACCACTCTCTACATGAGTTGACTCATCTCGGTTAATGCTCTCTTCATGAGTGGTGTCTGCTGGTGCAGTGTTAGTATGTGTATCAACTGGAGTAGCAGCATAGGCTTGTGGAGTAGAAACTGAAACGGTACTAGGTTGTAGGTAAGCATGTCCAGCTTCACCTTCCATGAAACCAATTGTACCTACTCCTGGCAACAAACCTAACCAGTTGTTAACAATGATGAAAAAGAAAAAGGTAGCCACAAAAGGTAAGAAGTCATTGGTTTTCTTTTGTGAACCAGTGACGCCATCCACTAAACCAATTAAACCTTCCATGATCCACTCGGCAAAGTTTTGGAGACCAGTAGGTTTGGTAGTGTTTTTGAGTGAAGCGCGGACAGCAAAGCCAAAAGCAATGAGCACAGCGCTAGCGATTAAGCTGGTCAAAATGGAGTTACTAATTTCTAAGCCTCCTACATTGAAGAGGGTTTCGGCAGAAATGGAGATGTGTAATCCGGCGGCCATATAAGTGACTCTTTGTAACACTTAAAAACCCTTCTGAGCACTACTAATTGGCTCGAAGGGGTGTAACAATTCACTTGTTACGATTGGATTATACCGGTTCTTTTATAGTGAGCAAGAGGGCAAATTGAGAATTACAAATCCCAAATATCAAATCTCAAAAATCTAACTTACTATTGGACTTTGGATTTTGTAATTTGGATTTTTTAATTTCTACTCTGCCAATACAATTATCGCATCGTACTCGCCCTTAGGATCTTCGATAGTGGCTGTGGCTTGATACTCCAACTCTAGAGAAGTATCTTCGGTGAGGGTACTAATAAGTGCATCATTTTTTTCCGCCATCAGTACATAAACGCCAGCTTCATACTCACCTTTGGCATTGCCGGCTGCTACTTTTTGGTAGCCAGCTTTATCTAAGGCTGCTTTAGTTTTTCCGGCATGCCCAGCAATGGTGGTAGCATTGACCACTAATACACTCATCTCTTTTCGTTGAACTGCAGCCGAGTCAGTGGCGGTCGGCGAAGTACTAGCTTGTGGTGTAGCTGTCGGTGTAGTACTAGCTACGGGTGTAGGTGAAGTGATTGCTACTGGAGTGATAGTATCATTATTGGTGGTCTCAGCAGGGCGGTTAGTTAAGGATAAAATACCAAATCCGATGCCGACACCAATCCCCACAGTAGCAAAGAAAACGGCTAAGGTCACAAACACCATCTTCAGCATGCCATTGACCCCAGATTTATTTTTAATCACTGTTTTTGTTTGAGAAGGACTTGGTTGTGTGGCACTAATATTAATATCAGTATGAGTGGGAGAAGCAAACTGTGACAAATTGGGTTCAGAAGATGTGTTCATCGTAGGTATTGTATCAGTGATCACAGCAGTCGTGGAGGGGGGTGGTGAAGCAGGTGAAAGTGGTGCCGCTTGAACTTCTAATTCCGGTTCAGGTTTTGTGGCCACTGGTGCTGAGACAATTTCTGGCTCTGGGGTCACCACGGGCTTAGCTACTGGAGCCACAGCCGGGGAAACCTCTTCGATCTCGCCGTCATCATCTAACTCACTATCATCGTCTTCTGGAGTTTCGCTGATATCTGCAGCTTCCACAGCATCCGCTTCGAGGCCGGTGGCTTGGTCGGTCGCTGGAATGGTTGTATCAGTAGTACCGATATCTTCTAAAGATTCGCCCATAGCTGAGGTTGTAGTTATGGCTGTACTGGTAGCCGCTGATGCTGTAGCGAGTGGCGTAGCCGTGACGGTGGCAGCTGCGACCATTCCTGCCACTGGGGTGGGTTTAGGCAGCTCGATCTCGTCATCACTGGTTTCTTCGGTGTCATTTGTTTCAGCAAATATTGGCTCATTGGGCTCATCAACTGCAGATTTACTCTCGGTAAGCACTTCATTAACCATGCCGCCTTTAGGCAAATCAAAGACGGGCACTTGGTACTCCTTAATATCTAAGGTTTTCATGCCGGACTCAATGATTTGTTTGACGTATGAAGGCATTTGCGTCTCATCTTCTTTGAAAGTGGCTAATTGTTGGAGAGGCAAAGTAGCACTGACGTTTTCTTTGAGACGATCAGCGACCAGCTCATTAGTCAAAAGGTAAACAGTTTGAATACTAGGCTCGCCCCCTTTGAGAGTTTTAATGGTTTCAGCGACATTTTCTAGTTCCTCTACTCTGCTCATCGTGGTCTGATCAAGGCCGATGTAGTGGAGACCGACATAGAGGTTGGAACCAACTTGAATGACCGTGATCGATGGTTCAAGGGAAACGACTGATTTTACAGTCCATGTTAAGGCACAAATTCCTGTGACAGCAATTTTGTGAGCTTGAGCACTACTCGTAATCGGCGCTACAGCTGTTTTTTCAATGGCAGACAACTGAACTTTAGATTTACCTTGATGTTGAGTAACAATAAAAGTATCAATCTGATGGGTGGACTTGTCGAGGTCTAGACTAGGCAATAACTTTTCTTTTAAGTGAGCCATGACTTTGGCTTCAGCTGTTTCTTGGACTTCGATAATGGTGTTCGTAAACAGAAAATCAGGCAGGATGACGTGATATTGATCAGGCTCTAGTTTGCTAAACAACTTCTCGATATTTTCCGCAATTAAGTCATCTTCATTTAAAAACTCACCATTAATCTGGCGAAAGGCTTGAATGGAAAACGTATGCTCTTTTTTCGCTGGCAACAACTCAGCGACGTAGGCCACATCGGGAAGGATATACAGCAATTTCTTGGTGTTAAGCATGGGCAGTAGTATAGCAGTCTCTGGTACTTAGTGACTAGTAAGTAGTATGGGGAAATCTGCTGGGGATTGCAAGTGTGGGATGGAAGAAGTATTAATGTCCAGTAAAATTGATTAATGAAAAAAATCGATAAAAAATTATTCAAGGAAATTGAGAGCAAGGACTGATTGTTAAATTTATTTTACTTTGTGAGTCAGGTGGGACTCGAACCCACGACACCCTGCTTAAAAGGCAGGTGCTCTAACCGACTGAGCTACTGACCCATGTTTTTAATCAAACCACGTCATTAAGCACTGCTATGACGCGTGAACTTGGAATTATAACAAGAAATTGACAAACTCAAAATAGGTGAACTAGGGAGCCGGTGATGATGGCACTGATGATGGTGCTGGCGGCTGAATTGCCGATTGCGCCAAAGCAAACGGTACCACCAGTGAGTTCATCGGTCCTTGGAGACGAGCTTGTTCAGTTTTTTCATAGATTCTCAGACGAGATGGTTGGGTTTTAGCCAAGGGGTCCAGTTCGCCAGACATGATAATTGAGAACATGTTATCGCGGTAACCTAAACTCCCTAAGTGATTTGGATCAGTTTCTATCTCTCGGATAACTTCACCATTCTCATCCAATAATTGAACAACCAGCACCATCTTGGGATCTTCAACTTTACCGCTGATGGTTATGGGGAAGGTTAAAGGGGTATTTGGTTTAGGATATGTCAGAGTAAAGCGAAGTGGTTCAGGAAGTTTTGAGGTAGTGACTGGGCACTCTGCGAAGCTACAGTTTGCTCCTTGGCGGGTTAAACGGGTGCCATCAGGACAGACTTTTACATCTTCTGCACAGCCATAAGGATTGGGAGTAGCGGTGGGGCTAGGATTTGGAGCACTAACTGTTATTGATCGTGGCCAAAACCAGTACCATGCAGAGGATACAATCGCCACTAAAATAATTACCGGGAGCATTATTTTCAGGGAGCTTTTCATACGTTCAGTATACACTAGGACGGAGCCTATGTTCCAGTAAATGTGCGCCAAGATCAGCGATAATTTTTAAAACTATCATGCAGGCTAAGGCAGCCGGTGGTGAACCCATACTCAAAGCAAAAAAACCACCCAGGATGACGGTGATATGCATCACAATAATCCGTGGATACGGTCGGAAAAAAAGTTCGCCAGCAGAGAGGTGTTGGTATTCGTGTCGATTGATGAAATTAGTTTGGTATGACACCCAGTGACTAAATAGTAAGGATACAGTGCATAACATGATGCCCACAAAAGAAGCTTCCCAAGAAAAAAAGAATACATTTAAAAAAATAAAGTGCACCAGCATAAATAAGCCAAAATGCATGCTAAAAAAAGGAATATAAAATAATTTTGCACCCATGTGATGAGCTTGATTTGAACTAATAGTTTGGCCATTGTAAGTAAAGGAGCCGAGGTTGATAGCTGGGGTTTTAGCTGCAGAAGCTCCACTGGTTTCAGTCTTGAGCATTTTTTTAATTGTGAAAAAACCGATAATGGCACTCTCCAACCAATACGTTAGCATGATCGAGTATACATTCCAGTTTTGAAATAAAACTCCGTAAAGGGGAATTAAATTAACACCAATCAGTGAGGCAATGGCAGCAGTAGTGGACACCATTTTCATTGGTATCCATTATAATCATGGTTAATAAATATGCCAGAATTACCTGAAGTAGAAACTATTGTTAGAAAATTACAACAGCTCTTGCCTGGAAAGCACATTGTGCAGGTGGAAAAGTTTCACCCAAAGAGTTTCCAAGGCGAACACTCTATGATAGAAGGCGCTGAAATTCAACAAGTGTCTCGACGGGCCAAAGTCATCAATATTCATCTCAATCAAAATCGACACTTACTAGTGCATTTAAAAATGACAGGGCAATTAATTTATCTCGATGATACTGTCCGGGTTGGTGGTGGGCATCCCACTGCAGATTGGGTGCAAGCTTTGCCTAGTAAACACACCCGTGTGGCTTTGAGTTTTGCCGATCACTCGAAGTTGTTTTTCAATGATCAACGCTTATTTGGATGGTTGAAAACGGTCAAGTCTGCAGATTTACCTTTATTTTTTGAGGGGATGGGTCCGGATGTAATTGACCCGCTAGTTACCCCTGAGTACTTAGCTCAAATTTTCAAATCTCGATCTGTGCCCGTCAAACAATTAATTATGGATAACACCATCATGTGTGGTTTAGGCAATATTTATGCTTGCGACGCTTTAAATGTAGCGCAAATCCACCCTCTCCGACCGGGCAAGAGCTTGAGTTTTGAGGAGATCGAGCGGTTATTGGCTGCTTCTCGTAAGGTGCTTTTAAAAGGTATTGAGTTAGGTGGGACCACGTTTGACGGTAAGTATGTAGATGTCGATGGTATGGCTGGCAAGTATCAATCAATCGTCAGGGTTTATGGCCGAGAAGGTAAACCATGTTTGCATTGTGGCACGCCTATTGAGAAGATTCAGCTTGGTGGTCGAGGGACATATTTTTGTCCGAGTTGCCAGGTGTAAGCATCATCACACTCCCAAACCTGCCAGTTTTCCCTTTTTCCGCACGATAGGAAAAATATTTTTCAGTATTGGAGCTGGTACAGATGGATGAAGCCTCAATATTTTGGGTCTGGAGGCCATTTCTAATTAAAAGTTCTTGAATCAAACCTGAAAAATCAAACATATAATTGTTTTCTTGATCAGTAGCGATAAAAAAATGTTCAACTTTCGTGCCATATTTATGTACAAATTGTTCTTTAACCTCACTCCCCACTTCAAAGCAGCATTGGTGCAAACACGGACTAATTTCACACATAATGTCAACTGGTTGAGAGCCATACTCTGCGCTCATTTTTTGCAGTATTTCATCGATAATCCCAGCAGCAGCTCCCCGCCAACCCACATGTACTACGCCAATGACTTTTTTGATGGGGTCATAGACACTCAGCGCCGCACAGTCGGCCACTATGACTAACAAAGGAACGTTAGTTTCGTTAGTCAATAAACCGTCGGCGTGGGGAATAGCGGTACTAGGGTCAAGCGCGCCCCGCCCTACATCAGAGCTGTTTACACACACAATATTGGTGCCATGAATTAATTGACTGATGACAATCGCTTCAGCATCAATCCCTACCTTCTCAGCGAACCGTCGCCGATTGGCTGTGACCGCTGAAGGATCATCCCCCACCAGAAAACTTAAGTTCCCGTGCTGTCGATCAGAAAGACCATGGATAACATGAGTGGGGAAAGTCATGAACCTTGGTATTCTTTAAGAGTATTCACCGCGTGGGTGAGCTGCTGTTGTTCATGAGCAGACAAAGTAATCTTGAGCGTTTCTTCGACACCGTTTTTCCCAACAACGCATGGAACACTCAAAGACACACCACTGTGACCATAGTAATTATGTAATGGAATAGACACCGGCAGCACCGAACGGTTATCCTGCAGAATAGCTTTGATAATATTGGTCACCACTACACCAATCGCATAATACGTGGCCCCTTTAGCCTGAATAATTTTATAGGCAGCAAGCCGGGCTTTATCAAAAGCTTTGAGGGCTTTTTCTTCGGTGAAATTAGGAAAATCACTCAGTAGTTGTCCACCGACGTTGGCGCTAGATAAAGCAGGAAAAGATGTATCACCATGTTCACCTAGGATATAGGCATGGATACTCCGTGGGTTCACCTTTAAAAATTCGGATAAATGAAAGCGGAATCGCGCGGTGTCTAGGGTTGTGCCTGTCCCAAAAACTCTGCCCTTAGGTAAATCGGCGAGCTGATAAGCGCGATACGTCAAAATATCAACTGGATTAGTGACCATGACAATGATTGCTTGCGGCGCATGTTCCACCACTTGGGGGATGATTTGGTCAATAATAGCCAAGTTTTTATGCGCTAAATCCAAACGAGTTTCGCCCTCTTTTTGCGCGGCACCAGCGCTAATGATGACCACGTCGCAGCCAGCCAAGTCAGCATAATTATCGGTGGCGCTGACATGGGTAGAGTTAAGAAAACTAAGGCCATGTTCTAAATCGAGTTGCTCACCAATCAGCTCATCTCGATCTCGACCGTGCAGGACGAGTTCATCACACACTCCTGCTAATAACATGGCATACGCAGCTGTCATACCTACTTTGCCACAACCCACAATGGCGACTTTACTCATACTACCTTTCTTGTTTGCGCTCCAAAACTTTCCAGACCGCTTTGATGATATCGTTACTCGTTAACTCGAATTTTGCAAGTAGTTCCTGACTTTCACCTGATTCACCAAACTGATCGCGAATCCCCACCCGTTCCAGTGGAGTGGGGCAACTTTCAGCCAAGACTTCACTAATGGCCGAGCCCAGCCCTCCGGCTAATTGATGCTCTTCAGCAGTGACTACGGCACGGGTTTTTTGAGCTGACTTAACAATGGCATATTTATCTAATGGCTTCAGCGTATGAATGTTGATGACTTCGGCAACTACATCATGTTTTTTGAGGTGCTCCGCAGCTTGGAGGGCTTCCGCCACCATGATGCCACAGGCAAAAAGAGTGACATGTTTGCCTGGTTGCAGAACCACAGCTTTGCCTAGAGAAAAAGGTGTTTCAGTTTTTGTGACCACGGGGGATTTGTCACGGCTCAGCCGGAGGTAACAAGGACCCAAGTGTTTAGCTATAGCGTGGGTAGCTTTACGCGCTTCCTCTTGGTCACAGGGCACTACCACGGTTAAGTTAGGTAACGAGCGAGTGAGAGCTAAATCTTCCAACATCTGGTGAGTAGCGCCATCAGGCCCGACAGTTAAGCCCGCATGGCCACCAATGAGTTTTACATTGAGATTGGAGTAACAAACCGAAACTCGAAGCTGATCAAAACTGCGTCCCGGGCTAAAGGCAGCATAACTAGCTGCAAAGGGTATTTTGCCTGCCAGCGCTAAGCCGGCGGCTACGCCAACCAAGTTTTGTTCTGCGACGCCGATTTCGATAAAGCGTTGCGGGTATTTAGCTTTGAAAGGTAATAAGCGCACAGACTCAGTTAGATCGGCACAAAGGGCGACAATCTCAGGTTTCTTTTTGGCCATTTCGAGTAAGCCAATTCCAAAGCCATCGCGGATGGAGCCTAATGTTGGTAAGTTTGATGCTACTTGAGACATACAATCAGATCGCTACTGGTAACGAATTTTGCCTTTCAACGTGCGTAACTCACGCAAAGCTTCTTTAGCTTGAGCGGCAGTAGGTGGCGCTCCGTGCCACTTGAAATCACCTTCCATGAACTCTACCCCTTTGCCAGGGATAGTGTGACAAATGATGGCACTGGGGGCATGAGCTACGGCCTGGGCTTGATGGCAAGCATCAATAATAGCCTCTAAGTTGTGACCATCAATTTCTTGGACATGCCATCCAAAAGCTTCAAGCTTGGCACGCAGCGGTTCTAGAGGCATGATGTCCTCGGTGTTGCCATCGATTTGGATATTGTTGCGATCAATCAGCACGGTCAGATTGCTAAGTCGATACTTAGCGCCTAGCATGTACGCTTCCCAAGTTTGGCCTTCTTGGTGCTCGCCATCGCTTAAAATAGCAAAAACATTATTTTTGAGATTATCCATTTTAAAAGCCAGTGCCACCCCGCAAGCTTGTGACAAACCTTGACCCAGTGGTCCTGAAGTATTCTCTATGCCAGGCAATGAGCCTAAGTGTGGATGACCTTGGAGTGGACTACCCAGTTTACGTAGGGTTTTTAAGTGTGATTTTGGAAAGTAGCCCACTTCAGCTAGCGTGGCGTAGAGGGCTGGGCAGATATGGCCGGCGGAAAGCAATAATCGGTCGCGCTCCGACCAATTTGGTTTGGTAGGATCGTGCTTCATGACACAAAAATACAGCGCCGCAAACACATCAGTCATGCCGAGTGATCCCGCACTATGGCCACTTTTAGCTTCTAATAACATTTCAATAATATGCTTGCGAATAGCGAAGGTTTTATCAACTAGATCATCAAGAGTGAGGGGTTTAGTCACGAAGATCAGTGTAGCAGATTTAGTAACACAGGCTCTAGGGGATACTCTCGTTTAGAGCCTACTGTGAAAACGCCCCTGGAAAATGTACATTTTGTAATTTAACTTGGTTGGGTTTTATAGCGGGTTCAAAAAGAGATCAATGATATAATTTCTCGAGTGATAAAAGAAATTTTCAACAAAAAAGTCAGGACAGCCCTAGATGAGCAAGAAACCCAAGCTTTAGCAGGTCTAAATTTTTGTAGCATCATGGACCTGGGATTTAATGATAAGTATCTAGAGATTTTGAGAAGAGTAGCCTTTGAAGGTTACTTGCGCCATAAAGACCCACGATACGCAATTCGCAATGTAACCTTGAGTGAAAGTGATCTCGCTATTTTGATTGGTTTTGGTAACGGTGTGGTGTATGTTCAACAATACAACTCCTCGTATGACGCGATAACCACTGTCAGCTATCTCGACTTTATAACAAATAAAGCCGTAGAACTAAAGGCTTTTAACCCCCAAGCTCAATTTAGCTTTCAAAAGAATTTAGGTCATATCTCAAAAGATAAACGAGATGATTTTTATATGTATTTAACCAAGGGAATAGTTAACTTGCCAGGAGACTTTTCACTTACTTATCGTGATCAATTGTATTTTCAAGGTTTAGATGCCAGCTATGAGGATCTCGTTAAATGGTTTTACATTCTAGGGCCAATCCATGAACTAGGTCATACGTTAGAACTTAACCTCACAGGAATGGCATGGTATCTACGATGGTTAAAGGTTTTTTCTGAAGTAATAACTGCGGCTCGAGGTCATAGCCAAGGACGGCTAGAAGCTTTAAGCGATTTTAAAAGAGGGAATGTTGGTGAGCGTTATGCAAGCAAAGTTGCGCTTAACTTTATTAAGACCTGCGAGCAAAAAGGAGTGGAAATTTTGAGAGGAATCGATAAGAGAAAATTTATTCACTTTGTTAATCAATGTTTGCATACGTATGAATTTAATGACTAATCATTTCCCAGCCCTACCTATCAACTCTCACCTCCCCACTCGCGACGAAACAGGGATTTTCTTGATCGATAAACCAACCGGCTGGACGAGCTTTGACGTGGTCAACAAAATTCGTAGCCTGACTAAAGTCAAACGTGTAGGACATGCTGGAACGCTCGATCCGTTAGCCACTGGTCTTTTGATTGTTTTCGTGGGCCGCGAGTTCACCAAGTACCAAGATCAGTTCATGAAAGCCGACAAAGTCTATGACTGCACTGCTCAACTGGGAGTGTTAACTGACACTCTCGACAGTGATGGCGAAGTGTTACAAATAGATGAGTGGGAAAAATTGCAAGCCATTAAACGCGAGACAATTGAGCAAGTCTTACCCAATTTTTACGGCACAATCACCCAAATTGCCCCCCTCTACTCCGCTATTAAAATTAACGGCAAAAAACTGTACGAATACGGCTATCAAAAGTTACCACTTGATGTCGAGTTACCTGAGCGAACAGTTAGCATCCACCAGCTGGAGTTAATCGAGTTTCACCACGATGCCACTAACCACAAAATGACCTTTAGCATTAGAGTTGCATGCTCTTCAGGAACATATATCCGCTCACTGGTCCGTGACATTGGCATCAAACTTGGCACTTTTGCGACTGTGATTGCTTTGCGCCGCACCCACATTGGTGATCTTACTGTACAAAACGCCATCAAATTACTTTAAAAAACGTAACACCTTAAATATCTGCTTGTATATCTGGGGTACTTGTGTGTACTATTAAATGTTAACTCAACATTTTGTGTTTTTGTCATGCTGCAACCTGCTCAATCAGTGTTTATGATCGGTTGGGAGTACCCGCCCCATAATAGCGGTGGTCTTGGAGTGGCATGCGAGGGTTTGACTCAAGCCTTGGCGGGAGCCAACACCGAAGTTTTTTTTACGCTGCCCTACGGTTACCCTGGTCAAGTTTCCCACATGCACGTCTTGGATTGTTCAGACCCCAGCTGGGCCACTACCTCACCACATCAACCACCTTTTTCTGCCTATGCGCAAGTAACTCCCCCTAACCAACCGCGTAAAATTACGGCCTCCCAGTTAACAGCCTTGCCGCAATCTGAGATGGAACACCGGGTGGAGCAGTATGCCAAGTTGGTCCAAAAACAAGCCCAACAACTGAAACGCGAATTTAACGTCATCCACGCCCACGACTGGATGTCACTGCCAGCAGCAGCTCAGGTGAAAGCCAAAACTGGTCGGCCTCTCATTGCTCACGTCCACTCTACTGAGCACGATCGTATTCCTCATGGTCAAGGTAGTCCCTATATTTTGCACGCCGAACAAGAGGGTTTGAAGTTGGCTGACAAAATCATTGCTGTCAGTTATTACACCAAGCGAGTCTTAGTCGATAAATACGGCTTAAATGAAGCCAAGATTGAAGTCGTTCACAATGGTTTCTCCACACTGGAAACTACCCCTGATCCAGGTCCTCACCATTTTGCCACCCAACGACCAGTGGTAGTGTTCATGGGTCGACTGACGATGCAAAAAGGTGGCGAGTACTTTTTAAAGATTGCGGAACAAGTGCTGCAAAAATTACCTGACACTCTCTTTATCGTGGCGGGTTATGGTGACATGTATCACGAGCTACTATTTAAAGCTGCTTACCAGAAGTTGTCAGCGTCACTCCTCTTTAGCGGTTTTGTGCGTGATCACCAACGCGAAAAGTTACTGGACAGAGCTGATGTGTTTGTGATGCCTTCAGTATCTGAGCCCTTCGGCTTAGTAGCGCTCGAAGCGGCCCAGCGTCATACACCAGTGATTATTTCCAAACAAAGTGGTGTGGCAGAAGTTTTACGAAGCGCTTTGGCGATCGATTTTTGGGACGTTTCCAAAATGTCTGCGGCAGTGATCGAGCTCCTTCAAAATCAAGGTTTTGCCCACACTCAAGTAACTACTCAACTGCAAGAACTCCGCCAGGTGACCTGGCAAAATGCTGCGGTACAGGTGAAAGACATTTACCGCAAAGCCTTTTTAGGTTAAGCTGGGTGCGGGATGCCACAACTCTGTTTTTATTTTCAGCTGCACCAACCTTATCGGTTGCGCGATTTTTCGCTCTTTGACTTAAGCCATAATACTGAATATTTCTCAGATCGGGAACCTGATGGCAATAAAGCCATTTTTCAAAAAGTAGCCGCCAAATCATATCTGCCGATGTTAACTCTCTTAAATGAGTTGGTTGCTCGGCACAGTGAGTTCAAGTTTGCCTTGTCATGTTCAGGAATATTTTTAGATCAGGCTCTGGCTTATGAACCTCAGGTAGTAAAGTTGCTCCAACAGTTAGCATCGACAGGGCAAGTCGAGTTTTTAGCTGAAACGTATTATCACTCGTTGGCTGGTTTATACTCAGAAAAAGAGTTCACAGCTCAAGTGGCTCAGCATAGTGATTTAATGGGAGAGTTGTTTGAGATTAAGCCGCAAGTGTTTCGCAATACTGAGTTGATTTACTCAAATGAAGTCAGCCTGCGCGTAGCAAAACTTGGTTTCAAAGCTCAGTTAACCGAAGCCGTAGATCGCTATTTGCACGGCAGAGACCGAACCCAACTTTTCGTCAACCACACCCACAAATTACCGTTGTTGCTTAAACACGCCCAGCTTTCAGATGATATTGCCTTCAGATTCTCTGATAAAAATTGGCACGCTCATCCACTCACTGTCGAAAAATATTTAGAGTGGGTGGAGATTTACCCTGAACACCATCTCGTCAATTTATTCATGGATTTTGAAACTTTTGGTGAGCACCAATGGGCAGATACTGGCATTTTTCAGTTCTTTGAAGCCTTAGTGCAGAAATTTTTAGAACGGCCTTGGAATACGTTTGTCACGCCCAGTCAGGTCATTGAAAAACTGCAAACAGCAAAAAGAAAACTAAATGACTTGCCTGTTTATAACGTCCCGCTACCCATTTCTTGGGCAGACGTAGATCGTGACCTCACGGCCTGGACAGAAAATGCCCTTCAAAAAGACACCTTACGCATCATCTATGAGATGGAAAAGCCGATTTTGGCCAGTAAAAATAAGGCTCTCATCGAAGACTGGCGTAAACTCCAAACCAGTGACCACTTTTACTACATGTGTACCAAGTGGGCAGCCGATGGCGATGTCCATGCTTACTTCAGTCCCTACAAATCTCCATTCGAAGCTTACCGACGATTTTCGGTGGTGTTGGCGGATGTAAAAAGCCGGTTAACTCAGCGGCAAGTTACTAAACACTCTCGATCCACTTTTAAACTTAGCTAGCTTTTTGCACAGTGAAGGCTGCCGAGTTTCTTAGGTAATCTTGACGATGACTCAAGAGATCATGAGTTGAGGGACGAGCAGGTAGGTCACTCTTTTGTCCGAGCATCAGATAGAAACTATTTAAGTTTCGAACACCTTGTGCGTGATAGTACTTAAGTGCTGAGAGTAACTCATAGGTTTTTGTGCGTTCCTCACCTTTTGTTTCATTCACTTTAATTATTAATTTATCAACCAGTTCGTCAAGTGAATCTACCTTCATTTCTTTTACCATGGCCTTTATATCAATGCGATTCAGGAGTTCTAACGCCACGTCTTTACTTACTGATGGAATAGTTTTGAGCATTAAAGGTGCAGTTTCTTTTTGAGGTGAGACAAGAGCCAGCTCGAGTGATTCACCATTAAAACCATGCTTTAGAGCGGCGTAAGGGATAATCCATGTTGGCGATTGTTCGGTAGTGACTCTACTCATCGCGATATGAGTCTTTTGGCCATTTTTATTTTTACCGGTGATTCGTAACTCAGTATCCATGCCGACTCGTTGATTGGTTAGTTTGGCATAAAATAAGCTACCATTCTCATTGGCTGTTAGATCAAGCGCAGCTTCTCGTTCAGAGGCAAAGGTAAATGCTTGTTCGTAGAGCGGGCCACTAGCAGTTTTTTCGGAAATAGCGATGTCAACGTATTTAACAATTCGTTGTCCAGATTCTGTTTCTGCTACAACTTGAATTTTGCCTTTAAATTTAGCTTTCTGAGGCAAGGCATTAATATTAATGATATTACCGGGAAGAACTTCAACTTTGTAATACTCGTGGTTTCCGGTACCAGATACACTAACTTTTTTGATAGCTGTATCTGTCTTTATGAGTGTTGCTAAGGCGATATAGGTGGTTTCACCTGGACTTAAGTGAAGTTCATCATCTTCAACTTTTGCCAACTCTTTGTGAGGATAAATCTTGGCTGGTTCGAGGGGGGACAGTCCCAACTCTCGATTAATTTCACTTAGTATGGCTTGAGAGGGAACCAAAGCATCTAACTCACTTTTAGAAAGACCTAATATGTCTAATCTGTCCTCAGCAGCGTCGATATTCATTGGCTTTTCCCGTCGAGTAACTTGCAAACTATTTAAAGAAAAGACGGCATCTTCGACAGCAGCGTTAACTCTGGCATACTGGCTAGTATGTGTGACTGTTCTTAGCTCATACTGGGCTTTTGATAAAGCATTACCAATGCGAGCGATCTCTGGGTTGTCATGAGATAAGCTACTCATTTTTCTTATAATAGCTTCAACTAAGTATTGATTAACCTTAGGTCTCTCAAGTAACGTATCAGCTAAGTTAACTAAGTCCTCAAAGGTGTATTGATTTAAGCGATACTCTTTAGAGTACGTATATTCAGCATTCGAAATAACTTTAGCAGCTCGTAATGTCTCAGGATGATTGTCATTTGAAACAATAGCAATATCTACCAAACGTCGAAGAGTAGCTAATTCAAAGTGAGGATTTTCAACAGGAGTAAATTTATCCCAAGCGCCACTTAAAATGTATTTTTCAGGAGCAATTAATTTAATTTTATGATTGGCCACTCTTTTATCTGTGATTAAAACTTGATTAATAAGACCAAGATAGTCTTGTGCATAGTAACGAACTAGCTCTCGAGCTTGGCTAAGTGTCAAATCATAGTTTTCTAAATATTTGCTCACAATAGCGTGAGTAATATGCATTAATTGTTTTTTATCAATTTTGGACAGAATCAATTCCAAAGTTTTTTGAGCTGAAGCATTCAAGTTTTGATAGAGATCAAGAGTTACCGCAGCTTCATTTCTAGCTAATGTATCTTTTTTTTCTATCTCAATAGGGAGACGATTAAATTTGGTTGAAGAATTAGCATTAGATAAGGTACCTAGTTCAAGTTCCACACCCTGAAAGCTCATAAAAACTGTCCAGGGCTCGTTAACTAAAACATGCGTATTTTTTCCACTTTTCCAGTCAACACCAGTGTTACTCAGATATATACAGTTACCATGATTATCTTTAATGTAAGTACTTGCTCTTAAAGATGTGGTATTAATTGATGAACGTTGAAGACCTGTAGGTAAAATAGTTACACAATTTTCTGAGTTACGAATCATTTGAATATCCATGATTCCGGCATTAATTAAATCTAGAATTGCATCATATTCACGCTCATGTTGCGTCCAATAAGCATCTTGTTCGGCAGGTGTTCCGAGAAACATATCCTCTGTTGATAGTGGCTGTTCATGTATCTTATGTTTTTTTCCTATTTTTTGTGGGTTTTGAACGGTTGATGGTAAAAGTGCTTCCACTGTTGATTTGCCATTATGATGCCCATTGCCGTTATGGTGTTCATTTCCAAGCTCATCAGCATCAATACCATACGTTTTTAATAAATTACTCGGAATGATATCTATTTGTTGATGGCCATTGTGATGTCCATTTCCATTTGAAAAAACTTCTTTTTTGGCGCCATGTGACATAAGATCCTTTTGAAAATTTTCTATTGAAGATACTTGTTACTGTTTTTTAATGGTGTGGGAGCACGATCGAGCTGGATTGTTCTGACAAAGTCACCAACTTTATGAATATTTTTCTTATTCATCCAAGCTTGATATTCTCGTTTAAGTAAAACTTGAAGCAAATCACAACAGGTTTGGCAGATCTCTGTGAGCTCGTGAGGAGGATAGTTTTTAATAAGCCATTTATTTAACTCATCGTTTTTGGCTTTTTCATTGTGAGGGTTCTGAGCATTTTTAATACTGTTCAAAGACCGAATAAGATTTTGGTGTGGTGAGTACGCTTGTAGTAACAGAAGTAATTTAAGAGTTTCAGGTTGGCGAATATATTTCAAATCAACTGTGATGGTGTTGAGTTCTTGAGCTGACTTAGTAATGCGAGGAGGTTGATCGTGGAGGTAAGATTGTTGGGTGGCCCCAGAACCACGAGGCGCTAAGTATTCATCATAAACATTTAAACCATGACGAATAGCACTGTCTCTAGACAATCTTGTGTAAGCTTCAACACGTAGAGCCATAGAGTTAATCTTTATTTAACTTACTCGGATATTTTATCACCGTCCCAATAGGTGTCAATCGACCACTTATCTGGTAGCGGGCTTAAAAGTATATAGCTGCTACATATGTAAAGAGATCAAAGTGGTATAGAGCGCTACTCTATTTTGTGGAGCTTTTGATTGAGAAAAGCACTGTCCACCGCGGATAGTCGTTCTACTCCATCACTCGCGCCCTTTAAAACGGTCATCCCTACATGGTTTCCCTAAGAAGATAATTTTTGGGCTCATTTTGGTGAGTCTATTTATCTTTTTGGTGAAACCGTGTAGGAAAAAGAGGCATTTTGCTGACTTCCCTCCATGGTTTGATGGTTATCTGTAACATGATTTGAAGGAGCAGTAAGATGGAACCCAAGACGCCCGAACAACTTGTATCTGAGTATATTGAGTTGCAGGCAAAAGCCAAAGCTGCGTATGAAGTGGCAAAGGCAGCGGTAACGGCTCAAATCCGTCAGGCAATTGCACAAGGCAATAAGGAAGCGGGACAAACCGCAGTTGCTGAAATGCAAAAGGTTGATGCGGGCAGTGCTGTTTACTGGGGTCGGATCGTGGCTAAGATTGGCACGAATCAACCGGTTAAATTGCCGGGTCGCCCCAAAAAACAGCCCATAGCTGCATAATGCCTGTGACCGTCAAAAAATTTAATAGAGGACCACCCCCACGCTTTATGCGCTGGGGGTGTTTCCGTTTATAATGACAGTAATTAGCTTATGTTTATAGAAAAATCACCTGAATACGATCTAGAGTTTGTACATGCTCCACCACTAACTGAGCGGCAGCTCCAGTCAATTAAGAACTTAGTAAATTTTTGTGAGGATTTTGTTTTAGTTGATGCTGAAGGTAAAAGAGTATTGGAAGCTTTTTTTGAATCTGATGAGAGTGAGCTTGTTGAAGACTTGAAAAAAAGGAAGCTGGTGGGGTTAAAAATTGGTGATTTGGCAATGATTGGTACCTATCGCCTGAGTGATAAGGATCAGGAATATGAAGAAGCTCTCTCTGATTTTGCTGGAAAAAAGATGCACGTTCTTTCTGGGCGAATGGATAAGTTACATTTAATAAATATTAAAAGTGGTAAGTCGCTTGATTTAATTAAGTGGCTCAAAAATATTGGTGTAGCCAGAGTTAACCTGGTGCCAAGTCATGTAAAAAGTGGCTATGAACCTCTCTTGAATAGAACAAATTGTGCTGTAGTGGAGCAAAATTTTGAAGGTCTTAAACCTTTTGCACCGATAGTGCTTTTTCATGAGGCCGGCCATGCCATGCAATCAAAATGGCAGTTACTGAGAGTTCATTTTGAGCAAGTATTTGGAACAAGACATGCTTTTCGTTATTTGGCTCGTTTAGAACGTCAAGCTAATGCTTTTTCATTAATAGCTTGGCGAGAAGCAATTAAAATACTAGGTATTGATAAAAGTACTGTTTTGAAGTTTGAAGAGGTCAAAAATTTTTTGGAAAGAATTATGCTCCACTTCGAGAAAGAAACAGAAAGAGATAACGTTCGTTTAGCTATGAGCTTACAGAGTCGAGCTGAGCTGCGGCTGACTCTGCCTTTGTCAAAGAAACCTCCTGCAGATTGATACACTTCCACCACTTCTCTCTTTGAAGTTTTTCTTGCTACACTGATTGCTTAGTTACTTAATTACAGAATTACTTATTTTTATGCCTCGTGCTTTAGTCCTTGGAAACGGTCAATTTTTAGTGTGTCTCGATCAACATGGTTTCGTGCGAGATATGTTTTATCCCTATGTTGGTTTGGAGAATCATGTAGCGGGCAATAAACACCGGATTGGTGTGATGGTGAATGGTCGGTTTAGTTGGCTCGATGATGGGAGTTGGCAGATTAGTTTGGGGTATAAGCCTGAGACGATGGTTGGTTACCTAGTGTGCAAGAATGAAGGTTTGCAGATTAGCTTAGTGATGGAAGATATTGTTTACAACGAAACCACGGTTTTCTTACGTGAAGTCAATATTTATAACCATTCTGACAGTGAAGCCGAAGTGCGTTTGTTTTTCCACCAAGTCTTTTTAATTAACGAAAGTTTGAAGCGTAATACTGCTTTTTTTGATCCCACTCATACAGCAGTGGTGCATTACAAAGGCAGACGGGTGTTTATCGTCAATGGTTTGACTGAGTCAGGTGACAAAATGGATGACTTCTCGGTGGGTGCTTATCAGTTTGAAGGAAAAGAAGGTACGTATAAGGACGCCGAAGATGGTCAGCTAGGCAAAAATGGTGTGGAACATGGCAATGTGGACTCGGTGGTGCGCTTTTCATTACAGATTGAGGCTAAAGGTAAAGGCCGATGTTTTTACTGGATCTGCGCTGGAAAGTCATTAGATGATGCTTATCAGCTCAATCAAATGGTGCTCGATAAAACACCTTTAGGCATGATCCACTCTACTGAACAGTTTTGGAATGCCTGGCTCAATAAACGTCAATTCCACGCTGATGCCATTACACCCGAGCAGAAAAAATTGTTTGATACCTCTCTTTTTATCCTCCGAGCTCATACCGATAATCGAGGCGCCATCATTGCTTCAGCTGACAGTGCCATGATCGAGTGGGGCAAAGATGACTACTCATATATGTGGCCAAGAGATGCCGCATTTATTGTCTCTGTTTTGGATCGGGCAGGTTTCACCGAAGTCACCAAACCCTTTTTTAAGTTTTGCCAAGCTGTCCTCCATCCCGATGGCTACGTCCATCACCGCTTTAATGCTGACCAAAGTTTAGGCTCTACCTGGCACTCCAACTTAGCTCAAAAAGAGTGGCTGAAAAACAAAATTTTGCAGCTCCCGATTCAGGAAGATGAAACAGCGGCGATTATTTTTGCGTTATGGAATCATTATCAACAAACTAAAGACGTAGAGTTCGTAGAGTCACTCTACAAGCCATTAATTGAAAAAGCGGGTGACTTTTTAGTCAGCTTCCGTAATGCCGAGACTGGTTTACCATTACCATCGTACGATTTATGGGAAGAAAAAATTGGCGTGGCAACTTATACCTGTGCGGCCGTTTATGGCGGTTTGATGGCTGCAGCCAACTTTGCCGAGCTATTAGGAAAGCGTGAGCACATGCGAACGTATCGTGATACAGCCAAAGCCTTAAAACAAGCCACGATTGATCATTTGTTTAGTCAAAAACTAAATTCATTTGTGAGATTTGCGACGGTGGAAGATGGTCAAGTCATTCATGAAGAAATAGTTGATGCCAGTTCCTTGTTTGGTTTGTGGCACTTCGGAATGTTTGATCATGAGGACCCTTTGTTTAAAGCTACCCAAGAGCAAATTTCCAAACGGTTGAGTAACCCTACGTACGTTGGCGGAGTGATCCGCTATGAACACGACAATTATTTTAAGAGCACCGCTCATCCGAATCCCTGGTTTATTACCACCATGTGGGAGGCCCAGCGCCGCCTCACTCAACCTCACGTCTCTGCAGATGACGTCAAGTTTGCCGAGGAGACGCTGCAGTGGGTCGTTGATCATATGTACCCATCGGGGGTATTGGCTGAGCAATTGAACCCTGAGACAGGTGAGTCACTGTCTGCTACCCCATTGGCATGGAGTCACGCGGTTTATGTCGAAACAGTGTTAATGTATATCGACAAACTCCACGAACTAGGCCTGTGCCCAAAATGCGGCCCACACGCAACGCCGGTTGAACTTTAATCAAAAACCAGCTACCCTCTTGGATATATGAAATACGTCTTAGCCGTGGATGGCGGTGGTACCAAAACTCATGTGTTATGCGCGGATGAGACTGGTCAGGTAATTGGTGAAGGTTATGCTGGGCCAACCAACATGACCGCTATTACCCCGGGAGCGGCCAGTTTTAATTTGCGTGAAGGAGTGCGACAGGCAACTGAAAAATTAGAGCCTGGTTTTGTGATCCAAAACATGGTGATGGGCTTAGCTGGTGCCGATAGCGTGGAAGAAGAGCAAAATGCCCGCCAAGTCTTTTTACAGGTGCTGCAAGATTACACCATTGAGAATCTCACTTTAGTCAATGACACAGTCATCGCTCTAGCTAATGGCTCTGAGGCTACCGACGCCCTCATTCTCGTGGCTGGCACTGGCTCAAATTGCTTTGGTCATAATAGTGAAGGCAAAACCGCCAAAGCTGGTGGTATGGATTATATTTTGGCCGATCAAGGCTCGGGGTACTCAATTGGGCGAGCTGTCTTACGGAAAGCCGTCAAAAGTTTTGATGGTCGTGGACCTCATACTGAGCTCGAGCAATTTGTCTGTGAACACTTCAAAATCAGTTCTATCGCCGAGCTCAAACCAAAGGTCCATAACCCGCTGCTGACTAAGACTGAAATTGCTGAGTTAGCTCAAGTTTGTTTGCGGGCTTTTGACCAAGGTGACGCTACGGCTAAGGACATTTTTGATCATAATCTGGATGAGCTGTACACCATGGCCACAGCGGTTATTAATCGCTTGGGCCTGAAAGATAAGAAGGTGGATTTAGTGTTAGCAGGGAGTATTACTAAAATTGCTTATATCCAAAACAACCTCACCAAACGCCTCCAGGAATACTGTCCGGCTTTAAACGTAATTGTCCCCACCACCGCTCCTGTGCATGGGGCTCTAAAAATGGCCTTAAAAAAATAACTTGACCAGATGGTATAATCTGGTTATGCAATATTTTGAAGCTGCTGCCACAGCCTTACTAGCCAAAGCGTACCAAGGTTTACGGCGTAACAACTATCAAAAAATATCCAAGATTGACGCCCAAGTTGAGGATTTAACGAGTGGTAGATACGTCAAGAGATACTTCAAAATCAACGAGATTTCGTGGGATAAAATTGATGTTCGTGAAGAAGGTCGGCACGCATATCAAGTTTTTGATTATGGTAGACATAATCTTCACCATAGTCCTCCCAATAGCTATATTCAGTTTTATACCACAGACCGCGATAAGCAGATTGTCATCCTCCTTGAAGACATGGAGGCTGTGTATGAGTCAAAGGGTAAAATTCAAAATGGAAGTAGTGAGTTTAGAGTGAGATATACTGGTTCCAATGAGGTAGAGATCTATGATACCGAAATTGATTTAAACAAATACAGAGTTACTTTTGACCTCAGTAACTTCTATTAAACTTTTTCTTACTCCTTTCCCCTTTCATTCTTACTAAATCTTTCCAATTTCTGGGTATGCTATTGAGTTGGTAGTACTTAGCAAAGGAGGCATTATGGTGTCACGTTTAGATGATTTTGAATTGACAGATATTACTATTGAAAGTAGCCGAGACACTGCGGTGGTAGACCCTGAAAAATTGCTGGAGGCTATGAACATGTTAGCGAGCAAGATTAATGAAACTCTTGATGCCCGCTCAAATATTTGGGATCGGTTGCGAGATGCGTTGAGCGATACGGCCACCTCGACTTAATTGAAGAAGTTTGAGAATAATACCAGGCTCGCCACAGTAAAGTAAATAAATAAGCTCAACACGTCTAAGGCAATCGTGGTAAACGGTCCCGCACCTAGAGCCGGGTCACTACCTTCTTTCCACAAGAGCTGGGGAATAGTAACAGATATAACTGGAGCCAGGGTAATGTTAATGCCCAGGGCAAGAGCTATAGTCAGCGCTAATGATACCGATCCCAACCACAACCAAGCAATGACTCCCATTAATAGACCTAAAACGAGTCCTAAACTCACCCCAATCAATAACTCTTTGATTACGTACTGAAAAAAGTGCACTTTATACTTCGTTAAGTTTCGGACAAAAATAGTTTCCGTTTGGGTGCCCACGGCATCACTCATATACACAATCGCGGGCATAAAAAAGGCCAACGAAATATTTTCTTTGAGCATAGTTTCATAAGACGAAGTCATCAACGAAGCCAAACACGCTCCGCCTAAACCCATGATTAACCATGGCAAGCGATGAATTAGCAACTGTCCTAAATGCTCCTTTAGATCATTCGTTAAAACTAATTTGGGTTTGGTGCGGGAGGCAGACATGTTTTTAGATAAGCGAAAACGGTTCTAATGCAGTATAGAACTTTTTCTTACGATCTTCATTCAGAATTCCGGCCCGGATCGCAAACACCATCTTCCACAGCATCGTGCGCAATCTATAAAGATCACGACGGTCGTTAAAATCTGTAGGTAATTTACTGATGGTTTGATATCCCTCTAGTAACTTTTCTTCGCGGGGATGATGTGTCCGCCAAGTTGGGCAGGAAGCTAAATCTAAAACAGGGTCCCCTACCCCGCAGGTCTCCCAATCAAAGACGCCACTCAATTTATTGTTTACACAGAGCAGGTTGTGATCAGCAAGATCATGATGAATCAACACGCAGGGGGTGGAGTTAACTAATTGCTCTCTTTCTATGAAAACTTTTTTAACGCCTTCCACTTGGTTGCGATTTAAAACGTGGAACTCTTTTAATTTGGCGAGGTCACTCTCTAAGCAGGTAGTGAGATACTCAAAAAAACTGGTTTTACTGCCTCGCAATTGACCTTGTTGAGCTGATTGCGCGTCAAATAATCCAAAGCCAGGAAATTGCAATTGATGATACGTGGCTACATACACACCTAGATCAAATGACACCTGATCGTACTCTGCTTGCGTACCAGTCCAGTGATTTTCAGGGTCCTCGCCTTCAAGCACTTCTTCAATTTGATAATCAAAAGGAAATCTAGTGCGAGTAATGTCTGCATGAAGGATTTGGTTGGTTTTTAGACCAAGCTTGAGCACTTCGTCGGTAACTAACTTTTCAATTTCCATAGCTGCTTCTGGAGCACTTACTCCCAGATTAGCTCTCAAAATTAATTCTCGATCCAGCTCTTTCGTTTTTACGTAATAAATGACGTGCGATGTGCCCCAGGAATCAGATGGTCGCCAAGTTGTAACCGTTAAATCCATCGTAGTTTTAAAAATTTCTGGAATTAAAAGAGCAGGAAAATCTTCATAACGTGTTTTAAAGGTATCAATCTCAGTTTGCGGCCGGTGGGCGACGGCGTAGTAAATGTCGGACATACAATCGAGATTATAACAGTTTATAATTTCACAAATGCAGAAAAACATCACTTTGTTTTACATTGTCAGGGCATTGTTTTTACCATTCTTTTGGTTGCCAGTTTTGTATCTGTATTTAACTGAAGTGAAAGGTTTGAACGCAGCCGAAACGGCATTGATCTTGAGTCTGCAAGAATTTTTATTGATTTTTTTAGAAATCCCTACTGGTGTGATAGCAGATAAAATTTCTCGCAAATTCTCAATTAGTTTGGGTTATATCTTGACCGCCTTACCTTTTCTCTTTCTTCCCTTTGTTAATTCTGTATGGGTGATTGGCATTATTTTCGCTATTAAAGCTATAGGCAAAGCCCTTGTCTCGGGAGCCGACACCTCGTTACTCTATGACACCTTGGTTGATCTGAATCGGACTAGTGAATATAAACGTATTATGAACCTGTCGCGTTCATTGATGATGGCTGGAGTGGCTTTTAGTATTGTCACTGGTGGTCTTATAGCTGAGTACAACATCGAGTTGACCCTGGTATTACCGTTTCCGTTAATGGTGATCGGAGCCCTGGCGGCCTCGCTAATGACAGAGCCCAGTATTTCGCAAAAAGGAAAAACGTTACAAGAAAGTAATTATCTTAACCATACCTGGCAAGCAGCCAAATATATGTGGCAGCACCAACAGCTGCTAATGGTCGTACTCATTTTTGCGGTCACTGAGGCGACTGCCCTAAACATGAAATGGTACTACACCCCAGTCTTTGATGCTTTGAATTTTGATTTGGCGGCCATTGGTGGTATCACTGCAGCTTTTTATATCGCCAAATCTTTGTTAGCAGCTGTCAGTTCATGCTTACTCAAGGATGAGCTCAATCACACTTACTTGATTGCCTTCTCAGCACTGACGAGTTTAAGCTTAATTATCAGTGGAGTTTTGTTTGTCCCCTGGGTTGTAGTGGTGGCTTTGTTAGGCGTGATTTTATTTACCGAGTGTCTGCTCTCAATTGCTGAAGAAGAAATCCACAACCAGGTCAGTAGTCATAACCGAGCTACAATACTATCGATGGTTAACCTGACATCGAGTGTAGTAGCGACTATTACCTTAAATGGCTTCGGTTTAATCACTCTCACTCGTCCCATTTCAGCGGGATTAGCATTCTTAGCTGTGACATTTATATTGAGTGCCGCGACCGCTATCTTTTATAAAGGTTTTAGACAATGAAAATTAAGATACTAGATTTGGCTTGATATAATTGTCAAATGTCTGGACCTGAAAATAAACAGCTAGAGGTTTTGATGAATGAATTTAAACGCAAATTGCGTTTGAGTGATGGAGAGATGGTGGAAATAAAAGCAGCTGCAGATGGTGCAGCCCGTTGGATTTCAGTCAGAAAAGGTAAGAACTCTAAGACTAATCAAGAAGTAATCCTAGCTGACGTATTCCAGAAAGAGCAACCAATTGGTCACTATGATTGGGTGATTGCAACGGATGCCACTCCATTACCGCCATATGCTAATGGAAATCGGAGTCAGCGCTCCTTTTTTGAGGGGCCTCAGAATGAACCTCAGGCTTTAGCCACTGACTGGTGGAATGGAGATGGTGTTGAGATTACCACAGTGCATCAAGGTCAAAAATTAGGCAGTTTGTTGGTAGTAAGTTCCGTGCTGGCGATCGATGCTCACCAGGTTCCTCACCTCACAATAGGATTAATTTCAGAGGCAGGGCGAGGTTTGTGGCGTAGTTTTGAGAGTCAACGCTGTCCAGTTGATAATCCTTTTCCGGGAAGTCTTAATCCCTATGAGCCAGCTAAAGATTGGATAGATGTGCGAAAGTTTTTAACCTTAAACTCAATCAAGGTCAATGAAGTCCTAGCTCATTTTTTGAAACCTTAGCCTGATTAGTCACCGATATAGACTTTTAACAAAGCCAAAAACTTGTCCTGGTGTAAGAAGAGTAAATAGCCAGTAAAGAGTAGCAAACTAGGAAAAACAATCCAGTTTTCTACAAACTCGCCGCTCTCAAACCGTAACGCTCTCACCGGTGGTATGCCAAACTTCCATTTGAACGGCCATAATAACGGCACTCCGGCTTTGGTAGGAAGATCTGTCACTATATGGGAAGCCACTCCAATCATAAACGACCACCAGACAATATTCATATCAATCAAAATAATTGACGATAGCTGATACAAAATAAAGTCTGAGAAAACACCAATCAGTATCAGCCCCAACAATGAATGAGAGATATGTCTATGTCCGCCCAAAGCAGGACAAATGACTTTTGCCACATATGGTCCCAATCGGAAATTATCCCAAAAGTCACTCGTGGGTTGATCAATATCGGGAAAAAGCCCACCTACAAAGTTGGCCCCAAAAGCCACTACCGCTGTCGGGAAGCTCATCACCGGCAAAGCCGGTAAGGCAATAATTACCAGTACTAAACTAGTGAACGCAGCCAGGTCATGAGTTTTTCCAGTCATGTCATCAGTATGACTGGGATCATTAGGGTTTTGCAAATATGAAAAAGATGATAGGATTGGATGTTATGAATATCATCACCTACCTCCTCGACTTTATTTTGCACTTGGATAAACACCTGACTGAAATCATTCAGGCTTATGGTTCCCTGACCTATGCCATTTTGTTCATGATTGTGTTTGCCGAAACAGGCTTGGTAGTGATGCCGTTTTTGCCTGGTGACTCTTTGTTATTTGCTGCCGGCGCTTTGAGTGCTTTAGGTTCACTGCATTTACCAGCCGTGTTGCTGATTTTGATTGCCGCGGCTATTTTGGGTGACTCTGTTAATTACTGGATCGGGAGCATATTTGGCAAAAAGATTGTTGATAACCCCCGAATTAAGTTCATTAATCAAGAACACATCGATAAAACCGAAGCGTTCTATCGCAAACATGGTGGTAAAACCATTATTTTAGCTCGCTTCTTACCGATCATCCGGACTTTTGCTCCGTTTGTAGCAGGAGTAGGTAGAATGGATTATCAAACCTTCTTTTTCTATAACGTAGTGGGAGCTTTTATTTGGGTAGGCTCTTTTACACTAGCTGGTTATTTCTTTGGTAACTTACCTGCCGTTAAAGAACACTTTACTTTAGTGGTGTTGGCGATTGTGGCAATTTCTGTCCTACCAATTGTTTATGAGTACATCAAACACCGCAATACTCCCTCCACGCCGCAAAAGACGTTGGAGAAAGCCGTGAATAAATAAATTACTTACCTTTAAAGAGCTCTCGAACAGTTTTCATTACAGTGCCAACCAGCATCTCGCCTTTTTTAAGAACAGCTTCTGGCTCTTTGACCTCTGTTCCATGATCACTGGTAGAGGTCCAGACGACTTTGGTTTCAGGGCGTTGAGCGCGAATTTGAGCTAGTAACTTCCGACCATCATTTCCCGAGTCGTCACGAGCGTGCAAATTACCATCCAGAAAAATAACATCTGCGCCAAAGTTCTCCACATTTTCAACTTTTTCTTCAGCAGTAGCTGTATCGAAAGCTTCGAAAACAACCTCGATATTTCCCATGTGCTCAAGAATAGTTTTTAGTAGTTTAACAACGTTTTTATCATCTTCAATGATCCCAACTCTTATCATTTCATTTGTCATAGGCTCCTTAATTTATTATTTATTTTCGGCTAAAAAAGCGCTAATGAGGACGTCATAAACTTCACTCACGAGCTGTTGATAGCGATGGCCACCTAGCTCCTGCATGCGTACCGGCACGATCTGATTAAAGAAAATTTCGACACCTTTGAGAAAACGAGATAAACATTCTTTTACCTCAGCTTCTGTTTTAGTCCCTAAACAGTTTTGTAACACAGTTTCGATAGCCTCATCTTCACTAGCATATGAACTACTAGAGTCATTTTTAAACATTCTGACGTGGTATTTAGCAGCAACAACTAACGCTACATCGTGCACTGAGAGCTCTAAACTTTTGGCAAAACTTTCTATCCAGGAATTATAGATACTCTGATAATTTTGATCAGTTTTTTTTAAGTGAAATAAGTTATAAAAAAGATCAGCTACCTCAGAAAAAACAGCTGCCCGAGTGTAATTATCTTTACCATCTAAATAACAAGATAAAGTACCTTCAATTTCGGTTCTTTCGGCGGCTTTGAAGTAAGGATCGTGTTGTTTGGTTCGCAATTTATTTCCATCGAAATCAGTTAAAATAGTTAGGTCTTGGCTATATCCCGGATAACCGGCTAAAAAGATCAACTTCGTTTCAGGATTAACCGACATACCTTGGCGATATTTGTTGTTCTCTCGATCAAGTAATACTGTTTCTACATAATAGCGTGACTTTACACCGTCGTTGAGGATTGATAACACATCTTTAACGGTGAGATTACTGAAGAAATCTTGATCATTTAAACCCGGTTGCCATTCTATTGAAAGTGACATGTTTTCTTTCTTTAAAAAGTTAAATGCTTCATTGAATGCGCATTGTATCAGATTGGTAGAGAAACGTGAGATTATTTCTTACGATGAGCCACGTCAATATATTTTTTGGTAAGCTTGACGGCTATGTTGCCACCGGGGATAAATGTGCCAGCCACATCACCACCGATATCAAATAAGAAGTCGTAGTCTAAAACTTTACCTGTTAATTGAGAAAACATTTTATCACTATACGTGACCTCACCAGTCAGTGCATCTACTTCGATCCCAGCTTCTTTATTTTTAGATAACCATTTGTATTTAAAGAGGTAAAGTGGTCGGTAATAAAGATCGACGTGTTCCAGCTCCACTTTTTCTTCAAAGATGTGATCTGCTTGAATACTGCGAATCATACTACTGGCTGTGTCGCGCACTAGTGCTGATGCCCGAGTTTGAGGTGGGACGATAATACTTTTTTGAGCCAATTTTTCCAGCTCTTCTTTTTCTACCACTGAAGATTTAAACTCAAAATATTTACTCAGGTGTGAATGATGTTTTCCAGATAACCCGTCGACAAATATCTCTTTAGTTTCTTGTTGCTGGCAATGTTCCAGAACTTCCACATTAATTTTGCCGTTTTTTACTTCATATTCAGAGCCGCACAACGTAAGGCTTTGGACTTCTGTGGCGGCAACCGGCCAAGCATGCTGCGCCTTTCGATCATAAACATATTTAGCCGTTCCCTTCACATGCCAAAACGGTTGGAAACGATGCTCTTGGTAAATGAGCTCAAAATCATCGTCTTTAGGTTTATTCCACAAACTGGTTACTTGATTAAAGGTGCCAAAAGCGCCAATCTTATGCTGGTTGGCTAGCTCTTCGGCCTGTGTGGCAGTAACGTCATCTTTGAAGGTGAGAATACGTTCAGTAACAACGGCAATTTCCATAGGTTAATTATAATTATACAACCTCGCTGTGATCATGTGGGCACACTCAGGATGAGCATATTGCCACTCATTGCGGTTATTAGCTAAGTCACAGCTGCAGCGGTAGTTACCAGAATGATGATCAAAAACGAGCTCATGTTCGCCACTGAAACCTTCGACTCGATACTCTGTCCAGTTCAATCGCTTTTTATACGGCCTGATAGTTTTTTCATCTAAGTAAAGTAACCCTCGCCGAAAACACATTTGGTGAAGGTGAGTGTACATGTGCCTGACCAAGTAAAAATTAATGATATTTTGCAATTCACGTTGTTGTCCGGAAGTTAAATTTTCTAAGGTTTTTCGATTTTTAATGATCCGTTTTAAAAGGGCTAATAACGGCTGATAGCTCTGTTCATCGACTGTTACTACCACCGCATGTGCATACCCTTTAATCTTTTGGACGAGGGGCAAGTCTTCTTTGAGAATACTAATTAAGCAGTTACTGTCATCAAAAATGAGCTGCATCGTTTTGTCTAGGAACTCAGGACTAGTCAGTTGCATCTTGCCAATTTCATCGAAGATAAACCATGAAGCTTTATTAGTTTGCAAAGTCGGTAAAACGTACTTTTCTAATGCTGTTCGATCAATGAAATAACTTTTTCCCGAGGAACTGGGTAATATGTAATCCGAAGTAATCTGATCTTTGTGTGCTAACAGAAAATGTTGATTGTTAAAGTTTGAGCTTTCGAAACCAACTCGATTTCCGAGTTCATTTCTAATCTCGGAGGTCAACCATCCTCGTGCATCTAAATTTAAACTAGCCAGTAGTTCTTTAATTAGGGTTGTTTTGCCCGCACCTGGTAAACCAGTGATAAATATTTTCATACCTCTTTGCTATATACTATCATGTACTATGAAGTCTTCTGTAGAAAAATACTCGCAGGCAGTTGAGTTAGCTAAAAAAATTTTACTGACTAATAAACGTGATAGTCTCCATGACTTAGCTCATATTGAAGCGGTCTGGGCCAACTGCTTAGCATTAATTGCAGCTGAGAAACTTCAACCTGATCTAGAGCTACTTAAAATTGCTGTCTATTGGCATGATGTCGTCATCACTGAACCAAAGTGGCCAAGTAAGTTGAATGTAGACGAGGTGTGCGAACATTTGTTAACTGAACTGCCCAAACTGGGTTTTTCGGAAGCAGAAGTAAATACCATTGTGTTAGCAGTTCGTTACCACGAGTTTAGGAACCGCCCTCGCAACTTGATCGGTCTGATTTTGCAAGATGCTGATAAGATCGATGCTGCTTCAGTTGTGCGAGGTGAAAGAATGTTTCAAGACTACGAACAAGGCTTAATGACTAAAGAAGTAGTCACAAATTATATGAGAACAGCTTTAAAATGGATCAGTATTTTAGACGCCACTTTTTATTTTGATTACAGTCGCAAGCAGGTCAAAGCAAATATTACTGAGTTTCTCAACCACCCGCGAACTCAGGAAGTGATAACTGAACTAGGTCTCACTGAAGAGTTTGAGACAGTATTTAAACAACCTCGGTCGATTAAAACTAATTTTTTAAGAGCTTACTTACGTGCCCGAGCTGAATTCATTAAATTTTTAATTATGGCAACCTAATGAAAATTGATCACAAACATACCTTTGTCGATGGTTACAACATTACCACCTGTGAGTATAAGGGTGAAACCTATTATTTATATGAAGTTGAGATTCGCCTAGCTATTGCTCAGCGAACTGTTAAACATTTGCTATTTTATAAACAAAGACCTTCAGAAAAGTATGGTTACACTCCCGCTGTTTTGCCGGATGACCAGGAAGTAGTCGAAGATTTAAAAATACCGAAAGTGGTGAGGAAGTAATGAAAACATTCACACTTGCTCGTGGCTTGGTCGTCCCAAATAAAAAGGCCTTAGTAAAAAATGGTCTGGCAATAGCAAATAAAGACGCTCCAAGTTTCGGATGGATGAGCGAAAATTGGCCAGGAGGCTTGTCTTTTGGGCGTTTAGATGAAAACCGGCTTGGTCTTAAATCTTTTGAAAACATGGCCGAGGAAAGAGTTACTGACGGAAAACTACCGGCTGTGGGTATTATTCACTTGTCTGTAGATACTTTTGCCGAGTGGCAGAACCAAGTCTTTTTAGTAAGACGAGAACTTGGCTGGGATAAACTTGGTGGAGAAGAAATTATTTTTCGCCATCCTCGAGACTTCAGTGACATGAACAACGGCTTTGAGTTTACAGTGTTGCCCGGCATGCTGAAGCCTAAAAAGTTGAACCTGTGGCAAACTGAAATTGGTTTAAAAACCTCGCCAGATGGACAGTACATTTATCGCTCATTTGAGGAAGTCAGAACTTCCATAGAGGGCACCAATCCATTTAAAGAATTCTTGAGGAGATTAAGATGACTATGGAATTTACCCCTTCGAGCCTTCACTCAGCTTCAGAAACCATTTTGCACAGAAATAAAGATAACCCTGAACTAAATGGACTTAAAGCTGAGTTTGACAAAATTTTTGCAAATATTGAGCAGATAGGTAGAGAGTTAGTCGACTTTTACGTTTTAGTCCATACATCATATGGGTTAAATCCAGGAAAAGTTCGGCTATATATGGTTGGAGGACGGGTAATAGGAAAACCCTTAAAAGAAACCAGTGATATTGATTTGGTTTTTCAAGTAGAGCACCCCACTCAATCTGCAGGGACGATTGCTCCTATCGGTCTGGATACTCATTCAGCTATGGACGCAGCTGAATCAATTCGCTCTGGACTCAAACACGTTACTCAGCAAATATCTCAAAGACTCAATATAAAAAATCATTTTCATATCAATAACTTCGGTCAGGTCATGGAAGATAAGATCTATGAGAACAAGGCAGTTTTGATCGCAAAGTCAGCCTAACTAACTTTAAATAAATTTTTGTACTTAAGCTCACTTAAACTACTCCAAAGTTGTTTTTTTAACTGGGTTCGCCCGTTTCCTCCCTTTAAGTATTTTTCTGACCTTCGGGCATCTTCTTCTTTTTCAAAAGCAAGATAACAAATTAATTTTAATGGCCTTCGTTTCTGAGTTGCTTTGACAAAACCTCCGTAATGAGCTTTGAGTCGAGATCGCAAATTTGAAGTAAAACCAATGTAAAGTTGTTTATCTAAGCTTGAAAAAAGAATGTAGGTATAATGCATGATCTTATTTTAATAAGAAATCTTGCATTAACTGTAGAAGGGAGTGAATTGGTTTGTAGTAATGAAGCTAAGCTTCAATTAGCTGGTGAGTCAGCAAAGCTGACTTACACCACGCTGAGCGTGGTGACCCCACGGGGACTCGAACCCCGGCTACCAGGATGAAAACCTGGCGTCCTAACCGCTAGACGATGGGGCCATGATATTATCAAGGCTTTTCTTTACTTTTTAAATCAAATTCTCTGCTTACCAAGTCACATTTTCAAAATGATCAACCTTATTCGGTAAGACTGTTATGATATCAAATCGGTAATCATGTGCCAATTGCTTAAGTTTAAGGTACTGGGTAGCAGCGACTCTGAGGGATTTAAGTTTTCGATAATTAACAGCTGTTGTTGCTGAACCAAACTGTTCAGATTTTCTAGCTTTCACTTCAATAAAAACAATCTCATGAAAGTGTGGGTCGAGTACCACGATATCGATCTCATGATTGCCGAAGCGCACATTGGTATCGAGGATTTGATATCCTTTTGTTCTTAAATAGCGAAGAGCTGTCTCTTCTCCACTCTGACCAAACGAAAAATTATGCTGCTGGAGCTGTTTGGAGCTCAGAAGTCTTTTCTTTAATTCTAGTGGCGGCTTTACCGATCCGATCACGCAGGTAGTATAACTTACTGCGGCGGACATCACCTTGTCTCTTTAACTCAATTTTCTTAATAGAAGGCAAAGCTAAAGGGAAAATTTTCTCGACTCCGATACTGTTAGTGGCAATTTTGCGGACGGTAATGGATTTACCTGTGCCGGCATTTTTGACAGCAATCACGATACCTTCATAGATTTGCACGCGTTTTTTATCACCTTCTTGGATCTCTTGTGAGATGCGGACGGTGTCGCCAACCGAGTAATCTTGGTTTTGATAGGTAAAATGTTGTGACATACGTATTCCTAACTTCTTGATTCAGCCATTAAAAGGACAGAAGAGTATTTTACTTGAGTTGGGCAAACAATGCAACTTCCTTCTCTGAAAAGCCAATATTAAGCAGTTGAGAACGAATTTCCTCTGGAGAATCCCCCATATGACCCCAACTTTCACTGAGGGCAGCAATAGTTTCACGGACTTCGTTAGGGAAAATGATCCAGGCTTCACTCTCTCGCGCCCAGAAATCAGGCTTAAAATGTGACCATGGCTTACTGATCAAACACGCTGTTGTTACCGATTCAGCCCCATGATAACTCAAGTACTGTTTGGCAAGCTTCATCGTTTCACCTTTATCTACAATGTCATCAAACACCAAGATCTTTTCATTGCGGATAGAGACTGGCAGACTTTGAGTGATGATTGGTGTTTTATTGATCGTATTTACGACGCCATAAAACTCGATTTTAATTGAGCTGACATCAGGGATCTCCAAGTAGTCCACGAGTGAGCGCGAAAAAGTGAGGCCACCTTTGGCTAAGGCAATTAATCGATCAAACTTTTGACCTGAGTCTAAGATTTTCTTAGATAACTCAAAAATATCTTCACCGAGCTGGTTCCAAGGATAAAATTCATAGGCTTGATCATGGAGAGTAATTTGTTGCGGTTGTTGCATGTGGCAGTTTCTGAAGTTACTTTTTATTACTTAAGGCTGCTTTTAAATACTCAATAAAAATTGGATGTGGTGACAAAGGTTGGGACTTATACTCAGGGTGAGGTTGAGTGGCAATGAAAAAAGGATGCAACTTGCGATCAAGCTCGATCATTTCCACAAAGAAATTATCAGGAGAAGTACCAGAGATAATCAGACCATGTTTTTCAAAATCAGCACGATAATCATTATTAAATTCAAAGCGGTGGCGATGTCGCTCTGAGACTAAGCTGTGTTTTTTGTCTTTAAAAGCATTATGTTTATCATAAATTTCGTAGGCTAAGCTATCTTTTCTCAGCACACAATCATAGGCACCTAAGCGCATACTCGCGCCTTCACCTTTGATGCGCTGGTACTTTTCTTCGAAAGGAATGTCGTGAATCACTGGATACTTGGTTTGAGGATCACATTCGGTAGTATTAGCACCTTTGTACCCTAAGACATTGCGGGCAAATTCAATACACGCCATATGCATGCCATAGCACAACCCAAGATAGGGGACTTTTTTCTCACGAGCGTACGTCACAGCCTTGATTTTGCCTTCTACTCCTCGCTCTCCCCAACCAATCGGCACGATGATACCATCGGCGCTGTGAAGCTTTTTGAGGGCATCAGCTTCACCTTTATCCAAAGCTTCAGCATTTACAAATAAGAGATTAATGCCGATTTTATTGAACCAACTGGCGTGATGGAGCGACTCCATCAAAGAAGCGTAGGAATCAAATAATTCATAGTCACCGGTGGCGATATACTTGGCGATAATAGCAATATTGACCTGTTTTTCTTTCTTAGCAAAGATATTCTCTACCAGGCCTTTCCATGAGCTTAGGTTTGAGCGCTTGGGAGGCAGCTGGAGCTTATTGAGCACTTTGACGTCAAAATCTTGTTCTTTAAAGATGAGTGGTAATTCATAAATAGTTTTACAATCAGGATTAGAAATGACATCTTCTTTATTGAGATTGCAGTAAAACGCCACCTTTTCCTTGCGTTTTTCATCGATGGGTAACTCAGCCCGACCAACGACAAAATCAGGTTGAATACCCATTGAGTTGAGTAACTGCACCGATAATTGGGTCGGCTTGGATTTCAATTCGTTGATGTGGCTTGGTCGTGGGAAATAGGTGACATGGATATGGACGACATCGCTAGGTTGCCGCAACTTCATAACCCGGTAAGCCTCGTAATAAACCACATTTTGATACTCACCAGCAGTACCACCCAACTCCACTAGGACAATGTCAAAGCCCTCACCGGCATTTTTGATCCGGCGAATGACTTCTTCGGGAATATAAGGAATAGCATCCACCGTCGCGCCATTAAAATGAAGGTTGCGGGTATCATCAATGACTTTGGTATAGACCTGGCCCATAGTGGTAAAGTTGCGATTGCCCACTTCTTGACCTAAAAAGCGTTCATAGGAGCCTAAATCCAAGTCAGCTTCTAAACCATCTTCACACAAAAAAACGTCACCATGTTCAATCGGATTAATGTTGCCTGAATCTAAATTCAGATAATTCTCGCACTTTAAGTTCGTAACAGAATAGCCATGAGCTTTGAGCAATACACCGAGCGAAGCCGCCGTAATACCTTTGCCTAAGCCAGACAAAACTCCGCCGGAGACGAAGACGTACTTAGTAGATGATGTGTGGGGGGAAGTGCCATGGTTATCCATGGAACCACATTGTACAGCCAGGTTCACGGTCTGGAAAGAGGAGGTTTCGGAAAAGTTTTAAAGTAATTAAGTAATTACTTTAATAACTCTTGTACTTCTTTTTCCAGCTTTTCACTCCAATTGACACCATAGGGTAACAACATTCGTTGTGGTTCGCCACCATTGGGGATGAGAATCACCACGCTTTCATCACCAGGTTGAGATTTAAGTAGCACACCCAGCTGTTGTAAGACAGATTTGTCAGTTTTGCGGGGAATAAAGATTTGATGGTGATGAGCAGAAGCAGTATGGTTGAGTTCTAGTTCACTCGGAACGCTGACTTTATCAACTGTCAAACACACTTCCTCCTCACGGACTTCCACTTTGCCTTTGATGAGTACGACCGTATCAGTTTTGAGTAAAGGTTTATATTGTTCATAGGCTTTGGGAAAAACTACAAACTCCAGTGAACCTGTCGGGTCTTCCAGGGTCCCAAAAGCCATTTCAGAGTTATTTTTCTTAGTTAACACTTGTCGTAATTTGGTAATCACTCCCCCAAACTGGAAAATGTGATTGGCGTGAATGCTGCCATCTAGTTCACTAATGGTTTTGTTGGCTTGCTTAGAGACTGCTTGCAGAGCTTTGGCCATAGGGTGTTCAGTAAGATACATGCCCAATAGTTCTTTTTCGAATGACAGTAACTCTTGACGGGGATACTCGGGAAGCGTGGGAAAAGTATCTTGCTGGGTCTTGGTAGTAGTAGCCACGCCAGAAAATAAATGATCTTGACCATCTACATCAGATTCAAATTGGGCTGCTTGCTGACGAATAGTCTCGAGATTTTCCAACATACTGGCTCGTGTACCAAAATCATCCATTGCTCCGACTTTGATTAAACACTCCAGGACTTTTTTGTTGACCTTCCGGCCGTCAGTTTCAGTAATAAATTGAGTTAATGACTCAAATTTGCCGATTCTTTGTCGGGTGCTGACAATATTTTCCATCGCGGCCGTGCCCACATTTTTAATCGCAGAAAAACCAAAGCGAACAGCTAAGCCATTTAAAGAGCTTTCTAATGCTTCGATCGTAAAATCTTGAGTCGATAAATTGATATCAGGGCGCAAGACTTGAATGCCCAACTTTTTGCAGGTTTCCACGCCAATAGAAACTTTTTCATCTCTGTTCATAGCATGAGAAGCGGATTCAACACTCAGTAAGGCTGTCATGTATTCGATAGTGTAGTTTGCTTTGAGGTAGGCTGTTTGGTATGAAATCATGGCATAACTGGCAGCATGTGCCTTGTTAAAGCCATAGTTAGCAAAGGCTTCAATGAAGCCCCAGACCTGGCTGGCAACTTCTTTGGTATACCCTTTTTCCACTGATTGTTCGATGAAGCGTTTTTTATTTTCGTCCAGTAACTTCTTTTTCTTTTTACCAATGGCCCGGCGTAAAATATCGGCTTCACCTAAGGAATAGCCAGCCATCAGATTAGCGATCTGCAGAATCTGCTCTTGGTAGACCATGATGCCGTAGGTTTCTTTCAGTACTGGCTCCAGCGAAGGATGAGGATAGACCACACTTTCAGGTTTGTGCTTGCCTTCAATAAACTTAGGAATCAGATCCATAGGACCAGGCCGGTAAAGGGCTACCATAGCGGTGATGTCAGAAAACTGATTAGGACGTAAACTGCGAGCAACCCGTCTCATGCCAGCAGACTCAAGTTGGAAGACACCCATGGTTTCACCACTCGAGAGCAACTCGTAAGTATTAGCATCATCAAGGGGTAAGCTGTCTAAATCTAAATCAATGTTTTTGGTCGCTTTAATTAATTGAAGCGCGCGTTGGATAATAGACAAATTACGAAGACCTAAAAAGTCAAACTTCAATAACCCAATCGCATCGTCAGAAACATTACAGTCTAAAACGTACATGTCATATTGGGTGATAGTTTTACCAGATTTAGTATCTTTTTGAATTGGTGTGTATTCGGTGAGAGGTTTGTCAGCGATGACTACTGCAGCGGCGTGGACAGAGTTGTGCCTGACTACGCCCTCTACTTTTTTAGCTAAATTAATGAGTTTTTTAAATTTAGGTTGCTTGTAATACTCAGCTAGCTCAGGCACGGTATTTACGGCAGTTTCGAGGGAGGTCTTATGTCCTGGATCATTAGGAATTAACTTGGCTATTTTATCTGGATCTTCATAGGGCAAACCCAGTACCCGACCAATGTCACGAATCGAGACCCGAGCTTCCATTCTTCCAAAAGTAATGATTTGAGCAACGTGGTCAGCACCATACTTGTCTGCGACGTAGCTTAAAACCTCATCACGACGATCATCAGCAAAGTCCATATCAATGTCGGGTGGAGTTGGTCGTTGAGGATTTAAAAACCGCTCAAACGGCAAGCCATGTTGAAAAGGGTTCATGGTGGTGATATTGAGCACATATGATACTAATGACCCCGCCGCTGACCCACGACCTGGCCCGACTCCAATGCCATTGTTTTTGGCCCAATTGACAAAGTCTTGGGTAATTAAAAAGTAAGCCGCATACCCTTTTTGATTAATGACTTCCATCTCATATTTAAGACGATTTTCAATTTCAGGAGTAATTTCAGTAAACTTTTTGTGTAAGCCTTCCCGAGCTAACTTTTCAAAGTATGAACTTTCAGTTTCACCACTCGGTAATGGAAACTTAGGAAAGTTAAGCTTACCAGTTTGAATTTCTACATTACATTGTTCGGCAATCACCATTGTATTTTTGAGAGCTTCCGGCAGATCATGAAAGAGCTCGGCCATTTCTTTACCAGAACGTAAATAAAAATCAGGTGAGTTCATCATCGACATCCGTTTTTCGTCGGCAATCAATTTGCGAGTTTGCACACACAGTAGTGCATCTTGAGCCTCTGCATCATCTGGGTTGAGGTAATGGACATCGTTGGTAGCTACGATAGGCAGTTCATATTCTCGAGCTAGAGTAATTAATTCTTTATTTAATTCTTTGAGCTCACCAATATGTGGATGGTTTTGTAGTTCGATATAAAAACGATCTTTAAACAGTTCTTTATAATAAATGAGTTTTTTAATAGCCTCTTCGCGTTTACCGCTTAGTAATAAGCGATTAATAATGCTGGACATACAGCCGCTGGTAGCGATGAGGCCTTCGTTATATTTTTCGAGTAAATCGTTATCAATCCGCGGCTTGTATGAGAATCCTTCGATGTTAGCAATCGAAACTAATCTCATCAGGTTTTTATATCCCTCCGTGGTTTGAGCCAATAAAGTCATGTGGAACTGATCCCCACCCATCTTGACTTGCTTATCAAATCGAGAGTTTGCTGCTACATAGGCTTCTACACCAATAATTGGCTTAAGCTCGGCTTTTTTGCAGGCGTTGTAAAAGTGAATTGCCCCGTACATACCCCCATGATCAGTAATAGCAATCGCTGGTTGTTTAAGCTCTTTGGCTTTTTCCACTAGTTGTGGGATACGCGTCAGACCATCGAGCATCGAAAACTCGGTGTGGACGTGAAGATGAACAAAATCAGCAGCCATGATGGTATTAGTCTAACAGGAAGATTTACCGAAGGGAATCGCTAGGACTTGAGTTCGGTCATTAATAATGCTCGCAACTGCCCGGCATCTACTTTTTTACCCAATTTCTTCATTAACTGACCAAAAAAGAAGTTGAGTAACTTTTCTTCACCTTGCTGGAAACGGGTTGTTTCAGCCGGGAACTCAGTTTTAAGTTCCGAAATAAGAGTCATCACTACGCTTTCATCAATTAAATCAGTTTGATTTTGTTGTTGGAAGTCACTCAGGGTGAGTTTGACATCCCCTTCGACCACCTTGGTTTTTTTATTGATGATAGCGGAGGCTACTTTATTAGCATCAAGTTTATTTTCGAGAGCTAAGGAAAATAATTCATCATAAAAAAACACACTTTGCACTGAATCGACTAACGCTTCCCCAAAGCGTGGTTCCACTTTATATTCTTTTTGCCAGCGGCTAACAACCTTTTCTGGTAACTCAGGATTCTGTTTGCTCAACTCATCGATTTGTTTTTGGGTGAATCTAATGGGCGGTAAATCTGGATCTGGGAAGTATCGATAATCTTCGGCGTCTTCTTTAGTTCGTTGCGGGAAAGTGGTGTTATTACTACTGTTCCAGCCACGAGTTTCTTGCTTGGGAGTCTCACCGTCCATGAGTACTAGTGATTGGCGTTGAATTTCGAAGCCAATGGCTTGTTCCATAAACCGGAAAGAATTAATGTTTTTGACTTCTACTTTGTAGGTAGGCAACTCATCCTTTTCAGCTTGTTCAGCAGTCCGAACCGAGATATTTGCCTCCAACCGCATGCCACCTTGTTCCATGTCACAATCAGCAATATCCAGGTAGCGCAGTAATTGACGGAGTTTCTTACCATATTCCTTAGCTTGTTCAGGAGATTTGATATCTGGCTCAGTCACAATTTCTATGAGTGGCACGCTACTGCGATTAAAATCTATTAAACTGACTTTTTGTCCCTCTACTGTTTTGTGTTGCAGTTTTCCCGTATCTTCTTCTAAATGAATGCGACGAATACGGACAGGCCCAAAAGATGTCTCTAACAGTCCTTCATAACAAAAAGGCAAGTCATACTGACTAATTTGGTACCCTTTGGGTAAATCAGGATAAAAATAATGTTTGCGATCAAATTTAGAAAATAAATTAATCTTACAGCCCAGTGCCAACCCCAAGCGAATGGTCCACTCAATAGCCTTTTTATTGGCCACTGGCAATGCCCCTGGCATACCTAAACACACCGGACACGTATACGTATTTGGCCCTGGAGCAAAAAAGGGATCATTCTTACACCCACAGAACATTTTAGTCTCTGTTTTCAGTTCCGCGTGGACTTCTAAGCCACAAACCAAGGAAAAATTGCCAGATGAGGTATAATTGCTGTTCATAAAATCACACCTTATTATAGTCAATTATTTAACGGACACAATCTGAAAACTATGATCGATGGATCTGAACTTTACCAGCAAGCTAAAGAAGAAATACCTACACAGTGGTATGAAACGAGTGCTAATTTGATTGCAGCTGTTATGGCCTATATCTTGCTAGATACCCAAATTATTACTCATCTTGATGAAATTGATGCTTACTTACCGCTCATAAGCTCAGGGTTAGTGGGTCTAGTAGCTATACTGGATCGCATCTCCACTCATGAAGTCATTAAAGCAATAAAAGAACTTAAAGACAAACATGAAGTTGAAGAAATTCCCATTCATGAGCTCAACCCTTTTGTTTCAAAAAACTTAACTAGTGAAGAACTTAATAAACCAAGAACTTATTTAATTGATGCTGCAAAAATAGGAATAAGTTATGTTATGCCAGCAGTTGGCTTGGCATTTATTTTTTATAACCTGTTGGTTATCAAAAATAATCGTAGAAAAACCCAACGACTCAACTATCTGCTCCACCGATTAAGGTCTATTGCTTGATCATTGTCGTTTTTCCACTCGACTCTTACTCGCAAATTCTTTAATGATTTAATTGCTTCCTTACTCCGTTTATACCCACTATGGACTGCTTTAGCTCCTTCAATTCCAGTATTTATCACAGATCCTGCAATACCTAACCCAGTTTTAGTAACTGTTCCCATTCCTCTCCCTACAGCTTTAGTTCCCCTCCAAGCAGCTCGAGCTACTTTGCCTATAGGCTTATCCTCCTGCATATTGTATCCAAGGAACGAAAGCCCTGTTAAGCTAAGTAAAGGGACTTTGGCGTTGTAAATATACTCGGCTACTTTAGCTAATTGTTCACGACTGGGAGTGATGTCAGGACTAGGCAAATCTGATAATGAAGGTAAGTCTATATTTTTTAATACTTCTAAATTAGGTCGCGGAATTTGTGCTGCAAGTTCACGCAAATCTTGGTTAGAAATATTGGGAATAGCTGTGCTGACTTGATTAGCAGTAAATTCTAAGCCCCCAACAGCAGTAAAAACAGCTGCACCCAAAGCTGTAACCATGCGAAAAGCATAATCTTTAAAACTCAGATCATCTTTCTCCCTCCCTGCTTTAATCTCTGCATATTGCACACTTGCCAAAGTAAAGAGACCTAACACCACATATGCCATAGCTTCGGAGTTAAATTCTTGAAACTCAGTATTTTTTATTACTAAGGCACTTACTATACCCATCACTTCAGGGGCTAAAAGGCCAAAACGCTCTGCTATTTTGCCCGACAGCTGCCCAAGAAACCCTGATTCAGTTGACTCATGTTCTTGTGTGACTGGTTGGCGATTTACTTCATTAATCATGAAAACTTCAATTCCTTAACTTGCTGAGCAAAGTTGATTAACTGGTTTTTTTGATCTTGAGTCAACTCAGCTGTGATTTCCTGGAAATAGCTTTCCAAGACGTCAGTGGCAGCTTCTTTGAAGGATGCCTCCATTTGCTCAAAGGTAAATTGACCACTTAAAACTTCACCCATACCCTGAGGTGTGGTGACTGTTTTAATTTGAGCTAACAACTGGTCACGTTCTTCTTTGGGTTTTTTCATCAATGCGTAAGAGAGTGCAGTCGTGAAAATAAAGTTTTGCAGCTCCTGAACACTCTCATCGAGCTCGTCACCAGTATGCCCCACAATTTTTAAGATCACATGCAGAAAATCTGTGATAACTTTTTGAAAACGCGCTAGTTCACCGGGCGAAAAATCTACCATTATCATTAAGATTACTGGTTCTAGAGGCAATTAGCAAGAGATCAGAGTTTAGGAGTTAATGGCGCCAAGTATTCCAGTTAGTCGCCTTTTCAAAGGCATCTGCGACCTGAATCATTACATCTTCCCGCCACATATTAGCCACGATATTGAGACCCAAAAATAAATTAGTCTCGGGATCACGATAACAAGGAATATTGATACCAGGGAAACCTGTAATCGAGGTCGGTTCCAATAACATATCCTCTAACTCACCAAACATGGCCGCACCCTCGGTGGCGCCAATCTTCTTCGCAAACCCAGGTGAGGTAGGTGAAATTACGACATCATATTTAGCAAACAGGCGATGGAAATCTTCCATAAACAACGTCCGGACTTTCTGAGCCAACAAGTAATATTTATCAGCATACCCTTTAGACAGTGTGTACGTGCCTAACATAATCCGGCGTTTAGCCTCAGCGCCCAAAAATGAACGATCATTCCCATATCGGATACCATCATAGCGACCTAAATTACTACTGACTTCGCCACGCTGAACTACAGTGTACACACTAATAGCATGATGTGGATCAAGGGCTGTTGTATATTCTATTTCAGCACCTAAATTTTCCAGAACTTTTAAGGCTGGCTCATAGTACTTCTTTACACCTTCCAAACCCTCGATATCAAAATAAACCACTCCGACTTTTAAGCCTTTAATATCTTTATTGAGAGCTTGGGTGAAATCTGGCACAGGCTGAGTAGTAGTGGTGCCATCACGATCATCATGACCGGCAATGTGGTTAAGGAGTAACGCAGCGTCTGCCACTGTTTTGGTGATAGGACCTGGGCTGTCGGTAGATGATGCCATGGCGACCACACCAAAGCGACTAACACGGCCATACGTCGGCTTCAAACCAACTGTTCCGCACCATGCCGCTGGCTGACGAATCGAGCCGGCTGTTTCTGAACCAATGCTGGCTAAGCACATATCGGCAGCTACTGCAGCTGCGCTGCCACCTGACGAACCACCGGGTAAATAATTAGTATTACGTGGATTAAGACTACGGCCATACTGTGAAGTTTCAGTTGATGAACCATGTGCCCAGGCGTCCAGGTTGGCTTTGGCAACTACATATCCTCCCGCCGCTTTTAACTTCTTAACCACTGTTGCGTCATAGGGTGGGATAAAACTGTCCAATACTGTAGAAGAGGCAGTTGTTCGCAAACCTTGCGTACTAAAGTTATCTTTGACTGAAATAGGCACACCTTTTAATGGTAGTTTACTGGCGTTAGGGAGAGCTGTTGCTAAGTCTTGGTCATTGAGGGTTAAATAGGCATTTAAAGCTGGGTTTTTCTCAGCCACAACTTTTAGCACATCATCAATAATTTCTTGCGCGGTGACTTCTTTGGCAGCAATTTTTGCTAAGGCATCAGTTAACGTTAAGGTATTCAACATATTAATCTCCCTGATCAATCACCTGTGGTACCACAATAAAACCATCGTGGGTTTGTTTGGCATTAGCTAAGGCTTGAGTTTGGCTAAACATTGTCTCATTATTGACCACGTCATCGCGAAACACATTTTCTAAGCCAGTCACCTGACTAGTAGGTTCCACACCTGTCACGTCTACAGCCTTTAGCTCATCAATGACGTCTAAGGTTTCATCAAAAGCTTTGGCAAAGTTGGCTGCTTCTTCATCAGAAAGAGGAATATTGGCTAATTGAGCGACGTGTTGAACTTGTTGTTTGGTAATATGACTCGACATAAGAAGTAAAATATTTTAGCTGGTTAGCATTGTTTGTACAGATTGAATTTATTTCCCTCTCAACGCTTTCAATCGCTCCGCCACGGGTGGATGTGTGGCAAATAAACTGGCAAACATGCCGATGCCGCCATGGACATTTTTTAAGGGATTAGCAATATAAAGATGAGCGGTTGCTTTATTAGCTGCTTCCAAAGGTTCGTGATCATGACTAATTTTTTCTAACGCGCGTGCTAAACCTTCAGGGTTTTTAGTCATGCTGGCACCAGTGGCATCAGCCAGAAACTCTCGCCGACGAGAAATAGCTAACTGAATTAACTGCGCCACCAAGGGGGACAAAATAGCTAATGTCAGCCCCGCAATAAAGAAAAGGATCTGGAGTTGACCACCACCATTGTCATCTCGCTTGCGAGAGCCGCCCCACGCTGTCATTCGCAACATCCAGTCCGCCATCAAGGCTATGAACCCCACCAGGACGGTCACAATCGACATTAAACGAATGTCATAGTTTTGAATGTGTGACAGTTCATGTGCCACCACGCCTTCCAACTCAGCTCTCGTTAACCGTGACAAGATTCCAGTCGTGGCACACACCACCGCGTGCTCAGGGTCGCGGCCAGTGGCAAAAGCGTTCATAGCGGTATCATCGATGACGTATAACTTAGGCATCGGCATTCGCTGCGACATGGCTAAGTTTTCAGTCACTGTATAAAAGTCAAAAAACTCATTACGAGTAGCCGGGCGAGCGCCACTGATAGCTAAAATAATAGAGTCTGACCACCAATAGGATGCAAAAGACGTGAGGCCGGAAATAATCAGGGCTATCCCCACAATGTCTAAACTATAACCAAGTCCAGTCACCATTAGGTATGTTGCCCCAACAATAAAGGCAATAAACAAGGTCACCACATAGAGTGATTTACGTTTGTTGCTGGCAACTAAATCGTAATGAGTCATACGTTGAGTAATTGAGTAACTAAGTAAGTAAATTACAAATTCACTTTGACGTCTTTGGTTTCGGCTTCGCTGACAGAAACGTGATCACCACTCATCGGAGTTTCTAACCCTTTTTCTGGTTTGAAGCCAAACATGCCGGCAATGATGTTCGATGGGAACGTGACTAATTTTTCATTGTAAGCTTGGGTCAAATCAATCACCGTGCGGCGAGCATACATTAACTTATCGGCAGTATCAGTTAACTCTTCCATGAAACGCATCACGGTTTGATCAGCTTTGAGTTCAGGATTATCTTCGACAGCAATCGCTAATTGAGGGACGACTGCTTGCAGCTTAGCTGAGGCAGCTTCGATATCTTTAGCGGTACCACTTTGGGAAGCTTTGACAGCGGCTTTACGAGCATCGGTCAACATCTCGAAAATCCCTTTTTCATGTTTTAAGTACCCTTTGACTGAGGTTTCCAGATTAGGAATCAGCGAGGCTTGGCGTTTCAATTGATTACCAATTTCCTGAATGCTGGCGGCAATTTGTGTTTTTAAGCGTTGCAGGGAGTTATAAAGCGTGATCACGTATAAAGCGATTACGGCTCCAGCTGCTAATAAAATCATCATCATTGACATAGTTCTCCTTTGGTAAAGATACCTTAAGTATACAATATTTTAGTTATAACTTCGCCTGATCAATTTCCTCGCCACCTGCCCGTTTTGATGGTTCGATCCAGCGTAATCCCAAGTATTTATAAAACGCTTCTTCATCGGCAAATTTTTTTAAGATTTGTTGACCATTATGTTCTTCTTTAATGCCGTGTTCCGATAATGATTTGCCTTGTTTAAGCGCCAGCTCTCGCAGTTTAATGTTGTGTTCTTTGGACCCAGTGAAGTGTTGCAAAAAGGCTCCCCACTCATCGGGCGTAGAGACCTTGATATCAGCTTGATAGTCATTGGTCATCACAATGCGAATTAGTTGTTCGCCAGCGGCTGCTACTCTTTTCACAATTTTCATATTTTTCACGAAACTTTTCACCAGATCCATATTATCGGTCGCTATGCCAAGGTCGATATCACCAACCGTCGGACTTTGGCGCCGCAAGCTGCCTAAGACATCGACGCGTGAAATTGCCTCACATTTTTCTAATTCGGCTTTTAATTCATCTGCGACTTGTTTGGCTTCCATGTATGGTAAGCGGTTTTTAGGCTTATAACTTTCAATAATGCTTATTAAGTCTTTTTCACTCTTTTCACCAAATTTTTCTAACTGTCTAATCTCACCTTGTTGAGCGTGCTCAAGAATTTTAGACAAGGCGGTCGCTTCGTCATCAAGCTTGAAATGCACAGCTAATACAAAGGCTTTTTTGACACCAATCCCCGGTAGTTTAAATAACGGCCACATGCCAGCGGGTAAATCTGCCACGTACTTTTCAAAGGCTTTAATACTTCCCGTAGTAAATAACTCGCCCAGCTTTTCACTGAGAGTATCACCAATTCCTGGCAATTTATCAAAATCTGGGTTATTTAAAAACATTTCATGAAGAGGCTGGGGATATTGTTCGATCACTGTCGCGGCATTCTGATACGCTCGGCTTCTAAAAACATTGCTGTCTTTGAGGGCCAATACACCGGCAATAAAATTAAAAAGATCAGCAATTTCTTGGTTGGTCATGTGTTTGTGGAGTGTGAGTTGCATACCTGTATGCTAGCACATCTTAGCCCTGGGTTCGGGCTTGGCAAGAAAGGAAAGTGTTCGTATAATAGAAAACCTAATTGGCCTCGTGGTGTAGTGGTTAACATGCCTCCCTGTCACGGAGGAGATCGCCGGTTCGACTCCGGTCGAGGTCGCCAGTAAACTTAATTTTTTTAACCTTTTTATTACTCATGCTACAATTTCTGGCCTATGGCCCGAAGTGCGGAAAACGAACTTTTATCAATCATTTTGCATAGAAGATCATTGAGAGTCGAAGATATTCTGGAAGATCCAAGTTTACAACCTGATTTACCAGAGCTTAGTGCATCTTTGCGCAAATATCTGGCCGGCGACTGGGTAGATATTATTGGCCGAGAATTATTAACTGAGTGGGGGCAGATTCCGTTTGAATTCTTAGTAGAAGCGATGCTAAGTGCGGATGCGTTAGATTTACCAACCCTGTCAATAAAGCATTCACCCGCTACTTCTGCCCATGAAAATACAACGAATCTTAAGAGTGAGCAGACTCGGATTGATCAGGTTTTTGGTCCAGATACCGAGGTGAAAGTATTAAAGACTGTTACGGCCTCATTCATTAGCCCAGGGGGACCACGCCATCATTTTTTAATTTCAGGTTTTGGTGAGTTTCAAGTTGATAAAGTGTTACTGAGACATTTAGCTGAAACTATTGGTGCCAACTTCAAACAGCGACATATTAATAACGAAGAGGTATTCGATCCAGAAATTGAGTTGCGCGTTGTCCCAGGTTTGGTCAAACCAATTATTTCTCCTCACCGGCTTTCACCTTTAACTGGAATCTGTTACTTACACTTAAGTGAACCTGATCAGGTCGGTGCGGTAACCGCCACGCTTTTCGATTCATTTCTAGCTCATGTTGGTATTTGGGAAGCAGCACTTGAATGGTATCTGTTGGAGTTTTGTCGAGCGAGTGGGGTGATAATTACCCCACACCATTTATCGATACCTCAGGCTGATATTTATTTCATCACCTCTTCCCAGGTACTGAAAAAATCACCTGTGTAAATATCATCGCCCACAAGCCTTAACAGAATGAAACCATTACAAACAAATTCTCCTCCTTCAGCTGTTTCTACCCAAGCACAGCCAAAATAGGGACTCATTGTAGGATTTCCCAGCTTATCAAAAAAAAGTGGATGAAAACGTGTCTCATCTATTCTAAACCACAGCTTGCCCTCTGGCTTATGTGTTAGTTTTGAGTGAGGTGGAAGATTAAACTCTGGGTTTTTAGGCATTATTTATGCTGATTTTATCAGCTTACTAAAAGCTTAACTCTTTCTCATCTCTCACTGAATTCTTTTACAAATGACGATAATTACCTTGTAGAGGCGTTTGACGTCGCACATGTGCGTGCAGTGCGTCGAAAGCTCTTTAATAAGGTAAAGGTGTATACCCTGCGGCTACGTGAGGCAATTTTTGGTTGTTTGACATAGCCGCAGGACTGAAGGAAGCATAGATCTTTTGAATTGCTTTCTCGTTCCCCTGTGGCGGGAGCCTAAGTCATGTTACGGAAAAGCCTACGACTGATTCTGTTAATTGTTTTACTAGGAGGTGGTACGGTGTCAGCACAAACTCCCCAAAACGAAGCCTATTCTCCAAGAACCTTCACCGCTAAGGATTTACTTCCCAGCGAATATCCTCATCTAGAAATACGGTGGGAGAATAGTAATCGGTTGCTTCGGTTCAGTATTGATGAACCTTTAGAGTATGGAATTACCTACTCCATCACCTTTTGGCGTGCGGGAACGTATGAAGTCACTGAAGGATGTCCGTTTTATTTTGACCCCGAAGGAAACGGCAAGGGTGATTTAAACCCCTTACTCATTGGAACAACCTTCAGAGTTGAAAATCCGGGAAAAACATATGGCGCTTTCTACGTTAACCCTGGCGTAACCTTGTGCGAGTTCCGCTACACGGGTCGCTAATCTTCAACACCTTTACTCCTCAACCACCCCTCGTTTCGGCGAGGGGTGCGTTACACCTTCCTTCAAAAGTGAATCTGGACACATGTCATTACAGTCAAAATGTACATTTTTACATACCTCTGCCCTCTCGACAAACTGATCTAGTTTGTTACAATCACAGCAGTATCTGCCCAATACTATTTGTATTTCTTATTACTAAGTAGTTATTTTAGGCAGATATGGATTCCTACAACCTCAAGCAATATATTAAAAGTTTACGTACTAAAGATACGCTGATGGCCTTAGCTACTGGCTTCACTTTAGTATTTGCCGCCGCTTGTTTATTGATTTTTTGGTCGTGGCGAAGTGCTAAAGCCCCAATGCAACCAGAAGCATCTCCAATGGCTCTACCTGTCCTTTCAGACTTACCTCGTCAAATTACCTATTATGAAGAAAATGGTCGTAAGTTTGCAGCTGGTTTACCTGCGAAGTATATTGTCCAGCCCGGTGACTCCACCTGGAAAATTTCTCAAGCTTTTTATGGCACAGCTTTCAACTATAAAGATATCGAACTAGCTAACGGTCTCCAACCTGACCAGGGCTTAGAAGTTGGGCAAGAGTTAATGATTCCTAATACCACTATCAAAGAATCTTTGATGGCAACACCTGAAGCTACTACTTCACCAGATATTGCTACTGCACCTGTGCCTCCCCAAGCACCTCAGGCACCTGAGGCCCCACAAGTTCCTACCGCGCCCGATGCAACTCCAACTCAGCCCGCACAACCTCAATCAGGCCGCTACACTATCGTCAAAGGTGATAGTTTATGGAAGATCGCTGAGCGTGAACTTGGCAGTGGTTATCGCTGGGTCGAGATTTATGATCGCAATCGCAGTGTAATTGGTTACAATCCTGACTTAATTTACCCTGCTGTAGAGCTCGAGTTACCTCCTGCTAATCAGAAATAAGATTTCTTGCTACAATACAACAGCTTCGGAAAAACCGCGGGTGTAGTTCAGTGGTAGAATGTCTGCTTCCCAAGCAGAAGATCGCCGGTTCGAGCCCGGTCACCCGCTCCCAAGCCAAGATAGCTCAGCTGGTAGAGCAGCGGTATCGTAAACCGCAGGTCAGGGGTTCGAGCCCCCTTCTTGGCTCCACTGTTCTAGAGGCTATAACTCTGATACTATGAATGAACAAAACATGCAAACCGTCCGCGATGCGTTATATCCTTCATCCGATGAGTTTATGAAAAGAACCAGCCAAGTCTCTTCCCGCCTTACTAAACATGAGCAAAAACGCATGTTGCGCCAAACGTTGTTAATAGCCAGTGGAGCGGTGATCCTGTTTGTAGTGTTTTTATTTGTGATTGTGCCTGGATTGATCCGCTTCATGACCTCCTTTTTTGGTGATACCAAACAAATTACTTCTGATGACACTATTCCGCCCCAAATTCCCATTATTTCTGCCCCAGTTCCGGCTACTAGTAGTGCGACACTGGCTGTTTCTGGCTACGGTGAAGCAGGTAGTGAGCTAGTGGTCTTAGTAAATGAGGCTGAGGATTCTCGAGAAAAAGTTAGAGATGATGGCAGTTTCAACTTTATCATTGATTTAACAGAAGGTGACAATAAGTTAGCACTTTATGCGGTAGATGCGGCCGGAAATGAATCATCCACTAGTAAAACGTATACGGTTAGTTTTGACCCTGAACCTCCCAAGCTGGAAGTTTCCGAGCCAACTAATGGCCAAACCTACGAGACCCGCAAGAATCAGGTAATTAGTATTAAAGGTTCTACGGATGAAAATGGCGGCGTAAGAATTTTAATAAATGGTCGAATTGTTAATCCAGCAAGCGATGGTAATTTCAGCACTACCTATCAACTTCAAGAAGGAGAAAATACACTCCTGATTCAAGCTAAAGATCGTGCTGATAACACTACTGAAACTGAACTCAAAGTTACTTTTAAACCTTAGTTTTTTTCACTCTTATCTCTCTCACACTCGAAACCAAACCCAATCCTAAGAACAATAATACAAAGGGTTGTAACAAAGTATTGTTAAAGAAACTGTGGGTCAGAACTGCTAAAACGGCCACAAAGCCCTCATAATCACGATGACACAACTCAGGCAACTGCCATAAAAACCAGCCCAGGATCATGACTGTGCCCAATAGGCCATGATAAACCAGCAAGCTAATCACTACGTTATCAGGTACGCGAGCGTGGTTGGGCAATGGATTGTCTAGGTCATGATCTGATCGTGGGACAAATAAGCCCCGACCGATGATGGTTTGCAGTGGCGTTAATGACTGCAACTCTAATCGAGAAGCTGTGGCTCTGGCTTCCACACTGGAAGTGCGGGCAAGTCTGACACCTTCGCCTGTTGGTTTAGGAAGCATCCACAGCGTAACTCCAAAAATACCTACTAGCATAAGTGTGAAGGCAAAGTGGGCTATCCTGCGCTGAACTAGAAATCGCAAACTAAATAGACCTAACGCTACACCCAGACATAAAAAACTAGCCCGAGAAAACGTCATCGCTGTAGCCATCACTAGGAGCGCAGCCAATGCATACTGCCACCAGAGAATAGTCTTGTGTAAATAACTAAAACCAAAAATGAGCGTTAATACTATCAACATGCCAGCAAATCCGGGATCAAACTGTGTGCCAATCAATCGATAATAATGATCATCCCAGCCTAAAATGAATAGAAAGCGCGTATCAGGTAAAAAGATGTACTGCAGCACCCCTAGTAACATCATCGTTAAACCAGCTGCCACGACCTGTTTTTTGACAGTTGGCTGAGGAAGCACAGTTTGCTGTGACATCATCCAGATAAAAAATAAGTAAAAGGCTAACCGGATTGTGTAAAGCGCTGGAACTAGCAACGATACTCCCGACACCCCTGCCATCACCCATCCCAGTATTAACCAGCACAACAGTAACTTTAACGGCAGCGTGAAGATTCTAAAAAACCTCCTCCTCAGTTCTGATAATGAGAGAGACAATAGCCAACTACCCATCATCATTGCCATCACCATTTCGTGAAGGTAAACAGCGACACTACCTGTTACTTGCCAGCGTTGTAACTGCCCCAGGATTAATAAAAAAAGGAAGAGCAACCACTCACTTTGCCACAGTTTTGTTCTCATACTGATAAACGCGCACTAATAACGAGTGCAAACTCATCATCCAGATGTAAACTATCCCCCGCCAACCGTCTAAAAAACCTAATTTAATAAACAAATTATACAGTAACTTTCCAGGGGGGAAAAATAATAATTGCAGTAGTAAACTCGATTTTGACAGTGGCGGACGTTGTTTAGCTTCCAGTGATGCATAGTAGCTGACCTTAGACATAAAATCCGTTTGAGAAAGGTGAGAGTGGTGATAAATAAGTGACTCTAACCGTGCGGTAGCTGGACCTACCTGAGGAACTTCATGAACTGCACGCTTAAAATGAATTGCACCCCGACGAGCTAATCTTAATAACCATACATTTCTGACTTCGCCCCAATTCATGACTTTGTTCAAAAAAATGTCTTTACGTTGTAAATAAAAGCCTTGGCAGGGTTGGGTGATAGCGTGAGCAATTTCTGTGGCCGCTTTGTCTTCCAACCACTCGTCACTATCTAAAAAGAGAATCCATGGTTGAGAAACTTTTTGTAAAACCAAGTTGCGAACCAAGCTAAAATCAGTAATTTTTTGGCCACTGTAGTCTTCTACTAGCACCTCTTTTGCCCACGATACCGAAGCTAAACATCGTTGAAGGCGCTCATCATTTCTATCGGTGATCACCACTACCGTTACCGGCAGTAAGTGAGATGTCATGGCAACTCCAATTGATAAACGTCCACACTTCTAAAGCCAATTTTCTTGATGCCTGGATAATTAGCTAATTGAGAATTTTTTGATTCAATATAGACCGGACTGCCGCCATTTTTTTGTTCTTGATGGCGAAGTTGCGATACCCAGTATCGATAGTTATCAAAATATGATTCAAATTGTGCACCATCTTGGGTAGTAGAAAAATAAAACGTTGTTTCTTGAGTAGTCAGATACTCTACCACGGCTCGCTGCTCACCCACACCAGGTCCATAATTAAAAGCTCGATGAGTACTCACGAAAAAATTATGGGTGAAAAGACTAGTAATATTCATGACCGCCCATATTCCCAATCCAAGTATTATCCAGCGCTGAACCTTGTCAGAAAAATGCATTAAATAATAACTAATCAGTAAGGGTAATAAAATAAAATAAGGCGGAAAATAAGCCTCTGAAGGTGATCCATGGACAATATAACCTACAGTTAATAAACCGGTAGCCATAGCGACAATTTCGGCACTTGGTTCCAGGTGGTGTCGGCGCCAACGTTGATAACAAAACACCAGTGCTAAGCCTAAGATAATTAAGAATGCCACTGTTACGAATGGTTGATCAAAACTAAAGATGCGTTGCAGATAGGTCCAAAAATGAGTTAAAGCGCCAGCTAATTTACTTGGTCCTAAGCCATGGCGGCCACCAATGAGTAAAGCACTTAGACTGCGATAAACCAACCATACCCCAAATCCACCCAGCTGAGCAAAACTGTGTGTTATGTCATAGAGTAACTGAGGCAACAATCCTAAAAAGAATCCTGCTCCAGCTTGAATGATCAAGCCCTTTGTCACTTTCTGTTGCTGACGCCACACTACATACGGTATCAATAGTACTAATGGAAACACCGCCAACTCAAACTGAAACACTAAGCACCACCCTAGTACCGCAAGTAACATTCCCCACTTTTTACCTTGCCATAAATTAACCAAGGCAAACAAGTAAAGGGTCAGAGCCAGTGGAATAGGATTAGTATGATAGGGCATACGAGCTTGAGCTATTGTCAGGGGCGAAAAAGCATATAAGGTGGCGGCTATTAAACCAGCCCGCTGAGAGAAATGAATGGTCGCAAACTCATAAATGGCCATTAATGCTGCCAAGTTAATAAGTGCAAAAAACAGGGAAAAAATAAATAAATGATTCCCAAATACTGTATAGATAGCCATTTGAAACCAAATACTCAAAGGGCCTTGTTTAAAGCGAGGTACACTCGAGGGAATACCCAACAAAGGAATCTCGCGATTATCCACGGCTTGAATCGCCACGCGTAAATCACGAGCCGCATCGCCAAAGAAAATGGCATGTGTATCCAGCCGCCACACTCTCACCCATGTCGCCAAAACCATGATGATAACTAATAACCAATATTGTTTAGCTAAACCTAGAAAACTAGCTGGTGACCAATCAAAATCTCTGTTTTTCATACCACTTCATGCCACGTACTCCATAGTAAATATGGTAACGCCATTAGCCGGGAGATGCAAAGTCCTATTACACTACCTACGAGCCCCCAGTACTGTCCTCCCCACCAGATACCCCCAATCATGAACACAAAACTTAGAAAGGAATGGACATTTACCGGTAGAAGATGATTCTTAGCTACTAATGGTCCATAACACATCAGCGCGAAACTATGGATTAACCCTGCCATCACCAACCAAGGCACTAAAGGAATCGCAGGGATCCACTTAGCACTAAAAATGAGGGGAATAAAAAACTGAGGGAAAAACAATAACGGGGATGAGAGAGCCAAGGATAAGAAAGTAGTAAAAAGTAGAGTTTTGAGAAAAGCACGTCTCAATCTGAGCTTATCATCTACAATCTTGGTATAAACCGGAAACGTGCCATGATGAGCTGACTTGGTCACCTCATAATTAAGCTCATGAGATAAAGCATAGGTGTTTTGATATAAACCCAGCCCATATGTTCCTGCCATTTTGCCAATCAATAAATTGTCGGCATTATCATTTAAGTAATTCAAGACACTAGCCGTAGCAATACTTTTGGCATTAGCATAAATCAGCGCAGCCCGGCTAGGGATATAGAGAAAACGTGGGCGAAGGCGAAAGAAAACAAATGAGATCACTACTTCAAATACAGCTGTCAAAACTAAGGCTGCCACCCACCCCGCCACTGTCCCTACCATCCACACCAATACAATAGATACTATACTGTCCGTGAGTGACAACGAAAAACGATACAGAGTATCTTTGAAAAAAGCTAACTCCTTGTAAGGTGAAATAATGGCTGGATTAATAAAACCTTTGATGAAAGGTACTAAGGAAACGAGCCCTATTAAAAAGAGTAGTTCCGAGCTTTGGAAAAAATGACTCATCCCTACTCCCAGCACTAACGTCAATACCGCGATCAGCATACCTCTGACAATCGCAATCACCCAAGCTGTATCAATAAAGTACTCGATGGAATGTTTTGATTGAATAATGGTGACGTTGACACCGGTTTGGGTAAATGACTCCGTTAAGCCCAGTGCAATCATCACCAGTGAAAACAAACCAAACTCTTCTACAGCCAGTAACCGTGCCAAAATCATGATCTTCACCAACGTGATGACATTGGTCACAATTTTCAAAACCGTTTGCCAACTAAAACCACTCACAACGTTACGCGTATAACCCATGTCCATATTATGCCCATTTGCCCGTTGCATCGCCACTAGGGAAAAAGGATAATGATCTTTATGCCTTATTTGCTGAGAACTATTGGCGAGTTTTTCCTCGATATTATCGAGACAATTGTGATTGCTTTATCCATTTTTTTGGTGGTTTATTTGTTCTTTATGCAACCACATGAGGTCAACGGGCAATCAATGGTGCCTTATTTTTTGAGCGGTGAGTATGTGTTAACTGACAAAATTAGTTATCGCCTACGCGATCCTCAACGAGGAGATATCGTGGTCTTTCACGCTCCAGAAACAGCCAACTGCCCTAAAGGGACTGGCTGTGACTTTATCAAACGTGTCTTGGCAGTTCCTGGAGAGAGCGTCCAAGTTGATAATAACCACATCATTGTCAACGGTACTCCTATTCAAGAGACATACATCCCCGCAGATTATCAAACACTTCCAGGTGCGTATACTAAAAATAAAACTGTCACTTTAGGCCCCGATGAATACTTTGTGGTCGGTGATAATCGCACCTACTCCAGTGACTCTCGTGCATGGGGACCTATTCGTAAGACTGACATTGTGGGTCGTGCTTTTTTCCGCTATTGGCCCTTCAGTAAAGCTCAGATCATTCGCTCCGCAAAGTATTAAACCACTCATTGCCACTGATCAAAGTGGATACTAATACATCCTTGCTTAATAACGTCGGGAAAATAACTGTGATTATTCTTGATTACCTTCGGCTGGCGAAAGTTCAGCAAAGGCTAAAATCTTTTCTAGATCGGCCTGAGTTTCTTCTGGCGTTCCTCGCATCGTAAAGGAAACTCGAGTTTGTCGAGTAGAGCGAACTAATTTAAACTGTGTTTTAGCATGAAATAACTCTTGAAACTTCTTCTGCCATTGGCGGAGCTGAGCATCATTTAAAGGCTTTGGTCGACCTTTCTCTGATAACTTGTCTTCTGATGTCTCACGAAAGCGGCGTGACAACTCTTCAGCACGGCGCACAGACGCACTTTCGCGTAAAATAATCTTGTAGCACTCGATCATTTGTTTTTCATCGGGAATACCAGCCAGGGCTCGGGCATGGCCTTCAGTAATCATGTTCCCTACTAAACCGTCTTTGATAGCATCAGGTAAATCGAGCAAACGAATACTATTACTGATATAGGCAGAGGATTTACCTATTTTGCTGGCTAATTGTGAGATCGTAAAGCCAAAATCGCGCATCAACTGCCGAAAAGCCTGTGCACGTTCCATAGGTTGGAGGTCCACACGCTGGACGTTTTCCACCAATGCCATTTCTAACATTCCTTTAGGTGTGGTCTTTTTAATAATGACAGGCACTTCTTCTAACCCAGCTTCACGCGCCGCTCTCCACCGCCGTTCACCGGCAATAATTTGATAGCCAGCTGGAGTGTGGGCAATTACCAAAGGCTCAAGCACACCATACGCTACGATGGATTGTTTCAGTTCCTCGATAGCTTCTTTGTCGAAAGTACTCCGAGGTTGAAAAGGGTTGGGTTGTATTAAGGAAATGGAGAGAAATTGAACGCTATCTGCCATACATCATGTATAGCACACTGAGAAAAGTTTTGCACCACCAAAAACTCGGGGTTTCCCCCGAGTTGTTTCATTTCAAAATCTACTCTAAAGAGAGTTATGAGTTGATAACATTGACCACTGTGCGACCAAAACGTTTACTAAAATTCACTACTCCAACCATCATGGCAAAAATAGTTTGGTCTTTACCCATCCCTACACCTTTGCCAGGTTTGTATTGGGCACCACGTTGACGCAAAATGATGTTTCCGGTAGTGACTTTTTCACCACCAAATTTTTTAACACCTAAACGTTTACCGCGACGGCGGCTTTGTGGGTGTTGATTGACTTTACCTGATGCTTTGACTTTTGACATACAGCTCCATGTGCTTATTTTTGAACCGGATTAAAGCTAAATAAACAGATTTGGCGTTGAACCACAGCTTGTGGCCGACGATAAATAATTGGCTCAGACAGTATAGTGTACCCAAGAGGAGCCAGCTTGTCAATTAAGTTCTCGAGAGTGAAGGTGTGTTTTTCACTTTCTACGACTGGAAAAATAATCACAATCACAGCGGGAGCTTGTAATATCTGTGTCCATTTGCGAAAAGCACCCCAGTATAATTTTTCCAAACCTTTGAAAATATTAGGAAGCTCGACAGGACGTGGTGTAGGCTTGCCTAAAAACGGCTCGGTGACAATGACATCGATTTTACTGGGCAATTGAGTGGGTGGCACATTGGCTACTTCACTCGTAAACACCTTATAGCGCTCTTCTACATCATATTTTTTCTCAAGCCATTGAAGGTTAGCTTGCGTTCCTTTTACTGCGACCGCATCACTATCCGAACCCACTACATTTGCACCCGTTAACAGTGCTTCTGCTAAGACTGTGCCTGTACCGCAAAAAGGATCATAGAGCAAATATTGACCGTTGAGGGTTTTATTACTGGAGGTAGGCAATGATTGTTTGTCGCCTCTCAGCTTCAATAATGTCCCTAAACCAATATTAGCCATCATCCGAGACACTTTGGGTGGCAACATGCCTTTTTTGCGATCAAAATAAGGTTTTTCTCGATCACGATACGTCCACTCTTCAATATCTTGTACAGCTACAGTGCGAGCAATCACTACTTGTTCAGCAGTTTGGATAATGTGAAGCTCAACTACTTTAGGATGATGAATCAAAATGGCAGCAGATAAACCCGTCCGAGAGTCTTCATAATATTTGGCGGTTACATCTTGTTTCTGGAGCAAACTCTTGATGTAAGCAGCTTCTAAACGTGGTAAATGATCTCGGCCATGTTCAGCAATTCCAAAGGTGATTTTGCCTTCAGGTACTGCTCTCATGAATTGATCAGCCAGAGCCTCAGCCAGTTTGTCCTCATCTCGAGCTATCTCCATCTCTAGAGGAGTAAGTTCTTTAAGTAACTTGACTGTGCCTCCTAAAAAGTAGAGTAACTCAGAAGTATCGAGTTCACCTTCAATTTCTAACTTAAGGATGTGAGGCAAAATTAACTCTTGAGGTGCATCAGGAAAAAAGGCCGCAATTTCTGCTGCTGATAAATCAGGAGTATTACCGAGGAGACAATAATAAGTCGACATTAGGCAGTGATACTGACCACTTCGACGGTGCTGAGAGATTGTCGGTGGCCACGAACCTTCCGATAGCGTGATTTAGCTTTGTAGGTTGCCACACGAATCTTATCGCCTCTGCTTTGACCAGTTACTTTCAAGGTCACAGAAGCTTTACTTACCAGAGGTGAGCCAATAGAAATTTGATCACCATTGCCAGTCATTAACACGTCGGTAACGACGATTTTTTCATCTGGAGCTTGAGGCAAACGGTCAATAGTGACCATATCACCCTCGGCAACTCGATATTGTTTTCCTGCAATTTGAATAATGGCGTACTTTTTCATACAAACTTTCTCTTTTGTTTCGAATGATGATTATAACACATTTTTACCTAGGTAAAATGCCGAGCTACCCGAGTGGTGCGTTCACGAGCGATCGACCAAATGATGCCGTACATACCACAAAGGGCTAAGATGGAACTACCGCCATAAGAAAGTAAAGGCAAGGTAATACCCGTAATGGGAAACAACCCCATATTCATACCAATATTAATACCTGATTGTACTGCAGTCATCACCGCTGCAGCTAAACAGTACCATTTTGCTGCCGGGTGAGTGGTTTGCCAACTGAGCCACAGCAAAAAACTGCTCAAGGCCGCATATAAACTGATTACTAAACTTGACCCTAACAAACCCCATTCCTCGGCTAAAGACGCAAAAATAAAGTCAGTTTGGCGCTCGGGTAAAAAGCGCAAATGTGATTGTACTCCCTGCCCTAATCCACGTCCTAAGATTTGTCCTGAACCTACCGCAATCATTGCCTGCTGGGCATTATAACTAGCATCAGTGTCAGCCGTGGGTGAGATAAATGAGGTAATACGATCTTTTTGGTAATCTGCCAACACAAACGCCCAACTCAACACCGCCACCATCACTGCCATGCTGCCCAAAGCCACTAAATATGACCATTTAATATCACTAGCAAACACTAAGCTTCCCAAACTAGCTAAGTACACAATGGTCGTACCCAAATCAGGTTCAAGCAAAATTAATACCGCCGGTAAACCAATTAAACCTAGCACAATCGCTAAGTAATTAAGTTTTTTTAATGAGTACTGGGTTAGTAACTGACCAATCCACAGCGTCACTGCAGGAATTGCTAACTGAGAAGGTTGAATAGAAAATAGAGTACCAATATCAATCCACCCAGCAATGCCCCGGGTAGTAGTACCGAGAGCTAAAGGCACAAGCAGTAACAAACACACTCCCACGTAGGCTATGGGACCTAACAGCAGCCAGTTCTCAAACTTAATTTGTCCCACCCCATAAAAAATCGCGCCACCCAATAAAAAATAGACTACTTGTTGTGTTGCTAACGTAGGCGCCACACTTTTGAGCGTCAAAATGCTCATTAGGGATAAGACTAATAAAAGAGCGGGTAAAAACCAGATTTTCATGAAGGTATTGATATAATAAGCCCCTTAACTATACCAGAACTAATAAGTATATATGGGCAAAGAACACCTTAAACGCTTTCCAGAGCAACCATTTAACTCACTGGAATGGGCCACCTTTATTCCTGAGGCAACTCGCCAATACTGGTTAAACTCAGGGCAGAGTCAGCCATTTACTGAGCCACTCACAAGTTTGAGTTTGGCTCGTCATCCCAATTTTCAACCTGAGAAAGATTTATATACTCATCAGATTATTAACCAGCAAGCTAATAAACAATTAGCTGCTGGAACACTCATTTTCACCAGTAATGGCCTCATTAGAAGTTTTCACCACCACACATACTTTGAGGGCCTGCAAAAAAACCATTTATTTCCGCTCATTCGAACAGATTTTCTTTATTATCCTGAAGAAAATCCCTTAACGCATACAGATGGTCCTGTCATAAAAGTTTCCAGTGTCTTTGAGTTTCATGTTTCCTCCTTGCCCGGCGCGTTAAGTTCTTTACCCTATAGATCTATCTTCTTTGCTAGCTCGAGGATAAAACATCCAGGTAGCAGTTTGGTACCTGCAGAACATGGCGAGTTAAGAACACAAGTCAGTTTATATCATCAACAATCTCACCAAACCATTATAGATTCCGAGTTTGATACCTCACAAGAAATGACAGTTAAGTTAGCGGCGGTCCGGATCGAATTTATTCAACTTGATGAAACCAAACGTGAAGTAACCTTAACTCACCTCTCAAGCAATAACCAAATCAAAGTTGAGTTTAATGTTAATCCCCGAGAGTTCCGACCTGAAAATATGTTTGATGGTCGGCCACCTTTGCCTGCTAAGTTAAGCTTTAAATGAGTTCAGCTCACCAATAATTAAAGCTAAAGTACTTCAGGCCCGTCTCAGCATGGTACTTATAACCTTTAGCTTTATTTTCTAAGCCTTTGGTGTCAAAAGTAATCTGAAAGTAAGTGTATTCTTCCAAATCTCGCTGATAAATTATTTCTTGATCTGCCGTTGAATCTAGTTCCTGTAATGTATGAGGAAGTTGGCCGGTTTGCCGATGATAGGCTTCAAGTTGATGTGCAAAGCTTTCAACTCTTTTAAGCATCGCTTGGTTATACCATCGCGCCCATATTTCAAATAAAACTAGAGGAAGTACTAATAACCCTAGTACTGCTAACACAATCAGTGTTTTTCTTATCATAATTTACTGCTTACTTAACCATTTGCCACTCAACTCCCCAGCTGCGATTTAGGCGCGCAATTTTACCTGTGGCTGGCTCAACAATCACTGGGCCACATAAATCAAGTAAAATATGTTCATTGTCAGGTAACCATTGATGGTCATAACACGCCGGGCCGCTTGCCTCTAATGTTCCCCTCACTACTCCGCAGTAAAAAAGTTCCTTGTTATTGATTTGAAATGAGCCGCCTACTAACTGAATACTCGCCTTTTTATCATCACTGGTGCTTTTGACCGGATAAGGAATTCGAATAATTCCGAGTTCATTAATTGCTTCAGGGAAACGACCAGCTCGTTGTTGACCTTGTCGTTTTTGTAAATTAATGACACGTAAGTCGTCATTATAAGGATCACGTTCTTGTGATAAATCACTATTTTGAAAACCAATTAATAGTGTTTGATCATCCTCGCTCAATCCGTGAATTACTAGTTCTTTATCTCCAGGAATTGACAATAACTCGCTTTTATTTTTTCCCTCATTATCACTTAGCCATAACTTTTGACCCTGAACATAGACAAGTTGGTTGGTAGCTTTAACCAATCTAAAGGTTTTAACTTCACCTGGAATGATAACGGTTGCTTCTTCTTGATTGCTAAGCTGAGATACTAAGCCTTGATTTGAAATCGAGAAAAACTGATACACACCTTGGTTCCACCTTAATTCATCCACTGAAGCATTTTCTGGCCGGGCATCGCAAACAGAATCTAAATCGCCGGTGCGATAGCGGTGAAATCTCAGTAGCACATAGACAGCACAGACAAAAACCACTGTTAAAGTTGTGAGTATTGTCCAGAACCATCGAAACTTCATGTACGTATTATATTTAGGTATGGGGCGAAGCGGTAGTCAGCAAAGCTTGCTCAATACACAGATTCCAAAAAGCAGCCGCCCACAGATCTTGGTGATCTTTATTTTTCTCATCGGCCAGTACTTCCTCAGCACTCATTTTCAACACACCCGCATAATTTTGATAACCATAGGCAATTTTTAATTCACTGAATAGTTCTCTAACTATCCTCGTAAGAAATAGCTTGTCATTAACCATGTTGATAAGATGCGGCTGATATTCTTTAATCTTATTCTGCACACCTGCAATTAAATATTTATTAGGAAAAGAGTTGACCCCCAACGTGGGTGGCAATCCTTGTTGTAAACAATACAACAACGCACCTTTTTCAATCGCTCTTGCCACTTCTCTACCAAGACAAAAAACTTCATAAGCATCATTAGCGTCATTAAGAACCACATGAGTCCCAATAAAATTATCCCAATTCATTAGCTCAGGAAATTTTTCAGTGAGGACATTCTGTATGATCTCGCGATCAGAAAGATGGGGATCTCTGGTCGCCTGTATATGCTCTATTAAACTATGTAATCTACCAATCCCATTGCCAAACCCGTCACCACCACCTTGTTTTAACATCGAGAAATAAGGAATTAACAACTCAGGATTTTCCAAAGCAACGGTGATGACTTTTTCTCCCACATTCAGAGCCGCCACTCGAATAAAATCAGGGCGAATGTTTTTGACACTCAATAACCGTCGCCATTTATCAAGGCCACCTAGATCGTACTCGTTGGGGCTTGGGTGGAATTTCTCCAGTAACTTCTGAATTGATTGCTTCACATAGGGCAATGCTTCGGGCGGCCAGCTTGTTTCGGTATGTGACGCCGTCCGACCATCTTTTCGTGTCCGGGCTCTAAACCCCGCTCGAAATCCACCCCGCTCAGTTCTGGCTTTGAGTGAACCAGTTTTCCGAGCGATGAAATACGATAAATGCTCTGGCCTCATGAGCTAACCAACGCCAAGCTTTCACCCTTCACCAACTTCGTCTTAGTCTTGGCTTCGATTTCAGCTTGCCACTCAGCTGGCCATTCAGGTGCAGTAACAGTTGCTACATCACCTACCGCCAGTCCCGCCTCTTTGCGTAAGTTTTGGATGCTACGCATCAGGTCACGAGCTTTGCCTTCGGCTTCGAGTTCGGGAGTGAGATTCAGATCTAAGCTGACGCTCATTTCTTCGGCTTTCATCCAGCTGACAGCTTTGACGTTGAGTTCTTGTTTTAGAACCTCAAGAACTTTATCAGCAGGCGCGGTGACAGGCGAAACTACTTTGACTTCTGCGAGTGGTTGGCGAACTTTTACTCCCGCTTCTTTGCGCACAGCGTGACCTTTTTCGACTACTTTTTGGACCTCGGTCATTTTGGTTTCCAATTCAGGCTGCAGCGCTGCTTTGTTGACACTTGGCCAATCAGTGTGATGAATTGAAGTTTTAGTATCTACCATGGTGTGGTGGATCACCTCCGAGAAAAAGGGTGCTAATGGCGCAAACAACTGAGCCAAAGTATATAAAGTGTATCCAAATACTTGACTGGCTTGGCCCTGTTCGTCATTTTTGATGCGTTCGCGACTCAATCGCAAATACCAAGTCGACAGCTCGTCCACAAACTCCATCAGCGTCCGGCTAGCGCGAACCACGTCATAGTTATCCATATACTTGGTGACTTGCTGTGTCAGATGATTAACACGGCTGAGCAACCATTTATCCATCACATGTTCAGGCTCAAAGTCTGGCTGCGCAAAACCGGCTTTGTGGTTGGCAAAATTTTGATAAAACGCAAACACATTCCACCAAATCACAAACACCTTGCGACGCAGATCAGCGACGTCTTTTTCACTAAAGTTAAGGTTTTCACCTTTCATCACCGTAGAGCTCATCAGATACAAACGCAAGCTATCTACACCATATTTATTGATCAAGATCATGGGATCAGGATAGTTATTTTTCGATTTACTCATTTTGGAACCATCTTCAGCGAGGATCGTGCCGGTAGTGAGCACATTTTCAAATGATGGTTTACCAAACACCCCTACTGACATCACATGCATGGTATAAAACCACGCCCGAGTTTGAGCGATGTACTCGCTCACAAACTGAGCCGGGAAATTAGCTTCAAAGTGAGCTTTATTTTCAAACGGATAATGAAGGGCCGCAAATGGCATCGAGCCCGATTCCACCCAACAATCAAAGACTTCAGCCACTCTGTTACCTTTTACGGTTTTATCTTCATCAACCCAGACTTCAATGCCATCTAAAAATTCACGATGAATATCGGTTAGTTTAGCAGCTTTTTTAGGTTCAACTGCCCAGGTTTGAAGCTCTTCAAGTGAACCAATCACTCGCCGAATTTTTTTACCATGCGCGTCTTCACCTTCCCAAATCGGCATGGGAGTTCCCCAATACCGCGAACGAGAAATATTCCAATCAGGCGCGTTTTCGAGTCCTTTTCTAAACCGACCTTCTTTGAGATGACCAGGGAACCAATTCACTTTTTCATTTTGGGCAATTAACTCATCTCGTAAGTGGCCAACTTTAATGAACCAAGCCGGCAACGGCGCGTTATATAAACGCGTGGCGCACCGGTAACAGGTGGGCACACTGTGGGTATAAGCTTCATCTTTATAAACTAAACCGCGTTCAGCTAGGTCGTCATTTACTAATGGATTAGCTTTCAAGATATCCATACCTGCCCATGGAGTGACCTCGGCTTTCAAACGACCTTCATCATCCACATGCTCAGCCAACTGGATGTTGTGCGCCTTCATCACTCGATAGTCATCTTCACCATAGACAGCCAATGTCACTACACCTGTCCCCTCTTCGGCAGTTACAAATGGATCTGCAATCACCACGCCAGCTTTTTCACCGGGTTGCAACGGAAAAAATTGATAATGAGTTTCAAATACAAACGCTTCTAAGTCTTTGCCTGTGTAGCGCTCCACTACTTCATAGTGATCACTGCTTAAACTCTCCAAACGCGTTTCAGCTAACACATAGTGTTCATTGCCTTGTTTAACCTTAACGTAACTCAACTCAGGATTGACCGCCAAAGCTGGTGTAACAATTTTATTCCAAGGTGTGGTGGACCAGGCTAATAAATACGTATTATCTTGACCAACAAGCTTATATTTATACGTCGTGCCCGATTCTGTCACTTCCTTATATGAGTTATCCATCGCGATCTCAAAGTTGGACAACGGTGTCGAACAACGAGGACAGTACAAAATAACCTTACGGCCTTCATACGTCAAACCCTTATCATATAGCTGCTTAAACCCCCACCAGACAGATTCCATAAAGGTCGTGTCCATAGTCTTATAGTTGTTCTCAAAATCCACCCATCTGCCCAAGCGGCCAATAATTTTTTCCCATTCTTTATCCAAACGCAGCACTTCAGCACGACAGGCTGCATTGAAAGTATCGATGCCCAACTTTTCGATACCTTTTTTACCACCTTTGATCTCCAATTTCTTTTCGATCATATTTTCGATCGGCAAACCATGACAGTCCCAACCCCACACTCGCTCCACACGATACCCTTTCATCGTCCAGTAACGTGGCACCACATCCTTAGTAGTTGACGCTAATAAATGGCCATAATGTGGCAACCCGGTGGCAAACGGTGGTCCATCATAAAACACATAAGATTTATCAGCAGAGCGCATCTCCACTGACTTTTCAAAAGAATTATTTTTTTGCCAAAACTCTAATACTTGTTCTTCGAGTAAAGGAAATTCTGGGGTTTGTTTAAAATCGGTGACTTTGGGCATAGATCCTTTAGTTTTTAACAGAACTTACTAACCTACCAAACAAAAAAGCCTTTTCGACTCACTAAAATTAATGAATCAAAAAGGCTTCTCGGCTGATGAGAAAGGTACCAACCTTGTGTTTTCACGCGTGAAATGTGAAATCTCGGCGTGAAATACTTGCTTCCTGCGTTGACGGGCTTACCCGGCCTAGTCTACTAACTTTTCAAAGTGTTCTGTAGGCACCTGGCTAAGTGATAGCTTAGCTCATGCGGTTTTATTAACTTAGGGGTATTTTAACACAGTGGAGTCAGCGGGCAAATCAGGAATACCACGCGCCATTTCTCTGATGATATCCACAATTAAGGCACTATCTAACGCATCTTTCTCTGCATGAGGAATAACATCTCCATGCTCATCAATTTCTCCAAAGCGAACATGACCATAACCTTTTTCAGGCCGAATCTCATAATGCTCTACTTGAATTGGCGGAATTAAGATCCCTTGGTCATTAAAAAAGATCATTACTAAACCAGAATAAATAATGCCCTCATCCGTTTGACCACTTCGATCAATTGTCCACTCAGCAGCTAAACCATTTTCCTCAATGATTTGCACCTGACTTAAGTTAGGTAACTCGAACTTATTCCTTCGTGTTGCTTGATATCTGGTTTCAATCCTAAAAATAAGCTTGTTTAACTCTGCTGAAACATTCATGATAATTTAGACTTTTCTAGCTGTAACCATTTAAAACTTTGACAATATGATCCACAATCACTGGGGCACCACCAATCAGCTCATATTTACGAGTATGATCCAGTGGTTGGTCTCTGAGACTGTTGCCTTGTAAATCAACGACTTTACCACCGGCTCCTTCAATGAGAGCGACAATCGCTCCCACTTCTTCACTCTTGACCGCAATCCCACCCATCGCTGCTGCCGCATCTTTGAGGACGTATCCTAAACTTCCTACTAAGGCTCCTTGATTATGGATAAAAATCGTTCTGGCTAAAGCTAAAAACTGCCCATAGCCAGAATCAAAAGTTTCTAAATATACAGGAGTTTTGCGATCCACTTTCCAATCAGTCCGCAACTTCACCGTCTGACCGTGACCATCAACAGTTTTCTCACCATCAAAGTAGAAACTTAACTGACGTGTGTGTTCTAAGGCTGCAGCCACTAACACATCATCAATATCTGGCGATAGAGTCTGATACATCGCCAAAAAAATACCATAAGGTAACAAATCTTGTCCCTGTAAATGATTATTGCTGCCATCAAGAGGATCCATAACCAGGGTATAAAGAGGATCAGGATGAAAATTAACTATCCCAGCTTCTTCTGAATAAATGACAACGGGCAAAGTTTGCGCTTGGGCGTACTCAATCAACTTTTTCTCAACTGCGATATCAATAGCTAGCGTTTCATTGCCTTTGGAGTTAATTTTCCCAGTGGTGGCATCAAGCTCTTGATTGTGACGAGCCGTAGCTAATACTTGCCCGCCTCTAGCTATCATGGCTTTTAAATGAGTGAGGAGTTCCGCATTTGACATATAGTGCAAAAAACTATAACTAACCGGTACTATATCACACTCACCGGCGTTGTTTTTTGTAATCATTAAACTCAGTTTTAGTAAGATACGTTTTCTTAACCTCAGCCTTAAATAAATCTAATTTAAGATCAAGTTTTTCAATTTTTAACTCATGACGATCCAATCGTTGGTCAATGGCATCAAATCGCCGATCATGGTTTGCTAAGGTTATTTCAATCCTATCAAAACGCGTGTCATGTTCTTCAAGCTTCTTCTCAATCTTTGTAAAACGTTTATCTTGTTCATCAAATTTTTCACCAACCCTAACTAACATTTCTGACAAAACCTCTTTGATCTCATCCTTAAAATCATTGAGATTCTTTTTGATATCTTCAATATTATTTTGGAGAAGTAAAAAATGTTTATCTTGCATAGATACAGTTATAGCTCCAGATTCTTGCATGAACTGTAGAGAAAATGTCTTTGCTTAACAGCGGGGAAAGAATAACTGCAATGAGAATACTATTGAACTTACTAAGAGACAATAGGCTTAAGTAGCACGTTCTTGGGCAAAAAAAACATCTAATGCTGCATTAAGCTCACCCACACTTGGGGCATTATTAACAAAGATCTTAACGCTTTCAATCCGCAATAAAGCATTTATTTTATCTGCCTCTTGGGCTTCGCGAATATCAAATTTAACTGCGTCTTGAGCGCGATTTACATCTTCCTGTGATCGTTTGATTATTAACTCTTTCCGTCGAAGACGATCTTTTTCACCGTCTAAATCAGTGACAATTCCATAAAGTCTAGCACCCATCATTTTTGCAGCTTCAACCTCTTCGGGAACACGAGGTCCATCGATCAAGATCTTAGATTTTCCTGATCTTTGTAAGTAATCAATGCCTAACCTCACTAAAATGTCTAAACCAAAATACTGTTTTAATATCTGTCCCCCAACAATCTTGTCTTCCGTTAAACTGGAATTTAATCCCCAAGCCTCAACAACTTGTCTGACAATTTCTGACATCGTTAAAATCGTGTATCCTTGGGCTTCAAAGTATTCTGCCACCACTCCTTTTCCCGAACCTTGGTGCCCAATTAACATCACAATCTCGAGCTCCTTGTCATTGATACCTTTTTTTCTTTCTGATACTGCTTCAGAAAGAAAAGTCGCTAACCCAGTCGTGGCAATGACATCTGCATTAATTGGTAAACCTCTTGTCAATCTCATTTGTGTCCCACTATGACGGGGAATGAACAAATACTCAGCCTGTAAAGTAATAGCTGCAGCTAACTGAGGTAAACATTCTTCAAGTGAGTCTATGTCAGAAACAGCCATCTCACTCTGAGTTAAAATGAGAGATCTTGCGAGCCATTCAGCACCCAAAATCACTGGTTGGGTACTATCGTATAAAGAAGTTTGCTCTTCATTCAACATGCGTTGTGGTAGTGTGTTAATTACTTCTGCCTCAAGAAAGCGGGAATCTCAACGGAGTCTCAATTTAAAGAAGAATTTTAATGTCTTGTCACTAACTATGCTTAGAAGTGTATTTAAAGTGCTAGTTAGTACCGATATGCTTCATAGTACAACTGTTCAGAACGGCTGTCAATACAGCAGTTTTGACCTGCTCCAATTGTCCTATTTCTACCTATCAAATGTTAATTGTTTTTTAATGAAAGTATGCTTGCAAAGTTTCGGGTTTTATAACTGAAGCATAACCTTTAATATGTTAAATGAAGTAGGAAAAGGTGAAAATTAACTCTGCTGATTTTATCCAATTTATCACGATAAAGCAGGGTATTTCGGATAGCTCCATCAGGCACGTGTTGAGTCGTCTTGGTATATTCATCGAGTGGTGTGAAAAACCCGAAAACCTTGTCACAAACATCACTGTCAATCATATTGAGCGGTTTCTCTTTGAACTGAAAAATAAAGGCCTCCACACTAACACAATTAATACATACATTTTTATGCTTCGGCAACTTCTAGCTTACCTAAGGGATCGTGAGCCAGAAACTGAAGATTTTCTTAAAGGTATTAAGTCTTTTCCCAAAATTAAACCAGTAATTGATGTACTTTCTGTTAATGAAATTGAGGCGATACTCTCTATCGATATGAGTTATGGTAATTTTAGAGGTAGAGATTGCAGCAGACTGAACACTGTTTATAAAGCAATGATCCGCTTTTTAGCCACAACAGGCTGCCGATATGATGAGTGCGCCAGCTTAACACTTGCAAACCTTGACATTTCAAATGGTAAAGCCAGATTCATTAAAACTAAAAACACAGAATATAGACTTGCTTTCATATCAGAGCCTTTGGTTTCAGAACTTCAATACATTATTGATTCAGAGAAAAAGGAACGAACCGACCTTATTTTCACAAGCATGATGAATACCAAGATACGTGAGCAAGAATTTATTCCAGATCTGAAAAGAAGGGCAGTTGATGCAAAAGTCACTAAACGTGTCCATCCACACCTTTTTAGACATTCCTTTGCGACTCAGCTGCTCTCTTCAGGGGTGGAAATTACCAAAGTTGCCGACCTTCTTGGTCATAAAGACATTCAAACAACCTTTAATAACTATGCTCATTTAGCAGATGAAACACTTAGAAAAGCTACTTTCATGCATCCAATGATTCGAAATAACATACCTGCCCCCGAGTTGTTGAAACAGGCAATTGATGCCGTGAGGAGCTTTAAGTTAGAGCAGGATAAGCGATTTGATATGGTTGTTCTCGAGCAACAATTAGCGGGACTATGGGCTTGTATCAAGTAAGGAATAGAAATGTTCGTGTGCGCATTTTTCACAGATTCCATGGCTCATTTTAAGTTTATTGCTGATTTTCCTGTATCTTTCACTTATGCACCAGGCACACGGGAAATAACCCACTAAGTGCTGTAATTTAACCATGGTTTGGGGAGGAAGTATTTTCATATTTCCCCGAGGATACCATGCGATTCTTTACTAAACTGTAGGAAGGAACCAATTAGTCGGCGTGAGCTAGGTAGTCTAGATAAATGTTTGAGAACATGTAGTCACCACCCATCGCTTTCCAAGATTGTTTTGCTACTCCAGGAACTTGCTCAGGCAAGTATCCGTCATTGCAAATGGCGTCATCATATTTTTTAGCATTTCTCTTGGTTTTCATATCAAGCACATCAGCCGGTTCCAATCCACACAACTCACAAAACCTAATTAAAAGAAAAAGAATATCTCCAACCTCACTTGCCACTGGCCAAACATCACCTGTAACAAAGGATTCCATTAGTCCGCCCCAAAGCTCCTTAAGCTCGTTCTCTAGCATTTTATAGACTTCTTCAACAGTATCTCCTTCTTGCCAGGCTCGCCTATTTTGACCTTGTCTGAGGACTCCCTCAATTGCGTGTTCAAGTGTTACCATAAACTCCTTTGACCAAAAAAGCCGTCATACTAGGACGGCTTTAATGTAATTGCTATTAAAGCCTTTATTGAATTGCTGGGTTAACTTTTGCCATAAGTTCTTCTACATCTATTAAGTCTTCGGTTTTTTTCAATTGGACATTCTTTGCCCAACCAAAGAAGGATTTTGCCAAGATTAATATGGCATCAGCTAGGGTGATATGAGCCACCGCATGGGTAGTTAGTAGGTCGTTATACTTTTTTTGCCAATCACTTGCGGAGTTTTGTGCAACAACCAACTGAGTATTTAATTCACCTTTTTCCTTTGCTATAGCGTCAATCTGGTTTTGCTTTAGAACTACTTGCCCCTGTACTACCCCAAGGCTTTCTTCGGTTTTTATTCGTGCTGAAATTGCGTTGTCCAGTAGGGTCTTTTGCACATTTAGGTCGTTTAGCGCTTGATCTTTAAGTCTGCTAACTTGCTCTACTCTATTAGAGAGCTCTGCTGTGGCTGCATTGATCTGGTTCTGAACATCAGTTCCTCGAGACTTATACCCTGCAACTACCCTCTGAACATCCTCAAATGAGGTAAGAGCTGGGTCGGTGGGCAACTCCACATATTTGACCGTTAGGTCCCATTTCCCACTGTTTCCTACCAGTTTGCTGAACAAAACAGTATCAATAGTCATTGTATTTGCCATAACTACTCCCCCTTGATTTAGCTCTTTTAGAGCTGGCTCAGGATCAATAAATCCTTTATAGCCATTAGTTTGATTTAATCTCACCTTGTTTTCATCACTCATCGTTAAGCCCAAATGGAGATGATCTCCTTGTACATTTCCGCTTCCGCCCATTCGAGCAATCTTTTGACCTCGTTTGATTTTTTGCCCTGGCTCCACTAAGTTGAAAGCGTTGTGGGCATACCACCAACAGCGCTTAGTTAATGGATTCCACACGGCGGTCAAATAGCCGTACGCATCGAATCTTTCGCCAGGGTCAACGTCACGTAAAACTTCACCGTCTTCAACGGCATAAATGTCTTTGTCTTCGAGAACTTTATTTACGAGGGGAACTAAATCTAAACCTTCATGCCCATTAAAGCCAAATTGCCTGTAATACTCAGGACGTTTCCCAAAAGTTTGGGTAAGGCGATAACCACCTTTAAAAGGAGTTGTGGGCAGCATACAATAATAGTAGCACTATTTTGATTTACTGCGAATCAGTAAGAACGACCATGATACAGTAAACCAGCTTGCATCAAAAAACAACGTACGTAGTAATGAATAGTGAGTAGCTAATTGATCCTGATTAGTTAAGAAAAAAAATGAGATTATCGTATTAGCAATTGAAATAGCTAAAAATGTTCCAAACAAGAAGATGAGTGCAGTGAGTGTTGGTTTTAATAAAAGGCGGGCTTTTTTATACTCAGCAATGAGTGACACCAAAAGAATTGCTGTTGGAGGGAGTGACCCAAGAGCGAAAATGATGTTTAGTATTCGAATGCTATCATCTGTCATGATCTGTTTTGTTTTCCTTCGATATATTTCTACCTACCATTCTAAGCAACCCTACGACCCATTTCTAGAAGTAATTGTTGTATGTATCTTCTCACTTAAGCTCTGGACTGATGCTGTGTTGCGTTCAATAGCTCTAGTATTATTATCAACAGCATTCTGAAGGGACTCACAAATCTCACCATTTTTCCTGTAGGCTTCCATTAAGTTGTCGGTCATTTGCTGAATGCGATTATCTCTAGTCTTGATGTTTTCTTTATTTTCTTCTTTTTCCTTGTGATAGAGATACATAAACACACTCGCAAATCCAAGTTGCGGCAAAAGTGTCATTAGTATTTCGTTCCAGGCTATTTCCATAATTATTTACATCAAGAATGCTAATGGTGCACCTCCCAGGCTATATTGAAATTGAATAAACGCCACAGTAATGTATTCAGGTTGGTTATCAGATGAATTAGCTGTAGTGTTAGCGGCCTGAAGTGATCCTGCTGTACTGGAAATACTTGATAAGGTGTGGTTGGGTATTTCTGTAGCATTCGGACCACCCCAACAATCTCCCTGATCACCCGATGCTTTACGAGAAGTTGTTTCCACAGCCGGCGAAACAGATCCTGTATGAGTATGGGAGGAAACAGTATGGGTGTGGCTTTGAGCTGCGTGGGTATGTGTATTGCTACCTCCTGTGGTAGTGGCAGACGCTGAGGCTGGAATCTTTAAAAATTGATCTCTCATGTCAGGGGTACCATTGCTGCCATTACACAAAACCCATCCTATTGGTATGGTAGCTAGGCTTTGAAGCCACATGGCAATGTCTCCTGGAAGTAAACCAATAGATGATCCTGAGGTGTTCTTAAACGCGTTTAAAGTTCTAAAAGCTGGTTGAACAGATTCCGATTGTGAGGTAATGGCACTATTTGAATCAGAAGTTACTGAAGCATTATCCAATAAGAAGGCGTGACTATGAGTGGATAAACCCTGAGGAGTGTTAGAACCACTTTGACGATCAATTGTTCCACCGCTATTGTTGCCTGTGGTTCCGGTATGACCGTGCGAGGTTGAGTGCGTGTGACTGACTGTATGAGAATTAGTTAAACTTCCTCCAGTTCCACCTGCATTAGCTCCCGTGCCGGCTCCTTTGAGAAATCTATTTGCTGAAGCTGTATGAAAACTCATTCCATTTCTACTAGTTGCTGAGTTGAGTAACATAGCATTATTGGGCAATGAGTTATAACCAACCGATTTAATGAATATCACTTCGTAATAAGGGGGGTCATTTGATTGACTCGAATATGTTACAGCCTCACTTGAAACTGTTTCGCTTGTCAAAGCTGATGTTGTTCCCGTATGAGAGTGGGTTCCTCGTCCGATTGAACTGCCGCCAGAATCAGACTGATTGTTTGGAATTAATAACTGATGAAAGTTGCTTGAGGTGCTGATATTGTGAGTATGTGACGCAAAGCTGTGTGAGTGGCTTGGTGAAGTATGTGTATGTGTTGATGCTCCACCTGCGCCACCAGGGTTTGTGAGATTTGGCGCACCTTTGGGATATTTACCATCAAGTGTGGTCTCACGAGAAAAACCGCCTGGTATTGAGGCGTGGGTGCTATCGTATGGAATAGTTACATTAGGCGTCAACATAATTTAACGTTTTGTATCATCAACAATTTCTTGAACTTCTACCACCTCATACTTTTTCCGCGATACGTGCTTCTTGGCTCTATCTAAAGCTTCCTTTTCCGAATCAGCAAAAAGGCTAATTGGCACTTTGTTCTCAATCACATCCCCAATCTTATTGTCGAATGCATTTAAGTAATATTTAAAAACTGTTTTGAATTTAGTCATCTTGTCTTTCTTTTTAATAATAATTAGGACATGTTAAATCCACCAAAATAACCCCGATACACATTGGTAGCGGTGCATTTGAAAATAAACGTATCGATGGCGTTAGCTGCCGTAGAGAGAGTTGGGGCAACGCCTCCAGGCCATTTGATTCCTGCGGGCCAGGTAATTAGCCGCCCTCCAGTCGCATCTTGAATAGCTGTCACCTGAAACCATTGACCAACTGTTGCGTTAGAAAATACAACGGTAGTAGAAGCATCATCAAGAGTAATGTCCCAATCGTTTGTTATGGAAAGGTCAACAGCGCCAGTTGCAATAGCAGACACGCTTTTAAGCCCTAAGAGGGCATCATTTCTTAATTTGTTGTATTGGTCTGCTGTTGCGTTAGTTCCAGCTACCACAGCACTTGATTGCACCATAATTACTCCTTATCCTATTGTTATAGTCCACCTAAATGTGAGTGTGTCATTTGAGGTTTTCACTCTGTTAATAGCTATCTTAGAAAATAAAGTTCCTGAGTTTGGAGTAGCGCTAGCGTCATATCCAAATAAACCAGCTTCACGCAAAGTTCCATTCGCCTCAGATGTGGTGAAGAAAGTTTGGAAAACTGCCTCGTTGGCAGAGTTGGATCGCACAGAGACCTGTTTTCTAAATAACTCAGCTCCCAATTGGGTGTCTGCGGCTGTGGGAGCAACTGTGTTTGTGCCTACTGCACAGTACGTAATTGTTCCCCGGTTATTACTCGTATCACCTCTTAGGGCCATGGCTATGGAAGTTTTTGCTAAAGAAGTAATGACATTATGTTGTTTAAAAACTTGTTTCTTGCCAGTTACCACATTTTCCAAAATGATTTCTAGCTCACCTTTGATTTGAATATATTGTTGAGATTCAGATTGAATGTTTTTCATATTATCCCCATTGACCGAGATCCCACCTCAACCTTGTTTGTGTTATTTCTAAAGAGTCAGTAGCCCAAGTGAAGTAAGCTCCCTGGGAGTCGATAGTTAAAGCATCGGTTAATGAGTCTGAGTTGAGGGAATCAGTGGCTGAAAATAATTCATCCACGACTTCATCATCATTAAGCTCGACTAGGTTTTTATTTGCTTCTAACAACTCGATTAAGAATTTAATAATGCCAACGGTTTTGGCACTAACTATGTCTACAGAGTATTCATACATTCCACCACCCATTGAGGTTGCAGAAACCCTTTGGACTAAGTAGTCTGCATTTACCCCATACTCAGGAAGATTGATGTTTAAAAATTGACCTGAGACAAATCCTGTTGTATGAGTTTTGAAATTTCCCTCAATAACGTTATTTGCATAATCTGTTAGTTCAGCCTGAGCTCTATCGCGCCCCGCTTGAGTTGTTCTGATTGTTTTATCAAAAATAGCAAATTCTTTTTGACCATAAGTCTCAATGGAATCAAAATCTTCTACAGCTACTAAAATTGGAATATCGTATTGATAGGTAAATGTCAGAGTGTCAGAGTCTGTGGGTGTTGTAATTGAGGCGTCTAACTCAACATATTTTTCCTGAAAGTTCAAATACGCATCAAAACCAGTTAGATTTACGTTTTTAATACCAACAGACTTACTTACTCCATTAATTGCAAAAGTGATGTCATGTGGTTTATCAGGCAGGGTAAATGATCTTTTTTTTCCATCACCTTTTTCTTCGAAAGTGAAAGTATCACTTAAGTAAGTTCCTCCCCGAACGTACACACGATTTTTAATTTGACTTGCATCCTTGCTAATATTTAAATCAAAATATTCAGCGTTAGAACTATTTATGTCAAAAGGAGCGGCATTTTCAGTAGAAGCAAAGTAGTGTACGTCTTTATCATAATCGATGTACCAATTTCTCCCTGTTAATTCAGCAATTTTTCTAAAACACTGTGAAGGCTGTAAGTAATTAAAGGTGATCTGGTCAATTGTCACCCCGAGGCCAACGTTTGCCGTGGTGATCCCAGTGCCGGCACAATAGTTTGAAACAATATCACGAATAATAAACTGATCAGTTTTGTTTTGATAAGAAGTTGCCACAAGATTTGAATCGAGTAATCGAGTGTAATCAATGCACTGAACTGTTGCTGCAACCGTTCCCATCTCTTTCTTTTTTAAGTTAGTGGAGATAATAGTTCCTCCGAAAATCTTGCTATCATCGGCCAAAGTAATAACAACCTCATCTTCTAGTTCAGGCAATCCTTGACCACTTAAGTCAACCAAAGTGAATTGTAGCGAATTAGCTTGGTCATTAAGATCATCGGTAATCGAAGGAGACATGTTGGTCACATCTGCAGTTCGATCTAATCCGGCGATGGTTATACTGTATGCCATTATTAATACCTCACGTTTTGACCAAGTTTTTTAATAATTCCATTTCCAATAGTCTCAGCCATTCTCATGGCGCTAAATTCATCTCCAATCATTGCCCCATCGAGACTAACTGTGACATGAGTCATGTTTGTAGATGCGCTATTAGAGATAGCTGCTCCAGCTATTCTCGGCTCTAGGTTAGTAGATACAGATAGCTCTCCTAAGGCTTTATTTACTTTGGAGACACCGTTTTTAACAATATCGAGGACGGAAGGTGAGTGACGCTTGGTAAGGTCAACTTTATCTTTTATTTTATCGATTAATTCTTGAATTTTGTTCCAGGCATCTTGAAATGGTTTTACTAGTTCGTTATAGAATGTTCCACCCCACCCCTTCACAAACTCAACGATGCCACTAAAAATTCTCTTAATTGCCTCACTGTTGTTAACAGTAATATTTACCAATGTTTCAAAAGCTCCTTTCCAGTTTCCAGCCAAGAGCTGTAGACCTGCTGTTAAGAAGCCGCTTATGGTGTTCCACGCTATTAAGATGATTCCAGAAATAATTTTCCAAGCCCCATCAATCATCGAAGTGATGAAGGTCCACCTATCCTTGAACCATCCCACAAACGAGTTAAATAAGGGAACCAATACCCCATTGAAGACAACGTTAAATGCGGGAAGAAATACTTCATTAAGCCAGGCAATAAAGGAGTTAAAGATAGGTAGAATGAAGTTTTCAAACACAAACTTTAAAAAATCAGCTACCTGTTGAGTGATTGTCTGAATACCTAAAAAGTTCGTTTGCCATGCAGTATATAAAGCAGCGATACCTAAGGATACTAACACCAAAGGGTTTAGCAGAGCAGCAAGTAACAATGTAATTGTTCCAACAGACAACAAAACTCCCAGCGCAATTCCCAAACCTTGTAAAAAGGTAATTACTGTTTGTTGGTTGGCAGTAATCCATTCACCAATAGGTTTAAGAGTGTTGTAGAGTCCTACAAAGAACGCCCCTGCTTCTGCAATGGCGCCTTGCACCATGGCTGTGATCTGAGGCCGTGCTGACTCTATGAAGTTCATAAAATCTAACGCAGCTACAGTTAATTTTTGAAAAATAGATCCATCCGCAACTTCGCCGGTAACGCTTACACCAAGTATTGTAGTAAATAACTCTTGAAATGATTGTTTAATATTTGATAGGGCAACTGGCAATGTTGAATTTTGCCTTTTCATAAGATCAAAGAACTTGCCACCCTTTGCAGTCATTCCGGAGAGAGCTTTTTGTACATCCTCAAACTTTACTTGCCCATCACTAACTGCTGCAATCATCTCTGCAGCGGAGACCTTAACTCTTTTAAAGCCTGTTCCGGCTGCCGCTGTGGCCGCTGTAGCGCTACCTATTTTTTGCTCATAATTTTGAACTGTGTTCTTCAAACTCATCATTGTAGATTCTTTGGCTTTACCTGCTTTTGTAGCCTCTTCAAGTCTCTTTTTAGCAATGCCCAATTTGTCATTGAGTTCGCCCACATCTACTTTCGCCTTCTTGGATGAATCTCCAACCTTAACTAACATGCCCCCACCCTTATTTGCTTCATCAACAAGTGCTTGTAAAAGGGGGACACCAGCTTCAGAAAACTGTCTCAACTCAGCCCCAGTCAATTTTGTAGCCGCTTTTACCTGACCAAAGGCTAAGATCAGCTGAGGCAACTTGTCTCTTCCAACGCCTGAAGAAATATTTCCCAACATCTCCATTGTTGGAATAACATCTTTAGCAGCCACGTTATATGCAAGAAGACGTTTTGATCCTTCTAGCACTTGTTCAAGTTCAAAAGGTGTTTCCCGGGAAAATTTAGAAATCTCTTTTAAAAGATCCTTTGCCTTTTCGGCGTCACCTACCATCGTACTGAAAGCAATTCCCGTTTGTTCAAAATTAGCAGCTGTTGCTATTGTCTCTTTTGCTAACAAGCTAAAACCAGCGCCTACTACCGTTGTGAATACTGCAGCCTTATTACTAAAATCACTGATACTTGACGTAACTGTTCCTAATTTGTCACCAAAAGAAGAAAGGTGGCCTTTTGCTTCAGTAATGCCCTCTTTAAAATTTGAGATGTCAGCACTTACGCGTGCAACTACGGAACCTAAATCGAAACTCATACTCATAAAGTATGACTTTTAAGATCAGAAAGGACAATTTGGCAAACTTTAGCAAACAATTACAGTTAGTCTGGAAACAAACTTACTTTTTATAGTATATGAAGGTTCCCTCAACACTATCCTTTTCAAAGATTATGTTAGCGATACTATGCGCATTTGCATAATCTTTTTCTTGTTGAGTGAATGTTTTTTTACCGTTATGAACGTCTATCTCAAGTAATGCTGCTTCTCTGTTGTCATATAAATAGAGATTGCAGGCTACCTTGCAATTGTTTTTCTCAATATCTCTTAATAGTTTCTCAATAAAAACCTCAGATGTATCTGATCCTTTATAAACCAAGTATCTGGTTTCATACGTTTCATGATCTTTATGAAGAAGTTCCTCGTATAAGACAGCCTCTGAGGTAGGGGTAGGAGTGGGCTCTGGGGTTGAAATCGTTGGGCTAGGTGATGTTTGCATAGTACTTTCAGTTGCTGAGGAAGAAGTGGTTTTAGGAGTGCAAGCACTGAGCATCAGAGCTGATACTCCGATAACCAACAACGTTGTTTTGTTTACTTGCATTTATTCCTTATTTTACAAGTATGCTGCTATTTTTTGAGATAGTCGCCTTAAATAGAGCAAAAGCTTGCTTATCTAGTTCTTTTGACTCATTTTTATCATCATTTGATGCATTAAACAACTGCCATAATTCCTGAGGATTCTTAACATGTGGATTTTGAATTATCGCCAGGAGAGTTTTATGTTCCTCGTTCTTTCTCCGCTCTCTAGCTTTGAATAACAGGGGAAGTTCGTCAAGATAAACATCTTCTAAGATGCTTTTTTTGGTCCACCCGTATTCAGAAGCTAGAGTATCGATCACCCAGCAGATCCACTCATCATAGTCGATGTTTTTTGAGGTGCTAGGCTGAACGCTTTTTTTACTCGATCGGCGATGGAAGCAAATTTGTTTACTTCAATTACCGTGATAATAATTTCTGTTAGTTCATCTAGACTAATAGATTTAACTTCATCATCAGTCATATCTGTAGCGATAGAAACTATTTTACACAGTTCATCAAAGCTGTTTGCAATTATGCTAGGAAGTCTTTGAATTATTCCTTCAGGAGTTATGTTTTCTAACCCTGAAATTTCTTTTGGTAAATTATTCAAAGCTTTTAGCACTTCAACATACTTGCCAATAGGTAATTTTTTAATTTCAACTTCTTTTTCTAGTGTCTCTAAATTGATTTTTTTCATATATGTTAATAATGGCGGGCTCAAGGCCTCATTGCCATTTCTTTACGCAGTCGAGTCACCAATAAGACCTAGGTAGTTACCATCGGACTTAGATTCGTCGAGCAATGCTTCAAATACCACTTCGATGACTTTTTCTTCATCAATTTTATGATTAAGAACAATCTCAGAAGCGACATATGCCTTGTGGAACACGATGTCGAAAGCTCTAGTACCTTCATTAATTGGGTGTAACACCAATTGTAGGGCATCAGTAGAAGCTCGTTGACCTGCACTAGCACCAAGAGTAATCCGGGCGTTAGCGGCTCCAGCAAAGGTAGCTTGGGGCATGGATCTTCGTAGGTTAGCGATTGTGTACTCAGCCAAAGGAACTTTAGCAGTGAGTTTCTCACCAATGAGATATTTCTCAACAATCGTTTCACCAAATTTATCAACCATGACGTCTTTGTGTACGGGTTCGTAAGTAACCTCAACTCCCCCTTTGGTATGACCTAAGTCAGTTCCACCGAAGGTGACACTACAGACTCCCACTTTAACGTTAGAAATGTCTGCCATATTATTTTTTTCCTTTCTCCCGACTAGTTGTATTCTGGGGAAGACCCGGGTTCTTCTCCAGCACGATCACAGTATTTTTTTTCTTTAATTGCTTCAAATGCTTGAAGTCAAAAGAGTTAATACTGTTGCACGCTCCACATTTAATTTCGATGCGACCATCAAGAAGGTATTCTTGTGCCAGTAGGCGCCGGCAATTTTTGCATCGTAACTCACGATAGAATTTTTTTACTTCTTCTATCATCTGGTGAGTGCCTTAAAATTAATACTAAATAAATCTCTTCCATTTTCATCTCTACCCACATGACCGCCCTCTGCAAGTGCTAAAACGTAGTAAACATAGGTTTCGTCAGTAACAAACTCTATATTTGACTGTCTATGAAGAGCTTCTCGCACCTGGTCTAATCTAGATTGTCCCGCTGCGAAACTTGTTGCTCTAATAAATACCTGAAAGGTTGGTGACTTAGTAGGAATGTCTGGATCAGGCCTGGTTCCACCGGTATTCAGCACAGCAATACAAGTATCTGGTGCGTCAGGAATATAGCCTTCAAATAAATTAGTACCTGTGGTTCCAATGCCCTGGTCATCTAAATAATCGACAATATCAGTTATCAAACTACTCATTTAAATGCTCCTGATAAATCTTGAGAGAACATCATTCTAAAAATATTTAAATTGTTTTTAATTGGATCCTCAAGATATTTCCCTTTTCTTCCTTTTTGGAAGTTATATTCTGGATGTTCATGTAGCCGAGCAGCATAGGGTTTGTTGTAACCCACCAACACCTCCTCACTTCTCGGTTCTACATGTCCGCTGTTCTGGAGACCACCCTCATCGTGAGGAACTTCTCTTTGGGAAAGTCGTAATATCTCATCAGCAACCACCTCAAGAGCTTCAGGACTGCTTTTAATAACTTTGTTCAGCAAGTCTCCTGATTTTTTCAAAAAGTCACTAATGTCTAAATTTACATTTGCCATTTGATTAATTCCACTTTAATGTGATGAGCTGTTCCGTCAGCCCCATAGGCTACATTTTTCCCAAATACTTTATAGTTATTGCTTCCGTAATCCACTCGATCATCAACATTAATTGTGACCTCGGGAGCAAAATAGGCAATTGCAAGAACTGGTACAACTTGGCCGTTCCCAAGGAATTTTGATTTAGAAACTTCTTGTATTCTTACCTTGTATGTTCTAGTTGCTCCAAACGCTTCACGACCATACCGATCTAAACTGGATTTAGAATATAAAGTAACAGTCTGGTTCTGAAGTTGGCTTATCATATGGTGTTTTCTAGATCAAATTGTCCAAATCTAACGACTAATCCTCTGAGTAAGTTTCTTGCCTTAGGTGCTATTAATTTATTACCAATTCCCTGATCACCACGACCCTCTTTAGTGTAGGAATAGTCACCCAAACTTTCTGATGTTTTGTCGCTAGAGTCTGTAGAGAAGAACTTTTCTCCCATTTCAATCTTATATTCAACTTGTGCGGCAGTTGCTCTCTTAACTGCCTCAGGAATACTCTTATAGTAAGTTGTAGGTGCTGTTCGATTGTAGGAAGTCACATCTTTCTCTCGAGGAAACTTACCCAACTGAAAAATACGATAAAATGAAGTACTGTCTGGTGGGGTTGAAAATGTCTCTGTAGTTAGTACTCCTGCCTTAGTTGAAGCAGTAATTTTTTGTCTTTGACCCGCACCTGTCCCACCAATGATTTCAACGAAACAATAGGTGAAGTAATTGTCATCATACGCATTTTGGTGAACACTCTCTAGAGTAATAGATGTTGCTGATCCCGCAAAAGCTTTACCCTCTAATTTTCCGCAAAAAAATGGTTGGACAAAACCAACATAGGAATCGATTAACTCTTCCGCTTGAGAAATCTGATCATCGGCCTCTGTGGCATCTTCGATGGTGATGTTTGCGAACTCTACGAGTTCTGATTGTGCTAAATATTGACGACGTGATGACATATAGTTATTCTGTTGTGCTCCTTTTGTACCAGATTTGATTAGTTTTGATAGACCAAATAGGTGTATTTTTACTATACCATGTTACAACCCTCTTGAGGTTCCAACGTCTTTTCAAAATGTATGCTTTGCCAGAGATAGTTTGGGTTTGGTAAGGTGACAAAACGGAAGCTTTACCCGTGATTGTTCTTTGAACAACAGCAGAAATTTTTGAGACACCAGTTATGATCTGGCTCTGAGACTTTTCAATTCGGGAAGTCCCCTGAATGGTTTGGGTAGGAGTGGTTTGAATTCTGGCTAAGCCCGTAATTAATTGACTGACAGCCTTTTGTAATCGAGAGACACCCACAATGTTCTGCGCTGTGGATTTTTCAACGCGTGATTTTCCTGTAATTGTTTGGGTTACTGATTTTTCAATACGGGCCTTACCCTGAATCGCTTGACTTGTACTTGCCGTGATTCGAGCTAAGCCCGTAATTAGCTGAGTGACGGCTTTCTCAATTCGAGCTAAGCCCGTCACGGTTTGTGCCACGCTCTTTTCAATTCTTGATTTGCCCGTAATTGTTTGGGTTACATCTTTGGCAATCCGGGCAACGCCCTGTACTGTTTGAGTAACTGACTTTTGAATCCGGGCAGTTCCTTGAATCGTTTGTGTGACAGCTTTGAGAATCGATGCTTTACCAGTAACCGTGCGAAGAGTTGAAGCAGTGATGCGGGCCACACCTGTAATATCACGAGTAGCACCAGCTACGATCGAAGCAACACCATCAATAGTGCGAGAAACTGACTTTAAGATACTGGCTTTGCCTTGCATCGTTTGACTTGTACTTGCCGTGATTCGTGCTTTTCCCTGAATGACTTGAGAGGCTGACGCGGTGATTCGCGCTACACCCTGGATTGTTTGCGTCACTGCTTTTTGAATACGACTTACACCTTGGACAATCTGTGTAACATTTTTTTCAATTCGAGCGACCCCTTGGACATTCTGGGTGGTTGATTTAAGAATTGAAGCTTTACCTTGAATAGTTTGGAGGGTGGAAACTGTGATGCGGGCTATGCCCTGAATTGTCTGGGTTACTGCCTTCTGAACCCTCGCCTTGCCAGTGATGGTTTGTAAAGTATTATTGTTGATGTTTGCCACACCATTAATAGTTCTAGCAACCGAGGTAGTGATTCTGGCTAGACCGGCAATAGTCTGAGTTACTGCTTTTTGAATTCTCGCCTTACCTGTCACGGTTTGACTTACCGCTTTCTCTATCCTAGCTTTACCTGTAATTGTTTGAGGTGTTGTGACATCACCTCCGCCAGGAGCAATATATTGAATTACACTCATTAACTCACCCGAGTGGGCTGGTGTATTCACGTTGTCAATGAAAAAGTTTATTTCATCGTTTTCTGCAGGCGTAATTTCGTCGGTAGTGTCTTCACCCACGGTGTTGGTGCCACTTATGGAAGCTGACAGAGCAGTGCTTGATCCATTAACGCGAAAATAAACGTCGGTGCTCTTACTCGCACCTGGGGCCAGTAACAATTTAACGTACAAATCTTTGATTACGTATGCTGTTGGTCCTACGATACCCTTGACTTGACTTTCAGTGCCACCATCATTGGGAACACTTCCCATACCCGCATAGTGGTCGGTGCCAAAAGAGTGATCTGTAGAAGAGGAAATAAAACTTTCACCATCAGTGTCGGGCTGAAATTCAACACCCCATCTTACTTGACGAGCAGTTGGAGTGCCCGTAGGTGTTACCTTTATTGTGAAATAGTCTCCCCGAGCCACGTTGATGCTCAAACCAGTGACATTTCCAGATGTAGCAGCATCGGCAATTGTTACAATTGAAGAAGCCTCTTCCGAGTTGTTCTTCATAATAGAAATTGCATAGCTCTTTCCCGCCCCTGGAGATCCATTTAAATTGACATAGAAAGATTTAATAGTAGCCTCAATAGGGGCTACAGATCTTACAAGATAAGTCGTGGAGGCAGACTGCCAAATGTTTTGACGGGGAAAAAGAGCATTATATCTTGTGCCAGCCGCATCTACGTTTCCCCCTGATGCACCCATAACTATAAATCTTTGTGCGGTGTCAGATTCATACTCAACCGACCACGAGGAAGGGGTGGCTGTAGGGGTACCAGAAGCAGTAGTTCGAAGGTTGACACGATCGCCGGCACTGACAGAAATTTCGTCAGTGTCTAACCCCCTTGTGTCGGTTGCTCCAGAAATGGTTACCGCCAATGAAGAAGCAACGCCATTAACCATAACAGTGAATGTGTAGCTTTTAGCTGCGCCAGCAACTGCATCTATCTTTACTTTAAGATTTCTAAGTTTTCCAGTAGAAGGGATGATCTGTTCAAAGTCTGTAGCGGTTGCTGAATAACCTGACTGAAGGTCGGGAAAAAATAGAGGGTTATAACGTGTGGCGTTATTTACAAGGTTATTCCCGTTTCTTCCAGTGGCTACTTGCTTCATGTACCGCCTAACGCAATAGTCCGTTGAACATTCTTACCATCTACGGTGGTTTGCCATCCAATGAAGTAATTATTAACGTAAAACCTTTGAGCCAATAAATCATCTTTTTGACCAGCTATCATCTTTACATCGCTTTCGATACGAGTTTCTCGAAAGTAAACAAGTCTTAATGGTTCGGTGGGTTCGAAGTTTTGATCTGCAATATTGATTTTTATGCCGTGAACATCAAATTCGCCTGTATTCAAATTCACTTCAATATATTCTTTAAGCACAGGATTAAGTAAGTTAAATGCCATCAATTTTGATTTTTTTTCATACTCAAGTACATCAAAAAAAGCGGATCTTTTTTCTGGATCTATTGTTGAAACATCTTCCGGAGTTTGACTTATGACATGACCATCTTCAAAAAATGCTGTGAAAAGATATTTAAGTTTGAGTTTTTTATCACCGAATTGTGTTGCCATTGTATTGGGCTTTCTCGCATTGCATTGCGATGTGTTTTTGACTAAACGCCTTTTGATAAGCCTTCAAGCATGTTATTCGGGTTGAGAAGCTTCCTCAGTAGCACCTCCAAATAAAGGTTTCTTTGCTCTTTGACCAACATTAGACTCATTATGTTTGGCAACCAAAACATCAAATTCTGCTTCAGAAACGTTAGGGAATTTCAGTTGTCGGCCTGTTTCAGTGCAGGTAGCTACAATTTCGTTGTTATCGTCAACCTCAAGAGTGTGAGTGGTTTCTTTTTGGAGTTGAGCGTTAAAGATTAGTTTTTCCATATATTCCTTAGTTTTCGTTGTATTGCAAAGTCATGGTGACGGTTGCTGTATCACCAGCTGCTGCACTACCCGATGTTTGCAATTGAGTAGTCAGATAGTTGGTGTACGCTGGGTTTGAAGTCGTTGAAGAGGCTTTGCCTGTAGCATAGGGACCAGTTGCGCCGAAAAATACTGCTACTCCCGACCCAATGGCAATTGCTGAGGTGGCATCGACGGTTAAGTTAGCGTTAGCTGAAGCAGAGGGAGTTGTATACAGTAAGCGGTCACCATCGCCAGTGCAAGCTGGAGTGCTCTTTAGAGTTAATCCTGTACCAAATGCCGTTGCGGTGTGAGCCCAAAGTCCCGCTGAGATTTGGTTGTAAGTACCAGAGAAATGACCAAAAAGCCAATTATCATAAGAGTTGTTACCTGCAGTGATCGGGGCAGCGGAGTACGCAGTTGCTTCTGTGTCGGAATTCTTCCAGTTTACGTCAGTAACACCAGCGCTAGTAGTGGTTCCACGAGTAGGTGAGCCAGTTTGTGTACCGTGATCTCTGTCGAATGCGAATGTTGCTGCCATATTTTTTACCTTTTACCTATTGAATACTTCAACACAAGGTTTCATTAAAATAAGTTTAGCAACAGGAGATAGCTAAAGAAATTTCGCAAACCTTGGCAATCTTTAGCAAAAAAAGGGAGTTTTGGGCAAATTAATAGATTTCTAACAAATTATCTAAAAATGACTTGATTTTCAGGGCGTCTGAATCAAAATTTACTTTCTCTTTAAAGTTACTAATCACATTTTCATTCATAGCTATGTACTGCTCAGGTTGACTATAATGGTCTAGCTTAGACCAAATCTGGTCTAAATTTAGACCGTCAACATCAATGCACGTTTTACCATCAATTAATAGTTCTTCACCTAGTTTGCCAGAGTAGTATGATTTTTTAACAATAACAGGCCTGCCTATAGCAGCTGCATTGTATAAAACATGACCATACCCATCTCCACCTGCTTTAACGTGCCAAATGAACATCGCCTCTCTCATTTTGTTAGCCAGCTGCTCACTGCCATCCATCGATCCGTCTCTGCATTGACCCCCATAAGTTTTAAAATTCCAGTCTGGTCTACTTGCCTCTAAGGAGAGAAAGAGACTGTAGTCTGGCATGTCTTGATGTACGTTAATGAAACTGTAAGCTGTTTTTTCCTTGGGTATCTCATTAGTGCCCTCAAATTTATGTGGGTAAAAGGTTTTGAGGTCAAACTCTTGATGGTATTGAATAGTTCTTACGGGGTAATTGTGAACAACTTGAGCAGATGCCATTACTCCATTAATCATGTGAGCGAAGTGGGGTTCAATATTCCATTGATTTCCAATTTGATAAATAAGCTTTGGTTTGCTAGGATGTAGGTCACAAAGCTTACGAAATGGTTCAATGTGTTGAGGTAGTGAAGCAATCACAAAGTCAAATGGCATTGACATAAAGCCATCAAATGTGATCGCTTTATTGGTAAAACCACTATCAATATCTTTGCAATGGTACACATGATCAGATGGGATCCTATTTGACCAGGCCTCTGAGCTTTCTACTTCGTTGAGAGGTTTAGTTCCATCTGGTGTCGCGCCGCCGATTGCCAAATACTGTTGTTGAGTAGCAGGGTGGTCGAATACTTTCCAAAATCCTTTTTCAGCCCACTCAATCCCTATTGGTCGATATAACTCACCACCAAATCTACCCTCAAAAACCATGATCAGCGAGTGTAATAGGGATGCGTGATGAAAGTCGGCAAAAACTTTAAGCATTTGTTTCTTTCATACGGTGATAGTACAAAAAGAAGTCGCTGGGAAGCTCGATGCCAGCTTGAGCACAACTTCTTAGGTAACTTAAGAACATATCCGGCTGATAGGTAACTTTTTCGCCTTGCTGCATAAGAGTTAGGTTGTGACTCAAACCATTCATGTGATAATAGTGCTTCTTTCTCTCAAGGCCTAAGTCGTCAAGTAGCCCAACCTTAAATCCAAGGCGAGTAATGTCTTTTGTTATCAGACCAAAATGATCAAGTTTGTTGGGTACTATCCCGAAATCTAGACAGGTCTGATTTAAGCACTCTCTTCTAATTAACAAGAAACCAGGGTGCAATCTCTCTCCTTCTTTAAAACCAATAACATCGTATTTAGGCATTTCAATATTAAGATTGAAGAAAAACTGCTCTGGCTTATGGATAATAAAATCTTGTTCAATAAACAAAACCCACTTGGATTGACTCTCTTTTAGAGATTCTTGAATTGCTTCATTTCTCCAATCACCACCCCTAGAGTTAGCTCGCAAGAAAGTAACATCATCTTTTTTCATTGTTTGCTTCACAAAGTCAACTCTATTAAAGATATTGTTTGCATCACTAAATGTGATGATTACTTCTCCAAATCGTTTTCTATTTTCTCTAATTAACTTTCTGAAAATAGGATAATCGCAGTGGGTTGGCCAGGTGACGATGAGGTCAAACATATTTATTAAGTAATTCCAAGTAAATCTTCATTCTTTGGAACATCCTCTCCTTATTTAGTCCTAAATATCTGACTGCTTTTTCTAGCGCATTTCCGTACTCAATTGAAAATACTTTGAGAATGTCTTTGGTTTCTTTGCTTAAATAATCGTTTGAGTGAAAACCCGAATATGCAATAGAAAGCCAAACCAATCTTCTTTCCCACTCTTGCTTCTCCCCTACCGTATTTGCCTGGAGAGGGTAGTCCGATTTGGGTGCTTCAACCAATCTTCTACCCAGTGCCCTATTGGTATCATCAACCAAAGCTCCATTAAAACAACTTGAGAGAGAACCAATGTGAACCCATGGGGCATAACCATCATAAATCCCCATTTTCTTTTCATAGTCTGGCATGTCGTCGGTATAACAGTGATATTGTGGGATTTCTTTTATTCGGCATTTCTTCGCACGAAGTTGTAGCGAAGTATTAACGAAGGTGTCGCCGTGTACATCGGTAGAAGTGGTCCAATCAAGCTCGGGAATATAGGTTCCAGCCTTCCATTGTTTACTGTCAAAATTCCTGTCAGTATCTTTTAAAATTTGGGTTTTAGTGAAGAGAAAACAAGGCCAAAAATTGCACCCCTGATCACCATAACCAGAGTAGTCCAAGCCCCACACTTCTTTTGCCCGCTCTAAGATCTCTAACGCACAGCTGCCTCGCTTAGACCCCACTACTTCATAGCCTTGTTCTTCTATGTATTTAAAGCAGTAGTCAATGGTTCCAGGTTTAAATATTGGGGCATCTTCTTCAAGCAAAACCACTAAATCCGTTTTTACCTCATCCAACATAAGATCAATCGAATTTCCATGAGTAACTGTTGAGGGTGTGTGTATAAACTTTGCCTTGGGGCTCAACAATACCATCTGCCGAACATACTCGACCACCTCTGCCTCAGCATACCCATTTAAATGAATAATCAACTCATCTACCTCGTTTTGCCACACCTTTAGGAACTGACCAAACCAGAAGGTTAATAAGAAGGGATCGCCAGAAGAAGGGAGTAGGGCAGTTCTAGACATTACTGCTTTCAATAGATATGTTATTTCCACTATGGTAGTGACCAGGAACAGATGATTGGACAACACTTCGACTCCAGTTGTAATCTGCTTGACTAACTTTATAAAATCCCGTTAGACCTCGAGGAGTTGAAAAATGAATTGGTCGAGCTTTTCCATTTATTACCAGGTTGTGCATAAAGTCTGTAACTAGACCATATGGCCAAGCAAAACCGTGCTCATCATTAGGAATTTGGTGCATGTGACGGTGCAAATCATGGATAAATAAGAACCCACCTTCATCAAGCGAATCCCAAAACTTTCCCATCTCCGCAAATCGGGTTTGTGGCTCAGTGTCTAACAATATAAATTGAAACTTCTCTGTAGGCTGATAAGTTACCACATCTTGAAGCAGATTTTCAACATATTCCCCTAACCCCAACTGTTCGATTCGAGCCTTGGCCTTCTCGAAGATTGGTGGCAAAAACTCAATAGTAGTTAGCTTCCCTTTTTGATTGTGCTTGAGAGCCATACCCATATACATAGCTCCAATACCCCAGTGTGTTCCTGTCTCCAGTACGCGATTGGGTTTTAGCAGTCGAACCATCGAGTAAAAGAACTCTCCAACCTCCATCTCGACACCAGCGTCATTAAAAGCTAAAAACTCACTTTCTGTTCCTCCCCACTTTCCTTCATCAAATAAAGCCAGTTCTGGATCCATTTGCATAAGTTGGTAGGTTACTCCGGCAACAATTGGTTCTTTCATGATTAGCCTTTCAAAAAGCTCTCCCATTGGTTTTTAATAGTTTCTTTGCCAAATAATTCAATTGCGCGTTGTCGCCCCTGCTCGCCAATCTTAATTGCTGTCTCTTTGTGGTTGATTAAGTATTCGACCTGGCTCTTTAAGTAACTGACGTCGTTGGAAACAAACCCGTGCACGCCGTTTTGTATAATGTCATGAACTTCATAAAAACTTAGTCCTCGATCAAGCTCTGCGTGTTTTTTCCCTAGAGCAACGACGGGAATTCCTGACATCATTGCTTCAATTAATGACAAAGTGTAGGGTGCAGGCCAGGTTCCGCCATATATAAAGGCCCTACTTTCTCTCATTAGGCGTTTCATTTCCTCATACGAAACCTGCCCCCCATTCATTGATCCCAAGTTCTCGTTTCCTGTTCCAAATATTTTTGCATCGAAACCACTCATGATCTGATTAATTTCTTGATAATGGCACTCCGATTGCCTTTGTAAAATTGATTGGGAAAAGTTAATTACTAGAGGATTTTCTCCTGTATAACCTCGAAACTCGCTCGGATCTTTATAAAAGCGAATAGTTGCGTTCAAGCCAGCAAAATCCGGTAACTCCTGTTCCATAGGTGAGTAACGTACTATCTGAAGACCTTCTTTTACCAACCTAGCCAGAATTCTCTCTTGATGTGCAACACATTGACCAATTGATCTAAAAATAACTCTTTTATGTCTCAGTTTTTCCCAATTTTTTTCCATTGCTTCGGGTAGATGCATGAAAATGATGGTGTCAGCCCATTCAATAAGCTCTGAGGGAATTGCATAGCCACTACTCACAATCGTACTCGCCAATCGTTCTAACTCAGGATAGTGAGTAAGTTCTGGTAAACCAGGGCGAATCATCCCCGGTCGGAAGTGGGGGTAAGCATAGGTTCCCGTTGAAAAAACGTCAAAACCCAGCTCATGAAAAAGCTTAACTTCGTCGTATTCGAGCACTTGATGGCATGAAATGTATAAAATCTTCATATTTAAATTTCCTCAAGTCTAGATTTCATTAATTCACCAACAGCGCTGAGACTAAATCTTTCTTTGACAAGCTTATTACCCCCTTCAGCGATTTTATTTCTGTATTCAGCATCACTGTAAATTTTTCTCATGGCTTCCCGTACATCTTTAATCAAAACTCCACTCCAATTCTGATCTGAGCGGTACCACTGTGAGTTTCTCGAGGAGTGAGTGATTCTTTCGGGAAAGGTAGGAAGTATGTGTGCTGATTCCTCGTGTGTTAAGTAGTCTGCAATTCCTCCTGACTGCGTAGTGATAACCGGTTTTCCAAATAACATAGCTTCCATTTGAGGAACACCCCACCCTTCACCTCTGGTTGTGCTGATAAAGCAGTCACCAGAAGCATGAAATCGATGCACTTGATGCCGATCCATAAGGTCTGTATATAAATAAATAGGCGGTCGATAACTGAGGTTGAGGCTGGCAATAATAGCTTTTATTTCACTTTTAATTTCATCCTTTTTGTTAGAAGTGAAGTCATCTACATAGGTTTTGAGCATGAGACATACATTGTCCTGCTCATTAAACTCTTGAAAATATGCTCTTAAAAGGGCATCGGGGTTTTTTCTAGTCGTCCACTCAAAAATAGAATAAAAAGCAAATTTTCCATTAATTACACTTTCCTGATATGGTTCAGGAGGAAAAACAGTAGTTTCAATAGCCTCAGGAATAATAAAGATTGGCTTATTTACCCCTGCATTTACAATCGCTTTTTTATTTGTTTCGCTTCCAGTCCATATTTCATCAAGAACCTCACAACCTTGAGCAAAGTCGGGTGGCAATTTGTCGGTTTCCCAGAAGACCCTACCAATCATGTAACAACCCTCTTCTTTAAAACGAGGAAAAATGTTTGGAGTGAGATGAAGAATTTTGATTCTGTAATTCTCAGAAATATTTTGCAGGCGTTTGCAAAGCGAGCCCAATCGACCATAATCAGCAACCTCATGAGTAAAATGGACGTACTCCGTTTGAATAGCTATTCCAGCTTCATGCAACGCACCAATGTCATGTCTAGTAGCTTCTCCGTATCCTGAGAAATCTAGAAAAGCACCAGTGTATTTAACACCAATTTTGCCAGTTTTTTGAGCTTTAGTATGACTCATTATTTTAATTCAATAATATTTTCAGTCTTAAAATGACTCATTTTTGCACCACAACTCTTACACTTAACTTCACCTTTTAATGGATTGCCTTCGTAGTCAAAGCCCTGGATGGGCTCTCCAGATCTTGGCTTGGCATGCAAATAAAAAGCATGTCCCGAACAGCCTACGTGTATGTAGGCGAATCTTGGTCGTTGTTTAACTAACTTTTCTTGGACACTGTTCTCTTTAGCATTTTCAACAACTACAGCAGTGGTTTTCTCGATTGGTTTCATATTTCCTCCAATTTAATTTGATTACTATTCGAGTCTTTGATCTTGTTTTTGACTAAGTTGTCAAAAATCAACTTGAGCTTAGTAGCCGTTTCCTCATAACTATATTTCTTGACGTACTCTGACGCTGCTTTCCCCTTTGCTCGACACTCCTCAAGGTGGCTAACTACATAACGCATTTTTGCTGCAAGGTCATCTTCATCGCAAATCACCATTTTTCCAACATCTCTGCCTTTGTAGCGACTATAGACAGCCGGGCACATTTCACGAACTTTGGCCTCGTACATATACTCAGGATTAAAGTACTCAGTTATGCCATGGGCATTTGGCACAATTGCACTGCATCCAGTAGCCATAGCTTCAAGAGGAGTTATTCCGAAACCCTCACCTCTACTCGGGAATACAAAACAGTCCGCTTTCTCACATAGTTTTGCCAACTCTTTATCGCTGACCTTACCTAACTGCACTTCTATATTCGGGTATTTGCTGGGTGGGAACGGAAGCGGGGCATGCTCCAACGTGGTTTTGAAGATCATTTTTACATTTTCGTCAGGTTGGAATTCTTTAATAAATGCTTTAGCCACTTCAGTAAAACCTTTTCTCAGATTGAATGCGTTGTAATGGAGAAATACAAATGGCTCATGCGTTTTCTCTTTGTCGTTTCTCTCTACGTAGTTGAAAGCTTTGGTGTTGTAGCCTAACGGAACCACCTCAGGATAAAATCCTCTTTTTCTGAAAACATTAGCACACCACTCAGAAGGAACAATTATTTTGTCAACATGGCGCAAATATTCATCCCAGTCTTCAGGAATCTTGTCACTCTCAAACATTGTGAAAAGTACTTTAATTGGGTTCTCCAAACGCTTAACAGCATAGGGGCTGTGGTATAAAAAGCCTATTTTCTGGTGTTTAAACTCTTCGGAAATCTTCACACCCAACTTTTGCAACTCCGACTTGATGTGTTGACGACTCATTCCATAGCCATCAGCACTTTCATTGACACTACTAAAGTAAACTTCGTAGTCTGTGTTGCCGGGTGTTTGTTCTTCGGGGTGAGGGATAACGCCTGTGATTAGTTTATAGCGATATTCTTTTTCTTTTCGGTATTCTTCTTGTTCTTGAGGAGTAGGGATGGTGAATTGGTGGGTGGCGAGTAGCTGTTGAACTTCTTTCTCGCTATCAATCTCGACCAATCTACCACCTTGATTTTTTAAAATCATAATTACCTAATTTATCTGGGGAAGGGCCCACTTAAGGACCCCTCCCCCTGGTTTTTTTGCTTAATTAACTAAAGAGTTTAGAAACTCTCTAATTCAACAACTCGGCGAGTGTCTAAGACAGCGACACCGAAGAGCAAGTCTAAAGTAACGATGTGAGCGCCAATTGAACCGTCATAGCGCATGTTCACACGGAGACTCAAACCTACATCTTCAGAATTCACTACAGTTGACACTGTACCCAATCCAGGACCAACTTGAGGTAATGGGCGGGAAGCCAACACGAAAGCATCTCGAGTGTAAGCTAAGTTGTGTAATGAACCTGGAGAACCAGATCGTTTCACACTTTGAGACTCAAAGATGTCAAAACCATATAAGCGCATAACACGACCTTCGATGGTGTTTTGAGCTTGACCGATGGTTTGTTGCTGAGTGAAGTCTGCTTCCTCAAGTAACTCATTCATGACACTAGGGTCAACATAGAGATACTTGTTTTCTACTTTAGGTACTTTGTTGTCTACAAAACGTTTGCGGAGAGCTAACAGAGAAGCCTTTTTAGTAGCACTGGAAGTTGCATCAAAAGAGACGGTGTTGGTTAATGAAGAGTGCAATGAAGCCAATTCATCCTCAACAGCCTCAGCTAAAGCAATAGCAGCGTCTTCGGCGTAACCATCTAAAGTATTTTGATTTTCTAACACTTTAGTCACGTCATCGATGGCGATGGTAACTTCCTTATGCTTGTTCAAGGTAACGCTTACATTGGTAGCAGTTGGGTTTTGCTTTGTATATTCATTACCAGCGGTTTTATCATTAGCACTCAAAGTACCACGCTTTGGAACTTGAATTACTTGACCGACTTGAGCAGTCACATAATCAGAACTACGAGCAACGGTTTTACCGAGGTTTAAGTACGAAGAAAAACGTCCAAGAGCTTTGTTAGCAATCAGAGTTGGGATAAAAACTGCGTTAGTTGTGTTATTTAATACATTCTCAGGCATTTTGCCTCCTTATTAGTACTACTGTTGCATGTCATTCTCAACGAGCCCAAGCTTCATCGCTTGTACTATTTGAGCTTCATGCTCTTTGTAGAACTTATGGTCATTGAGCTGTGAGAGTTTGAATTTCATGGGTGGTTGATTACCATCTGCGGGAGCTGTTGGTGAGCCAATTGGCGGTTTAGGAGCGTTTTTAGCAACCAAGTAAGGTTTATCCTTGATTAAAGAATCAATTGCTTCTTCGACTCCACTAATAGACCAATCTTCATCACTTAAACTGATCTTTGAACGATCAATTAATTTAGCTGCTGCGTCTGGGTCAACAATACCCTTGGCGACGGCTTTTGCTTGAATGGCTGCAGTTATTGCAGTTTCCGCTGCCTTCGTCTTGATTTGTTGAATTTCGCCTTCTTTTTTATCAGCAATCTCTTTCCACTTGTTCTGATCCTTTAGCTGCTGCTCTTCTGCCAATCGCTTCTCCTCTTGGAGCTGTTTAGCAAGTTTTGCTTGCTCACGGGTTTCCTTGAATCGAGGATGTTTCCATACGCGCTCATCTTTTAACGCAAGTTCAATTTGATCATCAGTAAGCGCATTACTGTTTGAATCGCTCGAACTATCGGTGTTAGGTGTGCTTGCTCCTCCTTGTGGGTTTTGATCCCCAGTTGGTGGTGTACTTTGGGCAGGTGCATTAGCCTCAGTCATAAATTCCTTATTCAGTTTTTTACGTGGTCTGCCCACTACAGGAATAATTTGCATCAAATTATTTGGTAATTGCCTATGTCATTTCATAACAAAGAACAACAAACATCTAATTTAGTGCATCATCATTTTGACAATTGTGAAAGCAATTTAGAATACAAAGAAGTACATCATTTTTGATACACTTTAGTTAATTAAAGTGATGTTACTGAGGGTTAGAATAGGTAAGCGAACGTGAGCTATATGCACTGGTTTGTGCAGCAAGATCGAAGTGAATAACATTAATCGCATGTTTACAGTTGGGATGAAATAGACCGGCTTTCTTAGCTTGATCTAATGTGGGGTATCCTGGAGTACTTCCCGTTAGGGATAAAATTTTGCCTTCCCAATCAGCGCAAGATTTGTGTTTTGAATGATGATCGCTAACTTCAACTAAATCATAGCCGTTTTCAAGCATTCTATTTGCAAGCGCTGTGTTTCTAGCTTCAACAGCTTTTGTCCTAACTAACATTTCGGCATATCGATCTAGAGTCCACTGCTTTCCACCCTTATCTACTAGAGCACTCATGCCTTCATCTAATAGAGTTGCCTTAATTGTGTCCGAGATTTTTTTCCTGGTTTCACCTGTGATTGTTCCTTCAGCGAGACGAGCTTTAATTTGCTCTTTCACTGCCTGACTAAGTAAGTTAGTTGCTGATCGGTAAACTCCGGATATACTTTCACCAAAAGCCATTTGCGTTTCACTTACTAGAGCAGACACCGCTTCCTTATGAATAAGACTAAATCCCGTTTTATTGAGTAAACCCATATTGCTAAGTTCAGTCGTCGCATCTTGAAACCCACTTTCATAGCGAGCCTTGATAAATCCATCAGTAAAGTCTTGAGTCTCATGGCCTAGTTCTTTGAGAATTTCTTTGATTTGAGCTAGTACTTGGGTTCTATGAAAATTATTGAGTAATGGCGACTTAAGAATTGAGTCCAAAACACCAGCATACGCATTTTTATAGACGGACGTAATGCGTGCTATTTCTCTCTCATTAACTGGTACTTCAGTTGGTCTAGCCATAGCCTATTGAGCTGGCTTAGCCTCTTTTTTGTCTGAAAGAGTATCATCTTTGGCAGCTGGTTTCTTTATATTAGAGAAACCCATCTCCACCATTTTGATTTGCTTGCCTTCTCGTATCTCCTTAGCTTTGTTTTTAGCTGAGTCCTCATCAACCCCTTCAATTCTCATAATCGAATCTTCTTCACTACTTAAACCCGCGCTAATCTTCATTTCTTCTAGTTGAACTTGTTCGAATTGGTCAATTGGCAAGCCGTCAAACCACTCAATTTCAGGTCGAACGGGCTCTTTGGATAGGGTTTTCCCGTTGATTTTGATCCCGTGCTCTTTACCCAATACTTGAGCGTCGAAGATCAAATCCTTCAACGTCTGGTCGTAGTAAAGTCGTTTGCGAGCTGTTTTGGCAATGGTACGCATTAACTTAAGCTTTAGTGCCCGACCAGAATCTGATTGCCCTTTACCCATTCCCATTGAGTCTGGTGAGATTTCAGAGAACATAAACATAAACTCGACCAATTTATCGATCTCTGAAAAAGCTGCCTCTAAACTAGCATTCCATACAACATATTCAGGTTTTTCACCACTGCCCGCAGGAACCTCAAACATATGGAGTGATGACCGTTTCACTTTACCCTTCTCATCCAATACACCCTCAGGTAAAGCTAAAATTGGATCAGAATGCTTATCTAAAATATTATCAACTTTTGTTAGCCGATTATTTAAGGCATAAATCAGAGTTAAGATGTCAGCGTAGTCACTTACTCCAAAATAATGTCTTCCAGTTTTCCAATTTGGAGTGTGATAGATCAGGTTGAAATTAACTCCGGTATCCACTTCTTTTGGAGGAGCGCTGTTGCCAAGTAAGGAGAGATCTACCTCAGCCATTATCTTTTCATTCTCTAATAAATAAAGTTTGTTTGTGATTTTTCCCGGCTCGTGAATTTCTTTTCTTAGGTACTTTTTATCACCAATCTTAATAACCCAAGCTAATTCTTCAACAGTTGGTTTACCACGGACATTATTTTCTTGAATAAGTGGAAAATAAATACTTGGGGTAATATCTTCTATAAAAATTCTTTGCTCATCTGAAGATTCTTCTCGGTCTCCAGTACGCATTTTATAAAGCGCATCACCAATGGCTGAATTTGAGAGAGCGGACTCATAGTTCTGAATGTGCAGTTTATTTTCTTCAATTAACCCATCTACCCACTCCTGATCTCCATCTGGTACTGTAATTTTTGGAGGCTCAGAAAAAAGCATATCTGCAACAACCTTTGAGATTAATCCACCAAAGTTGGCTACAATATATTTAAGCTTTCCATACTCCTTAGTAAACTTTTCACTATCAATTTTGATACTAAAAGCCTCGAAATGTTGTCCCTCAAATATTTTTTGATAGAAGGCGTACTGATCGATGCGTCCTTTACTTGCCTCATATGGAAAAGTAAGCCCCTGGATAACGGGTTGAGTTTTCTGCTGGTTTGTCTGAGCTGGTGTTGCCATAATTTCCTAAAATCCCTCTGCTTTATTTTCGAAGGCTCGTGCTCTTGGCTTTCGATATTTCTTCATTTGCAGAGCTATCATCGCTGCAATTAAAGTATCATCGTGTTTGCCGTCAGCATGTTCCCTTTTCCCATTGTCCTTTCTCACAAAAGTTTTCATTTCCGATATAGTGATAGCCGAATTAATTTTTAAATGACCCTCTTCAAAATACACAATAAAGTCATCAACCATCACATCGCGCGTCTTACTATTTGTATTCCATCCAAGCTTTTTAGTTCGCCTATTTGTTTTCTCATCAATGACCACTTCTGAATAATAATTATCATAGATCTTTGACAAAAAGAGAATAGTCGAGAGCATATTATTTTCCACTCCAACGTATGCATTGTTATATAGTTCACAAACCTTTTTGATGGTTTCTGATAGTTCGTCCGGACGCACTTTTCCGTAGAATTGTGCGACCTGTTCAAAAGTCTCTTCATCCCAAACGTCAATACATCCAAAGTCGGCTCCACTACCATCACTCGGATCTACCCCCACAATGTAGTTGTGAGCTTTAACAAATTCCTCTCGCCCCGTGTCAGGATTAACCTCGTTGTGATCAGCAATGGGTTCTTTCCAAATTTTGAGACCAAATTCAGTGCTTCGAATTGGAGCGCTTTGATTAAGTGAATCAAGTTTTTCAGCTGTGAATACATTGCCTGCAGCAGACTGAAATGCTTCCTGAATAGTGCTAGGGTATTCTTGTTTAAAAAGCTGCTCACCTGTTAATCCAAAGACGGTATTGCCCTGAGCAAGCTCTCGTACTTTCCATCGTCTCCAAAGGATCTGACCAGGAGTAAGTTTATATCTTCCCACCAATTCCTTTTCGTGGGCACTTAATTCATCAAGCTCTCCCTCAATTGAGTATTCTGGGTTGTCAAACCACGGATAGAAGTAGGTTTTATAGTCTAGATCACCCGGATTTAGGTTTGAGTGAGCCTGCATGTATGCATCGTAGAAACCTTCGTACCCATTACCCGTTGTTTCCTCACTGATTCGACCAGTTAGAGGAACAGCTTGCTTACTACCGGAAACTAGCTCTTGGCGATCCTTGATTTTGGAACTTTCAGTAATGTGTAGATGCTGCACAGTACCCGAGCGAAGCTTTAAAGCAACATAGATGCTACTGTCGAGTACCTTACCATCAAATCGCTCTGCAAAATAATATGCCCGTTTAGTATCTGTTTTAGTCTCAGGTTTGATTTCCTTGGGAAGATTAACATATGCTCTCTTAACAATCTCAAAAATACGATCAAGAGCCTCTCGTTCATGAGCAATAATGGCACATGAGGTACCAGGCACCCAGAGCGCATCATCGAGGAGCTCAATACAATAGTGTGTGGTCATTCCATGCTGACGAGCTTTAAGGATTAGGTTGTACCTGTGTTTCGATCTCTCCAAGACGTGCTTCTTCTGAACCGGGTTCATTTTGTAGGTCACTAGGTTGCCCTGCTTGTTCTTGATCTTGTACAGGTGGTTCATTCTCCACAGTTTGCTCGCCAACCTGGCTTGAGTAATCTTCATAAGGATCTTTTTTGTCTAAATCATCTAATACTTCTCCCAAAGTTCTGATTTTATTGTCAACTTCCGACTTACTAACGCTAGTTGGGAGACCTAAAATAACTCGTTCCCCATCCATTGCTAACTTGAATGCTTCAGCTATTTTTTTCAGATCTCCAACATCACGATGTGGTGAGTTAGTTTCTTGCATAATTCCAAAAGAAAGTAGTTCATTTTTTAGAACTCTCTGCATCTCTTGATAAGCAGCAAACTGTCTCAAATTTGCCTGTTTTTGGGCTTCCGCTCTATCCTCAAGGAACTGAGCAGTCTCTTTTCTCCCTAAGTTTTCCCTAAGTTTCACCCACCCCTCATTTGACCCATGAGTTTCTACAGAAACCTCAGAAACCTCAAATTTTTTTGCAACATCAGAGTAACTTCTAAGCTGCCCCTTTTCATCAGGTAAGCAATAAAAACGAAAAGCAGATTGCCAATCTATGTTTTTTCTTCCACCTTTGGTATTTTTTTCTTTTTCTTCTGTCATGAATTCCTATGTAACAAAATAACTAACACATCTTCCTGGTACTTGGGAATAGGTATAAACCCAGCAAGGCATATTAAATGTAAACCAAAAACTAAATGAAATAATAATTATTATCAACATTAGTGTTATTAAAAATTGAATTAACTTCATAAAAGTACCTCATAACGAATCCAATCAACTACACCTCTTAATTGAGGATGCACCCAAGATTTATCCCTAAATAAACTAAGCATGTTAAAAATCCACATTCTCATTTTTTCCTTTCGTTTATTTTCTTAGGTTTAGCTTTTTCTTCTCTCCACTTCCATTGAGTTCCCTCTCTTTTTGTAGGGGGCTTTGGTTTGTTACCCTGACCCTTGGCCTCCATGGGTATAAATCTTTCTTTCATAAGCTCCTTTATTCTTTCTTTTTGTTTTTAAAAAGTAAAATGTTTGTCCAATCTTGATCAGTGTTGATGTGGGCAATACCAAAGACAATTAGCCACTCAACGCCAAACAGTTTGTAGATAATGGCGTAAACTACTAGATTAAATAAATATCCTGACACATACCCGTTTTTATGCACATAATTGAGATACTTTTCTTCCATAAAATCCTTTATTCCTTGTTAGTTAGTTATTCTCTAGACCAGTTCATAAAGCCATCTAATGTTTCTAAATTTCTGCCTTGAGCTTCAAAAGCATTTTTCATGTCTTTAGCAATCTTTAGTCTCTCCAATTCCACAGCTCTCTCAATCTCTTCAGCCATCTGTTGTTTCACATCAACTAACTCATATTCCTCAATGCCTTTTAGGCCAGTAATCCAGTGCTCTCCCAACCTGTCATTACCTGTAATTTTTTTAAATTTCCCGTCAAACCGTTCTTCTTGTTCTTTAGTTAAGTGTGCTGTCATAGCAAACCCTCCTTTTTCAGATATAACCAACACTTGGCTCTGGCATCTGCTTCTGATTTGTCTTCTGATGATTCAAAATAACTCTTATCATCAACATCAAAATAACCACATTCAAAAAGTACTGATTTGTAAAAAGAAGCGTAGAGGTTTTTAAGTCCTTTGTAGTTAATCAGTCCTGGCAACTTCTCACCCAACTCAGCGACGGTGGGGGCGGCAATATAATTTTTATACTTGGCTACATCAGATGGACCATGACCAGGGTTTAGTTCTGTAATGGAAAGCCAATCAGTAATACCAATATATTTTTTATTATCATCAAACCAATGCCAGAAATGTGAATCCTGGGGATAACCAGCTTCTTTAATTTGTTTGGCGAGTTCTGGTGAGACGACTTGTTGTTCTAGTTTCATTGTCCATCTCCTAATAAAGTACCTGATTCAAACTTTTCAAATACTGTATATTGGCCGATTACTATATAGGGCAAGAACACCTCTTCTAGTTTAACCATCTCTGTTTCAACGAGTGCAATTTGAGCGTCAATCCAGTCAAAGATATTTTTCCACGCTGTTCGCTTAACTTGATCAAGAGCTTGGTTATTTAGTTGATTAAGTCGTGCCCCATACATTACCGCTGCCACACCTTCTATTCTGGCTGGCAATCTAATTGGCAATAAACCTTTAGGTGAATTTATTAAAAAAGTAATAGCAACTGGTTCACCATCTTTGTAATCAATCATGATCTTTTCAGCCTTTTTAGAAGCTAAAAGTTGTTGAATATGATTGAGAGATTTGGTGACAGTATCTCTGCTCGTATAATTTTTGATGTTTTTTCTCATAATACCTTTGCTATGCTCCAAACCCTTTTTCAGCTAACCTCAATACGCTCTCTCTTGGTATACGATTATCACCTCGAGAATTAATCTTGGTGGATTCCAAATGACCTCTTTTGATCCAACGTTTAACAGTAAGTGGTGTCACTCTAAAGATTTCTGCTGCTTCACAAGGTTTTAAGAGCTTCGGCATATTCTCAATAGTGATGGATGGCTTTACTTGATCGTTGTCGTTGTCGGGTATGAACATATTAGTTTTTCCTTTCAAACATTTTTAAAACTTCTTCTTTTTTAATTCGAATATCTCCTCTGCTGTTAATGTTCATTGAGGCAATAGCTCCTTTCTTAGCCCATCGCTTCACAGTAAAAACAGAAACTCTGAGATATTGAGCTACCTCCGCAGGTTTTAATAAATCTGGTAATTCTTCAAGCGTCATTGGCTGAGGATTAAGTCCAATTAGGTTTTTAGTGTTTTCATTAGTCATAGTTTCTCCAAATAAAATTTCAAATAATTACAAAATTTCTGAGGTTGATATAAAACCTCGTACTTTGGCGATGAGTTTTTTCGTCGCCATAATGTCGCTCATGGCATCATGAGCCTGAATTTCGATCCCAAAGTGATTACAAACCGTAGACAGTTTGTAGTTTTCCAAAGCAATCATTTTATGTGCGTCCATAAATTGCAGAATTGGCAAGGGATCAATTGCCTTCCAATTGCAGTACGAACCAAAGTAGTTATTTCCGTTCTTTTTAAAGAAATTACCCAAGAAATCCAGGTCAAATCGCACGTTGTAGCCAGCAGGGTAAAATTTGTCTGTACGATCAAATTTACTAATATGTTTATCAAGCATCGCTAGAAAACTTTTGTAGGCTTTATCAGGCGTAGGGAACGTTTTAAGTTCTTCTAAACTAATACCCGTTACCTCTAAAGCTTCTGGTTCAACCGTGTCCCAGTTTATTGGCTGAAGTCTATAGTTGAACTCTTCAACGATATTTCCATCAATTTCCAAAGCTCCAGAGAGCTGGGTAATATCATTCTTCACGGCATCTCTTCCTGTGGTTTCTACGTCGAAATATAAAATTTTCATTTAAGCCTTTATTGTTTTAATGGAACGTCACACATAAATGTGAGTAGCTCCCTACTTTGATACGTTCGAAATTGCCCATGGTTAGCCTGACACGACTCAAGGGCACCACATGTATTCATAACAAGGGCAGGCTTATCGCTTATCTTTGAGAGAATCATGAGTGCCCCAAAGCAGAGAACCGTCAGGACAATTCGACAAACGAATGAAATGAAGTAATCTACTTTATTGAGTCTGTCGGTGTTCACTAGGCCTCCTTTTTCTTAGAAGCTAAGTAACCTCGTTTGCTGTCACAAATGCTTCGGTAATGAGATGAGCAAAAATGATAGATTTGCTCAGTTTTCTCCATACTTAGCGGACGTTTTACGATCTCACTAAGAACTTGCTTGATCAGTTTTTGCCTGCGTGGGCTCATCTGAGCAAAATTAGGTTTAAAGAGTGCTGTGGGCATACAGCCTTTCTACGAACTTTTCAGTCCGTGGTTATAAATATGGAAAAAGTAATTCAATTTGCCTTCGTCATCTAAATTGCCTGGATAATCAATTAAGTACGAATACGCTTTTTCTAAATTCCCCGCATTTTTTCCTGACTGAGCATCCTTGAAGACTTTGAACCACCTTGATCGAGTTATTCCTTCTAGATTGAGATGAAGAGCTTCCATGTATCGTATTGCTTTGTCTTGCCATTCAGTTGAAATCTGGGAAGAAGGTTGAGTAGTTTCAAAGCTTCTTTTATTTAAAATCTCTCTAATGTCAGCTACTCTTTTGTTTTTTACTGGGCTCGCGACAGCGATGCCAGTACTTAACTTCACTTCACTTCCCTTATCTTCACTTCTCTTCACTTCAGACTCCATTTGGATTCCATTGTCTTCCAATTTGGAAATACTTGTTTCCATTTTGGAATTTACACTTTGATTAATTAAAGTTTCCAGGCTATCCCAACTCTTTTTAGGATCTTTGTTCAAAGGTATATTCACAATTGTTTGTGGTTGACGATCCTTCTTTAAAGTTTGATGTTTGTTGAAATCGACAATGTAGTAATATTCTTTGGATTCAATCGTGACCGCTTTAAGTAGGCCCACCCTCACCATGTCTTCCAAATGGAAACCAATGTCTTCCATAGTTATCTCTTCCATTGGCATGACTTCTGCTTTAATAGTTCGAGCAGAGCCAGGAAGAAGCCCAAAATCGTCAGCGTGAGGGATTGCCCATGTATAGAGCAACTTTGCTTTATCACTCTTTAAATCAGCCACTTTCTCAGAAACACTGATTTTTTTATCAATCATTCGTTTTTGTGCCATATTAGTTCAGTGCTCCTTGTGATTGGGTTTTGTTACTACATACTTGTTTGAACCGCTCGCTGAGACTAAACGGAGCCTTTTCTAGAGGTGCTGAAGGTCTTGGCTCTGGTTCAGGGAAGTTAATCTCCTCAAGTTTCTTCCAACGATCAAGATCGAGAAGAGGTAAGTTCTTGGGCTCATTAATCAATGCCTTTTGTTTAGCTTCAAAATTCTTAATTGGAAGAATGTACTGTTGGTGATTACCGTACGAAACCATAATCCCCTTCGTAGTGAATGAGGTAGGTTTTGCGTAGTACAAAAGACCACTAGATTTGAGTCGATAAATAATTTGAGGGCGAAGTTTAAGCTCTGAAAAAACTTCGAGAATTTGTTTAGCTATTGAATAGCCATTGAACTTTCTCCAGAGCTTATTGGGGTTCATGTCGGCGAGAAATACAGGCTTTCCATCAAGGTAGAAGAATTTTCCTTGAGGTTCTCGTCTTTTATTTCCGAATGAATCGGTATACCAAATGCATAGTACGGCAGGTCTCAGTTTCATTAGGTCCTTTCACACCCGGTGAGAGGTATGAGGGCAGCAAGGCCACTAATTAATAATTTTTTTACTCTTCAATTTCTTGTCGTTCGGCTTGTTCTTCTTCGATTACTGACAACTCGTCATCGATCACTTGAGTTAATCTGGTCACTTGAGTTTTTGTGAGCAGCTTCAGCTCTTTAACAGCATCAATTCCAGGTTTTAAGAAGTTCCAAACCTTATCGGAAGTTGTGTCAGACATTGGAGCTCCTTTCTAAAATCTCAGGATTCTCGTAAATATTTCCTACGATTTCGAGCTTCTCCCACAGATCTGTTACAAACAAAGCTTTTAATCCAGGGATTCTCATCATTCCCCATCCACACATACTTGAGTTGTCTACCCAAATAATCTTGTAGAGGGTTCCTGAGGGGGTGGTAACTAAATCACCCCCAAATATTTCATGACCATTTAAGTCGAACTTGCCTGTTGAGAAACTCACAATTGAATATTTATCTTCAAGGTTGATGTTCGCTGAACTAAGCTCAAATGAATCTGGATATAACAGTTCTTTTGTTTCTTTCATGAAACAACGTGCTTTTATTGATTTATTCATTGGACTCCTTTGTGTTAGCTTTTTTTGCGGCCTCTAAACCGGCTTCTACTTCCTCGGCAATTTGGTCTCCATCGATTCGACCCAACTCTTCTTCTGATGGTTCAGGAGGAGCATCTTCGTAGGTTTTGAGCTTGGAGATAGCTGCTTGAGCTTGTTTAAGGGTTAATTTGTCTAAAGATTCGACTTTATAAAATTCAAGTAATGGCTCTTTTCTCTTTCCCTTAACATCTAAAAGCTTTTCCAGTTCCATTAGTTGAGATTCTTGGATCAAGATTTCAGTTACTCCACTCTCAGACCAGTTCTTGAGAATCAAACCTGTTTCAGGTGAAATTACGAACTCCGGCTTGTCCATAAAAAGGCCAGTTCTGTCTTTGCTCGCCACAGCATAGTGATTTTGAGAAATGGCAAACGATAGGGTGAGTTCGTACTCAAAGCCTTCTCGAGTAATTTCTTTCAATCCTGCCTTTTCAACTTTAATCTTGCCGTTATTGTCTTTGGTCATCTCGTAATCTTGTTTTCTTCGAACAGTCGTGATGATATGAGCTGTGCTTTGCAAGATCGATTCAATAAAGGCTGTGTGTCGAGGAGTAACCTTGGACCAGTCCTGATAGCGACCGCCTAGTTTTTCGACGATTTCAAGACAGCCACCCTTTCCATCCCACTCATGAGTAATTGAGTCAATGATGATGACCTCAGCTCCGGCTTCTTCACATGCTTTTACGGCTTCAATGTATCTTTCTGGAGAAAATGGCGCCGTTAAAGGTAAAACGTTATAGTCACCCAAATGGTCATAAAGGTCAGCTGATCCATTTTCAGTATCAATTACGCAAATCTTGTCCCAGCTTGTTAATCCACTGGCTAAGAGTAGGGCTGAGAAGGTTTTTCCAGATCCGCTCGTACCAGCTAGACCCATTCTGAGTTTTGCTTTTTGCTTTTGTGCTTTTCTAAGTTGCATTTTCGGTTGCGCCTGTGTTATGTTTGACATAGTTAATTCCTTGTAATTACTTCCCTAGCGCCAACTAGGGATTTTTTTTATTTCATCGAGTTGACCAAACTCTCTTCGTGCTTTTTTCACCCACCAGGCATAATAGCCACTTTTGTGTAGCGACCTGTTGAGTTTTGCTGGTCTTACTGAAGAGCGGTGTCCGTATGTCTTGCATCCGCACTTCGGTAATTTCTTTTTGTTTTGAACTCTCCTTTTCATTTTTAATAATGTGTTTAATACCAACTTGGGACATGACAGGTGGCATGATTTGAACCTTTAGACTCTCTTAAAATAGGTCCCCACTCCAAAGCTCTACCGTTTGCAATAGCCCAAGCTGTAGTTCGAGCTGCTTCTTTGAAGTCATATCTGCTACCAATTTCAGTGGCATGACCTTCTTTGATCATTTGCTTTCGCATACCGACCCAGGTTGCTTCGTGGAACTGAAATGGACCACCGGCTAAACCACCGTCTCCATGACCTTTGTCTTCTCCATGCTTGGATTCTTGATTGGCCAGACAATGCATTATTTTTCGACCCTCAGAAGATCTTTTAGGTAGAAACTCATCCACAGCCTCAGCAATCCAGGTGTCAACGTTTTGGTTTTTATCGATGACTACTGTATTGGTGTAGATAGTTGAAGCGTTGACAGGTAAAGGACTAATTAGTTCAGGGTTATATTGGCCATACATCATTAACCCCATGCTTACTGACAGGAAGAAACTGAAAACAGCGATGGTTTTAAATCTGTTGAGAGTTTGTTCCCATGGGTATTCGTATTCAGATCCGCCAACATAGTTCACCAAAACCATATTTTTGTTGTGGGCTAGTCTTGATTTAGCTTTCATTTAAACCCCCTTCCATCCGCGGCGCTTTTTTTCGTCACGAACGATGTTGCCGATGCGGGCAACAGTTAAGTTGTATTCAAGGGATAGCTGGGTGTATGAAAGTCTGTTTTCCTTGCGAGTATTTTTCTCGAAAATTTCGCCATTACGAGTTACTTCTCGCTTGGATGAACTGGATGTTGTTTGGTGTGACATAGTTTGCTATATTCACAACCAAGCATAAAAAAACTCGGTATTATGTACCGAGTTAGTAACAAGTTATTTAGTTCTTCTTGAGGTTATTTCTGCCGTAGAAATGCGGGAATCTCAACGGAGTCTCAATTTAAAGAAGAATTTTAATGTCTTGTCACTAACTATGCTTAGAAGTGTATTTAAAGTGCTAGTTAGTACCGATATGCTTCATAGTACAACTGTTCAGAACGGC